>Ga0183098_10015_pt1 | contig 952465 bp, 856 predicted proteins | sample BioMet9_FD_128884 | JGI IMG/M metagenome (GOLD analysis project Ga0183098, IMG submission 128884) | Microbial communities from bioreactor (seeded with sewage sludge) at Lawrence Berkeley National Lab, California, USA - Biofuel... | ecosystem: Engineered > Bioreactor > Anaerobic > Unclassified ...
GTCCGGCGTTCGGCGCGAAGTTCTGCTTGGGGTCCTCGCAGTTGATGCGCAACTGCATGGCGTGCAGCAGCGGCCGCGTGTCGGCGCAGTTGAACCGCAGCTTGCCGCCGAAGGCGATGTTGATCTGCTCTTCCACGAGGTCCACGCCGTACCGGCATTCCGTGATGCCGTGCTCCACCTGCAACCGGGTGTTGACCTCGATCAGGTAGGGCTCGCCTTCGCTGTCCACCAGAAATTCCACTGTGGCCAGGGAATAGTAGCCGGTCTCACGCACCAGCCGTTCGGCGTAGTCCTTGAGGCGCTGGCGCAGCTCGTCGGTCATGCCCCGCCACGGCGTCGGCGTGATTTCGATGAGCTTCTGGTGGTTGCGCTGGACCGAGCAGTCGCGTTCGTCGAAGGCGAACACGTTGCCGAACATGTCGGCGGCCACCTGGATTTCGATGTGGCGCACCGAGGTGAGCAGTTTTTCCACGAACAGGCGGTGGTTGCCGAACGAGGCCTGGGCCATGGCCGACGCCTTGGAAAAGGCGGTTTCCAGCTGGGCCTCGGTGTAGACTTCGTAGATGCCCCGGCCGCCGCCGCCGCCTTCGGCCTTGAGCATGATGGGGAAGCCGATGCTCTTGGCAATCTGCCGGGCCTCGGGGATGGAGACCGACCCCATGGAGCCGGGCACCACCGGGATGCCGAGATTGGCGGCCAGGCGGCGCACCTCGACCTTGTTGCCGAGGCTTTGCATGGCATCGGCCGAGGAGCCGATGAAAATGACGCCGGCTTCGGCGCATTTGCGAGGAAATTCCGAATCTTCCGAGGCGAAGCCCCAGCCGGGGTGGATGGCGACGATGTCGCGGGCTTTGGCTTTTTTGATGATGGTGTCGATATCCAGATAGGATCTGGGGTCGGGGCCCAAGGTGATGAGCTCATGGGCACCGGCCGTGGCCGGGGACGTCATATCGACGTCGGTGACGGTCAGGACGGGGATGGCCCGCAGGCGCTCGCGGATGGAGCGCAGGACCCGCCTGGCGGAAATGCCGCGGTTGGCGACAAGAATTTTCTTTCCTTCGACCTCGGAAAGTACTTCGGAAAACGTCTTGGCAATCATGCTATCCTCTATCCCGGGGGACGATCGATCGCTGTCTTGTGTGATACTCCGGCGGGGGCCGGTATCAGAGGAGGGATATGCTCCCGCAATGAAGCGTCAGTTCCTGTAGAGGGCCCGGATCGGTCCGACGTAGCCAAAGCCCCCCGTCCTCGGCCAAGCCAACAATTCGCGCCCGAAATTCCGACGATTCGGCCTCGCGGACGAGTACCTCCCGGCCGAGCCACGCCATGCGTCGCGTGATCAATCGGGAACGCTCTCCAGAGTCCGAAAGCGTAACAGACTGCCGATAACAGGTTTGCCCGGACTGCACAAGACCGGCCCACACCGTCAGCGCGCCGGGAAGGGCGCCTGCGGCGGAGAGGGCAATGGCCGGTGTCGCGTGATCACGGCGGAGACGGGCCGCTTCCGGGGCGCTGGCGCAATTGATGCCGATGCCGGCCAACAGGTGGCCGCTACGCTCTTCGAGCAGGATGCCGCCGACCTTGCAGCCCGAAAGCAGCAGATCGTTGGGCCATTTGATGCGGGCGGGAAAGCCCTGGGCCTCCAGTCCCTCGGCCAGGCAATAGCCCACCAGCACCGGGGCCATGGACGCAAGCTGTTCGTCTCCGCCGGCCGGCCAGACCCAGGCGGCATAGAGATTTCCGGCAGGGGAGGACCACTCCCGTCGCAATTGCCCCCGGCCGCTACGTTGGGTGACCGCCAGCACCGAGGCGAATGGCGGCAGCAGGTCCGCTTCGGCCAGACGCCAGCCCACGTCCAGACTCGAGGTGCAGGCGCCGACCACGAGAATGGCCGGCAGCGCGGCCAGGCGTTCGTCGGAGGCGACATACCAGGTCCCGGCGGCCGGGCCGGCCGTCGCGTCGAGGGTGACTTCGCGCCAGGGCTCCAGCCGGGCCACATCGGCAGCCCACAACGGATGTTGTGCGTTAAGCGTCGCCGGCGACAGCGGTGCGGCCAGGGCGGCCGGACCGCCGCCATAGAGCCAGACGCCGCCCCGGGAAAAGGGCGGCGTCGCTTGCACCAGGGATTCCCCTGGATTTTTCAAGGCATTTGGGCCAATATCGTGGCCGGAGTTATACATGAAACGTTATCTCGTTGGCGGCGCGGTCCGCGATCTCCTTTTGGGCCGCCCGGTCGTGGATCAGGATTACCTTATTGTCGACGCCACTCCGGAAGCGTTCTTGAAACGATACAGAAGAGCCCGGCGGGTCGGCAAGACTTTTCCTGTCTTTATGCTGGGGCTTGCCCAATATGCTTGGCCGCGCGGCGAGACGTTGGCCGATGACCTGCTGGCCCGGGACCTGACCATCAATGCCATGGCCATGGGCGATTCCCACCAAATCGCCGGTCGGTTGCAATTTCATCCCCTGGCCCTGTCCGACCTGAAAAATCGGATTTTGCGGCCCTGCGGCGAGATGTCCATGTTCGACGATCCGCTCCGGGTCTACCGGGCGGCCCGGTTCGCGGCCGTGTTGCCGGACTTTACGCCCCACGAGGAATTGCTGGTCCAGATGCGGGCCGTGGCCAAAAGCGGCGTCCTGTCCGATGTTTTCGCCGAACGAGTGGCCCAGGAGGTGCGGAAGGCCCTCGACGCGGCCAAGCCGTCGCGGTTTTTCCGCCTGCTGGCCGAAACGAACTGCCTTTTGCCTTGGCTACCGGAAATCGAGGCCTGCCTGGGCGTGCCGGCCGGCCCCGAGCCCTACCACATGGGCAGCGTCTTCGACCATTTGTGCGATATGGCCGATGCCCTGGCCGGCCAGCCTCTGGCCGGCTGGATGGGCGTCTGCCACGACCTTGGCAAGGCGTTGACGCCCGAGGACCAGTGGCCGCACCACCACGGGCACGATGACGTCGGGGCCGGGGTGGCCGAATCCCTGGGCCGGCGTCTCAAGCTCCCCAACCGGGTGCGGGAGGCCGGAGTAGCCGCGGCGGCCCTGCACATGAAGGCGGTGGGCTATGCCGAACTGCGGGCCGGCACCCGGGTGGACATGCTGACCTGGCTCCACAAGCACGAGTTGGCCGAAGCCCTGTGCCTGACGGTGCAGGCCGACAGCGGCGCGGATATTTCGCCGCTGGTGCGGCGCGACCTCAAGTGCATCCTGTCCGTCCATCTTCCGGGCCGGCAGCGCATGCGGGGTCCGGAGTCCGGAGCCAAGCTACGCAATCTGCGTTGCCAGAAGCTGGCCGAGGCCGACCGGCGGGACATCGGGGCCTCCTTGGCCGCGGATTCCGAGGCCGTCTGACCGGTTCGCGTTTCCCCTTCCTTATTCCTTGGGACGTTTGACGAGACACAGCGACAGGTAGGGTGGCGCCTCGGGGGCTCGCTCCAGGTCGCGTTCCACCGCTTCGCCGGGCAGTCCCAACCGCGTCACGAAGGTCGTTCCTCGGGCCAAATCCAGGGTCACAAGCAGCTGCCGCAATTCGGGAAATCGCCGATAGGTCTTGAGGATGACGGCGTTGTCGGCCGCGGCCAGCGCCCGTTCCAACCGGTCGGGCCGGTCCACGCCCGAAGCCACCAGCAGATTTTCGCCGGCCTCGGCCAGGGGGGTCTCGGTGCGGGCGGCTGCCGCCTGAAACGAGGTGATTCCCGGGATGATGCCGATCCGGAGGTCCGGCATGCGCGACCGAAGGAGCGGCAGGATATAGCCGAAGGTGCTGTAGAGGAGCGGATCGCCCAGGGTGATGAAGGCCGCATCCCGACCGGCGGCCAGGACATCGGCCATGGCGGCGGCATTGGCCTGCCAGGCCGCGTCCAGGGCTGCCCGGTCCCGGGTCATGGGAAAGGGCAGCCGGGTGATGGCCGCACCGGGGCGCAGATGCGGGGCGACGATGGCCTGGGCGATGGAGTGGTCGTTCTTGCTGGAAGAGGCGGCGAAGACGACCGCCACCGTCTTGAGCACTCGGGCGGCCTTCAAGGTGAGGAGCTCCGGGTCGCCGGGGCCGACGCCGATGCCGTAAAGCGTTCCGATGCCGTTCATTGCGTGGCTCCCGTGGCGTTAACCGGGGCAAGCCACCGGGCGAGCGTTTCCACGGCCGTGACGCTTCGCGGTCCGGGCCGGGAGAAGAGGGCTTCATCCACCACGAAGGTCCGTTTGTCCTTGACGCAAGGCAGCCCGGCGTATTCCTGGCGTTCGTCCATGGGGCGTGCCTCGGGGTTCATGGGGCCGCGCTGGGTGAGGCAGACCGCCGGGGCCAGGCGAAGGAGCGCCTCGTCGGTCAGGCGAACGAGCTTTTTGTCTTGGCGCACGGCGTTTTGACCGCCTGCCGCGTCGATGATGGCAGTGACGATGGAACTGCGGCCGGCAGCCAGCAGATTCCCCGAGCGGACCTCGAAAAGGACGGTCGGCTGGGGACCGGGCCGTTTGGCGACGACGGCAGCCACGGCATCGAGCCGTTTTTGCAGTCCGGCGATAAGCGTTCGGGCCGCCCCGGGTTGCCCGGTGAGCTGGCCGATGCGGGTGATGGCGGCGAAGAGCGACGGGAAATCATGAATGGCGAAGACCGCCACCGGAATGCCCAGTGCGGCCAGCTGATCCACCGCCTGGAGGGAGGCATCCCGGCCGGCGAGCTGGAGGATTAGGTCGGGGTGCACGGCCAGGACCCGTTCCAGGTTCGGCCGCATGTGGGTGCCGATGACCGGGAGGTTTTCGATGACCGGCGGTTCGTGATCGGCCTCGGTGCGGGCGACGATCCGGTCCGTCAGGCCGAGACCGGCCAGGATTTCGTTCATGCCACCGTAGAGGGCCACCAGGCGCGTGGCCGGCGCGGCCAGCTCCACGTGGCGGCCCAGATCGTCAACGATGCTGACGCGGGCTTGGCCCGCTTGGGGCAGACACAGGAGCAGGGCAGCCACCAGGCACGGCCAGAGCCTGGGGCGCGCCGGTCCGCGGGTGGGGAAGCACCAGAATGTCGGTTTCATAGATCCTCGAGAGTATGGCTTGGGTAAAGACCGCTTCCACGGGGCCGTCAGCCTCGATGCGGCCGTTTTTGAGGAAGATGAGCCGCCGGCAGGTGAGCGCGGCCAGATTGAGGTCGTGCAGGGCGGCGATGACCGTCGTGCCGGTGGCGTTGCGGGCGGCCAGCAAGTCGTGCAGCTCCACCTTGCGGGCCATGTCCAGGTTGGCCGAGGCCTCGTCCAGGATGAGGACGTCCGTGGTCTGGGCCAGGGCCCGGGCAATGCAGACCCGTTGGAATTCGCCGCCGGAAAGCGCTCCGCAGGAGCGTTCGGCCAGCCGGGCCACGCCGGTTTCGGCCATGGCCGTCTCGGCGATGGCCGTGTCCTCGGGACCGTAGCTGCCGAGAAACGACAGATAGGGGTAGCGTCCCATGAGGACGAAGGCGCGCACCGTCAGCTCCGGCACCAGCGCGATGCGTTGGGCCACGGCGGCCGCCCCCTGGGCTCGCTGCCGGACGGGGATTTCGGCGATGTCCCGGCCGCCGATCAGGACCCGGCCGGCCGTTGGGGGCAGGGCCCCGGTCAGGGTCAGCAACAACGTGGTCTTGCCGGCGCCGTTCGGGCCGAGCAGGCCGACCATTTCGCCGTCGGCCACGGTCAGGTCGATGCCGTCCAGAATGTCGTGGCCGCCATAGCCGGCCCGGAGTCCTTGGCAGACGATCATGCCCCGATCCTTTCCGGACGCGACAGCAGCAGAAAGCAGAAGAACGGTCCGCCGAACAGGGCCGTCACCACGCCGACCGGCAGTTCGGCGCCGCCCGGCAGCAGGGTGCGGGCCGCCACATCGGACAGGACGAGCAGCGCTCCGCCGCACAGGCCGGACTGCACGAGCAGCGGCCCGTGCTCGGCTCCATAGAGCCGGCGGCAGGCGTGGGGCGCCACCAGGCCGAGAAAGCCGATGACGCCGGAGACGGCCACGGCCCCGGCGGTCAGCAGACTGGCCCCGGCGAGCAGGCACAGCCTGGCCCGGCCGGTGGCCACCCCGAGCTGGCGGGCCTGGGTTTCGCCCAACAGCAGAATGTCGAGCTCCCGGAGGTAGATCCGGATGAGCAGCACGCCGACGAGAAAGCAGGGCAGGAACAGCATCAGCTCGGCCATGCCCCGGCCTTGGAAGCCGCCCATGATCCAAAACACGATGCCGGCCAGGGATTCTTCGTTCATGGCCTTGACCAGGGACAGCAGGGCCGAGAGGAAGGTGGCCGTGACGATGCCGGCCAGGACGACGGTTTCCCGGCGCAACCCGCCGCCCAGGCGCGACAGGGTCAGCACGGCGGCCAGCGCGGCTCCGCCCCCGGCCAGGGCGCACAGCGGCGTGGCGAAATATCGTCCGGTGGCGGCCAAGCCGAAGGTCAGGGAGATGGCGGCGCCGAAGGCCGCCCCGCCGGATACCCCCAAGGTGAAGGGGTCGGCCAGGGGATTGCGCAGCACGCCCTGGAAGACGCCGCCGGCCACGGCCAGGGCTGCGCCCACGCCATAGGCCAGGACGGCCCGCCACAGCCGCAGATCGAGCACCACGGCGGGAAGCGTCGGGTCGGCCACGCCCGGCAGGGGCAGACCGACGGCCCGGCCGAGGATACGGGCGACGTCTCCCGGCGGGCTCGGATAGGCCCCGGCCAGGCAGGCGACCGCGATGGAGGCCAGCCCGGCCAGGGCCAGGGGAAGAGCGGCCGCAACAAGCCCGGCGCGCGTTCGGATGCGGATCATTGGGCCTTGGGCAGGGCGTCGACGACGGTTTTCAGGTGATCCATCCAGATGGCGGCCACGGCATCGCGTTCGCCGTTGCCGGAAAACACCGGCGTGGCGGCAATGCCGGCGGCGGCCAGCGCCGAGGCCAGGGAATCCTTGCCCTTGCCGGCCATGTCGTTATGGGCATGGTCGCCGGCCACGGCGAACATCGGCACAAGCCAAGCCTTTTTGAACCCGCGCTTGTGCAATGCCGCCACCACATCGGCAAAGCTCGGTGTCCCCTCCACGGTGGTCACGAAGGCGTTCGGGTCGAGCTGCCAGAGGGTATATTGCAGGGCCGGATAGGCCATGTTGGCCGGATGATCCGTGCCGTGGCCCACGAAGACCAGGGCGTCGGTCGGCTGGCGATCCTTGGGCGCACTGGCCAACAATGCCTTGGCCGCTGTGGGGAAGTCCTGCGGCGCGAACAGCAGAGGGGCGCTGACGGCGACGTGATGGAGCCCCTTGGGCAGGCCCGAGAAGGCGGCCGCCGTGCGCAGCAGGTCGTTGTATTCATGCCCCGGGATGGTCTGGAGGGACATGACGGCCACGTCGGTGACCCCTTGATCGGGCAGGGCGGCCAGGGCCTCGGCCAGGGAGGGGATCTTCGTGCCCTGCTTGGCCAGTTTGGCCCGGATCATGGATGCCGTATAGCACAGACTGACCGGGACGCCGGGGTAGGCGGCCTTCACCCGTTCCACCATTTTGGTGATGGCTGGGGTCGCTTCGGGCACGGTGGTGCCGAAGGCGGCCACGACAATGGCGCGTTTCGGTTCCTTGGCGGCGTGATGCGCGGCCATGGCCGGCGCGGCCATAGCGACCGTCAGACACAGGGACAACAGTCCCCTGGCAAAGCGAAGCATGTTTCCTCCACGGGCATGGAGGGCTCTTGAAGGGAGGAACGGAGCTGCCGGACGGCGGCAAGGCCGGCCTGCGGCCACCATTCCCGAGGTCCGTCCGGCAAAAGCCCTCGTTGCCGGCGGACGCGCCGTGACCCGGGCAGGTCTTCCGGCTCGTTCCACCAACCCTGGCCTTCCCGGGAGAGACTCCCAGTGGCGCGCGAGGGGGCTGGCTTGGATGGAACTGACGGCGGCGGGACCGCTCCCGATTTGCACGGGATTCCCGTTTAAGCCCATGGGGCACCCAGGTCGGATAAGGCCCTAGCCGGGGCGACGCCCTGGTGTCAAGGCGCGGCCGCAGGCCGCAGTATGCCTCGCTTGACGAACTGGTCGTAGTCGGCCTTCTTGGTCAGGAGGGTAGGCACCTTGAGGGTGCCCAGGAGTTCCAGCAGCGACTGCACTTCGGTCGGCGCGGCATCGGGCGCCGCCACGACGATGGCGACATCCTTGGTGTAGGCCAGCTTTTCGGCAATGTCCCACATACCGCTGACCGGTTGCTCGTTATTGAGGCGGTAGGTGTTGCCCTCAATGCGGATGACGCCGGCCGGAAGGGCGACGGGGGAAAGGAACAGCAGGACGATGCCGAGGAGCAACGTGGCGCGGCCGCGTGGTCTCCTGGCAGTCATAGGGCGACGATAACTGGACATAGGCAGGCAACACACGTAGCACAGGGTTGAAGGAAGCGTCCGCAACGAAGGAGGCTGGACATGCGTTTCGATTTTTCTGGTCTTATTGTGCTCCTTGGTTTTGTCGCTGTCTACATTGCCTTGCGGATCATCAAATCCCAGCAGGAAAAAAAGCCCGCGGACCAGGATTGGTAGTCGGAACGTCCGCGCGGTATGTTCCTTTCGGGCGGAACCGGTCGCATGCGGCCGGTCCCGCCCGTTCTCGTTTGGCGGTGGCTACTTCGTCCCGGTGACCTGGCCGGGTTTTTTGAAGCCGAATTGGGTCAGAATGGTCTGTCCCTCGTTGCCGGTCAGGAAGGTGATGAACTCCTTGGCCCTGTCCTTTTGGCTGGAGGCACTGACCACGGCGGCGGGGTAGACGATGCGCTTGTGGCCGGACATGTTCATGATTTCTCGAACGCGTTGTTTGGCCAGCAGGGCATCCGTGGCATAGATGAAGGCCGCGTCCACTTCGCCTAGGGCCACGTAATCGAGGGCCTGTTTCACCGACAGGCCATAGACCATTTTGGGGGACAAGGCGTCCCACAGGCCGAGGGTGATGAGGGCCTGTTTGGTGTAGCTGCCGGCCGGCACGGCATCGGGTTCGCCGAGCGCCACCTTGCCGACCTTGGGATTGGCCAGATCCTTGGGACAACTAATGTCGGTGCAGTTGTTCGGCACCACCAGGAGCAGGTCGTTGGCCGTGAAGTTGACCCGTGTGTCGGGGTCGATAAGTTTATGTTCCTGGGCCCGGTCCATGGTTTCCTGATCGGCCGGGGTGAAAACGTCCACCGGCGCGCCGGCCTCGATTTGTTGGAGCAGACGGCCGGATGCCGCGAAATTGACATAGACCTGTTGCCCGGGGTGTTTGGCCTCGAAGGCCTTTTTGACGGCGGTCATGGCCCCGGTCAGGCTGGCCGCCGCAGAAACGACGATGTCGGTCCCGTCGGCCAGGGCCGGCCGGCAGGGGACGGCGAGAAGCAGCATCAGAACAAGGGGAAGCGCACGGCGAAGATGCAAGACGGACATGGTACGACTCCTTGGCGACCGGGAAGTGCTTTCGGCTATGGCGTTCTTGGCTCCCGGGCGCGTCATGCGGCAGTGCGAAGCGCCATTTCCCGAATGCCGGGACGGCGTCCGACGTCACGTCTGCCTGACGCGGCATCGGACCGTGGCAAGGCGGAACAGCCTTGCCGGAGGCCTGTCAGGCAATGCGCAGCGGACCAGAAAAACCGGATCGGACAGGGTTCGGCACCTCCGTGTGAAGATGCTCCGTGGAAGATGATGCCCCGGCGGAAGGCCGGTCCACCAACGCCGAAGGGTCTCCCCGATGATTGGGGCGACTGCGTTTGATCTCATACATCCGGGCGTCGGCCGAAACGATCAGCTCGTCGAGTCCCTGCTGCTTGTCCTTTTCCAGACAGGCCAGTCCGATGCTGAGGGACAGGGAATAGGGACGTTTGCCGGCGGCGTTGAAGGCGCTCACCTGTTCGAGAAGGCGTTCCTTGGGCGTGTCGGCGGCGGTCTGTTCCTCCTGAAGGCCGAACACGGCGAATTCATCCCCGCCGAGTCGAGCCAGCACGTCGGCGTCGCGGAAGGTCTCGCGCAGCACCTCCGCCGTATCGCGCAGCATCCGATCGCCCTCCCTGTGGCCGAGTACGTCGTTGACGCCCTTCATGCCGTCCAGGTCGGCGTAGAGGAGGAAGGCGCCCTGATGCAGCCGCTGGGCGGATTTGAACAATTGACCGGCCAGGGTCATGAAACCGCGCCGGTTGAAAAGGCCGGTCAGCTCGTCGGAAAGGGCGGCGCCGACCAGGTTGCGGTATAATTGATGCCGCTCGATGGCGTGGTGGATGGCGCGAAAGAGCAGACCGCCGTCAAAGACGCCCTTCAGGATGAAGTCCTGGGCTCCTTCGCGCACGGCCATGATGGAAATTTCCCGGTCGTCCAGGCCGGAGAGCACGATGATGGGGATATCGGGGAAGCGGGCGTGCAAGCTCGTGAAGGTGGACAGCCCGGTGGAATCGGGGAGGTTCAGATCGAGCAGGACGACATCCGCGCCGCCGTCGTTGAGGGCGGCCACCCCCTCTTCGAGCAGGGGCGCATGGATCAGGGAGAATTCCTGATCCGGCTCATCCTCGAGATAGGCGTTGACCAGTTCCGCGTCTCCATAATCATCCTCGATTAAAACGATGCGTATGCCCATGATGCCTCCCGTCTACACGTCGCGAGGCGGCAGCTTGACCAGGGTCAGCCAAAAATTCTCGACGCTGCGCACCACTTCCAGAAAATCGTCGAGGCCGAGGGGTTTCTTGAGATAGCAGTTGGCGCCCAAGTCATAACTGGCCAGAATGTCCTTTTCCGCGTCGGAGGTGGTCAGAACGACCACAGGGATGGTGCGTAGCCCCTTGTCGTTTTTGATGGCCTCCAGCACTTCCCGGCCGTCCATAAGGGGCATGTTGAGGTCAAGCAGGATGAAGTCCGGTCGCTTGGCCAGGGTGTAGTCACCCTCACGGCGCAGATAGCGCATTCCCTCCTCGCCATTCGGAACATGGCTGATATCGAGTGCGATTTTGGCGTCGCGCAGCGCTTCCTGAATGAGCTCCACGTCGCCGGGATCGTCTTCCATAAGCAACACACGCACGGGGCAGGCGTTCATTCGTCCGTTTCCTCTTCTTTTCGGTCAGGCAAGGTGAAAAAGAATGTGGAACCCTTTCCTTCCTCGGATTCCACCCAGATGCGACCGCCGTGGCGTTCGATGATCCGTTTGCAAAAGGACAGGCCGATGCCCGAGCCCGGATGCTCCTTGGCCGTATGCAGCCGTTGGAACATGCGGAATACCCGGTCGAAGTGCTGCGGGGCGATGCCGATGCCGTTGTCGGCCACGGCGATTTCCCAGGCGTCGTCGAGCCGCTTGGCCGAAATCGTCACTTCGGGCGCGACCTCTTCGTTGCGGTACTTGAGTGCGTTGCCGATGAGATTCTGGAAGAGCTGGCCGATCTGGGCGATATCGGCCGTCACGGTGGGCAGGCTTTCCGGCCGGTGCACGACGGCGCCGGTTTGCTCCAGGGTGAGCTGCAGATTGTCCAGGGCGATGTCCAGGGCCTCGCCCAGCGCCATGGGCTCGAACATCTTGCCGCGGGTACCGATGCGGGAATAGGCGAGCAGATGGGTGATGAGCTGGCTCATGCGCCGGGCGCCGTCCACCATGTAGTGGATGTAGCGCTGGCCGGTTTCGTCGAGCTGGCCGGCATAGCGCTTGGTCAGAAGATCGGCGAAGCTGATGACCTTGCGCAACGGCTCCTGCAGGTCGTGGGAGGCGATGTAGGCGAATTGTTCCAGATCCCGATTGGAGTTGCGCAGGTCATCGGTCAGCCGGACCAATCCCCGCTCGCGCTCTTCCAGCTCATCGGCCATGGTGTTGAAGGCCTTGCCCAGGCGTTTGAGCTCCGACACCCGCGGGGATTCGGTCAATCGGGTGGAGGATTCGCCGCGGCCGATGGCTTCGGACGCCTCCATCAGGGCGGTGATGGGGCGGATGAGCAGGTGTGAACCCATGGCCCAGGCCGCGCCGAGGCCGATGACGCCGACCAGGATGAGCCAGAGGATCTGGGCCCGCAACATGGCCTGGGCCTCGGCATAGGCTTCGGACAAGGGGATGCCGACGTAGAGGACCGGCGAATCGGGCAGCAGTTTGGGGAGCAGCGGGGCAAAGCCGACGAGCCGGGGAATCCCGTCGTTGTCCGTCACCTCGGCGTTGCCGGATTGGTGCTTGATGACGAGCCGGCCCAACGGGCACGAAGCGATGTCCTGGCCGACGCGGTTGCAGGGATCGGGCAGACAAAAGAGCTGTTTGCCCGAGGCGGAGACGACGCCCACCAGACTGCCGGGCGGCGGCGGGACGTCCTTGATGCGGTGGATGAGGGCGTCCAGGGTCAGGCAGGCCGCGACCACGGCCTTGACGCTGCCGTCCCAGCTTCGGGCCGGACAAGCGATGACCATGAGGGGTTTGCCCTGCGGTGTCAGGAGGAAATGGCCGGCGTAGAATTTTCCCGTATTGGTGACTTCCTTGAACCATGTGCGGTTGGCGTAGTTGGCTTGCCCGAGCGGGTTGTGGTCGGGGGGGGAGAAGTCTCCGGCGTCGGGAACGGCTTCCGCGATACGGTCGCCCATGGCGGAGACGGCCAGGATGTTGGCCACGCCGCCGCCGGATTGTTCGAGCAGCTCCGAGAACAGTTGGGTGCAGCCCTGGGGGTCGATGACGCGGACCACTGTCGTGGCGGCGAGGGTCCCGATGATCTGCCGGGCCGAGTGGGCGATTTCCCGTTGCACGCCCGCCAGGACCAGGGCGCGGTTGACTGCTTCGCTTTTGGCTTTTTCCCTGGCCTGCTGCAATTGGGAAAGGCCGTGGTACAGGGCCAGCCCCAGCGCCGGGAGAATGGCCATCAGCACCAGGGTGACGAGAATGCTACGAAGCCCGCCGACGCGGATAAAACGAAACGGTGCGGGGTGTTGCGACATACGTGTGCCGGGTTGGTCACGCAGGGCGTCCTTTGTAGCCACGTTGCGCAACACAGGTTGTTTGTCCACAGTCTGCCGGAGAACGGATACGTACGGCCACCTGCGCCTGTGTCTGGCGCACGGCCATATACTTTGTCTACGGGACAGGGTGATACACGGATGGTCATCCCTTGTAAATTCTTTATATAACAATCACGTAAGCACTAAATAACGTGATAATACATGCGGCAGCGCAGCCGTTTCGCGTGATTTGCCACGCCGTACGCGGCACGGCCGAGAAAGCCGCCTGGTCTTGCGGGCAGGCTGCGGTGTCTGCGCCGTCCGGGCGGAGAAATCGGCGGGAAAAGGCACTTGCCGGTTGCCATGGGTGCTGGCCCGGTCTATGGAAGGCCAACCGACGGGCGGCGTACACGCCGTTCATTCCTGCGTGAGGTCCCCATGCGACAAGGTGGCGCCCCGAAGATTTGTTCCCCACTCGATGCCGTACGGAAATATTGTCTGACCGCCTGCATGGGTGGGCAGCGCAGTCTGGTGGCGACGTGCGTCGACAAGGCGTGTCCGTTTTATCCGCTACGGCTGAAGGAAATCCCCGAGGGCTTCGAGGTCAGGGTGGTGCGGGTGATCCGTCGGTTTTGCCTGCGCTGCACGGTGGGGGATCGGGATGCGATCCGCCATTGCACGGAAAGCGCGGTCTGTCCGGTCTGGCCGTACCGGGTGGGCGTTTCCCCGAAACGCCTCAAACGCCTGATCGCCGACAAACGGCGTCCCAAGCAGCTCGACCTGCCCCTTTCCTCATAAAAAAAGCCCGGCGGGATGTCCCGGCCGGGCCTGTCATCAGGAATGGTGCGCTGCCTCTTCTAGGAGGCCGGATAGGGCCTGTCCTTGGGCCATTCCGGCGAGACATAGGTGCCGGATTTGCCGCCGGACTTGTACAGCAGTCGGATTTCCCCCAGGACGATATCCTTCTGCACGGCCTTGCACATATCGTAAATCGTCAGTGCCGCCACGGAAGCGGCCGTCAGCGCTTCCATTTCCACGCCGGTCTCGAAGGTGGTGGAGGCTTCGGCTTCGATGTGGACGCGGGCGGCCGCCTCGTCCACGGTAAAGCGCACATCGGCGAAGGTCAGCGGCAGCGGATGGCACAGGGGAACCAGTTCGGCCGTGCGCTTGGCCGCCAGAATGCCGGCGATCTTGGCGGTGGTCAGTGCATCGCCCTTGGGCAGGGCGGCGGTGGCGAGCAGTTGCATGGTCTTCTGGGACAGCTGTACCGTGGCGCCGGCGATGGCCAGGCGCTTGGTCTTGTTTTTGTTGCCCACATCCACCATGTGGGTCTGGCCTTGTTCGTCGATATGCGTCAGTTCGCTCATGACAATCCTAATTCACATCCGGGATTTTGACCCGGTAGTCGATGCGCCGAGCCGCCACGGCATCGGCCTTGGCCTTTTCCTTGTCGCCCATTTTTGCATAGAGCATGGCGCGGTTGCCCAGGGCCTCAGCCGAGTGGGAGTCGGTCTCGATGGCCTTGGTGTAGTCGGCCAGGGCCTGTTGCAGGTCCTTTTTCGCCTCGTGGCAGACGCCGCGCAGGTTATAGGCGTTGGCCAAGTCGCTGGCGGCAATGCTGGTGCCGGCCTCGATGACCTTGGTGAAGCCTGCGATGGCCTTGTCCATGTTCCCGGCCCTGGCGGCGGTCATGGCTTCCCTGAAATCGGATTCCGGGGTGGCCAGGACCGAAGCCGCCAGACCAAACACCATACAGAGCGTCAGGAGCAGTATCCGTGCCGCGTGTTGCATGTCAGTTCCCCATGGCCTCTTTGGCCTTGCGAAAGAAATCCTTCACTTTGGTGATGGGTTTTTCCCCGTCGAGCTTTTCGAATTCGCGCAGCAGCTCTTCCTGCCTCTTGCTGAGGCCTTTCGGCGTCACCACCGTGATCTCGATCAGCAGGTCGCCGCGTCGGTTGGAACCGGGGATGGGCAGTCCCAGGCCGCGCAGGGAGAAGATTTCGCCGCTTTGCGTGCCCTTGGGGATGTCCATGGTTTCGTTGCCGGTCAGTGTCGGCACCTCGATCTTGTGGCCCAGTGCCGCCTGGGGAAAGGTGATGTCGACGCGCAGGATGAGATTCTGGCCCTGGCGTTCGAACACCTTGTCCGGCTCCACCCGCAGGACGACGTAGAGGTCGCCCGGAGGCCCGCCGTTTTGTCCGAGTTCTCCCTCGCCGCGCAGGCGCAAGCGGCTGCCGTCGTCCACGCCGGCCGGCACCCGCACCTTGAGTTCCCGGATTTCCCGTGTCACGCCGCGGCCGTGACATTCCTTGCAGGGATGGGCCACCACCTTGCCTGTGCCGTGGCAGATCGGGCAGGAGACGGCGATCCGGAAAAATCCCTGGCTTTGAATGACTTGTCCCGACCCGCCGCAATGCTTGCAGGTTTCGGGAGCGCTCCCGGATTCGGCGCCGCTGCCGCCGCAGGCGTGGCAGGGGATATTTTTCGGAATTTTGAGCGTGACTTCGGTGCCCATGGCCGCATCGCGGAAGGGAACCTTCAGGTCATAGCGCAGGTCGTTGCCGGGCTGGGGGCGGGGCCCGCGGGAGGCGCGGCCGCTGAAGCCGAAGAATTCACCGAAAATATCGGAAAAGGCGCTGAACACGTCATCGGTGGAGCCAAAGCCGCCGAATCCGTTGCCGCCGAGGCCCTCATGGCCGAAGCGATCATAGCGGGAGCGGGTTTCAGGGTTGCGCAACACCTCGTAGGCCTCGGCCGCTTCCTTGAACTTGGATTCGGCTTCCGGGTCGTCGGGGTTGCGGTCCGGATGGTATTTGAAGGCCATCTGTCGATAGGCCTTCTTGATCTCATCATCGCCGGCGTTGCGGTCAACGCCGAGAACTTCGTAATAATCCCGGGGCATTGTGATATTCTAATCGTTTTCGGGAAGAACCACGCCCGCCTCATGGATGGATTCGGCCGGGAGCACTTCGCCGGCCGCAATCTCCCGCAGGGCGGTGACCACTTCCTTGTTTTTGCATTCGATCAGGGGATCGTACCCTTCGCGGTACTGATGCACCCGTTTGATGGCCATCTGTACGATAAGAAAACGGTTGTTGATCTTTGCCAGGCAGTCTTCAACGGTAATGCGCGCCATGCATTTCTCCTTGCGCGTCGGACGCGGGCGACCCGATCCAGGACGGGTTTAGGTATCCTGGTAAGTCGTTTCCCGGACGAGTCAAGAGGCAGCCGTACGGTCTTCCCCCATCCGACGGCCTCGATTCCAACGCGAAACTCAGCTTGATATGCCGTATTTAGCGGCGCCGTCAAGCCGAAATGTCCGGGCGCAGCCGGCCGCTTTGGGGGGTGGCATCACGGTTGCCGGGAACGGACCTTTCGGTATCTGAGGGAATATAATTGACAAATTTGAAAATTGAACGGTTTTTTCTTGTGATTCGTTCCTTTTTTGTTTACAACTGCCCATTCTCGAAAATGGTCTGTTGCACTGTCCGATGTCGTGATCCCAGGGCGTGGATGCGCCGACGTGCAGGCACGAAGGGGAAAGGGAATATCGTGTTTGTCCCGGATGCTTCCCCTATACTGCTCCCTGTGGAAAATCGAGAAGGAACTTTCTATGTTTTTTCGTCAATGGAAAATCAACAAGCGCCTTTTGGTCCTTTCCGGGGTGTCTCTTGCCTTTCTGGTCTGCTTCGGCGGTGTTGCCGTCAACAATGTGGCCAAGTTGAATGCCTCGACAACCGCGCAGCTGGCTTTATATGCGCGCGTCGTTTCGGCGGTCGATCAAGCCCGTTCCGCCCAGGTGATGTTCAAAAAGCAGGTCCAGGAATGGAAGGATATTCTGATTCGCGGCAATGATCAGACCAAGTATCAAAAGTATTTTGCCTTGTTCGAGAAGGAGCACGCCGAGGTCCTGCGTCTCTTGCAGGAGTTGAAGACGACGATGCACCATATCGGCTTGGAGACGGCCCCCGTCGATGCGGCCATCGATGCCCATAGCGCGTTGTTCGAGCGCTACCTCGGCGCGTTGAAGACGTTTGACGGCGCGGACGAGCAGTCCGGAAAACACGTCGATCGACTCGTCGCCGGCATCGACCGCGAACCCACGCGGGCCATCGACGGGATCGTGGCGACGATTTCGGCCTTCGGCCAGGAGGTGGAACGCAAGGCGCACCAGGAAACCCGGGCGCTGTACCGCCGGGTCCTTTTCATGACTTCGGTGGGCATCGTCGCCGCCTTGCTCGTTCTCGGTGTGCTCTCCGCATCCATCATCCGTTCCATCACCGGCCCTCTGGGCAAGACCGTGCGTTTCGCCCAAACGGTCACCGAGGGAAATTTGGATGCCGCGCTTGTTGTGGAAGGTTCCGACGAAGTGGGGCTTCTCGGACGTGCTCTCCAGAGCATGGTGGCCGGCCTCAAGGAGAAGATGCGGCATGCCGAGCGGAAGACTCAGGAGGCGGCTGCGGCGGCGGAAAAGGCCACGGCGGCCCTTGAGCAGGCCGCCATGGAGGCCCGACGGGCCGAAAACGGACGGCAGGCCATCCTTCGGGCGGCCCAGGAGCTGGAATCGGTCGTCGCGGTTGTGACGGAGGCCTCCGACGACCTGTCGCGACAAACGGCCCAGTCGAGCCAGGGAGCCGGGGAACAGGCGGCACGGATTGAGGGGACCGCTTCGGCGATGGAGCAGATGCGGGCGACGGTCCTGGAAGTGGCCAAGAATGCCTCCCAGGCGGCCGCCACGGCGGATACGGCCAGGCAAAAGGCTCAGGACGGAGCCCAGGCCGTGACCCAGGTGGTGGAGGGAATCGGCGGCGTGCAGCAGCAGTCCCTGGCCATGCGGGATGACATGGCCGCCCTCGGCAAGCAGACGGATGCCATCGGGCAGATTTTGAACGTGATCGCCGACATTGCCGATCAGACCAACTTGCTGGCCTTAAACGCCGCCATCGAGGCGGCCCGGGCCGGCGAGGCCGGGCGCGGTTTCGCCGTGGTGGCCGACGAGGTCAGAAAGCTTGCCGAAAAGACCATGACCGCCACCAAGGAGGTTGGTGTGGCCATTGGTGGGATGCAGGACGCCGCCAGGAAAAACGTCGGGAGCGTGGAGGAGACGGTGGCGCGCATCGAGGCGGCCACCCGGCTGGCCCATACCGCCGGCGATGGCCTGCGCGAAATCGTTTCCCTGGTCGATTTGACCACCGATCAGGTCCGCTCCATTGCTACCGCCTCCGAGGAGCAGTCCTCGGCCAGCGAGGAAATCCAGCGCAGCGTCGAGGACATCAACCGCATTTCCTCCGAGACCGCGGAGGCCATGCGGGAGTCCGACCGGGCCGTCGGCGAGTTGACCCGGCAGGTCCAGGTGCTGCATCAGCTTATCGGCCAGATGCAGGAGGCCAGGCAGGCGGCTGCCCTCTCGGCGTGACGGGCGGCCACGACGGGCGAAGCGTTGCCGTGAGGCGCGGGCCTGTGGACCTGAGGGCCGTGGCGGGATGCTTCCAGCGGCCAACGGCGAAGCCCTGTCACGTTCCTGCGTTATCGGTGAATCGTGTTGCGGTCTCAATAGGCCAGTTTGCCGAGGGATTTGAGGATAAGCGTCGCTCCCATGGCGAACATGCCGGCCAGACCCATGCCGCAGGAAAAGCCGGCCAGCAGCACTGGCGCGTATTGTCGCCAGCGCTTGCCATAGCGCTTGAGGAAATAGAAGCGGCCGAGCAGCGCCCCGACGACTTCCAAAATCAGCCCGTGGGGCACGCTTTGCCCCAAGCCCCGCACGATACCGTAGACCAGCAGCACCGGCAGGCCGAAGATCATGAGGAACAGATAGGTGACGAGGCCGAGGCCGAGGCCGGCGCTCACGTACCAGCCGTTTAAGGCCTGGAAAAAGAGCGAATTGCCTTCCAGGGTCGAGGTCTGCATGAGCAGGGTGTTGAGGGCCTGCAAATGCCAGAGTTCCTGGGCGTAGGGGTAGCTGGCCGAGGGCAGGGGGGCGAGCTGCCAGATGAACTGGGAAAAGAGCAGGCTCGCCACCATGACCACCGGGAAGACCACGATTTCGGCCTTGATGATGCCGCGCAGACTGGTGCCGGTCAGTTCGATTTCCCGGAAGTCCACAGTGGCCTTGCCGTAGTTGTGGATGGGGATGGGGGCGTACCAGATTTCGATGCCCTGATAGCCGAAAAATTTGGCCCCGGCGATGAAGCTCGCTTCGCGCACCAGCGGCAGGCTCACGAACTGGCCGGCGATGCCTTCCATCCGGGCGGTGATGTACGAGATGACCGGGGTGTAGATAAAGCCGTAGAGGACGAAAAAAAGCCAGGGGAATTGCGGTACCAGGAACAGGCACAGGCCGATATAACACAGGGTGGAAAAGACGTAGATGCCGATGGACACCCAGAAGTTGATGTCGCCCCGGGCCTTGTTGGTGGAAAAGAGGGCCTTGTAGGCCGAGCCCTTGACCCCACCCCGGTACAGGGATTTGCCCACCTGCCAGAGGCCGATGACCCCGATGGCGAGACCGAGGCCGATGCCGAACGACATGTAGAAGTCGAAATTGTTGGCGAAAAGGGTTTCCACCGTGCCCATGCCCGGATGCCAGCGGTGGAGGATGCCATGGGTGTAGAGAATCGGGTTGGCCACAATAGTGATGGCAAAGCCCACCAGCCCGCCGATGACGGCCCAAAACGGCAGCACCATACCGGTGAAGACCAGCCCCAGATCGAACTGGATGCCCGTGGCCACGGCCGGGAGCCAACCCTCGGTGTTACGGGTGAAATCGGCCCAGGGAATGGGGAGCAAGCTGACCGGTTCGGTAAAGATGAGCCCCGAAACCACCGGAAACAGCACATAGATGGCGCCGAAAGCCAGACCGATCATGCCGCCGATGGAAAAGACGCGCCATTTCCAGCCGGTTTGCCGGTCCTCGGTGGATTCGGCCAGGGCCATGGTGCCGAGCGCGCCTACCGGCGCCATGGGGAAGGGCAGCTTTTCCACATCGGAGGTGAGGCGGTACAGGGCGTAGCCCAGGCCGAAATGGTCGATGCGCTGGATGATCTGGGCGCCGATCAAAAGTAGAATGGGAACGAGCCAATCGCGGTGGAAAAACGTCCGGGCGGCCAGGGAGTCGGAATCGGACGCCGGGGCCACCCAGCGGGGGATGAGTTCGGTGAGGCCCAGCATTTTGGCCGCGTCGGACTGGACCAGATACTGATTCCACAGCAAGCCGTGGAAGGGCGAGGCCATGGCCGCGCCGGCCATGTAATAGAGCAGGAAAATTTCCTGCTGTTTGAGTTCGGTGTAGGCCCGTTTGGCGATTTCGGCGAAGAGGATGATCGTCACCCAGCGGGCGGCCGGGCCGATGCCGGTGCCGATGACGAGCTGCAGGTACATGCTGCCCGGCATCATGAGAAAGCCGATGAAGACCGCACCGATGACGGTCTTCCAGTCGAAGCCCTCCTCGAAGTGCGTCGGCGGCGGGAGCAGGTCCCGGTATTCGGCGAGTTCCTTGTCGTCGTACATCGGTGTTTAGTTCGGCAGTACCAGGTAGCTTTGGCCGGCCCACAGGCCGATGATGGCGTAGATCCCCCCCATGAGGAAATCGCCCAGGATCAGTCCCACGAACAGCAGGCGCACGCGTTTGAAAAGGGCCACGCCGCCGTAGCGGATGGTCAGCTGGTTGCAGAGCCAGCCCAGGAAGAAGGAAAACCATAGGATACGCATGGCCGAGGAATACATGGTGAGGAAGCCGATGGGGTGGATCGGCCACCAGTAGAAGCGCTGGAAGGCGAGGAGCAGGCCGAACATGATGGCCGCGCCGGCCACGGCAAAGCCGATGATCCAGCCGTTGGGTCCGGCCGGGGCCTCGATCAGGCGCTGGACGTTTTCATAGACCGTGGTCACGCTTTGCGTTTCCCAGTCCACCTGCATGTCCTTGAGACCGTACTTGTAGCAGACGGCCAGCATGGCCGAGAACGACACCACTACGGCCGCAACCAGGGCCATGATGATTCCCGCCAGATAGAGCTTTTTGCGCTGCTTCCCCTCGCCGACCTTGGCCGCGTGGAAAAGCGAGGGCAAAAGCGACTCCCGCAGGTCCACGAAGAGCATTTTCTGCATGACGGCCGTCATGAGCAACCCCAGCCGACTCAGCATCCCGCTGCCGCAAAAGGCAAGCAGGCCGTCGGTCGGGGCGGCGGTCAGGGTGAAGTAGGCGATGCCGCCCTGGCAGACGATGCGGCTGGCCACCAGCATGACCATGAAGAAAAGGGCGAAGAGCAGGATCGCGTCACCGAGGGGCAAACCGAAGGCGCCGCTCCAGGCGACAAGCCCGGCTCCGGCGAGCACCAAGCCCCAGAGGGAGGCCGGGGCGCTCATCCATTCGGCGGCGTCCGGCTGGCCGAACCGGCCGGTCACCGCCCGGCGGGCCGTCTCCAGGAGCTGATGCCGGGCCAGCCAGATCAGGAAGAGGAAAAAGACGCCATAGGCCCCGATGGTCATGGTTTCCTCGGGCGTGGTCAGGGTCGGGCCGAAGGTCACGCCCAGGGCCGAGGAGGGAATTTGCTGGCCGAGCACCGAAAGGATGCCGTAGCCGAGGCCACCGAGCAGGAAAAAGGCCCAGAAGCTCAAGGAGATCTGTCGGGCCGTCAGATAGGCAAAGCCGATGAAGGCCGGGTAGAAGTAGAGCTTGAGCTTGGTGAAGCCGGAAAAGAGTCCGGTCTTGGGAAAATAGGGGCCGGCCAGCAGCAGCGTCGGGATCTGCGGCACCGACGGATTGTAGAAGGCGATGCCGTTGATGGTGTGAAGGGCGACGCTGACAAAAAGGCCGCAGAGCAGGTAGCGATCGGTCAGAAACGCGCCCAGCCCCTTGGTGTCGAGCGCCTGGGTCATCAGCTCGGGCAGGCGGAGCAGGGGAAAATTCATGTGCTCGTTGGAAATCCACTGCCGGGCGAACAGATTGGCCAGGCAGAGCATGACGGCATAGCACAGGCCGACGAAAATCGCCCAGGTGGCCATGGGGCCGATCCAGGCCTTCCAGGGAATGGCGGCCAGGACCTGCCGCCAGCTCATGGCATAGCCGCCGTTCAGGCCGTTATACAGGGCCTCCACGGCCGCCATGTCCGTGGGATACCAGCCCTTGGGCAGAAGCGGTGCCAGCACGGTTTTCCACTGGTTGCCCTCGGTGGCGAAATGGAGCGGCGCGGTGAGCGTGATGCAAAACGTCCGCACCAGGCCGGTATGCGCCACGCCGGACACCACCACCATCAGCATCCAGCATATGAGGAGGTCGGTGCCCGTGAACACGGGTGTGCCACGAAAGAGCTTCGTCAGGATGGCCGCCAGGATGGTCAGCCAGACCATCAGGAAGAAGGGCGCCAGGGGAAAATGGCCGCCGCCGAGGGGCGTCGCCCCGTAATAGAGGTTGTTGAGCGGCGTGACGGCACAGATGCCGAGGCCGAGGACAAGGCCCGTCAGCACGGCCCGCAGTCGCACGATGTGTCCGGTCATGCCTTGTCCTTGCCGTTGTCGGTGCGGCCATTTCGCAGTCGCGCCGTGTAGTGCTGCACCAGCGTATCTTCGTAAGCGGTCCGCACCGATTCCTCCAGGGAGCGCCAGACGAGGAGCTGCTTGCGCAGGTCGTTGACGAAGCCCTTGTTGAGGCGTTTCCACATGCCGGCCTCACCGGCGATCAGGGCCAGCTCCACGTCGATCTGCATGAATCCCGGCGTGTCCTCGTCCGGGGTAAAGGCGATGGCCACGGCCTGCTTGATACCGAAATCGAAGGGCGCCAGCCAGACCGTGGCGGTCATGCGCAGGCAGGCCCGCAAATCGCAGAATTCCGGATGGGCCGTGCCGGGATGGACCGGTGCGCCGGGCGCGTCCCAGGGACATTCGAAGACATAATCCACCGCGTCCGAAGCGAAAAGCCCGTGGGAGATGTCCTGGTGGGACTGGTAGTAGTCGAAGAGAAAACCGCCGGCGCACTCCTGTTCCCGGACCCGGACCAGGAAGGGCAGCCGGGTGCGGATGATGCCGCCGGCCGGTGCGGGCAGGCTCCAGGCCCGGTTGACATCGGGAATGGCGATGGCACTGGCCATGCGGGAGGGGTAGATGACCGACAAGAGCACCACGCCGATGACCAGCAGCATGGCCGCCACCCCGGCCAGGGAGGAATAGTTGGCGGTCATGCCGGCCCAGAGTCGGGTGCCGGAGAGCAGTCCGGCCGTCACCTGGGCCAGCAGATAGCCGAGCACCACGCTCATGACGGCAAAGGCCAACGCCTCGGCGATAAAAAGGAAGGAGACGTGGGAGGGCGCCAGGCCCACGGCCGTGTAGATGCCGATCTCGCGTTTGCGTTCATAGACGGCGCCGATCATGGTGTTAAGCACGATCAGAACGGAAATGACCAATGGAATCAATATGTTGGGGATTCCGGCATAGCCCAGGGCGTCGCTGGCGTGGTAGACGAAGACGCCGTCCGGTTGTCCCGAATAGACGGCCAGGCCGAAGCGGTCGGCCAGCTTTGCGGCCAGGGCCGATTCCGTCCGGGCGGCCGCTTCGGGCGTCTGTCGGGAACGCGGGGCCAGCACCACGGATTTGCACTGTCCTCCCAGACCCATGAGCGTCGCATAGGGCACGATGACGGTCAGGTCGTCGTCAACGTGCTGATAGCGGCTTTGCAGGGTCTTGACGTCCTCGCCCGAGTCCAGGGCCTCCTTTTCGACCTCGGTCATCTCCACGGCGGTTTCGGAGGGGAAAATCACCGGGGTGATGCTTTCGCCGTCCAGGTCCGTCCGGTCATCCAAGGCGTTTCGGCGATAGAGGCCGGCCACGACAAAGGCGCGTCCGAGCAGCGTGACCCGGTCCCCCGGCCCCACGCCCAGTCGTTCGGCCATGGGCTGGGGCAGGATGACAGCGTCACGGTCGCCCGGGGCGAACCACCGTCCGGCGGCCAACAGCCCGCGGCTGCGGCCGGTGTCGGCCTCGGCCGGGGCCAGGCCGAGGATGCCTTGCAGGGTTTCCGTGCGGTCACCGGCCCGGATTTCGGCGGTGGGAGCCCGGGTCTTGTCCGGAAGTTCCAGCCAGGCCAGGGGGGCGAGCACATGGCTCGGCGCATAGGCGTCGCGCAGGACGGCCAGGGTCTCGGCGGGAAGCGAGCGCCAGCCCAGGTTCTTGAGCAGCACCCCCTGGTACGGTGCCTTTCCGGACAGGCGGATGGCGCTTTCCTCTCGGGTGGACTTCACGGCCGTGAAGCTCATGATGGTAAAGGTCAGGATGATGAGGGTCAGACAGGTGAGTACCGTGCGTACCTTGCGCCGGCGCAGGTTGCTGACGCCGATGGCGAAGGCGGCGGCAAAGGCTCGCATGCCGCCGATTTCCGTGGCCTTGACGTGGGAGGCCCGTTTTTGCAGGGCGGTCATTTCCCGCTCGAAGCGCAAGAAGATGATGATGGCCACCATAATCGACAGGCCGAGGATGAAGAAGGCGAGGATCACCACCAACGGGCTGTAGGTCAGGCGAAAGGCCGGATGCACCTCGTAGACCACGGCGATGACGGCCAGCAGCACGCCGAGAAAGGCGGCGATGCGTTTGTGGATGTTCGCGTAGTTGAAGACGACCCGTTCGACGCAATAGGCAAAGGGGATAAACAGCGCGATGTAGAAAAGAACACCCAACAGGACGTCGCGTTGGGTCTTTTCCACATCGTTGTAGACCCGCAGGGCCAGCCCCCAGCTCGTCCGGGCCGCGGCCACCATGGCATCGTAGCGGCGTGCCGTCTCGGCGGCGCGGGCGCGCTGGTAGAGCGCCTTGCCCTGGCGTTCCAGGTCCCGGATGCGGTCGTTGACGATGCCGTGATCTTCGAGATTTTTGATGCGCGGCGAGAGCAGGTCCCACATGTCCCGGGCCCCGAGGAGTTCGGTCACGGGCAGAATGGGCCAGCGGCCGATGCGGTAGCCGGTGCCGCTCGGGTGCTCGGGCGAGGCGTTGAGCAGGATGAGTTTGCGGGCAAGCACCGTGTCCGAGAGGATGCATTTGAAGCGCGTTCCCGGTTCCAGAAACAGGGACACCAGGGTGGAATCCAGGGTGTCCAGCCGGCTGAACCAATAGCGCAAGGGCGGGGCTTCGCGCCTGGCGTCGAGGAGGTCGATCTTGGTGAAATAGCGGAAGGTGCGCGGGTCGAAGGCCGAAAAGAGCGTCGTCTGCTCGCAGCCGAACATGACGAGATCGGTCTCCATGGTGTTACGGCTCATCTTGACCCGATAATTGTCCTTGCCGGTCTGTTTCTTGTCGATGGCCCACACGGCCGATCCGGTGTCCGGATCGAAGCGGAAGCCTTCGATGACGGCCTTGTCGAGGACGAATTTCTTGTTGGCCAGCCCGTTGATTTGGAAGCCGCCCTTGGCGTCGGTGATCGCGTAAAAGCGGGTTTTCCCCTGGTAGACGCAGATGACCGCCCCCGGGGCCGGACGTTCGGGAAAAAGTTCACCTTGGCGGATGCGGTTGACCCGGCCGATCAGGCTGGAAAAGACGTTGCGCGGGCGTTTTTCGCCGGTCGTGAAATTCGGGCCGGCCATGGCCGCCACCAGGCCGGTCACGAAACGGGACTGCCGGTTGAGGGCGGGGACGTCCACCCGATCCGGGATGTCGCCCGGCGTGCCCCAGGAGAGCCTGCCGTCGTTGACCGTGGCCAGGGTCAGGCCGAGGACGCCGGCCAGGGAGCCGATTTCCCCGCCGAGCTTGGGCCGGTCGGGCAGCAGTCCTTCCCAGGGGTGCAGGCGGTCGGCTCGCATGCCGTCGTGGTAATAGCCGGCCGGCAGGCCGATTTCCCGCGAAAGGTCCGCCGCCGCCCGGACCAGGGAGCGGTTGAGGCGGCCGTAGGTCTGGGAAAAGGTGACTTCCGGTTTGACGTCGAAGGTGAAGCCTTGGCAAAAGCCGCCGACCCCGTCGCCGTGGCTGGAGAGGTAGAGCGAGGCCTGGGCCACGATATCGCGTTCGCCCACCAGCCGCCGGAGCGCCCGGGCGCTGGCCAGGCAGTCGGCTAGCCGATCGGCCGAGGCCCGGACCGCGAGCAGCCGTTCCCGGGTGGCAGGGGCCAGGGCGCACAAGGCCTGCCGTTCCGCCGGGGGCAGGGTGCGGAAGTCCTCGCGCCAGAGAACGCGGCGCAAGATGGCCCGTTGTTCGACGAGCGCGGTCATCTGCGGCGACTGGGCCGGCTTTTCCCCGGCCAGCCGGCGGCGCATGAGTTCCGTGGTGACCGTATCCAGGGTATCCTTGAGGCTTTCGAGAAGGGCCGCCCGGACCTCCGGCTTGGCCAGGGCCGCATCCGCGTCCGCGTGTCGCTTCCGTCCCGGATCGGACCGGATGGCGGCCAGGCCGGCCAGCGTGGCCTTGAGGGCCCGGCGTTCCTTTTGGATGGCGCGGGCCTGGGTGCGTAAATCCTTGCCCTTGGCCCGCAGGGCGGCGAAAAATTCCCGCAGGCCGGCTTGGGCCTGGGCGTGGCCGCTGACCGCCACCAGCAAGACCGACCGGGCCGGCGGATGGCTGGCCAGATGTCGGGCCAACCGGAGCAGCGCGGCCAGCGAGGCGGCTTCGTCGGCTCCGGGCGCCTGGCCCGGTACAAAGGCCGTGGCGTCGTAGGGCGCGTCCACGATGACCAGTTCGCCGGATCGGGTCGGGTCCGTCCCCGGAAAGAGAATGTGGAGGTCCTCGGCGACGGCGGTTTCCCAATGGGCGCCGCCGTGCAGCCTGGCGGAGGGGGCATTTGCCGAACCGTCGAGGGTGGGACTCGCTCCCAGAAAGGTCCGCAGCGTCGTTGCCGACACCAGAAAGCGGGGGAAACGCACCGGCGTCAGCTCGAACTTGTCGACGAAAAGTCCCCGGTCGGCCAGATCGTCCGGCGACCGTTCGGTCACGTAGACAAGCGCTTTGGCGCCGAGCTGGGCGGCGGCCTGCCAGTTGCGGCCGGAGTCGAGGTCGAGCAGGGCGATGCCGCCCGCGGGCGCTGTGCCGTTGAAATCTCGGTAATCGCCGTGTCCGCCGGCCACGAGCCGGCCGGCCAGCCCCTGGGCGGGAACGGCGTTCGGCGTCAGGGCGTTTGCGGCCAGGGGCGCAAGGGGCAGCCGTCCTTCCCGCCCGTCGATGGAGAGGAATGTCGGCGCGTAGCGGATGACCGGCGTCCGATAGGCCAGGCGGCCGACCTGGCCGACGCCGAGTCCGCGAAAAAAGGTCTCCAGGGCATCGGCTGTGCGCCGGCAGCCGTCGCTGCCGGTGGAGCGGTCGCCGAGGCCGGCCAGGTCGGTCACCACCAGCCGGTCGAGTTCCGTTTCCGGGGCGCGCAGCCAGCCGGTGGCCATGGCGTCCGCCCGGGCGTCGCCGCTGTTCGTCCGCTCGCCGTCCGACGGTTGGGCCAGGGCCGTGCCGGCCATCAGCAGCAGACACAAGAGCCAGACCCCTGGCAGGCAGGCGGCACGCGTCACCGGCCAACGGCCGGTCCTGAAGGCGACGGCGGCGGGCATCGGGTGCTAGGCCTCCCTGTTCCCGATGGCGCCCACGGAGATGTCGAGCTGGTCGCGCTCTTCGATTTTGTCGATGCAGCCGTCCCGGATCCAGACGACCCGGTCGGAGACGTTGAGCATCTTATAGTCATGGGTGGCGGAGATGACCGTGACGCCGCGTTCGTGGCTCAAGCGCTTGAGCAGAGCGATGATTTCCTCGCCGGTGGTGAGATCGAGGTTGCCCGTCGGCTCGTCGGCCAGGATGATGGCCGGGGTGTTGGCCAGGGAGCGGGCGATGGCCACGCGCTGCTGCTGACCGCCGGACAGCTCCTGGGGTTTATGGGCGTACCGTTCGCGCAGCCCGACCAGGGCCAGCAATTCCAGGCCTTTTTCCGCGGCCTCGTCCTGGGAGGCGCCGGCGAAGATCATGGGCAAGGTGACGTTTTCCAGGGCGGTCATGACCTGGATAAGGTTGAAGGTCTGGAAAATGTAGCCGATTTTGCGGTTGCGCAGCCAGGCCAGCTCGTAGGCGTCGAGTTGGGCGATATCCACCTCGTCGATGAAGACCTTGCCGGCGCTCGGCTTGTCGAGGCCGCCGATCATGTTGAACAGGGTGGACTTGCCCGAGCCGGACGGTCCCATGATGGACAGGTATTCGCCGGCCCGGATGGTGAGGTCCACGCCGCGCAGGGCCGTGACGACCTGGTTGCCCATGGTGAAGGTCTTGGCCACGCCCGAGACGCGGACGATATTGTGCGAAGCGGTCATACTTCTCCGTGGCAGCCCAGAGGCCCTTTCCCCTTGCCGGACGCGGGGGCCGGGCATCGTTCCCCCGGCCGGGAAGGCCCTTTTCCTTTTTAATCTTGCGCCCGCATGGCTTCCACCGGCCGCATCCTGGCGGCGACGATGGCCGGGTAGACCACGCCGATCAGGCTCAGACCGGCGCCGACGAGCACCGAAAACAGCAGACTCTTGCCTATGTCGGCAGCCGCCAGGTGGCTGACGGCCGGCGTGCCGAAGCGGATAAGGGCCGTGGCCAGGCCGATAATAAGCCCGGCCAGGGCGCCGATCAGGGAGCCGGCCAGCCCCTGGATGCCGGCTTCGATGAGAAACAGCCGCAAAATGAAACGGTCGAGGGCCCCCAGGCATTTCATGGTGCCGATTTCCCGGAACCGTTCGGTGACGGCCATGAGCTGGGCGTTGATGATGCCGACGGTGCAGACGAGGAGCGACAGGGCGACGATCCAGCGTTCCTTGGGCGAGGTTCCGGGATTGGCCGCCGTGGTGACGCTGCCGGGCGGCGGCGGAGGGGGCACGTCGTAGCCGGCGTTGCGCAAGGCCGTATGCAGGTTCGGCTCCCCGGTGCGCCAGAGTCCGGCGGCCACGTCGGCGCCGATGAGAATGCAGCTCAAGAAGGCTACGGCCAGCATGAGGCTGGCCACGGTGATCATGGAACGCTTGAAGCGGACGCGAATATTCCTGACGCTGATTTCCAGCGCCTTGCGCAAGGGCAGCACGACCTGCCGGGAAATGCCCGAGCCCTGGAAGGGGATGCCATGGGCCGTGCCGTTTGTCCGTCGCATGGGGATACCTTACCGTCGCTGCGATCCCGGATGGCCGGGAAATCGTGTCCGGATGTGGCCGGAGGGATGCAACGCTTTTGACAGAAAGCGCCCGCGATGCCAAGGCCGCCGGCTTATTTTTTGAGGCGGTGCTTGGGGATCTCGATGCCGTATTTTTGGATCTTGTAGTTGAGCGCCCGGCGGGAGACCCCGAGGAGGGGCGCGGCCTCTTTCTGCACCCATCCCGCCTGTTCCAGGGCGCGGATGATGGCCGTCCGCTCGCTTTCCTCCAGGGACAGGGCTTCGCCGCTGCGGTCGGGGGCTTTTTCGGCCAGGGGCAATTGCAGGTCCTTGGGGGTGAGCGTGTCCTCGGCGCACAGCACCACGCCGGCCTCCAGGGCATTGCGCAGCTGTCTGACGTTGCCCGGCCAGGGGTAGGCCATGAGAAACGCCATGGTCTCCGGCGGGATGGTCACGGGTGGCATGCCCTGGGCGGCACAGAACTGCCGGGCGAAATGGTCGGCCAGGATGGGAATGTCCTCACGGCGATCCCGAAGCGGCGGGACGTTGATGGTGACGACCTTCAGCCGGTAGAGCAGGTCCTCCCGGAAGACGCCCTCGGACACCTGCTCGAAGATGTCGGCGTTGGTGGCGGCGATGACCCGGCAGTCCACCTGGATTTCGCGGACGTCCCCGATGCGCCGGATCTTGTGGTTTTCCAGGAAGCGCAGCAGGCGCACCTGCATTTCCGAGGAGATGTTGCCGATCTCGTCGAGAAACAGCGTGCCCTGGTTGGCCTGCTCGATGAGGCCCTTCTTGTCCTTGATGGCGTGGGTGAAGGCGCCCTTGACGTGGCCGAAGAGTTCGGATTCCAGGAGGCCGGCGGGTGTGGAGCCGCAATCCACGGTGACCAGCGGACCGGCCTTGCGGGGGCTGTGACGGTGAATCAGGTTGGCCACCAGCTCCTTGCCGGTGCCGGATTCCCCGAGCACGAGCACGTTGACGTCCCGGGGCGCCACCCGTTCGATGAGCCCGGCCAGATCGCGCATGGCCTGACTTTTGCCGACCAGTCCGCTGTCGGTCATGTCACCGGCCGGCACGGCGGCCAGGCCGGCGGCCTTGGCGAAGACCTCGGTCACCCGGGTCAACAGCTCCTGTCCGTCGAACGGCTTGGTCAGATAGTCCACTGCCCCGTGCTTGATGGCTTCCACGGCTCCGGGAATGCTGCCGTGAGCGGTGAGGAAAATAATGGGCAGTCTGAGCCCCCGGCGCTCCATTTCCTGTTGGAGGCGGGTGCCGCTCATGCCCGGCATGCGGATGTCGGAGATGACGAGGCGCACGGGCGTCTTGTCCAGCACTTGCAGGGCTTCCAGCCCGTCGGTGGCCGTGACGACGTCATAGCCGGCCGAGACTAAGCGTACTTCCAGCACCTCAAGGATATGGGGATCGTCATCCACGGCCAGGATGGTCTTGCGCGGCGAATCTGCGGTATTCATGACGAGAGCCCTGCTGCGGACGGTCCGTCAGCTTGCGGTCGCGGCGGCAACCAGTCGCGGTCCTGTCCGAAAAAACGCCTGGTACGGCTAATAATTGGTAAGCCCCTTTTTCTTTTCCTGAATTTCACGATGGATGTTTTCCAGGGCCTTGACCTGTTGCTGCATGCGTTTGATCTGTTCGGTCCGCTCGGCCAGCTTCTTGGCGCATTCCCGCTCGCCGGCCGCCCGCACTTCCTTGAGGGCGAAGGCCGGGTGGAAGGTCCGGAGGACCGGAGCCAGGAAACGCGCGTCCTCGCCGCTGCCGCCGGGAGGGGAGTTTTTCAGCCACGTCTCGAAGATATCCATGGCCATGGCCAGATCGGCTTCGTTGGCGGCCTGGGCCAGTTTGACCGAGAACAGGGCAAAAAGCGCCCGTTGGCGGGCAGCCGGCGCATTCTCCATGCTGAGGCAATCGCGCCACAGCTTGGCGGCCTTCTTGATATCCCCATCCTCAAAGGCCTGGACGCCCTGTTGATAGATCGCCTGGGCCTGTCGGGCATGAAGCGCCGGCTTGCTGGCCCCTGCGGTCAGGGTTTCGGAAGAGGCGGCTGGCAACGCCGGGTTGTGGCGGGCGCAGCCCAGGAGGCATCCGAACGCCAGCCAGGCCAAGCATACCAGAAGCGGGGTAGGAAAACGATGCATCACGTTGCGACCCATCCTAATCTCTTGCGCCATCGACGGGAAGTGTAAAATAAAAGGTACAGCCCTTGCCGGGCAGACTCGAGAGCCAGATATTGCCACCATGGGCCTCGACAATGGACTTGGCAATGGACAGGCCGAGGCCGATGCCGTCGGTCGTCCGCTTGGTCCGCGAGCCGCGGTAATACTTGCTGAACACGTGGGGCTGTTCCTCTTCGGGGATGCCGGGCCCTTCGTCGGCGATGCTGACGAGAATCTTGCGGCCGCCGTCGGCCAACTCCACCCCCACCGTAACGGCGCTTTCAGGCGGCGAGAATTTTACGGCGTTGCCCACGAGATTATACAGGGCTTGGCCCAGCAGATCCCGGTCGCCCACGATGGAGACCATGTCCCGGCCCACCCGGGGAATAAGCCGAATGCCCTTGGCCTCCGCAGCCGGGGTGGCTTTTTCCAGGGTTTCCCGGAGCAGCTCCTCCGGACTGAGGGGGGCCGGCGTCACATCGACAATCTGGGATGACAGGCTCGATACCTTGAGCAGACTGGTCAACAGAACGGAAATACGTTGCATCTCGCTGCTGGCGATGTCCAGGAAACGCTTCTGGCGTTCGTTGACGTCCCCGAGCACCCGTTCGCGCATGAGATTGACCGATTCCCGGATGGAGGTCAGCGGTGTGCGGATTTCGTGGCTGACCATGTCGATGAAATCCGTGCGCATGCGTTCCTCTTCCCGCAAGCGGACGGTCATGTCGTTGAAGGCCGCGCCGAGTTCCCCCAGCTCGTCCTTGGACAGAACCCGGATGGGCTCCAACCGGCCGTCCCGGGTGTAGCTGCGGATGCCCCGCCGCAACTCGCGCAGGGGGCGGCTCAAGGAGTACGTGAGGAAGAGAATGCCGAGCAGGCCCACGCCGATGGAGATGGCCAGTCCCGAGACGCCGCGGTTCACGGCCTCTTCGCTGATGCGATAGAGCTCTCGCATGCTGGATTCGATGACCCGTTCGTTGTCCTGGCGGGCGCTGACCACGATTTTCATCCATTGGTTGAGCTTTCCCTGGTCGATCCACGGTTCGCTGGTGAGTTCCTTCCCCTGGGCCAAGTCGGGAAAGGTTTCCCGAAACTCCTTGTGGAGCTTGTCCCAGGCGGAGAAGCCGTTTTCATAACGAAACCAGAGAATGCTCCAAATGGCGTTTTTGTATTCGCTCAAGGCCGCGATGAAATTCTTTTTGTATTCCTCGGAATGGAGGATCTCATATTTTTTCTGGTTCTCCTCCATGGCCAGCAGGCTATCCACCAGACGCTGGGAAATGGAGAGGACCTCGAAGCGGACCTTGACGATGTCCCGGGAGATGTTGACCGAATCCTTGACGTAGATAAGCAGGGTGGACGTGGTGAAATAGGCCAGCACCATGATGCCGATGTAGACCATCAGCAGTTTGAAAAGGATGCCGTAATGCTTGATGGGCTTACGAGAGAGATACATGCGCGGTAGGTCCACGATGTCGGAAAAGCCTCCGGTTGGGGCTGGGGAAGGACATGGCGACCGTTTCCCCCCGGGGGCTATTTGGCGGCGAAGATTTCCTGTTCCAGGATGTGCGGACGGCGCAGGTTGGAAATGACCAGCCGTTGGCTGCTCGACGCGGTCAGGATGATCTTGCCGTAACCAAAAAAGCCGCCGAAAAAGCCCGGTTCGCATTTGACCGATTCAATCTTGCTCAGGTCCAGCGAGTAGGAGCCGAATACCATATCGTCACAGAGCAGGCGCTTGGGTGTCAGGGCCACGCGCACGGTGAAAAAGGAGAACAGCCGGGTGAGGGCGAGCAGGGTGAAGACCGCAAAAAAGACGTAGCGGATGAGCCAGATGGTGGCCGTGATGATTTTCGGCAGGAATTTTTCCAGTTCCTCCGGGGCGTTGAACTGGAAAAGGCTGGCCAGCGCCGGTTCGCTGGACCATATGATCAGGGCGACAAGAAACAGTATGGCCGCCTTGGCCAGCACGATCCAGTGCTTGCCGGTCCTGTAGCGGATATCTTCACCCTCGTAGATGAGGTCTTGTAAACTCATGATCGTTCCCCCGGCGGAGTAAGACGCCAGCATACGCTCCGGGCGCGCACCGACGATATCGCGAGGACTTACCCGAAAACCGTCTCCATGGCAAAGGCTTCGTCACCGCCCGGACCAGCTTCCGATGGCCAGCCCCCAGGCCGTCGCCAGGACGACCAGGGAGACGAGACCCAGGGCCGTCTGGACGGCCGGCCCCGGGCGACCGCGTTTGTCGAGGATGCTCCCGGCCATCAGGCCGAGGACGCCGCCGGCGGTAAACCCGAGGAAATGGCCGGCCAGGTCCACGGCGGTGCCGTCCTCGGAGCCGGCCCCGAGCATGGCCAGCAGCATGAGCACGGCGCCGGCGGTGACGGCGCGGCCGACGGGAATTCTCGGTCGGTGGCAGACCAGCCGCGTGGCGCCCAGTGCCCCCAGGGCGCCGAAGACCGCCGTGGAGGCGCCCAGAAAATGGATGCCTGGTCCCTGGATCAGTGCCTTGGCCACATTGCCGCAGCCGCCGGCGACCAGGCACAGAGCAAAGGCGAGACCGACGCCGGTTTCCCGACCGAGCAGTCCCAGAAAAAGGGCCCCGCAGGCGGCGTTGCCGAGGAGGTGCCCCGGATCGGCATGCAGGCACAGGGCCGTGACCGCGCGCCACCATTGGCCGGCGAGCATGGTCGCCGTATCGCCGGCCCCGATTGCCCGCCAGGGAATCGCCAGTCCGAACGGTCGGACGCCGCCGAGAAGGAGGCCGAAGACGGCCGTCAGCAGGCCCACGACGGCCAAGACTTCCAGCCAGACGCCCGGGCGGGCCGGTTCGGCGCCGGGATCGGGCAGGGGCCGGGCGGCCCGCTCCTCGGTGTAGGCCCGGATTTCCGCCAGGGCGGGAACCTCCTGGGCATAGGGCACGTAGAGCCGCCAGCCGGAGCCCTGTCGCCGCAGGACGTGGGGAATGTTTTTCGCCGTCAGGACCAGACTCCATTCCCTGACTTCAATCTCCACGGCCGGCCGCTTGGCCGGATGCAGGAGGATGCCTGTCAGATCGGCCTGGCCGACCTCCCCGGGCCGTGGCGCGTCCGGCCTTTCGGCGGTCGTATCGGCTTCCCGACCGTCAAGACGCTTCCCGGTCGTCTCCGACTTTGGTACATCATGCCCCATGAATCACCAACGCCAGCATTTTTATTCCGCCTTCCTGCTGCTTATTCTCGGTGTGGCCCTGACCCTGGCCTACATCGTCCTGCGTCCCTTTGTGGACATCCTCATCATCGGGGTGGTGCTGGCGGCATTGACCAGGCCGGTCTATCTGCGCCTTTTGCGCTGTTGCCGCATGCGGGCCACGTTGGCGGCCCTGATTACGGTCGGACTGATCTTCACGTGTCTGATCATTCCTGTTTTTTTCTTTCTGGGTTCGCTTTTCGCCCAGGGGGTGCAATCCGTCAACGCCCTCCAGGCCCGATTGGCCGCGACGGATTTCAACACCCTGTTCAGCCATGAGTCCATCGCACCGTATCTCCAATGGATGCAGAACCACCTGCCGTTTGTCGATCTCAAGAAATTGGCCCCCCAGGCCGACCTAATCGCGCTGTCCAAAAGTGCCGGCCAGATGCTGTTGGACAGCGGCACCAAGATCATCGGCAACGTCTTCATCCTGACCATGAACTTCGTCATCCTCCTGTTCGTGCTCTTTTTCCTCATCCGCGACGGGGAACGCATGATGGCACGGCTGCGTTACCTGCTGCCGCTGACCACGGACCAGGAGAACCGGATCTTCCGCCAACTCGACGACGTGGCCAAGTCCGTCATTCTGGGTGCCTTCGTCATCGCCTTGGCCCAGGGAGCCGCCGGCGGACTCGGCCTTTTTATCGTGGGCATCCAGCCGTTTTTCTGGGGCTGCATGATGGGCTTCGCCTCGCTCATCCCCGTGGTCGGGACGGCCCTGATCTGGCTGCCGGTGGCCCTGTATTTGATCCTGACCGGGCATTGGCAGTGGGGACTCTTTCTGATCGGCTGGGGGGCGATCGTGGTGTCGGGCATCGATTCCATCATCCGGCCGATCCTCATGCAGAACCGCTCCAAGATGTCCACGTTTTGGGTCTTTTTAGCCATCATCGGCGGCATCAAATTCTTCGGCGCCCTGGGCATCCTGTACGGGCCGCTCGTTCTCGGTTTCGCCATGGTCATGCTGTCGCTGTATGCCGAGGTCTACAAAGGCATGCTCGACGCGCGCCACGGCAGCGAGCCGACGACGGGCACACGCGCTTGAGGCAGCTTCCTGGAAGGACGCGAACAGCTCCTCGCCATACGGGCCTTGCGAAAAAAAGGCCCCTCCACGCTGGAGGGGCCTTCCGGGGATGCTTGAGGAACGGGCGACGTCAGGAAGGCGCCGCCTCGGCCCGGGCGGAGCCCGGACCGGCCAGGGGCCGGAACATCTTTTTGCCGGCGCCGCAGACGGGGCACTTCCAGGTGTCCGGCAGGTCGCGAAAGGCGGTGCCTTTGGGGATCCTGCCCTTGCGGTCACCCTTGTCCGGATCGTAGATGTAGCCACAATTCGTGGTCTGACATTGCCACATGTCTTCCGGCGCGGCCATATGTGCTCCTTGCCCGCTGGGCTGGTTAGTCCACCTTGAAGAACGCCTTGGCCCGGGCCTGGCACACCGGACACTGGTCCGGCGCACCGCCGGCGACGGTGTAGCCGCACACCGAGCAGATATACCAATCCTGCTCGGGATAGCCGGCGATGTCGGCGGCGGCTTCCGCGTACAGTTTGGCGTGGACCTTTTCCACTTCGTTGGCCAGGCTGAAGGTGCGTTCGGCCGCCTTGTCGTTCTCGGCCTTGGCCCCTGCGATCATTTCCGGATACATGCTCTTGAACTCGAAGGTCTCGCCGGCGATGGCGTCCTTTAAGTTCTCGGCCGTGCTGCCGACGCCATTCATGGTGCGCAGGTGGGTATGGGCGTGAATGGTCTCGGCGGCGGCAGCGGCCCGGAACAGCTTGGCCACGCCCTTGTGCCCTTCCTTGTCGGCGGCGTCGGCGTAGGCGAGGTATTTGCGGTTGGCCTGCGATTCACCGGCGAAAGCGGCCTTCAGGTTTTCAAGCGACTTACTCATTGTCGGACTCCTTTTGTTGAGGCGGTTGGTTGTTTTTTTGCTGTTCCAGACAGGCCCGGCACAGGCCGCGGACCACGATCTGGACGTTGTCGATTCGTCCCCAGTCGGCGAGGCTCGCCGGGAGATCGGCAATGCCGACTCCGGCCATGCTGAAGTCGTCGATCCGGCCGCAGCCTAAGCACACCACGTGGTGGTGCGGCGTCAGATTGGCGTCGAAGCGTCCCTCGTTCGCGTCGCCCGGCACCCGGATCACGAGCCGCGTGCGTTCCAGGGCGGCCAGGGTCCGGTAGACCGTGTCCAGGGAGATGGACGGGGCCTCGGCCCGCACCCGCCGCCAGACCATTTCCGCCGAGGGATGGTCCGTGGTCGCCACCATGGCCCGATAGACCAGGTAACGTTGGTGGGTGAATTTGAGGCCGCGCGCGGCGAAGAGGTGTTGCATGGCTTCCGCTGTCACAAGAATTATTCCTATCTGCTGTTGATTCTTATTTAGGAGCGACTAGCATTGTCGTCAACACTTTTTTGCGAATCGGGCATCTTTTTTTCGGACAGGGCAAAAGCCCCCGATGCCGGGCGGCATAAGGGCGATCGACGGTCGCGGCGGGCATGGCGGCCTCAGGCGCCGACGGTGGTGAGCTTGCCGCGCATGACGGCGAGAACGTCGGCCATGGCCGTTTCCATGGCCGGGAAGGCGGCACCGGCCTGGTCCAGGAGACCGCCCTTGGCCGCCCGTTCCAGATCCAGACAGGCCTCGCGGAGGAGCGGCGCGCACATGGTGGCCGCCGCTCCCTTCAGGGAATGGGCCAGAAAGGCCAGGTGATCGCAGTCGGCCATGGCCAGGGCCTCGCGCATGGCTTCCAGATGAACCGGTTGTTCGGCCACGAAGGCGGTAAAGAGTTTCATCAGAAAGCCGGTGTTGCCCCGGGCCTTGGACAGCAACTCGTTCCAGTCCAGGACGGCGGGGAGGGGAGACTCCTCGGGGACGGGTTCCTGACGGCGGGGATGCTCGCTCCCCCCCATGGCCCGGACCAGGGCCTCCTCCAGCTCGGACGGACTGACGGGTTTGCTCAAGTATTCGTTCATGCCGGCCCGCAGGAAGGTCTCCCGGTCGCCCCGCAGCGCATGGGCCGTCAAGGCGACGATGGGGATGGCCGGATCGAAGTCGCCGCTTTGATCGGCCCGGATGACCCGGGTGGCCTCCAGGCCGTCCATCTCCGGCATCTGGATGTCCATGAGGATGACGTCGAAGCACTGCTTGCGCAGGGCCTCCAGGGCGCGCCGGCCGGTATGGGCCACCACCACCGTGTGGCCGTCCATCTCCAGCAGCTCCTGGACATAAATTTGGTTGATGGGGTTGTCCTCGGCCAGCAGGACGGTCAGCGGCTGCATGCCGGTCCCCGGTGGCGTCGCGGTCGTCGTCGCCGCCGCGACCTGGACGCTCGGGAGGGCAAAGGGAATCTCGAAGGAAAAGGTGCTGCCGTGCCCTTCCTCGCTTTCCACCCGGTAGCTACCGCCCATCATCTCCACCAGGTGGCGCACGATGGCGAGGCCGAGTCCCGCGCCCTGGTAACGGCGAGTCGAGGAGACGTCGGCCTGGGTGAAGCTGTCGAAGATGGCCTGGATCTTGTCCCGGGGGATGCCGATGCCTGTATCCTTGACGGTGAAGGCGAGCCGGCAGCCCGAGGTGTCGGCTGGGGCCGAGAGCGTCGCCTGGGGGACGATTTCCAGCAGGACGCTGCCGTTATCGGTGAATTTGACGGCGTTGCCCACCAGATTGGTGAGAATCTGGCGCAAGCGGCTGGGATCGCCGATGAGTTCCCGCGGGACGGTCGGGCCCTGGCGGTATTCGAGATGCAGTCCCTTTTTGGTGGCCAGGGGACGGAAGATGCTGATGACGTCCTCCACGGTGTCGTGGAGGACAAAGGGGGTTTTGGCCAGCTCCAGGGCGCCGATCTCGATGCGGGCATAATCCACGATGTCGTTGAGCAACGTCAGCAGCGACTGGGCGGAATGTCTGGCCATTTCCAGATATTCCTGCTGCTTGGCCGTGAGGTTCGTGCTCAGGGTCAGCTCGGTCATGCCGAGCACGCCGATCATGGGCGTCCGGATTTCGTGGGTGATGTTGGCCAGGAAATGGCTTTTGGCCTTGTCGGCGGCCTTGGCGGCCTCCCGGGCTTTGGCCAAGTCCTCCTGGGCCGTGCGCAAGGCGGTGACGTCCCGCAGCAGGACGCGGGTCAGGTGCAGATCGTCCTGCTGGATGTCCTCGCGGCGCAAAAGCACCCGATTGCCCGAGCCGGTCATGATCACTTCGGTGTCGTCGCGGGAGGTCATCGGAACGCCGAAGGGGAGACCGGTCAGCTGGCCGGCCGGCAGGCCGAACAGGTTTACGGCTTCGGGCGTGGCGTGCAGGATGACGCCCGACTGGTCCAACAGGAGCACGACATCCCCGGTCAAACGGGCGATGGCATCGGTTTCGCGAATGAGTCGTTCGAGCATGACTACCCTTTGATACAGGCCATGGGACGCAGCCTGGCGGTGTGCGTTGCCAGTCCCAGGGCGTGCGTGGTCCAGACTACTTCTTCGATGTCCTTGTAGGCTTGTGGAGCCTCTTCGCCAACCCCTCGGAAATCGTGGGCGCGAAGGACGACGCCGTCCCGGGCCAGGGCATCCAGAACTTCCCGGCTGCGGAAACGCTTCAGGGCCTGTTTGCGGCTCATGGCCCGGCCGGCCCCGTGGCAGGTCGAGGCGAACGAGCGGTCCACGGCGGCGTCGCCTCCGGACAGAATGTACGAAGCGGTCCCCATGCTACCGCCGACCAGCACGGGCTGACCGAATCCCGGATAGAGCGGTGGTCGGTCCGGATGGTGCGGTCCGACGGCCCGGGTGGCGCCCTTGCGGTGGACGGCCAGCCGTTTGGGCGTTCCCGCCACTGCGTGGGTTTCGATCCGGCAGGTGTTGTGGGAGACGTCGCACAGGAGCGCCAGACGGGAGCCGGGGAAAAGTTCGGTAAAGACGTCGCGCACGAGCTGGGTGATGACTTGCCTGCCGGCCAGGGCGCAGTTGCCGGCCGCCCGCATGGCCCCGAGATAGCCCCGACCGGTGGCCGAATCGAGGGGCGCGCAGGCCAGTTCGGGGTCCGGGAGCGTCAGGCCATCGTGCGAGGCTTTGGCGCGCATCCGGGCGATCCAATCCGTGGCGGTCTGGTGGCCGAGTCCTCGGGAGCCGCAATGGATGGCCACGACCACCTGTTCGGGCGCCAGCCCGTAGGCCGTGGCGGCCTCGGCGTCCAGGATCGCGTCCACATACTGGACTTCCAGGTAATGGTTGCCGGAACCGAGACTGCCGACGGCGTCGCGACCGCGTTCCCTGGCGCGGGCGGACACGCCGCCGGGATCGGCGTCGGCCATGGTGCCGTTTTCTTCGATATGGGGGAGGTCGGCCGGTTCGCCGTAGCCTTCCTTGACGGCCCAGGCTGCGCCGCCGGTCAGCATGCGATCCATGTCCCGATTGGACAGCCGGGGACGGCCGCTGCTGCCGAGTCCGGCCGGCACCCGGGCGAAAAGACGGTCGGCAAGGAGGTCTTTTACCGGTTCGACCTCGTCCCTGGTCAGGTTCGTCAGCAGGGCGCGCACGCCGCAGGCGATGTCGAAGCCCACGCCGCCGGCGCAGATGACGCCCCCGGCCGCGGCATCGAAGGCGGCCACGCCGCCGATGGGAAATCCGTAGCCCGTGTGGGCGTCGGGCATGGCCAGGGCCGGAGGCACGATGCCGGGCAGGCTGGCGACGTTGGTGAGCTGGGTCATGACGTCGTGCTCCATGGCGTCCATGGCCTGGGCGCTGCCCAGAAAGACCGCCGGAACGCGCATGGCGCCCGCCATCGGTGCTTCCCAGACCAGCGCCCCCCGGCGCAGCAAAGCCAGCCGTCCCACATATCCCTCCGGAGCGCCTCAGGCGTTGCCGTCCGGGAAGCCGATTTCCCGGAATGGGGGATGTTAGGTCAGGAAGACCACTTTTTGTCAAGGCGGGTTTTTCGGCGCCGACCGGCGGTCGAGGGCCTGGGCGAACGGGAAAACGGAACGGGGACGGGAGGAAAGGAAGGCCGGGGGCGTCAGGCGGCGCCCCCGGTCCGGGGTCGGTCAGATATTGTAGAGCGTGTCCCCGGGAATGATGGGGATATGGTGCTGTTGCAGCAGTTCGATGGCCTGGTCGGTACGGTCGAAGCGGAAGATGATGACGGCCGATTCCTCCCGCTGGTGCACGAAGGCGTACATGTATTCCACATTGATGCCGTTGCCGCACAGCAAATGCAGCACGCTGTGCAGCCCGCCGGGCGCGTCGGAGACCTCCACGGCGACCACGGCGTTGCGGCCCACGGTGAAACCATGTTCCTTGAGCAACTGCTTGGCTTTCTCATGATCGCTGACGATCAGGCGCAGAATGCCGAAATCCGAGGTGTCGGCCAGAGACAGGGCGCGGATGCTGATGCCGCCCTCGCCCAGCACGCGGGTCACTTCTTCCAGACGCCCGGCCCTGTTTTCCAGAAAGATGGAAATCTGTTCGGCTTTGATCACGGCGACTCCCTCCCAACAAAGGCGGCCTGTGGCCGGTTACTCGTTGCGCAGGTCCAGGACATGCTGGGCCTTGCCTTCGGAACGCTGGATGCTCCTCGGCTCGACCAGTTTGACCTGGGCCGTCACGCCCAGAAAATCCTTGATGTTCTTTTGGAGCTTCGCTTCCAGGCGCTGGAGCTTTTTTATCTCGTCGGAGAAGAGTTTGTCATCTACTTCCACGTGGACGGCCAAGGTATCGAGATTGCCGTCGCGGCGGACCACCAGCTGGTAGTAGGGCGTCAGCCCTTCGGTTTCGAGGAGGATGCTCTCGATCTGGGAGGGAAAGACGTTGACGCCGCGGATGATCAGCATGTCGTCGCTGCGGCCCTGCACCCGAAACATCCGGGCGAAGGTACGGCCGCAACAGCAGGGCGTGTAATCCAGCCGGGTGATGTCCCGGGTCCGGTAGCGGATGAGAGGCTGGGCTTCCTTGGTCAGGGTGGTGATGACCAGCTCGCCGGTTTCGCCTGGGGGCAGGGGTTCCTTGGTGACGGGGTCGATGACCTCGACCAGGAATTGGTCTTCCATGATATGGGCGCCGTGCTGGGCCTCGACGCATTCGACCGCCACTCCCGGCCCCATGACCTCGGACAGGCCGTAGATGTCGATGGCCTTGATGCCCATTTTGGTTTCGATGTCCCGGCGCATGTTGTCCGACCACGGCTCGGCCCCGAAGACGCCGATGCGCAGCGGCAGGTCCTTGAAGTCGATGCCGGCTTCCCGGGCCGCTTCGTAGAGCACCAGGCTGTAGGAAGGCGTGCAGCACAGGACCGTGGAGCCGAAATCCTTGAGCAGCATGGCCTGTCGGCGGGTGCCGCCGCCCGAGACCGGAACGGTGGTGGCGCCGAGCCGTTCGGCCCCGTAGTGGGCGCCCAGACCGCCGGTGAACAGTCCGTAGCCGTAGGCGATATGAATGATGTCGCGCCGGGTGGCGCCGGCGGCGGTATAGGCCCGGGCCATCATGTTGGCCCAGTTGGCGATGTCGCGCTGGGTGTACCCGACGACCGTGGCCCTGCCGGTGGTGCCGGAAGAAGCGTGAATGCGGACGACGTTGTCCTTGGGCACGGCGAACAGGCCGAAGGGGTAGTTGTTGCGGAGATCCTGCTTTTCGGTGAACGGCAGGTAGCGCAGGTCGGCCAGGCTTTTGATGTCGCTGGGCTTGATGCCGGCATCGTCGAAGGCATGCCGGTAGAAACTGACGTTGGCGTACACCTTGTCACACTGGCGTTGCAGACGCCGCAGTTGGAGCGCCTCCAGCTCTTCCCGGGGCAAGGTTTCGATGTCCATATCGAAAATCATGATTCTTCCTCCGGATGGCGTCATGGCGCATCCAGGGAGGATACCTGCCGAATGCCAGGCCCGTCGTCAAGAGAGTGGCCGAGAAAAATGATGTTTCCCCGTGTCGTCCCATTTGCGGGATCACCCCGAATCACGTAAGGCAAGGGGGATTCCCGGCGCTTCCGGGAACGTACCGCCGTTTCGGAGAAAGAATGCCCCAAAATACACCGCATGTAATGCTGTCCGCCCGGGACAAGGCCGTGCTCGTCGCCGGCTGGCTCCTGGAGAAAAAAGCCAGGGAAGTCCTGGCTCTGGACGTGGCCGACATCAACCCTATCTGCGAGGCCATGGTCGTGGCTTCGGCCGCCAACGTCCGGCAGGCCAAGGCCCTGGCCGACCATGTGCTCGAACGCTGCGCCGAGGAGGGAATTTCCTATCTCGGCATGGAGGGCTACCGCCTCGGCCAATGGGTCCTGCTGGACCTCAATGATGTCACCGTGCACATCTTCCAGGAAGAGGTGCGCCCCTTCTATAATCTCGAAGGCCTCTGGTCCGAGGGGAAGCCCATTCCCCTGCCCGAGACCGTGGTTGAAACGAGTCGGGTCTGATGCCTTCCCCCACGCTGCTGTTGATTCTGGACGGCTGGGGGCTGGCGCCGGCCGGCCCGGGCAATGCCGTGACCCTGGCCGGCACGCCGGCCATCGACCGGTTGCTCGCGACCTATCCTTCCACCACCTTGACCTGTTCGGGCCGGGACGTGGGCCTGCCCGACGGTTTCATGGGCAATTCCGAAGTGGGCCACATGAATATCGGGGCCGGTCGGGTGGTCTATCAGGACATGACCCGCATCGACATGGCCGTGGAAGACGGCAGTCTGGCCACGAATCCGGTGCTGGCCGCGCTGGTCCGGTCCTCCCTGGCCGCCGGCGGCCGCCTCCATTTTCTGGGACTGATCTCGGACGGCGGCGTGCACAGCCATGTGCGGCACGTGCAGGCGCTGGTAACCGCCGCCCGACAGTTGGGCCAATCCGAAATCTTCCTCCATGCCTTCCTCGACGGGCGCGACACGCCGCCGCACAGCGGCAAGGGCTATGTGGCCGCGCTGGCCGCTTTTTTGAAGGACGGCAAGGCCGGCCGCGTCGCCTCGTTGATCGGCCGCTACTACGCCATGGATCGCGACAAGCGCTGGGACCGGGTGCGGGTGGCCTACGATGCCCTAACCGGCGGGCAGGGCGTGCCGTTTACCGACCCGGTGGCCGGCGTGGCGGAGGCCTATGCCGCCGGCGAGACCGACGAGTTCGTCAAGCCCCGGGTGCTGGCCGGCGGGGACGGGGTACTCCGGGACGGCGACGCGGTGTTCTTTTGTAATTTCCGGGCGGACCGGGCCAGGGAGATCACCCGGGCCCTGACCGAGGACGCCTTTGACGCCTTTCCCCGGGATCACCGGCCGCAGCTTTCCGGTTTCGCCACCATGACCGAGTACGATCCGGCCTTCGGCTTGCCGGTGGCCTTTGCCCCGGAAATCGTGTCCGACGTCCTGGGCGAGGTCTATTCCCGGGCGGGACTCCGCCAACTGCGGCTGGCCGAGACCGAAAAATACGCCCATGTCACCTATTTTTTGAATTGTGGCCGGGAAGAGCCGTTTCCCGGCGAGGCGCGGCGGCTCGTCCCCTCGCCCCGGGACGTGGCCACCTATGATTTGCGGCCCGAGATGCGCGCGGCGGCGGTGACCGACACCTTCCTGGCCGAGATGGCCTCGGGCGGCTATAGCTTGGCCGTGGTCAACGTGGCCAATCTGGACATGGTCGGCCATACCGGCGTCCTGTCAGCCGCCATGCGGGCCGTCACCACGGTGGACGGCTGCGTGGACCGCATCGTTCGGGCGGCCTTGTCCGCCGGCTGGCGTATCCTGGTGACCGCCGATCATGGCAATGCCGAGGAAATGATCGGCCCGGACGGTGGCCCCATGACGGCCCATACCACCAATCCCGTGCGACTGATCCTGGTCGATCCGGCCCGCGCCGATGCCGTGTTGCGGCCCGGCCGGCTGGGAGATATCGCGCCCACCCTGCTGACCCTGGCCGGGCTGCCCGTTCCGGCGGCCATGACCGGCGTTTCGCTCGTCACGGAGAAGGTATGACGGTGGAAAAACGCAAGCCTCTGACCCCGGTCAAACCCATGGGGGTGGAGCTGGTCTTCTTGTATCCCTGTCCGTTTTGCCACCGGGAAGTGCCGGTGGTGGCGCCGGCCAAGCCCACGGTCATCACCTGCGACGCCTGCCGGGGGCGTTTCCCCATTGTCCCCATCGACGACCGTTCGGTCCGCTACGTCAAGCTCATGCTCGGCGGCGGCAAGGCGGCGGTCGATCCCGACTTCATTTGAGCCATGCTTCCCGGCCGGAGGCGGTGCCTCCCGGCGCCTCCCGCGGGACGCCGCATGCCTTCTCGCCGAACCCGTGCGTCGTGCTGACGGAAGAACCGTTGGGAGAGGCGTCGTTGCGTCGCGTGAGCCTCAGGATGGCGACGGCCGGGCAACATTCTTCTGACGGCGTGTTGCTGCCTTTCGTTCTCCGTAACACATTCACAGAGCAATAGATTTCCAACGGGCTGTGCCCTTTGGCCGTCGGCGACAGGGCTTCCCGCGTTTGCGGGCAGTGTCTCGGATTGTCACTGTTGTGAGACCCAGTGGAATTTTCTTTCATTTTGCAAATTTGTGTGAGCTTGCTGCCGTTGGAATGGTCGTGCGGCCCGTAGGCTGCGGACAGACCTACGCCGCACGATGACAGATAATATCTTAAAATAACGCATGTTCGTTCTCCAACTTCGGAACCATGCCGTCGACGGAGACCGCAGGTGGCGACGGTGCTCCAGGTGCGGCCCACCACCTTGACACAAAAAAGTGGATGCCTTCACATTTGTGTGAATTTGCTGGAAATGCACCATTTTTGGTACAGGTCCCGCCATTCTGTCTTTGCGGGGGGACATCCATGATCCAGAGTGGAGATACGGCATTCGTTCTCATCAGCGCCGCCCTGGTGTTGCTGATGATACCGGGGTTGGCCCTGTTTTACGGTGGCATGGTTCGCCGTAAAAACGTTCTTGGCACCATCATGCAGAGCCTGATCCTCATTTCCCTCGTCTCGTTCGAGTGGGTGTATCTGGGCTACTCCATGTCCTTTGGGCCGGACATCCACGGCCTGATCGGCTCGTTGGCCTGGTTCGGGCTCGGCGGTGTGGGCACGGCTCCCAATCCCGACTATGCCGGGACCATTCCCCAGATCGCCTTTGCCATGTACCAATGCATGTTTGCCGCCATCACGCCGGCGCTGATTACCGGCGCCGTGGCCGAACGCATGCGTTTCGGGCCGTTTTTGCTGTTTTCCCTGATTTGGGTCGTCGTCGTGTACAATCCGGTCTGCCATTGGGTCTGGGGCAACGGCGGTTGGCTGAAGGCCCTAGGCGTGCTGGACTTCGCCGGCGGGCTGGTCGTCCACCTCACCTGCGGCGCGGCGGCCCTGGCCGCGGTCCTGGTCATGGGCGCCCGTAAGGACCACGGCAAGCATCAGATCGTGCCGCACAATCTACCCATGACCCTGCTGGGTACCGGACTTTTGTGGTTCGGCTGGTTCGGCTTCAATTCCGGTAGCGCCCTGGCCGCCAACGGTGTGGCCGCGAATGCCTTTGCCGCCACGCATCTGGGCGGCATGGCCGGCATGGCCGTCTGGTCGGTCATCGAATGGTGGCATCGGGGCAAGCCGACTTCCCTCGGTGCCGCTTCCGGGGCCGTGGCCGGGTTGGCCACCATCACCCCCGGGGCGGGGTTCGTTTCGCCGGGCTCGGCCGTGCTGATCGGTATGTTGGCCGGCGGCATTTGCTACGGGGCGGTGCTGCTCAAGGCCCGGCTGCGCTTCGACGATAGTCTGGACGTGGTCGGCATCCACGGTGTAGGCGGCCTGATCGGCACGCTGCTGGTTGGTGTCTTGGCCGCCAAGGCCGTCAATCCGGCCGGAGCCGACGGCCTGTTGGCCGGCAATGCCGCCCAGCTCGGCATCCAGGCCCTGGGCGTGGCGGCGGTGGGCCTGTACGCCTTTGTGGCGAGCTGGTGCATCATTCGGATCGTCAAGGCGGTTATGGGGCTGCGGCTTGATCCTCAGGCCGAGACCATGGGGCTCGACCTCTCGGAACATACGGAAAGCGCTTACGGCGAATAATTTTTCTGGAGAAAGGGGAGCAGGGCAATGAAGCGTATCGAAGTGATCATTCGTCCGCACAAGCTGGAGGAAGTGAAGGAAAAGCTCGTCGAAATGGGCGTTTCCGGCATGACCATCACCGAAGTCAAGGGGTTCGGCCGGCAGCGCGGGCACACCGAGGTCTATCGGGGAACCGAATACCAGGTGGATTTCGTGCCCAAGGTCAAAATCGAGCTGGTCGTGGAGGAGGCGCGCGTGCGGCCCCTGGTGGAGACCATTCTTCAGGCGGCCCGTACGGGCGAGGTCGGGGACGGCAAGATCTTTATCTCCACGATGCCCGAGGCCATCCGCATCCGTACGGGCGAGTCCGGAGCCCAGGCGCTGTAGCTCGGCCGCAGCGCCTGGACGGCGCATTTCGTCTTATTTGGTGATGCGGACAGTGAGCGTGTAATGGGTGTCGTCCCCCCGCATGGCGCCGACGATGATCTTGTAGGTGCCGCTTGCCGGCAGGACCCCTTGCCACTGGGTGGCGTCATCGTCCTCGCCGGCCTTGGGCAGGTAGGACTCCGCCGTGCCGGGCTTCTGGATGCGGAACAGCACCAGCTTGTGCGCGTTGGCCACCGTCACCTGCATGGTTTGACCGGCCTTGGCCGTGATGGGGTACACGTCGCGGTCCATGCCCTGGATTTCGCCTTGAAGACTGGCGCTGTCACTCCCCGGTGCGAAGGAAATCCGGGGCTTGTCGGTGGCGGAGGCGGCGGTGGCCAGGCACAGGAGCATCATGGCCGCCAGGGTGAGGGGGGCCATGATGCGGGAGATGGTGCGGATTCGGAGCATGGGCGTTGTCCTTCTGTTGGATGGGTTATGCTGGCTGGGGAGGCCTGGCCAGCCGCCTATTGGGGCCTGAAGTCGGGGCTCGCCACAAAGGATTTCGCGATATCGCCGACGATCGGGTTGAACACGGCACTGCGTGACGAGGCGTAGGTCAAGACGAACGTCGCCGTGATATCGCGTCCTGTGATCGTTTTTTGATAAACGATCTTCGCATCCTTTTTCCCGGAGACGACGAAGAAATTTTTCCCCAGGTGCGTGTACGTGACCTGGAATCCTGGTTCCTGCTGCGCCCGGTGGAAAAGTGCTTGCAACGACTGCCGGTCCACGGACTGAAATCCGGCCCAGCAGCGCAGTTCCGCCTGTCCGTCCGGCGCGGTGAAGATTTGTCCGTCACCGGCCGCCGATTCTCCCCTGGCCGTGAGCAGCGTTTTGGGCCAGGCGATGACGTAGCCGTACTTGTGGTTCGTATAGCAGCCGTAGGTATCGGTCCTTTCGCAAACGGCAACGCCATGCGGGCTGCCGCTGTGCTGTGCTTGCCCGGCGAACGCATGCCGGCCGCCGAGCAGGAGCGGAAGAAGCAGAAAAGAAGCCGACAGGGCCCGCAGGCATGGCGCGGAGGCGGCGTTCTGCCCGCCTGTACCTCCAGCGCGTTGCGAGGGGATGTGCATGTCTTGGGGAAAGCGCATGTTTCCTCCGGGCGGTCGCGTTATCCGGGACACACACGAGACGCAGCCGCCTCTTTGGCGTCCCGCGCGCGCCTGCCATGACGTGGGGGCACTGCACAGAGCATGCCGGCCCACGTGCGGCCGCGGCCGCCGACGGACGGGCGCCGTGTCTGCCCATAATTAATAATAACGGTCTCCAATATCAATTTCGGCCGGGTAAGCTAGAAGACAACGCGCTCTCCCGCCGCGGCCCCCGGCAGGAGAGCCAGGGCGCCAGGCCCGGAAGTCTCCGGCTCCGGGCCTGCGCCCCAAACCGCGTCCCCCACCGCGCCGGTAGGCCGCCGCGCCCTGTCCTTCCCCTCGCCCGAGGAGGAAGCGTGACGGTCATTTGGGTTGCCCTTGGCCTCGCAGGCTTCGTGGTCGTTGCCGCGGCCGTACTGGACAGCGGTTTCGCGCGCGGCCAGACTACCGTGGCTGCGGCCTGGAGCGCCATCGACGTCCAGGTGCGGCATCGCCACGATCTGGTGCCCGACCTCGTCGGGCTGGTCAGACAATACGCCAGCCATGAGCGCCTCCTTTCCGGCACGTTGCGCAGCCTCCTCGCCGTGGCCGAGGCTTCTCCCGAGCGCACGGCCGACGCCCGTTTCCTCCGCCTGCGGCAGGAGCTGAACGCCGTGGAAGACGCGATCCAGAGGGCCCGCCGCACCTACAACGAGGCCGTCAGGGCCCAGAACGACCGCCGTCGTCGGTTCCCCGGCAGTCTGGTGGCGTCCGTCTTCCATTTCGGCCCCGTCGTGCCCTTCGACCTGGAGAACCCGGCGGGAAAAAGCGTGCCCGATGTGACCGCATTTTTCGGTTGAGTCCACCCCGACACAAGAAACGCCATGCCTTCTCGATCTATCTGGAGTCTGGTGGTATTGAGCTTCGCGGCGGCATGCCAATGGTGGGTTGTGGGGGTGCTGCTGCTGAGCCGCCAAGGCAAGGCGCTCCTGCTGGTGAGCATTACGGGCTGCGTTTTGTGGTCCTGGTGCTTTGGGGCCTATTTTTTGCGGAAACGCCGTCTCGGCTTGGTCCTGACCGGCTGCTGCCTGGCCGTCAACCTGGCTCTTGGCGTCTTGTGCCTGCTGGACCTGCTTGACAAAAGCGGCGCGCATCTGCTTGGCGGGTAGGGCACAACGTCGCATTCATGCCGGCGGGCTGACCACAACCATTCGCCGCAGTAACAGAGGTTGCCAGACCTGCCTGTCCGCCTCATTGCGTTTGGGCCCGCGTGTTGTCGCATTGACGCCCAAACCCCTCTCTGGGTAAGATTCCACCATGTGGTCCCGTCACGTTGCCTCATATGGTATGGCTGCGCCCCGTACGGGGAACGATCCGGAGGGAACGCGGCCAGGTGCGGAAGACGGTTTCGTGCGGGACGCCGCCCCTGTCGTGTCCGAGATGACCACGTTTCCCGTGACGCACGCTGCGGGTCCCTGGCTGTTGTCTGTCGGGTCCCGATGGCAGATCGGCATCGGCATGGTGGGATTAGTGGCTGGATTTCTCTTTTATGCCATGTTTCGTTGGCGGTCGCCGGCGTTGGTGCAAGCCCTGGTCGGCACCCGCTGGTATCTCGGCTGGTCCGTTCCCTCGGCACTTCATCCCGCGATGCAAGCTCTGCCGACGGCGTTGCATGTCTTTGCGTTTTCCCTGCTGACCATTGGCGTCACCGGTTGGACGCGCTGGCGGCGCCGGATCGCCTGCGTGGCGCTGTGGGTGGGGATCAATGTGCTTTTCGAGTGGCTGCAAGGGGTGGATCGCGCGGCCTTCACGCAGATGCTGGCCGATCTCCCCTGGAGATTTGATCTGTTGCGAAAGTTTGTTGTCGACGGGGTCTGTGACCCGTGGGACATGGCGGCAGCGGTGGTGGGCGGAGCCCTGGCGTTGCTTGTCGCCGCGCTGACCGGCAAAAAGGAGAATCCATATGCCGCAGAGGAAGTTGTCGCGCCTGCGCACGTTCGCGCTTGCTGTCGTGGTCCTTTTCGGACTGGGGACGATTGTCGCCAGTAACGGAGAGCGGCCGCCGTCGCCGTATGATCCCTATTACGGGACGCCGCCACCACCACCGCCACCCCCGCGACGTCCGCCACCACCGCCACCCCCGCGACGTCCGCCGCCGCCACCACCCCCGCGACGTCCGCCGCCGCCACCACCGCAACCGCGCCCGCAGCCGGTGGTTCCACCCAAGCCGGAGCCGCCGCATCACCATCATCGCCGGCAACCGCCGCCTCCGCCGCCTGCACAGCCGGCGCCGCGTCCTCAGCCGCCCGCGCCGCGTTCCGCACCGGCACCGCAACCTGGCGTGAAGCCGGCGCCATCGGCCCAGCCTGCGCCGGCGAAGAAGCCGCCGCAGCAGCCGGGACAGCCCACTAAGACGCCGCCCCCACCGGGGATGCGTCCGGTTCCGCCGTCGTCCTAGAAGCGGCCCCCGGTCGGCGCGTGCATGCTGTGGTGCGTGCGTCGGCCGGCAACAGCTCTCCGCGGGCCGGCTTGTCCGGCCCGCTTTTGGGGTCGAGGTCTTCGTAGCGCGTGGACAGTTGTGGGAGACGGCCCGCTTGTGGCACAAGACCGGTCGGCGGGGCCGATCGGCGCCCGGCCGGGAGGTGTGACCTATGGCAACCTCATCGGAAAACGTGACGCTGTTGACCAAGCGGCGTATCGAAGCGGCGTTGCTGGCCGAGGTCTATGCGGTGCTGCTGCAACATTTCGACGCAGCACAAGCCCTTGCGCTTATCGAGGAGACCGTGACGCGGGCCGCGCTGGCCGCCGGGAGGGCTTTTGCCGCGAGCGCCCCAAACGGCCCGTGCCTGGAACATTTTCGGTCGGTGATCGATCTCTGGCGGCGCGGTGACGCCCTGACCATTGCCGATGTGCGCTGGACGCCGTACAGCCTGTCGTTTGCCGTCACGCGCTGCCGCTACGCCGAAAGCTATCGGGAGATGGGCCTGCCGGCCGCATTGGCCACCCGGGTGTCCTGTCTGCGTGACGGCGCCTTCGTGGCCGGGTACAGTGCGAAGCTCCGTCTGTCCCGACCGGCGACCATTGCCGCTGGGGCGGCACGCTGTCCTTTTACGTTTACCTGGGAAGCATGATGCTGCGCAATCGTATTGCCGTAAAAGACGCCCTGGCCAGTCCGGAACCGCGACAGGGCCTTCGCGCCATGGGCTGGGTGCGTACCCGCCGGGATGCCAAGGGCTTTTCGTTTTTGGAAATCAACGATGGCTCCTGCCTGGCCAATCTGCAGGTGATCGTGGATGCCGGCATCGAGGGGGCGTCGGCGTTGCCGGCGGCCACGGTGGGCGCATCCGTGGCCGTTGACGGCGATCTGGTGGCCTCGTTGGGGCAGGGCCAGCGCCATGAACTGCGGGCGACCCGGCTGACCGTGCTGGGACCGGCCGATCCGGCCGGCTATCCCTTGCAGAAAAAACGGCATTCCGACGAATTCTTGCGCACCATCGCCCACTTGCGACCGCGCACCAATAAGTATGGGGCCATGTTGCGCTTGCGGTCGTCCCTGGCCCAGGAGCTCCATGCCTATTTTGCCGCCCGGGGATTTTCCTGGGTGCACACCCCCATTCTGACCGGTTCGGACTGCGAGGGAGCCGGGGAAATGTTCCGGGTGACCACCCTGACCGGTGCCGAAGCCGCCTTGCCTCCGGCCGAGCGGGGCAAGCGGGATTTTTTCGGCCAGGATGCCTATCTGACCGTCTCGGGCCAGCTCTCCGCCGAGGCGCTCGCCTGCGCCCTGGGCCGGGTCTATACCTTCGGGCCGACCTTTCGGGCCGAGCATTCCGATACCTCGCGACATGCCGCCGAATTTTGGATGGTCGAGCCGGAGATGGCGTTTGCCGATCTGCATGATGCCATGGATGTGGCCGAGGACATGCTCAAGCACCTCGTCTCGTATGTCCGCGACGCGTGCGCCGAGGATTTCGGCCTGTTTGCCCGGTTTGTGGATACGCGTCTGCCCGAGACCCTGGACCGGATGCTGGCCGAGCCCTTCGTGCGGCTGCCCTACGGCGAGGCCGTGTCCATCCTGGGCGCGGCCAAGAAGCCCTTCGTCTATCCGGTGTCCTTCGGCACGGATCTGCAAAGCGAGCACGAGCGCTATCTGACCGAGGAGCATTTCAAGCGTCCGGTCATCGTCTATGACTATCCACGGGACATCAAGGCCTTCTACATGCGGCAAAACGACGATGGCCGGACCGTGGCCGCCATGGATGTCCTGGTGCCGGGCATCGGGGAAATCATCGGCGGCAGCGCCCGCGAGGAGCGGCTGGACGTGTTGGAGGCCCGGGTGCGGGAACTCGGACTGCCCATGGACGCCTACTGGTGGTATCTCGACACCCGGCGATTCGGCACCGTGCCCCACGCCGGCTTCGGCCTGGGGTTCGAGCGCTTGCTCATGCTGGTCACCGGCGTGACCAACATCCGCGACGTGACGGCTTTCCCCCGGACCTGGCGTCATCTGGAATTTTAGCCCACCCGTTTTTTCGCCTCCCCCGGTCTTGCGGGGGGGGCGACGACCCGGCCGTCGGAGTGCAACGGCCGGGTAGCGTGCCTTTCCCCAAGGGTCCGCCGTCCGTCGGTCGACGTGCCCGTGTCGTCTCTCCCCTTCCCGTGCGCCTGGTATCGGACAAAGAATATCGTCACGGACTACTTGGTCTCGCGTGACATCTCTGTTACCAAAGAAGCAAGTCCCGGGCCGCCTTTCGTGGAAAAATGCGACCGTACGGGGACGTCCCGAACGCGTTTTTTGCACAGGATGTCACCATGTACATTGAGCAGGAACAGGCCCTCTGTCCCGATGTCGTGCGGGAGGCGGAGCTTGCGGCTATCGTGGAGTTGTATCGGGCCGGTCGCTTGGCGGATATCGAGGAACGGGCGCGAAGCATGACCGAGCGCTATCCGGAGGACGTTTTCGGTTGGAACGTTCTCGGTTCGATCTGCCTGCAGCAACGGCACGCCCAGCAGGCCCTGCCCAGTCTGGACCGGGCCATCATGCTTTCCCCCGAATCGTCGGACCTCTATAACAATCGCGGCATAGCCCTGATGCAGCTTGACCGGCTGGACGAAGCCCTGGCCAACTTTCGCAAGGCCGTGCGCCTGCGACCCAGTTCGGCCATGGCTCATAGCAATCTGGGCAGTGTCCTGGAAGCGCTCGGTCGCCCCGAGGAGGCCATCGTCAGTTATCTGCGGGCGCTGGCCGTCCGGCCGGACTACGCCAAGGCCCGCTATAATCTGGGCAACGTCTACAAGGATCTCGGCCGGTTGGACGAGGCCGAGGTCAACTACCGCAAGGCCCTGGCCATCGATCCGGACTATGTCGATGCCCTGGTCAATTGCGGCATCACCCTCAAGGATCGCGGTTGGCTGGACGAGGCTGAAGGCTTCGCCCGCCGGGCCGTGGCCGTGGCTCCCGATCTGGTCGAAGCCTGGAACCTGCTCACCGCCATCTTGCTGGCCCGTCAGGACGATCCCACCGATGCCCTGGATGCCGTCATGCATTCCCTGTGGATCGAGGAGCGTCCGGACAACCGTCGTCTTTTCGTGACCTGCGCCCGCCGGTTGGAGCTGGCCCATATGGACGCCACCGTGCAGCGCACCATCATTCGGGCCATGAGCGAACCGTGGGCCCGGCCCGGAGAATTGACGGCCGTGGCCACCCGGTGCGTCTTGGACGATCCGACCATCAGCGCCTGCGTCACTCGGGCGGTCCTGGCCTGGCCGCGCCGCCTGTCCGCCGAGGAGCTCTACGGCTTTTTCGGGTTGGAAGCCGTGTGCGGCCACGCCATGCTCCAGAGTCTCCTGAAAACGGCGCCGGTTTGTTCCTTGGAGCTGGAGCGCCTGCTGACCATGGCCCGATCCGTCCTGCTCGCCACCGCCTGGCAAGGCGCGAAGGTGCTCACGTCGGGGCTGTTGGAGTTTTATGCCGCCCTGGCTTGCCAATGCGCCATCAACGAATACGTGTTCGCCGTCACCGAGGCGGAAGCCGACCAGGTGCGGACGTTGTCCGCCTCCTTGTCCGCAGCCCTGACCGCCGGGACGGCCGTTCCCGTGTTGTGGCCCGTGGCCGTCGCCGCCTATGTGCCGCTGTATCGCCTTGAGGGCGCCGAACGCCTTTTGGAACGCCTCTGGCCCGAGCCGGTCCGGGCCGTCCTTACCCAGGATCTTCTCGAACCGCTGGAAGCGCGGGCCTTACGAAAGACCATGCCCCGGCTGACGCCCATCGAGGACGAAGTCTCCCGGCAGGTGCGGCGCCAGTACGAAGAAAACCCGTATCCGCGTTGGGTCAAGGCGGCGCCGGCCGATACGCCCCGCCCCTTTGACGCGGTCATGCGGCAATGCCACCCCCGGGCCGTCTTTCAGCCGCTCGGTCTGCGGGAGCCCCTCGATATTTTGATCGCCGGTTGCGGCACCGGCCAGCATGCCTTGGAGACCGCCCGGCGTTACGAGGGGGCGCGTGTGCTGGCCGTGGATCTGAGCCTGTCCAGCCTGTGCTACGCCAAGCGGAAGACGCAGGAGATTGGCGTCACCAATATTACGTACGCCCAGGCGGATATCTTGCGTCTGGGCGAGCTGTCCCGGCGTTTCGACGTCATCGAATCTTCCGGCGTGCTGCATCATTTGGCCGATCCCCTGGCCGGCTGGCGGGTGCTGCTCGCCTTGTTGCGGCCGGGCGGCTTCATGCGCCTGGGCCTCTACAGCCGGCTGGCCCGGCGGGATATTACGCGGTTGCGGGGCCGTATCGCCACGTTGGGCTATACGGCGACGGTCGACGGCATTCGGCATTGCCGCCAGGACCTCATGGACCGGCAGCCCGACGAGGAGTGGAAGAGCATCTTCCTCAGCGATTTTTACAGCATCAGCGGCTGCCGCGACCTGCTTTTCCACGTGCAGGAGCATTGCCTGACCCTTCCGGAAATCGCGGCATTTCTGGCCGCGTCCGGCATGTCTTTCGTCGGCTTTGAAATCGACGCCGGCGTGCTGGCCGACTACTGGCAGCGTTTCCCTGAGGATAGGGCGGCGGTGCGCCTGGAGAATTGGGCCGCGTTCGAGGCCGATCACCCGGACACCTTTGTGGAGATGTACCAGTTCTGGGTACAAAAGCCTCTGTAGCCGGAAATGACAGTCTTGATGGAATAGCCGCTTCCTGCTTGCCTGGTCGCGCCTTCGGGACTAGCTGGGAAGAAGGTGGACCTTTTGCCTGGGAGGCATGCCATGGGACTGTTCGAACCACAGCACGTGGTGCTTATTTTGTTGATTGCCCTGCTTATCTTCGGACCGGGCAAGCTGGCCGATTTGGGCGGCAGTCTCGGCCGTAGCGTGCGCGATTTCAAAAAGGCCATGGAGGAGCCGGAGCCCCCGAGGGAAACGCCGCGGGCGCCGGCCCAGGTCGCCGCAGCCGCGGACACGCCGGCGGATGCGCTCCCGCAACGGCAGGAGAAAACCGTCCGCTAGGACGCGCGACACGCTTTCCGGGCGAGGGACGGCGCGGTCTGTCCGCGCGCCGAACCTCGCTGGTTTTCCCTTACCAATGCCGGGCCATGGTGGCTTCCATTTCCCGGCGGAAGCGGGTCGGGTCGGTGGTGGACACCGTCGGTACGACCGTGCCCAACCCGTCGTCCTGGGATAGGGCGGCTACCGTGGCGTTCATGGGGACCGTGCGGGACGTCATGGCCACGATAGTGTTGTTGCGCGCATCCACGACCTCGATGTTGTAGCGCACGCCCGCCGGCGTCACGGTATAGGTTCCGGCCACGACGAGCGTGGCCATGGCGCGACGGTTGGCCAGGGCGCGGACATCGCGGGTCAGGGTAAACTCGCCCTGGCCGCGACTGAAAATAATGTCGCTCGCCCTGCGGATCTCCTGGACATTGTAGCCGTAGCCCACGAAGGACGAGGCCAGCTCCTGCCCGAACAACCGGGCCAGGGGCGAGGCGACGTTCAGATTCCCCAGATTGGCCGGGGTGGTGATGACGACCCAGTAGAGGCCGCGGCTGTTATTGGTCGTGTACATGCCCAGACGCGGCACGAGCTGGTGGTCCAGATCGGCCACCATGGCCATGGCCACGTCCGAGTATTGCGCCGGGGCCGGCGTGTCCTGCCGGGCCAGGGCGGTGCCCGTCGAGAGCAGGAGGAGAAACGGCAACAACCGCCAGGGCAGGGTGCGTGCGAAACGGTGCATAACGGTCCTCCTCATGGTTTAGCCGGCGTCGTCGGCGCTTTCGCCGGAGCCGGGGCTGGCGTCGGTTCGGGCGTCGGCGGAAAGGTGGCCGGGGCCGGTGTCGCTGTCTTGGTCCCGGAAGCCGGCGGCGTCGCCGCCTTGGGCGCCGGTGCCGGCAGCGGTTCCAAGGGCATGATCGATTCGGTCGGCGCTTCGTGGCGCAGCTCGAGCTTGGGTATCGGCCGGGCGTCGGTGGCTGCCGGGCGAGGCTCGGGCGTCCTGGCGATCGGCTTTTGTGGCGTGCTCCGGGCGCGGACCGGGCGTCTGCTGCTCCGGTGCCGCCGGTACGATGACGTTTTCCGCCGCCGCCGCGTTTTCCGGGTCGTCGCGGGCACGAAGGGCGCCCCCGACTGGAAGGACGTCGTGGGCGGTTCGTTGACATCCCGAATGGGGATGGGAACGGGCAGCGGGGCCGGGCTCTCGGCCGCGGCGACGGTCGGTGTCGCCAACAATGCGCCGCAGCAGGCGGCCGCCCAAACAAGTCGCATCACGCGTCGTTTCCTGTCCATCGTTGCTCCCTTCCGGGGCGTTCCCCCTTCACTGGACGCATCGGAGCGCTTGGCCAAAACTTTAGCAGGAATGTGTCAATTCGTCACGGGTGGGTTGCGTGGCGCGCGATGATGCGTATTATCCAGGACAACACGGGGATACTTCCTGGCGTCGGTTCGGATCGCCCCGGCCGCGACTCCCCAGGTTGAACGTTCCGGGGCCGAAAAGGAGTCGAGCTCATGGCGCAACAGCTGGAAATCTACAAATGCGAAGTGTGCGGTAATATTGTCGAGGTGCTTCACGGCGGAGCCGGCGAGCTGGTCTGCTGTGGGCAGCCCATGAAGCGCATCACCGAGAATACCGTGGATGCGGCCAAGGAAAAGCACGTTCCGGTCATCGAGAAGACCGACAAGGGCTATCTGGTCAAGGTCGGCGCGGTGGCCCATCCTATGGAGGAAAAGCATTACATCGAGTGGATCGAGCTGTTGGCTGACGGGAAGGCCTATCGGCAGTTCCTGAAACCCGGGCAGGCTCCCGAGGCGTTGTTCTGCGTCGATGCGGCCAAGGTCTCGGCCCGGGAGTATTGCAACCTCCACGGTCTGTGGAAGAAGGATTAAGTATGTTTTCCAAAACCATGGAAAAAGCCCTGAACGACCAGGTGCAGTGGGAACTCTATTCCGCCTACCTGTATGTCTCGATGGCGACGTACTTCGAGGACAAGGGGCTGATGGGGTTCGCCAACTGGATGCACGTTCAGGATCAGGAAGAGAAGCTCCACGCTGAAAAGTTCTACAATTACATTGTGGAACGCGGCGGCCGGGTCATCTTGCAGGCCATTGACGCGCCCCCCCATGATTGGGACTCGCCGTTGGCCGTTTTCAAGGACTCCCTGGCCCACGAGCAGGGTGTCACCGAGCGGATTTACAAGCTGATGGACCTGGCGCTTGAGGAAAAGGACCATGGCACGGCCTCCTTCCTCAAGTGGTTTATCGACGAGCAGGTCGAAGAGGAGGCCAACGTGTCCGACGTCATCGCCAAGCTGAAGCTGGTGGATCAGACGCCGGGCGGTGCCTTCATGCTGGACAAGGACCTGGCAACCAGGGTCTTTACGCCGCCGGCGGCGCCGGCCGCCTGAGGCTTCGCTTTGTGACGGGTGTTCTGCCAAGGCCGCTCGCGCGAGACGTGGGCGGCCTTGTTTGTTTTGACGGATCTGCCGGAGGCGAGGATCGATGCATGACGACTTAAAGTTTTACTTGAAAGATACCATACGACAGATGGTGCATTTTTCCGCCACGCCCCAGAGCCGAGGCCTGGAACCGCCGCCGGTGCAAAAGCCGTATCCGGCCGATGTAGCGCTGCTGCCGCTGCCGGGGCCGGATTCCTGGGGGGACGGTCTCGGGATGCTGCCGCTTCGGGAAGCCATAGCCTCGCGGCAGTCCAGGCGGTCGTTTCGCCAGGAAGCCTTGCGCCTGGAGGAACTGTCCTTTCTACTTTGGGCCACCCAGGGCGTGCGCAGGGCGGCCTCGCCCACGGCCGTGTACCGTACGGTCCCCTCGGCCGGTTGCCGCCATGCCCTGGAAACGTATGTGGCGGTTTTCCGCGTCGCCGGGATAGATCCCGGCATCTACCGCTATGTGCCCCTGTCCCATGCCTTGCTCGCCGTGTCCCGGCGGGACGATCTGCAAAACGCGGTGGTCCGGGCCGCGTTGGGCCAGCGTTTCGTCGGCACCGGTGCCGTCACCTTCCTGTGGACCACCATTCCCGCGCGCATGGAATGGCGCTATGCCGAGGCGTCCTATAAGGTGATCGCCCTGGATGCCGGCCATGTCTGCCAGAATCTCTATTTGGCCTGCGAGTCGGTGGGCGCGGGCGTCTGCGCCGTTGCCGCCTATGACCAGGAGGCGGCGGACGCCTTGCTCGGCGTCGACGGCGAGCAGGAATTCACCATCTACATGGCGCCGGTGGGCAGGGTGTGACGCATGAACCTCAAGCCGTCGCGGCTGCGACAAGGGAGATGACCATGCAAAAAACGGCGATTTTCGCCTTCCGCGGAGAGCTTATCTGTTTCGTGCACGTGTTGCTCAATGCCATCGACATGCGGGAAAAGGGGCAGGAGGTCAAAATCATTCTGGAAGGAGAGGCGACCAAGCTCGTGGCCGAGCTGGCCAAGCCGGACAATCATCTGCATAAGCTGTTCGAGAAGACCAAGAGCCTGGGCTTGATCGCCGGGGTGTGCCGGGCCTGCTCCCAGATGCTCGGCAGCCAGGAAGCGGCCGTGGCCGAGGGATTCGCCCTGCTGGACGACATGCATGGCCATCCGAGCATGGCCACATACCAGGACCAGGGCTACGCGATTCTGATCTTCTAGCGGGAGGAACACCGGGGGGCCTACGCCCCCCGACCGGCTAATCGTATTTGACCGCGCTGATTTCCATCAGTTTTTCGAGTTGGATGCGCGTTTCGATGCGGCGCATGGTGCCGGTCTTGCCGCGCATGACCATGGAATGGCAGATGGCATGGGTGCCGGTGTAGTGGACGCCGTTCAAAAACGTCCCGCCGGAGATGCCCGAGGCGGCAAAATAGGTGTCGTCGCTGGCGACCAGCATGGCCTCGGTCAGGATTTGCCGGCAGTCGATGCCGGCTTCGGCCAAGGCGCGTTTTTCGCCTTCCTTCTGGGGATCGAGTCGGGCCAACATGCGACCGCCGAGCGCCCGGATGGCGCAGGCCGAAAGCACGCCTTCCGGCGTGCCACCGGTGCCCATCATGACATCCACCCCATCATCCGGATCAATGGCCATGAGCGAACCGGCAACATCGCCGTCGGTATGGAGGGTGATGCGGGCGCCGGCCCGGCGAATGGCATCGATCAATTCCTTGTGGCGCGGTTTGTCTAGGACGAACACCAGCAAGTCGTCCACGTCCTTGCCCAGGGCCTTGGCGATCCGCTTGAGGTTGTCCTCGACGGGGGCGTCCAGGTCGACCACGTCCTTGGCTTCGACCGGTACCACTAGCTTGCGCATGTAAAAGCTCGGGCCGGGAAGAAACATGCTGCCCTTGGGCGCGAGGCCGATGACGGAAATGGCGTTCGGCCGGCCATAGGCGAGCAGGTTGGTGCCCTCCACCGGGTCCACGGCGACATCCATGGCCAGACCCTGGCCGTTTCCCACATGCTCGCCGTTATAGAGCATGGGCGCCTCGTCCTTCTCGCCTTCGCCGATGATGATGGTGCCGTCGATGGGTAGGGTATTGAACGAGAGCCGCATCGCATCCACGGCGGCCTGATCGCCGGCGTTCTTGTCGCCGCGTCCGAGCCAGCGCGACGAGCTGAGCGCGGCGGCTTCCGTTACCCGTACCAGGTCCAGGGCGAGATTTCTGTCCGGCGCTGCCATGGGAACTCCTTCGGAGGAGGAGAAGGTGGGAAGGGCCCCCTTTTTTGCCCAAAAGGGTTTTCTCCCCACACCCTCCCTTCCCAAAAAAATGTAATTTTATATAGAGCCCACAGATGCGGGGGACCGGGGGGAAGCCTTCCCCCCGGCCGTCGGAGGCATCTGCCTTCTATACACTCGCCGCGATCTTTCGGGCGAGTTGCTCGGCGGTAAAGCCATACGCTTCGGCCAGCTTGCCGGCCGGGGCCGAGGCGCCGAAATGGTCGATGCCGTGCACGCGGGCCAAGCTTCCGGTGTACTGGCACCAGAGCTCCGGCCGTCCGGCCTCCACGGCGAAGCGCGGCGTCGTGTCAGGCGGCAGCACGCTGTCGCGGTAGGCTTGTTCCTGCTCGTTGAAGAGCTCGAAGCAGGGCATGCTGACGATACGAATCTTCCGCTCGGGCAGCAGCTTGGCTGCCGCCATGGCCAGACTCACTTCCGAGCCGGAGGCCAGCAGGATGAGATCGGGCTTGCCGCCCGGAGCTTCCTGAAGAATGTAGCCGCCGCGCTTGACGCCCTCCCGCAGGTTGGGGAAGTCCTTGTGGTCGAGCACGGGCAGGTTTTGGCGTGTCAGCAGCAGGCTAGTGGGCCGGCTGTCCTGGGTCAGGGCCACTTCCAGGGTGGCGCTGGTTTCGTTGGCATCGGCCGGGCGCATGACGAGCATGTTCGGAATCAGGCGCAGGGAGCTGGTTTGTTCGATGGGCTCGTGGGTCGGGCCGTCCTCGCCTACGTAGAAGGAGTCGTGGGTGAAGACGTGCAGGGCCGGCACGTGCTGCAAGGCGGACATGCGCAGGGCGTTGCGTTCGTAGTCCGAGAAGATAAGGAACGTGGCGCCGAACGGAACGAGTCCGCCGTGCAGGGCAATGCCGTTGACGATGGCGCCCATGGGAAATTCGCGTACGCCGAACGACAGGTTGCGGCCGAGCGGATTGTCCCGGCCGAAGACGCCGGTCAGTTGGCGGAATTTTTCCGTTTTATTGGAGGGGTCGAGGTCGGCCGAGCCGCCGACCAGAAGCGGCAGCTGGTCGATCAGGCCGTTTAAGGCCGCGCCCCAGGCCGCCCGGGTGGCAATGGGCTTTTCGGTCTCGAAGGCCGGCCAGGCCAGCGTCCGGTCCTTGGGGGCCCGGCTGATATGGCGCCACAGCTCCTCGAAGGCGGCATCCGTCGTCAGCCGCTCCTCCAGGCGGGCGTCCCAGGCCTTGCGGGCGGCGGCCAGTTCCCCGAACCGGTTCTGGAAATGGGCAACGACGTCGGCCGGCAGGTCGAACACCGCGTCCTCGGGCAGGCCGAGGCGCTTTTTCGTCTCCCGTATTTCTTCCTCGGCGAAGGGCGCGCCGTGCGAGGCGCTATTGCCCTCCATGCTGTTCGATCCCTTGGCGATGACGGTGGTGCCGATGATGATGGTGGGCCGCTTCTTTTCGGCCATGGCGGCAGACAGGGCATCATGGATGGCCGTGTGGTCGTGCCCGTCGATTTCGATGACGCGCCAGCCCAGGCTTTCGAAGAGTTTTTTGTGGTCGGTGGCGTCGCAGCGGCTGGTCGGACCGGAAAGTTGGACCAGGTTCTTGTCGAAAAGGACGACCAGGCGGTGCAGGCCCCAGAAGCCGGCCAATGCGGCCGCGCCCATGCAAACCGGCGTTTGGATATCGCCGTCCGAGGAAAGGACGAAGGTATGGTGTCCGGCCACATCGTCGCCCAGGCGCGCCCGCAGCATGGTTTCGGCCACGGCCATGCCCACGGCCATGGCGAATCCCTGGCCCAGGGGACCGGTGGTGCATTCCACGCCCGGGGTCTGGAAGTTTTCCGGATGACCGGGGGTGCGGCTGCCGAGCTGGCGGAAATTTTTCAGGTCATCCAGGCTCAGGATGCCGCGCAAGGTAAGCAGGGCATAGAGCAGCATGGATTCGTGGCCGGCCGACAAGACGAAGCGATCCCGGTTGCGCCATGCGGGATCGGCCGGGTCATAGCGCAGAAAATCCTTGAACAGCACATAGGCCATATCGGCCGAAGACATGGCGCCGCCCGGATGGCCTGAATTGGCCTTGCGGGTGGCGTCCATGACGAGGCCCTTGATAACGTTGACGGCCTTGGTGTCGAGGGGGGTGGTCATGGGGGGAAATCCTTGACGGAAAAAGGTTAGGCGTGGGGGACGGCGCAGCTTTCGATAAGGTCCACCCGCCGCTGGTGTCGGCCGCCCTCAAAGTCGGTGGCCAGAAAGACGTCGGTGATGGCGATGGCCAAGCCTTGCCCGATGACGCGCTCGCCCAGGCACAATACATTGGCATTATTGTGCATTCTGGCCATGCGGGCCAAGTATTCGTTGACGCAGACGGCGGCCCGAATGCCGGCCATCCGATTGGCGGACATGGACATGCCAAGTCCGGTGCCGCAGATGAGAATGCCGAGCGCCCCAGGGGTGTCGAGCACCTGCTCGCAGACGAGCTTGGCAAATTGCGGGTAATCGACCCGTTGGGCGTCGGCCGGACCGAGATCGGTCACCTGGTGGCCGGCCTCGGACAGGTGAGCGGCCAGGACGGCCTTCAAGGCAAAGCCGGCGTGGTCGGAACCAAGGAAGATGTTGCGCGACATGACGACTCCGCAAGGGCAAGCGTTTGGCCGCCGGGGCGGCAAGAACGGGCGGGATGCGCCGTTACAGTTCCGGAAGCGGCGTTCCGTCCTCCGGATGCTCCAGAGACCGGATTGCCGTCTGCGGGGGAACGGGCAATTCCAGATCGGCGGCCGGATACGGTTCCGGGCGCAATTGCACGCTTTTAATGCGGAGAACCAGGGAAGCTCCCCCTGGTGTGGTCAGGATCACCTTGCGGGCGACCGATACGGAATGCCCCGGCACGGCTTCGTCGTTTTGGAAGTCCACGCGCCAGGGTTCCACCCCCCGGCCCGTGAGATGGCGCGGTTTGCCCTGGAAGTCAAGGGTCAGCGAGGAGAGTCGGGGATCGCCGGAGAACGTGTATTCGTAGCCGTCCTGGACCTTCTTGGCCGCGCTGTACCGGGACGGGGCCAGTTCGCCGAAATGGCCGGCCAGCAGGGCGGCCATTTCACGCAGGGTAAAGGGCAGGGGCATGCCCAGCCGGGAGGCGCCCTGCCGGGTGTCGGCGTCGTGATAGAGCGTGTTTTTGTTCGGCACGAAGGCGGCAAATTCCGTGGCGTCCTCGCGTAGGTTGGCATAGGGGCCGCCGATGGTGGTGCGGAGATCCAGGCGCGAGGGATCGGCCAGGTTGCCGTAAAAACGGAAGTTCAGGCGACCGCTCTTGTTCTTGGCGGCAAAACTCATGGAGCCGGTCAAGGAAAAGGCGGCGACCGGCGGCGACGTGGGCTTCTGGCTGGCCAGGAAGGCGTCATAGACGGCCTTGGCTTCGCCGGTGCCCCGGGCGGCGGGGCGGTAGCCGGCGCAACCGGTGACGAAAAGGGCCAGGCCGGCCCAGAGAACGAGCCGTCCCGTCAGGGAAGCACGAAACATTAGAGGGCCTCCAGTTTTTTCCTGACGGCATCCGGGGTTTCCGAGCCGAGTTCCAAAGCGGTGCGGTAGGCCTTGATCGCTTCGGCCTTACGGCCGGCGGCTGCGGCGATATCGCCGTAGTGTTCCCAAATGATGGCGTCCTTGACCTTGTGGGCGATGGCCTTCTGGATGGTGGCCAGGGCTTCCTGGGCGCGGTTGAGCTTATAGAGGACCCAGGCCAGGGAATCCAGGAAGAAGGGATTGTCCGGCTCTTTCTCCAGGGCCGTGGAGATCATGGTCAGGGCCTTGTTGAGATCGCGGCCCTCCTCGGCCAGGGAGTAGCCCAGATAATTGAGGGCGTCGGGATTTTGCGGATCCAAGGTCACGATCTTTTCCATGACCTGGCGCGCTTCACTGCGACGTTTGAGCTTTTCCAGGGCCACGCCGTAGCGGTAGAGCAGATCGAGGTCGTCCGGCCACTGGTTCAAGGCGTCCTTGAGGATTGTGGCGGCCTCCGGGGTGTGGCCGAGCTTGTCCTTGATGCTCGCGTCCACGGCCACGAATTCCTTTTTGTCGGGGAAGAGCTTGCGGGCTTGGCGGACGAGCGCCTCGGCCGTGTCCGTCTTCCCGGTCTCCATGGCGATCTGGATGCGGAAGGCGTAGCTTTTATCGTAATTGGGGTTGCTCGACGGCACCTTGGCCAGGATGTCCATGGCCGCCTGGGGATTGTTTTCGCCCTCGTAGGCCAGCACCGCCTGGTAGAAGAGCAGTTCCGGATTGTCGGGATCGGCGTTTTCCAGGAACGCCAGAGCCTGCCTGGCCTGTTTAACGTATTTGGCCTCGATGAACGCGGACATGGCACTGAGGAGAAATGCCTTGTCCCGCTTGCCCGTGGCCAGAAGCTTCGAGGCGGCGGCCGGGTCCTTGCGCTTGATGGCGAGGCGCACCAGCCGGGTGCGTACCTCGCCGGTCGCGTCGCCCTGGGCGAGCATTTTCCGGTAGCAGTCCTCGGCGCCTTGCAAATCGCCCGTCTGTTCCAGCAGGGTGGCCAGATCGGCCCAGGCGGGCATCAGCCCAGGATTTTTGTTCACAGCCGCCCGCAAGGAACGGATGGCCGCCTGGGGCTGCCCCATACCGGACTGGGCCTTGGCCAGAAGGAAAAAGTCGGTGGCCCCGCGGTCGGCCTCTGGGAGCTTCTGGAGGAGATCGGCGGCGTCGCGATCCCGGCCCACATCCAGCATGATCGAGGCCAACTCGCGCACAGCCGGCCCGTCCTTGGGATGTCGCTCCAGGAAATGTTGCAGCGTCCGGCAGGCTTCGTCGGTCATGCGCCGCATCTGGTAGGCACTGGCCAAGTAGAAGGTGAGTTCGCGGGCGTCCGGGAAGGCCGCCAAGGCCTTCTCCAGGGTGGCCGTGGCCTGTTCCCGGTGATTCTGTCCCCATTGGAGGTTGGCCAGTTCCACGGCCAGTTCCGGGGAGGGGAACCGTTGGGTCAGGTCCTCCAGGGCCTTGGTGGCCTCATCCTTTTTTCCCTGTCGCAGCAGGTCCTGATAGATGAGGAAATGGTAGTCGGTTTCGGCCGAGGCCGAAAGCTTCTTTCCCGAGGCGGTGGCGTGCGACGAGGTGGTGGAGGCGCAGGAGTTGGAGAGCAGGCACGGCAACAGCGCCAGCACCAAAAAGAGGGGCAGGCGGGACGAGAAGAAGCGGGAGGTCGCGTCAGGCATGGCCGATATCCGATAGGGCTTGCACCGGGATGTTCCGGCCGCGAGAGGCCGTCGTCGAACAGCCGCCGCAGGCCGCTAGTCTTCCTTTTGAATCCATTCCGAGGAAAAATCCCCAATGCGCTTGGAGAGGTGGTCCCGGAGCTTTTCCAGCAAGCGGGCCTCGATCTGGCGCACACGTTCCCTGGTGATGCCATACTTGGCACCAATTTCCCGCAATGTCACCGGATTTTCGGAGAGCAGGCGGTTGTCCAACAGGTCCAGCTCCTTTTCGTTGAGCATGGGCCGAATGCTTTCTATATGCTTTTCGAGTTGATGGGAAATTTCGTCGCCGGCCAGCATTTCCTCGATGCCCGGGGTGAGGGCGGGCAAAAAGTCCAGCCGGGTGGCCGTGGAATCCTCGCCCAGGGTGACGTCCAGGGACAGGTCGTTACCGCCCAGGCGCTGGTCCATCTCCACGATGTCGGCTTCGCTGACGTTTAAGGCCTCGGAGAGTTGGGCGGCGCTCGGGTCGAATCCCATGTTTTGGAGACGTTGACGCTCTTTGTTCAGATTATAGAACAGCTTGCGCTGGGCCTGGGTGGTCCCGATCTTGACCAGGCGCCAGTTGTCCATGATGTATTTGAGGATATAGGCCTTGATCCAATAGGCGGCATAATAGGAAAATTTGATGCCTTTGTCGGGATCGAACTTTTTGACGGCGCGCATGAGCCCGACATTGCCTTCCTGAATCAGATCCAAGACATTTTGCATCCAGCGCCGCTGAAAGTCCATGGCGATTTTGACCACCAACCGCAGATGCGAGGAAATAAGCCGGAAAGCGGCTTTTTGGTCGCCGGCGTCGCGCACGCGGCGGGCCAATTCCTGCTCCTCCTCGGGCTTGAGCATGGGGAATTTATTGATCTCGCGCAGATAAAGCTGGAGCGGATCACGTGTCGCCAGGGAGCCGGCTGCGGGGCGAGGGGCCGGCAACTGAAAGTCGTCTTCGGCCTTGGCGGACGCCGCCGCCGGGGAGTCTTCGTGGAGCGTGTCCGTATCGTCAAGCAGCACTTCGGGATCGTCTGAATATTCCATCTGGTACTTAACTGGGTTAGAGGACCGCGGCAGGGAATGCGTCGGGAGGTCCGGCGGCTGGGGTGGCCACCCATGCGCATTATTGCACATGCTCGGATGATACCATAAAGTTTTGGTTTGTCCTTTTCAATGTTTTTCAGTAGAGCAGGCCGGGTTCAAATCCGGCCACGGCCGGTGGCCTAAGAAGGAGGCGGCGTGCGCGATTTCAGACAGGCGCTCGGTGATGGCGGCATCCTGCTCTTTGACGGAGCCATGGGCACCCTGCTGCAAGGGCGGGGGCTGGCCCCCGGGCAATCACCGGAGCTTTTCGGCTTGGCCCATCCCGAGGCCATCGTCGCCACCCAACGGGAATACGTGGCGGCCGGTTCCCGAGTCATTACCGCCAACACCTTCGGGGGCAGCCGGTTCAAGCTGCCGGCCGGCACGGATGTTACGGGCCTCAACCGCGAAATGGCCCGATTGGCCCGCCAGGCGGCCGGTTCCGAGGTCTTCGTGGCCGGCTCGGTGGGCCCCACCGGCCACTTCGTGGCACCGCTCGGCAAGCTCAGTCTACGCGAGCTGGTGGCGGCCTTTGCCGAACAGATTCGGGGATTGGCCGAAGGCGGCTGCGACCTGATCGTCGGCGAGACGCATTTCGACCTGGCCGAGGCCAAGGCGCTCGTCCTGGCCGCCCGTGAAGTCTGCGACCTGCCCGTGGCCGTGTGCATGACCTTCGAGGGAACCACCAGCCTCACCGGCTCCACCCCGGACGTCTTCGCCGACGCCATGGAGAACCTGGGCGTGGACCTGGTGGGCGTGAACTGCGGCCAGGGACCCGACGGCATGGCCGCCGTGGTCCGCACCTTCGCCAATCGGCTGTCCACGCCCTTTTTCGTCAAGCCCAACGCCGGGATCCCGCAATTGGTGGACGGCCAGACGGTCTTCCCCATGGGGCCGGAGGAATTCGCCACCAAGACCGCCCGCTTTGCCGATCTCGGGGCCAAGGCCCTGTCCGGCTGCTGCGGCACCACCCCAGCCCATATTCGGGCCCTGGCCGGGGCCCTGGCCGGCCATCCCTGGTTGCGGCCCGAGGCGCCGGACCGGCCGGAGCTGGCCGTGGTCTCCCGGGGCGTCACCGTATCCCTGGGCGGCCGGCAACCGTGCGCCATCATCGGTGAGCGCATCAATCCCACGGGCAAGGCCGACTTGGCTGCCGAACTGGCCGCCGGCCAGTTCTCGCGGGCGCTGACCCTGGCCGAGGAGGAGGAGCGGGCCGGTGCCGCCATCCTCGACGTCAACGTGGGCGCGCCCATGGTGGACGAAGCGGCGGTACTGCCCGCCCTGTCCCTGGAGTTGACCAAGCGCCAACGGCTGCCCCTGTGCCTCGATTCCAACAATATCGACGCCCTGACCGCCGGCCTGTGGGCCTCGCCCGGCACGCCGTTGGTCAATTCCATCAGCGGCGAACCCGGCCGACTGGAACGCCTGGCTCCGCTGTGCCGCCGGCATGGCGCGCCGTTCATCCTGCTCCCCCTCAAGGGCCGCAAACTGCCGGTCACGGCCGCCGAGCGGCTGGCCATCATCGAGGAATTGCTCGGTCAGCTCGACGACCTGGGCGTCCCCCGGCGGCTGGTGCTGGTCGATGTCCTGGCCCTGACCGTTTCCTCCAAGCCCGAGGCCGGGGTGGCCTGCCTGGAGACCATCCGCCAGTGCCGCGAGCGGTTTGGGCTGTCGACGGTCATCGGCCTGTCCAATATTTCCTTCGGGCTGCCGGCCCGGGAGCTGGTCAATGCCGCTTTTTTGGCCATGTGCCTGGGGGCCGGGCTTTCGGCCGCCATTGCCAACCCCAACGTTTCCCGGCTCATGGAGACGGCGTCGGCCGCCGCCGTGCTGCTCGGCCGCGACCCTCAGGCCGGCCGGTTTATCGGCCGGTATGCCACATGGAAACCCAGCCAGACCGGGACCTCCGGAGGCGATGGGGCCGTGCGGTCCGGCGAGGAGGGGGGAAGTCCCCTGTGCCAAGCCGTCATCCATGGCCGTCGCGCGGACCTGCCCGGACTGCTCGACGCGGCCCTGGCCGAGGGCCGGACGGCCTCGGCCATTTTGAACGACGATCTCATTCCGGGCATCATGGAGGTGGGCGAGCGCTACGAGCGCAAGGAATTTTTCCTGCCCCAGCTCCTGGTGGCTGCCGAAACCATGCGGGACGGTTTTGTAAAGTTGGAGCCGCTGTTGGCCGAGACGGCCGGAGCGGCCAAGGCGCGCATCGTCATGGCCACGGTCGAGGGTGACATCCATGACATCGGCAAGAACATCGTCTGCCTGATGCTCAAAAATCATGGCTTCGACGTCATCGACCTGGGCAAGGACGTGCCGGCCGCCCGGATCGTGGAGGCGGCCGAGACGAACAAGGCGGATCTGATCGGCCTGTCGGCCCTGATGACCACCACCATGGTCCGCATGGAAGACACGGTGCGCCTCGTGCGGGAAAAGGGACTGCCCACCCGCATTATGGTCGGCGGCGCCGTGGTGACCGAGGCTTTCGCCAAGTCCATCGGCGCCGACGCCCATGCTGCGGACGCCGTGGATGCCGTGCGTCAGGCCAAGGCCCTGACCGGCGGCGAGCGCGCCTAAAAAAGCGCTGGCGCGCTGCCTGGCCTTTGGATTACATCAGCTTCTGGCGACCGTGTCGCACGGCCGCCGATTCGACTTGTGGAGGACGCCGTTGCGTATTCGTTCCCCATTTTTTGCGCTGGCCCTGACCCTGCTGCTGGGGGGGCAGGCGCTGGCCCAGGACGCCACGCCGATCACAGGCCAGGGGGTGCTGGATGCCATTTCCGCCGCCCGGGGCAAGATCGTGGTCATCGATTTCTTCGCCTCGTGGTGCAAACCCTGCCTGATGGAAATTCCGGAGTTCATCGCGGCTCGGCGGGATTTCCCCGCAGATAAGGTGGTCTTCATCGGCATCTCGATGGATACCGACCGGGGCGAGTATCTGCATTTCGTCAAGCAGACGCCGTTCAATTTTCCGGTCCATCTGGCCGATCCCGACGTCATGACCACCTTCGGGGTAAAGATGATCCCCAAAACCCTGATCTATGATCGCACGGGGCAACAAGCGCTTAACCATGCCGGCTACATGCCCGGCGAAATGTTGCGGCAGGTGCTTGCTGCCCTGCTCAAAGACAGCGGTTCATGAGCGGGTTCTTTATTCGCAAGGCGAAGATTCAGGACGTAAAAAAAATTCATGCCTTGCTTATGGAAAGCGCCCGACAGGAGTTCCTGCTGCCCCGTTCCTTCAACCAGCTCTACAGCCATCTGCGGGACTTCTTCGTCGTGGCCGAGCGCGATTCCGCGACCATGGTGGGATGTTGCGCCTTGTCCATTTGCTGGGAAGATATTGCCGAGATTCGGTCCCTGGCCGTGGATGCGAGCGTGCAGAATCAGGGCTGGGGGGGCAAGCTGGTGGAGGCCTGCTTAAGCGACGCGGTGACCCTGGGCATCTATCGGGTGTTTACCCTGACGTGTCGGGCGCATTTTTTCGCCCGGTTGGGATTCGTGCCTGTGGAAAAGGAACAGTTGCCCCAAAAGGTCTGGGCCGATTGCATCAATTGCCCGAAATTCCCCGAGTGCAACGAAGAAGCGCTGATCATGGAGATGTAGGAGGCTGGCGGGCGGGACATGGCGGAACGGTTGCGCGAAATTTTTTCGGAGCAGGTCCTGGCCGCCCGGGTCGCCGAACTCGGGCGGGAGATATCGGACTGCTACGCCGACCGCGAGGTGGTCATGGTGGGCGTCCTGACGGGCGTCCTGCCGTTTTTCGCCGATTTGCTCCGATCCTTACGCTTTTGTCCCCGCATCGATTTCGTGCGCCTGGCCAGTTATGGTGCCGGGACCTGCCCGGGCGAATTGCGCCTGCTGGCGGACATCCAGACCTGCATTACCGGCCGTCATGTCCTGATCGTGGACGATATCGTGGACACCGGGCGTTCCCTGGCCTATCTTCTTCACAAATTCCGCCAGCGCGAGCCGGCCGACATCAAAATATGCGCCTTGCTGGACAAGCCATACCGCCGGGAAGTGGAATTGACCGTGGATTTCGTCGGGTTTTCCGCACCGCCGCTGTTTCTGGTGGGCTACGGCATGGACATCGACGGACGGTTGCGGCGGTTGCGCGGCGTATATGCCCTTGAATCTTGCAATGGTCCTGATATTGCATAGACTTGGCACAAAACTGCAAACGGGGTGGGACACAGTACCATGATCGTAGAATGCCCGAATTGCCAGGCCAAGTTCCGGCTTCCCGACGACAAGATCAGCCCGCAGGGAACCAAGCTGCGTTGCGGGAAATGCCGCCATGTCTTTGAGGTGAAACCGCCGGCGGAGCCTGCCGCTCCGGGGCTGACGGACTTCGACTTCCCCGACGATATGACCGCACCGCCTGAAAAGCCGGTCGCGCCGGCTGCCGCGGCCGCATCAACGCCTGCCGCCCAGCCGGGCGCCGAAGAGGTCCCGGCGGAGGAGCATTTTCATTCGGAGGAGTACGAAGCGCCGGCCGATCAGGCGGACGAGGAAGAGGCCTTGGATGATGGGCCGACCCGCCCCGGCTTCAGTCTGGATGACGTTGCCGATATCCCGTTGCCCGGGAGCAGTGTGTCAAAAGATCGACGGCGCCGTGTGCTCATTATCGCCGGTGCGGTGCTTTTCGTTATCATCGTGACGTCATTGGCCATTCATTTTCTGGATCTGTGGCCCTCGAAAAAGCCGGCCACCCCGCCGGTCACGCCCCCGACCGCCAGCGCGCCGGCGACGCCGCCGGTCACCCCGGAAGCGGTCAAACCCGAGGCTGGCAAGGCGGCTGCCCCGGGCGCCCCGGAGGCCGGTCCGGCCAAGCCCGAGGAGGCCGCCAAGGTCAAGGACATCATGCTGCAAAATGTCCGGCAGTACTATGTCTCCAATGAGAAGGTGGGGCAGTTGTTTGTCATCGAAGGCAAGGCGGTCAACAACTTCAAGACCCCCAAGGAAATGATCAAGCTCGAGGCCACCTTGTTCGATGAAAAGGGCGGCGTGCTGGCCACGCAAGAGGCCCTGGCCGGCAACACCGTGTCGCTCTTTCAGTTGCAGGTGATGACCCGCGATGAGCTGAAAAACGCCCTGTCTTCCCAGGTGGGCGTCCTGACGAATAACACCAACATCGCACCCGGTGGCGAATCGCCGTTCATGATCGTCTTTTTTGAGCCGCCCGAGGCGGTCAAGGAATTCGGGGTCAAGGTCGTGGACGCCAAGGATCCGCCCAAGCAATAGGGGCGGGCATGGTGACAAAGACCAAGCGGGTGTTCCAATGCTCCAGCTGCGGGGGAATTTCGCCCACGTGGCATGGGCAATGCCCCCGGTGCGGGGCCTGGAACACCCTTGCCGAACGCGTGACCGCACCGGGTCGGTCGGCCGGGGCGCCGGCGATCGGCGCGGCCGCGCCGATGCCGCTTTGCCGGCATCCGGTGGCGGACTTTCGCCCTTGGACCACGGGCATCTCCGGCCTGGACCGGGTGCTCGGCGGCGGGCTTACGCCCGGTGGGGCCGTCCTGCTCGGCGGTGAGCCGGGCATCGGCAAATCCACCTTGCTCCTGCAGTTGGCCGGTTTCGCTGCGGCGGCCGGCCGGCGCGTCGTCTACATTTCCGGCGAGGAATCCCTCCCGCAGTTGCGGGCCCGGGCCGAGCGCCTGGGCGTGCTTGAGGAATCCCTGCTCGCCGCGTCCACGACGGACGCCGCTGCGGCCGTGGACGTTCTCTCGGCCGCCGAGACGCCGGAATTGGTCATCGTGGATTCCGTGCAGACCATGCACGTGGCCGAGGCCGAGGGCGCGGCCGGCAGCGTCGGCCAAGTGCGGGCCGTGGCTGCCGCCTGCGTGGAGGCGGCCAAGCGCGGCCAGGCCTGTCTCATCCTGGTCGGCCATGTCACCAAGGACGGGCAGATCGCCGGCCCCAAGCTCCTGGAACACATGGTCGATACGGTGCTCTACCTGGAAGGCGAGCGCCGCCATCTCTTCCGTATCCTGCGGGTGCTCAAGAATCGCTACGGCCCGACCGACGAGCTGCTCGTCATGGAAATGCGCGGGGCAGGACTCCTCGAAGTTCCCGATCCTTCTACTTTTTTTTTGGGAGACCGCGACCCGGCCACGTCCGGTTCGGCCGTGGTCATGGCCGTAGAGGGACGCCGTCCCTTTGCCGTGGAAGTGCAGGCCCTGGCCGCCAAATCCTATTTGGCCATGCCGCGCCGGGCGGCTCTCGGCTTGGACGTGGGGCGGCTGCACCTGCTGTTGGCCGTGTTGGAAAAGCGCCTGCGTCTCAACCTCGGCCAGACGGACATCTACGTCAAAATCGGTGGTGGACTCAAAATCCAGGATCCGGGCCTGGATCTCGGCATTGCCGCAGCCGTGCTGTCGTCGTTCTACGATCGGCCGCTGCCGGCCGGGGCCGTGCTGTGGGGCGAGGTGGACCTGTCCGGCCGCATCCGGCCCGTGTCCGGCCACGAGACGCGCCTCAAGCAGGCCGAACGCCTGGGCTACGGTCCGGTTCTCTGTCCGGCGGCCGGCCGCCTTGGCCCGAAGCTGGCGAATCTGTCGGAACTGGCCCGGGCTCTTTTTTCCGGTAAACGCGAAAAGGACGACGCCTCCGGCGGCTGACGATGCCGCCCGTGCGATGGGCGCGGCGGATCGAGGGCGAATTGCCCGATAGGCCCCCCGGGAGAGGGACTTAAGGGAAATTCAAGAGAGGGACCAGGGCCCGTGAGGGACGGCCTCGCGCGTTACGCGACGTCCCACTGGGGACCGGTGGGCGTGTCCATGACGGTGACGCCGAGTCCGGCCAGCTCGTCGCGGATGGCGTCCGAACGGGCAAAATCCTTGGCCTTGCGCGCCGTCTGACGTTCCGCCACCAGGGCGTCCACCCGGCTGGCGTCGATGCCCAGGCGGGCAAGGCGGCAGGCCTTGAGGGCTGCCAGAAATGTCTGGCTGTCCTGGCCGAAAACGCCGAGTTCCTCGGCCCAGCTGGTCAGATCGGCCAGGATACGGCGAACGAGTTCGGCCGTTTCCCGGCTCTTGGCGAGCGTCTTGTCTTCCAGCACCCGTCCGGCCAGCCGGATGGTCCCGAACACGTGGCCCAGCGCCTGGGCCGTGTTGAGATCGTCGTCCATGGCCGCGCCGAAGGATTCTTCCAATCGGGTAAGCTCCTGTCCGATCTCCTCGGGCAGTTTGGTTTCCGACCATTTGGAGCGGGTCAGGGCCGTTTCGAGCTGTGCCTTGGCGGCATAGATGCGGCGCAGTCCTTTTTCGGCCTCGTCCAGGGCCTGGTCGGAATAGTCGAGGGGGCTGCGGTAGTGGGCGGAAACCAGGAAAAAGCGGAGGACTTCCGGCAGGTAGTGCGCGTAGATGTCCCGGATGGTGACGAAATTCCCTAGGGATTTGGACATCTTTTCGGCGTTGATGCGCACGAAGCCGTTGTGGACCCAATAGCGGCAGAATTTGGTGCCGGTGGCGGCCTCGGCCTGGGCCAGTTCGTTCTCGTGATGGGGGAAGATGAGGTCCTGGCCGCCGCCGTGGATGTCGATGGGGAGACCGAGCAATTTTTCGCTCATGACCGAGCATTCCAGGTGCCAGCCCGGCCGTCCGGGACCGAAGGGACTTTCCCAACGCGGTTCGCCGGGCTTGGCGGCCTTCCAGAGGGCGAAATCGAGGGGGTCTTCCTTTTCTTCTCCGGGCGCCACCCGGGCGCCGGCGCGCATGTCCTCGATATCGCGGCCGGAAAGCTTGCCGTAGCCGGGAAAGGAACGGACGCGGAAATAGACGTCGCCGGATGGGGTGCGGTAGGCATGGCCGCTTTCGATGAGACGGACGGCCAGATCGGCCATGGCCCCGATATATTCGGTGGCCCGGGGCTCGGCGCTGGGACGTTTGATGCCGAGCTGATCCATATCCTCATAAAAGGCCTTGATGTAGCGCTCGGCGATTTCGCCGGACGGGACGCCTTCGGCGTTGGATCGGCGGATGATCTTGTCATCGACGTCGGTGAAATTGCGCACGAAGGTGACATCGTAGCCGAGGCGCTGCAGGTGGCGCACCAGGACGTCGAACACCACGGCTGAGCGGGCGTGACCGATGTGGCACAGATCGTAGGCGGTGATGCCGCACACGTACATGGCCACTTTGCCTGGCTGGCGGGTCTCGAAGGTTTCCTTGGCCCGTGTCATGGTGTTGAAGATCTGCATGCCTCTTGCCTCCCGTCAAAAGACCACACCCTTTGCAAAGCATGTCCGTAAAGTCAAGGGCTTGGTTGGACCGTTCGGGGTATTCTTCCCGGGCTGCCGGGATGGGGCGGCCTGCCGTCGGATCGAAGGAACGGTTCCTTTCTGTCGCATTGTCACAACATTGGGAGAAAATACGGCAATGCGGTCACGATATTGTCAAAATAATGTATTCTCCACAACGGGCAATCCAGACGAAGCCGCCCCGTTGGGGGGTGGTCGCTGGAATATGCTGGGGCGTAAAAAGAACGCCGCCCCATGGAGAGGTGGGGCGGCGTCGGGCTCGCTCCGGGAGAGGGGGGGGCCGGTGCGAACCAAATTTTTAAAAATAAATTTATTGCAGGATAATAGAGGGCATTTCCGTCTTGTTGGCCTCTTTGGGTGTCGAGCGGTTCCCGCAGCAAGCGCGTGCTGTCCCGTCGTGTGGTGGGACCTCGGTCGGATGTCCCTGCCATCGGCGATGGCAGCCTCTCCAGTGGTGAATTTTACAAAATCGACAAATTACCGCTGAAGAGGCTTTACCGCTTTCGAGAGAAAATGCAATGCCAAAATACGGGGTTCCCGCCGTGGAAAAAGAAAAAAAAGGACGGCCCAGGGGCCGTCCTTGAGGCAAGGTTGGGGGCTAGGCTTCGGGCTTGGGATCGGGGCGCATGGACAACACCGGCACGGACGAGGTCTTGATGACCTTTTCGGCCACCGAGCCGAACAGGAACTTGTCGAGCCCGCGCCGACCATGGGTGCCGAGGACGATGATGTCGGCCTTCATCTCTTCGGCCGCGCTGACGATTTCCTCGGCGGCGTAGCCGGTCACCACGCGGCCTTCCGCCGGGACGTCCGTGAAGTAGTCCTTGAGGAAGGTATCCATGGTTTCGGATGCCCCATGGACGATACCGGTGACAAAATCGTCGATATAGCTGGCCTGGACGTGGAACTCCACATACTGGGTCAGGGATGGGGCGACGTAGAGGGCAATGATTTTGGCGCCGCACACCTGGGCCAGGGCCTTGGCGTAGGCGGCTACCTTGGGACTCACCTCGGAAAAATCCAGGGCGCACAGAATGGTCTTGATCTGGACCATGGGGTTCTTCCTTTCTGGTTACACGTTTTCCGCCGCGGGCTGCAGATGGACGATGTCACTATAGCACGGCCCGTTGGGGACCGAAAGCGCTTTGCCCGCGCAATTTGCCTGGAAGGGCCGCCCCCGGTCGGGAGCGGAAATTTTGCGAATTTTCTTTTTTTTCTGGAAAAATGTTGACGCCCCATTGGTTGTTGCGTAAGAAGCTTCCTCTCGCATGCGCCCGTAGCTCAGCTGGATAGAGTGCCGGACTACGAATCCGTAGGTCGAGTGTTCGAATCACTCCGGGCGCACCACAGCATGCAAAGGGGCCAAGCACACGCTTGGCCCCTTTTTTTGTCGTGTGCGACCATCGGTGCTCAGGGAGGCGGGGCCACCGTCACCAGGATACGCATGTCGGTGATGGAACGAACCCCATGGGGGACCCGTATCGGGCAGACCAGCACGTCGCCGGGCTTGGCCGGCATGGTCGCGCCATCGGCGGCCAGGAATGCCCCCTCGCCCGTCAGCACCACGATGGTCAGTTCCCCATCCAGGTCGTGCTGGTGGAGGGGCAGTTCCTGGCCGGCCTTGAAGTTGAAATTGACGACCCGAAAGTTGGGCGAGTCATGCACCCACAGCATGCCGTAGCCTTCATCCTTGAACGGGCCTACTTCGAAAATATTCGTCTTCTTCATGCCTTGTCTCCTTGTCGTTACGGGAGGCCGGTGGCATTTACGCTATCTTGTCCAGCAGTCCGCATGGTTCCATGGAGCGCATTTCGACGATTTCGCCGCGCCGGGTGACCACCACTCGGGTGACGGGTACGTTCTTCCCCGATTGGGCCACGGCCTGGGCGACGATGCGGCTCATGCCGGAGCAGCAGGGAACATCCATCTGCACGATCGTGATGTCGACGATGTCGTTGCGGCGCAGGATATCGGCCAGCTTGTCCACATGGGCCTTGGTGTCGTCGAACTTGGGGCAGCCGAGCAGGGCGACGCGTCCGGGCAGCAACGTGCCGTGCAGGGCCGGAAACGCCGGCGGCACGCAATCGGAAAGGACGAGCAGTCGGGCGCCTTGCAGAAACGGTGCGTTTTCCGGCACCAGCCGCAACTTGATGGGCCACGTGCCGAGGCTCGATCCGGCGGTGGCCGGCTGGCTGACAGGGACATTGGCCGCCTGGCAGGGCGTGAAGCCCATGGGCCTGGCGGACGGACAGCCGGTTGGAGCCGACGCCGTCGGGGACGCAGCCATATGCGCCTTGACCGCTGCCGCATCGAAATCCGGGGCCTCGCGTTCGACGATGGTCAATGCGCCGGTGGGACAGTGGCCGATGCAGGCGCCCAGGCCGTCGCAGAAGTGTTCGGCCACGACCCGGGCCTTGCCATCACGGATTTCCAGGGCGCCCTCGGCGCAGCCGGTGACGCAGGCGCCGCAGCCGTTGCATAACGTCTCGTCGATTTCGATGATCGTGCGCTTCATGATGGTTCCCTTTGGGGCGGCCCCGGTCGGGGCCGCCCGCCGTCCGGTGGGTCTAGCCGAGGATGGCCTTCAGATCCTCGTCAGGCGTGGTAATGGGCTTGATGTCGTAGTTGGCGACCAGATAGTTGAGGACATTGGGCGTCAGGAAGGCCGGCAGGCTCGGTCCGAGCCGGATGTTCTTGATGCCGAGGGCGAGCAGGGTCAGCAGGATGGCCACGGCCTTCTGCTCGTACCAGGAGATGATCAGCGACAAGGGCAGGTCGTTGACGCCGCAATCGAAGGCCTTGGCCAGGGCCACGGCCACCTGGATGGCCGAGTAGGCGTCGTTGCACTGTCCCATGTCGAGCAGCCGCGGGATGCCGCCGATGTCGCCGAGCTTCTTGTCGAAGAAGCGGAACTTGCCGCAGGCGAGCGTCAGCACGATGGTGTCGGCCGGGGCCTTTTCCACGAACTCGGTGTAGTAGTTGCGGCCGGGCTTGGCGCCGTCGCAACCGGCCACCAGGAAGAAGTGCTTGATCTGGCCGGCCTTGACCGCCTCGATGACCTTTCCGGCTACGCCCAGGACGGCGTTGTGGGCAAAGCCGGTCATGACCGTGTCCTTGTCGGTGTCGGCCGGGAAGCCGGGCATGGCCAGGGCCTTTTCGATGACCGGGGCGAACTCGCCGTTCTTCACATGGACGACGCCGGGCCAGCCGACCAGGCCGGTGGTGAAGATGTTGTCGTGATAGCTCTCCGCCGGCTTCTGGATGCAGTTGGTGGTCATCAGGATGGCGCCGGGGAACGCGGCGAATTCCTTGACCTGGTTCTGCCAGGCCGTGCCGTAGTGGCCGTAGAAGTGCGGATACTTCTTGAGTTCCGGGTAGCCATGGGCCGGAAGCATTTCGCCGTGGGTGTAGACGAAGATGCCCTTGCCGGCGGTCTGTTCGAGCAGCATCTTCAGGTCCTTGAGGTCATGGCCGGACACGAGGATGGCCTTGCCGGCCTTGGCCCCGAGCGGCACGACGGTGGGGACGGGGTGGCCGTAGGCGCCGGTGTTGGCGGCGTCCAGCAGCTCCATGGTGCGCAGGTTGATCGTGCCGCATTCCAGGACCAGGTTCACCCAGTCCTCCAGGGTGCGGTTGTTGGCGTAGGTGGCGGACATGCCCCGGTAGATGAATTCGTAGACGGCCGGATCCTCCTGCCCCAGGATGGCGGCATGATCGGCATAGGCGGCCACGCCCTTGATGCCGAAGATCAAGGTGTGCTTGAGCGAACGGATGTCGTCGTTCGTGGCCGGGATGTCCTTGAGTCCGTGTCCCTGGGCCTGCTTGGCCAGTTCGGGCAGGGTGGTGGCGAAGACGAAGGTGGCCGGGCCGTGGAGAAAATGCATGTTGATCGTGGCGGCCAGGGCATCGCGGGTAGCGGCGGTTTCCGTAATGAGCGGCAGGAAATCGGCCGCGTCGAAGTTGACGTTGGTCAGCGTGGAGAAGAGGGCCTTGCAGGTAAAGCGGCCGACTTCCATGGGGACGGTTTTCCCCTGGGCCTTGGTGGCCAAGGCGACCTGGCACAGGCCGGTCACCGCATAGACGAGCAGATCCTGCAGGTCGGAGACGTCGGATTGCTTGCCGCACACGCCCATCTTGTCGCAACCGGTCCCCTTGGCCGTCTGTTCACACTGGTAGCAAAACATATGGCATCCTCCGTTTCGGTTTGGGTTTGGCATTCGCGTTTCCGTGATTTCGGGTCTACGCGGGCCGGGCCGGAAGCGCTTTGACCTAAGTCAAAAAGACCGTTTTTTTCTGCCGCGACACGAAGCGAAGGCCGGAATCGGCAGGCGCAAAGCCCGAAAAGGGAAATGCTCTTTGCCCATGAAGACAGGCCGCTCTCGGAAAGTCCGGCCGTTTTCGGACCTAACGGGACCTTTCCCCAATTGGATACCCTATACACCGCTGCGGGGAGAAAAGGTCAAGATACGCGTTTGAAGGCCAAGGCCGGCATTAGAGGCGGAAGTCGCGGCAGGTGAGTCTGTGGACGTGTCCGGCCAGGGCGCCGATGCGGCCAGGCCCGAGCGGCAGATTCCAGAGGCGCGGCGCCGGTCCGGCGGCCTTGGCCCAGGGGCGCAACAGCCGGGGCGGGTCGTCCAAGGAGACGGCAAAGGCGCTCGGAGGAACGGACAGGCCGTCGCCGAGCGCCTTGACGTAGGCTTCCTTGCGGGTCCAGGCCGTCAAAAAGGCCAGCTCCCGGTCGGCTGGCGCGTGTTGGCGGTAGGCGTGCTGCTCCTCGGGGGCGAAAAACTGCCGGACGATCGCGTCGGCATCGGGGAGCCGGCGGCGGGGCTCCACGTCCACGCCGAGCGGACTGTCCGGACAGACGGCCACCACAACGCAGTCTCCGGCATGGCTGAGACTGAATTCCGGGCCGCCCGGCCAGAAGGGTTTCCCCTGTGGCGTACGGACGTAGCGGACGTCCTGGGGGGCCATCCCGGCCACAGCGGACAGGACGCGGCGCAGCATGGCGTGGGCTATGATGAAGAGACGCCGAGCGCTTTCGTCCTGCAAACGGCCGGCCCGGTCGCGTTCCGCGGCGTCCAGCAGGGAAAAGGCGAGCGCCGGTAGGGGACGGTGTGACGGGGCGTACAGACGCCAGACGACCGCCTCGCCGGCGGTCAGCGCGGGGACTGCGGCGGAGCGGGAAGGCGATGTTGCCAGACGCAACGGCTCGATGCCCTCCGCCTCCCGCTCCATGGCGCAGTCCGTCAAATCAGCCCAAAACAGCCTGTTTGATGCTGTCGATGCCCACGCGCTCCACGAAACGGGCCGTCCGTTCGTGTTTCTTGGCGTTGGCGGCGTAGTGGGCGATGAGTTTTTCAGCCAGGGCGATCACCTGTTCCTTGGTCTGGTCTTCGGCGATCACATCGCCGACCCGCGGCTTGCCGCCGGCATGACCGCCGAAAATTACCGTCCAGCCGGCTTTCTTGCCGATGACGCCCAGATCGCGCACAAAGCTTTCGGAGCAGCACAGGGGGCAGCCCGAAACCGACATTTTGAACTTGGCGGGCAGGTCGCGGCCGCTGAAGAGCTTCTCCAGCTCGATGCCGAGCCCCAGGGAATCCTGGAGGCCGTACCGGCACACGGTGGTTCCGGGGCAAGCCTGAACGAAGTGGAGGCACAGGGCCAGGGCTTGGCCCACGCCGGTGCCGAGATCCTTCCAGATATCGTCCACCTGCTCGGGCTTGATGCCGACCAGGGCCAAGCGTTGGCCCGAGGTGATCTTGACGATGGGGATGGCGTATTTCTTGACGACCGTGTTCAGCGCGTCCAGGACTTCGGCGGAAATCAGTCCCACGGGCGTACGGGGAACAATGGCATAGGTTTGTTTGTCGCGTTGGAGAATGGCCCCGGTGGGCGCTTCGGTGGTGCTCATGGCAGCTCCTTTGACACTTTGGGCAAGTGTGATTTTGCCTTCGCCGCGAGCGGGTTCGGCCGGTCGACAGCCGAAGCCGTTCGACCGGTGCGGAAGACGCATCCGATCCACCGGTCGGGGCGGCCTCTTGCCGTGGCGAAGTCTGGGGCATTTTCTACAAGCCAACGCCATGTTTGTCACGGGGAAAGGGGGCTCCCCGCGTGGGGAGCTGCGGCCTGGGCTTGCGTCCGTCCTGGCCGGCGGGCTACACCCGGGTCGGGTATGCTTCGAAGGAGCGCGTCATGGGATGGGATGTGGAACGCTTGTGGCCCGACCCTGCTTTCGATTTTGAAAACTACCGACGTATGCTGGGCGGGCCGTCAGGTGACGCTTTTGATATAGTGAACTTGCAAGAGAATTTTAAAAAATTAAAGTGTTACTTGAATGTATACCATGCGCAGCGTTCGACGACATCCGGCGTTCTGGTGGCGGTCTTGGAGGCGCCGGCGGAGCGTTTGGTGGAGACGACTTGGAGCCAGTCGCCATCGGCAGGGTTGCTGTTCCATACGCTGGCGGTTTGCCTGGTGATGGCCGCCGCCGGCGCGGTGATTCCGGAACTGCGCCTCGCCGGTTGCGCGCCACTGCCGCCTCCGGACAGCGAACTTCGCGCCTGCCTGGCCCGACAGGGCCTGACCGTGCGGGAGACCGGCTGCCTGGACCGGCAGTACGCCGTCATGACGTTTTTCCCCTATGCCGGCGGCTGCGCGGTCTGCCATTTGCGGGAGACGTGCCCCAAACGCCGGACGCCAGGCGAAGGGGCCTTTCCGAACGATCCACGGTGACGGACAAAAAAAGCAAGGCCCGCCGGGAGACGGGCCTTGCGTGGTGCTTTTTCGAGGCGGATCGGCGAACCGATCCGCCTCGGAGCGGTCGTGTTCGGGTTTAGGCGATGGCGATGCGGACGTCGGCCACCACGGCCTTTTCGGCGTTGACCAGGACGGGGTTGAAATCCGCCTCCTGGATCTCCGGGAAATCCAGGGCCATTTCGGACATGGTCAGCAGGATGTCCTCCAAGGCCTGGAAGTTGATCGGAGCTTCGCCCCGGGCGCCTTCCAACAGCTTGTAGGACTTGATCTCCCGGATGATCGACTTGGCGTCGTCCCGACCGAGCGGGGCCAGGCGGAAGGCGATATCCTTGAGGATTTCCACGTAGATGCCGCCCAGGCCGAACATCAAAAGCGGCCCGAACTGCTCATCGCGCTTGAAGCCGATGATGATTTCCTTGCAGCCCTTGGGGGCCATTTCCTGCACGAGGCAGCCGGCGATGTTGGCTTCCGGACGCAGGCGCTGGGCCCGGGTGGTGATGTCCTCGTAGGCCGCCTTGACCGCCGCCGCGTCGGCCAGATTCACCTTGACGCCGCCCACATCGGATTTGTGGGAAATCTGCGGCGAGGCAATCTTGAGCACCACCGGAAAGCCGATCTTTTCGGCCGCCGCGGCGGCTTCGTCGGCGGATTTGGCCAGGATGGTGTTGGGCGTCGGCAGATTGTAGGCGCGCAGGATTTCCTGGGCCTGGAATTCCACCACTTCCTTGGCACCCTTGGCCTTGGCCTCGGACAGGACCATCCGGGCCTTCTGGCGGTTGCGCTTGATGGTCGGGTACTCCTGGGCCGGCGTCTGCCGCCACAGGTAGTAATCGTACATCGTTTCCAGGCAGTTGATGAGCGGATCCGGGTAGATGGAGCAGGGGATGCCGGCGGCGTTGAGCTTCTTGAGGCCCGGCATGATGCGGATGCCGCCCATATAGTTGACCATGATGGGCTTGTTGGTGGTCTTGGCCACTTCGATGATGGCGTCGGCCGTTTCCATGATCTGGGCCGAAGCCGTCGGTGTCAGCAGGATCAGGATGGCGTGCACCTGCGGATCGTCGATGACGGCCTTCAAGGTGTCACGGTAGCGTTCGGCCGGCGCGTCACCCACCACGTCGATGGGGTTATGCAGCGAGGCGTAGGCCGGCAGGAAGGCCTTCATGCGTTCCACCGTGGCCGGGGACAGCTGGGCCAGATGCAGGGAGGATTTTTCCGTGGCATCGGCGGCCAGGATGCCGGGACCGCCGGCGTTGGTGATGATGGCCAGTCCCGGGCCCTGGGGCAGCGGCTGGCAGGAGAAGGCCTGGGCCATGGCAAACAGCGAGGCCATGTCGGGCACGCGGATGACGCCGGTCTTGCGGAAGGCCGCCGAGTAGGCCGCGTCCGAACCGGCAATGGCACCGGTGTGGGAGGAGGCGGCCTTGGCGCCGGCGCTGGTGGTGCCGGACTTGATCATGATGACGGGCTTTTCCCGGCTGACCTTGGCGGCCTGCTCAAGGAAATCCGCGCCGTTGATGACGTTTTCGATGTAACCGAGGATGACCTTGGTGTTGGGATCGGTGCGCAGGTATTCGAGCATGTTGGATTCGTTGACCACGGCCATGTTGCCGAGGGAAACGAACTTGGAGAAGCCGATGCCTTCGCCGAGGGCCCAGTCGAGAATGGCCGCGCACAGCGCCCCGGACTGGGAGAAGAAGGCGATGGGGCCTTTGGCCGGATACCCGGAGGCAAAGGAGGCGTTGTTGTCGTCATGGGTGCTCATGAGCCCCAGGCAGTTGGGACCGACCATGGCGATATCATGGGCGACGCACAGATCGGCGATCTTGCGCTCCAGCGCCGCGCCTTCCTTGCCGACTTCCTTGAAACCGGCCGTAATGATGATGACGGAGCGACACTTGCGCGCAGCGAGGGCTTCTACGGAGGCGAGTACGGCGGCTACGGGTACGACGATAACAGCCAGATCGAGACCTTCCGGCAGGTCGTCGATATTTTTCGTTACGGGCAGTCCAAGGATTTCGTCGGATTTGGGATTGACCGGGTAGATGGTGCCCGTAAATCCCGCTTCCTGCATGTTGGCCAAAACCTTGTAACCGACTTTGCCGGGTACCGAGGAGGCGCCGATGATGGCAACGGTTTTGGGCTCAAACAGCGCATTGATGTTGTCTTTTAAACTCATTAGGCTACCTCTTTCGCCTCTGTTTTTGCTGTCGGGCGTAAGTGCCCGGTCAGCGTTTCCGCATAGATTTCCACCGGGTGGCACAAGGCGACCCGATCGCCGGCCTGGGACAACATGTCGCTTATCTGCAGCATGCAGGCAGGGCAGCTCGTCGCCACGAGCCTGGCGCCGGTGGCGATGATGTTGTCCCGCTTGCGTCTGCCGATGCGTTTGGAAAGATCGTAATGCTGGAGGGTAAAACTGCCGCCCGAACCGCAGCAGCTGTCGGCGCCGTCCATCTCGACCAGCCGGTAGTGCGGATTGGCCGCGATAAGGGCCCGGGGTTCGGCGGCGATGCCCAGCGTTTTTTTGAGATGGCACGGGTCATGATAGGTCACGACGACCGCGCCGTCTTCCGGCTGCGGGAAGGGCGGCTGGGCGATCCCGACCTCGTTGACCAGATATTCGCTGATATCCATGGTTTTTTCGGCCAGGTCCCGGATCTTGGCCTGCATCGCCTCGGGCAGATCGGTGGCCAGGCGCGGCCAGAGCTTTTTGATGGTGGAGGTGCAGGAGGCGCAGGGCGTGACCAGGGCGTCGCAATCGGCGTCGCCGAAGAGGGCCATGTTGCTGGTCACCAGGGACTCGAAGGTGGCGCGATCGCCCGAAGACAGGGCCGGAATACCGCAGCAGGCCTGGCCGTGCGGCATGTAGACGGCGATGTCGTGGGCATCGAGCACGCCGAGGATCGTTTCGGCGATGTGGGGAAACATCTTGTCCACCACGCAGCCGTAGTAGAAGGCCACCTTGCGGCCCGAGGCGCCGCGCGGCGTATCCCGGGCCGGGGTCGTGGCGTGAAAGGGCTTGGCGGCCAGAGGGATGAAGTGCCGGCCACCGATCAGGCCGGGGAAGACCCTGGCGCAGGAGGAGCCGATCATGTCGTTGACCGGCTTGGTGAAAATGCCTTGAAACTTCGCGGCGACGGACACGACGGCGTCGAACAGCCGGTTGTGTTTGAGCAGTCCCCGGAAGACGATGCGCTTGACCGGCGACAGGCCGAAATAGCCGGTCATGAAGGCCCGCGCCTTGAGGAAGATGTCCAGCACCTTGACGCCGCTCGGACAGCTCGCCTCGCAGGAGCCGCACAGCAGACACATGTTCAGCCGTTCATTGACACCCTTCGGGTCCTTGATCAGCTCGTCGGCCAGGAATTCGAGCAGGGCGATCTTGCCCCGCGCCACATGGGCTTCCAGCCCCGTCTCCTTGTAGATGGGACAGACGGACTGGCAGGTGCCGCAGCGCATGCAGGTCACGAGCTGGTCGTCGATCTGCCGGAGCAGATCCATCAGGTGGCGCAGGTCGCTTTTCATGTCATTCCCCGGTGATCTTTCCGGGATTGAGAATACCCTTGGGGTCCAGGGCGGCCTTGAGCCGCTTGGAGTAAAGGATGGAGGGACGCCCGATTTCCTTGTCCAGGTACCGGGCCTTGGCCAGGCCGATGCCGTGCTCACCGGAGAGGGTGCCGCCCAGTTCCAGGGCGACGTCGAAAATTTCGGCGATGGCCGCGTCCACGCGCTTCCATTCTTCCTGATCCCGCTTGTCCGTGAGGATAGTGGGATGGAGATTGCCGTCGCCGGCGTGGCCAAAGGTGCCGATGCTGAGGCGGTATGTGGCCGCGATGCGTTCCAGGGCGCCGATCATGGCCGGAATCTTCGAGCGGGGGACGGTGGCGTCCTCCAGAACCGTGGTCGGACGCAGGCGGGCCAGGGCGGACAGGGCCGTGCGGCGGGCCTGCCAGAGCGTGTCGCGTTCGCCGGCATCGGCCGCCACTTGGAGGTTCACGGCGCCGATGCGCTTGCAGATGGTGGCCACGGCGGCGGCTTCCTCCGCGACCTGCGCCGGATGCCCGTCCACTTCGATCAGCAGCAAGGCCTTGGCGTCGGTGGGCAAGCCGGCGTGGGCGAAGTCCTCGACCGCCCGGATGGTGAAGTTGTCCATGTATTCCAGGGTCGCCGGGACGATCTTGGCCGCGATGATGGCGGCCACGGTCTCGGAAGCCTTCATGAGGTCGTCGAACACGGCCATGATGGCTTGGCTGGCCTTGGGGGGCGGAACGAGCTTGAGGATGATCCGGCTGATGACGCCGAGCGTGCCTTCCGACCCCACCAGCAGGCCGGACAGGTTCAGGCCCGAGACGCACTTGACCGTGCGGGCACCGGTTTTGACCAGCTCGCCGGCCGCGTCGTAAAAATGGAGGCCGAGGACATAGTCCTTGGTCACGCCGTACTTGAGGCCGCGCAGGCCGCCGGCATTCTCGGCGACGTTGCCGCCGAGGGTGGAGACGTCCTGGCTGCCGGGGTCGGGGGGGTAGAAGAGCCCCCGGCTGGCGATTTCGCGCGCAAAATTGGCCGTGATGACGCCGGGTTCGACCTCGGCGTACAGATCGGCTTCGTTGATTTCGAGGATACGGTCGAGTGCCCCGGTCAGGACGACCACGCCCTCGGGCGCGGGGATGGTGCCGCCGGAGAGGTTGGTGCCCGAACCGCGGATGGTCAGCGGCACGCCGTATTCGTTGCACGTGGCAACCACCTGCCCCAAGGCTTCCGTGGTCTCGGGACGGACGACCAGGGAAGGAAGTTCGGGAGGGAGGACCGCCGCGTCATAGGCATAGGCGTGGCGATCCGCTTCATTGGTCAGGACATTGTCCTTGCCGACGATCTCCGCGAACTTTCGGGGCAGGTGGTTAGCCAACGTACTCCTCGCTTCGGCTATTTGCCGGAAAGACCTTCGTCACAGGGAGCACCGCCAGCGGGGCGCACCTGTTCCGCCGTCGGGGTCGAGGTGCAGAAACCGCTGTCGCCGCCGGCTATGGGCGCCGCCTCGGCCCCACCGTCGAATACCGGCATTTCGGCCAGATAGCGCAGTTCCTTCATCCGTTTCGCATAGGCGGCCTGGAGCCTGGTCCGGAACGTCTTGGACTGTTCCGGCGCGGTCTTCGCCAGGGCGGCATAGCGCACTTCGCCCGACAGGAAGTCATCGAGGTTGGCGCTCGGCTCCTTGCTGTCGATGGTCAGCGGATTCTTCCCCTCGTGGACCAGGGACGGGTTGAAGCGGAACAGCGGCCAGTAGCCGGATTCCACGGCCATCTTGGCTTCGGCCATGGCTTTGCCCATGCCCTTGCGGATGCCTTGGTTGATGCAGGGGGCATAGCAGATGACCAGCGACGGGCCGGGATAGGCCTCGGCCTCCAAAATGGCCTTGAGGGCCTGGTTCTTGTCCGCGCCCATGGCGATGGAGGCTACGTAGACGTAGCCGTAGGTCATGGCCATGCGGGCCAGGTCCTTCTTGCCGGTGGTCTTGCCGGCCGCGGCGAACTTGGCGATGGCGCCGAGCGGGGTGGCCTTGGAGGCCTGGCCGCCGGTGTTGGAGTAGACCTCGGTATCCATGACCAGGATATTGACGTCCTCGCCCGAGGCAATGACGTGGTCCAATCCGCCGTAGCCGATGTCATAGGCCCAGCCGTCGCCGCCGAAGATCCACACCGATTTCTTGGTGAAGATGTCGGCATCGGCCAGGATGGCGGCCTGGAGCGGATCCTTCGCCGACAGCAGCTGGCGCATTTTGTCGCCGTATTCGCGGGAACGGGCCGGATCGTTGGCGCAGTCCAGCCAGCCGGTCAGGGCGGCGCGCAGTTCGTCGGAAGGCTTTCCCTCCAGGGCGGCCTTGATGTTGTCCGTCAGTTTGCCCCGGCGCTGCTTGAGGGCCATGGTGTAGCCGAAGCCGAATTCGGCCGCGTCCTCAAACAGGGAGTTGTTCCAGGCCGGCCCGAAACCCTCGCTGTTGACGGCGTAGGGCGAGGTCGGCGCGGAACCGCCCCAGATCGACGAGCAGCCCGTGGCGTTGGCCACCATCATGCGTTCGCCGAAGAGCTGGGTCAGCAGCTTGACATAGGGCGTTTCGCCGCAGCCGGCGCAGGCGCCCGAGAATTCCAAAAGCGGTTGATAGAACTGGCTGCCCTTCAGGGTTTCGCGCTTGGTCGCGCCGCCCTTGTTGGCGAGGCTCATGGCAAAGGCGTGGTTGGCCACCTGGTCGACCATCTCGGTTTCGAGGGGCTTCATGACCAGGGCCTTCTGCTTGGCCGGGCAGACATCGGCGCAGGAGCCGCAGCCCATGCAGTCCAAGGGGAAGACCTGCATGCGGAAGGACAGGCCGGAAAGCTCCTTGCCCGTGGCCGGCACGGTCTCGTAGCTGGCCGGCGCCTTGGCCATTTCCGCCGCATCGGCCAGGAAGGGGCGGATGGTGGCGTGGGGGCACACGAACGAGCACTGGTTGCACTGGATGCAGTTTTCCTTGATCCAGTGGGGAATGTTGATGGCGACGCCGCGCTTTTCATAGCGGGACGTGGCGGACGGGAAGGAGCCGTTCTCGGCGAAGGCGGAAACCGGCACCGAGTCACCCTTCTGGGCCAGGATCGGCCGGATGACCTTATTGTAGTAGGGGGGCTCGTCGCGGACCGGTTCCGGTGTCTCCGGCGCCGTGGCCCAGGAGGCCGGCACGGCGATTTCGGTCACGTGCTCCATGGCCATGTCCACGGCGTCGACGTTCATCTTGACCACGGCCTCGCCCTTCTTGCCGTAGGTCTTCTTGATGGAATCCTTGAGCAGGGAGATGGCCTGCTCGATGGGCAGCACGCCGGCCAACTTGAAGAAGGCCGTCTGCATGATCATGTTGATGCGGCCACCAAGGCCCACCTTCTCGGCGATGGCCACGGCGTCGATATTGTAGAGTTTGAGTTTCTTGGTGGCGATGGTGCGCAGCATGTGGCCGGGCAGGTTTTGGGCCAGCTCGTCGGCCGTACCCCACGGGGAGTTCAGCACGAAGATGCCGCCTTCCTTGATGCCTTCCAGAATCTCATAGTCGTGGACGTAGCTCGGCTTATGGCAGGCGATATAGTCGGCGGAATCGATCAGGTACGTGGACTGGATGGGCTTTTTCCCGAAGCGCAGGTGCGACACGGTGATGCCGCCGGACTTTTTGGAATCGTAGGCGAAATAGCCCTGGGCGTAGAGATCGGTATTGTCGCCGATGATTTTGATGGCGGACTTGTTGGCGCCGACCGTGCCGTCGGAGCCGAAACCCCAGAACTTGCACTGGACCGTGCCTTCGGGGGTGGTGGGCAGGGGGCCGGCCATCGGCAGCGACATCCCGGACACGTCGTCGACGATGCCCACCATGAAGTGGCGCTTGGGCGTGGCGGCGGCCATGTTGTCGTAGATGGCCTTGACCATGCCCGGCCCGAATTCCTTGGAGCCCAGGCCGTAGCGGCCGCTCATGAGCTTCGGAATCGAACCGCCGCGTTCGACGAAGGCGGCGCAGACATCTTCATAGAGCGGATCGCCGAGGCTGCCCGGTTCCTTGGAGCGGTCGAGCACCGTCACCACTTCGGCCGTGGTCGGCAGCACCTTGAACAGGTAATCCGGGGCAAAGGGCCGGAACAGCCGGACCTTGACCAGGCCGACCTTTTCGCCCTTGGCCATGAGGTAATTGACCACTTCCTCGATGGTTTCGCAGGAGGAGCCCATGGAGACGATGACCCGGGTGGCGTCGGGCGAGCCCACGTAGTCGAAGAGCTTGTAGGCGCGTCCGGTGATGCCGGCCACCTTCTCCATCATCGTCGTCACGATGCCCGGGATACGCTGGTAGGCGGGATTGGCCCGCTCGCGGCCCTGGAAGAAGATGTCGGGGTTCTGGGCGGTGCCGCGCAGTTCCGGGTGCTCGGGATTCATGGCCCGGGCCCGGAAGGCGGCGACCTTGTCGTAGTCGACCAGCTTCTTGATGTCCTCGTAGTCGATGACTTCGATCTTCTGGATTTCGTGGGAGGTCCGGAAGCCGTCGAAGAAATGCAGGAAGGGGACGCTGGCATCGATGGCCGCGAGGTGGGCCACCAGGGCCATGTCCATGCATTCCTGGACCGAGGCCGAACCCAGCATGGCAAAGCCGGTGGACCGGGCGGCCATGATGTCGGAGTGGTCCCCGAAGATGGACAGGGCGTGGGTGGCCACGGCCCGGGCGGAGACATGGAAGACTGCCGGCAGCAGTTCACCGGCGATCTTGAACATGTTCGGGATCATGAGCAGGAGGCCCTGGGATGCCGTAAAGGTGGTGGTCAGGGCTCCGGCGGAAAGCGAACCGTGTACCGCGCCCGCCGCGCCCGCCTCCGACTGCATCTCCCGGATCGTTACAGTCTGGCCAAAGATGTTTTTTTGCCCTTTTGCTGCCCATTCATCCGCTACCTCACCCATCGGCGACGACGGGGTAATGGGATAAATGGCCGCCGTGTCGCTTAAGGCGTAGGCAATGTGCGTGGTGGCGGTATTGCCGTCCATGCTCTTCATCTTCGTGGCCATGCTACAGTCTCCTTGAATGTTGCCGTTCGATGTGAACAGAGCGGGATGCTGCATCCCTCCATGGGTAAGCCGCTGAATGCCAAAAAAGCCATAATATTACAACATATTAAAGCTTATGGGAAAGACCCGTTCCGAACCATAATCAGACCTACCCGTTCAGAGTATCGGACACCGGGTCGCATTATGTAGCTCGAAACTTCTGGCAACGTAAAGTGTTTCGTGGTGCATCGGCCGATGGAATTTTTACGGCGAGGCATTTGGGGAAGTTGGGGGCGCGGTATTCGTTTCCTGCCGCAGGGGAAACGGCGCGCAAAGGAGCTGTGGCGTCCGCCATGGGAGATGCACCGACTTTTTGAAAACGAGCCTTCGGGTTGCGGCCGGTTCCTCTCCGTTTCGGACGCGCTCCGACGGGCCATGATCCCGCATGAATCTGGATGCGTGACTGCAGTGTGTCATGCCCGGGAAAGAAGTCAAGCATCGAAAAACCGGTGTGTCGGATCGAAATGTTCCATCTTGCCGGCCCTCACGGTGGGGAATAGGTATGACAGACTGGAGACCGTGCGGGCGGCGTCCGCTTGACCCGCGAAGAGGATTGGAGAGAAATGCTATGGATATAAAGCAGCTGCGGTTAAATGCTCAAGGAAAACTCAAAGGTTTTTGCCGCGTGTGTCCGGTGTGCGACGGTCGGGCGTGTGCCGGCGAGGTGCCGGGCATGGGCGGCAGCGGCACCGGTGCCGCCTTTGCGGCCAATGTACAGGCCTTGCGGACCGTTCGCCTGGCCATGCGGACCCTGCACGCCGTCAAAACCGCCGACACCACCATGGAACTGTTCGGGCGGACCCTGTCCATGCCCATACTGGCCGCGCCCATGACCGGCGTCATCTATAACATGGGCGGCGGGCTCTCCGAGGCGGACTTCATTCGGATGATCATGGACGGGGCCGCGGCGGCCGGTACCGTGGGGATGTCCGGCGACGGGGCCGATCCGGCCATGTTCGCCAGCGGGCTGGAGGCCATCGCCGCCCGGAAGGGGCGCGGCATCCCCGTCATCAAACCGCGTGAACAGGCGGTGGTGCGGGAGCGGTTGGCCCAGGCGGAGGCGACCGGCGCCTTGGCCGTGGGCATGGACGTGGACGGCGCCGGGCTCGTCACCATGGCCCTCAAGGGCCAGCCCGTTTCGCCCAAGACCGTGGAGGAGTTGACCGAGCTGGTGCAGGCCACCCGGCTGCCGTTTATCGTCAAGGGCATCATGACGCCGGACGAGGCCGAGCTGGCCGTGGCGGCCGGGGCATCGGCCATTGTCGTATCCAACCACGGTGGCCGCATCCTGGACCATACCCCGGGAGCGGCCGAGGTTCTGCCCGGCATTGCCCGGGCGGTCGGCGGTCGGACGGTCGTGCTGGCCGACGGGGGCGTTCGCTCCGGGGGCGACGTGCTCAAATATCTGGCCCTCGGCGCCGATGCCGTGCTGGTGGGGCGGCCCCTGGTGATCGGGGCTTTCGGCGGCGGCGCCGAGGGCGTGGCCTTCCTGCTGCGCAAGCTCCAGTCCGAGCTGGCGGCGGCCATGCTGTTGACCGGCACCGCCTCGGTGCGTGCCGTTTCGTCCCGTATCCTCTGCTAGGCCGGACGGCGTCACGAAAAAGACGCTTCCGGCGGCCGGCGCATGCGGCCCCGGCCCTCTCCCAAGGCCCAGGGAACCCCCTGGGCCTTTCCCTTCCGCACTGCCGCCCATTGTGCGTGGCCGCTTCCTTTATCGTTTGGACGATGCCTCGTCATGCAATGAGCGGGGAATTGCAACCCGGCTGTCATGTCCTCCTCCTAGAAGCAGGCCGAGAGGCCTTTTGGGGGGAATCCAGGTTGGTTGACGCAATGTCGCCGCCAAGGAAAAAGGAGATGACATGAGGATTGATCTGCACGTGCATTCCAAGTTTTCCACAAGACCGTCGCAATGGGTGCTGCAGAAAATAAGCTGTCCGGAAAGTTTCACCGAACCAAGGCGGATTTACGAGGAAGCACGGCGCAAGGGCATGTCCCTGGTGACCATTACCGATCATAATCGGATCGACGGGGCCTTGGAAATCGCCGACTTGCCCGGCACATTCGTCAGCGAGGAAGTGACGTCCTATTTCCCAGAGGACCGTTGCAAGGCCCATGTGCTCATTTTCGATATCAACGAGGCCATGCATCGGGACGTGCAACGGATTCGGGAAAATGTCTACGATCTGGTGGCCTACCTGCGCGACGCCAAGGTGCATCACGCCATTGCCCATCCCCTGTTCGGCGTCAATGATCGGCTTACCGTGCCGCATTTCGAAAAGATGTTGTTGCTGTTCCGTAACTTCGAGATCAACGGCAGCCGCGACGCCTGGCAGAATCAGGCCTTGCGCGAAATCATCCCCAACATCAGCGAACAGACCATCAACCGTCTGGCCGACAAGTACGGTCTGGAGCCCGGCTATCCCGAGCCCTGGCGCAAGAACCTGATCGGCGGTTCCGACGACCACAGTGCCCTGACCATTGCCTCCATGTGCACTGAGGTGGAGGGCGTTTCCAGCCTGGACGCCTTTCTGGCCGGGGTGGAGCAGGGGGGCTCCCGGGCCGTGGGCGTTTCCTCCACCCCCGGGATCATGGCCCGAACCCTCTACAGCATCGCCTATCAATACTATAAGAAGCGCTGCGGCATCGAGCCGTTCCTGGACAAGGACGTGACGCTCAAGGTGATCGACCGCTTTCTGGAGCCCGGCCAGGGGAACGATCCGGGGCTGGCCTTCCGGCTGCGGGCCAGGCTTGGTCGCGCCCGGTTGCTGCGCCACCGGTCCCGCGGCGCGCTGCCGCTCAAGGATTTGGTCCGTCGGGAAACCGAGGCCCTCATTTTGGATGACGCCGGGTTGCTGGCGTTTGCCAAGGCCGGGGTCCTGCGCGGCGCCGACCTGGAACATGGCTGGTTTTCCTTCGTGAACCGGGCCAGCAACCGGATCGCCGCCCATTTCGCCCGCACCTTGCTCGATCAATTAAGCGGCGCCAATGTATTCGACATTTGCAGCAGCCTGGGCGCGGCCGGGGCGCTCTATACCATGCTGGCCCCCTATTTTCTGGCCTACGCCATTTTCACCAAGGATCGCCAGTTCAGCCAGGAGGCCCGCCGGGCCGTGTTGCCCGATCGGAAGCCGGCGGTTTTTCCCGTTACGGTCGCGCACTTTACGGATACCTTTTATGAGGTGAACGGCGTGTCCGGTACCTTGCGCCAACAGGCCGAGCTGGCCCAGCGGACGGGCAAGGGGCTCTCCATCCTGACCTGCGATCCGGGCGGTCGGGTCTTCGAACCCGGGGTCAAGAATTTCGCACCCATCGGCATGTATCATCTGGATGAATATCCGGAGCAGAAGATCTTTTATCCGCCGCTGTTGGAGATGCTCCACTACGTCTACGAGGGGGCGTTTACGCGGCTGCATTCGGCCACGCCCGGCCCCATCGGCTTGGCCGCCCTGTGCATCGCCCGCACGTTGCGCCTGCCCATCTACGGCACCTACCATACGGCCCTGCCGCAATATGCCCAGATTTTGACCGGGGATGACGGTCTGGAGGATATGACCTGGAAGTATATCGTCTGGTATTACAATCAGATGGATTTGGTCTATATCCCTTCCTACGACACCGGACGGGAACTGGAGGAGCGGGGCGTCGATCCGGCCAAGCTGCGGCTTTTCCCCCGGGGCGTGGATGTGCATCGCTTCCATCCTTCCAAGCGAAGCGACGAGACGGCCGCGCGCTTCGGCCTGGGCGACGGGCCTCGACTGCTCTACGCCGGCCGGGTGAGCCGGGAAAAGGATCTCGATCTGTTGGCCCGGGCCTTTCGCCGGCTTTCCCAGGAATTCCCCCAAGCGACCCTGATCGTGGTGGGCGACGGCCCGTATCTGCCCGAGTTGCGCGAAGCCTTGCACGGCACCCCGACCGTTTTTACCGGCTATCAGGAGGGCGAGGCCTTGAGCAGCCTCTTCGCCTCGTGTGACCTCTTCGTCTTTCCGAGCACCACCGATACCTTCGGCAATGTGGTTCTGGAGGCCCAAGCCTCGGGGCTCCCGATCATCGTCACCGACCAGGGCGGTCCGGCGGAGAACATCCTGCCCGGCACTACCGGCCGGGTGGTGCCCGCCAAGGACGCCGACGCCCTGTATCGGGCCATGGCCGACCTCTTGGCCGACCCCGACCGGCTCCGGACCATGGGACGGGCCGCTCGGAACTACGCCGAAGGCCGGACCATCGAACAGGCCTTCGAGGACTACTGGGCCATGTACGGCGATGCCGGCGCCGCTCCGAAACGCGACGTGCCGACCGGCGCTTCGCCGTTCGTCTTTGCCGCGTAGGGCGGCGGACGGAGCGGGAGGGCTTCAGGACCGGCGGAACAGGGCCAGGCGGCGGCTATCGGGCGGCAGCCGGCCATCAAAGGCATGGCAGGCCCAGAGGTAGCCCATATCGGCCAGCCAGAGGCGAAGCTGCCGCCGGTCGCTGCGCAGAAGCCGGCCGAGTCCGCCGATGCCGTCGGTCAGGTCGGCCAACGGTCCCAGCGTCTCGCTGGGGTCCCGGAAGCATTCCCAGTCGCAGGCCCGGCAGCTCGGCGTCTGCGGCAGCGTGGCCGGATCGAGCTTCCAGAACGGCCCCAGGTTTTCATTCCCCCGATAACCGCAGGGATAGGCGTCACCGTGGCGATCCACGAAAAAAAAGCTCACCCCGCCCAGGCAGGCCCGGCCCGGGCGTGGCGGGTCGTCGTACTGCTGGCTCAAGGCAAAGGCGGAGTTTAAGGGCGTGAAAATCCGCAGCCGGTCGCGAAATGTCGGCGCCGTGTCGAGCAGGGCCTGAAAGAGCATCCGCTTTTCGATCCGCGAGAAGGTGACCCGGCTTTCGGCCGCCGTGGCCGCGTACACGGCTGTCTGTTCGTCACGGCGGTCGGCGTCGCTCATGGGATAGCAGCAGTTGGCCATGGAGAATCCCAGCCCGACGGCAAAATTGAAGAAGTTGCGCAGGGCCGTGACGCACTGGCCGTAGAAGGCCTCCGGATCGTTGGTCCCCAACGGAATGCTGCCGCCCATAAAGCGGTTGAGCGCCAGATTGGCCGTGGCTTGGATGCCGTGGCGGGCCAGGAGGGATAGGGCCCGGGGCAGTTCGGCCACCAATCCGGGAAGCCCCCGGTTGGTCTCGTGGATGATGGGATCGGCCGAGTCCAGGCTGATCCAGAAATTGCGCAGCCCGCACGCCGCCAGTCGTTCGCCCAGGCGATCGATGCGGGCCGGGCAGTCCGTTCCGTCACGGCTGACGAACACGGCGCCGTTGGTGCCGGTGCGGGTATAGCGGATACCGACCGCCCGGGCCCGTTCCAAGCCGGCCAGGAGGGTGGCTTCGGCCAGCAACGGTTCACCGCCGGTCAGCGACAGCGCGTCCACGCCGCAGGCGGCGCAGTGGTCGATGACACGGTCGAGGGTTTCCCGATCCATGTCCCCGCGCGGGATGGCGCGGGTGACGTTCATGCCGCATTGGGCGCACCGGGCGTTGCAACGATTGGTGAGCTGCACCACCACCTGGCGCGGTCGTCCCTTTGACCGGAGAAGACGCCATAGGGTCACGGATCACACCTCCTTGGCTGTTTCGGGAAGGCGAGTCTTGCAGCGTCCCATGACCGGAACATGAAGATCGCCCGTCAATTCGGCTGCGTCCTTTCGCCATCAAACGGACGCCCGGCCGCCCGGAAATCGTCACCGGAGGCGGCGTAGGCCGGCGCGAAAGGGAATGGCGTGATTACACTCGCGTGCGGCAATCTGAAGGGCGGGGTGGGGAAGACCACCTGCGCCGTGAACCTGGGAGCCGGGCTGGCCCGTCTTGGGTGGCGGGTGGTGTTGGTGGATGCCGATCCGCAGGCCCATCTGACCGCCTCGCTCGGGCTTGCGGCTGCGGCGGACGAGGGACTGGCCGGCGTACTGGCCGGCCGGCCGCTTTTGGGGGCCATGCGTCCGAAGGGCGACGTGGCCGTCGTGCCGGGGTCGGTCTCCCTGGTCGATTGGGAGACGGCGTCTTCCGGAGCCGGGAGCGCCTGGGCGGTTCTGGAGACGGAAATCGCGGCACTTTCCGCCTATGACGTCCTGCTGCTGGACTGCTCGCCGCATTGGGGCGTGCACACCCGGGGGGCCATGGCCTTGGCTGACGCGATCATCCTGCCCATGACCCCGGATTTTTTGGCCCTCCAAAGTCTGGCGTGGTTTTGCGGCGCGCTTCGGGAAATCGGACGTCCCGAGCGGCCGACGACGCCGGTGCTCGGCATCGTCATGAACCGCTTTTCACCGCGCAAACGGCTGCATCGGGAAGTGCTGTCCGCCGTGCGCGGCCATTTCCCGGAACTGCTTTTTTCGACGCGGATTCGTGAAAACGTCTCCCTGGCCGAGGCCCCGAGCCACGGCCGGGATATTTTTGCCTATGCCCCGCAAAGCGCCGGCGCCAGGGACTTTGCCGCGCTTTGCCGTGAACTGGCCGGCCGGATCCGGGAGCGCTTTCCCCAGGCCCCGTCGCTGCCCGGCCAAAGGAGGACCACCCCATGACCGAACGTTCCCGACTGGGCCGAGATCCGCTGGCGGAGGCCATGCCGGTTGCGGGCCCGCTGCCGGCCGCCGCCGTCGACGCGGCGCCCGCTCCGATCGTCCCTCGGCCCCGAACCGAATCCCCCATGGCCAGTTTTCTGGGCGGGGTGCTGGAAAGCATTCTGCCGGAACCCGGGCCGCGGCTGCGGGTGGACGTGGCACCCGAGGCCGCTTCCCTGTCCGGAGAGAAATTCTTCTTTGTCAGCCGCGCCCTGCAACTGCTGTTGTCGCCCGTCGATCTGGCCAACATTCTCGGCCACCAGTGCCAGCCGGTGTCCGGCTGCGCCGGGGCGAACCTGTGGGCGCGTCTGGAATCCCGAAAAGACGGCGCCGTGGTGCTCCGCCTTTACGATGACGGCAACTGCCTTCGGTATTTTTTCCCCGAAGTGCGCCTCGATATGGAGTCCCTGCGGCCGTTGCGTCTTTTTTTGGCCAAACGGAACGGGTCCATCGTGCTGCGCCGGGGCCGGTGCCTGGAGTTCGATATTATCGGCTGACAACCGCAACGCTGGGGAGAACCCTATGTGCAAGGTCAAGATCAAGTGTGACGGCGTGATGCAGCTTTCCGAGGTGATCGCCAATCTGGAATCCATGGCCCAGGACATGAAATCGGGAGCGTTGATGCTGGCGGCGGGCGAGGATGCGCTGACCCTGCAACCGCCGGTCCTGGTCAATATGGCCATGAAGGCCTCGCAGAAAAAGGACAAGGAGAAGTTCGTCCTGGAATTGTCTTGGCGGAAGTATCCGGAATTGCAGGACGCGGCCGCCGGCCGGGATGCCGCCTCGGCAACGGTCTGGAATCCGGCCAAGGTCGATGCGGACTGAGCGCGCTCGGAGGTGACGCGGCCTGGACGGGAGCCGGGGAATTCCCGGTTTTCTCCAGGCCGCTGCCGGCCGTTTCGCCGACGGGTCAGTCCGTGACGCCGAGCAGGGCCTGGGCGAAGCTCGGACCGTCGAACGGACGCAGGTCTTCCATTTTTTCGCCGAGCCCGATGTAGGTGATGGGGACGCCGAAGGACAGGGCGATACCGACCACCACGCCGCCCTTGGCCGTCCCGTCGAGCTTGGTCAGGATGATCTCGTCCACCCCGGCCGCCTCGCCGAAAAGCTTGGTCTGGGACAGGGCGTTCTGTCCGGTGGTGGCGTCGAGGACCAGCACCGAACGGTGGGGGGCGCCGGGATGCTTTTTGGCAACCACCCGTCGAATTTTCTTCAGCTCTTCCATCAAGTTGGCCTTGGTATGGAGGCGTCCGGCCGTATCGAGGTAAAGCACGTCGAAGCCCTCGGCCAGGGCCTTGTCCATGGCCTCGAAGGCCACGGCGGCCGGATCAGCGCCTTCGCCCTTGGCGTAAAACGAGGCCCCGACCCGATCGGCCCAGATCTGCAACTGTTCGATGGCGGCGGCCCGGAAGGTGTCGCCGGCGGCGATGAGCACCTTCTTGCCGCGCAGGATGTCCCGGTGCGCCAGCTTGGCGATAGTGGTCGTCTTGCCCACGCCGTTGACGCCGATCATCATGACGACTTCGGGCGGATTGACGGCCTTGATGGTCTTTTGGCTCTGGAAAATCTCGGCCAGTTCCTCACGCAGGATGTCCTTGAAGACGGCGGGATCGGTCGTTCCCCGGGCCAGGACCTTGGCCCGCAGGCTCGAAAGCAGCTTGGCCGCCGGTTCGAACCCCACGTCGGCCATGATGAGGATTTCCTCCAGCTCGTCCCAGAAGGCCTCGTCGATGACGCTATGGCTGCCGAGCAGGCCGTCGATGCGGCGGACGATCTGTTCCTTGGTCTTGGACAATCCCTGGGAAAGCTTGAGCAGGAGGCGGCTGCGCTCGTCCTCCTCGTCCTCCAGATCCAGGGCCAACGCCAGGCGGTACTGGAGTTCCGACCGGAAGGATCCCACGGCCTCGTAGCCCATTTCCGCGGTCCAGGCGGCAAAATGGTCGACAAAGGCCTCGGCCTCGGCAGGCGGCGCTTCCAGGCATTCGAACAGAAAGCGCAGGCGCTGCCATAGCTCGGGACCGGTCGTTTCGACGCCGTCGAGCAGGATGTCGAGCCAGGCGGAAAGGCGTGGTTCGGCCTGGCGCAGGGAGAGGACCAGGGCGTCCCGCCAGGGGCCGGTTGCGGCGGTGGGTGCGGGAGGGGCGGTCGGCGGGGGAGTCGGTTCGGAAAGCGGCGTGGCTGCTGGTTGCGCGGAGGCGGCGGCCGGGGACGGCTGCGTATCGTTTTTCCAGATTTTTTTCAGCGTGGAAAAAAAACCCATGAATCGGTATCCTTTTTGGTCGAGGCTGGGCGTTTGCGGCGCAGGCACCAGGCAACGCGAGGCGTATGCTAGCGGTTTGTCAGTGTTGAGGCAACCGCGGCCGGTTGCCCTTCGCGCCGGGCTGCGGGATTTTACAGCCGCTTGCACTTGGGATATGCATCATACCATCATGCCAGGCCAGTCTGTTCGCGTATCCGGGGAGTCGTTACCCGTCGCCCCGGAGGAGTGAGGTGGAGGACATGGAAACAATGAAAGTCTGCCTGTCGGACCTGCTTTCTTCGCGTATCGAGGACATCGTCAACGCCCAGACCGTGGATGAGGAAATCGTCGCCCACATACGGGAGTTGGATAGCCGATTGGAGGCGCTTAAGGCCTTGGCCCGGGATGATACGGCGGAGACCGCCCGGAGTTTGGCCGAGGATGTGCAGAATTTGTGTTCCCGCATTCGTCAGGATTTTGTAGCCATGGCCTATCGTCAGGGACTTCTCGACGGCGGCCGCTTGCGGGAGTTTTTTACCGGAGAGACGGAGCCGTCCGGCAAGCCGGTCGCTCCGTAGTCTTTCGCATCGGATCCTGCGCCGGACCGCGCCGTTCTACGACGCGACGATCAGGTAGCCGGCCTGCTGCAACCGCTCGATCGCCACTGCCCCTGCCCGGAAAATTCGCAAACGTCGCCCGCCCAGAAGACCGGCTACCGTCGAGGCCGGTCCGCCGGCCGGCCTGGGGCCGGCCGTGACCAGGGTCCCTGCCGCCGTGACGATGTGCGGGTCCAGTTCCTCCGGTGTCGCGGCGGGGGGCTGGCCGCTACGATTGGCGCTGGTGGCCACCAGCGGGCCGCCGACCAACCGGCACAGCAGGGCCGCGGTGGGATGCGGCGTGAAGCGCACCGAGACGTGGTCGTCCTCGTCCCGGATCAACCGCGGCAGCGTCTTCCGGCAGGGCACGACCAGGGACAGCGGCCCCGGCCAGAAGCGTTCGGTCAGGGCGGCAAAATCCGCGCGAAGGGGCCCTGTCATGAAATCTTCCGATACAATATCCGCCAGATGGCACATGTCACCGATCAACAAGGGCAGGGGCTTGCTGGCCGGACGGGCCTTGATGGCCACGATCCGCTCCAGGGCGGCCTGGTCGGCGGCGCAGGCGCCCAGGGCGAAATAGGTTTCCGTCGGGTAGACGATACAGCCGCCGGCCGTGAGCGTGGCGGCGGCTGTGCGAAGCGACTGCTGCATGAAAAAAACGCCTCCGGCGGCCGATGCGCGGCGTCGCCCCCGCTAAGGAGAGGGGCGTCCGGTTGGACTTTTGCCAGGCGCCCGCGTAGTGGCCGAGGGGTATCTATCATCATCGACCGCGAGGGAAAAGGACCGCCATGGCAACCGCGTCGCGCCTTGTCATCTCCCCCGTGCCCGACCCGGGCCCGGATTTTCTGGCCCGTATTTTGGAGGCGATTCCCGTTTGGGCGCTGACGTCCGAGGAGCGGGAACTGCGTCTGTCCCTGTGCCGGGTGCTGCTCGGCCAGGGGGCCGATCGGCCGGATTGTCTGGCCGCCGCCCAAGGGTTGCTGGCGCTGGCCTTCCAGGAGGAACCCTTCGATGCGGCGACGGCGGTGCTCCTGGAAACGGCCGAGGCGGCCCGCCCGTTCCTGCACCCTAAGGCCGTGGCCATGCTGCGGCTGCTCCGGTCCGCCGTCGTTGCTCCGACGCCGGAGGATGTCCGATTCGAGGATATTCAGGCAGCGGGTGATGCCGATTTGCTTGTTCGCTATTTGGCCGTGGCCGCCAAGGATCGGGGAAACGCCCTGTCCCGACTGGCACCGGCCTTTTCCAGCCTGGTCCGGCTCCCCGACGCGGCCCTGGCCGGTGAGATGCTTGAGGCCTTTGTGGCTGGGCTGCCGCCGCTGTTGGGCGGTCGGCTTCGGGCGGAGTTCGCCTGTCTGCGGTTGCCGCCGGCCACGGCCCTTCCCCTGGTGGAGGGCCTCGACGCCGAGGCCTGGGGGCTCTATGCCGCCGTGGCCGCTTCCCATCTGCGGGAACGGCTGGGCGACCGGGAGGGGGCGTTGGACGCCTGTCTGGCCGTCCGCGGACGGCTGCCGCACCATGTCAACCTGACCTTGCGGGCTCATGCCCTGGCCATGCCGCGCTGTCCTCTCGGCGATCCCGGGCCCGATGCCGCGGCGGTCTGTCTCTATTCCCTCAATAAGGCCGACTTGCTGCGGGAATGCCTGGCCCATCTGGCCACCACCCGGCTCGGCGGCGCGCTGGTGGCGGTTTTGGACAACGGGTCCACCGATCATACGCCGGACGTCCTGGCCGAGGCGGCCGGTTTTTTCCCGGAAGGCCGCTTCCTCCCCGTGCGCTTGCCGGTCAACGTGGGCGCGCCCGGCGCCCGCAATTGGCTGCTGTCCCTGCCGGAGGTCAAGGCCCGTCCCCATGTGGCCTTTGTGGACGACGACGCCTTTCCCGAAGCCGACTGGCTGGTCCGCCTGCTCGATACGGCGGCCCGGTATCCCGAGGCCGGGGTCGTCGGCTGCGCCATCGCCGACCGGACGCCGCCCGGCGATCTGCAATCGGCCGACTACAACCTGTTCCCGCCGCAGATGGGCCGGCCCGGCCTGCCCGAAATCACCGAGCGGATTTTCGTCTGCGACGCCTGCCGGCTGTTGCCGGATTACGGTCTGTTCGCCTACACCCGGCCCTGTCTGTCGGTTTCCGGGTGTTGTCATCTGCTTTCCCGGGCCGCCATCGCGGCGGCCGGTCCCTTCGACATCCGCTTCAATCCCACCCAGTTCGACGACCTGGAACGGGACATCCGTTCCTGGTTGGCCGGCTATCCGGCGGTCTACGACGGCACGGTGCGCGTCGCCCACCAGCAGGCCTCCAGCTTGGCCAAGGCCCAGACCCCGGCCCAGACGGCCCATATCCTCGGCAACAAGATCAAGCTTGAATCCAGCGTGTCCGATGCCGACGTGGAGCGTCTGTGGCGGGAGAATTTGGCTGTGCTGCGGCAGGATTTGTTGGGAAAGGACGAGGCATTACGATGCCTCCGGCGGCCGGGGGAATAATTCCCCCGGACCCCTTGGGAAAAAACGGGAGGCTGGGGGGGGGAGGCGCCTCCAGCGCGTTATTTTTCCATCCAGACGGCGGCCAGCCGTTCCAGTTCCTCGGGCGGCAGGCTGGGGCGGTCGTAGCGGCCGGCGGCCAGCCGTTGCCGAAAGGCTTCGTAGAGGATGACGGCCGCGGCCACCGAAACGTTGAGGCTTTGCACCATACCCTGCATGGGAATATACATGGTGCCGTCCACCAATGGTTCCAGTTCGGCGTCCACCCCCCGGTGCTCGTTGCCGAGGATGATGGCCGTCTTTCTGGTGAGATCCCATTGGGGCAGGGGAGTGGCGGTCGCATTGAAGCCCGTCGCGATGAGCGCGTACCCGTCGGCCGAAAGGACGGAGGCCAGGGACGCCGCGTCGGGATGCCGCACCGTCTCCACCCATTTTTTGGCCGATGCGGACGACTTTTTTCCCAGGCTCGGAAAGGCCGTATCCGTGTAAAGCAAATGGACCCGTTGGACGCCGAAGGCGTCGCAACTGCGCAATATGGCTGACACATTGTGCGGGTCGTGAATGTTGTTGATCACCAGGGTCAAGTCCGGCTGCCGTCTGGCCAGGACATCACGGATACGTTTGGCTCGGCGTTCGGTAATGTCTCGCATGGCTGAGCCAAATAGGGTAAACCTGCCATTGCTGCAAGGCGAAAGGAGTCAGCGTGATGCAAAGGATGACCGCTCCGGCCGTGGTTGCCACCAAGGGCGAACGCAAAGTGACGATGCTGACGGCGTACGATTACGCCGCCGCCCGGCTGGCTGATGCCGCCGGGGTGGATATGTTGTTGGTGGGCGATTCCCTGGCCATGGTGGTACTGGGACTCGACGATACGTTGTCCGTGACCATGGACGAAATGCTGCACCATGTCCGGGCCGTGTCCCGCGGGGCCAGCCGGGCCTTGGTGGTGGCGGACATGCCGTTCATGTCCTATCAGGTTTCCGTGGCCGAGGCCGTGGCCAATGCCGGCCGTTTTCTCAAGGAAGGCCGGGCCGGCGCGGTCAAGTTGGAGGGCGGCCGTGAGGTGGCGCCCCAGGTCAAGGCCATGGTGGAGGCCGGGATTCCCGTCATCGGCCATGTGGGCCTGACGCCCCAGCATGTGGCGGCCATGGGCGGATTCAAGGTGCAGTCCAAGACCGCCGAAGCGGCCGCCGCCTTGGTGGAGGACGCCAAAATCTTGGCCAAGGCCGGATGTTTCGCGGTGGTGCTGGAATGTATCCCCGCGCCCGTGGCGGCGGTGGTGACCGAGGTTTTGCCCGTACCGACCATCGGCATCGGCGCCGGGCCGGATTGTGACGGCCAGGTTCTGGTTTTTCATGACGTTTTGGGATTGTATGATCGAATGCATCCGAAATTCGTCAAGCAATACGCCAACTTGGGAAAGTTGGCCCAGGAAGCGTTGACGCAGTACGTTGATGAGGTTACACGGAATGTCTTTCCGGGACCGGAGCATGTTTTTGCCATGAATCAAGAGGCGTTGGCTCATTTTCGCAGCCTGATTGCCGAGGATGGGACGCCTGCTGATGACCGTGGCGAGCGACCGTCCCCTGCCAACATTTCGCAACGCGCATGATGCGGCATTTTTCGTGAGCGTGCATGAAAAACAAGCAATATGACGATGATGTTCGGGAATTCATTTCCCAACAACGCGGTGTCTTTTTATTGGTCAGCGATGACGCCGTGTTCAACAAGAATCTGCGCAGCACATTGCTGCGCCATCTCTCCATCAAAGACGAATGTATCTATAACGCCACGACGACGGATGCGCTTCCCCGAGAAATCAAGAATCTGAAATCGAAAGGGCTCAAGATTCTTGTGTTCATCGAGCGGGAGCTGAACGGCCGCAATACGACGGAGCTTATCCGGTATTTGAAGGCCGATCAGAACAGCGATCTTTTTGTCGTGGTTTTGACGGGTGAGCTGGAGCGGGACCGACTGGTCCTGCTCCACGAGCTCGGTGCCGACAATATCATCACCAAGCCGATTTCGCCCGACACCCTGATCGAGAAAATTGCTTTTACGGTCAAACCCCGCGGCCGCATCGGCGAGCTCATGGACCAGGGGCACAAGCTGCTTGACGCCGGGGAAGCCCTGGAAGCCGCCAAGCTGGCCAAGGAGGTGCTCGACATCAAGCCCAACAGCCCCTCCGGCTTGTTGCTGCTGGGCGACGCCCTCCGCAGCATGGGCAAGCGGGATGAGGCCTTGCAGGCTTACAGCCGGGCGGAGAAGGGGGCCAAATTCTTTTTGGATCCCCTCAAGAAAATCGCCGACCTCCATCACGAGGAGGGCAATACCGTCGAGGAGCTCCATTTTCTGGAGCGGTTGGATAAACTTTCCCCGCTCAATATGGACCGCAAGGTGGACATCGGGTCCGGCTATATCCGCCTCGGCGATCACGAAAGGGCCAAGACCTCCTTTGACCAGGCCGTCCGCATTGCCACCAAGGACGCCCTGGATGCCGTCAGCCGCGTGACCCAGACCATTGCCACGCGCTGCATGGAATCCTCGCCGGAACTGTCCGAGCATTATCTGCGGCAGGCACTCAGCACCCGCAAGAACATGCTCAACCGGTCGGATATCGAGACGTTCAACCGCCTCGGCCTGATGCTGCGCCGTCAGGGCAAGTGGCAGGACGCCATTGTCGAGTACCGCAAGGCCCTGCGCATCGCCCCCGAGGACCCCGGGCTGATCTACAATATCGCCATGGCCTTCACCGAGGGGCGCCAGTATATCGAGGCGTATCAGTATCTGGACCAAGCCTTGACGCTCGATCCGAATCTGTGGCGGACGAGCGAGGCCGTTTGCTGCAACATTGCCATCATCTTTCGCCGCTACGGCAAGAAAGAACAGGCCGTGGACTACCTGCAGCGGGCGCTGACCATGAATCCGGATTCGGCCAAGGCCAAGGCCTTGCTCGCCGAAATCGAACGCTAGGACGACAATCCATGCTTGCCTATCCGCATTTCGATCCGGTGGCCCTGCACATCGGGCCCCTTTCCGTACGCTGGTACGGGCTCATGTATTTGGTGGGATTTGCCGCGGCCTGGCTGCTCGGTCGCTCCCGGGCCCGCCGGCCGGATTCGACCTGGACCGGGCTACAGGTGGACGACCTGATCACCTATGCCGTGCTCGGCGTGGTGCTCGGCGGACGCCTCGGCTATATGCTGTTTTACGATTGGCCGGAGTTGATGGCCGATCCCCTGTCGCTTTTTAAGGTGTGGCAGGGAGGAATGTCCTTCCATGGCGGATTCCTGGGCGTGGTGGCCATGGTCTGGTTCTTTTGCCGGAAAAACGGCAAGACCTTCCGGCAGGTGGCCGATTTTACCGCGCCGCTGGTCCCGATCGGTCTTTTCGCCGGTCGGGTCGGCAATTTCATCAACGGGGAACTGTGGGGCAAACCGACCACGTTGCCCTGGGGCATGGTCTTCCCCGATCCCCGGGCCGGCGTTATGCCCCGGCATCCTTCCCAGCTGTACGAAGCCGGTCTGGAAGGCGTGATACTGTTTTGCATCGTCTGGTTCTATTCGGCCAAACCGCGGCCGTCCGGGGCGGTGGCGGGAGTCTTTTGCCTTTTTTACGCCTTGTTCCGCTTTCTCGTGGAATTCTTCCGGATGCCCGACCCGCAGCTCGGCTATCTGGCCTTCGGTTGGCTGACCATGGGCCAGCTGTTGAGCCTGCCGGTGGCCCTGTTCGGGCTGTGGCTCCTGCTTACCGCCCGGCGCGTTCCTACTCCCGGTGCAGGGGAATAAGCACGAATTCACCGCACAGATCGTCGGCTTGCGTCTCCGGCCACACCGCTACGTAGGTCTTGCCCCGGGCGTATTCGACCGGCGCCGTGGCCGGGAAGGGGGCGGTGCGCTTGCAATAGCCCCATTCCCCGGTGAGCATTTCCTCGGGCGGGCAGTAGCGCTGCTCGGGCGGAATGGGGCCTTTCCAATAACGGCACATCTTACATTTTTGCTTCATGATTTTTACTTCCGGCCTCCCCCGGCGGGCAACCCCGGGACCGTGATCTCATAGAGTTTCGGCCAGCGTTTGCCCGTCACCCAGAGGCGGCCTGTTGTCGCGTCAAAGGCGATACCATTGAGGACGTTTTCACGGTCGGCAGCGGTTACATCCGGCGCCAAGGCCGTGCAATCCACCCAGGCCAGCACGCGGCCGGTGTCCGGGGCAATGACGGCAATGCGCTTTTCCCCCCAGACATTGGCCCAGATGGCGCCGTTGACGGCTTCCAGTTCGTTGAGACGGTCGATCGGTCGGCCGTCGTCGGTGACGGTGACGCTGCCGAGACGCGCCAAACGGTCCGGTTCGTAAAAGGTCAGGCGGGCCGAGCCGTCGCTGACCGCCAGCCGCCCGTCTTCCAGGGCGCACGCTCCCCAACCTTCGCCCGTCAGGGGGAATTCCCCGACCGGAGCCAGTGTCGCCGCCGAGGAGACGAGGATGCGTCCCTCCTTCCAGGTGAGTTGGAAAAGGCGTCCGCCGACAAGGGCCAAGCCCTCGCCAAAGATGTCCCGGGACAGCGTGCGCCGGGCCAGAACCTGGCCGGTGGCTGGGTTTACCCGTCGCAGGCTGGACTGACCGTAGCGGCCCGTACTCTCGTAAAAGTAGCCGTCATGATAAAGCAGCCCCTGGGTGAAGGCGTTGGGATCGTGGGGAAAGGCTGCCACGACGACGGCCGGCAGCACCGGCGCGGCGGCCTGTCCCGGGACGGGAAGTCCGCCCCAGAGGAGCAGGGCGAGGAATCCATAGGCCCAACAGGGGAGGGCGGAGGGCTTTTGCGGCCGCTCGCTCCGGCTGACGGGGCCGGTGGCTGGGGATGCATTGGGAAACATGGATAGAGGCTCCGAAGGTTTTCCTGGTGTGTAACTCCCTTAAAAGATTATCCTGATCGGGACGGAACAGGCAAGTTCTCCGTCGAAGGGAAACGGCGCGGTCTTGGCCCGCCGCGCCGTTTCTGGTAAGGAAGGTACATGAACAATCTGTATGCGCTGCTCGCCGTCGTTGTGGTCTGGTTGCTGCTTGTCCGCTTCATCTTGCCGCGGTGCGGCATCCGCGGCTGAGGCATTTCTCCGGAGCGCGGTCCGCGCTCCGCAACCCGCCGCGGTCGCCGTCCTAAAAGCTGATCTTAAGGCCGATATTGGCCCCCACGTTTTCCGAGCTGTTGTCCGAAAACTCGGCTTGACGCTGATAGCGTCCGGTCGCCTTGAGGCTGACGCTGTTGCTGAGGTCCACCGAGGCGCCCAGTCCGGCCTGGCTCACGGCGCCCTGGCGGATGCCGCCGTCCGCCGTATTCTTGTCGGAAAAGACGCCGCCGCCTCCCAGCCCCATGGAGAGTTTGCCCTTGGACGAGCGCAGGATGTCGACATGCGTCATGCCGGTCACGCCCAGGGTGGCGGGGTTCGCCTCGTCGCCGGAGATGCCGCTGGCCAGGGCCCGGTTGGGCGAGGGGGGATCGGCGTAGCCCAGGCCTTCGGCTTCCACAGCCAGACCGTCCCGGACATAGTAGCCGGCGGCTCCGCCGGTGGTGGTCGGACCGGTGGTGCTGTGCAGGCCGCCGCGGGACTCGATGTAGCTGGAGCCTTGGGTGGATTGTTCGGCCGTCACCGACCCGGTGGGCAGGGTCAGGGCGCCGACGACGGCTACGGCGTAGAGGACGCGCTTCATGGGACACCTCCGTGCATGGTCCCGGCCGGGCCGGGTCAGTGCATCAAGGATTTGACGCCGACCGCCTTGCGCCGCAGGGGAGTCGGCTGCTCCTTTTCCAAAACGACGGCCGTGCCGTAGCAGGAAAAGTAGCGCGAACCGTCCGGGTGGAAGGCCACATTCTCCTGGTAGCCGATGATGGCATCGGCGCCGATGTCCAGGGCGCTGGCCGTGAGACCGAAAAAGGCGCACTCGGAATCGAAGCCGCGGCCGGAAACCAGGCCGAGGACCTTGCGGATGTGCCGTCCCTTGAGCATGGGCGTGGTCACGACCGGAAATTTGCCGCTGAAAAAGAGTTCCTTGGCGTTTTTCAGGCGCGGGCCCTTCTTGAGTTCCTCATGCCGAACGCGAGCTCTCTTATCGCCACCAAAAAGGGAAAGCATGCCATCCTCCTTTGTGCTGTCGCCCGGCCGTCGGCCGGAGCCTCCCTGTCCGCAACACACTGCTGCTCCCCCTGTCTAGCAAGTTGCCTGCCAGAATTTTTCATCTGGAATATCAATTAATTGCGGATTCGCTTCGTCGTGTGCGTCAAAATGACGACAACGACGCCGACACGGGATGACGGGAAAAACGGATGGGGGGCGTGTCCGGCGCTATTGGCCGCCGGCGGCGATGGCTTCCAGGTGGGCCATGTCCAAAATCTCCACGGAACTGCCCGTGACGGTGATGACGCCGTCATCGGCCAGCCGTCGCAGCACCCGGGAAAGGGTTTCCGGAATGGTGCCGAGATAGGCGGCGAGCTGCCCCTTGGGTAGGCCCAGGGAGAGGACGCGCTTGGGGCTCCCCGCTCCCAGGAGCAGGAGATGGGCGGCCAGGCGGGCCGGCACTTCCCGAAGGCTGAGATCTTCGAGTTTGTTGACGAATTGCCGCAGGCGCAGGGAGAGGAGCCCGAGCATGTTGAGGGCCAGTTCCGGGTCGGCGGCCAAGAGGTCGCGGAAGCGTTTTCTGGGGAAAAACAGGAAGGCGCTTTCCTCCATGGCCTGGGCGTTGGCCGGATACGGCCCGCCGGCAAAGACCGCGACCTCGGCGAACACCTCGCCCGGGCCGAAAATATGGAGGATATGTTCCTTGCCGGACAGGGCGGTCTGGTAGATGCGGACCTTCCCCGAGGCCACGGAAAAAAAGCCCTCGCCCGGTTGGCCGGCGGAGAAAACGTCCTGCCCCTTGGCGTAGTGCCGCAGTTCGGCGATGCCGGCCAGGGCGGCCAGTTCGCGGGAACCCAAGCCGTTGAACAGGGTAATCAGGGAGACGGCGTCGAGGATGTCCATGGGGATGGCACCCTAGCGCACGGGCGGGGACCAGCGCAACAACACGGGGAGGGGGTGGGCGCGTCCCCGACTTCTCGGGGCGTCACGCCACAAAAAAAGGCCGGGGCGAAAGCCCCGGCCGGGAAGTATCGTGGTAGCGAGGGAGGGAATTGAACCCCCGACACTGCGGATATGAGCCGCATGCTCTAACCGTCTGAGCTACCTCGCCAGAAATCCGCATTTGGGAAAGCCCGGAAGCGGAGAGAGGGCTTAATAGCGATTCCGCCGGAGCTTGGCAAGTCTTTTTTACATCCCGATCCCGTGGCGGAACCAGATCCAGCCGACCACGGCGGCCAGGCCCAGCCGATACCAGGCGAACGGCACGAGCGATATCCGTTTGACCATGACGATGAAGACCTTGACCGCCAGCAGGGCGGACACGAATGACACCACGAAGCCGATGGCCAGCAGACCCAGGTCGTCCGAGGAAAACAGGGACATATTCTTGAAAAAATCAAAAAGCGTGGCCGCGAACATGATGGGGACGGCGGCGATGAAGGAATATTCGGCCGCCAGGCTGCGTTTGGCGCCGAGCAGCATGCCGCCCATGATGGTGGCCGCCGACCGGGAAAACCCGGGCCACAGGGACAGGCACTGGAAGCAGCCGATGCCGAAGGCCAACCCGGAAGTCATCTCATCGAGTTCGTAATAGCGGTCGCGTTTGTGGCGGCGTTCGACCCAGAAAATCATGAGCGCGCCCACGGCCAGGGCCGCGGCCACGGTCACCGGGCCGAAAAGGTAGGTCATGATGGCCTTGTGGGTGGCCAGCCCCAACAGCGACGCCGGCAGCGAGGTCAAAAACAGGTACCACAGGCCGCGTAGGCCGGAGAACGGGTGCAGGGGCCTTGGCGAAAGCAGCCACCAGAAGCGCTGGCGGTACAGGACCACCACGGCCAGGATGGCCCCGAGCTGGATGATGATATCGAAACTGGCGGCCTTGTCCCCGGTAAAGCCGATGAGCTGGCCGACCAGGATGAGATGGCCGGTCGAGGAGACGGGGAGGAATTCGGTCAGCCCCTCGACGAATCCCAACACGATGGCGGAAAGGGTTCCTGTCATGACGGCAACGGTCTCCTCGAATGATGTTCTCGGCTGGCGGCTGTACCTGATGGAGGGGCAAGTTGCAACCCGGGACCGCCTCGTGTATGGAGGGAGCCGGCAAGGAGGCGCCATGACCACGATCATGCCGCAAGGCGAACTGATGCGACGCGCCGTCAAATGGATCGACGAACGGCGGGCCGAAACGGATCAATCCCTGACCGGGATTATCGACATGGCGGCCTTGCAGTTTAACTTGAGCCCCAAGGATGCGTTTTTTTTGGAGCAGTTCTTTAAGGAACGACAGGAGTCTCCAAAGGACTGAGGGCGGTGGCGGCCAGGGCGCGGCACAACGCCTCCCGGCCAAGCCCGGTCTTGCCGGAAAAAAGAATTGGCGGGACGGCGGGTTGCGCAAGCTCCCGCCACATTTTTTTTCGAGCCTCCCGATCCCGCTGGGAGCATTTGTCGGCCTTGGTCAGGACCATGAGCAAGGGAATGTTTCGGCTGCGCAGCCAGGAGACCAGTTCCAGGTCCAGCCGCTGGGGCGGCAGGCGGCAGTCGATGAGGGCGACCACGGCGCGGAGGTTTTCCGTCCGGGAGAGATAACCCTCGATCAACCGGGCCCATTTGTCCCGTTCGGACTTGGAACAGCGGGCGTAGCCGTACCCCGGCAGGTCCACCAGGCAGTAGCCGGCGTTGGCCGTCTGGTAGAAGTTGAGACTGCGGGTTTTGCCCGGCGTGGCGCTGATTTTGGCCAGCCCCTTGCGGCCGGCCAGACAATTGACCAACGTGGACTTGCCCACGTTGGACCGCCCGGCCAGGGCGATCTGCGGCGTGGTGAGGACTGGAATCTGATTCGCCAGATAGGCCGTGGCGAAAAGGCTCAGGCCGAGTTCCGTTTGTGACGGCGTGTTGTCATCCATGCGGGTGTTGTGACTGCCGTCGGGGGCCCCCGTCAAGGCCGTTCCCTGAAACGGCCGCAGGAAAGCAGGTGATGCACATGTTACGAATGCTCATTTTGAACGGTCCCAATCTGGGCTATCTCGGCGTGCGTCAGCCTGAAATTTACGGTACCCGGACCATCGAGGACCTGCCGCAGCTGGTCACCGAGATGCTCGGACTCGGCCCCGATCGCCTGGAGCTGCAATTCGCCCAATCCAACAGCGAGGGGGGATGCATCGACCGTCTGGAGCAGGCCTGGAAGGACGGCATCGACGGCATTGTCCTCAACGCCGGGGCCTACACGCATACGAGTCTGGCCCTGGCCGATTGCCTGGCCTGGATCGGCATCCCCTGCGTTGAGGTGCACCTGTCCAATATTTTCGCCCGAACCGAGGAGCCGTTGCGGCAGAAAAGCATGATCGGCAAGAACTGCATCGGCTGCATTGCCGGTTTCGGGCTGACGGGCTATGCCCTGGCCATTTTGGCCTTGTGGCGTCACATTACGGACCAACCAAACTTCATGTAAGGAGAAGCGATGCTTTCGACCACCGATTTTCGGCGCGGCCTCAAGATAGAGATGGATGGCGTTCCCTATGAAATCGTGGAATTTTTGCACGTCAAGCCCGGCAAGGGTGGCGCCTTCATCCGGACAAAGCTCAAGAACATGTTGAACGGTCGGGTGGTGGAAAACACCTTCCGGTCCGGCGAAAAAATGGTCAAACCCGACCTTGAGACCAAGGCGATGCAGTATCTCTACCGGGAAAGCGACGAATACGTTTTCATGGACATGGAGAATTACGAGCAGCTGCACGTCGGCAAGGACCAGCTCGGCGAGAAAGGCGGCTACTTGAAGGACGGCATGGAACTGACCATGCTCATGTACAAGTCGCAGCCCATTGATATCGACTTGCCCGCCTCGGTGGTCCTGGAAGTGACCGACACCGAACCCGGCGTGAAGGGCGATACCGTGAGCGGTGCCAGCAAGCCGGCAATCGTGGAAAGCGGCATCAGCGTCAATGTCCCCCTGTTCGTCAACACCGGGGACAAGATCAAGGTGGATACCCGCACGGGTGCCTACATTGGCCGCGAATAACAAGGAAGCGCAGTCGTGGGGGAGCTTCCGCATGACGCGGGAGCTCTTCGGATTGGTCGTCATCTTTCTGGCGGCCTTTACCCTGCTGGCGCTTTTTACCTACAATCCGAGCGATCCCAGTCTGAATCAGTCCTCCTCGCGGGCTGTTCAGAACCGGCTGGGCATCGTCGGGGCCTATTGGGGCGGACTTTTGGCCGAGTCCTTCGGACTCTGGGCCTATGTCCTGATCGGCTGGTGCATCTGGCGGGCCTTGCACCTGCTCATGCCGTTGCGCCGGCTGCCGTTTCCCCGAGCCTTGGGAGCGGTGTTCCTCGCCGTGGTCCTGTTGGCCTTTCTCGGTTCTCCGTGGGGGATCTTCGGGCTTGCCCTGGGGCATGTCCACGGCGGCGGTGGCGTGGGCGAGGCCCTGTTTCATACCTTAAGCACCTACTTGAGCTCGTTCGGCGCCTATTTCCTCTTGCTGTTTTGCCTGGTTGCCTCCGTACAACTGACGTTCGGTCTGACCTGGGAGAACTTCTGGGGACCGGTCACGCGGGTCCTCGAGGGGGCGTTGCTGACCATTGCCGGGGCTGCCCAGGCGGCTTGGCAGCGTTGGCGGGAGAATCGGGGGGGCTGTCGGCCGAAGTCCGCAGCAAAGTTCGCGCGGGCGACGGCTCCCCGCCCGAAACCGGCCGCGGATGCGGAAGCGGATTTGCCGCCCATCCTCGAAGTCTCCCTGACGCCCCACGCCCCCGGCGATCTGCCGGAAAAATCGGCGCGGGAGACGGAGCCGTCGGTTCCCCCGGTGCGTGAGACGCCGGCAGCCGCGTCGGCAGTGCCTGCGGTCAAACCGAAACGGCCGGTGCGAAACACCGCCTCGTCCGATCTTTCCCTGCCGTCTTTGGACCTGCTCACCCAGCCTCCGGCGCAACAGGGGCCCACCGTGGACGAGAGTGTCTGCCGGCAGCAGGCGGAAAGTCTCATTACCTGCTTGAACGATTTCGGCATTCAGGGCGAGGTGCAGCGGGTGGTGCCGGGACCGGTCGTCACCATGTTCGAGTTCAAGCCCGCTCCCGGCATCAAGATCAGCCGGATCGTGGGGTTGTCCGTGGATATGGCCCTTGCCATGAAGGCACTGGCCGTGCGCATCGAGGGACCCATTCCGGGCAAGGATACCGTGGGCGTGGAGATTCCCAACGCCAAGCGGCAGACCGTCTATCTTCGGGACATCCTGGATACCGATATTTTTCGCAATTCGACGTCGAAGCTCACCCTTGGCATCGGCAAGGACATTCATGGCCGGCCCCAGGTGGCCGATCTGGCCAAGATGCCCCATCTGCTGGTGGCCGGCGCTACCGGTAGCGGCAAGAGCGTGTGCATCAACGCCATCCTGCTGTCCATTCTCTACAAGGCCACGCCGGACGAGGTGAAGCTGCTGCTGGTCGATCCCAAGCGGATCGAGCTTTCCGTCTACAACGATCTCCCGCATCTCGTGCACCCCGTGGTGACCGAAACGGCGGTGGCCAAGACCGCCCTGGATTGGGCCGTGGTCGAAATGGACCGGCGCTACGAGTCCATGGCCGTGCTCGGCGTGCGCAACATTGCAGGGTATAACGAGAAATTGGCCAAGCTTGGCGACAATCGGCCCGAGGATCTGGCCGAGTTGACCCACATGCCCTACCTGGTCATCATCATCGACGAGTTGGCCGATCTCATGATGACGGCGGGCAAGGAAGTGGAGGTCGACATCGTCCGCCTGGCCCAGCTCGCCCGGGCGGCCGGCATCCATTTGGTCCTGGCGACCCAGCGGCCGAGCGTGGACGTGGTGACCGGGCTCATCAAGGCCAACTTCCCCACCCGCATCGCCTTCCAGGTGACGAGCAAACACGACTCGCGTACCATTCTCGATGCCGTGGGGGCCGAATATCTCCTCGGGCGGGGCGACATGCTCTACAAGCCCAATGGCGGCAAGACCACCCGCATGCACGGCGCCTTCGTCTCGGATGAGGAAACGGCGGCGGTGGTGAATTTTTGGAAGAGCAAGGCCGCGCCCAACTATGCCTTGGATTTTACCGAAAATCCGGGCGGCGCGGATGGCGCCAACGGGGACTTCGGCGGCGAGGGCGGCGAGGATACGGCCGCCGATCCGATCTATTCCCAGGCCGTGGATTTCGTCATGGAGCAGGGCAAGGCGTCCATTTCCCTCATTCAGCGACGCTTCCGCATCGGCTTCAACCGGGCGGCCCGTTTCATCGAGCAAATGGAGCGCGACGGCCTGCTCGGACCGCAGGAAGGCAGCAAACCGCGTTCCGTGCTGAAAGGAAAAGAGTAATTCCATCCCTTTTTCCCCCGTGGGGGGAGTTCCCACTTCCCACGGGCCGATTGCAAACCCCTTTTGGAGCATCCGCCGTATGAAATATCTTTGTTTCGCCTGCCTTGCCGCCATGCTTGCCTGGGCCGGACCGGCCATGGCCGACGACCCCAGCCAGCTGGCCGGGCGCATTCAACAAAAATACGCCTCCATCACCGCTTTTTCCGCCGATTTCACCCAGGCCATCCGCAACGCGGCCAGCGGGGATACCGAGCATCGCTCCGGTTCCTTCCTGTTCAAGAAGCCCACCCTGGTGCGCTGGGAGACGGTCAAGCCGGAAAAGGAACTGCTGATCGTCGGCGCGTCGGCCGTGTGGGATTACTTCGAGGAAGACAAGGAAGCCTACAAGTATTCCGTGAAGGATATCATCAGCTCCAAGACGATGTTGCGCTTTTTGACGGGCAAGGCCAATTTGAACGAGGATTTCATCGTGGCTGCGGGCAAGCCCGAGGCGGGGGATACGTCAGGGTTGACGGTCCTGGACCTGGCGCCCCGGGATCCCGAACCCGGACTGGTCATGGCCAAGATATGGGTGGACCCGCACACGGATTGGATCGTGCGGATTCGCATTCAGGACTTCTACGCCAACACCAACGATTTGACCCTGTCCCACGTGGTGCTCAACCCCACGCTGCCGGACAAGCTCTTCGCCTTTACGCCGGCCAAGGACGTGAAGATCCACGAGAACGGTCCGGTTGAAGAGCGGAACCTCTCGAAATAACGGGAGATTAGCGAAAGAGTTTTACTTTTTTAAACCGGGGCTGGCGACGGATTTCCCTTCGTTGGCCAGGCCCACGGCCCGGCGAAGTGCGGCGCGTTCCTCGCCCGTGAGTTCCCGGCATTGGCCGGGCGGCAGGTTGCCCAGGGTGAGCGGTCCCTGGGCCGTGCGCACGAGCTTGAGCACCGTGAGGCCCAGATCCCGGCACATGCGCCGGATTTGCCGGTTGACCCCCTGCGACAACTCCATTTCCAGCACGCAACGATTCGGACCGAGCCGGGCTTCCATTCTGGACCGCACCGGCGCGAGCTGTTCCCCTTCGGCCAGGGTCATGCCGCGTGCCATGTCGGCGAACGTTTCGGGCGTCACCCGGCCGCGTACCGTGACCCGATAGCGCTTGGGCACGTGCCAGCGCGGATGGGCAAGGCGGAAGGCCAATTCTCCGTCCGTGGTCAGCAGAAGCAATCCTTCGGAAAAGTAGTCCAACCGGCCGACGGAAAAGAGGCGGCGGTTGCGGTAGGCGTCGGGCAGCGTGTCGAAGACGGTCGTCCGTCCTTCGGGATCGCTGGCGGTCGTCACCACCCCGGGCTTCTTGTGGAGCATCAGGATCAGGGGGGCCGCGTCCGGAGCCGGGGCCGCCACCGGGCGACCATTCAGGGCCACATGGTCCCGGGACGGATCGACCTTGGCGCCGAGTTCGGTGACGCGGTGGCCGTTGACCGTCACCCGACCGGCGGCGATCAGGGCATCGGCCTGGCGGCGCGAACAGCAGCCGGCTGCGGCCAGGGCCTTGTTCAAGCGCACGAGCGTTGGCGCATCATTCATGGTGTTTTTTTCTCTACTGCGGAAAGAAGGGCGGAGGAATCGGTTCCGCTCGGGTTTCAGGCGTCGGGGAGGTCCAGGAAAAAGGTGGTGCCGCGTTCCGGTTCCGAGGTGAAGCGGATGTGGCCGCCCAGGCAATTTTCCGCAAAAAGCCGCATGCCGTAGGTGCCGAACCCACGGCCTTCCCCCTTGGTGGAAAAGGCCCGCTCAAAGACCCGGAGCCGGACCTCCTCGCGCATGACCGCCGGGTTGTGGACAAGAAATGTCACGCCGCCATCCGTCCCGGGGCGGCAGTCCAGGGTGACGGTCTCCCCCCGCTTTGACGCCTCCAGGGCGTTCTTGACCATATTGATCAGAATGCGTTGCACGATCCGCGTATCCGTCCGAACCGGCAGGGAGACGGCCGATTCCGCCACGATAAGGTGCTTGCGCCCTTCGGGATCGTAGAGCTGGCAATAGGCGGCCAGTTTGTGGAGCAGGTCCCGGGACTCGATGCATGAGCACGTCGGCTGATACTCCCGGGCTTCCACGGCGGTGAAGTCCTTATGGGATTCGATGATGTCGCGGATGGTCTCGATGGAGGTATGGAGAAGCTCCAGTTCGGCGCCGTATGTGGACGGCAGTTCCAGGCTGAACAGGTCGTGCAGTCCCTTGATGCCGGAGACGGCATTCATGATGTCGTGAAAGAAGATGCGTTCAAGACCATGCAGGGATTTTTCATGACCGATATTCAAAATGGAACTGAGGACCAACTGATGCTCTTGGGCCTGAAACGGCGCGGTCCACACCTGTAGGTTGAGGGCGTCCGTCTGGGCCTCGACGTTGCGGGTGATGGCGCACTCCTGCGTATCCCGTGCGCCTCCCAGGCTTTTGACAATGGCCTTGGCAGCGCCGCAGTAGCGGCAGAAGCGGCTGGTGCCGCAGCCGCCGGCCATCTCCCAGGCGTGCGAACAGCCCAGGGCCTCGCCCGGTCGCTTGCCGGCGACATCCTCGAAGCGTGGCGTTTCGATCAGCGTGAGAAACGGCGCGTTGGCGTAGACGATCTGGCGCGTTTCGTTGACGATGATGACGCCCAAGGGGATCAGGGACAGGGACGCGGAGGTCGGGCTGACGGCGATTTCCTGGGCGATGGCCAGGATACGATCCCTGTCCAGGCGTTTGGTGGGCAAAAAGAAGGTGGCTGGCTGTTCCGGCATGCAGGCTCCGTCAAATCTGGATCACCTTATCGGCGAGGGCCAGACTGGTGACCACGTCAAGCATATTGGTGGTCTCGCCAACGACTTTTTGCTGGAGAATGCCGAAAAAGTCCAGGCAGGTGCCGCAGACCAGAATGGAGACGCCGGCGGCCTGCAATTCCTGGAGCGCATGGAGCACCGGACTTTCGGCAACGGCCAGCTTGACGCCGCCGTTGAGGAGGATGATGCGCCACAGGTCCTCCATTTCCAGCAACGTGGCGCAGAAATTGACCATCAGCTTGGCCCCCAGGGTCGCATCCCCCCGGCCGATCGTGTCGGCCGTGATGAATACGACGGTTTTGGACGTCGTCTCGTCCGTCGCCACCGGTGCGACGGACGGGGCAGGGGATGGTTGCGCGCTTTGGGCGGTGGCGTTGTCCGTGGCCGCAAGCAGGAAAATGCCGTTTCCTTCGTCGGTTACGGACACGACGTAGCCTTCGCGGCCGAGATAGCGGCCGACATTTTCCCGGGCGGCGTCGTTGTCCACGGTGACGGTCAGGTGGGACGGATGTTCGGTCTCCAGGCAGTGCTTGCAGCGCAGAACGGGTTGCGGACAGGCCAGCCCGCGGCAATCGAGATGGTTTTCCATGAAAAGAACTCCTTGCGGCCTATGGTAGCGCAGGAGCTGGGGACAAGGTCAAATCGATAGATTCGATACGATCTGTCTTCAAGAATAGACCTAGACCGATCCGTGGTACGCGGCGAGATCCCCGGGGGTGGTGTGTCGCTTTCGGCGAGCCTATTTCGGATCAAAGTTAACATAATTTACATTATGAGACAAATACGATTGGCCACGGAAGGGGGGACGTCCCTCTCCGACCGGCGGCCTTACGACCGCCGGGGCTCTTCTTCTGGTTGCTGGGTTGGTGTCGCATCGACGGCCTGGGACCGCGAGGCCTCCAGACGCTTCAGGAAGGCGTCCCGGCATTCGTAGCTGCAAAACGTATAGACCGTGTCGCCGTCGCGGACGCGAATGCCGGCGTTGACCGGCACATAGGTGCCGCAGACCGGGTCCTTGACCATTTCGCCCGTGGCCGCCATCTGCTTTTTCGAGGCGGCTTCCTGGTCGCGTTTGCGGCTTCGGTCGCCGAGAAACAACTTATAGAGGATAAAGCCGGCCGCCAGCACGATGAGCAAACGATACATAGCGCGTTTCCTTTGTCAGGTCCGGTCAGGACCAGTATATGCCCTTACGGTTAAGCGCGTTTCCGGATGTTGGAAAGCATGTTTTTCCAGCGCCTGTCCGACCGTACCGCCGATGGCATCGGCAATCGGCGCGTCAGGCGCGATATCCGCCAGGGGAATCAGGACAAATCCCCGATCGCGCAGCCGCGGATGCGGAATGACCAGCGAGGGGCTTTCCAGGTGGACGGTGCCGTACAGCAGGATATCCACGTCGAGCGTGCGGGGACCGAATCGCCTGCGGGGATCGCGTGTCCGCCCTTCGGCCGTTTCGATGGCTCCGACGGCGGCCAAAAGCGCTGTCGGCGTCCAGGTCGGCCCCAGGTCCAAGGCGACGACTTGATTGAGATAGTCGGGTTGATCCGGATCTCCCCAGGGGGCGGTTTCATAGAGGGGACTGGATTGGACCAGGACGGTATCCACCAGCCCTGCCAGGCGCATCCGCGCGGCGTACAACCGGCCTGTTCGGTCGCCCAGGTTGGACCCGAGACCGAGAAAAGCGCGTACCGTCTGGCCTTGCGTCACGCTGTCTCCGTACCCTCGTTCGGCGTGTTGCTTGAAGTGACTTCGAATCGTATACCGTTTGGTAATACGTTTTGCTCTCAATATGTCGGACAATCGGGAATCGGCCGGCCGGAGGACGGAACCGGAGCCGGCGAAAGTTCGGGGCGTTGCGGGTGCCGACCGGCCTGCCGTCTTCGACACGGCACAGGAGTAAAGAAGACGCGAAGGCCGTGTCAAGTCGGCCTCTTCCCGGGGCCGGATGGCCGGCGGCGTTGAAGGCCACGGCGAATCGTGGCAGAAACACGGAACAGTGACTGCGTATGCAACGTGACACCACCTCTCCTCCCGCGCCTCCGGTCCATCCCTGGTTGGATCGGTACTTGGAGCACCTGCTTGTCGATAAGGGGCTTTCCGAGCGTTCGCTATCGGCCTATTCTTCTGATTTAACTATATTTTTAACTTTTTTAAACGAGCATGGGACGGCCCTGGAGACGGTCGGTGACGAGACGATTTTCCTCTATCTCCTGCATTTGCGGAGTCGGGGCTTGGCCAATCGCTCCCTGGCCCGGCACCTTTCCGCCCTTCGCGGTTTTTTCGCCTTTGCCGCCGAGGAAGGCTGGCTGCCCGAGAGCCCGGCCGCCCTGGTCGAGAATCCGAAGCTTCCTCGACTGCTGCCGGATGTCCTCTCCCGCGAGGAGGTCGAGCGCTTGCTGGCCGCTCCCGACATGACCACCCCGCTCGGCTATCGGGACCGGACCATGCTGGAGCTGCTCTACGCCGCCGGTCTGCGGGTCTCGGAGCTGGTGGGGTTGGCGCCGGGTGATTACGACGCCCAGGCCGGTCTGCTCCGGGTCTTCGGCAAGGGGGCCAAGGAACGGCTCATCCCCATCCACGCCCTGGCCCAGGAGTTCCTGTCCACCTATTTGGGCAGCGTGCGCGGTGCCTTCCACCCCAAGGCGGAGATTGTTTTTCTCAACCGTTCCGGTAAAGGCCTCACCAGGCAGGCCGTATGGAAAATGCTCAAGCGCTATGCCCTGGTGGCCGGGATTTCCACCCGTATCCATCCGCACAGCCTGCGACATTCCTTTGCCACCCATTTGTTGGAAGGCGGCGCCGATCTGCGGTCGGTGCAGATGTTGCTCGGCCATGCCGACATCAGCGCGACGGAGATTTATACCCATGTCCAGGCCGCCCGGCTGCTCGCCGTGCATCGGACCCACCATCCGCGCTCGCGCGACCGGAGCCATGAGGAATAGGATGCCGCTGCCGTCTCCGAAGGGAATTTTGGGCTGCGGCGCTGCCAGCTGGCCACAGAACAGCGTGCTTTTCTTGTCTTTTTAAAATTTCTTTAAGACTTCACTATGACATTCCCAGCCAAACCCACCCTGCCGGCCGCGCCCATTATCATTACCGGACACGCCAACGCCGATTTCGACTGTCTGGCTGCCATCATTGCCGCCGGCAAGCTCTATCCCGGCGCCACCCTCATTTTTCCGGGCAGCCAGGAGAAGAACCTCCGGCATTTTTTCATCCAGAGCGCGACCTATATGTTTAATTTCAAGAATTTTAAGGACATCGATCCGAAGAGCGTGCGCCAGCTCGTCATGGTCGATACCCGGCAGCGCTCCCGGGTGCCGCACGTCGAGCCGGTGTTCGCCAATCCCGATCTGGTGATCCATACCTATGACCATCACCCGGACAGCGAGGACGACGTGGCCGCCGCCAAGGCGGTGGTCAAACCCTGGGGCTCGACCACCGCCATCATCATGGACGAGATCATGGCCCGGGATGTGCCCTTGACCACGGATGAGGCGACCATCCTCGGACTCGGTATTTACGAGGACACGGGCTCGTTCACCTTTGCCTCCACCACCGAGCACGACCTGGGCGCGGCCGCCTGGCTCAAATCCCGGGGCATGGACGTGGGCGTCATCGCCGATTTGATGGTCCGGGAGCTTTCCGCGGAACAGATCACGATCATGAGCCAGCTCATCGAGTCGGCCCAGACCCACGAGATCAACGGCGTGGAGGTGGTCATCGCCGAGGCGACCTCCGACGAGTACGTGGGCGACTTCGCCCTGCTCGTGCACAAATTTTTGGAGATGGAGAACCTGCGGGTGCTCTTCGCCATCGGCCTGATGGGTGACCGGGTGCATCTGGTCGCCCGCTCCCGCAGTCCGGACGTGGACGTGGGCAAGATTTGCGCCTCCCTGGGCGGCGGCGGCCATCCCTACGCAGCCTCGGCCTCCATCAAGAATCTCACCTTGACCCAGGTGCGCGAGGAATTGTTCGGCCTGCTCTACTCCCAGATCAATCCCCAGATCCTGGTGCGCCAGATCATGAGCAAGCCGGCCGTGTCCATCGACCAGAACGCCTCCATGCGCCAGGCCCAGGAGATTATGACGCGGTACGGCCTCAAGGCCCTCCCAGTGGTGGTCGCCCAGGGAAATCGCCGTTGTGTCGGGGTCATCGAGCACGACATCATGGACAAGGCCATCAAGCACGGCCTGGGGAAGGTGCCGGTGTCGGAGTACATGATCCGCGAACCGGACGTGGTCACCCCGGACACCGACCTGTATCCGCTGATGGAGATTATCCTGGGGCGCCGCCAGCGGCTGGCCCCGGTGGTGGAAAAGGATATGCTGGTCGGCGTGGTCACCCGCACCGACTTGGTCAACGTCCTGGTCAAGGAACCGTCGCGGATTCCGGAGTCGCTGCTGCCCGAGCGCAAAAAGGAGCGCAACATCGCCGGGGTGCTGCGGGAGCGTCTGCCCAAGGACTTGCTGGCCTTTCTGCGCAAGGCCGGTACCCTGGGCCGGGATATGGGCTATGCCGTCTATGTCGTTGGCGGCTTCGTCCGGGACGTGCTGCTCAAGTGCCCGAACACGGACATGGACTTGGTCGTGGAAGGCGACGGCATCGCCTTTGCGGCCGCCCTGGCCGAGCACTGCGGCGGCCGCTCCAAGGCCCACCCCAAGTTCAAGACCGCCGTGGTCATCCTGCCCGACGGCCAACGGGTGGATGTGGCCACCGCCCGACTCGAATACTACGAATACCCGGCCGCCCTGCCCACGGTGGAACTCTCCTCCATCAAGATGGACCTGTACCGGCGGGATTTCACGGTCAACGCCCTGGCGGTGCATCTGTCTCCGGAGCGTTTCGGCGACCTGGTGGATTTTTTCGGGGCCCAACGCGACATCAAGGAGCGGGTGCTGCGCGTCTTGCACTCCTTGAGTTTTGTGGAGGATCCGACGCGGATCGTCCGGGCCATCCGATTCAGCGAGCGCTTCGGCTTCCGGATCGGCGGCCAGACCGACCGGCTCATCAAGAACGCCGTACAGCATAATTTCTTCCACAAGCTGTCCGGCGCCCGGGTCTTTCACGAGTTGCGGCTGATCCTCCAGGAAAAGATGCCGCTGGCCTGCCTGCGCCGCATGCAGGAGTACAAGCTCCTGGCGGCCATCCACCCCCTGCTGGCCTTGACCCCGGCCCGGGAGGCGGTGCTCCTGGAGGTCGAAAACGTCATCAACTGGTATCGGCTGCTCTACATCGACCCCACGCCGCACGTCTGGCTGGTCTACTTTCTGGCCATGTGCAACGGGCTTTCCCCGGAGGAATTCGACGCCATCGCCCGGCGGCTCAACTTTTCCAAACGGGTGGCCGGCGACATCGCCCGGTTGCGCGGTCAGATCCGGGCGACCGCCCAGGGGCTCTTCAACTGGGAGTACCACAAGGGCCCGCTCTCCGAGCTGTATTTTCTGTTGGAGCCGTTGCCGCTGGAGGGGGCGCTGTTCATCATGGCACGGAATCCACGGGAACCGTTACAGAAGTATGTCTCCCTCCATCTGACGACCTTGCGCTCCAAGCATGTCGAGGTGACGGGCAATGATTTGCGCGACCTGGGCGTCGAGCCCGGTCCCCGCTATGCGGCCATCCTGCGCCGGGTGCTGGCCGCGGTCATCGACGGCCAGGCCGTCTGCCGTTCGGAACAGCTCGCCCTGGCCAAACGGCTTGCCGCGGGCGAGGAGCCCGACGTGTCGCCGGGCCGGGGCTGCGCGGGAAGGTGCGAGCCGCCGACGGCATAGCCACGGACGGCCGGGGCCGCCTCGACATTCGGAAGGCCTTGGCGTAGAAAGAATTTTTTCGTCAACCTTCAGTGTTTTCAAGGATCTTATCATGCCCTGCTCCCGCATGACCGTTCATGGTCCCAAGGATTTCGGTCCGTTGCGTACCCTGCTCGCCAACCGCGAGGATGCCTCCGGCGATATTGCCGAGCAGGTTCGCGCTATCATCGACGCCGTCGCCGACCGTGGCGATGCGGCGCTGGTGGACTATACCGAACGCTTCGACTGCGCCCCCTTCGACGGCACCAAGCTGGCCGTCTCCGCCGAGGAAATCGACGCCGCCCGGCAGACCGTGCCCGACGCCGACATGGCGGCCATTGTCGAAGCCGCCGACAACATCCGGTCCTTCCATGAACGGCAAAAGGAACAGTCCTGGTTCGTGCCGGCTGCCGACGGCACCACCCTGGGGCAGATCGTTTCCCCGGTGGATGCGGCCGGCTGCTACGTTCCGGGCGGACGCGGCGGCGAGACGCCGTTGCTTTCCAGTCTGCTCATGAATGCCATTCCGGCCCAGGTGGCCGGCGTCGAACGCATCGTGGTGGTGAGCCCTCCCAGGGCCGACGGTTCGCTCAACCCGCATCTGCTGGCCGCCGCGTCGGTTTGCGGCGTCACCGAGATATACCGGGTGGGCGGCGCCTGGGCGATTGCCGCCCTGGCCCGGGGAACCGCCTCCATCGCGCCGGTGGACGTCATCGCCGGACCGGGCAACATGTATGTGACTACGGCCAAACGGCTTTTGATCGGTACCGTGGGCATCGACATGATCGCCGGTCCGAGTGAAATCGCCATTCTGGCCGATGCGTCGGCCAATCCCGACTGGTTGGCCGCCGACATGCTTTCCCAGGCCGAACACGATCCCATGGCCGCCGCCATCTGCGTTTCGCCGGACGCGGCCCTGCTCGACGCCGTGGCCGAGGCCTTGAAAAAGCGCCTGCCGGGGCTGCCCCGCAAGGACATCGCCGCAGCCTCCCTGCGCGACTTCGGCGCCTTGGTGGTCGTGCCCGACCTGGACATCGGCCTGGACTGCATCAACACCATGGCCCCGGAACACTTCGAGCTGGCCGTGGCCGACCCCTGGAGCCTGGTCGGCAAGGTTCGCCACGCCGGCGCGGTCTTCATGGGCCACCACTGCCCGGAACCGGTGGGCGACTATTTCGCCGGCCCCAACCACGTGCTGCCGACCATGGGCACGGCCCGTTTCTCCTCGGCCCTGTCCGTTGCCACCTTTACGAAGAAAACCAGCCTGATCGCCGCCGCACCGGGCTATTTGCCCGCCCACGGGGCCGCCATCGCCCGGCTGGCCCGGCTGGAAAACCTGGAAGCCCACGCCCAAAGCGTGGAATGCCGTTCAAAGTCTAAAGCGAGGTAGTCATGGAAACCGTGACCCTGACCGATTTTCCGGTCTATCCCCTGCTCTCCCGGGGCAAGGTGCGTGATATTTATGAAATTGCCTCGGATCGGCTGCTGATCGTCACGACGGACCGCATTTCGGCCTATGACGTCATCATGCCGAACCCCATTCCGCAAAAGGGCGTGATCTTAAATCAGATCACGCTGTTTTGGATGAACCGGTTTCGGGACCTGATTCCCAACCATTTGCTGACCACGGAAACGGCGGATTTTCCCGCGCCGTTGGCGCCGTTCTCCTACCTGCTGGACGGTCGGGCCATCGTGGCCAAGAAGGCCAAGCCGCTGCCCATCGAGTGCATCGTGCGCGGCTACATCACCGGTTCCGGGCTTCGGGACTATCAGGCGACGGGGACCATTTCCGGTCATGCCCTGCCGGCCGGCCTGGTCGAGTCCCAGATTCTGCCCGAGCCGATCTTCACCCCGTCCACCAAGGCGCAGATCGGGGACCACGACGAGAACATCACCCTGGCCCAGGCCAAGGACATGATCGGGAGCGAGGTGTTCGCCAAGGTGGAGCACCTGAGCCTCACCATGTACGCCCAGGCCCGGGACTACGCCCGGGAGCGCGGCATCATCATCGCCGACACCAAGTTCGAATTCGGCCTGACGGACAACGGGCTGATCCTCATCGACGAGGTGCTGACCCCGGATTCCTCGCGCTTCTGGCCGGCCGATGGCTATGAGCCGGGCACGAGCCAGCCGAGCTACGACAAGCAGTATTTGCGCGACTGGCTGACATCCATCGGCTTCAACAAACAGCCGCCCGCGCCCCAGCTCCCCGAGGACGTGATCGCCAAGACCCGGGAGAAGTACGTGAAAGCATTTGAGGTCCTTACGGGAAAAAAATTGGCCTAATCGGCAATTTTTCTCCTTGCCAGGAAGCCCGTTCTTGGCTATTTGCCAGTGCTTCGCGGAGAGGTGTCCGAGCGGCCGAAGGAGTACGATTGGAAATCGTATGTACCTTGACGGGTACCGAGGGTTCAAATCCCTCCCTCTCCGCCACAAATTTGGGGAAGCCGGGCGGCGGCCGCGCCGCCAACCCCGTCAGGTCCGAAAGGAAGCAGCGGTAACGGTTGCGGCCGGGTGTCCGGCTTCCCTTGAAAGCGCGAGGCGACTCGCGCTTTTTTTTTATGCCTTTTCGCTCTTCGACGGCGTTCGCCCGGCGGAACTTGTCAGGGTACTGCCGCCCTTCCGCACTCCATCGTACGCAAATCAGACAGGTTCCCAAAGGGCAGCGCCCTTTGGCCGCCGGAGGCATCTTCTCCTCCAGTTCCCATCGAGTGCGCGGGCGCCGTGGTCTTTCGTTGTGGATTGCGGAACGGCTTAGGCGTGAGTGATGGTCAAGACGATGATGGCGATGCCGCACAGGGCGCCTGTCAGGCCGATGGCCAGGGGGGCGTTGAAGAGCCCGGCCACCCCGCCGGCCAGGAGCGAACCGAACGGCGCCATGCCCACCAGGGTGATGGCATAGAGCGACATGATACGACCGCGCATGGCGTCAGGGCTGCGCAGTTGCAGCTCGGTGTTGGCGGCGGCGAAGGAAAAGATCAGGCAAAAGCCGATGACTGACGCCAGAAGCAAGGAGAGCCAATACCGACGCGACCAGGCGAAAAGCACCAGGGCCAGGCTGAAACCTACGCCTGAGGCGATCCGCCAACGGTCGAGTCCCTTGCCCTCGCGCCGCAGGGCCAGGACCAAGGCCGCCACCACGCTGCCGAGGCCGGTGGTGGCCATGATGAAGCCCAGGCCCCGAGCGCCCTGGCCGAGCACGGCATCGGCCATGACCGGCATGAGCACCATGTAGGACGCGCCGAAGATGTTGAGGACCACCATGCCGAGCAAAATGGCCCGGATGGGACGGTCACGCCAGGCATAGGCCAGCCCCTCGGCCAGATGGGTCAGCATGGGCGCCGGCGCGACTTTTTGCGGTGTGGGTAAAAGGCGCATGAGCAGCAGGCCGGCGATGACGGCCAGATAACTGAGGCCGTTGACCAGGAAGCAGTAGCCCTCGCCGATGGCGGCCACCAGCAGGCCAGCCAGAGCCGGCCCGAGAATGCGGGCGCTGTTGAACATGGAAGAGTTCAGGGCGATGGCGTTGTGCAGGTCCTCCCGCCCCACCATCTCCACGACAAAGGCCTGCCGAGTCGGCATGTCTACGGCCGTGATGGCACCGGCCAACACGGCCAGGATGGCCACCCTCCAGAAGGTAACGGCACCACCTAAAGTCAGGAAGGCCAGGGTCAGGGCCTGGAGCATGTAGGCAATCTGCGTCCCGAGCAGCAGGGCGCGTTTGTCCCAACGATCCGCCAAATAGCCTCCCCAGAGGCCGAGAATAAACACCGGAAGATTATTGAGAAATCCGATAATTCCCAGATAGAAGCTGGAGTTCGTGAGCTGGTAGACCAGCCAGGACAGGGCCACGGACTGCATCCATGTACCGATCAGAGAGATGAACTGTCCGGTGAAAAAAAGCCGGAAGTTGCGGTGATAAAAGGAGCGGGCAAGCGCTTTGAACATAGGCCGTAAAAAACCTTGCCGCCCTGGCCTGGGTTCGAAACCGTTTGGGCGGAGCCATCATTCTCTGCTGCCGAATCGCAGGCAGCCGGAATGTCGTTCAGCAGAGGCCGGAGTCTGCGCGTCGAGAAACGGTCCCGGCGGGGACGTTGACGAACAGACGTCGCAGGAGATGCAGGCTTCGGGTAACGGCGTCAATATCCCCATGGTCCAGCTGGGTCAACTTGTCGATAAAGGCGGCCTTGGCCGCTTTTCGCGCCGCCGTCAGTTCGGTTTCTCCGGCCGCGGTCAGGGAGAGGCGAATGCGCCGTCGGTCCGCGACGTCGGGTTCGCGGCTGACGAGTCCCCGGTACGTGAGGTTATCGATCAATTTTGACATCGAAGGTAAGGAAACGCCAATGTATTCGGCCAGATCGGTCAGATTGGAGCCGGCGTTGTGCCGGAGGAAGGCCAAGGTCCGCAGTTCCGGAACGCGCAGGTCCTGGGCGGCTTGCCCCCGCATGGTCTGCCGCAGATGCTGCATGACCAGGGGCATGACTTCCAGTAATTCCCGAGCGCATGTATCCAAAGTATCGGCCATCACGACCTACCTTGCTGATAGTTAAACTACGAAATTATAAACCCGTGATGTTCTTGCGTCAAGGGGGTCGTCGTTTTTCTGTGGGAGATCGTGCTTCGGCGGCCCGGGACTGGAGCGTTGCGTCCGGAAAAGGCCTGGTTGTTTGCCAGGGGACAAACATTGCCTCGGCGGTAGGAAAACGGAAACCGGGATTGGCGGAAGCGTATAGGGGTCGAACCTACCGGACGCCTTGCGACATCCCACCGGATTTGAAGTCCGGGCGCCACACCGGTGACGAAACGCTTCCGCGTGCGGTAGGCATCTGCCTACGCATTTTGCCGGCAATCTTCAATCCAAACCGTGGCGGCGAATGGCCACCTTCCTGTATGGCAGAGAACACGCTCGACGTCATCAAAAAGAGCCTTTCTTTTCGGGTAATTCCAAGGGTTCTCTCAATTTTTTTTCACGTGACTTGCCTGTCACCCACGTGCTAACACAAGCAGTCAATCGACGCCGGTGATACCGGCAGGGTGGCTTTTGTGCCAAAAATGAGGAGCCTATGCGGCCAATCTTGACGCTTATAGGAGTCAGCCTTCTGCTGGCGGTGACGGCCTGCTCCGGAGGGAACAAGGAGTCCTTCCGCAATGTCGACCACGACACGGATGGAAAAATTTCCTACGAGGAACTGCTGTTCGTGTTCCCGGGCCTTACCCGAGAGACCTTCGCAGAGGTGGACACGGATCATGACGGCACCCTTTCCGAGAGCGAATACCATCGGTTCGTGAAAGACGGTACCCTGCGCGCGGCGGCGGAAAAGGCGCCGTCCGCCTCGGCTCCTGCCGCCGGGAATGCCGCCGGCGACATCAACCAGCCGGCCGTTCCCTATAAGGGGGAAGAGGTCATCGAGATTGCGCCTCCGGCAAGCGAAGCCATCCGTTCGTCCGCCGCGACGGTCAAGGGCAGGAAAAAGCTTCAGAAAGGCAAGTCCGGCGCCCAAAATCCGGGCGAAGCTACCCAATACACCGTGGTGCGGGGAGACAATCTGTCCAGGATCGCGCAACGTTTCGGCGTGAGCGTGGATGCCATCGTCCGGGCCAATGGCAACATGCCGCCGGACACCCTGCGCGACGGCCAAGTGCTTACCATTCCGGCTAGGCCGTAGGGGCCATACGGGGATAGATTCCCGAGGATCGGGCAGCATGCGCGGAATGCTCTTTTTTCTGGTCTGTTGTCTGGCGACAGGGGGCGCTTTTTCTTCCTGGGCCATGACGCCGCAGGAGGTCCTGCAACGCCGTTTGCAGAAGATGCAGGAGGCCGATGCGGCGTTGCGGGCCGCCGCGCAGCAGCAGGAGGCGCAGGATAAGCGGGCCGCGGCCAATGCCACGCCGCCGAGCTTCCACCAGCCTGAGAAACTGGCGATCCCCGATCCGGTGCACCCGACCGGGGCGACGCCGGACCCCCGGTCCAGCATCTGGGATACGCATGAAAACACTCCCGCGGTTGCCGCCCCGCCGGCACCCGCCGCCCAGGCAACGCCGGCGCAGCCCGCCGCCAAGATGCCGACGCCTGCGGCCAAGCGCGATCCCAAAAAGGCGCGCCAGCTTGCCGTCAAGGCAGCCAAGGCCGCGAAAGCCAAGGATTTCACGAAGGCCCTCAGCGCCCTCGACCAGGCCGTTGCCGCCGATCCCGCCGATCCCGAACTCTACAACAATCGCGGCAACGTGCTCGCCAACTCCGGTCGGCTGCAGGATGCCCTGCCCGACTATGATCGGGCCATCTCCATGAAGCCGTCCGACGCCGCCTTCTTCACCAACCGTGGCTACGCCTACGAGCGGTTGGGTAACCAGCCGCAGGCATGCGCCGACTATACCAAGGCCTGTGATCTCGGTGATTGTGCCTTTCTCAAGAGCTACAAGGCAGAGGGGCATTGCCCCTGACGCCGGCAAAAAATGCCGCCCTCCCGCGTGGCCGTCAGAAAAATCCGGCGTGATTGCTGACTCGGTTTGGTTCTTGCAGGATCTAAGCCGGCGGCAGCCATACGCTTTCACTTTTTGCCGGTTCGGCTGCCGCGAAACGCCTATGGAGGCGACCGTGGCGCCTGTCCGCATCCTTCTCGTGTGTTCCGACCCTCCGGAGCTGGCCGCTTTAGCCGGCGCCCTGTCGGAACGCTATGCGGTGCTGGCCGCCGGTTCTCCGGAAGACGCCCTGGCTCTGGTCGCCCGGCAGGGGCCGTGTCATGCGGCTTTTTGCGAGGTCATGGCCAATGCCGACGCGGGTGCGGCTTTTGTGAACAATCTGCACCGGGAGAGCCCCGGCATTGCCGTCATCCTCCTGACCCATCCCCCCTGCCCCGATCCGGTCATGCGCGCCCTGGCCGAAGACCGCATCGCCGGGATCTGCCTGTTGCCGGTTTCCCCGGAATCCCTCAGGGAAAAGGCCCGGCATGCCCTGGCCCGCTTCCAACGGCAGCACAATCCCGGGCAAACGGCTTTCGGCATCCTGACACGGGAAGAAGTCGATTTCCTGCTGGGACGCTTCGAACCGGCATCCCCGCCACGGCGTCCCGCGCATCCGTCGCACTGACCGACGGCGACGGACCTCAGCCGAGGTCGTCGCCCGTCGCGCTCGCCCCCCCTTCCCAAAAACGCACGACATCCATGGGCGTCTCCCGCTCCCGCAGGATGACGAACCGTCCGTCGTACCGTCCGATGATTCGGGGAATCTGCCGGCTGTTATAGCGCGACCACATGCCGAGCGCGTAGGCCCCGACATCGCGGATGGCGATCAGGTCCCCGGGCGCGACGTCCGGCAGGCGCGCCCGCCGGACGGGAAAGTCGCCGGAAAAGCACAATGGACCGGCTAGGTGCCAGACGGCGGTCGGACCCTGCTTTTCCCGGCCGGCCGCATCCAGCAGGACGGCCCGATGCGGCCAGGCCTTGGGCTGGTAGCATTCCCGGACAAAGGCGTCGGCTCCAAGGTGTAGGATGGCCGTGCGATGGCCGGGTTGGCGTTTGACGTATTCCACCCGGCTGACGGCCACGGCTTGGGGGGCGTGGAGTACCCGACCGAATTCCGTAATGATCCGGTAGAGGCCGGTAAAAAGTGCTGGGCATCGTTCCTTCAGGGCGGCGACATAGCTCGGGGCGTCCGTCGGCCGGTCACCGTCCCGGTAAAGGGCCGGCAGGCCGCCGCCCAGGTCGAACAGTCGCACCCGGCCAGGCCCCTGCTCGCGGTTGATCGTTTCGGCCAGATCGAAGACGGCCGCGCTGCCGGCTGTCAGCAGCTCCAGAGGACAGCCCTGGGAGCCCACATGGACATGGAGGCCGCAGAGCCAGGGATAGCGGGCGAAGGCCTCTCGGATGCGCGCCTGGGACTGGAGGGGGACGCCAAATTTGGAATAGCGGCCGGCCACGCTCGTGGATCGGATGCGGCCGAGGCCGGTCTGGGGATTGACGCGCAGCCCGGCCGACGGCGCGGGCAGGCCCGGTTCGTTTGCCAGTTCGGCCAACCGGTCCAGCTCGTCCAGGTTGTCGGCGTTGATGTGGACTCCGAGCCGCACGGCCGCACGCAGCTCCTCCCGGGTTTTGGCCGGCGAGTCGAAGACGATGCGTTCCGGCGGCACGCCCGCGGTCAAGGCCAAATGCAACTCCGGGAGCGAGGCCACCTCGGCTCCGGCGCCGCGCTGGGCCAAAAAGCGGAGGAGCCGGGGCAAGGGATTGGCCTTCACGGCCACGGCCGAGAGCGTCTCGGGCGGAAAGGCCGCCCGCACGGCGGCAAAGCCCGCTTCGAGGCCGTCCAGATCATGGATGAAGATGGCCGTATCCGCTTCGCGGAAAAATCCCGAGGCCACGGCCGCGCGTACCAGTTCCATAGCGTTTCCTTCGGTCACCGTAGGAGCCACCAGCCGGAGAGGAGCAACGTCGCCACGGTGGCGGGCAGTCCGACCGTGGCGTGCTCCAGGGCTCCCAGCCGGACGCCGAGCGACCGGGCTTGGTCGGCGACGATGAGATTGGCGATGCTTCCCGGCAGCAGGAGGTTTCCGGCTATGGTGCTGGAGACGGCGAGCAGGGTCCCCTGCTCTGGGTTGGCGTGGCCGGGCAGCAGCAGCATGACCGCCGGCACGTTGGAGACCACGTTGGACAGGACCGCCGTCAGGGAAAACAGCCAGCCCGGCCGGGAAAGATCCAGGCCCGCCGCTTGGAGTCCCTGGTCGAGGGCCGAGAGAATGCCGGTCGCCTCCACCTCCCGATTGACCACGAACAGTCCCAGGAACAGCAGCAGGAGCTGCCAGTCGACCATGGCCAGGGTCCGTTGTGAGGCCATGCGGCGGCTCAGAAGCAGGCAGCCGGCGCAGGCCAGGGCGACGTTTTCCCGAGGGAAACCGCCCCAAACAAAAAAGAGGATGCAGACCGCCAGGGCGGTCAGTCCCTTGGCCGACTGCCAGCCGTCAAACGGCGGCGAGTCCACGTGCAAGCGCATGACCGGACCGCCGAACCGGCCCCGGTAGGCCAGAACGATGGTCACCCAGGCCACGGCGAGGCCGACCAGGACGCACGGCCAGGCCGCCGCCATGTAGCCGGCAAAGGACAGGCCGGTCACTTGGCCGATCAGCATGTTTTGCGGGTTGCCGATCAGTGTGGCGGCCGAACCGAGATTGGCGGCCATGGCCAAGCCGAGCAGATAGGGAATGGGCGAGAGTCCCCGGGCGAGCGTGCTTTCCACCAGAATCGGCGTCATGGCCAAGCAGACGATGTCATTGGCCAGGACGGCCGAGAGCAGCGCCGCCACGCCCATGACTCGGGCCAACAGGCCGGCCGGTGCGGCGGTGGCCGTGGCGAACATCCGGGTGGCGGCCGTGTAGAAGCCCCCCAACCGCAACTGGGCCGAGACGACCATGAGCCCGAACAGCAACGCCATGGTCGGGGCGTCGATGGCGGCGATGGCCTGGCCGGCGGTGAGGGTACCGCCGACGATCAGGGCGATGGCCCCGAGCACGGCCGCGCCGGTCCGGTCCAGGGCCAGACCGGGCAGTCTCCCCAGGATCATGCCGGCATAGACCAGAAGAAAAACAGCCAGGACGAACGGTGTCACGCCGCTTTCCTAGAATTTCCGAGGGGACGGCGTCAAAAGAAAAGAGCGGCCCTTTTGGGCCGCTCCACGCAGATGCCTATTGGAGAAGCGTTTTCTTCTGGGGGTGTTCTCCGAGAAAGCGGACCTGGCCGGAATCGACGTCATAGATTGCCCCGACGATGTTCACTTTGCCCTGGGCTGCCAGGCGCTTCAGAAGGGAACTCGTTTTGTACGTATCGGCTATGGCCTGCCAGACGTTGGCCTCGACGGATCGGCGGATGATTTCCTCCTGGCTGGCCGTCGGAAACTGCTTTTCCACGCGCGCGACCGCGGGCGCTATGGGGGACACCAGTTTGCCGATGCTCGCGGTGGTCGGTTCTTTTTTGACGACGGCCGTCACGGCGCCGCATTTGGTATGACCGAGCACCACCACCAATGCCGTACCCAGATGGTCGGCCGCATATTCGATACTGCCGATTTCGTCGGTGGCGGCCACGTTCCCGGCCACGCGCACCACGAAAAGATCACCCAGTCCCTGATCGAAAATCACCTCAGGCGGCACCCGGGAATCGGCGCAGGCCAGCACGACGGCAAAGGGATGCTGGCCGTTGGCTCCGGTATCCTGGCGACGGGCGACGTCTTGGTTGGGATGACGCAGGGTCCCGGCCGCAAAGCGGGCATTTCCCTCTTTGAGTTTGGTCAGGGCCGCGTCGGCGCTGACGCCAGGGGAGACGGTTGCGGCCCAAACCGGAAAGGATGCCAAAACAAGAACCAGGGCGACTCCCGCCGTGGACAATCGTTTCATCGTAGACCTCCGGGGGAAGGAAATGGAAAAACACTTCCAATCCTTACAGGAACGGAGGGGAAAGGGTCAAAAGAAATCGGCAGCGGGTTTTGTCGTGTCGGCGCACGTGGTCTTACGAGCAATCGATGTCGAGTCCCACCGGGCAGTGGTCCGAACCCAGGACCGTGTTGTCGATCCAGGCCCGGCGAACCTTACCGGTCAGCTCCTCGGAGACGAAAAAGTAGTCGAGGCGCCACCCTACGTCGCGGTCCCGGGCCCTGAAGCGGTAATCCCACCAGGTATAATGCCCGCCCTCCCGGGTGAACAGGCGGAAGGTATCCACATAGCCGGCAGCCACGAAGCGGTCGAGCCAGGCCCGTTCTTCCGGCAGAAACCCGGAATTTTTTTCGTTGGCCTTGGCGTTTTTGAGGTCCAGGGCGGTATGGGCGGTATTGAAATCGCCGCAGACCACGATGGGCTTGGTGCGGCGCAAGGTCTCGGCGTGGGCCAGGAATGCCTCGTAATAATGAAGCTTGTAGGCCAAACGGTCCGGGCCTCGGCCACCGTTGGGAAAGTAAACGTTGAAAAAGTAGAAATCGGCAAATTCCAGTTGCAAAAGCCGCCCTTCGCCGCCAAAGGCGGGATCGGGCAATTCCGTCGCCAGACTCAACGGGGCGGTCCGGTAGAAGCAGCCGACCCCGGAATAGCCTTTTTTCTTGGTCGAGCTGGTCCAGACCGTCTGATAGCGGTCCGTGCCGGGAAAATCGGCCTCATGTCCGGGCTGGAGCTTGGATTCCTGGACGGCCACCACATCCGCGTCGCTGGCGGCCAGCCAGTCCCAAAACCCTTTCTGCACCACGGAGCGCAGTCCGTTGACGTTCCAACTGAAAAGCCGCATGGCCGTCTCCTGACCTCCTCGGGGAAAATCGTTTCGTCGTCGTGGCGTCTACAGGGAGGCCAGCTGGGCCGTCAAACGTCCGTCCGCGTCCAGGGTGATGCGGGCGTAGCCGCCGGCCGAGAGGGGGCCGGGATTGATCACCAGGGTGCGGCCGATGGTGTCCACAGCTCTGGCCTCGTGGATATGCCCCGTCAGACAGACGTCGGGCTGGACCTGCTCGATGCATTCCCGTACGGCCCGGCTGCCCACGTGGGCCCCGGAGGTGATGCGGTCCGTCGCCGTGTCATAGGGGGGCGTATGGGAAACCAACAGCAGCGTGTGGCAGCCGGCGACGGCCGCCTTGGCCTCGTCCAGCCAGGCGGCCATGTGGGCCTCGCTGGTCTCGCTCGGCGTATCGCACGGAGTGGGTGTGGACCAGCCGACTCCGAAAATCCCCACCCCCTCGGGCGTGACCCGTCCCGAAGCATGGATGTTGAGGCCCTCCGCCGTCAGATAGGCGTCGACCGTGGACTGGTCCATGTTGCCGATCTGGGCCAAGAGAGGCATCCGGAGCCGGCGGGCGGCGTCGATGACCTGCCGGGCCTGGCTTTCGCCGCCGCGGAGGGTCAGATCGCCGCTGATGATGAGGCCGGCGGCATCGGCCAGCTCGGACTTGTCGGCCAAGCGCGCGACAGCCGCCGCGTCGTCATGAATATCCCCGATGCCGATCCAAAAAGTGGCCTTCGCCATGCGTCCTCCTTTGCCTGACAGACCCTCGCCGCCAGGCGCTTCCCCTGGCTGACATCGCTTGGTAGTATGAAGGGGTTATGGCCATATTGCAACCATGCGACCCTGTGGCGGAGAAAAAGGCTCTGGTGCGCCAGGACATGTTGGCCCGGCGGCAGGCCCTTTCCCCGGCAGCAGCGGCCGCCGCCGGAGCTGCCGTGGCCGAACGGGTACTGGCTTTGCCCCAGTGGGCGGCGGCGCGCGATATCCTGCTCTACCTGTCCGTCAAAAACGAAGTGGACACCTACGCCCTGGCCGGGCAGGCCTTGGCCGAGGGGCGGGGACTGCTGCTCCCCCGCTGCCGGCCGGATGCACCGGGGTTTCTCGACCTCGGGCGCATTGCCGCCCTGTCCGAAGTCCGGCCGGGGCGATACGGCATCCCCGAGCCGCCGGCCGGACGTTGTCGACCGCCCGAGGCCTTCGCCCCCGATCTGATCCTGGTCCCGGGCCTGGCCTTCGACCTGACCGGCCGGCGATTGGGCTTTGGCGGCGGCTATTACGACCGGCTCCTGGCCTTGCCGGCGATGGCCCAGGCCTGTGTCGTGGGATTGGCCTACGCCTTTCAGATCGTGACCCGCTTGCCGGCCGAATCCTGGGACCGGCCCATGGACGCCGTGGTCACCGAACGTACAACCCATCGGTTTCGCGTATGATATTTATTCCTTTCGCCTTCCCCGGCGTGCCCGGCGTCGGCTGCGTCTTCGGCACCGGCCTGTCGGTTCCCGGCGGTCTGGCGGATCCCCGGGCCACCATGGCCATGACCGGCGCGGCCGATACCGGACTGGTCGCGGCCAACCGGCGGGCCGCCAAGGCGGCGTTGGGCTTTGCGGTCTGGCATTCCCTCAAGCAGGTCCACGGCGTGGAGCTGGCCTTCGAGCCGGCGGGCGATAATATGACCTGCCCGAGCAACTTGGAGGCCGACGGGATGGTCGACAGCCGGCCCGGCCATGCCCTGGCCATCAAGACGGCCGATTGCCAGCCGGTGCTGCTGGCCCATAGCTCGGGACGATTCGTGGCGGCCTTGCATGTGGGATGGCGCGGGAGTGTGGCGAATTTCATCGGGGTGGGCGTGCGCGGCTTTTGCGCCCATTATGGCTTGCGTCCGGCGGACTTGCTGGCCGTGCGCGGACCGAGTCTTGGTCCGGGTGCGGCCGAGTTTCAGCGTTTCGCAACGGAATTCGGCGATTCCTTTCGCCCTTTTTTCGATCCGCGCACGCAGCGGGTGGATTTGTGGCGGTTGACCCGGGCGCAGCTCCGCTCGGCCGGTCTGCGCGAGGACCGCATTTTCGGTTTGGACCTGTGCACCCACGACCTGCCGCAGTTCTTTTCCTACCGGCGGGACAGGACGACCGGCCGTCAGACAAGCCTTATCTGGATCAGGGAGAACGCCTAGAAGCACTCGCCGTTCCGGCACAGGTGCAAGCAGACGTCGACCACGTCCGGATCATAGCGCGTGCCGCGTCCGTTGCGGATTTCCTCCAGGGCCTGGTCCAGGCTGCGGGCCGGTCGGTAGGGACGATGGGCGGTCATGGCCTCCACCACATCGGCCACGGCCAGGATGCGGGCTTCGGGCAGGATGGCGTCGCCGACCAGACCGCCCGGATAGCCCGATCCGTCCATCCGCTCATGATGTTCGAGCACCATGCGGGCCACCGGCCAGGGGAAAGCCACATCCTTGAGGATCTGGTAGCCCACTTCGCTGTGCTGGCGCATGATCTCCATTTCCAGAGGCGACAGTCCCCCGGATTTGGCTAGGATTTCCGAAGGGATGTAGACCTTGCCGATATCGTGGACCAGGCCGGCCAGCCGGACGCCTTCCTGGGCTTCCTCGGACAGTCCCAGGCCCTGGGCGATGTGGACGGACAGACGTGACACCCGTTGCTGATGGCCGGCGGTAAAGGGGTCCCGTTGCTCCGAAGTGACGGCCAGGGCGTTGATGGTCTGCTCCAGGATATGCTGCAAATCCTCCAATGACTGACGCAGGGAAGCTTCGTCGCGGCGTCGGCGGCTGATGTCGCGCAACAGCACCATGGTGCCGAGTTGTCTCCCTGCCCGATCGACGATGCTGGAACGGGCCTCTTCCACGGGCAGGGAGCGGCCGTCGTGGCGCTCCAACTGGCATTCCAGATGGGCGGTTCGGTCAAAGGCGTTGATTCGGTCCTCACAGCGCAGCCGATAAAGGTTGGTCAGGGGCTGTCCCAGGATTTCCTCATGGGAAAGGCCGAGCATGGTTTCCGCCATGGGGTTGGCGAAACGCACCAGCTCGTCGGTATCGATGGCCAGAAGGGTCTCTTCCAGACTTTCGAAGGAGGTTTCCATCCAGCGTTCCCGGATGTGCTGTCGTTGTTCCCGGTCGGCCTGGTGGCGGGCGGTTTCCAAGGTGGCCAGCAGATCGGCGTCCCGCACCGGGGCCACCAGGCAGCCGCTGGCCCCGATGGCCCCGATCCGGCCGAGCAGCCCGCGATCCACCCGCTCGACCAGGAGCACCACGGGCAACGTGAGGCAATCCCGCAACAGGGTGGCCGTTTCGAAGACGTTGACCGTCTTGGTCAACGCCATGTCCAGGAGCAGCACATCCGGATGGAGACGGACGCCCATATCGAGGCCCTGTTCGCAGCAAACGGCCGGACCAAGGGGAATGAACCCCAGACTGACGAGCTGTTGCCGCAGGGAAAGGGTCCGGGGGGAATCGTCCGCGACCAGCAACACGCGCGGGGCGTCGGGCAAGGAATGGTCAGTCATGGCGTTGGGGTGTTGCGGCGTGAAGAAGATCGGCCAGGGCATCGGAAAGGCTGGGGAAACGGAAGGCGTAGCCCGTTTCGAGAAGGCGTCGCGGCAGCACCCGGGCACTGGCCAGGAAGAGTTCCCGGCCCATGGCGCCGAGGGCAAGCCGCAACAGCGTCGCCGGCACCCGCAACCGGGCCGGCCGGCCGAGACTCATGGCCAGGGCTTCGGCCCAGGTCCGTTGGGTCACGGTCCCCGGCGCCACCAGATTGAACGGCCCGGAGACGTCGGGACATTCCATCAACCAGCGCATGGCGCCGATGGCGTCCGCCAGATGGATCCAGGGGAACCACTGGCGTCCCGAGCCCAACGGTCCGCCCAGCGAATAGCGAAAGGGCGTGAGCATGCGCGGCAGCGCCCCGCCGTCCCGGCCGAGGACGACAGCCGTGCGGAGGATCACCCGGCGGACGCCCATGGTTTCGGCCGCGGCCGTGGACGCTTCCCAATGCTGGGCCACGTCGGCCAGGAACCCCGAACCGGCCGGGGCATCCTCGTCCAGGACCGTGTCGCCCCGGTCGCCGTAGTAGCCGACGGCCGAGGCCTGGAGCAGCACACGCGGCGGGCGTTGCACGTGTTCGATGGCTTCCAGGCAGGCCTGTCCGGCCAGCAGGCGGCTTTCCAGAATGCCTCGCCGCCGCGCCTTGGTCCACAGGCCGTTGGCGATGTTTTCGCCGGCCAGGTTGACCAGGGCGTCGGCTCCATCTAGGGCATCGGCCCACGGGCTGCCCGTACAGCCATCCCACATGACGAAATCCACGCCGTCGTCGGCCGCTCGGCCCGCCCGGCGGGTCAGCACCACCGCCGTATGCCCGTCCTGAACCAGGGAGCGGGTCAAGGCGCGGCCAAGGAATCCGGAACCGCCAGCGATCACTACCCGCATGCGAGACCTCCTCAGCAAGCACCAAGGCTGCCTTTAAGATCCACTATACGAAAAACCACGTTGTTGGCAATTGAGGAAGCGAATTTTAGTAGGTGAAGTCGAGCTGGTAGGAAACCGGCTGGGCGGCGTCGAAGGACCAGAAGAACAGTCCGTGCTGCAGCCAGGGAGGGACATCGAGACGCACCAGGGACAGTTCCAGGGACACCACGTAGGTCTGGCCGCGTTCCAAACGGTCCCAGGGGCCGAGATCGAGCGGGATTTCGTTCCAGGCCTTGCGCAGCAGGACGCCGACGTCCCGGCCCACCATGGGGCCCTGTCCGGGCAGGTCCACGACGTATTCCCCGCCCCGCAGACGGCGCAGCTCGCTTTCGAGTTTGGCCGTGCTGATCTTCGGATTCCAGAGGTAGTTGCGCTTGATGGCGAGCGTCGCCCGGCACTTGAGGGCCAGCCGTTCGCCGGCATCGAGGGCTTGCCGGACGTGATCGGGACTGGAGGGCTCCACGCCGAAGCGCACCCGGATTTTTCCTTCGAAATTGTTGAGGACGAGATTGGCCAGATGCAGTTCTTGGGCATGCGCCAGGGAGAGGGCCCCGTCCGCCAAGGCAAGCACGAGGACCAGCAGTGCGGCAAGGCGCCAGCATGGCGTGCGCATTGGGACGCTCGCGGACAGCATGCCTCTCCCGTTGCTTCGTTCATTCATCAGGCGAGAACGGCCTAATCCATGCCGCGGCCTTTGACAACAGCCTGTCCCCTTCGGTACAGGCCGTCTGACGCCCCCGGAGGCGTTCCCCCATGAAATCCCTTCGTCTGCTTGTTATCGGCCAGATCAAGACCAGTTGGTTCCGCGAGGCCGCCGTGCATTATCTGACGGCACTCCGTCGCCATTTGCCGGCCGAAGAGCTTGTGCTGCGGGACGGCAAGGCCGCCCAGCCGCAACGCCGCCAGGTCGAGGAAGGGCAAGCCGTGCTGGCCCGGGTGGGCGCACGGGATTTTCTGGTGGCCTGCGATGAGGGCGGCCGGTCCATGGCCTCCCGGGATTTGGCCGCCTGGTTGCGTCGGTTGATCGAGGACCCGGGACGCCAGCCGACATTTGTGGTCGGCGGTCCCCATGGTCTGGCGCCCGAGGTGTTGGCCCGGGCCGATGCGGTTCTGGCCCTGGGGCCGGGCACCCTGCCCCACGAGCTGGCCCGGGTGGTCCTCTACGAGCAGCTCTACCGGGCGGCCACCATCCTGGTCGGTGCGCCCTATCATCATTGACCGCGGAGGTTGCCCATGCCGCTGCCGCTCCTCGATAGCGCCTTCCTCGACAAACTGCGGGCCTATATGGAATCCGGCGACCTGGCCTTTGACTTCGCGCACGGCTCCGAGGAACGGAAAGGCGAGATCCTCGAATTTCTGGAGCAGTTGATGGATGTGGCCGATCTGGCCGACGCCACGGCTACCCGGCTTATCTTCAAGGATGCCTATATGGATGCCACCGGGACGAACAGCGTCAGGTAGCGTTCCTTTCCCGCCACCGGATAGGCGGTCCGGGCCGCGGCTGTCCAACTAGGCGGCAGACTGCCCGCCTCGCCGGCCAAACCGCCGGTCATGGTGAGCACGGCCATGGGCGGCCGCACCAGGTCCCGGCAGATGTCGAGAAAGTCCTCCCAAGGGGCGAAGGCCCGGCTGAGGCACAGGACGAAGGCGTCGGGACAGGCGGCCAGAACGCTCGGCACGGTCTGCTCCACCCTGCCCTCGACCACCCGGGTCGCCGGCAGGGACAGCCGATCCACGGCCTCGCCCAGGAAAATGGCCCGCTTGGCCCGGGATTCCAGCAGCACGTAGCTGCCGCGTTCGTAAAAGGCCCGCAGGGGAATGCCGGGCAGCCCGGCCCCAGCGCCGAAATCGAGCAGAACAAGCGGCGAGGCGGCCGGCAGATGCGCTTCGGCCGGGCCGGCCAGAAAATCGGCCAGGTGCCAGGAGTCGGCCACCAGGGTGGACAGGATCGTCGGCCAGTCCGCCGGACCGACCAGGTTCACCCTGCGCCGCCAGCGCAGGAGCACGTCGAGGTAATCGGCCAGCAAGGCGGCCTGGTTCGCGGTAAGCGTGCGGCCCAGTTCGGCCGCCAAACGGGCGACGGCAGCCGGTTCCGGTGCGGCGTTGCGTGCTGCCATGGTTCTTCTCCCGTGAAATTGACCGTTGCACATTTGCGCCTGTTGCTCTACCAATCGCGGCCGAAAAGACATGAAAATCTGTAAGGAGACGCGAACGTGAGCGCAAGTCGAAATCGCCTGGCCATCCTTTTTCCCGGCCAGGGCTCCCAGGAACAGGGCATGGGCCGGATGCTGGCCGAAAGCTCCGCCGAGGCGGCCGAGCTGTGGACGCTGGCCGAAAAGGCCTCGGGCCTTCCCTTGCGGGAAATCTACTGGGAGGGGGACGCGGCCGCCATGGCCGATACACGAGCCCTGCAGCCGGCCATGACCGCCGTGACGCTGGGTCTGTGGTTCCACCTGAAGGCGAAGCTGGCCCCGGCCGTCATGGGTTTTGCCGGCCACAGCCTCGGCGAGTACGCGGCCCTGACGGCCGCCGGTATGCTCGACGTGCCGGCGGTTTTTGCCTTGACCAGCCTGCGCGGTCGGCTGATGGCCGAATCCGCCGGTGGTGACGGCGCCATGGCCGCCATCCTGAAAACACCGCTTGATGCTATCGAGGACATCGTCCGCGCCGCCCGCGAGGCGACCGGCAAGGTCCTTGTCATTGCCAACTACAATTCTCCCGGACAGTTCGTCATTTCCGGCGAAGCCGACGCCGTGGCCGCCGCGACCGACATGGTCAAGGAGCACAAGGGCCGGGCCATTCCCCTGGCCGTCTCCGGCGCCTTCCACAGCCCGTTGATGGCCGAGCCGGCCGCCGAGTTGGCCAAGGTCCTGCGCAAGGCCGGCTTGCATGAACCGGCCGGGGCCCCCGTCTACTGCAACGTTACCGGCGAACCCGAAGCGGACACGGATGCGGCCCTGGACCACATGATTCGGCAGATGACCTCCCAGGTCCGCTGGATCGAGACCATGGCGGCGCTGTACCGCGACGGCGCCCGTGTCTTCCTGGAGCTCGGGCCCAAGGCCGTGCTGACCAAGCTGGCCACGGTCAACTTGAAGGACGTCCCCGAACCGATTACCGCCCGATCCGTGGCCGATCCGGCCGCGGCGGCCGCCGTGGAGGCATACTGATGCGCGCCACGGAACATTTGCGGCAGCTGCTTTCCGCCACCTTGGCGGACATGGGGATCGCCTGGCCCGAGAAGACCACCATTGAGCCGCCGCGCGACAAGAAATTCGGGGATCTGGCCACCAACGTGGCCATGGTGGCGGCCAAGACGACCGGCACCCCGCCCCGGGAGCTGGCCGAGCGATTGCGTCAGGCCTTGTTGGCGGCCGAGAGCGGACTGGCCGAGGTCTCCGTGGCCGGTCCGGGCTTTTTGAACGTTACCTTTGCCCCGGCCTTCTGGCAACGGACCGTCCTCGATGTCCTGGACCAGGGCAGCGACTACGGCCGGCTTTCCCTGGGCAACGGCACGAAAATTCAGGTGGAATTCGTCTCGGCCAATCCGACCGGACCGCTGCACATCGGCCATGGCCGGGGCGCGGCCGTGGGCGACAGCCTGGCCCGGGTGCTCCGGGCGGCCGGCTATGACGTGGAAACGGAATACTACATCAACGACGCCGGCCGGCAGATGCGCATCCTCGGCCAGTCAATTCTCTATCGCTGTCGGGAGCTGCTCGGCGTGCCGGTGACCGAACCCGAGGACTACTACCGGGGCGATTACGTCAAGGATCTGGCACGGGAACTGATCGATCGGGAAGGCCGACAGCTGCTCGAGCTGCCCGAGGCCGAGGCCGTCGATGTGTGCCGGCTCTACGGCGAAAAGGAAATTCTGGCCGGCATCAAGAAGGACCTGGAGGATTTTCGGGTCCATCACGACGTCTGGTTTCCCGAATCGACCCTCCATGCCACCGGGGCCGTGGACAAGACCTTCGCCATGTTGCGGGAAAAGGGCCTCGCCTACGACCAGGACGGCGCCTTCTGGTTCGCCACGACCGCATTCGGCGACGACAAGGACCGGGTGCTCGTCAAGTCGAGCGGCGATCTGACCTATTTCGCTTCGGACATCGCCTATCACGCCAACAAGTTCCAACGGGGCTTCGACGTGGTGGTGGACGTCTGGGGGGCGGATCATCACGGCTACGTGCCGCGCATGAAGGCCTGCGTGGCCGCCTTGGGCCGCGACCCGGAGAAAAGCCTCGCCGTCGTCCTCGTGCAGCTGGTCAACCTTCTGCAGGGCGGCGAGCAGATCGCCATGTCCACTCGGGCCGGCAAGTTCGAGACCCTGGCCGACGTGGTGGCCGAGGTCGGGGCCGATGCGGCCCGGTTCATGTTCCTGTCGCGCAAGTCCGATAGCCACCTGGATTTCGATCTCTTGGCCGTCAAAGAAAAATCCATGGAAAATCCGGTCTATTACGTGCAGTATGCCTACGCCCGGGTGCAGTCCCTGTTCGCCAAGGCGGCGGAACGCGGGGTCGTCCCGGCGCCGGCCTCGCCGGAACTGTTGGCCCGCTTGGATACGCCCGCGGATTTGGATCTCCTGACCCAGCTCGAACAGTATCCGGATACCGTGGCCGCCGCGGCCCAGAATTTTGCCCCGCACCTGATCAGTTTTTACTTGCGGGAACTGGCCGGCCGGCTGCATCACTATTATACCGTGAATCCGGTGCTGGGCGCCGGTGACGAGGCCTTGACCGCCGCCCGGATGCGGCTGCTGGAAGCTGTGGCGAAGGTGGTGGCCAACGGCCTGGACCTGCTGGGCGTTGCCGCTCCGAAACAAATGTGACAGCTTGACAGGAAACCGCGTCGGTGCGGTATAGGCCCGACGAGAGAGACTGTTCCTCATGAAACTTTTAAATCGCTTCAATGTCTCGCGGGAGAGCAACGGTCCCCGCAAGTTTTCCATCGAAATGACCATGTCCGGTGTCGTTTCGCTGGCCGTCGTGGTGTTGCTCGGCATGTGCTGGATCTTTATCCTCGGCATTCTCCTCGGCCGGGGGTATCGTCCGGAGAACGCCGTGCCCAAGTTGGCCGAAATGATGCCGACTACCGAGGCCAGCAGCAGCAAGGCCCCGGATGCGGCGCCGGCCGCCGAGCCTAAGGTCCTCAAGCCCGAGGACCTGACGTTCATGGAGAACGACCAGTCGAAAGACGCTGAGGTCGTGGCCGACTCCACGCAGAAGCCGCAGGACACCGCCCGGAAGCCAGACGATCAGGGGCTCAAGTCCCATGACCTCCCGGATGCCCGGGGAGCGGCGCCGGCACCTCGCCAAGCGGTCAAGGCCGCCACGCCGTCGCGTCCGGCGGTTGCCGAGGCGCCCAAGGCCAAGCCGAAGCCCGAGCCCAAGGAGTCTGCCCCCAAGCGGAGCGCCGATCGCTATCGGGCCGTGTACCAGGTCGCCTCCTTCCCCTCCAAGGAGCAGGCGAACGTCATGGTCAAGCGGTTGGATGCCAAGGGGATCAAGGCAACGGTTCGCGAGGCGAAGTCCAAGGATCGCACGGTGTTCCGCGTCAACATTCATCTCAAGGGCACGGAGTCCGACCTCGCTTCCGGGCTTAAAAAGACCGGTGAAAAAGGACCTATACTTCTCGAGAAAAAACCCTTATGAGAAGTCCCCGCTTTGCGGTAAAACGTGATGCATAAAGAGGATCGTCAATGATGCAAGGCTCTTTCGTCCCCACCAAGGCGTTTTTCACCAGGGGTGTCGGCCGTCACAAGAACAAGCTGCAGTCTTTCGAGTTGGCTCTGCGTGAGGCCGGCATCGAAAAGCTCAATCTGGTTTATGTGTCGAGTATTTATCCGCCCCACTGCCAGCTTATCTCCTTGGAAGAGGGCGTGAAGCTGTTAAACCCCGGGCAGATCACCTATTGCGTCATGGCCCGGAACGCCACCGACGAGAAGAATCGTCTGGTGGGATCGGCCGTGGGCATGGCCTTCCCGGCTGACAAGACGAACTACGGTTATATTTCCGAGCATACGGCCTTCGGTGCCGAGGAGCAGGAAATCGGCGACTTCGCCGAGGACTTGGCTTCCACCATGCTGGCCACCACCCTGGGTATCGATTTCGATCCCGAAACGGCCTACGACGAACGCCGCCAGATCTATCTGATGAGCGGCAAGATCATCGATTCCGCTTCGATGCCCTGTGTGACCACCGGTGACTCCGGCATGTGGACGACGACCATCTCGGCCGTGGTTTTTATTCCGTGAGTCATGCCGGTTCTTGAGGAAAACAGCGTGCACCAGCCGGCCGCGTCCAACCGGGAGATCGGATAATGGACACGGCCGGGCGCGCGCATGAGATTCTTTCCCGACTGCGGACCGTTTTTCCCGATGCCAGGCCGGCCCTGGCCTTTGCCTCCGCCTATGAGTTGCTGGTGGCCACGGTGTTGGCCGCCCAATGCACCGATGCACGGGTCAACCTGGTGACGCCGGAATTCTTCCGCCGTTGGCCCGATCCGGCCGCCCTGGCCCGGGCGACGGAGGCCGAGGTCTCGGACGTCATTCACTCCACGGGTTTTTTTCGGCAAAAGGCCAAGAATTTGGTGGCGACGGCGCGGCTGCTGGTCGAACGCCACGGCGGCGCGGTGCCGGCCTCCATGGAGGCGTTGACGGCCCTGCCCGGCGTGGCCCGCAAGACGGCCAACATCGTGTTGTCGAATGCGCTCGGCATCAACGAAGGCATCGCCGTGGATACCCATGTCCGCCGCCTGAGTTTCCGCCTGGGGCTCACGACCTCGGATGTGCCGACCGTCATCGAGTGCGACCTGATGCCCCTTTTCCCGCGCGAGACCTGGGGAGAAATCAACCATCTTTTGGTGATGCACGGCCGTGTGACCTGCCGGGCCCGCAAGCCCCAGTGCACGGATTGCATTCTTGATGACATCTGCCCCAAAGTGGGCGTCTGACCGACTATCCAGGGACCGTCTTCCTTGACCTCTTGGCGGCAGGGAAGGCCGCGCGCCCTGGCACGCGAGGCTTCTCCATGCCAGCCGTGACTTCCGCCGCCATCCCCGTTTCCTCCCGGCGCGACCGGGCCGTTCTGATTGTCGTCTTCTTCCTTTCGGGCGCATCGTCCCTGCTCTTTGAGACCCTATGGTTTCATTTGGCCGGCCTGGTCTTCGGGAACGGCATTTTTGCCAGCGCCGTGGTCCTGTCGAGCTTCATGGGCGGCTTGGCCCTCGGCAACGCGCTGATTTCCCGGTTCGGCCGCGACATCACCCAACCTGTGGGTTTTTACGCCGTGATGGAACTCACGGTAGGCGTGTGGGGAGCTCTCCTGGTCCTGGCCTTTCCCCTGCTTGCCGCCTGGCTCGGGGCCATGCTGCAACCGGCCCTCAACAAGCCTTTGCTCCTGAACGCGCTGCGTTTCTGCTTTTCCTTTCTGCTGTTCTTCCTGCCGGCCACGGCCATGGGTGTGACCTTGCCCCTGCTGGTCAAGGCCCTGGCCCGGCGGCCCGAAGAATTCGGCCAGGCCCTCGGACGCCTGTACGGCCTCAACACCCTGGGGGCCTGCCTGGGGGCCCTGGTCGGCGAGACGCTGCTCATCGCCCCGCTCGGCCTGGCCGGCACCGGCTGCTTCGCCGCGGGCCTCAATCTTCTGGCGGCCGGGGGCGCCCTGCTGGTCGCGTCGCACTTCCGTGAAGGGCCTGCGCTGCCCTCCGAAAGCGCCGTGCGGCATTTTTCGCCCGTAAGCCGCCGCGCCCAGCGGCTGCTGTGGGCCGGGTTCTTGGCCGGCGCGGCCTTCCTGGGGCTGGAAGTGGTTTGGATGCGCTTCCTGCAACTCTTCGTGCGTTCTACCAGCCTGGCCTTCGCCGTGATGTTGGCCGTGATCTTGGCCGGCATCGGCCTGGGCGGCCTCCTGGCCGGCTGGTGGCTTTCCCGTGAGGCCGACGGGCGCCGTCTGGCCGCCCCACTGGCCCTGGGCACCGGACTGGTGACCCTGGCCGCCTATGCCGCCTTCGGCGTCACGAGGGGACTTTCCCTCAGCGCCTATCAGAGCCTGGACTGGCGTTATGTGGCCCTGCTTTCCCTGGTCCTGATGTTCCCGGCCGCGCTGGTTTCGGGGCTTTTTTTCACGGCCTTGGGCGAAGCCATCCATCGGGAAGTGGGTGACCGGGCCCGGTCGGCCGGACTAGTCTCCCTGGCCAACACCCTTGGTGCCATGGCCGGACCGTTGGTGGCCGGATTCCTCCTGCTGCCGCAGCTCGGCATGGAAAAGAGCCTGTATGTGCTGGGGCTCCTCTATCTGCCGACGGCCGTGCTGGCCGCCGGGCGGAACGCCCCCTGGCCGTCCTTTCGCCGCAGCCGCCTGTTGCAGGCCGCCACGGCGGCCTTTGGCCTCTGTCTGGTCGTCTTTCCTTTCGGGGCCATGCAGGGCTACCTGAACGGGGCCTGTGCCGACTTCCGCAAAAACGGCGAAGTGCTGATCAAGACTGTCGAAGGCGTCTCCGGCACCGTGCAGTACCTCCGCAAGGATTACCTGGGCCGGCCGCTCTATTACCGCCTCATGACCGACGGCTATGCCATGGCGTCCACGGACCGGAGCGCCAAGCGGTATATGAAGCTGTTCGCCTACTTCCCGGAAGCGGTGCTGCCCAATCCCCGCTCCGCCCTGCTGATCTGTTTCGGCACCGGCTCCACGGCCAGCGCCCTGGTCGAGGACAGGCGCCTTACGAGCATCGACGTGGTGGACATCTCGCGGGAGATTTTACGGGGAAGCCGCGTCGTCTATCCGGAGCCGAAGACCGATCCCCTGGCCGACCCGCGCGTGACGACGCATGTGGAGGACGGCCGTTTCTTCCTTTCGGCCGCGCGCAAAAAATACGACATCATCACGGCCGAGCCGCCGCCGCCCATGATGGCCGGCGTGGTCAATCTCTACACCCGGGAATATTTCGCCCTCATGCGCGACCGGCTGACCGACGGCGGCATGGTGACCTACTGGCTGCCGGTCTTCGAGCTGTCCGAGCGCGACGCCAAGGCCGTCATCCGAGCGTTCGTCGATGTGTTCCCGCACGCCTCCCTCTGGACCGGGGACAACTTCAACTGGATGCTGGTCGGGGTGAAAAAGCCCAAGGGTCCCAAGTCCGCCGCCGATTTTGCCGCGCTCTGGGATGACCCGGTGCTTGGTCGGGGATTGCGGGAGATTGCCCTTGAGCATCCGGCCCAGCTCGGCGCCTTGTTCATGCTCGATGGCCAGGCCCTGCGCGACTACCTGGGCGACGCCAAGCCCTTGACGGACAATTACCCCAAGCGGTTGTCCGGCATCCCGGAATCGCCGCAAGCGCAACAGGCCGCCATCCGGGCCCATAATGTCCAGATGGATGCCATGGCCTCCCGGGAGCGTTTCGCCCGGGCGAGCGAACCGACGCTGTTTTTCCCGGAAACCGTCCGGGACGAAAGCTTGAACTGGTTCGCGGCGCAGCACGTCCTCAACGTCTATTTGAACAACCGCATTGCCCCGCCGCCGCCTCTGGTCGGCGTCAATTACATTCTGTCCGACACGGACTTGCGCATTTTGCCGCTGTGGCTCATGAATTCCGATGCGACCAAGCAACGGCTTGTAGCCGCCTACCTGGCCGCAGGCGAGGCACCGACGGCCGAAACGGAATTTCAGCTCGGCGTGAGGGCCTTGGCCGACCGCAACGGACTCTTGGCCGAGGCCAAGCTGCGGCAGGCCCAGGCCTTGGGCTATCCGAACAACCTGGCACCGGCTCGGGTCTATATTCTGTGCCTGGCCGGCCAGCTGGCCGAGGCCGAGCAACTCGCCCGCCGGGCCTTTCCGGACGCGCGGACGAATCCACGGGCCCGAGCCTACGTGCAGTGGCTGGGCAGGACATTCGGTTTGGCCAATCCGTTTTGATCCGCAACGACGCGACGCATGGGGCGAGGCCGGGCATGTGCTCTCGTCGGACCTGAGAAAGGGGAGGGAAGCAAGCCATGATGCCCAAGAGAACGTTTCGCATCGTGTTGGGACTTGTTGCTATCTGTCTTATATCGTTGACTTTCCTGATGATTTTCAATCGTCGGGGGGCGCCGGTATCGGTCAGGATTCTGGCCGTCAACGACTTCCACGGACAATTGCAGCCCCTGGCCAACCGCCACCAGGCCGGAGGCGCCGCCCGCCTGGTCGCTGCGCTCAAATCCGCCGAAAAAGGTATGGAGGACCGGACCGTCATTGCCCTGGCCGGGGATACGGTCGGCGCTTCGCCGGCGGATTCGGCGCTCCTGCATGACGAGCCGGCCATCATGGTCTTCAACGCCCTGGCCAATCCGGCCTGCGCCGATAAACGCGATCCGCGCTGCAATATGGTGTCCACGCTCGGGAACCACGAATTCGACAAGGGCGTGCCCGAGCTGTTGCGCCAATTGCACGGCGGCAACGCCCCGGACGGTCCGTTCCTGGAGAAGCCCTGGAAGGGGGCCGGATTCCCGTACGTGTGCGCCAATGTTGTCGATACCGCCACGAAAAAGCCCCTGGTGCCGCCGTATGTCATCAAAAAAATCGCCGGGGTCCCGGTCGCCTTCATCGGCGCCGTGGTGAAGACGACGCCCCGCTCCACCATGCCGGGCAACGTGAGCGGACTCACGTTTTTGGATGAGGCCGACGCCATCAATCACGTCGTGCCCGAAGTCCAGGCCAAGGGCGTTCACGCCATCGTCGCCGTCATCCACCAGGGCGGCAACCAGGAGGAATACGCCGGCCAGACCGATCCGGACAAACCCACGGTGGCCGGCTCCATCGTGTCCATCGTCCATCGCCTCGATCCGGATGTGGATATCGTCATTTCCGGGCATACCCACCGATTCACCAATGCCGTCGTGAAAAATGCCGGCGGGAAGGATGTGCTCGTCACCCAGGCCTTTGCCAAAAGTTCGGCCTATGGCGTCATCGACCTGGTGCTGGACCCGGCTGCGGATGACATCGTCCGCAAGTCCGCCGCCATCATGCCCGTGGAAGCGACGCTCACGCCCGATCCGGGCGTTGCCGACCTTGTCGCCCGGGCCGATGCGGCCGTGGCTCCCAAGGTGAGCGCGGTGGTCGGCCAGGCCACGGCAGCCATCACCCGGGAGCAAAACCAGGCCGGCGAGTCGGCCCTGGGCGACCTCATCGCGGACGCCGAACGCCAGGCCGGGGGAACCGACTTCGCCTTCATGAATCCCGGTGGCATACGGACCGACCTGGTCCAGGGGCCGATAACCGTGGGGACGCTTTTCGCCGTGCAGCCTTTCGGGAACCATCTGGTGACGATGGAATTGACCGGGGCCCAGCTCTATGCCCTACTGGCCCAGCAATGGGGCAGCGTGGTCCATCCCCGGATGTTGCAGATCTCCGGCCTTACCTATGTCTGGACCAGCCATGGCCCGAACGAGGTCGGAAGCGTCGACGCCATCACCATGGCCGACGGCAAGCCCGTGGACAAGGCCGCCCGCTATAGCGTGACGGTGAACGCGTTTCTGGCGGTCGGCGGCGACGGTTTCACCGTCTTCACCGAGGGCACCAACAAAAGCCAACGACCGGAAACGGAAGTCGATGCCCTCAGCCGGTTCATCGCGGCGCGGCAATCCGTAGCTCCGTCCCGGTTGGACAGAATCACCCGACGGGCGGCCCGCTAAGGTCCGCCGGCAAACCAGCCGAAGCCGCGCATTGCCTCGCACGCCGGCTTCGGCTACTGCTCCCTCCATGCAAACACCCGGAACGTTTCTTCTCGGGCCCGGCGACGGTCGCGCCCGCACCGGCAGCCTTGTCACCGCGCACGGCGTGGTCGAAACCCCCGTTTTCATGCCGGTCGGCACCCAGGGGACGGTCAAAAGCCTGGCCCCCACCGACCTCCATGCCATCGGCGCCGGCATCATCCTGGGCAATACCTACCACCTCTACTTGCGGCCGGGGGACGAACTGATCGCCAGACTCGGCGGTCTGCATCGCTTCATGGCCTGGGACGGCCCGATTCTCACCGACTCCGGCGGCTTCCAGGTCTTCAGTCTGTCCGGGCTGCGCCAGATCACCGAGGAAGGCGTCACCTTCGCCTCCCATATCGATGGCTCGCGCCATCTGTTTACGCCGGAAAAGGTCATCGACATCCAGCACAACCTGGGTTCGGACATCATGATGGTCCTGGACGAATGCGTGCCCTACGGCGCGGACCGGACCTATACCGAAACGTCCCAGAGCCTGACCACGCGCTGGGCCGCCCGGTGCCGCGCCGCCCACCCGGCCGGTGCCCACGGTCAGCTGCTGTTCGGTATTGTCCAAGGTGGATTTTTCCAGGATCTGCGAGCCCGAAGCGCGCAGGAGCTCGTGGACATCGGGTTCGACGGCTACGCCTTGGGAGGGCTCTCCGTCGGCGAAAGCCGGCCGGAAATGTACGACATGCTGGACGCCACGACGCCGCTCTTGCCGGCCGACAAGCCCCGCTATCTGATGGGGGTCGGCGCGCCGCGCGATCTGCTGGCCGGCATGGCCGCCGGCATCGATATGTTCGATTGCGTGCTGGCGACCCGCAACGCCCGCAACGGCACGCTCTTTACCCGCTCCGGCAAGGTGAATATCAAACGGGCCGCCTATCGCGAGGACCCTGCCCCCCTTGACCCGGACTGTCCCTGCTACGCCTGCCGTACCTTCTCCAAGGCCTATCTGCGTCACCTTTATATCGCCCGTGAGCTTTTAGCCTACAGGCTCAACACCTTGCACAACCTGACGTTTTTTTTGCGTATGATGGAGGACGCCCGCGCGGCCATCCGCCAGGGACGCTTCGCGGCCTTTCGGGCCGCCATCGAAGCGGTCTATCCCGAATCGGATACCGACGACGCCGACGAGGAAGCGTAAGGCGCCTCCTTCCCGGCGGGGTCGCGCTAGAGCGGCATATCGAGCGGCGTGATGCGCATGTTGGGATAGATGCCTTTGAAACCGCCTTCCGCATAGGGCTGCATGCAATTATAGGTGATGTTTTTGGTCTTCTGCGCGTGGCCGAGGTTGGCGGAGCCGTCGAAATAGGCGCCGTTATCGGCCAGGATATGGTGCACACGCGCCTGAAAGGCCCGGATGAAGCGTTCGCCGTTGCCGGAAAACCGCATGGCGCCGAGCCGACATTCGCCGTCGAGCTTGGCGAAATCCTCGATAGCGAGGGACTGGCTGGCCAGGTCCTCGGGACGGGTCACATAGCCCCAGACCACATGCCCGGCCGGGAGGGTCAGAGGCTCGGTCAGGTCGATGATGGTATGGGGCAGGACGACCGTGTCCGCGCCGATGGTCAGCGGTGCCTGGGCCGTGCCCCGCAGGAAGGCATTGAATCCCACGAACACGTTGCGACCGATCCGACCGCCGATGAGCTTGGCGCCGTGGGCCATGACGTCGTCGCCCTCCAGATGGGCATCCACCACATAGCTGTTTTCCTGGACATTGGCGCCCTTGCCGAGGTGGGCGTTTTCCAGATAGGCGCGCTGGGCCACCAGCACGTTTTCACCGATGTCGGTCGTGCCTTTGACCACGGCATAGTGCGAGACGAACGAGCCGGGAGCCGAAACATCCGACCGCGCGGTATGGAGCTGGCCGAAGATGCGGTCGAAATCCTGCTCGCATCGCTCCATGAACTCCGCGAAAATGCCGGTGGCCCGTTCTCCCGGCGCGACGGCGATGTAGCGGGCCAGGACCGCCGGATCGTAGTCATAGACGAATTCGTCGCCGACGGCGGTACGGATCCAGATATGGCCGGCCGGGATCACCGCCGGTTGGAAGTCGCTGACCTGAACGTAGGCATAGGCGCCGATACAGCTGTTTTGCACCGTGGTCAGATCGATCGTGCAGAATGGTCCGAGAAAGGAGCCCATGACCGGAGCGCCATGAATATTGGCGTAGGACATGGCTACGGTATTCTTGATAGGGAATTCTTCGGGGAACTCCGGATCGTGGCTGTAGCTGTGGATGAGTGCCTTGTGGAGGAAACTGTCCACGATGTGGATGCATTCGTCATTATGGAGCTGGAGGTGGATATCGCCCAGGCAGAAATCACTGGCTGCCGATTTGAGCTCATCGCCGCGCACGTCGCATTTGTAGAGAACGGAATGCTGGACTTGGCAGCGCCCCAGCAAGTAGGAACCGGTCAAGGAGGAACAGGTGAAATCGAAATACAGGGGATGTTCGGTCGTAACGGCGTAAAAGGCGCAAAGATTGGCGTAATCTTCGTGGGACACGGCGTTGCGAACATACGGCCCGACGTCCAGGCCGCTCTGGCGCAAGTTGATATTGGTGCGGCTGATGATATTTTCCAAAATGCGTTGCAATCGTTTCATTGCCTGCCCTCCTCGCCGACGCAATCCCGTTCGACGATGCGTGTCGAGTAGCCCGATTGTGGAATGGTATCGCCCGATGCCCCGGGCTTCAAGCCCCAATGGGCGGGACGCGGGTCAACAGGTTGCAAATCCAAAAACTTCTGGTAGTTGAGCAGGCGGGAGAACACCATGGAAGAACGCACGCCGAATCGCCTCATTCACGAGAAAAGTCCCTATCTCCAGCAACATGCCTACAATCCGGTTGAGTGGTACCCTTGGGGGGAAGAGGCTTTTGCCCGGGCCAAGGCCGAGGACAAGCCCATCTTTTTGTCCATCGGCTACGCCACCTGCCACTGGTGCCACGTCATGGAGCGGGAGTCCTTCGAGGACGAGGATGTGGCGGCGCTCATGCGTTCCACCGTGGTGGCCGTCAAGGTGGACCGGGAAGAGCGGCCCGATCTCGACATGCTGTACATGTCCTTCTGCCAGGCCATGACCGGCCAGGGCGGTTGGCCGCTCAACGTCGTCCTGACCCCGGAGGGCCGGCCCTTTTTCGCCGCAACCTATCTGCCCAAGGAATCGAGCTTCGGCCGCACCGGCATCAAGGAGCTGCTGGAGCGACTTTATGTGGTGTGGTCCACGAACCGCCAGGACGTCAACGCCAGCGCGTCCCAACTGTTTGACGCCGTGCGGGCCCAGTTGGAGACGCCGGCCGGCACGGCCTCCCTGGACATTGCCAGCCTGGAGGCGGCCGGCAGCGCCCTGGCCGCCAGCTTTGACGCCGAACATGGCGGATTCGGCGGCGCGCCCAAGTTCCCCTCGCCCCACAATCTGCTCTTCCTCTTGCGGGAATGGCGGCGGACCGGCGAGAAGGCGACCCGCGACATGGTGACCCACACCCTGACCGCCATGCGGAACGGCGGTATCTGGGACCATCTGGGCGGCGGCTTCCACCGCTACGCCACGGACACCCGCTGGTTCCTGCCCCATTTTGAAAAGATGCTTTATGACCAGGCCTTGCTGGCCATGGCCTATACCGAGGGCTACCAGGCCACCGGCCGGGAGGACTTCAAGCAGACGGCCCGCGACATCTTCGCCTACGTCCGCCGCGACCTGACCGGCCCGGACGGACTTTTTTATAGCGCCGAGGATGCCGATAGCGAAGGGGCCGAGGGCACCTTCTATGCCTGGACGACGGCCCAGATCCGGGAGATTTTGCCCAAGGACGATGCCGCCCTTTTTGTGGATGCCTACGGCATGACCGATGCCGGTAACTGGGTGAGCGAGGCCACGGGCCAGGCGACCGGCGTCAACATCCCCTTTCTGCCCGTGCCGTTGGACCAATTCGCCGTTAGTCGAGGCCTTGCCCCGGAAGCGGTGGCAGCGCGGCTGGCCCGCTGCCGGGAAACGCTCCTTGCCGCCCGGGAAAAGCGTGTGCGGCCGCTGTGCGACGACAAGGTGCTGACCGACTGGAACGGCCTGATGCTCGCCGCCCTGGCCAAGGCCGCCCGCGCCTTTGGTGACGCCGCCTTGGCCGAGCAGGCTCGGCAAGCCGCCGTTACCCTGCTGGCCGCCATGCGGCAGCCGGACGGCCGGTTGCGCCACCGTCTGCGCCAGGGCGAGGCAGCCATCCCCGGCCTGCTCGACGACTATGCCTTCCTGGCCTGGGGCCTGCTCGAACTGTATCAGGCGATTGGGGACCCGGCCTGGCTGAACGTCGCCACGGAACTGGCCCAGACCCTGCTCGACCATTTCGCCGTGCCCGAGGGGGGCTTCTCCCTTATCGCGGATGACGCCGAAAGCCTCATCGTGCGCCAGCGGGTCTTTTTCGATGCGGCCATCCCTTCGGGCAACAGCGTGGCCTTTTGGCTCCTGATGGCGCTCTTTCGGCTGACCGGCCGCCAGGCCTTTCAGGAGGGCGCCCAGGTCCTGTCCCGGGCTGCGGCCGCCCAGGTTGCCAGCCACCCCGCTGCCGTTTCGTTTTTGCTGTGCGGTGTGTCCGAGCTGCTGGCCCCGGCCGCCGAGGTGACCGTGTCCGGCCGGACCGGCGCGCCGGATACCACAGCCTTGTGCACGGCCCTGGCCGGACAGTATCTGCCGGAGGTGCTCGTTCGCTTCGAAACGGCGGATGCACCGGCGACGGCCCGCGTCTGCCGGGCCGGCGCCTGCCTGCAGCCGGTGGCGACGCCGGATGCCCTGCTGGCCGTGCTGCAAAAGTAACGTACGGGGAAAGCGGAGGCAAAACGCCTTCGGTGGTCAACGGGGAAGCCCTTTGGCCTTTCCTTACGATTTTTGTGCCTGCGTCTTCCACGGTTGCGGCACAACACACCGGGATGGGGGGATTACAACGGTCTCCCCTGATGTCGGGACGTTACGCCATATGTGTGTCATTACCACTGATACAGGGCATCATAGCAGGTGAAGGTGTCCGTATCGGCATAGCCGTTTTGATAGCAAATTTGGGCGGCATCATCGAGATGACTGACTTCATCTATGGGGACGACCTGGCGTACCCCGGCGATATTCATATAGTACACCCCTTTCTCCGTATCCAGGACCAGGGGCGGATCGACATAGAAGTACTTTCCGTTGGTCAGTTCCACATAATAGGTGTGCCGGGCAAAACAGGCGCCGAGAGCAGCAACGGTCAGCACCAAAATGATGGCAAGACATACGCGGCGCATGAGCTCCTCCTTGCCGCCCGCCCGGGCGCGCAACGTCACTTGTAGCGCAGTTTCATGATCAAAATGATCGTCACCAGGATAAGGGTGACGCCATTGGCCGCAATGATCGGGCTGGAGCTGATGGCGAGACCATGCACCAGCCAGAGGATGGTGCCAATGAACAGCAGGCTCCACATGCCCAGGGAGATGTCCCGGGTGGACCGGCTTCGAAGCGTCTTGATCACTTGTGGCAGGAAACAGGCCGTGGTGCAGGCACCGGCCGCAAATCCCACGATGTCGGAAAAGGTGAGCATGGGGGCACGCTACCGGCCGACCGGCTGGCGGGTCTCGCTGCCGGCAGGTGGGGCAAAAAGCGGTGCCGTTTGGCGAAAATAGGTCGCCGCCGTTTGGATATCCTTCATGGCTTGCCCCAATTCCACGGACACGGGCAGGTCGGCCACATTTTTTTCCACCAGTCGCATCCACTGCACCTCTTTATCCAACTTGCCGGCGATGACCCGCAAGCCGTTTTGCAGGAGCCCACCGACCTTCGTGACCGTCTCGGCGCAGGTGGGGTCGAGCAAATCGTAGACATAGACCATGTCGCCGGCGTTCAGATAGAGCTCCCAGCAGGCCGAAAGCGAAGCCCGCAAGGCCAGGACGTCCTTGATCCGTTCGGCGTTTCCCTCTTTGACCAGGGTGGCGTAATAGTCCGTTACTTTGAGCAGATGGTCGTAGATCTTGCCGCTTTGGCTGGCGAAAAAGGCGTTGAAGGGCTTGGTGTCGACCTTGGTGGCGGTCCAGGCGTTTCCCGCGGACAGAACGAGCAGACAAACGGCGAGGACCAGCCCCCCTCCTCCATCCGTCAGAACACGTCTCCAGGCAGGCACCGCCCCTGCCTCATTGATCCGACGCGCCATGGTCATGGAGCGGTGCCATGGCGGCCATGGATTGGACCCTGGCCACCTGGGCCGTCGTCAGCAGTTTTGCGCTGGCGTCCCGGATTTTGACGGCCCGATCCCGGAATTTTTCGGGCAACGAGGAGGAAGCGGCCGCCAGCGTCGCGTAATAATAGGCGAGTTCCTGGTTGACCGGCACGCCGGCATAGCCGCGGCTGTAGACATCGGCCAGGACGAACCGGGCATAGGGGAAGCCGTCGTCCGAGGACTTTTTGAGCCAGTACAGACCGCGGGAAAAATCTTGGGAGATACCGGTGCCGTTCAGATAGGCTACGCCGACCTGGCATTCGGCCTCGGGATTGCCGTCTTGGGCCAGAGGCAGCCATTTTGCGAAAGACAGGGCTCGGGCCGCCGCCGGCCGGGAGGCCAGGAGGCAGGCAACGGCCAGGAACATGGCGCCAAGCACCACTGCCGTCGCCCGCCTGACGGTCCGTCGGTTCCTGTCGGAAGGAATGTCGGTCATCCGGCGTCTCCAAAAGGCGGCCGCACCTGCGGGCGCGGCCGCCTTGACCATACGTCGTTACTTCTTGAGCCAGCCCATCATCTCACGCAGCTTGGAACCCACCTTTTCCACGGGATGTTCGGCGTTCATGCGGCGCATGGACAGGAAATGCGCCCGGCCGGACATGTTCTCGCCGATGAATTCCCTGGCGAAGCTGCCGTCCTGGATCTCTTTCAGGATTTGCTTCATCTGCTTGCGGCTCTCTTCGTTGATGACGCGAGGACCACGGGTGTAGTCGCCGTATTCGGCCGTGTCGCTGATGGAATAGCGCATCCGGGACAGGCCGCCCTCATAAATGAGGTCCGTGATGAGCTTCATCTCGTGCATGCACTCGAAGAAGGCGCTTTCGGGCTGGTAGCCGGCTTCCACCAGGGTCTCGAACCCGGCCTTGATGAGTTCGGACACGCCGCCGCACAGCACGGCCTGTTCGCCGAAGAGGTCGGTCTCGGTCTCTTCCTGGAAGGTGGTGGCCAACACGCCGCTGCGGGTGCCGCCGATGCCCTTGGAATAGGCCAGGGCCAGTTCGAGGGCCTTGCCGGTGGCGTTCTGATGCACGGCCACCAGGTTGGGCACGCCGCCGCCCTGGGTGTAGACCCGGCGCACCAGATGGCCCGGGCCCTTCGGGGCGATCATGGTCACATCCACGTCCGCCGGCGGCACGATCTGCTGGTAGTGGATGTTAAAGCCGTGGGCGAACATGAGCATCTTGCCGGCCGTCAGATGCTGCTTGATGTCGGCCTCATAGAGAGCCCTCTGGGTCTGGTCCGGAACCAGGATCATGATGATGTCGGCGGCGGCCGCGGCATCAGCCGCACTCATCGGGGCAAAACCATTGTCCTTGGCCAGCTGCCAGTTGGGGCCGCCGGGACGCTGACCGACGACGACCTTTACGCCCGAGTCACGCAGGTTCTGGGCATGGGCATGGCCCTGGCTGCCGTAGCCGATGACGGCCACGGTTTTGTTGGCCAAAAGGGAAAGGTCTGCGTCCTGGTCATAATAGATTTTCATCACTTCTCCTTTCTCGTGCCAATGGCACGTGTCGATTCCCCCGGACTGCGATTCGGGGGATCCGCCGGGCGGTACGGGGGCATGGGATTCCCGGCCGTCGGTGGTGTTTTCCGTCGTTAATCCTGCATGCCGCGCCGCATGGCTACCGCGCCGGTGCGGGCGATTTCCTTGATCCCGAAGCGTTGCAGCAAATTGACGAGAGCCGTGAGTTTTTCCTGGGCCCCCGTGACCTCAAGGATCAAATCATCCTGACTGACATCCACCACCTTGCAGCGGAAAATGTCCACAATGCGCAACACCTCGGCCCGCTTATTGCCTTCCGCGTCCACGCGCAACAGCATCATCTCGCGCTCCACCGACTTGACGCCGGTCAGGTCCACGACCTTGACCGTGGTGACAAGCTTGCGCAACTGCTTGACGATCTGTTCCACGATCGCTTCGTCACCCTCGGTGGTGATGGTCATCATGGACAGACCTTCGGTCAGCGTCGGCGCGACGTTGAGGGTCTCGATATTGTAGCCCCGGCCGCTGAAAAGGCCGGCCACCCGGGAGAGCACGCCGGGTTCGTTTTCGACCTGTATGGAAAGAATGTGGCGCATGGCTGGCTCCTAGACGAGGATCATCTCGGTTATGGATTTGCCGGCCGGGACCATGGGCGCGACGTTTTCCTCAGGATCGACCACCACGTCCACGATGACGGTTTTGGGCAGGGCGAAGGCTTCGGTCAGCGTGGCCTCCAGCGTGGCCGGATCGGTCACCCGATAGCCGACCGCCCCGTACGCGTCGGCCAGTTTGACGAAATCCGGCGCGACGTCGAGGCAGGTGGAGCAGTAGTTCTTCGCGTAGAAGAGCTCCTGCCACTGCCGCACCATGCCGAGATAACCGTTATTTAAGATCACGATCTTGACCGGCAGGTTGTAGGCGACGGCCGTGGCCAGCTCCTGGATGCACATCTGGATGGAGCCGTCGCCGGCCAGGTCGATGACCAGCCGATCCGGATAGGCCATTTGGGCGCCGATGGCGGCCGGAAAGCCGAAACCCATGGTGCCGAGGCCGCCCGAGGTGATAAACGAACGCGGCTTAAGGAACTGGTAGAACTGGGCCGCCCACATCTGATGCTGTCCCACCTCGGTGGTGATGATGGCATTGCCCTTGGTCAGCCGGGAAATGATCTCCACCACGTGCTGCGGCTTGATGATCTTGGCGTCGGTGGCATAGGCCAGCGGCTTTTCCTTCTTCCAGTCCTCGACGCGCGTGAGCCAGGCGGCATGGCTGTCCACGGCCTGGGCCGGATCGGCCAGGCCCGGCTCCATGGTCTGGCGCAGCGCGGTCAGGAAACTCCGACAATCCGCAACCACCGGAATGTTGACGGGAACGTTTTTCTGAATGGATGTCGGGTCGATGTCGATATGGACGATCTTGGCTTTTTTGGCGAATTCGCTGGTTCTTCCCGTCACCCGGTCGTCGAAGCGGCAGCCGATGGCCAGGATGAGGTCGGCGTTGCTGACGGCCATGTTGGCGGCATAGGGACCGTGCATGCCGAGCATGCCGACCCAGAGCGGATCATCGGCCGGAAAGCAGCCCAGCGCCATAAGCGTGGCCGTCACCGGGATGTTGCAGGTCCGGGCCAGCCAGGCGAGGCCCTCGCTGGCGCCGGAACTGATGACCCCGCCGCCGGCGTAGATGATGGGCCGTTTGGCCTTGCGTACCGCATCCGCCACCTTGGCCACCTGCTTGGGATTGGGGGTGTAGGTGGGGTTGTAGCTGCGCATGGAGATGCTTTCCGGGTAGGCGTACGTCGTGACGGCCTTCTGGATGTCCTTCGGAAGGTCGATCAGGACCGGACCGGGCCGACCGGTGGAGGCCAGGAAAAAGGCTTCCTTGATGACGCCGGCCAGGTCGCGCACGTCCTTGACCAGGTAGTTGTGCTTGGTGCAGGGGCGGGTAATGCCGACAATATCCACTTCCTGGAAGGCGTCGTTGCCGATCAGCGGCGTCGGCACCTGTCCGGTGATAATGACGACCGGTACGGAATCCATGTACGCGGTGGCAATCCCCGTTACGGTATTGGTGGCTCCGGGGCCCGAGGTCACCAGGCAGACGCCTACGCGGCCCGTGGCCCGGGCGTAACCGTCCGCGGCGTGAATGGCCCCCTGCTCATGACGTACCAGGACATGCTGCAGAGGGTACTGCGGCAATTGGTCGTAAATGTCGATGACCGCTCCTCCCGGGAAGCCAAAGATGACTTCCACGCCCTCGCGATGCAAGGACTCCAGAAGAATTTGGGCCCCGGAAAGTTCCATCTTACTTTTCCTCCGCCTTGCGATATTTCATAAGAAGCTGGTCGATACGGGTCTTGCCGGCGAGCTTCTTCTTCTTGATTTCTCTCAGTTCTGTTTCTTCGGATGGGGTGCGAATCGACTTTCCCTCCATCTTCTCCAGAATCTTCTCGAACGCGATGTGCTCCTCATACAGGCTCTTCAACTCCGGGTCCGCCTCACCGTACGTGGTAATGAGATCCAGATCGCGTTGGTCCATGGCAACAACTCCTTGTTGACGGTTCTCGTCACATCCCTCCGGCCACGGCGGACCAGTCGGGTTCGGACTCGGTTTCAATACGGACGGTTTTGCGGCGGGAGTGCTCTCCGGAAACGATATGCACCTGTCGTTGGCGCAGTCCGAAGACCTCGGCCAGAAAAGCCGTCAACGCGGCATTGGCCGCACCCTCGACGGCCTTGGCCCGTAACCGTACCCGCAGCCGATCGTCGGCCAAGCCGGCCAGAACGTCCCGGGAGCCTCCCGGCGTGACCAGCAGTTGCAACGTCCAGGCGCCATCGCCGGCCGTTGTCGCAAACACCGGCAGATTCACGCGGTCCCCTCCGACTCGGGCTCGGGTTCCTCGTCCGTCGCCGCCTCCTCGGGCACGGCGTTGTCCTCTTCTTCCAGGCCGCCCTCCCCTTCCTCCGGCGCAACGAGCGCCGGGGCAGCTTCCGCTGCCTCCTCGGTTTGGTCGGCGTCCACAACATCCAAGGCGGCCAGTAACATCTCCCGAAACCGGGTGGTCAAGGCCGTCTTTCGTTTTTGCAGAAGGTCGATTTCGGCGTCAAGGCAGGCGGCCCGCTGTTCGGCCTCGCGCACCAGAGCGGCTGCCTGGTCGCGGGCGGTGTCCAGCAGGGTTTCGGCCTCGCGCTTGGCTTTGGCCTTCACATCCTCCACAATGGTCTGGGTCGTCAGCAAGGTATCGCGCAGGGTCGCTTCACGGGACTGATAGCCGGCCACCTCACGACGCAACTCCTCGAGGCTCCGGCCGAGCGCCATCTTCTCCTCGGCCAATTGCCCGATGGTTTCGGCCGCTTCGGCAACCAGGCCGTTCACTTCTTCCCGATTGTAACCGAGCAGACTTGTTGTAAATTTTCTGTCGATCAGGTCGATCTTGTCAAGACTCACGACTATCGCGTCCGGGCTGAGAGCGGCCGTTGCACCAGCCGCCCCGTTAAGTTTCCTTGGGATTGCAGCACGACATCCCCCACACCGGCGGTGTACCTAGAGACGTACAGGCGCAGCAAATCCGGCCAGCGTCGGTACCAGGAACATGCGCAGGAACTCGACGGCCAAAAGCACCACGATGGGCGTCAAGTCAACTCCGCCGATGACCAAAAACGGTAGCCAGCGCCGTACGCGATAAAAGACGGGTTCGGTTATCGCCCGCAGGAACCGGACGATGGGATTATATGGATCAGGTCTGACCCAGGACAACAAGGCTGCGATGATGATGACCCAAAAATACAGGCGGAGCACCGTGTTGACCAAAAAGGCCATGGCAGTGAAAAAGTTGCCGATGATATCCATGCGTTTCCCTTCTCTCGCTGACCGCCCGAAATGCCGGCACGCCTTACCCGCAAACTGGCACAGCGCCTGGCATTAATCAAGAAAATTCCATCTCTTTGCTTTCGGCTCGCGTCACCGTTCCGCCAGCACCCGTCCCAGGCAGGCCTGGAGACTCGGGAAATCGGGGATGTACATGGCGGCCAGCAGGGCCGGATTCTTGTAGGCCCAGAAACGGATGCCGGCCGCCCTGGCCGAGCGCTCGTCCAGGGCGGAATCTCCGATGTAGGCCACGGTGTCCTTGTCCGCCCCCCAGGCGCGCAAAATCCGGTGCACCCCTTCGGGATTGGGTTTGGGATGGGAGAGGCTGCCGGCGCCGATCACGGGCCAAAAGAACCGATCGATATCGTAATGCCCCAGCAACCGTTCGATGGTGTTGGTGCGATTGGTGTGCACGGCCATGCGAATGCCCTGGTGCATGAGCATGTCGAGAAACGCCACCAAGCCGTCTTCCAAGAAAATATAGGGAAAGATTTCGCCGTAATCCAGGTGGCGCCGGACGTTTTCGGCCTCGGCCAGCCTGTCCGGCGGAATGATGCGAGTCAGGCATTCGCAGACGGAATGGGAATGCACGTAGTCCTCATCCTCGGGGCTGATGGGCAACAGTCCCATTTTGAAGCGGATGAGGTTGTAAAACATCCGGTTGGAATCCCGGGAATCCACCAAAACGCCGTCGCAGTCGAAAATGATGCCCTGCAACCGGCGCAGGAAGCCAGGTGGCGAAAGGGGACTGCAGATATACACCGGCTTCTCCTTACGGTTGGAGGATGACCACGGTTCGGGGCGTATCGAGCCAAGGCGCCTCGGCGTCCGGCCTGGTTTTTCCCAAAAGACGCCAGCCGGTTTCCCGCAGGACGGTAATGGCGCCCTGGGGCGGTTTGTCGCCGAACAGGTCGGCGACTTCCCGTGCTGAGGGGCTTGCCAGGCGCAGGCCGGCCTCGCACCAGGTGGCGAGCATGTCCGGATCGACCACGAACAGGCCGGTCGCCGGTGGCAGGAGCGCCCAAAACGGCGAGAGCAGCCGCCGCCAGGGCCGGCCGAACTCCTCGGACAGCTTTTCCCGCGACGGGGCGGATGGCCCCGCCAGGGCCGCGTCCCAAAGCGCCGCTTCGTCCTGGTCGGTCGCCGCTTCCAACCCCAGGCTGTCGGCCATGGCCGCCCGGAAGCGCGTCTCCAGCTCCGCCGCGGCGGGCGTCTCCGCTAACGTCTTCTCCAAAAGATAGGCCAGGCACAAGGTCAGTTGGGCCGCGCGCAGCCGGCGCTTGGTCACCCGCTCGGGCTGGAGCTTGTCTTCCAGCTCCTCGCGGACGGCAAAGGCGGTTTCGGCAAAGAAATGTCCCTGGGAGGCCTCGGCCAGCAGGGCCAGGTCTTGAGGATTTTTGACATCCTTTTGAAGCCGTTCGAATTCCCGGACGAATCCGGTCAGCGCCTCGGCGTCGAGCGGCAGATCGGCCGGTCGGAAGGCGCCCGGTGCGTCGGCCGGGGCCAAGCCGGGATCGAGCAGACGGACCGTCGCCGGCAGCGTCGCCGGAGCCGGATTCGGGTGCAGGGAGGGAAAAGACACCAAGGCGGGGTCGGCCGAAGGGCATGACATGCGGGCAATCATCCTTGTGGGGTGGGGTTGCGCGACGCCTCCGCCCTGACATAGCGGGCACAGCGCCCGGGACAGAGGGGAAAGGCCACCAGGCACAGATCGCCGGCGGCGTGGAGGCAATCCGGAAAGGATTGGGTACCACCGGGAAGGTAATCCTGACAATTCCCTTCCCTGGCCAGGGTGGCCGGAAAGCGCGCCTCCCACAATCGTGCCGCCCGCTCCTCGCTCAAAGACAGGTTATCGGCCCGCAGGAGAAAATCATCGAAGGCCCGGGTGAGCCGGACCAGGATGCGGCAGCGATGGACTTCGGCCAGTCCGGGATTCTGGTGTTCCGCCATCAGGCAATGGCCGCAGCGGTAATGGCGGCAGCCCGTGCCCGGCAGAGGCGTTATCGTGCCCGACATGACGGTTCGTCCATTTTCGGGCTCCCGCCTTGACCTGACGGGCCAGGCCGTGTAGAGCCTGTGCCAATCCAGCCATGGAGGCGCCTTATGTTTGGCATCGGTTTTCCCGAACTTATTCTCATCTTATTGATCGTGCTCGTTCTTTTCGGCGCCAACAAGTTGCCCGAAATCGGCGCCGGTATGGGCAAGGCCATCAAAAATTTCAAAAAGGCCACCAACGAGCCGGATGAAATCGATGTCACGCCCGGGAAAAATCATACGGACGACACCTCGGACAAAAAATAGTTTTCGCTCTCTGCGTAAGCAACGCCCCGTCGGCGGATACCGGCGGGGCGTTTTTTATGGCGGAAGCCCGTGTTATCGGGCGGACGCCTGCCGGGCCATGGCCAGCACGGCCTGGGCCAGACTTTGGGCCAGGGCCTGCCGCTTTTCCGGAACGCCGAGCACGGCCGCGTCGCCGGCATGGGAGAGAAAGCCCATTTCGACCAGCATGGCCGGCGCATCGGCCTCGGCCAGAAGGCGCAACGGCGCGGTTTGCAGCGGCAATACCGCCAACGGTGCCTTGGCGGGCCAAGCGGCACGGCACCAGCCGGCCAGTGCCGCGCCGCGCCGCCGCAGCCCGGTGGCGGCAGCCAGCCGCGTCGCGCGAACGAACAGTTCGCCGCTCCCCTGCCCGGCTGCCGGATCTTCCCGGCCGTAGGCCGCATTTTCCGTCTGGGCCACGGCGGCGGCCACCGCACCGGCGGCGTGCTGGCCAAAGGTGCATATCGCCACGCCGCCGACCGCCGTATCGGGGATGCGGGTGGCATGGATGGAAAGCAGCATGTCGGCGGCGTACCAGCCGGCCAGACCGGCCCTGGCCCAGCCCGGGAGCCCTGCGTCGGCCACCCGGGTCAGCGATACCGTCACCGTATCCTTGGCCGCGGCCAGAATCCTGGCCAGCCGCAAGGAGATATCGAGGGCGACGTCGGCTTCCCGCAGCCCGGAGCCGGCAGCGCCGGGGTCCGAGCCGCCGTGGCCGGGATCCAGCACCAGCCGAAACGGACCGGAGGCGCGTCCGCGTTTCCCCGTCTCCATGAGCTGCTGCCGCTCGGCCTTCGCCTCGCGCTCCAAGTCCGAAAGTCGGTTGACGCTCCGTCTGGCCCGAAGCGGGGACCGGGCGTCGGCGTCCGGCTGGTCGGGTTGGGGAGCCGGCGCGGGCAAGGGGAATTGCTCGATGGTTTCCACCATGATCCGGGACATGGTGTCTTCCGGATTGAGGCGGACGGCCAGCCGAAACGCGTCCAGGGCCTGCCGGACATCCCCCTTTTTGAACCAAACCCGGCCGAGCAAGGCCCACACCCGGTCGTTACGGGGATCGAGCCGGCGCGCCTTCTGCAAGACCTCCAAGGCCTTGTCCAGCTGTCCGGCGGAAAGAAGTTCCAGGCCCTCGACGGCCAAGTCGTGCGGATTCGGGGAGCCGAACAGCTCGCCCGGCGCCAGCGCCAGAAGCGCTCCGGCGCCGCCCAGCCAGGCCAGCGCGTCACGCCGCTTCATGTCTCCCCTCCTCCCAGCCAGGCCGCGACCGTCCGGATCATGGCGGGATGTTCTCCCGGTCCAAACCAGGTGACGTCCGGTTCCTTGCGGAACCAAGTCATTTGCCGCTTGGCGTAGGCGCGCGTGGCCGCCAGCCAGGCCGCCTTGGCCTCGTCCAGTCCGATCCGGCCGGCCACATAGGCGGCAAGTTCCGGCCCGCCGATACCGGACAGGCCCGGAGCGTTTTCGGGAACGGTGGCCAGGGCCTGACGCACCTCCTCCACGGCGCCTTCCCGGAGCATGGCCTCGATGCGGGCGGCCAGACGCGGGACCAACGCCTCCATGGGCATGGTCAGGCCCAGGCGCAAGGCATCGTAGACGGGCGCTTCGGGATCGCGCTCCCGGTGCCAGTCGCCAAACGGCCGGCCCGTGGCCGCATACACTTCCAGGGCCCGGGTGACCCGCTGGCGGTCGGTCGGGGCGATCTTGGCGGCATATGCCGGATCGACCGCAGCCAAGCGGGCGTGCATGGCGCTCGGCCCCAAGCGCTCCCAGTCCTCGTGCACGGCAGTCCGCACGGCGGCCGGCACCGGCGGAATGGGGGCCAAGCCGCCGCAGACGGCCCGAAAATAGAGTCCGGTGCCGCCGACCAGCACGGGCAGCCGCCCCTGCCAATGCCAGGCGGCCACGGTCTTCCAAACCCGACGGGCAAAGTCGCCGGCCGCCACGGCCTGGGAGAGCGGCGTATCGCCGTAGAGGGCGTGCGGACAGCGGGATTGTTCCTCGGGCGTGGGCTGGGCCGTCAACACGGGCACGCCGGCATACACCTGCCGGGAATCGACATTGATGACGGCACCGTCAAAGGCTTCGGCCAAGGCCAGGGCGGCCTCGGTTTTGCCCGTGCCCGTCGGCCCGAAGAGACAGACGACCCGAAGACGCGTCAACGAGCATCCTCGGCGTCGACTTTCGGGCGGGGAAAACGAAGGGCCAGGCGTGACCGGACCGCTTCGGGCACCAAGCCCCGGATGTCACCGCCGTTCTTGGCCACTTCCTTGACGATGGTGGAGCTGATGAAGAGCCATTTGTAATCGGTCATGATGAAGACGGTCTCGATGGACCGGTCGAGCTTGCGGTTCATGAGCGCCATTTGGAATTCGAACTCGAAGTCGGAGACCGCCCGCAAACCGCGCAAAATGACGTTGGCCTGGCGCGCGCGGACATAATCCACGAGCAGCCCCTCGAAGCCCTCGACGATGACGCGATCATCGTTGGCAAAGACCTCGTTGGCGATCTCCACCCGTTCTTCCAGAGAAAACAGCGGGGTCTTATGCGAATCCCCGGCCACGGCCAGGATAATCTTCCCGAAAACCATGGCGGCCCGTCGCACCAGGGAGACATGGCCGTTGGTCAGAGGGTCGAAGGTGCCGGGGTAGACGGCCCGGCAACGGTGTCCATTCGCCATACGATAATCCTTGTTTGTCCGTAGGTTCGATTGGCCAGACAGGTCAACGGCGCAATGTCCGGCAGGGAAAGCCCGGCTTCGACCTCGGCCACCACCAGTCCGTCCTCGGCCACCAGACCATGCGCGAGGATGCCTTCCAGGGCGGGGGCGGCCAGGCCCTGGCCATAGGGCGGATCGATGGCCGTCAGATCGAAGGTTTGGCCGACCAGCCGGGGCAGGACCTTGGTCACGTCACCGAGGACCACCCTGCCTTGCCCCGGCGGGACGCCGAGGGACGCCAGATTTTCCCGCAACACCTTGGCGACGGCCGACTGGCGCTCGACAAAGACGGCCTGCGCTGCGCCCCGGGACAAGGCCTCGATGCCGACGCCCCCGGAGCCGGCGAAGAGATCGAGCACGCGCGCCGCGGCAAAGACCAGACCGCGCGCCGCCAACATGGAGAACAGGGCCTCGCGCACCCGTCCCGTGGCCGGCCGCAGTCCGGTGGCCTCAAGGACCTTGATGCTGCGTCCGCCGTAGCGTCCGCCGATGATCCGCATGCGCGCCCTCTCCTCCGTCGACGTACGATCAGCGGGACAACCCGTCGTGCGGGTTCCCGAAAAAAGTGGGAAGAACTCTGACAGCCACGTCCGCGTCCCGGTCCGGTCGGTTCAAAGGCTGCCGGAACCTGACGCCCCGTGGGCCGCCGGAGGCGAGGGAACGGTCAGGCCGACCGCTTCTCGCGGAGTTTCGTCCGCAGCCAGTCATACCAATCGGTCAGGCCTTCGCCGTTGCGGGCCGAGATCGGGAAGACGCGGAGCCCTTCGTTCAAGGCGTGGGCGTATCGGCCGGCCCGCTCCACATCGAAGTCCACATAGGGCAGCAGGTCGATCTTGTTGAGAATCATGGCGGCGGAAATATGGAACATGAGCGGGTATTTCTCGGGCTTGTCGTCGCCTTCGGTCACGCTCAAAAGCGTGATCTTGGCGTCCTCGCCCAAATCGAACTCAGCCGGGCAAACCAGATTGCCGACATTTTCGATAAAGAGGATATCGAGACCGGTCATATCCAGGTTGTTGATGGCTTCCTGGACCAGCGAGCTCGTCAGATGGCAGCCGCCCTCGGTGTTGATCTGCACGGCCTGGGCGCCGGTGGCGGCGACGCGCCGGGCGTCGTTGTCGGTTTGCAGATCGCCTTCGACCACGGCCATGTGGAATTCGTCGCGCAGATCGGCCAGGGTGCGTTCCAGCAGCGTCGTTTTGCCCGCTCCGGGAGAGCTCATCAGGTTGAGGACCAGAATCCCCCGGTCCGCAAAAAACGTCTTCAATTCCGCGGCAATGCGGGCATTGGCCTCCAGGATATTACGCACCACAGGTATCTGCATGATACATCTCCACTATTCCAGTTCAAGATATTCGATATAGAGTTCCCGGCCGGAGAGGACCTTATGCCCCAGTTCCTCGCCACAAAAAGGGCATGGGGCAAAGGGGGCGTCGTGCCCCTCGGGGGTGAATTCCCGGCCGCAGGAGCGGCATCGCAAGGTGACGGGAATCTCCTCCAGATCGAGCCGGGCGCCGGCCAGCCGCGTATCCGCGGTCAGGGCCGTGAACGCCATATCCATCGACTCGGGAATGACCGAAGCCAATCGACCGTGCTTGACCTTGACACTGATGAGCTTTTGCTTGCCGTGCTTGTTCATTTCTTCTTCGATGACGGCAAGCAGGCTTTCGACGATAGACAATTCGTGCATGACCAGCTCGGTATACGGCAATTCATGCGGAGCGTAAAGGCAAGGTCGGACGGCCCATCAACTGCCGGCAAGCGGCGCCAGGAGCGTCGCCACCACGATGGCCGGCAGCAGATTGGAGACCCGAATCCGCAGCAGCCCCAACATGTTGATGCCGATGGCCACGATGAGCAGGCCGCCCACGGCGGTGAGCTGGGTCAGCCGGTCCGGCGAAAAAAAACCGTGGGCGCCGGCCGCGGCATAGGTGAGCAGCCCCTGGTAAAGCACCACCGGCACGAATGCCAGGACCACGCCGGCGCCATGGGTGGTGGCCAGGATCAAGGCCACCGATCCGTCCAACATGGCCTTGGTCGCCAGCAAGGTGCGATCCCCGCGGAGGGCTTCGTCGAAGGAGCCGAGGATGGCCATGCTGCCGGTGCAGAAGATGATCGAGGCGGCCACCAGGCCGTCGGTAAAGTGCGTGTTGTCGGAGTGCAGGGCCGATTTCAGCCGGTCGCCGAATCTGGTCATGTGCCGTTCGATATCGCAGCATTCGCCGAGTACGCCCCCGGTCAACATGCTGACGACGACCACGACCGGCGAGGTCATGGATAAGGCCATTTTCAAGCCGATAAGCAAAACGGACAGCCCCAGGCTCTGGAACATGATGATGCGCACGCGGTCGGGAAACCGGCCGTGCAGCGACAGCCCCAGCAAGGCGCCGACGATGATGGCCCCGCCGTTGATCAGGGAACCGACAGGAAGCATGCGGAAAACTCCTTGGTCGAGCGGCCTGTCTACTGCGGCGATGGCCTGATTTCAAGGAGGTTCGGGAGGCGGCCGACGATCAAACGCGGCAACCGGTTTGACCGCCATAAAAAAACCGCCCCGCGCGGCCGGCGAATCGGCAACACGGGGCGGTGTGGCGAGCGATGCTTAATAGCCGTAGTAATGCGCCCGGCGATCCTGTTCCTGGCCGTAGATGCCGCCGGCGATACCGCCGAGGGCGCCGCCGATCAAGGCGCCCGCGCCCAGACTGCCACCGGTGATGGCACTGATGCCCAGGCCGGCGCCGGCGCCGATAGCCGCCCCGGACAAGGCGCCCTGCTGGGTCCGGTTCATGTTCGTGCAGGCCGCCGAGGCGACCAGCGCCATAGCCAGTACAGCGGGAAGAAGCAGTGTCTTCATACTCTCACCCTATCCTTGAACTTTTGGCGCAATAATCTCGTGCCAAATGACGTCAAACACATTGCGGTCCATCTTATCGGGATGTGCGCGGTAATAGGTATCGATCTTATCGGCAATCTGCTGCCACGTCATATCCCGTAAGCCCTCAACCCAATTCCTGACAAATTTCGACGGCGCCTGGGAATGCTTGGTGCGGATATGGTATTCGAGGATCAAGGCGCTTTCGGCACCCAGGAGGAAGCCCCGTTTGACCGACTCCTTGGAGTGCATCCACACCTGACCGTCGACATCGAAGCATGATTTTTTGCTCTGGTCCTGAGCGTGGCCCACCGAAGCGCCCGTGGCCAGGAAAACGGCGACGAGCAGCATGACGATCCAATGATTTTTTTTCATAACAACCCCAGCGCAGTGTAAAAGATGTTGCAAGGATACCCACCCCTTCCGGTGGAGACGGCGACGGCAAAAACGCCACGTTCTCCTGTGGCCGGAGAGCCGGACGGCGCGTTGTCCGTGCCCTGTCTCGGGCGTGAGCATCAGGGGAAAACCGAAAGGCTCGTGAGGCAGGGAACGCTTCCGACCAGGGAAACGATGAGATTACTTTTGCCCGAACGGTAAACGATTGCAAGGGAAATATACGTTTTTGGTGCGAGAGAGGGGGCTCGAACCCCTATGCCTTGCGGCGCCAGATCCTAAATCTGGTGCGTCTCCCAGTTCCGCCACTCTCGCACACGCGTGTCATGCCGTCCCGACGACGCAGGGTCAAGGCGTCATGCGGGGGGTCGGTCAATTTTTCCCGTGTTGTCGCAGGAGTTCCAGATATGGCGCCAGATGGTTGACCGGCCCGGCGCCGCCGCCCAGATCGTAGGCGGTCTCCAAGGCGCGTTGGAGATATTCCCGAGCGGCCGCCACCGCCTGAGCCAGCGTTTTGCCCAAGGCGAGGTGGGCGGCAATGGCGGCCGATAACGTGCAGCCCGTGCCGTGCGTATTGTGGGACGCCAATCGGGGGCGGGACAATACCGTCAGCCCGCCGTCGGGCGTGGCCAACCAGTCCGTCACCGTCCGTCGTGCATCCCCCGCCCCTGCCTGGAAATGGCCGCCCTTGAGCAGTACGGCCTTGGCGCCGAGCCGCCAGAAACGTTCCATGACGCGCGGCATATCCGCATCGCTTTCGATCGACTGCCCGGAAAGCAGTTCCGCTTCCGGTTTGTTCGGCGTCAGCAAATCGGCCAGGGGCACCATGCGGTCGACGAGGGTGCGGATGGCCTCGGGTTGCAGCAACCGGGCGCCGGACTGGGCCACGCAGACCGGATCGACCACCAGGGGAAAATCCCTGTCGGCCAGCCCGTCGGCCACGGCCTCAATGATGGGCGCGGTAAAGAGCATGCCCGTCTTGGCCGCCCGGATGGGAAAATCCTCGCGCACCATCCGAAGCTGCGCCGCGACGAATCCCGGCGTCGGCGCTTCGATCCCGGCGACGGCCCGGGTATTTTGGGCGGTCAGGGCCGTGATGACGGAAAGGCCGTAACAGGCCTGCATCATGATGGTCTTGAGATCGGCCTGGATGCCGGCTCCCCCTCCGGAATCGGAGCCGGCCACGGTCAGGACGCACGGCGGTCGCATCAGCCCCTCTCTTCGTCCGATGGCATGGTCATCGCCGTTTCGCCTTCCCGGAGTTGCCGCAGGCTCAAACCGCTTTTCCCCATGACCAAAAGCCCGGACAGGGTCACCGGAATATACTGCAGCATATGCAGCACCAGGCCGGCGGCCAGCCCTTGGGACCGGGGGATGCCGAAAAGTCCCAGGGAAAAGACCACTGCGGCCTCAAAGAGGCCGAGGGCTCCCGGTGAGGACGGCATGGCCATGCCCAGGGAGGAAATGACGAACACCGCCGCCGTCTGGCCCCAGGTCAGCGGCAAATTGGCCGCCCAAAGCAGGAGGAAGAAGTTGGAGGCGGCATAGAGCAGCCAGCAGACCGTGGTGTAGGCGGCCAAAATGGCCATGAACCCCGGCGTGACTCCGTGCAGGATCTGCAATTTCAGTTCGGCCAGGAAGACCTGGAGCCGGCCGGGCGGCATCCGGGCAATGATGCGTCCCACAAAATCAGGGAATGCCCGCACCACCCACAAGGCCAACCAGATACCGCCCACGGCGGCGCCAAGCGGCACAAAGGCCATCTTGAGCTTGAAATGGAAGGCCACCACCATGCCCATGGCCAAAATGGCGTTCAGATCGAAAAAGCGTTCCCAAAAGACCATGGTAATGGTCTGGGACAGGGCCAACGAACTCTCCCGACGCAGATAGAAGGCCTTGGCCAGCTCGCCCAGCTTGGCCGGCACAATATTGTTGATGGCCATGGCCATGAGGAACGCCTTGAAGCACATCCACGTTTTGGCTTGAAACTTCGAGAGGTAGCTCAGCCGCAAGCCCATGGCCCAATAGCCGACGAAGGAGAAGAGCGCCGTCCACAGGAGCGCCCAGTCGTTATATTGCAGAATGGTGTCCCAGAGACGCCGGAAATCAATGCCCCAAAACGCATAGAGCAGGCACGCGGCCACAAGGGCCAGACGCAGAACCATGCCTGTTATTTTTTTTATGCGCATGGGAGAACATCACTTGTTGTGGTGAAACCGACACGTGGGCCAATCGCCTTAGGCATTAAACAACTCCCGGAGACGATGGTTGAGGTAGGTATGCCGGCGGTCGCCGCCGGCATTATGCAGCCCCAAAAGCAGGGCGCGGCGGCTGCCGATGAGCATGGCCAGCCGCTTGGCCCGGGTCAAAGCGGTATAAATCAGATTGCGACGCAGCATGACGTAATGTTGCGTCAACAAGGGGACGACCACGACGGGGTATTCGCTGCCCTGGGACTTATGGATGCTGATGGCGTAGGCCGGGGCCAATTCGTCGAGTTCGCCCCGATCATAGGCCACGCTGCGGCTGTCGAAGCTCACAAGGACCTCCCCTTCTTCGGGGTCCACATCCACGATATGCCCCAGGTCCCCATTGAAGACGTCCTTTTCGTAATCGTTTTTGGTCTGCAGTACCCGGTCGCCCAAGCGAAAGCAGACCGTCCCTCGCCGCACTTCCGGACCGCGCGGGTTGAGCCGCTCCCGGAGCACTTCGTTTAAGGACTGGGTCCCGGCCTCGCCCTTGTGCATGGGCGAAAGCACCTGGATGTCGCGCATGGCGTCCACGCCAAAGGCATGGGGGATGCGCTCGCAAACGAGTCCGGCGATCATGTCCCGGACCGTGGCCGGATCGTCTTGCTCGATCCAATAAAAATCCGCCTCGGGAGGCTCTTTGATCGCGGGCAGGGGCAGCTGCCCCTGATTGATCCGATGGGCATTGACCACGATCATGCTTTGCTTGGCCTGCCGGAAAATCCTGGTCAACCGGGCGCTGCCCACGGCTTCGCTGGCCAGAATGTCGGCCAGAACATTGCCCGCTCCGACCGACGGCAGCTGGTCGGCGTCACCGACCAGGATAAGCCGGGACGTCCAGGGCAGCGCCCGCAGCATGTGGGCGCACAGCCGGGCATCGAGCATGCTGACCTCATCCACGAGCAACACGTCGGTCTTGAGTTTGTTGTCCTCGCCCAAGGCGAACGAGCCGTCGTTCGTGGATTGCAGGAGACGATGCAAGGTGACGGCCGGATATCCCGTGGCCTCGGACAGCCGCTTGGCGGCCCGGCCAGTCGGCGCGGCAAGTTTGACTTTTAACGACAACTTGTCAAGGGCGGCCACGACCATGCGGGTGATGGTGGTCTTGCCCGTTCCCGGTCCGCCGGTAATGACGAAGACCTTATGGGTGCAGGCGTCCACGGCGGCCTGGCGCTGTTCGGGAGAAAGCTGCAACTGGGCTTCGGATTCCAGGGCCGGCAGGAGCTTTTCCACCTTGCCCCGCAGATCGGCCCCGGGATGGGTGGCCAGTTCGTAGATCCGCCGGGCGATTTCCACCTCCAGGGCATAGAAATGGCGCAGGTAGACGGCCGCCGCAAGGCTGAGGCCGGGCAGCGGTTCCACCTTGATCCGCTTGAGCTCCTCCAGGCCGGCCAGCCCGTCTTCCAGATCGTCGGCGGAGATATCCTGACCGAGCATGGCCGAAGTCTTGGCAAAGAGTTCGTCCTTGGGCGCGAACAGATGCCCCTGCTCCCCCATGCTGAACAGGGCGTACACCAAGGCAGCCTGGATACGCTCGGGACAATCCCGGGCAAACCCCAGGCGCAGGGCCATGGCGTCGGCGGTCTTGAAGGCGATGCCCCGAATCTCGTAGGCCAGTTCGTAGGGATTGGCCCGAATGCGGGCTTCGGCGCCATTGCCGTAGAGCTTGTAGATCTTGGCGGCGTGCGTGGTGGCGATTTCGTGGGTCTGCAAAAAGAGCATGAGGGACCGGACTTCATGCTGAGCATCCCACGAGGCCTTGATCTCCTTGAGCTTTTTCTTGCCCACCCCCTCGACCCGCAGCAGCTTTTCCGGCGCGGTATCGAGGATTTCCAGCACCTTTTCGCCAAAAGCATCCAGCAACCGTCCGGCCAACACCTCCCCGACGCCTTTGATTTGGCCCGAGGCCAGGTAGCGCCGGATGCCGTTTATCGTGGCCGGCAGCTCGCAATCGAAGGCCTCCACCTGAAATTGGCGGCCGTACTTGGGATGGGTGACCCAACTTCCCGTCAGATGGAGCATCTCGCCCGGCGTCACCTTGGCCAGGTGCCCCACGATGGAAAAGGGACCGGGTTCGTCCCGCGACTTGACCCGGGCGATAAGATAGTTGTTGTCCTCGTTGAAGAAGGTGATGGATTGGACTTCGGCGGAAAGTTCGATGGACATGGACATCCCTTGCGGCGTCTGGCGCTACAGATCTTGGCGGTAGCGCATGGATTGGGACAGGGTTTCCTTGTCCATGTATTTCACCTCGGCCCCGAGCGGAATACCCTGGGCCAGGCGCGTCAGTTTCACGCCGGGGAATTCCCGATCCAGCAAATTTTTGATGTGGGAGGCCGTGGCCTCGGCGGCCAAGGTGGCACCCAAGGCCAAAATGCACTCCTGGACCTCCCCTTCGGCCAGGCGTGTCCGCAGAGCGTCCAGGCGCAGCTGCCCCGCCGTCACCCCTTCCAAGGGATCAAGCAGGCCGCCGAGCACCAGATAGTAGCCGGGAAACTGGCCGGTCTCCTCCAGCAGCATGATGGCGTCCCATTGGGCCACCAGGCAGAGCAATCCGGGGTCGCGGCCGGGATCGGCGCAAATCGGGCAGACCGGCGTTTCGGACAGGCCGCTGCACCGGGAACACAGGCACAAGCGCTGGCGTAGGCGGAAAATGCCCTCGCCCAGCGCCTCGGCCCGTCCACGCGGCCATTCCAACAGGGTCATGGCCACCTTGAGGGCCGATTTGGGGCCCAGTCCCGGCAACCGGGCCAGTTGTTCCACCAGCTCCTGTAACGGCGCCGGCAGCGTGCTATGCGCAGCCATGCTTACTCCACACAAAGAAAGGAACGCAGGAAGATGCCTTCGGCGGCCGGGGCCTACTGTCCCTGGCCCCTTCCCCAAAGAGCGTTAGAACATGCCCGGGATCTTGAGACCACCCGTCAACTGCCCCATCTCCTCTTCCATCATGGCCTTGGCCTTCTTGATGCCGTCGTTGACGGCGGCCAGGATCAAATCCTGAAGCATATCCACATCGTTGGGATCCACGGCCGTTTTGTCGATGTGCAGGGCCTTCAATTCGTGGGCACCCGAAACCACGGCCGTGACCATGCCACCGCCTGCCGATCCTTCCACGGTTTTGGTTTCAAGCTCTTCTTGAAGTTTCGCCATTTTCTTTTGCATGATCTGGGCTTGCCGCACCAGCTCGTTCATTCCCTTCATAAAAACTCCTGGAAGACTGTCCCGTGTTAACGGGGCTTGCGTTCGATGATTTCAGCACCGAGGTTCGTCACTGCTTGGCGCACCTCGGGTCGGCCGTCAATGTACGTTTTCAGATCCGTCGGCGACATCCTGTCCTGGTCCTCGGCCGTTGCCACGCGGACCGCTACGCCGTCGCCGAAATAGGCATTCGCCAGGGCCGTCAAGTGCCGCAATTTGTCCGGTTGGGTCAATTGCCCGCAATGGAAGGCATTGCCGCAGCGAATGACCAGCACCCCCGGTGCCGGTTCCGGTTCGAAGCCCCCCCGAGCCAGCTTAAGGCCTGGAATTTCGGCCGCCTGCCCGGCATAGTAGCGCAAAAAACCGTCCCAGTTCTTCGGTCCGGCTGCCGTCGGGGGCGGTGCCGGTGACGCTGCCGGAGCCGCCGCTTCCGGCGCCGGGGCGGGATGGGCAGCGGCGGCCACTGGTCGTGGCGGCTGCGAAGTCGGGTGCGGCATGGCTGCGGCGGGTCGCGCGGCCGGCGGCCGCCGGGACGGCGCGGTCGCTTCGGGCGGATGCCCCGCCGGCGCGGCGCTTGGAACCGCCAGATTCTGTAGCGGCAGCAAACGCGGCAGATAGGCGAGATTTAAGAGCATCAGCTCCAGGGAAAGGGCCGGCTCCAGGCTGGTCAGCACCCGGCGCTGCCCTTCCAGGGTCATCTGCCAGCAGGCGTGGATATGGGCCGGATCGAAACGGTCGGCCCACTCGCGCCAGAGTCCGGCCTCCTCGGCCGGCAGGTCCACCACGGCCAAGCCCTTGTCGCCGGCCTGGCGGAGCAAAAAGAGATTGCGCCACGTCCCGGCCAGTTCCCGCAGGAAAAAGCCGATGTCCAGGCCCCGGTCCAGGACCTCACGCAACACCCCGACCACGGCCGGGCCGTCCTGGTCGTGGATGGCCTCGATCAGCCGAAAAAAGACTTCCTGCCCGGCCAGACCGAGTACGCCGCGGGTGTCGGCTTCGGTCAGTTCGGCCCCGCCCAACGCCAGGACCTGGGCCAGCAGGGACATGGAATCGCGGACGCTGCCCGCCCCACGGCGGGCGATCAGACTGACCGCCTGGGGCTCGAAGGGAACGTTTTCCCGGGTCAGCACCCCGGCAAGATGCGTCTCCAGTTCGCCCTGGGTCAGTCGCTTGAACAGAAAATGCTGGCAGCGGCTGATGATGGTGGCCGGGAATTTGTGCGGCTCGGTGGTCGCCAGGATAAACGTCACATGGGCCGGCGGCTCCTCCAACGTTTTGAGCAGGGCGTTGAAGGCCGCCGTGGTCAGCATGTGGGCTTCGTCGATGATGAAGACCTTGTAGCGACTGGAAAGCGGTGCGTAGCCCACGTCTTCCTTGAGGCGTCGGGCGTCGTCCACCTTGCCGTGGGTGGCGGCGTCGATCTCGATGACGTCGGGGGAAACCCCGGCCGTGATCTGTCGGCACTGCGTGCAGGTATTGCAGGGCTCGCCCGTGGGGGCCTTCTCGCAATTGAGGGCCTTGGCCAGGATGCGGGCAAGGGTGGTCTTGCCCACGCCGCGCGTGCCGCTGAACAGATAGGCCGGCGCGATTTTATCCTCGGCGGCAGCCCGGGAGAGGATGTGCTTGACGGCATCCTGGCCGGCCACGTCGGCAAAACGCTGGGGACGATATTTGGCGGTAAGACTCGACGTACTCATGCGGTATTCCGGGCGGCCTCGACGGGTAAGGCGAAGCCGCCCGGGGGCCGGTTACAGATTATAATAGTGCAGCCAATCGGCATACTTGGGGTTTTTCCCCTTGACGACCTTGAAGAAGGCGTCCTGCAGCGCCTTGGCCACGGGCCCGGCATGGCCCTCGCCGATGACCCGGTTGTCCACTTCGCGGATCGGCGTCAGTTCGGCGGCCGTGCCGGAGAAGAAGACCTCATCGGCCACGTAGACCTCGTCGCGGGTGAAGAACTGCTCCACCACGGTATAGCCGAGTTCGCGGGCCAGAATGATCATGCTGTCCCGGGTGATGCCGCCGAGGACCGTGGTCATGGGCGTCGTCTTGATGACATCGTTTTTGACGATGAAGATATTTTCGCCGGAACCTTCCGCCACATAGCCGGAAGGATCAAGCATCATGGCTTCGTCAAACCCGTCGGCCACGGCTTCGGTCTTGGCCAGGACGGAATTGAGGTAGTTGCCCACCGCCTTGGCCTTGGCCATCATGGTATTGCTCTGGAACCGGGTGAAGCTCGAGGTGCGGATGCGGATGCCCCGCTCCAAGGCTTCCTCACCAAGATAAGCTCCCCACGGCCAGACGGCAATGGCCAGGCGCACGGGGTTACCGCCCGGGTTGACGCCCATGGACACGCCGGAGCCGACGAAGACGAGCGGCCGGACATAACCGGCGTCCATCCTGTTGGCCTGCAACGTTTCCACGCAGGCGCCAATGACCTGGTCCTTGGTGAACGGAATGGTAAGCCCAAGGATTTTGGCCGAGTTGAACAGACGGTCGATATGATCGCGCAAGCGAAACACTGCCGATCGGGAACCTTCGCACGCGTAGGCCCTGATCCCCTCAAACGCTCCAAGGCCATAATGCAGGGTATGGGTCAGGACATGCACGTTGGCCTCTTCCCAAGGCGTCAGCATGCCGTCCATCCAAATAAAATCAGTCCGTAGCCCCATGGTCATTCCCCCGTAGATATACGTTCGCCGGGAAATTCCCCGTCTTGCGGCCACAACTACCGCCCAGGCGGCCACCGGCTTGTAAAAGAGTACTATTACACTTTTTAGACAGTGGGGTCAAGAGTATTGGGGCAAAAGGCTGACGGCGCCGCAACGCGTCGGGTCGTGTCGCCCTCTTCCAGTGCGACGCCGTGACATATGGAGGGACGCCGGGCCGACACACATTAGGAAGCACTGAAGTGCAGACGCAGCAACCGCAAAAGAGCTGCCGGATGCTGCAACCGCAGAAGACGGCCAATGGGCTGCGGTTGTTCCGGTGCGACGGAAATGCTGAAGGTATCGGGGGTATTGATGAATTTTTCGAGGCTGGTTGTCGCTTCCCTGATATATGGATCGTTTTTGTCGCCAGCCTGTTCTTTCATGGAAGCGATGATGGACTTTTTATAGGAGGCGATGTCCTGGTGCGAATCCTTTGCCTGATCGGCCATGATGCGCGATGCCAGTGAATCATCCACGTATTGTATTTTCCCGTCGTAAAGCAGAACGGATGGATAGGTAAAAAGGAGTGTCAGCAGCTGGGTCTGATCGAAACCGATATTGCCCAAGTGAAGTTCCAGGGCCAACCGTCCGACATCCTTGGCTTGCACGGCCAATTTTTTGATGAACAGTTCTCGTTTTTGGTTATCATAGATATAATCCACATTCACATCGTAGAAAATTTTATCCTTGTAGCCGAGTTTCTTGAAATTTTTCGCAAGTTCGCTACCCTCTCGGAGATCGACGGCAATGCCCTTCAGGGTAACGGACAAGTATTGGGGAAATTGCGCGTGCCGATCGACATCGTTGACCACAAGCTCCTGCACCCGCAGGCTCTCCGACGCACCCGGCGTGGCAATGGTCACATCCGACAGGGTCGTATGCATCGTAAACACATTGAAGCTGATGCCGCCGTACCGCACCGCCGCGTAGGGAGCGAGTCTGGCGATGGTAGCGTCGGCCTCCTTGCGGCAAAGACCGGTAAGATACACTTTCGCGCCGAAATACAGTCCCACGAGCACAAGAAGCACAAGAAGGACGCTATATTTTTTTCGCATCGATCGGATCCTTTGATGAGTATTTTTGCAGGGAGGGCACTTGCCACTGTTGCCGGCGGTGCCGCCAGATCGGAACATGGCGGCTTGGTCGCGCCAGGCCCGCCTGCCCTACGCTGCTTCCCGGCTTTTTGACAAGAGCCGCGTTGTTTGGCATCGCCTGTGCCTGTTTCCCGGACACGAACGGATGATCACACTCCCCCTTGCTCCCGATACCCCCTGGTTGGCACCCCTGGCCGGTTTTTCCGATCTGCCGTTTCGACTCCTGTGCCGGGAGTTGGGTGCGGCCTGCGCCGTGACCGAGATGGTCAGCGCCAAGGGACTTTTTTACGATTCCCGGAACACCACGCGGCTTGTGGCCACGGTGCCGGCCGATGCGCCGCTGGTGGTCCAGCTTTTCGGCGCCGATCCCGCCTTCCTCGCCCGGGCCGTCGAGACGCTTGCCGCCCGGGGGCATGCTTTTTTTGATTTGAACTGCGGCTGCTCCGTGCGAAAAGTCGTCAAGACCGGAGCCGGGGCCGCCCTCCTTGCCGATCCCGAACGGCTGTTGGCCTGCGTTCGGGCCATGCACTGCGCCGCCGGAGCGGCCGCGCTTGGCGTCAAACTGCGGCTTGGCCCCACGGCCCCGTCCCGGGCGGCCCTGGATTTGGCTCCGCGCCTGGCCGAAGCCGGCGCCACCTGGCTGACCTTGCACCCGCGCTATGCCAGCCAGGGCTTTTCCGGTCAGGCCGACCGGGATGCCTTGGCTGCTTTTGTGGCCGCTTCCCCACTGCCCGTCCTGGCCAGCGGCGATCTCTTCGATGCCGCGTCGGCCGCGGACTGCCTGACCGCCACGGGGGCCGCCGGCGTCATGTTCGCCAGGGGGGCGCTGGCCGATCCCCGAATTTTTACCCGCTTCATCAATGTGCGACGACAGTCTCGCGGGCTCGACGCCTTGCCGGTGCCCCCGCTTTGCGACATCATCCGTCGCCATGCCGCCCTGTGCCGGCGCTATGACGAGGGCGACAGGCGAACCCTCCTGCGCATGCGCACGGCCGTTCCCCGGTATCTTCGTGAAATTCCAGGCTGTCGCGCCTTGCGGGAGAGGCTTTGCCACTGTATGTCCTGGGACGAATTCGACGTCATTATCGACGAGGCCGAGCGCCTTGCTTCCGGGGAGTCCGCATGAAACTGCTACGCGCCCGCACGGCCGGATTCTGCATGGGCGTCGATCTGGCCCTTAAAAAGCTGTCCGGCCTGATCGGCCAGGAAGAGCCCATTCTGACGTTCGGTCCCATCATCCATAATCCCCAGGTCCTGGCCGAATACGCCGCCAAGGGCGTGCGCATGGTCGAGGATCCGGCCGCCATCCCGACCGGCGCGACAGTGGTCATCCGGGCGCATGGCATCCCCGAGCCCGTCCGGGAGGCCATTCTGGCCCGAGGGGCCAAGCTGGTGGATGCAACCTGCCCCAAGGTGAAAAAAGCCCAGACGCTCATCGCCTCCCAGGCCCGGCACGGCAAGGTGCTGCTGCTGTTCGGCGAGGCGCAGCATCCGGAAGTCAGGGGACTTCTAAGCTATGCTCGGGCCGGAAGTCATGTTTTCGGCTCCATGGCGGAGCTCGCTACCCTGGATCTGCCCAAGGGGCACATCTATTTCCTGGCCGCCCAGACCACCCAGGACGAGCAGGAGTTTTTGCGCATCACCAAGCATCTTCGCCACCGTTTCGGCCAGGAGCTGACGGTCCTTTCGACCATCTGCAATGCCACGGCCAACCGGCAGCAAGAGGCTATGGAACTGGCCGGGAAGGTCGATTTCCTGGTGGTGGTTGGCGGCCATTCCTCCGGCAACACCCGAAGGCTCGCCCAGGTGGCCATTTCCGCCGGAACGCCCTGCATTCACGTGGAGACGGCGGATGAGATTCCTCGGGAACTGTTGGTCGGAAAACGCATAATCGGCTTGACAGCCGGGGCCTCAACCCCCAAGACAATAATTGATCGCGTGCAAACCGTGTTGGAAGCCTTGTAGCGTAACTGGCCGATCCGGGAGACTCCGATGTCCCAAACGAACATTCTGCTTGAAGCCGGCACGAACGAACTGGAAATCGTGGAATTCTACATCGATGAGGCCTCGCCTTCGTCGTTCACGTCCAAATCGCCCGAGGCCTCGGGAAAATATCGAGGCTACTACGGAGTCAACGTCGCCAAGGTCCTTGAAATCATTCGCCTGCCCAAAATTACGGGCATGCCCGAGGTTTCCCACCCGAGCGTCATGGGGGCGTTCAACCTGCGCAACCATATCATTCCGCTCGTGGACCTGAGTATCTGGCTGGACAAACAGCGGGAGCCTTCCGATTCCCCCAAGGTCATCGTCACGGAATTCAACAACGTGACCACCTCCTTTCTGGTTTCCGGCGTCACCCGCATCCACCGCATGAGTTGGGAGGCCGTGGAGCCGCCCAACCGCTACGTGTCCAAAATGAGCGGCGACAGCATCACCGGCGTGGTCAAGCTGGAAGATCGCATCGTCTTTCTGCTCGATCTGGAAAAGATCGTGGCCGACCTCAACCCGAATTTGGGCCTGCGCCTGGATATGAGCATCGAATGGCACTCGGCCACCCGCTACCGGGCCTTGGTTGCCGACGATTCGGTGCTGGTCCGGGAGATGCTCAAGGATTTGCTGCAAAAGGCCGGTTTCGACGTCACCGCCGTGCAAAACGGTCGGGAAGCCTGGGAACTGCTGCTGCAAATCAAAGAAAAGGCGGAGACGGAAAAACGTCCCGTTACCGACTACGTCCAGGTCATGGTGGCCGATATCGAAATGCCGGCCATGGACGGCCACAACCTGACCAAGCGCATCAAGGAAGACGGTGAGCTCAAGATCCTGCCCGTCATCCTCTTCTCTTCGCTCATTACCGACAAGCTCCGGCACAAGGGCGAGGCCGTGGGTGCCGACGACCAGATTTCCAAGCCCGACGTCAGCCAGCTGGCCATGCGGGCCAAGGCCCTCATCGAACAGAAACTCGGCACCAAGACGGCGGCCTAGAACGAGAAAGATGCCTCCGGCGGCCGGGGGCATGATGCCCCCGGACCCCTCGCACTGAGGGGTAACTACAAAAATGATCCCCCCAGGGCCTCGCCCTGGGGGGATCATTTATCGCAGACGACAACACAAAAATCGCCCCCCCAAAACAGGGGGACCGGGGGGAATGATTCCCCCCGGCGGGTCCAGGGCAGCGCCCTGGTCTTTCTTTTCCCTCTTAGCAGATGCGCGGCAGTTGCTCGCCTTCGAGCATGCCGAGCAGGCGCTTGCCGCCGAGCGGTGTCACCAAGGCCACCTTACCCGGATGGTCCGGCGTCACCCGGCCGACCAAGGCCGCCCGCGCTCCAAGCGGGTCGGCCCGCAGCACGGCCAGCGCCGCCTCGGTCCGGTCCCCCGGCAGCACGCAGAGAAATTTGCCCTCATTGGCCAAATAGAGCGGATCGAGCCCGAGCACGGCGCAGCCGCCGGCCACGGCCGGATCGATCGGAATGGTCTCCTCGCTGAGCTCCACACCGACCTGCGACTGACCGGCGATTTCGTTCAAGGTGGTGGCCAGGCCGCCGCGGGTGGGATCGCGCAGTACATGTACTTCCGGCACCGCCGTGAGCAGCTTTTCCACCAGTCCGTTGAGGGCGGCGCTGTCGCTTTTGACCGGCGCCTCGAACGACAACCCCTCCCGGGTGGAAAGAATCGTCAGGCCATGATCGCCCATGGTGCCAGAGACCAGCACCACGTCGCCGACCGTCGCCCGGCTGCCGCTCGGGGCCGGATCGCACATGACCCGGCCGATCCCGGCAGTATTGATGAAAATCTTGTCGGCGGCCCCGTGCGGCACTACCTTGGTGTCCCCGGCCACCACCTGCACGCCGGCCCGCTTGGCGGCCCGGCCCATGGAGGCGACGATCCGCTCCAGGACGGCCATTTCCAAGCCCTCTTCCAGGATGAAGCCGCAGGTCAAATAGAGCGGCTTGGCCCCCATCATGGCTATGTCATTGACCGTACCATGCACGGCTAGCGAACCGATATCGCCGCCGGGGAATTCGATCGGGTCCACGACGAAGGAGTCCGTGCTCATGGCCAGGCGGCCGCCGACCTCCAGCACCGCCCCATCGTCCATGCGGGCCAGGATCTCGTTGCCGAGATGCTTGAAAAACAGCTCGTTGATGAGCCGTTGCGAAGCCCTGCCACCACTGCCGTAGTCGAGTAAGACCTTATCCATGAGCGAACCTTTTTTTCGGTGGGGGGGATGGAAGAGCCGGGAGAAGGAACCCTCTTTGTAAAGAGGGTTCCTTCTCCCGGACCCTCATCTTCCCAGAAACTTTTAACGAAGTTGCTGTAAATTTACGGGCAATCTCGTTCCAGAGGACCGGGGGATCATCCCCCCGGGGCAGGTCCAGGACAGCGCCCTGGGCGCCCGAGGCATCGTCTACCCTTCCAGCTGATATTTGTAATAGGCGGCGCAGCCGCCCTCGGTGGAGACCATGCACGGCCCCACCGGCGTGGCCGGCGTGCAGGCCGTGCCGAAAAGCGGGCACCGGTTGGGCGGCAGCTTGCCCTTGAGCACCTCGCCGCACCGGCAGCCGGGCAGGGGCGGCACCTCGCGGAGCGTGACGCCGAGCGTCCGGACCGCATCAAAATCGGCGTAGGCCTCGCGGATGGCCAGGCCGCTTTGCGGGATGGCGCCCAGTCCCCGCCACAAGGCGTCGGTCGGTTCGAACACTTCGTCCATGACGGCCCGGGCTACGGGGTTGCCGTTGGCGGACACCACCCGGGTGTAGGTATTGTGGATGGCGGGATGTCCGTCCCGGCGCATGGCCACGATATCGAGCAGCGCCCCCAGGATGTCCGCAGGCTCGAAGCCGGTGATCACGGCCGGCACATGATAGCGCTCGGCCACGAAGGCGTATGGCGCCTCGCCGATGATGGCCGACACGTGCCCGGGCAGGATGAAGGCGTCGATCTTGGCTTCCGGGTCGTCCAGCAGCACGGTCAGGGCCGGCGGCACCAGCTTGTGGAAGCTCAACACCTTGAAATTGCGTAGCCCCTGTTCCCTGGCCAGCTTGATGGTGGCGGCCACGGTCGGGGCGGTGGTTTCGAAGCCGACACCGAGAAAGACCACGGTGCGGTCGGGATGGGCCGCGGCCACGCCCAAGGCGTCCACCGGAGAATAGACCACGGCCACCTGGGCGCCCTCGGCCTGGGCGGTCTTGAGATTCTTTCCGCCGGGACCGGGCACGCGCATGAGGTCGCCGAAGGTGGCGATGATGACGTCATCCCGGGCGGCCAGTTCCAAAAAAGCGGCCACTTCCGATTCGTGGGTGACGCAGACCGGGCAGCCCGGACCGGTGAGATGGGTAATGGTCTTGGGAAGCAGACTGCGCAACCCGCTTTGGAAGATGGCCACGGTATGGGTACCGCAGACTTCCATGAAACGCAGGGGCGTGTCGGCTTCCTTGATCAGTTTGGTGAGCAGGGACCGGCACAGGACCGGGTCCCGAAACGCGTCGGCGACATTCTCAGAGGCTTTCAAGTTCAAAGCCGTCCTGGAACAGTTTGATGGTTTCCAGGGCCTCTTCCCGATCCAGGCGATGGATGGCGAAGCCGGCGTGGACAATGACGTAATCGCCGACGGCAGCAGGTTCATCGATGATTTCCATGCGCACCTGCTTGGTGACGCCGCCGATTTCCACATCAGCAATTTTGTCATGAATGGCGGTAATTTCCATGGGCACGGCCAAACACATACGGCGTTCCTCCGTCAGGGGCTTGCGCGAGACGACCGCAGCGGTCCTCGCAACGAGGAAGAATATGCGCATTGTCTCCGGGCTTGTCAAAAGCGCCCTGCCGTCATACCAACCGAAAAGGGACCTCTCCCGACTGCGTCACCGGCATGTTTTCCGTCCAGTCGAACGCCTTGCGTCTTGCGCTGAGGAGGAACACGAATGCCCTTTTCCCGCCCGAATCTGAAAATTTCCACCAGAATCATCAGTATTTCGCTTTTGATTATGGCACTTTTTTGCGCGGCCATCTTTGGCTTTCTGTTGCCGAACGAAGAGCAGGAAATGCGGGACAGCCGTCGACATAACCTCCAAGGCATCGTCCAGATCGCGCTCAGTCTGTTGGCGGACTATCAGACCAAGGTAAAACGGGGCGAATTGTCGCTGGAGGCAGCCCAAAAACAGGCGCTCGCCCAGATACGGACCCTGCGCTACGGCCATGACGACTACATTTGGATCAACGATACCACGCTTCCCTACCCGACCATGATCATGCACCCGACGGTGCCGCGCCTGGACGGCACCAAGCTCGATCTGGCCACCTTCGATTGCGCCACTTCCGTGCAGTATGGCGACGGGCCGTCGGCATCCATCCCGGGCGGCCGGAAAAATCTTTTTACGGTCTTCGCCGAAGTGGCCCGCAAGAGCGGACACGGCTATGTGGGGTACCTCTGGCCCAAGCCCCTGCCGGGCGGCGGTGCTACCAAGGAGGCCTATCCCAAGCTTTCCTACGTGGCGCTGTTTCGACCGTGGCAGTGGGTGCTCGGCACCGGGCTCTACGTGGACGACATCGAGGCCAGAATCACCCGGGTGCATTACGGGGTGCTGGGCGTGGTGGCGGTGATCCTGGTCATCGGGTTCCTGTTCGGCGGCTTGCTCCTGCGCACCATTACCCGGCCGTTGGCCGCCCTTGTCGATTACGCCGGCGAAGTGGCCGCCGGGCATCTGGACGCCACGGCCACCGGCGTCTTCTCAGGGGAAATGGGGACGTTGCAGCATGCCATCGAAACCATGGTGACCCACCTCAAGCGCACCATCGACACGGCCGAAAGCAAATCCCAGGAAGCGGCCTTGGAGGCGGAAAAGGCCAAGCAGGCCACCAGTGATGTCGAGGAGGCCCGCCGTCAGGCCGAAGATGCCCAGCGGGCCGGACGCCGGGAAGCCGCCGGACGTCTGGAGGAAGCCGCCAACAGCCTGGCCGAGGCGGCCCGAGAGGTCTCCGGGCTGGTGGAATCCTCCGGCCAGGGGGCGCAGCAACAACGCTCCCGTCTGGACGAAACCACCACGGTCATGGAGCAGATGAACGCCACGGTGCTGGATGTGGCCAAAAGCGCGGGGGCGGCGGCCACCAGTGCCGAATCTTCGCGGCAGAAGGCCGCCCAGGGGGCCGAGGCCGTGGACCGGGTGTCCGAGGCCGTGGGTGAGGTCCAGCAGGGCTCCCAGGCCCTGAAGGAGCACATGGCCGAACTCGGCACCCAGGCCGAAGGCATCGGGGCCGTCATGAACGTCATTTCCGACATTGCCGATCAGACCAATCTGCTGGCCCTCAACGCCGCCATCGAAGCGGCCCGGGCCGGCGAGGCCGGACGGGGCTTCGCCGTGGTGGCCGATGAGGTGCGCAAACTCGCCGAAAAGACCATGCAGGCCACGACCGAGGTCGGTGGGGCCATTACCGGCATCCGCGCCGGCGTGACCGAAGCCGTGGCCGGGGTGGAGCGTTCGGCGTCCACCGTGACCCGGGTGTCGGAGCTGTCCCAGGACGCCGGGGCCGCCTTGCGGGAAATCGTCTCCCTGGCCGAGGCCACGTCCGATCAGGTCCGCGCCATCGCCACGGCTTCGGAGGAACAATCCTCCACCAGCGAGGAAATCACCCGGGGCATCGAGGCGATTGCCAAGGTGGCGCAGGAAACGGCGCAGGCCATGGATCACGCCGATCGGTCCGTGGCCGGCATGAGCCGGGAGACCGAGGCCCTGCTGCACCTAGTGGATGCGCTGAAGGGATAAGGTTAGCGGGGTGGATCGTCGGCCTGGCCGATCTCGGCGATGAGCACCGCCCGGAAGCACCGGGGAGGAATCAGCTCGGGATGGACGGCGAAACGGGCCTTCGAGGCGGCCTCCTTCGGCGTGGCGGCCGTGACCTCGACATCACCGGAGGCGTCCGTGGCGACCTTGGTCCGATAGCGCACCTCGAAGGTGCCCGGCGTCTCCAGGGGGCGGATGGACAGCGGTTCGAAGTGAAAATACGGTTCGTCCGAGCGCTCGTTGGGGTGGATGCGGCGCTGGGCGGCCAACATGGCTTGGCCCTTGCTCGAAGCCGAGACGATTTCCGTGCCCTCCCGGTTTTCGAAAAACTGGGTTTCATAGCGCACGCGGTATGTTTTCATGATACTTCCTGGGCTGTGCGCCCGAAGAGCACGATTTCCGGCATTGGCTTTTCCCGCCGGGGTTGGTATCAGGGCAGCTGTTGGCGGCAGCGGACAACCCGCCGCCGACAGTGGCGTTTCCCATGTCCGAACAGACCAGCGAACCCATCTCCCATCTCCCCGCACCCCAGGCGTGGCCCGGCTTCCCCAGGACGGACCCTCCCGCCGTCTCCTTCGTGCCGAGCGAAGCGGAATGCCTGGAGCTGTGGGATGTCTACGGCATGCTGCCCAATGTCCGGGCGCATAGCCTCCTGGTCGGCCACATGGCCTCATCCCTGGCCGAAGCGGCCACTCTGGCCGGGCTTGCCGTCCATGTGGCGGCGGTGCGGGCTGCCGCCCTGCTCCACGACCTAGCCAAGACCTATACCATACGCTACGGCGGCAACCATTGCCAGCTCGGTGGGGCCTGGGTCCAGGAACTGACCGGCAATCCGACCGTGGCCCAGGGTGTGATCCATCATGTCTACTGGCCCGGAAAAGTGGATATTCGGGCGCATTTTTTACCATTGACCATCATTTACAGCGACAAGCGCGTCAAGCATAATCAAATCGTCTCCCTGGAAGGCCGTTTCGACGATCTGCTGGTGCGCTACGGGAAGACGGCGGACATCCGGGCCCGCATTCGCAAATCCTTCCAACAGGCCGAGCGTATTGAAAAAGCCCTGGCCGAAACATTGGGCATGGAACTGCATGAACGTACTTTTGGTTGCCGGCGGCTGGTCGGGTGAGCGCGACATTTCCCTGTCCGGCGCGACACTGATCGAACAAGCCCTGATCGAACTCGGCCACACCGTCACCCTGTACGATCTGTCCCGGGACTTTCCGGGTTTCGTGGTGGCGGCCAAGGCGCACGACTTCGCCTTTCTCAACCTCCACGGCGCCCCGGGCGAGGACGGTCTGCCCCAGGCCCTGCTCGACGCCGCCGGTGTGCCCTATCAGGGCAGCGGCCCGGCCGGTTCGTTTTTGGCTCTGTCCAAGGTGGCCTCCAAACAGCTTTTCCGGGAAGCCGGCTTGGCCACGCCCCGCTTCGATTTTCTGCCCGGCCCGCCCCCTTCCGGATATCGTCCGGATTTCGGGCCACCCTGGTTCGTCAAGCCCAATCTCGGCGGATCGAGCCTGCTGATGACGCTGGTGCGCGATCCGGCCGATCTGCCGGCCGCCCTGGACCAGGTGTTTGCCAGCGGCGACGCGGCCCTGGTCGAGGAAGCGGTCAGCGGCGAGGAACTCACCTGCGCCATCCTGGGTGACGAACCGCTGCCGCCGATCCTCATTCGGCCCAAGGCCGGGGAATTTTTCGATTTTGCCAGCAAGTACCAGCTCGGCGCCTCGGATGAAATCTGCCCGGCCCCGATCGATCCGGGGCTGAGCCGCGCACTGGGCGAAATGACCTTGGCCGCACATAGGGTCTTGGGGCTTTCCGGCTACAGTCGGGCGGACTGCATCCACACCGCGAAAGGCCTGGCCCTTCTGGAAGTCAATACCCTGCCGGGCATGACGCCGACCAGCCTGGTGCCCCGCTCGGCCCGGGCCGCCGGGTTGTCCTTCGCCGATCTTATCGCCCGACTGATCGAACTAGGCCTTGCGCGACAGGCTAAGAGGCTTTAATTGACCCAAGCGCGGGGACGCAGCCGCAACCTGTTCGACCGCGTTTCCAACAGACCCCGCCCGAGGCGCACGAAGCGGCCGACGGCGCTTACCTCTTCCGGAGAGACGCATGAAAGCCATCCTGGCCCTTGAAGACGGCACCATCTTCCCTGGCAAAACATTTACCGGCGAGGGCCGCGCCGGCGGAGAAGTGATTTTCAATACCGGCATGACCGGCTATCAGGAAGTACTGACCGATCCGTCCTATACCGGGCAGATGGTCTGCATGACCTATCCGCACGTGGGCAACTACGGCATCAACCCCGACGATGTGGAATCCGGCAAGATTCGGGTGGCCGGCTTCATCGTCAAGGAATGCTGCAAACGGCCCTCCAACTGGCGTGCCTCCGTGACCCTGCCCGAGTACCTGGAAAGCCAGGGCGTCATGGGCATCGAGGGCATCGACACCCGGGCCCTGACCCGGCATTTGCGCGTCAACGGCGCCATGCGCGGCTATTTCTCCACGGATGTCTCCGACCCGCAAAAAGTCGTGGACGCGGCCCGGGGCCTGCCGACCATGCAGGGCTTGGCCCTGGCCGACAAGGTGGCCTGCTCCGCCCCCGTTGTCTGGACGGGCCACGGCACCACGCCCGCGACCATCACGGACGGCCGTTACGCCTGGCCGGGCGAGGGGCCGCGCCTAGTCGTCTTCGACATGGGCCTCAAGTGGAACATCATGCGCCTGTTGACGGCCCAAGGCTTCGATTTCCTGGTGGTGCCCTATACCACCACGGTCGATCAGGTGCGCCGACTGGGGCCGGACGCCATCTTCCTGTCCCCCGGTCCGGGCGACCCGGCGGCCCTGCCCGGTCTCGTGTCCACGGTGACGACCTTGGTGGACGAATATCCCGTGGCCGGCATCTGCCTGGGGCATCAGCTCTTGGGGTTGGCCCTGGGCGGACGGACCTACAAGCTCAAGTTCGGCCATCACGGTCTCAATCACCCGGTCAAGGATCTGGCCAGCGGACGTATTGAAATTTCCTCGCAGAATCATGGTTTTTGCGTGGACATCAAAAGCCTCTCCGACGTAGAGTTGACGCACGTCAACTTGAATGACGGGACGTTGGAGGGGTTTGCCCACAAGAAAAAGCCCGTGATCGCCATTCAGTATCATCCTGAAGCGGCCCCGGGGCCCCATGACAGTCGGTATTTTTTCACGCGCTTCCGCAACCTGGTGCGCAAAGAGACCGGCAAATAAGCATTGGCGCGTAAGCGCCGGGGACGCATGTCCGCCGAACTCACCAAGGCCAGAACACAGATCAATAAAGTTGGAACCCTCCTCAAGCAAGGCAAACCCTTGCCGGCGGTTTCCGCTTTGTATGAGGCCGTGGTCGCGGTCCTGCGCACCCAGCTCATGAAATCCGAGAAGGAAGAGTTTTCCAAGCTCATTACCGATGCCGTTCTGTTGCTCAACGGCGATCGTAACTTGCGCCAACAATATCCTCTGATCCTTCAGTATACGCCCGGCACTGAAAAGGAGCTGGCCGACACGCTGGTCGCTGTGCTTTCGGAATTGCAGGCCACGGTCGTGGAAGAGGCCAAGGATATCATGGCGGACATGGAGGATCGCCTGGCCAAGGGCTTGGCCGAGGGCAAGCGGTTGCTCGAGGAAAAGCAGTTTGACGAAGCCAAGGCCGTCTTGGAAAAGCTGGCCCGGGAATTTCCTCATGACGCCGAGGTGCGCGCCCGCATCGCCCAGCTGTTTATTGCCGGGGAACGCTACGAAGAAGCCTTCGCCTATCTCGACGAAGCCATCGAATTGGACCCGGATCAAATCCGCCATTACAACAGCATCGGCATTGTCCTGCGCAAGCTCCATAAGTACGACACCGCCGAAAAATACTTCATGCGGGCCGTTGCCTTCGCCAAGACCGATCCGAACCTCTATTTCAACCTCGGTCGCGTCTATTTGGACTGGGAACGTTGGGACAAGGCCGAACGGGCGTCACGCCTGGCCTTGCACCTCTCCCCCTCCTTCGTGGAAGCCCGCAAGCTCCTCAACTTCGCCCTCAAAAAGCAGGGCAAGCAGCCCGAATCCGCCTAGATCCGTCGACGGGCCTAGCCCATGTCTTCAGCGGCCGACGTCCCGTCCTGTGGGAATTCGGGGGCTGTCTTCTCCGCGTTTGTTACGAGCGGGCGGGGAACCAGATCTTGGTAGCCAGGAGAAAAAGCGCGCCGCCGATCAGCACTTGCAGCGGATAGGTGAGGAGCATCGCCCGGGGGAGGATCATCGGCAGAAGGGCCAGGGCGAAGGCGGGCGGCGAGGCCAATCGTAACAGCCGAATGAGGGCGAAGACCGTCACCACCGCCAGTCCGGCCGCCAACCACAAGGCGTCGGGCAGCAAACGGAGCGCCCCCTCCACCCAGAGCGTTCCGGCCGCCGCGGATGCCGTCAAAAGCAGCAGCAACCGTCCGCCCTTGCCCCGCCAGGAACATTCCGGCTGCGTCAGTTCGACAAAGGCCACCAGCAGCGGCGGCGCGATGATGAAGGTCCAGGTGGAGCGCATTGCCACCCCGGCGACGACCAGCACGCACAGGGCCAACTTTCCGTAATAGGCCAGGGTATGGTGGCCGCGCGTGAAACAGCAGACCGGCTGGGTCCGTGCGACCTCGGCCGCGTTCCTCCGTTCCTTGTGCCCGGCCACGATGGCGATAATCCCGGTCATCAGGCACACGCTGACCGGGTACACCCAGCCGTGGATATGGGTGATGATCGGCAAAACGGCGGCGGAAAAGGTGGGCGAGATGGACGAGCGGCTCACCTGCAATTCCAGGAGGACCAGCACGAAGGCGCAGCAGACGGCAATGGCCAGGGAGGCTGGCACAAAACGCAGGACCAGGACGCCGGTGACGGCCCCCAGCGTCGGGGACAACCAGAGCGTCCAGGCCGGCCCCGGCCAGGGACGTTCCCGAAGCACCCAGGCCCCGAAGGTCAAGGCCGCTATCTCCGGGAAAATGACGTCGTTGCTGCCGAGCCGGCCGGCAATGACCACCATGGCCATCACCAGGAGGATGGAACCCCCGATCGCCTCGCGCGGCCCGGCGGCGAGGTGCTTGGAACGCACGGCGGACACGACACCCGTCTCGAATTATTGGTCGTTTCGCTGCGGCGGCAGGACAAGTTCCGGCGCACCCCAGGCCGGCGCCCAACGGTCGAGCTGCCGGCGCGGCAGTTGGACGAGAACGGGCTTTTGCGCGGGATCGAGCCATCCCAGCAGAACCTGCATGGCCGCCTGATTCATGGCCGTGCACCCGGCCGTCGGCGCGCCCGGACGCCGCCACAGGTGCATGAAGATGCAGGAACCAGCGCCGGGCTTGGTCCGCGGGGCGTTGTGGTTCACGAAAAGGCCGTAGCGGTACAGTCCGTCCGGCCGCAGCATTCGATCCGGGCTGTCCCAATCGTGCGGCGTCGCGGGATTCTCGTCGAGCATTCGGTTATAGGCTTTCGAGCCGATGGTCTCCACGCACACCGTCTCCGACGTGATCCGATGCATGGGCATCTTCGTGGGATGCCACAACTCCTCGGGATTGTAGGCAAAAGCGTTGGCAAAGGTGAAAACGCCGGCCGGCGAGCGTCCGTCGCCCTCCACCTTGAGAGGCCCGTCCGAAAGGGCCGCGCCGTGCAGGCCCAGGCCCCAAGCCAAGCCGTTTTTCCCGAGCGTGACGGGAATTTCGTCGCCGACCGGCCGCCACGGGCCGTTCCCTTGGCGGGCAAAGCGGCGCAAGCGGCCTTGATTGGCGTTCCAATCCGCAGCCACCACCAGAATCAGCTGCCGCGATCCGCTCAGGGGCGAGACGGCGGTTCCGCCCGGGCGGCTTTGGGCGACGGTCCGGGCCATCCCCCGCTCGGAAGGGGACCTTTCCGCCCGGCAGGCGGCAAAACAGACGAGAAAGGAAACGCATAACACGGACAACATGAAACGTGTGGGACGTGACATGGGCGGCTCCGGTTCATGGCATTGCTGTTGCAAGAAAGCGTCGCGCGTGTTTATAAAGAGATATCGCCTTGCAGGGAAGGCTTCATGCAAAAAAAGTATCCATCCGCCCCACTCCCCTTGGGAAGCCATGATACCGACGTCCTGGTGCTCGGAAGCGGTCTGGCCGGACTGCGAGCGGCCCTTTCCGCCAAGATAAGCTATCCGGAAGGCCGGGTCACCCTCGTCTCCACCTTGGCGGGACCGTCCGGCTCTTCCTTTGCCAACCCCAATGACGCCTTCGGCATGCAGGTGTGCCGCACTCCGGAGGAGCAGGAAACCTTTGCCCGGGAAGTCTTCGCCCTGGCGTCTCCCGGCCGGGTCGATCCCCGTCTGGTCACCCTCTTGGCCGAGGAAAGCGAGTCCCGGTTCAAGGATCTTCAGGACATCGGCGTGCGTTTTTCCCGCATCCCCGGGGCGTCCGGAGACGGCGGCGCGCCGGGCTGCTTTTCGCCGGGAACGCGCCGCGCCGCCCTGGTCGGCAACCTGGCCCACGTATTTGACTGCTTCCGGCGGCGTCTGGATGCCCTGGGCGTCGATTGGCTGACGGGGTGGCTGGTGGCCGCCTTGCCGGCGACGCCCGGAGACGGACGTGTCCGGGGGGCCCTGCTGTTTTCGCCCGAGGGGCAAGCCTTGGCCGTCCGAGCCGGCGCCACCATTTTGGCCATTGGCGGGCCGGCGCCGCTTTTCGCCCGCCATTTGGCCGGACCGGGAACGCCCGGCTATTCCCTGGGCCTGCTGCACCGGGCCGGCGTCACCCTGATCAACCCCGGTTTCTTGCAATTTTTCTGGAGCGTGGTGCCCGGCCGGGCTTTCTTCCCCATGGAAAAGGCCTTTGCCGCCGATTTTTCGGTGGAGACGGCCACCGGCATTGCCCGTCCGCTCCTGGGCCATCCGGAGGAGGAACTCGCGCCTCTGCGCGCGTCCCGGGCCAGCCATTGCCCCTGCGCCTATGGCCGCCCGGACGCCCTGCTCGACGCCGCGCTGGCCGGTCTGGCCGATGCGGATGGGATCGTCAGTTTGGGGCAGGGAAACGGCCTGGTCCAGGTGGCCCTGCATGCGCACGCCGGCAATGGCGGCGCGGCCATCGACCCCATGGGGCACACCGACGTGCCCGGGCTGTTTGCCGCCGGGGAATGCGCCGGCGGCATGCACGGCGCCAACCGACTGGGCGGAGCCATGGTCACGGCAACCCAGGTCTTCGGCGCCCGAGCCGGCCTGGCCGCCGCCATGGAGGCCTGCCTGGGCGAACCGTTGCCGGGAAAACAGTTCCAGGATTTGGCGACCCGGACCTTGGTCGCCCTGCCCCGGGACCCGGCCGCCCGCGACCACGCCCTGGCCTGGCTCGGCCGGGAACTCGCGCGTCAAGCCGGCCCGGTTCCCGGGCCCGGATTGGCCGCCCTGGCCCAAACGCTGGAAGAACACCTCCAACACCCCACGGACTGGATGCTCGACCTCTCCCGAGAAACCGCCCTGGCCATCGTGCAGGCGCAATTGCACACGGCAAAGCCGGCGACCGGCAAGGCGGCCTGAAGGCAGCCCCGTCCGCGCGAATCGCATTTGTATCGTATTATCCAGCCAACTGACGGGCCATATCGACGGCTGCCGCCAGGCTGGCCGTACTGGCCCGGTCCGTCCCCACCAGATCGAAGGCCGTGCCATGGCCGACCGAGGTCCGCACGAAGGGTAGGCCCAGGGTGACATTGACGGTTTCGCGAAAGTGCATGAGCTTGAGCGCCGGCAGTCCCTGGTCATGATACATGGCCAGCACCGCCGAAAATTCCCCTCTGGCCGTCCGGTAAAAGACCGTGTCCGCCGACAGCGGCCCGACCGCCGCGATCCCCTTGCCGACGGCGGCCTCCACGGCCGGGCGCACCACGTCCTCATCCTCGCGGCCGAGCAGCCCCTTTTCCCCGGCATGAGGGTTCAAACCGCAGACGGCGATCGGCTTTTCGGCCACGCCCAGCCGCCGGACATGGTTCCAGGTCAGTTCCAGGCAGCGCATCACCCGGTCGTAGGTGACAAGCCCCGGCACCTTGGCCAGGGGCGGATGGGTGGTCACCAGGCTCACCCGCAAAATCGGACCGCACATGTGCATGCACACGCCGTTGCGCCCCACGCCCGACCGCTCAGCCAGAAACTCGGTATGGCCCGGAAAATCGAACCCGGCGGCGTTGAGGGCTTTCTTCGACAGGGGGCCGGTGACCAAACTCCAATCGGGATGGGCGGTCAGGGCCTCCAGGGCAGCCTCCAGCGAGACGCCGGCGGCCACCCCCCCTTCCGGTGTCTCCTGCCCCGGGGACACGGGCAGGCCGACCAGACGCGGCGGCTCCACCAGATAGAACCCCGGTGCGGCCTCGGCCAAGGCCAGGGCCGAGGGAAGGCGCGTCCAGAACGGCGGAATACCCAGGCGTTCGGCATGCCAGGCCAAGGCGGCGCTGAGGCCGATCAAACCGACGGGGGCAGCCGGGGGCGGCACGGTGGCGAACAGGCGGCATACCAACTCCGGGCCCAAGCCGTTGGCATCGCCCAGGGTAACGAGCATCGGTTTCGTCGAGACCTTTTCCATAAGAATCCTTGTCGCGTTTCGTTGGAGGAGATCCGCCGTGTTGCGGTCACTTCCCGTCAGGGGGCAGCGGCGTCTGCTCGGGGATGAGGGCCACGGCGGCCAGGGGCGGCAAGGTCAGGGAAAGGTAGAAGGGCCATCCCCCGACGGTGGCCGGCCGGGCCATGACGCCACCGCTGTTGCCGGCGTTGGTACCGCCGAAAAGGGCCGCGTCCGAATTGTATATTTCCCGCCAGAAGCCAGGCACCCGGCAGCCCACGGCGTATCCCTCGCGGACCACCGGCGTAAAGTTGAAGGCCCACAAGATCTGGGAGCCGTCCGGAGCCTTGCGCAGGAAGGTGATGACCGACGAAGCGTAATCCGCGAGGTCCACCCACTCGAAGCCTGTCCAGTCGTTATCCCGGACAAAGAGGGCCGGCGAGGTGCGCAAAAGTTGATTGAGAGCGCGCACCAGGGACATGGCGCCCTGGTGGGGAGCGAAATCGAGCAAGGCCCAATCGAGCGGTTCCCGGGAGGACCACTCCTTCCACTGGCCGAACTCGCAGCCCATGAAAAGCAGTTTTTTGCCGGGATGGGCCCACATGTAGGACAAAAAGAGCCGCAAATTGGCCATTTGCTGCCACTGATCCCCCGGCATCTTGCCGATGAGCGAGCCCTTGCCGTGCGTCACCTCGTCGTGGGACAGCGGCAGGATGAAATTTTCGTGGAAGGCATAGAGCATGGAAAAGGTGAGCTGATTCTGGTGGTAGGAACGGAACACCGGGTCCTTGGTGAAATAATCCAGGGTATCGTTCATCCAGCCCATATTCCACTTGAAGGTGAAGCCCAGACCGCCGGTGTAGACGGGACGGGATACGCCGGCCCAGGAGGTGGATTCTTCGGCGATCATGGCCACGCCGGGAAAGTGCTCATGCACCACGGTGTTGCAGTCGCGCAAAAAATCGATGGCGTCGAGATTTTCCTTGCCCCCGTATTTGTTGGGAATCCACTGCCCTTCGTTGCGGGAATAGTCGAGATAGAGCATGCTGGCCACGGCGTCGATGCGCAGGCCGTCCACGTGAAATTCCTTGAACCAATAGAGGGCGTTGGCCAAGAGAAAATTGCGCACCTCATGCCGACCGTAATTGAAGATGTAGGTGCCCCAGTCCGGATGCTCGCCCTGGCGCGGGTCCTCGTGCTCGTAGAGCCCCGTGCCGTCGAACCGACCCAGGCACCAGTCGTCCTTGGGAAAGTGGCCGGGCACCCAGTCCAGGATGACGCCCAGGCCGTTTTGATGACAGACATCAACCAAATACCGCAGATCGTCGGGACTGCCGTAGCGCGCGGTGGGCGCAAAATAATGCCCGGTCTGATAGCCCCAGGATTCATCCAGGGGATGTTCGGCCAGGGGCATGAATTCGATGTGGGTAAAGCCCAGATCGCGTACGTAGGGCACCAGTTCGTCGGCCAGGTCGCGGTAGGAGTAAAACGACCCGTAGTCGGCATTTTTCCAACGCCAGGAGCCGGCATGCACCTCATAGGTGGCGATGGCCTCGTTTATCGGCGTGCCCTTGCGCCGCCGAGCTTCCATCCACGGGGCGTCGTTCCAGACGTAGTCGTCCAAGGTCCATGTCAGCCCGGCCACGCCCGGGCGCTTTTCCGTGGCAAAGGCGAACGGATCGGCCTTGAAGACCGTATCGCCGTATTTGGTGACCACGGCGAATTTGTAGAGGACACCGCGCCGAAAGCCGGGAATAAAGCCGGCCCAGATGCCCGAGGCTGCGACCGGATAGAGTGTCTGGACGCCCGGTTTCCAATCGTTGGCGTCGCTCACCACCGAGACGGATCGGGCGTTGGGGGCCCAAACGGCGAAACGGTAGCCCGCCCCCTCCGGCCCCTCGTACGGATGGGCGCCGAGGATGCGATAGAGATCCCAGTGCTGGCCCTGGCCGAACAGATAGATGTCGAGTTCCCCGATGGTGACGGGCACACAAGGCGCATACGGCGTCGAGGCTACGCTCATGGAACCACTCCCTAGGATTTACCGATCGGCAAGGCGTTCGGACTAGATGTCCGCGCCCAGCTCCCGGTACAGGTCGATATAGTTCTTGGCCGCTTTCTCCCAGGAATAGTCCGACCGCATGGCCCGGAGCATCATGGGACGCCATTCCTCGGGGCGGGACCAGAGTTCCAGGGCGTCGAGAATGGTCCGATAAAAGAGGTCGGCGTCGGGTTCTCCGAAGGTGAAGCCCGTGGACTGCGGATCGGGCCAGGACACGATGGTATCGCGCAGCCCGCCGACAGCCGTGGCCACGGGCAGCGTGCCGAAGCGCAAGGCGTACATCTGGGTCAGGCCGCAGGGCTCGTACCGCGAAGGCATGAGGAAGATATCGGCGCCGGCCTGGATGCGATGGGCCAGGTCTTCGGTGTAGCCGATGCGCACGGCCAGCTTGCCGGGATAGGTCTCCATCATGTCGAGCAGCACGGCTTCGTCGTCGAGACTGCCCTCGCCCAGGACCACCACGGCCACATCCTTGTCCAGGAGCCGGCCCATGATGGAAATCAGGAGATCGATGCCCTTCTGTTCCCGGATGCGTCCGATGAAGCCCAGAATGGGCCGCTTGAGGAAATGGCGGTCCAGCCCCAGCTCCGTCACCAGGTTGCGCTTGCACGTCGCCTTGCCGGACAGGTCGTCCACGCTGTAGGTGCTCGGTAGATAGTGGTCATGGGCGGGGTCCCAGACGCTGTAATCGGCCCCGTTGAGGATGCCGCGCAGATGCCCGGACCGGCGGGTCAGGATGCCTTCCAAGCCGCAGCCGCAATGGGGATAGAGAATTTCCTGGGCGTAGGTCGGACTGACCGTGGTGATGCTGTCGCTATAGGCAATGCCGGCCTTAAGCAGGTTGAAATCGCCCCAGAATTCGGCGCCGTCCATGTTCCAGGCGCTTTTGGGCAGGCCCGAATCCCAAAACAGCCGGGACGCGAACCGCCCCTGGAAGGCCAGATTGTGAATGGTGAGGACGGTTTTGGTGTTGCGCCAATAGGGGGCTTCCGGTCGCAGGAAGTGCAGGTAGGCCGGCACCAGGGCGGCCTGCCAATCCTGGGCGTGGACGATGGCCGGCGCCCCGTCCAGCCGGCTGGCCCAGGCCATGGTGGCCCGGCAGAAGAAGATGAAGCGCTCGCAGTTGTCGAAATAATCGCCGTCGTGGGTGTTGTAATAGTAGCGGCGATCGAAATACTCTCCCCGCTGGACGAAATAGACCGGCACGTCGTCGCAGGTGGCGGTATAGATGTCGGCGGTGATGGGCGCCCAGGGGTAGCCGACCCGGCATTTGGAATAGATAAGCCGGAGCTGATGTTCGCCGGCATTGAGCCGTCCGTAGTACGGCGAGATCAGCGCGACATTGACGCCTTGCCGTTTGAGCTCCTTGGGGAGCGCCCCCATGACGTCCCCAAGACCTCCGGTCTTGGAAAAGGGGTACATTTCCGAAGCGACAAAGAGGACCTGGTGATGGAACTTCATCGCGCTCCTCGGAGTGACCGATGGCGGCCCGCCCGGGAAACGGTCTCCCGGGCCGAGAAGGCTGTTTGGCCGCCGGCCATGCCGTTAGGGCTGATTGAACCGCAGGAACTGCCGGGCATAGTCGTCCAGGATACGGGCATGATCAAAGGCCAAGGGACTCGGCCAGCGCCCGACCGGAAAGACGTCCAGGGAACCGGCATCATCGCCGGCAGCCAGACGTTCGATATCCAGGGGGGAGGCCGTAAACACCACACTCATGGTATGCTGCCGGGGATCGCGCTTGGGATCGGAATAGACGCCCAGCAGGCCGGTCAACTCCACGGTCAGGCCGGTTTCCTCCTGGGCCTCGCGGATGGCGGCCGTTTCCACGGATTCGCCGTAGTCCACGAAACCGCCGGGAATCGCCCAACCCAGGGGTTCGTTCTTGCGTTTGATAAGCACCACGCCGCGTCCGGGAATGCCGATAATGATGTCTACGGTAGGCACCGGATTGCGGTAATGGACGACGGGGCCGCCGCAATGGGGACAAGGTTTGGTCAAGGGCATGTATCAGGCTCCATATCTTGTCGCCGTCTGTGCCCCAAAGGCGACCATCGGGCGGCAACAACTGGGAAAATCAGCGCAACAGACTATAAAGAAACGTCTTTTTTTCAACTGCAGAGTACGCCAAATGAACCCTCCTGACAAGATCGTTTTGGAACATGCCGGAGCACTTGGCGATTTTCTTTTGGCTTGGCCGGCGCTGGCGGCCGTGGCCCGGCATTTTGCCGGGCGGACAATTGTCGCGGCCGTGCGGCCGGCGCATAGCCTCTGGATGGCGCCGTTGGCCGGCCCCTGCCCTCCCGAGCTGCGCCGAGCCCTGGATGCCCGCTTCGCCGGCACGCTCTGGCCCGAGGCGCTGGAAGGCGTGCTGGTGGTCCGGCCCGGGCTGGCCAAGCGGCCGGACGTGCCGGACAGCCCATGGTTCTGGTTCCTGCGCGGTTTGCGGGAAGGGAGCGTGGCCTCGCCCAGAAAACTGTACGCCGATGCCCTGGCGGCCCATGGCGTGCCGTCCCTGGCCGATCCGGCCGCCCTCTTTCGAGAGCATTTCGGCGGTCACGCCCCCGACGGCAGGACCGCCCTGCTCTTCCCCGGCGCCGGCCATCCGGACAAGGCCTGGCCGCTCGCCAAGCTGGAGGCGCTGGCCCGGGCACTCGCCGACCGCGGCCTCAAGCCGCGCTTCGTCCTGGGGCCGGCCGAAACGGAACGGGGAACGGCACCGCGAACAGGCGATTGCCTGGTGCCGGAGAACCTTGCCGCATTGTCCGCCGCCATCCGGGCGGCTCGATTCGTGGTCGGCCCGGACTGCGGGCCCATGCATTTGGCCGCCCTGCACGGGGTCCCTGGTGTGGTCCTGTTTGGCCCAACCTCGCCGCGACAATGGGGGCCGCCGGGACTTCGCGTCGTCACGGCCGCCCGGCCGTGCGCGCCCTGCGTCGCCCTGACGTCTGGTCCCTTCGCCCCGGACTGTCCCCGGCCGCTGCCCTGCCTGGACGCCATCCGTGTGGAGGACGTGCTGCAGGCGCTCGCCCCCTGGCTTGTCTAGGCGGCCGGTTGGGCCTGGGCCGTCAGCACCACGCCGCGCAGGATATTGCCCGATCGGGTCCGGACCTGCGGCGTCTCCAAAAAGGAGATGCGAAAGCCGGCCGTCGTCAAAAGATCCGTCAATTCCGGGATGGTGAAATGGTGGGCGGCGTACAGCACCGTGTCGCCGTCGCGTACCAGAAAGCTCCCCGCCTCGCCCGTTTCGTCCACGCCCCGTTCGTACCGAGCGTGATAGAGCGGCAGGTCGCCATTGCGGAGAAAGTCGGCCACGGCCAGCACCCGGCGGGTCACCCGCCGCACTTCGCGCAGCAGGGCCAACCGCTTTTGGGCCGGCACGACACAGGTCAGCACGGCCTGGAGAAAACAGGCATCAACGGTGGCATCGGCCAACGGTAAGGGGGACAACACGTCGGCCTGAGCCACGGCCATCCCCTTCCCCCGGGCCAGGGCGAGACTCGGCAGGTTGATATCCAGGCCGCATTGCAGACGGCCGCAGCCCTTTTCGGTCAGTTCGGCCAGAATGCGGCCCGGGCCGCAGCCGAGGTCCAAGATGCGGTCATCCGGCCGCAACGCGGCCACGACCTGCGGCAGCAGGGGCAATGTCGAAGGAACGGCAGGCGTTTCGCGCCAATACACGGCATTCCTCAATCGAAAGGAAACCAAGCGAACGGGAAGGGTTCGCCCCTCCCGCCATGGGTTACTTTACGGCACCGGGCTCGAAGCCGATGGCATCGATGGCGGCCTTGATGGTATCGGGCGCGGCATCGCCCTCAAAGGAGGCCATGCCCTTTTCCAGGTCCACCGCGACGTCGGTCAGTCCCGGAATCGCCGACAGGGCCTTGGTCACGGACGCCACACACTTCGGGCAATGCATGCCCTTCACTTCCACGGTTCTCATTGTACCTCCCGGGGGTGCGAAGCAACAAGGGCCAGGGCCGCGGCAAAATCCAGCGTGCCGGCGTAAATGGCCCGGCCGGAAATGATCCCTTCCAAGCCGCGATCGGCCAGGGGCAGGACCGCCTTGACATCATCCAGGGTCGCGACGCCGCCGGCCGCCACAACGGGCAGTCCGGTCACGTCGAGCAACCGGGAAAGCGCCGGCAGATTGAGGCCGGACTGCATGCCGTCTCGGCTGATGTCCGTATAGACGAGGAAGGCCGCCCCCTGGTCGGTGAGGCGCGGCAACACGTCTTCCACGGTGAGCCCGGCGTCCTCGACCCAGCCCTTCACCTTGAGCCGACCGTTGACGGCATCGAGGGAGACGCCCACTCGATCGGGAAAGGCCCGGCAGACGGCGGCGAAGGTTTCGGGATCGGCCAGGGCCATGGTGCCGATGATGATCCGGCGTACGCCGGCCTCCAGATAGGCGCCGGCGGTATCGAGATCGCGGATGCCGCCGCCGAGTTGCACCGGAATGCCGATCCCCGAGCAGATGCCGGCAATCAGGTCGAAATTGCGGGGCTTGCCGCTAAACGCCCCGTCCAGATCCACCAAATGCAGCCAGCGCGCGCCGAGCCCGGCCCAATGCCGGGCCATGGCCTCGGGATCAGGGGAAAAGACCGTTACCGCGTCGGCCGCCCCCTGGCGCAACCGCACGCACTGTCCGTCCTTGATGTCGACCGCCGGAAATACGATCACAGGCCGAACTCCCGGACGCATTGGGCCAGGGCTTCCTGCGACAGTTCCGAAGCCGTCAGGAAGCGGCCGTGGCGGGCAAAGAACTTCTTGGCATTGAGCAGATTCTCGGACAGGGGCTGCTGGGTTTCCTCATAGTGGAAATGCCGGACGATCCCGCCCGTGCGCACGTCGAGCAGATAGATGCTGATATCCACGCTGGCCGGATTGGTGGCGCCGATGTCCGAGCCGTCCCGCTCCTGCCAATTCAGCGCCAGCGGCACCAGGATATAATCGGCGCCGGCGCACTTGCCGACGTTTTGCCAATAGCGGCGGGCGGCCAGCCGTCCCGATTCGTTGCCGCGCGACGCTGTCTTGGCACAGCTCGCCACCATGCCGGAAGGCGCGAAATGCTGATTGGAGTTGGCCAAGGACTCCTGCAGGATGGTGTCCAGCCGGGGTAGCGCCGTCTCGGGCACGATATGTTTGGACGGCAGATAGCCCGAAAGCAGATCCGCGTCGCTGCTCGGAATCGTAAACGGCGCCACGGCAAATGTCTTGCCCAGGAAGGCCACGGCCGAAATGGCGGCATCCGAGGCCACCGGCGGCTTGGACCGAGGGGCGGTCCGTCTGACGCAGCCGGCCGCGAGAAAAATTCCCGTCAGTGCCACAACTACCAGGAATGATAAAGATTTCTTACGCATCAGTCCAGGCTCCCCTTGGTGCTTGGCACCCTGGTCCCATCGGCGGTCATGGCCCGACGCAGGGCCAATCCCAACGCCTTGAAGGCCGCCTCCACCAGATGATGGCCGTTTTGTCCGTATTCGAAATGCACGTGCAGGTTCATGCGGCACCCCGTCGCCAGGGATTTGAAGAACTCCCGCCACACGTCCTTTTCCTCGCCGGCGATGACCGCAGGCAGCACCGCTTCACGATACACGAGATAGGGGCGTCCGGAAAGATCGATCACCACCTCGCACAGTGCTTCGTCCATGGGAACCTTGGCCTGGCCTACCCGGGCGATACCGGCCTTGTTGCCCAAGGCCTGGCGCACGGCCTCGCCGAGGCACAGCCCGATGTCCTCCAGGGAATGGTGGGCATCCACCTCCATGTCGCCCCGGCAGGTCAGCGTCACGTCGCAGCCGGACCAAAAGGCGAACAGCGTCAGCATGTGGTCGGCAAAGCCGAAGCCCGTTTGCACGGCAGCCTGCCCGGTCCCGTCGAGGCTGATTTCCACCGCCACGCGGGTTTCCTGGGTTTCCCGGGAAAAGGATGCGGATCGATTGGCCATATGCCTTTCTCCCGACCGGTTCAGACGGCCGGGCCCTCCTTGTCGGCGGAAGCCGGTTTACGTGTTTCGGGAGCGCCGTCGGCGGGGGGGGACCCGGATCCGGCGGCCGGCGTCTCGGCAGTGAGCGTCGTGTCCGTCTCGGCCTGCCGATGTTCCTTGTCGGCCCGTTCGACTTCGGCCTCCAGGGTCGATTTGACGTCATTGCTCATACGCCGGAATTCGGCCATCCCCTTGCCCAGCGTCCGCATGATATCCGGCAGCTTGGAAGGACCGATAACGATCAGGGCCACCACAAGGATGACCAGCAGTTCCGTGGAACCGATGCCAAACATAGACAGACTCGTTTCGCGCGCGTCATCGACGGCGGACGTTGGATCCGCCCGCGGCGGCTATTCCCATTCGATCGTGCTCGGCGGCTTGGACGAAACGTCGAACACCACCCGGTTGACGCCCTTGACCTCATTGATGATGCGGGCCGACATGGTGGCCAGGATCTCCGAGGGCAACCGCGTCCAATCCGCCGTCATGGCATCCAGGCTGTCCACCACTCGAATGGCGGCGACGTTTTCATACGTGCGGCCGTCGCCCATGACGCCGACGGTCTTGAGCGGTAACAGCACGGCAAACCCCTGCCACACTTTGCGATACCAACCGGAGGCCACCAGTTCGGCCTGGACGATTTTATCCGTTCGACGCAAAATCTCAAGGCGTTCCTCGGTCACTTCGCCAATGATGCGGATGGCCAGTCCCGGACCGGGGAAGGGATGGCGCCAGATGATGGCTTCGGGAAGCCCCAGTTCCAGGGCCACCTTGCGCACTTCGTCCTTGAAGAGCTCACGCAACGGCTCGATCAGGGAGAGCTTCATGACGTCCGGCAATCCGCCGACGTTGTGATGGCTCTTGATGACGGCCGAGGGCCCTTTGAAGGACACCGATTCGATGACGTCGGGATAGAGCGTCCCCTGGGCCAGGTACTTCACCTGCGGCAACTTGGCCGCTTCGGCCTCGAAGACCTCGATGAAGGTCGCGCCGATGATCTTGCGCTTCTGCTCCGGGTCGGTCACCCCGGCCAACCGATCGAGAAAGAGCTTCGACGACTTGGCATAGGTGAGGTTCAGGTCGAAGTGTTCGCGCAGATAGGCGGTGACTTCCTCACCCTCGCCCAGGCGCAGCAGACCGTTGTCCACGAAGATGCAGTGCAGCTTCTTGCCGATGGCCTTGTGCAGCAGCACGGCCACCACCGTGGAATCGACGCCGCCGGACAGGGCGCAGACCACATGACTGTCGCCGATCTTCTCCCGCAGGGAGACGAGCTGGGATTCGACAAAGCTGGACATGCTCCAGCCGGTGGCCAGGCCGGCCACGCCGAACAGGAAGTTGCGCAGGATGCGTTCGCCGTCGGCGGTATGGTGCACCTCGGGATGGAATTGCAGGGCGTAGATGCGGCGGTTCACGTCGGCCAACGCGGCGATGGCGACGTTTTTCGTCCGCGCCGCTACCACGAAGCCGTCGGGGGGCGAGACGACCTTATCGCCGTGGGACATCCAGACGGTATGGTCGGCATCTCCCGGCAAGCCGGCGAAGAGCGGAATGTCGGCCAGGATGGTCATTTCGGCCCGGCCGTATTCCCGATCCGTGGACGCGGCCACCTGGCCGCCCGGCTGGGTATGGGCCAGAAGCTGCATCCCGTAGCAGATGCACAGCATCGGCAGGCCCCAGCCGAAGATTTCGGTGGCGAACGGCGGCGCGTCGGGATCGGTGACACTGGACGGCCCCCCCGACAAGATGATCGCCTTGGGTTCAAGCGCCCGCAGGGCTTCGGGACTGATGGTGCACGGATGAATCTCCGAGTAGACCCCGGCCTCGCGAACGCGGCGGGCGATCAACTGGGTATACTGGGACCCGAAGTCGAGAATGACGACCTTGTCGGGATGGGACATTAGTAGTTCTCCACGCGGTAGTTGGGGGCTTCCTTGGTAATGATGACGTCATGGACATGGCTTTCGCGCAGCCCGGCCGGCGAAATCCGCACGAACTGGGCCTTGTCCCGCAAATCCGCCACGGTGGCGCAGCCGCAGTAGCCCATGCCGGAACGCAGACCGCCCACAAGCTGGTACAGGCTCTCGGTGACGGAGCCCTTGAACGGTACCCGGCCGACGATCCCCTCCGGCACCAGCTTGTTGGAGCCTTCCTGGAAGTAGCGGTCGGAGCTGCCGTCGCGCATGGCGTCGATGGAGCCCATGCCGCGATAAATCTTGTAGGTGCGCCCCTGGTAGAGCACGGTCTCGCCCGGGCTTTCCTCGGTGCCGGCGAACAGTCCGCCCAGCATGACCGTATCGCCGCCGGCCGCCAGGGCCTTAACGATATCGCCCGAGAACTTGATGCCGCCGTCGGCGATCAGGCATTTGTCGGCCTCGCGGCAGGCCTTGGAGGCCGCCATGATGGCCGTGACCTGGGGCACGCCCACGCCGGCCACGACCCGGGTGGTGCAGATGGAGCCCGGTCCGATGCCGACCTTGACCGCATCGACGCCGGCTTCGATGAGCGCCTTGGCGCCTTCATAGGTGGCGACGTTGCCGGCCACGAGCTGGCAGTTGGGGTACTCGGCCCGAATCTCCCGCACGGCCTCCAGGATGTTCTTGGAATGGCCGTGGGCCGAATCGAGGACCAGAAAATCGGCGCCGGCTTCCAGCAAGGCGGCCGCCCGTTCGTCCCGGTCGCCGCTCACGCCGATGGCCGCGCCCACCCGCAGACGACCCAGGTCGTCCTTGCAGGAATAGGGATACTTCCGGATCTTCTCGATATCCTTGATGGTAATGAGGCCGCGCAGCTTGTTGTCCGCGTCCACCACCAGGAGTTTTTCGATACGGTTCTCATGCAGATGCTTCTTGGCATCCTCCAAGGTGGTCCCGACCGGCACGGTGACGAGATTGTCCTTGGTCATCACGTCGCGCACCTTGGTCACCGAGTCCTTGACAAAACGAACGTCGCGGTTGGTGACGATGCCGACCAGCCTGTCGCCTTCCACTACGGGAAGGCCCGAAATGCTGTACTCGCCCATGACCTCCAAGGCCTGTTCCACGGTCATGTCCGGCGGCACGGTAATGGGGGCGATGATCATGCCGGACTCGGATTTCTTGACCTTTTCCACTTCAAGACGCTGGCGGGCGATGGTCATGTTCTTGTGGATAACGCCCACGCCGCCGCTACGGGCCAGGGAAATGGCCATGCGGGATTCGGTGACCGTGTCCATGGCGGCGCTGACAAGCGGAATATTCAGCTTGATGTCAGGCGTCAGCCATGAGGAAACGTCAGCCTTGTCCGGAAGGACTTCCGAATACCTGGGGACGAGCAGCACATCGTCAAAAGTCAGTCCGAAATCGATACATTTCTCCATAGGAATCTTCTCCGGGTTATGGGACGGCCCGTGTGTGGCGGTTGTAAAGGAAACGGCAGGGACATGCAAAAGCCAAAACGGGCGTGCGGAGAATGAATCGAGGTCGAGAAAGGCCGGAACGGGCGCCGGACGTGTCGAGGAGGTCCGAGGCCCGTCCCTCCCAAAGCACTCGGCCGGTGGCCAGGACATAGCCCCGATGGGCAATGTCGAAAAAGAATTGGGTGTTTTGTTCGATCAGGCGCACGGGAATGCCCTCGGCGTTGATGCAGGGAATGATCGCAAAAATATTTTTCACCACCAGCGGAGCCCGGCCCCGGGACGGTTCGTCCGGAAGCCGCAGTCGCGTTCGGGTCCTGTGCGCCCGGCCGATCGCCAGCATCGGTTGTTTGCTGCCGGAACGCCTGCCGCCGACCGGGAAACGGCATCCCTTCAGTACCGAAAAAAGCGTGTCGCTCCAATCCTCGTCCCCAAGAGAACGCCCCCCCCTTTTTCGCGCCGCGCCACGGTCGGAACAGGCTGCATCTTTTCCATTTTTACGATACAGGCGAAGGAAAGCGTGTGGCGAGCCCCCAGCCTCCGTTTTGATGCCGGGACAGCCACAGGGATTCGCGCCGAGAGGCAACCCCGGAGGAGTACTATGACACCGACACCCGCAAGCGAAACAACCTTGGCCGACCGCCTGGAGGGCCTCACGTTCGGAGCCGCCTTCTCCCGGGAAGAGCTTCACGTGCTGTCCGGCTCTCTGCTGGAGAACGCTTTTCCGGCCGGGGCGGTCATCATTCAGGAGGGCCGGCGGGCCACCTCCCTGGCCTTTATCGAAACCGGCACGGTGACCATCCAAAAGGAAGAGCGCGGGGATTCCGAACGCCACATCATTGCCCTCTCCCGGAATGCGGTCATCGGCGAAATCGCCTTTTTCGACAACGAACCCCGGTCGGCCACGGTCGTCGCCCAAACGGACGTCTCTCTCCTGATTCTCACTCGGGAACGCTTCGATGCCCTGGCCGAAACGCATCCCGACTTGGCTATCAAGGTCCTTTTCTACATCGGACAGGTCTTAAGCCGGCGGTTGCGGCAGGTGACCGGACGCTACGTCGGCTTGCTGGCCTAGGCCGTGCTTTCGGAAAAAAAGCTTTTCGCCGCATTGGGTTCAGGCTATTGTAACGTGTCTCGAAAGTCCGGATGGTTCCGCATGGCGGCTGCCTGTCGGTGCCGGCCAAACAACGTGAGGAGGATCATGATGCGCCGCGTTTTTTTGTGGGCCCTACTCATCGGTTTTCTCGGCATGGGCTGCACCCGCCCGCCCTATTCCAGTCAAGGCAAGGAATTGGCCGCTGTGGAGGCCGATTACACCGATTGCTATACGTTGGCGTCGCTGGCCACCAATACCCCGCCTTACCCGAACTCCCCCCTCTGGGAGGTCGACCGGCAAACGGCGACCTGCATGACGGGTCGGGGCTACCAAAAACATTTTCGGCTGTTTTAGGCCCCGCCGCCCTTGCCTTTTTCAGGCGGAACATTAACTATAGTCATGTTCAACGGGGGCGCCCTGGTTTCGACGGGGATAGCAAGGCCCTGGTTGCAGGCCGAGGTGCCGCGAGGCCTCGTAAAACACGCGGCAACTGGTTAACTGCCAACGATTACGATTACGCCCTGGCTGCTTAATGACAGCCAGCGTCCCATCGGCTGACGCCTGATACGCCGAACCGGGACGCCACCCCTATCAGGCTGGCGCAAACCTTCTGTCCATCGGGGTACGCGCGAGACTTAAGGCGGACTGGCCAAGGGCGGCCCGGCCGAAAGGCCTGCCTGCGGCGAGATTGTTTTTCGGTCTAAGCCTGTAGATGCCTGGCGCGGCGCGTTCTCGGACGGGGGTTCGATTCCCCCCGCCTCCACCAACAACACTTTTCATGAAGTCCCACAAGGTCCCAACAGCCTTGTGGGGCTTCACTTTTTAGGGCTTTCGCGTCCCGATTCGTCCCATCCCATTCCTTGACCGCCCCAATCCGTTGGGGGCAAAAAATGGGGCAAATTGAAATGCGCAACACCTGCGCGACGATTTTGCCCCAACGTATCGGCGTAACAGTGCACGCTCTCAGGGAAAGTGGGCAGGTGACAGGCAGCCGAGCCAAAAAATCACGTCTCCTGCGAGCACGGCAGTGCCCCGCGCTCCGGTTTGCCCCCACGTGCGCTCTGGACATGGGCCAGCAAGTTCCAACGGCTCTCTCAGAGCGTCAACCGTGATCACAGTTGAGCAGATCGCAACCATCGAAGCGGCCGTCGCCTGGCCGGAGGTGTAGGTAACTATGCTGCGATACATCAAAGCGGGATGGGAAGAGGTGAAGTGGCTCGGAAGGTGGGCTTTGGGGAAGGAAGACGGAAATCCGTTTGAGGGAGTTTGAGTGAGACGGCTTCAACGGCACACCGGACGGTTCGCATTTGGTTCGCAAACTGCCATTCGAGAGTTCGCAAAATGCAAACTGTTTGGGGCAAAGACGGGCATTTTTGAGCAGAAAAAAATGCCTTGACCAACCTGGAAACTCCCGTGTAGTAAGCATCTCCGCGATTAAGCCAGCGTAGCTCAGTTGGTAGAGCAGCTGATTCGTAATCAGCAGGTCGGGAGTTCGAGTCCCCCCGCTGGCTCCAGGAACAATCAAGGGCTATCGAAATCGGTAGCCCTTTTTTTCGGCATGTGGCAGGCTTTTTTGCCTGTATCCATGCCACGCCGCCAGGCTTGCCAATGCCGGACGGCTCCCTATTTTTATGGGAAGCGCATGTTGCACTGCGCCGTGCGCCAAACGTCTCGTTGCTTTGCCTTGCTTACACGCCGAAAAGACGGCACGCCCTTGTCGATGCCCCATATCGAGCGATGCACGACGCCGATAACGCCCGCCCGGCGGGCAAAGGAGCCAAGCTCATGGAGAAGGAAGATCTGCGCCGCGAAATTCAGGAATGCATAGAAAAAAATGGTCCGGAACGGGCGAAGGAAATCCTCTATGCCCGTCTGGGAACCGATCCCGAATTCATGGCCGCCGCCACCTTGCATGGTATCGAACTGATCGAGGCGATGCGGGAATCCGAAAAGACCAAGGGCAACTGACCGACGGCCGGACACTCGGGAGGTGATCCCTGTGGAGAAAGCCCGCACGCCGCACCTGACCACGCCCCGGTAGTCGATCGACCGCCGGGGTGTTTGCTGTCCGTCGGCTGCATCGCCGATCGCTTCCGTCGTCCGCGCGCATTGTCAAGGCCGCAACCATGGGATACGAAAGTCCATGCCGTACGATCAGACAAGCTTGGCCAAAAGGGCCAAAGTCTTCAAGGCGTTGGGGCACCCCAGCCGTTTGCTCATGATCGAGGCCCTCGGCGAGGGCGAAAAATGCGTGTGTGAGCTGCGTGAACTGGTCGGCTCGGATATCTCGACGATATCCAAGCACCTCAGTGTGTTAAAGGAAGCGGGCATTGTCCGGGACGAACGCCGGGGCACGAGCATCTACTATTCGCTTCGGATGAAGTGCGTGTCATCCTTTTTGGCCTGTGTCCGTCGATTTTTCGAACAACAACTCGAAGAGCAATTCGTCTTGCTGACCGATTTGCGAAAAAAAGGACAGCCTTGAAGTGAAGCACGGGAAGCGGCTGTTTTGCGCTTGCCATTGTCACACGTATTTTTTAAAATTCGTGACATTGAACGCGCATTGTTGCGAACCCCTTTGGGCGGCAGCAAGGAGAACCCGTGAACGCTGCAAGCAACCCCGACCATCCCGACGCGCCCGCGCGCCATTTTCATAATCGCTATACGGCCATGGAATGGGCCGGTGCCTTCGGCGACATCGGCACGCTTATCCCCTTCGTGGTGGCCTATATCACCATTCTCGGCATCGATCCGCTCGGGCTTCTCTTCATGTTCGGCATCTCCAAGATCATTGCCGGCCTGTTCTACAAAACCCCCATTCCCATCCAACCCATGAAGGCCATCGGCGCGGCGGCCGTGGCCGGTGGCATCACCCCGGCGGCGCTGTTCGCCTCGGGATTGACCACCGGTCTGTTCTGGCTCGTCATCGGCTTGACCGGCACCATCCGTTTCGTGTCCGCGCTGGCCACCAAGCCCGTGGTTCGCGGCATCATGCTCGGCCTGGGCATGTCCTTCATCGTGGAAGGCATTCACCGCATGGTAGGCTCCCCGGTCCTGTCCGGCGTCGCCCTGGTCGTCACCTTTCTGTTGCTGGGCAATCCCAAGATTCCGGCCATGTTCGTCCTGCTCCTCCTGGGCGTGGTGGCCGCCGTGGTGAACAAGCCGGAACTGCTGACGGAACTGGCGCATATCAATATCGGTTTCCGCCTGCCGGAATTCGGCCTGCACAAGATATCCTGGGACGATATCGTCACCGGCACGCTTCTGTTCACCTTGCCGCAGATTCCGCTCACCTTAGGCAATGCGGTTGTGGCCATCACGGCAGAAAACAATGAACTTTTTCCGGATCGTCCCGTCACCGAGCGCACTATGTGCATTTCCCAGGGCATCATGAACCTGCTGTCGCCGCTGTTCGGCGGCGTGCCCATGTGCCACGGTGCCGGCGGCATGGCCGGCCATGTGCGCTTCGGCGCCCGGACCGGCGGCTCCCTGGTCATCCTCGGCTCCATCGTCATCGCTATCGCGCTCTTTTTCAGCCAGTCCGTGGCCGTCATCTTCAAAATGTTTCCGCCGGCCATTCTCGGCGTCATTCTGTTTCTGGCCGGCGCCGAACTGGCCATTACCGTCCGCGATATCGGCAACCGGAAATCCGCCTTCTACGTCATGGTCGTCGTCGCCGGTTTCGCCATGTGGCATATGGGCGTGGCCTTCCTGGTCGGCGTTGTCCTGGACAACGCCCTGCGCCGAGATTGGATTCGGCTCTAGCCTCGCGACCTTCTCCCGCCCGTCTCGGAGGCTTCTTTCTTCTTGCCAAATGCGTTCGGCCTCTATATTTTCCTTTTTGGCCAAATAACAAATATGACTTCCGGAGCAGGCCAGGACCGTCCCGGGCTGCCAACGGAGCCATTCCAACCAGGAGGCCGGTATGCGCTTTCTTGCCCAACTTTTTCCGGAATTCGCGACCAAGCTTGACGAGTTGGATGCCCTCTACGCGGAAAAGCGGCTCATCGATGAAAAGACCTACCAATTCATCTGCTTTGCCCTGTCGATCAAGGCGCGCTCCAAACCCTGTGTGCTCAAGCATTTCAAGGGCGCCCTGGACGCCGGGGCCAGCCTGCAGGAGCTGGCCTATATTCTGGCGCTGGTCATGCGTGAAGCGGCCGGTGCCGATGATTGTTGGACCCATGACGTCTTGGGCGAAGTCGGTGACATCGTGGCCGGCAAGATCGGATGCGCCTGTCAAAAATAATCTGTGTGAGGAAACACCACATGAAGATTCAAGTGCTCGGCGCGGGCTGCGCCAAATGCAAGGAGCTGGAAAAGCTGATCAAAGCCGTTGTCGCTGAAACCGGTGTCGCGGCTACGGTGGAAAAAGTCACCGATTTCAAGGAAATTGCCGCCATGGGCGTATTCGCCACGCCGGCCGTGGTCATTGACGGCGTCGTCAAATCCGTGGGCGGCATCCCGCCGAAAGCCGAGATCGCCTCTTGGCTTTCCTGATCGGACCTCCAACGCTTCTCCGACGACCGCATTCGACCATTCGCTCTCTGGCAGCGCTGCCGGCAGGCCCACGTCTCGGCCGGTAGTGCTGCCGGCGCCGGAAGATTGTGCTTGCCAATGGCATGACCTAAGCGTATGATTCTAAATTCCTTCTTGGCGTTATACCAGAGCGGAGAGGTACCGAAGTGGTCGTAACGGGCCCGACTCGAAATCGGGTTGTCGGTGAGTAACCGGCACGTGGGTTCGAATCCCACCCTCTCCGCCAACCAAGACTTTCATCAAGCCCCACAAAGTGTCAAACCCCTTGTGGGGCTTCTATTTTTTGGTTTTTTGACTTGCACCTCCTTGCATGGCCGTTCTTGACAGCGCAACCACGTTTGGGGCAAAAAATGGGGCAAAATTCAGGATAGCGACATTTCGAGGTAAATTTTTCCCCGCTGACCAAGGGATCCTGCACGATTTCCATGACGACGTCGTGCCGCAGCGTTTGAACGGTAACACACGCACATCATAAAGAAGGCCCTTGGCCGTCTTCCCGGCCTCGGGATCGGGAGGAAACTCCACCCCAAAAGTTCCCCTCCCTGCAGTTCTCAGTCTTCGCACTGCCGTTCGAACTGGCTGATATCCATATCGAACGTTTCACGAAACGCCTGCTCGAAGTCCGTATCGCGGAGTTGGCGAAAATAGGTAAACAGGGAACGCTCTCCCCGTTGCTCGACGAGTTCCAGCACGGCTAGCGATCCCATGGCGTAGATCAGCGCGCCACCGTAACGGTTTTCCGCGGCCATCCAATCGGCCGTACTGCGCAGGCCCGCCAAATGCGGTCGTTGGCTCGCGGAACGGACGCGCTGGCGCCATGTCGCGCGAAAGGCAGCCACACTGCCGAGATGGGCCTGCTCCACGACCTTCGCCGCGATGCAGTTCGCCACGCCTTCGCTTATCCAGCGGACACCGGCGTGACGTTGCCGGCTGACCTGGGCTTGGAACTGATGGGTAAGTTCGTGGGCGGCGACAAAGACCTTGCTGACAAGGGACTCCTGGCGGCCGAGATCCTCAAGGATCGTACCCTGCGTGGACAGGCCGATCGACTTGCCGGCCCGGTCGATGGCGGCATCGCGGTCGTGCCGAGTGCGACGGATCAGCGACTCGATGAAGGCTTCCTTGTTGGCGGTAATCACGAGCCGGACATCATGGTCCAACGTCAGCCCGTAGGTATCGTGAAAAAAATCCAGACTTGCCTCAATGGCCCGCTGGACCGCCTCGAACGCCGCCTGATTGACGTCCGAATCGTCCACAACGGTCACGGAGCCGGCCAAGGCCGGAACGACGCCGACCGCTCCCAGCCACAGGCAGACGGTCATCCCCCGAAGGAGGATGCGCAAGGCGCCCCAGGCGAAACGCCGGCCCTTCCCCCCGCCGCAAAATCGTGCGCTCGAGGCGCTGCCATCATCCATGGTGTTTCTCCCGGAGCTTTTGCATGCCGACGCTCCGTACCCAACGAAACCCAACGTTGCGCCATACTCGCAAATCAGCCACGTCAGAGCAATGGACGTTTTTCGGGGAAGGACGCAGAGGGCTCTTTCCCGCTTGGGGCCTCCCTGGAGACCTTCGTGGCGCGCTGCCCCTGGGACGAGGTGCAAAACGGCATGACCAGGCGCCTGGCCGGCGTTTCCCAGGCGCGCAGCAACGATACGGTGCAGCTCCTGCGGGCCTCGCTTCCATAAAGCGCTCTTTCACCTTCATCGGCCTTCAGGAGGCGTTCGCGCTGGGCCGTCTGCTCGGGATGGATGCAGCCGCCCTGTCCCCTCCCGCCCAAAACGTCAGTCCGACCGCCACAATCGTCGACGAGACGACCCAGGAGGACAATACCCTGGATGCCGCACTGTACGCGTTTTGCCGTGACCTTTTCGAGGCTGAGAAAAAATGCCTGCACGTCAAGACCCCTGTCACGGAACACCGTCCGCAACAGGAAGGCTAACGGCGCATGCGGACCGGGCAGGCCCGGCTCGCGCGCAATCTAAAGCAATTTTTGCAGCAAACCGACAGGGGCCCAATCAGGCAGGCGCAGACGCTTTTCCGGGAATAGCCGGACGGCGGCCCGGGTGATCCACTCCCGGGAAGCGACCAACCGATCGAAGGTCAGCCAGTCGCCGGTCGCATCGTGCTCCACGCCATATCCCGCTACACGGAATCGTATGGGTTCCCGTTCACCCACGGGCAGCATCTCGACCGTGACGGAGCGCGCGGCCGTATCCAGGGCGACGTCGAGCACTTCCCCGAAGTCCTTGAGGTATTGCCTGGCGGCCGCCAGCAGAAGCTTGGACAGGGATTTGTCCTTGAAACCGGTCAGATCAAGCGCCATCACCACGACAAGGCCAGGGACACGTCGTCCAGGCAGGTCTTCAGGCCTTCGGCACAGGGCGGAATGATGTAGTCGCCATTGAAACAGGCCAGACAGTATGGCGGTTCATGACCGTTGCAGTGGACCGAGTTCAGAAGTCCCTCGATGGAGAGGAAATGCAGGCTGTCCAGGCCGATGAACCGGCAGATTTCATCGACGGACTGATGGGCGGCGATGAGCTCGCCCTTGGAGGAAAAATCAATGCCGTAAAAGCAGGGGAACTGAATGGGCGGACAGGACACGCGCATGTGGATTTCCCGCGCGCCCAGCTCCCGCAGCCGTTTGACCCGGGTGCGGATGGTGGTCCCGCGTACGATGGAATCCTCGACAATAATGATGCGCTTGCCCTTGATCATGCTCTTGACGGGATTGAGCTTCACCCGAACGCTGAAATCCCGCATGTCCTGGGAGGGCTGGATAAAGGTGCGGCCCACATAGTGGTTGCGCACCATGCACATTTCGAAAGGCAGCCCCGAGGCCTGGGAATAGCCGATGGCCGAATAAATGCCGGAATCCGGGAACGGCATGACGTAATCGGCATCCACCGGCGCCTCGTGCGCCAGGATGGCCCCCATTTTCTTGCGCCGCTCGTAGACCACTTCCCCGAACACTTCCGAGTCGGGCCGGGCAAAATAGATGAGCTCGAAGACGCACTGACGCACGGGCTGCGGATCGCAAATGCGGTAGGACTGGAGCCGCTTGCCCTGGATGACCAGCATTTCCCCCGGCGCCACCGAACGGATGGGCTCGGCCTCCATCAAATCGAAGGCGCAGGTCTCGGACGCGAGCACATAGGCTTCGCCGATGCGGCCCAGCATGAGCGGCCGGATGCCGTGGGGATCGCGGACGGCGATGATCTTGTCGTTGGCCAACAACAAAATGGAATAGGCGCCCTTGACCTTGTTGCAGGCCTTGATGACCGCCTCTTCCAGGGAATGGCCGTTCAAGAACTTGGCGATGAGGTGGACGAACACCTCGGAATCGATGGTCGTCTGAAAAATGGAACCGCATTTCTCCAATTCGGCGCGCAGTTCCATGGTGTTGACCAGATTGCCGTTGTGGGCGATGGCCAGATGGTAATCGCCGAAGCGGACCAGAAACGGCTGGCAGTTGCGCAACAAGGAGGCGCCGGTGGTGGAATAGCGGATATGGCCGACCGCCACTTGCCCCTTGAGCTCCTTGCCCAGGTGGCGTTCGGAAAAGACATCGGCCACCAAGCCCATGCCGCGCTGCTCCCGAATCCGCGTGCCATCCCAGGTGACGATGCCGGCCGATTCCTGCCCCCGGTGCTGGAGGGCGTACAGACCGAAATAGGTCATGCGCGCGGCCTCGGGATGGCCGTAAATACCGAAGAGTCCGCAGTATTCCTTTTTCATAACCGCCACGCCGCAGCTACACGGCTCCGTAATATTCCTGCAAGCTTTTCACGCAAAGCCCGCAACCCTCGCGTTCCCGGATGGCTTGTGCCATGGCGGTGGCCCCGGCCGCCGTGGTGGCGTACGGAATGCCATAGAGCAACGCCGTCTGGCGAATGGCCAAGGAATCGCGCACGGTGCGCTTGTCCGAGACGATATTGATGACAAGGTTGATTTCGTGGTTCTTCATATGGTCGACCACATGCGGTCGGCCCTCGAAGACCTTCATCACCGGCGTCACGGCCACGCCCTGCTCGCTCAAATAGGCGGCCGTCCCCTTGGTCGCCATGATGCGGAAGCCCAGGCCGTCGAGGATCTTCGCCGCGGGCAGAATGGCTTCCTTGGCGCTGTCGGCCACGGAAATGAACACCGTGCCCGAGAGCGGCAGATGCTGGCCGGCGCCAAGCTGGCTCTTCATAAACGCCAGGGCGACCGAGGTATCCACGCCCATCACCTCGCCGGTGGAGCGCATTTCCGGTCCGAGCAGCACGTCCACGCCCGGGAAGCGACGGAACGGGAAGACCGATTCCTTGACCGCGTAGTAGCCGGTACGGCGCGCGGACCAGGGATCGAGCTCCTTGAGCTTTTTGCCCATGATGACGTTGGTGGCCAGTTTGGCCAGGGGCACGCCCGTGGCCTTGGACACGAACGGCGCCGTCCGCGACGCCCGGGGGTTGACCTCCAGGATGTAGACATCGCCGTCCTTGACCGCGAACTGAATGTTCATCAGGCCGATGACGCCCAGCTCCGTGGCCAGGGCCACGGTCTGGCGCTTGATTTCGTCGACCAGCTCCTTGGAGAGATTGTGCGGCGGCAGCACGCAGGCGGAATCGCCGGAATGGATGCCGGCCTGCTCGATATGCTCCATGACGCCGGCCACATAGGTGTCGGTGCCGTCGCAGACGGCATCCACATCCACCTCGGTGGCGTTGACCAAAAACTTATCGATCAATATCGGATGGTTGCCGGAAACGACAACGGCATAGGCGAAGTAGTTTTCGAGGTCCTTTCTATCGTAGACGATCTCCATGGCCCGGCCGCCAAGCACATAGGACGGACGCACCACCACCGGATAGCCGATCTTGTCGGCGATTTCGGCGGCCTCCTCCACGGTGAAGGCGGTGCCGTTTTCCGGCTGGCGCAGGCCGAGCTTGATGAGCAATTCCTGAAAACGCTCCCGATCCTCGGCCCGATCGATGCTGTCCGGTGAGGTGCCGAGAATCCGCACCCCCGCATCAAGCAGCGGCACGGCCAGGTTGAGGGGAGTCTGCCCGCCGAACTGGACGATGACGCCCTCGGGCTTTTCCACCTCGATGATGTTGAGCACGTCTTCCAGGGTCAGCGGCTCGAAATACAGGCGATCCGAAGTGTCGTAGTCGGTGGAGACCGTCTCGGGATTGGAGTTGACCATGATCGACTCCACGCCCATGGCCCGCAGCGCGTAGGAGGCGTGGCAGCAACAATAGTCGAACTCGATGCCCTGGCCGATGCGGTTGGGGCCGCCGCCCAGGATCATGACCTTGCGGGCGGTGCCGGTATCCACCTCCCGGCCGGTCTCGTAGGTGGAATAGTAGTACGGCGTGTACGCCTCGAACTCGGCGGCGCAGGTGTCCACCAAGTAATATGTCGGCGTCAGAGCCATAGCCTGGCGCAGTTTGCGGGCGTCCAGGGCCGACGGCAAATGCCACAGGGAGGCAATCTGCGGATCGGAAAAGCCGCATTGCTTGGCGGTGGTGAGCAGTTCCCGGCAGGCGGGATTGTCCGCCGCGATCCGGTCCGCCGGGAAGGTCGCCAGCTGCTCCTCCAGATCGACCAACTCCTTGATCTGCCGGAGGAACCAGGGATCGATCCAGGTCGCCTCGTGGATGTCCTCCAGGGAGACGCCGCAGCGCATGGCCTGGCGCACCTGGAAGATGCGCTTGGAGTTGGGCTTGCGCATGTCGGCCAGGGTCTGCTCGCGGTCGGGATTGCAGGCCTCGAAACCGTTGCCCAGGCCCATGGCCCCGATCTCCAGGGAACGCAGCCCTTTCTGCAAGGCTTCCTTGAAGGTGCGGCCGATGCTCATGGCCTCGCCCACGCTCTTCATGGCCGTGGTGAGAAAATCTTCCGAGCCGGGAAATTTCTCGAAGGTAAAACGCGGGATTTTGACCACGCAGTAGTCGATGGTGGGCTCGAAGGACGCCATCGTTTCCCGGGTGATGTCGTTGGGAATCTCGTCCAGGGTGTAGCCCACGGCCAGCTTGGCCGCGATCTTGGCGATGGGGAAGCCCGTGGCCTTACTGGCCAGGGCCGAGGAGCGCGACACCCGCGGATTCATCTCGATAATCACCATCTCGCCATCGGCCGGGTTCACGGCGAACTGGACGTTGGAGCCGCCGGTTTCCACGCCGATCTCGCGCATGATGGCAATGGCCGCGTCGCGCATCTTCTGATATTCGACGTCGGTCAAGGTCTGGATAGGAGCGACCGTAATGGAGTCGCCCGTATGCACGCCCATGGGATCGACGTTTTCGATGGAACAAATGATGACGCAGTTGTCGGCCCTATCCCGCATGACCTCCAGCTCGAATTCCTTCCAGCCGAGCACCGACTGTTCGAGCATGATTTCGCTTTTCATGCTGGCGTCCAGGCCCACGGAGGCGATCTCTTCCAGATCCTCCATGTTGTAGGCCACGCCGCCACCCGTACCGCCCAGGGTGTAGGCCGGACGGATGATGATGGGAAAGGCGATCTTCTTGCCCCACTCCCGCACGTCATCCATGGTGTGGCAAATGCCGCTCTTCGGGATGGTCAGCCCGATATTTTCCATGGCTTCGCGGAACAGTTCCCGGGACTCGGCCTTGCGGATGACCGGCAGTGACGCGCCGATCAGCTCCACGCCGTATTGCTCCAGCACACCGGATTCGGCCAGAGCCACCGCCGTGTTGAGGCCGGTCTGGCCGCCCAGGGTCGGCAACAAGGCGTCGGGGCGCTCCCGGGCGATGACCCGGGCCACCGTTTCCGGTTCGATGGGCTCGACATAGGTCCGGTCGGCCAGCTCCGGGTCGGTCATGATGGTCGCCGGGTTGGAATTGACCAGGACGACCTTGTAGCCTTCTTCCTTGAGGGCCTTGGCGGCCTGGGAACCGGAATAGTCGAACTCGCAGGCCTGTCCGATGACGATAGGCCCCGAGCCGATAATCATGATCTTCTGAATATCCGTCCGTTTGGGCATGGTGTGGATTTCTGTATTAGAGGGTGGAACGACAAAAAGCGGAACCGAAAAGGGATAAGCCATTGCGCCCCGTTGAGCAAGCGATTTGCTGCGAGGGCTCCCCGGCGGGGCGCAAGGGGAGCCTGGCGGACGGAAGAGCCGGCCCTGCCCCCGACGGAACAGCCGCCCTACGGCCACTGGCGGCGCCCTCTCCGGGCGCACAAGGGAAAAAAACGAACGCCCTATTCCAAGCCGAGCTGGGCCAGGAGGTCGTCCACGTCGCCCTGCTTGCTATCGATCTGGGGGCCCTTGAGTTCGGAAACCTTCTGCGTAGCTTCGGCCCGCAGTTCCGCAATGGGCTTGTTCGGGGCCTGCTCCCGGGCCTTCAGCTGAATGCCCGTGGACAAATAGAGGTCGAAAACGATCTGCTCGACTTTTTTGATGGCACCGATAATGCGTTTGATGCGCTGACCGGTCAGATCCTGGAAGCTCAAGGTGGTCATGATCCGCATGAGATCCGCGCCGAGTTCGGCGTTGGCCGTGCGCAGTTTGTCCACGGCGTCCGACGCCGGCGCCCCGTCGGCCAGGCCACCCAGCAGCGTCTCGGACTGCGCCTGCAAGTCCAGGTGCTTTTCCACGATATCCATGATCTCCGTGGTGGCCGTTTCCGTGGTTTCGAGAATCTTATCCAGCTGGAGGGCGGCTTCCTGGAAAATCTGATCGGCCTGCCGTTTCTCCGTCTCGACATGGTTCCCGTTTTCGACTTTGGCGGCCTGATTGATTTCCCGGTAGATGTTTTGCAGGCCCTGGCGCATTTCCTCGTTCAAGCGCTTGTAGAACTCGCTTTCCACCAGGGCCTTGGTGAGGTTCTGGGTCACCTCCCGCTCGATGGTGCGGCTGATGCTCTCCCGCAATTCCGGCATCACATCGCCCAGGATTTTGGCCAGCATCCCTTCCAGCATTTCCTCGTTGTTCACCATGACGCCTCAATCCCACTTGTTGCCGCGCAGTTCATCGCGCTGGCTTTGAAAGACGAATTGCACGATGTGCTCCAGATCCCGCTCGCGAATCCGGGTGAAATCCAGGGCATAGACGGGTTGCGTATCCTGGTTTTCCTGACGAAGGATGCGGCCGATGGCTCCGGCCATGCGCAATGGGAAGCGCGAGAGGACGATCACGGCTTCGACGTGCTGCTCCACGGGCAAGGAGGACTCGGTGATAAAACGGATGCCGGCTCCGCTGATTTCGGTGATATCGATGGAAACGGGGAAATCGGCGTTGATCTGTTCGCGGCTGTGCATGGATAACAGCATGTCGAGCTTGGCGTTGATCGTGCACAGCATGGCGTACAGCGCCTCGCTCATGCCTGGATCACGGCTGTCGGGCAGGCCCTCGCAGGCCCCGAGGGGCGGCGTTTCCCGGAAAAGCGGCACGTCGTCCGGATGGGCGAGAAGCCGCAGAAAACCGCGAAGCCGCGTGGGAATGCGCATAAAGGTGCGTTTTTCTTCCACTATAGCCGCTCCGTGTTACATGGCCCCGTTTTCCACCAGAATATCCATGGCCCTGACCGGGCACACCTTGGTGCACATGCCGCAGGCCGAACAGCTCTCCGGATCGAACACCACCAACCGGGTTTCGCGGTCGAGATGCAGGGCCCTGGTAGGGCAAAGTGCCGTGCAGACGCCGCAATGGATGCAGGAGGACTCATCGCGGGAGACGCGCTGGGCCGCCGGCACCACCACCACGCCACGCTCCTTCAGGTACTTGAGCCCTTCCTCGAAGGCGCCGGATTGCCCGGAAATCTCCATGGTCATCTGCCCTTCCTGGCGCGGCGTGATCTGCGCCTTCAAGATGCTGAAACGCAACTTGTAGATGCCGGCCAGATCACAGACCAGGGGATTGCCCGAGCTCTCGGGCGGGAAGGTCAGGTACACGACCTTCTTTTGTATTTTCTCGCCTTGCGTATCCATGAACGCAGTGGCTCCTTTTTACGATGCTATTTTGGCATCATGGACTTGGCCCGGGCGGCGAAAGCGGAATTCGGATATTTCTCGATGACTTCCTTAAAGGACAGCTTGGCCGCTCCGGTGTTGCCGAGCTTCAAGAATGCGGCGCCCCGCTTGAACAAGGCATCGGGATGCTTGACGCTCTTCGGGTATTTTTCGATGACTTCCTGATAGGACAAGGCGGCATTGGCAAAGTCGCCGAGTTGGAAATAGGACTCGCCGGTCCAGAACAAGGCGTTGGCCATCAGCGGACTGGTCTTGAAGTTCCTGGTGAATTCCTGGAACGTCCCCAGAGACTGTTGATACTGCCGGGCGTTAAAACTGGCCAAGCCTTGGGCATACAGGACGTCGGCCGGATTCTGGGCCGCGGCGGCCTGGGCCGCCGGAACGGCGGCGGCTGCCGCCGGTGCCTGATACAGCGGCTGGGCGGGAGACGCCGTGGTGTTGTTGTAGCCCTGTTGCGCGGCCCCGGCATAGCCGGCCTGGGCCTGCTGCGCATAGGCCGGCGCAGCCGCCTGCTGCTGGGCCGGAGCATATTGTTGCTGGCCGGTCTCGTCGTACTGCGACTGCGCGGCCCCGTACTGGGGTTGCGCCGCAGCGCCGGCCTGGGCCTGGGCGGCCGGCTGGGCCGCCGCCGCGGCGCCCATCGGGGCTGCGCCCACGTCGCTGACGTCAATGGACAGCTGCGAGGCCATGCGGGAGACCTGCCCTTCCAGGCGGGAAACCCGGTTGGTCAGCTCCGGGTCCTTTTTATTCTCCTGCATCTGCTGATTGAGGTCCTCGACCTTGGCATTGAGGCGCCGGACCTCGCCCTTCACATTTTCCAACTCCGCCCACATATCCGCCGGCGTATTGAGCGGCGCGGGCTCGTTTTTTTTCGGCGTGGGCGCACAGGCCCCAAGCAGCAGGACGGACAAACCGACAAGCAGCAACGGACGATGTACGATCAGGCGTGTCTTCATGATGCTTTGAAACCTCGCTTGCGACCCCAGATGAAATAAATGATTCCTCCCAGCACGGGAACAAAGATGGCCAGCAGGAACCAGAGCATCTTTTCCTGGGACGTTGGGAACTGACGGTGGAAACTGTGCCATATCGCGAAGCAATTGGGAAGAATCGGCAGGGCCGTCAGGCCAAGGAAAAGGGCCAGCTGCCCAAAGCTCAAGGAAAGCAGTTCGGACGGCAACATGGGTGTCTCTTTGCGCGTTGGCGACGCCCGAAGGCGATGCCGGGTTAAGGTTCCCGGTCCGGCGGCCGGCGCAGGCGGTAAAACGCCACCAACAGCGCCATGGAGCCGAGGAAAATGGCAATATCGGCCACGTTGAAGGCCGGCCAATGGTAGTTCTTCCAAAAGAAATCCAGAAAATCCACCACTTCGCCGGTCCGGATGCGGTCGATCAGGTTGCCGATCGCCCCACCCAGAATCAAGCCCAGGCCGACGACGAGCAGTCGATCGCTGTCACGGGCCATCCGCAACAGATGATTGATGATAAGCACCGCCAGGGCCGTGGCTGCAAAAAAGAAATACGTCTGCCAGCGGATGTCCGAGCGGTTGAGGAATCCGAATGCCGCCCCGCGGTTCAGCACGTGGACCAGATTGAAGAAATCCGGGATGACCGGCCGCACCGTATAGAGGACCAGGGACTTCTGGATCCAGAGCTTGGTGGCCTGATCGAGGAGAATGACGGCCACGGCGATAAGGCCGGCCAGTTTTTGGCTTTTTCGCATAGTCGCTTACTGCGCCTCTTTGGCCATGACCCCGGCGCAACGCGGGCACAAGTCCGGGTAGTCGGGTGAAGCGCCCAGTTCCTCGCTGAAGAGCCAGCAGCGGGCGCATTTCTCGCCAGGAGCCCGAGTGACGCCGATCGAAGCCCCGGCGAGGCTCTCACAGGCAACGGCATCGGCCGATGCCGCCTCGGCCGGTCGGGCCTCCACCTTGGAAACGATGAAGACCTCGCGCAGATCCATCCCCAGGGCCAGGACATCCTGGAGCAACGCCTCGGGCAGGTACAGGGTGACGGCGGTTTCCAGGGAGTGACCGACCTCGCCGGCCTTACGCCGGGGCTCGATGGCCCGGGTCACTTCGTTGCGCAGCACCGTCACCAACTCAAAACGCTCCCGCGTCGCCGTGTCCAGCCGCCAGGACGCCGTGTCGGGAGCGGCCAGGGAGAACACCGACTTGCCCGGCCCGCGCTGGCAGACCAGGGTGTGGCGGAAGACCTCTTCGGCCGTAAAGGACAGGATCGGCGCCATATCCCGCATCAAGACCAGCAGAATGCGCCACAGGGCGGACTGGGCCGAACGGCGCTCTAGGCTGTCCCGGGCCGACACATAAAGTCGGTCCTTGAGGATATCGAGATAAAAAGCCGACAGATCGGTCACGCACAAATTGTGCAAGGCGTGAAAGACCTTGTGGAATTCATAGGCGCCGTAGGCCTCGGCCATGCGCTCGTGCTCCGCGGCGGTCGTATCCAGCGCGAACCGATCCAGGGGCAGCATCCGCTCCGGGGGCACGTCGTTGGCGGCCGGGTCGAAATCGGACAAATTGCCGAGAATGAACCGACAGGTGTTGCGGATGCGGCGATAGGCCTCCACCAGCCGGGACAAGATCTCCTCGGAGATGCGAATATCGTCGCGGTAGTCCACGGCCGACGTCCACAGTCGCAGGATTTCCGCGCCGTACCGGTCGATAATCTCGTGCGGCTCCATGCCGTTGCCGAGGGATTTCGACATCTTGCGGCCTTCGCCGTCCACCACGTAGCCGTGGGTGAGCACCTGGCGATACGGCGGGACGCCCCGGGTGCCGAGCGCGGCCAGAAGCGAACTGTGGAACCAGCCCCGGTGCTGGTCCGAGCCTTCGAGGTACATATCGGCCGGAAACGCCAACTCCGGACGTTTTTCCAGCACGGCCGCGAAGCTCGTGCCGGAATCGAACCAGACATCCAGAATGTCGGTTTCCTTGCGCCAATGGGTGCCGCCGCAGTTGGGACAGGTCAGGCCCTCGGGCACGATGTCGGCCAGATCGGCCTCGAACCACCAGTCGCACCCGCGCTCGTGGGTGGCGAACGTGTCGGCGATGCCGCGCATCCAGGCCGGGTCGTTGTAGGCCGTATCGCAGGATTCGCAGATGAGCGCCATGATGGGCACGCCCCAGGTCCGCTGGCGGGAAATGCACCAGTCCGGCCGGAAGGCGACCATGTTGTGGATGCGCTCCTCGCCCCAGCTCGGAATCCATTTGACGTCGTGCTCGATGGCGGACAGGGCCCGTTGGCGCAAGTTCCCGGCGTCCATGGAGATAAACCACTGGGTGGTGGCCCGAAAGATCACCGGCTCCTTGCAGCGCCAGCAATGGGGATAGGAGTGGCGAATCTTGCGCTCGGCAAGCAGGTGGCCGACTTCCTTGAGCTTCTCGATCACCTTGGGGTTGGCCTCAAAAACATTGAGGCCGCCGAAAAACGGCACCGAATCCAGGAAGCGGCCGGCGTCGTCCAGGGGCGAGAGCACGTCGAGCTTGTAGCGCAGACCGGTCTCGTAGTCCTCGCGCCCGTGGCCGGGAGCCGTATGGACAAGACCGGTACCGGCATCCAGGGTCACGTAGTCGGCGGTCACCAGAGGCGACGGACGGTCGTAAAAGGGATGCCTAGCCACCAGTCCTTCCAGGGCCGCGCCTTTGACCTCGGCCAAAACCGTGGTCTCGGTCCAGCCGAAGAGTTCCCGGACGACGTCCAGGAGTTCCCGGGCCACGATGTACTGACCGTCGCCGGCGGCCACCAGGGCATAGTCGAACTCGGGATGGACGGCCACGGCCATGTTGTCGGGCAAGGTCCAGGGCGTGGTGGTCCAAATGGCGGCATAGGTCTTCGCCGGATCGGCCATGGGAAAGATCTCGCGCACCCTGGGATCGGGCAAGGGAAACCGTACGTAGACCGACGGCGAGGTCTCGTCGGCGTATTCCACCTCGGCCTCGGCCAGGGCGGTCTTGCAGGACAGGCACCAGTGGATGGGCTTCTTGCCCCGATAGACCGCGCCCCGCTCGACGAAATCGCACAGGGCCCTGGCGGTGGCCGTCTCATAGGCCGGCCGCATGGTCAGATACGGGTTGTCCCAGTCGCCGAGCACGCCGAGCCGCTTGAATTCCGTGCGCTGGATGTCGACGAACTTGGTGGCGTATTCCCGGCACAGGCGACGGATGGTGACGGCCGGCAGGTTTGTCTTGCCCTTGGCCTTGAGTTCCTGGGAGACCTTGTGCTCGATGGGCAGGCCGTGGCAGTCCCAGCCCGGCACGTATGGGGCCTGGAAGCCGGCCAGGTGGCGGGACTTGACGATGATGTCCTTCAAAATCTTGTTGAGGGCATGGCCCATATGCAGATGGCCGTTGGCATACGGCGGGCCATCATGCAGCACGTAACGCGGGGCACCCTCGCGTTCGGCCAGCATGGTCCGATAAATGTCGTTTTCAGCCCAAAACGCAAGCGTTTCCGGTTCCTTTTCCCGGAGGTTGGCCTTCATGGGAAACGTGGTCTTGGGGAGTTTCAGCGTCTTTTTGTAATCACTGCTCATGGGATGATCCTTGCGCTTGCCGGCTCCCTGCTCGTGAAGCCGGAGAAACCGCCTGTTTGGAACAAGGCGACCGGGAAGTCAAGGAAGGGAACCGGGGGCCTCCCCCCGAGGAAATGCGTCCGCCCCACCATCACGGCCTGGGCGACGCCTCCATCTACCGTGGGGACGGGACAAAAATGCCCTGCCCGCCATCGCGTGTCAAAGGTGGGTCTGCGGCAGTCGTCCGAGGCTGCGGTGTTGCCGGCAAAGGCGGCCGCCACGGGAATCCGTCTTACGGAGCCGGCTTGGCCTCCAGTTCGCGCCGGGCCTGTTCCCGGGTTTTCGCATCCGTTGCCGGGGCATCGATCACCGTCTGCAAGGCCTGCCTGGCCTTTTCCGGTTCGTGCAACGCATATTTGTAGAGCAGGCCCATATTGAACCTGGCCCGGTAATCGGCCGGATTTTTGGCTAGAATGCGTTCGAACGCGGCCTTGGCCCCTTGGAGGTCCTGAAGGTTATAGAGCACCACGCCCAGGTCGTTTTGCACGTCCGGATCGTCCGGGCGGACCTTTACCACCTTATCCAGAAAGATCTTGGCCCGGTCAAAGGCGCCCATGGCCATGAACCGCTCGGCCATGGCCTGTTGCAGGGCCGGATCGTCAGGATTTTCCTGCAATTTTTCCATGAGGGCCAGGACTTCCCGCATCGGGCCGTTTAGGGCCTGCTCCATGCCGCTTGGCCGGCGGGCCTGGCGCACGGCCAGGGAGGGATGTTCCAGGCGATAGAAAAAGGAACTGGCGAAAATGACCAGCAAGCCGAACGCCGCGAAGGCCAGCACGATCTTTCCGGACGCGTTCACGCCGCGCGCCGCATCAGCGGACGTCGTCACCGAGCGCCTCCAGATGTTTGATGCGCTTTTCGAGACGTCGCTGCGCCCCGGCCAGAAAGGCGACATAGAGGCCCAGCCCCAGCCAGACGGCGACATTGGCCGCGAAGAGATAGAGGTCCTTACTCATGCCGTTCCCTCGTGAGGCCCCGGCGCACCAGGGTCGTGACCGCCGCCCGGACCGCCAACTGCCGGGTCCGGACGAGCAGCAAGGCCAGCCAGAGACAGCCCATGGCCAGGAGATTGGCCAGGGCGGCCACCCACATTTCGGGCTCCAGACCGCCGCCCGGCGTGCCGAAAACCGCCGGGTGCACGCTGCGCCAGTACCGGGCGGAAACAAAGACCAGCGGGACGTCCAGAAAGGCCACCACGCCCAGGACCGCCAGCACGGTCGGCTTGCGGGAGCCCCCGATGTCCGAGGCCCGCAGCAGCAGATAGGCGGCGTAGATGAACCACATGACCAAGGTGGTGGTCAGCCGCGGGTCCCAGGTCCACCACACGTTCCAAATGGGCCGGGCCCAGCACATGCCCGTCACCAACGCCAAGCCGGAAAACAGCACGCCCAACTCGGCGGCGGCCCCGGCCAACCGGGCGTCCTGCTCCCGGCCTCGGGCCAGGTAGCGGATCGAGGCGACGAACACCACGAAAAAACTGACGAACGACCACCAGGCCATGGGCAGGTGCGTGTAGAAAATCTTCTGGACCAGACCCATGGTCCGCTCCACGGGCGCATAGAACCAGATGGCGTATTGGGCCAACGCGGCGCACAGGACAGCGGCCAGGGCGATAAGACGTATCATGGGTCCTCATTCCTCGCCGGTATAGAGAAACGGGAAAAGGATCAAGGCGGCGGCGGTAAAAATGGCGTCAAAGGCGCCGACCGTACCGGCCCAGGCAGCGACGGCCTCTCCGCCCCGGCCGGAAAGCACGGTTTCCAGGAGCCGGATGCCAGCCAGCAACACCGGCACCAGGAGCGGAAACAACACTACCGTCAGCAGCGATTCCCGGGAGGACCGGCCCACGGACAAGGCGCCCATCAGCGAGCCCACGGCGCAAATGCCCCAATCGACCGCAACCACCAGCAACACGCCCCATGCCGCCGAGCCGACCAGCCCCTGGCCCAAAAACACGACCGCCGCCGGTGCGAACACGAGCTGGCAGCACCCCAGGAGCACCCAGCCGGCCAGGGCCTTGCCCAACCAGACCGCCTGGACCGGAACCGGAGACAGCAGCAGCCCCAGCCGGGCGCCTTCGGCCTCCTCCAAGCCATAGAGGAAGTGAAAGACCAGCACCTGACCGAAGGCCGTGGCCAGCCAGAACACGGCAGCCGCCGCCAGCGGCGGCACCACATCGCCCGGCTCCCGGGAAAGGCTCATGATGAAAATGAGGAGCAAGCCGAGCAGGATGGTCTGCATCAGGCCCGGCGCGCCGGCCAGGGCCAGGCGCAAATCCTTTCGGGCTATGGCCAGGGCCGCCCTTAGCATGCGGCCTCCGGGGAAAGGCACACCGGATCGAAATCGGCAGCCGGCCCGTCATAGGTCGCCCGCCCGCCGTGCAGGCAGAGCAGCCGGTCGGCCAACAACCGGTCGGAAAGGATCTGATGGCTGACCCAGACCACGGCCGCCCCGTCTTTCGCCGCAGCCCGGATTTCCCGACCGAGCCAGGCCGCCGAGGCCGGATCCAGGCCCGCAGCCGGTTCATCGAGCAACAACACGCGCGGCCGCGTCGAAAACACCCGGGCCAGGCTCAGACGCTGAGCCATGCCCCGAGAAAAGACGCCGGCGACCTCGTCGGCGTAGCGGGCCAGCCCCACCCGGTCCAGAAGCGCCTCCACCGCCGCCTCGTCCCGGGGCAGGCCGTAGAGCGAACGCCAGAAGGCCAGATTGGCCCGGGCCGTCAGGGTCGGATAGGACAGGGTCTTATGGCCGAGATAGCCGATGGCGCCGGGCGGCAGGTCCGAGACGATCTCGCCCTCGCTCGGCGGCAAAAGCCCGGCCAACAGCCGTAACAGCGTGGATTTTCCCGCCCCGTTTTGTCCGACGACCAGCAGCACCCGCCCTGCCTCCACGGTCAGATCGAGACGGCGCAGCACCGGGCGATCGCCGAAAAAACGGCTCACCCGCGAAAGTCGCACCACCGTCTCCCCGGTCATGCCTGCTCCCCGGTGGCATCCCGTCGGCGCAAGGCCAGAAAGCCGGCCAGACACATGACCGTGCCGCCGATCCAAATCCAGTTGACCAGGGGATTGACGCTGATTTTGAGGCTGACCGATTTGTTGCGGGAGGCGGCAAGCAGCGTGGCATACAGTTCGTTGCCCAGGGAAGGCAGGGTGGAGACCTCGGCGAACGGCTGGTCGAAGCCCCGGTACATGCGGCGTTCGGGCGTCAGTCGCCCTACCGGCCGGCCGTCCAGGGAGACGTCGATCACCGCCCGGTCGATGGCCATGGCCGGCGTCCGTTCCTCTTCCAGGTCCCGGTAGGTCAGGGCGAACGTGCCGACGCGGATGGTCCGGCCCGGGGCCAGCACGGCCTCCACGCTCTGTTGGTAGGGCCCGGAGACGGCGACGCCCAGGGTCACCAGGGCCAGGCCCAAATGGACCAGAAAGGCGCCGAGGGCGCCCTTGCGGCTTCTGGCCTGCCGCTGACGCAGGAAAAGCAGGCAGACCGTCCCCATGACGGCAATGGCGGCCGCTCCGGCAAAAAGCGGCACCACCCGCCGGATGCCAAGCAGGTACAAGACGAGACCGGCCAGCACGAAGGCGACGGCCGAAACGGCCATCCCGGCCCGTTCCCGAATGCCCCCGGGAAACGACAGATTCGGACAAAAGGCCACCAGGGCCGTGGCCAGGGCAAAAAGCGGCAGGCAGACGCGGTTGTAGAAGCCCGCATCCAGGCCGACCGGTTTGGCACTCCAGAGTTTGCTGATGACCGGCCACAAGGTGCCCAGAAGCACCACGCCGGCCAGGGCCAACATGAGCCAGGTCAGGATCACCAGGAAGCCGGGTGTGCTGCCAAGGCCCGACAAGGGCCGGGAACGCCCGGCGAAAAACGGTGCGCCCGCCACCAGCACCGCGGCCAGCAGGACCAGGGCGTCAAGCATGAACATCAACAGCGGCCCCCCCACGCCGCCCGAACCGAAGGCGTGCAGGGATTCCACCGCCCCGCTCCGCACGAGGTAGGTACCGAGGATGCAGGCGACAAACGTCACCACAGCCAAGGCCACGTTGGTGCGGACAAGCGCCCCGGTCCGGCGTTCCACCACGGCCGTATGGAGAAAGGCCGTGGCCACCAACCAGGGCACCAAGGAGGCGTTTTCCACCGGATCCCAAGCCCAGTAGCCGCCCCAACCGAGTTCCATATAGGACCACCAGCCGCCCAGGATGATGCCGGCCGTCAGGAAAATCCAGGAAAGGACCGCGACGTTATGGGCCGCCGGCAGAAACGAACGCTCCCCGCCGGTCAACCAGACGGCCAGGGCCAGGCAAGCCGGAATGGCAAAGCCGGCATAGCCCCAAAACAACAACGGCGGATGAAAAATCATGCCGGGATTGCGCAAGAGCGGATTGAGCCCCCTGCCCTCGGTCAGCGGCGGCACGATCTCCAGGAACGGATTGCTCGGGCCGGTCAAGAGCAGCAGGAAGAAGGCCTCGGTGGTCAAAAAAAAGAGCCAGTAGGCGTGCTTCGTGACGACGCCACACTTCCGGTAGGCCGGCGAACAGGCAAATCCCGCCCCGAAAATCGCCAGCGCCAGCATCCAGAAGAGCAGCGACCCGGCCTGACCGGCCCAAAAGGCGGTCACGGCATAAAAAAGCGGCAGCAAACTGTCCGTATATTCGGCCACGTAAACAAAGGAAAAATCACGGCGCCACAGGGCGACGGTCAATATGGCCGAGGCGACGACCACGGCCAACGTCACGACCCAATGGCCGCGCTCCATGAGGGCCAACCGGCCATACTCGCGGCGCCACAGGCCGACCACCGCCGCCACCGCCCCGCCCAGGCAGACGAGCATGGCCAGCAGCAAGGCAAAATAGGCCGTACTCTGCATGATGCTCCCTTTTCTGCTTCCGGCGGCCAGGCAGGGGCGGTGCCCCACCCTGGGGACGCCCCCCACCGGGGGAAGCCTTCCCTCCGATCCCTTTGCGCCGGGAAATAGTGTTCCTCGCGGTCTCCCCCCAGGCGGGGTCCGGGGGCATCATGCCCCAACGGAAAAATACAGAAAACGCCGGCCCCCTGGCGCCGGCCTAGCCGCGACGCGCCTTCTGATATTTCGAGGGGCACTTGGTCATAAGGGTGGTGGCAGCAAAGGCGCCCGACGCCGGGTTGACGCCGCCCTCGACGATGACTTCCGCGCCCGGCTTGAAGGTGTCGGGCACGCTTCCCCGATAATCGACCCGAATGGTCTGGGACGGCCGATCCTTATCCGCCAACAGAAAGCTTACCCCCATGGCGTCGTCGGAACGCGTCAACGCCATGGGGGACACGGTGCCGAAAAGCCGCGCCTTGGCCAAATCCGCCGGCTTCATGGCCAAGGCCTCGGAGACGTTCAAAAAATAGGTGGAATTTTCGCCAAAACCCATGAAGAGCAAGGCGCCGAGTCCCGCCAAAAACAGGACCAGGGCCACAAGATAGATCGCCGTATTATTCTTTCGTGCCATGGCGCGTCGCCGATGCGTCGGTTAAGAGGCCGGCCGATTCTTGCGGGCATGGCGCTGCCGCAGCAAATCTTCCCGCCGCGCCTTGGCCAGCTCCCGCATATCGGCCACCTGATCGGTTTCGTCCACGATTTCCTTGCCCAGGATTTCCTCCAGCACGTCTTCCAGGCTGACCACCCCGGAAACGCCCCCGTATTCATCAAGGACCACGAAAAGATGCATACGCGATTCCAGGAATTTTACCAACACCCGGTCCAGCGTCATGGTGTCCAACACGAAACGCACCGGCTTCATGAGGTCGCCCAAACGCGTGGCATCCTGGTCGTTGGCCAGGGCTTCCAGCACTTCCCGACGGTAGACGATGCCCACGATATTTTCCGGATCATCGTCATCGTAGACCGGAATGCGGCTGTGGGGCCACACGCCGCGCTCGATGCCCCTGGCCTCGTCCACGGTCATGTGCGACGGCAGGGAAAAGACCACCGTCCGGGGCGTCATGATGTCGCTGGCGGTCTTCCGGTCCAGGGACAGGATATTTTTAATGGAAAGTTCTTCCAGCGGATTGATCCCGCCCTCGCGCCGCGTCAGGCTGAGCACGGCCCGCAGGTCCTCCTCGGAGGACAACGGGTCCCTGTGCCTAGCCGAGACCAGCCGGGCCAGAAGTCCGCCCACCCAAATGAACGGGAACAGCGCCAGAATTAAATATTTGACGGGAACGGCGATGCAGACGGAAACAGGGCGGCTATAGGCCACCCCGATGGTTTTCGGCAGGATTTCGCCAAAGACCAAGACCAGAAGGGTAAACACCGCGGTGAAAAGCCACAGAGCGTCGGAGCCAAACACGCTCGCGGCAGCGACTCCGGCCGCTGCTGCCCCGGCGGTATTGGCAATGGTGTTCAAGGTCAAAATGGCCGTGATCGGCTTTTCCACATTGGAGCGTAGGCCGAACAACAATTCGCCCGAGGCCCGCCCCTGCTTGCGCAGGCGCTCGATCCAGCTCCAGGGAACGGAATACAGGGCGGCCTCGCTCAGGGAGCAGAAGGCCGAAACCACCACGGCGACCAAAACGGCAACAATAAGAGTAATCATGGAATACGCCGCCCCCTCCGGCGCGACACCAACGGGAGGGGCACAACACGGAAAGGGGTTCTCTGGAAAGGGGGGGGGATGTCATCTACCATGGACGGAACAAGGCTCCTCACGGCCTGCAGCGATCCGTTACGCTCACCTTCTCCTTTACGGACTTTTGACGGTTTGTAAAGAAGCGGCCGCAAAAATCCTTACAACGCCCCGCCATTCGGCGGGAATTTGCCTGGTGAAACCGGCTTTCGGCCCGTGTTAGTCACGAGCGGACAGCATGATGTAGCGTTCGGCGAATTCCTCAATGACCACATTGGGCTTGAACTGCTCGACAAGGGCCTTGTCGAAATGGCGGAAATGCTGCTGCGTCGGCGGCAGGGCCCAGACGTACAGGGCCTGGCTGAAGGATTCGGCAATAAACGGCAAGATTTCCCACCAATAGGAATCATGCAGGACGAGCGCCCGCGGCAAGGCCGGATTGTCCGACACGGAACACTGGGGCATGGTCAAAAACCAGTCTTCCATCGGCCCCGAGTAGCTGGCACCCCGGGCGTGGTAACCTTCCTTATTGACGAACCACAGTCGATCCTCCTTGAAGTGATCGGTCAGGCCCGTCATGACGGCCAGGTCGCCCGGAATGCCCCGGTAGAATTCCGACCGGAACTGTTGGCGCCGCAAGGGATCGATGGCCGGGAAATCGCGTTTGAGCACCTTCACGATGGCCTGATAGCCGGCGAACGCCCCGAGGGGATTCCAGTGGCTGTCGCTGACAAAAAAAACGTCTCCCGTCTTTTTGTAGCGCAACAGCGCCGACGTCACATCCACCACATCCACCTTGGTGTGGTGCTGCAAATACGTGGTCAGCTCCCGCAAATTGCGCCCGGGGTCCTCGGGCTGCAACGAGGGGGGGAGCTTTTCCGGATAGATGGTGTTCTTGTTGGGGGCCAGTACGACCACATAGCTGATACCGCGCGCGGCCAGCCATTGGCGACGCCGCTCCAACTCCGCGGCCAGTCTGGCCAGCTTGGTCTGGGACAGCGGATTGGGATATTTCGCGTCGAGCAGCATGTTGCGGCCGGCGCTGTCCGTTGTCAGGAAAAGCCACTTGTCCTCACCGACCAGCACGCGGGAGGAAGGCGCCGCGGAAGGCAAGACGAACATATCCAGATAATTGTTCCACGAGATAAGCAGATCGCGGAAACCGTAGTGCCGGTCCAGATACTGCCGGCGCAGTCCGTCGAAAAAGCGGCACCAGCTAGCCGGATCGGCGGTCAACGGCGGCAAGGGCTCGGACTTGACCTCAGCCACCACGATGTGGCGCTCCATGCCGGTATATTTCCCGAATATGGGGGAAAAAAGGAGTCCGATGAAAAGCACCAGGAACAGCCAGGAAATCGTCGTATGCAGATAACGCATGGGAGGGGTAACGGGGTTGGTGGAAACGCTCATCCCTGCTCCGGGCAATGCCAGTCGGCAGTAAGCGCATCCGCGTTGGCGAGAAGTTCCCGCAGCACGGACTGCGGCACCAAGTGATCGATCCGTCGGCCGGCCCGCCAGCGCTCCCGGATATCCGAAGCGCTGATGTCGAGACGGGCTACGGGGACGAACCGGATGGTCCGCCCTTCTCCAAGATCCCAGATCGTGGGGTCATTCGTCGGTTGGGCGCCCATGGCCCCGCCTTGGGCCACGAGGTGATCGGTAAACACGGCCAGGCCCAAACCGGCCCGGGCGTGCACGGCCAGGCTCGCCAAGCGGCCAAGTTCAAATCCCTTTTTCCAATAGCCCAGGTTCAACAGGTCGCCCATCCCCAGGATGAAGGTGAACGCCTCGCCGGGGCGGGCCTGCACCAACTCGGCCAGGGTATCGCAAGTATAGGAGGGGCCGGGACGATCGGCCTCCATGGCGTTGACCGAAAATCCCGGCATGCCTTCCACGGCCCGTTGGCACAGGGACAGCCGCAGGGAAAAATCCAGCAGCCCCTCCCCTTGCTTATGGGGCGGTCTGGCCGCCGGCACCAGCTCCACCCGGGACAGGGACAGGGCTTCGGCCACCTCGATGGCGGCGCGAAGATGGCCGATGTGCACGGGATTGAACGTGCCGCCGAAAATTCCGACGCGTGCTTGCTCCATGGCCGCCAACAGTCCTTACTGCCGTACCGGCGGCAATGCGCCAGGGAGGGAATCCGGGGCGGATCGTTGCACCAGGGACCGCACGCTCAGCTCCTGACCTGGCCCTGGCCGAGGACCACGAACTTGGCCCCGGTCAGCTCCGTCAGTCCCATCGGCCCGTAGGCATGGAGCTTGGAGGTGGAAATGCCGATCTCGGCCCCCAGGCCGAGTTCGCCGCCGTCATTGAAGCGGGTGGAACAGTTGACCCCTACCATGGACGCATCGGCCCGGCGTAAAAACTCCATGGCCCGATCATGGTTCTCGGTCAGGATGACCTCGGTGTGATTGGACCCGTAGCGGTGGATGTGGGCCAGGGCCTCGTCCATGGAATCCACCACCTTGACGGCCAAAATGAGATCGTGAAATTCGTGGCCGAAATCCCCTTCCCCGGCCGGTACGGTCTTGGGGCCCAGCAGCGGCAGGGACCGGGGACAGGCCCGCAGCTCCACGCCGGCCCGGGTCAGGGCCTCGCCGAGACGGGGCAGAACGACCGGCGCGGCTGCGGCATGGACAAGCAGGCATTCCAAGGCGTTGCACACGCCCGGCCGTTGGACCTTGGCGTTGACCACCACGGGCTCGACCCGGTCCGGATTCGCGCCCGCATCCACATACACATGACAGACGCCCTTGTAGTGCTTGAGTACGGGCATGGTGGCCTGTTCGACCACGGCCCGAATAAGGCCCTCGCCGCCGCGGGGAATCATGACGTCAATCAACATATCGAGCTTGCACAAGGCGGTGACGGCGGCCCGGTCGGTGGTGGGGACGAGCTGGGCGGCGTCCTCGGGCAGGCCGGCCTGGGCCAGGGCCTGGCGCAACAGCCCCGCCAAGGCCAGATTGGAGGACAAGGCCTCGGAACCGCCCTTCAGGATCACGGCGTTGCCGGCCTTGAGGCACAAAATGGCCGCGTCCACCGTGACGTTGGGACGGGCTTCGTAAATCATGCAGATGACGCCCAGCGGCACGCGCATCCGGCCGACGAGCAGGCCGTTCGGGCGCACCTGCATGTGCTCGATGGCGCCTACCGGATCGGTCTGGGCCGCCACCTGGCGGCAGGCTTCCGCCATGGCGTCCAGGATGGCCGGCGTCAGGGTGAGACGGTTGAGGCGCGGCGCGTCCAGGCCAGCCTCCCGCGCCTTGGCCACATCCACGGCATTCGCCGCCAGGACCGCCTGGCGGTTTTCCGCCAGCAGCCCGGCCAACGCCGCCAAAAAGGCATTCTTGGCCGCACCGGACGCGGCGGCCAGTCGGCGCGAGGCATCCTTGGCCCTGCGGGCCATATGTTCCATATCCGTAACGACGGTCATGCCCCCTCCCCAAAGAGTGATCCCGTCTCAAAAAGTCAGGCAATAGCCCTGATATCGCGTGGCCGTCAATGGCCGGAGCCGGGCCGGGCCGGGACAAAAGCACCAGCTTTTGACACGGTCCCGGCTTTGGGCTTATATGGCTTGCTCTTTTTCACACAACTTCGCATTTCCTCTGGAGGCGTTTCCCATGACCGACGTATCCAAGGCAAAAGCCGCCGCCACAGCCCCTGACACCATGTCCCTGTTGCGGCTGCCCATACAGTACTGGAAGCAATCCGTCGCCGTGATTGCCGTCATCGTCGTGGTGGCGGGCGGTTACACGCTGTTCAACGTCTATCGGCAGCACCAGGCCCAAAAGGCCGAAGAGGCCTTGAGCCAGGTGGTCATGACCACCACGGGGAACGACCTGCTGGCCGCCCTGACGAAGATGGCCGCATCCGCGCCGGAAAGCGTCCGTCCCGCCGTCAACCTGGAACTGGCCAAGGCCGCTCAGACGGCCGGCGACTTCGCCAAGGCGGCCAGCGCCTGGGAAGCCGTGGCCCAAAACGCGCCGGAGTCCCTGCGCGCCATCGCCCGGTTGGGGCAGGCCTCGGCCTTGTCCCAGGCCGGTAAAAACGACCAGGCCCTGGCCGTTCTGGAAGACCTCAAGGCCAACGCCCCCAAGGCCTTTTCCATGACCGTCGACCGGCAACTGGCCGTGACCGCCGAAGTGGCCGGTCAGTGGCAGAAGGCCCTGGACGCCTATGAACGGATGAAGAAGGACGGCTCCCTCCAGAATCCCGGATTCATCAACGCCAGAATCACCGCTCTGCGGGCCAAGGCCAGTGCGGCCGCCACCCCCAAGACCAACGGCTAACCGAATAATCAGCTGGAGTTTTTTTCGTGGGCAATGCGCTTATTGACGGCAAGGCCGGCGAGACACTGCTGCTGCTTGGCAACGAGGCCATCGCCCGTGGCGCCCTGGAAGGGGGCGTCCGTTTCGTGACCTGTTACCCCGGCACACCCTCGTCCGAAGTTCCGGACGCCTTCTTTCACATGTCCCAAGGCGCTCCGTATTACTTCGAATATTCAGTCAACGAGAAAGTCGCCCTGGAAGTCGCCGGCGGGGCATCCCTGGCCGGTCTGGCGTCGCTGGTGACCATGAAGCACGTCGGCGTCAACGTCGCCGCCGATCCCCTCATGACCCTGGCCTACGTCTCCACCCCGGGCGGCCTCATCCTGCTTTCGGCCGACGACCCGGGCTGCCACTCCTCGCAGAACGAGCAGGACAACCGCATCTACGCCCGATTGGGCGGGTTCCCCTGTTTCGAGCCGACCACGGCCCAGGAATGCAAGGATATGGCCCGGGACGCCTTGCTTCTGTCGCGGCGCATCGAAAATCCGGTGCTGTTGCGCACCACCACCAGGGTCAACCACCTGCGCGGGCCGGTGGCGCTCGGCGCGATGCCCCCGGAGCAACCCCAAAAGCCCTTTACGAAAAATCCGCCCCGGTTCGTCCCCCTGCCGGCCTCGGCGCGCGGCATGCACGTTCGGTTGCGCGGCATCATGCAGGAGATGGCGGTCCTGGCCGACACCTCGCCCTACAATACTGTGAGCGGCTCCGGAAAGGTGGGCTTCATCGCCTCGGGCATCAGCCGGGCCTATCTGCATGACGTCCTGGAGGAAGACGGCCTGACCGGCACGGTCCGGGTGCTCTCCCTCGGCATGACCTTCCCCCTGGCGGAGAACCTGATCGCCTCGTTCCTGACCGAATGTTCCCGCGTGGTCATTCTGGAAGAACTGGAACCGGTGCTGGAGACCGAAATCCGGGCCCTCGCCCAGAAGCGCGGCATCGGCACCGAAATCTGGGGCAAGGGCGATCTGTTGCCCCGGGTCGACGAATACGCCACCCCCATCGTCCGCCGTGCCGTCCGGGCGGCCCTGGATCTGCCGGCTACGGAAGCGGCCCATCCCGCCGCGCCGGCCGAATTGCCCCGCCGTCCGCCCAACCTGTGCGCCGGCTGCCCCCACCGGGCCACCTACTATGCCGTGCGCGAGGTCTTCGGCGACACCGCCTTCTATTCCTCGGACATCGGTTGCTACACCCTGGGCATGGCTCCACCATTCAAGGCAGCCGACTTCCTGCTGTGCATGGGGTCCTCCATTTCCGCCGGCGCCGGTTTTGCCCGGGCGTCGGGGAAACCGGTGGTGGCCTTTATCGGCGACTCGACCTTCTTCCACTCCGGCATCACCGGACTGGTGGACGCCGTGGCCTACAACCACGACATCCTCATCGTCGTCCTCGATAACCGCACCACGGCCATGACCGGCCATCAGCCGAATCCGGGCGTGGACACCACCATCTTCGGGGCCAATCCCCATCCGGTGAGCATGGAGGCCTTGATTCGGGCCTGCGGCGTGGAACCGGTCACGGTCAACCCCGTCAACCACCAGGCCACCATCGCGGCCCTGCGCCGCCTGGCCGCCGAGAGCGGTCCGCGGGTGTTGATCGCCCGCTATCCGTGTCCGATTCACGCTCGCCATGTCGGACAGGCCAAAAAGACACCGCCGGCCCGAGTGACCGGCGATCCCGCCACCTGCCTTGCCGTCCGGGATGCCCTTGCCTGCCCCGCCTTTGCCATGCGGGACGGCGTGTTCACCATCAACGCCGACCAGTGCGACGGGTGCATGTACTGCGTGCAGCTTTCCGCCGCGATCAAACCCGGCTCAAAGGAAGCACGATGAACCGCTCGCGCATCTTTCTCTCCGGCGTTGGCGGTCAGGGCACCTTGACCGCCACCACCCTGCTTGCCCGAACCGCCCTGGACGAGGGGATTCCCGTCACCTCCGGGGAAATCCACGGCATGGCCCAACGCGGCGGCGTGGTCGAGTCCACGTTGCTGCTGGGCGGCTACTTGAGCCCCACCATCTCCCTGGGCGAGGCCGATATCCTGCTCGGTTTCGAACTGCTGGAAACCTTGCGGGCACTGCCCATGCTGCGTCCCGGCGGCACGGTCGTCAGCAATACCGAAAGCGTCCAGCCCGTAAGCGTCTGCCTGGGCCGGGAATGCTATCCCGCCCTGGACGTGGTCGCCGCGACGGCCAAGGAGGCTGCCGGCAAGACCGTTTTCGTCCCGTGCCAGAGCTTGGCTGCCGAGGCCGGAACGGTCAAGGCCGCCAATACCGTTCTCCTGGGCGCTGCCGCCGCCGTCGGCATTCTGCCGTTCGGCCTCGACGCCCTCGAGCGCTCCATCGAACGGTACATGAAACCCAAGCTGGCGCCGGTCAACCTCAAGGCCCTGGCCCTGGGAGCAGCCGCCGCCGCGAGCCACTGCGCGTGATCGACTCCTTTACCGTCCCGACGGAAAGCGGCAGTCCGCTTTTTTTGAGCACCCTGGCGCGGATCGTGGCCGAAACCGGCCCGGGCCGGGCCGTACGGCGCGGCTTGGAAAACACCCTGGCCATCCTGGTGGACAAGCTCGGCTACCGCCGGGCCTGCCTGGAGCTGCACGACCTGCCCAAGCCCAACGCCCGTATCTACCTGTCCCACGGCCGGGATAAGGGCCTGGACCATCTGTTCGGCCCCGGCCCCCTGTCCACCGGCCAGGTCATGGGCTCCAAGCGGCCGCTGATCATCCAGGACGTCCGAGACCATCCCGATTTTATCGGCCGGCCACCGGACGAACTGGCTACCCTGTCCTTCATCTGTGTGCCGGTCACCACACCGGAGCCCGACGGCCAGATCGAAGATTTCCTGCCGCCGTCGCCTTCGGGCGTGGTCGGCGCCTTGAGCGTGGATCTGCCGCGGGCCCCCCAGGTGTTTTTGGAGGCGCATCGGGAATTTTTGGGCGTGGTCGGCGCGATCATCGGCAATGCCGCCCTGCGTCTGCGCGACGAACTGGCCCGTTCCCGACGTCGGATTCACACCGGCCACGAGGAGGCCTCCCCCGTCGAGGTGCCGGCCATGCCGGTGGCCGTGTCCAAAAGCATGCGGCTGGTGTTACGCCAGATCGCCCAGGCGGCCGGCTCGTCCACCCCGGTGCTGTTTCGCGGCGAGGAAGGGACCGGCAAGGAATCGCTCGCCCAGTATCTTCACGAGCAAAGCCATCGGCGGTCGCGTCCGTTTTCCCGACTGGGCTGCGCCTCCATGCCGACGGACGCCATCGAGGACACCCTTTTTGGCATTCAAAAGGGCGAACAGTCCCGGGCCGCCCGCAGCCGGCGCGGCATCTTTGAACTCTGCCAGGGCGGAACCGTCTTTCTCGACGATATCGAGTCCTTGTCCCTGTCCGCCCAGGCCGCCGTGCTGCGCGTCATCCAGGAGGGCGTGATCCAGCGCCAGGGCTGCGACAAGCCGATGCCCGTGGATGTCCGGATCCTGGCCGCCACCCAGGCCTCCCTGGAGGACCTGGTGGCCCAGGGCGAATTCCTGGAAGATCTCTATTACGCCCTGTCCGTCTTCCCCATCTTCGTGCCGCCGCTCCGCGAACGCGTGGGCGACATCTTGCCCCTGGCCGAGCGCTTCTTGAACGAATACAGCCTGCGGACGGGCAAAAGCGTCCGCCGCATCTCCACACCGGCCATCGACCTTTTAAGCCAGTACCACTGGCCGGGAAACGTCCGGGAACTGGCCAGCTGCATGGAGCGGGCCGCCACCTTGTGCGACGAGGCGGTGGTGCGGACCTATCACCTGCCCCCCACGCTCCAGACCGGCGAATCCTCCGGCACCGAGCCCTCCTTGTCCTTTGGGGAGGCCGTGGCCAAATTTGAGGAAGAGCTTCTGGTGGAAGCCCTGAAAAAAGCCCGGGGCAACATGTATCAGGCCGCGCGCGACCTGCGTGAGAGCTACCGGGTGGTCAACTACAAGGTCAAAAAGCACGGGATCGACCCCAAACGCTTCACCCCGGGTCGCCGGGGCTGATGCCGCGAGGGGGAAAACGGTTTACCCCGTTTCCCCGGCCGCGTACGATTGCCTGTAAACGCCTCTTCTGGGGGAGGATGGATGGCCAGCTTAGCCAGCCACGAGTATTATCGCGACGACATGACCAAAATGCCGCCGCTTCGCGCCATGGCTCAGACCCTGTGCCTGGACAAGCGGGTGCGTACGGTCTCGGTGGCCGAAGCCTACGAACTGGCCCGACGCCAGCATGACGTCCTGGAAACGGATCTGCCCATCTATCCGCCCGCGGCCAAGCGAATGGGGCTGCCCGACGGAGCGACGGTGCTGGTCAACTGCCATGGCCGCATCGTCGGCCGCACGGCCAGGGCCCGCCGCTTCTCCACCCGCATGGGCACAGCCGAACGGCGCAAGGTCGAAGCCGATGTGCGCGAGGCCCTCTATGACATGGCCCGCTATCCCCGCATCAAGGCCGACGCAGTCCTCGGCCTCGACGCCGACCTCATGATCAAGGCCACCATGATCACGACCGAGGACGACGCGGTCAATCTGTTCAACTGGCTGGTCAACTTCACGCCCTACGAGGAGTTGGCCGAGGCCTATGCCCAAAGCCGTCGTCTCCCCATATTGGACATCCTGGTGGTCGGCTACAACCACTGGACGACCAACGATCCGTATTACCACAACGAAGGCGGCCCCCAGCTCGCCCTGCTGGACGAGGAGGCCAACGTCATCATCAACCTGGGCATGCGCTACTTCGGCGAGCGCAAGAAGGGTACCCTGACCCTGGCCTGGACCTCGGGCATGCAGCTCGGCCTGGCCGCCTGCCACGGCGGCATCAAGGAAATCGACTTTTCCCACTGCCAGGCCCCGGCCGTCCGCAGCATGGGCAAACGCTCCATCGCCTTTTTCGGCCTGTCCGGCACGGGCAAGTCCTCGCACACCAATTCCCACGACAACGGCGGCACCCTGCCCGCCGGCACGACGAAAGTGGTGCTCCACGACGACGCCTTTCAGATCGATTGCATCGACCGCGTCTGCCGGGTCTGGGAACCGACCCTCTTCGACAAGACCGACTCCCGGCCGCTCGGGCATCCGGATTGGCGTTACGTCATCTCGGCCATGAACGTCGGGCTCACGCGCTACGAGGGCAAGGTGGTGCCTCTGGGCCAGGATATCCGCAATCCCAACGGCCGGGCCCTGATCGACCGCGACCTGCTCGGAACCTACGTCAACCGCTGCGCCTTCCCGGACATCATCGTCTGGCTCATGAAGGATACCTGCTTGCCGCCGGTCATCCGCTTCCGCGACACCGCCCTGGCCGTGGCCATGGGGGCATCGCTCATGACCCGGCGAAATTTGGCCGAAAACGTGTCGGAGGAAGAGCTCAAGCAGCTTGTTTTCGAACCCTTCGCCAACCCGTTCCGGATCTACGAGCTCTGGAAGGACGTGGAGGCGTTCATCAGCGTCTTTACGGCCGGAGCCGTGGGCTACGCTTTCAACTCCGTGGGCTTCTGGAAGACGTCCGACCGGGAGTTGCACAAAATCCCCCTCCAGACGTCCCTGACGCTCCAGACAGCCCTCCTCCTCGACAGCCTGGAATGGGAAGACTGGGACATGCTTCCCGGAGCCCAGATCCCCACCCGGGAGACTGTGGAGCGCCTTATCCCGGCCTATGCCACCCGGTATGATCCCCGGACCGTGGAGAATCCCGAATGCTATCGGGAGGCTATCCAGGACCGGTTCCATCAACGCCGGGTTTTCCTGCAGAACTCCGACCTGCACAACCGGCCGGAGCTGCTCATGCGCCTGGTCAACACCTTGATGATCCGGGCCTAACCGACGGAGCCGCCTCCGCCTGTGTTGCCATTATGAGCCTGCGTGCCATCATCGGAACCATCGGACTGGCCGTCGCCCTGCCCTTTCTGGGCTATCTCATCTATTTGAGCAACGCCAAGACCACCTCGCCCGAACAGGTCATCTTCCTGGCCTTCGCCTTCTCCGTGACCTTTCCGACCCTGATCCTGCTCTCCCTGGTCCTGTTCCGCAGCCTGGTCGTCCTGACGATCTCCCTGCCGGTCTACGCCGCCTGCATCATCGCCGGCTATGCCCGGACCTTCATGGCCTTCCAGATCTTCTGCAACGGCAAGCCGACCGAAGCCTTCCGGGATTGCCTCTATTACAGCGTCTCGCTGTTTACCAACACCGGCTGCGCCGACTGCGCTCCCGGGCCCCATCTGCGCCTGCTGGCAGCCTCCGAAGCCTTTTTCGGCTACCTCACCCTGGGCGTGGCCTGCGCCTGCCTCATCGTCATCCTGGTGCGCCTGATCGCAGCCGACAAGCTGCCGCAATAGCACACGGAAACGCCGCTGCCGGCCTGGGACAGAAGGCCCGAGCGCGCCTAACGTGGTGCCGCCCGAGCGGCGTTTCAACGAAATTCGATACGCCGACCTAAGGTCTTTCGCACCGGACACGTCCGCGCGGCCCGGCGCAGGAAGGCTTTTTGGTCCTCGTCGAGATATTCGGGAAACGTTATGGTGCAGCAAAAGGCTGCCACGTCCGGATCGCCGCGGTCGAGTTCCACGTTGACGGACAGGTGCGAAAGCGCAATCCCATGCGTCTTGGCCGCCATGGCAATAACCATGACCGTACAGGAACCAAGCGCCGCCTCCAGGAGTTCGTGCGGTCGAAAACCGTTCCCCTGTCCCCCCTTATCCGGCGTGGCATCGCAAATCCCCTCGAACGGTCCATCGGAAAACCGGACCTGATACGCCGAGCCCAGACAATCGCATCGTATCATCCGCTTCGCTCCTTCCGTAGAAGATGCGCCAGAAACATGGTGCAAAAAAAGGCCGGGCGTCCGTCGGACGTCCGGCCCATTGCCGCTCTGGTCTGACGTTGCTACCAGCCGAGCACGTAGCTGAAAATAAGCGGCGCCACGATGGCCGCGTCGGAGTTGATCATGAAACGCGGCGTATCGACGTCGAGTTTGCCCCAAGTGATCTTCTCGTTGGGCACGGCCCCGGAATAGGAACCGTAGGACGTCGTGGAATCGCCGATTTGGGCAAAATAGGCCCAGAACGGCGTATCGGCCAACTCCAGGTCCTGAATAAGCATCGGTACCACGCAGATGGAGAAATCGGCCGCGATGCCGCCGCCGATCTGGAAAAAGCCCACCGGCGTTTTGGCAGCGGCCTGCTGGCGATACCAATTGGCCAGGAATTCCATCTGCTCCGTGCCGCGGCGGATGGCCGTATGGCCCTTCAAATGGCCGCGAATGATCTCCGAGCAGAAGATGTTGCCGAGGGTGCAGTCCTCCCAGCCCGGCGTAAAAATGGGAATCCCCTTCTCCTTGGCCGCCAGCACCCAGGAATGTTCCTTGGGAACCTGGAAGAACTGGGAGATGTCGGGCTGGTCGAGGAGCGCGTACATGAATTCGTACGGGAACTTGGGCTGACCGGACGCCTCGGCATCGGCCCAGAGTTTGGAAATGCGGTGCTGCACCTGGCGCATGATGCCTTCGGGGATGCAGGTGTCCGTCACCCGATTGAAGCCCTTGTTGTAGAGATTCTTTTCCGCCTCGGGAGAAAGATCCCGATATTCGGGAACCATCTTATATTCATCGTGATTGAAGAGATTGAAAAGATCCTCTTCCAAGTTGGCGGCCGTGCAGCTCACGGCATGCACCTTGTCCTGACGGATCATTTCAGCCAGCGAGATGCCGATTTCACAGGTGCTCATGGCGCCGGCCATGGACAAAAACATTTTTCCGCCCTTGGCCATGAGATCGTTCCAGGCCTTGGCCGCGTCCAGAGTCTCACGGGCATTGAAGTGACGAAAATGCAGTTCCATGAAACGGGATATCGTGGACATCATGACTCCTTCGTGTGTCAGGCGTTTCCCGCCACAGGGAAGACGCCTGCAATGTTGCCCGGGGACGGAGGAATCCGCTCCTCGAAAACGTTATTGTCCCCGAGTCGTAAAGTCTTTTTTATAGCCTCTCTCGTGCGGAGAGTCCAGCGCGGAAGCGGCAATCCGTCGCTCAGGCCCGTGTGGCCGTCGCGTCGGGGGCGTCCAGGCCGAGCAGGCGGCGAAGCGCTTGGCCGATGCCGACGGCATCGATGCCGCACAGGGCGCGCAAGGCCCGCTGCGGCCCGTGTTCCACAAAGGCATCCGGCAGTCCCAGGCGCCGGACGGTCAGACCGGACAAGGCGTCGGCGTCGGCCAGGCATTCCAAAACGGCCGAGCCGAAGCCGCCTTGAAGGACGTTTTCCTCCACGGTGAGCCAGCGGGAAAAACGCTTGGCCAGCGCCACAAGCTGGGCGTGCGGCAGGGGCTTGACGAAACGGGCGTCAAAGACCGCCACCTGCCGGCCGGTGGTTGCGGCCAGGGCATCGGCGGCGGCCAGGGCCGGATGCACCCGGCTGCCGATGGCCACGATCAGGGCGTCGGTACCCTCCCGCAGCAGTTCGCCGCGGCCGAGAGGAAAAGGCGCGACGGTTTCCGGAATGGCGCCGCCCACACCGGCCCCCCGGGGATAGCGGATGGCCACGGGACCATGATGGGACAAGGCGGTCGCCAGCATGGCCGGCAGCTCGGTCTCGTCGCGCGGGGCCAACAGCATCAGGTTGGGGATATGGCGCAGATACGACAGGTCGAAGGCCCCGTGGTGGGTGGCTCCGTCCTCGCCGACCAGCCCGCCCCGGTCCAGACAAAAGACCACCGGCAGGTTCTGCAGGCAGACGTCATGGACGATCTGGTCGTAGGACCGCTGGAGAAAGGTGGAATAGATGGCCACCACCGGCCGGAAGCCCTCCCGGGCCAGACCGGCGGCAAAGGTCACGGCGTGCTGTTCGCAAATGCCCACATCGACGAACTGATCGGGCAGTTCCGTGGCGAAGGCCGCGAGCCCCGTGCCCTCCGGCATGGCGGCGGTAATGGCCATGATCCGGGGATTCTGCCGAGCCATGGTCAGCAGGGTCTGGCCAAAGACCTGCGTGTAACTCGGCGGACAGGAGCCGGGTTTCGCCACCACGCCGGTTTCGGGTTCGAAACAGCCCACCCCGTGAAAAAATGTCGGATTCTTTTCGGCCGGCGGGTAGCCGCGTCCCTTTTTCGTCAGCACGTGCACCAGGACCGGCCCGTCGATCTCCTTGACCTCATGGAAGACTTCCTCCATGCGGCCGATGTCGTGGCCGTCGATGGGCCCGAGATAATTGAACCGGAAGGCCTCGAACAGCATGCCCGGGGTAAAAAAGCTCTTGAAGGATTCCTCGCCGCGTCGGACATAGCCCATGAGTTCGCCGCCGTACGGCAGGGAGTGGACCCACCCCTCCAGATCCCGCTTGAACCGCTTCACCCAGCGCTGGGCCAGCTTGCGGCTGAGATACAAAGAAAGGGCGCCGACGTTTTTCGAGATGGACATTTCATTGTCGTTTAAGACGACGATGAGCCGTCCGCCCCAGCCGCCGGCCTGATTGAGCCCCTCATAGGCCAACCCGGCGGTCATGGAGCCGTCGCCGATCACGGCCAGCACGTTGTGCTTCTGGCCCAGGCGGTCCCGGGCCATGGCCATGCCCAGGGCCGCGGAAATGGAGGTACTGGAATGCCCCACGCCGAAGTGGTCGTAAGGGCTTTCGCACGGACGCGGAAAGCCGCTGATGCCCCCCAGGGTCCGTAAGGTGTGGAACTGCTCCAGACGGCCGGTCAACAGCTTATAGGCATAGGCCTGATGCCCCACATCCCAGACCAGGCGGTCGTGCGCCGGATCAAAAGCCGACACCAGGGCCAAGGTCAATTCCACCACGCCGAGGGACGGCGCCAGATGGCCGCCGTTCATGGAAACCGTGCTGATGATCATCCGGCGGATTTCATCAGCCAGCAGGACCTTGTCCTCCATGGACAGCCCCGCCACGTCATGCGGGGCCTTGATCCGTGTCAGAATGCGCAGCGCCTTGTCCGAATATGCGGTCATCGCACGTGATTCCTTGTCCGCTCCGGCGCCGTTCCTGACATCCGCCAGCGGGAAAAGAGACTCTCCGAAATGCCTCCGCCATGGCGGCGAATGCGCGTCACCAGCGATCGCGGTGGACGCGATCAGAGCGAAAACGGTCCTGGGGCGCCGGCGTCTCGGCCGGATGGCCCACGACCAGCAAGGCCAGCGGGATCACGGCCGGCGGCAGCCCGCACAATTTCTGGAATCCGGCCACCCGTTCGGGCAGCGGATAAATGCCGGTCCAGACCGCCCCCAGGCCCAGGGCGTGAGCGGCCAGCAGCATGTTCTCGGCGCAGGCCGAACAGTCCTCGAACCAGTAGCCCTGGCATTTTTCCAACCGGGTGTCGCCGGCCACCAGGATGGCGACCGGAGCGTTCTTGGCGTAGCCGGCATAGGGATTGATGCCGCCGACTTTGGCCAACTGCTCCCGATCGCGCAACACCACGAACTGCCAGGGTTGTTCGTTGCAGGCCGACGGCGCTTGCATGCCGCAGGCCAGGAGGATGCGCACCTGCTCGTCGGTTACCGGCTCGGCCGTGAACCGGCGCACGCTCCGGCGCGTCTTGATGGCCTCAAGGGCCGACATTGCCGCGACCGGGGGCTCTGCGGCGCGAACCCGCCCCGCTCCGAGCCAGCAGGCCGCCGGCAGCACGGCCAGCACGCGCAACAACCAACGTCGTGTGGGAAAAGCATGTTTGGAGACAACCATAGTGCTTCCTCTCCCCGTTTTCGGGGCCGACCGGCCTATTGCACCCGCACCACGATGTAGCGGGCCAATTCCCGCAAAAAATCCGCCGTCGGCCCGCTGTAGGGCTCCATGGCGGCTATCGCCTCCCGGCTCCGTTCCTCGGCCAAGCGCCGGCTGGCGTCAAGACCGATCAGGCTCGGGTAAGTGTTCTTGCCCTGCTCCCGGTCGCTGCCCACCGGCTTGCCCAGGGTGGCGGCGTCGCCCACCTCGTCGAGGATGTCGTCCACGATCTGGAAGGCCGCACCCACGGCCGCCCCGTACCGCCGGGCCCGGTCCACCCCATCCGCATCCGCGCCGGCCAACATGGCACCGCACACGCACGAGGCGGTGAGGAGCGCGCCGGTTTTGAGCGCCTGCATCCGGGCGAGTTCGTCCAGGCCCACGTCCTGCCGGGCCGTGTATTCCATGTCGAGGAACTGGCCGCCGACCATGCCGGCCGATCCGGCCGCCCAGGCCGCCTCGGCCAAGGCCGTCAGGACCCTGTCCGCCGCCACGGCCGGGCTGGCCTTGGCCATGGCGCCGAAGGCCTCGGTCAACAGGCCGTCGCCGGCCAAAATGGCGCCGGCCTCGCCGAACACCTTGTGATTCGACGGCTTGCCCCGGCGCAGGTCATCGTTGTCCATGGCCGGCAGGTCGTCGTGAATAAGCGAATAGGTATGGATGAGCTCAAAGCCGGCGGCAAAAGGCATGACGGCCGCCCGATCGGCCTCGAACAGTTCGGCAAAGGTCAGGCACAGGGCCGGCCGCAGCCGTTTCCCTCCGGCCGCAAGCGAGTATTCCATCGCCTCCAGAAGGCCGGACGGGACATCCCAGGCCCGCTGCCAGCCGCCGAACCGGTCCCGCAAAAAGACAGCAACCTCGTCGGCGAGCGCGGCCAATCGTTCCTTAACCGTCACGTTCTTCCTCCCCGGCCGCGTCCGCAGCCTCGGCGTCAAAGGATTCGACGGCGCCATCCTCCCCGGCCAGGGAAATTTCCAGCCGGGCGGCCTCCAGGCGCTTGCGGCACGCAGTGACCAGGGCCATGCCCTCCTTGTAGAGGGCCACGCCCTTCTCCAAAGGCACGTCTCCGGCCTCCAGTCTGGCGGCGATCCGGGACAGATGCTCCAGGGACTTTTCGAAGGATTCCTCTTTCTTCTCGGTCATGCGTCCTCCCCGCCGTCGGGCGCCGTTTCCGTTACCGTAGCCGCAATGCGGCCTGCATACACCATGATGTCGAGCTTGTCGCCCGCATGCGTATCCGCCGAACGACGCAGGAATTTTCCGGTACGGACGAGCGTCGTCAGGCTGTAGCCGCGCGCCAGCGGGCCGATGGGATCAAGCCCGTCCAGCCGCGCCGCCGCCAGCTCCAGTTGCCGTTCCCTGTCGACAAAAAAATACTTCAAGGAAGACTTCAAAAATTCCTCGCGTCGATCCAGGTCAGCCTCGCGAGTATCCAGGTTGGCCGGACCAAACCGCCGCCGAAGCCGTTCCTCGGCTGCCGCAAGGCGCCTGGCGCATCCGTCCAACCAGACCGCACCGGCGCGGACCATACGGCGCCGCCCATCCGCAAACGCCTCCTCCAGGCGGGCCAGCCGCCGGGCCGGCGACAGCCAGGCCAAGCCCCGGGCCAGGCCGTCCAGCTCCCGCTCCCGAGTCGCCACAAGCCGCGCCACCGACCGGCGCAACCCCATCTCCAAATCGTCCAAACGCTGGACGAGCTGGGCACGTTCCGGCCACAGTACCTGCGCGGCATGGGTCGGCGTGGCGGCACGCACGTCGGCCACCATGTCGGCAATGGTCACATCCACCTCATGGCCCACGCCGGTCACCACCGGCAGCGGCGAGGCAAAAATCGCTCCGGCCACCTCGGCGGTGTTGAAGGCCCACAAATCTTCCAGCGAGCCGCCGCCCCGGATGAGGACCAGCACCTCGGCCCAGTCGTCGGCCACGGCCCGGAGCATGGCCCGGACAATACCGGTCGGCGCGGCTTCGCCCTGGACCAGGGTCGGATAAATCCGCACCTCGGCCCCGCGCCCGCGCTCCCGGCCGATGCGGATGAAATCCCGGACGGCCGCCCCCGACGGAGCCGTCACCACCGCCACCCGGGCCGGATGCGGCGGCAACGGACGCTTGCGGGCCTGGTCGAAATAGCCCTTGGCCGCGAGGTCCTTTTTGAGGGCCTCGAATTCCAACCAGAGCCGGCCCTCGCCCACCGCCTGCACCACTTCGGCCACAAGCTGATAGACGCCGCGCGGGGCATAGACCGAGAGCCGGCCGGCCACCATCACTTCCATCCCGTCGGTCAGGGTATCGGCCAGGGAGTTTTCATAGACTTCGCCGGTCAGGGGATTGTACCGGCCGCCGCCGGCCAAGGCCTTGCCACCCTGGGCGCCTCGAAACCAAACCACGGCCAAGGAGGCTTCGACGTCGCGTACGGAGAAATAGAGATGGCCCGAGCCGGGCCGCGAGACGTTCGTCACCTGGCCGCGCACCCAGACGAACGGGAACTCGGACTCGATGACGTCCTTGACGGCCCGCGTCAGCTCGCTGACAGCAAAGACATGCGGCATCGGTTACCTCGCGGCGGGAGGGAGAAAGGAGACGTGGGAGGAACCCTCACCGTTACCGAACCGTTGCCCCGGTCGTCGCGGGGCAACGGCACCCGAGCAAAAGACGCAGCGCATCAGAAGGCCCCGGGGGAATGCTTCCCCCGGGCAGGGTTCGGGACAGCGCCGCCATTGGCCGCCTAGGCGGGCAGGCCCCAGCCCTCGCGCACGGTCTGGCGCCAGGCCATGAAGGCGTCGAGGAATCCTTCCAACGGCACTTCACCCTTCTCACCGGTCCGGCGGTCCTTGGTCTCGACAATCCCCCGCGCCAGTCCCTTGCCGCCGAGGGTCAGCTGCAGGGGGAATCCCATCAAATCGGCGTCCTTGAATTTCACGCCCGGCCGTTCCTCGCGGTCGTCCAGCAACACCTCGATCCCGGCGTCCCGGAGGCTCGCATAGAGATCTTCCGCCACGGCGTTGGAGGCGGCATCCTTGGGGTTCAAATTGAGCAACACCACTTCGAAGGGGGCAATGGGAGGCGGAAAGACAATGCCGTGCTCATCGTTGTTCTGCTCGATGCAGGCGGCCACCACCCGGGACACGCCGATGCCGTAGCATCCCATAAAGAGATACTGTTCCTTGCCGGCCTCATCCAAAAAAGTGGCGGACAGCGTCTTGGAATACTTAAAGCCAAGCTTGAAGATATGCCCGACCTCAATGCCCTTGCTGAAAATGACGGGCTGGCCGCATTTGGGGCAGACATCGCCGGAAGCCACCTGCCGCAGATCGGCTGTAGCCATGAGGGCCACGTCGCGCTTGAGGTCCACATGGCGCACATGGGTGTCGGCGGCATTGCCGCCGGCAATCCAGTCCGAGGCCAGGGTCAGCTCCTGATCGGCGAAAATATGGGCAATGGGCAGCTTGACCGGCCCGGCGAAACCGACCGGCGCGCCGGTGATCGAGGTCACTTCCTCAGGCGTGGCCAGGCGCAGGTCCACGGCGGCCAACAAATTCTTGAGCTTGATTTCGTTGAGTTCGCGGTCGCCGCGCACCAGCACCGCCACCGCGATGCCGTCAGCGATATAGAGCAGGGTCTTGATGATGCGATCGGGCGCCACGCCGAGGAAGGCGGCCACCTCGGGAACGGTGTGCACGTTCGGCGTCTTGACCGGCTCGATCGGCGGGCAGGGAGCGTGTTCGCCGGCCGGCGGATAGACCGCCTCGGCCTTCTCCAGGTTGGCCGCGTAGTCGCAGGACGGGCAGGAGACGATGGTATCCTCGCCGGTCGCGGCCAGCACCATGAATTCATGGGAAAACGAACCGCCGATGGAGCCGGAATCGGCGGAGACGGCCCGAAAACGCAGGCCGAGGCGGGCAAAGACGCGGTTGTAGGCGTCGTACATGGCCCTGTAGCTGACCTCGGACCCGGCCTCATCCTTGTCGAAGGAGTAGCCGTCCTTCATGACGAATTCCCGGCCGCGCATCAGCCCGAACCGGGGACGGATCTCGTCGCGGAACTTGCTCTGAATCTGATAGAGGTTAAGCGGCAGCTGGCGGTAGGATCGGACCTCGTGGCGGACGAGGTCGGTCACCACCTCCTCGTGGGTGGGTCCCAAGCACGACTCGCGGTCGTGGCGGTCGACGAACCGCAAGAGCTCCCGGCCGTAATGTTCCCATCGGCCGGATTCCTTCCACAAATCGGCCGGTTGTACGGCCGGCATGAGGATTTCCAGAGCGCCGGCCCGGTCCATCTCCTCGCGAACGATGCGGGCCACGTTGTTTAAGGCCCGCAGCCCGAGCGGCAGGTAGGTATAGACACCGGCGGTGAGCTTGCGGATCATGCCGGCGCGCAGCAACAATTTATGGCTGATGACCTCGGCCTCGGCCGGGGTTTCCTTCAAGGTAGGGGCATAATAACGGCTCAGTCGCATGGGGAATCCTTTTTTTCGGCAAGATAGCGTTCCAGTTCGTCCATAAACGCAGGAAGAAGATTGTCCGCACCGTGCACCTTGCGACAAATCACGCCCTTGCGGAAGATGATGCCGCAGTCCCGGCCGCCGGCAATGCCGATGTCGGCTTCCCGGGCCTCACCGGGGCCGTTGACCACGCAGCCCATGACCGCCACGGTAAAGACCTCGGTCACGCCGCGCAGCCGCGCTTCCACGGCTTCGGCCAGCCCGACCAGATCGATTTCCGTGCGGCCGCAGGTGGGACAGGAAATAAGGTTCGGGCCGCGGTCGCGGATGTCCAGGGCGCGTAAAATCTCATAGGCCACCCCGACCTCGGTGACCGGATTGCCGGTCAGGGAGACGCGGAGCGTATCGCCGATGCCCTCCGCCAGCAGGATGCCCAGGCCCACAGCCGACTTGACGGCTCCGCGCAGGGGCGTGCCGGCCTCGGTGACCCCGATGTGCAGCGGATAGTCCACCCGCTCCGACAACAGTCGGTACGCGGCCACGGTGTCGGGCACGCTCGAGGACTTGAGGGAAATCTTGATATCGGAAAAGCCCCGTTTTTCCAAATAGCCCACATGGATCAAGGCGCTTTCCACCATGGCCTCAGGGGTCGGGCCGCCGTACCTGGCCAAAAGATCCTTTTGCACCGAACCGGAATTGACGCCGATGCGAATCGGCGCGCCATGGTCCTTGGCCGCCGATACCACCGCGTCCACGGCAGCCTCGGTGCCAATGTTGCCGGGATTGATGCGCAAGGCGTCCACACCGGCGTCCAGGGCAGCCAGGGCAAGATGATGATCGAAATGGATGTCGGCCACCAGCGGGACGGGCGAGGCGGCCCGAATGGCGGACAAGGCGGTGGCGGCCGTGCGATCGGGCACGGCCAGGCGCACAATCTCGCAGCCGACCTCGGCCAGAGCCTTGACCTGGGCCACCGTGGCGGCCACGTCGCGCGTATCGGTGTTGGTCATGCTCTGGACGCGAACGGGGCTGTCGCCGCCCACACTGACGGAGCCGATACGAACGGTCCGCGTGGGCCGGCGAGGAGGAGCTTTTCTCTGAGTATGCATGGGGAAAGCGAAAATCGCTTGTTCGTTGTAGCGGAAACGTGCCAGGAAGCCAAGCCGACGGCTGCCCGCGCCTACTTGGTTTCCTGACTGACCCGGGAGACGCGCAGATAGGCCGCCTCGCCGGATTTTTTGGCTACCGTGCCCTCGATGTGGCAGGAAACATCCTTCTTGCCGAGGTCGAAAAGCTGCTCGATCACGTTCTTGGCGGTCACATCGTCACAAATCAGGAAATGCCGCCCCTCCGTCGCCTCAAACCGCAAGCAGATGGTATTGGTCGCCGGATATTGCATCACGCCCACGGTCCGGCCGTTCACCGAGACGCTCTCGGCGGCCAGGGCCCCCGGACAAGCAACCAGCCACATGAGCGGCACGAACCAAAACAGCGCGCGCATGAACCCACCTCCTCCCCAATGAGACGACGCCCCGCCGTCAGCGGGAAACATCGCCGGACCGATCATCGGCACGGCCCCCGTCGTCGCCAAACAAGCTCACCAGCCACACCAGCAGGCAGAAGGCCGCGGTCACTTCCAGAACATCCTGGGACAGCAGCCAAATCAGGGCCGATCGGACAGACGACGGCTCCAGGGAGAAAACGCCGCGAACCACGGCATCGGGCAAATTATCGCCCAAGGGCCAAGCGGGCCACAGGCCGTCCCGCCAGGCGATATACAGTTTCATCCCCAGCAAACAATACAAGACGGCGAGGCCGACAAGAAAGCAGCCCCGGCCAAAGGCATTCCGCCGGGTTTCCATGGCGTCCCCCGCTGCGCGCTGCTCCGGTTGCCCGGAGAGACGCGGCTGCGTTCGGGCAGGATGACCTACCGCTGTTCCCGGTTGCCATTACGCCATTGGCCCAACAAGGCAAGAGGACGCCCCCGGCCGGTTGGTCCGCTCGTATCCGGACGGCCCAGCCCGACGGACCGACAGTGCGGCTAGCCACCGATGCCGGACATGCCCCGGGCTCCGGGAACCGCACCGGGATTGAGCACCTCATAGCCCAGGGGTTTGTGGCGCAGGGCCAGCTCGATGACACGCCGGACCATGGGCAGTCCGAGCTTTTTATTACGCAACAACGGCCGCAACCGAAATTCGCGCTCGGAAAAAAGGCAGGTCCGCAGCTTCCCGTCCGAGGTAATCCGCAAGCGGTTGCAGCTATCGCAAAAGTGCTCGCTTAACGGCGAAATCACGCCGAACCGGCCGCGGCCGCCTTCCACCCGATACATCCGGGCCGGACCGCCGGTGATATGATCGTTCTCCACCGGGGTAAGCTCGACATGCTGCGAAGCCAGGGCCAACACATCCTTGGCCGAGATGTAATTCTCCGGCTTCCACAGGTTGCCGTCGCCCACGGGCATGAATTCGATAAACCGCACGTCGATCGGATTGTCGATGGCCAGCTTGGTGAAGGCCGCAATCTCGTCGGTATTGATGCCGCGCAAGGCCACGGCATTGATCTTCACGCGCAACCCGGCGGCCATGGACTCTTCCACGGCACGCAGCACCTCCGGCAAACGATCATGGCCGGTGATGCGGGCGTATTTGCTCCGATCCAGACTGTCCAAGGAAATATTGACGGCCGAAACGCCCAGTTCCGCCAAGGTGGCCGCCTTGCCGGCCATCATCGTGGCATTGGTGGTGATGCGCAGGTCCATTTCCGGATGGCGCCGCCGAATGGATTCCACCAGCACCATGACGTCCCGGCGGGCAAAGGGCTCGCCGCCGGTGAGGCGCACCTTGGAAATGCCCATGTCGCTGGCCAGGGAAACCAGATCCAGCAATTCCTCATAACGCAGGATGTTGTCATGGGGAATAAAGGTGATCCGGTCCCTGGGCCGGCAGTACAGACAGGAAAGATTGCAACGGTCCGTCACCGAAAGGCGCAGATAACTCACCTCTCGGCCGCGACCGTCGCGCAAATTGGCGTCGTTCGTGCCGGTCATGCCGGACCCTCCATGCCGCGGGCCCGTAGCAGGTCCGGCGGTGAATTGACGTTAAAAAAGGCTCGAGCCACAGACCAGTCCTCGCGGCTATAATCAATATGGCAACGGACGTCTTCGGAAAAAATTCCCGACAACCGGGGTTCCCCCCGGGACAGGCTTTCCCGCAACAGCGACGCGCCGTCCGATTCGTAGATCGCCACAAGGGATTCGATGTAGCCGGTTTCCACGATGCGAAAGGTGGTCATCAGGGTTTGCCGCGGCCGGCGCCGCCACGCGGCCACGAGCCGACGAAGCGTCGCCTCGTCCAGAAAGGGCAGATCACAGGACACGACCAGACAGGCCCGCCCGGCCGCCTCAAGCGCGGTCAGCACGCCGCTGGCCGGTCCAAACCCCGGCACCGCGTCGGGCACCCAAGGAACACACCAATCGCAATCCGCCGGGTCGCGCCCCGAAACCAGGACCTTCCCGGTCACCCGGGCCAACCGCTCACCGACCCGGCGCAACAGCGGTTCGCCGCCAAAGGACAAGCGTGCCTTGTCCACGCCCATCCGGCTGCTCGTCCCGCCCGCCAGGACCACGCCGAGGGGCAGTTGCTCCCCCCCGTTCACGGTATCATCCCAGCCTCCGGCCAATGGAGACTCGGGGTCGCCGGCAAGGCCCGAAGAGCGCGTGCGCCATGCGGCAACCACGCCCGGGAGCGAAGACCATCCGAACTCCTTTGCCCGCTCTGGCCGGGATGCGGGCACGGCAACAAGATATTATGGTGTCGGGGCAAGCGAAAGGCAAGAGGGTGATGCCCTCCCCGGGCGCCGAATCAGGACGACAGATATTCCAGAATAGCCGCCTGGGCACGGCCGAGAGCCGTCAGGACGGCCTGGCTGACGCGCTGGCAGGCGACGGCATCGCCGGCCAATCCGGCCTCCTGCAATTGCCGGGCCCCCTCGCTGAGCTCCCTGGCCCGAAGCGGTACGGCCATGCCGAGCAAGGTATGGGCAGCGTCGCCGGCGCCCTTCCAATCCGCCTTCCGGACGGCCTGTTCCAGGGTGGTCGCCACGGACGGGCTCTCATCCAGAAACATCCGGCAGATTTCCCGGGCAAAAGCCGATTTTCCCCGCTCGTCGTAATAGGTCATGTCCAAGGGCTGCCCCCCCGGGGCGGAAGTCTGGCAGCCCTCCGGCCGGGCCCGATGATCGAGCACCCGCCGCATCACCATAAAAAGTTCCCCCACATCCACCGGCTTGGAAACGTAATCGTCCAGCCCCGCCTCCAGAAACCGTTCACGATCGCCCTTCATGGTGTAGGCCGTCAGCGCCACCACAGGGAGCTGGCGGGCCGGTTCGCCCGACTCGCCGCGCCGAATGCGCCGGGTGGCCTCCATGCCGTCCATCTCCGGCATCTGGATATCCATCAGCACCAGATCGGCCGGATGCGCGGCCAAGGTTTCGAGGACTTCCGCGCCTGAGCCGGCGCAGGTCACATCGCAACCGGCTTCCCGCAAAAAGTGGCGCAAAAAGAGTCTATTCACCTGGTTGTCTTCGGCCAGGACCACACGCAACCCGGCGAAATCGGCCTCGCTTTTCGGGGAATCAAACCGCTCGCAGGCCACGTCGCCCTCGCCCTGGGCCGGACGCAGGGAAACGGTGAAGGTAAAAAGACTCCCCTCCCCCGGCCGGCTGCTGACGCCGATCTTGCCGCCCATCAGTTCCACCAGGCGGCGACTGATGGCCAACCCCAGTCCGGTCCCGCCATGGCGCTTGCAGCGCGTGGGTTCGAGCTGGGTGAAAAGTTGGAAAAGTTCGGACTGTCTGTCCTCGGGGATGCCGATGCCGGTGTCGCGCACGCAACATTCGAGCAGCATGGGGTCGCCATGGCGGGCCAGCCGCAATTCCACGGAAACTTCGCCCTTGTCGGTGAACTTCAAGGCGTTGCCTACCAGATTGCGTACCACCTGCATGAACCGGTCGGGATCGCCATAGAGCATTTCCGGCACGGCTTGATCGATGCGAACGGACAACTTGAGGCCCTTTTGCCGAAAGGAAAATTGGAACGGCTTGATGGTCCTGTCCAGGGTCTCCCGCAAGTCGAAATCCACCGGCAAAAACTCCATCTTGCCGGCCTCGATCTTGGAGAAGTCCAAAATATCGTTCACGATACCCAGAAGCGAACGGGAGGAATCCAGGATCATCTCCAGGTTTTCCCGAATTTCCGGCCGCGGGCCGATGCTCAAGGTCATCTGGGAAAGGCCGATGATGCCGGAAAGAGGCGTACGGATTTCATGGCTCATATTGGCCAGGAATCCGCTTTTGGCCGCGCTGGCCGACTCGGCCTGGGCCCGGGCCCGCTCCAAGGCCTCTTCCCGGTTACGATCCTTGCTGTGGCTGAGCACGCCCTCGCCGAGGAGGCTGACCCGCCGCACATCGGACTCGTCATAGTTCTCGGGCTTGTTGGCCACGGACAAAAGGAGCTGCACCTCCCCGTCATTGGGAACGGGCACGACCAAAAAACGGGTCAAAGGACGGTGCCCGGGGGGCAGGCCTTTCTTGCCGGGATGGGGAGTTGCATAGTCATTGACCACGAAAGGACGGCCCGTCCGATAGGCTTCGGCCCAGGAACCGGCCTCGGCGACGGGAAAGACCCTGGTGGGATCGAGCATACTGCATTCGGTCGAGGATTCCGGGTCAGAGGCGATCAGTCTGAAATTGCCCTCGTCCCCGGTACGGGCCAACACGAAGCCGTCGACGCTCCCCGTCAGGGTAACGGCCCGCTCCAAGACGAAGCGCGCGATGTCAGGCAAGGACTCCTGGCGCATCCTCCCCAGATGCAGCAGCGCTTCGAGCGTGTCGGCGTGCAGACGGGTCTGGGCGACGACACGGTGCTCGGCCGTCATGTCCTTGGTCGCAGCCAAGGAGCGCACGAATCGCCCCTGGGCGTCGTATTCCCCCACCGAGGAAATCTGGACATCCAGGATGCGGCCATCCTTGGCCACCAGACGCAAGGGTTTGTTCTCCACGCGCCCGTGCCGATAAAATTCCGGAAGCGTACCCAGCACATCCTGCCGGGAGGGCTCGGTCATAAAATCCACGATCGGGCGCCCGAGGACCTCCTCGGCCGTATAGCCCAGCGTCTCCCGAAAGCAGGCATTGACGGAGAGCAACCGCCCCGATCCATCGATCGAATGGAGCATGATCGGAGCCTTCTCATACAAATCTCCCAAACGCTCCAGGACGGTCGGCCTGACGTGTTTCCCGCTACGGTTCGTCACCGGCATTCCCTCCGTGTACGACACGGCGCGCGGGCAGAAGCGGGCGCCCGCAACGCCTTTGGCCTTTCCCTAGCCCAGGGGGGCGCCGATGACAATGTTTCCGCCGTCGCCGCTTGTGGAAGGACCGGTTTTCGGTCTAGGGAGGGGTGTCCCGAGACCGACGTACGCCGCCGTCCGCGACAGGAGGCTTTCCATGGAAGCGATGCAATGCCTGATCATCGGCGCCGGCCCGGCGGGCCTGTCCGCCGCCATCTATACGGCCCGGGCCGGCCTGACCACCGTTGTCATCGGCTGCGACCCGAAAATCGCCGGCGACTATGATATCGACAATTATTTCGGATTTCCCGAAACGATTCCCGGTCGCGAGCTGATTGCCCGGGGCGTCCGGCAGGCCCAACGATTCGGCGCCCGTATCGCCTGCCAGCGCGCCCTGTCCCTCCACACGACCGAGGACGGCGCTTTTCGGTGCACCACGGACCAGGGCGAGTACCTGGCCCAGGCGGTCATCATCGCCGCCGGGGTGGCCCGCATGCGGCCACCCATCGAAGGACTGGCCGCCTACGAAGGCAAGGGCGTCTCCTATTGCGTCAGCTGCGACGGCTTTTTTTTCCGCAATCGGCGGGTGGTGGTGGTCGGAGAGGGAACGTACGCCGCCAACCAAGCCCTGGAACTCACCACCTTCACCCCTGACGTCACCATCATGACCCAGGGCAAACAGCCGACCATCGATGCGACCTTCTCGGCCCGGCTGACAGCGGCCGGCATTCCGATCTCCACGGCCACCATCACCAAGTTGGTCGGTGAACCGGCCCTGACCGGCGGCCTGCTGAACGACGGCACCTCGGCAGCCTTCGAAGGCCTGTTCGTGGCCATGGGCCAGGCCTCGTCCCTGGATTTCGCCCGGACGCTCGGGGTGACGACCAATGGGAGCTTTCTGGAGGCGGATCACGAGCAAAAGACCAATATTCCCGGCGTATTCGCTGCCGGTGACTGCGTGGGCCGCTTCATGCAGATCAGCGTCGCCGTCGGCGAAGGCGCCAAGGCGGGCCGGGCCGCCATCGCCCATGTCCGGCAGCGGAAGGAAAGCCCAGCGGACGGCCGGGAATCGTCTTGACTTTTTATTTCAATCGGACTATAAATGTCAGTTCGCTTCATCGGCAATGGGCCTATAGCTCAGTTGGTAGAGCCACCGGCTCATAACCGGCAGGTCCCAGGTTCGAATCCTGGTGGGCCCACCACGAAGGCTCCATGAAACAGCCCGCGAAAAGATTCTCTACAAACAACTGTCTCTCGCCCGGTCGGGAGATACCAAGGCGCTTTCCCGTCCACCAGGGTCAGGAAAGCGCTTTTTGTATCGAATGATGCGTGTACGAGAACTGATCGCCACGATCGAGCGGATCGCCGACCCGCGCTTGGCCGCCAGTTGGGATCGTTCCGGCCTGCAAATCGCCGGGACGCTGGAAGACTGCCGCCGGCTGGCCGTGGCCCTGGACCCGTCGCCGGCGTTCGTGGCGGCCGCCCTCGACTGGGGAGCCGAGTACCTGCTCACCCATCATCCCTTGAGCCTGTCCCCGCGCCTGCCCGACCGGCTGGATGACTATCACCAGGTCTTGCGGCTGGTGCTCGGCCGAGGCGCCTGGCTCTACGCCGCCCATACCTCCCTCGACGTGGTCACCGAGGGACCGGCCGGCTGGCTGGCCGATGCCCTGGGGCTCAAAGACCGTCGGCTTGTGGAAGAGGCCGGCAAACGGCCTTTCGTGCAAACCAGACTGCACGTTCCTTCGGCCGCGGATCGGGACCGTTGTCTGGCCGCCGTGGCCGATCATCCCCGCACGACGGCCGTGCCGCTGGGGCCCTGTTTCCTGGAAATCACCCATCCCGGCGCGGCTTGGCCTGCCCTGCGCGTCAGCCTGGAGACGGCCTGCCCGGACGCGACCGTGGTCTCGAGCCTTTCCCTGACCACCCCGGCCGAACCATACGGCTACGGGGTGGTCGGGACCCTGCCCGAGCCCCTGTCCCTTGCCCGCCTCACGACCGCGCTGGGCGAACTGTTGCCCCGAAACGTCTTTTCCGTGGCCGGCCAGCCCGAGGAGCCGATCCGCACGGTAGCCTATTGCCCCGGATCAGGCGCGGACATGGCCCCGCTCGCCTTTGCCGCCGGCGCCGAGGTCTACATCACGGGCGACCTGAAATATCACCAGGCAACCGCCGTGCCGCCCGGCCGGGCTCTCGTCGATGTCGGCCATTTTGCCCTGGAGGAAGTCATGATACGCATCTTTGCCCGCGATCTGACGGCTTCTTTCGGCGAAGACAGCCCGCAAGTCCGGTTCTTCCCCGGAACCGATCCGTTCGTAGTGCATTTCCCGGATGGGGTTCTCCCCTCCCGGACGAAATAAAACCTCGGAGAATATCATGTATTTGAAACAGATCGAACAGTTGGTGGTCTTGCAGAAAGTGGATGACGAAATCGTCGTCCTCCAGGATGAACTGCGGCGTGCGCCCCAACAGATCGAGGAGCTCGAAAAGCGGCGTCAGGAGATCGACCATACCGCCGAGACCACTCGTGACAAAATCAAATATCTGCTCGATCAGCAAAAACGCCTGGAAACGGAGATCGAGGGCGACAGCGTCCGCCTCAAAAAAAGCAAAAGCAAGATGATGTTGGTGGGCAACACCAAAGAATATCATGCCATGATGCGGGAAATGGACAACCTCGAAAAGCAGAACCGCGGCCGTGAAGAAGAAAAAACGACCGTGGCCGAGGAGCTCTCCCGGCAAAACCAGGAACTCAAGGATATCGAGGAACGCGCCGCCACACTGGAGACCGAACTGGCCGCCGCCCGTCAGACCCTGGACGAACGCCTCAAAGAAGCCAAGGGCAACCTGGCCACGCTGGAAGCCAAACGCCAGGAAGCCGGTGAGGCCGTGCCCAAACCCATTCTCCAGCGCTACGAGTTCATCCGGTCGCGGCTGAAAAATCCGGTCATCGTCCCGGTGGAAGCCGGCATCTGTTCGGGCTGCCACATCTCCATTCCGCCCCAGGCCTTCATCGAGTTGCAGAAGGGCATTCAGATCTTAAGCTGCCCCAACTGCCAGCGCCTCATCTACTGGAGCGACCACATCAAGCCCGACGAAGCGCCGCAAGAGGTCCCGGCCGAGGCGACTCCCCCCGCGGCCTAACCGCGCCAATCGACAAATACGCCAACCGCGGTTCCGACATGCCGGGACCGCGGTTTTTTTTCGTACGGAGCCCGTCCCATCGCGACCGTACTCAAGCCGCGCCGCGACTCGTCCCCGGCCCGGGAGGTGCCGTATGTGCCGTATGGTCCAGCACCCGGGCGATGGCCTCGCTGAGGGCCTCCATATCCACGGGCTTGGACAAATAATCGTCCATGCCGCTTTGCAGATAGCGCTCGCGGTCGCCGGCCAGGGCATGGGCGGTGACGGCAATAATGGGGATATGCGGGTCCACGCCCGGCACCACGGCATCGCGCACGCGGCGCGTGGCCTCCACGCCGTTGACCCGCGGCATCTGAATGTCCATCAGCACGACGTCAAAAATATTCCGGGACAGGGCCGGCACGACCTGATCCCCGTCCTCCACGGCCTCGACCGCATAGCCGAACTTTTTCAGCATGGCCACGGTGGCCATGCGGTTGACGGCCTCGTCCTCCACCACCAGCACCCGAATCGTCTGCCGGCCCTCGTGCGTGGGCACGGGAGGCTTCGGCCGCGCCACGGGCGGCTCGGCCTCGCGGCAGCGGATCGTAAAGGTGAAATCCGTTCCCCGGCCGGGGCTGGTGTCGACCAGGATATGGCCATGCAGCAGTTCGACCAGCCGTTTGACGATGCCGAGGCCCAGTCCCGTGCCGCCGTACTTGCGGGTCAACGAGCCGTCGAGTTGCGTAAACGGCTCGAAAATGGCGTCCAGCCGCTCCTCCGGAATGCCGATGCCCGTATCCCGGACGGAAAAAAAGAGATGGACGTCCTCCCCGACCCGCGAGGCTACGTCGACTTCCAACCGAACGCTCCCCTTTTCGGTGAACTTGACCGCGTTGCCCAGCACATTGAAGAGTATCTGCCGCAGCCTGGCAGGATCGGTCACGATCCAGCGTGGGACTTCCCCGGACACGGCCAGGGCGGGTTGCAGCCCCTTGCGGTCGCACTCCAGGGAGAGAAAGCGCATGGCCTCGGCCACGAGAACCCGACAATCGACGACATCCCAGCGCACGACAAGGCGGCCGGCATCCAGGAGGCTGCAATCAAGGATGTCGGACAAAATCTTGACCAGCCCCCGCGCGGAGGCCAGGGCCGTCTCCACGTTGGCCAGGCTGTCGGCGTCCAGGGGCGCGGTCCGCAAGAGCTGCAGCATGGCCAATACGCCGTTGAGGGGCGTGCGGACCTCATGGCTGATATTGGCCAAAAACTCGCTCTTGGCCTGGCTGGCCGCTTCGGCCGCGATCTTGGCCTGCCGCAGGGTTTCCTCACCGCGCTTCTGGCTGGTGATATCCCAGGCCACGCCGTCGAAAACGATGCCACCATCCGGTCCCTGGCGCGGCGCGGCGCGGAACTGCACCCAGCGCCCGGCCCGCTGCTCCCCCCACAACCGGACTTGCACGTCGAACACCGCCAAATCGTTGAGGGAGGTGCATTCGGCCCGGGTCAACATCTCTCGATCATCGGGATGGAGGGTTGCTTCGAGGGCGGCCGCGTTTTCCAAGACGCTGGCCGCGTCGACGCCGAAAATGCGTTCCACGCCCTGGCTGACGTACAAATACCGCCGCTGACAGCCCGACGTCAGGGCCAACTTGAACACCATGCCGTCCGGCAGATTGTCACCCAGCTGGCGCAGCATGGCTTCCCGCTCAAGTAAGGCAACCTCGCTCTTGCGGCGGTCCGTGACGTCGCGATACATGGCCAGGCGCACCGAACGGTGATTGAGGATAAAAAAACCCGTTTTCACGGCAAGATCCTTCATCTCGCCGGTACGGGTGCGGACCCGCGCCTCGCGCAGCACCGCCCGCCGTCCATCAGGGTACCAGACTTCCCGGGGCGCGGCGGACGGGACATGCTGACCGGAAGCCTGCAGGAACGAGAGAGGCCGACCGATCAGCTCCTCCCGGTCATACCCCCATTCCGAGGAGACCGCCTCGTTGCAGTCGAGGATCAGGCCCGTATCGTCGGCCACCAGCAGGATGACGTCCATACCCTGCTCGAAGAGGGAACGGTACTTCGCCTCACTTTCCTGCATGGCCTTTTCGGCCCGGTGGCGTCTGATGCCGGCCAACGACAGGGAAAGCGCCAGCAACCCCAAAAAAAGCAGCCATAACCAAGCCAACAGGACGTTGAGCCTGTCCTGGCGCATCACCGCCGTCAACAGCCGTTGCTGGGTATCCACATGGAGCGCGTCGGCCCGATTTTCCAAGGCGGCGAAGGCGGCGTGCAGCTCCAGTCCGTAATGGACCAGACCGCCGTCCTCACCGGACACGGCCCGGTTGAGCATCGCATGGAAGCTGGCGACGGCGCGTCCGTAAGCGGCGACGGCGGCCCGAGCCTTGCCGGCGTCCCCCCCCCACGGGCCGAACGTGCCGGCCTTGTCCATGATGGCCTCGATATCGGCGAGCTGGCCGGTCGCCTGCTCGAAAAAGGCGTCCACGTCGGCCAGTCGGATGTCCACTTCGCCGCCAAGGGAACGGACCACAGTCAGATAGCCCCGGACCACCTCGGATCGGACCTGGCGCATCTTGGTGAACATCGGCTGGTAGGCCGCCAGGTTTTCCCGCCAGGACACGTTGGTCCACCACAGGAGCAGGCCGGAAATGACCGCCACCGCCACCACGGCGTACAGATGAAGGTCAATGGCGCCCCGATTCCAGGAGGCGCCCTTGCGCCTGGCCCTACGCGACCAGTTCACGGTGCAGCCCTCCATTCCGGCAGGGCGGCCGGGCCAAAGCCAAAGGGCTCCACGCGCCGGAGGTGCTCAGGCGTGCCTATATAATGAATGAGGGCTTGGTCCACGGCCTGTCGCAGTTTGACATCCTCTCGGCGGAAGCCGAAGGCGCTATGCCCGACCGGCAGACTCACCGGCACGGCAAAAGGGGTGGCCGCTTCCAACACCTTGGGGGCTTCGCCCACCATCCAGGCCACAGTAGGGCCGGTCAGGGCCAGGCAATCGGCCAAGCCCTGGCGTACGGCGGCCAGGCCGTCCGCCGGGTCCGGCACCACGAACAGCCGCTCGGCCGGCACCCCCTGGCGCACAAAAAATGCGTACTCGACCGACCCGGCCAGGACGGCCACCACGACATCGGCCTGAGCGACGACATCCGCATAGGCGTGCAAATGCTTCGGGTTGCCGCGCCGCACCAGCAGCCCCTGGAAGGTCCGGCTGTACGGCAGCGAGAAGGCGATTCTGGTCGCCCGCTCCGGGGTGATGAATAGCCCATTGGCGATCATGTCAATATGCCCGGCGAGCAACTCCGGTATGGCTTGGCCGAAATCCAACAGGACCCAACGAATATGCGAAACGCCCAGCCGGGCGAGCACCGCCTTGGCAATAGTGGGCGATTGGCCGGTCACGGTGCCGTCGGGCGCACGGAAGGCGTACGGAGCCTCGCTCGAATAGCCCACCCGAATTTCTCCACCGGTCCAGCGTAAGGGCGCACGACTATTGCCGGTCTCCACAAAGTACCAGCCACCGACGCCTCCCGCGAGGATGCAAAGCGCGATGCCGAGAGCCCCCAGTACCTTACGCATAGTCTTCCACCGTGACCCCCTCATGGCGGGCATCCGTCGTCCGCAGGCGGCCGGTCGTCGTTTGAAAGACTGTGCCGGCGTTTTTTCCGCACAAAAGAGAGAAACTGATCCTTTATAAAATACATGGTCGCAGCAGAAATGGCAACGCGGTACGGGAAAACGTCCGTATGGGACATCTGAAGTCTGCAGCGTTAGCCGGTGGGGCATGGACAAAAAGGCCGACATGTTATATCTAACAGAAAACCGTCAGTGCTCTCGTCCGCGCCTTTTCGGATCGAGACGCCTGTGAGAAGGATGTCTCCATGCCTATCGAACTCAAGTGTTACGCCACGCTGGCACCCTTGACCCCAAGCAATGCCGACGCCTTCCCCATCCATTCCGGCGAAACGGTCCTGGATCTGCTCTCCCGCCTCTCCATTCCGGCGGAAGAGGTCAAGATCGTTTTCGTCAACGGCCTTTCCGCCGAGCTGGACAAGACCCTGTCCGACGGCGACCGCGTCGGCGTCTTTCCGCCTGTCGGCGGGGGTTGATCGCCCCAAGCCGTCGGCAAAGGCGTTTTGCGTTCCCGCGACAGGCTGTTCGCCCGGCGTTTTTTTCTCCGGAGGAAGTGTCGCGCAGGTTGCGCGAAGCGCTTTCCGTCATGATCGTTCCAGCGGCAGACATGCGTCTGCCGTTTTTGGTCGAAACGACCGCTGCCGCGCCCTCTACCGGCCGGACCGCATGGCGGCAGGTCCGAACCGGGCGTTTCCCCCACGAGGGATGGTCAGCCGGCCGCTCCCTCGTGCAATAGCCCGGTGATGAGACGCTCCACCACCCGGTCCACTCGCGACAGGTCCGCATCATCGTACAGATTGAGGCCGCCGAAGACGCCGGATTGGCGGGAACGGACAGCCAAAAAGACGGCCGCCCCGCCAAGGACCGCCAGCACGGCGCTCAAATCCAGGGATTCGGCCCGCTCCCCGCTGATGCCCTCGAAAAACTCCAGGGACAAGCGGACGCGAGGCACTTCCAGGAATCTGGTCAAGTGATTGCGCGCCACCAGCTCCCACGCCAAAATGTCCAGGGTCCGGGGACGGGCGAGCAATCCCCGTATGGTAGCCTTGCAATACTGGATCAACTGCGCCCGCAGGGGCATGGCGGCAAAACGGTCGGCCACGTCTTCGCGCAGTTCTTCAATGGTGGGCCAAAAACGCGCACTTTGGCCGAATGCAGCCACCATGGCGTCCAGGTCCCGAAAGTGCCGGAACGCCACGTTGCGGTCCACGCCGGCGGCAACGGCCACAGCCTCCATGGTGACGCTGGCAAACCCTTCCCGGGCCAGCACGTCCCCCAAGGCCTCCAACAGCCTCTCCCGGACGGTACGCGGCACCCCGATAGGGATAATTTTCACCCCGGACATGCCTGTCCTCAGGCCTCCCGGGCGTGCAGGAAACTGCCGAGCGTGACGAGAACGGCCAGGACCAGCATACTTCCATCCCGGAGGAAGGTGATCGGCGAGATGGGATCGTCGGCCTTGGTGGTGAAACAGCCGCACTGGGTGTCGTAGCCCTGGGAGTAGGCGTAGCCCATGGCCGCGATGAACACGACCAGCAGCAGTGTCGAAAGGAGGCTGGCCCCCCGGCTGGCATAGCCGACGATCAGGCAAATACCGATCACCGCTTCCACCCAGGGAAGGATGAGGGCGGCCAGATTGATAAGCACTTCGGGCAGGATATGATAATTGTGAATGATCTTGGCCAACGAGGCCGGATCGGCGATCTTGCCCCAGGCCGCCACCAGGAAAATGACGCCCAAGGCCACACGCGCCAGAATGCCCAGTATCTTCATATGCCACCCTCCGTGGGACCGCCGGCAGCCTGCCAGCCTTCAAAGCCGTCGGGCATGACCGAAACGTAGGGGAAGCCGTCCGTGCGCAACGCCTCGGCCAACTCCCGGCTCTTGTCACACAGGATGCCCCCGCAGTAGACCACCACCCGTTCCTCCGGCGAGAGGGACAAGGACTTGACCGCCGCATCCAGGTCCCCATAGATGGTTTCCTGGGGTAAATTCTTGGCTCCGGTCACATGGCCGCGAGAAAACTCCCCGGGCGTACGGGCATCGAGGAACACCACGCCAGGGCGACCACGCAGGGAAATGGCACCAGGGACGTCGATCGTCCCGAGTCCCTTGCGCAACGCCTCGCGTCGGGCCATGGCCTGGAAATCGGCCACCCAGGGCAAGGAATCGGACCGGACCGCATTCATGGCCAAGCCAAGCCCTGCTCCCAACGCGACAAGCAACACCATCTCCAGCCAGACGGACGGCAATCGCCGCGACAGGCCATGGGTCATAGTCACCGCCTTGACAAATTTTCCCGCACGCGAGCATAGACTCGAGCGCAGGCCGTTTCTACCCTACCCGCCTATCCGAACGCAACCCTAACCCAGGAGGGGATCATGGCACCCGACGTCCGCCCGGCTCCAGTCCGGAATGCCTCCGTGAGCGAGGTGCGGCACCTGCTCGACAGTGCACGGCCTGACGGTCTGACGTTGCTCGACGTCCGCATGGAACGCGAATACGCGGCCTATCATCTGCCCGGGGCCAGACTGCTTCCCCTGCCCGAGCTTCCCGACCGTCTGGAAAGCCTGGACCGGCAAAAGCCGATCATCGTTTACTGCCGCGCGGGGAAACGAAGCGCCGCGGCGGCCGCCCTGCTGGCCGGTGCCGGGTTCTCCCCGATCGTCAACATGCTGGGCGGCGTTACGGCTTGGCAAGGCGCGGTCGCTTCGGGCCCGCCCGATGCCGGCATGCGGCTGCTCTCCGGCCGGGAGTCCGTCCGGGAGATCCTGCTGGCCGCCCTCGGCATGGAAGCGGCCCTGGAGACCTTCTACACCACCCTGGCCCGGACTTCGCCGGCCGGGCAGGCGGTTTTCGAACGGCTGGCCGGCTTTGAAAAACGGCATCTCCAGCATATTCTTGGCGTGTACCGCCAGCGAACCGGCGATACCGCGCCGCTGGCCGATGTGCTGGCCGGTGCGGGACCGGAACTGGAGGGTGGTCGACCGGGCGAGGATTTTCTCCGACAACTCGGCGACGATCCGGCCTCTCCGGAAGAAGCCCTGGAGCTGGCCGCCTCGGTCGAAGCCCAAGCCTTCGACCTCTATACGCGTCTGGCCCGTCAGGCCGAGACGCCGCAACAGACCGAACTACTGACATCGTTGGCCCAGGAGGAAAAACGGCATCTGCGGACCGTAGCCTCCCTCATGAACACCGCTTCCTCTGACCACGAATAACGGAGTTTTCCCATGCAGCCCGTCAATTTTCTCATGAATGTCCTGTGGCTTATCCTCGGCGGCCTGTGGATGGCCCTGTGCTGGTACCTGGCCGGATGCATCATGGTGCTCACCATCATCGGCATCCCCTGGGCCCGTGCCTGCTTCGTCATCGGCACGCTGTCCCTGTGGCCCTTCGGCAAGGCGGTCGTCGATCGCCAGGACGTGTCCGGCCCGGACATCGGCACAGGCGCCCTCGGCTTCATCGGCAATGTCATCTGGTTCATCCTGGCCGGCGCCTGGCTGGTCATCGGCCATCTGCTGGCCGCCGTGGCCAATTTCATCACCATCATCGGCATTCCCTTCGGTCTCCAACACCTGAAGCTGGCCTGGCTGGCCCTGGCCCCCATCGGCAAGACCGTCGTGGACATCACCCCCTATCCGTATCCTTAAAATTCCGGAGTCCTCATGCAATCGGCGTTTTTGCTGCTGGCCCTGGTGGCCGGGGCGTTCATGCCCCTCCAGGCCGGCATCAACACCCGGCTGGCGGGCGTGGTCAACGGCGTCATCCCGGCCGCCTTCATCTCGTTTCTGGTGGGAACCCTCGTGCTCGGCGCCGTGCTGGCGGCCACCGGCCAGGGCATTCCCTGGCACCGGGCCCTGCCGGCCGGTCCCTGGTGGTATTGGGCCGGTGGCGCGCTGGGAGCCTTTTTCGTTACGGCTACGGTCATCCTGGCCCCGCGCATCGGGGCCGGGGCCATGGTCGCCCTCACCCTGGCCGGACAACTTGCCGCCTCCATGTTTCTGGACCATTTCGGCCTGCTCGGCTTCCCGCGCATCCCCTTCGACGCCAAGCGGCTCATCGGGGCCGGGCTGCTCGCGGCCGGCGTCTATCTGATCCGGTTCTAGGAGACGGAGCGCGTCCGTCTAGAGATAGGGATCGGGGCCGGCCAGATACCCCCGAACATAGTCGGCCACACCGTCCTCCAGGCCGGTAAACGGTCGGTCGTAGCCGGCCGCCCGCAGCCGGTCCAGCTTGGCCTCGGTGAAATACTGGTATTTGCCGCGCAGGGGCCCGGGCATGTCCACGTAATCGATGGCCGGTTCACGATCCATGGCCGCGAACACGGCCCGGGCCAGATCGTTCCAGGTCCGAGCCCGGCCGGACCCGACGTTGTACATCCCGCCCGCCGCGGGATGCGCCAACAGCCAGAGCATGACGGCCACCGCGTCCTTCACGTACAGAAAATCCCGCTGCTGCCCGCCATCGGGATATGCCGGCCGGTAGGACTTAAAAAGCCCCAATCGTCCCGTCTCCGTAATCTGCCGGAAAGCCTTACAGACGAGCGAACGCATATCGCCCTTGTGATACTCATTGGGGCCGAAGACATTGAAGAATTTGAGGCTGGCCAACTGGTCGAGCACACCTTCCCGACGGGCCCAGAGGTCGAAGAGATGCTTGGAATAGCCGTACATGTTGAGCGGCTTCAGGCGATCGAGTCCGTCCGGGTCGTCGTCGAAGCCGGCGGCGCCGTCGCCGTAAGTCGCCGCTGACGAGGCGACGACGAGCCGCGCCCCCCCCATCAGGGCAAAGCGGGCCACCGAACGGGTGTAGGCGAAATTGTTGCGCATCAGATATTCGGCATCGGTCTCGGTGGTCGAGGAGCAGGCCCCGAGATGCACCACGGCTTCCACAGCGCCGAAGGGGTTTTCCCGCCCGGTTATGGCCGCCAGGAAGGCATCCTTGTGCAGATAGTCGAGGAAACGGCGATTGACCAGATTCTTCCATTTGTCGCCGCAACCGAGGTTGTCCACCACCAAAATGTCGTCCCGCCCGGCCGCATTGAGGCCCCACAGCAGCGCGCTGCCCAAGAATCCGGCCCCTCCGGTCACGATCAGCATAGCCGTCTCCCTTGCCAAGCTTTCCCAAATTGTTCACAACGAGCCGTCACGTCCCTACGGCGCGCGACGCGCGACGGACGTCCGGCGCATTCCTGCCCATCCCGGAATGCTGTACAAAAGGCTGGGCACACCAGTCACATTCCCCCCTCGCCCCGTCAAGAGGACGCCGGGGGAAATTCCCCCCGGTCGCCGGAAGAGTGCTTGCCCCTCCCCGGCCGGAGGCTGCGGAGTATCCGACATGCTTGCCATTCTCGACTACAAGGCCGGAAACCAAACCAGCGTGCGGCGCGCCCTGGATCATCTGGGCATCGACAGCCGCATCACCGCCGATCCGGCAATCATCGCGAAGGCCGCCGGCATCATTTTTCCGGGCGTCGGCGCCGCCGGCCAGGCCATGCACGAGCTGACCAGCACCGGCCTGGATGCGGTGTTGGCCGATCAGGTGGCGGCCGGCAAACCGCTGCTCGGCATCTGCGTGGGCTGCCAGATCCTTTTGGACTACAGCCCGGAAAACGACACCAAGGCCCTGGGCATCGTCCCCGGGGAATGCGCCATGTTCCATCGCGGCCTGACCGACGAGGACGGCCTCTCCATCCGCATCCCGCACATGGGCTGGAACAGCGTGGCCCTCAAGCAACCCTGCCCGCTGTTCGACGGCGTCGAGCCGGGCTCGGAATTCTATTTCGTCCACAGCTACTATCCGGTGCCCAAGCCCGAGTACGTCATCGGCATCACCGAATATGGCCTGCCCTTCTGCTCGGTGCACGGCCGGCAAGGGCTGTGGGCCGTGCAGTTCCACCCGGAAAAAAGCGGTCGGCCGGGCCTGACGCTGCTGCGCAACTTCGCCGCCTACTGCCAGGAGGCCTAACCCATGCTCTCCAAACGCGTCATTCCCTGTCTGGACGTCCGGGACGGCAAACTGACCAAGGGCATCAAGTTCAAGGGCAACGTGGACATCGGCGATCCGGTGGAAATGGCCCGGATCTACTACGAGGAAGGGGCGGACGAACTCGTCTTCTACGACATCACGGCCTCCAGCGAAGGCCGGGGCATCATGCTCGACGTCGTGGACAAGGTGGCAAGCCAGATTTTCATTCCCTTCTCCGTGGGCGGCGGCATCGCCACGGTGGAGGACATGCGGGCGGTGCTTCTGGCCGGCGCGGAAAAGGTCTCGGTCAATTCCGCGGCCGTGAAAAATCCCGACATCATCAGCCAGGGCGCGGCGGCCTTCGGCGCCCAGTGCGTGGTGGTGGGCATGGACGTCAAGCGGGTGCCGGTGTCCGAAACCATCCCTTCGGGCTATGAAATCGTCATCCACGGCGGCCGCAAGCCCATGGGCCTCGACGCCCTGGAATGGGCCCGGACCGTGGAATCCCTCGGCGCGGGCGAAATCTGCCTCAACTCCATCGACGCCGACGGGGAAAAGACCGGCTATGAGCTGCGGCTGACGCGGATGGTGTCCGAGGCCGTCACCATTCCGGTCATCGCCTCGGGCGGCGCGGGCTGCCCGGAACACATGGCCGATGCCGTCACCAAGGGCAAGGCCTCGGCGGCGCTTATCGCCTCCATCGTCCACTACGGCGAATACACCATCCGGCAGTGCAAGGACGTCATGGCCGCCCGGGGTATCAAGGTGCGCCAAGTCTGGTAGACGGGCGACTTGTCAGGCGGGGGAAGAAACGCCTCCGGCGGCCAAAGGGCGCTGCCCGTTGGAATCCCTTTCCGAAAAAGGCCGGGTATTTTCCCCGGCCTTTTGCATACGCATTCGCCTCCAGGCCCCCTTGTCTTTCCCGTCAAGGGGTCCGGGGGGATTATCCCCCCGGCCGCCGGAGGCATCTTTCCCTCTTTTACGCCAGCATGTCGGCCATGGCGTAGAGGCGGCCGGGCTTTTGCCCCTGCAGCCAGGCAGCGGCGCGCAAGGCACCCTGGGCGAAGGTATCGCGCGTATGGGCGCGGTGCGTCACCTCGATGCGCTCGCCGGGTCCCAGGAAGTAGACCGTGTGGTCGCCCACCACGTCACCGCCGCGCAGGGCGGCCACGCCGATCTCACCGGACTGGCGCGGCCCGATGACGCCGTCCCGACCATGGCGCTTCACGTTGTCGTAGAGCGCACCCCGGGCATCGGCCAGGCATTGACCGAGCTTGAGGGCCGTACCGCTCGGGGCGTCGACCTTCTTGTTGTGGTGAATCTCCATGATCTCCAGATCGTAGCTCGGTCCGAGCATCCGGACCAGCTCAGGCAGCACGCGCAGCAACACGTTGATGCCGACGCTCATGTTCGGCGCCCAGAAAAGCGGCGTCCGGGCGGCCAGCGTCTCGAGGGTCCGTTGCTGCTCCGGGGTCAATCCCGTGGTGCCGATGACCATGGGATTGCCCGTGGCGGCGGCGATTTCGGCGGCGGCAACGGAATTGGCCGCCGTGGTAAAATCGATCACGACCGCTCCCGGGCACTTGGACAAAAGCCGGGCCAGATCGTCATCTGCCGGGCACGGCACGCCCTCCAGACCGTCCAGGCTGCCGGGACGCTCCGAAACGCCGGCCAGCCGAAACGCAGGGTCAGCCATGGCCAAACGGACCAGTGTCGCGCCCATGCGACCCTTGGCGCCCATAATCACCACATCACACACACTCATCACGTTCTCCTCAAAGTAGCGGCCCCAAAAACGCAGCACAGGGCCGAAGTGTCGCCGCAGCCGCCCCCGTCACATTTTCCTGCCGCGACCGCCGGGCAAGGCCGCCACCAGGCGCTCCGTCCGCGTGAACTCGGCCCCAGCCCGGTGCATGGCCATCATCGCCCGGGCGATGTCGCCCTTGTGCATCTCGACGCCGGCAATGGCGTTTTCGACCACGGTCACGGAAAAGCCTCGGGCCAGGGCATCCACGACACAGGCATGCACGCAGTACTCCGTGGCCACGCCGGCCACATACAATCGGGTGGCGCCCAGATCATGCAGCACTTGCTCGGCCTTGCCGTCGGCAAAGAGGCTCAACGCATCCTTCTGGTACACGACATCGTCCGGTTCGACGGTCAAATCCGGCACGACAGCCGATCCCCAGTCCCCCCGGATACAATGCGGCGGCCAAGTGGCAAATTCCTGGGAATCCTCGGGATGGGCGTCATTGTCGTACACCACCGGCAGGCCGGCGGAGCGGAAGGAGGCCTTCAGTCGGGCGATGGGCTCGACCACCCCGGCACCATCGGGAAAATAGAGTTTCCCCTTGGGGTCGATGAAATCATTCAGCATATCCACAATAATAAAGGCAATGCCCATAACCGTGACCTCCTGGTTACAGGACCCTGACCAGACGCGGATTGGGATGGTACCCCCGGCCGCTCTTGGCCAGCTCGACACCATCCACCCGCACGATATCGGCCGTGGCGCACCAGGCCGGGAACAGGCCGCCGATGCCAAGCGACGTAAAAAGCGGGCCGTACATCCGCTCGGCCTCGGCAAAAGCGGCCACCTTGGCCAGATCGCCGAAACCGCTGGAAAGGACCACGTCCACATGTTCGTAGCCGGCCGCATCAAGGGCCCGCCGAACGGCCAGGGTGCCGGCTACGGTCACGCCCTTGCCCGTCCAATAGGGACGGCCGTCCGAAGGCACGCCGCCCTGTCCGATCAGTTCCCCGGCCGTATCCAGGCGCACGCCGTCCAGGCGGTCGCCCAAGGCCTTGGCCGTGGCCAGGGAATCGTCGATTTCGTGATTGAAGGTGTCCACCAAGGCAATACGGGGGCATTGCGCCTCGATATGGCGGTCAAAGGCCAGGGTCGCCTCGCGGGTGGCCTGTTCCCGCCCCACCTTGGACGCGATGGTCAGAACCAGGGCATGGGGAATGGTGCCCACGCCGGCCGTCTTGCCGGCGGCCCGGGCACCGGCATCGGTGGCGCAGGAATCGAAACCCGCGCCAATCACGGCCTTGCAGATCGCCTCTTCCATGGTCCAGTGCCAATGCCGGGCGCCGAAGTACATGAGTTGCTTTTGGGGCAGCAGCTCACGAATGCGGCCGGCCCGTTCGGCAATGGCGGCCAGATCGGGTTCGGGGACGCCGTTGGCCGTGGAGGTCCGGGCGGTCAATGTGCCCAGATAAAGGGTTTCCAACTCAATGATGTCCTGCACGTGCCCCTCGATGTGCATGACGGATTCCAGGGGCGAAAAACGGCTTCCCTCGGGCAGGGCCAGCACCTTGCCGCCGTGGGCGGCAAGGGGAGAAAACCCGTCGATCAGGTTGATGACCGCATCGACGCCGGCCAACACGCCCGGTCCGTCACGGAAAAAAACCTGCATGGTGACAATGGGATTGAGTCCCTCGCCCCTCAGGACCTGGAGCGAACGCGTGAAGTACTTATCCGTATAGGGCAGATGACTTGGCGGTGGATTGAACATGGCAATAACTCCGCAGGAGGATTCCAGTGGTCGCATATACTGCAACCCTTTTTGACAAAAATAATAAATTCAATAAAATGTCAAGGTTGGGGTTCCATCTTTGGAAATGCCCGGTGGCGACCTTTCCGGGCCTTCGTGCGTCGAAGCAACTCGCCGCGAAACGCTCACGCCAGGCCAACGGCCGTGATCCACGGCCGTGATCCACGGCATGGTCGAACGGCATCAGGAGGCACTTCATGCAGCAGCCAACAGCACAGGCGTCCTTTTTTTCCAGCGGTTCCGGAGCGACTCCCTATCTGGCCTGCTGGCATCAGGCCTTTTCCCCCCGGAACACGTCCGGCCCCCTGGTGGAACTTTGGTGCGACCGGGAGAAAGCCCCCCCCGTACGCAAGCAGCTCCGACTGCCGCAACACCCCGACGCCCATACCCTGCACCTGGCGGCCCTCTACCTGGCGGCCCTGCTCAACAACGTGCTCTGCGTCTGGGGCGCCAAGCGGGTCAGTCTCGTCAGCCGCGACACCGGACTGGCCGAGGATCTGCTCCAGCGCATGACCGGAGCCTTTCTCTATAAAGCGGAGCTGTTCTCGGATCTGACGCCGTTTTTCATCCTGGCCCTGCTCCAACAACGCTATGGAGAACGGCTGGCCCTCGACACGGACCAGGGGCAAGCCCTCCGACTGGCCCAACAGGCCGCCCTGGCCGCAGCCGCCCCCACGCCGGCGACGCGTCCCGGCCGTCATACCGTTTTGGCCGTCAATATCGGGCAATTCAAGACCGCTTACGCCCTGGTCAGCCTGGACGGCAGCGGCGGCTACACGCTGTCCCGCCACCATCGCCAGGAGACCTGGCCCGCGGATCAGCCCCGCTGCTACCCCCTTTTCGCCGAACAGGCCATGGCGTCCATGGCCCGGGAACTCGGACCGCTGCCGCCGGAAGTGGAGGCGGTCTGTTGCAGCTTGGCCGGTCCGGTCATCGAGGATGTTCCCTACGGTGTGGCCCAGGTCGGCCTGTACGCCGCCTGCGATCAAAAAACAGCCGACGGCATGCGGCAGGCCCTGGTGGATGCGGCCGAAGCCGCGTTTCCGGGACGTCCCGTATTCCTTGTCAACGATGCCGAGGCCCAGGGCCTTTTCGCCTCGCGCTTCTGCCGGGAGGCCGATCCCGACGGCCCCGGCTATGCCGCCAATCTGCTGTCCATCCGTTTCGGGGCCTGCCCTTCGATCAGCTACATCGGCGACGCCGGCCGCAACATCCCGCGCCTCAACGAATACGCCTGGCTGGTGACCACCATCCACGGCGAGCGCCCGGACACGCCGCTGTGCTCCACCATCAGTCCCTACATTTCCTTTTACGGCATCGGCACCATCGCCCACGAGCTGGGGCTCCTGGAAAAATACGGCATCGTCCCAAACGACGCGGCCGCCTGTTTCCATGCATTCTTCACCGGCAACGACCCTGCCAGGCAACGCGATGCCTTCAAGACCTACTATGTCCTCGGAGCCCATATCGCCATGCTGGCCTATGAAATCGAACGCGACACGCCCGTGCGCCACGTCCAGCTCCTGGGCTCCGACGCCAACAAACTGGACGAGCCCGTCTTCACCGCCATCTGGAACGGCTTCGCCGACTTCATCGACCGCCACGCCCTGCCCTTTTCCGGACTGGACTTCACCCTGGCCAAAAGTACCTCGGCCTACGCCAGCCTCGTCGGCGCGGCCGTGGCCTACGCCGACCATGAAAAGGAAAGGAAAAGAGGCCTTCGGGGGCCGGAAGCATAACGCCCCGGCCCCTTGAGCGGCGGGCCTCACGACAAGGAGACGGGCACCCCGGCCTGTTCGAGCAAGGCGACGAAGTCCTTGGGCGCGAGGATCGTAATGCCCAGGGCTTGCGCCTTGGACAGCTTGGAGCCGGGATCGCTGCCGACGACGAGGTAGTCGAGGCTCTTTGAGACCGAGCGGGCGAGGATGCCGCCGGCCGCCTCGACCTGGGCCTGGGCCGCTTCCCGGGTAAGATGCGGCAGCGTGCCGGTAAACAGGAACCGCTTGCCGGAAAGCGGCGTGTCCGCCACGGCCTCGGCGGCCTGGGGCTCGCTTATCGGCCACAGCCCCAACGCCCGAAACCGCTCCAGCAGCGCCCGGTTGGTGGGGTTGTCGAAAAACTGACGGATGGAGGAGGCCACCTCGGGGCCGATGTCGGGCAGGGCCGTCAGATCCTCGCTCGTGGCCGCCGCCAGGGCGTCCAGATCGCGAAAATGGTCGGCCAGGGTCCGGGCCGTCCGTGTCCCCACCTGCCGCATGCCGAGGGCGGCAATCAGCTTGGCCAGGGTGGCGTTTTGCCGGGCCGTTTCCACGGCGGCCACGATGTTGGCGGCCGACTTCTCGCCCATCCGCTCCAGCGGCAGCAACTCGGCTTCGGACAAGGTGAAGAGATCCGCCGGTGTCTCCACCAGCCCCTTGGCGATGAGAATGTGCACCCACTTGCTGCCGAGTCCCTCGATATCGAGTCCGGACTTGGACACGAAATAGGCGATGGAGCGACGGCGCATGGCCGGACAGGCCATGTTGACGCAACGCCAGGCTGCCTCGCCCGGAGCCCGAACGGCCGGGCTGCGGCAGGACGGACAGACGTGCGGGAAAACGAACGGCGCGGCCCAGGCCGGCCGCTTTTCCACGACGACCTTGACGACGTCGGGAATGACGTCGCCGGCCCGACGCACCACGACCGTATCGCCTGGACGCAGGTCCTTGGCCTTGATCTCGTCCTCGTTGTGGAGGGTGGCCCGGGAGACCGTCACCCCGGCCAGGGACACCGGTTCGAGGAGGGCCACCGGCGTGAGCACCCCGGTGCGGCCGACCTGAACCCGGATATCCGTCAACACGGTCTCCGCCTCATGGGCCGGGAACTTGAGGGCGATGGCAAAACGCGGCGCCCGGTCGGTAAAGCCCAGGGCCTCCTGCAGGGCCAGGCTGTCCACCTTGACCACCACCCCGTCGATCTCGAAGGGCAGGTCCTGCCGCTTCTGGCCGAGCTCCCGAAAATACGGATAGACGCCGTCCTGGTCGACCACCTTGCCCTGACCGGCCACGGGCAAACCCAGACGGCCCAAGCCGTGCATGGCCTCAGAATGCGTCGACCAACCGGGAGTATCGCCGCCCCAGTCCTGCTCGCCCAGGCCATAGGCGAAAAACGTCAGTGGCCTGCCCGCCGCCACTTTGGAATCGAGCTGGCGCACCGAACCGGCGGCGGCATTGCGCGGATTGGCGAAAATCTTTCCGCCGTGCTCCCGCTGCCGCTCGTTGAGTTCGTAGAAGTCCTGCCGGGTCATGACCACCTCGCCGCGCACCTCCAGGCGCGCCGGCACCGGCAGCCCCGACCGACGGGCATGGGGGCGCAGATCCAGCGGGATGTTCTTCACCGTGCGCACGTTTTCCGTCACGTCCTCGCCCACTTCGCCGTCGCCGCGGGTCAGTGCCCCGACATAGACGCCCCGCTCGTAAATGATCTCCAGGGCCAAGCCGTCGAACTTGGGGTCCACCCAAAAGCTCCGCGCGAACGGCACGTCCTCCTTTTCCAGCTTGTTGGCGGCCCGGGTCACGAAATCGAGCCACTCCGCCTCGCTCATGGCGTTGTCGAGGCTGTACATCCGCAAGCGATGAGGCTTGCTGGCAAAGGCCTCAAGCACCGTGCCGCCGACCCGGTGGGTGGGCGAATTGGGATCGTCCAACTCCGGATGCGCCGCTTCCAGGGACTTCAGCTCCCGGTAGAGGGCATCGTAGGCCGCGTCCTCGATCTCGGGGGCGTCCAGGACGTAGTATTGATAATCGTGGTGATGAATCAGGTCGCGCAGTTCGCGCAAACGCGTCGCAGCGTCGGACACGGTTCTCTCCTCTCTCGGGGCCAATAGGATCCGGGGCCGGAATTTACACCATTTCCCTGGACGAGGGGTCCGGGGGCATCATGCCCCCGGCCGCCGGAGGCGTCTTCTTCTTTCCGCGAAAAACAATCTGCCACAACCGCTCGAAGGCGTGGCCGGTGTTATGCGCGTCGTCGGGATCGGCCACAACCAGGGCCAGGGCCCGGTGATAAAAGGCCAACGGCCTGGCCAAAATACGCTCCCGGGCCACAAACAGCATGCCGGCCGGCGCCGGCGTCAGAAAGGTTTCGGGCACCGGATCGCCGAACAGGCGGCGGTAGACCTCCCCTACGGGAATATCCTTGCCGAAGCCCGGCCGATGGCCGTGCTTGGCGGGATCGGCCATGTCGTGAGGTCGGCCGAGCCGATCGCACTTCAGTTTGAACGCGGCAAACCCGGTGAATGTGACGCCCAGCCGTACGTCTTGGGCAATTCGGGCGGCGAAGGCGGCCGGCGTCGTTCCGACCGGCATGTGTTCGAACGGGGCGCCCTGCACGAAGACGGTGAACGCGGCCAAATCGGCATAGCGTCGGATGATATGGGTCAAATACGTATGGGATTCCCGACCGATATTGGGCAGGGCCAAGGGTCCGGGTCGGCCGGACTTGTCGTAGACCGTGACCGGATAGCCCAGTTCGGCCGTCCAGGACACGTCCTCGCCGTAGCGTGCCACCACGACTTCCACATCCGGGGCGTTCACAGAATCTCCCGCAGACCGTCCAATTCTTCCCGCTTGCCGACCAGCACCATGGTGTCGCCGGCTTCCAGGATACTCTGCGGCTTCGGATTGAAAATCATCGTTCCCGAAGCTTTCTTGATGGCGATGATAATCAGATTGAAGCGCGGCCGGATCCGGGAATCAATAAGATTTTTCCCCGTGATTTCGGAATGCTCGTTCACCTGCAGTTCTTCCATCTGCAGATCGATGCCCCGACCGCGCAGGGCCAGCTCCAGAAAGTTCGTGACCGTCGGCCGCAACACGCACTGGGCCATGCGCACGCCGCCGTACAGGTGCGGCACCAGCACATGGTCGGCGCCGGCCCGTTCCAGGCGCTGGGTATGGCTCGGGGAGTCGGCCCGGGCCACGATCCGAATATCCGGGGCAAACTGCCGGGCCGTCAGGGTCACATAGACATTGGCCGCCTCCTGGGACAGGGCCGTCACCAGGGTCTTGGCTCGGATCAGGCCGGCGGCCAGCAGGGTTTCGTCGTCCGTGGCGTCGCCGATCACATAGGGAATCCCCTGCTCGTCCAGCGAATTGCCGACATCCGGATCGCTCTCGATGACCACGATGGACACGTTTTCATCCATGAGTTCGTGCGCCACGATGGAGCCGATCCGGCCGTACCCGCAAATGACGACGTGGTCGCGCAGGCTATCGATGATCTTTTGCATGCGCCGTCTCCCAAAAAACTGTTGCAGCCGGCCTTCCACCAATGCCTGGGTGAACGATCCGACCAAATAGGCGAACGATCCCACCCCGGTGACGATCAGCAACATGGTGACGACGCGGCCGTTGTGGGACAGCGGGTAGACTTCCTGGAACCCTACCGTGGAAAGGGTGATGACCACCTGGTAGAGGCTGTCGAAGAAGCTCCAGCCCTCGACCCGCATGTAGCACACAATGCCCAGGCAAAAGACCAGGAGCAAGGCACAAAATCCGCCCACCAGCGGCCCCCAGGCCCCCAGCCGCTTGCGCAGACGCAGGGTGCGCACATGAAAACGCAGGCCGTCATGGGCCATCGGTCCCTACCCCATATCCAGCAGACGCTGGCGCAGTCCGGCAATCGCGTCGCGCGCCTGGGCCGCCTGTTCGAACTCCAGGGCCTTGGCCGCCTCGCGCATTTCCCGTTCCAGCACCTTAATCTGCTTTTCCATGGCCTTTCGCGACATCCCGCCGTATGCCCCGGCCGCCTCCCCAACGGTCGGCTGGGACCAGGAGCCGGAAACGTTCCCGTCCCCCGAACCATCCTTGCCCGGGCCGTACAGACTATCCAGCACGCTGTCCATGGGCTTGACGATCGTGCGGGGAATGATGCCGGCCGCCAGATTGGCCGCTTCCTGCTTCGCCCGTCGGCGGGCGGTTTCGTCCATGGCCGCGGTCATGGAGCCAGTCATCGTATCGGCATACAGGATCACCCGCCCGTCGACGTTGCGGGCGGCCCGGCCGAAAGTCTGGATGAGGGAGCGGGTGGAACGCAAGAAGCCCTCCTTGTCCGCGTCCAAAATGGCCACCAGCGACACTTCCGGGATGTCGAGGCCCTCCCGTAGCAAGTTGATGCCGACCAGCACGGAAAACTCCCCCTGTCGCAAGGCCCGGATGATGGCCACCCGCTCCAGGGTGTCGATATCCGAATGCAGATACCGAGCCGGCACTCCCATGGAATTTAAGTATTGGTTTAACTCTTCGGCCATCCGCTTGGTCAGCGTCGTGACCAACACCCGTTCGCCGGCCTCGATCCGCTTGTGGCACTCGGCCATAAGGTCGTCCACTTGCCCCTTGGTCGGCCGGACCTCCACCAGGGGATCGAGCAAGCCCGTGGGGCGGATGATCTGCTCCACCACCAGGCCCTGGGCGCGTTCGAACTCCCAGTCGCCGGGCGTGGCCGAGACGAATACGTTCTGCCCAATCCGACCCAGAAATTCCTCGAAATTGAGCGGCCGGTTGTCCAGGGCCGAAGGCAGACGAAAACCGTAATCGACCAGGGTCTGCTTGCGCGAGCGGTCGCCGGCGAACATGCCGCCGATCTGGGGTACGGTGATGTGGGATTCGTCAATAAAGAGGATGAAATCCTTGGGGAAATAGTCGAGCAGCGTATACGGCGGATCGCCGGCCTGCCGGCCGTCCAAGTGACGGGAATAGTTCTCGATGCCGTTGCAGTAGCCGAGCTCCTCGATCATCTCCAAATCCTGCATGGTCCGCATCTCCAGCCGTTGGGCCGCCAGCAGGTCATTGGCCCCCTTCAGTTCGGTCAGGCGCAAGCGCAGTTCCTCCCGGATGTCGGCAACCGCCCGGTTCAGGTTGTCACGGTCCGAGACATAGTGGCTGGCCGGAAAGATGACGGCCTTGTCCATGGAGCCGAGCACCTCGCCGGTCAGCGGGTCGGTCTCCAGGATGGACTCCAGCTCGTCGTCGAAGAACTCCAAGCGCAGGGCCCGCTCGCGGCTGTAGGCCGGAATGATCTCGATGACGTCGCCGCGCACCCGAAACACGCCCCGATGGAAATCGTAGTCGTTGCGCTCGTACTGGATATCCACCAGTTTGCCCAGAACGGTTTCCATGGCGATCTTTTCGCCCACGGACACCTCGAGCACCATGCGCTCGTAGTAGTCCCGGGAACCCAGGCCGTAGATGCAGGACACCGAGGCCACGATCAGCACGTCCCGCCGGGTCAGCAGCGAATGGGTGGCTGCATGGCGGAGCTTGTCGATGTCGTCGTTGATGGAGGCGTCCTTCTCAATGTAGGTGTCCGTACGGGGAAGGTAGGCCTCTGGCTGGTAGTAGTCGTAATAGCTGACGAAATACTCAACGGCGTTTTTCGGGAACAATCCCTTGAATTCGCTGTAGAGCTGGGCGGCCAGGGTCTTGTTGGGGGCCATGACCAGGGCCGGCCGGTTGAGGCGGGCCACCACCTGGGCCATGGTGAAGGTCTTGCCCGTGCCGGTGGCGCCGAGCAGCACCTGGCTCGGCACGCCCTGGGCCAGATTGGCGCACAGTTCGTCGATGGCCTGCGGCTGGTCGCCCTGGGGTGTGTATTCCGATTCAAGCTGGAAATGCATGACCGTTTTCCTTACAATCCTTCGAGCGCCAGGGAAAGCGTCCCACCCCGCATCCGGGAGGCCGGCCCTCCGCACCGCCCAAAGGAGGCTCCCATGGATATCACGTGCATTCCCGCCGTTGGCAAACTGCCGGTGGCCCGGGCCTGGACGCTGTCCATGGTCGTCAAAACCTTCAAGGGACGCAAGGACGTGCTGATCCGCCTGTTTCGTTCCACCTGGAACGCGGCCGAGGAAAACGCCTACGACTGGCCGCCCCTGCTCGGCGCTTCCCCGGCTCCGGAAACGCGACGCCGCGTCCTGCTCGAATCCTTTACCGCCGACGAACGGGACGCCGTCGTGCACTACCTCAGAACCCGCTACCAGGACAAGGTGTCCGCGATCACGTCCTGCCCCCTCCGGTTCCCGATCCCGGCCGACCAAACCGTCCTGTCCGGCATGACCGAAGGTAAGGATATCGGCGTGCTCCATGTCGACCGCCTTTCGGACTGGAACCTGTCGTTTCCGGTGCACGGCGTTTTCGACTTGAGCCAGCACCGTCCCATCATCGATGGCTTCGATCAGGCCTGACAACCTAAGACGATTCGCCCCCCTCGAACCGGCAGCCGGGCATCGGCTGCCGCAGGAGTGCAGCATGCAACGCGTCTGTGTTTTTTGCGGTTCCTCGCCGGGTACGGACCCGATCTACGTGGAGGCGGCTCACCGTCTGGGCCGGCTGTTGGCCGAGGAAGGCATCACCGTCGTCTACGGCGGCGCCCGGGTCGGATTGATGGGCAGCCTGGCCGACGCCGCACTGGCCGCCGGCGGCCAAGTCATCGGGGTGCTGCCGGATTTCCTCAAGCGCAAGGAACTGGAGCATCACGGCCTGACGGAACTCATGATCGTCCCGTCCATGCATGAACGAAAGGCGCGCATGGCCGAGTTGGCCGAGGGATTTATCGCCCTACCGGGGGGCATGGGCACCCTGGAGGAATTCTGCGAAGTGGTCACCTGGGCCCAGCTCGGTCTGCACGAAAAACCCTGCGGGCTCCTCAACGTCCACGGCTATTACGATCCGCTGCTGACCTTCGTGGAGCGCATGACGACCGAAGGCTTTGTCAGGGAAAAGCACCAGGGGCTGGTGCTGTCCGCGGAGACGCCGGACGCCTTGCTGGAGGCGATGCGGGCCTTTACGCCGATCCATGTGGAGAAATGGGTGGATCGAAGGACTCGGGCCTAAAGCGCGGCGAATCGGCCGCGCGGCCTCAGGCCTTGCCGCTCTTGCACTCGCCCACCGTCCAGTCGCTGGAACGGGTCCCGCCCCCCAGGATGAAGTGCTGGTGCTCGAGATTTCCCAGGGGATGACCGTGAAGATGCCGGTGCAGGACAATCCGCGAGGCCGGTTCCAATCGGCCGTGGGCAATGCTGTAGTAGGTGGCCGTCACGCGGGCCAGAAAATCCCAGTCGTGGGAAATGACGATCAGCGGCTTGGCCAACCGGTCCAGAATGGCGATCAAGCGCTCCCGAGTCTCGGGATCGAGACCGCTGGTCGGTTCGTCGAGGAGCAGGGCCTCGGGCTCCATGGCCAGGATGCCGGCCAAGGAAACGAGCTTCTTCTCGCCGCCGGACAACTTATGGGCCAGGCGGTCCCCGAACCCGTCCAGACCGAGCATGGACAAGGTGTCCTCGGCCACCTTCCGGGCCGCCTCCTGGCTCAGTCCCCGATTGAGCGGTCCAAAGGCCACATCATCCAGCACCGTGGGATAGATGATCTGATCGTCGGCGTGTTGCAGCACCAGGCCGATGGTCTGGCGCACGACACGGAAATCCTTTTCCGTTGCGACCGGCCGGCCCTTGAACCGTATGTCTCCGGCCTGGGGTGACAGCAAGCCCATCATCACGTGGAGCAGCGTGGTCTTGCCCGAGCCGTTGGGGCCGAACAGGCCGATGCGGTCCCCCGTCCGAAAGCTCAGGTCCAGATGGTCCAGGACCGCCCGGGTGGTGCCCGGATAGGTGAAGGTGATTCCGGTCAGTTCCAGCAAAGCATCAGCCATGTCCTCTCCCCCACCAACAATCCAGGCCCAAAGCGCCGCCCAGGACCGCCACCATCGCCAAGACAAAGGCCACATCCCCGGGACCGGGCGAAAATCGGGCCAGGGACGGAAAGGTTCCGGTAAAACCACGCAGCAGCATGGCCTGATAGACCCGCTGGGACCGGTCGAAGCTTTTGACCAGGACCATGGCCACCAGGGCGGCGTAACAACGATAGGTCCGACGGTTGGTGCCCGGAACGAAACCGCGCAACCTGGCCGCCGTGACCAGTTGTCCGTATTCTTCGGCGATGACGTGCAGATAGCGATAGGTAAAAAGAAACAAAAAGGAAAACTTATCCGGTATCCGCAACACCCGCATGGACCGGGCGAGCGCCGGGGCCGACGTGGTGGACACCAGGGACAGGATGCACAGAAAAATCGCGTTGGTTTTGAGGGTAATGAGCCCGGCCAGCGCCAGCCCCTCCCAGGTCACGGTCAAGCCCCCGAACCGAAGCCAGGGCGTTCCCGGAGCCGTTATCGGCAGCACCAGCCACAAAAAGAGGACAAACGCGTTGACGGTCCCGACGCGGGCCAACAGGATGCGCCATGGCGGCCGGGAGAGAAGCGTCAGCACGGCGCCAACCGTCAAAATGACGAGCGGCGCCGCCGGGGTGGCGGCCAATGCCGCCACCAGGGAGAGCGCCAGGCAAACCACCAGCTTGGCGCGCGGATCCAGGGCATGCACCAGGGTGTCGCCCCGGGCCAACGGCTCGTCGATCATGAACCGGAGCGCTCCTTGCGGGCGCGAACATAGGCCAACAAGCCGGCAATGCCGACCAGGTAGCCGATGCCGCCGAAGATTTCACGCGCCCCAGGCCCCTTCTCCTCCTGATCGAGCAGCATACGGCGCAGGGGGGCGATCTTTTTTTCCATGGCCGTGTCCACGGCCTCCGTCACGACGGCCCGCAAGGCCGCGGCATCGGCACTCGGCGCCGCGGTCGCTGCCGCAGCCACCGGTGTGGCCGGCTGAGCCGCCGGCGCTGCCGCCGTCGGAGCGGCCGGAGTTGCCGCGGCATCAGCTGCCGGCGCCGCCGTCAGGTACTCGTCGGCCTTGACTTCCCACGTATTTTGATGGCCCTCGCCGGCATTCAAATGAATCTGCAAATCGGCCTTGGCCGCCCTGGCCTCAGGTGGCACCACGAAGGAAAAATTTCCCTGAGCGTCGGTCTTCCCCGTCACATAGACCGTGCCGGTGGCCGCGTTCCTGACCTCGATATCGCCGAATCGGACCCGGTCCGATTTGCTGTAGCTGCATTCCACATGAACCGTATTGCCTTCGACATAGGCGAAGACGTTCACCCGATGGGCCAGGCCGCGACCGGGCAGACAAACAATCGACAGCAGCGCCGCCATCAGGACGGCGCGCCAGGTAGGCGCGTGTCGCATAACCGACTCCCTTTCCCGACGGATCAGTCCGCCAGGCGCATGTGCAGCATTTCCGGACGCACTTTGGCCAAAAAGCCGACGACCATGGCCGTCAGCACGCCTTCGATGATCATGATGGGCACGTGGGCGAGCAATATGACCTTAGCGGTAGTGAAAAAGGCCTCCCCCGACAGGGCCAGGGCCAGGGCGGTCAGACAGCCGGCCAGCAGCACGGCCAAAAAACCGCAGCAAAAGGCCCCCACCGACCGGACCCAGGTCGTGGAGTTCAGAAACGGCCGGAAAGCCAGGTAACAAACCACAGCCGGTAGGGCCATGTCCAGGGTGTTGACGCCAAGGACCGTCAGACCGCCGTACTGGAACAGCACGGCCTGGAGAAGCAGGGCCACGCAAATGGCCGGGAATGCGGCAAAACCCAGTATCGCCCCCAACAGTCCGTTCAAAATGAGATGGACGCTGACCGGCCCGATGGGCACGTGAATGAGCGAGGCCACAAAAAAAGCGGAGGCCAGCAAGGCCACCGTCATCAGCCGATCATAATTGAGGCGCCGCAGTCCCACGGCCATCCCGGCGGCGGTGAGGACCCAACCGCCGGTCAAAACCGGTGCGGAGAGAACGCCTTCGGAAATATGCATCGCACGACCATTCCTTTCGAAAATCGACCTATTCTCCCGGGAATGGAGGCGCTCCCCGAAGGCTTCGCCGCCATCCCCGGACAAAAGGGGCCCGGGGGAACGCTCCCTCAAGCCCCATCCCGCACAACAGCCTACTTGCCCTTTTTGGCCGCATGCTTGGGCTCGACAAACTTCACCCAAATCACGGCGCCCTGTTCCACCTTCTTGTCCGCACCGTCCTTCTTGATGGTCTGCGGCGCTTCCGTCAGGGCGGCGAAGCCCCACCAGCCGGCAAAGGGCACGGCATAGGTGAACACGCCGTTGGCGTCGGTTTTGACCACCTGGGTGGTCATATACTCATTGGGGGCCACATAGGCCTTGTTTTTATTGTAATATTCCACTTCCACCCGCACGCCGGCGGCCGGCTTGCCATTCACCAGAACCTTCCCGGTGAAGACGTTACCGACATAATTGCCGAAGGGACGGGAAAGGGGAACGATCTCGGAGGCTAAGCCGATCGGCTCGTCCCACCCTTCTTCCTCGCCGAAGGCCGGAACCACCACTTTGGTGATATGCTGGATGAACTTGTCCTCGGCCGGTTCAAAGTACGGCTGCGGCACGACGTAAAAAAGACCGACGCCCGGACGCTTGAAGGTGTACTGTCCCTGCCACGCCTCGTGATCCATGACCTTGGCGGGCTTGAGCGTCCCCAGCAGATCGATCTTCTGGTCGCCGTTTTTCACGCCGAACTGTTTGGGTTTGGCCATGTTCATGCCATTGCCTTCCATGGGATGGGAAAAGGATAGCGTCAGGCCGACATCCGCCTGATTCTTTTGCGTCACCACGTCCGTGGACGGAATGACCATCCCAAAATGGGCCAGGGCCGGCGCCGCCCATAACACCACAGCCATGGCCACCATCGGCAGCACGCATCTGCTTCGCTTCATAGAACCTCCCGTGAAAATGCCACCACATGAAGAAGAGAACTTGTTATGAAAGTGACAATTCATAATATGGAATAAAATTTCGTAACACGGGTGATGTACGGCCAGTAAAACTGTCTGTCAAGTGAAAGAATTACAGCTGCAATCGTCCCTGATTCCGGGACTTATTTTCCGGAAGACCGCTCGGACGGCGGCGGCAGGAATCGGGCGAACCAGTCCAGATTACGGCGCATGATGTCGCGCACGAGCTCCGGTTCGGTCACGTCGTGACCGCTCCGAGGGTAGGCCGCCAGACAGGTCGGCACTCCCCGCCGGGACAAGGCCGTGAACAGCTCCATGGACTGGCCAAACGGCACCCGATCATCCTCCACGCCATGCTGAAACAACGTGGGCGTCGTGATGGCGGCGGCATATTTGAGCGGCGAACGATCAAAGAGGACCGTAAAGCGCTCGTAGGCCTCGCCGCCGAAATACAGAGGAATGAAATCGGGCAAATCCATGCTGCCGGCCTGGCTGACCAAGTCGGTGATGCCCGCGCCCACCGATGCGGCCTTGAAACGCTTCGTGTGGCCAATGGCCCAGGCGGTCAAGTAGCCGCCATAGCTCCAGCCCATCACGCCGAGGCGCTGGGGGTCGGCCCAACCCCGGGCGACCAAAGCATCGATGCCGCGCATGAGATCGTCGAAGTCCTGCCCTCCCCAATCGTTGCGGTTCGCCATGCGGAAGGCCGTGCCGTAGCCGTCCGATCCGCGGACGTTAGGGCGCAACAGGGCGTAGCCGCGCTCGGCGAAAACGGCCAACGGGTAATAATTGAGCGCGGCGATGCACTGCCGGTCGGCCGCCAGGGCCGGACCGCCATGCAGGACGGCCAGCAGCGGCGGCGGACCGTTTGGGGTATGCGCGGGATGGGTGTAGAGGCCCTCGATGTCCGTTCCGTCGGAAGCCTTCCAATGGACGACCTCGGTGACGGGCAGGTGCACGGAAGCGCAGGCCTGATTGAGGAAGGAACGCTGCCGGGGGGAGAACGGTCCGGCCGGCGTCGACCAGACCTCAGCCGGCTTGTCACTGTCCTCGAGGACCAGGCCGAATGTCCGACCCGAGCTCGAAAGCACGGCCTGGGCGACGACCATCGGGGTGTCCGAAAAAAGGCGCCGCGCCGCGCCGTCGGACGGCAAGGCCCACAGCACGGCCCCGGTGCCGCTGGCCTCCCGGGCATACACGGTCTTCCCGTCCGCCGACCAGCCGAGGAGTTCCGGTCGGGCATCCGGTGTCGCGGCCAACGGGCGGGCGGTCCCGCCGGCCAGCGGCGCCACCATCACCCGCGAGGCATTGAAATAAAAACCCGGCCCTTTCGTGGCTACATAGGCCACCTGCCGGCCGTCCGGGGAAACACGCGGATTGGTTTCCGACGCGTCGGTGGATGCCAGCAGCCGGACGGCACGCGTCCGCACATCCACCGCCGCGATGTCCGACTGGGCTGCGTCCTCGGCTCCGGGAGCTCCGGACCGGGGACTTCCCCGGCGGCCCCGGACCGGCGTATCGGCGGCAACCGTCTCAAAGGCGATATGCCGGCCGTCCGGGAAAAAGACGAAATCGCCCACTTCCCGATCCGTCACCAACGGACGCACATGGGCATGCTCCCCCGTTCCCACGAGATACAGCCCGGTGGAAACGCCGAGCGTCCCCGATAGCACCTCCACATCGTCGCCATCGGCGCCCGATGGCGCGGCATTGGGCGCCAACAGAGGGGACAGGGTCAATGCCAGGTGCGCGCCATCCGGGGACCAGGCCAGGCCCAACACGTCGCCCCGCTCCCGCAGAAGTACCCGCCGTTGGCCGGTGTCCAGATGCAGCAGCACCACGGCCGTCCGATCCTCGTCAGCGACGAGATAGGCCAGACGGCTGCCGTCCGGAGAAAAGCACGGTTTTTCGGATTGTTCCTTGGGAGATGTCAGGGGAATCGAACCAAGGGCCGCGTCCTTGGCCAGATAAATGCGGGACGTCAATGCCTCCGCCCCAGGCTTCCCCGCCACGGCCAGGACCGTAAAGGCCAGCTGGCGACCATCGGCGGAGACGGCCACATCCTGAGGCGAGGCCATCCGCAGCATGGTCTCGATGGTCACGGGGGAGAGCGCACAGGCAGCGGGCCGAGCCGCCCCCAGAAGGACGGCCAGCAAACACAGCCACGGCCAGATGCGCCGTCGGCCCTGGTGTGGCGAACGTGGCCTCCTCATGGCGGCAAGAGGGCTCCTCGAGTCACCGGATGGGGCTTTCCGGCAAAAAACATGAGGCCTCCACGGGGAGGCCTCTGTTTCAAATATGCAACGGCGCGTCCACCGGCCGACGAGCCAGCCAGACATCAAACAGGAAGCGCGTGAAGAAAATAGCCGTGAACATGGAGGCCACCGTTCCCAAAATCAGGGTCACGGCGAAGCCCCGTACCGGCCCGGTGCCGAACTGATAGAGCACCATGGCCGCGATGATCGTGGTGATGTTGGCGTCGAAAATCGTCAGCGTCGCCCGGTCATAGCCCAAATTGACGGCCTTTTTCGAGGGGATGCCGAGCCGTAGTTCTTCGCGTATCCTCTCGAAGATAATGACGTTGGCGTCCACCGCCATACCGATGGTCAGGATGATGCCGGCAATGCCCGGCAACGTCAGGGTCGCGCCGAACGCGGCCAGCCCGGCCATGATGAGCACCATATTGAAAACAAGCGCCAAATCGGCCACCATGCCGGCGTAGCCGTAGTACAGGGCCATGAAGCCCACGACCAGGATACCGCCGATCACGGCCGAATAGATGCCCTTTTCGATGGATTCCTGTCCCAGGGACGGCCCGACGCTCCGCTGTTCCAGGATGGTGACCGGGGCCGGCAAGGCGCCCGCCCGCAGCACGATGGCCAGATCCCGGGCCTCCTCGGTGGAGAAGTGTCCGGTAATACTGGCCCGGCCGCCGCTGATCTTTTCCTGAATGGTCGGCGCGGAATAGACCTTGCCGTCCAGCACGATGGCCAGGCGCTTCTTGACGTTGTCGCCGGTCACCCGCTCGAACTGCCGGGCGCCGCTCGGCGTAAAGGACAGGGCGACGTAGGCCTGATTGTTGCGATCGAAGCTGGCCCGGGCATCGGAAATGTATTCGCCGGTCATGACCGCGTCGGAACGCAAAACGATGGGGCGTTCCAGATACGAGCCGTCAGGATTGCGATGGCGCAGGACGGAAAGCTCCTCGCCCGGAGACAGGACGCCCTTTTGCGCCTTGTCCAGATCGGCGTTGTCGTCCACTACCTTGAATTCCAGGTGGGCGGTCTTGCCGATCAACTTGATGGCCCGTTCCGGATCCTGCAGGCCGGGCAGCTGAATCTGGATGCGGTTGTCGGCCTGCTTGCGGATATCGGGTTCGGCCACGCCGAATTCGTCGATGCGGTTGCGAATGGTCTTCACCGCCTGGTCGACGGTCATGCGGGCCAGATCATCCTTGTACCGCTGGCCAAAGGCCAACGTGTACCGCAGATGCCCGCTCTCCTCCGGCAGACTCGTCACGCCCTCGACCTTCAACACCTGGAAATGGTGGGACAACAAGTCATCCATCTCCTGGCGCTTCTCCGAGTTGGCCAGGACCAATTCCAGCTTCTGGCCATCGTGCGACGTCGTCGGCCGCAGGACGGGAATGCCCTCCTCTCTGGCCTGATCGCGAACATCGCGGCCCACCTGGCTCAACGAGTTGGCCAAGGCCTTGTTCACATCCACGCCGAGGGTGAGATGAATACCACCCTTGAGATCAAGACCGAGGTTGATGACGTCATCGGGCAGGAATTTGCCGAACGCGGAATCCTTCACGGACCCCAGGGACGGCAGCATATAGATGATGCCGAGGAACGCCACCAAGGCGATAATGGCTAAACGCCAACGCAATTTTACGGACATGGGGGACGCTCTCCTTTGGGAGGCTTGCGCTTCGGGGACGACAGGAAAAGGGAGAGGCCGCCACGCGGCAGCCTTTCCCTGCCCCGCCGGGCCGGTCGTCACCCGAAAGAGTTATTCCTTAGTCCTTGGGTTTGTCTTTTCCCTTGGCTTCGGGCTTGGCCTGGGCTCCCGCAGCGTCACCCTGGCCAGCGACATAATTCCGATTGATTTCGATGGAAAGATCCTTGCCGATCTCCACCGTCAGCCGATCGCCGTGAACTTCGATAATCCGGCCGTACACGCCGCCGCCGGTCAAAATGTAGTCCCCCCGCTTGAGATTGGCCAAGAACTCACGGTGCAGCTTGGCCTTTTTCTGCTGGGGACGAATCAGCAAAAAGTAAAAGATCGCGAACATCAGGATCAGCGGCAAAAAGGCGGTCACAGGATTGCCACCCGCCTCCGCGCCGGACGGAGCGGCGCCCATGGCATACGCCAGGCTCGGAAAAAACATGCTGCCTCCAAGTGGTGTTTTGGCCCTTGTCGCCTGTTTTGGCGAAACGTCCAGATTTCGTGGGGTCGACGCGGTACGGGCCCTACGCGGCTGTTTGGATCGGCTAAAATCGTCGCCGCGTCAAGGTGCAATCGGTTGCGACGCCCCCATCCCCACCTCCCCGGGCGAACGGCATATGGCCCGTCCGCCCGGGAAACGGCGTACGCCTCTTACCCTTCGTAATAGGAACGCAAATGCTGACTTCTGACCGGATGGCGCAGTTTGCGCAAGGCCTTGGCCTCGATCTGCCGGATGCGCTCGCGGGTCACATTGAACAGCTTGCCCACTTCCTCCAGCGTATGATCGGATTTCTCCCCCAGGCCGAACCGCTTGCGCAGGACCTGCTCCTCACGCGGAGTCAAATCGGAAAGCACCTTGCCGATCTGTTCGCCGAGCTTGGTGTTGACCACTTCCTCGGCCGGGGCCAGGGCCTTCTTATCTTCGATGAAATCGCCCAGGCTCGAATCCTCTTCGTCGCCGATGGGCGTCTCCAGGGAAATCGGTTCCTTGGCGATCTTGAGCACCTTCTTGACCTTCTCCAGGGGATAATCCATGCGCTCGGCGATCTCCTCCGGGGTGGGATCGCGGCCGAGCTCCTGGACCAGGTAACGCGACGTGCGGATGAGCTTGTTGATCGTTTCGATCATGTGCACCGGGATGCGGATGGTGCGCGCCTGATCGGCAATGGCCCGGGTAATGGCCTGCCGTATCCACCAGGTGGCGTACGTGGAGAACTTGTAGCCGCGCTGGTATTCGAACTTGTCCACGGCCTTCATCAGGCCGATGTTGCCTTCCTGGATGAGATCGAGGAACTGCAAGCCGCGGTTGGTATATTTCTTGGCGATGGAGACGACCAGGCGCAAATTGGCCCGGATGAGCTCCTGCTTGGCCCGCTGGGCGGCAGTGTTTCCCCGCTTGATGCGCCACAGCACCTCTTCCAGGTCGCCCACCTGGTGGCAGCATTTGTCCTGGAGGCGTTGCAGGATTTCCATCTTGGCCGTGAGCATTTCCTTGAAGGAAAAGAGCTCCTCCACGGTGAAGCCCAGGGATTCGGCCGCCACCACGGGATTGAGCTCCCGCGAGTCGAGCTGGGCGAACATCTCGTGGATCTCAGCCGGCGACTTGCCGACGGACAGGATATAGGCCGACAGATCGCGCTGGCAGTTGTGCATCTGCCGCACGTAATCCTCGACGATCTCGATGATGCGGTCGATCAGAGTCTTTTCCAGCTTGATGTCCCGCAGCCGGGTGACGATCTCTTCCTTGAAGGTCAGAATTTCCTTCTGGATGCCGTAGACCCGGTGATCCAGGCAGGCGCAGAGGTCAAGCTTGGAGTAGATCTTCCGCTTCTTGCGGAAGGCGGCCTTCACCTCGTCGAGCAGGAAGATGACCCGCTGGCGCTGGTTCATCTCGTCCTCGGAGGGATCGTCCTCCTCGATGGTCTTGACCACGTCCTTGAGCTTGATGCGGCCGATCTTCAGGTCCTCGCCCACCTGAATGAGCTCCTCCACGGCCACCGGCACTTCGACCAGGGCGTACAGGACCTCCATCTCGCCGTTTTCGATCTTCTTGGCGATGACCACCTCGCCTTCGCGGTCGAGCAGGGGCACGGCCCCCATCTCGCGCAGATACATGCGGACCGGATCGGTGCTGCGCGAGGAATAATCCAGCGTATCCTCGCTTTCGGTCAGCTCCAGATCGGCCTCGGGAGCATCGTCCGGATCGGCGGCGGCCAGGTCCTTATGGCCGTCCTTGTCGGAATCGACGATGTTGATGTCAAGCTGATCGAAGATGGCGACCACCTCTTCGATCTGCTCGGGATTATTGACATCGGAAGGCAGGGCCTTGTTCACCTCGTCAAAGGTGAGGAACCCTTTTTGTTTGCCTTTGGCAATGAGGCTCTTGATCTGCTGAATTTCCTTGAGATTACTCATCTCCCCTCCCGGAAAGGGCCGTTAGTTCCCCTAGAAGCGCCAAGGCTTCCTCGCTCGCTCCCCGTTCTTGCGCCCGGCGAACGGCCTCCATGAGCGACCGCCGCCGGTCGTTCTCTCGAGCCTCATGGAGAAAAGTCCTCATTTCCTCAAAAACGGCTGCCGCTTCCGCTTCAGGTAGGGCCGGCTCCAGTTGCACCCTGGTCCAGAAGGCGGACTGCGCCGCGTCAAGCCGTGTTGCCACCTCGTCCGGTCCGCCACCGGCGAGTTTGGCGAAAAATTCCTTGGCATCCCGGGACGTGAGCCCCTCGGCCAGTCCGGCCTCGGCCAACGCCGGCACATAGTCCGGGCACCGAATGGCAAAGGCCAACATCTCGCCCTCCCGTGCGGTCCAGGCCAAACGCCCACCCCGTGAACCGGTGCTCGGTTGGGCCGGCGCCGTCTTGCTCGGACGGTTTCTGGCGGTAGCCAATCCCTGACGCAATTCCGCCTCGGCCAATCCGAGCCCCCCGGCCACCCGGGGGATAAAAACGGCCCGCAGGCCATCATCGGCCAAACCCAGCACGAACTCCTCGGCCCAGGCGACCATTTCCTTGGGGGCGAAGGTCTCGCGCACCACCCGCAAACAAAAGGCCAATCCGTCTTCGGCCCGCTCCAGGCAGGCATCGAAGCCGTCGCGCCCGCGTTTGTGCAGCAGGCTGTCCACATCCTCGCCGTCCGGAAGCGGCACCACCCGGCAACCGCCACCGAGGGTCAAAAACATCTGGGCGGACCGCAAGGCGGCCTTGCGCCCCGGCGGATCGCCGTCGAACACCAAGTCCACCCGGGGCGAAAAACCGGACAGCCGCCTGGCCTGCTCCGCGGTCAAGGCCGTGCCCAGTACGCCGCAGGCTTCGCTATAGCCGAACTGGTGCAGCGTGATAACGTCGAGATACCCCTCGGTGAGAAGCGCCCGCTTGGTCTTGGCGATGGCCTGGCGCGCCTCGAAAAGTCCGTAAAGATGCTGTCCCTTGGTGTAGATGGGCGTTTCGGCGCTATTCAAATATTTCGGATCGTCATCCCCCATGGTGCGTCCGCCGAAGGCGATCACCCGGCCTCCGCCGTCCCGGATGGGAAACATGAGCCGATCCCGGAACCGATCCCAGACCTTGCCCTCCCGGCCGGCGCTCAACAGGCCGGCCGCCACCCCGGTATCCCTGGAAAAGCCCTTGGCGCGCAGCACCTCTTCCAGGCCGTGCCAGCCGGTCGGGCTCACGCCCAGGCCGAACTGGTCGATCATCGCGGCGTTGACCTGCCGCCGCTGCAGATAGTCCCGGGCCTTGCCCCCCGCCGCTCCGGCCAGCAGGTGCCGAAAATAACGCATCGCCAGCTCGTGCATGGCCAGACAGTCGTCCCGCAGGCGCTTGCGGGCGGCCGCCTGAGGATCGTTGCGGGCCCGACCGATATCCACGCCGTATTCGGCCGCCAGCCGTTCCAGACCCTCACGGAATTCCAATCCGTTGATCCGACAGTAGAAATCGATCACGTCCCCCGAGGCCTGACAGCCGAAACAATGGAAAAAGCCCTTCTCGGGATGAACGTTAAACGACCCCTTGGTCTCCTGATGAAAGGGACACGATCCCACCAACCGGTTACCGACCGGACGTAACGTCACATATCGGCCCACCACCTCGGCAATATTAGCCCGGGCTTTGACCGCTTCTATCACCCCGGAATCATGCTTCATGGTGCCGCATTGGGCGGGGAATCCCCCCGTTTGTAAAACGTCTTCCTTGAAAAATGGTTCACCTCGGGCCGCCCATGCCCAAAACAACAATCAGCCAGCCTCCGGACGGACCCGCGAAAGCCAACCAGCGGAGCAGCCGGCCTTACTTCAGCACCACCATGGTCATGCCGTCACCGCCCCGATCTTCGGGGGCCAAGGCGAAGGACGCGACCTGCGGATGCTCCCGGAGCAGCCGATGGACCTCGCGCCGGAGGGCGCCGGTCCCCTTGCCGTGGATGATCTCCAGCTCTCCGTGGCCCCGCAGGATGGCGGCATCGAGAAACGCCGCCAGTTCGGCTTCCGCCGCATCGGCCCGCATGCCCCGTAGGTCAAGCGTCAGTCCCAACGGGGAGGCGGCTTGGCCGCCCGGTTCCGCGGTCACCAGCGAAACGCCGCCTTGGGGACCCCGCCCCTGGGCGGGCGCCATGTCCGTCGCCGGGACCCACAGGCTCACCCCGCCGATATCGACCTTGGCCGTCTGGCGTTTCAGGTCCTTTTCCAGCACCGTGGCCGTCTTGTCCCAACTGATGATGCGCACACAATCACCCGGAGCCAGGCGCTCGAAATCCAGCGATGTTCCGGACGGCGCCTCACCATCCTTTACTCCGGTAATGGCCGTACTTTCTTCAATAAGTCTTTTTCGCGCCTCGGCAAGGGCCTTTTGGGCCTCCTTGCGGCCAATGCGACCGGCTTCGTGGCGGCGGACCACGTCCCGGGCCAAGGAACGAATCTCCTCGATGAGCGTCTCCTGGGCCTTTTGCAAATTTTCCTTGAGCTTGGCCACATGCCGGGCCTCCTCGGCCCGTTTCGCCCGCAGCTCGTCCAATTCGCGCTCGCGCTGCAGGGCCAGCTCGTTTAAGCGGTCGAACACCAGGCCGGCATCGGGGCCGTCCAGCAGCAAGTACCGATTCGCCCGCTCCAAAATCTCCTCGGGAAGTCCGTGCTCCCGGGCCACGTCCAAGGCAATGGAGGCGCCGACCTGGTCGTAGGCGAGACGATAGAGCGGTTTTTTCGTCTTCGGATCAAAAAGCATGCACGCGGCGCGCACACCGGGCCGGGAAAGGCCGTAGGCCTTCAAGGCCGGAAAATGCGTGGCTGCGGCCAGATAGGCACCCCGCTCCAAAATGCCGTCGACCACGGCTTGCGCCAGGGCCGCGCCCTGGGAGGGGTCCGTGCCGGCACCGAACTCGTCGAGCAACACCAGGGTGTCACGGTCGATCTCCGGCCAAACTCCGGACAAATGGCGGATTTGGGCCGTAAACGTGGACAAATGGTCGAGCAGGCTCTGCTCGTCGCCGAGGAACACGAACAGCTTGCGGAAAAACGGCAGCCGGCTGCCCTCGTCCGCCGGAATGGGCAACCCGGACAGGGCCATGACCGAAAGCAGGCCCAGGGTCTTGAGGCACACCGTTTTGCCGCCGGCGTTGGCTCCGGTGACAATAAGGGCCTTCTGGTCCTCGGCCAGGATCAGGTCCTGGGGGACGACGGAAGCGGACCGATCGTCCGCCTTCTCGCTGAGGACGAGCAAGGGATGCCGGGCCCGGGACAAATGCACGGCGCACGCCGGACCAACTTCCGGCAAGGTGCCGTCGAAAGCCTCGGCCAGGGCGGCCTGGGCCCAAAGCACGTCGCAGGCCACAAGAAGCTCGAAGGAGGCGGCCACCGCGTGCCGCTCCTCACGGGCCAAACCGGTCAGAAAGGCCATGACCTTGGCCTCGGCCTCGCGTTCTTCGTTCTTGAGCTCCTGCAGGCGATTGTTCACCTCGACCAAAAAAAACGGTTCAACATAGACCGTCTCACCGGTTTGCGAATAGTCGTGAATGATTCCCGGGATGCGGCCCTTGAAATTGGCGCGGAGCGGCAGGACGTACCGATCGGAGGAAATTGTGACATAATCGTCCTGCAAAAAGGGCCCCAGATCCTTTTCGCCGATGCTCTCCTTGACCTTGGCCATAATGGTCTGATGAATCGACCGGATTTCCTGGCGCACGGAAAAGAGTTCCGGGGAACTCTCGTCGCGGAGCCGGCCATCCGGGGAAAGGCAGCGGGCCAGCGCGGCCTGCGTCTTCCGGGGCCAGGCGACGGCCGCCACTTCCTCACCAAGGCGCAGGGGCGTCCCTGCCGACGTCGCCGGGGCCAGGGCCTGGCGCAAGGCATGCATCTTGCCCAGCACATCGGCCAACGCCGTGAGGGCATCCAGGTCCAGAAGGCGGTGTTCGCTTTCCAGAACGGGGAAAAGGGGCGTGATGTCGGGAAACGCGGTAAAGACGAAGACACCGTCGCGCCGCAGTTCCCGGGCTTCCGCCAGGCGCTGCTGCTGGCAGGCCAACGTCTCAGCGTCCGGCAACGGGCCCAAGGCACGGCAGGCAACGGCGGCCGGTTCCGATGCGGCAAGCGCAGCCAAGCGCTCGAGAACCGCAGGGAACTCCAGCAACGAGAGGGTTCTGGATTCCATATAAAAAAAAAGGAAACCGGGTCCGGTTCAGGAGGAGAGTCGAGCCCTGACGGCGTCACTGACCCGTTTGCCGTCGGCCCGTCCCTTATGGGCGGCCAGCACTGACTGCACCACCCGGCCCATGTCCTTCATGCTTCGGGCGTCCAGTTCGGCCACGGCCGTATCCACGGCAGCGGCAAGCTCGGCCTCGGAAAGGGGAGCGGGAAGATAGGTGACAAGCACCGTCAATTCCCGCTCCTCCTTGGCAACGAGATCGGTCCGACCAGCCGCTCCGAACTGCGCGATGGACTCCCGGCGCTGCTTGACCTGATGCGCGATGACATCCAGCATTTCCGCATCGGTCAGGGGCCGGCCCAGCTCCACTTGACACAGTTTGGCGGCCGCCTTGAGCATCCGCAGGACGCTCAGGCGCACCGTTTCCCTGGCCTTCATGGCCGCCAGGCAGTCGGAATCGATTCGGGCCGTCAGGTTCATCACATCATGTTGATTTTGCGCATCTTCTTCAGCAACCGCTTCCGAGCGGCGGCCTTCTTCTTCTTGCGCATCACGCTGGGTTTCTCAAAGTGCTGGCGCTTTTTCAGCTCAGAGAGAATCCCGGATTTTTCGACCTGCTTCTTGAAACGACGCAAAGCCACGTCGAAATTATCGGATTCGTCGAGATAGACTCCGGGCACGTATCTCACCCCTTCTTTGGGAAGTTCCCGCGGCAAAGAGAATTTGTGTACCGGGCAAATTTCCGATCGTCAAGCGCAACCTGATCCGGACGCAAAAAAGTCCGTCCGGCCGAGGCCGGACGGACATACAGATCGATCGGATCGATAGGAATTACTGGCGACCGTGGCTATTCCCCCAGAAGGTCTCCAGGGTGGCTTTGACCACACAATATCCCATCCCCCCCACAATGCCCAAAAGGACCAGGTACAATATACTGAAAAAAACAAAGTGGTCGGGTTGCCACCAGGGAAGATCCTGGGGCAGGATACTGTGAATGGTCTCGCCAGGAAGCATGGGGAAGCCCCTTGTTATTGAACGGCGTCCTTCAGCAGCTTGCCGGGGCGGAATTTGACCACCTTGGAAGCCGGGATGTTAATTTCGGCGCCGGTGCGCGGGTTACGGCCGGTACGAGCCTTACGCTCATCCACCATGAACGTGCCGAAACCGGTCAGCGTAATTTTCCCCTCGCCAACCAGGGTTTCCTCCACAGCCTCGATAAAGGCGTTGAGGGCGCGTTCGGCATTGGCCTTGGTCAGGCCGGTCTTCTCAGCAATTTTCCCTACAAGGTCAGCCTTGGTCATCGATCCTCTCCTTCTCGGTTTAGACGCCGCTACCGTAGCCGGCAGCATGCTTCAGCCTCTCCTTGATGCACCGACAAAAAACGGAACGGGCAGCCCCGAACCGCTCGTTTCCCCATTGACGCGCAGGCGCACACCGCCCCCATGCCCGAAGTCGGGCGTTCTCATTCGGATCGGCCTCGCGCGGGATCAAACAAAAATCGATTTTTCGCCCGAAGTCAAGAGTCCAGGCGCATTTTCAGCAGGTTTGCCACCCCCCGCAAGGCACGGGGCGACAGATTTTCCGGCCGGGCCTGCGGCGCGATGCCCGCCGCCGCGAAATAGTCCTCCAGGGCGTCCCCCCAGTAGCGCTTCAAAATTCCCCGCAATTGCTTGCGCCTGGCGGAAAACACGAGCTTGAGCAGGCGGGACAGGGCCACCGGATCGTCCGGTCGTTCCGCCACCGGCAGAGGGGTCAAGGCCACCACCGCCGAATCCACTTTGGGACGGGGGCGAAAGACCGTCGGCGGCACTTTGAAGCAGTACTCCACCTGCACGAAGTTGCCGATCCAGGCCGACAACGCCCCGTATTCCCGTCCCCCGGGCGCCGCCGCCAAGCGTCTGGCCACCTCGTGCTGGACCATGAACACGCCCCGCACGAAGCGTCCGGCCCCGGCGCACAGGTCCCACAACAGCGGCGAGGCGATATTATAGGGAAGATTGCTGATCACACGGACATGGCCGGTCAGGCGGTCGAGGCGCCGCCAATCCAGGCGTAAGGCATCGCAATTGGCCACGGCCGCTTCCGGATAGTCCCTGGCCAGGGCGGCGGCCAGATCTCGATCCTTTTCCAGCGCCAGATAGGCGCCGGGCCGGGCCGCCAGGATCGCCTCCACCAGAGCGCCCCGCCCCGGACCGATTTCGATCACCGTATCGCCGGGCGCGATGGCTAGCGTGGCCACGATCTTGGCCGACATGTTGGGATCGACCAAAAAATTCTGGCCGAGACTGCGCTTGGGTCGCGCCGGCGCGCCCTGCCCCGGCGCGCCCTGCCCCGGCTCGCCGTCCCCCCTCGGTATGGTGGCGCGCATCCGTGTCACCGCACCACTTCCAGCAAATCCTGCTTGAGAGCCCAGACGACATGATAGCGGGCCGCCACGGCGTCGAGTCCGGGAACGGCTGCCGCCAGCCGGGCCGCCAAAACCAACCCCGGACACGGCGAACGGGCGAGGAACAGTACGGTATGTATCGCCTCAAGGCGGATATACCGCTCCATGTTGGCGTAGAGCACCGGGAAATCCTGGTGACGGTAGGTGGCCTGGCCGGTGGGACTCCAGACGAGCTGCACCGTGTCGCTTAACAGTTGTGTGGGATAGCTGCCGAACAATGTGCCGTAATCCATGGCGACCGGGTGCCTGGTTCGGGCCAGAGCCGCGCGGTCGGGCACCGGCCGGGCCGCGAGACGCTCCCACAGGTCCAGATGGCGCGCCACCACCGAGTGCCAGGTAAACCCCTCTTCCACCCGGCGCCGTCCGGCCTGTCCCATGGTGCGCCGCAACCCCGGATCGCTGATCAGTTTTTTCAGTGCGGCCGCGGTCGCCGGGATATCCACCGCCTGCCCCTGAGCCAGAAACAGATGCGTATGATTATCATAGCACAGCGGTGCCATCACATTCCAGGGATCCGTATCGGCAAGCCCGAGGGTCGGCACCAGAAATCCGGTTTGACCGTCAGCCACGGTATCGCGGTAGCCGTCGTACGCCGAAGCCACCACCGGCAACGCGGCGGCCATGGCCTCCAGTATGGTGAGACCGAAGGTCTCCTGGGGGTTGTCGGCCAAGGACACGAAAATATCGGACGCACCGAGCAAGTCCCGCTTGTCCTTCTCCTCGGGCCGCAAGACCAGATGCAGCGGGAGTCCGATATTGGCGGCCAAATTGGTCAAGGTATCGGTGACGCCATGATGGCCGTCATCGGCCCATCCGGCGACGACCAGGCACAGGCCGGCCGGATCGATGCCCTCGGCCGCCAGGCGCTGGACGGCCCGCAACAGCGGCACCAAGTCCATCTTGGAGCTCGGCGAGATGCGGCCGAGTACCAGCAGGACCACGGCCTCGGCCGGAAGGCCCAGTCGGTCCCGGACGGCGCGTCGGGCCGGTTCCTCCAGCCGCCCATAGGGGGCGGGATTGACACCCAGGGGAATGCGGACCAGCTCCGGGGCCGGAAAGTGCGTCTCGTCCAGACCGTAGTTGCGGCGCAAGCCGGCGTAAAACCGCTCCACGGCCGTCAGCCCCGCTGTCGAGGTGGCCACCACGGCGTCCCGGGGCGTGGTCCCGGCCCAGAGATGCAGCAGAAACTCCCTTGCATAATTGGAATAACTCAGAGAGTGAATGGGCGCGGTAATGGGGAAAACGGTCCGCGACAAGGCATTGCGGACGGCAGCCAGCCAGGCCGGCGAGATGATGCAATCGGAAAGATGGAAGACGGCGTAGTCCGATGCGGCAAGGCTGCGCGGCAGGTCGAGCCGCGTCAAAAACTTGAATTTCCCCTGACGGGAAAGCGCCGGATACTGTTTTTCCAACACGCCGCGCTGCCTGTCGCACTCCTCGGCCGCGGGCAGAAAGAAGTGGTAGGCGTCAAAAGGATCGGCCGCGAGCAAGGCGTCCAGGAAACCGGCGTTGGCCACCTTGCGGCCCAGGATGGGCCCGGGTTCGATGAAGGGGTCGAGAGTGGCCCACAAACGCGGGATGTGCATGACGGCAAGGAGCCACAGCCGGATCGACTTGTCAAATACCCGGTCGTTATTGCCGATGGCGTAGTTATTGCAGAAAGTCGCGCCAGGAACACCGTATCCGTTTTCCCGGAGACAAGGAGGGCGCCACGATGACGCGGGCCATACGACCGGAACAGGTTTGGGGCATCGGCCTCGACGCCGAGGCGGCGGCGGCAATTTCTGCCGCCCTGGGCAGTGGGTATACCTTGCGTAATTTCGCACAGGGCGCGGTCCCCAGCGAACGCGAACTCGACCGGGCCACTCCGCTCGTCATCTTTATCGTCAAGGACGCCTGGGACGCCATGCCGAGTCAGGCCCGCAAGCGCATCGAGGAATGGGAGGTGCCGCAACGGGTGCTCATCCTCGACGCCACCCAGTCCCTGGCCGATTTTGAAGACGTCCTGGAAGACGGTTTTCTGTCGGCCCTCACCGCGCCCCTGACCGAAAAGAAGATCCGCGATCTCATCTTCCGGGCCAAGGAAGTGAAAAGCCTCTACGACGACATCTTCCGCATGACCCGAGAGATCATGCTGGAACGGGAGCTGCTGGCCCGCAAGACCGATCTCGTCCTGTTCCTGAACCGCATTCTCAGCCGCGCCGCCGAGTCCCTCGACCCGCCCGTCATCCTGGACAACGCCCGGGAGGACTTGGCCCTGCTGCTCCCCATCAAGGGACTGATGGGCATTCTCTGGCAGGCCGGGAAAAACGGCTCGCTGGAAGCGGAATTGTTTCTCGACCCGGACATGACCCATGAGGCCGAACGCTACTGGACCGAGGAGCTGTTGCGCTTGGGGGGCAAGGCGGCCGGGCAACCCATGGCCGGTTATCAGACCATGTTTCTCGCCGGCAATGCCGAGCGGGAGACCGTCGACATCCCCAACGTCTCCGAGGAATTGATTCCCCTGCCCTTACGGGCCGGCGGCCAGGTCTTCGGCGTCCTGGCCCTCTACCGGAGCCTGGGCAAGCCCCTCGGCAAGGACCAGGTCCAGACCCTTTTTGCCGCCGCCAACCATTTGGCCCTGGCCCTGAAAAATGCCACCCTGTTTACGTTGATCAAAAGCCGGGCCGACCATGACGGACTGACGCGCATCCACAACCGGCGCGCCTTTGACGAACGCATCGTCGAGGAAATGCGTCGCCATCAGCGCTATCGGCATCCGATGAGCCTTCTTATGCTCGATATCGATCATTTTAAGGATGTCAACGATACCTACGGTCACCTGGCCGGCGATCAGGTGCTGCGGGAAGTGGGCAGAATCCTTTCGGAAACCGTGCGAGGCACCGATTTCACCGCCCGGTACGGCGGCGAGGAGTTCATGGTCATTCTGCCCCAGACCAACGAGGGGCAGTCGCAAATCCTGGCCGAACGCCTGCGCACCATGATCGCCGACGCCCGGTTCACGCACAACGGCCACACCTTTGCCATCACCGTCTCCATCGGCGTCGCCGTCCTCCAGCCGGAAGCCCTGACCAAGCGCCGGATGCTCCTGGAACAGGTCGACCAGGCGCTGTACCAGGCCAAAAAGATGGGACGCAATCAGGTCTGCAACTTCCTCGGCCCCGCGACGATCGAGCATATCCATCCGGTGGAAGGCGCGGTCAAGGTCGGCTAGATCCCCTTCGGGCCGCCTGCCGTCGACAGGCGGCCCGGGCTTCTTTCCCAAGCGGGACCGACCTTTACAAGCTCTCCGAAGCAGCATAAAAAATTGCGTATGCACATGCTGTAGTCACGTTCGCCGCGCCGATGGCGTGGGGGACTCGTGACGTGTTGACGCTTCGGAGGGATCGCCGCCGTCCCGGGGCTTCCCCCCACCACCCTTTTCGCGGGAGCATGACCATGCGTACTCCAGTCACCCAGGAAGCCATCCTGGCCGGCATCGTCAAGGACGCCCAGAAAATTCCCGACCACACCATCTCGTCCATCACCTGGGGCGTCTGCCTCTCGGCCGTCCAATCGGCCCAAACCGGCTTGGCTTCCCTCGTCTCCCACATCGCCCCCAAGCCAGGGACCGTGCGCCCGGATGACGGCCCCGGCAAAAGCGCCCATCAAACCGCCCTCACCCTGCTGGACCCGAAGTCCACCATGACTGACCACGCCTCCCTGGCCATGGCCGCCATCAATTCCCTGCTGCCGCCCCCTCCCAAGGATGCGGAGCTCCCCGGCCAGGACATGTTGCTGCAGTTGGGCAAGGGGAAAAAGATGGCCATCATCGGCCATTTTCCCTTCGTGGACGCCCTGCGCAAGGTCTGCCAGAACTGCTGGGTGCTGGAACGGCAGCCCAAGGAAGGCGACCTGATCGCCAGCGAGGCGCCGACCATCCTGCCCCAGGCGGATATCATCACCATCACCGGCACGACGCTGTTAAACGGTACGCTCGCCGAACTGCTGAACCTGTGCCGCGAGGACGCCACGGCCATCCTGCTCGGCCCGACCACCCCATTCGCGCCGTCGCTTTTCGGCTTCGGCATCGACATCCTGGCCGGTTCCGAGGTCGTCGATCCGGAGGCGGTGCTGTCAGGCATCCGGGGCGGCAGTTGCTTCAAGGGCTTGCAGGGCGTCAAGCAGACTTCCTGGGCGCGTCCCGGCCTCAACTTGTAGGGGAAAAAACAGATAGTGCACCCGGGAGCGGCATGGCCTCTCCCGGATCGTTGGCGCGCGCCGGGGAGCAACCCCGGCGCGCCTTCGAAAACGAACGGCAGGCTAGGCGACGTATTCCCTGGGGCTCAGACCGAACAGACAGAAGACCTCGTAGGGAATCGTTCCCCACCACTCGGCCACGTCGTTGGCCGAAATCGCCTGCGCCCCCTGCCCGCCAAGAAGGTAAATCTCGTCGCCCGGCGCCACGTCGGCCAGTCCCGTCACATCGACCGCCACCATCTGCATGCAGACCCGGCCAAGGATCGGCACCCGCCGCCCCCGAAGCCACATGAAGCCGGTATTGGACAGACTGCGGCTGTAGGCGTCGGCATAGCCGGCCGCCACGATGGCCACCCGCATGTCCCGCTCGGCCCGGTAGGTACGACCGTAGCTGATGGAACGGCCCTGGGGCAGGTCATGCACCGAAACGATGCGGGTCGTCGTCTCCATGGCCGGAACCAGTCCGTGGCCGAGGAATTCGCGCGTCGTGCCCAGGAACGGATTGACGCCATAGAGGGACACCCCGGCCCGTTTGGCCGGCCAATCATCGCCGTCGATGGCCAGGATGCCGGCGGAATTGAGGAGACTGGGCTCGAAATGAAAGCCGGCCCGGGCCAGGGCTTGGCAGGCCGTGGCGAACCGACGGCCCTGTTCCTCGACGAAATCGAAGGACTCGGGATCGTCGGCCGTGGCCAGATGCGAGACCGCGAACCGAACGGAAAGCTCCGGGATGGACGTGAGCCGCGCCACCAACCGGTCCAGATCCTTTTCCACGAAGCCCAACCGGGCCATGCCCGTATCGAAAGCGACGGCCACGCCGAAACGCCGGCCGGTTCGAGAAGCCCGTGCGGCCAGACGGTCGAGCTGCGCATCATCATAGATGAAGGGCACGATGTCGTTGGCCAAAACCAGCTCGTCGTCCTCGGGCAGGACCGGCCCCATGAGCGAGAGGATCGTGGAGGAAAAGCCGGCGTTGCGGAGCGCCGCGCCCTCGGCCACGGAGCCGATGGCAAAGGTGTCGGCACCCGCCCCGACCAGGGCCGCGGCCACCGGAATGAGCCCGTGCCCGTAGGCGTCGGCCTTGACGACCGGAATCATGTGGCCGCCATGGCGACGCAACAGCTTGTAGTTGGCAACGATAGCCCCGGTGCGTACCCGGGTCCGCAGGTAGTTGTAGGCAATGGTCATGGTCGTGCCTCCCGGCGCCGGATTCCTCTGGCGGTTCGCTTTTGGACGGCTTTCCTACGCCCAGGGCGAAACGATGGCCAGCCGTTTTCCACGTCTGGCCCCGGGACGCGACTTGGCGTAGACAGGTCCCATGTCCGACGCCATCAAACACCGCACCATCCGGGTGCTGCCTCCGGAGCTGCAAAACCAGATCGCCGCCGGCGAGGTGGTGGAGCGGCCGGCCAGCGTTCTCAAGGAACTCGTGGAAAACAGCCTCGACGCCGGAGCCTCCCGCATCGAGGCCACCATCGACGGCGGCGGCTGCACCGCCCTGACGGTGACCGACGACGGTTGGGGCATGACGCCCGAGGAACTGCCCCTGGCCGTCACCCGCCACGCCACCAGCAAAATCGCCTCCATGGACGAGCTGTCGCGCATCGACAGCTACGGCTTCCGCGGCGAGGCCCTGCCGAGCATCGCCTCGGTTTCCACCTTTACCATGACCTCCCGGCACGAAGCCTTTGACGAGGGCGCCTTCATCCGGGTCCAGGCCGGCGCCATCCTCGAACAGGGGCCGGCCGCCTGGGCCAAGGGAACGCGCATCGAGGTGCGGGACCTCTTCGCCGCCGTCCCGGCCCGGCTCAAATTTCTCAAATCGGAAGCCACCGAAACCAAGCGGGCGACCGACGTTTTCTGCCGAGCGGCCCTGGCCCGCCTGGATGTGGCCTTCAAGCTGTCCGTCAACGGCCATACCAGCGTGCGCTTTCCGGCCGGACAGGCGCTCGTGGCCCGGCTCGCCGGCATCTGGCCGCCGGCCGTCACCGACGAGCTGTTCCCCATGGAGTACGCCGTGGGGGTCGTGCGGGTTTCCGGGGTGTTAGGCAAGCCGCTGACCGCCCAGGCCAAGGCCGACCGGATGCTTTTTTACGTGAACGGCCGGGCCGTCATGGACCGGGTGCTCCTGGCCGCCGTGCGCGAGGCCTACAAGGGGCGATTGTTGTCCCGGGAATATCCGCAGGCCGTCCTGTTTTTGGAAGTGCCGCCCGAGGATGTGGACGTCAATGTCCATCCGGCCAAGACCGAAGTCCGCTTCCGCGACGAACGCGGCGTCTTTCTGGCCATGCGCCGGGCCGTCGGCCAGGCCCTGGACGCGGGACTCGTCCTGCGGACGACGCCGGCCCCGGAACCCTGGCCGCACAACAGCACGCCACCGAAATTCGCCTCACGCCAGGATTTCCTGGCCGAGCTCGGCCGGGCCGGGGCGCCATCGCCCGATCAGACCACACCGCCGCCCCTGCCGGACAGCGATGAGCTCTTCCCGCCCCAGGTGCCGTCCCGGCCGACCGATTTGGTCCGCGAATCCGGGGTGGCGGAAACGCCTTCACCACGCTTTTTGACGGCCATCCGCCACCTGGACCCGCCGGCCGTCGAACGGCTCACGGAGCACGAGGCGTCCATGAGAGCCGACGGCGAACCGATGCCGTTCGATCCGAACGCCGTCCGGATGCCCCCCCACCGCACGATCGAGTCGGAACCGGGGCTGCCGCCCGGTATGCGGTATCTGGGCCAGTTCGCGGACACCTATCTGCTCCTCGACACCGGCCGGGAACTGGTACTGATGGATCAGCACGCAGCCCACGAGCGGGTGCTCTATGCCGCCATGGAGGCCTCGGGCAGCCGGGGAGACAGTCGGCCGGTGGGCATTCCGGTGGAGCTGACCCTCCATCCGGCGGAACAGACGCGGTTGCAGTCGCTGTTCGGGGAACTGCGCAAACTCGGCTTCACGCTCGAATCGCCGCGCCCCGGCGTGACGGCCGTGACCGGCGTGCCGCCGGGACTGACCGTGGGCCAAGCCAAGGAATATCTGTCGGCCGCCCTGTCGGGACAAGCCCGGACCATTCAGGATTTGTGGATTCTCATGAGCTGCAAGACCGCCATCAAGGCCGGTACGCGACTGACCGACGACGAGGCCGTGGCCCTGCTCGGCCAGTGGGCCCGGACCCCGGAGCGGGACTATTGTCCCCATGGCCGACCGGTCACGGTGCGCTTCGGCCAGCGGGAGCTGGAAAAACTCTTCAAGCGCCGCAAGTAGGCTGGGGCCGGCGTGTCGCTACCCGGCCGGACGCTCGAAGAGGAGCCCCTTCATGAAGGGACTGTCGTTGCAAAACGCATACACGCGCTTTTTCTCTTCCGGCGTGCACCCAAGGAGCAGCTTGATCTCGGAATCCTTCTTGAGCACATCAACGGTGCAGATCATGGCGTCAAGGGTGGGCTCGGGGCGCGACCCGCGCCAGACGTCGATGCCGCCGCCGTCCATGGAGGCGGTCCCTTCCAGATAGCCGTAGGCCACCAGATAGATCATGTCCGGAAACCGGGGATGCTGGCTGCCCGCCGGCCGGTCGATGACGCACCGCGCCCCGGCGAGGAGCCCATCCAGGGCCGCCCAGAAGGCTCCAGTGCCACGTCCGCCGGCATCCGTCCCGCCGTATGCTCCCATTCCCACACCTCCCTTCCGTTTTCCACACCAGGCACCGTCGACCGGAGGCCTCTTCGCCGCCAAGCTCCCGTGTCGATCTCCAACCGCGTCGAAGCGCGTCAACGTGCTGTCGACGCGCTTCTTCCGGTCATTCGTACGCCTCTCCGCTGCGGTATTCCAGGATATCGCCCGGCTGACACGCCAGGACCCGGCAAATGGCCTCAAGGGTGGAGAAACGGATGGCCCGGGCCTTGCCGGTCTTCAGGATGGAAAGGTTCTGGGCGGTGATACCCACCGCCTCGGCCAGATCCTTGGATGCCATCTTGCGCCGGGCCAACATGACGTCGAGATTGACGATAATAGCCATGTCCGCCTCACACCGTAAGCGCCTGTTCCTCGTCCAGCCGCCGGGCCTCTTCCATAACCCGAGCGATGACCACGCTGAGCGCGGCCACGAACACCAAGGCCACTTCCGTCCCGCCGATACCGAGGCTCAGCATATGGTGGCCAGGCGGGTTGGCGGCGGTCACGGCCAGGCCATGCAGCGGCGTATAGAGCATCGAGGCGATCGCCCAAGCCAAAAGCGCTTGCGACAGCGACCGGAAGCTCACCACGTTGGCGAGGGTGAAGATACGGCCCTCGCCGTACAGGGCGCAAAGCGCCCGCAACCGCAGCAAGGTCACGACCAAGGCCACGCCCGGAACCAAGGCCGCCGCAAAGCACAGGCTGCGCACCCAGGCGGCAAGAACAGGCGTGGCCGACAGCCGCAAGGATTCCTGGGTCATATCCCCGGGCAGCAGGTTGAAACATGCCCAGTAGAGGGCAATAAGCGGAATGACAGCGACAGCCCCCGCCAAACACACCGTCTCCAGCACCCGCCCCAAACGGCGGATGCGCGCCATGTTCGTTTCCGTGTTTTCCATAGAATCGTTCCCCTGGTCTGCGCCTTTTTCGGAGATGGTTGCGGTTGGCCAAGCGGGCACGTGCACCTCCGCCTGCAGACGACATTCCCTGTAGTCGAGATTTAATGATCGATCAACAATAATTTTTTATTGTTTATGCCGGAAAAAGACTTCTCAGCGAAAATACGCCAAAAAGAGCAAAAATGGTCGGGCGGTATCCATGAAAACATTCTAGACGGTCGGCGGAGGGAGCATGAGCGAACGCACGCGACAGGATTGGAAAAAGCGGATCGAACAGGCCATGCGGCTGATGGAAGCCCGGCTCGACGAGGAAATCACCCTGGAAGACCTCGCCCAAGCGGCCCACTTTTCGCCCTACCATTTCCATCGCGTGTTTTCGGGCATGACCGGAGAATCGGTCATGGCCTGCCTGCGGCGGCTGCGGTTGACCCGGGCGGCCCATCGACTGGCCTACGGCAGCCTGCCCGTGACCGAGCTGGCCCTGGAAGCCGGGTTCGACTCGCCGGACGCCTTCGCAAGGGCGTTTCGAGCCGCGTACGGCGTTGCACCCTCCACATGGCGCGGACAATACGGGGATCGGCGGCCGATTCCCGAGGTATTGGACCTGTTCCCCCCCAGAAAGGAGTGTCCTCTCATGGAACTGACCGTCGTTATCAAGAAACTCCCCCCCATGCGGGTGGCCTGCGTGCGCCATGTCGGCCCCTACGAACAGTGCTGCGGCGCCTGGGAAAAACTGTGTCGCCTGGCCGGAGAGCAAGGTCTCTTCGGTCCTGATGTCCGTATGATCGGTGTCGGCTACGATGATCCGGCCATCACGCCGCCGGACAAGATCCGCTATGACGCCTGCATCACCGTGCCGGACACGTTTGCCGGCACCTCCGAACTGCCGGTGGTGGTCATCGGCGACGGCGAATATGCCACGGCCGTGGTCAAGGGACCGTATACCAACCTGGCCCCGGCCTTCGCCTACGTTTGCGGCGTGTGGGGACCGGATTCCGGGCGGGAATTCGCCGGCGCGCCGAGTCTGGAATTCTACGTGAACGATCCGGGGCAAACGCCGCCGGAAGAACTGCTGACGGAAATCAGGGTGCCACTGGCGCCACAAGCCTAAACACGGCCCAGGGGCGGGGTCTCCCCCGCCCTTGACCGCCCTCGCCGCCGGTCCTAGGGAGGGCACATGGTCTACCGCATCGAACCGGCCGGACCGGAACATATCCCGGGCATCTGCCAGGCCCACCGGGAAGCCGTACTGGGGATCGAAACGGGATCGTATACGGCGGAAGAACTCGCCGCCTGGGCGGCCGCGATGCGCCCGGAAAAAATGCACCGGGCCCTGGCCGAAAAGGACATGACGCTGCTGGTGGCCGTGACGGGTCGCACGGTAGCCGGATTCGTTTTTTTCTCGCCGGGCGAAGTCAAGGCCCTGTACGTCCGCCCCGAACATGGTCGCCAGGGACTGGGAAGCCGGCTTCTGGCCGCGGCCGAACAGGCCTGCCGCCAAGGCGGCCCCCCGACCCTTCGCCTGACCGCCTCGCGCAATGCCGTCCCGTTTTATGCCGCCAGGGGATTTCGAAACGTCGGCCAAGCCCTCTTTCCCCTGCGGGAAGGGGGCGTCCTTGACTGCGTCAGCATGGAAAAGGTCCTCGCCCTCTCGGCGTGAAGCCCACCGCTCCCGTCGTTAACGAAACCCGGCTTCCAGCGGGCTGCCGACTGCCGTCTCCGCCCGAGCCACGGTCCGCGTCGGCAGGATTTCCGTCGCCTTGCCCATCTGGGAGAAAAACGCCCTCACCAGGTGTCCGGCCGTATCCAGGTCGGCCGTCAGGGTAAAGGGAATGTCCCGGCCGCGGATGCGGATCACCAGCGGATTGACGGCCACAAAGCGCAGATCGGCAAAGGTTACCCGCGTGCCGGACGGGATGTCGGCCACCATCTTGACCGGGAAGTCCGTAAACCAGGCGTAGCGACCAAACACCGGCGCCTGCCGGCCGAGACGCAGCAGCTCGTCGTTTTCCGCCCGCTCGAAACGGTGCTCGGGCAAAAGCTTTTCCGGCGCGGTCCAGCACAGCCCGGTCAGCACGTACTGGTCTCCTTCCCGAGCCACGACCTTCCACCACAGCGGGGCAAAGGCATCGGGTTGGACGTGCAGTTCCTGCACCATCTCGCCCCGCTCGGCGAGAAGCTGGCCGACCCGAAATTCGGTCAAGCGGGCCACGCCGAAGCCCAAGGCCGGCCAGGCGAGCAGCAAGGCCAACCCGGAGACGGCCAAGGTCCGCCGGGCGGCCGGGCGCAAAAAACTGGCCACGGCCAGGGCCACCAAGGCCAGGGTGAAAAGCGGATCCACGATATAGACCGAGGAGATGGCTACCCGGGCATCGGAAAACGGCAGGAAGATGCGGGTGCCGTAGGCGGTGATGACATCCAGAAAGAGGTGGGAAAGCATGCACAAAAAATAGAGGACGAACAGGTGGCTGCGTTTGGCCTGCCGCCAGAAACGGGCCGTGATCCACGCCAGCAGCCAAGCCATGAGGGCCCCGCCCAGGATGGAATGCGTATAGCCCCGATGGTAGCGCATGTAGGCCTCGGGGCCGAAAAGCATCACGACGTTGTCGAGATCCGGCATCCAGGCGGCGAAGGCCGCCAAGGGCACCAACCACCGGCTGGCCGGAAACCGGTCTCGGCCGGCCTGACCGAGCAGGATGCCGGCTGCGACGTGGGTAATGGGATCCATGCTTCCTCCCTGGAACGCATCACGGGCGTACTCCCGGAAAATAGGTCTTTTTTCGCATTTGACAAGGTTGCGAACCGCGCTACAGTGCGCCCGGCGCTTTCGCGCTTAAACCATCCCTCTTTTCATTCGGAGCGATCATGGCAGAGAAGTTGCCGGAGAACCAAACGATGCCGGCCGAGGGCGAATTTGCCGCCCTGATGGAGGCTTCGCTAGCCGAACGCGGCGGCGAGATCAACGTAGGGGACCGCATCACCGGCCCCGTCATTGCGATTACCGAGACCACCTTGGTGGTGGATACCGGGACCAAGCTCGACGGTGTGGCCGACAAGTCCGAATTCCTCGACGAAAACGGGGAACTGACCCTACAGGAGGGCGAAAACGTCACCCTGTTTGTCGTTTCCGTCCGCGGGGACGAAGTCGTCTTGTCCAAAGTGCTGTCGGGCCGAGGCGGCGCCGAGGCTCTGCAACAGGCTTTCGAAAACAACCTGCCCGTCGAGGGCAAGGTGGAGGCTTCCCGCAAGGGCGGCTACGACGTGGAAATCCTCCATCATCGGGCCTTCTGCCCGATCAGCCAGATCGATCTGGCCTTCACCGAGGACCCCGAAGTCCATGTCGGCCAGACCTACAGCTTCGCCATCACCACCTTCGAGCGCGACGGCAAGAATATCGTCGTGTCCCGGCGCAAGCTCCTGGAGCAGGAACGGGCCGAATCCGAACTGCGGTTTCTGGAGTCGGTGAATCCCGGCGACGTGGTGCCGGCCGTCATCACCCGACTGGTGGCCTTCGGTGCCTTCGCCGAAGTGGCTCCCGGTCTGGAAGGCCTCATCCACCTGTCGGAATTGTCCTGGTCCCGGGCCGAGAAGGCCGAGGACGCCGTGTCCGTCGGCCAGGCCGTCACGGTCAAGGTGCTGTCGTTCGATCGTGACAAGAAGGGACGCCCGCGCATCTCCCTGTCCATCAAGCAGGCCGGCCCCGACCCCTGGGACAGCGTGAACGAGCAGTTCGCCGTCGGCGACAAGGTCGAAGGCAAGGTCACCCGGCTGGCCGATTTCGGCGCCTTCGTGGAAATCGCTCCGGGGATCGAAGGATTGGTCCACGTCAGTGAAATGAGCCACATCCGGCGCATTGCCAAGCCGTCCGACGTGGTGGCCTCGGGCGACGTCGTCACCGTGTCCATCAAGGACATCGACCTGGCCAAACGCCGCATTTCCCTCAGCCTCAAGGACGCCCTCGGCGACCCGTGGGCGAACGTGCCCGAGACCTTCGCCGTGGGTGCCACCGTCACCGGCACGGTGGAAAACCGCCAGCAGTTCGGCATCTTCGTCACCCTGGCGCCCGGCGTCACGGGACTCCTGCCCGCCTCCAAGCTGCGCGACGCCACCGATCCGGCCGCTTATGAGAAGCTCCACACCGGCGATACCGCCACGGTGGTCGTTTCCGAGATCGACACGGACAACCGCAAGATCACCCTGGCGCCGGTCGGCGAGGCTAAGGAGCCGCGCGACGACTGGAAGCGGTATGCCAAGAAGGAGAAGGCGGCTTCCCATCAGGGCGGCCTGAACCTGCTCGGCGACAAGCTTCAGGAAGCCCTCGCGAAAAAGAAACATTAGGTCCCTGCCGGGCACCCGGTGACATGACTGGCGGCCTTCCGTCCGACCCTCCAGGCCGATGACGGAAGGCCGCTTGTGTTCCTCTCCGCCTTTTGCAATTTTTACCCCCAAACGGCGCCCGCCTGCCGGGCACGAGGAGGTTCCATGGCCGCCGAGCCGAACAAGATCATCTATTCCATGATCCGCGTGAGCAAGTTCCACGACAAAAAGCCCATCATCAAGGACATTTCGCTGTCCTATTTCTACGGAGCCAAGATTGGGGTGCTGGGCCTAAACGGCGCGGGAAAATCCACCTTGCTCAAGATTCTCGCCGGCGTGGACAAGGATTTCCAGGGGGAAACCGTGCTCACCCCCGGACACACCATCGGCTACCTGGAGCAGGACCCGCTGGTGGACGTCGCGAAGACCGTGCGCGAGGTGGTCGAGGAAGGCGTGGCCGAAACCGTGGCCCTCTTGAAGGAATTCGAGGAAATCAACGCCGCCTTCGCCGAGCCCATGGAGGCCGACGCCATGGACAAACTCATCGAGCGCCAGGGCGAGGTCCAGGAAAAGCTCGACGCCGCCGACGCCTGGGACCTGGACAGCCGGCTGGACATGGCCATGGACGCCCTGCGCTGCCCGCCGGGCGACACGCCGGTATCGATCCTGTCCGGCGGTGAGCGCCGCCGAGTGGCACTCTGCCGCCTTTTCCTCCAGAAGCCCGATATCATGCTTCTCGACGAGCCGACTAACCACCTGGATGCCGAAACAGTGGCCTGGATGGAACATTTTCTCCACAATTATCCCGGAACGGTCATCGCCGTCACCCACGACCGCTATTTTCTGGACAACGTGGCCGGCTGGATTCTGGAACTCGATCGGGGCCGGGGCATTCCCTGGAAGGGCAACTACTCCTCCTGGCTGGAACAGAAGCAGGAACGCCTGCGTCAGGAGGAAAAGACCGAGAGCGAACGCGTCAAGACGCTGGCCCGGGAACTCGAATGGGTGCGCATGTCCCCGCACGGCCGCCACGCCAAGTCCAAGGCCCGCATCGCTGCCTACGAGGATCTGGCCTCCCGCGAATCCGAAAACCTGGCCAAGGACCTGGAAATCTACATTCCGCCCGGACCGCGCCTGGGCAAGAACGTCATCGAGGCCGAAGGCATCGCCAAGGCCTTCGACGACAAGCTGCTGTTCGAGCACCTGACCTTCACCGTGCCGCGCGGCGCCATCGTCGGCATCATCGGCCCCAACGGCGCGGGCAAGACCACCCTCTTCCGTTGCATCACCGGCCAGGAGACGCCCGATGCCGGCTCCTTCCGCCTGGGCGAATCGGTGCAGCTCGCCTACGTGGACCAGAACCGCGAGGGGCTTGATCCGCAAAAATCCGTGTTCGAGGTGGTGGGCCAGGGCCATGACACCATCCGGCTCGGCAACCGCGACGTCAACGCCCGCGCCTACGTGGCCCGGTTCAACTTCACCGGCTCCGACCAGCAAAAGCCGGTCAGCGTCCTCTCCGGCGGCGAAAGAAACCGGCTGCACCTGGCCCTCATGCTCAAAAGCGGCGCCAACGTGCTGCTCCTCGACGAACCGACCAACGACCTGGACGTCAATACCTTGCGTGCCCTGGAAGACGCCCTGCTCGCCTTTGCCGGTTCGGCCCTGGTGATCAGCCACGACCGCTGGTTCCTGGACCGGGTGGCCAGCCACATCCTGGCCTTCGAGGGCGACAGCCAGGCCGTCTTCTTCGACGGCAACTTCACGGAATACGAGGCCGACCGCAAGGCCCGCCTCGGCGCGGATGCGGACATCCCCCATCGGCTCAAGTACCGGCATTTCAGTAGAGGGTAAAATACGAAAAGATGCCTCCGGCGGCCGGGGGGATTATCCCCCCGGCCCCCTTATTGGGTGACGATGCGACGCAAGGCCGCCGCCGCCGAGGCGGGGTCCGGGGCCGAGCAAATGGCCGAGACCACGGCCACGCCGTCGGCCCCGGCGGCCATGACGTCGGCCGCGTTGGCCGGTCCGATGCCACCGATGGCCACGACCGGCACCGTGGCCAGGGCAAGCATTGTCCGAAGGCCGGCAATGCCTTGCGGCGCGCCGGCATCCTTTTTGGTGGCCGTGGCGAAGACCGGGCCGGCCCCGAGATAGTCCACGGGCTGGCCCGCGGCCGCCCGCGTCTCTGCCTCGCCGGTCACCGACAGGCCGAGGATCTTGTCCGGCCCGATAAGCGCCCGAACATCGGCCGGGCGCATATCGTCCTGGCCCACGTGCACCCCGTCGGCATCGGCGGCCAGGGCCACATCCACACGATCGTTGATGAGCAGCGGCACGCCGTACGGCCGCAACCTCGCCAGAAGCCCCCGCGCCAGCTCCACGAAATCCCTCGTGGAGGCGGTCTTTTCCCGCAATTGGACCATGCCGATCCCGCCGGCCACGGCGGCCTCGACCACGTCCACAAGCTCCCGGCCCAACAGCGACGGCCGGTCCGTCACCAAATAGACGCCCAGATCGAAAGGCTTGGCGCTCATACGACCTCCCGTACGCCGGCCGCCAGATCGGCCTCGCGCAGATTGTAAAGCGCATCCAGAAACCGCGTGTTCAGGCTGCCCGGCCCGGCGGCTCCGTCGGCGGCCAAGGCCCCGGCCGCGGACATCACCGCCATGGCGTGGACCGTCGCCGCCAGCGCGTCCGGATCGACGCCGACAAAGGCCCCGACCAGAGCCGTGGCGGCGCACCCCATGCCGGTCACGAGCGTCATCATGACGTGCCCCCCGGTAAGGACGCGAAAGCGGCGACCGTCGGTCACCACGTCCCGCTCGCCGCTCACGCACACCACGCAGCCGAGCTTCCCGGCCACGGCGGCGGCGGCCTCCCGGGCCTCATCGCTCCCGTGCAGACTGTCGGCTCCCCGGGACCGGACATCCTCCCCGGCCAGAGCCATGATTTCGGAGGCATTGCCGCGAATGGCGGTCAACCGGCCGGCCCTCAGCACCCGTCGGACCACGTCGCGCCGCCAGGCCGTGGCCCCGGCCGCCACCGGATCGAAGACCACCGGCACCCCGGCCGCGTTGGCGGAGCGGATGGCCGCCTCCATGCTGGCCACGTACTCCTCGGCCGGGGTGCCCATGTTGAGCACCAACGCCTGGGCCGCAGCGGCCATTTCGGCAGCGTCGGCCGGAGCATGGGTCATGGCCGGGGAGGCGCCCAGGGCCAGCAAGGCATTGGCCGTGAAATTCGTGACGACGTTATTGGTAATGTTGACGACAAGCGGCTTGGTCTCGCGGATTCGGCGCACATCGGCAACGGTTGCCGTGGCAAGGGACATGGCGGAATCTCCCGGTTAAGGGTGGCGGCCGGACGGCCGCGACGCGGCGGGAGGAACAGGCGGATGGCATCCGAATTCCCTCCGGCGGTACGAACCGCGTCAGGTTCCATGGGTATGCTCTCAGCCGCATCCCCCGGACGCGGCACCCCAATCGGACGGACGAAATCTACGCGTTCGGCCCGCCCCTGGCAACAAACGGCCGCCGTAAAAAACAAGACGCTTGCCCAGACCGTTTTCGGCGCGGTATGTGGGGACGATCTCTTTCTCTGCCAACCCCAACAACGAGGAGCACCATGGCGAAAAATGTTGTGGAACATGTGCTCGCACGCCTCAAGGAACTCGGTATCCGGGATGTCTTCGGCGTTCCCGGAGATTTCGCCTTTCCGCTCAACGACGCCATCGTCCATGATCCGGACTTGCGCTGGATCGGCTGCTGCAACGAACTGAACGCCGCCTACGCCGCCGACGGCTATGCCCGCATCAAGGGTATGGCCGCCCTGTGCACGACCTACGGCGTGGGGGAACTCTCCGCCCTGTGTGGCGTGGCCGGCTCCTATACCGAACACCTGCCGGTCTTTCACCTGATCGGCATGCCGAACACCAAAATTCAGCAAGAACGCCGGCTCGTGCACCACACCCTCGGCAACGGCGGCTTCGACCTCTTTGCCAAGATGGCCCAACCGGCCGTCTGCGCCAGCGCCATTCTCACGCCGGAAAACGTCGTGCCGGAGATGGAACGCCTCGTCCATGAAGCCGTCTACCGGCACCGGCCCGTCTACATCGCCATTCCGGCCGACCACGCCCTGGCCGAGCCGTGCGGCTGCGTCTTCGCCGCCGAGCAGCCCATCGCCAGCGATCCCGACACCCTGGCCGACGCCGTGGCCGCCGTCGGGGAAAAGCTGGCCAAGGCCGAAACCGGCGTCATCCTGGCCGGCTACCTGCTGCACCGTCTCGGTCTGGTCAAGGAAGCCCAGAAACTGGTCGGCACCTGGGGCATGCCCTACGCCACCATGATCATGGACAAGACCGCCCTGGACGAAACCTCGCCGGGCTATATCGGCATGTACGACGGCCGGATCATGAATCCGAACGTGCGGGAATTCGTCGAATCCCGGGACGTGGTCCTCAACCTCGGTGGTCTCTGGAGCGATTTCAACACCGGGGCCTTCACCGCCCGCATCGAGCCCAACCGGAGCATCGAGGTCATGCAGCACCATGTTCGGGTGGGCCGGGCCGTCTACCATGACGTGGAAATGGCCGACATGCTGCGCGAGCTGGCCAAACTGCCGTTTCGCAAGAATCTGGCCGGCCCCGCGCCCAGCCGGCTCGGCGACCCCGTCGGCAAACCGGACGAGCCCATTCGACCGGAATACCTCTACCCGCGCTGGGAAGCCTTCCTGCGCCCCGGCGACATCCTGGTGGCCGAAACCGGGACGGTGTCCATGGGGCTGGCCTTCGCCCTCATGCCGTCGGGCTCGATTTTCCTCAACCAGACGCTCTGGGGCTCCATCGGCTGGGCCACCCCGGCCGCCTTCGGCGCCGCCATGGCCGCCCCCGGCAGACGGGTCGTCCTGGTCACGGGCGAAGGCTCCCATCAAATGACGGCCCAGGAAATCAGCCAGTTCGGCCGATTTGGCCTGACGCCCATCATCTTCTGCCTCAACAACCAGGGCTATTTGATCGAACGGCTCCTGTGCAAGGAACCCATGATCGCCTATAACGACGTTGCCCCCTGGAACTACAGCCAGTTGCCTGCGGCGCTCGGCTGCACGGACTGGTTCACCGCCCGGGTCGCCACCAACGGCGAACTCGACGCCGCCATGCATCAGGCGGAAACCTGCGGCCGGGGTGCTTATATCGAAGTCTGCACGGACAAAATGGCCAGTTCGCCCCTGGCCCTGGCCCTGCACCAATCCATCCAGACGCTCTACGGCAACCGCTGAGGGCCGTCGCCGGACGGCCGCCTCGTCGTGAGGCAACCGGGGCTGCGACAACCGCTGCAGCCCCGGTTTTTTTTCGAGCTTCCTCCCCGGAGCTTCACACACTGATGGATCAGCATCCCGTCCGGCGCCGCAGATCGTCGCATCAATGACATCCTGCCATTTTTCCCCTGACTTTTCAAACTCATGTTGTATTCCGCTTGTCTCTCCTGTATCCTTTATATGGAATGGATTTTTGTCTCTTCCTGCTCAACCGGCCGACACAGCAGGAGGCATGCTGTTTGCCGATGTTCTTGTGGCAAACGAGTATCCCCCCCTCCCCGGCGACAACGGGCCGTTGCCGCAACCGCGGAGGTCGCAAACCTGCCTGGACAGACTGCCGGGACCATTTCCGTCGGTCATTTTTTCTGGGAAAAAACCCTTTGATCCGTAAGGAGGCGTCTGGATGGCGAAAAAGAAGTACATGTCGGTCTTCACACTCACCATGATGATCGTGGCGGCGGTGGTGAGCCTGCGGGGACTGCCGATGATGGCCAAGGAGGGACTTTCCCTGATCTTTTATATCCTGTTCGCTGCGGTCATGTTCCTCGTTCCGGCCTCGCTGGTAGCAGCGGAGCTGGGCGGAGCCTTCAGTGACAAGGAAGGTGGGGTCTACGTCTGGGTCAAGGAGGCCTTCGGCTCCCGCTGGGGATTTACGGCCATCTGGCTCCAATGGATTCAAAACGTGGTCTGGTACCCGACGGTCCTGGGCTTTGCGGCCGGCGCCCTGGCCTATCTCTTTCTCAAACCGTCCCTGGCGGCGAGCGGCCTCTACACCGGGGTAGTCATTCTGATCTGCTACTGGCTGGCCACCTTCCTGACCCTGGCCGGCTCCTCGGTCGCCAATTCGGTCACCAAATATGGTGTCCTGTGCGGCACCGTACTCCCGGGAGTGATCATCATCATCCTGGGTCTGCTCTGGGTGAACCAAGGCAACCCCATCGCCTTTCTCCACCCGAGCCCGGCGGTGGTTGCCGCCGAGGAATTGGTCCATCAGGCACCGCACGCCCGCTTCCTTCCCTATATCACTGGACTCGGCAGCGTGGCCTTCCTGGCCGGTATCGTCCTGCTGTTCGCCGGCGTGGAAGTGCACGCCGTCTTTGCGACCGATTTGAAAAATCCGCCCCGGGAATTTCCGGAAAGCATCTTCCTGGCCGTGGCCATCATCATCCTGCTCTTCATACTGGGTTCTCTGGCCGTGGCGGCCGTCATTCCGGCCAAGGACATCAGCCTCACAGCCGGACTGATGCAGGCCTTTCAGCAGATGTTCGACAAATTCCACATCGGCTTCCTGACGCCGGTCATGGGACTCCTCACCGCCTTCGGCGCCATCGGCGGCGTTATGTCCTGGCTCGGCGGCCCGAGCCGAGGGCTGCTGGAAACCGCCAAGCAGGGTGAGATTCCGCCGTTCATGGCCAAGGTCAACAAGCACGGCGTGCAGGTCAACATCCTGATCATCCAGGCCGTGATCGTCAGCCTTCTGGCCGGGCTCTACTTCATCATGGACAACGTCAGCGTGGCCTTTTTCGTGCTCTCGGCCATGACCGTCACCCTTTACCTCGTCATGTACATCCTCATGTACGCCGCCGCCATCAAGCTCCGGCGCGAACGACCCGATCTGCCCCGCTCCTACAAGGTCCCGGGCGGCATGTTCGGCATGTGGCTGATAGCGGGCCTCGGGCTTCTGGGCGTCACCTTCTCCCTGGTGGTGGGCTTTTTCCCGCCCACCAACCTGCCCGTGGGCAACCCGTCCCTCTACGTGGGGCTGGTGGCGGCCGGCATGATCATCTTCGTCGGCCTGCCGTTGCTCATCCATGCGATGAAAAAGCCCGAATGGCGTCAAGACACCAACTAAAAAAACATTCGCCTCGCAAAGGAGGATTCCATGTCCTTGCATCAAAAAAATACGATCCGGGCCGACCTCTTGGACGACATCTACGCGTCGAGCGACCTTTCGGTCGTCCTGCCCAAATACCGCTTCCCCAAAAGCGAAATCGAACCCCGGCACGCCTACCAGCTCGTGCATGACGAACTGATGCTCGACGGCAATTCGCGGCAAAACCTGGCCACCTTCTGCCAGACCTGGGTCGATCCCGAAATCCATCGCCTCATGGACGAGTGCCTGGACAAGAACATGATCGACAAGGACGAATACCCGCAAACCGCCGAAATCGAGGCACGTTGCGTGCATATGCTGGCCGATCTGTGGCATTCTCCTGAAGCGGCCAACACACTAGGCTGTTCCACCACCGGATCGAGCGAAGCCGCCATGCTCGGCGGGCTGGCCATGAAATGGCGCTGGCGGGCCAAACGCAAGGCCCAGGGCAAGTCCACCGACCGTCCCAACATGGTGTGCGGCCCGGTCCAGATTTGCTGGCACAAGTTCGCCCGCTACTGGGACGTGGAACTCCGGGAAATTCCCATGGAAAAGGACCGTCTCATCATGAGCCCCGAAGAGGCGCTGGCCCGCTGTGACGAAAACACCATCGGCGTGGTGCCGACCCTCGGCGTCACCTACACCTGCCAGTACGAGCCCGTGGAAGCGGTTTGCAAGGCCCTGGACGCCTTCGAGGCCAAGACGGGTCTCGACATCCCCGTGCACGTGGACGGGGCCAGCGGCGGCTTTCTCGCCCCGTTCCACGATCCTGACCTCGTGTGGGATTTCCGGCTGCCCCGCGTCAAATCCATCAACGCCTCGGGGCACAAATTCGGCCTCGCGCCCTTGGGCGTGGGTTGGGTGATCTGGCGCGACGCCAAGGAACTGCCTAACGACCTGATCTTTTGGGTCAACTACCTGGGCGGCAACATGCCCACCTTCGCGCTGAACTTCTCGCGCCCGGGCGGCCAGATCGTGGCCCAATACTACAACTTCCTGCGCCTGGGCCGCGAGGGCTACACCAAGTTGCAGGAATCCTGCTATGAAACGGCCGCCTACCTAAGCGACGCCCTGCGCAAGATGAAAATCTTCAACGTCATCTACGACGGCCACGGCGGCATTCCGGCCGTGAGCTGGAGCCTGGCCGACGGGGCGAACCCCGGCTGCAACCTCTACGACCTTTCGGACAGGCTGCGCAGCCGAGGCTGGCAGGTACCGGCCTATTCCATGCCGGCCAACCGCCAGGATCTGGTGGTCATGCGCGCCCTGGTCCGCCACGGCATGAGCCACGATCTGGCCGATCTGCTGGTCGAGGACATGGAGCGTTGCCTGGCCTACTTCGCCAAAAATCCCGTGACCCATTCCCTCAGCCAACAAGAAGCCGGGGGATTCAACCACTCCTAGGCCAAGCAACGCGGGAGCACGACCGGGATCGACCAGGATCCTGCCACGCACATAGAGGGGACCGCGAGAACATCGCGGCCCCCTTTTCTCTTGCAGCGGGATCGGGACGAGAGCGGCAGCAACGGCGTACCGGACGATACGGCCGGCAACGCAAAGACTCTGGTGGGATGTTACCGCCCCGTTACCGCCGAAAGAAAAGGCGGCTAGATGTTTGATCTAGCCGCCTGATATTCTTGGTGGGCAATGGGCGATTCGAACGCCCGGCCTTTGGCTCCGGAGGCCAACGCTCTATCCAGCTGAGCTAATTGCCCGAAGGGGGCATTCAATACCTTTGGTGGGGGGGCCTGTCAAGGCCCGATGACGGATGCTGGTCCAATTTGCCGACAAGCGGCCCCGGCAACGGATTGTGACCATAAGACGCGATGGGCCGAAATCCGAGCCGACCCAGTCCCTGGCCATGCCTTCCGGGCACGCGAAAAGTCGTTTCATGGCACACCGGCCGGCGGCGTATTCCCGAAAAAGCCCCCTGACGGCACCCATGTTCCCGGCCGAAACGATTCGTGCCTTCAACGCCTTAGACGATGACATGCTTGCGGATAAAGGACACCGCCTCCTCGGGCGTGTCTACGATGGTAAACAGTTCCAAATCATCGGGCCCCAAAAAGCCCCGCGTGAGCAGGGTCTGCCGAAACCAGTCCACGAGCCCCGACCAGAACTCCGAGCCCAGGAACACGATGGGAAACGGCTTGATGCGCTTGGTCTGAATGAGGACCAGGGCCTCGGATACTTCGTCCAGCGTGCCGTAGCCGCCGGGCAAGGCCACATAGGCCATGGCGTATTTGACGAACATGAGCTTGCGGATGAAAAAATAACGGTAATCGCTCCGGATCGTGATGTACTTATTGGCCGCCTGCTCCAGGGGCAGGTGAATGTGCAGGCCCACGGATTTGCCGTCGGCTTCGGCCGCCCCCCGGTTGGCCGCCTCCATGATACCCGGGCCACCGCCGGTGATGACGGCGAAACCGGCCTGGCTGAGCAACGCGGCCAGCTGGGAGGCCTGAGCGTACAGCGGATCCTCGGGCAAAACCCTGGCCGACCCGAAAATGGATACGGCCGGACCGATGTCTCCGAGTTCCTCGAAGCCGTCCACGATTTCGGCCATGATTTTAAAAAGCCGCCAGGATTCGGTAATGGAGAGGTCATCAATAAGGTACTGGCGCGAAACGGTCATGCGGATCTCCTTGTCCGGTAGCCGCCCGGGCCTTTTCAGGCAGGGCCCCATGCGGTACACGGCATGTTCACCGTATTTCCGGCGAAGCGGCGATATTGCCCCCTCGGCCGGATGTTCGCAAGACGCGGCCGGATGCTTACCGGCCCGGAACCGGAGGCATCATGAAGATCAAATTCCTCGGCGCGGCCGGCACCGTGACCGGCTCCTGCCATGTGATCGAGACCGCCTCGACCCGTTTCGCCATCGACTGCGGCATGCACCAGGGCAACGAGGCCATCGAGCGCCGCAATCAGGACACCACCATCTATCAACCGGGCAGCATGCATTTCTTCCTGCTCACCCACGCCCACATCGACCACTCGGGCCTGCTGCCGCGCATGGTCAAGACCGGCTTTACCGGTCGCATTTTCTGCACGCCCCCTACCCGGGACCTGCTCGGCATCATGCTGGAAGACAGCGCCCATATTCAGGAAATGGAAGCCGAATGGAGCAGCCGCCGCAGTCGGCGGCACGGCGGTCGAGGCGTCGCCCCGCTCTACACCCGGGCCGACGCGGCGGCTACCACCAAGCTCATCACCGCCGTGCCCTACGGCGAACCCTTCAGTCCGGCCCCCGGCGTCACCGCCGTCTACCACGACGCCGGCCACATCCTGGGCTCGGCATTTATCGAACTGAGCCTCAACAACGGCAACGGCTCCAGGACCAGGCTGCTCTTTTCCGGCGACCTGGGCCGGCCGGACCAACTGCTCGTCAACAATCCGGATCGACCGGTGGATGCGGACTATCTCTTTCTGGAAGGCACCTACGGCGACCGCGACCACAAAAACGAGACGCAAAGCCGGGCCGAACTGGCCCAGGCCGTGGCCTACAGCTACGAACGCGGCGGCAAGGTCATCATTCCGGCCTTTGCCGTGGAACGCACCCAGGAGGTGCTCTACTGCCTGCACATGCTGGCCAAAAACGGCCAGATACCCAATGACATGCCGGTCTTCGTGGACAGCCCGCTCGCCATCAAGGCAACGGAAATCTTCCGGCGCAATCCGCAGTATCTCGACGCCGAAACCAGGGCCGTGTTCGAGCGGGGCGAAGACCCCTTCGGCCTGCCCAACCTGCAATTCACCCAATCCACGGATCAATCCCGGGAGATCAACACCCTTAACGGTCCGGCCATCGTGGTCTCGGCCAGCGGCATGTGCAATGCCGGTCGGATCAAACACCACCTGCGTCACAACCTGTGGCGGCCCGAGTCGAGCATCGTCTTCGTGGGCTTCCAGGCCGCCGGCACCCCCGGCCGCAAGATCGTGGACGGGGCCAAAACCATCCGCATCCTGGGCGAGGAAGTGGCCGTGGCCGCCAAGGTCTTCACCATCGGCGGCTTTTCCTCCCATGCCGGTCAAAGCCAGATTCTCCAGTGGCTCTCCCACTTCAAGACCGATCATCCCGAAGTGTTCCTGATCCACGGCGAACAAAAGGCTCTGACGACCCTGGCCGGCCTGGTCAGGGAACGCTTCGGACTGACCGTCCGCATCCCCCGCTACCTCGAGGAATATACCCTCACGCCGGGGACCGAGCCCGTACTCTCCATGGAGGAAAAAGGAGGAGCCGCCATCGACTGGGACGGCATCCTTGCCGGCATGGAAGGACGACTGGCCGACTTGCGGGCGCGACGCAACACCCTCGCCTCCCGTCCCCTGGAGGATCAGGAGGAAATGCGGCAGCGCCTTGCCGACCTGGACCAGAATCTGAAACAGCTCGCGGAACTGTAAGGCCCACGCCCGGCGCGGCCTCGTCATCCGTCGGGGCCTCGCCGATCGTGCGGAAGAAACGCTTATTTCAAGCGGTAGGTGATGCGACCTCGGGAGAGATCGTAGGGAGAGAGTTCGACCTTGACCCGGTCGCCGGGCAGGATCCGAATGTAGAACTTCCGCATCTTACCGGAAATATGGGCCAGCACTTCGTGCCCGTTTTCCAGCTCCACGCGAAACATGGCGTTGGGCAGGGCTTCCTGCACCACGCCGTCGACTTCAATGGCACCCTCTTTAGCCATAAATATATCCTCCTCACGGGACGCACCGTTTGGGCCACGCCCGCTTCATTCACGATAATCCGGAACGGTGTTCGATAGTCATTTTTTTTCAGGAAGGCAAGGAAAGAACGGCGCAGCACCGCATCGTACCCGGCCGCACAACACAAACGCCCGGTCGGCGGTCAGGACATATGCCTGACTGCCGACCGGGCGTCATACGCGTCCAACAGCAGCGTCAATCGGCGGCGATGGGGAAGTCCTCCACCGTACCAGGCACGCCCGTGGTCGGTGTTTGCTCGCCATGGGTCAATTCCTTCACCCGCTCGGAGATATAGAGGTCGAGCATCTTGAAGGTGACCCGGCCGGTGTGCCGGAGGTCGGCCCGACCGCGCAGGCCTTCCACCAGGGCTTTGGTAAAGGCCCCGTTTTGCCACTCCGGCTTCTCCAGGGAATACTGGCGGCCGGTGGAAGCGGCAAAGACCACGGCGCCGTTGCCGGCGCTGGCCAATTCGTTGATGACGCCGTTCAAATCGCTCATGCCGCGCCGGCCCTTCATGACCGCACCGGCATGGCAGGAATCCACGAAGAAGAGCGTCTTGCCAGCGATATTGCGAATGGTCTTCTGCACTTCCATGAAGGGCAACCCGCTGGCCCGCAGGTGTTCCAGATCGACGGTAGCCGGCAGGAAGTAGTAATCGCCGTTCTTGTCGTTTACCCCATGACCGGCCAGGAAGATCATGGCCACGTCATGCTGGGTGGTTTGGCGCTCGATCCAGTCAAGACCGTTGAGAATGGCGTCCTTGCTGGCCTGTTCGTCGCTCAGGACCCGGATATTCACGTCGCTATAGAGCCGTCCCTTCTGACCGGCCATCACTTCGGCGAAATCGTGGGCATCCTTGGCCGGGAACTGCAAGGCCAAAGACTTGTCCGCGTAGTTGCCGACGCCGATGGCCAGGACGTAGAGCCTGGTCGTCGGGGCGGCCGGGGCGCTCGACCGACCGGCCCATTTGAGCCGGATGGTAGCCGGCGCCGATGGGCCGTTGGTGTTTTCCGCCACCACCGACAGCACCACGTCGCGCGCGGGCAGGGTCACCTTGGCCGAGAGCACGTTCGGTTCGAAGGACCGGCCGGACAGGCTCGGATGCTCCTCCACCGCCCGGGCGCCATCCACCAGCACCCGCACGGCCGTAACGTTCTCGCCGCCCGGACTGCGGACGGCAAACTTCACCGTCATATCCGGCTTGGTGAATGTCTGGCCGCTGCCGGGGGAAAGGATCTCCACCACGGGCGGCCGGGCGGTCAGGATCGAGGCGGTGCGAATCTCGCCGCCCCGGGCCGCGTTGGCCGCCGCCAGCGCCCGATCGTCATCCAGGGTCCGCAACGCCAAATCGACCACATCCGGACGGTGGAACACGTCGCGGAACCGGGAGGCCGGGAAGAAGTCGGCCGCATGGTCCGGACCGTTGTTCACGTGCCAACCGATCATGTCCTCGCCGCCGGGCGATGCGTCATAATAGCCCTTGGCCGTCCACAAGGCCCAGCGCCGGCCATCGGCATGGGGGAAATAGGCCAGGATCTCCCGACCGTCCTCCATGCGATACCAGCGGATGGAGCCATCGCCCAGGGCCGCTGCCGCCACCCGGCCGTCGCCGCTCACGTTGACGGCCCAGGCCACGTCGGAAACCGGCGTCATCCACAGCGGACGCCCGTCGGCCGAAAAGGCCCGCACGTTCCAGGAGGTGCCGAGCACGAACCGCCGGGCGTCCGGCGTGATGGCCAGACTGAAGGCGGTTTCAAAATCCTTGAGCGGCAGGGCTTGGCCGTTGAGGCTCGGGGTACGCCCACCCTGCCAGCCCGTGAGGGTGATGCCCGGTGCCTGGGTCCGCGCCGGATGCAAATCGGGCGTGGGCGCCGACAGCATCCGCAGATCGCGGCCCGGCAAGGCAAAGCGGTACAGCCCCCGCTTGGGCCCGCCCGCCATGTAGGCCACGGTTTCGCCGGTCTGATCGATCAGGAAGGACCGGACCGACGACCGATAGTCCTGCGTGGCCGGCGACCGGGTCATGCCGAAGGTGCCGTCCGGCCGCAGCACGCCCCAGCGCGGGGCCACGGTGCCATAGGCCAACCCGCCGTCAGGCAGGGGGCACAAGGTGACCACCGTGGATTTGCCCGTATAAAAGTCCTGGTACTGGGCATAATTCGGCGGCGCAAAACGCCGCACCGGGCAGCCGCGGTCCGTGAGCCAGCGCCCCCCGGCCAACAGCGCCCCGTCGGCGGTAAAGGCCACCGAGGCCAGGTTGCCGTTGTCCACGCCGACCAAATTGGGGGAACCCAGTTTGGCCAGGGTGGTGGCGTCCAGCAGGTCCACGGCGGTGGTATCGGTAAAGCCCACGGCCAGTTGTGCACTGTCCGGAGAAAAGGCCAGGGAAAACGGCCGGTGTCCGCCGACGGCAGGAATCTTGGCCTGGAGTGTCAAGCCGGTATCCGCCACCTGATAGAGCCGGATCAATCCGTCATAACAGGTGGTGGCCAGCCGGTCCCGACCGTCAAAGGCCGCACCATAGCTTTCCCCGCGGTAGTCCCCGTCCTGCCCGACCATGGACAGGTCGGACAGCCGCCAGACCCGCACGCCGCCCTCGCCCAGTACGGCCGCGAGATACGCGCCGTCCCGGGACACGGCCAAGTGGTTGACGACGCTTGGCAGTCCGGTCAGCCGCCGGACGAGCCGGCCGCTTTCCCGTTCGAAAATATAGACGCAGTGGGACTTATCCCAGGCATAGCCGGTCCAGCCGGCGCAAAAGACATAGCGTCCGTCCGGGCTCATGGCCACGCTATACAGCCGACCCTCGTTTCCCTGACCGATAGGCGGGCGCAACACCCGCAACTCCTCGCCGGTCCGGATATCCCAGACCCGACAGGTCTTATCGTCGGAAGCCGTGGCCAGATAGCGGCCCAGGCCATCCACGGCGACACGCTTGATGATCGCCGTGTGCATGCCCGTTTCGATCCGCAGGAACGGTTCGGCCGGCGGCGTGCCGGCCAGGCCGGCCGTAGCCGGCAACAGGCACAGAACCCAAAGTATGATCGTGAAAAGACGACCTACGCGCATGGCAAATCCCCTTACCCGATTTTGGGCGGGCGCATTCTTGTCCCATGGTATGACGGCGTCAAGAGGAGAGAACGGCCGGCGAAAAAACCGGCCGCAACATAATGGAATAACGAGAAAAAAGAGAGGGACCGATCGCGCTACTCGCTGGTCTTTTCCGGGCTCTTCCGGTGCGTGGCGCCCTTCTTCTCATGCGGCGGGCGCACATAACCCTTGTATTTGTCCTCAATCTTGGACTTTTCCGCCTGGAAGGCCGCCGCATCCTGGGCATGTTCCCGATCCACCCAGGCCCGATAACGGGCCTCGGCCGCATCGACCCGGCCCGAAGCGGCCGGCGCGGTTGCTTTGACCGTCGGCTTGGCCATAGGAGCGGCCGGTGCCGTTTCCTGGGCATGTCCCAGGGCAGCCGGCGCCAAACTCAACGCCGCCATCACGACCAACAGACGCAACCCTTTGTACATACCCACCTTCCTTGATGACAGCTCCCGGGCCGTCCACACTACGGTCCGAAAGCTAAACATATTTTCACCGTTCCGGCAATCGCAACGGACGCGGCCTTAGCCGGCGACCCCGGCCGGTGCCACCGTCTCTAGTCCCTGGCTGTCATAGACATAGCGCGTCCGGCCGGGAAACATGGTCTCCAGCATGGCAGCATTGCGCGCCCGGCAGCGCTCGCTCTCGGCAAAATAATCGTTTCGGGCCCAACCGTAAAACTCGACCTTCCGGCCCATGGCAAGCTGCCCGTAGGCCATGGCGTCGGACAGGCAGCCCAGCCGGTTGGGCAGGACCAAAAGGGTCGGCAGCGGCAGGGCCAGGGCAAAATGGTAGTTGTAGCGGCCCTGTCCCAAGGGAACGGCCAGACCGCCGGCGCTTTCCACCAACACGACGTCCCGATCGGCCGCCAAGGCCTCGATGCGGGCGACCGCCTCGTCAAAGGGGAAGGGATCGAACACGAAACACGGGGAAGCCGGTTCGCTGGCCGTAAAAAGCGTCACCGCGTCCTCGGGAGCCAACCCGGCGCGTTCGGCCACGAAGGCCGCATCATCGTCCTCGGGATACCCCGTGGCCACGGGTTTGATATAGCGCACCCGCTGTCCCTGCGCCCGGAACCACCGGGCCAACAACGCCGAAAAATACGTCTTGCCGATACCTGTCCCGGTACCGGTGATGAAAAAACCCTTCATCCGAGCACCGCCTTGACCGCATCCAGGGCGATATCGACCATGGTGTCGATTTCCTGGGTGGTAATAATATAGGGAGGCATGAAGTAGATGATGTCGTTCAAGTTCCGCAGCAGCGCCCCCCGCCGCCAGGCCTCCAGATAAATCCGGTAACCGACCCGCTCCTCGGGTGCAAAAACGCGGCCGCTTTCCGGATCGGCCGCCAGCTCCACGGCCGTGATCCAGCCCGTGGAACGGATGTCGAGCACGTACGGATAGCCGGCAAACCGTTGCCGCACGGCCTCCTGCAGGTAGGCGATCTTGGGCCGGTTGGTTTCGATGACGTTGTCCTCCTCGAAGATGCGCAACGTCTCCACCGCGGCAGCGCAGCCCAGGGCATACCCGGAATAGCTGTGCGAATGGAGGAAGGCCTTGTCCTCCAGAAAGTCATGATAAAAGGCGTCGAACACGGCATCCGTGGTCAGCACGCAGGAGAGCGGCATGGTGCCGGAGGTGATGCCCTTGGACAGACACATCATGTCCGGGGCGACGCCGGCCTGTTCGCAGGCAAACATGGTGCCGGTGCGGCCGAAGCCCACGGCGATTTCATCGGCGATGAGATGCACGTCCGCCGCCCGGGTGGCCCGACGCAGCTTGGACAGATAGACGGGCGGATACATGTGGAACTCGCCGGCGCACTGGACCAGCGGTTCGATGATGACCCCGGAGAGGTGCTCCCTATGCCGGGCAATGGCCGCCTCCATGGCCGCAAAGCACTCGGCGTCGCAGCTATCCCGCTCCTTGCCGTAGGGGCAGCGCAGACAGTCCGGACCGGCCACCTCGATCTGCTCCACGAACAGCGGGCGGAACGGCGCGGCATAGGGCCGGTCGCCGCAGACGCCCAAGGCGCCCATGGTCTCGCCATGGTAGCCGTTGGTCAAAAACAGGAACCGGTCCTTCTCGGGCGCGCCCAGATTGCGCCAGGAGGCATGGCTCATCTTGAGGGCCGCCTCGATGGCGCACGAGCCGTCGTTGGAAAAGTGGATATGGGTAAGCCCCTCCGGGGCCAGGGCCAGCAGGCGGTCCGCCAATTCCTCGCCCGGCGCATGGGTAAATCCGGCAAAAATAACATGTTCCAATTTGGCGAGTTGCTCGCTGACCGCTCTGATGATACGAGGATTGGCGTGGCCGAAGAGATTGACCCACCACGACGAGATGGCATCGATATAGGCGCGGCCTTCCCGATCGAAGAGGTAAATTCCTTGACCACGGTCGATAAAGACGGGAGGATGGGCCTCGTGATCTTTCATCTGGGTGCAGGGGTGCCAGATCCGCATGGCGTCCCGCCCGGCATAATCAGGCATGAGCATGTCCTTTTTTGAAAAATATATTGTTCCTGAGGCTGCGGCGCTGCGCAATTCGGACAGCTACCGGATCATTCCGCCCATCGACGATGGGGCGGCCCGGGAAATCATGCATGCCGGGGTCCGGCTCCTCAATCTGGCCTCCAACAATTATCTGGGACTGGCCGGACGTCCCGAATGCATCGAAGCCGCAAGCAACGCCATGTCGCGCCACGGCTGTTCGGCCGGGGCCTCCCGATTGATTACCGGCAACTTCGCCCTGGCGGAAACCCTGGAAGCGGAATTGGCCACCTTCAAGGATCAGGAGGCGGCCATGGTCACGAGCAGCGGCTATGCCGCCAATCTGGCCGTCTTTTCCGCCCTGGCCGACCGGCATACCGTGGTTTTCTCCGACCGTCTCAACCACGCCAGCATTCTCGACGGCATCCGACTGTCCGGGGCGAAGCTCATTCGCTATCGCCACCTGGACATGGACCACCTCGAACAATTGCTTGCCCGCGAACGCTCGATCCCCAAAAAGATCATCGTCACGGACACGGTCTTCAGCATGGACGGCGACGTGGCTCCTTTAGCGCGATTGGCCGAACTTGGCAAAGCCCATGGGGCCCTTATCGTCGTGGACGAGGCCCACGCCATGGGCGTGCTCGGCCAGGGCCGGGGGCTGGTGGCCGAATTGGGCCTGAGCGAATCCATCGACGTGCACGTGGGGACATTAAGTAAGGCGCTGGGCTCCCTGGGCGGCTATGTGGCCGGCCGGGTCGAGACCATCGAAATTTTGCGCAACCGCGGTCGGCCATTCATTTTTTCCACCGCCCTACCGCCGGCCGTCCTGGGCGCCGGGCTGGCCGCCCTGCGCCACGTCAAGGCCAATCCCGAGGAAGGGACCAATCTGCTCCGCATGGCCAAGGAAATTCGGGACCATCTGACGGGGCTCGGTTTCGACGTGCTGGGGTCGAGCACCCAGATCATCCCGGTGGCCTGCGGCCGCAACCGAGTGGCCTTGCATGCCCAAGCGCTGCTCCGGGGCGAAGGCCTGTACGTGGCGGCGGTGCGTCCGCCCACCGTGCCCCAGGGGGCGGCCCGGCTGCGGCTTTCCCTACGCGCCGACCTGACCGACGACGATCTTAAGCGGATCAGACTGGGTTTTTCCCGACTGCGTGTCTCGTTCTTCCCATGAACGACGTGTATTTTCTGTCCGGCTGGGCGGGCGTGGCGGAGCTTTTCCCCCGGCTCTCCCAGCGGGTACGCTTTACCGTACCGTTTCTGGAGGGCGACGAAGCCGCCGTGGTGGACGATGCCGCCCGATCCGGCGCCGCCATTCTGGCCGGCTGGTCCACCGGCGCCCACATGATCGTCAAATACGCCAAAAGGCTGCTGCCGCTGTTCCCCAAGGTCGTCCTGGTGGCGCCTTTCGTACGCTTTACCGATTCCTTTCCCGGCCGGTTGGTACGCTCCATGATAGCCCGGATGGAGCGGGAACCGGACGCCACAAGCCGCGATTTCTGGAAAGCCTGCGGCTTTTCCGGCCCGGCCGGCTGGCACCCCGAATGGGCGCCGCCCCTCACCGAAGGCCTGCGCTATCTGCTGGCTTCGGAGGCCAGGCCCAGTCCGGTGCCGGCCGACAACGTGACGGTCCTGCACGGCACGGCCGACCGCATCGTACGCAAGCCGGCCCTTGCCGCCGTCATGGCCGACCTGCCCGGAGCCACCTTGACTGCCTATCCCGGCGGCCATTGCCCGGACGAAGCCGTTCTGGAACCCTACCTTTTTGCAAAACCTCCGGCACCCCGCCACGGCACCTGATGCCCCGCTCCCGCCTTCGGGGGCAGGCACCATGCACCGACATTCAGGGGAGCCGGGGGAATGTTTCCCCCGACAGGGCCAGGGCAGCACCCTGGTCGTCGCAGGGAGCAAACGCCTATGACACACGCCATCAGACGCCGCTTCGACCGAGCCGGCGCCAGTTACGAAACGGTTGCCGTCGCCCAACGGCAGGTCGCTGCGGCTGTGGCCGCGCGCTGTCCGGACCGCCTGTCCGGGCCGGTGCTGGAAATCGGTGCCGGCAGCGGGCTCCTGACACGCCTTTTGACGCCGCGTCTGACCGGTGGCTGCTATGCGGCCCTGGATATCTCGCCGGGCATGCTCGTCCACGCCGCCATGCCGGACGCGGCCAAAGTGGCGGCCGACGGCGAAAGGCCGCCCTTTCGGCCGGGCACCTTCCACTTCCTGGCCTCGGCCTCGGCCATGCAGTGGTATGCCGATCCCGCCCGGTCCCTGCCGGCCGACCTGGCCCTCCTGCGTCCCGGTGGGGAATTCGTCCTGGCCCTCTTCGTCGAGGGGACCTTGGCCGAACTGGCCGAGGCCTCCCGGGAAACCGGCTTCGGCTCGGTCCATCCCATGCGGCCGGCCGCCTCCTATCGCCACGTGCTGGCCGGTCTGCCCGGCCTCACCGTCACGCAGGAAGAGACCGTCCTTTGCGTCAGCCACCCCACGGTGCTCGCCCTGCTCAAAAGCCTCAAGGGCGCCGGAGTCACCCACACGCCGGGGCGTAAGGTGCCGAGCGCGGCCCGGTATCGGGACTTCACGCACTATTACCAGGAACGCTTCGCCACGCCGGACGGCGTCAGGGCCAGCTATGCCGTGGCCTATTTCCGGGGGCGGGTAGCCGATGCGCGCTTGCCCGAAAGCACGCCGCGCCGCGCCAGCCACCAGGCGTAAAGCACGACGCAGCCAAACAGGGCCATGCCGCCGCACTGCACCACCAGGCCGGAAATCGAGACCAATCGCAGAAAATCGCTGCGGATCCAAACCACGGCCGTGGAAAAAACGTTCAAGGCAAAGGCCAAGGCCAGCACGGGCACGGCCAGCCGACGCAAGGCCAACAGCCATGTCACGCCGAGCAGGGTCATGGCGACGTTCACATAGCCGATCACCCGGTCGAAGACGGAAAAGTTGTTCAGATAGGCTTGCTGTTCCGGACGGAGAGGGACGCCGCCGGCAGTAACGTAAAAGAGCTGCACGATGCCGAGCAGTCCGGTCACCAGATAAAAGAAGAAAATGAGCCAGACCAGGATGGGACGTCTGCGCGTCCCCGTCGTGCCGGACATGGGCGCCTCCTTGGCTGCGGGGAGCTTACGGGCCCTCCCCGACGGCGTCAAACCGCCTCCTCGACAAAATGGCCCGTTGGCTTTACATAACCGAGTGCTATCGACCACGGGGAGGCTGCATGGCGAAAGTGCTTGTCATTGACGACGACACCAATATCCGCGACGTCTGCAAACTGGTCATCGAAAGCATGGGACATGAGGTGGAGGCCTGCCCGAGCTTGGCCAAGGGGCTTGAGGCTCTGGGAAAGGCCGATTTTGACGTCGCCTACCTGGATGTGGACCTGCCGGACGGCAACGGACTCCTTTCCATCCCCGCCATCACCGAACGCGACCGGCCGCCGGAAGTCATCATCTTCACCGGCGCCAGCTACCCCAACGGGGCCGAGCTGGCCATCAAAAACGGCGCCTGGGACTATATCGAAAAACCGGCGACGGCCGAGACCATGACCTTGCCGTTGATCCGCGCCCTCCAGTACCGCAAGGAAAAATTCGCCCATCGCCCGCCCACGGTGGCCTTAAAGCGCGAGGGCATCATCGGCAACAGCCCCCGGGTGGCCGCCTGCCTCGACATGGTGGCCCAAGCCGCCAATGCCGACGCCAATACCCTGATCACCGGCGAGACGGGCACCGGCAAGGAACTCTTCGCTCGGGCCATCCACGACAACAGTGACCGGGCCACCGGCCCCTTCGTGGTGGTGGACTGTTCGAGCCTGACCGAAACGCTCATCGAATCCGTGCTGTTCGGCCACGCCAAGGGCGCGTTTACCGGCGCGGAAAAGAAGCAGGAAGGCCTCATCAAGCAGGCGGACAAGGGTACGCTCTTCCTCGACGAAGTCGGCGAGCTGCCCTTCCCCCAGCAGAAAGCGTTCTTGCGCGTGCTCCAGGAACGCCGCTTTCGGCCGGTAGGGGCCAAGGAGGAGGAGACCAGCGACTTTCGGCTGGTGGCCGCCACCAACAAGGACCTGGACGCCATGGTCGAGGCCGGAGCATTTCGGACCGATTTGCTGTTCCGGTTGCGCACCATGCACATTCACATTCCGCCGTTGCGGTTGCGCGGCGAGGACGTGCGCGAATTGGTCATCCACTACACGAATGCCTTTTGCAAAAAATATAAAGTACCGCTCAAGGGATTCTCCCCGGAATTCCTGGACTGCCTCCAGGAATACGACTGGCCGGGCAACGTCCGGGAACTGGTCAACGTGATGGAAAACATCATCGTGCGCGCCCAGTTCGAGCCGACCATCTATCCCAAACATCTGCCGCCCGAAGTCCGTATCCGGGTCATGAGCGGCAAACTCCATGACGGTGCCGGCAGCCAACCGGAAGCCGAACTGGTCCAGCCGGACACCGCGACACCGGCGCCATCGGACACTGCGGAAGCGGTCGCTCTCAGGCCCTTCGAGGAATATAAAAAAGATACGGAATACCGCTATTTTAAGGCCCTGATGCAGGCCACAGGCGCGGATATCCACAAGGCCTGCGAACTGTCCCAGCTCGGGAAGCAGAGCCTCTACCGCTATCTGCGCATCCACGGCATTTCCACCCGGACCTGATCCGTCCGGGTCGGTCCCGCCGCGTTGCTCCTCATTCCCTTCCTCGGCCTTTTTCCGTTTTGACGACATCACCCCGACGTACAACTTTTTAATATACTGAAACGCCACCCGGGCCTGCCCGGTTTGGCACATCTGCAATCAACATAAAATATTTCAATACGATAGCTTGTAACCATCGACCCAGATCCGTTTGGCACGCCTTTTGGATAGGTGCTGATAACTGCGTGTAAGGATTGATAGGGAGGATGGTTATGAACACGATGCTGAAAAGGATTTTCTTCATTCTGACCGGCACCTGCCTTATTCTGGCGGCATCCGCCGGCTGGGTGCTGGCGCAGAACTATACCGCCGGCACCGCGAGTTTTGAGCCCAGGGTCGGACTGTTCGGGACCTCGAACGAGCATGTCAGCAGTATTTGGACGTACGGCGCCGGGGTCGGGTATTACGTCGCGGACAACGTGGCCCTCGAAGTGGAAGGCTTGGGCGTCTATATCAATCAAACCCGGCCGTTATGGATCACTTCCTATGCCTTGGACAACGTGGATCGGGCCGGCCATGGTTTTGCCAGCAACTTCAATGTGCGTTGGCACTTGTTGTCCTCTGCTCAGGCTACGCTGTTCGTGACCGGCGGTCTGGGCGGTTTGTGGGCCGACACGAAGGTTCCGTATAACGGCTACGAGAGCAGCCTGACGGAAAACTGCGGCCTCGGCGCCACCTTCGCCTTGAGCGAACACATGAATATCTCGGGGTCCTTCAAGTACATGCATATCGGCCACTTCAGCGACGAAGGCGTCAATGGCTTCGGCGGCAATCTCGGCGTCAACTTTACGTTCTGATGCGTGATTCCCCCCGCGAACACCCTTGCCACACGACCGGCCGCCCTTGGCGGCCGGTTTTGTTTTGGCGCTCTCCCTCTTTCCATTTCGTCTGAAGGCCGCTATAGTTTTTGCTCAGCAGGCCGAAAGGTACGGATATGAGCAAAATTCTTGACCAGGACGAGGTCGATGCCCTGCTGCGGGGGCTCTCCGGCGGCGAGATCGAAGCGGAAACCGACATCCTGGAGGATGACTCAGGGGTCGTTTCCTTCGACCTCTCCAATCAGGATCGTATCATCCGAGGCCGGATGCCGGTCCTGGAAATCATCAACGACCGCTTCGCCAGGCTTGCCTCCAATGCCATGGCCAATGCCATGCGCAAACGGGCCGATGTCAATCCCATCTCCATCGACATGTCCAAATTCGGGGATTTCATGCGTTCCCTCCCCGTGCCGACCTCCATCAACATTTTCAAGCTCGATCCCCTGCGCGGCAACGCCATCCTGGTGGTGGACTCACGCCTCGTCTTCGCTATGGTGGAGAGTTTCTTCGGCGGGGCCGGCTCCCAGCCCAAAATCGAAGGCCGGGATTTCACCCCCATCGAGCAGGCCATCATCAACCGCGTCGTGCGTATTGCCTTGGAAAACATGGAAGAATCCTGGCAGCCCGTCCACGAGGTGCATATCGAGCTGGTCAGAAGTGAAGTCAACCCGCAATTCGCCGCCATCGTGCCGCCGAGCGACGTGGTCATCGTCGTGACCTTCGAGGTCGAGCTGGAAAACGCCATCGGCTCGCTCATCGTCTGTCTGCCCTACGCCACCATCGAACCCATCCGCACCAAGCTCTACGCCTCCTTCCAGACCGAACGCCTGGAAGTGGACCACGCCTGGATTTCCCGGTTCAAGGAGCGGCTCATGGAAACGCCGGTGGAAATGCTCGTGCGCTTCGGACACTCCCATATTACCGGCCGCCAGCTCCTGTCCTTGAAACCCGGCGACATCATCATGCTGGAAAACGACGTGGACGAACTCCTGGAGGCCGAAATCCAGGGCGTGCGCAAGTTCCGGGGTATCCCGGGTCTGGTCAAGTCCAACAAGGCCTTCCAGATCGTCAAGGAAGAAGAAATGCACTTCGAATAGCGGCATCCGGTCTTTTCGCGCCATTACGGACGCCGCCCCGAAATTCCCCCATATCCGGCATGGCCAACCGAACGCGACCGTGATAGGGGGCACCCCCGTGCGAGCAAAGCTCTCCGTTCCCATATCGGCCCAGCCGGACGACACCACCTGCGGCCCCACCTGCCTCCAGGCCATCTATCGCTATTACGGCGATATGACGTCGCTTTCCCAGGTCATCCGCGAGGTCCAAACCCTGCCCGGCGGCGGCACCCTGGCCGCCCTGCTCGGCTGCCACGCCTTGTCCCGCGGCTATGCGGCCAGACTCTACACCTTCGACCTGACCCTGTTCGACATCACCTGGTTCGCCGGCGACGAGGCGCTATTGGCCCAAAAACTTCGGGCCCAGCTCGCCCAGAAGCCCAATGCCCGCATGCAGGAGGCCACGGCCGCCCATTTGCGATTTCTCGAACTCGGCGGCGAAATCCGCTTCGAGGACCTGACCGCCGCCATGATCCGCGACATCGTCAAACGCGACCGGCCGATTCTGGCCGGTCTTTCCGCAACCTATCTGTACCGCACGGCCCGTGAGCGCGACCAGGGCGGACAGCTTGTCTATGATGACCTCAGTGGTGAACCATCGGGCCATTTCGTGGTCATCAGCGGCTATGACGCTGAACGACGGGTCACCCATATCGACGATCCGCTCCTGCCCAACCCTATCAGCGCCAGCCAGCACTATGATGTCACCCTGCACCATCTGGTCTGCGCGGTCATGCTCGGCATCATCACCCAAGATGCCAATCTGCTCGTCCTTTCCCCGAGGAAAACACGCCGATCCGAGGACCGGCAAAGGAGCTTGTGATCGTGTCCGTTCTGGTGGTCATCGAAAATCCCGAGGACTGTTCCCTGGTTTTTTCCGGCGTGGAACCCGTCCCGGCCCGCGCCTATCTGACCGATGCAACCTTCACCGGCCTTCGCGGTGTCAAAATCATCAACATCTGCCGTTCCTACCGTTACCAATCCATGGGGTATTACGTGTCCCTCCTGGCTGAGGCCCGGGGACACAGGCCCGTGCCGTCCATGACGGCCATCCAGGACATGAAGTCCGTCGGCATCATCCGACTGGTTTCGGAGGAACTGGAAGACCTCATGGCCCGGGTTCTGGCCGGCCGGGAACCGGAGAAGCAGAGCATCTCCATCTACTTCGGCAAGACCCCGGAAAAGGGACTGGAGCAGCTCGCCTCGCGCCTGTTCAAGGCCTTTCCCGCCCCGTTTCTACGGGCGGATTTCGCCCATTTCGGGACCTGCTGGCAGCTCCAAAACGTCTCGCCCCTGTCGGTCAAGGAAATTCCGGCCGCGGAACGCGATTTCGCCGAGGGCGTTTCCAGCGAATACTTCGCCGGGAAAAAACTTATCATCCCCAAGCGTCCGGTCTCGCGCTACGATCTGGCCATTCTGGTCGATCCCGAGGAGGCACGCCCTCCCTCCAATGCCAAGGCCATCAAACGGTTCGTTAAGGCCGCCGAGACCCTGGGGGTCGGCGTGGAATGCATCAGCAGGGAGGATTCCAACAGGCTTTCCGAATTCGACGCGCTCTTTATCCGGGAAACCACCAACGTCGACCACCATACCTATCGCATGGCCCGCAAGGCGGCCGCCGAAGGACTCGTCGTCATCGACGACCCGGAATCCATTCTGCGCTGCTCCAATAAGGTCTACCTGGCCGAAGTGCTCGCCCGCCACAAGATACCGGCCCCACGCACGGTCATCGCCCACATCAAAAGCATCGACCAAATCCTGGAAACCCTTTCCCTGCCCTGTGTGCTGAAGCAGCCGGACAGCGCCTTTTCCCAGGGCGTGGTCCTGGCCAAGACAGCTGAAGCGCTCAACCATGAAGCCCGACGGCTGTTGGCCAAATCCGACCTCGTCATCGCCCAGGAATATCTACCGTCCGAATTCGACTGGCGGGTGGGCATTCTTGACAGAAGGCCCCTTTTTGTTTGCAAATACTACATGGCGGCCGGACATTGGCAGATCCTGCGCAAGGGGAAAAGCGGCAAGGATATTTACGGCCGGGTGGAAACGCTGCCCGTCAGCAAGGCCCCCAAAAAAGTCATCAACACGGCCCTCAAGGCCGCCGACGCCATCGGCGACGGCCTGTACGGCGTGGACCTCAAGCAGGTCGGCAACAAGGTCTATGTCATCGAGGTCAACGACAACCCCAATATCGACGCGGGATTCGAGGACGAGGTTCTCCAGGACGAACTGTATCTGCGCGTGATCGAACTCTTTTTGAAGCGCATCGAGCGCCGCAAAACCGGAAGCCTGAACGTATGAATGCAGCCAAGCCCCTGTTTTCCGCCTTCGGTATTGAAATCGAATACATGATCGTGGATCGGGAGAGCCTGTCGGTTCTGCCCGTGGCCGACAAGGTCCTGGCGACCGCTGCCGGTAGGGACGGAGCCGGGGATGCGGACATGGGCGAGCTGTCCTGGTCCAACGAACTGGTCAACCATGTCCTCGAACTCAAATGCAACGGCCCGGCGCCAACCCTCTCCGGCCTGGCCGCCCGTTTTGCCGACCAGTTGGGCAAGGCCAACGCCATCCTGGCCGGACTCGGCGGCCGGCTCATGCCGACTGGCGCCCATCCGCTGATGCGACCGGCCACGGAAACCGTCCTGTGGCCCCACGAATACAGCGAAATCTACCGAACCTACGACCGGATATTTGACTGCAAGGGCCATGGCTGGTCCAACCTCCAAAGCATGCACATCAATCTGCCCTTCCGGGGAGACGAGGAGTTCGGCCGGCTGCATACCGCCATCCGGGCGCTGTTGCCCATCATGCCGGCCCTGGCCGCCTCCACGCCCATCCTGGACGGCCGCTTCACCGGCTTTTTGGACGCCCGCATGGACCAGTATTCCAAAAACGCCCTTCGGGTGCCCTCGGTCATGGGGGCGGTCGTGCCGGAACCGGTGACGACCGAACAGGAATACCGGGAGCGGATTCTCGCCCCCATGTACCGGGACATCGCCCCCTTGGACCCGGAAGGCGTACTCCAGGACGAATTCCTGAACGCCCGGGGAGCCATCGCCCGTTTCGACCGTTCCACCATTGAAATCCGGGTGCTCGACACCCAGGAATGTCCCGCGGCCGACCTGGCCCTAGCCGCCGTGGTGGTCGCGGCCCTCAAGGGGCTGGTCGAGGAACGCTGGTCCACCTATGCGGAGCAGAAGGCCTGGGACACCAACCGGCTGGCCGCCATCTTCGGCAAGACCATCCAGAATGCCGGACGCACCCCGGTACCCCAGGAATACGCCCAGCTCTTCGGTGTCTACGCCCCATCGAACATCCCGGCCCGGGTCATCTGGCGACGGCTTTCCCTCAGCTCGCTGCCGGACTTGGACTTCGATCCCGACTGGGAACAGGCCCTGGCCGTCATGGTGGACCAGTCGAGCTTGGCCCGGCGCATCCTGGCCGCCGTGGACGGCGATTACCGGCCACGGACCATCCGCGACGTCTACCGGCGGCTCTGCGACTGCCTCGATACCAACACGCCACTCCATGTCGGCATCAGTCCTCCTTATTTCCTGTGAGCACGGCGGCAACGCGGTACCGCCCGAGCTGGCCCCACTTTTTGCGGACCAGGAGGCAGTGCTCGCCTCGCACCGGGGATACGATCCGGGTGCCCTGCGTACGGCCCGGGTCTTGGCCCGGGTACGGCAGGATACGCCGGTTTTCGTCGCCGAAATCAGCCGTCTGATCGTGGATCTCAACCGCTCCCGGACCAATCCCGCCCTCTTTTCCGCCATCACCGGGACGCTTGCGGCCCGGGAACGCGAGCGCCTCGTGGCGGCCTATTACTGCCCGCACCGAGACGCCGTGACCCGCGCGGTCGCCGCGCTGACGGCGGCAGGACGCACCGTCGTGCACGTGGCCAGCCACAGCTTCACCCCCTGCCTCGACGGCGTCGAACGCCGGTGCGACGTCGGTTTTCTCTACGATCCCGGTCGGTCGGCGGAAAAAGCCTTCTGCCTGCGTTGGCTGCAGGAATTGGCCGCACTCGATCCGACCTTGCGGCTGCGGCGCAACGCGCCCTATCGCGGCGTGTCCGATGGGCTGCCCACGACGTTGCGCCGGCGTTTCGGCAACCGCTACCTGGGCATGGAGCTGGAGGTGAACCAACGCTTCGTGCTGACCAATGCGCCGGCATTCGCGTGTCTCAACCGACAGCTGGCGACATCCCTGGAGCGGGCGCTCGACGCGATGTCGGCGGACGGCAGCGCCTCCCCCCACAAATCTTAAAGAAAAATCAGTTGAATCCTTAATGAAATTTGACATAAACTTCGGACAAGTGAAACCAGCATCCCATCCCTTCGAGGTCATATGAAGCAAGTCCCGTTTGTACCGACGTCGTTGTCGCTCCACGACGAAGAGACGTTGCTCCCTGGCGACATGGAGAATGCCGCCCTCGCGGATGCCCGTTTCGAGGACATCTTTGCCTTAGAGGAAATTCAAAGCATCCAGGATGCCTTTGCCGCCGCGGCAGGCGTCGCTTCCATCATCAGCGATCCGAGCGGACGCCCCCTGACGCGCCCCAGCAATTTCACGGACCTCTGCCTCCATATCCGCGCCTCGCCCAAGGGCGCGGCCAACTGCCGGCGCTCCGACGCCTACCTCGGCAGTCTGAATCGCCAGTCGCCCAGCTTCTGCTCCTGCCTCAGCGGCGGGCTGCTGGACGGCGCCACCGGCATCTATGCGGGCGACCGGCTCATTGCCATCTGGTTGATCGGACAGGTACTGGACGATTCCTGCGACCTGGCGGAGTTGGCGCAATACGCCGAAAAGATCGACGTCGATGCCAACATGTTCCGCGAGGCACTTTTTCGCGTTCCGCGCATGTCCCGGGAGCGCTTCACGGAGATATGCCAGGCCCTCTACCGATTTTCCGGGCATCTCTCGGCCCTGGCCATCCGCAACTGCCACCAAAATCGCCTGATCGACTCCCTGCGCGATACCCAACTCCGCCTGAAGACCAGGGAACGGGACCTCGCCGCCCTCATCGACTTTCTGCCCGACCCCACCTTGGTCCTCAACCGCAACGGCGCCATCGTCTTCTGGAACCGGGCCATGGAGAAACTGACGGGGACCCCCGCCGCGGACATGCTCGGCCGCAAGGATTTCACCCGCAGCCTGCCCCTTCATGGACAGCAGCGCCCCCTCCTGGCCGATCTCGCCCGAGGGGCCGCCCACCCGAACGCCCAGCAGTATACCCTGCTTACCCAGACGGAAGACGCCTTCATCGCCGAGGCCACCCTGACGCAACTACCGGGCGGACCGCGACATGTCTGGATCAAGGCCGTGGCCCTGCGCGACGAAGAAGGCCAGATCACCGGGGCCGTGGAATCCATCCGGGACATTACCGAACGGCATCAGGCAGCCGTAGCCCTGGAGCAAAGCGAGGACAAATTCCGGCGGATCGTGGAGACGGCCAACGAGGGCGTCTGGACGGTCGATGCCGATTGCAAAACGACCTTCGTCAACCGGCGCATGGCGGAAATGCTCGGCTATAGCCCCGGGGAAATGCTCCATCTGCCACCGGAAGCCTTCCTGGAGGCCGAAGACCTGGGGACCGACCGCCGTCACAAGAGCCGACGCCGGCAGGGCGTTTGCGACGTTTACGAGCAGTGCTTCCGCCGCAAGGACGGACAGCGCATCTGGGTATTATCCTCGGTGAGTCCCTTGCGTGACGCCGACGGCCGCCCCATGGGCGCCCTGGCCATGCTGACCGATATCACCGACCGCAAGCAGGCGGAGGAGGCGCTGGCCAGGCAGAAGCAGCATCTGGAAGCCGAGGTGGAAAAGCGCACCGCCGACCTGCACCAGCAGACCATGGAGCTGGCCGAGGCCAATATCCGCTTAAGCGAACTCGACCGGCTGAAGTCGGTCTTCCTTTCCAAGGTTTCCCACGAACTGCGCACCCCCCTCACCTCGATCCTGGGATTCGCCAAGCTTTGCACCCGGGATTTCGTGGAGCATTTTCTGCCTCGGGGCGAAGATGCCCCGACGCTTTCCGGCAAGGGGCAGCGCATCCGGGAAAACCTGCACGTCATCTACAACGAGGCCGAACGGCTGACCCGGCTCATCAACGACGTTTTGGACCTCAACCGCATCGAATCCGGCGATATGCAGTGGCGCGACTGCCTGATGGACCCGGAATCCGTGGCCCGACAGACCGCGACCAATCTGGCCGGCATCCTGGCCGGCCGGGCGGAACTGCACTTCGCGTTCCAGGCGGCGAGCGCCCTTCCCCGTCTTCGCATGGACCCCGACCAGTTCATGCAGCTCGTGTCGAACCTGCTCAACAACGCCATCAAGTTCACCCGTCAGGGCGAAGTACGCTTGGAAATGCATCGGGAGGACACCTGGTTCGTCCTCTCCGTCTCCGATACCGGCATCGGCATCCCGTCCGATCAATTGGATATTATTTTCAACAACTTCTATCAGGTGCGGCAAGGGGACACCGTTGACGAGACGAGCAAGGGGACCGGCCTCGGCCTGGCCATTTGCCGGCAGATCGTGCGCCATTACGGCGGCAGCATCACTGCGGCCTCCGAATTGGGCAAGGGCAGCGTCTTTACCGTACGGCTGCCCGCAGCAGAGGGAAAAGGCCTCCCGAAACCGGAGGCCTGATGCCCCGGGCCCTCGCGGCGGATACCCGGGGAAGCAACATGGCGGGATGATGGTTTTTCGGCAGTCCGGGGATGCTTCCCCGGACCGCCGGAGGCAGGCTGTCGGCTAGGCTTTTTCCTTCTTCTTGACACCGTCCATGACGTAGCGGTCCTTGGCCGAGAGCACGGCCTTGCGCAGACGCAAGGACTTCGGCGTCACTTCCACCATCTCATCCGCGCGCACGAAATGAATGGCCCGCTCCAAGGTCATGGGAAGCACGGGCGACAGAATGACGTTCTCATCCTTGCCGGCAGCGCGCAGGTTGGTGAGCTTCTTTTCCTTGCACGGATTGACGTTGATGTCGTTGTCCTTGTTATGCTCGCCGATGACCATGCCTTCATAGACCGGATCGCCGGGCACGACGAAAAGACGGCCTCGCGGCTCCAGGTTGAACAGGGCATACGGCACGGCCGAGCCCTCCCGATCGCAGACGATGGAACCGGTAAACCGGGTGGGGAAATCGCCCCGATAGGTATCGTAGCCGGCATAGGAGGAATTCATGATGCCGGTCCCCTTGGTATCGGTCAAAAACTCGTCCCGATAGCCGATGATCCCCCGGGAAGGGATGGAGAATTCCAGACGCACCCGTCCGGAACCGTGGTTGACCAGATTGAGCATCCGTCCCTTACGGTTGGAAAGCTTTTCGGTCACCACGCCGACAAAGGTCTCATCGCAGTCGATGAACAGGCGTTCCATCGGCTCCTTGCAGACGCCGTCCTCGGTCTTGAGGATGACTTCCGGCCGGCCAACCGACAATTCAAAGCCCTCCCGGCGCATGGTCTCCACCAGGATGGCCATCTGAAATTCACCCCGGCCCTTGACGATGAAACTGTCCTTCTCCTCGCTCTCCTCGACCCGGATGGCCACGTTGCGCAAGGTTTCCTTGAACAGACGCTCCCGCAATTTGGCCGACTGGACGAACTTGCCCTCCCGACCGGCAAAGGGCGAGGAGTTGATGGCAAAACGCATGGCCACGGTCGGCTCGTCCACATGGATGCGCGGCAGGGCCTTGGGCATGTCGGAAGTGGTGATGGTGTCACCGATGGTCACATCCTCGACGCCCGAGAGCACGATAATGTCGCCCGGCTCGGCTTCGCTGGTCTCGGTAAGCTTCGGCCCTTGATAGACTTGCAGCTTGGAGACGCGAAGCGGCTTGGGCACGCCATCCATCCCGATGCACAGCAAGCTTTCGTTGATGCAGGCCGTGCCGGAAAACACCCGGCCGACAGCCAAGCGTCCGAGGAAGTCGGAATAGCCGAGATCGGCCACCAGCATGCGGAAGGGCGCGTCCGCGTCGTGGCTCGGCGCCGGAATGCGTTCGATGATGGTCTCGAAAAGCGGCGACAGATCGGAGCCCTCCTCGTCCAGCGAGCGCTTGGCCACGCCGTCGCGGCCGATGGCGTAGAGGACAGGAAATTCGAGCTGTTCCTCGGAGGCGTCCAGGTCAATGAAGAGATCGTAAATCTCGTTGAGGACCTCGTTGATCCGGGCGTCCTTGCGGTCGATCTTGTTGATGACGAGGATGACGGGCAGTCCCCGGTCCAAGGTCTTCTTCAACACGAACCGGGTTTGCGGCAACGGCCCCTCGGAGGCGTCGACGAGCAGCACCGCGCCGTCGGCCATGGACAGGGCCCGCTCCACCTCGCCGCCGAAATCGGCGTGGCCCGGCGTATCGATAATGTTGATCTTCACATCGTGCCAGATGACAGCACAATTCTTGGCGGCAATGGTGATGCCGCGCTCGCGTTCCAGATCCATGCTGTCCATGATCCGGTCCGCCACTTCCTGACCCTGGCGAAACAGGCCGCTTTGGCGGAACATATGGTCCACCAGGGTGGTCTTGCCATGGTCGACGTGGGCGATGATGGCGATATTGCGGAGCGCATGATTTCTGGTCTGATCACTCATGACGTGGTTCCTCGAAAAAAAAAGCGTTAACCAGCGATGCAGTACGTATCGCCGGGGGAGGGGACATACCCCAATGGGCAGTCTTAGGCAATCGGCAGGGTAAAGGTGAAGGTGCTGCCGACTCCGGGTTTGCTGACGAAGAAAATGCGCCCACCGTGGGATTCCACGATGTGTTTGCAGATGGCCAATCCAAGGCCCGTTCCCTTGGGTTTGTTGGTCAGGGTGGCGCCGATCTGGTTAAATTTCTCGAACACCTTGTAGTGCTCGGATTCCGGAATGCCGATGCCGGTATCGGCCACATCCACCACGACGGACCCATCGAGGCAACGTGCCCGGCAGGTGACCGTCCCCTTCTCGGTAAACTTCAGGGCGTTGGATACCAAATTGACCAACACCTGGATAAGCCGGTCCCGGTCGCCGATCACGACGGGCAGCTCGCCCTCGATGGCCGTTTCCAACCGGACGTCCTGATTGTGCAGCAAGCCGGCCGAAGCCGCCATGACATGGTTGATGATCTCGACCGGGTTCACGCGATCCCGGCGAAAATCCATCTTGCCGGCCTCCAGCTTGGCTAGGTCCAAGACATCGTTGATGAGATGCTTGAGACGCTCGCCCTCGGACATGATGATGGCGAGATTTTCCATGATCTGCCCGCCCAACCGTCGCTGCCGGGGGTTGGCCTCGACCTGGGGCGTGAGCATCTGCCGCAACCGTTTTTCGATGATGACGGCAAAACCCAACACCGAGGTGAGGGGTGTGCGAATTTCATGGGATACCATGGACAAAAAGTCGGATTTGGCCTTGTTGGCCGCCTCGGCCGCCTCTTCCGCCCGCTTGCGGATGGTCACCTCGTGGCTGAGCTGCTCATTGGCCCGGGTGAGTTCCGCCGTGCGCTCCTCCACCCGCTGCTCCAGCTCCTCATGGTAGCGGCGCAGGGTTTCCTCGGCCTGCTTGCGGATGGTCACATCCTGCAACGACCCATCGATGCGCATGGGCCGGCCCGTGACATCCCGGACCACCCGGGCGTTGATCTGCCCCCAAATATAGCCGCCGTTTTTGGTGGCCAACAGCAGTTCCAGATTCTTCACCTGCTCGTAGCGATCCAGCTGGGCCAGCAGGCGCTTCCGATCCGACGGCTTGACCACAATATCGTGCAGCACGTTTTTGACACGGTGCTTCAATCCCTTGGGGGAGTCATATCCCAGGATGGTGGCCAAGGCCGGGTTGGCGCTCAGGAAATGCCCATCCGGGGCGCACTGGTAAATGCCTTCAGCGGCATTTTCCACGATGCCCCGGTATTTTTCCTCGGCCTGACGCAACGCTTCCTCGGACTTCTTGCGCTCGGTCACGTCCCGGGCCACGATGACGGCCACCGGCCCCTCTTGGCCGCTGGCCATGCGAAAGGTCATTTCCACCGGCGGCGTCATCGCGGTCCGATCGTCGGGCAGGACCAACGTCGTCTCGATACGGCCGGCGGCAAAATCGCCGCAGAAAAGGCCATGCAGCCGCAACGCCGCCCCCGGCGGCAGCAGATCCTCAAAATGTCGGCCGAGCAAGCTCGACCGCGAGGAATGCAGCATACACCCGGCCGCTCCGGCCGCATCCGTGATGCAGCCCGTATGGCCATCCACAAGGAAAATGGCGTCCCCGGTCTGGTCAAGAAGGGAACGGAAACGTTCCAGCTCCTCCAACCGCCGTTGCAGCTCGGGAAAATAACTTTTGCTGACCGAGTGTTCGCCGAAGCCCATCAATCTGGACCGACGATCCTCCGGTTCAGGTGCGGGCTTGACTGGCGCTTTCATACACGGCTTCGATTTCTTCCAGAGTCGGTTGTCTGGGGTTGGTCAGCATACAGGGATCCGCAAGGGCCTTGGCAGCCAGATCATGCAGGTTCTCCCGGGTGACGCCAAGATCGGACAGGCCCACGGAGACGCCGGCATCCGCCTTGATGGCGCGAATAGCCGCCAGCACGGCTTTTTTCCTGTCGGCCAGGGGGGCCTTCGGATCGATGTCCGCGCCGAGCAGCCGGCCGATCTGTTCATAGCGGGCGGCGGCAGCCTCGAAATTGTAATCCACCACATGGTCCATCAACACCGCGTTGCACAGGCCGTGCGGCAGATCGAGCAACCCGCCCAGGCTGTGGGCCATGGCATGGACCGCGCCCAGAATGGCATTGGAAAACGCCATGCCGGCGTACAAACTGGCCAGGGACATGCCTCCCCGGGCTTCCATATCCTTGGGCGAAGCAATGGCCCGAGGCAAATGCTCCCGGACAAGCCGGATGGCCTCCATGGCCAGGAGGTCGGTCATCGGTCCATGGGCATTGGAGACATAGGCCTCCATGGCGTGGGTCAGGACGTCCAGCCCGGAGTAGGCCGTCAGCTCCGGCGGCATGCTGACGGTAACGTCGGGATCGATGAGGGCCGCATCGGGAATCAAGGTCTTGCTGGCAATGGCCACCTTGCATTGGCGGACGGTATCGGTCACAATGGTAAACTGGGAGACTTCGGCCCCGGAGCCGGCCGTGGTAGGCACGCACAGCAGCGGCGGCCCCGGGCGTTCCACGTTGTCCACGCCCTCGAATGACAGGATGTGGCGCCTATTGGCGACGACAATGCCGATGGCCTTGGCGCAGTCCATGGCCGAACCGCCGCCGATGGCCACCAGGGCATCACAAGCTGACTCGGCGAAAAGCGCCGCCCCGGCCATGACTTCATGGTCCCGGGGATTGGCGGAAATAGCGGTGAAAAGCTGTACGCCAACGCCCGCCGCCTCCAGGCTGGCACTGACCTTGTCCGGCCAGCCCAGAGGGATGAGATCGGGATCGGCCACCAGCAAGGCCCGGCGCACCCCAAGGCCGGCCGTCTGACGACCGGCCAGGGCCAACGCCCCGCGCCCGAAAACGAACTCCGGAACCACAAACTTCCGTAGCGTCAACAACAACTCTTCCGGCACGTCTTTCTCTCCAGACCGTGGCGTCGAATACCCGTCGCCAGTCGGCAACTCTGCCCCACCGTCCATCAGTCCCGCCCGCGGCCGGTCATGGCCGCCGGGGCGACCACGTCGATACCCCGCTCCGTCAGCATCCGAAACAACTCCGGGTCCGTCAGCGTCCGCAATTCCCGTTCCCGGTCGTCGCCATAGCTGCTGCACGCGGCCAGGGCCGCGTCGCAATGCCCGGGATGGGTCATGACCTCCACGGTCGTCCCTGCGGGCAGGGCGGCGAAAGCCGCCTCGACCAAATCGCAAAAACGCGTCGCCGACAGATCCCCGGCAAACCAGTCCGTCACGCAGACGGCAGCATGGGGGACGCCCGCGTCGTCGAGTTGACGGCGCATATCCTGCGTCAAGGCTCTGGCCGGCACGCCGAGCTCCCGGGCCAATTCCACAAAGATCGCAAAAAGTTCCGGCCGCTTGTGAATATGATGATGCGCATCCAGATGGCTCGGCGCAATGCCGAGCGCACGCAATGCGGCGAGCTGCGCCCACCATTCCCGGCGGACCTCCTCCGGATCGACATCCCCCACGGCGGTTTTCTTGCGCGGAAACGTCCCGTCCGGTCCGACCAGACTCGGGACGTCCTCGGCCGGCAAGCAGGGTCGACCGGCCGTCAGCTGCAAATGCAGGCCGATGCGCCCGGGGAAAGCCGCACCCATCCGCCGCAACCGCTCCGCCGCCCCGGCCGCGCAAACCATGGCCGTGGTGCCGCCGACGAGGCCGGCCCGCATGGCCGCGGCAATGCCCGCAGTCACGCCGTCGGTCAGACCGCAATCGTCCGCATTGATGAAAAGTCGCCGCATCAGGCCCCCCGCCATGACGCATCGCCCGCCGCCGGGTAAAACCCGGCCTACGCTGTCCGGACCCGGTCCAGGACCGTCGCCACGAGCTTTTCGATGCCCTTGGCGATATCGGCGATACCCGGTCCCAGCATATAGGCCGGCGTGCTCACAAGATTGCGGGCCGCGTCCAGACAAATGTCGTCCACGCCGCAGATCACGTGTCGCGCGCCGGTCTCCTCCAGCAGGCCGGCCGTCTTGGCGTCATTGCCGATGGTCAGCTCGGGATGCTCGGCGCCGAGCACCAAGGCCAGCACCACCGGCGCGATGCACATGGCGCCGAGAGGCTTACCGGCCGCGTGCATGGCCCGAATGAATCCGGCCACCGCCGGCTGCACCGTGGCCTGGGATCCCTTAATGGCGAAATTACACAGATTCGTGACCGCACCGATGCCGCCGGGCAAAATCAGACCGTCCAAGGTGGCCGGATCGACGGTGGCGATGTCGGCCACCGGTCCCCGCGCCAGACGGGCCGCCTCGGTGCGCACGTTGCGCGTGCAGCCCATCGGCGCCCGGACAGCGTGGTCGATCACCGAAAATTCCATTTCCGGAGCCAGACAGACGGCGCGGGCTCCGGCCCGATTCAAAAAGTACAGGGTCAGGGTGGCCTCGTGAATCTCCGAACCGTCGTAAACGCCGCATCCCGAAAGCACAACGCCGATGGTGGCCATCCCGTCCCCCTCCTTTTCCGTTGTCAGATGCCGCAACGCGCCCCGCTACGGGCGGGAAAAACCTATCCCTTGCCTGGGGATTCGTCAAACGAAGCGCCGCCTCGATGGTGGAATCATTGCCTTTCATCCATAATCAGCGCATGAAAAAGCGTATGGCAAAATTGTGTTCCCTTCCCCTGACGATATCCGACACAACCCTGCGTGACGGCGCACAAATGCCTGGAATCCATTTCTCCGTGGCCGACAAACTGGCCATCGCCAAGGCCCTGGCCGCAGCCGGCGTGGACGTCATCGAAGCCGGCTTCCCGGCCGGGTCGACCCATGAAATCGAAGCGATCCGGCGCATTGCCGCCGAGGTCCCCGGCCCCATGATCATGGCGCTGTGCCGCACCGTCGCCGGTGACATCGACGCGGCCTGGAGCGCCCTGGCCCAAGCCGATCCCGCGCGTTGCGGCGTGGGCGTCTTCGTCGGCGCCAGCCCCCTGCACCGACGCTACAAACTGGGCAAAACCAAGGCCCAATGCCTGGAACTCATCGGCCGCAGCGTCGCCTACGCCCGCAAATATTTTACCCGGGTGACCTTCAGCTGTGAGGACGGCAGCCGCACCGAACCGGCCTTTCTGCGCCAGGCCTACACTGTGGCCATGGATGCCGGGGCCACGGGCATCGGCTTCCCGGACACCGTGGGCATCCTGACGCCGGAAACGGCCGCCGCCCGCACCCGGATGCTCGTCGCCCTGGCCAAGCCGCGCGGTGTGCGGCTGCGGGTCCATTTCCACAACGACCTCGGGCTGGCCACGGCCAACACCCTGGCTGCCATCCGGGCCGGAGCCGACATCGTCCATCTGACCGTCGGGGGCATCGGCGAACGGGCCGGCAACGCCCCCTTGGAAGAAACGGTCATGGCCCTAACGCTGCACCCCCGTCACTATCGCCGGGCCATCCGGGTGACCCCGGCCCGGTTGACGTCCCTGTGCGAGCTGGTGTCGCGTCTGTCCGGGGTGCCGCTTCCCGCCAACAAGGCCGTGGTCGGAAGCAACATCTTCGCCACGGCCGCCGGCGTTCATCAGGACGGCCTGCTCAAAAATCCCGACACCTACCTGCCCTTCCGCCCCGAAGTCGTGGGGGCCCCCGGCATCCGCCTGCCCTTGTCCCCGCTCTCGGGCAAGGCCGGCTTGGCCAGCCGGCTGGCCGAACTGGGCATCGCCCTGGCGCCCGCCGCCCTGAACCGGGCGCTCCGCTGCATCAAGAACGCCGACAAGGCCGACTGGGCCGATGAGGAAGGGCTTCTGCGCCGCGCCGCCGCCTTCGCCCAAAAGGATGCCTCATGACCCGGTCCGCTGCCGCCGAGCCCTTTTTCGGCCGCCACGTCTGGGGGCTGTACCGCTACATCAAACCCTACCGGCGGATAATCGCTGTCGGCCTGATCCTCAACGCCCTGGCCCGCGTCTGCGATCTGCTCCCCCTGGTCCTGGCCGGACGGGTGGTGGACGCCGTGACCCGGGGAGCGCACGATCCCCGGACCTACCTCATGTTCGGCCTGGCCGTCCTCGGCTCGTTCGTTTTCCTGGCCATCTTCCAATCCGGCTCGGACTACGCCCTGGCCGCCATGGCCCAGCGCGCCCGCCACGACATCCGGCTCGACCTGTACGGGCATCTCCAGACGCTGGATCTCACCTACTTCGAGGATCGGCAGACCGGGGACATCATGTCCGTCATCGTCAATGACGTGGACACCCTGGAACGTTTTCTGACCGATTCGAGCACGTCCATCATCCGACTGCTGGTCACCTTCATCGGCGTCTACGGCTATCTCTTTTACCTGGAATGGCGGCTGGCCGCACTTCTTTTCGCGCCGCTCCCCTTTGCCCTGTTCGCCGTGCGCCATTTCGTCACCCGGGTGCAACCCCGCTATCGGGCCGCCCGCCGAGCCGTCGGCGCCATCGCCTCCATGCTTGAAAACAACGTTTCGGGGATGGGCGTCATTCAGGCCTACACGGCCGAAGACCGACTCCTGGCCACCGTGGCCGAACGTTCGGCCGACTACCGGGACGAAGTCGTGGCCGCCGAGGCCGAACGCGCCCGTTTCCTGCCCGCCATCTATACCGTAGCCGGCCTGTCCTTCGCCATGGTGTTCGCCGGCGGCGGCTGGCTGGTGGCGGCCGGGCGGGGACCGACCCTCGGCGACTACACCACCTTCGTCCTGTTCGCCGCCCGGCTGGTGCTGCCGCTGTTCGTTTTCGGTATGCTCATCAACCAGATACAGCGGGCCGAAGCCGCGGCCGCCCGCATCGCCGAGCTGCGGGCCACCGAACCGAAAGTGGCCGACCGACCGGACGCCAGGGACTTGCCCGCCCGGCCCGACCGCATCGCCTTTGCCGATGTCCGCTTCGCCTATCCAGGTCGGGGACAGGTCATCAACGGCGTGCGCTTCACCCTGGAACGGGGACAGGTGCTCGGCGTGGTCGGGCCGACCGGCGCCGGGAAGTCCACCCTGGTCAAACTGCTGCTCCGCTATTTCGAGCCGACCGGCGGCCGCATTCTGGTGAATGACACGCCGCTTGAGGACATCACGCTCAAAAGCTGGCGCGGCATCCTCGGCTACGTCTCCCAGGACGCCTTCCTCTTCCACGGCACCGTGGCCGAAAACATCCTGCTCGGCCGACCGGACGCCGACATGGCGGCCGTACGCCGGGCAGCCACCGTGGCCGGCATCGACGAACGGATCATGGCCCTGCCCCAAGGCTACGACACCATCATCGGCGAACGCGGCATGAAACTCTCCGGCGGCGAGCGCCAGCGCGTCTCGCTTGCCCGGGCCGTGCTGCGCGACCCGGCCGTGCTCATCCTCGACGAAGCCACCTCGGCCGTCGACACCCGCACCGAGGCTGCCATCCAGCAAAATCTCTACGCCTTCCGTGAAGGCCGACTCACCCTGGCCGTCGCCCACCGGCTCTCTACGGTGCGCCAGTGCTCGGAAATCCTGGTCGTGGTGGACGGATCGGTGGTGGAACGCGGCACCCACGAAAAGCTGCTTGCCCGCGGCGGGGTCTATGCCAGCATGTGGAACGTCCAAAGCGGTGGCGACGCGCCGAACGGCATCGACCCGGACACCATGACCGTCCTCGACATGGTGGCCGCCCATCCGGTCACCCAGGACGTGTTCCGGTCCTACGACGAGCAGGCCCAGACCTGCATCCTCTGCCACGGCCTGTTCGAGACCCTTTCCGGCTTGGCCTCCCGCTTCGGTCTGGACAGGGCGGCCTTGCTCTCCGACCTGGAAAAGGCCATGGAAAAGGGCGAAAATATGATTGCTGGCGGGGGGCAGGATGCCCCGCCCCCGACAACGGAACCATGAAGGACACGGTATGAGCATCGAGCTGATCAAAGCCGTCAGCGCCGGCGGCTGAGCAGCCAAGATTGCCCCAGGGGACCTGGCGGCCGTCTTACGGGAATTGCCCCCTGTTGCCGATCCTCGCCTGCTGACGGCAGCCGCCGTCAACGAGGACGCGGCTGTCGTGCGCCTGCCGAACGGCCAGGGGCTGGTCCAGACCGTGGACTTCTTTACTCCGATCGTCAACGATCCCTACACGTTCGGTCGCATTGCCGCCGCCAACGCCTTGTCCGACATCTACGCCATGGGCGGGACGCCCCTGTGCGCCATGAACATCGTCTGCTTCCCGGCCAAGACCATGGACACGGCCATCCTGACCGCCATTTTGCGCGGTGGGCTCGCCGCCGTTGCCGAAGCGGGAGCCGTCCCGGCCGGCGGCCACAGCGTGGAAGATCCGGAGATCAAATACGGTCTGGCCGTTTCCGGCCTGGTGGAGGCGGACGGGTTCGCCGCCAACACGGGCCTTGTCCCCGGCGATGGCCTGATCCTCACCAAACCCATCGGCACCGGCGTCCTGGCCACAGCCCTGAAGGCCGGCTTCGGCGATGCCCAGGCCCTGGAGGCATTGATTGCCCGCTGGGCCGGACGGCTCAATGCCACCGGCGGCCGTGTCATCCGGGAACTCGGCCTTCGGGCCGCCACCGATGTGACGGGATTCGGCCTGGGCGGACATATTCTGGAGATGGCCAAGGCCTCCGGCGTGGCCGTGGAAATACGGCTGGCCGACGTTCCCTTCATGCCCGAGGCCGTGGATCTGGCCGGTTGCGGCATGCTCCCGGCCGGAAGTTTCGCCAACAAGACGTTTTGCAGCCGCGACGTGTCCATTGCCGCCGGCCTCGACCCCATCCTGTGCGATCTGGCCTTCGATGCCCAAACCTCGGGCGGATTGGTGCTGGCCGTACCGGAAGCCAAGCTCGACGCAGCCCGGGCCATGCTCACGGCAGCGGGCGACCTGGCGGCCATCATCGGCCGGGCTGTACAGGAAGAAGCAGGGCTGGCGCGCCTGCGGCTGATCTGATGCGCCGTGGGAGGCGGATCATGCGCTACGACGCCGTTTTTCACTTCGATCAGGATGCCGCCACGCTGACGCTGGCCTTGGCCAACATCCGCAACTACTTCGACGGGCTGGCCGAGGTGTCCTTCACGGCGGTGCTCCTCGTCAACGGTCCCGGCATCACCTGTATGGGGAAAACATCCCCCCAGGCCGGCCCTATCCAGGCGTTAGCCGATCGGGGGCTCTCCGTGCGCGTCTGCCAAAACGCCATGCGCAGCTTCAACCTGACGCCGGAGTGGCTGCACCCTGCCTGCCGGATCGTCCCGGCCGGCGTCATCGAACTCGTCCGACTCGAACGCGCCGGCTTCGCCTATATCAAACCCTAGGCTGCCGGCCGCAAACACCAAAAGCCCGCCAGGGCAAAACCCCGGCGGGCGGAAAAAGGTGTTCACCGAGCAAAGAGGCTAGGCCTTTTTGCTCTTATTGATGGCAACGGACAGGCGCGAAACGTTGCGGGCAGCGGTCTTCCAATGGATGACCTTCTTCGAAGCCGCCTTGTCCAAGGCCTTGGTCGCGACGAGCAGAGCCGACTCGGCGGCAGCGGTATCCCCGCTGGCCAAAGCAGCGCGCACATCCTTGATGACATTGCGCACGCGGGTCTTGACCGCCCGGTTGCGAGCCCGGGCCAAAAGGCTTTGTCGATGCCGTTTCAGGGCGGATTTATGATTGGCCAAGGATCGTTCCTCCGTGTAATGTTCGCTAAAGCAGATTTATTTATCGTTCCTGTAAACGCTTGTCAAACAAAAAACGCATTCGCCTGCGCGTCTCCGGCACCCGGAAGGCTCCCGTCCGGTCCCCATGGAAAGGAAATTCCTTCCCCCTGGACGGGGCCGAGGCGCAGGGCCGGCGGCATGGTCGCGCGGTCTCCCCGCTTAGACCTGCAACGCCGCGAAATCCGCCACCCGACCGAGCCGGGTGACCAGGGCCTGCAGCAGGTTCAAGCGGTTCAGCCGCACCTCCATGGCCTCGCACATGACCATGACGTTGTCGAAAAAGGCATCGACCGTGGGCCGCAGTTCATGGAGCAGATCGAGCACGGCGGCGTACTGCCCGGCCGCGAACAGCTCGTCAAAACGCGGGAACACATCGGCGCAGGCGGCGGCCAGGTCCTTCTCGGCCGGCTCGGCCAGAAGGTCGGTCTTGACCACGCCGGTGAGCGGCTGCCCGGCGCTGGCGCCCTGCTTGCGGATGATATTGGCCGCCCGCTTGAAGGTCAGCACGGCCTGGTCGAAATCGGGTTGGGCGGCAAACGCGGCCAAGGCATCGATCCGGGAGGCCAGGGCCGCCACGTCGTCAAAGGAAGCGCCGATCGCCGCCTCCACCACCAGGGTGTCGTAGCCCCGGCCGGTGAAGTAGGCCCGCAGGCGCTGGCCGAAGAAATCCAGCAGCCGAGCCAGGACCCGCGTGCGATCCACCTTGAATTTCAGGTCGCCGTAACCGTCGATGGCCGCCTGAAAAAGCTCCATCAGGTTGAAGCGCAGGCCGTGTTCGATGATGGTGCGGCAGATGCCGAGAGCCGCCCGGCGCAAGGCGTAGGGATCGGCCGCGCCGGTGGGGGCCATGTCCATGCCGAAACAGCCGGCCAGGGTATCGGCCTTGTCGGCAATGGCCACAATGGCACCGGACAGACTGGCCGGCACCGGACTCTCCGGGCCCAGCGGCAGGTACTGCTCGGCAACGGCCTGGGCCACCGCCGCGGACTTACCCTTGCGGCGGCTGTAGATGCCCCCCATGATGCCTTGCAGTTCGGCGAATTCGCCGACCATCTCCGAGACGAGGTCGACCTTGGCCAAACCGCCGGCCTGGGAGGCCTCCAGCATGACCTCGGGCTGTCCGGCCTGCTCGGCCACCAGCCCGCAGAGGCGTTCCAGGCGCCGGGACTTGTCCCGCACGCTGCCGAGTCCGGCCAGGAAAATGACGTTCTCGAGCTTGGCCAGCCAACTTTCGAGATCGGCATCCAGGTCGGCTTCCCAGAAGAAGCGGGCGTCCTCCAGCCGGGCGGTCAGCACCCGCTGCCAACCGCGGCGCACGAGCTCCACGTCCACCGGCTCCAGGCCGAGGGTCGTCAGAAAGCACGGCAGCAGCGTACCTTGGACGTCCTCAACGGCGAAGCTCTTCTGATGCGTCTCCATGCTGGTGATGAGCACCTCACGCGGCACGGCCAGGAATTTCTGGTCGAAACGGCCGAGGATGACCACCGGATATTCGCTCAGGCCCGTGACCTCGCGCAACAGGGAAGGATTGATGACGGCCGAGCCCCCAGCCTCCCGGGCGAGCCGTTCGGCTTGACCGCGCACCATGGCTTCGCGTTCCCGCGCATCCAGGACGACCTTGCCCCGCTCCCGGAGGATGGTGAAATACTCCGGCGCGGTCGGAATCTCGAAGGGCCCCGGGCCCATGATGCGATGGCCGCAGGTGGTGCGGCCGGAGACGATACCGTCGAGTTCGAAGGGCACGACCTCGTTCTCGAGCAAGGCCAGAAACCAGTGAATCGGGCGACCGAAGGCAAAGTCGCCCGAGCCCCAGCGCATGCGCTTCGGGAAGGAGAGCTTGCGCACGGCTTCCTTGCAGATTTCAGGCAGCAGCGCGATGGCGTTTTCGCCGCCGGTGGTCTTGCGCAGGGCCAAATAGCGGCCTTTGGCCGTCTCCTGGACGAACACGTCGGCGACGTCCGCGCCCTGCCCTTTGGCAAAGCCGATGGCCGCCGGCGTGGGCGCACCCGAGGCGTCGAAGCCCACCTTTTCGGGCGGACCGGTGACCACTTCCTCTTCCCGACGCGAAACCGGGGCCAAATCGGGAATGCTGGCCACCAGCCGGCGCGGCGTGGCAAAGGCGGCCACCTGGCCGCAGTCGATCTTGGCCTGGCCCAGCGCCTCGGTAAACAGCGTTTGGATCTCCGTGGTCAACCCGGCCAAAAATCGGGCGGGCATCTCCTCAAAACCGATCTCGAACAGAAAATGGGGCATGGGAACAGATCCTTTTAGTCAGTGGCGGGCATGAGGGGATAGCCGAGTTCCTTGCGCTGAGCGGCATACAACCGGGCCAGACTGGAGGCCAGGTTGCGCACCCGGCCGATATACCCCGTCCGTTCGGTGATGGAGATGGCGCCGCGTGCTTCCAGCATGTTGAAGGCGTGGGAGCACTTGAGGCAATAGTCGTAGGCCGGCCAGGGCAACCCCAACTCGCACAGCCGCTTGCATTCCCGCTCGCAGGCGTTGAAATGCTGCAACAGCATGGCGGCGTCGGATTCCTCGAAATTGTACTTGGAATGCTCGTATTCGCTGCGCTGGTAGATTTGGCCGTAGGTCACGTCCTTGTTCCAGGCCAAGTCGTAGACCGTATCCTTTTGCTGGAGGTACATGCTGATGCGTTCCAGGCCGTAGGTGATTTCCACGGCAACCGGCGACAGATCAAGCCCTCCCACCTGCTGAAAATAGGTGAACTGGGTCACTTCCATGCCATCGAGCCAGACTTCCCAGCCCAGGCCCCAGGCGCCCAGGGTCGGGGATTCCCAGTCATCCTCGACGAAACGAATGTCGTGCTCGTTGGCCGAAAAACCGATGGCGGCCAAGCTCTCCAGGTAAATATCCTGAATGTTGTCCGGCGACGGCTTGAGGATCACCTGAAACTGGAAATAATGCTGCAACCGGTTGGGATTTTCGCCGTAACGGCCGTCGGTCGGGCGCCTGGACGGCTGGGGATAGGCGGCCTTCCAGGGTTCGGGGCCGATCACCCGAAAAAAGGTGGCCGGATTGAAGGTGCCCGCGCCCACCTCGCTGTCGTATGGCTGAACCACCAGGCAGCCGGCGGAAGCCCAGAATTTTTGCAAGGTCAAAATGACATCCTGAAAATACATGCTCGCTCCCGTTTCGTGATATGGACGTCCTGCAGTCGGTTATCAGGCCCGGACAAAGCAGCCCTGCTCCCAGGCCAACCCCAAATGATAGCGCACCAGCAGGTCGACCGTCCGGGAAAATTCGCGCCCGGCCGCCGGACTTGGCCGGCACACCGCCCAATCGCCGGGGCGACCGGCGATGGCCAGCCGCATGAGAGCCAGGGCCCCGGGCCCGAGGTGCTGCCGCACGCCGGGTGAGGCGTCCCGGCACTGCCGGCAAAAAAATTTCCCCTGCTCCACCAGGCAGACCGCACCCTCCGGCCCGAGAGGCGCGCCACAGGCCGCGCAGTGATCCCACACCGGCAGCATGCCCTGGACAAACGTCATCCGCGCCCGAAAGAGCACAGGAAACAGCACCGAAGGCGGCGCCTCGGCCTCCAAGGCTGCCAGCAATTCCCGCAACAAGCCGTAGGCCTCGGCCGCCCCCTGGGTCCCAACCTGCACGGCCTCGAAAAACTTCAGACAATTGACGGCCATACCCAACCGGGCCGCGTCCTGACGCAAACGATGCGGCGCATCCAACAGCACCGCCTCGGTCAGGCAATGATACCCCCGGCGCTCCGAGCAGCGCACCTTAAACCGCACATGATTGAAGGAATCAAGGCAGCCCGGGAAACGGCGGCGACTTTTCAAACCGCCAAAGGCAAATGCCGTATACATCCCCCGGACCGGAGAAAAGAGCCGCACCCAGGCGTCGATTTCCCGAAAACGGCCAACCCGGAGCACCAGCGCCTTTTCGGAAAATTCCATGGTTATGCCTCGCGCCCAGTACCCTGCAACGCAGGAACGCTTCCCGCCTTGGCCAACCGCCCGCTACGGAAAACGGATCGTCCTGGACTCACCCCTCTCCGTAGTTACCGGCGTCTCCTTGCCGTCGTAGTGAAAGACCACGCTACTCGGATTCCCGAGTTTGACTTCAATCATCGCGTTGAAGGGCACCGTCAGACTCTGCCCCTTCTTGATATAGACTTCCTTGGACGGCCCGGCATCCGGCATCAAAATGACCCAACTGCCGTCCTTCCCGAAAATTTCCAATTTTTTTTCGCCCCCCACAGGTGCCGCCGCGTCCGCCTTTACCGGGGCAGATGCCTGTTCCTGGGCCGGCGCCTTTCCCGAAGTTTCCGGCGTACCGGAGGTCTCCGGCGCGGCCGCGCCTTCGTCCTTCCGACCAAGGAATTTCAACGTCTTCACGGAGCCCTTGGAGGCGTGCAACGGATAGAGCTTGCCGTCGAAATGGATTTCCACAGCCCCGGCATTGCCCAGGCGCACGAGCAGATAATTGGAAAACCGGCCGATAAAGGAATCGCCCGCCTCCAGCATCGTGTCACGCATGGTGCCGCCATCGGCCCCGGCCTGAATCCAGCAACGGCCACTGGACGTGATCGTCACTTCGTGGGGACCGTGCGTGCCGACGGTAAACTGCTTCCCGGGCGGCGCCGGGGGGGCGGGCGGCGCGGGCGGCGTCTGCGCCTGAGCGGCATTGCCGCTCAGGGCGATGTCCTGGGTCGCCCGGTCTTCCGGCGTCGGTTCGTTGGCGGCTGACGTCGCGACGGCCGGCTGTGGCTGCGAGGCAGCCGGCTGGGACGTCGCTTCCGGTGCCGCCGACTGCGCAGGGGAAACGGTCGGTGCCGTCGGTGCGGCGGACTGCGGCGCGGCAGTCTGTGCCGTCGGGGACGTGGCCGCCGGAGCCGGCTGCGTGTTCTCCGCCTGCGGCGTCGGCGCGGGCTCCGCCACCGGGGCCGCAGGAGCCGACTGGGACGTCGCGACCGGCGGCGAGGCCTGGCTCGTCACAGGTTCCGCCGGTTGCTCCGTTTTCGGCGCACTCCCGAACAGTCCGTGGACCAACCACACGCCGGCAACGACCAACACCACCAGGGCGACGGCCAGCGCGACTCGCTTGATGCGTAACGTCGTCGCCCGCCCGGAGGCCCCAGCCGCATCGTCCTCGGGAATCTCCTCCAACAAGGAGACGTGCTGCAGCGGTGCTTCCTCGTGCGTATATATCTGGGACAGACTATCGAGGAATTCCTCGTTGTCTATTCCCAACAGTCTGGCATAATTGCGGATAAACCCCTTGGCATAGACCGGATGGGGCAACCGCGCCTCATCGCCTTCCTCGATAGCAGCAAGGCAACTCTTCGAAATTTTTATCTTGTCGGATATTTCTTCAAGCGAGAGTCCCCGGCGCTCCCGTTCCTCGCGCAACAGAGACCCTAAATTGCGCAAATCCATACGAACAACTCCTCCGAATCCATCCCACCGGAGAAGTATTCCCCAGTGGCACGGCAGGGATAGCTCTTACAGCTTCACCTCAAGCACCGCTTTGGACCGTAGATTGTCGATATATTCCTGGAAAAATTTTTCAAACTTCTGCTTGTACAGTATTTCCTGAATCTGTTGCTTGGCGCTCTCGAAGGAAGGGTCGCCACCCTCCGTGCCCGTCTTGGCCGGAGCGGCCGGTTTCGGAGCGGGCGCCGGCTGATTGTTGGCACGCATCGTCAACAACACCGCCTTGCCGTCGAGCATGACCGGCTGAGTGACCTGCCCGGCCGGAACGGCGGACAGGGCCTCGCGCAAAGGCGGCGCCAAATCCTTCAGCTGCACGTCGCCCAAATTGCCTCCCCGGTCCCGGCCGGGACCGATGGAATAGCGCTTTGCCGCGTCGGCGAACGTCAGAGCGCCCGATGCGATCTTGGCCCGCAAGGCCTCGGCGTCCTTCTTGGTCGGCACCATGATAAAACCGATCTTGCCGAGGACTGCCGGACCGGCAAGGGAGCGCTGCGTCGGCAAGTTGCCCTTGTTGTGTTCGTAAAAATCACGGACTTCCTCGTCGGTGACATGAACCTTGCGATGCACCATGTAGCCGACAAGACGCTTTTTGATGGTATCTTTGCGCAGCTTGTCACGGAATTGCTTCAAGGTCATGCCTTCTTTCGCCAATTCCAGTTCCAACTGCCGCTGCGTCAGATTGTTCTTCTTCTTGATTTCATTGATCTGCGTATCAAGCTCCGTCTCCGAAACGGTAACCTTCAGATGGGCAGCTTGCTGTTCAAGAAGAATATCATTGATCATATTGTCGAGAACTTGGCGTTGCAGCTCGGCATAGCGAGGATCATCCGGCTTGAACGTCACACCCTGCGTACGCTGCATCAACTCGCTCACCTGCGCGTTGACATCAAACAGGGTAATGAGTTTGCCATTGACCACCGCCACCACGCGATCCACGAGTTGGGCGGCCTGGGACGGCAACGCGAGCAAGACAAGACAACAGACGATAACGAGCAATTTTGGCAGACGAGCCAAGAGTGACCTCCATGTCCCCACGTGTGCGGAAGCGCTGCCCGATGTGGAGCATCCCCGCCTTGGCAGGAGATTCGCCCGGGCGCCACAAGACGCGCCCCAAGCGTTCGGCAGGCTCGGCCTGCCGCTTCCCCGCCAAAACGCCAACCACCCTCCTGGCTGGCGCAATCGCACTTTTGGGGCCTATAAACTTTTTTACCCCCCCAGGCAATCGCAGGAGGACGCCCCTCCGGCAAAATCTTAGGGGAATTCCAGGGTCCGGCTCTCTTTTTTCTTCACTTCCACCGTTTTCTCCTGCCCCCGGAAGCGATAGGTCACCTCGCTCGGACTGCCGAGGCGGACGGACAGGTGTTTCGCAAACGGCACGCGAAAGGGTTTGCCCGGCTTGAGATACATCCGCTCCTGCGCCTGTGCGTCTGCCGTATAGAGTATCCAGCTCGCCTTGACGGCGGCAAATTCCACTTCCTGTCCGGCTTTGGCGGCATCCGCCGGCGGCGGAGCGGCCGCCGTCGGTGACGCGGTGTCAGTCGTCTTGTCCGCCGGGTCTTCCGCGCCGGTTGGCGCGTCGGCTGCGGCAGGTGTCGCCACCGGAACCGCCGCAGGCGCGGCCGCCTCGGCCTTCTCCGTCGGGACTTGGGTCTCCGGCGCGGCGGCAAGCGGCGCGACCGGAGGCTTCCCGGCTTCGTTTGGCGCGGCCTGACCGGAGGCGTCTTCCGGCCGCGCCGCCGGCGGCGTTTCGGCCGTTTGGGCTACGGCCTGCGCTTCCTGGCGAGGCACGGTTTCGCCTGCCGCGACCGGCTTGGCAGCCGTCGCCACTGCCGAGGGCGACTCCGCGGCCGCTTCCGCGGCGGGCCGGTCTTCCTGGTGCGTGGTCAGAAGGGCCGTGTTGACCCGAATCGTGGCCTTGGCCAACGCCTTGGCCAACCAGGCCTCAAAGGCCTGCTCCCGTTTCTCGGCGGAAAGGAGCGCCTCGACCTGGGCATAGGCCTTGGCCGGTTCGAGCACGGTCTCCCCGTGCCGTTGCAGCACGACGAGGGCCATGCGGCCGCCGCCATCGGACAGGATCGACGAGGCCCCGCCGGGTTTGACCCCGCGAAGCGCCGCCTGCCAGGTCTTCGGCATGTTGGCCTCGGGCACGGTCAGCGCCTCGACGGTCACGCCGGTGGCTCGCGTCAGGTCCTGGCGTTGCCCGGAAGCGGCAAAGGCGGCCAGGGCAGCCTGCAACGGACCGGCCTCGCCGCTGCGCACAAGCAAAAGTTCCACCCGAGGCGGCGTGGTGAACGCGTCCATGTGGTTCTTGTAGTAGGCAGCGGCCTCGGACACGTTGACCCAGATATTCGGCCCCAGGACCTTTTGGGCGAACTTTTCCACCGTCAGCCGGTCACGAAGCGCCTCACGCCACCGCTGGAGGTCGATATGCTCCTCCAGGAGCATATGGGCGAAGGTGTCCCCGGGGTAATCGGCCCTGACCGTCGCCTCGGCCGCCGCCAGTTCCGCGTCGGTCACGGCCAAATCGCGACGGGCCAATTCCTGGCCGGCCAAACGGGCCACGATCATCTCGGCCAGGATCGCACCGTATTCGGCACGCAGGCGTTCCACGGCGGGATTGGCCACCGCCGGCAGCCCGAGCCGGGCGAGATCGTGACGCGCCTCCAAGGTGGCCACGGTGAGCGGCTCACCATTGACCGTCGCGGCTACGCCGGGCGCATTCGCGTTACGGCCGCAGCCGACAAGGAGCGCCAACACGGCCGCCCCCCAGCCCATCCAGGCGAACGCCCGTTTCATCCGGTCTTCTCCTCCTCGCCCAGGGCGGCCAATTCGCGCGCCCAGACATCCATGGCCTGGGGCAAGGGCACCTGCTGGTCCAGGGGCAACGCCAGCCGCCCAGGCGGCAGCAAGCGGACGCCGTCGCCATGGTTGGTCACAAAGGCCACCAACCGCTCGGGCGAAACCGCTGCGCCCTCGGCCTCGAAGGAAACCACCAGCCGGTTGGGAGCGATTTCGGCCTTGTTGGCCCCGAGTCTGGCCAAAATCTGCTTGATGACCAAGGCGGCCCGAAAATTCTCCACTTCCGGAGGCGGCGGACCGAAACGGTCGCGCATCTCGGCCATGCGTTCGGCCAGGCCGTCCTCGGTGCGGGCCGTGGACAAGGCCTTGTACAGCCGCAGCCGGTCGGAGGCCTCGGGCACGTAGCGTTCGGGAATGCGGGCATCCACGCCGAGCACCAGCTCCGGCTCCATGTGCTCCCGGACCGGCTCGCCCTTGAGACGGCGCACCTCGTCGGCCAGCATCTCCAAGAACATATCCAGACCAATGCGGGCGATGTGTCCGGATTGGGCCTCGCCCAGGATATTGCCCGCACCGCGCAGGCGCAAATCCTCCATGGCCACCTGGAAGCCCGCGCCCAGGTAATCCATGTCGAGGATGACCCGCAGCCGTTTGCGGGCCAGATCCGGCGTCTTTTCCAGATTCGGCACCACGAAGTAGGCATAAGCCTGGCGGGACGACCGCCCCACCCGGCCGCGCAGCTGATAGAGCTGGCCCAGGCCGAACATGTGGGCGTTGTCCACGACCAGGGTGTTGGCGCGCGGGAAATCCAGGCCGGACTCGATAATGGACGTGCATACCAGGATGTCGGTCTCGCCGTGCCAGAAGGCGCGCATGGCCTCCTCCAGGGCGGACTCGGACATCTGGCCGTGGGCCATGCCGACCTTGGCGCCGGGGGCCAGCGTCTTGACGAAGGCTGTCACCTCCTCCAGGCCCTGCACCCGGTTGCTCACCCAAAAGACCTGTCCCTGACGCTCCAACTCCCGGCGCAGCACCTCGCGCAAGAAGTTCGGGTCGCGCTCGACCAGCGCCGTCTCCACGGCCTTGCGATCGGGCGGCGGCGTCTCGATGACCGAAAGGCCCCGCACCCCGGACAGCGACAATTGCAGCGTACGCGGAATGGGCGTGGCCGTCAGCGTCAAGGCGTCGATATTCTTCTTGAAGGCCTTGAGGCGTTCCTTGTGCTTGACGCCGAAGCGCTGCTCCTCGTCCAGGATGAGCAACCCGAGATTGGGGATGGTCACATCCTTCGAGAGGATGCGGTGCGTACCGATCAGGATGTCCACCTCGCCCCGGGCAACGGACTCCAGCACCAGCTTGCGCCGTTTGGGCGAAACGAACCGCGAAAGCATTTCCACCCGTACCGGAAAGCCTTCCAACCGCGACGAAAAATTCTGGTAGTGTTGCTCGGCCAAGACGGTGGTCGGACAGAGCATGGCGACCTGCTTGCCGTCGAGCACGGCCCGGAAGGCCGCCCGCAGGGCCACTTCGGTCTTGCCGAAACCGACATCGCCGCAGACCAGCCGGTCCATGGGCTCGGGACGCTCCATGTCGGCCAGCACCTCCGCGATGGCCCGCTCCTGATCCGGCGTCTCCTCGAACCCGAAGGTGGCCTCAAATTCCAAATAGAGTTCGTTGATGGGGCCGTAGGCGTAGCCCTTGGCCACCTGGCGATAGGCGTACATCTCCACCAGGTCGGCGGCGATACGCTCGATGGCCCTTTTCGCCCGCTCGCGCACCGACTTCCAGCGAGTGCCGCCGAGTCTGTCGAGAGGCGGTGCGATGCCCTCCGGGCCCTTGTAGCGCTGGAGCAGGCCCAGCCGGTCGGCCGGCAGATAGAGTTTGTCCTCGTCCGCGAAGACCAGCAGCAGATAGTCCCCGCCCACGGCGTCCACGGTCATCCGGGCCAGCCCCGAAAAGGAACAGACACCGTAGTCCCGGTGCACGACCAGATCGCCCGGCCGGATATCGTCGAAGTTGGTGAGCCCCTTGAAGTCCTTGGTGGCCCGCTCCCGTTCGGTCCGCCCCCCCTCCGGGTGCAGGACGTCCTCGGCCAGGATGCGGGTCTCGCGCCAACCAAGCTCCATGCCGTGGCGAAGCGGCGAAACCAGGGCGAACACCCCGGCGACGCCCGGTGCGTAGTCGGTGCGGATGGCCAAGCCCTCGGGGGTGATCATCTGCAAGAATTTGCGCCGGGAACGCTCGCCGTGAAAGGACAGGATAGTTTGCCCGGGCTGGCGGCTCCATTCGGCCAGGGAAGCGGTGAGCGTGGTCCAGGGACGCTTGTCGGAACCGGGCTTCCAGAACAGATCGCCAAACCGCTCGATGGCTTTTTCCGGCAGGTCCGGGCCATGCCGGCCCCGGCCCATGACCAGGTCCTCGAACAGGACGCGGCGCCCGGACACCAAGGCCTTGCGGGCCATGTTCCCCGGCCACAGCACCCGGGCGGTCGGCCAGGGGAAGCCGCGCTCCTTGGCCTCGGCCTCGAAAAACTGCCGCCAACCGTATTCCACCTCGTCCAGGCGTTCCCGCACCCGGGTGGGATCGGCCACGATCCAGGCCGCGTTTTCCGGGAACCAGTCCGACAGTTCCACCGGCCGTTCATAGTAAAGGCCCGGCCAAATGGCGCCGTCCCGGGCCAAAAGCGTCTCCTCCAGGACCTGCTTGGCCCCCCGATGCAGTTCGCCCGTGCCGGCAATAGCCGTCCACATGGCCTTGGCCTCGGCCATGAACTGTTCCGACAGGACGGCCGGCGCCGCCGGCAGGATGGTGACCTCGGACAGCTCGGCCAGCGAGCGCTGGGAGGCCGGATCGAAGCGCCGGGCCGCCTCCACCACGTCGCCGAAGAATTCCAGGCGCAACGGGCTGTCGTAACCGGAAGGATAGATGTCGAGGATATCGCCGCGTGCCGTGAACTCCCCGGGATTCGTCACCATGGGGGTCCGCTTGTAGCCCCAGAGCACGGCCTGTTCGGCGATGAGGTCCCGGGGCAGTTCCTCGCCCACGGTCACGTTGAGGACGTTGCCTTCCAAGGCCGCCCGGGGCGGCCACTTGGGCAGCAGGTTGTCGGCGGAGACCAATAAGATGCGCGGCCGCACGCCCATGGCCGCAAAGGCCAGGAACGCCAACCGCCTGGCCCAGAAGGTGTGGCTGGCCTTGCCTGGCCCATAGGACGGCAGGGCCATGAACGGGGCCCCCCAGAGCGAATTGGGCGCGGCCGGCGTCAGCAGTTCCAGCAGGGCGGCGATCCGGTTCAGTTCATTGATGCCCGGCGCCACCACCACGGCGGACTGACCGCGGGCCAGCGCTTCGACGGCCAAAAAGGCCAGCGTGGCCGGACCGCTTTTATAGACACTGATAGACTCGGGGCTGTCGAGGAGTGCAGCAAGGGGAGAAGTGCGGGACAAGGCTTTGCCTCATGGGGGAAATCCGGATTGGCTCGCCACTCCCAGCGCCCAGCGCCAGCGTGACACGCCCCGGTACGGACCGGCCAGAATCGTGCACTTGTGGCCGGGGAGAGGACGCCTACCACGGCGTCCCCCGCGTTCCCTCCGAAAACAGAGAACACCTGTCCCACCCGAAAGCGGCAACAGGTCGTCTTTCCGTCCTCTCGACGGGACCCCGGCCCCGAAGCGCGGCGCCGGTCGCGCCGCGCCTCAGGAAGACCGTCAGAAGGAACCGAGCATGTCTTGTTCTTCGCCGGACAGCAGCTTGTTGAGATCGAGGAGGATAAGCAACCGATCCTCGAGCTTGCCCACGCCGCTGATGTATTCGGATTCGAGGCCGGACACGACCGGTGGTGGCGGTTCCACCGTACTGGCCGGTATGCGAAGGACCTCGGAGACCGAATCGACCACAAACCCCACAATCATGTTGTTGATTTCAATGACGATGATCCTGGTGTGCTTGTCGTGATCCCGTGTGGACAGGCCAAAGCGCTTACGCAAATCGATGATAGGAATGACCTTGCCCCGCAGATTGATCACGCCCTCGACGAAATCCGGGGCGCGTGGGACCTTGGTGATATCCATCATGCGGATGATTTCCTGCACGCTTAAGATATCGACACCGAATTCTTCTTCGCCGATACTGAAGGTGACGAGTTGGAGCAGTTCGGCGTCCTGCTTCTTGAGGGTTTCCTCCATGCGGCTAGCTCCCGTTTGAGGTGTGGACCGCGCAGGCGGTAAACGCGTCCCTCTGTAGTTCTATCCATTTCCACCCGCCGAGGGCAAGTGCGAGATGGAGAAAAAACACACTAATCATTCGAAAGGGTCTTGGTTTGCTCTTCCGGCGTCATGCTCCAGACCGGGAACCCGTCCTTGGTCCGACGGACCTTGAGCTGACTGCCGTCGTCCTTTTTGACCTTGACGGCCAGCATGATATCCTGATCGTCCATGTCGACCCAGGCCCCGACGACCTTGACCTGGTCCCCGACCTTCAGACCGATGGACGCGAGGTCCACGGCATCCGCCGGGCCGAGGTGCACGGTCTCCAAGCCCTTGTCCTTCTTGTCCTCGACCTGGATGCCGATCCCGGGAGCCATACCCGGCAACGGCGTTATATGCAAAATTTTGGTCACCCGTCCCTTGAAGGAATCGGATTCCTTGGGGTCGTAGAGCTTGTCATAGGCGCTTCCATGCTCCCACCCCTGGATATTCGGGGCATCCTTGGAACCGGCCCCCGCCTGTGCGACCAACGCCACCAGCATGACAACCGACAGCGACACACACCCCAGGAAACGCTGCGTCATCTTTCGTCCTCCCCCCACTTCCGGAGCGGCAACATCCGGCGATTCTCTCGAGCCGCGATACGGCCAGAGACAGCCGCCGTCAATACGCAAACTGCCCGTCATCGTAGAGCGTTATGTCCCTACCGTCGGCCAAGTGGGCCTGGACGCGCTTGGGTTCGGTATTGACCAGGTCCCAGTGGAGCGCGGAATCGTTAAAACCCAATTCGTCCTTGCGGGCGGGGGACAGCTCGCGCGGGTCGCCGTTATAGGTATCGGAGTAGGAACTGCCCACGGCCACGTGGCAATTGCCGTTTTCCCCACCGAAATTCTCATCAAACAAGGTGTTGGCCATAAACCGACGAATCCGGGAGAACCGCCGGTCGGTCAAGGAGAATTCGCCCAGGCGCGCAGCGCCCGCATCCATGGCCAGTTGCTTGCGGGCGAAATCCTCGCCCTGCTCGGCCGTAATCTCCGTCACCCGGCCGTCCTCGAAGGTCAGCCGCACGCCCTGGATGCGATTGCCGCTGCGATAGGACGGCTGATCGGCGAAATACCGCCCGCGCGTGCCGCGCCAGTCCGGGGAGGTAAAAATCTCGAAGCTCGGAATATTGTGGCCGGACAGGCCGAGCCAACGACGGTTGGCGCCCGGGGTCACATGCAGGTCCACGTGCGCGGATTCGATGTGCAGGGAAACGATCGGCAGGGCATTGAGCCAGGCCCGGATGGCGTTGACCTCATCGTACAGTTTGCGCCACACGGACACCGGATCGGGCTCGCGCAAAAAGCAGGCGTCGGCCACCTGGGAGGCATACTCCCGGCTGGTCATGCCGGCCTGTTTGGCCAGCTCGGCCGTGGGGAACAGGCACAGCGTCCAGCCGAAATCCCCGGCCTCCTCCCGGCGCACCAGGATGTCGCGCAGGGGCTTTCTGGCCACGGCGGCCGTGGCAATGCGCTTGGCGTCGATGCCGCTCAAATGGGTGAGACTGTCCGGGGCCAGCACGTGCATGGCGCCATGCAGATGCTCATGCAGCACGTCCTGGCCCGGGGCCTGGAAAATCAACTGGGCCGCATCGGCCTGCCGGAAAAAGGCGGTCTCCATAGGCGTGGTCAAGGTCAGCCGCGGCACGGGATTGAGGCCCCGGGCCAAAAGCTTGGCGTAAACGGCCTCGGCCAACCGCAAGGCCGGCAGCTCGAACTGCACAAGGATCACATCGCCGGGAGCATAGGGCCGCACCCGCGACGTGGCCAGTCCCCACAGCAGCACATCGGCGTATTTCTCGATTTGGACTCGCGACAGCACAGTAAGTGTCCTTTTCCGCTTCCCATAGCGCCAAACCAACGGAAGCGGCAAGAAGCAGGCCGGCGCACCGACCGCCTGAAATCGTCCGGTCAGGCCAACAGATCAAAGGTGCTAAACCGCATGGACAGGCCGGCCCGCCCCTGGGTAGCCGAACGCAATTCCGTCGAAAAGCCGAACATCCGGCGCAAGGCGGCCTTGGCGGTAATCGTCTTGTGCCCGCCCCGGTCCACCATGTTTTCGACCTTGGCGCCCTTGGACCCGAGCAGCCCCACCACGTCGCCCACAAAGGCGTCAGGCACGCCGATCTCCAGCTCCATGATGGGTTCGAGCAAGGCCGGCCGGGCCTTGGCCAAAGCGGCCTTCAGGGCCAGACTGGCGGCCATGCGGCACCCCACGGCCGTGGTCGTCTTGCCCTCCATGGGGAAAAGTCCCGTCACCCGCACCCGCACGTCCTGCACCGGATAGCCCTTCAGGGGCCCACTTTGCAGGCCGTCCTCCAAGCCTTCGGCCATGGCCTGCCGCCAGTCGGCCGCACAGGTCGTGCTGTCGATGGCGAAACCGACGTCCAGGCCGGTCGCCCGGGGAAGCGGCGACACCGTCACGGCCACCTTGCCGTAATGTTCCCGCTCGCCCAGTTCCCGATCGAATTCGCCGTCGCCGGAGCCCTCGGCCGTCACCGTTTCCTGATAGACGACCTGCGGCTTGCCCACCCGTGGCGACACGCCGAATTCCCGGCGGATCCGCTCCAGCACCACATCCAGATGCAGCTCCCCCATGCCCGACAGGATCAGCTGATCCGTCTCCGGATCCGTCTCCAGGGACAAGGTGGGATCCTCCTGCAAAAGCTTGTCGAGGACCTCTTTGAGGCGATCGGACTCCTCGGCGTTGCGCGGCTCCAGGGCCAGGCTGATAACGGGTTTATACCCGGCGATGGATTCGAGCAAAATGGGATTGTCCCGGCGGCATAGCGTGTCCCCGGTCGACGCGAAACGCAGCCCGGCCACGGCCACGATTTCACCGGGGCCGGCGGATTCGATCTTCTCCCGATGGCTGGCGTGGAGCGTAAACAACCTAGCCGGCCGCTCCACCTGCTGCCGGGTGGCGTTATAGACATCCGCGCCGATTGCCAGCGTGCCGGAATAGACCCGGGCAAAGACCTGACGGCGGCCGGTCTCCATGCTGACCTTGAAAACCAGGGCGGCCAGCGGCGCGGCCGGATCGGGCTCGAAGTGCCTGGGTTCCTTGCTCTCCGGATCGATGCCGGCGACCGCGCCCCGATCCAGGGGAGAGGGCAAAAACGCCAACACACCGTCGAGCAGCGGCTGGACGCCGATATTTTTCAGCGCCGAAGCGGCATAGACCGGCACGACCTCATGGGCCAGCGTGGCGGCCCGCAGGCCGGCGAGCAACCGGTCCCGATCCGCGGGCTCCCCGGAAAGATACGCCTCCATGAGCACCTCGTCGTGCTCACAGGCCGCTTCCACCAATTTTTCCCGCCACGGCGCGGCCATGTCCGCCTCGGACGGACTGAGGGGACGGCGTTCGACGACCTCGCCCTGGCTGGCCTGATCGAAATCCAACCGCTCCATAGCCAGCAGGTCGATCAAGCCGGCAAAATCCGCGCCCTGGCCCACGGGAATGGTCACGGCCACCGGATTGGCGGCCAATTTTTCCCGCATGGCGGTCAGCACGCCCTCGAAATCCGCGCCCAGCCGGTCGAGCTTGTTGACGCAGGCCAGCTTGGGGACCCCGTAGGCCACGGATTGGCGCCAGACCGTCTCGGACTGGGGCTCCACCCCGGCCACGGCGCAGAAGACGCCCACAGCGCCGTCCAGCACCCGAAGCGAACGCTCCACCTCGATGGTAAAATCGACGTGGCCCGGGGTATCGATGATATTGATGCGATGATCGCGCCAGGAGCACGTGGTGCAGGCCGACGTGATGGTAATGCCGCGCTCCTGCTCCTCGGGCATGAAATCCATGGTGGCCGTGCCGTCGTGCACTTCGCCCATCCGATGGATCTTTCCCGTATAGTACAGAATGCGTTCGGTCAGCGTGGTCTTGCCGGCGTCGATATGGGCAATGATGCCAATATTGCGCAAACGAGCCAACGCATTTTTCCCGCTTCCCTTTCTGGCGCTCATAACGGTCTGCTCCGTGGCGACGGTTGGCCCCGGTCTGGGACCTACCAGACCGCCGGGGCGTGAAGGACGGAAGCTCGAAGACGCTTTCGGCGAAACGTCTCCGGCGTGATCCCGGGCCAAAGCCAGAACATCTCCCGCCCCGGACCGAGGGCCAGCGGTGCGACGCCAAGGGCCGCCTCCAGCATGTCCTCTCCCGTAAAAATGGCAGCATAGTCCAAGCCCGCCGCCGCGGCCAGTCCTCCGGAAGCGGCCAGAAACGGCGCAGCCTCGGGGCATGGCGCGTCATGGACGCAGATCGTGCGGTCAGGATGGGCAAAGGCCAAGGCGTCCCAGTCGAACGCCGCGCCCGATCCGGGGAAAACGCCAAGCCGGCCGGACGTACGGGCGGAAACGACCGCCGGGGCCGGAGCCGACCAGGCAGGCGCGGCAACGCCGTCGAGCAACACGACCACCCCGCTCCCCCGCTCCGCCAGGGCCGAGCCCAGGCCGGCAAAGGCGCGGACGCCGAGACGAAAAACCGCTTCCACGCCGCACAGTTCCAAGGTGGTGAGCAGCGGCTTCGGCCAGGCCCCACCTACGCGGACGGCCGCCACCTCGGGCACCCGGGCGCACAGGGCGGGCATCACTGCACCGGCCAGCCGGGCCGGCGAGGCAAAGGTCGGACCGCACACCACCAGGGCGAAGTCCACGGGACGCTCATCCCAGGCCAGGCACAAATCATGGCCGCACACGGTTTCCTGCCGCCGGCCGCGCGGCGCCGGCCCACCGCAGGCGGCGAACAACGCGGCCGCCCCGGTCTTGATCCAGGCCCGCTCACGATCGGCGACCCGGGCATAGGCGGCGGCAAACGCCGCATCGCCCACCCGGCCGCGCTCCATGGCCTCCGGCCAGGGACGGCTGCTGTCCGTGTTCGTGTTTTCTTTCGGCATAGGGAAAAAAAGACGGGGCGGTCAGCCGCCCCGTCTCGCTGTTTCGGTTAGAGCCAGCGTTTGGCCCAATTGCGCCAACTGCCCTGAATCTTCCGCCGTTCCTCTTCGGACACGGTCTTCTGGTATTCCAGATAGGAAACTTGCGAGCGCAACTTGGCGTATTCCAGGACCTCCTCGAGATCCTTAAAATTCTCAACGACATACATATAGCGTTTCCAAGCCGCCCCGTACTGATCGGTTCGCCAATAGAAATCGGCTATGAAAAGCTCATGCTCGGCCAAGCGCTTGCGGCAACGGCGAATGTATTCCACGGCCTCTTTGCCGTAATCGGTATCCGGGAAGGTCTGATGCAGCAGATAAAAGTACTGGAGCGCCTCCTGCAGGTTGCCCTGCGGCATGTCGATGGACTCGGAGCGCTTGAAGTTGGAGACGCCGATCTGATAGAGGACATAGGGAATTTCTTTGTTCCTCGGATGGACGGACTCGAATTCCTTGTAGGTTTCCGCAGCCAGCCCGTAGTCCTCGGTCAGGAAGTAGGCATCGCCCAAGGCGATGGTGCCCATAGGCGTATAAGGACTAAACGGATACCGATCCTTCAACTTGGTGAAGTAATCGATGGCATCGTAATACTGCTTTTGCGACATCGCCTCGCGGCCGGCCTCATAGAGTTCCTGGGCCGTGTCTTCAGGCGGCGGCAAAAAATAGTAGTCTATCAGGTTGGCACAGCCACTCAGGAGCAGCAGCAGGCAGCAAAGCGGCAGGAAACGGCGCAACAGCACATTCATGTTGGTAATCCTGGATAAAGCCCGACCGACGGCCGGGCGTCATACGACGGAAAGCGACGGTTCCAAAGGGAAGCGCTCTCCCGGCGTTTTGATGCGCGTCCTCTTACCAGATGGACCAGGGAGGCACAACGGAAAAAAGTGTGCCCGTTCCTCCTGTCGGAGCGGAGGTTCCGACACGGCCGGTCCCTCCCGTCATGAAACCCGCGATGCCAAATAGGCGTACGCCGATTGGGCGGCGACGGCGCCATCCCCCACCGCCGTGGCCACCTGGCGGCAATTTTTGGAGCGAATGTCCCCGGCGGCGAAGATGCCGTCGATATTCGTCCGCATGTCCTGATCCGTACAGATGAATCCCTGGGCGTCACGCGTCAGGGAAGCCGGATAAAACGCGCCCTGGGGCTCGAAGCCGACAAAAACGAACACGCCGTCCACATCCAGGTGGGTCACCCCGCCGGTAGCGACGTTTTCCACCTCGATCCCGGAGACGCCGGCTTGCCCGCCCGTAATGGCGCGCACCACCGACGACCGCAGAATCTCGATGACAGGGTCGCTCTCGCACTGATCGAGGTAACACTGTTGCCCGCGAAAAGCGTCACGCCGATGGATTAGGTAGAGCTTTTTGACAAGTCGTGACAGGTACAGCGATTCTTCCAGGGCGGAATTGCCGCCGCCGATGACGGCCACGGTTTGCCCCTTGAAAAAGTTGCCGTCGCACAACGCGCAGTAAGAGACGCCGCGGCCGAGGAATTCCTTTTCACCGGGGATGCCCACCCGTTTATAGCGGGCGCCGGAGCACAAGACCACGGCCTTGGCCTCGACGACGTCCTCGCCGATGGTCAGCCGATGGACGCCGTCGACGCTTTCCAGGGCGGAAACCTCGTCCCCGATCCGGTCCACCGCGTAGTGGTCCAGATGGGCGGCCATCGCATCGGCCAGTTTCCAGCCCTCAATGCCCTCGGGGAAGCCCGGATAATTCTCAATCAGATGCGTCATCAGCATCTGTCCGCCGGGCGACAGCTTCTCCACCATGGCCACGGACACTTCCGACCGGGCCAGATACAAGGCGGCCGTCATACCGGCCGGGCCTCCTCCGATCACGACGGCGTCATAGTGTCGCATGAACTACAGCGCCTTTTGGGTAAGCATTTCCTTGATGCTGCTCTTGGAGACGGCGCCGGTGATCTGTTCGATCACTTCGCCGCCCTTGAACAGGATCAGGGTGGGGATGGCCCGAATGCCATACCGACCGGGAGTGGCCGGATTCTCGTCCACGTTCATCTTGGCCACCTTGATCTGGCCGGTGTATTCGCCCGCCAACTCGTCAATGACCGGTCCCATGGCCCGACACGGTCCGCACCAGGGAGCCCAAAAATCCACCAAAACAGGCTGGTCGCTTTGCAGGACCTCGGCCTCGAAGTTTGCATCGGAAAGCTGGATGGCCATGCGTGCACTCCTTTTGGAGATTGCCGGCCGCCGTGGCGCGGCCGATTTTGTGCTTTATGTACGTCAGCGAAAAACGATTTCATTCCTCTGCCGGACGTAATCCGCAATCGTGTAAACCTATTGCGCTTCAGGCCTTCTGTCAACTGAGGGCGCTGCGGAACGCGGCCCGCTGCGGTAATCCCAGGGCACCTTCCGCCCTCGCGGGATGGCATCCAATGACAGGTCGTGGAAAAAACCGGCTTCGGCCAGCCGGCAGCCCGTGACCGCGATCATGGTGGCGTTGTCGGCGCACAGAGACGGTTCGGGCAAAAAGAGGGGCAGTCCGTGCCGGACGGCCACCTCGGCCAAGGTCTCCCGAATGCGGGCGTTGGCCGCCACCCCGCCGGCGGACATCAAGGCGACCGGACGTTCGGGCAGGTGTTCCAGCGCCCGCTCCAGCTTCACCCGGAGCGTATCGGCGATGGCCCAATTGAGCGACGCGCAGGCCAGCCGCAGCTCCTCCGGCCAATCGGCCGCCACGATGGCCGCCCCGGGCGCGGGCAGATGGGCGGCCTTCAAATGCGGCCTGGCCGCCACGAACGTGGCCACGGCCGTCTTGAGACCGCTGAAGCTGAAATTCAGGTTCTGATTGTCGAGATACGGCCGAGGGAAAAGCGTCCGGTCCGGTGCGACGTCCCGCCCCAGGACATCGATATAGACGCCCCCCGGATACGGGAGATTGAGCGACTTGGCCGCCTTGTCGAAGGCCTCGCCGGCGGCGTCGTCCAGGGTGCGGCCGAGCACCGTCACGTCGAGGGGCGAACGCAGGAGCATGATCTGGGTATGTCCGCCGGAGACGAGCAGGCCCAGGGCCGGATAGGGAACGTCCCGGCCGATGGTGGCGGCCATGAGATGGGCGTGCAAATGATCCACCCCGATGAGTGGCTTGCCCGAGGCCAGGCACAGTCCCTTGGCCAGGGACAGGCCGACCAGCAGGCTGCCGAGAAGCCCCGGCCCGCGGGCTACGGCCACGGCGTCCACATCGGCGAGCGTCAGTCCCGCATCGGCGAAAAGCGAGGTCAGAAGCGGCCCGGCCCGGCGTAAGTGCTCCCGGGAAGCCAGCTCCGGCACCACACCGCCGAACAGGGCGTGCAGGTCCGCCTGCGAACCCAGCCGCTCGAGCAGCGGACGACCGTCGGCGCACAAGGCCACCCCCGTCTCGTCGCAAGAGGTTTCAATACCGAGACAGATCATTCCTGGCGGACGCGACGGTAGATTTCCGCCACCATGGCCACGTCGTTTTTGCTGCCGATGAAAAGCGGCACCCGCTGGTGCAATTCCTCAGGCTCGATGTCGAGGATGTCCCGTTCGCCGTCGATGGCCGCGCCGCCAGCCTGGGTGCAGACAAAGGACAAGGGTGAGGCTTCGCAGAGCAGCCGCAGCTTGCCCCGAGGCTTTTTCGGATCGCGGCAGTCCACGGGATACATGAAAATGCCCCCGTAAAGCAGGTTGCGATGGAAATCCGCCACCAGGGAACCCACGTAGCGCCCGGTGTAGGGCTTGCCGCGCTGGTTGTTCACTCCCTTAAAGTACTTGACGATCTCTTTCGTCGGCTCGTCCCAGTAGGTCCAATAGGCCTCATTGACGGAATACACCCGGCCGGTTTCCGGAATCCGGATATCCGGATGGGAGAGCAAGAATTCGCCGACGCCGGGGTCCAGGGTAAAACCATGCACCCCCCGGCCCGTCGTATAGACCATCATGGTGGAGGGACCGTACAAGAAATACCCGGCGGCCACCTGCTCACTGCCCCGCTGGAGCAGATCGCTCAGGGCATCGGCGTTGCACTCCCCCTTGCTGCGATAGATGGAGAAAATGGTGCCGACGTTGACGTTGGCGTCGATATTGGACGACCCGTCCAAGGGATCGAAAATGAGGAAATAGTCGCCCTTGGGGAACTGGTCCGGGATACGAATCAGATCGGCGTTTTCCTCGGAGGCGATGGCGCACAGGACGCCGGCCCGTTCCATCCGATGAATGAGCACCTTGTTGGCGTACTCGTCGAGCTTTTGCACCTGCTCGCCCTGGACGTTGATTTCGCCGGTAAAGCCCAAGGCGTCGACCAAACCGGCCTTGTTGACCTCACGGGAAATGATCTTGGCCGCCAAAATGAGCTCGTTGAGAAGGCGGGTGAACCGCCCCGAGGCCATGGGCGACTCCTTCTGGTGCAGAAGCAGATGTTCGGTCACAGTAATTTGCGGCATAGAGGAATCCTTCCCTTCGTCAGAGATAGCGGGAGCAAGGCCTGGCTCACGCCCGCATCGCAGCGCCTCGCCATCCGCCGCCCCTTCGCGGGACGGGATCGGGCGGCCAGGGCGCCGTGGTGCGTCGCCTTAACGGAAGTCCATACGCGCCTTTCCCGGAAGACGCCACACTATGGCGCAACCGGAGTGTCCGATCCCGCCGGAGCGGCGCCGGACGCCGGAGCGGTCCCTGCCGCCGACGGTTCCGGAGCGGCCGGCGCGTCCTTGGCCGGCTTGGCGTCCTTGGCCGGCGCAGGCTTCTTGGCCCGGGCCGCCGTGGCATTGGTCAGATACACGACATGCAACTGGCCGAGATAGCGGGAGACCCAAATCCAGGAGGTCCCGCCCACGGTAATCTCGCCCTGGACGTTGCTCTTGAGGATATCGTTCCATTTGACCGCCGTGAGTGCGGCCGAACCCTGCTCGGAACCGCCCGGCCAGATCGTCCCGTCCGACGACAGCACCACCAAAGCGCTCGGATCGGGCGAAAAGCGCAGCAGGCTGCGAGGATCGAAAAAGGCCACGATCAAACCGACCCACTCGTTGTTCTCGAAATACGGCGCGCCGACCATGACCACCGTGCCGAGCTCGTCCGTTTTGACCACGGTCCCCAATTTCCGGTCCTTAAAGCGATCGGCCAGCTCCAGCAGCGGCGCAAAATCCAACGGGTGCATAAACGTCGACGGCACCTGGAACTTGACCACGCCGGTGTTGTCCAACACCGCTAAGCCGGACAACCAGGGGAATGCAGACAGTTGCTGCTGGACCCAATCGTTTTCCGGCGGCGTGTCCTGGCAGCTCAAAAAGCGCGTCAGCTTCATCAGCGGTTCGTCCACCGGCATGAACAAGGCGCCCAGTTGCTGTACGCCCTTGTCCGCCCCACTCGCCGCCGACAAATCGATGGTGGGATCGACATTGACGTAGTGCCGATAGAGCTTGCGCGTGCTGCGCCACGTCGTTTTCATGGTGCTGCAGCCAGTCAGGACCGCACAGCAAAAAATGGCCACCAGGGCCGCACATATGGTACGTTTCAAGGAGCTAACCTCTTCATTTTCCTGATTGTAGAGACAAGCGGCTCGAATTTGCCGGCGAGAAAAAGGCCTCAATCCCCGGCCAGGGCTTCCAGCCGACCGGCCAGGGCATCCAGGATGGTCAAACATTTGGTCACATCCTTGGACGGTGCTTCGGCCTGGGCGGACGTCCCGTCGGAAGCGGCGACGGCCTTGCCGCCCTCCTGGGCAGGCGCCAGCGCGGCGGCCAGGGCCACAAGCGCATCGCGCTCGGGGCCCGGTGCGGCCGATTTGATCAGATCGTCATAAATTTCCAACGCTCCGGCCACGTCGCCCTGACTGGCCAACAGCGAAGCCATGGTCTTGGTGCGCACCGGCGTCTCGCGGGGCTTGGCCGTCCGGGCCGCAGCGGATGCGCTCTCGGGCGCTTCCAGAAGGTCGGAAAGCTCCATGACTTCCTTGGCGCCGCGCAAGGGAGGAGTCGTCGCCTCCCGCGCTGCGGATACAGGCGACGTCGTCCGCGTCCCGGCATCCGAAGCGGCCGGCGCCTCGGATTGGCCCAGGCTGTTGAGGCCGCGTTCCATGACTTCGGCCCAGGTCAGCGAGGTGTTTTGGAAATACCGGCCCAAAAAGAGCATGGCCAAGGACGGATCGCGGTCCTTGACGGCAACGGTGCGGGACCAGAGCAGCCAAATCGAGGGATAATGGGCGAGCAGCTCGCCCACTTCGGCAAAAACGGCCTGCGCCTCCCGATCCCGGCCCTGGCGGGTCAGGATGTCGAGCAACAGAAACTTGGCTTCCAGGTAATCGGGATGCTGGCCGATGCCGCGGGTCAGGACAACCACGGCCTCATCCATCCGACCCTGGTCGGCAAGTTGACGGGCCAGCGGGAAAAAGACCTTGGAATTGGGTTCGATATTGAGGAGCTCCTGATACAACTCAATTTTGCTTGCCATCGGCCCCACTTCCTTCCCCGTCCTTTTCCGCGTTGCGCTCCGGGGGAAACTGGTACAGGATTTCGTTGTCCTTCAGGTAGTTCATCTGCGAACGGACCATTTTTTCCGTAAATGCACGGTCACTCTTCAGCCAGCGAATTTCCTGACTGAGGTCGAGGGATTTTTCGTTGATCGCATCAAGGCGCTGCTGAAACTGCTCCTGCCGGTTTTTCAGTTCCAGATAGGCAAAAATACCGTTATCGCTCCAAATAAGATTATAGAGCAGAAAGATATTAAAGAGGATGAGGCCCGCAAGCAGGAAGCGTCGCCAGATCATAATTTATTGTACGACGTATTTTTTGGAAAGTCCGGTTTCGTTTTGCTCCAACGGTTCCTTAAGTTCCTTGAGAAAATTTTCCGTAGCCGCCTCAATTCGGGCGACATCCTGCTCCTGAACCTCTATCTCCTCGACATGCGACAAAAACATCTTGAGGATATTGAAGTCCCGCAGCAGATAATCGCCGAACTGTAATTGCTCCAAATCCGGCTCCAATTCCAGAATGGTGTGCAAACAATTGGCGATACGGGCAGCCAAATTTTCATCCAAGCGACCGCCGCGCCGGCCTCCGCTCCGGGCATGCCCCGGGCGGGCGGGCCGAATACGGCGTCTGACCAGTCTGGAAATGTTCTTGGCTTTCATACTGTCCTTTTCGCAACAGGTCCGGTTTCGGCGGACCGCCCCGAGGCGGCCGGCCCGCGGGACCAGATCACCCTTTCACCGAATCCATAAAAGTAATTGCAACCGGATACAAGGGTCAAAACCAGGGCCACATACAAAAGGATGCTGCCCAGCGGATTGGGATCGAGGCCGAACCAGGAGAAATGGAGGACCAAGGGGCACAGGGCCACCATCTGTACGATGGTCTTGAGCTTGCCGAACTTGTCCGCCGCGATGACCACGCCCATGTCCGCGGCCACGGCCCGCAGTCCGGTGACGGCCAGTTCCCGGCCGATGATGACCACGGCGATCCAGGCTTCCACCCAACCGAGGCCGGTCAGCATAATCAAAATCGAGGCAATAAGGAGCTTGTCGGCCAGCGGGTCCAGAAATTTGCCCAGGGTGGTCACCAGATTGCGACGCCGGGCCACGATACCGTCCACGATATCGGTCAGCGAGGCGGCAATAAAAAACAGCATGGCGGCCAGGCAGGTGCCCCGTCCCGGGAAACAGAGCAAGACCACCACCACGGGCACCACCGCAATGCGGGCGAGCGTCAGGTTGTTGGCGAGATTCAACATGATACGGATTTGGACCTTGCCTTGTTCGATGGGGAGCTGCCAGCCACTTAAAGCAAACCCCGTCCCGCGTCAAAGGGCGCGTGCACCATCCTCTCCCGGAGGCCGCCGTACGCCTCGGCTACAGGCGCAGGGTCGCCACCGCTTCCAGACTCGTCCGGCAGGCGGCGGCCACGGCCTCGGCCAAGGCCCCGAAGGCCTGCTTGGCCGGACTCTCGCCTTCCAGACGGACGACCGGCCGGCCCAGGTCGCCGGCCACTACCGCCGCCGGATCCAGAGGCACCGCTCCCAGGAAATCCAGGGCGTAGTCGTCGGCCAGGGCCTTCCCTCCGCCTTTCTTGAAGAGCGCGATCTCGCGACCGCAAAACGGACAGAGCAGCCCGCTCATATTTTCCACCACGCCCAGGATATTGGCGTTGGCGTATTGCAGGAAATTGATGGTCCGCCGCACATCGGCCAGGGAAATCTCCTGAGGCGTGGTCACCAGCAGGCAGAGGGCGTCGGGGATGGTGTGCAGCACCGTCAAATGCTCATCCCCGGTACCGGGCGGCGAATCGATGACCAAATAGTCGAGGTCGCCCCACTCCACGTCGGCGATGAACTGGTGGATGGCAGTGGTCTTCATGGGGCCGCGCCACAGCACGGCCTGATCCGGATCGGCCAGCAGCGGCTGCATGGACACCACCAGCACGCCGTCACAACCGCGGTTCGGCGTGACGGACCGGCCTGGCGCCGTGTCCAGGGTTCCGGTCAGGCCCAGCATCCCGGCCACGCTCGGATTGTGCAAATCGACGTCCAGCAGTCCCACCCGGGCGCCCCGGTCCGCCAGGGCGCAGGCGACATTGACGGCCACGGAACTCTTGCCCACGCCGCCCTTGCCGCTCATGACCACCAATTTGTATTTGATGCGAGCCAGCGCGGAATGCATCCGCGAATCCCGTCCGACATCCCGAGCAATCCCGCCGCAGCCTTCCCGCGAGACGGTTTCCGTCATGACATGACTCCCGGCTACCAGCCGTGTGCGCCCACCAGATCCACGAACGTGACGCCGCCCATGTTCCGGGAGGTGATCCGGCCGTTTTCCTTTTGGATGAGGACCAAGGACTGGTTGCTTCTGGAGGCGCCCACGGGCAGCACCATCCGGCCCGGATCGGCCAGCTGCCCCAAAAGCGGCTCCGGAATCTTCGGGCCGGCGGCAGTGACCAGTATGCGGTCAAACGGGGCCTCGTCGGGCCAGCCCAGGGTGCCGTCGTCGAGCCTGATGCGCACCCGCAAAAAACGCATGGCGGCCAACCGGGCCCGAGCCCGGGCGGCCAGTTCCTTCACCCGCTCCACGGAAAAAACGTACGCGCCCAGGGCGGCCAGGACCGCCGTCTGATAGCCCGAGCCCGTGCCGATTTCCAAGACCCGCATCCCCGGTTCGACCTGCAACAGCTCGGTCATCCAGGCCACGATATACGGCTGGGAAATGGTCTGCCCCTGACCGATGGGCAGGGCATGGTCGCCATAGGCCTGCGGAATGAGCGCCTCATCCATGAAGAGGTGTCGCGGGATCTTGCGCATGACCCGCAACACGGCGGGATCGCTCACGCCCCGGGCCTCGATTTCCTTGACCATGCGCTCCCGGTTGCGTCTGAAATCGATTTTCAAACCAGCTCCGTTCCTGTCCGCCGTCGGGACGCCCTCCGTGACAGACCGTATTTTTGCTTGATCTTTGTTTTGAAACCAAAATTCAAGCCGTAAGTCAACTCGCCCCGCCTTGACATGGCCCCTGCGGCAATGCGAATTTGCGTGTAGTAAAGGAGGCTCCCATGCTGACCACCCGCGACCTCATGACCGAAGATCTGATCTCCCTACGCGATAGCGACAGCCTGCTTGCCGCCAAGAAGGCCATGGAAGACGCCCATATCCGGCACCTGCCGATCATCGACGCCAACGGCGCCTTCGTCGGCCTGCTCACCCACCGGGACATGCTGGCCGCCTCGGTCTCCCGGCTGGCCGAAATCGACGACGATACCCAGGAAGAAATCTATTCCGGCATTCCCCTGCGCGAAGTCATGCGGGCCGACGTGGCCATGGCCACCCCCGATCTGCCGCTGCGCCAGGCCGCCGAAGTGCTCCTCACCCAAAAGTACGGCTGCCTGCCCATCGTGGAAGGCGGCAAGCTGGTCGGTATCCTGACCTCCTCGGATTTCATCCGCTTGAGCCTCGAACTCATGGACGCTCTGGAGGCCACCGAATCAACCGATGACGAGCCCCTGGAACCCTAGGCAGATGGCGCGTTTTCAGGCAAAAGCTATTGACTTACCAGCACTGGGATTCTACGCTTTTTTCCCCGGATGGCGAGGCGCGTCGCCGAGCGGCTGCCGTCCGGAACGGGGGCAACGTCCAGCAACGGGGTGTTTCGGCGTGCAAGGAGGGAGTCGGATGCGTTCCAAGCTCATCTTTTCCGCATTGGTCGTTTCGGTGTCCATGCTCGCCGTGGCCACAGGGGCCCGGTCCGAAGGGACGACGTCGTTCAGCGCCATCGTGGATGCCAAATCCACCTTGTGCATTCCCCTGGAACTGAAATTCAAACGGCCGGCCGGCGTCCTCAAGACCAGCCTTCCGCCAGTCGTCTTCTCCCATGGCCGCCACAACAGCATTGCCTGCGTCACCTGCCACCACATGTGGGACGGCCGGGGACCGGTCGAGGGCTGCGCGACGGAGGGCTGCCATGACAACCTCACCGAACGCCAGGAACCGAACTCCTATTTCCGGGCTTTTCACGACAAGAATTCGCCCAACAGCTGCCTGGGCTGCCACATGAAAACCAATCTGACGCGCAAGGCCAAGAATCAAAAGCTGCTGCCCATATCGCCCTGCGCCAACAACGCCTGCCACGTGGCCCAAAAGTAGCGTTCGTACCCAGAACTAAAAGCCCCCGCCCGGCGGGGGCTTTTTTTCGCCCGGCCGCCATGCCGGCGGCCCGAAAAGACAACATGGGGAGTGCCGCCATGCAGCCAGCCGCAACCGTCATCGACATTTCCCTGCCCTTGACCCCGGCCACCCCGCCCGTGCCCGGCGATCCGGCCTTCTCCCGGCGTCTGTTCCTGACCCGGGCCGCGGACGACTGCGAGGCGGCGGCGCTCTCGCTCTCCGCCCACAGCGGCACCCATCTCGATTTTCCGGCCCACTTTCTCCCGAACGGCCGGCGGGCCGGGGACTATCCGGTCGAAACGTTCGTCCGGCCGGCCGTGGTCATCGACGCCGGCCGGGCCGATCGCCTGGGGCCGGAACTCCTGGACGATCGGACGTTCGCTCCCGGCGAGGCGGTCCTCTTTCGCACCGACAATTCCACGGCCAACCGCTTTGCCGGTCCGGCCTTTCCCGAGACCTTCGCCGCCCTTACTCCCGACCTGGCCGAAGCGCTCGTCCGCCGCCGGGCGGGCCTGGTCGGCCTCGACGCCTGTAGCGTGGAGCCCCTCAACGATCCGACCTATCCCGTGCATCACATCCTGCTCGAAGCCGGCATCCTCATTCTTGAGGGCCTCGTTCTCGGCGCCGTCCCGGCCGGCCGCTACACGCTCGTGTGCCTGCCCCTGGCCATCCCCGAGGCCGAGGCCTCGCCGGTCCGAGCCGTCGTCCTGCCCCGACGATAAAAAAGCCCCGGCAGGTCCAGGGCGCTGCCCAAGGCCTGCCGGGAAGGCAGCATTCCCCCCAGGCCCTGGCCTGGGGCATCTTTTCCCCTATGCTTCCACGCAGAGGATATCGAAGGCGTCGCCGGTCAGGCTCACGCCGCCGTCCGGCGTCACCTCGAAGGTGTTCTCGACCCCGACCATGCCCACGTCCGGAATGCCGATCTTGGGCTCCAGGGCCAGGGTCATGCCCGCTTCCAGGGGCACGTCAAAGCCTTTGGCCAGCACCGGCCAGCCGTCGATGGTCAGCCCGATGCCGTGACCGAGAAAATGCACCTTGTTCCCGCCAAGCCCCATGAACCCGGCGGCAAAGCCCTCCTTTTCGGCCATGGCCACGGCGTCGGCGTACAGCTTGCTCGGCAGGGTTCCGGGGCGCAAGGCCTCGGCCGCGACCTGCTGCACCCGGATGCAAAACGCATGGCTCCGGCGCACGTCCTCAGGCATGGCCTCAGCCGGGCCGGCGAAGTACACTTGGGTCTTGTCGGTCTGGTAGCCCTCCAGGGCGAAGCCGATGTCCAGCGTCAGGATCTGGCCCTCCTGCCAAACCGTTCCGGCATAGCCGCCAAAGGGCAGGGCCGGATGCTCGCCCCGCAAGCCGACCGGACCGTTGAACACGCTCGGATAGTTCCCCGAGTCCCCGGCCGCGATGTGGCCGAGAAAGATTTCCTCACCGGGATTGCCCATGCGTAGCGGCCCCATGTCCCCCAGTTCGAAAAACGCGCTCCAGCACTGATGGCTGATCTCCTGTTCGGTCATGCCCGGACGGATACGGGCCGGGATCGTTTCCCGAAGGCCGATGGCGTGCCGGGCGCCGCACAAACGAATCTTGGCCAGCTCCCATGCGGATTTGACGGCTTGGGCCCGGGTGAGGACGGCATCCCCGGGGACGAAACGCACGTCCGCCAGCCGGCTGGTCAACATGACGGCCAGATTCCAGGACAATCCCGACTGTTCGGCCGCCACCACCGGCGAAAGCGGCGAGCCGGCATCGGCGCACAGCCCCGGCAGGTCCCGGTAGGATCGAAACGCCAGGATCGAGGCCATGGGGGACTCCAACAGGGCCCGCTCCCGGCCCTTGCGACACAGAAGGACCGGCTGGCCGGCGGCCGGCAACCAGAAGACGCCGTTGGCCCAGGTGCCGGTCAGGTAATAGATGGCCAGACGGGAAAAAACGAGCAGCCCCCCGGCCTCAGGGGCAATTTCGGCCAGCAAGCGCCGGCAGGTCTCTTGCCGGGCGGTCATTTCCGTCTCGGGCAAACGTTCCAGGGCAGTAAACATGATGCCTCCACTCCATGTTGATGCGCAACGAAAAGCCTCCGCCGCCGGAAAGAAGCTTCGGGACGATGGGAGGCAACATTTCAATACCCGCCGCCGCTTTGCATTGCCTGCCGAAGGAGGTATAGCGACCCTCCGGGCGGCGATAGGCGCTCTCCCGGGATGACCGGATACGGGAGCACTGCGACAATGCCCAACAACCGGCTTTCCTGGCCGGCGTTTTTCGCCCTACTGGGGGCCACCCTGCTGTGGGGCGGCTCGTTTATCGCCATGAAAATCGCCATGCGGGGCTTTTCCCCGCTGGTGGTGGTCTTCGGCCGCATGGCCCTGGCCTCGCTGGTCTTCGCCCTGCTCTGGCGCCGCCTGGGCGGCTTCCGCGAAGCCCGGGGGGACTGGCCGGCGCTGCTCTTCCTGGCGTTTTGCGAACCCTGCGCCTATTTCGTGTTCGAGGCCTGGGCCCTCACCCTGACCCAGGCATCCCAGGCCGCCATGGTCTCGTCCACCCTGCCGGTATTGACGGCCATCGCCGCCGCCGTCTTCCTCAAGGAACAGCTGGAACGCCGCACCATTGCCGGCCTCAGCCTGGCCATGGTCGGCGTCGTTCTCATGAGCCTGACCGGCCAAGCCTCCGAGGGAGCACCGCACCCCCTCTTCGGGAACTTTTTGGAATTTCTGGCCATGTGCTGCACCACGGGCTACATCATCACGGTCAAGCGGCTGGCCGGGCGGCATCGTCCGCTCTATCTCACGGCCGTCCAAAGCTTCACCGGCACCCTCTTTTTCCTGCCGGCGCTCTTTTTCAGTCCGCTGCCCACCACCATCCTGCCCGGTCCGGCCCTGGCCGTGGTCTTTCTCGGATTCGGCGTCACCTTCGTGGCCTACGGGCTCTATAATTTCGGGGTCAGCCGGGCGCCAGCGGCCAAGGCAGCGGTTTTCATCAACCTGATCCCGCTGGTGGCCTGCCTGCTCTCCCGGGTCTTCCTGGACGAAAATCTCACCACCCTCCAGTGGACAGGCGGCGGCATGGCCTTGGCCGGCGTGGCCGTCAGTTCCGGCCTTGGCCGCCGGGCTCAGGCATCGCGGCGGGAATAGTCCATATTGCGCCGTACCGGCGTAAAGCCGGCCTGGCGAATCAACCGCGCCAGCGCCTCCTCGGGCAGCCGGAAATGCACGCCGGCGGCCGCCACCACATTTTCCTCGATCATCGTGGAGCCAAAGTCGTTTGCCCCCCAAAACAGGGCCAACTGGCCCACCCGTGGCCCCTGGGTCACCCAGGAGGCCTGAATGTTCGGCACATTGTCCAAAAAAAGCCGGGACAAGGCCAAAAATCGCAGGTATTCGACGGAAGAGGCCTCGGGCTGGGGCAAGGCGGTATGGCTGGGCTGAAACGTCCAGGGGATAAAGGCCGTAAATCCGCCGGTGGCGTCCTGCAACTCGCGGATGCGGGAAAGATGCTCCAGGCGATGGTCGATGGTTTCGCCCAGGCCGATGACCATAGTGGCGGTCGTGCGCAAGCCCAGGCGATGGGCCTCGGCCATAACGCCTATCCAGGCGTCGGCCGAACATTTGTGCGGCGAGACGGTGCTTCGAATCGTGTCGGAGAGGATCTCGGCGCCGCCGCCCGGCAGCGAGGCCAGTCCGGCCTCCTTGAGCGCCGCCAAAACCTCGCCCACGCCCAGGCCTTCGTGCTCGGCCAGAAAGACGATCTCCGGCGGCGAAAAGCCATGCACCGCCACGCCCGGGAAGCGTTGCCGCAAAAAGGCCAGCATGCCGGTATAAAAATCGAGCCGCAAATCCGGGTTCATGCCGCCCTGGAGCAAAATCTGGTAGCCGCCCAGGGCCTCGGTCTCCGCCACCTTGGCCGCCAGATCGTCCCGGGAAAGGACATAGCCCTCGGCGTGACCCGGCGGCCGAAAAAAAGCGCAGAAGCGGCAGCCGCAGGCGCAAATATTGGTGTAGTTGATATTGCGGTCGACAATGTAGGTGACGATCGGTTCGGGATGACGGGCCAGCCGGGCGGCATGGGCCCGGGCTCCCAACGTAAAGACATCGGCCTCCTCCCACAGGGCGCGGGCATCGGCCACACGTAAACGATCACGAGCGACGGTAGGCATGACGGGATGATGTATCCTTTTTCCCGACAAACGGGAACCATCGCCGCAGGCGGCCCTTCGGCGTCAGGCCGTGGGACGGGCGCACCGCCGCACTCGAGTGGCACTTATGGACGACCTGCGGTCCCCGGTCCGGTACGCCATGGCGCATTTTGGTCGAACGCGGCGTGATCGTAGGCGCGGAACGTCGCATCGTGGTTGAATACCGCAGCCTTTGAGGATAAAAGTTGCTCATGCCCCCAGCCAATGTCTTCACCTGCCGCCGTTGCGGCCAGTGCTGCCAGGGAAAAGGCGGTATCGTCCTCGCCGGCCGCGATGTCGAACGGCTGTGCCGCCATCTGGACCTGGACCGACGGACATTGCTTTCGCGCTACACCGAAGACGGCGGCGACATGCCCCGCGTGCAAAGTTCCCGCAATGGCTTTTGCATTTTCTACACGGACGGCTGCGGCGTCTACGAAGCCCGCCCCGACGTTTGCCAGGCCTGGCCATTTTTTCGGGCCAATCTCCTGGATCCGACAAGCTTCGCCATGGCCCGGCAAGGCTGTCCGGGCATCGATCCCACCATCGCGCACGGGACATTCGTCCGCCAGGGTATGGCCGTTCTTACCAGTCAGGGCCTCATACGCACCGGAGACGACGTGCCGCGGGCGCTGCTCGGTTGGCAGCCGGCGCACATGACAGGAAGGGACCATGGGCGGTCAAACCTCGATGCGGCTTGACGAGGCGCGACAGCTCCTGGGCGTCTCCGGAGCCGACGGCATCGAAGAGGTCAAGTCCGCCTACCGCCGGCTGGCCTTTTCCCTGCATCCCGACCTGCATCCCGATGATCCCGGCTCCAAACGCAAATTCCAACGCATCAACGAAGCCTACCTGCTGCTGCGCCATTATCTGGCCGACCGCGGCGACCGGACGACCAAGGCATCGCCGGAGCCGGAACGCCCCGCGGACCAGCGGACCGGCACCACGGCCGGGACCAAACCGGGGCAAGCCCACCGGGAACGCCAGCGTCGGGCGGCCTACACCCAGGCCTCCCGGCAAAACGCCAACGCCGGTTTCTACTTCCGCCGGGAGGAAGTCCTCCAGGACATTCTCCAGGACCCGTTCGCCCGGCAGGTCTTCAAGGACATCTATCAGCAGGTCAAACGATCCTCCACCGGACCGATCAAGGCCAAGGGACCGCGAAAGGTCTCCGTCCATTGGGGCAGCAAAGCGCTCACATTGGATATTTCCAAAGGATTCTGGGAATCCCTCAAGGAATACTTTCGAAAACAACTCAACGACGAACAGACGGTGCATCTGCCGGCGTCGAGCCTTTTCCCCGGAACCCGTATCCGCGTCGGCGTGCGCCATGGCCTCGGCAACGTCAAACCGACCATGGTGGAAATCACCCTACCGCCGGATTTCGTGGTGGGCCGCCCGTTGCGCCTCAAGGGCATGGGCCGGCGTATCGGCCCCTTGCACGGCGATCTGTACCTGCGGCTTCTGGCCAAGTAGAAGAAACGAGGGAAGCTCCAGCGGCCTCGGCCCCTGGAGCGAAAACGCCTATGAAGACACGTTGGTGGGAAATCTGGGCCGCACTCGGACTGCTTGGTATGCGGGTGCTGACGGGAACGGCCCTGGCGGGGCAGCTGGTCGGCGGACCGTGCCGCTACGACGATATTGCGGGCCAAGCCACCATCGTCGCCGTCACGCCCCAAGAGACCGGCAACCGGCTGGACGTGACCTTCACGTTCCGGCCGAACACGCCGCTTGTGTCCGAACCGCTCTACGAGCCGGCCAAGGTCTGGCATCTGACCCTCGTTAGCGGCCAGGCGCCGGGACCGCGCTTCGTGAAACGATACGGCATCCGGCCGGGCCGGGTGTTGCCCGGCCGGATGCGGCTTATCCGAAAAGGGACCTGCACGCCGGTGCTGTTCGCCTTTCCGGGGATGGATCTCACCCGCGACCCGGACGCGCCGCCGGCGCATCCGTAGCCTCCCGCCCTTTCCCGACATTCCCGGTGCGCCCCAGACGCTGGATCAACGCCAGCCCTTCGGGCGACGGCTGGCGTTCCACCCGCCGATACGCGCGACCGTCCCGAGTGCGTACGACCAACCCCTGATCGCAGAGTTCCCGGCGCAACAGCGTCGGATCGCCAAAGAGGTTGCGCTCGGCCAACCAGGCGGTAATGCCGTACTCGTCGAAGACCTGCCGGGCCGGCAAGGCAGCCCACAAGGCCCACAAACAGGGCAGCTGATGACTGTACTTGGACGGCCAGCGAATAAGCCGGCCCGCCTCGTCAAAATAGCGGGCCCATTTCGCCAACGTCCGTTCATCGATGGCGGCCACCGGGGCAGGAGGCGCCGGCATGACGGCAGCCGGGATCGTGGCCGCCCGAAAATGTTGAAAATTCCGATAGCCGGCCGAGCGGGCCAGCATATTGAGCAGGGCCAAATGCCCTGGAGCTTCGACATACTGGGCAAGCTGCCCGCGCAACGACTTGGCCAGAGCGGTGATATCCGCCACGGCAAACGGCAAGACGGTTCTGGACATGACCTATCCTCGCGTACGCGCCTTTTCCGGAAGGGAAGTATCGGTGGTCGCCGGCTTCCGACGCGGCACGGGGATGGTGTCGGTGGAATGAAATGAAGGCTGGCAGGTTTAGCTCCCCTCACGGGGCGGCGACGCCTGGGTGAACTGCCGACCGGGTGTCGCTATACGTCAGGAGCTGGGAGAAGAGCAAGAGAAAGAATGCCTCCGGCGGCCGGGGGCATGATGCCCCCGGACCCCTCAATGCGCGGGCGTTGGGGCTGCAAGCGAAGACGCTTGAAGCCCCAACGCCCGCGAAGGGTTTGCCAGGACAGGAGGTCTGGGGGGAATGATTCCCCCCAGCGGGTCCAGGGCAGCGCCCTGGTCGGGAAGGATCCGCCGGAGGCCCTCTTCTAGAACATTTCCTTTTCGCTCTCGGCGATGATGGCGTCGATGACGTCCTTGAGTTCCTTGGGCAGGCCCATGATGTCCACGTTGAGGAATCCGCGCACGATGGTGGACGTGGCTTCGGATGCATCCAGGCCGCGCGCCATGAGGTATTCGATTTCCTCTTGGGCGATCTTGCCCACGGCCGCCTCGTGGGAGAGCTCCACGCCGTCGACGGTGCCCAGGAGTTCCGGCACGGCATGGATGATACCGCCGCCGAGAATGAGGCCCTTGCACTCCAGATGTCCCTTGGCCGGCGCGGCGTTGCCGCCGATAAAGCCCCGATTCACGATGGTGCCGCCCGAAGCGATGGTGCGGGCGATGATTTCACCCCGGGTATCGGGGGCATTCAGTTCGATGCGGCTGCCGCTGTCCACGTAGGAGCCCTTGGGCGCCACGATCACGGAATTGAAGCGGGCCACGGCCCCCTGCCCGTTTAAGCGGATGGCCGGATAGGATTGCAGGTCCTTGACGGGCTTCAGCAGGACATAGTTGTTCAGGAAAGCGCCGCCCGCATCGACCACGCCGGCGGTACGCGGCCGCACCACCGTGGAATCGGCCCAGTTGTGGACCATAGTGAAGGTCAGCTTGGCGTTCTTGCCTACGAAAAACTCGGAGATACCGAGATGCGCCGCGCCCTTGGACGCATGGGAGACCGAGCAGCCGGTAATGAGGTGCACCTCGGCGTCATCCTCGACGATGACGACGTTGTGAACGTTTTGGCCGATCATGTCGCCCTTGAGGAACAGGCAGGACTGGACGGGCTCGGTGATCTTGGCGCCCTTGGCCACCTTGACGAAGTAGCCGCCGTGCAGATTTTCGGCCGCCGCTCGGGTGAATTCGTCCTTGTCCCGGTCCACCTGGGTCCAAAAATGTCCGGGCAAGCCGTCGTACTTGGCCAGGGCCTGCTTGATGTCGAGCAGTTCCAACCCCGGTTGATGGCTCTCGCAATGCACCTCGCCGTGATCCACCTGCAGATAGGTGCCGGAGCGCTCGCGCTCCTCCACGTCCACGCCGGCCATCAGCATATCGGCCCGGTCCGCCGGGTCGAGCTGCCGCAAATCCGGTATTTCGCCTAACACGGAGCCGTTGAAACGGAAGGCCCCCAAATCAATCTTGTCCATGGGAAACATCCTTTCGCTATTGCAGGCAGCGCACGCATTCCTGGTATCCATACTTGCCGATGTGATCCAGGATGTCGCGGGGATTGGCCTCGCAGCACAGGTGCCCGTCGTAGAGCACCTGCCCCCGGTCGGCGTTCAGGTATTCCAGAATATAGCCGGTGTGGGTGATGATGAGCCCCGAAACGGGACGCTTTTTTACCCGCTGTTCCTTCATGCTGGCATCCGGCTTGGGGTAGATGCCGCCGGTCAACAGCCCGCGCACGGTCGTGCCGATGAGCTTCATGTTTTCCAGGTCCACACCCGACTCGGGCTCGTCGAACAGCAGCATGTACGGCTTCTGGGCCATGAGCTGCAGCAGTTCGGAACGCTTGATCTCGCCCCCGGAAAAACCGGCGTTGACGTCGCGTTCGAGGAAATGGTCCATGTTGACCGAACGCGCCAGGGCATCCACGTCCACCATCCCGTCCCGGTCGCACAAGCCGACGAGCTGACGGGTGGTCAGGCCATGGATGGTGGGCGGACGCTGGAAGGACATGCCAAGCCCCAACCGGGCCCGCTCATAGACCGGAGCGTGCGTAATATCCCGACCGCGAAAAAGAATCCGCCCCTTGGTGATGGTGTAATTGCCGAAGCCCATTAGGGTCATGAGCAGGGTCGTCTTCCCGGAGCCATTGGGGCCAAACAGAATGAATGTTTCATTATCGGCGATATGAAGATTGATGCCCGAAAGCACCTCGCGCTCGCCGACGGTGACATGGAGATCCTCAATGCGCAGCATGGCAGCCTCGTTTTGTCGCGCCCCCGGCGCGTTTCTGTGGCCTCGCTCTACGGAAAAAACCGGATGAAGTCCACCCAAGAGCCGACGAACGGCAGGTGGATCACGCCCCGAATGTCAGCGAAGAACGCCGACGCCGATACCGGCGAGTGCTTACACAATAAGCACCCTTCGCGACGGCGCAACACGTCTCAACGCGCCGCGCCAAGCATTCGCACGGATTAGGCAAGGACGCCGAGCGGCGAAGACGGGGTAAAACCCGGGAAAATGACATCCAGGCGCTTTTCCGGCAGCCCGAGATGCCGGACGGCGATTTCCGCCACCACCTGCCGCCAGTCCGTGGTCACGGCGACATCCCGGCCGTCGGCCAGACGATGTTCGGCCAGCCCCGGCCAGTGGCCGAGGAGCCGACCACCGGCCACCGGGCCGCCCCACACCAGCATGACGCCGCCCTGGCCGTTATCCGTACCGCCAAAGGCGTTTTCCCTGGCCCGGCGGCCGAATTCCCCCAGGGCCACCACCACCGTGTTCTCCAGGGTCCGGCCGAGTCCGGACGTCACGCCGACCATGCCCTTGGCCGTCTCGCGCAACCGATCGGCCAAATAGCCCGTGGCCGCGCCCTGGCCGACATGGGTGTCGAAGCCGCCCACGGCCGTAAAAGCCAAAGCGGCATCCCGTCGGCCGGCCAATTCTCGGCCGAATCGCTCCCCGAAGTCGGCAAAGGCCGGGGCGGCAACCGCACCGCTCGCCGCCTGCCTGGCCTCGGCCAGATAGGCGCGCAAGGCCTGCTCCCGCGAGCGCTGCCCAACGACGAAGGCCTTATCCAGGGGATCGCGTTTGCCGAACAGATGCTCCTCAGCCGAAAAAAGACCGGCATTTGCATCGACAAGCGGTGGCAGGTGATGCCCCCGGCCGGGAGCGATCAATTTATAATGCGGCGCGCCCGCAAACGCCGGCGACAGGCTGCCCACCACCATCTGGGCCGAACTGCCGCCCAGGGCCAGCGACAACCGTCCGAGCCAGCCCGTACCGGTCGAACGACCGGGACGCACGGTGCCGGCGGCAAAGCCGGCCAGGGCCCCGGCGTGGGTGGTCGGCGCCCCGGGCAGACCGCAGGCCGGAATCACCGCCAGACGCTTGGACTTCCACAGCGGGAAAAGCGGCGCCAGGGCCGGATGCAGGAGGAAGCCGCTCCCCATGTCGAGTCCCGCCTCCTTGGCCGTAAGGGCCGTCGTCGGCCGCAGATAGGGATACAGCGGGTCGGCCGTCGGCGCGACCAGGGAGAGGCCGTCGGGGCCGCCCTGCAGCAACAGGACGACAAGCTGCTTGCCCGGCCGCCCATGGGGAGGCGCCGTCCGTTTGGGTTCGCTTTTCCGGGCATGGCTGCCGGCCGCGGATTTGGACCGTTTCCGCGCCCACAGCTCCCCGGGCGCGCACAGGCCCAAGGCTCCCATGGCAGCGAGCAACTGCAAGACGTCACGTCGTCGCACGGCACCCCCGATCTTCCGTCACATCGCCCGCCGTCTGCGGGACCGTTAATACCGCATGAAATCCGGCGAGGCCAACAGTACTGCCACGCCGTGTTCGCCTTGGGCTTTGGCCGCCGCCGCACGGGTCGCGGCGGAAAGTCCCGGCCCCAGGGTCTTGATCAGGGCCGGCACGCCAAGGCCCGGCGTTCCGCGCGGGATGACCGGCAGCCGCCTCGAAGCCACATCGCCGGCGAAAGCGATCCGCCAGGCCACGCCCGCGGGCTTGATCCAGGCGGAACTCACCGTGGTGTAGCCTTCCGGCCCCCCTGCCGCATACAGCGGCTGTCCCAGGCCGACCAGGGCGCCGGCCAGGGCGGCCGTATCGACAGGCAGAGCGCCGACGGCCCGCACGGCCGAAACCGCCTGCCGCAAGGGGCTCTTGAAGCGGTTGCCCATGTAGGCGGCGCTGAAAAACTCGGGACTGGAGAAAAGCGTGCGCAAGACGTCGCGGATGTTCCCGTCCGTCGCGGCAAAGGTCTTGGCCAACCGGGCCACCAGGGCGGCCGGCGGATCGTCGCAGAGAAAATACTGGATAAGCTTGCGGCTGATGGCGGTCGCCGTGGCCGGATGGCCGGCCAAAATCCGCAAGGCGGCCACGCCTTCGGCCACCCCCGAGCCCTTGATGGTCTTTCCCAAAAACACCTTGTCCGTGGGGTCGTGGAGTTCCGGATCGAAAGCGAACCCGCCCGAACCCGAGCCGTCCCTGGCCGCGCCGACCCGCCATCCCGTAAAAATGCGGGCCAGGGCCTTTACGTCCTCGGTTTTTTGCGGGCCGTGCGGCCCCAAGGTCTGATGTCCGATCACAATCGCGGCGTAGGTCGGGTCGATCTGGGGCCGGGGAGGCCCGGAGCCGTCGCGACGCACCACGTTCTTCCAGTTGTCCCGGGCAATCAGCATGGCCGGATGCATGGCCGTCGCCGCCAGCAGATCGAGGAAGCGGCCCATGGCGTGCGGCCGAATGGCCTCCCGCTCGAACGAACCGGCCCACAGGTGGGCCAGTCCCCTTTTGTTTCCCAAATTGAAATGCTCGCACCAGAAGGCGACCATGAGTTCGTAGAGCTGCCGTTTGGAAAGAATAGCCCGACACAGGCGGGCCCGCGCCGCTTCCAAGGCGGCGGCGCCGGCCCGGTCGAAGACGCGGCGCATGGCCTCGGGGTCGGTCTGCGTCCCGGACTCGGCGGAGGGACCGAACTCGCGGAACAGCTGGACGGTATTCATGGACTCGGTCGGCAGCCCGGCCAACTGCTCGGCCAACACCGCCGGTTCCTCGATGCGCTCCGGTTCGAGCTGTTCGGCAATGAAGGCCTGCGTCCCCATGGCCTCCACCCGGGCCAGCTCTCCCGGAGCCGGACCATAGGTCAGCCGGTTCAGCACATGCAGTGCCCGGTCGGCATTCTCGGCGCCGACCGCGGCGACGGGAAACAGCAGGCACGCGGACAGGAAGCCGGCGAGAACCGCGCGCCCTGGCGTGGGAAAAGAGAGGTTTCGCAAGAACCGCCGACGAGGCGACCGGGCACGCATTGCGGCAGATTGCGCGGCGGCGCGACAAAAGTCAAATCTTTGGCAACGAGTGAAAAAGGCGTGCTTCCGCGTGCAGTTCATGGCAGGGTGCGGGCAATTTCCAAGGAGGACAGTATGGAAGTCTACACACGGCAGACCATCGTCAAATACGGCGTGGGCTTCGGCTCGGCGTTGGCCATGGCCATATCCTTTACCCTCAACAAATCCATCTTCTGGGCCATCATCCACGGCATCCTGGGTTGGATTTACGTAGTCTACGCCTGGCTCTTCAAGACGTACTGAGAAGCGGCGCCAGGGCGCCCAGGCAACGTTCCCGCGCCTGGCGCTCGATGGCGCACAGGGCGGTCAGGGCCTCGGTAAAATCCCGCCGGCCGGCCGTAAAGACGCCGTGCCCGAGGACGATCACCCCGGCCCGGCCGACCAGGGCTGGTGGCATGGTGTGCACCAGGCCGTGGGGGCCGGCCCCCACCTCGCCCGGAACGATGGGCGTATCCCCCAGAAAGCGGGCGCGCGGGCAGCGGACGTGGCAGGCCCCGCGTTCGGGGCAATCCGTCGCGTCGCAATCCATGGACAGAATGACTGCAAACCGGGGATGGCCGTGCAAAATGGCCGGACGACCGTCGAGCCGGGCCAGGGCGGCATGGGCGGCCAATTCGCTGGACGCGGTGAGTCCGGCGCAGGACGATCCGTCGAGCGGGCAGCAATCGATAGCGCCTTCCAGGGCATCCAGGGCGGCCCCGGTCTGACTGATGGCCAGCACCCCATCGAGATTATAGGAAATATTACCAAAGACGGAATCGACCAACCCGAGTGCCACCGTGGCCCGGCCGGCTTCGGCCATGGCGGCGAACACCGCCTCCCGCGAGGCGAACGGCCCCGCAGCCAGAGACGGCGACATTGCAGGCGGCGCCGGCGGCAGCCCGGCCACCACCCGGCGCAGTACCTCCCGCTCCGCCGCCGTAGCCGTCCCTTCGCGCCGGTGTTGCAGGGCATCGGAAAAAAACTTCACGAATGCGGCAAAGGCCACCGAGGACACGGTGACGAAGGCCTGCTCCGGCGAGAGCGCCCCGTGAGCCAGGATACCGTACCCGGGCACATAGGCTCCCTTGCGACGCGCCAGGGCGGCGGCCATGAGCCCGGCTTCCGGCCGAGGCACCACCGGGATGTCATGGAAAAACGTGCGGGTCTCGCAATCCCGGGGTCGGATGGCCGGAGCCTCCCGGGCGGCCAGCCACGCCAAGAGGGCGGCGTAGGGCTCGGCCGGCGGCACCAGCATGAGGCTCCCGACGCCCAACCGTTCCATGACCTCGGCCAGAACCGGCTGAAGCGGATCGGGCCGGGAAAAGACGATCGTGTCATCCCAACCGGCGACCAGGGCCGCGCCCGGACGGCACAGGCCGGCCCGGGCCAGCCGATCGGCGAAACGGCGCGTCAGTGCGTCCATGACAGATCCAGGTCCGCGGCCTTCTCCGACCGGGGCAACCCCTCCGCCGTCACGCCCCGCAGACGATAATACCGTTCCCGGGCGATCAGGAAATCCGAACGCGACAACGGCGGCACGGCGATCCCCTCGCCGCTGCTGCCGGATTCCGTGAAGAAACGGATGGGCAAATCATCGGCGGCCGCCGTCAATCCCCGACGGGCGTTTTGCAGCCGTTCCCGGTAGACGACCCGTTCGCCGAGCCGGGCAAGCTCCCCGGCCGTCACGCCGTGGCCGGTGACGGCGGCCAGGGCCTGCCCCCACTCTTCCAAGCTGGTGGCCAAGGCCAGCCAGGGGCACACGCCGAGACTGGCCAGGGCGGCCATGGTGTTTTCGCCGCCAAACACCGCCCGGGCCTTGCCCTCGAAAGTGAAACGATCCGTCGCCACCGGCTTGCGCAGCAATTCATGGCCCAGGCAGCCAGCCCGCCAGGCATCGGGGCCGCCCGTGGCCACGGCATAGGCCAAGGCCAGCCCGTAGGCGCCGCGCGGATCAAAGGCCGGCAGTTCCAGATGCTTGACGCACATGGCCGCCTCCGGCCGACCCGCCCGGAGGGCATAGGTCGCCGCCCCGCAGCCCAACTCGCGGCCGAGCCCCCGCATGGCTCCCGTATCGGCCACGAGCGTCAAGGCCTCGGCCGGCGCCAGCGACCGCCCGGTCACCTCGGCGTGGCAGGCCACAGTGGCCGCCGCCGAGACCGGATCAAGCCCCAGGCGCAAACACAGGGCATTGACCGCAACAGCGAACGTGCCGTCGGCCAGGCCGAGCAAGGCCGTCCAGTGGGACAGGGCGTCGCCCTCCGGAAACGGCGCACCGTCCGCCGTCCGCCGATGGCAGCCTACCGGACAGCCGGGACAGCCCGCTACCGCCCGGCTGGCGCACTGCCGCTCCAGATGCGGCGCATTGACCGCCGCGGCCGCCGGGAAAAACGTCGCCCGAAAATTGTCGGTCGGCATCATCCGCCGGCCATGGGTCAGATCGACCAGGGCGGCGGAACCGTAGCGCCCCAGGCCGAAGGGACCCAGAGCTGGTGAAGCGCCGATCAGGCGCAACAGGGCCTCGCGAGCCAGGGATAGGGCTTCGACGTCGACGACCGGCACGGTGCCATGGCCGGTGGCCGTCACAAACAGACAATTTTTCACGGCCAGGGCCAAGCCAAGACCGCCCCGGCCGCCGCCGTACAGGCGGTCCGCCACCGCTCCGGCCAAGGGCGAACCGGCCAGCCCGGCCGGGCCGATGACGAGCGAACCCTCCGCCGGCGCCAGACGGTCCGCCAGGGCATCGGTGGCGAGGCCGGCCAGATCCGCGGCCTCCACCAGCGTGTCCCGGCCGTCGTCCACGCGCAGGCCGCATGGACTCTCGGCCCGTCCGCGAAGCACCACGCCGGCCAGGCCGGCCCGCGCCAGAGCCGCCCCCAAGCCCCCGCCGAAGCCGGCATCGGCCACCGTTCCGGTCAGGGGCGAAATCCAGGCGGCCGTCACCCCGCCCGTACCGGGCAGGTCCAGGCCGGCCAACCGGCCGGGGAAAATTCCTACCGGCGCTTCGGGATCGTCGAACGGCAACGCGGCATACGGATCCCGCATGGCCCCGGCCAAGCCGCGTCCGCCCAGCTCCAGATCACGGACGGCCTCCGGCAACGGCCGCCGTTCGGTCGTTTTCCGCAAAAGGTCGACATGCAAAATGGCGGCTGGCGTGAGCGGCTCCTTTCCGGCAGGGCGCGATGGCAGGACCAACGGCGGCGCTTAGGCGATTTTCGGCGAAGAGGCCGTCCGTGCCGGGGCTTTTTGCGGCAGGGCGATGCCTACGGTGGTCCCCGCCTCTTCGGACGTCTCCATGGTGATGGAACCGCCGTGCACGTCGGCAATGAGCTTGGCCGAATAGGTGCCCAGGCCCGTACCGCCGACCTTGCCCGCAGTGACGAATTTCTGGAAAAACCGGTCGCGAATGGCCAAGGGAACCGCCCCCTGGTTGTGAATGCGGATGACGACGGGATCGGCGCCGCACAGGTCCAACCGCACCTGCCCGCCTTTCGGCGATGCCTCCACGGCGTTGACCAGGCAGTTGGCGAACATGGTGTGCAGCAACAGCCGTTCGCCGGAGACGTCCATCCGGGCATCGTTCTCCGGCGTTTTCCCCTCCACGGTCATGTCGAAGGAAACGCCGCGGGGATCGGCGATGGTGGCCAGCTCCGCGAACAGCCGGCGCAACAGGCCCAGCAGCTCCACGGGTTCCGGCGAAAACACGTAGGTGCCCCGCTCCATCTTGAACAGATCCAGGGAGCGGTTGATCATGGAAAGCATCTTGAGCCCGCTCTCCTCCACCAGACTCAAGAGCTTCTGCTGGGATGCATCGAGGCCCCCCTCGTCGAGAAGCAGGCGCGGCAGGCCGATGATGCCGGTGAGCGGCGCCTTGAGGTCGTGGCGCATGATGTGCTCCACATCCTCGCGCAACTGGGCCGCCTCCTTGAGGGCTTCGTTCTGCCGGGCCAATTCCAGCCTGGCCGCCCGGAGTTCCAGATGGTTTTTCACCCGAGCCCGGACCACGGCCGGACTGGCCGGCTTGACGATGTAGTCCACGGCGCCGAGCGAGAGACCGAAGGCCTCATCCTCGGGCGCATGGCAGGCGGTAACGAAAATAACCGGAATATCCCGGGTCTCGGGAGCCGCCTTCAGCCGGCGGCACACGGCATAGCCGTCCATGTCCGGCATGACGACGTCGAGCAGGATGATATCCGGCAACAGACGCGTCGCCATCTCCTGGACCACGCCGCCGCTGGTGGCCACATGGATGTCATGGCCGTCACGCAGAATATCGGCCAGAATCCGAATATTGGCCGGCACATCGTCCACGATGAGCACGGCAGGACAGGCGTTCTCCGTCATGACTGCAAGGGATGACCGCTCCCGGCGTTAGAGGACGAAATCCTTTTGAATGTCTTCGAACATTCCAAAATCATTAAGGAATATATCAAGAATTTTCGGATCGAAATGGGTGCCTCGGCCGGCCCGCATAATTTCCAGGGAGGTCTCGTTGGAGAAGGGCTCCTTGTAGGGACGACGGCTGGTCAGGGCGTCGAACACATCGGCCACGGCGCAGACGCGACCGAACAGGGGAATCTCCTCTCCCGCCAGCCCGTTCGGATATCCCGTGCCGTCCCAGCGTTCGTGATGGGACAGGGCTATCGTCTCGCCCACCCGGAGCAGCTCGAAGTTGGAATCTCCCAAAATGCGCGCGCCATAGATCGTATGTTTCTTCATCACCGCCCATTCGTCGGCGGTGAGCTTGCCGGGCTTGAGCAGGATGCTGTCCGGGATACCTATCTTGCCGATATCGTGCATGGGGCTGGCTTGCAGCACCAAGTCCACCTCGGCGTCGGGAAGAGCCAAACGTTTGGCCAACAGCGCGCAATAGCGGCTCATGCGCTGAATGTGGTCGGCGGTCTCCTCGTCCTTGAATTCGGCGGCGGCGGCCAGACGGTGGATGGTCTCCAGATGGGCCGACAAAATGACGCGCTGGGATTCCTTGACGTTCTCCAGAGCCATGCGCAAGGCGCTGGTCCGCACGGCTACCATCTCTTCGAGTTCGGCCTGGTAGCGCTTCACCTCATCCTGGGATTCCTTCATCTTGAGCAAGGAACCCATGCGCACCCGCAGTTCGGTAAGGTCGATGGGTTTGGAAATGAAGTCGTTGGCCCCGGCCTCCACGGCCCGCAACCGGTCCTGCTTGCCGGTCAAGGCGGTGACCATGATGATGGGGACGTCCGAGACGTCCGGTATTTCCCGAATCTGCCGGGCCACGGTAAAGCCGTCCAGTTCCGGCATCATCACGTCGAGCAGCACCAGGTCAATGCTGGTATCGAGCAGAGGACGCGCCTCGGCCCAGGATTCGGCCAACACAGGCTCATAGCCGAGATTCCGCAACAACCCGCCGATCACCCGGAGATTGATGCGTTCATCGTCAATAGCCAGGATACGTTTTGCTACGTCCAAAATATACCAACCTTTACCGTGGGTTCACACGAAATACGGGATCAGATAATATGGCACGGATTCCGTATGGGTCAAGGTGCCATTGTCGCATCCTCCTGTTGCTGGGAGGTCGGCGCACGTGGTAAGCGTCGTATCGTGATATCGTCCTTTCTTCCTCGGCCTCTACCGACGGCGACGGCATGACGCGCATTCCCAACGTTTTTTTTCGTCCCCTCTGCCTGGCCCTGGTCTGTCTGATCGCCGGCTGCGTCCTGGGCTCGGGACGGACCAAAAGCCGCGGCGCCCCGTCGGGCATCCCCTATGTGGTCCGCTATGACGGCACCGTGGAGGCCGAAACGTTGGCGCTCCTGAAAGCCGTATCCTCGGCCGAATCGCTTCATGAGACACCGCCGGATTCCGTCCTGCTGCTGTTGCGCCGGGCCAACGCGGACAAGGAAGCCTTCAAAAAGGTCTTCGCCTCCAAGGGCCGCTTCGCCGCCACGATCGCCATCTCCCTGGACGACGCGACCTCGCCGGCGGTGCTGACCTACCGGATCGATCCCGGCCCTCAGTTCATGCTGACCAGCCTGCGGCTGCTGTCGCCGAACGGCCGACCGGCCACAGGGCCGGCCGTTCCGGACGCCGCCGCCCTGGGACTCACCCTGCCCAGTCCCTTTTCCGCCAAGGCCATCGTGGACGCCGAGGCCACACTCGAAGCCTTTCCGCGCCATCACGGCCATCCGTACGCCAAGGTCAAGGATCGGCACGTCACGGCCAATTTCGCCGACAAACAGGTCGCGGTGGTCTGGACCGTGGACCTCGGTCCCCAAGCCGCGTTCGGACCGGTAACCTTCCGGGGCCTCTCCACGGTCAAGGCCTCCTACCTGGCCGGCCTGGCGCCCTGGCGGCCGGGGGAACCCTATGACGCCGCCGTGCTGGAGCGCTATCGCAAGGACCTCTCGGCCCTCAATCTCTTTGCCGCAATCCAGATGCAACCGGACGCCGCCGTGCAACCGGACGGGCAGGTGCCGGTGGTGGTGACGGTCACCGAACGCAAACACCGCACCATCAAGGGCGGCCTCGATTACAAGACCGACGAAGGCCCCGGCGCCAACCTCTCCTGGGAGCACCGCAATCTTTTCGGCGGCGGAGAAAAGCTCGGCCTTTCCGCCAGCGTCTCCGGGGTGTCTCGGGTCGGCACCGTCACCTTCGAAAAACCGGACTGCATTACGCCGAAGGATCTCTTTCGCGCCCACGGCCGGATCGCCGACGAGGACAAGAAGGCCTACACCGGGAAAAGCGCCACGGGCACGGTCTCCATCCGCCACAAATTCACCGACGCCTTTTCCGCGGCGGCCGGCCTGGGCTATCGGGCTTCCCACATCGACAAGGACAAATCCCGCCCGTGGGAGGACGACACCCGCTACGGCTTCGCCTACGTTCCGATCGAGGCGACCCTGGACACCCGAAACGACCTGCTCGATCCCCAAAAGGGCTTCCTGGCCAGCCTGTCCTTTGCCCCCTACTGGGGAACGCTTCGGGGAAGCCCCAACTTCCTTCGGCCCGAAGGCACCCTGGCCACCTATCTCAAACTGGCCGACAAGCCGGGGCTTGTCCTGGCCCTACGGGGAACGGTCGGCGCCAACATAGGGGCGGAGAGCAGCGACATTTCCCCGGACCTGCGCTTCTATGCCGGCGGCGCCGGGTCCATCCGCGGCTATCCCTATCAGACCGTGGGCCCCTTGCGCGGCAACAAGCCCCTGGGCGGCGGGTCCATGGCGACCTTCTCCGCCGAACTGCGGCTGCGGCTGACGGAGCTTATCGGCATCGTCCCCTTCCTCGACGGCGGTTCGGCCTTCGCCAAATCGTTGCCGCCCTATGACCAGCCCATCCTGCTGGCCGCCGGCCTGGGACTGCGCATCTACACCCCCATCGGCCCCGTGCGCCTGGACGTGGCCACGCCGCTGACCAGACGAAAGGACATCGACGACATTGCCCAATTCTACTGTAGCATCGGCCAATCCTTCTGATCCGTCCCCGACGGCCGGCCGGCGCCGGTGGCAACGGGTCCGCCGCATCCTGCCATGGCTGGCGGGGGGGCTGCCGGCGTTGGCCATTCTCCTCTGGCTGGGCGTGCAGACGCCGCCCGGCCGGGAAGCCGTCGCCCTGCTGGCAAGCCGTCTGGCCTCCACCGCCACCGGCATGCAGGTGCGCATCGAAGCGCTTGGCGGAAGCCTGCCCACGGACTTCACCATCGGCCGATTGGCCATGGCCGACAACACAGGCGTCTGGCTGGCCGTCAAGGATCTCCATCTGGCCTGGTCACCGCTGGCGCTTCTGCGGGGGCGGGTGCACATCCAGGCCCTCACCGCCGACATCGTCCGTATCCGTCGGGCACCGAACCGACCGCCCGAGCCCACTCCCCAGCCCCCGATGGCATGGCCGCCCCACATACCCAGCCTGCCGCCCATGGTGGTCAATACCCTGGCCGTCAACCGTCTGCTGCTGGATGCCGCGCTGGCCGGACAGGACGCGGCCATCCGCGTGGCCGGCCGGCTGGCGGAATCCGGCCAAGGTGCCTTGGCCGTCCATCTCACGGCCACCCGCCTGAACGGCCCACCGCTCCATCTGACGGTGGCCGGCTCTCTCCATTACGCGGCTTGGCGCCTGGCGATCAAAAGCCAGCTGACCGACAGCCCCGGAGGGTTGCTGGCGACCGCCCTGGCCGGTCCGTCCGCCGGAGCCCTGGACGTGCGCCTGACAGGCGACGGCTCCCTCGACGCCTGGCAGGGAAGCCTCACGGCAAGCCTGGGCGGACAAACGTTCGTGGAGACGAAACTCGGATTGGCCGTCCCCCTCCATGCCGCGGCCATGGCCTCCTGGAGCGTAAGCGGTGCGGTCTCGCCTCCGGCCGGGATGCTGCCCGAAGACGCCGCCCGGCTGCTCGGCGAGCACTGCCAGGTGCACCTGGCCGGCCGCACCGGCCTGACCTCCGGCGCTTTCATTCTGGACCGGGCCACCCTCCAGGCAGCGGTCGGCAGCCTTGATGCCACGGCCGCCCTCGATCCGGAAAAGGATACGCTGACCGCCCGGGCGCATGTGCACGTGCCGGCGGCCGAAAAGCTCGATCCGAATCTCGCCGGCGACATCGATGCCGTGGTCACGGCGTCGGGCCGGCTGGCCCGCCCGACATGCCAACTTGCCGTCACCGCCCAACAGCTCCGCGCCGGAACCGTCGGCGCGGAGACCGCCCGTTGGTCCGCCACGGCCGTATTGCCCGGCGACCTGGACGGCCTCTTTCCCGGCGCCGCCATCACGGCCGAGGGGAACGTCACGGGGCTCACCGGCCCGGACGGAACGACCCTGCTCGGCCGCGATCTGCGACTCCGACTGACCGGCAGCGTCACGGCAACGGGCGGCTTGGTCCTCAAGGAAGGGGTTCTGTCCGGCCCCGACGGCAGGATGCATTTTTCGGGAAGCCGGACGCCGGCCGGCGATCTGGCCGGTCGTCTGACCGCCGAGCATGGCCCGGCCGAACGGACGGATGTCCGGCTGGCGGCGGAAGGTACCTACGCCGCGGCCGGTGGCCGACTGGCGGCCAAAATCACGGCAACGAGCGACGATCTGGCCCCCCTCGGGGAAACCGCCGGGACCAGGCTGGCCGGAACGGCCACGCTGGACGCCACGCTGTCCGGCACGACCCAGGCCCTGGATATGGCCGTCAACGGTCACATCCGCAATCTGACTGCCGCCTCGGTTCGCCTGGACACGCTCGATCTGACGGCCACGGCCAAGCCGCAGGGAGGCCAAACCGTCGGCCGCCTGCGCCTCGCCGCCGGCCGCGACCGGGAAACGGCCGGACTGGAATGCGGCTTCGCCCTGGCCGGCGAGACGCTACGCCTGTCCGACCTGCGGTTAAGCGCCCCGGAAACCCAACTCCACGGCAGCCTGGCCCTGGACCTGGGGCACGAGACCTTTGCCGGCAATCTCGCCGGGGCATCCGCCAACTTGGCCGGACTCGGCCGTTTTCTGGGCCTGCCCCTGGGCGGAACGCTCAAGATCACGGCCACGGCGGAAAGCCCAAGCCGAACCGATCAGCGACTGACCGCCGCTGTGACGGCCGGCAACCTGTCCATGGCCGGGCTGACCATCCGGGAACTGACGCTTGCGGCCCGCTTGGACCACCTGTTCGACCTGCCCCGCGGCAAAGCCGACCTGACGGCCAAGGGATTGACCGCCGGCGGTCTCGACGCGGCCAGCCTCACCCTGTCGGCCGCCGGAGACGGACGCAGCCTGGAAACGACGGCCAGCGCCCACGGCTCGCTCGCCAGCGGCCAGCCTTGGCGCCTCACCGCCAAGACACGGCTGACCGCTTCTGGTCAGCGGCGCATCCTGACCATTGGTACCTTGGCCGGCAGCCTGGCCAAACGGCCCTTCGCCCTGGCCAGTCCGGCCAGCCTGACCATGGACGCCGGCGCCTTCCGGTTGGCGCCCCTGACGTTGTCGCTGGACAAGGCCCGGCTGACCGCCTCGGGAAGCCTCTCTCCCTCGAAAGTCGCAGCCACGGCCGCGTTGACGCAATTTCCCCTTCCCCTGCTTGCCCTGGTCGGCGGCCATACCGGCTTTCAGGGGACGGCCGGCGCCACGGCCCACCTGTCCGGCACGCCGGCCCGTCCCCGGCTGGACGTCGGCGTGCAGCTGGACGGGATCAAGCTCATCGCGGAGGGCGGACAATCCCTGCCGCCCATGACGGTACGCGCCACGGCCGCCTTGGCGGACGGCCGGCTGGCCCTGACGACCGCCCTGGCCGGAACAGGCAAAAAGGCGCTCATCACGGCCCAGGCCGAACTGCCGGCCCATTTGTCCCTTGTCCCCTGGGCCTTCGACCTGCCGCCGGCGGGAACCGTCTCCGGTCGGTTGACCGGGGATGGCGATCTGGCCGACCTGGCCGGTCCGCTGGCCCAGGTCAATACCCGGCTGGTCGGTCGGGTGCAGGCCGACCTGACCCTGGCCGGGACCCTGGCCGCCCCGGCCCTGACCGGCTCCCTGCGCCTGGACGGCAGCCGCCTGGAAAACGCCGACACCGGCCTGGTGCTGCGTGACATCGTGGTCCGGCTGGCGGCGTCCGACGGTACCATCACGATCAGGCAATGCACGGCCAAGGATTTGAAAAATGGCCGTCTCGCCATCACGGGGATCCTCGGTCCGGTCACCGCCGGCGACCTGCCGGTCGCCATCGACGCGAAACTCAGCCACCTCAAGGTCGCCGGTCTGGACATGGTGACGGCCACGGCCGACGGCGCCATCGCCCTCACCGGGTCGCTCAACCATCTCACCGCCAAGGGTGCCCTCACCCTCGGGCCGGTGGACGTGACCATTCCACAGTCCCTGCCCCCGGATGTGGTGGTCATTCCGGTCACCGAAATCAACAACCCGCAGGCCGCGTCGGTCCCCGCCCCCCAGCCGGAGGCCGCCAAACAGCAGCTCGATCTCAACCTCAGGATCACCCTGGGCGGGGCGGTCTACGTTCGGGGCATGGGCATCGAATCCCGCTGGGGCGGAGCGGTGACCATTACCGGCCCGGCCGATGCCCCGCTCGGCCAGGGGCGCCTCTTCGTCGAACGCGGCAAGGTGGAACTTTTCGGCAGCGACTTAGACATCACCAAAGGCGAGGTGCTCTTCGACGGCCAAAGTCTACTGGCCCCCCGCATCAACATCCAGGCCTCCAACACCAACGACGACATCACCGCCGGCGTCTCCCTGACCGGTGATGCCACCAGCCCGAGCATCGCCCTCTTTTCCAATCCGGTGCTCCCGGACAACGAAATTCTCGCACGAATCCTCTTCGGTCAAAGCGCCAGCAACCTGTCGCCGCTCCAGGCGGTCCAACTCGCCCAGGCCGCCGCCTCCCTGTATACGGGCGGCGGACCGACCAGCATTCTCTCCCGTACGCGGCGTATCCTCGGCCTCGATCAGCTCAATATCGTGACCTCGAACAAGGACAGCGCCAATCCTACGGCCATGCTGCGGGCCGGGAAGGAAATCTTCAAAGGTGTGACGGTCGGCGTGGAACAGGGCATGGAAGCCCAAAGCGGCGCGGTGTCCGTGGAGGTCAAGATCACCCCCAACATTACCGTGGACAGCCGGGTGGGCGAAGACAACACCCAGGGCGTCGGCGTGAACTGGAAGTGGGATTATTAGTCGGCAGGGAGATTCGAGACAAAAAAACGCCATGCTGCCCGCGCCGCCGATCGCGGAACGCAGACAGCATGGCGCACACGTCGTGTGTTACTTCGCGGTTCCCCGCTCTTCTTCCAGCTTTTTCCGCACGGCATTGCCGTACTTGCGCGCTTCAGTAAGCATATCGTCGATTTTTATTCCCCGTAACTTCATAATCGTCAGCCGATAGGCGCCCTGTAAGGGAATAAAGATGTTTTTGGAATCGTTGTAAAAATCATCCATTCCCGAAACGACCTTAACGCGATCGATGCCGGCGAAATCATTGAAGCATTGCGCATACCGCTTCTCATCGATCGTCGGCTTGTTGTCCTTGCCCTTGATGATGGCCAGCGGCTCGCAGGTCAACTGCACCGCCGTGGCGACGCCGATCAGAAACGCTTCCTTTTCCTTGGCGGAAAACGATTTCCAGGTATGGCCGAAGGAAGCGGGCTCCTGTGCGGCCAAGCCCTGCTGGGCTCCCACCAGCCCGAAAAGAAGCAGAACAAAAAGCACCAATGCCTTTTTAGACATGTCATTCTCCTTGGAACGCATCCAGGTCGCAGCCACCTGGAAAAGTATGGCCCCTTCTTACCCCTTGGAGGTCCGATCGGCAAGCGAAACCCTCTTGACATCCGGGCTGCTTCTGGCTTCTTGAACGCATACGCTGCGATCATTTGGCGCAAAAGGAGCCTGCCATGTCCCGATTCCACCCGATCCCCCGCGTTTTGCCCCTGGTCCTGCTGCTTATCCTTGTCCCGATGGTCTCACAGGCCGCCCAGGCCACACCCAGCGAACTCGTCGGCATCACGCTCGGCGCCAATGCCGAGGACCTCCGGGATCGGCTTGATCTGTCGCGCATGGCCCCCTTGTGGAACCGCCCCTGGCTGATCCGGGCCAATCTCAAACCGACCAAGGGCTTCACCGCCGGCTATGTCCTGTGCGGCGGCTGCGCCACGACCAATCGGGTGGAACGCATCCGCCTGCAGTACAAGGACGGCTCCAAGGCCCTCTTCGACAAGTTGGCCGCCGCACTGACCGCCCGCTACGGCAAGCCGGAGCGGGTTCAGGAAACCACACTGGACGGCTACAAGGGCCTGCGCTGGATCTTCGGAAAAAGCAAAAAGGACGGCGTGGATATTCTCCTGGAACATTTCGACAAGGGCAACGAGGAGACGCCGTCCGGCAACATCATCCGCCTGTCCGACAACCGGGCCATGGCCCAGGAACGCGCCTGCCATGACACCATGCTGCGCAGCGCCCCCGAGCCCCAGCCTTCCTTCCCGCTGTTCACGGTGGACGATTCCTGGCTACTGCCCAAATAGCGGCTGCCGCGCCCCAAGAACGCCAAACGCCGTCCGGGAGAATCCGGACGGCGTTTTTTTGTCCCGGGCACGACTTCCTGGGCGCTCCCCCGGAACCGGCCCCCCTAAAGCAATTGCGGTACCCGCCGATACGAAGACTGTACGGCACCCTTCACCGCAACCGCCAGCCCGGGGAAACGACCATGACCGAACCTCGCCGTTCGATCCCGCTTTTTACCTCCGCCCTCATCATGACCGCCAACGAGGGCCATGCCCGCATCGATCGGGAATTTCTCAAGCAATCCCACATTCATCGTTTGCGGAGCGCCACCACGGGCGCCCAGGGGATGGCCATCCTGCGCCGTCGGGAAGCGGAACTGGTGCTGTGCGACGCCCAATTGGACGATATGGACGGCACGAGCTTCGTGACCGCGCTGCGGGCCGATCCGAAATTGGCCGGCACACCGGTCATCATGGCCGCCCTGACCCCGGCCAAAGCCGACGTTCTCCGGGCCGTCAGCCTCGGCGTGGCCGGCTTTCTCATTCGCCCCTACTCCCAGGCCGTCTTCGGCCGCTACCTGCGCATGGCCGGCCATCTGACCAGCCTGGAGGCCACCGGCCGGGAGGCCCTGGCCCGGGCGAACCTGGCCGAGGATTCGGGCAACGCCGGCGCGGCCCTGCACGGCTTCGCCGCCGTCGCCGACGGAGCGGATGCGGCGCCACGGCTCTTCGAGGAAGGCATGACCGCCCTGGCCGCCAAGGACCTGGACCGGGCCATCGCCGCCTTTCACCGGGCCCTGTCCGTCAACGCCCTGTTTGTCGAGGCCTATCTCGGTCTGGCCCGCGCCTGGTTCGGCAAGGGCATTCGCAGCAAGTACCGCTACTTCATGAAGCAGGCCGCCTCGGCCTGTGCCAGAGCCCGCCGTTTCGAGGAACTCCGGGATCGTTTCGTGGAGCTGCTGGCCCGGGACGAGGCCGGCTTCAACCCGTTTCTGGCCTTGGGCAACGAGCTGCTGCGCGACCGGCATTACGCCGCCGCCGTGGCCCTGTTCCGCCAAGCCCAGTCCCTGGCGCCCCAAAACGTCGACATCTCCGTCGGCTTGGCCAAGGCGTACCATTTCCTGCGCCAGCCCGACCGGGCCATGACGGCCTTGGACCACGCCCTGGAGCAGAACGACCGCAGCCCCGACGCCCAACGCATGTACCAGCGCCTGACCGGTCGGCGCTATGACGACATTCCCCCGATCGAGGAAGCGCACGCGGGAAGCGGCGCACCCCACTACCCCTGGCTGCTGCGCGGCGTGCTTTACGTGGCCGGATGGGCTTCCGACAGTCTCTCGCGCGTCCATCGGCCGGCCCGGGCCGCCTGAACACCAACGGCCCCGGCAGCACCCGATAGCCGTGGCCGCCAGGAATCCTGCCCTCCCCCTTGTAGCGGGGGCCCGACTCAGGCAGTATAGGGCAGCGCGTAGAAACGCCGTGGGAGGACACCATGTCGGACGCCATCACCCCAGCCGGCCAAACCGAAGCCTTGCCGCCCGGGCAATTCGAAGCCCAACCACCAGGTCATACCGAGGCCCAACCGGCCGGTTCGGTGGATATTTCCGCGGCCGGCGCCGTGTCCGTCCCCTTGGGCAGCCATGTCGAGGTGCCGCTGGGCAGCCATGTCGAGGTGCCGCTGGGCAGCCACGTCGAGGTGCCCCTCGGCGGCCACGTGGAGCCCGGACAGGTGGGACATGTCGACGTGGCCCCGTCCGGACATGTCGAAACGATCGCCGGCAGCGGCCATGTGGAACCGGGCGAATCCGGTCATGTCGAAGTGCCGCTGGGCGGATTCGTCAACCTACGTCTGTAACGGCGCGCGTTCGCACCACAAAAAAGGCCACCCGAAGGTGGCCTTTTTATTTCGCAATCCTTGCCTTACGCTTTGGCCAAATCGGCCTTGGGCGCGCTGGCGGGCGTTCCCGACTGCGATTTGAGTCCCTTGCCCACATCCAACAGGATCGGACTGGCGATAAAAACCGAGGAATAGGTCCCCGCCACGAGACCGATCAGCATGGCCAAGGCGAAATCGTGGATAACCACCCCGCCGAAGAGATAGAGACAAACTACCGTAAGCAGGGTGGTGCCGGCGGTCAAAATCGTCCGGGACAGGGTCTCGTTGACGCTCTTGTTGATGATCTTGTCCAAGGGCCCCGGCTTGGCCTTCCGCAGATGCTCGCGAATCCGGTCGTAGACGATGATGGTATCGTTGAGCGAATACCCCAGGATGGTCAGCAAGGCGGCGATGATGGTCAGATCGAATTCCTTGTCGAGCAAGGAGAAGATGCCGATGGTGACCAAGATGTCGTGAAGATCGGCCACCACGGCTCCCAAGGCGAATTTGAGCTTCATGATGAGGCAGAGGACAAGGGTGATGATCATGGCGGCCACAATCAGCCAGGAAGTCGGCGCGCCGAACAGCTTCAAGACGTAAATGCCGCCGGACAAGGCCGCCGCCATGATGGCCGCCGCCATCCAACGATGTTCAAAGCGGCCGGAAATATAAATGGCAATCAGCAGCACCGCGTAGAACATCGCCTCCAAGGCCTTGCCGCGCAAATCCGCGCCGACCTTGGGGCCGACCAGTTCCAGACGCTGGATGGAATAGCCCGATCCGGGGAAATGGCTGGCCAGGGTCTTCTCCATGGCAGCCCGGACCCTCTCCTGGGAGACATCAGTGTCCGATGCCCGAATGAGGAACTCCTTGGCGCTCTCCTGGCCGAAACGCTGCACCACAACATTTTCCAGACCTACGCCCTGCATGGTCTTGGTCAAAGCATCCATGTCCACTTCCTTGGCGAAGCGCACCTGGATCGACAGGCCGCCGGCGAAATCCACGCCGAACCGCGGCCCCCCCTTGATGACCAAAGAGACCAAGCCGGCCACGATAATCAGCGCCGAAATCAGATAGGCCAACTTGCGATATTTCAGGAAATTGATGTTCGTACCGGGCTTAATCAGCTCCAGAGCCATCGGATCCCCCTGTGTGGATTGCTACTGGGATGTCGGGCGGTTGGACTACCGGCAGACCGATTTTCCACGCCCCGAAAGGCCTCGCACCATCCGTCAAACCAAGGCGCCTTGTCAAGTACGAGGCTCGCCGCGCACGCGTCCAAGGCTGAGGACGCGCCACGGCCGAACCGGTCGTCGTCAGCGCATGAACTTCAAAAATGGGCTGTCCGGGGCCAAAAACACCCTGGTATTGGTGGTGGTCGCCTTGCGATAGGCTTGCAGGCTTCTCACAAAGGCGAAGAACTCCGGCGACGTGTTGATCGCTTCAGCCCAAATGGCGGTCGCCTGGGCATCGCCTTGACCGCGAATCACCTCGGCCTGCCGCTGGGCCTCGGCCAAAATGACCGTGCGGTCCCTCTTGGCGCCGGATTTGATTTTTTCCGTCTGTTCCAGGCCCTCGGAGCGGTACAGCTTGGCCTGTCGTTCCCGCTCGGCCCGCATCCGACTGTAGATGGCCTGGGCGTTCTCCTTGGGCAGATCCGTCCGCTTGATGCGCACGTCCACCACCTCGATGCCGTACGGCGCCAAGAGCGCGGTCGATTTCTTCGTCACCTCGCTCATGATGTTTCCCCGTTTGCTGGCGACGACATCCTGAAGGGTATACTGGCCGAGAGCCACCCGCACCTCGGCGTAAATGATGTCGTCGAGTCTCGCCTGGGCGTGCCGCACCGTATGCAGCGTTCGGTAAAAGAGCAGCGGATCGGTGATGCGCCATTTGGCGTAGTTGTCCACCACCATGTTTTTCTTGTCCAAGGTCAGGATTTCCGCGGCCTTGGCGTCATAATCCAGCAGCCGGGCGTCGAAAAAGATGACATTTTGGATAAAAGGAATCTTGGCGTGCAATCCCGGGCCCACGGTACTCCCGACCGGCTTGCCGAGCTGGAGGACGATGGCCGTCTCCGTCTGATCCACGATAAAAAAGGTCTGGACGGCGGCCACGACCACACAGAAGACGACAATAGCGGTAACCAGCGACGAGGTCTTCACGGCTTCGTCCTCCTGACCGTGGCGGCATTGTCCTGGCCGCCGGCCGGCGCGTGGGGCGTCTGGCGCACCGCGTCCAAGGAGAGATAGGGCACGGCCTGCTTGGCGGCCGCGTCGCTCATGATGATCTTTTCCAGATTGGGATTGGACAAGATGGATTCCATGCCCTCGATATACAGGCGTTCGCGGGTGGCGTCCTTGGCCTTGACGTATTCGGCGCACAGGGCGGAGAAGCGGTCCGCCTCGCCCTTGGCCAACCGGACGACTTGGCCCGTATAGGCCGCGGCCTCGTTGAGAATGGCCGCCGCCCGTCCTCGGGCCTTGGGCACGATGTCATTGGCGTAGGCCTCGGCCTCGTTGACGAAACGGACCTTATCCTCGCGGGCGCTGGACACGTCCTTGAAGGCGTCAATCACTTCCCTGGGCGGATGGACGTCCTGCAACTGGACCGCCACCACGTCGATGCCGCAGTCATAGCGATTGAGCATGGACTGGAGCAGGACCTTCGTATCGCCCTGCACCTTGACCTTGCCCGCCGTCAGCACGGAATCGATCTCGGAATTGCCGATGATCTCGCGCATGGCCGCCTCGGCCGCGCTTTTGACCGTGCCGTCCGGATGTTCGATCTTGAACAAATAGTCCACCGGATTGCTGATCTGATATTGGACGATAAACTGGACATCCACGATATTTTCGTCCCGGGTCAGCATCAGGGATTCTTCATTGACGGGACGCGTCTGCAACGGCGAGCCGTCCCGGGCAAACGTGGAACGAAAGCCCACCTCCACCCGGCGCACTTGCGAAACTTTGGGCGTCTTTACGGACTCGAAGGGAAACGGTAAATGGTAATGCGGGCCCGGTCCCGTGGTGGCGACATAGGCGCCGAACCGCTGCACGACGCCGGCTTCGTCAGGCTCCACGATATAAATACCGCTCAGGAGCCACAGCCCCAGCAGCACGAGAATGACGATCTTCGGCCCGCCGGGAAGGCGACGGCGAAACGAGGACAGCCGCTTCCCCAATTCCTCGCCCATACGACCGGGATCCGGCGGTGTTGATCCCATACGGCGTTTCTGTTCCGATAGTTTGTCCCAATCCCAACTCATTCTTGGCGGCATAGGGGAGATACGGATGAAGGTCAAGGGAATGGACCTCAGTGCACCGAGGCCACGGACGAGGGCAGCATGAAACCGATAACTCCCGACGTCTTTCGGGCCTACGACATTCGGGGCCTGGTGGACGTGGATTTCGATCCGGACTGGGTGGAACTTCTGGGCCGGGCCTGCGGCGCCTTTTTCCTGGAGCAGGGGCAGACCCAGGCCGTCATCGGCCATGACTGCCGCCGCAGCTCGCCCGAATACCAGGCCCGGCTTGCCGTCGGCCTGGCCGCAGCCGGAATCGACGTAATCTGTCTTGGCATGGTGCCGGTGCCGGCCTTCTATTTCGCCGTCAAGTCCCTTGCCCGGCATGCCGGCATCTTCGTCACCGCCAGCCACAATCCCCCGGAATACAACGGGTTCAAGATTTGGTCCGGCGCGTCCACCATCCATACCGGGGCGGTGTTGCGCATCCGCGACCTGATGGCGGCCGGGCCAGGGAAAACCGCTTCGGCAATGGTCTGCGAACACGACATCAAACCCGCCTATGTCGAGCATCTCGTCGGCCAGGCGGTGGTGCGCCGGCCCGTCAAGGTGGTCGTGGATGGCGGCAACGGCGCCGGCGGGCTGCTGTGCGCCGAGGTGCTCCGCCAGGCTGGAGCCACGGTCATTCCGCTGTTCTGCGAACCCGACGGCCGCTTTCCCAACCACCACCCCGATCCGGTCATCCCGAAAAACACCGCCGCCCTGGCGGCCAAGGTGCTGGCCGAGGGTGCCGACTTCGGCGTGGGGCTGGATGGCGACGCCGACCGGCTGGGGGTGATCGACGAGACCGGACGGCTCATGTACGGCGACCAGATCCTGGCGCTGTTCGCCCGATCCGTCCTCGTTACCCATCCCGGTGCAACCATCATCGGCGAAGTGAAATGCAGCCACCTGCTCTATCGGGACATCGCCGCCCATGGCGGCGTGCCCGTCATGTCCGCCGCCGGCCATTCCCTCATCAAGGCGCGCATGCACGAAACCGGCGCCATCCTCGCCGGGGAAATGAGCGGGCACATGTTCTTCGCGGACCGCTACTTCGGCTTCGACGACGGCATCTACGCCGCCATGCGCCTGACCGAAATCGTGGCCGAGGCCACCGCCCCGCTCTCCCAGCTCCTGGCCGACTGGCCGGCGACGGTGAACACGCCGGAAATCCGCCTGGATTGTCCGGATGCCATCAAATTTGACATCGTGGAGAAGGCAAAGGCCTTTTTTCGCAACCGGTTCGACATGGTCGAAGTGGACGGCGTGCGCCTGACCTTTCCCGACGGCTGGGGGTTATTGCGGGCGTCGAACACCCAGCCCGCCCTGGTGCTGCGCTTCGAGGCCGAGACGCTCGAACGTCTTGAGGAAATACGGACCCTGATCGAAGCGCCGGTTCACCAATGGATCGCGGAACTCGGGTCCTGACCGATCCTCCGACCGCACGCCACCGCCATCCCGAGACATTTACCATAGCCGGAGGAACGCATGTACAAACGCCTGCTCGTGGGACTGCTGCTTCTGGTCACCGCCCAGCCGGCCCTGGGCCAGGTCTATCGCCCCAACGAACCGCTCGGGAAAACGCTCTCCAAGATCAAGCCGCTGTCCACGCCCAACAACGCCGGCGGAAAAGGCATCCTGGAAAACAGCTGCATTTTCAAAAACAATGGCTTTTCCCTCAGTGCCTCCGAACCCTTGCTCGACCACTGCGACGTCCCGGAAGCCATCGGGCGCTTCGTGGAAAAAAACGGCCAACCGGCCCAGACCGCCAAAGCGCCCGGGAATTTGACCGTGCTGGAATATTTTCTCCTGTTCAAGGGGAACCAATACCACGTCAAATTCTTCGTCGGTTGCGACGCCGACAAGACGACCTTTTTCACCAAGGTGGAATGTATCAACGAAAAAAACCGGATCATGCCCGGCGGCCACAAGGGACCCGGCGGTCATGGCGGGCCAGGAGGGCCGGACGGCCCGGGCGGTCGCCCCTAGCATCGCGTTCGTGACATACGGTACGGCGTCGGGAGCCCTCAGGCGACCAACCAGGCCGTGCCTTTTGGAATCCAGCCGGCGCCGTGACAACGTCGCCCGCCCCCAGGCGGGAAATCGAGAGACATCTCGGGAACAAACGGGAAAGAGCGGCGGGAAAGACGGCGGCCGGAAGGACCTCTCCCGGCCGCCGATAACAGGCTAGAAGCGTTCGAATTCGTCGTCCTTGGAGTCGCCGTCCAAATTGATCCCCACACCACCGTTCGACTTGGCCTGGGCAGGACGGGCAGCCGTCGGACGCGAGGCGGCGGGCCGCTGCGTCGTCGACGGCAAAGCCTTGGTCCGCCGCGCCTGGCGATGCCCCACGCCGTTGACGCGGAAGAACGCCATGGTGCTTTGCAGCTGCTCGGCCTGGCTCGACAACTCCTCCGATGTCGACGCCATCTCCTCGGAAGCGGAAGCGTTCTGCTGCACCACCTGATCGAGCTGCTGGATGGCCTTGTTGATTTGCTCGGCACCGGAATTCTGTTCCTGGCTGGCGGCGGCGATCTCCTGGACCAAGTCGGCCGTCCGCTGGATGTCCGGCACCATCTTGGTCAGCATGGAGCCGGCCCGTTCCGCCACCTGCACGCTGGACGACGACAGTTCCGAAATCTCGGCTGCGGCCGAACCGCTGCGTTCGGCGAGTTTGCGCACTTCGGCGGCCACCACGGCGAAACCCTTGCCGTGCTCGCCGGCGCGCGCCGCCTCGATAGCGGCGTTTAAGGCCAGCAAATTGGTCTGACGGGCGATTTCCTCGATGATGGAAATCTTCTCGGCGATATTCTTCATGGCCTCCATGGCCGAAATGACGGCCTCGCCGCCTTCCTTGGCGTCCTGGGCGGCCTTGACGGCAATGGACTGGGTCTGCTGGGCGTTTTCGGCGTTCTGCTTGATGTTGGAGGTCATCTGCTCCATGGACGAGGAAATCTCCTCCACACTGGCCGCCTGTTCGGTGGCGCCCTGCGACATGCTTTGGGCCGAGGCGGACAGCTCCTCGGAGCCCGACGCCACGTTTTCCGAGGCGGATTGGACTTCGGCCACCACTTCCCGCAATTTGGCCACCATCTCGTTGAGGGAGGAGGCCAGCACGCCGATCTCGTCCTTCTGATCGATTTCCAGGGTCCGGGTGAAATCGCCCTCGGCCATGGCCTTGGCGAACTGGACACCCTTGATGACCGGACCGGTGATGGCCCTGGTCAGCACCACGGCGATGCTGCATCCGAGCAGCAAGGCCACGATCAGACCGCCGATCATGGTCGAGGCGGCCGATGACAGACTGGACACGGCGCCGTTGGACACGATCTGCGTCTCGTCCATGCCGGCCTTGGCGGAATCCTGGGCCATCTTCTGCACAGCCTCCGCCGCCTCGCCGCGCTTGACGGCGAGTTCGGCGAGCGCTTTGGACGTGGTGATGAAATCAATGATGGCCTGCTTGTACTTCAGGGAAGCATCCCGCACAGCTGCCAACTGCCGCTGGTTGACGTCCTCCCGTGTCTTGGATCGGATGCCCTCCACCAACTGCTCCAGACGGTCAAACGACTTGATCGTCTCCTCCAGCCGACGCACGTCCTTGTGCAACTGCCCGGCCAGGTTCCCGATCCGAACGCTGGAGATCAGCTGAATGACATGCGTGGCGGTATCGACCTTTTCGGCCCGTTCCTTGATCGCCTCCGCCGGCGCGCCCTTCATGATTTCCTGAATCAGGGCGGCCTGTTGGCTGTTCTGGTATTCGTCGCTATACTTCATGAAATCGGCGGCAGCGACATCCATGGTCTGCCGGATGGTCGCCATAACCGCCATCCGGGCCTCCGTGTCCTGGAGCAGCTTTTCGTATTCCGCCAGCTTGGCCTGGGTCTTGGCCACGTTTTCCCGCAGTGTGACCAGATCGGGATGCTTCTCGGCCAAGGCCTTGGCGTCGTTCAAGTAACGTTTGGTCTCGGCAAGGTTGCGCAAGCCGGATTCGTATTGCTTCTTGTCCTCCGTCTCGCCATAGACGCGCATGTCCCCCATGGTTTCCAGAACATTGCGCTCCACGGATGTGGCCAAGCCCACTTCCGGCATATATTCCCTGGCCAGGCGCACGGCTTCGCTTTCCACGCTACGCATGCTGAAGACAGCCATCCCGCCGATGACGCAGGATATGACAATCAACAGCCCGAAACCTATAGTGATTTTAAGGCCAAGCTTGATATTTTTCACGGCTCGTCTTCCCCCTTGGCAGAATAAAAACCCCTCACCCGCCCGAAGCGATCCGCTGCGGCGCGGGCATCGATGCAGCCATATCCCACGACACAGTACTTTGTCTTATTTCAATACCGGTTGCAATGCAAACCTCGGCCTTTTCCGAAAAGTCCCTCCAGCGCTCGGCGCTCTTCACCGGACGCCGGGCGAATAACGCCCCGCTTCCCGCAATGCACAAGGAGGCGCAGATCCCGGCGTTCAAACCGACCGCGGTTGCTATCCGTGCGTTTTTTCGAGAAAGGCCCGCAGCTTGCGGCGGGCTCGGAAAGCGCGCACCTTGACGTTGACGCGGCTGAGGCCCGTCAGGCCCGCCACCTCCTCCACGCTCTTGCCTTCCAGCCCGAGCAGCACCAGCAGCCGCCGGTCCCGGGGCCCCAGGATGGCCATGGCCTCCCGCAGACGGTTCCGGGCATCGCGCGCCTCGGTCCAGGCCTGGTAGCGCTCATCGGGCAGCGTTTCCGCAAGACTGTCCAGCACGCCGATTTCGGCCTTGCAGTGGCGCAACCAGTCAATGCAGGTATTGGCAGTAATGCGGTGAAGCCAACTTTTGAAAAGAGCGCCGTTGTGCAGTGAATGCAAGTTAAGGTAGGCCTTGACAAAAACGTCCTGGGCCAGGTCTTCCATGGTGGCGACATCCCGGCAATAGCGCGAAACGAGCCGCAGCACGCCGGGACGATGCCGGGCCACCAGCTTGGCAAAGGCCTGCTGGTCACCGGCGGCCGCAGCCCGAGCCAGGGCAGCGTCGTCAATGTGATCGAGCCCTTTTCCCATGGACAAGCCTGCCGTACGCGGCGACCGTCCACCGTCCCCGTTCCCCCCGGGAAACGACTCCAGCCGCGCTTTGTAACGAAGGCGCTCCACGAGCGGTTTCGGTTACAGCCCGGCTCGACATCGACCACGGCCAAGGCTATGCCGACCATGCGCCGGCGTTTCGGCCGCCAATCGTTCGCAAGGAGCCCTGCCATGCCCCTTTTCGATACCCGCAACATCTATCTGATCGGCCCCCGGGCCTCAGGCAAGACCACCCTGGGGCGACGTCTGGCCGCCCGCCTGTCCCGTCCCTTTGTGGACCTGGACGCGGTTTTTCTGGAACGCCACGGCGAAACCATCGCCACCCTGGTGACGCGTGAGGGCTGGGAAGCCTTCCGGCGGGCCGAATCGGCCATTCTGGCCGATGTGGCGGCCAAATCCGGCCAGGTCGTGGCCACGGGCGGCGGCGCCGTCCTGTTACCGGAAAACCGGACGCTTCTGGCCAAGGGACTAGTGCTCTATCTCCAGGCCAGCCCGGAACGGCTGGCCGAGCGGCTGCTGGCCGACTGCAACGCCGGGCAACGGCCCAAACTGACGACATTGGGACTGCGGGACGAAATCGTCGCCACACTCAACGAGCGCGAGCCCCTCTACCTCTCCCTGGCCGGGGCCTGTCTGCCCGAACGGTCGCCGGAAGAACTCGAAGAGGATGCCCTCAAAGCGCTGGCGCTCCTCGGTGAACCGCAGCCCTAGGCCGGCCGGCAGAGATCGTCGCACGCCGGATCGCGGATGAACGGCGTCACCATGTGCTGGCCCGTGGATTCCAGAACGGAACGCCAGTAGTCCGAAGTGACGTTGAGCTTTTTGCGCCGCAGGGTGACCAAATCGAGCGGCAGGTGCACGTAACGGCCATAGAGCTTGGAAACGACCATGCCGGTCTTGCCGGCCATGGCCGCATGAACGGCGTTCTGGCCGAGAAATCCGCAATAGACCCGATCGTTGGCATTGGCCGGCACGGAGCGGATAATGTAGCTCGGATCGATAAATTTCAGGGTGAGCGGGATGTCGCGCTCACGGCAATACCGTTCAATGGCCTCGCTCAAAAACTGGCAGATGTCGCCCAACACCGGATTGCCCGAGGCATCCCGGGCACCGGTATCCGGCAACAGGTTCTGTCCGGCGCCTTCGGCCACCACGATGACCGCATGCTTGCGGGCCTCCAGCCGTTTTTCCAGCGACGGCAGCAGGCCGTGGGCACCGGTCAGGACAAAGGGATATTCCGGCACCAGGACGTAGTTGACCTCCTTGAGGGCCAACGTGGCCTGGGCGGCGATAAACCCGGATTCCCGACCCATGACCTTGACTAGACCCACGCCGTTCAAGGCCCCGATCGCCTCGGTATGGGCGCATTGGATGGCCTCGGTGGCCTTTTCCACGGCCGTGCCGAAACCGAAGGACTGGGTGACGAGGTTAATGTCGTTGTCGATGGTCTTGGGAATGCCGATAATGCTGATCTTGGCGCCCCGGGCGTTGATTTCCTCCTGAATGCGCCGGGCGGCCTTCATGCTGCCGTCGCCGCCGATGACGAACAGCATGCTGATATTGGCCCGCTCCAGGGTATCGACGATGACGGCGGCGTTCTGCGGCCCCCGGCTCGACCCCAAGACCGTCCCGCCGAACTGATGAATGTCGGAGACCAGTTGCGGGGTGAGCTCCAGCGGCGGATACCCGTAGGCATCCACAAACCCCTGTAACCCGTAGCGGATGCCCAATATCCCGGCCACATGGTAGTTGTGGGTGGCTTCCATGACGATGGCCCGGATCACGTCGTTCAAGCCCGGACACAGGCCGCCGCAGGTGACGATGGCCGCCTTGACCTTGGAGGAATCGAAATAGATCCGCTCGCGCGGGCCGGCCATCTCGAAATTGGCGATGCACGTCCCCTCCCCGGCCTCAAGGTCCCTGGCGTCCAATTCCACCCGGACATGCTTCGTATCGGAATCAAAAGGACAATAGGGCAAGGGAGACGGGATCTTGGCCGGGCCAAGCACCGGGATGGTGGTATCGAAGGTTGCCTGGGGACACTGCACATCCATGGGAACTCCTCCGGTTTCCCATGCGATAGCAGCTTCCCGGAGGCGCAGCAACTCGACTGCCGGAACAGGTGCGCCTCCCCCTCCGGGGCGGCTGGACGAAGGCCACGGCGCCTTGGCTTTTTGGGGAAAATCGGCTAAGATGCGGATCGTTCGTCCGGTCCCGGTAACGAGGGAGTTTGTCCCATGGAGCGTCTCACGCTGAATGCGACGGATCATGCCTTGATCCTTGGCCTCTCGGGCGAAATCGTCATGGATATCGTGCCCGACCTCAAGGCCGAGATCGAGCGTCTTGTCGCCGAGACGCCCCTGCCGCGCTTGGTGGCGGACCTCGGCCACGTGACCTTCATGGACAGCTCCGGCGTGGGGCTTCTCATCGGCACCCGCCGCCTCTGCCAGGAACGGGACAAGGGCTTTTCCATCCGCAACCCTTCGCCGCCCATCAAAAAACTGCTGGATATGCTGCGGCTCACCGAATTCTTCGCCGCCGAACCGGCCAAGGCCTCGGGCGGGAAGCCCGCCTGATGGCTGCCATGCGCATCTGTATCGTCGACGATTCCGAGAGCTTTCGCACCTATCTGGAAAGTCTGCTCCGCGCCGCCGGGTACGCGGACATCACCTGCTTCGACGCGGCCGAAAGCTGCATTGAGGCCTTGCTGGACACCCTGCCGGCGCCCCGGACCGATCTCGTGCTCATGGACCTCATCATGCCGGGCATGGGCGGTTTGGCGGGGGTGCGCCGCCTCAAGGCCGAACCCGCCCTGGCCGACATTCCGATCATCATGGTCACGGTCAGCGACGACGACGAAAACCTGTCCGCCGCCTTCGCCGCCGGGGCCCTGGACTATATCCAAAAACCGCCGCGTCGGCCGGAATTGCTGGCCCGGCTGGACTCGGCCCTGCGCCTCAAACGGGCCATCGACCAGGGCAAGGCCCGCGAACGGGACCTGCACGAGGAAAAGGAATTCATCGCCGCCATCCTGGAATATTCCCACGACGGCATCGCCGTGGTCGGCCGCGACGGCCGCTTCCGCTTCGTCTCGCCGGGCATGGAGCGCGTCTTCGCCCTACCTGTGGACGCCTACACGACCATGGACGCCTGGCTGTCCACGATCTTCCCCGACCCGGCGGTCAGACGGGACATGGCGGACATGCTCGCCACCCCGCCGGTGCCCGGCCATGTCTGGCAGCGCATCTACGGCTTTGCCGACAAGAACGGCCAGCCCCGGGCCTGCCAGATCTATTTTTCCGCCATGCCAAGCGGCGACCTGATCCTCAACATCCAGGACGTCACTCTGTTCGAGAAGCAGAAAGAAGACCTGTTGCGCAAGCATGACCGCCACCGCAAGGACCTGGAGTCCGCGGCCGAAATCCAGCAAAGCCTGCTGCCCCGGCGCTTCTCCATGTCCGACGCCCTCAAGTTCGCCTGGGAGTTCACGCCCTGCGAGACCATCGGCGGCGACATCTTCAACGTGTTTCCCCTCGGCCCGAACCATGTGGGCCTCTACATGCTCGATGTCTCCGGCCATGGCGTGGCCTCGTCGCTGGTGGCCCTTTCCGTCTACAACTTCATGCACTACCAGCGTTCCACCCTGGTCGACCGCACCGCCGGCTACGTCGACGTCGTGCCGCCGCATGTGGTACTGACCCGACTGGATGAAGAGTTCCCCTACTGCAAGTTTTCAAAATTCTTTACGATCTTCTACATGACCATCGACCTGCGCTCCGGGGCCGCCCGCTACGGCAACGCCGGCCATCCGCCGCCGCTGCACATTGCCGCCGACGGACGGATCGAACCGCTCCCCCTGCGCGGCACCATCATCGGCCTGGAAGGCTTCCAACCGTTTACGAGCGGCGAACTGACGTTTGCTCCCGGCGACAAGCTGGTCACGGTGAGCGACGGCTTGGCCGACCGGCTTAACCCCGCTGGCGTCTTTTTCGGCGACCGGCGCGTGCTCGACGTCATCCGCGAACATGCCCGGCAGCCCGTGGCCGAATTATTGGCCGCCATGCGCCAGGCAGCGGAAGCCTTTTGCGCCGGCACCCCACCTCGGGATGACGTCAGCATCCTGGGCGTGGAATTCCTCCATCCCAAAGCCTGACACCCGTACACCATGTGCCTGACCGTCTATCACGCCGCGCCCGGGCTCTTGCCCGAGCTTGTCCGGGAACTGGGCCACGCCGTCACCGCCGTGCGCGATCCGCTGGTGACGACCGCCGCCCCTCCCCAGGCCGCCGCCTTTGCCGCCAACGTCTGGCTCGACGCCCGCTGGATCAATGCCGCCTCCATCGGCCAGGCGGCCAACAAGCTGCGGGAAATCCAGCGCAACTGGCAGCTCGTCCCCTCCGGCCAGTACCGCCGGGCGGCCCTGGTGGCAGCCAAACTCCCCAAAGTGGCGGCCAAACCGCTCGTCTTCGGCGAACCGCTGCCCACCGCGCCGCTCGGCGCCTTCACCCTCTGGGAAGACAATTTGCTGCTGGCTTCGCCGCGCACCAGCGAACCCGTGCCGGACGGTGTCTACCGCTTCGCGGAGGACCGGACCGGCCCGCCGAGCCGGGCCTACCTCAAGCTCTGGGAACTGTTCACGCGCCTGGGCGTGCAGCCGCAGCCAGGGGAGCTTTGCCTGGACATGGGCGGCTGTCCCGGCGGCTGGGCCTGGGTGTTGGCGCAGCTCGGGGCGCGGGTCTTTTGCGTGGACAAGGCGCCGCTCGCCCCGTCCGTGGACCGGCATCCCCTGGTCACCGCCTGCCTGGGCAGTGCCTTCGGCCTGGACCCCAGGCATGTCGGCGCGGCCGACTGGCTTTTTTCCGATGTGATCTGCTACCCGGACCGGCTCTACGCCTGGCTCGCCCGGTGGCTCGAACTGGGCGAGTGCCGCCGCTTCGTCATGACCGTCAAATTGCAGGGAGAAACGGATTTCACCTTGCTCGACCGCTTCCGGACCATTCCCGGCAGCCGGCTGTTGCACTTAAGCCACAACAAGCACGAACTGACCTTCGTCCGCCTTTAAGCGGAAAAGACGCAGCCGCCGCCCGCTAGGCGCCGGCCCGGTCTGGCCGGGCGGACGGACGCGGTTGCCGGTGGAAGCGCCAGCGCAGCCGATCCAAAAAGAGATAGATGATCGGTGTCGTATAGAGGGTGAGGGCCTGGCTACAGACCAACCCGCCGGCGATGGTGATGCCGAGCGGCCGGCGCAGCTCCGAGCCGGAACCGTGCCCCAGGGCCAACGGCAGGGCGCCGAGCAGGGCGGCACAGGTGGTCATCATGATGGGCCGAAACCGCAGCAGGCAGGCCTTGGTGATGGCCTCGCGGGGGGACAGTCCGTCGCGCCGTTCGGCCTCGATGGCAAAATCCACCAACATGATGCCGTTTTTCTTGACGATGCCGATCAACAAAATGATGCCGATCACGGCAATGATGGTCAGCTCCAGACGGAAGGCCAGCAAGGCGGCCACCGCGCCCAAACCGGCCGACGGCAGGGTGGACAGAATGGTCAGGGGATGGATGGTGCTCTCGTAGAGGACGCCTAGCACGATGTAGACCGTGACCAGCGCGGCCAACAGCAAAAGCGGCTGATTTTTCAGGGAATCCTTGTAGGCCTGGGCCGTGCCGGCAAAGGTGCCCCGAATGTCGCGCGGCAGGCCCATGTCCCGCCGGGCCTCCTCGATGGAGGCGGCGGCCTGGGACAGGGCCACGCCCGGAGCCAGGCTAAAGGAAATGGTGGCGGCCGGGAACTGGCCCTGGTGGCTGACCGAAAGCGGCGACAGCCCTTCCCGGACCGTGGCAAAGGCGGCCAGGGGCACTTGGGCGTTGCCGCTCCCCAGCACGTAAATCTCGCGCAGCCCTCCCGGCCCCTGCCAGACCCGGGGCTCCACCTCCAGCACCACATGATACTGGTTGAGGTCCGTATAGGACACGCCCACCAGACTCTGGCCGAAGGCGGCGTACAGGGCGGCGTCCACTTCCGCCGGCGTCACCCCCAGCCGGGAGGCCGTGGTCCGGTCGATGTCGATACTGGTCATCAGCCCTTTTTTCTGCTGATCGGCGCTCACATCCACCAGTTCGGGCAAGGCACGCAGCCGTGCCTGCAAGCGCGGAATCCAGACGCCGAGTTCGTCGAAGCTCTCGGCCAACAGCGTGTATTGATAGAGGGCATTGCTCGACCGCCCGCCGATGCGCAATTCCTGGGCCGGCAGCAAATAGGTCGGTGAGCCCGGCAAGGCCCCCAGCTTCCGCCGCAGTCGGGTCAAGGTGACGGACAGGGGCCCGGTTCGTTTGTCGTGCGGCTTCAAGGTGATGAACATGCGGGCGGTATTGGTGCCGCCACCATGGCCGCCGCCCCCACCGGTGAACCCGGATACCGAAACCACGTCCGGATCGGCCTTGATGACGTCTTCCGCCGTCTTGAGCCGCTTGGCCATGGACTGGAACGAGCTGTCCGGCGAAGCCTGGATGAAGGCCATGATCCGGCCGGTGTCCTGTTCCGGAAAAAATCCCTTGGGAATGATGATGTAGAGCCACACGCTGCCGACGAGCGAGGCCACCGTCAGGGCCAACATGGAGCGCGGGTGCGACAGGGCCACGCCGAGGCTTCGGGAATAGAATCGGTAGGCGGCCTGAAACACCCGTTCGGCCAGATTCGTCCCGGCCTTTCCCGCCCTGAGTGGCCGCAGCAAAACCGCGCACATCATGGGTGTGGTGGTGAGCGACAGGCCGAGGGAAATCAGGATGGCCACGGAAAGCACCAGGGCGAACTCCCGAAAAAGCCGGCCCACCATGCCGCCCATGAAAAAAATCGGAATAAAGACCGCCACCAGCGAAAGGCTCATGGAGATGACGGTAAACGCCACTTCGCGCGCCCCCCGCCTGGCCGCCGCCTCAGGCGGCAGACCGGCTTCCATGTAGCGGGACACGTTTTCCACCACCACGATGGCGTCGTCCACCACAAACCCCGTGGCGATGGTCAGGGCCATGAGCGACAGGTTGTCCAGGGAGGCACCGAGCAGGTACATAACGGCAAAGGTGCCGACCAGCGACGCCACGGTAGCCGCCGCCGGGATCAAGGTGGCCCGGGCGTTGCCCAAAAAGGCGAAGACCACCAGAATGACGAGCAGGCAGGAAATGGCCAGCGTCCACTCCACCTCGGCCAGGGAGGCCCGGATGGGCGGCGTACGGTCCATCTCCACCGTCAGGCTCACCCCGGCCGGCAGGGAGGCGGCCAATTGCGGCATCAGGGCCCGCACGTTGTCCACCGTCTCAATGATGTTGGCCCCGGGCTGGCGGAAAATGATGAGCATGATGGCCGGCTTGCCGGAAATGAGGCCGGTCGCCCGCACGTCCTCCACCGAATCGGTGATGGTGGCCACGTCGGCCAGATGGATGGGCGCGCCGTTCTTGTAGGCGATGACCAGGGGCTCGTACTCGATGGCCTTGTGCAGCTGGTCGTTGGTCTCGACCTCGTAGGCCACCTGCCCGGCCTCGATGCGACCCTTGGGGCGATTGACGGTGGTCGTGCTCAAAAACGACCGCACATCGGCCAGACTCAGACCGCGATGGGCCAAGGCGGTCGGATTGACGTCCACCCGCACGGCCGGCAGGGCACCACCACCCACCACCACCTGCCCCACGCCCTCGACCTGGGACAGCTTCTGCTGCAGCAGCGTGCTGGCCACGTCGTACATCGCCGTCCGCGACACCGTTTCCGAGGTCAGTCCCAATATCAGGATGGGCGCGTCAGCCGGATTGATCTTCCGGTAGGTGGGGTTCTGGCGCAGGGTCGAGGGCAGATACCCCCGGGCCGCGTTGATGGCCGCCTGCACGTCCCGGGCCGCCCCGTTGATGTCCCGCGACAAGTCGAATTGCAGGGTGATGCTGGCCGACCCCTGGGAACTGGCGGAGGTCATCTCCGCCAGGCCGGCAATGCGGCCGAACTGGCGTTCCAGCGGCGCGGCCACGGACGTGGCCATGGTTATGGGCTCGGCCCCGGGCAACTGGGCCTGGACGGAGATGGTGGGGAAATCCACCTGGGGCAGCGGCGCCACCGGCAGCAGCCGAAAGGCAATGGCCCCGGCCAGGATCAGGGCCACGGTCAAAAGGGTGGTGCCGGCCGGCCGCCGGATGCAGAGTTCGGGAAGACTCATGCCCGGGCGTCCTGGGCCGGGCGTTTCCGCCGAGCGGCGAGCCGGTCGAAAAAGAGGTAGATGACCGGCGTCGTGTAGAGCGTGAGCACCTGGCTCAGAATCAGGCCACCGACGATGGTGACGCCGAGGGGATGGCGCAATTCGGAGCCCACGCCGGTCCCCAGGGCCAGGGGCAAGGCGCCGAACAGGGCCGCGAACGTCGTCATCATGATGGGCCGGAACCGAAGCAGACTGGCCTCATAAATGGCGTCGACCGGGGATTTGCCCTCCTCGCGTTCGGCCGCCAGGGCGAAGTCCACCATCATGATGCCGTTTTTCTTGACGATGCCGATCAGCAAAATAATGCCGATCACGGCCATCACGTCGAGATCCATGCGGAAGAGCAGCAAGGCCAGCACCGCCCCCACGCCGGCTGACGGCAGGGTGGACAGGATGGTCACAGGATGGATGAAGCTCTCGTACATGACGCCGAGCACGATATAGACCGTGATCAGTGCGGCCAGAATCAGCAACGGCTCGTTTTTGAGCGAATCCATGAAGGCCCGGGCCGCCCCCTGGAAGGAACCCCGAATGCTTTCCGGCATCCCCAGGGCGGCCGTGACCTGGCCGACGGCCGCCACGGCGTCGCCCAGGGCCTTGCCCTCGGCCACGTCGAAGGAAACGGTGGCGGCCGGGAACTGCCCCTGGCGGTTGATGACGAGGCGGCCAGCCCCGACCGTGGGCTTCACCACCGAGGACAGCGGCGTCTGGCCGCCGCCGCTCGTCGCCAGATAAATCCTGTTCAGGGCGTCGAGGCCGGTGGCCATCTCCGGCAGGATGCCGAGCACCACCTTGTACTGGCTGAGTTCGGTGAACATGGTGGAGATCTGCCGCTGGCCGAAGGCATCGTAGAGGGCGTCGTCGATCATCTTGGGCGTGATGCCGAAACGGGCGGCGGCCACCCGGTCGATTTCGAGATTGACGCGCAGTCCCCCTTCCTGAAGATCCGCGGCCACATGGCGCAATTCCGGCCGCCGGCGCAGGGCTTCGACGAAGCGCGGCGTCCACTCGGCCAATTCGACGGCGCTGGGCGTTTCCAGGGTGTACTGATACTGGGCCTGGCCGGAACGGGCGTCCACGGACAAATCCTGGACCGGGGCCAGGGCCAGCCGGATGCCTGGCACGCCGGAAGCCTGGGCAGCCAGGCGGTTGGCCACGCCGGAAGCGCCCGACGCCCGCCGGGATTTGGGCACGAGGGTCACCAGCACCCGCCCGACGTTAAGGCTGGGATTGGTGCCGTCGATGCCGACAAACGAGGTGAGGGAGGCCACGTCCGGGTCTCCAGACAAGGCGGCGACCACGGCCTTTTGCCGTTCGACCATGGCGGCGAAGGAGACGGTCTCCGGCGCTTCGGTCACGCCGGAAATGATGCCGGTATCCTGGACCGGAAAAAAGCCCTTGGGAACGATGTCGTACAAGACGCCGGTCAGCACGATGGTGGCCACAACGACCAGCAACGTCGCCGTCTGATGGCGCAGGACGACCGTCAGGCTGCGACCGTAGGCGGCGACCACCCGATCGAAAACCGTCTGGGTCGCCCGGAAGAAACGGCTCTCGCCGCCGGGCGTCGTCCGGCCGAGCAGTCGGGCGCACATCATCGGCGTCAGCGTCAGGGAGACCACCGCCGAGATGAGGATGGTCACCCCCAGGGTGACGGCGAATTCCCGGAAAAGCCGCCCCACCACGTCGCCCATGAACAGCAGCGGAATGAGCACCGCCACCAGCGAGACGGTGAGCGAAAGAATCGTGAAGCCGATCTGCTTGGAACCGGCCAGGGCCGCCTCCAGGGGCGGCTTGCCGGCCTCGACGTAGCGGGCCACGTTCTCGATCATGACGATGGCGTCGTCCACCACGAAGCCCGTGGAGATGGTCAGCGCCATCAAGGTGAGATTGTTGACGCTGTAGCCGAGCAGATACATGACCCCAAAGGTCCCGACCAGGGACAGGGGCACGGCCACGCCGGGAATGATGGTGGCGGGCAGGTCGCGCAGAAAGAGGAAGATGACGCCGACCACCAGGATCACGGAAAAGAACAGTTCGAGCTGGACGTCCTCGATGGAGGCCCGAATGGTCTCGGTGCGATCGGCCAGCACGGCCACCTGTACCGATTCGGGCAGCGCGGCCTTGAGCTTGGGCAAAATGGTCTTGATCCGGTCCACCACGTCAATGACGTTGGCTCCGGGCTGACGCTGAATATTGAGGATAATTGCCGGCTTGTCCCCGACCCAGGCGGCCTGGCGGATGTCCTCGGCCCCGTCCGAGACCGTGGCCACGTCGGCGAGCCGCACCGACCGGCCATTGCGGTAGGCCACCACCAGCGGCTTGTATTCCTTGCTGGAAAGCAGCTGATCGTTGGCCCCGATGATGGACGCCTGCCGGGGCCCGTCGAAACCGCCCTTCGCCTCGTTGACGTTGGCGGCGGCGATGGCGGCGCGGACATCCTCCAAGGTCAGCCCGTAGGCAGCCAGGGCGGTGGGATTGGCATCCACGCGCACGGCCGGTCGCTTCCCGCCGGTCACGTTCACCAAGCCCACCCCGGAGAGCTGGGAAATCTTCTGGGCCAGCCGGGTGTCGGCCAGGTCCTGCACCTCGGTCAAAGGAATGGATTCTGAGGTCAGGGCCAACGACAGGATCGGGGCGTCGGCCGGATTGATCTTACTGTAGACCGGGGGCGTGGGCAGGTCCGTGGGGAGCAGATTATAGGCCGTATTGATGGCAGCCTGCACCTCCTGTTCGGCCACGTCCAGACTCAGGTCCAGGGCGAATTGCAAGGTGATGATGGAGGAGCCGCTGGCGCTCGACGACGTCATCTGGGTCAACCCCGGCATCTGCCCGAACTGGCGTTCCAGGGGCGAGGTCACCGAGGAGGCCATGACGTCGGGACTGGCGCCGGGGTACAAGGTGCGGACCTGGATGGTGGGATAGTCCACCTGGGGCAGCGCCGCGACCGGCAACTGGGAATAGGCCACGGCCCCAGCCAGGAACACAGCCACCATTAGCAGGGTCGTGGCCACCGGGCGCAGGATGAAGAGTCGGGACAGATTCATGGCAGTTTTCCGCGGCGATGTCCGGAGAGGCGCTCGGCGCCGACCCGGGCGGACCGATCAGGAATTGTTCCCGCCCTGAGCGGCCGGGTTGCGCACCGTCACCGTCGCGCCGTCCCGCAGTCGGTCCGAACCTTCCACCACCACGGTTTCGCCGGCTTCCAGACCGGATTGGATAAGAATGTCCTGGCCCACGGTCATGCCCGTGGTCACGGACCGGGAGGCCACGGTCCCCCCCTGCCGGACCACAAAGACCGTGGCGCCCTTGGGACCGCGCTGCACCGCCGCCGCCGGCACGAGGACCACGTCGTGCAGCACCCTAAGCGTCAGCACCGCGTTGACGAACTGGTTGGGAAACAGGCTGTCGTCGGTATTCTCGAAGGCGGCCCGCAGCCGGACCGTCCCCGTGGAGGTGTCGATCTGGTTGTCCGTGGTCGTCAGCACGCCTTCGGCCAGTTTCCGGGACATGGACCGATCGAAGGCCGCGACCGGCAACCGATGGTCGGCGGCCAGCCGTTCCCGCACCGCCGGCAAGTCGTCCTCGGGCAGGGTAAAGACCACGCTGGTGGGCGCCACCTGGGTGATGACGAAAAGTCCCGTCTGGTCCGAGGTCCGGACCATATTGCCGGGATCGACCAGGCGCAGGCCCACCCGGCCCGAAACGGGAGCGGTAATGGCGCTGTATCCGATCTGGAGGGCGGCCGCCTTGATCTGGGCCTCGTCGGAACGCACGGCGCCTTCGTATTGGCTGACCAGGGAAGCCTGGGTATCCATGGTCTGGCGGGCCAGGACATCCTTGCGCACGAGATTCCGGTAACGGACCAGGTCGCGGCGGGCGTTTTCCAGCAAAGCCGTATCCTTGGCCAATTGGCCCTGATACTGGGCTTTCTGGGCCTCGAAAGGCCGGGGATCGATCCGGGCCAGGACCTCCCCTTCCTTCACCATCTGCCCTTCCCGAAAGCGGACTTCCAAAAGCTCGCCATCCACCCGGCTGCGCACGGTCACGTTTTTGAGCGGCGTCACCGTGCCGATGCCGGTCAAGGTCACCGGCGCATCGCCCCGGCGGGCCTCGGCCGTCGTCACGGTCACGGCACGCATCCGGGCCGGCCCATTGACCTGGGCTCGACCGCCGGATGCATGCAGCCACCCGATGAAGCCCACGACCAGACAAATGCCGACCGCGAGCAGCACGCCCCGGCCCATGCTCCGGCGGGGGCCCTTCCTCACTTGCATCATGACGCTCCTCAATACCCAAGCGGCCTTCGCCCCCCAAACACGGGGGTATCCTCTTTCCTGCGTCGATTGCGACCGGTGGCACGTTACATCAGGGCCGGCGTAACGCGAAGAGGGAAAAATCGCCTCCCGGTGGGCGCGCCGCTTGTCCGCGCGCATCGCCCTTTTGAACCGAGGGCTTGTCTCACATCGCGACAAAGTCCATTCCGGTCACGTTACTTTTTCGCAACCCTTTAGAAAAGTGGATAAAAATCATACACCACAGCGAAAGCCCCAGCTGCCGCCATCCGCGAGCACCGAAAAAAGTTGCCTATTTTCTTCCCCTGGCGCGTCACCCGTTTTTGATCTACAAACGCCACAGCCATACGCCACAGCCTCCGGCCTGGCCGGTGGCGAAGGAGGACGCCTTGGGATTGCTCGCCGCCAGTGGCGGATTCACCCGCTATCGGATTGTGGAAGAGGTGCCGGACCAGACCCTGCGTGAAGCACCGGACCGCCTGAAAAAATATACCTTCACCGACATCGACCACTCCGCCGACGAACGCTCTTTCGGCTGGGTGCCGTTCGAAGATTACCTCGATACGCAATGGCGGTGCGCACCGCCGGAAAAAGGCCATTACCTGGTCTTCTCCCTGCGCCTGGACACCCGGCGCATTTCGCCGGCCGTCCTCAAAAAGCACCTGCGCTTGGCCATCGACGCCGAAAAGGCTTCCATGCAGGAGACGGGCAAGGCCTTCGTGTCCAAGGACCGCAAGAAGGAAATCGCCGAACGGGTCAAGCTCTCGCTCATGGCCCGGGCCCTGCCCATCCCGGCCGTCTTCGAGGCCGTTTGGAACACCCTCGATCACGTCATCTGGCTCTGCACCACCAACGGCAAAATCCAGGAACTGTTCGAGGACCTCTTCACCATGACCTTTGACCTGCACCTGGAGCCCCAGACGCCGGCCTATCTGGCCGAACGCCTCATCGGCGCCAACCGGGCGGTCGCCATCGAACAGCTCGAACCCAGCCAGTTCGCCGGCTAAGGCCGCCGCCCCCGCAACACGCCACACGGCGGAACCAGGAATATTCGCAACACGATGCACACGGACGCAAAGACCGCATCAGGAGAGACGATGGACCCGACCACGGCGGATGCCAAAAATCCCATACTCGGCCAGGATTTTCTGACCTGGCTCTGGTTCAAGAGCGAAAAAAGCGGCTGGCTGTTCACCTTGCCGAACGGCGATGAGGTCAACGTCTACCTGGAACAGAAAATTTCCGTGCGCGGCGGCGAAGGCGACGACGCCGAAACCGCCACGGTCTCCGGCCCCCACGCCCAGTTCGCCGAGGCGCGCCTGGGGCTTAAGAGCGGCAAACGGGTCGATCGGGCGCTCATCCGTTTCGAACAGGACGGCGAGACCTGGACCGTCACGGTCAAGGCCGACGACTTCAGCTTCAACAGCCTGCGCCCGCCGAAAATCGAAACCCGCTCCGAGGAAGGCGAAGACCCCGACGCCAAGGTTCTGGAAAAGCTCTTCCTCATCGAAAAATGCGCCGGCTTCTTCGACGCCCTCTACACCCAATTTCTCCAGACGCGCCTCAGCCAGGGCTGGACCGGCGAACTCTCCGACTTCGCCGAGTGGCTGCGCGAAGGCGTGTAAGAAGAAACGACAAAGAGGCCTCCGGCGGCCGGGGGAATGATTCCCCCGGACCCCTCAACGAAAGGGCCTCGTCCGCTCGCTGGCAGAAGAATCGACTCCCTGTAAAAGTTTTTAGGGGAAGAAGGGGCGCGAGGAGGGAACCCCCTTTTTTCAAAAAGGGGGTTCCCTCCCCGCCATAGCCATGCTCGACAAACTTTCCGTTGTCCTGTTCCGACCCAAATTTTCCGAGAACGTCGGCTCGGCGGCCCGGGCCTGCGCCAACATGGGCATTTCCCGGCTGGTGGTGGTCGATCCGCACCATTTCGACATGGATCGGGCCCGGGTGCTGGCCACGAGCAAGGGCGGGCTGGTGCTGGACGCCATGCGGGTGACCGAGACCCTCGACGACGCCGTGGCCCGAGCCGAGACGGTCTACGGCACCACGGCCCGGCTGGGAGGCTGGCGTACGGGCATCGTTTCACCGGAGCGGGCCGCCCCGGAGATTTGCGCCACCCTGGCCGGCGGCGGCGAAGTGGCCCTGGTGTTCGGTCCCGAGGATGCGGGCCTCAGCAATCAGGAGACCATGCTGTGCAGCCGGCTGATCAACATCCCGACCGCCGAGGAAGCCACCTCCCTCAATCTGGCCCAGGCCGTGCTGGTGGTCTGCTATGAGATCTTCAAGGCCTCGCTGCCGCTCAAGGAAAAGAAAGCGACCCCGGCCGGCGCGCGGCCCATCACCCACGCCGAGCGCGAGGCCCTGTTTGCGGCCCTGGCCGAAACATTGCTTGCCATCGACTTTCTGAAGCCCGACAATCCCGACTATTGGATGCTGCCGGTGCGGCGTTTCGTCGAACGGGTGGGGCTCAAGCGCCAGGAAGGCAACATGCTGATGGGCGTCTGCCGGCAGGTGAAATGGGCGCTCGGCGCCGCCCGGGCTCCGAAGACCGAAAAGTAGCAAAGACTGCGCGCGCGTCGGCGGCAACGGAGGTTTCGTTTCATGGCGCAAGACAGACACGACGAACCGGCCAAGGTGTATTTCGCGGCACTGCAGGCCAGAAAGGCGACCCAGAATCGCACGACCAAAATCAAGAAACTCTTTGAAGCGGCCGGCTTCGACAATCTGGTGGACAAAGGGGATCTGACCGCCGTCAAACTCCATTTCGGCGAGCGCGGCTGCGACACGCACATCAACCCGACCTACGTCCGCACGGTGATCGAACGGATCAAGGCCTGCGGCGGCCTGCCCTTCGTCACCGACACCAACACCCTCTATTCGGGCAGCCGGCATAACGCCGTGGAGCACATCGCCACGGCCGTGGAGCACGGTTTCGACTACGCCGTCCTGGGGGCGCCGGTCATCATTGCCGACGGCCTGGACAGCACCAACGAAATCGAGGTGGCCGTCACCGGCAAGCATTTCCAATCGGTCAAAATCGCCGGCGACATCGCCCGGGCGAAAAGCATGCTCGTGCTCTCCCACTTCAAGGGACACGATCTGGCCGGCTTTGGCGGCGCGGTCAAGAATCTGGCCATGGGCTGCGCCACCCGGGCCGGCAAGCGCGAGCAGCATAGCGCCCGGTTCCAGGTCGAGCCGAAAAAATGCATCGGCTGCGGCGAATGCGCCCGGGTCTGCCCGGTCGGCGCGGCCAGTCTGACCGAAAAAAAGGCCCATATCGACCGGGAGGTCTGCATCGGCTGCGGCGAATGCCTGACCGTCTGCCCGAAAAAGGCCCTGAGCCTGGACTGGCACACCGAGGTCGTGCCCTTCATGGAGCGGCTGGTGGAGTATGCCCGTGGAGCCGTGACCGGCAAGGAAGGCCACGTCGGTTTCATCAATTTTCTGGTCAACATCACCCCGGACTGCGACTGCGTGGCCTGGAGCGATACGCCTATCGTGCCGGACATCGGCTTTCTGGCTTCCACGGACCCGGTCGCCCTGGACAAGGCCTGCTTCGATCTGGTCAACGCCCAGACGGCCTGTCCGGACTGCCGGTTGGAATTCGGACGCGAGGCCGGTGCCGACAAATTCACGGCCCTGTGGAAATGGACGCGCGGCGACGTGACCTTCACCCATGGCGAAGCGGTCGGCCTCGGCACGCCCCGCTATGAGCTGATCCACATCTAGCGTCTCTGCGGCCGGGCCGTCGACAGGACCGGACCATCCTCGGGCCTCGACGACGAGCGCGAGCCGTGCTAGGGGCACTGGCAAAAAGGGGAGTGCCTACCCTGGTTTTTCCCTTTTTCCCGCCCGGCCATGTCCTTGGACGGTCCAAGGCCATTTCCCCACCCGGGCGGTTTTTTCTTTCGGAGGCACCCATGGACAAGGTGGAAAATCTGGCCTTGCAGGTTACCAAGGAAATCGTGGTCAAATTCGTGGAGACAGGACGCATCTCCCCGACGAATTTTTCGCAATATTTCGGAATGATATATGAATCGGTGCTTCAGGTCATCAGCAAAGGCGGCCCCACCGAGACCGCGACGCCGAAGCTTGAGGAGCACCATGACTGAACCGCCCCCGCCGGGCGCGCACGATCACCCTCCGGCCTCCCGATGGCGACGCCGCCGCGCCGCATGGCTCCACGGGCAGGCGCCCGGCCATCATAGGTCACGGACCGGATGTGCTTCCCGGACCGTGTCGCCAGGCATCCGACGGTATTTTCCCGGCCACCGTCGGATGCTGCGCCGCGAGGGTTCAACTGCCGCTGGAACGCAATACGAACAGCAGCAACAGACCGGCCAGCATGGCCGAGAATCCCAACGTGCGCAGTTCGCCCGGCTGGCGCTCGGACAACAGCCGCAGCATCTCGGGCATTTTTTCCGCCGCCAAGAAGTAAGGCAAGCCTTCCAGAATAAAGGCCAAGCCGAGCGCCGTCAAAAATATCTTCCAGTCAAAGTGCATGCAGCACCAGTAAGCCCGGGCCGCTTCGATGTAAACCGCCCGGCTTGCCGGCCGCCGGTCTTTGGGATATGCGGCGGCCGAGGTCTTTTTTACCCCTTTTGCAAAGGAGCCGAAGCGTGATCACCTTTGAGGAAATTTGCGACCGTACGTCCCCCATCGCCGTCATCGGCCTGGGCTATGTGGGCCTGCCCCTGGCCGTGGCCCTGGCCCGCCACTTCAAGGTGGTGGGATTCGACGTCAAAGCCGCTCGGGTGGCCGAACTGGCCGCCGGCGGGGACAGCACCTTGGAAGTCTCTCCCGAGGATCTGGCCGCCGTTTCCATCCGCTATACCCATGACGCGGCCGATCTGGCCGCTTGCAAGCTCTTCATCGTGGCCGTGCCCACCCCCATCGACCAATACCGGGCGCCGGACCTGACGCCCCTGATCAACGCCTCGACCCTGCTCGGCAAATGGATCACGCCCGGGTCGGTCGTCGCCTACGAGTCCACGGTCTACCCCGGTCTGACCGAAGACATCTGCCAGCGTCTGCTGGAAGAAGGCTCGGGGCTCAAGGGCGGTCGGGATTTCTTCGTCGGCTATTCGCCGGAACGCATCAACCCCGGCGACAAGGTCCATACCCTGCGCACGGTGGTCAAGATCGTGTCCGGCCAGACCCCGGCCGTCACCGAGCTGCTGGCCAAAGTCTACGGCACGGTAGTCGAGGCCGGCATCCACAAGGCTTCGTCCATCAAGGTGGCCGAAGCGGCCAAAGTCATCGAGAACACCCAACGCGACATCAACATCGGCCTGATGAACGAATTGTCGCTGTTGTGCGAGCACATGGACATCGACACCCTGGAAGTCCTGGCCGCCGCCGGCACGAAATGGAACTTCCTGCACTTCCGGCCGGGCCTGGTCGGCGGGCACTGCATCGGCGTCGATCCCTACTACCTGCTGTTTAAGGCCCAGAGTCTGGGCATCCATCCCGAGATGATCGCGGCCGGCCGGCGCGTCAACGATTCGGTCGGCAAACGCGTGGCCGAAGCCACGGTCAAGCAGCTCATCCGCGCCGACCGGCTCGTCAAGAACGCCCGAATCGGCATCCTCGGCCTCACCTTCAAGGAAAACGTGCCCGATCTGCGGAACACCAGGGTCGTGGACATCGTCCATGAACTCCAGGAGTACCGGACGGAGGTCCTGGTCCACGATCCCATGGCCGATCCTGCGGAAGCCCTGGAGGAATACGACCTGCCCCTGGTGTCCATGGCGGCCATGCACGACCTGGACGCCGTGATCGTGGCCGTGTCGCATAACGCCTTCAAGGAACTGACCCTGGAGTCCATGACCGGCTTCTTCCGTCCGGGCGCCGCCCCCGTCCTGGTGGACGTCAAGGGGCAGTTCGACCGTACCGCCGCCACGACGGCCGGCTACGGCTACTGGCGGTTGTAGAGCACGCAAGCCTCCGGCCGCCGGACGTGGAAGACGTCTCCGGGGGCCGGAGGCTTGATTTCCCCCGGGAAAATCGGTCCAGGGTGGCGCCGTTTGCCCTGACCGCTGGAGGCCGCACCGGCATGTCCCTCTGTCTGGCCATCGCCACCCGCAAGGAATACCGGGCCGTGCTCGCCCCGCTCGGCGCGCCGGCCGCGCCGGTGGACGGCCGACCGGTCTCCTGGCGGCACGGCGGCCGGGACATGACGCTCCTGCTGACCGGCGTCGGCCCGGTAGCCGCGGCCGCGACCCTGGGCCGCCTGTTGGGCGCCGAAACGGTGGACGGCGTGGTCAACCTGGGGCTGGCCGGTGCCTACGACCTGTCCGCCGCGCCCCTGACCGCCCTGGTAACGGCCACGGCCGAGACCTTGCCGGAATACGGCCTGCGTCGGGAGGACACCATCGATCCCCGGGGATTGGGCTTCCCCCAACTGACCGTGGCCGGAGAACCGGTCTATGACCGGCTGGACCTGTCCCCGACGGCGGCGGCCGTCGCCTTGGGGCTCACCCTGCCGGCGGCAACCGTCCCGGGCGTCTTCGCCAGCGTGGCGGGCGTCGCGGCCCTTCCCGTCCCGAGGCCCGCGCCCGACCGGCTCGCCGAAAACATGGAGGGGTTCGCCCTGGCCCTGGTGTGCCGGCTGGCCGGCGTTCCCTTTTTGGAGCTGCGGGCCGTCTCCAACCGGGTCGGCGCCCGGCCGCCCGTGGACTGGGATCTTCCGGGCGCCCTGGCCGCCCTGTCCCGGGCCGTGCCCCTGCTCCTGGGATAATTCCCGGTGCGAGAGGTCCGGGGGAACGCTGCCCCCGGCCGCCGGAGGCATTCTTTGCACTGAAGGAGCCGCCATGCCCACCTTGTCCGTGGCCATTTCGCCCTGTCCCAACGACGTCATCATCTTCGGCCCCTGGCTCCTCGGCCGGGTACGCCTGCCCGGGCATCGGATCACCTGCGCCTTTGAGGACGTGGAGACCCTAAACGAAGCGGCCATGGCCGGTACCTACGACGTCGTGAAGATTTCGGCCGCCGTGGCCGCCCGAATCGCCGACACGTATACGGTCCTGTCCTCGGGCGCGGCCTTCGGCTTCGGCGCCGGGCCCAAGCTGGTGGTGCGCCAGGCCTTCCACGGTCGCCCCTCGGCCGTGGCGGTGCCGGGGCTCCACACCACGGCGGCCACCCTGCTGCGGGCCGCCCTGGCCGACGACGACCCGAACCTGCCGGGCCCAGACGCTCCTTTCGTCCCGGTACGCTACGACCGCATCATTCCGACCCTGGCCGCGGGCCACGTGGAAGCCGGGCTGCTCATCCATGAAAGCGCCCTGGCGGCGACCGAACATGGTCTGCGGATCGTCTTGGATCTCGGACGCTGGTGGCAGGAGCGCGTCCCGGACGCGCCGATACCGCTCGGCGTTATTGCGGCCCGCCGATCGCTCGGCCGGGAAACCGTCACGGCCATCGGCGAAACGATTCGGCGCAGCCTCTTGACCACCCGGGCCGATCCGGGGTTGACGCACCCGCTGGCCCGACTGTTCGCCCGGGAAAAGGACCCGGCAATCATTGACGCCCACATCCGGGCCTATGTCGGCGGCCTGAGTCTCGACATGGGAAGCGCCGGAGTCACTGCCCTGAAAATTCTTACTTCCGTGTCACAAAGATAGTCTTCCTCGGCCGCTGGCCCCTTGCCAGGCTTGGACTACTCCTGATAAATGCCCGGGGATGAGTGCATTCGAGCGGTATCTTGCCCAGGAAATTCCGGCCATCAATCACTTTCTGGAGGGCGCGACCAATTCCTTAAATCCTCTGGTGCAACCAGCGGTCCGCCATATGCTCCTGGCCGGCGGCAAGCGCCTGCGACCGCTCCTGGCCATCCTGACCGCCCGAGCCCTCGGCTACCATCAAGAAAACATATATCCCCTGGCCTGTTCCCTGGAACTGCTGCATTCGGCCACCCTGCTCCATGACGACATCGTGGACGGGGCCGCCCTGCGCCGCGGGCAAGAAACCGTCCACCGCCTCTTCGGCGCCACCCACGCCATCCTGGCCGGCGACGCGCTGTTGGCCCTGGCCAACCGGCTGGTGGCCGACTACGACCAACCGGAACTGACCCGCATCCTGTCCGAGGCCCTGCTCCAGACCGCCACCGGTGAGATCCTGGAGCTGGCCCATCTGCGGGATACCGAACTGCCGATCGCCGCCTATCTTGCCATCATCACCGGCAAGACCGCGCATCTGATCCAGGCCGCCTGCCTGTGCGGCGCGGTGTTGGCCGGCGCCGACGCCCGGTTGCGGCAGGCCGCCCTGCGCCTGGGCCTCAATTGCGGCATCGCCTTCCAACTCGTGGATGACGCCCTGGACTATACCTCGCCGGCCCAAATCTCGGGCAAGCCCACCGGCGGCGACTTGAAGGAAGGCAAGGTCACCCTGCCCCTGATTCTCTATCTGGCCCAGCTGCCGGAGGACGTCCGCCGCCGCGTGGTCGAGGATTTCCGGCAGGACCAGCTTTCCGCCGAGGACATCGAAAATTTACGAAAGACCATTGTTGCCGGCGGCCATGCCGATAAGACCCGAGAAATGGCCGCCACTTATCTGGATTCCGCCCAAACGGCGCTGGCCGATTTTCCCGCCTCGCCGGAAACCGAATTGATACGCCAGGTACTGGCACCCATGATCGATCGAGACAAATAAAGGGCCCAGCCTCGCCGGTTCGCGACCGGCGCTCACATTTGACCCAAACACGGTAGGTACGTCATCATGCTCACGCGCGTCGCAGTGGGACTTCGTCCAAACGTCCAGGACGTGGTCGGCCAGCGCGTGGCCGGAAAGATCAAAAACGAACTGGATCTGCCGGTCGCCGCGGTTCGACTCGTCAAAATTTTTACCATCGATGGTCTGTCCACCCATGAGACCGAAACCATCATCCAAAACGGCATCCTCCATGATCCGGTGTCGCAAATCGCCTCGTCCGCGCCCCTGACGCCCGAACCGGGCTGCGCCGACTGGATCATCGAGGTCAGCTTCCGGCCCGGCGTCACGGACAACGAGGGCAAGACCGCCCGCGAAGCCATCTCCCTGGCCTTGGAACTCCCCAAGGAGCGTCAGGAAGAGCTGTCCGTCTACACCGCCTCCCAGTATCACATCGACGGTCTGCCGGACCGCGACACCGCGAAGCGCGTGGCCAACGACCTGCTGGCCAACGATCTGCTTCAGACCTGCTCCATCAAGTCCCGAAAGGAATGGCAGGACAAGCCAGGCTTCCCGCCCCAGGCCGCCCGGGTCACCGGCCAGGCCAAGGGCACCGTCGAGATCCCCGACCTCTTCAACATGCTCGAACCCGAGATGGAGGAGCTGTCCCGGCAGCGGACCCTGGCCCTGTCCCTTGACGAATGGTGGACCATCCGCGGCTATTTCGGCCGGCCCGGCTTCAAAATGCGCCGCCGGATCTGCGGACTGATCCACAACCCGACGGACGTGGAGCTGGAGTGCATCGCCCAGACATGGTCCGAGCACTGCAAGCACAAGATTTTCAACGCCACCATCACCTATCTCGACGAAGAAAACGGCCGAGCCGAGGTCATCCACAGCCTGTTTAAGACCTACATCCAGGATTCGACCGCCGACATCCGCAAGACGCTCGGCGACAGCGACTTCTGCCTGTCCGTCTTTTCCGACAATGCCGGCGTGGTGCGTTTCACCGACGACCTCTTCCTGTGCATCAAGGTCGAGACCCACAACAGTCCCTCGGCCCTGGACCCCTACGGCGGCGCGCTGACCGGTATCGTCGGCGTCAACCGCGATCCCATGGGCACCGGCATGGGCGCCAACCTGCTGTGCAACACCGACGTGTTCTGTTTCGCCTCGCCGTTTTTCAAGGGCGAACTGCCGCCGCGCCTGCTCCATCCCCGCCGGGTGCTGGAAGGCGTGCGGGAAGGCGTGGAACACGGCGGCAACAAATCCGGGGTACCGACCGTCAACGGCTCCATCGTTTTCGAAGAGCGCTTCCTGGGCAAGCCGCTGGTCTTCTGCGGCACGGTGGGCACCTTGCCCCCGACCGTCAACGGCAAGCCGAGCTATGAGAAAAAGGCCCAGCCGGGCGACTTCATCGTGATGATCGGCGGCCGGGTCGGCAAGGACGGCATCCACGGTGCCACCTTCTCCTCCGAGGAACTCCACGAGGGCTCCCCGGCCACGGCCGTCCAGATCGGCGATCCCATCACCCAGCGCAAGATGTACGATTTTCTCATGCGCGCCCGGGATATGGGGCTCTATAACGCCATCACCGATAACGGGGCCGGCGGCCTTTCCAGCTCCGTCGGCGAGATGTCCAAGGATTCCGGCGGCGCCGAACTCTACCTGGACCGGGTGCCACTCAAGTACGACGGGCTGGTGCCGTGGGAAATCCTCACCTCCGAGGCCCAGGAGCGCATGACCCTGGCCGTTCCCTCCACCAAGTACGCCACCTTCTTGAGCCTGGCCCGGGAAATGGGCGTGGAGTCCTCCGAACTCGGCAACTTCACCGACTCCGGTTTCTTCCGCGTCCACTACGACGGCCGGACCGTGGCCTACATCGACATGCCCTTCCTGCATGAGGGCACGCCGATCATGAAGCTCAAGGCGGTCTGGAAGCAGCCGGTGGTGGAGCGGACCGAACCGGCCATGCCGCCGGAAGGCCATGGCGCGCTGCTCAAGCGCATGCTTGGCCGGCTCAACATCTGCAGCAAGGAATACGTGGTCCGGCAGTACGACCACGAGGTCAAGGGCGGCTCGGCCGTCAAACCCTTGTGCGGCGTCCACCACGACGGACCGTCCGACGCCGGCGTCATGCGTCCGAATCTGGCCCGCCCCGAGGGGGTGGCCCTGTCCCACGGCATCTGCCCGCGTTACTCCGATATCGATACCTACTGGATGATGGCCGACGCCATCGACGAAGCCGTGCGCGGGGCCGTGGCCGTCGGCGCCGATCCCGACCGGCTGGCCGGCGTGGACAACTTCTGCTGGTGCGATCCGGTGCAATCGGCACAGAATCCGGACGGCGACTACAAGCTGGCGCAGCTCGTGCGGGCGACCAAGAGCTTGGCCCACTTCTGCCGGGCCTTCATGGTGCCCTGCATTTCGGGCAAGGATTCCATGAAGAACGACTACACCGGCGGCGGCACCAAAATCTCCATTCCGCCGACGGTGCTCTTCACCGTCATGGGCTACGTGCCCGACGTGGCCCAAGTGGTGACCACGGACTTCAAGCAGCCGGGCGAGCTGGTCTATCTGCTGGGCGTGACCCGGGCCGAACTCGGCGCGTCCGAGCTGGCCGACGAACTGGGCTTCACCTCCCCCGACGTGCCGCAAGTCGAGGCCCTCTCGGCCCGCCGTCGCTACAAGACCCTGCACGCGGCCATCCGCCGGGGCCTGATCACGGCCTGCCATGACTGCTCCGACGGCGGCCTGGCCGTCACCCTGGCCGAGATGGCCATCGGCGGTCGCCTGGGCGCCTCGCTCGATCTGGCGGCGGCACCCGGCACGACCAGCTTGTCCGATCTGGAGGTCCTGTACGCCGAATCCCAAAGCCGGCTGGTGGTCACGGTCGCGCCGAAGGATCAGGCCGCCTTCGAGGAATGCTTCGCCGGACAGCAGATGGGCCTGCTTGGCACGGTGACCCAGGAACCGGTCCTCGCCATGCGGCGCAAGGAAAAGCAGCTCTGCGCCGAAGATGTCGAAGGACTCGCCCAGGCCTTCAAGGCCACCCTCAACTGGTAATCCCGTTGGCCGGGCCGTCGCCTCGCAGGCGGCGGCCCGGCCAACGTTTTCTCTCCGAGCCGGCGCCCTGCCGGACAGCCAACCATCCCACCGATCACGGAAGGCACTTCTCCGGGTGCCGCCCCCTCCTGACGAATCTTGACAAAGAAGCCCAAAATAATATCTAGCTAGGTAACGCGTGAACGCCTTTGGGCGGACGCAATTTCTGTGACGCGACCGTTTTCTTCGCCTGTCCTCCGGCTCCGGCTTCGGCCGCCCGGAAAATGATATCCTTGTTGCCGCTCAGGCAAGGGACCGGCTCAGCCCGATTTCGGCGCTGAGGGCAAATAAGGACCTTGAAGACGGTCCAAACCCAAGGAGTGTCCCATGGACAAATACGAATGCAGCGTCTGCGGCTATGTGTACGATCCCGCCGAAGGCGACCCGGACAACGGCATAGCTCCGGGCACCAAATTCGAAGACCTCCCGGAAGACTGGGTCTGCCCCACCTGCGGCGCTCCCAAAAGCGAATTCAACAAAATCTAACCTGTTCTTTTCCCGCGCATCATCGCGGAGCGGGCCATGGCGCCCCTCCCCAGGACAGGCGGCGCGGGCAGGAGAGCAGCCGATCGTGTGAGGCATACCCGGTTTCGGGCGGAGCCGGCGACGACCCGAAAAAGGCAACGCGCCACCCCGCTTCCGGGAATGGACCTGATGACAACCGGGATCCCGTGCGGCGTGCATCGATGACGCGCCCGAAGGCTCCCCCATCCGTATCCCCCATGGCGGAATGCCTGTATGCCGGGCATTCCGCCATGTTTTTTTTGCAAGCGTCCTTTCCCGCGGCAGGACCTGGGGACCGCCGTCGCCATCGTCGTCCCACAAAAAAAAGCCGGGCGCAGGGCCCGGCCTTATGGCATGTGGCACGCGAACCGGCTCACCCGGCCTTATCCAGATACCGGCGAACGGCCGGATTGGGCAAAACACTGGTGCGGTAGCCGGAAAGACGCTGGTTTTCCTGCTTGGCCCGCTGCAAGTCGCTCTTCAGTTCGGCGTGCAGCCGCCGGGCCTCGGTGGTGAGCTGGCCTTGCAGGTTCTTGAGCTTTAAGAGCTTGTCCCGAAGCAGACCCACGTTTTCGTCTTCGGTCGAGTTCCAGGCCTGTTCCAGTAACTGGCCGCGCTCCTTGGCCAGTTGTTCCGCTTCTTCGATCTCACCTGCCAGCAGGCAGTTGAGTTCGCGTTCCCCTGCCGCCAGAGCCTGTTCGAGAAATTCAAGCTTGTCAGACATGGCGCTATTCCTTGCCGGCTTCACGGAAGTCTTCCCGCAGTCGGGCAATGACAGACTTCCAATGGACGATGGCCGGAGTGAATTCGTATTCCAACAGGTCGGCCAGCAAAATCCAGTCCTCGTTTTCGAGCACTTCCGTCATCTCGGTGAACAGCGCGGAAATTTCCTGGGCGGCCGCATTGAAGCCCTCGTCGTTCTGCGAGGTGCCGTCCTGACGCAGCACACCGATCATATGCAGGAAATCGCGGGTCACATCCAAAAGATCCTGGTAGACCTCCAGCGCCTGAGCGTCATCGGCCTGACGGAAAAGCTCGGCCACCCGCTTGGCCCCCTCCTCCATCAGCCGCACCACCTTGTCGAGTTCCTTGGTGATGTTGAAGGCCATCTCGAGGCGGGGCATGCTCTTGACTTCCACGCTCGTAATTTCCGTAGCCTCGATGTCCTCGGCCTGATGGGGATAAATCTCCGAAAACCGTTCGTTGTTAACCAATACGTCGGTGACGACGCGCCCCTCCAGGGCTCCCGCGTCCACGATCGTCAGCAGAATCTCTTCGAGATTCTGAAACTTGCTGATGTCAATTCCGGTTTCCCGGCCGTCCACGCTGATCATCGCACGCCTCCCTCTGGAGTGGTTCTTGGGGGAAAGGATTTCCCGCTCTCGGCCTGTTCTTTTCAACAACCGTGCCAACCGCCGTTCAGGCAGGGCTGATCTGTCGTCGAAAAGCGGCAATGCAGGAGGCGTACCGATCGATACGCGACAGGAGCGCCGGCAGATCGCTGCCAGGATTCTGGGCCTGCCGCTGCCAAAGATGGCCCAGCACGGCCAGATACGGCGAGGCCAACCACAAGCGGCGCACCCGTTCCCAGGTACCGAGGAACCGGCTTTTCATGGTCGGCGTTCTGGCCAGCAAGGCGGCTTGGCCGGCAAGCAACTCCAAAAGAGTCGCGGATTGGTCCAAACAGGTAACAAGCGCGGACCGGAGAGACTCCGGCACGTCGCCGGTCGGCGCGGTCGTTTCGAACGGAATATCGTCAAGAAACTGACGGAGGATCTGGCGCGCCAAGCGCAGCCACACGGCCCGAGGCTCGGCATCGTGTCCGGACAAGGAACGCACGTCCATGAAACCTGCAGTATCGAAATCCGAAAGCCAAGCCCGGGCGCCAGGATAGTTCCTGGCCGGAAACGTCCCCGTTTTCAAAAAATCCGCCACGGCAGCAAACACCGTTTCCGGGCCGATGGCCAAAAGACAGGCATGCTCCCGCGGACAGGTCGTCCCGAAAGCACAGGGATGGCAGGGCATGTCGGGTTCCAGGCAGAGGCAGCCCGGCCGGTAGGGACCGGTATCGCAGGGCTGGGCCGTAGCCAAAAACAGGGCCACCGACGGGACGTCCAGGCCGGCGGCCAAATGCAGAGTGCCGGTATCGTTGGTGACGAGCAGGCGCAGCCCGACCAGGACGGCGGCCAATTCCGTCAGGTCCGTCCGACCGACCAAGTCCAGGCAGGGACCGGTGGCCTGCTGCCGATAGGCATCGGCCAGCCCGGTTTCGCCCGGACCGCCCAACAACACGGGAACCACCCCCAACCGTTGCCAGAGCTGATCGCCCAGCCGGGCAAAGGCGGACGCCGGCCATTGCCGGGCCGCGGCGCTGGCCCCGAGCTGGAGCCCCACATAGCCGTGCGCCGACGGGACTTGGCCCAACCGGGCGGCAGCGACCTCCAGGGCCCCGGCATCGGGCCGGCGCAAGGCGAACTGCCCCCGTCCCCGGCCGCCGCCGGCCGCCTTGCGGAACAAATCGACGATATTAAAGGGCGAAAGCCCGCGATTGGCCGACGAGGCCTCCAAAAAAACCGCCCAGGGAGTGCTTTCCAGACGAAACCCCAGGGCATCGAGGCCGAAGCCCCGCACGGTGTCGCCCCCCAAGCGCCTGGCCAGCAGCCGGGCTGCCACGGCCGGGGTCAAATTGATGACCGCTTCCGGCGCGAACTCCCGTGTCACCTGATCGGCAAAGGCCGTGACCAGGGCCAGGGCCCCGGGCCAATTCCCGGCCAGGCCGGCCAACAATTTGGCACCGGGCAACGGGAAAACCCGGCTCGCCCCGGGCAGCAAGGTGGCCGCGCCGGCAAAATTTTCCAGGCAGGCCAGCGCGACCGCATGCCCCTGCCCGGCCAGTTCGGCCAAGGCCGGCTGGGTCTGCAGCAAGTCGCCCAGCCGGGTGAAATTCAAAACCAGTAGGCGCATGCCTTTCCATAGCAGGAAGCCCCGCCGGGCCAAAGCACTTTTCCGAATGCATCATGGGTTGTTGCCATGTCCTGAAGGTGGTATCGAAAGCCCGGATCCTGGATTGGCCACGTTGGCCCGGCTTTCCTATGACCAGCCAATTTAACGACACCGGTTTCGCCGCCAGCGCCCTGAAGCTCGAACGCTTTCTTCCAGATGGCAAGCGTCCGGAGTTCCGGGACTTATTGGATGCCGTTCGGAATATCTGCGCCGATCTCGAGCAGGAGCGGGACGATTTGGCCACGGCCAACCGCCTCCAGACCGAGGAAACGGCCCGGCTGCGGGACCGACTGCGGCGCCTGGCCCTGCAACTCGACAAGTTGCAGGGCATTTTTCGGGCAAACACCCATGCCTTCTCCACCTTTCGTTCGGCCCTGACCCTGTCGCGCGAACTGCGGGGCTTGGCCGATCTGCCCCAAATGGTCCTACATCTCGGCCAGGCCATGAACGTTCCCTTTCTCGCCTGCCTGCTCAACAAAGAGGATTTCGGCGACCGCGTCCCGGCCGAGATTCCCTGCCCGCCCCGGGCCAACCTGGAAGCGGCCCTGGCCGCCTTGCCGCACCTGCCCCCGGATCGCACCGTCTTTCTGGGCAGCATCGCGGACATCCCCCAGCCGGAATTTTTCTTCGGGGCCAAGACCTTGGCCGCCTCGCCCGCCTTGTGCGGCGGCTCCTGCTTCATTGCCCCGCTGGAGGACAAATATCGGCCGGACCGCACCATCGGCGCCCTCATCATGGCCGACAGCGACCCCAAACGGTATATCCCGGACAAGGGGACGGACTTTCTCGAACATTTCTGCGAAATCTTTTCCGGCGACATCCAACACGTCCGCATCCATGAAGAGCTGACGCGCCAACGGGAATCCGACGAACTGACCGGCGTTCCCAACCGGGCGTTTCTCACCCGGCACGGTCCGCCGTTGCTTTCCCTGGCCGAACGCAAGGGCTCGCCCGTGGCCCTGCTGTTCTGCGACCTGGACCGGTTCAAGGCCATCAACGATACCTTCGGCCATCCGGTGGGCGATGCCGTGCTCGTTGCGGCGGCCCAGGGCATCGCCAGCCGCATCCGGCCCTACGATCTGCTGGCTCGGCTCGGCGGTGACGAATTCGTCCTGCTGTTGCCCGACGCCACCATGGAACAGTCCACCGCCATGGCCGGACGCGTGCGTACCGCCGTGACCGAAGCCGTCGCCGCCATGCATCTTCCCGGCGCGCCCGCCCTGTCGGTCTCCATCGGCATCGCCCTGCACGTGCCGGGGCAATCGATCGACGACCTCGTCCGCCGCGCCGACGAGGCCATGTATACCGAAAAGCATTCCCCCTGACTGCAACGCCTTCCCGGAGTTCCCATGCGATACACGATCATCCGGCTCAGCTGTCTGTTGCTACTGCTCCTGTCCGTTCCCGCACATGCCGCTTCCCGGGCCGAAAAGCTGGCCGCGTCCCTGACCTTGGAGGAAAAGGTCGGACAGGTCTTCATGGTCTGGTTCGCTGGGCCGGAGCTGTCCGAGGACGTGATCCGGCTCATCCGTGACCGCCACGTGGGGGGACTTATTCTCTACAGCGCGGCGGGCAATATCGCATCGCCGGAACAGGTGGCCCGCCTGACCGCTTCCATCCAGGCCACGGCGGCGGCCAGCCCGCACCTGCCGGGACTCCTCATCGGCATCGACCAGGAGGGCGGCCCGGTGGCCAGGTTGCGCCAGGGGGTGACGCTGTTCCCGAGCCAGATGGCCCAGGCGGCCACCTGCCGCACCGACCTGGTCCGGCAGGCCGCCGCCATTTCCGGCCGGGAGCTGGCCGCCTGCGGCATCAACGTCAATTTCGCCCCAGTGGCCGACGTCAACATCAATCCGGCCAACCCCATCATCGGCATCCGCTCGTTCGGTTCGGACCCGGCCGAGGTGGCCCGGTTCACGGCCGCCGCCACCGACGGCTACAACACGGCCGGCATCATCTGCACGCCCAAACACTTCCCCGGCCACGGCGACACGGCCGTGGATTCCCATATCGGCCTGCCCACGGTCAGCCATGATGCCGCCACCTTGACGCGGGTGGACTGGCCGCCGTTCCGGGCCGCTTTCGCCGCCGGGGCTCCGGCGGTCATGACGGCCCATGTGCTCACTCCGGCCTTTGACGCCGACAATCTGCCCGCCACCCTCTCCCCGCGGATGCTCCAGGGCGTCCTGCGCGGCCGCATGGGGTTTCAGGGGGTAATCTTCAGCGACTCTCTCGGCATGGGGGCGGTGGTCAAACGCTACGGCACGGCCGAGGCGGCCGTGCGCACCCTGGTCGCCGGGGCCGACGTCCTGCTGATCGGCGCCGACAAGGGGCGCCCGGCCAGCGAACGTCTGGAGGCCATGGACCGGGTCATCGCGGCCGTCCGCGACGGACGCCTGCCCCTGGCCCGTCTGAACGAGGCCGTGCTGCGCATCCTGCGCCTCAAGGAACGCTACGGCCTGCTCGACGCCGCCCGACTGGCCAATCCCAACCCGAATCTGCCCCGGCTTCTGGCCACAGCGGCCCATCAAGCCGTGGCCCGGCGTATCGCTGCCCGCAGCCTGACGGCCTTCCGCCTGGACAAGGGGGTGCTGCCGCTGACGGCGCCCCAGGAAACGCTCGTCGTGCGCCCCCAAATCGGACGCGCGCCCCTGGACCCCGAATCAGAAGCCGCCCTCGCCGCCTGGCCGGGCGTGCGGACGGCCTTCCTTCCGCCGGCGCCCGACGAGGCGACCATCCGGGCGGTTGCGGCCCAAGCCGCGGTGGCCCACACCGTAATTTTCCTGGCGACCGACGTCCGGCGCCATCCGGAGCAAGGCGCGCTTGCCAAGGCCCTGGCCGCGGCCAAACCCGACCGGCTGCTCGTCGTGGCCGCCGAATCGCCCTACGATCTGGCGCTGCTCCCCGAGGCGCCCGCCCGACTGGCCCTCTACGGCGAAACACCGGTCGGCCTGGCCGCCCTCGAGCGCAGCCTGTTCGGCCCGTTTCGTTTTACCGGTCGTTGTCCGGCCGAGCTGGACGCAACCAAACCATGATGGCATAGAGAAAACATCGACAGCGTTTCGAATGGCGCAACTGTCATGAAAATAATAGTTTTTATGTCAATGCGTATCTTTTTGTCCCAGGCCGGCGCACCGAATCTCCACTGCAACCCATTGACTATCCACTTTATTTAGATTTGGATAGAAAAAATACTTGTGGAGCCACTCTCATGAACGCGCACTCTCCCATGCAAGTCTCCGGCAAAATCTGCCTTACCCTGGGCGTGGTCCTGGCCATTGTCATTCTCGCCGCCAGTGCGGTGGGCAACATCCTTGTCGGTGTCGTCTTGGCCGTCATCGGTTGCCTGATAGCCTGGTTTGCGGCGAAAAAAGCCGATGCACCGTCCCAAAGTCTCTATGAAAGCTTCCGCAAAATGAATTCGGACCACAGTGCCTTCCTCCTGGACGACGTCCGGGCCTGGAAGGAACTCGGCTGCCTGGGCGAGGAAGCCAGCCGGGCTCTGGAATACAACATGACACGCCGCGAGTACTACCGCAGCGCCATTCTGGCCGTGGGCACGCCGTTCTTCATCTGCAACAAGGACGGCATCATTACCCATGCCAGCCACTCCTTCACGACGATGCTTGACAAATCGGCCAAAGACATCATCGGCAAGACCGTCAGCCAAGCCGTCTACAACAAAAACGGCACCGCCCTGACCGAACAGGCCTTGAGCGGTGGCAAAACGATCAACACCGAACACGACATGACGTTCTGGAACGGCCGCCAGATGTCCTGCTTTTTCTCCGTCAACTGCTTTCACGGGCTGCGGGGTGATCTGCTGGGGGCCGTCGTCTCCCTCACCGATCTGACGAAGGTGCACCAGCAACAGCATCAATTGGAAAAAACCCAGGCCGAACTGCACTCCCTCGGTGGAGACATCAACGAACTGTCCCAGCGCGTGGCCTCGGCCTCGGAAGAGCTGTCGGCATCCTCCGACGAGCAGGCCCGAGGCGCCAAGCAGCAGAAGGAACAGTCCGACGCCGTCGCCACGGCCATGGAAGAAATGACCGCCACGGTCATGGAGGTGGCCAAAAACGCCTCCAAGACGGCCGAAGCGGCCGATGCCGCCAACCAGGCGGCCGAAACCGGCGCCGGTCAAGTCCGCTTGGCCGTTTCGGGCATCAAGGCCGTGGCCGAATCCACCGGCAAGTTGGGCCACGTGCTGACCGACCTGGATAGCCAGGCCGCCGAAATCGGCCGCATTATCGGCGTGATCAACGACATCGCCGACCAGACTAACCTGCTGGCCTTAAACGCCGCCATCGAAGCGGCCCGCGCCGGCGAGGCCGGTCGGGGCTTCGCCGTGGTGGCCGACGAAGTGCGCAAACTCGCCGAAAAGACCATGACTGCCACCAAAGAGGTGGAAGCCTCCATCCACCACATTCAGGAGGGCTCGCGCCACGCAGTGGATTCCATGAAGGAAACCGAGGCCAAAGTGGAGGAAAGCACCACTTCCACGGACAGCGCCGGCCAATCCTTGATGCAGATCATCGGCCGCATCAAGGAAGTGACCGGCCAGGTGACGCAGATCGCCACGGCCGCCGAGCAGCAGTCCGCCGCCGCCGAGGAAATCAACCGCAATATCGAAGTGATCGCCTCGGTGGCCGCCGAAGCCGACGAGGGAGCCTCCCAGACGGCCCAGGCCACCCGGGAGCTGGCCGAGCTGGCCCAATCCCTGCTCAAACTGGCCGGCACCTTTGCCGAGCACGATGAAAAAAACATCCAGCTGCGCGCATCCGAAGGCAAGATGAAGGGCATCCTGCCGAAACTCATGCAGGAATTCGTTGAGGAACACTACGGTAAGGCGGTCTACGAGGCCCTGCAGGAAACCATGGGGCATCCCACCTTCCTGCCCACCCAGAGCTACCCGGACCAGGTATTGCGCCAGATTGCCGAGATCGTCGCGAAGAAGGCCAAGACCAGCGCACGGGAGGTCTTCCTGAACCTCGGCAACTATACCGTCAAGGGCTTCCACAAGCTCTATCCGCAGTACTTCAAGGCCAAAACGCTCAAGGACTTCTATCTGTCCATGAACCAGACCCACGCCAACCTGACCAAGGATCTTCCCGGTATCCTGCCGCCGAAATTCACCTACAAGGAAGAAGGTCCTGATCGCCTCATCATGACCTACCATTCCAAGCGCGGCTACCCCGAATACTACGAGGGTATCCTGAACGCCGCGGCGGCATACTTCCACGAGCCGGTCGCCATCACCGTCACCACCGACGGTCCCAATGTCGCCCGGGCGGAGATCGTCTTCAAGGGCGGCGCCGGCCATCCCAAGGCCCTGTCGGCCTAACGCCGTTTCAACCGGAGGATCGGGCGCCCGATCCTCCGGCCCCCCCCTCTTTCATCCCGAATCGCCCCTCCCGTGAAGACGTCGGAAGTATCCCGGCAGCCCGCCACCGTCCCCGACCACAGCACAGCGCACGCGACCGAAGGAGCCCCTCCGGCCGGAGCCTTGCTGCCGCCGAAAAGTGCACGGTAGGATGCCAAACCTTTACCGCCGGAGGCATCTCCGCCGATCCCGTGCCGTATGGTCTTTCTCTAGGCAGGCGGATCGATGCACGGGAAGGTCAGCCGGAAAACGGTCTCCCGCCCCGTCCCGAACGTCAGGGAACCGCGCAACTGACGGGTGAGCTGCACGACCAGCTGCATGCCGAGACTCTTGGCGGCCTCGGGATGAAAGCCCTCGGGCAAGCCCACGCCGTCATCCGCAACTTCCGCGCGCACCAGACCGCCTTCCACCGTCGCGGACAGACGGATCGTACCCGCATCCCGTCCGACAAACCCGTGCTTGACGGCGTTGGTCAGCAATTCGTTGACGAGCAGGCCGAAGGGAATGGCCTTGTCCAGCGCCAACAGGCAGGAGGACAGTTCCAGGGTCAACTGCAAGTCCTTCTCCCCCCGCAACGACTGCACCACCTTGGGGGCCAGACGCTCCAGGTACTCCTGGAGGTCCACCCGCCCGAGATCGCCGGACCGATAGAGCTCCTCATGGACCAGGGCCATGGAGGTGATGCGATGCCGGCTCTCCTCGAACATGTTTTGGATGACCGGATCGGCAATTCCCTCTTTTTGCAGGAACAGCAGGCTGGAGATAATTTGCAGGTTGTTCTTCACCCGGTGGTGCACTTCCTTTAGGAGCACCTCCTTCTCCAGCAGGGACCGGCGCAGCAACGCCTCCTTGGCCCGGTCGTCGGTCACATCGCGAATGACGCCCACAACAAAGCGCTCTCCCCGGGCATCGCTGAAATTCCCCCGTTTCGTCACGATGGCGCGCGTCCGGCCCAAGCTGTCCGTCAGGCGCTCCTCGGCGATATGCTCCCCTCCCGCGGCGAGCGTACACATATCCCCGGCGTCTCCGGCGTCGGCCATGTCCAGCGAGACGAAGTCCGTATCCTTCCGGCCGAGCAGTTCCTGCCGGGAATGCCCCAAAAACATGCACATGGCCTCGTTGACCAGCACGAACCGCCGTTCCGTGTCCTTGACAAAGACCGGATCGGGAATGGCGGCCAAAATTTTCGTCAAAAAGATCTGGGAACGGTTGCGCTCTTCCTCGATCAGGCGACGCTCAGTGATATCCCGAGCCACCCCGACAAACCCCCGAAACGTCCCGGCCTCGTCGAACATGGAACGAACCACGCTTTCCACCCAAACCGTGGAGCCGTCCCGGCGGCGCAGCTCCAATTCCATCCGCTCCATATGGGAGGCGTCTTCACGGGAGATCCGGGGATTGTCGATCCGCTCCCGCACACGCGCGTACGATTCGGGCGTCATGACCTCTTCGAGCGATTCCCGCAGGGCCTCCTCCACGGGGACCCCACGCAGCTTTTCGACCGAAGGGCTGATGTAGGTATGATGGTAGTCGGCATCGAGGGTGAAAATGAGATCGTGGGCATTCTCGGCCAGCAGGCGATATTGGGCATCACGTTGTTGCAACGAACGCTCCGCTGCCCGTTGCGGGCCGATATCCCGCAAAAAGATCAGGAGGGCCGGCCGGTCTTCCAGGGGAAAGGGCGCGCCCGTCCCCTCCAGATCCAGGAAGCGACCGTCCAGTTGCCGCCACCGGCGACAGCCCAAATCCACGGAAGCGGCCTTGCCCGCAACCCGATCCAGGGCCCGGAGCATGACCGGACGATCGGCCGGAGCGATCAAATCACCAATGTCCAAACCGACGAGTGCCGATGCGCTTGCAGCCCCGAACAGCCGATAGGCCGGCGCGTTGGCAAAAACCGTACGGCCCTCCGCAACGATCAAAATGGCATTCGGGGCGGATTCCACGACCAGCCGGTAGCGTTCCTCGCTTTCCCGAAGGGACTGTTCCTTGCGGTAGCAGCGCCGCGCGTACCAGCGCAGCAGAAGATAGAGCAGCAGGGCCGTACCGAAAACGAAAAGGAATCCCTTCAGGATGGAAAGCCGCAGCAATGCCTCCGGCTTGTCCCGAAAAAGGACGGCGGCCACACGGTCGGAAAAGAAGACCCAGGCCAGACCGGCGAGCATATAGCACAGGACGATCCAGGCGGCCGGAGAAACCGGCAGAGCGATGCGCACCCGTTGCTTCATGCCCGGCAAGACCTCTTCCGTTTTGTACCGGCCGATGCTCTACCGGCCAAGATCCTATCGTGCGACCATCGCAGACGCGCCGCCGGAAGCCTTCCCCGGCATCGCAGGGCGTCGCCGTTCGGAAACACACGCGGCGATGAAACCGTTCGTATTTCAGGATCGCGCCATCCCGATACGGCCGCACCATGGTCCGGACGCCGCAGATTCAGGGCATTGCCACCGCACAGCGGACGGCATGCACGATCACCGTACCCTTCATACCGCCCAATGGCGTCGTTTACCAGGGGGATGTCCGGAAGGATGCAGCGCCGCCAGCCTGCCCACGACTCAGGCCACGACCGGCGTTACAACATATCAACCGGGTCCAAATCCAGGGTAAGCCGCACGCGGCCGCTCTTCCCCAAGGCCTCCCGGCCGGCGGCGAACACCCGGCGCAAGGACGGCCAGTCCGGGGACTTCATCAGGCAATGCAGCCGGCGACGTCCCGCCAGCAGGGACAGCGGCGCCGGAGCCGGCCCGAGCACGCGCACACCCAAGGGCGCGGCCGCCAGGCGCATGGCCTCCCCGGCCGCCTCCACCAAGCCAGGCCCCGCCCCCTCGTCCCGGGGGAAACTGAACCGGGCAAGCCCCAGATGGGTAAACGGAGGATAGCTCAGGCGGCGCCGCCGAGAAAGTTCCAGCTCGAAAAAACCCTCGAAATCGTTGGTGATCACATACTGAAAAAACGGATCCTGCGGCGTTCTCGTCTGAATCAGCACCCGACCGGGGCGCTCGCCGCGGCCGGCCCGGCCGGCCACCTGGGTCAACAGCTGAAAGGTCCGTTCCGTCGCCCGATAGTCCGGGAGGTTGCGGCCAAGATCGGCGTCGGCCACCACCACCAGGGTCACGTCCGGAAAATGGTGCCCCTTGGAAAGCATCTGCGTCCCGACCAACACCTGCCCCCGGCCGGCGGCGAAATCGGCCAGTACGGCCTCGGCCCGCTCGGGCCGCCGGGCCACGTCCCGGTCCAGCCGCAGCACCGTGGTACCGTCCGGCAGGATGCCGGCGAGTTGTTCCTCAAGCAGCTCGGCGCCGACGCCCATGGGCAGAAAGGTGGTGCCGCCACAAATGGGGCACGGCGAAGGATGGGGCCGGGAGTAGCCGCAATAGTGGCAGATCAAGCGCTCCCGGTCCTTATGGTAGGTGAGCGACAGCTCACAGCGCGGGCAACGGACCGGATTTTCGCAGTCCAGACAAAACAACAGCGGCGCGTACCCCCGACGATTGAGCAGGATCATGGCCTGGTCTCCGGCGGAGACGGTCTCGATCAGGGCCTGGGAGGCCCGTTCGGTCAAGATGCCCACCCGGTCGCCGGTCTCGCGCTGCCCGGCCACGGCCGTCACCTTGGTCGTGCCCCGCAAATCCACCAGCTCGATTTCCGGCAAGCCGCCCCCACCGATCCGACGCGGCAGGGAGACCATGGGGACCTGGCCCAGCCGAGCGGCCTGGAAGGTCTTCACGTCCGGCGTGGCCGAACCGAGCAGCAGCAGGGCCCCGGCCTGCCTGGCCCGAAAAAACGCCACTTCCTTGGCCTGATACGGCAGCCGGTCCTCCTGTTTGAAGGCACCGTCATGTTCCTCGTCGAGGATGATCAGGCCCAGGTCGCGTAGCGGCAGGAACAGGGCCGAACGCGTGCCGGCCACGATGGACGGCGCATCGGGACGAGCCATGCGGCAAAAGGCCGTCTCGCGCACGGCCGGCGGCTGGTAGCCGTGGGACAGCAGCACGGTTCGGTCGGGAAAGGCCTTGGCGGCGGCCTGCTGCAACCGTGCGGCCAGGGCCACTTCCGGCGCCAGGAGCAGCACCCGCTTGCCGGCCTCCAGCGTCAGCTTGGCCAATTCAAGATAGAGACGCGTCTTGCCGCTGCCGGTCACGCCGAAAACCAGCCGGGGCACGCCATCCGGAGCGGCCAGGGCCGGTGTCAACGCGGCCAAGGCCTCGGCCTGGTCGGCGGTCAGGGGCGGCAACACCGGCGTCACCGGCTCGGCCACGCCCGGCGGCGCGAGTGCGTCCTCCGCGCCGTCGCCCGCATCCAGCCGCACCAGCCCCATCGCCACCAGCCGACGGAGGATGCCGGTCATGCCGGGGCCGAGGCGACGGTTGACGTCGGAGAGTAGTGAGGGACCCTGGTCGCACAGCAGGTCCAAAATCGCCAACTGGCGGGCCGCGCCGGGGCGCACCGGCCAGGGAGGATCGGCCGCCAGGGAACACAGCGGATCGGCCTGACCGGCCTCGGCCAGGCAGCCCATGGCGCCGGCGCGCCACAGTCCGGCCAACTCGGCCAGTCTCTCCGGCGCGCACCGGGCCAAGCTTCTGGCCGTCAGCCGGCCGGGGACGCCGCCACCGCTATCGTAGGCAAAGACCAACCGCGACGTTCGCAGCCCCTTGGGCAAGAGGGCCATCAGGATACGCCCTGGGGGTGACAGATAACGGCTGGCCAAATTCCGGACCAGCTCAAGATAGGCGGCGTCGCAGACGGGCTCACGTTCCAGGGGCCAGAGCACGGGACGGAGCGTCACGCCCTCCGGGGGCGCGGCGCCGGTCTCCCAGACCACCCCGACCCGCAGCTGCCCGCCCACCGGGACCAGCACCCGCAGTCCGGCCGGGAAATCCTCAGGGCAAAACGATTCCGGGACGCCGTAGGAAAGGATGGAAAACGGCGGCGCGGTCAGGGCAATGGCAAGAGTGACATGCTCCATAGGAAAAAAAACGCCCGGAAGGCGCTCCCCCCGGGCGAAAAGGTTGCGGACGCCAAGCACGCCCGGTCGAAGGCCTATTTCTCCTCCGGCAACAGCTCCCGCAGACGCGGCACCAAGGACTCGCGCAACGCCTCGTCGTGCAAGGCAAAATAAATGTTGGCCGTGAGGTAGTCCACCCAGTCGCCGGCGTCGAAACGCTGACCCTGGATTTTGACGGCCAGCAGCCGATTGTTGCCGGCCAAGCCCTTCAAGGCGTCGGTGAGCTGAATCTCGCCGCCATGGCCCGGAACGACCTTCTCCAGATGGTAGAAGATGTCGGGGAACAGCACGTAGCGGCCCACGATAGCCAACCGGGAAGGCGCCTTATTGGGCTCGGGTTTCTCCACGAGGTTGCGCACCCGGTACATGCCCGGCGCGAACTCGTCGCCGTCGATGATGCCGTAGCGCGAGACCATGTCGGGCGGCACTTCCATAACGCCGACCACCGGCATGTGCTCGCTCATGGCAACGGTGAGCAACTGCTTGATGCCCGGCTCCATGCTGAACATCAGATCGTCACCGACCATGACGGCAAAGGGATCGTTCTTGCAGACCTCGCGAGCGCACAACACGGCATGGCCGAGACCCAACTGCTTTTTCTGGCGCACGGAAATGATGTTGGCCATCTCGGCCACTTCCCGCACCATTTTCAGCATATCGGTCTTGCCGGTCCGCGTCAGCAGATCCTCCAAGGCCAAATTATAATCGAAGTGATCTTCAATAATCGTCTTGTTGCGGTTGGTAACGAACACCACATCCTGAAGCCCCGAGGCCTGCGCCTCTTCGACGACATATTGCACAATAGGCTTATTGTAGACGGGCAGCATTTCCTTAGGAATATTCTTGGTGGCCGGCAAGGACCGCGTCCCCCACCCGGCGACGGGGATGACCACTTTCTTAATTTCCATGCTCTTCTCCTTGGATACGCACTACCCGCTATGGTTTCGGAGGGAAATGGGGGCGCGTCACTACCCCACTTGTCCGTTCGATGACCGTAATATTGGCGGGAAGCCGCCCGTCCGAACGCTATCCCGCATCAACATCGGACGGTAATTCCTTTATACAAACAAGTCCAGTCCCAGGGACCGTTTCCCACGCTTCCTCTCACTCATCCCAACGCCTCGGCGACGGCGGCGACTAGCATAGCGCACAGTTTCTCCACCATCACCGGGTCACCGGCCTCGACCATGACCCGGGCCAAGGATTCGGTGCCGGAATACCGCAACAACACCCGCCCCTGACCGGCCAACCGGCGTTCGGCCTCGGTTGTGGCCCGAACCACGGCCGGCGCCTCCGCAAAGGGAATTTTCCGCACCACAGGCACATTGACAAGCTTCTGCGGCAACGGGGTCAACAAAGTGGCCAGTTCGGACAGGGGTTTACCCGTCCTGGCCATAATACGCAACAGTTGCAACGCGGCCAAGGTGCCGTCGCCGGTCGTGCTGTGATCGAGAAAGATGAGATGCCCGGACTGTTCGCCGCCCAACTTGGCGCCGTTCGCCCGCATGGCTTCCACCACATAGCGGTCCCCCACCGGCGTGCGCAGCAGTCGGCCGCCGTGCCGCGTCATGAACAGCTCCAGGGCCATATTGCTCATGACCGTGGCCACCAGCAGGTTGCCGGGCAAGCCGCCGTTCTGCATGAGGTCCAGGGCGCAGATGGCCATGATCTGGTCGCCGTCCAGGATGCGTCCCTTTTCGTCGACCACGATCACCCGATCGGCGTCGCCGTCCAAGGCGATACCGATGGCGGCGCCGGTTTCCACGACCTTCCGGGCGGCCAACTCGGGATACAGCGAGCCCACGCCCCGGTTGATGTTGGTGCCGTCGGGAGCGACCCCGATCTTGATCACCTCGGCGCCCAGCTCCTCCAGGACCTGGGGCGCCACCCGGAAGGCCGCGCCATTGGCGCAATCGAGCACCACCTTCACCCCATCGAACGTCACATCCAACGGGATGGTCTTCTTGAGAAAAACATTGTAGCGGCCGGTGCTGTCCTGAAGCTTGAAGGCCCGGCCGACAGTCTCGGGCGCCGGCAGATCCCATTGTTCGCCGCAGGCCAGCACCTTGGCGGCGATGGCATCCTCCACGGCATCGGGCAGCTTGAAGCCTCTGTGATCGAAAAATTTGATGCCGTTATCATTATAAGGGTTATGCGACGCGGAAATGACCACCCCAAGGTCAGCCCGCATGTCGCGGGTGAGAAAGGAAATCGCCGGCGTGGGCAGGGGGCCGACCAGCAACACGTCCATCCCGGCGGCGCAGAACCCCGAGGCCAGGGCATACTCGAAAATATAGCCGGACAGCCGGGTGTCCTTGCCGATCAGGACCTTGTGCAGCCGCTGGCTCGACCGAAAGTACTGACCGGCGGCCAGTCCCAGACGCATGACCACATCCGGCGTCATGGGATAGGTATTGACCGTCCCACGCAGTCCGTCCGTTCCAAAAAGACGCTTTTCCATAGATGCTCCCAACAAACGCAGACCATCCCGGTCGCTATTTCACCGTCAACGCTACCTTTTCCGGCTTGGCCTCAATCAGTTCGCAGCCTCGGGGCATCTTCACCCGATAGGCAGCCTCGTAACGGCCGGGGGCGATGTCGGCCTTGAGATCCAGACTCGCCTCCACCAGGCCGGGAAAGGCCTTGTCGCCGATAATCGCCGCCGGGCCACGGACCCGCAGGGTCACGGACTTGGGCGTAATGTCCACATCCCGCCCCTGCGGCTTGTGCACGGTCACCGGCAGTTTGAGCGTCGTTTCCGATTCCTTGCCGACAAAGGTCATGCTCACCTGGACACTGGTCGGCGTGGCGTCGACCTCGTCCGGCACGTCCAGGGCCACCCGGTCATCGAAATGCGTCGGCAGGGGCGAAGCCAACACGATGGGCTGGGTACGAATTTCACTGATCTTGGCCAGCCGGACGGCCGGGCCGGTCAATTTCACGGAATCCGGGACGGCCCGGGCTCCGGACAGGGCATAGCCCTCGGGCAGGGCCGAACGGAGCGCCACCTTGACCGGCACCGTCTTGACGGCCCGGTGTTCCACTTCCAATTCCAGGCGCGACGGCCTGATTTCCACGACCTCGTAGACCCGGGGCAGGGGAATATTCTTCGGGTCGAAGACGATCAGATTCCGGCCCGGAGCGATCTTGCCGAGATTCAAGGTGTAAACGAGCTGATTTTCCTCAATCTTGCGCACCACGCCCCGGGGACCACGCACCAGCACGTCCACGGAACCGACCATGCCGCTTTTGATATAGAGGCCCTCGGGGGTGCCGGTCATTTCCACCCGCATGGTCATCCAGGTGTCCACCTTTTCCCGGCCGGTGACCAGATACCAGCAGAACATGGCCATGGCGAAGGCCAAAATCAGATATTGCCAGTTCGGTTTCATAGATGCTTGGCCCACAGGCTCCAGAGCATGTTCTTGAGGGTCATCTCATCGACCGGGGAGATGAGCCGGCCTCCCTCGGCCACCGAAACCACGCCCCGTTCCTCGGAGACCACCACGGCCAGGGCGTCGGTCTCCTCGGTGATGCCGAGCGCCGCCCGATGCCGGGTCCCCAGCGAGGCGTCCAATTTCAGACCGGCGATCAGCGGCATGATGCAGCCGGCGGCGACGATCGTTTCCCCGCGCACGATGACCGCGCCGTCATGGAGTGGCGTATCCGGGAAAAAAATGGTCCCCAGCAGTTCCTTGCTCAGCTTGGCCGAGAGCTCCACGCCCTTCTGGATGTAATCGCCCAAAAGCACCCGACGTTCGAAGACGATCAGGGCCCCGGTCTTGCTGCGGGCCATTTCGGTCACGGCCAGGACGCATTCGTCGAGGACGAATTCGGACATGGCCGCCCGGGGCTTGCGGCGAAAGAAACCGGCCGCCCCCACCGTGGACAAGGCCTTGCGGATGTCGGCCTGAAACAAAATGATGATGACCAGAAAAATCGAACTGAGAAAGTTGGTCAACAGCCAATGGAGCGTGTTGAGGCCAAATTCCCCGGACAGATAGTAGAGGATGAGAATCAGCAAAAAACCGTGCAGCACCGAGACGGCCCGCGTACCGTGAATCAGCAGCAGCCCGCGGTAGAACACGTAGGTGACGATGGCGATGTCGAGGATCTCGCGCCAGGAGATGTGAAAGCTGTCGATGAACGCGCTCGCCATTATGGGATCGGTCCCCTCCGACCGCCGAATATCCTGCCTAGGTGCGGGATTCCCCGGCCGTCAGGCGGCCAGCTCCATCGCCAACCGCACGGCCCGTTTCGCCCCGGCCACGTCGTGAACGCGATGAATGCGCGCGCCCTTGGCCACCGTCAAGGCCGTCGCCACCTGGGTGGCCTCGCCGCGACGCGAAAGCGGCAAGCCGAACAAATCGCCAAACAGCGTCTTGTTGGACAATCCGAGATAGAGCGGGCGCCCCAGGCACAAAAAGCGGTCCAACCGGCGCAGGATGGCCAAGTTGTGCTCCAGGCGCTTGCCAAAGCCGATGCCGGGATCGAGCACCACCCGATCCTCGGGCAGTCCGGCCCGCACCAGGCGGCCGAGTCTGTCCTCGAAAAAGGCCAAAATCTCTTCCACCACGTCGTCGTAATGGGGAGCGCACTGCATGGTGTCCGGCCGGCCCTGGCTGTGCATGAGCACATAGCCCGGCTTGGCGGCGACCAGGACGTCCAGCAGGCCCGGATCGAAGGCCCAGGCCGAAACGTCGTTGACGATGGTCGCCCCGGCCGCCAGGGCAGCGGCGGCGCAACCGGCCTTGTAGGTATCCACGGAGACCGGAATATCCGGGAAGTCGGCGACAAGGGCGGTAATGACCGGCACGACCCGCGCCACTTCCTCGTCCAGGGACACGGTCGCGGCCCCCGGCCGGGTGGATTCCCCCCCTACGTCCAGGATGTCCGCACCGTCGGCAACCAGTGCGCGACCGTGCGCCACGCTCGAAACCGCATCCGGATGGCTGCCGCCGTCATAAAAGGAATCCGGCGTGACGTTGACGATGCCGGCCACCAAGGGCGTCCGGCAGGACAGGGTCATTCTTCGGCCAAGCTGCCAGCGATTCGCCGCATCAGCGTCCATGCCCGTCGTCCGGTTCCAGGGTGAACTCATCGGTCGTGCCGCCTTTCGCCGTCCCGTCCCCGGGCTGCGGCTCGGCCGAGGACGAAGCGGCGTCGGCCGGCGGCGTGGCTGCGGCGGCGGTCGGTTCCGCTCCGGACGGGGAACCTCCGCTCGGCGGGGTGCCGGCGCTGCCCGCCGGCGTTTCCGGAGGAGGGAGGGTCTCGCCCCGCATGAGTCGATCGATCTCGTCGCCGGTAATGGTTTCTCGCTCGAGCAAGGCCTTGGCGATGGATTCCAGGGCATCGAGATTGTTCTCGACGATGCCGCGGGCCCGGCCGTAGGCCTCTTCCACGATCTTGCGGACCTCGGCGTCGATTTGCCGCGAGGTCTCCTCGCTGAAGTTCTTATGGTGGACGAGGTCCTTGCCCAGGAAAATCTCGTCGTCCCGCTCGCCGTAGGACAAGGGTCCGAGGACCTCGCTCATGCCCCAGGAGCAGACCATCTTGCGGGCCATGCCGGTGGCCCGTTCGATATCGTTGCCCGCGCCGGTGGTCATCTGCTGCAGCACCACTTCCTCGGCCACCCGGCCGCCCATGAGCACGGCCAGGCTGTTCTGGAGAAACGCGCGGGAATAATTGTGTCGGTCGTCGGTCGGCAACTGCATGGTGATGCCAAGGGCCATGCCGCGGGGGATGATGGACACCTTGTGGACGGGATCGGTATCCGGCAGTTTCTTGGCCACCAGGGCATGGCCGCCCTCGTGATAGGCGGTGGTGCGCTTCTCCTCGTCGGAGAGGATCAAGCTGCGCCGCTCCTTGCCCATGAGCACCTTGTCCTTGGCGTGCTCGAAATCGGCCATGTCCACCCGGTCCTTATTGACCTTGGCCGCCTGCAGGGCCGCCTCGTTGACCAAATTTTCGAGATCGGCGCCGGAAAAACCGGGCGTCCCCCGGGCCAGCACATCGAGATTGACATCCGGCGAGAGCGGCGAACGCCTGGTATGCACCTCCAGGATGCGCAACCGTCCGCGCACGTCCGGCGTGGGCACCACCACCTGCCGATCGAAGCGGCCCGGCCGCAACAAGGCCGGGTCGAGCACGTCGGGACGGTTGGTGGCGGCGATCAAAATGACGCCCTCGTTGGATTCGAAGCCGTCCATTTCGACCAAAAGCTGGTTTAAGGTCTGTTCGCGCTCGTCGTGACCGCCGCCCAAGCCGGCGCCGCGCTGGCGCCCCACTGCGTCGATTTCATCAATGAAAATAAGGCAGGGAGCATTTTTCTTCCCCTGCAAAAAGAGGTCGCGCACCCGGGCCGCGCCCACGCCCACGAACATTTCCACGAAATCCGAGCCGGATATGGAGAAAAACGGCACGCCGGCCTCGCCGGCCACGGCCCGGGCCAGAAGCGTCTTGCCCGTCCCCGGGGAGCCGACCAGAAGCACGCCCTTGGGGATGCGGCCGCCGAGCCGGGTGAATTTCTTCGGATCGGAAAGGAACTGCACGACCTCGGAAAGCTCTTCCTTGGCCTCGTCCACCCCGGCCACGTCCTCGAAGGTGACCCGGGTCTGCTCCTGGGAGATCATCCTGGCCCGGGACCGGCCGAAGCTCATGGCCCGGCCGCCGCCGTTCTGCATCTGGCGCATGAAGAAAATCCAGACGCCGACCAAAAGGATCATGGGGAACCAGGAGACGAACAAGGTCATATACCACGGCGATTCCTCGTCGGGTTCGGCCATGACCTCGACTTTCTTCTTCATGAGCGTCCCGACCAGACTCGGGTCCTCGGGAGCGTAGGTCAGGAACTTCCCGTTGCCGCTCAAGACACCGGAAATCTTATGTCCCTGGATCTTTACGGAAAGCACGTCCCCGGCATCCACCTTCTGCATGAAATCCGAATAGGACAATTTGGTGCTGGCACCTTGGGGCTGATTGAATAAATTGAACAGGACAACCATGACCAAAGATATGGCCGCCCATAACATGAGATTCTTCGCGAAACTGTTCAAACTGGAGTCCTCCGGGGGACGGGAAGGGCCTTGCCGACCCATATTGGGAAAGGTCGGTACCGTAACACACGGGTCCCCGCCCTGTCCACGGGATGCACCGGGAGCCGTCCCCCCCGTTCCATCCCGCGGTGCGGGAAGACTTGCCAAGAGCTGTGATGCTCCATATTGTTCATTATGATAATCGGCCTAGGCATATCCGGCAAGGAGTGACGATGGCAGGGAAGCGTATTTTAACCGTCGACGACTCGGGCAGCGTGCGAGCCCTGGTCTCCCAAGCCTTGCGCAGTGCCGGCTACGAGGTTGTTGAGGCGGTCGACGGCACCGACGCCCTGGACAAGGTAGGCGTCGGCGTGGACTTGGTCATCACGGACGTCAACATGCCGAACATGAGCGGCCTGGAGCTGTTGGCCCAGCTGCGCATGCGGGAGGACACCCGGTTCCTGCCCGTCCTGGTGCTGACCACCGAATCCCAACGCGACAAACGCAACCAGGCCCTCAAATCCGGCGCCACGGGCTGGATCGTCAAACCCTTCAAGCCGGAAGGTCTGGTCGCCCTGGTGCGCCGCTTTCTACGTTAAGCCATGGAAACCTCGTCGCCCTCCTCCACTCCACTCGCCGCCTGGGACTCGACGGCAACCGGCGCAGCCCTGTTTCAGGACCTGCCGCTGGCCATCGTCCTGCGCGCCGCGGACGGCAGTTTCATCCACGCCAACACGGCCATGGCCGCCCTGTTCGGCTACGATACCCCGGCGGCCTTTCTGGAGGCCATGGCCCAATCGTCCGAGCAGTATTATCTCGACCAGGAGTCCCGGAACGCGGTGCAGCTCCTGTTGGCCACGGACGGCGCCTTTTCCGGCCGGCAGAGCCAGGTGCTGAGCCGGGACGGTTTCGTGTTCTGGGTCGAGGAATCGGCCCAACGGGTCCTCGACCGGGACGGCGCGCCCGTCTATTTCGGCTACGTGCGGGACATCACCCCGGAAAAAAGCAGCAAATGGGCCCTGGCCGAAGCTGAAGAAAAATACCGCAGCATTTTTGAACACGCCGTGGAAGGCCTGTTCCAGCTCACCCCGGTCGGCCGGTTCGTCACCGTCAACGATTCCCTGGCCCGAATGCTCGGTTTTCCCTCCCCGGAGGCGCTGACGGAACATCCGGACGGTGTGACGGCCGTTTTCGCGCGCCAGGAGGACTGGCGTTTTCTGGACGCGACGTTGCGAGCGGTCGGCGTGGCCCGCGGTCTGGAGGCGGAGCTGGCCCGACCGGATGGCACCCACCTGTGGGCCTCGCTCCACGTCCGGGCCGTGCGGGACAGCCTGGGCGAGCCGGTGCTCTACGAAGGCTCCATGGAGGATATCACCGAACGCCGCCGTTCCCAGGAGCAACTGCGCCACAGCCTGCACGTCACCCGCTCGCTGTTCCATCAGACCGTCACATCCCTGGGGAAGACCGTCCGATTCCGGGATTCCTACACGGCCGGGCACCAGGACAACGTGGCCCGGCTGGCCGAGGCCGTGGCCAGGCGGTTGAACTTGCCCGAGAACACCGTCACCGGCATCCGGGTGGCCGGAGAACTCCATGACATCGGCAAAATCAACGTGCCGGTGCGCTATCTGTGCAAGCCGGGCCGACTCACCGGCCTGGAGTGGGAATTCATGAAACAACACGCGGCCATGGGGTACGAAATCCTCCGGGACATCGAATTCCCCTGGCCGGTGGCCGAAATCGTCCACGCCCACCATGAACGCCTGGACGGTTCGGGCTACCCGCGCGGCCTCTCCGGTGACGCCATCCCCCTCGAAGCCCGCATCCTGGCCGTCGCCGACGTGCTGGACGCCATGGCCTCCAACCGTCCCTACCGGCCGGCCCTGGGCCTGGAGGCGGCCCTGGCGGAACTGACCCGGCACCAGGGCACCCAATATGATCCGGCCGTCGTGGAAGCCATGCGCGGCTTGGCCCGGGACGGCGAATGCCACTACTGAGCCTGCCGTAAGGGGACATCTCCCCGCGCGCCGTCTCTTCAGCCCGCCTCGTGTTCCTTGACGGTCAACGCCAGCTGCGGCGTCCGGCTGCCCAGGGTTCTGGTCAGCCAACCGGAGCACCCGGCGCTGCACAACCCCCAACTGGAAATCCAGAACAGCCCGGTCACCCAGAAAATCGCGTAGGCCAAGGCCCATTTATAGGCGTACAGCCCACGCTGCCGGGTCTGGTAGACGAGGGTCGGCAAAATCGCGGAAATGGCGCAGCCCACCAGCACCGCCCGGAACGTGACCAGGGGATGGAACAGCAGATTGAGCAGCAAGGCGCATTTCAGCGCCTCGGATAGGGGCAGAAAAATCAACTCCACCGTCCCGGCCAGACGCAGCCATCCCTCGCCCGGTTCCCGCCGCCGGAACTGCCCGTACAAATAGCCCGCCATGACCAGGCACTCCCGAACGTTGCTGCGCGCCCAGCGAAGCAACATGCGGGAGAGACCCTTGTAGGCGTCGGGGATCGTGGTCAGCACCACGGCTTCCTTCTGATAGACCACCCGGTAGCCCCGGCTGAGCACGATGTTGGAGAGGGCCCGGTCCTCACCGATCTTGGCCGGCCGTCCCAGGAAACGCTGCTCGGCCCACTGCTCCAGCCGCGGCGTGATCGCCGCCGCCCGGTAGGCCGAAAGGGCGCCCGGCGTGCACAGGACGCCGCCATAGACGCTCTGGGCCCGGCGCAGGAAGTCGAAGGACATGGTGAAGGAAACGTCGAGCATCCTCGGGATGGGACCGTCCTCGACGTTGAGCACCCGCACGTTGCCGCCCACGGCCCCGACCTTGGCGGAAAGGACCAATGGGCTGACCAGATGGCGTAAGGTGTCGGCCAGGACCTCGGAATCCGAATCGAGGGTGACGAACACGGAGCCCCGGGCCAAGCGGAAGCCCGCCAGCAAGGCATGGCGCTTGCCCATATTGCGGGGCTGGCGCACGAGCTGCACCCGGTCGGGGAACTCCCGGGCCGCCCGGGTCATCCATTGCCAGGTGTCGTCCTTGGACCCGTCGTCCACGCAAATGACCTGCATCTTGCGGGCCGGGAAGTTGCTGGCCATGACCGAACGGATGGTGTCCAGGACCTGCCGGCCCTCGTTATATGCCGGGATGATGATCGTCGTCATGGGAAGGCGTCCGTCGCGCACCGGGGCGAAGGGCCGATAGCGGGTGGCCATCCAGACGCGCCAGACCAGAAGCGAGGCGGCCAACGGGGCGAGGCCGAGGCACATGTCGCTATAGAGGACCAAAACGTCGCTTTCGATAATGCCCGCCAGGAACTCCTGCTCGCGGAGCACCGAACAGGCCGCCGTGCCGCCGATGGCGAAGGTGACGATCAGGGTGACGAAGTAAAGGCAATCTACCGTCGAACACTTGGAAAACGCATGCTTTTTCATAGGGAATCCTGTGATGGAAGAAATACTGCCTCGAGGACTCGACGGCACTGCTATAGAGTTGCCGCAAGAAAAAGCCTAATTACAGTTCTGATGGACTCTTTCAGGAAAGAAATATTCAAAAAAATCCTTTTTACTCCACCAGGATAGCCGCTTCTCCTTTTTTCTCCACTGCAGTATCGCCTGTGTTCCTTTCCCACCTTCCCGGGAAAGGCTCGGCCGGGACGCCGGTCGTCGCCCTCCCGCCGTCGTCCGCCGCGCCGCTTGCGGGCCGGCGCGCTTCCCGCGCCTCCCGAAACGGCTGGAGGCGACCTACAGCGACAAATTTGTCGCACAAATGCCGACAAATTTGTTTCCTCATCAGGTAGCCGTTGGTATCGCCGGAGGGATAATTTTAATAATTCATTTTAATTCATCATGTTATACATCTGCTATCACGAGTTACCCCCAATGGCATGACTCTTGCCTATGCTCTTCCCATCACACTTTGCCTCAGGAGGCCTTACAAAATGCGCAAGATCGCTGTTTACGGGAAGGGCGGCATCGGCAAGTCCACCACAACCCAGAATACCGTCGCCGGCTTGGCCGAGATGGGCAAGAAGATCATGGTGGTCGGCTGCGACCCCAAAGCTGACTCCACCCGTCTGCTCTTACACGGCATGGCCCAGAAAACCGTTCTCGATACCCTGCGCGAGGAAGGCGAGGACGTCGATCTCGATACCATCCTGAAGGAAGGCTTCGGCGGCATCATGTGCACGGAATCCGGCGGTCCTGAACCTGGCGTCGGTTGCGCCGGCCGCGGCATCATCACCTCCATCAACCTGCTCGAACAGCTCGGCGCCTACGAGGACGACAAGCACCTGGACTACGCCTTCTACGACGTCCTGGGCGACGTTGTCTGCGGCGGTTTCGCCATGCCTATCCGCGACGGCAAGGCCGAGGAGATTTACATCGTCTGTTCCGGCGAAATGATGGCCATGTATGCCGCCAACAACATCTGCAAGGGTATCGTGAAGTACGCCGATACCGGCGGAGTGCGTCTGGGCGGCATCATCTGCAACAGCCGTAAGGTCGATAACGAGGCCGAAATGATCCAGGCCCTGTGCAAGCGACTCGGCACGCAAATGATCCACTTCATGCCGCGCGACAATCAGGTGCAGAAAGCCGAAATCAACCGCAAAACCGTTATCGACTTCTCACCCGAGCACCCCCAGGCCGATGAATACCGGACCCTGGCCAAGAAGATCGACGGGAATGACATGTTCGTCGTTCCGAAGCCCTTGGAAATGCCTGAGTTGGAGCAGCTGCTCATCGAGTTCGGCATCAGCAACTAGACGGCCACTGTCAAGAACCGCAACCAAACGACCACAGTTCTCAAGGAGTTATCGTTATGCAGACCATGGTCAGAGCCATTGTTCGTCCCGAGAAATCCGACGCCGTCCTGGCCGCCCTGATGGATGCCGGTTTTCCGGCCGTGACCAAATTCAATGTGGCCGGCCGCGGCAAACAGCGCGGTATCAAGATCGGTGAGATTCAGTACGACGAGCTCCCGAAGGTGATGCTCATCTGCGTGGTGGGCGACAATGACAAGGAATTCGTCATCAAGACGATCATGGAAAGCGCCCGCACCGGCGACAAAGGCGCCTTCGGCGACGGCAAGATCTTCGTGAGCGCGGTGGAAGAGATGTACACCATCTCGTCCGGCGTCAAGGAAGCCTAGGGAGGGCGTCATGAAGGAAATCATGGCGATTATCCGCATGAACAAGATGAACCAGACCAAAAAAGCCCTGGCCGAAGCCGGCGTCCCGGCCTTCGTGGCCTGCGAGGCCTCCGGTCGCGGCAAGGGTCTGGTGAATCAGGAAGTACTGGCCGGGGCCGCCGCCGGCAAGGAAGAGGCCATCGCCCTGCTCGGCACCAAGGGACGCCTCTACCCCAAGCGGATTCTGTCCGTCGTGGTCCCGGACAGCCAGGTCAAGGATGTCGTGGATGTCCTTATCTCCGTCAATAAAACCGGGAACTCCGGCGACGGCAAGATCTTCGTGATGCCCGTCTCCGATTCCGTCCGGGTCAGAACCGGTGAGGACGGCGAAGCGGCCATCGTCTAAAGCCGTAGCGGACGTCCCCGGATCACCGAAGACCAAGAAGGAACATCGAGATGAGTACCAAGCCTTTGAATGTTGAAGAAATCAAAAAGGAATTGTTCGCCAAGATGCCGACCAAGGTCGCGCGCAAGCGGAGCAAGTCTATCGTGCAGGGGACCGAACCCGGCGAAACAATTCCGGAAATCCAGGCCAACGTCCGCACCATACCGGGCATCATCACCCAGCGCGGCTGCTGCTATGCCGGCTGCAAGGGTGTGGTTCTGGGCCCCTCCCGGGACATCATCAACCTGACCCATGGTCCCATCGGCTGCGGCTTCTATTCCTGGCTGACCCGGCGCAACGAAACCGACGCCGGCCCCGACGGCGACAACTTCATGACCTACTGCTTCAGCACGGACATGACCGAGCACAACATCGTGTTCGGCGGCATGAAGAAGCTGACCGCCGCCATCCAGGAAGCCTACGACAACTTCCACCCCAAGGCCATTTCCATCTTCTCCACCTGTCCGGTGGGCCTGATCGGTGACGATATTCATGCCGTGGCCCGTCAGATGCAGGAGAAGCTCGGCATCACCGTCTTCGCCAACTCCTGCGAAGGCTACAAGGGCGTGTCCCAGTCCGCCGGTCACCATATCGCCAACAACCAGATCTTCCGCCACATCATCGGCACCGGTGACCGGCCGGTCGAAGGCAAGTACAAGATCAACCTGCTCGGCGAGTACAACATCGGCGGCGACGCCTTCGAGATCGAACGCATCCTCGAGAAGTGCGGCATCACCCTGATCGCCACCTTCTCGGGGAACTCCACCGTGGAGTCCTTCCGCCGGGCCCACTTCGCCGACCTCAACACCGTCATGTGCCACCGCTCGCTCAACTACGTGGCCGAGATGATGGAGGCGAAGTTCGGCCTGCCCTGGATCAAGGTCAACTTCATCGGTGCCGCCGCCACGGCCAAGTCGTTGCGCCGCATCGCCGAGTACTTTGAGGATCAGGAACTGATCGCCCGGGTCGAGGAAGTCATTGCCGAAGAGCTGCCGGCCGTCCAGAAGGTGGCCGCCGAAACCCGTCCCCGCACCCAGGGCAAGAAGGCCATGCTGTTCGTCGGCGGTTCCCGGGCCCACCACTACCAGGAACTGTTCCACGAACTGGGCATGGAAGTGCTCGGCGCCGGCTACGAATTCGCCCACCGGGACGACTACGAAGGCCGCGAAGTGCTGCCCAACATCAAGGTCGATGCCGATTCGCGCAACATCGAGCAGCTTGAGATCACCAAGGACCCCGCCCGCTACAATCCGCGGAAGACGCCCGAAGATATTAAGAAGCTCAGAGAAGAAGGCATGCCCTTCGAAGAGTACAAAGGCATGATCGGCGGTATGGGCAAGGGCGCGCTGGTTATCGACGACATCAACCAGTACGAGACCGAGAAGCTGATCGAGCTGTTAAAGCCCGACATCTTCTGCGCCGGAATCAAGGAAAAGTACATCATCCAGAAAATGGGAATACCGCTCAAGCAGCTCCACAACTACGACATCGGCGGTCCGTATGCCGGATTCAAGGGCGCCATCAACTGGTATCATGACATCGACAGGATGGTGAATACCAAGGTGTGGGATCTCATCAAGGCCCCCTGGCAGAAGACCGATCCCGAACTCGAAGCCAGCTACGTCGCGGCCTAACCAACCCATTTGCAGAAAGGAACGCATCATGGCTCTCCTCAGACACACCACCGGCGAGATCAAGGAACGCACAGCGCTCACCGTCAACCCGGCCAAGACCTGTCAGCCCATCGGCGCCATGTACGCGGCGCTCGGCGTGCATGGCTGCTTCCCCCACAGCCACGGCTCCCAGGGGTGCTGCGCCTACCACCGCTCCACGCTGACCCGTCACTTCAAGGAACCCGTCGTCGCCGGCACCTCGTCCTTCACGGAAGGCTCCTCGGTGTTCGGCGGCCAGTCGAACCTCATTGCGGCCATAGAGAACATCTTCACCCTCTATGATCCAGACACCATCGCCGTCCACACCACCTGCCTGTCCGAGACCATCGGCGACGATCTGCGGCAGATCACCCAGAAGGCCAAGGAAGACGGCAAGGTGCCGGAAGGCAAGCACATCATCTACGCCAACACCCCGAGCTATGTCGGCACCCACGTCACGGGCTACGCCAACATGGTCAAGGGCATCCTGCGGGGCTTCGCCACCAAGACCGGCACGCCCAACGGCAAGGTGAACATCATTCCCGGCTTCTGCGAGCCGTCGGACATGGCGGAATTGGGCCGGATCGCCTCCATGATGGGTATCGAAAACATCGTGGTGCCGAACACCAACGGCGTCCTGAACGGCCCGCTGACCGGCCATTACGAGATGTTCCCCAAGGGCGGCACCAAGACCGAGGACATCGCCTCCATGGGCGATTCCATGGGCACCGTCGGCCTCGGCCCCTGGGCGACCACCGACGCGGTCAACCACCTGGACAGCGAATTCAAGGTACCGGGCAAGATCCTGGATCTGCCCATCGGCCTCTTGGCGACGGACCGCTACGTCGACACCTTGCACAAGATGGCCGGCGTGACCGTTCCCGAGTCCGTCAACTTCGAGCGCGGCCAGATCGTGGACATCATCTCCGACTACAGCCAGTACCTGTACGGCAAGAAGGTGGCCCTGGCCGGCGACCCGGATCAGCTCCTGCCCCTGGTGGAATTCCTGATCACCCTGGGCATGATCCCGGCCTATGTGGTGAGCGGCACCGCAGGCAAGACTTTCGAGGACCGCATGGCCAAGATGGTCAAGGACGTGCCCTACGACTGCAAGTACAAGAACGGCGAACGGGCCGACATGTACCTGCTGCACCAGTGGATCAAAAACGATCCGGTCGACCTGCTCATCGGCAACACGTACCTCAAGTACATCGCCCGTGACGAAGACATCCCGCTCGTGCGGCACGGCTTCCCGATCCTCGACCGGATGGGGCACCAGTACTTCCCCTCGGTCGGCTACGCCGGCGCCATGCGGTTGCTGGAGCAGATTCTCTCCGCCGTCATGGATCGTCAGGACCGCGACGCCCCCGAGACCCGCGTCGAACTCCAGATGTAGCGACACCGTCTAACCCAAGGGAGACGCTCCAATGATTGAGAAACCGGCCTACCTCATCAACGTCTGCGCCAGCTTTCGCGTCAAGGGCGAGGCCAAGGGCATGTGTCAGGCCAAAGGTTCGCACGACCTGCTCGGCTACTTCGAGGAAGGTATCCTTGACCGGGGCATCGACGCCCGGGTGGTGAGCACGGGCTGCATGAAGCAATGCGAACACGGCCCCATTGTGGTCATCATGCCCACCAACTGGTGGTACAAGGAAGTCGACAGCGAGGACAAGGTGGATGCCATCCTGGACGCTCTGGAAAACGACGAGGCCTGCGAGGATCACCTGCTCATCTAACACGGACGCCTTACCAGGCAAGGGGACTGGACTCCCCCAACATGCCGCCCTGCCGGAACATGTTCCGGCAGGGCGGTCCTTTTTAGGGTCGCCCGTTACGGCGTCGCGCCGCACGCGGCCGCTCTACGCGCGTCTCCAGCGGCCAACAGGCGGCCCCTGGAAGGCGCTTGCACAACCGTCGCCAACGGGGCACAAGGCACGCCACCGCCACCGGATACGGCAGGCCCGCAGCGCCCCGGCGGAGCGGCGGCCCATCCGGGAAGCGGCCCATCCTCCGATGCCGCATCAATTCTCCATATGATATATATGAAAAAAGTCGAAAACGTCTATCATATTGACCCAGGCTCACCTTTGTTCTAAAAATAGAGCATCAATTGTCTATCCGTCCGATCAGATCGGTATTGACAGCAATGTTCTTACTATTTTTGTTCTGTAGATAAATTTTTGTTGTACTATCTTTAACAAGTATACAATTTAGACAGCATTTTTACGATCATTCAACGCAATCGTTATTTTTTTGGAAAATAGGCAACTATTTTCTATTCATAGAGGGCATTTTGCCTGATAATTTTTTACTACAGCTTATTATACAGAATTAAATACTATTTATTCATTATTTTATCATGTCAAATCCTATTGTCATTGCCCGCCAGGCCATCTTCAACGCCGAAAACAAGATCATCGGTTTTGAATTATTGCATCGCAGCTTGGCCAGTCCCCACCAAGCCAACATCGTCTCCGGCACCGCCGCCACCATGGACGTCATCGCCCACGGCATTGACCTTGTCGTCGGCTCAACACAAAAACATCAGAAACTATTTATTAATTTTCCCAGCGAGCTGCTCTTCGCGGAAAAGCACCTGGACCTCGACAAACACAAATTCGTCCTGGAACTGCTGGAAAACGAGACGGTCGACAAAGCGCTTCTGGACGCCATCGCCAGGGCCAAAAGCCAGGGTTATGCCTTTGCCATCGACGATGTGGAAAACCCGAACACCGTCCTCAAGCTGCTTCCTCTGGCCGACTTCGTCAAAATAGACTTCAACAAACTGCACAATGGCGAGATTCTTCGGACAGCCACCAACTATCTAAAAAAATTCAACAATAATCTTCTTGCGGAAAAGGTGGAATCACATGACGCGGTCCATTACGCCAAAGAACTGGGCTATCACTTTTTCCAAGGATTCTTTTTCAGCGTCCCGCAAATTTTTTACGGCAAGGCCGTAGGCACTGCTGCCTCCACGCACCTGAACCTGATGCATGAATTGAACAAGAAGGAACACGACTATGACAGGATCGGTGAAATCATCACGTCTGACGCCGTCCTGTCCTTTAAACTCCTCAAATTCGTCAACTCGCCTTTTTACGGGCAGCAAAAGAAGACGACCAGCATCAAAAGAGCCCTTCTCGTCCTCGGTTTCAGGGAACTTCGGCAATGGATGAATATCAACCTGCTCTCCCGCATCGCGACAACGGACATCGACAAGGAACTGATCTACCTCTCCGCCTTTCGCAGCAAGTTCCTGTCCTTGCTCCGCGAAGTCCAACCCGCGCGCTGCAATATCGATGTGGACATGTGCCTGCCGTCACTCTTCTCCCTGCTCGACGCCCTGCTCAAAATGCCTTTTGACGCCATCTTCGACCAGATCAACTGTCTCGAACCGATAAAAAAGGGACTCTTGGACCCAGCGTCTCCCTGCCATCGCTGTTTCGACCTGGTCCAATGCTTCGAGAAAAATGCCTTCGACACAATGGAAGCCTACCACCAAGCCTTTCCGGACATCGACTTCGACGGCATTCACGACGCGGCCCTGCTCTGGGCGAACACCGTTGCCCGCTAGCTCCGCCCACCTTTCCCGGCATTTTTCCCTTGCAGCGGGAACGACAACACGCTCGTAAGAGGTTTCCAAAGGGCTTCGCCCTTTGGCCGCCGGAGGCATCCCTCCTGCACCTTGGACGCGATTCCCGCCAACCACCGGCGTCGCCGCGCAGACTCAGCCCAAGCGTTCGACGTCGACCAGGGCCTCGTAATAGGGCGTCCCCTGGCCGACGGCGCTGACCATATCCGGCACAAGGCAATTCACGCCCTGGCCGGCCTTGAGCCAGCCGCCGCGCTCGCAGGCCACCACGTCCTCCCGAAGGCCCGCATCGTGGCGCACGGTGACGACCAGGGAACCGAGGCAGCTCTTGAGCCTGGCCGGTCCGCCGTCGGCGATGCCGAGGCGCAGGGCCTCGTCCGTGGCCATGGCCACGGTCAGCGGACCACCATGGTCCCCGGGAACACGCTCGGAGCACAGATTCGCCGCGCCGCCGACGCTCAAGAGATGGTAGGGATAGCGCGGGTCACGCCGGCAATCGGCGCAGGCGCTCACCTCACCAAGAAGCTGCAAGCGGCCGCTCGGCGTGGCAAAGCGGCGGTCCGCCCAGGGGACCATCGGCGCATCCGGAATACGCACCGGCCCGCGCCACAGATCGTCCCAATCGACGCCCTGCTCCAGCAAGGGCCGCAATATCCGGCGCAGCCATTCCTCCTCGGAGGCGACGAATTCGTCGGCAAAGGGGAACCGGCTGGCCAGATCCATGAAAATATCGAACTGAGAGCGACATTGGCCGGGCGGCGGGACCGCCCGCAACAGCGGCCCGACATAATTGTGGCCGAAGCTGGCCACCAGATCGCGCTGCTCGTAAAAGGCGGCGCACGGCAAGAACAAATCGGCGTGATCGGCCGTATCGTCGAGAAAGAGATTCATATCGACGACAAAGGGCACGGCGTCCAAAGCCCGGGCCACCAAACCGGAATTGGGGGCCATGCACACCGGATTGGCGGCGCTGATGACGGCCATGCGGATGGGGGGATGGGCGGCCTCCAGGATTTCCCGGCCGATACGGGGCATGAGGAACTTCCGACGGATCGGGTGGAGCTGCTCGCCCCAGAGCGACTGATCGTAGGGCCCCCACTCCTCGAAGCCTTGGGAGACGCCGCCGCCGGCCAGACCGATATTGCCGGAAACCGCGCCCAGGGCGTCCACGGCCCGGATCATCTCATGGCCAAGGCTGAAGCGATGCAGCCCCCAACCCAGCAGGGTGGCCGTGGGCCGGCCGGCCACGTAGGCCGCGGCCAGCCGCCGGATGCCGTCCACCGCCACGTCGCAGGCCCGGGACAGTTCGTCCAGGGAAAAGCGGCCAAGCAGGGCCAAGTAGTCCTCCAGGCCGTCGCAATGTCCGGTCAGGAACTCCCGGTCCTCCTGCTCGTCCTCCAGAATACACTTGGCCGCGGCCAGGGCCAGAAAGGCATCGCGGCCAGGGCGCGGTCGCAGGTGCCAATCGGCCAGGGGCAAGGACTCGCTCTCCCGCGGGTCGATCAGGAGGATGGAGGCCCCCCGCTTTCGGGCCGCGTGCAGGATGGGCAGCAAACCGGGTTGGGTGGCCACCGGATTGCGCCCCCACAAGACAATGGTGCGGGCATTGGCCAGATCCAGGGGATCGTGGGAGACCCGGGGACCGAAATCGAGACTTTGGGCGGCGTAGCCCGTTCCGCCGCAGAGGGTGCCGGTCAGCGTCGTCACGCCACCGAGCAAAGCAAAAAAGCGCGCATTGACAATTTTGAGAGCTGTCCGCTCGCCAAAGCCCATGTAATAGAGAATGGATTCCGGCCCGTCAGCGGCCACGCAGGCCTTGATCCGGTCGGCCATCTCGTCCAGGGCATCCTGCCATGAAACCGAAGCCCACCCTCCCCTATGCCGCCGCAACGGCGTCAGGACGCGCTCGGGGCTTGAAAATCTTTTCAAAAATTCAGGTACCTTACGACATATCTTCCCCTGGTTGACGGGGTGGGCCGGATTGCCGGCCAAACGGGTCACCCGCCCATCCTCCACCTGGGCGAGCAGGCCACATGCGCTCGGGCAATCCCGCGTGCAGGTGGTGACGACCATACGAGGCTCTACGGACATGCTCCCTCCGGGCGACAACAATGTCCGGATCACCCGGAAACGCCCAGGCGTGACCATAGCCGGCTGCCGTCCCGGCCGCAACCGTCCGGAGAGGCCGTCGCTTTTCGCCCGGACGGCGGGAATTCTCCTTGGTTTCCCTCCCTGTCCGTGCTATGCATACGCACCCAGGGCCATGCCCCTGTGCCCGGCATCTCTCTGCCGCCGCAACAAGGCCGGCCATGGATATCCGACCGAACCTCCGGACACCATGGATCAACCCATCCGCATCACCGGCATCTTTTCCCGAAAAGCCACCATCCGGGTGGGCACCGGCACCACCCGAGGGACGACGACGTCGGAAACGTTCTGGTTCATCAAGGAAACGTCCGACGGGACCTTCCTGGCCCAAAGCCTGGATTCGGACTTCAAGCGCCAGGGAACGCCCATCACCATCTCCCGCACCGCCCTGTTCGAGGAATACCATCTGGAACCGGACCTGAGCTATCGGCTGCTGAGCCAGCCCCTGCTCCTCGGCGACCATTACCGGGCCACGGCCAAGCCGGCCCAGGCCGAACAAGAGTATCTCAAGCTCAACCGCATCGACGAGGAAAATATCCGGGCCAACTTCGGCCTGGGCCTCCTCTACCTGTCCATGGACAAGCGGGAACAGGCCGCCTACATCTTCAACCAGCTGGTGGGATTGGAGGAAACCTTCGAGCCCCAGCACAAGCACCTGTTCAACGCCTTCGGCATCAGCCTGCGCAAAAAAGGCCTCTTCGACGAGGCCCTCAAGTACTACTTCCGCGCCCGCGAGCTGTCCGACGACGACGACCATCTCCTGCTCAACATCGCCCGGGTCTACTACGAACAGGGGAAACTCCGCGAGGCCGAAGCCGCCGCCCGCGAAGCCCTCTCCATCAATCCCGACCTCAGCGAAGCCAGACGCCTCCTGGAATGTATCTGGAATGCCCCTCCCGGCGACAACCTGCCCCCGCTCGATATCTGATCCCGGCGCGAAATTTCGGCCAAGGGGTTTCCCCCGACCGATCCTTTTCGCTATCATGCTTCCAAACCGCATCCCAAGGAGGCTCTCATGACCAGGAGATCATCCTTTACCAAGATCGAAAACGACGTCCTGCCCAAATTCCGGGACAGCATGGCCCAGGCCGAATCCACGGCCGATGTGCAAAAATTCTTCGTCTACACCATGCTGGAGCTCATCAACAGCGCCTTGGATGGAGGCTTCGACCTGGTCTACGAGGATATTACCCTGACACCGGGCAGCGCCCCCGGCTACGCCCTCGCACCGCGGCTGCGCGAGCATCCCCCGTTCGCGGCCCTGTGCCAGGATTCGGACCTGCCGGCCATCATGGAACGCTTCGCCACCGCCGCCGGCAACCGCTTCAAACGCCTCGACAAAACCCCGCCCTCCGAAGGCAAGGTCCACCCCATCGCCGGCCGGAGTTCGTAGAAAAACGCCTCCGGCGGCCAGGGTGGGGCGTTGCCCCTCCCTGGACCCAACCCCACCGGAGGGCATCATGCCCCCCGGTCCCCCTGTTCTGGAAAAACAACGTGTTTGCCCCAATAGAAAAATCCCCCCAGGGTGTGGCCCTGGGGGGATCGTTGTGTATTTTCCCCTCGTGCGAGGGGTCCGGGGGCATCATGCCCCCGGCCGCCGGAGGCACTCTTCTCTTCTAGGCGAACACGAACTGGCCGTCGCGCAGGTCCACGGTGACGTTTTGGCCGTCGGCGACCTGGCCGCCGATCATGGCCTTGGCCAGGGGCGTCTCCAGGTAGGTCTGGAGGTAGCGCCGCAGGGGCCGCGCACCGAAGACCGGATCGTAGGCCGTCTCGGCGATATGGGCCTTGGCCGCGTCGGACAAGGCCAAGGTGATCTTGTGCTCGGCCAGCCGTGCCCGAAGCCCGGTCAACATCAGTTCGACGATGCTGGCGATCTGGTCGCGCAACAACGGCTTGAAAAGCACAATCTCATCCACCCTGTTCAAAAACTCAGGCTTGAAGCTCGCCCGCAGGGTGTTCATGACCGCCTCGGAGACGCCCTCCTTGAACTGCCCCGAAGGCTCGATGCCGTCGAGCATGTATTGGGCACCGAGATTCGAGGTCATGATGATGATCGTGTTCTTGAAATCCACGGTCCGGCCGTGGCTGTCGGTCAGCCGGCCATCGTCGAGGATTTGCAGCAACGTATTGAACACGTCGGCATGGGCCTTTTCGATCTCGTCGAAGAGCACCACGCTATAGGGCTTGCGCCGCACCGCCTCGGTGAGCTGCCCGCCCTCGTCGTAGCCGATGTATCCCGGAGGCGCGCCGATCAAGCGGGCCACGGTATGGCGCTCCATGTACTCGGACATGTCGAGGCGCACCATGTTCTCCTCGGAATCGAACAACGCCGCGGCGAGCGTCTTGCAGAGCTCGGTCTTACCGACACCGGTCGGACCGAGGAAGATGAACGAGCCGATGGGCCGGTTGGGGTCCTTGAGCCCGGCCCGCGCCCGCAGCACGGCATCGGCCACGGCGGTCACGGCCTCGTCCTGACCGATCACCCGCTCATGGAGCACGTCGGCCAGCCGCAGAAGCTTTTCCCGCTCGCTTTCGAGCAGCCGGGTGACCGGGATGCCGGTCCAGCGGGAGATGACCATAGCCACATCGTCCGGGCCGACCTCCTCATGGATCATCCGGGCACCGCCGGCCTCCTTGGTGATGGCCTCTTCCTGGGCGGCCAAATCCTTTTCCAGGCCGGCCATCCGGCCATAGCGCAGCTCGGCGGCCCGATTGAGGTCGTAGTTGCGCTCGGCCTCCTCGATGGCCAACTTGGTCTTTTCGATGTCCGCCTTGATCGTACGCAGGACCTCGACGGACTTCTTCTCCTTTTCCCACTGGGCCAGATAGCCGCTCTGCTCTTCCTTGAGGTTGGCCAGCTCCTCTTCCAGCTTTTCCAACCGTTCCAGGGAAGCCTTGTCGGTCTCGCGGCGCAGGGCCTCGCGCTCGATTTCGAGCTGCATGACCTTGCGGTTGACCTGGTCCAGTTCCGTCGGCAGTGAGTCGATTTCGGTGCGGATCATGGCCGCCGCCTCATCGATCAGGTCGATGGCCTTGTCCGGGAGCTGCCGGTCGGAGATGTACCGATCCGACAACACCGCCGCCTCGACGATGGCCGAGTCGCTGATGCGCACGCCGTGGTGCACCTCGAAACGCTCGCGCAGTCCCCGCAGGATGGAGATGGTGTCCTCGACCGAGGGCTCGTCCACCAGCACGGGCTGGAAGCGGCGCTCCAGGGCCGGGTCCTTTTCGATGTACTTGCGGTACTCGTCGAGGGTGGTGGCGCCGATGCAGTGGAGCTCGCCCCGGGCCAGCATGGGCTTCAGCATGTTGCCGGCGTCCATGGAGCCTTCGGTCTTGCCCGCCCCGACGATGGTGTGCAGCTCATCGATAAACAGGATGATGCGGCCCTCGGAAGTCTGCACTTCCTTGAGCACGGCCTTGAGCCGCTCCTCGAATTCGCCGCGGTATTTGGCGCCGGCAATGAGCGACCCCATATCCAGGGCGAAGATGGTCTTGTCCTTGAGGCCCTCGGGCACGTCCTTCTTGAGGATGCGCATGGCCAGGCCCTCGACGATGGCCGTCTTGCCGACGCCGGCCTCACCGATGATGACCGGGTTATTCTTGGTGCGGCGCGACAGGATGCGAATGACCCGACGGATCTCCTCATCCCGGCCGATGACCGGGTCGATCTTGCCCTTCTTGGCCGCCTCGACCAGGTCGCGGCCATACTTGGCCAGGGCCTCGTAGGTCCCTTCGGGATCGGCCGAGGTGACGCGCTGCCCGCCCCGGATTTCCGTCAACGCGGCCAGGACGCGGTCCTTGTCGATCTGCAGGGCCTTGTTGACTTGGCCGGCCAAGGTCGTGGACGGCTCGTCGCAAAAGGCCAAGAACAGGTGCTCGACGCTGACGTATTCGTCCTTGAGGTGCTGGGCCAAGTCCTGGGCCTTGACCAGGATCTCGTTAAGGCGCGGGGTGACGTAGACCTGCCCCGGCGCCGCGCCGGGACCGCTCACCTTGGGCAGTTTCCCCAGCCCCCGTTCCAGTTCGGCCAGATAGGCCTCGGTATTGTAGCCGGCCCGCTCCAGGATGCGAGGCACCAGCCCCTGTTCCTGGGTGAGCAAGGCATAGAGCAGGTGTTCGGCGTCGATTTGCTGCTGGCCCATGCGCACGGCCACGGCCTGCGCCTCGCTGATCGCCTGCTGTGATTTCTGCGTGAACTTATTGAGGTCCATAGAGTTCCCTCCTCCGTGAATGTATCAGAGATAAGAACGCATAGGGGAGTTGGCAACCTTCACCGGCATATTCTTCAGCAACAAAAAAAGCGAAAGCACTTTTTCCAAAATCGGAGCCATTGGAACGCAGCCTCGGGGAAATATGTGGATGCCTGCCACCAATATTCGCCTAGAGCAATCTATTGAGCTCACGAACCTTGGTTTCAAGAGAGTCGATACGTTCCAAAAGATCGACAACGATGCTGGCCCCCCAGATCGGCAATTCGAAATCCCGCCTGATACGGTCAAGTTTACGGAGCCGATACAGATCCACCGACCGGAAAAGATACGTATCGGCCGTGGTGTGCTCCGGGGTGATCCAGCCCATTTCAATGAGCTCACCGACAATGGTCGGGTGCAAACCCGTCAGCTCCTGGAGCTGGGCAAAGCTCAAACGTTCGGAGCGGGCGGGCACGCTTGTCACGGTAAGGACTTCCTTGATCTCCATGGCAACCTCGCGCGGACGTTAAAACGTCCTGGGGTTGAAATCCGACGCGGCGGCCAGTTTCTCCCACAGTTCCCGCTGGTCGTCGGTCACGGTCGACGGCACCTGAATCATCAGCCGCACGAGTTGATCGCCGCGCCGGCCGCGTCCGCCCAGGCCCTTGCCGGGCAGGCGCAACTTGCGGCCCGAGGAGCTGCCGGCCGGAATGTTCATTTCCACCGCACCGCCCAGGGTCGGCACCCGGACCTTGGCGCCGAGCGCCGCTTCCCACGGCGTCAGCGGCAAATCCAGGATGACGTTGCCCTCCTCCAGTTTAAAGAGCGGATGGGGCAAGATAGTGACCTTCAGATACAGGTCGCCGGGCTTGCCCCCGGCGCGACCGGGATTGCCCTGGCCGGACAGCCGGATCTTGCCGCCTTCCCGCACGCCGGCCGGAATGGTGACGTTGAGCGTCTTGGTGCCGAGCCGCGGCGAGCCGTCCGGGCCGATGGTCTGTTCCTGCAGGGTGATGGCCTTGGCGCCACCCCGGTAGGCCTCTTCCAGGCTGAGTTCCAGCACGGCCGTGGCGTCGGAGCCGCGCGACGGCCCCCGGGAGAAACCGCCGCCGCCAAAGCCGCTGAAGCCGCCGCCGTTACTGAAATGGGCCCGACCGCCACCGCCGCCGAAGATCGTCTCGAAAAAGTCCGAGAACGCCCCGGCGTCGAACTGTTGGCCGCCGGCGCCGCCGAAATTGAACTGGGCGTTTTCAAAACCCGGCGGACGCTGGAACCGCTGGCCATCCTGCCAGTTGGGTCCGAGCGAATCGTAGAGCTTGCGCTTTTCCGGATCCTTCAAGACCTCGTAGGCCTCGTTGCAGTCCTTGAACTTCTTCTCGGCCTCGGGCTCGTCGGGATGCAGGTCGGGATGGAGCTTGCGGGCCTGTCGCTTGAAGGCCTTGGAGATCTCTTCCTGGGTGGCGGTCTTGGAGACGCCGAGGAGTTTATAATAATCCTTGTATTCCAAGCTCATAAGGGCACTGACTCCATTTTTACCAGCGATATGCCAGACAATCTAGCATAATAAGTCGCTCTGGGTTTCCGTCAACCATCCCGGATGATTATCGGCAGAACCGCCGGCTTGGCCCAGCCTACACCAGGCGCGGGCCAAAAGCCAGGACCGCCCGTCCGGCGAGGGGAAGGCAGGCGGACGGCCAGCGCGTCATTGACAGATTCCTTTCTTATAGACATATTGATGATAGACGGTCTTTTTTCCCGCCTCCCGTCCCTCCAGCAAGGAGACAACGATGGCCAAAAATATCGTCCTCTGCGCCGACGGCACCTGGAACAGGCCGAGCATTCACACCAATGTGGGCCGGCTTTTCAACCTTCTGCCCGGCGAGCCCCATGCCGTGGCCAAGACCCAGGACATCGACGCCTTCCTCTCCCGCGACATTCCGGAACAGACGGCTTTTTACCTGGAGGGCGTCGGCGCCCGCGTCTCGCACAACGATCCCCTGGCCGGCGCCACCGGCACGGGGCTCCACGGCAAGGTGCTCGACGGCTATCTCCTTATCTCCCGCATCTATCAGCCCGGCGATGCCATCTTCCTGTTCGGCTTTTCCCGCGGGGCCTACACCGTGCGCAGCCTGGCGGCCCTCATTGCCAAGGCCGGGCTGCTGACGCCCGCCCTGGCGGCGCAAAAGGACAGTCGGGAGCTGGCCAACCAACGCTGGTGGGCCTTCAAATTCCAAAATGCCAGCCTGCCGCCGGAGGCTCCGGACGCCAACGACCCCGCCCCGATCCGCTTTGTCGGCGTCTGGGATACGGTCGGCGCCCTCGGCGTTCCCTTCTTCAACGGCATCGACGCCATCGACACCCTGGAGCGCCACTTTTTCGACTTTGCCAATCTCGACCTGTCCGAACGCGTCCGATACGGCCGCCAAGCCCTGGCCATAGACGAAAAGCGCGAGGATTTCGTGCCGTCGCTCTGGAATCCCCGGCATGACGTGGTCCAGCTCTGGTTTCCCGGCGTCCATTCCGACGTGGGCGGCGGCTACCCGTTCAAAGGCCTGGCCGACATCAGTTTCGACTGGATGCTGCGGCAGGCCGGCCAGCCCGACGTGGGACTGCGCTTCCACCCCGCCTCCGGCCTGAATCCGGACCCGCTGGCCGACCGGCACGAATCGGCGGACTCGTTCGTCTGGGCCCTGCGCAGTGCCCCCCGGGACATCCCGGACGACGCCCAGTTCCACCCCTGCGTGCACGAGCGGTTCGCCGGCAGGGCGGATTACCGGCCACCGGCCCTCGCCCATCATCCGGCGGTCGCCGCGTTTTACACGGGCGCTCCGGTCACGGAAAAGCTCAATACGACGGACCCTGTCACGCCGATCCTGATCCTGCCGGTCAAGGGCGCGGCGCGCTGCATAGTGCTGGCGGAAAAATGGTGGAACGGCACCGGGGTGGCCGTGCAGGCCGGCGAAACCTATGCCGTCGAGGCCAAGGGGACCTGGTGCGACGCCAACCACACCTGCCACGCCGACGGCTGGGACGGCTTATCGTGGATGGCCAATTTCCGGCGCGTCCCGGCAAAGAACTGGTTTTATCTCTGTCTGGCCGTCGCGGACGACCCGCAACTCGAATGTAAGAATGCCAATTTTTTCAGCGGACTGTTCGGAACCGTCCACCACATCGACGCGACGTGCGCCATTCTTCCGGTGGGCTGCGCCCAAACCGTCACCATGCCCCGCTCCGGCGTGCTCTATCTGTTCGCCAACGACGCGCCCACGCACTACGGCAACAATCACGGCCATCTCGACGTCACACTGACACGGGTCTCCTGAGAGCACCGCGACCGGTCGCATCCCGGCCGTCAGGCGTGCCTCCCCACCCCTGACGGCCGGGAGTCGCCGGCTTGCCAAGGCCGGCCCTTACCGCTAGCCTGCGCGGCCATGGCAGCCAAGAAGCTTTCCCCCAACGACAACCGCCCGTTCGCCGCCGCGCTCAAGGGCGTCAAAGTCGCCAAGAAAAAGGACGTGCCACCCCAGGTGGCCAAGGCCATCAGCGCCGCCGCCACGCCGGACACCCCCGGAGAGCGGGACGAAAACGCCTTTTCCCGGGCCATGAGCGGCGTGGTCCCTATCGACCGGGAAAAAAGCCACGGCCGGGAAGTCCGCCCCACGACCGCGCCCCCGCAGCCGGTGCCGAAATCGGACGAGAACGGCGAGGAAAAGGCGCTGAGCGCCCTGCGCGATCTGGTCGACGGTCGGGTGGAATTCACCCTTGAATACAGCGACGAATACGTCCAGGGCTTCGTTTCCGACCTGGACCCCAAAATCTACCGCCAGCTCCGGGTCGGCCATTTCTCGCCGGAAGCCCACCTGGATTTGCACGGCCAGAACACCGAACAGGCTCTGTTCTCGCTGCTCCATTTCGTGCGCGAGCACTATCTGGCCGGCAAGCGCTGCCTGCTGGTGATTCCCGGACGGGGAAGCAATTCGCCAGGTGGCGTGCCCATCCTCAAGGAGGAGCTGCAAACCTGGCTGACCCGCGATCCCTTGAAGCGGGTGGTCCTGGCCTTCGCCACGGCCCTGCCCCGGCACGGCGGCACCGGCGCCCTCTACGTGCTCTTGCGCAAGTTCAAGAAAACCAAGGGGAAGGTCCGCTTCGAAAAGGACTGGCCGGATTGGGGCTAGCCGCGAAGGCCTGGCACGGCAGTGCCGTACCGGACGGCGTCAGCCGTTGACCTGATGCGGCGTCCAGTCGCGGGCCATGGTCTGAATGGATTTGATCTGCTTCGGGGTCAGCATGGCCTCGATTTGGGCCCGAAGCGCCGTAGCGGCCGTCTTGTCGTCGGCCGGGATGTCGTCCGACCGGGCGGCCAGAATGCTCCAAAAATAGGCCTTGACGGGATTCCTGCTGACGCCCTTGCCGTACAGATAAAGCACGGCCAGCAGGTACTGGGCGCCGCCCTTGCCGGCCAGTCCGGCCGGCGTGAGCCACTTGGCCGCCTCCTCGAAATTCTGCTCCACGCCCTGCCCGTAATAATAGAGCTTGCCCAGGCAGTATTGGCCCTCGGGGCTGCCGCCCTGGGCCGCCTTGCGGAACCATTCTGCCGCCTTGCCGAAATCCTGGGCCGTGCCCTGGCCGGTGTAGTACATGGCGGCGATCTGGTTTTGCATCGTCAGGTCGCCGCCCTGGGCCAGGGACAGGAACGCTTGGAAGGCCTGGGCGTAGTCGCCGTTCCGATACGCCTGCCGCCCCTCTTCCAGGCCGGCCCGGGCTAAAGACGGAAGGACCGCCACGGCGGTAAGCACCAACACAACACCCATCAGCCGCCTAGGCATGGTCGCACTCCTGATCGCTGTCCCGGTCGCCCTGGCTGACGGCCGAGGCATCCGCTCCCAAAATGACATGACGAAAAACGAACACCGCCACCGGCACGCCGAGGACCATCCCCCACAGCCCGAACAGCTTATGGCCCACGTAAAGGATCATCAACGTGACGACCGGACTGATCTTGAACATGGCGGCCATAATGCGGGGATTGAGGATATAGGTCTCGATGGTATGCACGGCGAGGATCATGGCGATGGCCCACAGGGCGTGCCCCGGACCGGATGTGTTGACCGCCACCAACACGATGGGGGCCGAGGAAATGAAGGTGCCGAGCACCGGAATCAAGCCGCAGAAAAAAACCACCGTGGAGAGCAGGGCGATGGGCTCGATGCCGAGAGCCAACATGCCCAGGGCCGTAAGGGCCGTATTGATGGCGGCGATCAGGATTTGGGCGCGAAACCCCATGCCCACCACCACGGCGAAACGCACCACGCTTCGGGCCGTCACGTCGTAGATGTCGCGCAACCGGGACTGGCGGAGCTGAATGGCCTTGGTCCGCAGCTTGGGGAAATCCAGCATGATGAGGAAGCTGAAAAGCGTGCCGAGCAGAAAGGTGGAGACCGAGGTGGTAATCTGGTTGAAGGTATTGATGATGATGGAAAACATCGTCTCGGTTTTGACGCCGACCAGGGCCTCCAGGGACAGATAATCCTTCACCTTGGCGATGGCGGCGGTCAGGTCCGGCATGATCCAGGCCCATTCGTCCAGATGGCCGCGCAGCTTTTCCAGGGTATCGGGCACCCGCTTGAGGAAGGCCGTGGATTCCGCGCCCAGGCGGGGCAGGATAAAGGCCAGCAGGGTCAAGACCACGGCCAGGAAGACCACGTAGATGACCACGGTCCACAGGATACGCGACAGCCGCGTCACGCTGGCCAGCCGCTCGATGGGACCATGAAAAAGAAAGCACAGAATATACGTAATGAAGACGAGTCCGAACAGGCCGTAAAAATTAATCAGCCAGACAAGCCCGAAAAAGGCGCCCCAAATCGCGAGGACCTTGTTGGTGCGCAAAAACTGCGCGACGTCAAATGCCATGGGGTATTCGTCTAGCCTTCATCCGCCGGGAAGACAATCGACCCGAAGCGGTGCTCATTTGCGGAAAAGCGACAGGAGGACGCTCGCCACGATGCTGATGACGAGACAGGTCACCCACGGGAAATACACCGAGAACCCGTCCCGATGCCAATGCAGGTCGCCGGGCAACCGCCCGAGGGGAAACCGCGCCCACAGCGTCCGAACCACATCCAGCCGACCGGCCAGCATCAGGAGCAGGCCCAGCGCCGCCAGTCCCAGCCCTGCCGCCACGAGAACCTTGCCGATGGAAGAAATCATGGGTATGCCCGCTTCTTCTTTGAATCGTGTGTACCCATCAAACCGAAGGATTGCAAACCATGCCCCTGCCCCCTTTTCGGCTGGAACGCTTTTTTGCCCGGCATGAATTTTCCGCGCCCGCCCTGCTGTGTACCTCGGATGCGGAAACCACGTCCGTGGCCGATGTCCTGGACTTGGTCCCCGGAGCGGAACGCAAATTCGGCAAGCTCCGGCTGGGCTACACCGATTCCAAGGGAACGCCGGCCCTGCGCGAGGCCATCGCCACCCTCTACGAAACCATCGGGCCGGACGACGTCCTGGTCCATGTCGGGGCCGAGGAAGGCATTTACGCCTTCATGCGGGCGATGCTGACCGCCGGGGACGCGGTGGTGGCCACCACCCCCTGTTACCAGTCCCTGACCGACGTGGCCCACAGCCTGGGCTGCCGGGTCCTGCCCTGGACCATGGAACCGGCCAACGGCTTTGCGCCGGACGGGTGTGCCCTGCCCGGCCTCCTCGAAGAAGGCGCCAAGGCCCTGATCGTCAATTTTCCCCACAACCCCACGGGGTTTCTGCCGACGCCCGAGGAGTTCGCCGCCATGATCGCCCTCGCCGGCGAGCACGGAACGCGGGTCTTTTCCGACGAAGTCTACCGCTTTTCCGAAGCCGACGGCGTGCCCCCCCTGCCGGCGGCCTGCGACCTCGACCCCGAGGCCGTGTCCCTGGGCGTGCTGTCCAAATCCTTCGGCCTGGCCGGACTGCGGGTCGGCTGGGTCGCCTGCCGCAATCACGCGGTGCTTCACGCCATGGCCGCGGTCAAGGACTATCTGTCCATCTGCGGCTCCGCTCCCGCGGAATTCCTGGCCATCTGCGCCATTTTCGGCCGGGAAATCCTGCTGTCCCGCCTGCGCAAGCTCCTGACCCGGAACCGCGAGCTGCTGACCGACTTTTTCGCGGAGCACGCGGATCTCTTCCATTTCGTGCCGCCACGCGGCGGGTTGACGGCCTTCCCGGGCCTGCGCTCGGGGGACGCCGACGCCTTCTGCCGGGCCGCCCTGGACAACGCCGGTCTGCTGTTGCTGCCCGGATCGCTCTACGGCGACGCCTGGGCCGACCGCTTCCGCATCGGTTTCGGTCGGCAGGATTTCCCCCGGAATCTAAGCAAGCTGGATGAATTTTGCCAATTTTGGCAGAAGGATCCGTCTAGAAGCCCGAATTTCCAAGACGCCTGAAAGAGACAAATGATGTCTTGAAGTTTGTTGACGTTTCGGCCACAAAGACGTGACCGTCCGTGGGCGAGCCGAGATGTGACCCCTGCCCGCCTATGTCAAACCTTCAAGGAGTCCCTCATGATCAAACAGTGCGCTCTGGCCCTGCTGCTGGTTGCCGTGACCGCCTGCCCGTCCTTGGCGAAGACCATCGTGTTCGCCACGGACGCCACGTGGCCGCCCATGGAATTCGTCAACGCCGACAAACAGATTTCCGGCTACGCCATCGATTATATGAAGGCCGCCGGAAAGGAAGCCGGATTCACGCCGGAATTCAAGGCCGTGGCCTGGGACGGCATCTTCGCCGGCCTGGCCGCCGGCAAGTACAATGCCATCTGCTCGTCGGTGTCCATCACCCCCGGGCGCCAAAAGACCATGGATTTCTCCACCCCCTACTTCAAGGTGCGTCAGGCCCTGGTGGTCCCGGCCAAATCCACGGTCAAGAGCATCGAGGAAATGAAGGGCAAGACCCTCGGTGCCCAGATCAGCACCACCGGTCATTTCGCCATCAAGAAGACCCCCGGCGTCAAGGACAAGTCCTACGACGAAGTGGGCCTGGCCTTTGAAGACCTGTTCAACGGCCGCATCGACGGCGTGGTCTGCGACGATCCGGTGGCCGCCCAGTACGCGCTGCAAAACGAAAAGTACAAGGGCGCCCTCAAGATCGCCACCATCATCGAAGCCGGCGACGAATACTACGGCATCGCCGTGCAAAAGGGCGACAAGGAAGACCTCGACCTGATCAACAAGGGGATCGCGGCCGTCCAGAAAAAGGGCATCGACAAGCAACTTCTCAAAAAGTGGATCGGTGGCGACAAATAACGCCGCGTCCGACGTCACGGGGCATCCTCCGGCCGCCGGTCGGGGGGTGCCCGACCGGATTTTCTCATGAAAAAGCATTCCAAGGGCGGAGCGAAGCAGACCGACGTTGTCATTGACGTCGGCGACGGGGCCGCCATTCCCAAAACATCGGACAGGGGCTTGGTCTCGGCCTGGCGCATCTCCTTCTTCGGCGCGGTGGCCATCCTGGCCTACCTGCTCATTTCCAAGCCCGACCCCTATCTCCGTATTTTCAAATTCGTTCCGGATGGCATTCTGGTCACCTTTCAGGTCACCGTCTATTCCATCCTCCTGGCCCTGGGCATCGGCCTGGTGACGGGGCTCGGCCGCATTTCCCGCAACCGCCTGCTCAATCTGATCGCCTCGACCTATGTCGAAATCGTGCGCGGCGTCCCCCTGCTGGTCCAGCTCTTCTATATTTATTACGCCTTGGGCCGGTTCGTCCGGGTGCCGGACATGCTGGCCGCCGTGATCGCCATGAGCTTCTGCTACGGCGCCTACATGGGCGAGGTGTTCCGGGCCGGCATCGCCGCCATCCCGACGGGCCAGACCGAAGCGGCCCGCTCGCTCGGCTTCAACAGGGCCCAGACCATGTTCCTGGTGGTCCTCCCCCAGGCCTGGCGAACGATCCTGCCCCCGGTCGGCAATGAATTCATTGCCCTGCTCAAGGACACCTCGCTGGTCTCCATCCTGGGCGTGGCCGACCTGCTGCGGCGGGGCCGCGAATACGCCTCCGAGTCCTTCGAGTATTTTGAAACCTTCACCATGGTGGCTGTGATCTATCTCATCATCACCCTGATTTTGTCCAAGCTCGTCAGCATCATGGAGGAGCGGTTGTCCCACCATGTCAAATGAGAATCCCATCATCCGCATCCAAGACGTCAGCAAGTGCTTCGACCAGGTCCTGGCCTTGTCCCACGTCAGTCTCGACGTGGCGCCCGGGGAAAAGGTGGTCATCATCGGTCCGAGCGGCTCGGGCAAGTCCACCCTGCTGCGCACCATCAACCGCCTGGAGGATATCAGCGCCGGCTCGATCGAAGTGAACGGGCAGGATCTCTACGATCCCTCGGTCGATATCAACAAGGTGCGCATGGAGCTCGGCATGGTCTTTCAGAGCTTCAACCTCTTCCCGCACAAGACCGTCCTGCAAAACATCACCCTCGCCCCCATCAAGCTCAAGGGCGTCAGCAAGGCCGAAGCCGAAAAAATCGCCACCGGCCTGCTCACCAAGGTCGGCATCCTGGACAAGGCCGACGTCTTTCCGGCCAAGCTGTCGGGCGGCCAGCAGCAGCGGGTGGCCATCGCCCGGGCCCTGGCCATGAATCCCAAGATCATGCTGTTCGACGAGCCGACCTCGGCACTCGATCCGGAGATGATCGGCGAGGTGCTCGACGTCATGGCCAATCTGGCCAGGGAAGGCATGACCATGGTCTGCGTCACCCATGAAATGGGGTTCGCCCGGGAAGTGGCGGACCGCATCGTCTTCATGGACGGCGGCCAGATTCTGGAAATGGCGCCGCCGGCGACCTTTTTTTCCAAAGCCAGCCATCCCAGGACACAGAAATTCCTGGATCAGATCTTATAGGCGGGGGCCGGACGGCAACCGGGAGGGAAATCCCCTCCCGGCGCAGCCGGAAAGAGGCGTCCGGAAGGGGAGCGGCGGACTTTTCCACCCGCCGCCCCGGACGTCCTAGTGCTGGTGATGCAGGCAATCGGGGTGTTCGAGATCCCCGCCCTGCCGCTCATAGTTCGTAATATAATCGAGCAGCTTCTTCGTCTGGTCCGCGTGGGGCTTGTCGCCCAGTTTCTCGAACACGGACGCGGCCCTGCCGTACCACATTTTCGCGGCCGGAACATCCCCGGAATAATGGGCCACTAGGCCGAGCTGATGGCAGGTCCGGGCCTCGCCCGCCGCGTTGCCCGTCTTTTCCTCCATGTCCAGAGCCCGCTTGTACCACACCTTGGCGGTGGGATAGTCCTTGGCCAGCTGGGCCACCATGCCGAGCTGATGGCAGGTGATGGCGATGCCGCCCTCCAGGCCCTCCCGCTCGCTGCCGGCCAGGGATTGCTCGAACCATTTGCGGGCGCCGGAAAGGTCGCCGGCCTCCTGGGCCACCAGGCCCAAATTGTGGCTGGTCATGGCCACGCCCACCGTGTTGCCGGCCTCGCGAAAGGCCACTAACGCCTTTTCGAAGAGTTTGCGGGCCGTCTTGTAGTCCTTCTTGTTTAAGGCCACCAGGGCCTTCTGGTGCAGATCCTCGGCCTGATTGGCCGTGTCCGCGCCGTTTTCCTGCGTGTCCGCCATGACGTCCTCCCAACGGCCGGCGCCTCGTGCTCGTCCCGACGCCAACCGGTTATGCGTATCGAATGGTGTTCGCCTTGGGTGCCGTGCTTTCGCTTTCTGGTCAAGAGGGGGATGCCCGGCAACGACGCCGCGACCGCCATTTTCACGGTATTTACCGGGAAAAATCGCGGTGGGGACCTTGCCATCCCAGGGAAGGGCGACTAAGCAAAGCGTATCGACCCTGTCGCGGAGCCCCTTTCCCATGGAAATGCCCATAAAACCGGCCACGGTTCTGGTCGTCGATGACGCGCCGTCCAACCTCGTCATTCTGACCGAGTCCCTGCGTTCCGAATTCGATGTGCGTATCGCCACCAGTGGCGCCGAGGCCTTGCGCCTGGTCGAGGAAGCGCCGCCGGACCTGATCCTGCTCGACATTCTCATGCCAGACATGGACGGCTACGAAGTCTGCCGCCGCCTCAAGGCCAACCCCGCGACGAGCAATATCCCGATCATTTTTCTGACGGCCAAGGGCGATGTCGCCGACGAGACCCTGGGCCTGTCCATCGGTGCGGTGGACTATATCATCAAGCCGGTAAGCATCCCCATCGTCCTGGCCCGGGTGCGCACCCACGTGGAGCTCAAACGCCGGGGCGACCTGCTCGAAACGCTTTCCATGCGCGACGGCCTGACCGGCATCGCCAACCGCCGCCGCTTCGACGACTGCCTGGGCCGGGCCTGGCGCCAGTCCTTGCGGGGTGCCACCCCGCTGTCGCTCATCATGGCCGACATCGACCACTTCAAGGCCTACAACGACACCTACGGCCATCTGGCCGGCGACGAATGCCTGCGGGCCGTGGCCACTTCCCTGGCCAGCGCCCTCAAGCGTCCGGGCGACCTGGCCGCCCGCTTCGGCGGCGAGGAATTCGCCATGGTGATGGAGGAGACCTCCCTGGGGGGCGCCACCCACTTGGCCGAAACCATGCGCGAGGCCGTGGCGGGCCTGGGCATGGAACACCGGGACTCCAGCGTGGCCGCCATCGTGACCATCACCCTCGGCGTGGCTTCGGCCGTGCCCCGTCCGGGACTGGGCCCCGACGCCCTGCTGCGCCTTGCCGATTACAAGCTCTACGAGGCCAAGCTGGCCGGCCGGAACCGGGTGCTGGCCGCCTCCGTCCTGTAGGCCGCGCCGCCGTGCCGCGCATCCCGTTTTCCTTGCCCGAGTCCCCTATCTCTGCTATTGCGTGACGGTTCCGTTTCGCCCAGCCACGTCACGCCGGATGTTCCGACGCCAGCACAACGGTTGCGGCCGTGTCGCCACTTTCAACCCCGGGAGCACACCATGCGCACGCGTCTTGGCCTTCTTCTGGCCTCCCTGGCCGTTTTTGCCATGTGCTGGAGCGATCCGGCCCTGGCCGGGGAAAAAGTCTACGTCAATGGCATCGATTTCGGCTTTCCCCCCTTCGCCTACGTGGACAAGGACGGCAAGGCCACGGGCTTCGACGTCGAATCCCTTGACTGGATCGCCAAGAAGATGGGCTTCAAGGTCAAGCATCAGCCCATGGACTGGGACGGCATCATCCCGGCCCTTACCGCCAAGAAAATCGACATCATCGCCTCCGGCATGACCATCACGCCCGAACGGGCCCAGAAGATCGCCTTCACCGCGCCGTATTTCGAAGTGACCCAGGTGCTGGTGGTCCGGGACGGCGAAAAGGGCACGCTGGACGAAATCCTCAAGACCGGCAAAAAGATCGGCGTCCAGCGCGGTACGCCCACGGCCAAGCTGCTTGAAGAGCTGGCCGCCAAGCCCGGCTATAAGTTCACGCTGGTGCCCTACGATTCCACGGATCTTTCCATGGAAGACGTCAAAATCGGCCGTATCGCCGGCTCGGGCATGGACAGCACCATCGCCAAGGAAGCCATGAAGGCCCCCGGCTTCAAGGTCGCCGGCACCTTCGCCATTCCGCCCGACAAGTACGGCTACGCCTTGCGCAAGGAAGACAAGGAATTCCTCAAGAAGGTCAACGAGGGACTGAAACTGCTCCAGGCCGACCCGTACTGGCAACAGCTCAAGCAAAAGTACAACCTCTAGGCGGCAAGCCTTTTCCCCCGTCCGGGCCGCCAGGCGGCCCGGACGGCTCGACGCATCGGATTCCCACATATGGATGGATTTCTTTTGGCCATGCGGACCTCCTGGGAGGCCCTGCCGTATATCCTGGGCGGTCTGTGGTGGACGGCCGGACTCATCATCTGCGCCATGTCCATCGGCCTGGTGCTCGGCGTCCCCATGGCCGTGGGCCAGGTCTACGGCGGCCCGATCATCCGCCGCCTGGTCGCCTTCTATGTCTGGCTGTTCCGGGGTATTCCCATCCTGGTGCAACTCTATCTCTTTTACTTCGGCTTGCTGGCCTACCTGAGCGAGCTGCCGCTCCTGTCGTTTTTGCCCCTGTCCTCGGCCTTTCTGGCGGCCATCACCGTGCTCGGACTGACCAGCGCCGCCTACCAGTCCCAAATTTTCCGCGGCGCCATCCAAAGCCTGCCGCCCGGCCAGCTCAAGGCGGCCAAGGCGCTGGGCATGAGCGACCGGACGGCCGTGTGCTCCATCATTTTGCCCCAGGCCCTGCGTCTCTCCATCCCGGCCTGGTCCAACGAATATTCCATCCTCCTCAAGGATTCGGCCCTGGCCTTCACGATCGGCGTTTTGGAAATCATGTCCCGCACCCGGGCCGTGGCCTCCACCACCCATCAGCCGTTGCCCCTGTCGCTTCTGGCCGGCGCCATCTTCTTTTTCCTGACCTGGGCCGGCATCAAGGGCCTCAAATATCTCGAAGCCAAGGTGCGCATCCCCGGTTACGCGCACCAGGGAACGCTGTAGCATGGACAATCCGGCCATCCTGCGGGTGGAAAACATCGTCAAGAACATTGGCGGCCACCGCATTCTCGACGACGTTTCACTTGCCATCGACAAGGGCCACCTCAAGGTGCTGATCGGCCCCTCGGGCGCCGGCAAGTCCACCTTGCTCTCCTGCATCAATTTTCTCGCCCCGCCGGACGCGGGGGACATCTATCTCGACGGCCGGAAAATCAACGGCAAGTCCCGCAAGGAATTGTTGGCCCTGCGCCAGCACGTCGGCATGATCTTCCAGGACTTCAACCTGTTCGACCATTTGACCGCCATGGAAAACGTCCGGGTGGCCCTGATCAAGGTCAAGGGCCTGGGCAAGGCGGCGGCCACCAAGCGGGCCATGGAGGAACTGGATCGGGTCGGCCTGTCCGACCGGGCCACCCAGTATCCGGCCCAGCTCTCGGGCGGCCAGAAACAGCGCGTTTCCGTGGCCCGGGCCCTGGCCATGGACCCCAAGGTGCTGCTTCTCGACGAGCCGACCTCGGCCCTGGATCCGGAGCTCATCGGCGAGGTGCTGGCCGTCATCCGCGACATGGCCGACGCCGGCATGACCATGCTGATGGCCACCCACCAAATCAGCTTTTCGGCCTCGCTGGCCGACGAATTTCTCTTCATGGAAGCCGGGCACATCGTGGAACGCGGTTCGCCGGCCAAACTGCTGGCCCGGGATTCGGGCAGCCGGACCCAGGCCTTTTGCGCCAAACTGTCCGAGCTGTCCGCCGCCGCTTCCTGCGAAGTCACGTCCTGACCGGGGCGCAAGGATCAGCCAAGGTATGGACGGGTTTCTCGCCTTCACTGTCGGACGAATCGTGCCGTCGCTCAATATCGGCTTGTGGACGTCGCTCGCCCTCATCATTCCGTCGTCGCTGTTGGGCGTCGCCATCGGCGTCTCGGTGGGGACGCTGCGGGTCTACGGAGCCCGGCCCCTGGCCCGCGTCTTGAACGGCTACGTCGCCCTCTTCCGCGGCACGCCGCTCGTGGTCCAGCTGTACTTCTGGTATTTCGCCCTGCCCAATATCGCCATCGGCGACTTCCGCTGCATCCTCTCGCCCATGTGGGCCTCCATCATCGGCTTTGCCCTGTGCAGCGGCGCCTACCAGTCCGAGTACATCCGAGGCGGCCTGCTCTCCATCAAGCGCGGCCAGCTGCGGGCCGCCCAGGCCCTCGGCCTGACGCCGTTGCAGACCATCACCTCGGTGGTGCTGCCCCAGGCCTTCCGCCGGGCCCTACCCGGCTGCGGCAACGAGATCATCTACCTCATCAAATATTCCTCCCTGGCCTCCATCATCACGGTCAACGACCTGACCGGCATGGGGCGCAGCTTGGCCAAATCCACGTTCCGCAACACCGAGGTCTTCCTGGTGGTGGGCGTCTACTATCTGCTCCTGGTCACCATCGCCACGCTGTTCTTGCGCTGGCTCGAAAAACGGATGGCCCTGCCCGGCTTCGCCGGAAAAAAGTAACCGGCGCCGGCGGCACCGGCCGGCCGAACACGCGGTCCGACAGCCCCATCCCGCGCTTGACGCCCCCGGCCTGAAGCCCGTACCACGAAACATCCCGTTATTTTCCCGGAAGGTCCTATGTCCCGATCCGCTCTCCCGCTTCGCCTGCTGCTGCCCGTCCTGGTCGCCGTGTTCCTCTGCGCCGGCCATCAGCCCGCCCAGGCCCAAAAGCCGACCGTGGAACTCTACGTCACGAGCTGGTGCCCCTACTGCAAGAAGGCCGCCGCCTATTTCCGCGACAAGGGAATTGCCTTCACCACCTACGATATCGAAAAGGACGCCGGCGCCCTGCTGCGGTTCCAGCAATACGGCGTCCAGGGCGTCCCGCTCGTCATCATCAACGGCACGCCGATCGCCGGCTATTCCATCGACGAATACGACCGGGCCCTCGCCGGCAAATAGCCCGCGCGTCTCCGCCCCGACCGGGGCGCGGCGCCGACGGCCGCGGGCCCGTATCCCGCGGACCGACGTCCCAGCGCGCCTGAGGTACCGCCCCCGTCACGCGGCCCGGTGGCGCGTTTCCATCGGAATCAGCGGTTTTTCACTAGGCATTTCATAGGGAATATCGTAAGAGCCAAAACGAGTGACGCCGACCAATCCTGGGCGCTCCCCGAATGCAGAGACGACGGTCGTTCCTATGACTATACCCTCTTCCGATCCCGAACTGTTTGATCACCAAGCCAAACGGCTCCAGGATATCGTGGAGAATCTTTTCGCCTGCTGCCAGGCCCGAATCGCCTTGCAAAGCGAGCGGTTCGGCCTGCCGCCGTCGGCGTTGCGCGCCCTGCTCGCCCTGGGCGAAAGCCGCTATCTGGCCCCGGGGGAACTGGGCCGCCGCCTGGGTGTGACCAAAAGCCGGGTCACGGCCGTCACCACCGGTCTGTTCCGGCATAAACTCATCGAAAAACATCCTGATCCCGCCGATGCCCGGGTCACCCTCCTCTCGCTCACACCGGCCGGCCGGCACGCCCGTGATGAGGTATGCACGTTCATGAAGGGACTTTTTCACAACATGCTTGACCATGTTGCACCCGAGCAGCGCGAAGACGTGCTGCGCTCCCTGGAAATGCTGCGCCACTGCATGGAAGCGGTCCGCCGCGATCTCACGTGCTGACCCCACATCCTCCCGCGTGCGCCACGGATCCGGCTCATGTCACTCGCATCCGTAACGGAAGGCATGAGGCTTTCGCTCGCCTCTTTCACCGCAGGGTACGCCTATGAACATCCCTTTGCTTCCTGATATCACGCTCCTGTTCGGCCTCGCCGTGCTGGTCACCCTGGTCTGCCACCGCTTCAAGATTCCCTCGCTGGTGGGCATGTTGCTCACCGGCATTCTGTGCGGACCGGACGGCCTCGGCCTGATCAACTCCAGCCATGACGTGGAAATCCTGTCCGAGCTCGGCGTCATCCTGCTGTTGTTCACCATCGGTCTGGAGCTTTCCCTGGAAGATCTGACCCGACTGCGCCGGCCGGTGTTTCTCGGCGGCAGCGCCCAGATGCTCATCACCTGGCTGGTGGTTATCGGCGTCAACTCCCTGCGCGGCGTTCCCTCGACGCAATCCGTGTTTTTCGCCATGCTGACCACGCTGTCGAGCACGGCCATCGTCCTGACGACGCTCCAGGAACGGGCCGAAACGGAGGCCCCCCACGGCCGGGTGAGCCTCGGCATCCTGATCTTCCAGGATTTGATGGCCGTGCCCCTCATGCTGGCCGTGCCGCTGCTGGCCGGCCGGACGTTCAACTTCAACGGCTCCGTTTTGCTGTCCATCGGCAAGGGCGCCTTGGTGCTCGTCCTGGTGGTCTTCTTCGCGCGCAAGATCATGCCGCGGCTGTTGCTGTCCATCGTGCGCACCCGCAGCCGGGAACTCTTCCTGCTGACCGCCCTGGCCATTTGCATGGCCATCAGTCTGGTGACGGCCTCCATCGGCCTGTCCCTGTCGCTGGGCGCCTTCCTGGCCGGCTTACTGCTTTCCAGCTCGGCGTACCGCGAGAACATCCACGAGGCGGTATTGCCCTTCAAGGACGTCTTTACCGCCCTCTTCTTCATTTCCATCGGCATGCTGCTCAATCTTGGGACGGCCGTTCATATTCTGCCGCGCATCCTGGCCATCACCGCCCTGATCCTCATCCTCAAGGCCATCCTGGCCGGCCTGGCCACCCGCATTATCGGCTATCCCACCCGCACCGCCGTCCTGGTCGGCATCGCCCTGTGCCAGGTGGGGGAGTTCTCCTTCATCCTGGCCAAGGCCGGCTTCGACCAGCACATTTTAAGCGAACGCAACTACCAACTCTTTCTGGCCGCCAGCATTCTGTCCATGATCCTGGCCCCCTTCCTGTTCCGGGCGGCGCCAAGCCTGGCCAGCCTGGCCTGCCGGCTGACCGGGGCCAGGGAGATTCCCGATCCTCCGGCCGAGGCCGTGCTGCACGACCATCTCATCATCCTGGGATTCGGCTCGGGCGGCCGACAACTGGCCCGAGCGGCCAAGGCGGCCGATATCCCCTATATCGTCCTGGAAATGAACCCCGACACGGTACGCCATGAGTCCCAAAAGGGCGAACCCATCGTCTTCGGCGACGCCTCCAAGCCCGGGGTACTGGAACACATGGGGGTGCAGGCGGCCAAGGCGTTGGCCGTGGTCATCTCCGACGCGACTGCCGCCCGGCAGGCCGTGAAAATCGCCCGAACCGAAAACCCGGCCATCTACATTGTGGCCCGGACCCGCTTCAACACCGAAATCGCGGCCCTGCTCGAACTCGGAGCCAACGACGTCATTGCCGAGGAATTCGAGGCCTCCCTGGTGGTCTTCGCCCGTGTCCTGGCCAAATTCATGGTACCGCGCGACGACATCGAACAGATGGCCCAGGACATCCGGCGCGAGGGCTACAAGGCTATGCTGCCGGATTCCCTGGCCGAAATGACCCATTTCACGCCCGACAAATCCCTGGCCGGGCTGCATGTGGCGGTTTTTTCCGTCCATGAAGCCTCGCCCCTGGCCGGGTGCACGCTTCTGGAAGCGGAACTGCGTCGCAGCCATGACCTGACCGTGGCCGCCGCCCGGCGGGATGGCGACTTCGTGCCGAATCCGGACGGCCGGTTCACCCTCCAGCCCGGGGACCGGCTCTATGTCCTCGGCACGGCCGAGGCGCTCAAAAAAGGCGCCGAACTCTTCCATGAACCGGAAACGAAGACGCGAAAGCTCCGCACCACCCCGCATCCGGCCTGAGCCTTTTCCCGGGCGTGGAGTCCGGGGGCTCCTTCCCGTTCAGCCGAGACCCGGGGCGTCGGGGTCGTGTCGGGCAAAGGCGGCCCGGGCCCGGGCGAAGCTCGTGGTGGCGTAGCAGTAGGCGCAGCCGAACAGACAGGTGTCGTAGGCGCCGATGTCCTTGCTCGGCGCGCAACCGCAGCGGCCGCGTTGGGAGGCATCCCGGCCGTCGGGCACCGTCCGGCCGGTCAACCGGGCGATCCAGGCCGGATCGATACACCGACCGGCGGCAAGACCGGCCGGCGCGAACCCTTCCGGCTGGGCGCAGGTGCACAGCCGCATCCCCCGGGCCGCCGCCATGTCCCGCAAATCGACGAGCAGCCGCACGGCCGTCGCCGTCTCCACGGGCAGCAGCCGGCAACCGGCGTCGGCCAACGCGGCCAGCCGCCGGGCGACCTTGCGATACGGTTCCAACAGGCTGACCATCACCCGATCGGTATGTCCTTCCAGCGAGGCGGCCAGCCGTTCGAAAGTCCGCCGGTGCCAGTCCGGCGGAGTCGCTTCGGTCAGCACCACCGGATCGTAGCGCCAGGTGACCCGCCCGGGCAGGGCTTCGGCGAGGGCGATAAAGCGCGGCACGGCCGTCGCCGGCCGGGGACAGAAGGGATCGATGGCCCGGGGATTGTCCATCAGCGTCTGCAGAAAAAACGGCTGGTGCCCCATGGCCGCGAGTTCCGGCAGATACCGAAGCAGCGGCCCGGGCTGGCGCGTCCAGAACACGATGGCGGTCACATCCTCGGGCGCCAGCGAAACCCGGGAAATCTGGGCGGCGTTGAAGGGATTTTTCACCTCGCAAAAGCCGGCCCGCACCCGCTGCATGAACCAGCGCGCGTAAAAGGCCGGGATGTCGGTCCGGCGGCTGGCGCTGACGATCATGCCCGCTCCCCGGCGGCGAGTATGGCGGCGAATGCCGACTCGGGCAGCATGCCGCCGCCCGTCGCCCACAGGACATGCGTGGCCGAACGGCCGGCCAGGGCAGGCACGCCGGCCGCCCGGACCATGGCCGGTCCGGCCAAGGCGGCGGCTGCCGACGGCTCCAGACGTTGCCCCGCCTCCCGCCAGGCCACGGCGACCAGGCGCAGCAGCCGGTCATCGTCGACGGTATAGGCCCCGTCCACCACTGGCGCCATCAACTGTCCGACAAAGCGGGACGGCCGGGCCACGGCCAGCCCGTCGGCCACGGTACGGCCGGAAAGGCCGATATCGGTCACGGCCACGCCGGCGTGGCGCCGGCTGACTAGGCCGAGCAGCATGCACGGGGCCTCGGTCGGTTCGGCGAAAAAGACCAGCGCCCCGTCCCCCAGGGCCAACCGCGCCCCCAAGGCGATGCCGCCCGGGGCGCCGCCGACGCCGCACGGCAGATAGAGGCACAGCGGCCGCTCGGGCGAGACGGCGATGCCCGCCGCCGCGAGCTGGGCCGGCAACCGCAGGCCGGCCACGGCGTAGCCCAGAAAGAGCTCCAGGGAATTTTCGTCGTCGATGAAGTGCACGGTCGGGGAGGCGGCGGCCTGCTGCCGGGCCACGGCGCAAGCCGTGGTATAATCGCCGGCATGTTCGACGACCGTCACGCCGAGACCGCGAAGCTTGGCTTTTTTCCAGTCCTTGGCCGCGGCCGACATATGGACCGTGACGGCAAAGCCCAACGCCCGTCCCATGATGCCGATGGAAAGCCCCAGATTGCCGGTGGAGCCCACGGACAGGGTATGCCCCGCGAAAAAGGCCCGGGCCCGCTCTCGGCCGAGCGTCCGGTAGTCTTCGCCCGGTCCGGCCAGCAGTCCCGCCGCCATGGCCAGCCGTTCGGCTACGGCCAGTACGGCGTGGATGCCGCCCCGGGCCTTCACCGAACCGGCCACCGGCAACAGATGGTCGGCCTTGAGCAACAGGCGATCGTCGCTTTGTCCGAGCAGGCGCCCGGCCAGGGCCGGCACCGGCAGCAGCGCCGATTCGATGCGCCCGCCGCTCCCGGCCAGTTCCGGAAAGCGTTCGGCCAAAAGCGGCCCGAAACGATCCAACCGGGCGGCCGCCGCCTCGATAGCCGAGCGCCCGACGGCAAGCCGGTCCCGCACGGCCGCAAGGGGACGACGATCCGGGTTGGTCCAGAAAAACGGCGTTCCCGCCCGCAAGGCGGCTAAGGAAGCGGCATCCATGGGCAAAGGATACTCCAGGCATCCCGGGCTGGAAAGCCTCCCGCCACGGCCCTCCTTTACCGCCGGGCCGGCCTGCATTACCTTCCGGCCAGCCATGAAGTTTCACATCACCACCATGGGCTGCCAGATGAACGTCGCCGACGCCGACTGGCTGACCCGCTCCCTGATCACCCGCGGCTTCACGCCGGCCTCGGAAGACGAGGCCGACATCTTTGTCCTGCTCACCTGTTCGGTGCGCGAAAAACCCGAACTCAAGGTGGCGAGTTTGCTCGGCCGGCTGGCGGAGCTCCGGGAGAACCGCCCCCAGGCCTTCGTGGCGGTGGGCGGCTGCGTGGCCCAGCAGCTCGGCGCCAGCCTCTGGAAACGCTTTCCCATGGTGCGCCTCGTCTTCGGGGCCGACGGCATCTTTTCCGCCCCCCAGGCCATCGCCCGCTTGGCGGAAGATCCCGGTCCGCGCCTGTCGTTCCTGGACTTCACCACCAGCTATCCCGAGCGCGAACAGGCCTGGCCCGCGGACCGCGTCCCGCCCCTGGCCTTCGTCACCATCATGCAGGGCTGCAACAACTTCTGTGCCTATTGCATCGTCCCCTTCGTGCGCGGCCGGCAAAAATCCCGGAGCCAGGCCGCCATCCTGGCCGAATGCCGGGATCTGGCCGCCCGGGGCGCCCGGGAGATCACGCTGCTCGGGCAAAACGTCAACAGCTACGGCCAGGACGCCGCCGGCGACGGCACCAGCTTCGCCGAGCTGCTGCACGTCCTGGACGCCATCCCGGAAATCGCGCGCCTGCGCTTCACCACCTCCCATCCCAAGGACCTCTCCGATGCGGTCATCACCTGTTTCGCGGAGCTTCCCAGCCTGTGCCCGGCCCTGCATCTGCCGGTGCAGTCCGGCTCGGATGCGGTCCTCCGGCGCATGGGCCGCCGCTACACGGTGGACGGCTACCGCACCCTGGTGGACAAGCTGCGCCGGGCCAGGCCCGACATCGCCCTGACCACGGACCTGATCGTCGGCTTCCCCGGCGAGACCGAAGAGGACTTCCGGCAGACACTGGCCCTGGTTCGCGAGGTTGGGTTTGAAAGCGGCTTCTCCTTCATGTATGATGATAGGCCGGGAACGGCATCCGCACGCATGGAGCCCAAAATCCCCCGGGAAGAAAAGGCCGCCAGGCTGGCCGAGTTGCAGGCATTGTTGGACATTCGACTGGCGGCTTCCCTGGCCGCCCAGGTCGGCGCCCACTCCCCGGTGCTCATCGAAGGCCCCAGCAAGCGGGGCGCAGCCCAGGCGGCCTGGCGAGGCCGCGATCCGGGCGGACGCATCGTCAACCTGCCGCTCCCCGACGGCGAGGACCATACCGGACGCATCGTGACGGCACGTATCCTCCAAGCCAAGAAGCACTCCCTGATCGGAGCAGCGGAGGCCGACCATGATTGAAATGAAAGTCTTCGGGCTGGCCCTGGACGAGGAATCACAGGTCCCGGTGCTCATTCTCAAGGACATGGAGGAAAAAGCCGTCCTGCCCATCTGGATCGGCGCCATGGAGGCCATGGCTATTTCCTTGGCCTTAAACGACGTGAAATTGCCCCGCCCCATGACCCATGACCTGCTCCTGCGCCTGGTCGAGGCCCTGGATGCCCAGGTGGTGTCGGTCAACGTGACCTCGCTGTCCGAGGGCACCTACTACGCGGAGATCGAACTCAACGTGGCCGGGGATACCCGCCGCGTGGACAGCCGGCCATCCGACGCCATCGCCTTGGCCCTGCGGGCCCGGGCGCCCATCCTGGTGGCAGAGCCGGTGCTCGAGCAGGTGGCCAAGGAATCCAAGGACGCGAGCGTGGTGGCCTTCTCCAGCGCCGACGCGGAGAAGTGGACGGAAATTCTGGAAAAATTCGACTTGGACGACGCCAAGTACAAGATGTAGGGCCCATGATCGATCTGCACACCCACACCACCTTTTCCGACGGCGAGCTCATTCCCTCGGAACTGGCCCGCCGGGCGACCAAGGCCGGCTATCAGGCCATGGCCATGACCGACCATGCCGACTTTTCCAATCTGGACCTCATCTTGACGAATATCGGCCGATTCGTGGCCGAGACCGGTCCCTTTCTCGGGGTCACCGTGCTGTGCGGGGTGGAGCTCACCCACGTGCCGCCGCCGCTGATCCCCCAGCTCACGGCCCTGGCCCGCCAACGCGGCGCCTCCCTGGTGGTGGTACATGGCGAAACCATCGTGGAGCCCGTGGAAACCGGCACCAACCTGGCGGCCATCGAGGCCGGCGTCGACATCCTGGCCCATCCCGGCCTGCTGACGCCGGAGGAAGCGGCCCTGGCCGCCGAGCGGGGCGTCGCCCTGGAGATCACCACCCGGGCCGGCCACAGCCTGACCAACGGTCATGTCGCCGTCCTGGCCCGTCGGTTCGGCTGCACCCTCGTCATCGACAACGACGCCCATGCCCCGGACGATCTGGTCGACGCCGAACGCCGCAAAAACGTGGCCCTGGGCGCGGGACTCTCCCAAGAGGAATACCTGCGCGCCGAGGCCAACGCCCAGGCGATCGTCTCCCGCATCCTCGGCGCAGGCCGGAGCGGTTCCCCGATCTAGCCGTTTCCCGCGCCTCACGGCCCGGCGCCGCCAACGCCCGTCTTCCTCCGGAGCCACGCCCTTGGCGCCCCGGGGATGCGTGCTGCCGCAGCGCATCCTGCCAGCCCTCCACTATCCGCAGAAATTTCGTCCAGCCTTTGCCTTTTTGGGCCGATGTGCCATAGTGCCTTTCAATCGTGTCCTGGCTCCCGTGCGCGGGGCCACACACAGGAGGAAGCATGGAGCAGTATCATGAGCCGGCCGGCGAGATTCCGGCCGCAGATCGGGATCGCGTTCGCGCCTTGATGAGCCTCAAGGAGGAAATCGAGGCCATCAACTGGTACCATCAGCGGGTCGTCGTCGCCAGCGATCCGCAAATCAAGGCCATCATGGCCCACAACCGGAACGAGGAAATGGAGCATGCGGCCATGGGCCTCGAATGGCTGCGCCGCAACATGCCCGGTTGGGATGCGGTGCTGCGTACCTATCTCTTCACTACCGGCGACATCACCGCCTTGGAGGATGCCGCCACCGGCCACGGCAAGGCCGGCGCCTAGGGGCACAACCGGCCGCGCGAAACGCCATCGCCCAGGGGCTCGGCTCGCCTCCGGATGGTGCCACCGCGCCCCGATTCGCCGCCTCTCGCGCCCACGGAGGCCCTATCGTTTTTCAGCTTCCGCAACATTACCTCACCGGTACGCAAATTCGTGACATTCTCCATCTGGCGGGGCATTGAACGGTTTTCCTATTTTTTCAAGGATCAACTATGGTGTTTTGCACATAATTCTTATGTTAAAGAAAACATTACTCACACGAAAAAAATAATTTGCGTGTGAGTAAAAAGTTCGCTAGAAAGGAATCAACGCGAACGGGAAGTGTGCTTCGCGGATGGCAGGGGCCCGCATCAAACGGTTCATCACTCCAAAGGAGAACACTCATGAAAGTCAGCGCTCGCAATCTGATCCCCGGCACCGTCAAGTCCGTCACCGTCGGCATGGTCAACGCGGAAGTCGTCATCGACGCCGCCGGCGCCACCATCGTCTCCGTCATCACCAAGGAGTCCGCCGCCGCCCTGGGCATCAAGGCCGGGTCCAAGGTCTACGCCATGATCAAGGCCAGCAACGTCATGGTCGTCACCGACTAGCCTCCACACACTGCACACCAACACACAGGAGATTTCCATGAAAGTCAGTGCCCGCAATCTGATCCCCGGTACCGTCAAGTCCGTCACCATCGGCCAGGTTAATGCCGAAGTGGTCATCGAAGCCGCCGGCGCCACCATCGTGTCCGTCATCACCAAAGAGTCCGCCGCCGCCCTGGGCGTCAAGGCCGGCTCCAAGGCCAACGCCTTGATCAAGGCGACGGATGTCCTGCTCGCCACGGATTAGCCTGCCATGACCTTGCCGGAAGCCCGGACGCGGCCCAAAGACGCCGTCGGGCTTCCGGCAATATGCTCCGCACCCGCCCTCTCGCGATCTCCCCCTCGGGCTGCAACGCGGGATCTCCGCTTCCCAGCGGCCAGCATCCATTGGCCGCCGGAAGCATTTCGCCCTACGCCCTCGTGCAACGGCCGCCTCTCGAAGAGGACGTTTTTCGGGGTGCGGCGTCCGACAAACGCCGTGTCGGGAGCGGACGATTCGTGCGCCGTCTCCTGGCGTGCTCCGGCCGGCTCCATGGCGAAGACCCGCAGCGAAAAGGGTCGCTTCTGGACAAAGGCCATGGCCACGACTATACTTCCTTCAATGCACGGTGGTTTCTTATGGCGCGCCAAAGCGTGCCACTCTCCGACCAGCACGACCCGACTGGGCGCGAGCCTTCTCGCGGTGGTCTGGCTCTGCTTTTTTCCCGTCGCCGCCCTGGCGGCGGATGAGCAGATCGCGCCCGATCCGGCCATCTTGTTCGGCCGCACGGGGCGGATGACCCTGGCCGCGCGGCAACCCCTGCCGGAGGACCGGCCGGTCGATCGGCCCACCCTGCGGGAAACCATGCCGGCAACGCTTCCCCATCCCCGAAAGATCATGATCGTCGGCGATTCCTTCGCCGTCGGGCTGGGCCTGACCATGGAACAATCCCTCAGGCACCGCAAAGACGTCATTTTGAGCAAACGGGGCAAGGAATCCAGCGGTCTCAATTCGCCCCGTTTTTATGACTGGGAAAAGGCGCTCGGCGCCTTCCTGTCCGCGGAAAGGCCCGAGGCCCTGGTGGTCATGGTCGGCGGCAATGACGCCAAGAACGGCCAGGGGACGCCCACGTGGTCATTGGACTACCAGGCCAAATCGAAACGCTTCCTGGATATTGCCTCCCACTATGGGATTCCGGTCTATTGGGTCGGCTTGCCGCCCATGCGCGAAACGACCTTCAGCCAACGGGCCTGGATCGCCAACGAGGCCATGCGGGCGGCCTGTGCTGCGGCCAAGGACTGCCATTTCATCACCTCCTGGGACCTGTTTGCCGACACGTCCGGCAAATTCTGCTCGCAAAAGCCGATCGACGGCCGGGCAAAATCCCTGCGCGGCCGGGATGGCGTGCATTGCACCCTTGCCGGCTACAAACTGTTAACCGACCGTGTTGTCGCCGGCGTCTTGCCCCCGTCTCCATAGCAGTGCTCCACGGCAGGCAAAGCCAACCCACGAACGAACGAATCGACAGCAATACCCATGAGTTGGAAAAAAGCCTGCGTTATCTACTGTGTTGCCCTGGCCGTCGCGGCGCTGGTCAATATCGAGAAGGTCTCGGTCTGGACGGACGAGCATCTTTCCGAAACGCCGCTCGCCTCTCTGACCCGGGAAGTGCGGCAGGTGCGCAACGTCTGGCGCGAGTCCTCGACCGGCAGGCTGTCCAAGCGGGTGGATTGCGCCCTGGCCCCCTATTTCGACGGCACCTACAAAAATACGTTGGCCTGCCAGGAAACGCCGGGACCAGGCGCGACCGAGGATGCCCTGCGCCAACGGATGGACCCGGCCCAGCCTGTGCTCAAGGCTGACGAACCCGTCGATACCACCGCGCTGCTGGCCGCGTTGTCGTCGCCGCCCGCAGGCAAGGCGGGCATGGCCAACGCAATCCCGCATACCCGTCCCGGCGACACCGTCACCCAGCAGTCCGCCCAGGACCAGGCCTCCCTGGTCGCCTCCAAGGGTCCCGCCCCGCACAAGATCCTGGTCGTCGGCGATTCCCTGGCGATCGGACTGTCCCTGTCCCTGCGCCGGAGCGTGGCCGCCCTGGACGGCGTGGAGCTCATCGGGGAAGGGAAGGTGTCCAGCGGCCTGGCCAATCCGAAATATTACGACTGGAGCAAGGCCCTGCGGGTCTTCCTCAATAAGTATTCGCCCGACGTGGTGGTCGTCATGATGGGGGCCAACGACGCCAAGTACATCAATCTCAACGAGAAACCCCGACCGGCCGGAAGCCCCAACAAAACCTGGCCCGAAGTGTTCTCCATGCGCTTGGGCGATTTCCTGGCGGCGCTGGCCGAAAAAAACGTCCCGAGCTATTGGATCGGGCTGCCCATCATGGGCGACCCGTCCTACGCCAAGCAGGCCCAGGTCATGAACGACATCATCAAGTCCGAGTGCGCCAAGGCCAAAAGCAGCCACTATCTGGACACCTGGAAACTGCTCACCGACGATCAGGGCAACTATTCCACCTTCTTGCCGAACGCCAAGGGGGTCAAGATCAAGGTCCGGGCCAACGACAAAATTCATTTCACCGTAGCCGGCGGGGATATCCTGGCGCGATCCTTCCTGGCCACCCTGGCCAAGGATGTCGTCCTGCGCCCAAAAAACGCCCAAGGACCGGCTGGACGCGCCAATGCCCCTGCAACTGCCGCATCGACACCATAGCGGGGCCGGGTCGCCCGCCGGATCCGCTCCCTGGCGGTCCCGAACGGCGCGCCTCCGGCTCTGCCGGCTTTTGCTGTTCCTGCTGTTGGGCACCGCCGTGCTGACCGCCTGCGACCGTACGCCGGAGCCGGCGTCCGCCCCCGCAGTGGAGCCCCGCAATCTTTTCACGCTTCGTGCGCCGCCCAGCGTGCCGGCCGTCCGCCGCCTGCTGGTGGTGGGCGACTCACTGTCCATCAGCCTGGGCGAACAACTGGAACGGACCCTGACCGGCGCCCCCGGGCTCGACTACGCCTGGAACGGCACCAAATCCACCGGCCTGACCCGGCCGGATCTTCTCAACTGGCCGCAGCATCTCCGGGAGCTGATCGCGCGGCAGCCGCCGGACATCGTGGTCATCATGCTCGGGGCCAACGACGTCATGCCCCTGGACGCGCCGAACGGCAACCACGTCCAATTCGGGGATCCGGACTGGGCCATGGCCTATGCCGCCAAGGCTCGGGAGCTGACGACGATCTGCCGACACGCCAACCCGAACGTGACGATCTATTGGGTCGGCGTGCCATCCATGGGGGATAGGGCCCTGGCCGACGGCGTCCGTCAGGTCAACGCCGCCTTGCAGGCCATGTGCCGACAGGACGGCTGCCACTTTATCGACACCCATGCCGCCTTTTCCGACCAGGACGACCATTTCGGCCGCCATGCCCGGGACGCCGCCACCGGCGAGGTCGTGACCATCCGCACGGCCGATGGCGTCCACCTGACCGAAAACGGCGCCGCGATGCTGGCCGGCGTGGTGCTCGCTCCCGTCGCCGCAGGGGAAAAACTCCCCATGACGGCCGGCATGCACGAACTTCTGACCACATCGCAGGATCTGACGGTGGTACCCGATGCGGCCGTCCCGGCGAGCCCGGCGGCGCATCCTCCGGTCAAGGTCGCCAAGGGGCGCGTCCACACGGTCCGGGCCGGCGAGACCTTCGCCATCATCGCCAAACGGTTGCACCTGCCCGAGGAAGATTTGCGGGCGGTCAATCCCGGCGTCAATCCCCGCAGCCTCTCCATCGGCCAGAAGCTCCGCCTGCCCCGCCGCCGCTGACGAAAAAATGCCTCCAGCGGCCGAGGGGGAGACGCCCCTTCCGGCCCGCCGCTCCCGGGGACAGCCCGCCATGGACCCCACCGGCACCAGGGGGCCAGCGCCCTGTCCGTCACGCGAACGCCTTGGCTAGAGTTCCCCTTCCTCACCGTATTTCTTGAGCTTCTTGTGGAGCGTCGCCCTGGTGATGCCCAGCACCCGGGCCGCTTCGCTCTTGTTGCCGCCCACGTCACGGAGCGTGGCCAAGATGACCTCCCGCTCCACGTCGTCCAGGGGCATACCGGCCAGGGAGGACACGCTTTCGGGCTGGGCCGGATCTGCCTCACGGCTCTCGAAAACCGGCAGTTCGCGCTCGGTGACATACTCGCCGACCGACAAAATGACCGCCCGTTCCACGGCGTTTTCCAGCTCGCGGACATTGCCCGGCCAGGCGGCGTGCACCAGGGCGTCCATGGCCGCCGGGGTGAAGGCCTTGAGGCGCTTGCGGTTTTTCTCGGCGAATCGGCTCAAAAAATGCTGCGCCAACAGGGGAACGTCCTCGGGGCGCTCGCGCAGGGGCGGGACGGTCAGGGTGACGACGTTTAAGCGATAGTAGAGGTCCTCGCGGAACCGGCCGGCTTCCACTTCCTTCTTGAGGTCACGATTGGTGGCGGCCAGGATGCGGACATCCACGCCGACCGGCTTGTCGCCGCCCACCCGCTGGATTTCCCGCTCCTGGATGACCCGCAGCAGCTTGGCCTGGATGGGCATGGCTATCTCGCCGATTTCGTCGAGGAAGATGGAGCCCTTGTCGGCGGCCATGAACCGACCTTCCCGACGGCGATCGGCCCCGGTAAAGGCCCCCTTCTCATGGCCGAACAGCTCGGATTCGAGAAGCGATTCGGAAAGGGCGGCGCAATTGACGGCCACGAGCGGCCCGCCGGCCCGGGGGCTGCCGGCATGGACGGCCCGGGCCACCAGCTCCTTGCCGGTGCCGGATTCGCCGGTAATGAGCACCGTCGCCTCGGTGGGGGCCACCATGGCAATTATGGAAAACAGATGGCGCATGGCCTCACTGCGGCCGATGATTTCCGGTCCGTGGCCGTTTTTCCCGAGTTTCAGGCGCAAGGCCTCGTTCTCCGTGGCCAGGCGCATGTGGTCCAGGGCCCGTTCCAGGGTCAGATGCAGCACGTCGAGATCGAGCGGCTTGGTCAGATAGTCGTAGGCGCCGGCCTTGAGCGCCGGCACGGCCGTGTCCACCGAGGAGTAGGCGGTCATGATGATGACCGGCACGGCCGGATTGTATTCCTTGATGCGCGACAGGGCCTCCATGCCGCCCATGCCGGCCATGCGGATATCCAGGAGCACCGCGTCGAAGGGCCCCTCCCGGACCTTGGCCACCGCCGCGGCCCCGTCGGACGCCCCTTCCGGGAGATATCCCCAGCCCGACAGGACCGTGCGCAACATGGCCAAATGGCCGGTATCGTCGTCAACCACGAGAATTTTCGCCCGCATGCGTTCCTCCCTGGTCATCCGCCTCGGCCGTCACCGGCAGCAGCACCGTCATGACGGTGCCGCCCCCCGGTCTGGCGGAGACACGAATTTCGCCGCCGTGGGCCGCCACGATCTTGTGGGCAAGCGGAAGCCCCAGGCCCGTGCCCTGGGGTTTGGTGGTAAAATAGGGATCAAAGATCCGATCGCGGAATTCCGGCGGAATACCCGGGCCGGTATCGGCCACCTGCAAAAAGGCCCGTCCATCCGGGGCCACGCCGGCGGAAAGCGTCATGACGCCACCGGCCGGCATGGCCTGAATGGCGTTGAGGCACAAATTGAGCAGGGCCTGGGACAGCCGGTCCGGGTCGGCCATGATCTCCGGACCGGGCTGCGCCCCGGCGCAATCGATGGTCACGCCCCGGGCTTCGGCATCGGGCTTGGTCAGACGCTCGGCATGGGCGGCCAGATCCGCCAGGCGCACCGGCCGTCGCTGCAAATCGGACGGCCGCGAAAATTCGATCAGTTCGGAAATGACCCGGTTGAGCCGATCGACTTCCCGGACCATGACCTCGGCCGCCTGCCGATCCTCGCTGCCCGGAGCGAATTTGCCGCCGAAATAGGTGGCATAGCCCCGGATGGAACTCAGGGGGTTGCGGATTTCGTGGGCCACGCCGGCGGCCAGGTGTCCGACGGCCGCCATTTTTTCCCGACGCCGAACCTCGGCTTCCAGACGGCGGACCTCCCGCAAATCGCGCAACAGGACCAGGGACCCCACGGGGACGCCCTCATCGGTCCTGACCGCCGAGACCGCCACGCCCAGGGCCAGCGGCGGGCCGCCCGCCAACGACATGTCCATCTGCCGCTCGCCGACGCCCACGGCAGCCAGCACCTTGGCCGGTAGCACCTCCCGGGCCGGTCGGCCGGCCAGGCCGCCCGCCGTCACCCCGGCCAGCGCCTCGGCCGCGGCGTTGGCCATGGCCACCCGGCCATCCGGTCCGATCAGCACCAGTCCGGCCGGCATGGAGGCCACCACCTCGGCCGCCAGGGCCGTGGTCTGGCGCAACACCCGCCGCTGGGCCCGGAAGCTCTGGGCAAAGGACAGGAAGCCCACGCCGCCGAGTCCGGCGAGCAGCAGCACGGCCGCCGTGGTCAGGGTGTTTTGCAGGTCGGCCCGCCGGGCCGCCTCGATGGGCGCCACGTCCAGGCCGACGAAGATATCCAGGGATTCGCGGAGCAGATCACGCGGCGTCCCGTTGGTGTCGCAATCGTCGGAACAAAAAAAACGCCGGCCCACTGCGCCGACGTGACCGGGACCGCCATGGAAGAAATGTCCGGACCGGGCCGGCACGAAATGACGGTAGACCATGAAGGAACGCGGCGTGTTCCCCTCCTGATCGACCAGCCGCCATTGCTCCTTGGCGGAAGGCTTCAAGGTGGCCAGTTCCGCCGGCGGGAAAAGGAGCTGGCCGATGCGCGACGGATCGCTGTGGGCCACGATCCGGCCCGAGGCGTCCGTCACGGCAATAAAGAAGATGCCGGGCTGGCTGGCCGTCTCCTCCAGCAGGTGCTGCAAGCGGACATTGGCCCCGAAACCGCCGCGCAGCCCGGTCCGGGCTCCGGCCTCGAAGGCCTTGATAAGCGCCGCCCCCTTCTCCAACAACAGCTCCGTCATGTACTGCTTTTCCCGGCCCATATCGATGACGGCCATGACAGCCACCACCACGGCCAGGATGCCGGCCGCGCCGATGACCAACAGCGGCGAACCGGCCTGGCGGAAAGGATTTTTTAGAGAAAAACGCATAGACCACTCATTGGGTTGTCCCGTGCGGCCAATTTCGCGGCGGCCTTGTCCGGTGGGAGAGGTCGACGGGAGGGCCGTTCCCCCCGCTGGAGAAGCCTGAACCGCCCGTTAATCCGTCTTATTTTTATACAGGTGTCACGCACCACTGTCTAGAAAAGAGACAGGTATCCCCGTGACGGATGCTCCCGCCGCCTGTTTGGCCGGGACTTGCAGAATACATTCCAAAGACATTCCAGGCGCCGAGCGCGGGCCGGCTGCCGGGCAGACGTTTTTTTCCCGTTGTGGTTTGACAATTTTCCCTGCCAGGCTTTAAAAATTGAAAGAGTCCTTTTCGCTCGTTCCTGCATAGCCATCCTCGGAGGTCGTCCATGGGCAATCTCAAACTCGGTGTAAAACTTGTCAGCGGATTCCTCGTCTGCGCCGCCATTACCCTCATCGTCGGCTTGGTCAGTCTCTGGGGCCTGTCGACGGTTTCCGAGCATCTGACCACGGTGGCGTCCGTCAACCTGCCCGCCGTCCGCGACCTGTTGCATATCAAAATCTCCGGCGAATCGATCCGGGTAGCCCAGCGCACCATGCTCGCCCCCGGCCTGTCCGCCAAGGATCGCAGCCGGCAATTCGAAAACATCGCCGCGCTCCGAACCAGCTATCGCCAGGCCTGGGAGGAATACGCCAAGCTGCCCAAGTCCGCCGAGGAAGAACGGCTCTGGAACGACCTCGACACGGCCTGGCGGGAATGGGTCGCCGGCAACAACGAAAGCTTCACCATCGCCCAAGAGTGGGAAAAAACCGGCATCTTCAACCCGAGCGAAATGCATTGGCAGCTGGCGGCATGGCAAAGCGCCTACCGCCAAGTCCTGGCCGACGCCATGGACGCCGTTCTCTTCGGTACGAAACATCCCGCCACCGCCCAAAACACCGTCCTGGAGGACTTCGATCACTGGTTGGCGACGACCGCTCGGGGCATTGGCAATCCGAAGTTCACCACGGCCCTGCCCGAGCTGCAACGCAATCAGCAGCGTTTGCGTCAGGGCTTACGCCACCTGCGGGAACTGTCCGCACAACAAACCGCAGAGGGAACGGCCCGGCAGGCGCTACGCACCGACGTGCAGCCCTCCATCGCCTCCATCGTCGGCCTCCTCGGCCAAATGGCCGACGAATCGGCCAAAGCCGAAGTGCTGGTCACCCGCTTGCGGGTGCAGGCCATGGAGGGCCTGCGCGAAAGGCAGGTCCGCTGCTTTTCGCTCCTCGACCAATTGATGGCCGCCGCCCTCAACAATGCCCAGCGCGGCAAGGCCGCCGGCGAGGTCGCGGAACATCAGGCCAAAGTCATGGAGGTTTCCGGCGTGGGCTTGGGCGTGGTGCTGGCGATTTGCCTGGGGCTTTGGATCACCCGGCTCATCACCAAGCCCATTTTGAGCGGCGTTCAGGCGACCGAAGGCTTGTCATCCGGCGATCTGAACCAGCATATCGACATCGAACAAAAGGATGAGATAGGCGCCCTGGCCGCCGCCTTGCGGCATATGATCGCCAAGCTGCGGGAAATCGTGGGCGAGGTCCAGGCCAGCGCGGGCAACGTGGCCACCGGCTCGGAACAGCTCTCGGCCACCACCCAGAGTCTGTCGCAGGGCGCCACGGAGCAGGCGGCCAGCGTGGAAGAGATTTCCTCGTCCATGGAGCAGATGACCTCGACCATCCGCCAGAACGCCGATAATGCCCAGCAAACCGAGCAAATCGCCCTCAAAACGGCCCAGGATGCCAAGGACGGCGGCGAAGCCGTGGCCAAGACCGTGGCGGCCATGAAGGAAATTGCCGAAAAGATCAGCATTATTGAAGAAATCGCCCGTCAGACCAACTTGCTGGCCCTCAACGCCGCCATCGAGGCGGCCCGGGCCGGCGAACACGGCAAGGGCTTTGCCGTGGTGGCCGCCGAGGTGCGCAAACTCGCCGAACGCAGCGGCCATGCCGCCAGCGAAATCAGCTCCCTGTCCTCCGAAAGCGTATCCATCGCGGTCAAAGCCGGCGAACTCCTGGGCCAAATCGTGCCGGACATCCAGCATACAGCCGATCTTATTCAGGAAATCACGGCATCGACGATGGAGCAAAACACCGGCGCCGAGCAGGTGAACCGCGCCATCCAGCAACTCGATCAGGTCGTGCAGCGCAACGCCTCGGCCTCGGAACAAATGGCCTCAACGGCCGAGGAATTGTCCAGCCAGGCCCTCCAATTACAGGAAACCATCAGCTATTTTCACTTGAACGGACAGAAAATGGCCGGCGCCCGCCCTGCGCGCAGGCCCCTGGACGCACCCGCCGCACCGGCGCCCAAGCGACCGGCCGGCCCCGCCCAACGGCCGGCCCCGGCGCCCGCCGGGGCGTCCAAAAAGACCGGGGTCAATCTGGACCTCACTGACGGCGAAACCGACGATGGCTACCAACGGTTCTAGGCCGGCCGCCGGTCAGTCACGCCGCCAGCGCTGCCCCTCCGATGCGTCGATCAAGGGAACGCGACCGGCGGTGCTACGTTGGGAACGGCCGACTAGGCCCGATCCGGCAGACCGTTTTCCGCGATGATCTGCTGTACCAGGGAAACGGCATCGACGATCAAGCGGGTACAGACGGTCGAGAAAAGGCCCTCGTCCCGGGCCGCGGTCCGGCCCTGCGGCGTGGACGGATCCAGGCCGAGGAGATCCCGGCAGATGACGGAGCCGTGGCGTTCCGAGAACCGGCCGTAAAAATCCTTCACCCGGGCGAAGGTGGCCATCTTGAGCGCCTGGTTCTCGTGACCGCCGCCCCCGCCAGCCAGCCCCAGAAGCATCACCGCCCCGGATACGGCGCCGCAGATGCCCCCGCGGGCCATGCCGGCGCCAAATCCCGTGGCCAACCGGATCGCCTGCGCGTCCTCTACCCCATAGCGCTGGGCCAGGCTCGAGAACACGGACTGGCAGCAATTATAACCGTCCTTGAAGCGCATCAGGGCGCATTCTCCAGCATCAGGCATAACGGCTTTCCTCCGCGGCGCACTCCGGGTATTTGCCCGGACATATCGCCAGGGCCGCAGAATGCGGCAACGTCCTGTCCGGGTCAAGAGGATAGGACTACAGATGGGAGCCGAGCTGAAAAACGGCCACGGCCAGAAGAAACGCGAGGGCCGTGTCGAAAATCATGGAGAAGGCGGCCCAGCGCCAGGTGCCGGACTCCTGGCGGATGGCGGCCACGGTGGCGAAGCATGGGGAATAGAGGAGCACAAAGACCAAGACGGCCAGCCCCCGGGGCAGGGTCCAAGCCGGATCGCTGGCCAGGGCCTGGTGCAGGCTGAAGGTGGCATCGTCCGCCCCGGCCCCGAGGGAATAGGACGTGCCCAGGGTGGAGACGATGACTTCCTTGGCCGCCACGCCGCCGACCAGGGCGATGTTCATGCGCCACTCCAGACCGGCCAGGCGGGAAACGGGTTCCAGGGCCACGCCGAATCGGCCGGCCAGGGAATGGCGCAACGACGCGGCGCCCTGGGCGGCATCAATGGCGGCAATGGCCTTGGCGATGGCGGCGGTATCGGCACCTGCGGCCGCGAGGCGGGCGTGCTCCTGGGCTCTGGCCTGATCGAACCGGGCCACGGACGCCGCGTCCAGCAGGGGAAAGGTCATGGCCGCCCACAGCAGGACGGAGATGGCCAAAATGACGGTGCCGGCCTTCTTGATGTACTGCCAGGTGCGCTCCCAGGTGTGAATGACCAGCCCCCGCATGGTCGGCAGCCGATACGGCGGCAACTCCATGACAAACGGCGTGGCCGGACCGGCGATGACGGTCGACCGGAGCAGCCGCGCCACCAGCAGCGCCGCCACCCAGCCGGCCAGGGTGATGCCGAAAAGGACGGGAGCCTCCCGGTTCGGGAAAAAGACGCCGACCAGCAGCAGGAAAACCGGCAGCTTGGCCCCACAGGTCATGAAGGGCGCCGTCAGCATGGTGGCCAGCTTTTCCCGGGGGCTGCGCAGGGTGCGGGAGGCCATGACGCCCGGCACGGCGCAACCGCCGCCGATGCCGCCGGAAATGACGAACGGCATGACCGAACAGCCGTGTAACCCGAAAATCCGAAAGACCCGATCCAGCATGTAGGCCACCCGGGCCATGTAGCCCGAGTCCTCCAGAAAGGCGATCTGGAAGAAAATAAGCATGATGAGCGGCACGAAGCCAAGCACGCCGCCGATGCCGTCGATCACGCCCGACACGATCAGCGAACGCAACAATCCGGGGGGTATCAGGGCCTCGGCCGTAGTGCCCATCCAGGCGAACAAGGCCTCCATGCCGCGCCGCGGCGCATCGCCCACTACGAAGGTGATCTGATAGACCACGTACAGCACGCCCACCATGAGCAGCGGGCCGAGAAACCGATGGGTCAGCACCTTGTCCAGGCGGTCGGTCACATCCAGGCGCTGGCGCAGGGTGTCCCGAACGATGACGCCCTGCTTGAGCAGCGAGGCGATAAAGCCGTAACGGTAATCGGCAATAATGGCTTCCGGATAGGTCTTCAGCGTGGCCTGGCAATGTTCGGCCACCCGCGCCGCCTTGGCCTCCAGTTCCGCGGCCAACGCCCCGGCCGCCTGCCCTCTGGCCAGAATGTCCTCGTCCCCCTCCAGGTATTTGAGGGCCGTCCAGCGGGCCGGATACTGGTCGGTCAGGAAGCCGGCCGCCTCGATGGCCCGGCTCATGTCCGCCAAGGCCTCGTCCAGATCCGGGCCATAGGAAATATGCAGCGGCATCCAGGGCTCGCCGGCCCGCTCCCGGGCCAGATCCGCCCCGGCCTGCAAGGCCGCCTCGATGCCCTGGCCCGTCCGGGCCACCACGGCCACGGTCGGCGCGCCGAGCAAGGTCGCCAGCCGCCGCACATCGATATGCAGTCCCTTCTTTGCCGCCTCGTCCATCATATTGAGCACAAGCACCACCGGCGCGCCCAGCTCGAAAAGCTGCACCGCCAGGTAGAGATTGCGCTCCAAGGCGCCGGCATTGATGACGTCCAGCACCACGTCCGGGCGTTGCCGGGCCAGGAAGTCGCGGGCGACCAGTTCCTCGTTGGAATAGGCGGTCAGGGAATAGGTGCCGGGCAGGTCCACCACGGCGAACTCGCGGTCACCGACCAGGACCCGGCCTTCCTTTTTCTCCACGGTGATGCCGGGATAATTGCCCACATGCTGGTGGGATCCGGTGGCGGCGTTGAAAAACGTCGTCTTCCCGGCATTGGGATTGCCGGCCAGAGCAATGACCGGACAGGGCGTATTCATGGGGATGGGGGTAAAGGATCGGCGGGCGCGTGTCCAGATGCGCGTCTGGCGGTCGGGATCTAAAACGGTTCCACCACGATATGATCGGCCTCGTTATTGCGCAGGGTCAGGGTGAAGTCCCGCAGGCGCAAGGCCACCGGGTCCTTGAGCGGCGCCCGGCCGACAACCGTGAATTCGGTGCCCGGGACCAGGCCCATATCGCGAATGCGGCGGCCCAATTCGCCGCCGGTTTCCACGCGAACGATGCGGCCCTGCTGTCCGATGCGCATCTGGCGCAGGCCGATCACTGCTGTTGGGGAAGACGGTTCTTGCGGCACAATGGCTCCTTGTCCGTCACCGCCCCGGGGCAACCCGGCAACGGCGACGCTGCCCGATGCGCTCCTCAGGCAACCTGGGCGGGCGAACTCAGGCGTCCCATCACTTTAGCCGCGAGGCAATGGCCCAAGGTCACGGACGCCCCCCGTGCGCGCAGGCACACCGGCCCGCCGCACCCGGAAGTGATTTCCACGACCGTCCCGGGCGTGATGCCCAAGGCGCAGAGCCGCCCCCGGGCCTTGGGACAATCGCACAGAGACTCAACCCGAACGTGGCTGCCGGGAGGGAAACTGGAAAGGGCATGCAGCTCGGCCATGTCACACTCCTTGCCTGGAAAGTGGCATAGTCATGTTGAGAATGATTGTCAAGGTCCCCCTACCGGAACCGTGATCCATCATCCCCGGCCGGTGCGTTTGAGCGCCCAGGTCAGGACCAGGGAGACGATGGCGAGCAGCCCGGAAAGGACGCCGGCCCGCATAAAATCTCCCGTAAAAACGGAGTTATAAATCTCCAGCGAGATGGTGTTGGTGCGGCCGACGATATCGCCGCCCAACAGCAGGCTGACCCCCACCTCGCCCAGGGCCCGACCCGTGGCCAAAAACAGGCCGGCCGCCACGCTGCGGCTGCAATAGGGCAGGACGACCCGGACGAACGTCGTCAGCCGGCCCTTGCCGAGCACGGCCGAAAGCTCCACCAGCCGCGTGAGTTCTCCCCGCACGGCGGCCTGAACCGGCCGCACCATCAACGGGATGCCGGCGGTGATCGTGGCCAGGACCAGGCCGGGGAAACTGAAAATGATTTCCAGACCGAACCAACGGTCCAAGGGCGCGCCCAACGGCCCTTCCCGGCCGAGCAGCAACAGCAGGATAAAACCCACGGCCATGGGAGGCAGCACCAAGGGCAGGGAAATCAAAAAATCCAGGACGGCCATGAACCGTCCCCGTCCTCGCCCCAGCAGATAGCCCAACGGGGCGCCGACCAGAAAGAAGACGGGAACGGCCACGACCATGACCTTCAAGGTCAGGATTATGGGAAAGACCGCGCCCGGATCGGCCGCGGCCTTCAGAATCGATACCACCAAAATGCTACATCCCGTGCTTCTTCGCCACGGCCTTGGCCGCATCCGTTGCCAGGAACTTGATGAAATCCTTGCCTTCCTCGGTCTTCTTGGCGTTGGCCAGCAGACCGGCGCCGATGACGATAGGCTCGTAGTCCTTCTGATCGATTTCCATAAACCCGCCGATCTTGTCGCCGAGGTTCATGACATCGGTCCGGTTGGTCAAACCGGCGTCCACCTCGCCGCTCAGGACGTAGGTCGTCACCTGGGGCACGGTGGCCACCACCAGCAGCTTATCCTTCACCGCATTGGCGATGCCGGCGTGATCCAGGAACTGCTTGCCGGCCCGGCCGTAAATGGCCTTGACCGGGTCAGGCATGGCCAGACGCTTGACGTCCGGCTTGGCCACATCGAGGGGCGACTTCAAGGTCTTCCCCTTGGGCCAGGCCACCACCAGCACGCCCCGGCCGATTTCGCTGAACGGGGCGAACTTGAGACCGGCCTTATCCAGGAAGCCCTTCTCTCCGATGACGATGTCCACCACGCCGCTGCCCTTGGCCTGGGCCGTCACCTGGCCCATGTTGCCGAAGACCAGTTCGGGTTTGATCGTGGAGGTCTTCTCGTAGGCCGTCACCAGATCGTTCACGAGTTTCTTGTAGCCCGCGCCCGAGGCGATGGTCAGGGCATGGCTGGTGGCCGGCAGGGCCAAGGCCACCATAAGAAGACAAGTCACCAACATCCGCTTCATAAGACTCCTCCTTGGTTCGAGGTGTTGTCGACGGTGGGAGTGATCGGTCCGAAACGAGCGAGCAAGGCCTGCTGCTCTTCCTGATACTGACGAATCTGCCGATAAAACCAATCCGGATCGAGCACGCCGTGGCGCAAGGCCAAGACCTGGTTGCCGAGCATGGCCGCCTCGGCCAGATCGTGGGTGACATGAACGATAGGCACGGAAAAACGGTCGCGCACCATCAGCAGCACCCGGCGCAAGGCAATCCTGTTGGCCGCATCCAGGGCCGAAAACGGTTCGTCGAGCAAGAGCGCCCGGGGGCGACGGGCCAAGGCCTGGCAGAGGGCCCCGCGCTGGCGCTCGCCTCCGGACATCTGTCCCGGCTTGGAGCGGGCCAAATGGGCAATTCCAAAAAGTTCCAGCAATTCCGAACCATACGCCTTGTCCGTCGTGGCGTAGGCCACATTTTCGGCCAAGGTCATGTGGGGGAAAAGCGAATATTCCTGAAAAACCAGGCCGATGCCCCGCTGCTGTGGCGTGAGGCGCACGCCGGCCCGGGTGTCGCGCCAGACGGTGTCGCCCAAACAGACGCGCCCCGAATCCGGATCGTCGAGGCCGGCCAGAATACGCAAAATGGTGGTCTTGCCCGAACCCGAGGGACCGGTCAGGGCCATGATGGTCCCGGCCGGGCAGGAAATGTCCACATCCAGAGTGAACTGGGGCAGGCGCTTGCGCAGGCGGGCCGTAAGGGTCATGCCGCCCCGGCCATGCTGTCGGCGATGTCGGCCATGGTCGCGGCCAGGGTCTCCGGCACCGTCATTTGCGGACAATGGCCGGAAGCGATGGCGTGCATGGCGAAGCCGAGGCTTTCGGCCTTCTTGGCCATGGCGGCCAGCATCGGATTGGGATTTTGTGTGCAGCGGATATAGTGGCGCTTTTCGGGCAAGGCCCGGGGAGCCGCCGGGATCGGATCGGTAAAACCGGCCAGGGGGAACGGCGCCACCCGGTCCATGAACCAGTCGGCGGCCGGGGAGCCCTCCAGACCGAACATGGCCGGAGCCCACGGCTTGACGAGCCAGTCGTCGAGCAGCCGGGACGTCAGCATCTTTTGAAAGGGTTCGCCCCCGAGGTCGGCGAAGGACCGCCCGGGATCGGGCATGATGGTTTCCACGAAAATGCAGCCGGCCAATCGGGAGAGCAGCTGCGGCAGGACGCCCAGGCAGATCAGGCCGGAATAGCTGTGCCCGACCAGGATGCAGTCGGAAAGGTCTTCCATTTCGAAGTAGGAAACCACGTCCCGGCAGAAGGCATCCAGGCCGAGCCGTCGGTCCTGCACATGCCGATGGAAGCCGCAACCGGACAGCGTGGGCGCGTGGACGTCATGGCCCCTGGCGCGCAGTTCCCGGGCCAGCCGGGAAAACACCCACCCGCCCTGGAACGCGCCATGGACGCAGACAAATGTTGCCATATCTCCTCCTTGCCCGACATCGGCCCCGGCGTCCGAAAGGACCGCTTGACCGACCGGATTTCAACGCGGCTGACGAGTCATAGCGCACTGGGGAGAAAAATCTAGCGTCACTCAAAATATTATTTTCGTGTCAGTTCATTTTTGACGCAATTCACTATCACGTGAAGAATAATTTGCGTGACTCTAAAAGTACAATACAGGACATTCCCCAGACCATCTGCGATACTATAGACTGTCACCGCAACATTATTATCCGTGCCGCATTTATCATGTTCTTTACAACACAAATCAAACCCGGTAGATCTCACCCACATGAGCACAATGGAGGAAAACATCCTGGATATGGCAACGCGCCTCGACGCCGACGCCTTACGACGTCTGCGCGATCATGCCGCCGCCCTACTCGCCGACAAATCGGATAGCACCCCCGCTCCCCCCGAACATGGACGGTACCCTGGCGGGAGCACCTGTCAGGCGTCCCTTTTTACCGTACCCGAGGGGGTCCGCCATCTCGAGAGCGAAGAGATCGACCGCTTGTCCGAGGCGTTCGAGACGTGGCGCGACGCCGCCAGAACGCCACAGATTCATCGAGCCAGGGAACGCATGCGGCTCGTCTACCTGATGTTACGCCACAGCGGGGCCAAATTGGGCGAAGTGCTTTCCCTCGATGAACGGACCGACATCGACACGTCGCAGTCGACCGTTTCCTTCCGCGCCGCGGAGGGCAAGGAGACGCCGCGCCAGGTCGTTGTCCCGCAACCTTTCCTCGAGGAGGTGGAGCGGTTCGCCGCCAGCCCAGCCAACCGGGCTCTCCGCGGCGAACTGTTCCACCTTGACCCGGGTTTCGTGCGCCGCAAGCTCTACGAGCAGGCCAGACGGGCCGGTCTCCCCGTCAATCGCGTCAGCCCCACCACGCTCCGCCATTCCCGAGCGGTGGAACTCTTGCGCGGCGGCGTGCCCCTTCCCGTCGTTCAAGTCATGCTCGGTCATTCGAGCCTGATGCTGACATCCATTTACTGCTCGTTTTCCGACCAGGACTGTCGCCGTATCGTCAACCATTGCGTCAAGAAGGAGGGCCGCATGAAAACAAGCGCCCGCAACACGTTTTTCGGATCCGTCAGCAGCGTGCGCAAAAGTCCGCTGTTAACCGAAATTTCCCTGGCGGTACAAAACGGCTTCGAGCTGGTCTCCGTCATCACCAACGAAAGTTTCGAACGGCTGGGACTGACCGAAGGCGGTCAGGTGACCGCCCTGGTCAAGGCGCCGTGGGTGCTCATCGGCAAGGACGAGTACAGGGCCCGGACCAGCGCCCGGAATTGTTTCCCCGGCCGGGTGACGAGCATTCGCGGCGACGGCGTGGCCGTGGAGATCATGGGCGTCCTGGACGGCGGCACGCCTATGTGCGCCCTGATTACCGCCGAGTCCGTGGAAACCCTGGATGTCAAGGAAGGGGATTCCGTCTGGTTTTTCTTCAAGGCCTTCAGCGTCATCATCAGCACCGAGTAGGCACCCGGAGCCAAACGTTTCGGCCCGGCGATCCCGAGACCGCCGGGCCGAAACGCATCCCTAAGCAATGGTCGGACACGACCGCAGCGCTTCGGCGAGTTCTTCGTCGGAATACGCAAAATCCTGCAATTTCCCCTGCAAGAACGCATCATAGGAAGCCAGGTCGAGCAGACCGTGGCCGGAATAGAGGAACACCACCGTCTCCTCCGGCGTGGCCTTTTTGGCAACCTCGATGGCGGCCTTGATGGCGTGCGAAGTTTCCGGCGCGGGCAGGAAGCCCTCAGTGCGCAAAAAGAGTTGGGCCGCCTCGAAGCACTCGGTCTGATAATAGGCCACCGGCTCGACGATGCCCTCGTTGGTCAGATTGCAGATGATGGGCGAACCGCCGTGGTAGCGCAGGCCGCCGGCATGAATCGGGGCGGGCATGAAGGCGTGGCCCAGGGTGTGCATTTTGAGCAACGGGGTGAGCTTGGCCACATCGCCGTAATCGTAGCGGTATTGCCCCCGGGTCAAGGTCGGGCAGGCCTTGGGCTCCACGGCGATGAAGCGGATGGACTCGCCGGACAACTTCCTGGGCAAAAACGGCAGGACCAGCCCGCCGAAATTGCTGCCGCCGCCAACGCAACCCACCAGATAATCCGGCTTTTCCCCGGCGATGGCCAACTGCTTTTCCACTTCCTGGCCGATGACGGTCTGATGGTGGAGCACATGGTTCAGCACGCTGCCCAGGGCGTAGCGGGTGTCGTCATGGGTGACCGCGTCCTCCACGGCCTCGGAAATGGCCAGCCCGAGCGAACCGGCGCAGTCCGGATGCTGTTCCAGCATGGCCCGGCCGCTTTGGGTCTGCGTCGACGGCGAAGCGAAAATCTCGCCGCCATAGGCATTGATGAAGACACGGCGGTACGGCTTCTGGTTGTAACTCACCTTGACCATATACACCGTACATTTGAGCCCCAGCATGGCGCAGGCGAAAGACAGGGCCGTGCCCCACTGCCCGGCGCCTGTTTCCGTAGCGATCCGGCGTACGCCCTCCATCTTATTGTAGTAGGCCTGGGGGATGGCCGTATTGGGCTTATGGGAACCGGCCGGAGAGACGGATTCGTCTTTATAATAGATCTTGCACTTGACGCCGAGCGCCTCTTCCAGACGTTTGGCCCGCACCAGCGGCGTGGGGCGGTAGAGACGGTAAATATCGAGGACCGGTTCGGGAATGTCGAGCCAACGCTGCGGTGACAGTTCCTGTTCGATGACGGTCTTGGGGAAAATCACTTCCAGCTGGGCGGGATCGATGGGCTTTTGGGTCTGGGGATCGAGCGGCGGCGCCAACGGTGTAGGCAGGTCAGGCAAAGCGTTGTACCACTGGCGCGGCAGATCCCGCGCGGACAGGTTAATGCGCAAATCCATACGTTTTTCCTTTCCGGCTGAAGGGTTGCGAGGAAGAACACAGCCACGGAATCCGGCCGTCCTTCAGGACCATGCCACTCCCGTCTTGTCAACCGTCCCCGGTCGCCTCTTTTCTTCAGCGGCGCGGTCGCGTATGCAGGAGGCAATCCCTCCCGACGAAAGGAACGCCGCATGATCCGCCTGCTTGCCGCCACGCTTCTGGCCCTCTCCCTGGCCGTACCGGCCAGGGCCGCCGAAATCGCGGTCTATGCCGCCGCCAGCCTGACGGACGTTTTCGGCGCCATCAAGGCCGATTTCGAAAAAAGCCACCCCGGCCGGACGGTCGCCCTGACCACGGCCGCTTCCGGGGATCTGCTCCAACGCCTGCGCGCCGGCCAAACGGCCGATGTCCTCGCCACCGCCGATCTCGACACCATGGACGCGGCGGCCGACAGCGGCATCGTCCGGCCGGCCAGCCGGAGCAACTTCGCCGGCAACGCCCTGGTCATGGCCGTACCGGCCGGCAATCCGGCCGGGGTAACCGACCTCGATGCCCTCTCCCTCGGCGGCGTGCGCCGGATCGGCGTGGGCAATCCCGAATCCGTGCCGGCCGGACGCTACGCCAAGCGGGCCCTCGGGAAACAGGCCCTCTGGTACGCCCTGACCTCCAAGCTCATCTATTTCCCCTCCGTGCGCCACGTGCTGACCGCCTTGTGCGAACGGAAAATCGACGCCGGCTTCGTCTACCGCACCGACGCCTATCTGGTGCGCCGGCAAGTGGACATCGTGCTCACCCTGCCCCTGTCGCCGCCCGTGACCTATGTGGCCGCCCTGACCGCCAAGGCGCCGCACCCCGGCGAGGCCGCCGCCTTTCTGGCCTATCTGTCCACGCCCGAAGCCCGGGCCCGCTTGGCCGCCTTCGGCTTCACCGTGCCCTGAACCGAACCGTGCCTCCCGCCCGACGGCCGCCGCCATCGCCTCCGGAGTTTCCCGGCCAGCGGCCTTTTCTTTCGGCCGGGCTTTGGCTATCAACGGGAAACGTCATTTTCCGGTCGGAGAATTCCATGCCCGCATCCTTCCGCCTGCTGCTCGTGTTTCTGGTCCTGTGCCTCGGCGCCTGCGCCGGCTCCGCTCCCAGCCCGTCCGCCGACAAGCGCTCGTCCTACCTGACCGGATCCACGCCGATCAACGCCCCGGGCAGGGCCGCCAACGAGACGTCCATGGCCCCAGCCCCGCAGCCGGTCCGGACGCCGGCCGCCCTGCCGCCGCAACCGACCGCGCCGGCCCGGGCCACCCGGTCCAAGGTGATCGTCATGGGCACCCCGCTGCCGGGCACGCCGTCCGCCCTGGCCCCGACGCCGACGCCCAGGCCGTTTCCCCCCGCCCCCGACGCCGCGCCCTCCTTCCAGGGCCTGGCGCCGATCCCGGCCGGAGAGGCCGCCCCGACGCCGGCCGCACCGCAAGGTCCGCCCACCGGCTTCGGCGGCATCGCCTGGGGCACTTCCGCCAAGGCCGTGCCCGGTCTTGCCGTCCACCAGGTGAACGCCTCCCTCTCGGACATCACCTACATCTGGCCGGCCGGCCCCAAGCAGGTCATGGGCACGCCCATCCGGGACGCCTTCTTCGAATTCTACCAGGACCACTTCTACCACGTCTGGATCGACCTCGACGGCATGCAGGCCTACCAGGCCGCCCTGGCCGGCCTCAAAGCCGCCTATGGTCCGCCGACCACGGAAAATCTGGAAAAACACTATCATGCCTGGACGATCGGCGACGTGAACATCTATTGCGCCTATCATCCCGAGGAACGGGAAGGCGACGTGAGCTTTTTCTACCAGCCCATCTACGAGCGGCTGGACGCCGCCCGCAATGCCCTGCAACGCCGATGGCGGCCGACGCCCAAGAGGAAATCATGACCGCCCGGGAAGCCTATGACCAGCTGGTCGCCCACAGCGTCCTCACGGCGCAGCTGACGGCCGGCATGGCACTTTTGGACTGGGATCAACAGGTCATGCTGCCGCCGGCGGCCTATCCCGGCCGGGCGGAACAGCTCGGAGCTCTGACGGCCGTCATCCATCGCCGCTGTCAGGACCCGGCCATCGGCGACTGGCTGGCCGTCTGCGAAGGCTCGGCGCTGACACGCGATCCGCTTTCGGTGGAGGCCGTCAACCTCCGCGGCTGGCGGCGCGATTACGACCAGGCGGTCAAAATCCCCGAATCCCTGGCCGTGGCCCTGGCCCGGGCGGCCAGCACCGGCCAGCGGGCCTGGGAAATGGCCCGGGCGGACAACGATTTTGCGACCTTCGCCCCGCACCTCGACACCCTGCTCTCCCTGACCCTGGAAAAGGCCGCCGCCCTGGGGTATGCCGCCGAGCCCTACGACGCCCTGCTCGACCTCTTCGAACCGGGAGCCACCACCGCCGCCGTGGCCGGCCTGCTGACGGAACTGCGCGATGCCACGGTTCCCCTGCTGGAGGCCGTCCGGAAGTGTCCCCGCCCGCGCCCCCTGCCGCCGGGGCCCTATCCGATCCGGGACCAGGAAGCCCTGGCCAAACGCATCATGCGTCTCTTCGGCCTGCCCGAGTCCGCCTCGCGCCTGGATGTCTCGGTCCATCCCTTTTCCACCATGATCGGCCCGTTCGATACCCGCATCACCATCCGCTACGACGAGGCCGATTTCACGAACGCCCTGCTGAGCGCCGCCCACGAGACCGGCCACTCCCTCTACAGCCTGGGGCACACGGCCCGGCATTACGGCACGCCCATGGGCGAAGAGGTCTCCCTCGGCATTCACGAATCCCAATCCCGGCTCTGGGAAAACATGGTCGGCCGCTCGCTGCCCTTCTGGGAATGCTTCCTGCCCGAGGCGACGGCCCGATTCCCGGCGCTGGCCGCGTGCAGCCCGACCGACATGTTCCGGGCGCTCGGCGCCGTCACCCCGGGATGCATCCGGGTGGACGCCGACGAGACCACCTACAATCTGCACATCATCCTGCGCTTCGAGCTGGAACTGGCCCTGACACGCGGCGAGCTGGCCGTGGCCGACCTGCCGGCCGCCTGGAACGAACGGTGCCGCCGGCTCCTCGGCCTCACGCCGCCGAACGACGCCGCGGGGGTCCTCCAGGACGTCCACTGGGCCACCGGCGAATTCGGCTATTTCCCCACGTACTCCCTGGGCAACATCTACGCCGCCTGCCTGTTCGCGGCGGCCCGGCGCGACCTGCCCGAGCTGGACGCGGACATGGCCGCCGGCCGCTTCGAGCCGTTGCGCCGCTGGCTCGACCGGGCCATCTACAGCAAGGGCCGCCAGCGTCCCCCGAGCGAACTGGTGGCGGCGGCCACCGGGGAAGCGCCGTCGGCCGCGCCGCTCATCGCCCACTTGCAGGCCAAGGCGGCGGCCGTGTACGGCATCTAGTCCCCGTTCGCCAGGAACGGATTGTGGAGTCTTTCCCGGCCGATCGTAGTCGAAGGGCCATGTCCCGGAAAAACTTCCACGGCATCGGGCAGGATGAGCAGCCGCTCCCGGATGGCGCGCAGCAGCCCGCCCGCGTCGCCGCCCGGTCCATCGGTGCGACCGACGCTGCCGGCAAAGAGCGCGTCGCCGGTAAAAATCGTCAGGGATTTCGGAAAGAAGAAGGCGAGATGCCCCGGCGTATGACCAGGAACAGGCACGATCAGGCACGGCTCGCCGAGCAGGACGCGCTTGCCCGGTGGCAGGTCCTCCAAGGGCAGGGCCGGCCGCACGTCGCCGAGCAAAAAGGCGTCGGCCATGGGCCCCAGCACCGGCGCACCGGTGGCGCGGTGCAACGCGGGTACGCCCAGCACGTGGTCCGCGTGCAGGTGGGTGAGGAGCACGGCGGTCAGACGCAGCCGGCGGGCATCGATTTCCCGCAGCACGACCTCGGGCTCGCCGCCGCAATCCACCACCACGGCCTGACCGTCCGCCGTCCAGGCAAGATAACTGTTGACGGCCAACGGCTCCATGCGAAACGTCTTGATATACATGGTCGGGGCGACTGCTCCTCCTCGTCCGGGCCCTGCAAGGCGTCTGCACCGAGGCCGTCAGACGCCGGGGAGGCGCCAGTATGATGCATTTTCGCGGCAACTGCCAGATGCAGTTTTGCGCCGAAGCGGCGGCCGCCGCCGGTCAGGCGGTGACCTTCGCCTCCCTGGCCTCGCCCATGACCCTGCTCCGTTCGCCGGGCCGGGTGCCGGCCGCATTGGCCGCGGTGATCGCCGCGGCCGATGCCGGCGAATACCTCAACACCCGCGAACTGGCCGACCAATTCCTGCCGCCCCCGGCCGAGCCGCGGCCCGAGGCCCTCATCGTCAATCTCTTTCACGAAAACCGGCCGCTCTGGCTCCATGTCCGCGACCAGTACGTGTTTTATCTTGATCCGGCCGCCCGGCGGACTTCGCCGGTCCTGGCCGCCTGGCTGGACCGGGAATGCCGCTCCATCGCGGCCAACCCGGCCAGCTACCTGGACCGTTTGGCCGCCATGCTCCTGCGCTTCCGGGAAGCCCTGCCCGGGGTGCCGCTCATCGTCTGCGGCCGCATCGGGCACTATCCGGGACTGGGGCCGCAGCCGTATTCCTACCTGGAAGGCTGGGAGACGTGGTGGTGCGACGCCGGCCGGGCCTTCGCCGACTGGGTGGAGGGCCTGCCCGGCGCCTTCTTTCTGGACGCGGACCGGATCATGGCCGGCGTGGCCGCCCGATCGGGACAGCCGGTGGAGGCCCATTTCCCCTTTCTCCGGTTGACCGGCCCCGGGGAAGCGCACGTCCCGCCCATCCGCCGCGACCTGGAGCACGCCGGCAGCCTGTGGCCGGCCCTGGCCGCCAAAATCGCGCAAACCGTGGCCAGCGGCCGGGTATGTTACGCCCCCGACGAGGTCGTCCCCGACGCCTGGCACCGACCCTTCCGGCCCGAACATCTCGACCGGCCGGCCCTGCTCGAACTCCTGGCGTCCGGTTCCAACTATCTGGCCGCCCGGGCGGTGGGGCAGTTCTTTTTCCGACCGGCGGAGGATTTCACCGACCTTCTGGTGACGGCCGCCCCGAACATGCCGGTATGCCACAACCTTTTTCACATGATCCGGGCCTACGCAGCCCGAAAGCCCAATCCGGCCCTGCGCGCCTGGGTCCGCGTCCATCGCGCCAAGGTCACGGCCTTTTCGGCCAACGGCAACGCCTATCGACGCGCGTACCTGGACAAGCTCACCGACCTGGAACAGCGGCTCCTTGCCCTTGAGGATGTTTAAGGGTATGAAACGCCCCGTTTCAAAAAGATAAACGATTCGTCGTCGCGGACATGTTCCGTGTCACCATGGCTCGTCGTGCCGGCCGTCACTATTTTCAATCCCCCACAACTTCGGCATGTTGCCGTAATATCCCCAGACCCCGCCATATCCTGGCATGGATCGTGCTGCCCGTATGACCGCGTGGGGGATATCCGGCCGACCGGAACATCGTATCACTTTCTTAAACAGGGAGACGTCATGCGCCGCCTGGGATTCCTGCTCCTGGCCCTGGTCCTGCTCGGACCGAAAACAGCCTTTCCGGCCCCGAATTCGGGAAAACTTGCCGTCAAGGCGGCCGTCGTCACGGATTTCGGCAGCGGCCGCGTCCTGTACACCCAGGACCCGGACAGACGTATCGCCCCGGCCTCCGTCACCAAGGTCATGACCATGTATCTGGTCTTCGACGCCCTGGCGTCGGGCCGGGCCCATCTCGGCGACCAGATCAAAATCAGCTCCCGGGCCGACTCCACGGGTGGCTCTACCATGAACCTCCGCACCGGCGAGACCGTCACCCTTGACGAACTCCTGCGCGGCATGGCCGTGGCCTCGGGCAACGACGCCTGCATCGCCATTGCCGAACATTTCGGCGGCATCCCCCGCTTCGTGGACATGATGAACCGCAAGGCCCGGCAGCTCGGCATGACGCGGACCCATTTCGTCAATCCCAACGGCCTGCCGGCCAAAGGGCAGCTCACCACCGCCCGGGACCTGAACACGCTGGCCACGAGCTATCTGCACCACTACCCCAACGCCCTGCGCTATCACTCCACCATCAGCATCAACCACCGGGGGGCCGTGCACCACAATACCAACCACCTGCTCGGCGTGGTCGACGGGGTGGACGGCATCAAGACCGGATTCGTCTGTTCGAGCGGCTACAACATCATCGTCACGGCCAAACGCGGCGGTAGACGGATCATTGCCGTCATTCTCGGCGGGCGCACCAAACAAATCCGCAACCGCGAAGCCACCCGCATCCTGAACGCCGCCTATACCGGCTCGATCAGTTCCATGCTGGCCTCCAACGACCGCGCTCCGGAAGACGCGAGCATCCATACGCGGCGGCATCACGCCACCTCCGCCAAACACCGCATCAAGGCGAACAGGCACCACCACAAGAAAGTACATGTGGCCGCCGAATCCGGCCGCCGGCGCCACTCCACGTCGGTCAGCGCCAGCCGGGGAGCCTCGGCGAGCTTCGACACCGCTCCCGCAAGCGCCGCCTCCCGCCATACGGCCACGCATTCCGGCAAGAATCACCGCCGGCATACGAAGATCGCGCCGCGCGAGACCGCTCGCTAGCCACCCACACGTCCGAACGCCGCCGTGCCGCAGGCCGGCGCATCTCGTCTTGGGAAAAGAACCCCTAGACCAGGGGTGAGGAAACGGTCATGGGCGTCAGCGGTCCGCACACGCCCACCCGCCCGTCAGGCAACCGCGTCAGTTCACGGGTCTCGCCGTCCTGGGACACCACCATGGCCACCGCCCCGGGCACCTTGGCGCAAAACCGAGCCGCCGAACGGTGTCGCGTCCCGAAAGCGGAGAGCTGCACGGGGTCAAGCGTCAGCGGTTCCGACGATTCCGGGTCCAGGGCCACGCACGCCGGCAGGCTCTCGTCCTCCCGGGCACACAATTCCACCCGAAAGGCCAGCATCGACAAGGCCGCATCGAGCACCACCGCCCCGTCCACGCACGAGGCCCGGGCGGCCATGCGCGTGGCCGTCTCCCACTGTTCCGCATAGGTGACCTGATGGGCCTGGGCCAAGGCCAGATTCACCGCCACCCGCCCCAAATGCGGCCAGGACACGCCCACGCCCGGCGATAGCACGGCGCCGGCAGCCGTCAAATCCATGCCCGGCGGCAGAAAGACGAACATGCCGCCATGCCCGGCGGCCACGGCCAGGGAAAGCACCCGGGCCAGGGTGGCCTTGACCACGCCCGGCACCGACGCGGCATCCGGTGCGTCCCGGGACAGCAAGGCGGCGGCCTGGCGGCACAGAGGCAGAAAAATCGGGGAGAAGGCGTTGTCGTGGCTGCGGGTGAGCCGACCTTCCCGCAACTCCAGATAACGCACCGGGGCATCGCTGGAAAAAAGGGCCGTCCGGATGCGGGCCGGGCCGGCCACATGCAGGGAAAGCCCGGGGAACAGGGTTCCGCCGTGATAATCGAGCCGCCCCCGCAAGGCGGTAAAGCCCGAATACTCCACCCGGGCCGCCCCCTCCAACCGCAGGCCGTCCGGGCCTTCCTTGACCACGAAGGCGTACGGACGCGGCGGAATGCCGGGGCTCACCCGATGCAGCACGTCCATGGACAGCGCCAGCGGCGGGGAAAAGCGCATGTCGAGCAAGGGTTCCGCCGCGCCCCGGAGCGGGGCGAACAACTGAAACGACGGGTAGCGCCCTTCCTCCTGCTTGAGGCTGGTCCGAAAGGCCGTCTCGACCAGGCAGCGAAGCCCCTCATCGGACAGGACGGTCTGATTGGGGCACAACTCCGCCGCCAGCTCCGCAGGGCCGACCACGGGCGTACAGACGTGGGGCGATGGGGACGAATGGACCATGCCGCTCCTTAGGTCCCGGCCTGCGTGCCTGTCAACGGTCGGCGTCCTCGCCGCCTTCCAGCGGGACGGCCTGCTCACGCCACAGCCGCACGTCCTCGGCCAGACGGGTGGAACGCAACAGCAGCCGGGCCTTGCCGGCGGGCGTGCGCGTGAGCACCAGATCCACCGCGCCCAGCCGCCACAGACAGGAACGGCCCGTCGCCGTTTCCTGGCACAGCGGCGGCCCGAAACCGGCTTCCAAATCCCGATGCAACCGGCCGACCGCGTCCGCCTCCGCCAGATCGGCCGATACGGCAAACAAACGCTGGCCGTAAAAGGCGTAGATCGGATCGGTGAGGGCCACGCCGTGAAACGGTTCGGTCCGGCCCGGTCGGGTGAAATATGCCAATTTTCCGGCCAATTGCGCCGGCAGGGGAACATTCACCGGCGTCAGGCCGGCGCTGGGAGGATCGCCCAGGCGCATCCCGGCCAACCGGGAAGGCGCCGACGTGTCCGCGGCATGCGAACAGGCGGCCAGCCCCACGACGGCCAACACCAGTCCCAGGCGCAACGCAGCGAAAACCCCAGGCACGCGACCTCCTCGGCCCTCTGCCGACCCGTCTGCCGGCCAAGGGCGCTCGCCGGGCCTATACGCCCAAAATCGCCGCCGCGCACGCGAAGTTACTATCCGCATGTGCCAACGCACCATCCCAGGTTGACTACTAAAAAAACTTTTGCAGAAAAAAATACCCTACTGCAGAAAACTTGCGCACTATAAAATTGCATACTTACACAGCAACATCACTTTTTTTGCATTAAAAATAACTTTATTTACAATAAAAGCAACAAAAACAGCTCTCCTGTTGACCTCAGACACTGAGATGTTACGATCCGAAAATTCGAATCGTATCTCAAGCATTCTTACCACTAACCAAAGTCTCGCATGGAAAAAATCGTCGTTCAAAATCTCGTAAAGATTTTCGGTGACAAACCGGAAAAAGCCCTGCGCCTGCTCCGCCAGGGACAAGGGAAAAATGCCATCCTGGCGGAGACCGGCCAAGCCGTCGGCGTGGCCGATGTCTCCTTTTCCGTCACAGCCGGGGAGATCATGGTCATCATGGGGCTGTCCGGCAGCGGCAAATCCACCCTGGTGCGCTGCATCAACCGGCTCATCGAACCGACCAGCGGCCACATCCTGATCGACGGCACGGATATCACCACCCTGTCCCGGGAGGAACTCACCCGGCTGCGCCGAACCAAATTCGGCATGGTCTTCCAGGGATTCGCCCTGTTTCCCCACCGCAGCGTGGTGCAAAACGTGGAGTTCGGTCTGGACATCCAGGGCATCCCGCCCAAGGAACGCCGGGACCGGGCCATGGCCGCCCTGTCCCAGGTGGGGTTGACCGGTTGGGAGGAACGCCGTCCCGAGGCCCTGTCCGGCGGCATGCAGCAGCGGGTGGGCCTGGCCCGAGCCCTGGCCCTGGACCCGGACATCCTGCTCATGGACGAGGCCTTCTCGGCCCTGGACCCGCTGATCCGCCGCGACATGCAGGACGAATTGCTCTCCCTCCAGGACACGGTCAAGAAAACCATCCTTTTCATTACCCACGATCTCGACGAAGCGGTCAAGATCGGCGACCACATCGTGCTCATGAAAGACGGCGCCCTCATCCAGTCCGGCACGGCCGAAGACATTCTGACCAACCCGGCCTCCCGCTACGTGGAGCGCTTCGTAGAGGATGTGGACTTCACGAAAATCCTGACGGCCCGTTCGGTCATGCTACCGCCGAGTCCCACCGCCCTCATCCACCACGACGGCCCCCGTCTCGCCCTGCACAAGATGGCCGAGGAAGGCATCTCACGACTGTTCGTCCTCGGCCAGAGCCGGAGCCTGGAAGGCGTCGTCACGGCCGAGGACGCGGCCCGGGCCGCCGAGCACGGTGACCGCACGCTCCAGGGCATCATTCGACCGGCGGACAAGCGCGTGTCCGCCGAGACCTCCATTCAGGACATCGTGCCACTCCTGGGCTCCGACAAAGAGCCCGTGGCCGTCGTGGATGACAAGAACGGCCGGCTGCTCGGTATCATCGTCCAGGGTTCGCTGCTGGCCGGCCTGGCCGACAAAGGACGAACCAACAATGGATTTTGAACAATTTCGTATTCCCCTGGGCAGTTCCCTCGAAGCGCTCATCAACATCCTCTCGGACCATCTGGCCCCCCTGACCAAAGCCATTTCCGCCGTCCTGGAAACGGCTATCGACGCCATCGATTCGGGGCTGATGCACCTGCCGCCCTGGGCGCTCATCCTGGCCCTGGGCCTCGCGGCCTGGCGGCTGGGCTCCCGGCGCATCGGACTTTTCACCGTGCTCGGCCTGGGACTTATCTGGAACCTGGGGCTGTGGGACCCGACGATCGCCACCATCACCCTGGTGCTCTTTGCCACGGCCATCGCCACCTGCCTCGGCGTGCCGCTCGGCATTTTGGCCGCCATGCACAAGGGTTGGGCCCGGCTGATCATGCCGGTGCTCGATTTCATGCAGACCATGCCGGCCTTCGTCTATCTGATTCCGGCCATTCCCTTTTTCGGCCTGGGCCCGGTCTCGGCCATCTTCTCCACGGTCATCTTCGCCATGCCCCCCTCCATCCGCCTGACCTGCCTGGGCATCCGGCAGGTGCCCGCGCCCCTGATCGAAGCGGCCGACGCCTTCGGCGCCACGCGCTCCCAACGTCTGTTCAAGGTGGAACTGCCCCTGGCCATGCCCACCATCATGGCCGGCATCAACCAGACGATCATGCTGTCGCTGTCCATGGTGGTCATCGCGGCCATGATCGGGGCCAAGGGCCTCGGCGGCGAGGTCTGGAAGGCCATTCAGCGTCTGGAACCCGGCCTGGGATTCGAGGCCGGTCTCGGCGTGGTGATCGTGGCCGTCATTCTCGACCGCATCACCCAAAAGATCGGGGCCCGTTCGGTCTAAGGAGCCCCCTTCCCCACCCCTACCCAGGAGGCAACATGCCCGCATCCTTTTTGAAAAAGATCTGGCTGGCAGCGGCCGCCCTTGGCTTCCTGCTGCAGGCCGGACCGTCCGTCGCCGCCCAGAGGCCGGTCCGGATCGCCTATGTGGAATGGTCCTGCGCCACGGCCTCCACCAACCTGGTCAAGGCCGTCCTCGAAAAAAAGCTCCACAAGAAGGTCGAAATCCTGCCGGTCTCGGCAGCCGCCATGTGGCAGGCCGTGGCCACGGGCGACGTGGACGCCATGGTCACCGCCTGGTTGCCCGTCACCCACGGCGACTATTATGCCAAGGTCAAGGACAAGGTGGTCAATCTCGGCGTCATCGTCCGGGGGGCCAAGCTCGGCCTGGTGGTGCCGCAGTACGTCACCATCAATACCATCCCCGAGCTGGAAAAAAACAAGGCCAAGTTCAAGAAGAAGATCATCGGCATCGATCCCGGTGCCGGGCTGATGCGCAAAACCGAACAGGCCATCACGGCCTATCATCTCAAGGGATTCAACCTGATCGAGGGCTCCGACGCCACCATGACCGCCGCCCTGGCCGATGCCATCCGGCACAAGGAATGGATCGTGGTCACCGGCTGGACGCCCCACTGGATGTTCGGCCGCTGGCATCTCAAATATCTGGCCGACCCCAAGGGCGCGCTCGGCGGCGAAGAAACCATCAACGCCATCGTCCGCAAGGGGCTCGAAAAGGACCGACCGGAGGTCTATGCCTTCCTCAGCCGCTACAAGCTGCCCCTGGACACGCTGCAAGCCCTCATGGCCGCCAACAAGAAAAACGGCAAGCCCTTCAAAAACGCCAAGGCCTTCCTGGCCGATCCCTCCAACAAGGCGCTCATCGATTCCTGGTTCAAGTAGCGCCGGACGTTTCGCCCCGCTCGTCACAGGCCTCCTCCGGGAGGCCTGTTTTTTGGAGGCACACCAAGAGACTGCAAAACAATTCCCTCATCCCCAAAAGGAAAATAGAGAACCAGCGCAAAGCATGTCAGGATTCCAAAGGGCGCAGCCCTTTGGCCGCCGGAGGCATCTCCCACACCATATTACGCCGTAGTCTCTAGAAGGACAGGCGCTCCAAGATGACGTTGCTGACCAAAAAACCGTTTTTGGTCAGGCGCAAATGGCCGTCGCTGATGCGGATGAGCTCGTTTTGGCGCAGGGCCGTGATGAGCCCCTCGTTGTCCTTGAAGAAATCCCGGCCGGTTGCCTTGCGGTAAGCGGCCAGACGCAGCCCCTTGGCCGTGCGTAGCGCCAGCATGACCATTTCCCGAGCCTTTTCCGCCGGCGTCAGCGCCACCGCCCCCTGGCCGCAGGTGCCGGCCTTGACCTCGGCCGCCCAGGCCCGAATGTCGGACGGATTTTCATGCCGCCGGCCGGCCAGAGTGGAGACGGCGGCCGGGCCCAAACCCAAATAGTCCCGCCCTTCCCAATAACCCGAGTTATGCCGGCTCACATAGCCCATGCGGGCGAAATTGGAAATTTCGTACTGAAGGTAGCCCTGCGCCTCCAGATATTCCGCCCCGTGCACGTACATGCGGCCCTGTTCGCCCTCCTCCGGCAGTTCCAGGCGGCCGGCCGCCGCCTCCTCGGCCAGGGGCGTGCCGGGCTCCAAGGTCAGCCCGTAGCAGGACAGATGCTCGGGCCGCAGCCCGACCACCGTTTTGAGCTCCTCCAGCCACTGCGCCTCGCGCTGGCCAGGGAGCCCCCACATAAGGTCCAGGCCGATGTTGGCGAAGCCCACCCGCCGGGCCAGGGCGTAGGCGGCCAGGGCCTGACCGGCGTCGTGCGGCCGGCCGAGCAGACGCAAATCCTCGTCCGACAGGCTTTGCACGCCAAGGCTCAGCCGGTTGACGCCGTAGCGCAGCAATGACGCCAAAAAACCCTCGTCCAAGGCGGAATCGGGATTGGCCTCGAAGGTCCATTCCAGGGACGGGTCCAACTCGAAATACCGCTTGATGGCCGGAACGATCTTGGCCAGCGCCCAGGGCGGCAGCAGACTGGGCGTGCCGCCGCCGAAATAAACCGTCTCCAGATGCGGCCGGCCGAGGACCCGGCTCCAATACCCCATCTCCACAGGCAACGCGGCCACGTAGACGGCCAGGTCGTCCATGTCGAGCGGCTTGGAGTAGAAGGCGCAATACCGGCACTTGCTCCGGCAAAACGGCACGTGGATATAAAGCTGCATGGGCGGAAAACGCCTCCGGCGGCCAGGGAGGGGCGTTGCCCCTCCCTGGACCTACCCCACCGGGGGAAAGATTCCCCCGGACCCCTCAAAAATTATCGTCGACCCATCAAGCGCAACGCCGCACCTGTCAAGGGGGTCTGGGGGGAATTATTCCCCCCGGCAGGGTCCGGGGCGGCGCCCCGGTCTTCCCTACTTCCCGTCGAGTTCGCCCAGGTGGCGCAGGGCCTCGTAGAGGACGACGGAGGCGGCGTTGGCCAGGTTGAGGCTGCGCACGTGGCCCCAGATGGGGATGCGCAGGCGGTCGGGCGTGGCATCGAGGAACGGCACGGGCAGCCCCCGGCTTTCGGTGCCGAACACCAGGGCATCCGCGTCGGAATAGTCGAAGGTGTGGTAGGGAACGGCGACGTGTCCCCGGTTGCCGGTGGTGGCGGCCACGATGCGGCGGTCGGCGTGGACCCGCCGGTAGGCCTCGAAGTCGTCCCAGACCGAGAGGGTCACATAGGGCCAATAGTCCAGGCCGGCCCGCTTGAGATACCTGTCCTCCAGGCTGAACCCCAGGGGCTTGATGAGATGAAGCGGCGTGCAGGTGGCAGCGCACAGCCGGGCGATGCTGCCGGTATTCTGGGGGATTTCCGGCTCGTACAAAACGATTTCGATCACGCCTTATCCCCGGCCCCGGCCGTCTCCTTGGTATACGGAACATCCTTGCGGTAGACGGTGCCCTGGCAGGCGGCCACGGCCACGCCCGACTCGTTGGAGATGGTGATGGCGTAGGTGGCCATCTTGCTGGCGCAGGAAATTTCCCGGGCCTCGGCGTAGAGGGTGGAGCCGGTGCCGGGCCGGACATAGGTAATGGTCGAGGTGACGGCCAGGGCCAGCCGGCCGTAGGAATTGGAGGCAACGGCCAAGGCCAGGTCGGCCAGGGTAAAGACGGCCCCGCCATGGGCGATGCCGGCCCCGTTTTTCAGGTCGTCGGTCAGGTCCATGGCCGTCTTGGCGTAGCCGGGAGCCGCTTCGATGATACGGATGCCCAGCAGCTTGGCGAAGGCGTCACGTTCCAAAAACCACTGCATGTCCATGACAATTCCTTTGAAAAAAGCCTGTCAACGTGAAAGTGGGGGATGGAACCCCAGGGAAGCCGGTTTGTCAAGCCGGAGGATTGTGGCTATAAGCGGACTGCTTTCCTTTCTTCCCGGAGGGACTGCCATGACACGAAAAACCGTACTGCTTGTCCTGGCGTGCCTGGGACTGGCCTGTTTCGGGCCGGTCACCACGGGACGGACCGCGCCGCCGGGGCCGACCGAACGCAAACAGTCCATCGCCACCTCGCGGAGCACCATCGAGGCGTATGGGAAAATGCTGCGCGACTATGACGAGGAGATGCGCAAGACCGTGGCCAACGATCCGGCCGCGACCCGCCGCCGTGAGGAAATCCGCATCCTCAAGCGGTACTACACGCAGGAAATCGAGGCCCTCAAGGCCAAGATCATCGATGATTACAAAAAGATTCAGGAGTATCGGGCCAGTGGCGACAGGGAATAACGCCGCCACGGCGCCCAAAACAAAAACGCCCCGCTTCCGCGAGGCGTTTTATTCTGGTTGGGTGGTGGGCGATCGGGGATTTGAACCCCGGACTTCCACCGTGTGAAGATGGCACTCTAACCGCTGAGTTAATCGCCCGCCGAAACTGATAAGGGGATCGCCCCACTGTGGCAAGCTTTTTTTGACGGTTCGGCGACTTTTTCCGAAAGGGAGCGCGAGGCTCCAAAAATTAACATACTTTTATCATTGGAGAAGTAAAAGATATGCAGCTTTTTGTCACCGGCGGATGCGGCTTTATCGGCTCCAACTTCATCCGCGACATGCTCGCCCGCCATGACGAGTTCACCATCGTCAACCTGGACAAGCTCACCTATGCTGGCAACCGCCAGAGCCTCGCCGACGTCGAGGCCGCTTATGGCGGCAAACGCTACTTCTTCGTTCGGGGCGACATCGCCAACAGCGAGCTGGTCCTGCACCTGTTCGAGGAGCACGCGATTGCGGCCGTGGTCAATTTCGCCGCCGAATCCCACGTGGACCGCTCCATTGCCGACGCCTCGCCGTTCGTGGCCACCAACGTGGCCGGCACCCAGCGCCTGCTGGACGCGGCCCGGCACTTCGGCGTCAAGCGCTTCGTGCACATCTCCACGGACGAGGTCTACGGCACCCTGGGCGCGACCGGAAAGTTCACCGAGGACACGCCCCTCGCCCCGAACAGCCCCTACTCGGCCAGCAAGGCCGGCGCGGACATGCTGGTGCGGGCCGCCCACGAGACCTACGGCATGGACACGGTCATCACCCGCTGCTCCAACAACTACGGTCCCTACCAGTTCCCGGAAAAGCTCATTCCCCTCATGTTCTCCCGGGCCATGGCCGACGAGCCCCTGCCCGTCTACGGGGACGGCAAAAACGTCCGAGACTGGATCTATGTCCTGGACCACTGCCGGGGCGTGGAATTGGCCCTGCTGCACGGCCGCGCCGGCGAGGTCTACAATTTCGGCGGCAACGCGGAAAAGCCCAACCTCGAGGTGGTCAAAACCATCCTGGCCGCCCTCGGCAAGCCGGAAAGCCTGATCCGCTTCGTGACCGACCGCCCCGGCCACGACCGGCGCTACGCCATGGACTTCTCCAAGTCGTCCCGAGAACTGGGCTTTGCACCCGAATACGATTTCACCCGGGGCATCGCGGCAACCGTGGACTGGTACCGCAGCCACGGCGCCTGGCTGGAGAGCGTCAAAAGCGGCGCCTACCGCCAGTTCATGGACCGCTGGTACGAGGCGCGGGCATGAGCGACGAAACACGACGCGCCATCGTTCTCGGCGGCATAAACGGCCTGCTCGGCCGGCCCCTGACCGCAGCCCTGGAACGAGCCGGATTTTCGGTCTGGCCCGCCGGCCGCAGCGCCTTCGATCCCTGCGACCCGGCGGCCGTGGACAAGGCCATCACGACCTTCCGGCCCAGCCACCTCTTCAATACCGTGGCCTACACGGCCGTGGACAAGGCCGAAGACGAGCCGGACGCGGCCTACCGCCTCAACCGCGACCTGCCGGCCCTGCTCGCCAAGGCCTGTCACCGGGCCGGGGTCCGCCTCGTCCACTACAGCACGGATTTCGTCTTCGACGGCGCCAAGAACGCGCCCTACCGCGAGGATGACGCCACACATCCGGAATCGGTCTACGGCGCCAGCAAACTGGCCGGCGAGGAGGCCATCCTGGAAGCGGGACTGTCCGACAGCCAGATCCTGCGCACGGCCTGGCTGTTCGGCCCGGGCAAGAAGAACTTCGTGACGACCATCCTGGGCCTGGCCAAGGGCCGGCCGGAGATCACGGTAGTGGCGGACCAGATCGGTTCGCCGACCTTCACCCTCGACCTGGCCGCCTGGTCGGCGGCCGTGGCCGTCACCCCGGCCAACGGCATCATCCACGCCGTCGGCGGCGGCCAGGCCAGCTGGTGCGAACTGGCGGAAGCCGCCGTAATCGCGGCCAACCTGCCCTGCCGGGTCCGTCCCATCCCCTCGGGGGCCTATCCGCAAAAGGCCAAACGGCCGAGCTACTCGGTGCTCGACACGGGGAAGCTCGCCCGGGCCATCGGCCGTACGCCGCGCCCCTGGCGGGAAGCGGTGCGGGACTATGTGACGGGATTGGCGGCGGCGAGGCACTGATCCGTACGGAGCAGGGGCAAGGTGAAGCAAAAGGCCGCCCCCTGCTCCGCCCTGTTTTCCACCCAGATCCGGCCGCCATGGGCGGTCACGATGCCCTCGGCAATGGCCAGACCGAGACCGAGGCTCTTTTCGCCGGCCGTGGGCCGGGCCGAAAGCCGTTCGAAGGGCTTGAACAGCCGGGAGCGTTCCTCGGGTCGGATGCCCGGGCCCTGGTCCTCGATCCGCACGGCCACGCCCTCGCCGGTCCGTTCGAGGACCAGGCGCACGAGCGATTGCGGCGGTGAAAATTTGAGGGCGTTCGACAGCAAGTTATCCAGCAACCGGGCCAACAAGTCCGGATCGAAGCGCATGGGCGGCAGCTCGTCCAGATCGGTCTCCACCCGGATGCCCTTGCCGGCGGCCGTGGCCGCGGCCAAACGGACCCGCTCCATGACCAGGGCGTTCACGTTGCCCAAAATGGGCCGCGGCTCCAACTGGCCGGCTTCCAGGCGCGTCAGATCCTGCATGTTCCCGGCCAGGGTGCACAGCCGGCGGCCGGCCTGGCTGATGACGGCCACCATCTCCCGAACCTCGTCCCCCACCGGCCCGCAGGTGCCGTCGAGGATCAGGTTGGCCGCGCCGACAATGCCGCCGGCCGGATTCTTCAGATCATGGGCCAGCATGGCGAGAAACATCCGGCGCAACCGCTCCAGGCGCTGGATTTCCAGCATCCGCTCCACGGCTTCCACCCCGTGCAGCACCCGGCAATAGAGCTCCTCCCGGGCAAAAGGCTTGTGCAGATAATCGTCGCCGCCATTTTTCAGGAATTCCGTGGAAACGGACCGGGGGACCTTGCCGGAGATGCCGATCAGGCACATTTCCCGTTGGCGGAAGCGATGGCGGATGGTCCGGGTCAGCTCCACGCCGTTTTGCCCCGGCATGTCGTAATCGATGATGACGGCGGCGATGTCCGGACAGCGTTCCAGGATGCGCAGGGCCATGTCCGCGCCCCAGGCCGTGTGCACCCGGAACTGGTAGCGCCGCAATTGCCGCCGCACCAGCAGCCGCATGAAGGCGGAATCCTCGACGACCAGCACCCGGGCCAGCCGGTTTTTCTGCAGCCGGGTCACGAAGCGGACCAACCGGTGCGGGTCCTCGGCGCCGGCCACCACGAAATCAACGGCGTCCAGGGCCTCGGCCCGCTCCCGATGGTGGACGCTGTAGCGGTCGGCCACGGCCAACCAGGGCACGCCCCGCTTGCCGGCCAAGTCGGCCAGGGCCGCCACGTCGGCTTCGGGCAGCTCGAGGTCCACCACCAGCAACAGACATTTCCGGGGCAGGGGATTGGTCAGGGAAAGCGCGGCCTGCGCCGCATTCGTGACGACGCCGACGGCACATGGCAAGCCGTCAGCGGTAGCAAGCGCCGCAGCCAAGGCGGCATTTTCCGAGGCGAGCACAAGTTGGGGTTCAGCCATGGAGGGCGCCATTCCTCTTGGGAAACTGGTCGTACCCTAGCAAAGCCACGGAGCCAGATCAACGGATTGCGGCCGCAGTCCCGATCAAACCGGTTCGGCCGGCGGAGGCGAAGCCGCCCCTCCCACCTTCGGTCCCGTAACCGCGGCAGCGCATTACGGAACCTCCGGCAGACGCCGACCGACCGGCGATTGCGCCAACTAGATTTCCCGATTGGCGTCGCGGGCGCGGATCTCGGCCCGCTTGATCTTGCCGCCGATAGTCTTGGGCAGCTCGTCCACGAACTCGATGACGCGGGGATACTTGTAGGGCGCGGTTTCCTTTTTGACGTGGTCCTGGAGCTCCTTGATCAGGGCATCGGACGGTTCGTAGTCCGAATCCAGGACAATGGTCGCCTTGACGGCCTGACCGCGCACGGGATCGGGCACGCCGGTCACCGCCGCCTCGACCACGGCCGGATGCAGGATCAGCGCGCTTTCCACCTCGAACGGTCCGATGCGGTAGCCGCTGGACTTGATGAGGTCGTCGGTGCGGCCGAGGAACCAGAAGTAGCCGTCCTCGTCCATCCAGGCCTTGTCGCCGGTGTGGTAATACCCGTCATGGACGACGCCGGCGGTTTTCTCCGGCTCCAGGAGATAGCCCACGAACAGGCCAACGTTCTTGCCCTTTTCCAGGCGAACGCAAATTTCGCCCTCGACGCCGGGAGGTGAGGGCTGTCCCTTCTCGTCCAGGATGACCACGTTCCAGCCCGGAGCCGGCCGGCCGATGGAACCGGGTTTGGGCGTCATGCAGGGGAAGGTGCCGATCTGCAGGCAGGTTTCGGTCTGACCGTAGCCCTCGTGGATCTCCAGACCGGTCCGTTCCTTCCAGATCCGGAACACGCCCTCGTTTAACAGCTCGCCGGCCGTGGTGCAGTAGCGCAGGGACGACAGGTCGTATTGCGAGAGGTCCTCGCGGATGAGGAAACGATAGACCGTGGGCGGGGCGCAGAAGCTGGTCACCTTGTGCTTGGTCATGACCTCGAGCAGTTCCGCCGGATGGAACTTGCCCCGGAAATCCCAGACGAAAATGATGGCCCCGGCCATCCACTGGCCATAGAACTTGCCCCAGACGGCCTTGCCCCAGCCGGTATCGGCCACGGTCAGATGAATGTCGCCCGGCTCCAGGTTGTGCCAGTAGACGCCGGTGGTCATATGCCCCAGGGAATAGCTGTGGTCGTGCTCCACCATCTTGGGCATGCCGGTGGTGCCGGAGGAAAAGAAGATGAGCAGCGGGTCCTTGCCACCGGCGGCGTCCGGCGTCCGGGGAAAGACGTCGGAAGCGGCGGCCCGAATCTCTTCGTAATCGAGCCAGCCATCCGGTTTGGGCGATTCCCCGACGTGGACCAGGATTTTGAGGCTCGGGCAGGTGGGTCTGGCCGCTTCGACCCGGGCCACCACCGAATCCTCGGCCACCATGCCCTTGATGCCGGCGTAATTGACGCGGAAATCGATGTCGTGGGGCGTCAGCAGGTTGGGCGACGGGATGGGTACCGCCCCGAGCTTGTGCAGGGCGAGCATGGTCACCCACCACTCCACGCGGCGGTAGAGAATGACCATGACCCGGTCGCCCTTGGCCAGGCCGGCCGTTTTGAAGGCGTTGGCCAAGCGGGCCGATTCCCGGCTGAACCAGGCCAGATCGAAGTCCCGGCGATGGCCGGTGGCGTCGATATGGATCATGGCCGGACGGGTCGGGTCCACGGCCGCCTCGGTGTCCAGAAAGTCGAAAGCGAAATTGTAGTGTTCCGGGACGGAGACGCTCACCGTCTCCTGCAGTTCACGATAGGACTGCGGTCGCAATTTGGCGACAGGCATGATGCGGACTCCATGGGGCAAGGCTGGTTGCCGTTATTTTAGATGATCACGTCCAGGAATTCGGCCTCCATCCCGTCGAGTCCGCGCATGGCGTGAGGCGTCCGGGACGAAAAATACAGGCAGTCATGCGGCTTCAGGGCAACGACCTCGTCCCCCAACCGCACTTCCAGATGGCCGCGCAGCATGTAGATGAATTCCTCACCGATATGACGGTTGAAATCCAACGCCGTTTCGGCCTTGGGCGGTACGGTGACCAGGAAGGGTTCCATCGCCGGATTATGGAAGCGATAGGCCAACGACTGATACTTGTAGGCCTTGCGGCGGTCGACGGAGAGGCCCTGGCCGGAACGCACCAGGGAATAGGCCTGCAGGTGGGCCTCGTCGCCGGTCAGTAACGCGGTCAGATCCACTCCGCAAGCCTTGGCCACCTTGTAGAGGAAGCTTACCGGAATTTCCCGGGTACCGGATTCAAATTCCAGGACCTCGTCCGGCGAAACGCCGGTAAGTTCGGCCAGGGCCTCGGGAGTAAAGCCTGTGACCTCGCGAATACCGCGAAGGCGCATGGCGATTTCCCGTACCGGTCCGATTTCTGCGTTCATAATGGTCCCTCCTCTTGAGGTTTGGGCAAGCGTGCGCAAAACGAAAGGCTTTCTTTTCGTACGCGAGCATTGTTGTCAATCGTTTCGCATTTTCCCCGAAAAAACGTCTGGAATTCCATTGGGCCTTGCATTAAGGGAAATTTTCCACCGGGACGTATCGTCCCCTGTATCAGAATACCGTATGTTATTGAGGAAACGCATGAGTCGTAAAAAACTTGGCGAACGTATTCGCAGTTATCGGGAGCGACAGGAACTGAGCCTGGCGGATTTGTCCCGCCGCACGGGGCTCTCCGTGGACTTCCTGACGGGGCTCGAGGAAGAGGACGTCACACCATCGATCTGGCCGCTCCTCAAGGTCGCCATGGCCCTGGGCCAGCGCCTCGGTACATTCATGGACGACGATGTGGAGGGCGACGTCTGCATCAGCCGCCACAGCGAACGTGGACAGGACGACACCGTACTGCGTAGCGGCCGGGGCAAGCGTCCGTCCTTTTGCTACCACAGTCTGGGCGCGACCAAGACCGACCGGCACATGGAGCCGTTTTTCATCGAGATTCATCCCGACGAGGATGCGGCCACCGAAAAGACACTGTCCTCCCACGAGGGAGAAGAGTTCATCGTGGTGGTCTCGGGCGAGCTCGAAGTGCTGCTCGGCCCCGAGCGTCACGTTCTCGCCCCCGGGGACTCCATCTACTACAATTCCGTGGTGCCGCATTATGTCGGCTGCGGCAACGCTCCCCAGGCTTCGATCTACGCCGTGTTGTATTTTCCGGAGTAAAAGGAGGGAGCCGCCATGTCTTTCGTGCCACCGCCTTTGGCGCAGCCACCCCTGTTCGATGATACCCTGGGGCAGTTGCTCCATAAAACGGCCCAAAAATATCCGGACCAGGACGCCGTCGTCTATGTGGACCGCGACTACCGGCTGACCTGGCGCCAGTTCGACGAAATGACCGATGAATTGGCCAAGGGACTCATGGCCCTCGGCATCCAAAAGGGCGAAAAGGTCGCGGTCTGGGCCACCAATGTCCCCTTCTGGGTGGGCCTGATGTTCGCCACGGCCAAGATGGGCGCCATCCTGCTCACGGTCAACACGGCCTACAAGCGCAACGAGCTCAAGTACCTGATGACCAACTCCGAAGCGGAAAACATCTTCATCATCAACGGATTCCGCGATTCGGACTACCTCGAAATTCTCTACGACCTGGCGCCGGAGCTGCGCACCATGGAGCGCGGCGCCATCACCAGCCGGACGTTCCCCCATTTGAAGCGCGTCTGTTTCCTGGGCGTGGAAAAACACCGGGGCATGTACTCCATCCCCGAGATCATGGGCCTGGCCCGCACCGTCTCGGACGAAGCGTTGCAGGCCCGGCAGGCCACCTTCACCTGCCACGACGTGGTCAACATGCAGTACACCTCGGGCACCACCGGCTTTCCCAAGGGCGTCATGCTGAGCCACCACAACATCCTGAACAACGGCTACTCCATCGGCCAGCGCCAGCGCTTTTCCGGCAAGGACAAGCTGTGCATCCAGGTGCCGCTGTTCCATTGCTTCGGCTGCGTGCTGGCGGTCATGGCCTGCGTCAACCACGGCACCACCATGGTCTTCACCGAGGTCTTCAATCCCATTGCCAGCATGGTGTCCATCGAACACGAGAAATGCACGGCCATCTACGGCGTGCCCACCATGTTCATCGCCATCCTGGAACATCCGCTCTTTTCCAAATTCGATTTCTCGTCCCTGCGCACGGGCATCATGGCCGGCTCGGTCTGCCCCACCCAGACCATGCGGCAGGTCACCGAAAAAATGTACATGAAGGAAATCACCAGCGTGTACGGCCTGACGGAAAGCTCGCCCGGCATGACCCAGACCGACGTGGCCGATCCGCTCCACTACCGGGTGACCGGGGTGGGCCGGGCCTTCCCCCACGTCGAGGTCAAGGTGGCCGATCCCGAAACGGGCGAGGAAGTCTCCCGCGGCACCGTGGGCGAAATGTGCTGCCGGGGCTACAACGCCATGAAGGGCTACTACAAAAATCCCCAGGCCACGGCCGAATGCATCGATAGGGACGGCTGGGTCCACTCCGGCGACCTCGGCGTCATGGACGAAAACGGCTACGTGACCATCACCGGCCGCATCAAGGACATGATCATCCGGGGCGGCGAAAACATCTATCCCCGCGAGATCGAGGAGTTCCTCTACACCATGCCCGGCATTGCCGACGTCCAGGTGGCGGGCGTCCCCAGCCGCAAATACGGCGAGGAAGTCGGTGCCTTCATCATCCTCAAGCCGGGCGTCACCATGGAGACCGAGGACGTACGCGACTTCTGCCGGGGGCAAATCGCCTGGCACAAGATTCCCAAGTACGTGGCCTTCGTGAAGGAATTTCCCCTGACCACCAGCGGCAAGGTGCAAAAGTTCAAGCTCCGCGAACTGGCCGCCAAGCTCTTTCCCGAAGCGATGCGGTAAAGGGGAAGATGCCTCCGGCGGCCGGGGGAATCCTTCCCCCGGACCCCTTAACGATTTTCACAAGGCCTCGATCTCACCGGCGGGAAACGGCACAACCGTAAAGAGCCCCAGGACAGGGGACCGGGGGGAAGGATCCCCCCCGGAGGGTCCAGGACAGCGCCCGAGGAATGACGGCCAAAGGAGACCATCCATGTCCAAGCGCATTCTTCTCTGGCTGCTGTCCGGCTGCCTGCTGGGCGTTCTTCTGGCCGGCACCGCCCGGGCCGGCGGCTCACAATGCGTTTTCGACGCCCTGTGGACGCCCGACGAACTGGCGAACGTGGCCGCCGAAAAGGCCTCCGGCCGGCGCCATGAGCCGGACCGGACGCCCCCGGCCGTCACCGCCGCGCCGGTCCTGCCGCCCCTGCCCGACCGTCTGACCGGCTCCATCCGCCGCGTGGATACGGGCGGGAAAAAGATCGTGGCCCTCACCTTCGACCTGTGCGAACTGGCCGACCAGACGGCCGGCTACGACGGCCAGGTCGTGGACGCCCTGCGCGCCGCCAAGGCCAAGGCCACCTTTTTCGCCGGCGGCAAGTGGATGCGCTCCCATCCCAAACGGGCCATGCAGCTACTGACCGATCCCCTGTTCGAAATCGGCAGCCACGCCTGGACCCATGGCAATTTCGGCCAGCTGTCTCCGACGGCCATGCGCCGGGAAATACTCTGGACCCAGGCCCAATACGCCCTCCTCCGGACCGAGGCGGCCGCCCTGGCCCGAAAACGCAGCGTCCCCGAGACGGCCATCGCCGCCATCCCGGCCGCGCCGGTCCTGTTCCGCTTTCCCTACGGCCGGTGCCGCCCCGAAGCCTTGGCCATGCTGGCCGAAAACGGCCTGGCCGCCATCCAATGGGATCTGACCACCCAGGACCCGGACCCGAAGACCACGGCCGAGGCCATCGTCAAAATCGTCCTGGAGCACGTGCGTCCCGGCGACATCATCATCGGCCATGCCAACGGCAACGGCCACGGCACCGGCCAGGCCCTGCCCCAACTCATCGCCAAGCTCCGGGAACGCGGCTACGCCCTGGTCACGGTCAGCGAACTGCTGGCGGCCGGGCGGCCCGTGGCCGCCTCCCAATGCTACGACGCCCATCCCGGCGACACGGTCCAGTACGACCGTATCTTCGGCGACGGCACGGTGCACCCGCGAAAGCGCTAGGGAACGACGAAGGCATCGTTGCCTTCCCAGGGCGCTGCCCTGGACCCGCTGGGGGGAATCATTCCCCCCAGACTCCCTGGCTCTCGGGCATCGTGCTGCCGCATCATTCAGCCTCCAGCACGGGGACCATGGAAAGACCCCTCCGGAGGCATCTTCGTATTCCCAGGACAGTGCCCTAACGGACGCCCCGTTCGAGGAAGAAGGGGGCGTATTTTTTATCGGTACCCTTGATGTGGCCCACCAGCCAGTTCTTGAGGAAATCCATGACTTCGGTGGTCAACGCCGCCTTGTTGGCCCGAAATTCCTCGCCGAAGGTCATGACCTTCCGCACGAAGTCGTCATGTTCCTTCCTGTGGTTCAGGTAGCCGGGATACTTGTACTTCTCCATGAGGGATTCCTCATAGCCGAAGTGCTCCACGGCATAATCCTCCAGGCCTTTCACGATATGTTCCACCTGCCCCTTGCCTTGGCCCGTGCGCATGGCCTCGTGCAACGCGCAGATCATCTCCACCAGCCGCTTGTGCTGGTCGTCGATGCTCTTGATGCCAAGCTCCAAGGAATCGTTCCAGACCAGAATGCCGCTCTCCATGGCACAGGCAGGCCCGGCCCCGGCGGCTGCCGTCTTTTTCGCCGGCGCGGGCAGGGACTTTTTCCGGTTCGCGGCCGGAGCCGCCGGCAGGGCCGCGCGCTTGGGCGGGGCCAGACGCCGGACCGGCGCGGCGGTGGCCGGACGGACGGACGTATCGCCGGTCATCCGCCGGATGACATCGTCCAGCTCGCCGGCCAGTTCGGCCAGCGCCGACAGGGCTTCGGTGGCCGCGCCCATGCCGTCGGCGGTTTCACCGGCGATAGCGTTGACCTCCTCCACGGCCCGATTGATCTCCTCGGAGGTGGCGGATTGCTCTTCCGAGGCCGTGGCGATGGATTCCACCTGGGAAGCGGTGCGTTCCACGATGCCCACGATCTCGTCCATGAACCGCCCCGACGCGGTCGCCGCCTGGGTGCTTTCCTCGATACCCGAAGCGGCGGATTCCACGGCGGCGATATTTTCCCGGGCCTGGGTCTGGATGGAGCCCACGGCCTCGCCCACTTCCTTGGTGGCGGCCATGGTCTTTTCCGCGAGCTTGCGGACCTCGTCGGCCACCACGGCGAATCCCCGTCCCGCATCGCCGGCCCTGGCCGCCTCGATGGCGGCGTTTAAGGCCAAAAGGTTGGTCTGATCGGCAATGTCGGAAATGACGCTCAGGATGTGGCCGATGCTGTCGGCCTGCTGGCCCAGGCGGGTCATGGACTCCCGAAGCTCCAGGATACGCTGGCGGATGGCCTCGATGGAGGCCACGGCCGAACGCACGCCTTCGGCCCCGGTCATGGCCTTGCCCTTGGCCTCATCGGCGCTGGTCGCCGCACTGGCGGCGTTTTTCGCCACTTCAAGCACGGTGGAGTTCATCTCTTCCATGGAGGTGGCCGTCTCCGTCATGCGGTCGCGCTGCTGCGCGGAGCCCCTGGCAACCTGCTTCGTCTGCTCAAGAAGCTGCGCGGATTCGCCCATGACGCTTTCGGAAACGGCCTGAGCCTTGGCGGCGGCCGCGTGCATGCGGGAAAGCAGGTCCGCGGTCTTGGCCTCCTCTTCCTTGGCGAGCTCCAACGCACGGGAGGCTTCGGCGGCATTCGCCTCGGCCTGGGCGCCCTTGTCCCGGGCCTCGGCCATGATCGACTCCAACGCACTGACCATTTGGGCCAGATCATCGCGCAACTGGGCCAGTTCCGGCGGATAGTCGCCGCTGGCCGCAGCCTTCAGGTTGCCCCCGGCCACGGCGGCAGCATAGGCACGAAGCCGGGAAAGCGGCTGGTTGATGTTCCGGCGCAGCAAAAAGAGCATGGCCAGGAAAACCAGGATACTGGCGATCAGTCCGCAGGCCTGGAGGGTCAGCAGCGTGCCGACGCTGGACTCGGTTTCCTGCTGCAATTGACCAACGGCCTTGTCCTGGGCGGTCACCACGGCCTCGGAAGTGGTCAGCAGCCGGCTGGCCGCGGCGCCATCGCCCTTCCCCAGCACCGCGTCCACATCCGTCTCGAAGGGACCGGCCAAACGGGTACTCTCGACCAGCAGGGCGGCCGTCTCGCGGCTGGGAACCGGGACATGAATGGCCCGGCCCTCATGATATTCGCCACCCTTGGTCAAAAGGCTCTGGACAGTCTTGAACTGGCCCAGGCGCTGCCGGATGGCATCAGCCATGGAATCGGCGGACTGCCCCTCCCGGACCAAATGGGCGTAGACCAGGGCCTCCTTGGCGATCTTTTGCACCTGCATACGCTGCCGGGCAGCCAGATTGATGACCATTCCATCGTCCCTCTGGCCCGAGGTGACGGTCCAGGTGGCGACGGACATCAGGCAAATCAACAGGAACATGATGCCGAGAGAGCACAGAATCTGTGCGCGAATGCTCATAAAGCGACTCCTTGGGGCCGGGCCGAATACGCAGGCCGAGCGGCTCAACGGTATTTTCCGGTTCCAGCACGACAGGGGCGTCCACGTCAATGCACATTATTGCAATCAAAAAGCGACATTCCCGTGGAGAGGAGCTGCTCAATCGCGGCATCGTCGAGGGACAGGCGCTGGCGGAGCCGGACGATCTCCTCGCCCGGATCAAACAGCGGATAATCGCTGCCGAACAGAATACGCTCCCGAGGATGGCCCTCGAAAATACGCCGCAGCGTTGCGTCATCAATAAACGGAAGCGTGCTCGAGGTGTCGATGTAGACGTTTTTGCCCACGAGTTGCTCCACCACGAACTCCCACTGATAAAGCCCCCCCATGTGGGCGGCGATGACGGTCAGACCGGGAAAATCCCGAAGGATGGCCGCCACCTTGTCCGGGCTGGAATTGTTCAGCTCGGGCGGGAGCCTGTCCCCCACATGCAGCATCAGGACAAACCGGCCGGACATGGCTTCGTAGATGGGCCCGAGCTTGGGGTCGTCCAGGCGGAAGCCCTGGAAATCGGCGTGAAACTTGATGCCCTTGATGCCGGCCTGCTCCAACCGGTCAAGCTCCTGTTCGAAGTCCGCATAATCCCGGTGCAGGGTGCCGAAGGCCACCACTTCCCCAGGATTTTCCCGCTGAATGCGGATGGCCCAATTGTTGGCCGGGATCACCTGGGCCGGCGAGGTGGCCGCGTTGTGCACCACCACTTTGTCGAGCCCGGCCCGTTTGGCCCGGGCCAAAAGATCGTCGAGCCGGGCGGTGCCCACGGCGGGAATGCCGTAGTGGTCCTCAAGTTGGGCCACAACCTTGTCTGCAATTTTGGGATGATACGCGTGCGTATGAATGTCAATGAACATAATGCGCCAATAGCTACAGGTTACAGGGAAAAAAGGGCGCGCAACCAGTCTGGAACGGCAATGGGACGGCCTTCCGTGGACGTGCAGGCATGGAGGGTCTCACCGGCGGCCAGGAGCACCGAGTCGTCCGGCGGTCCGAAGACCTGATAGACGAAATCGACCGAGGCCCGGCCCCACGAGGCGATGCCCACCCGAACGGCCACAGCCTGGTCGAAATGAGCGGGCCGCAGATAGCGGATGGCCAGATCCCGCACGGGCAGCCAGACGCCGCGCGCCTCCACCGCCTCGTAGCTCATGCCCCGCTCCCGAATAAAAAGGCTGCGCGCCCGCTCGAACCAATGCGGATAGTGCCCGTAATAAACGTAGCCCATGCGGTCGGTCTCGCCGTAGGACACGTGAAAACGCAGCCAGGCGTCCTGGCTGGGGAAGTCCCCGGGTTTCAGGATGAGCGGCATGGCGCTCCCTTCCCGATCCAGTCGAGGGCCCGGGGCAGCAGGACATGCCCGGCCCCGATCAGGCAGCCGGACCGGGCCGCCTCGGCCTCGCTCATGGCCGTCGCCCCCGAAGGGGAAAGCCCCGGCCGCCAATAGACGAACGGCACCGGATCGCTGGAGTGGGTCCGCAAGGCAAGAGGCGTCGGATGGTCACAGGCCACGAGAAAGGCCGCCCGGTCGCCCAGGGCATCGCGCATGGGCGCGACCACCCGGGCGTCGAACCGACGGATGGCCTCGACCTTGCCGACCGCGTCACCGCCGTGACCGCACTCGTCCGGTGCTTCCACGTGCAGGTACACAAAATCGCCCTTGGCAAGGAAATCCAAAGCTGCCGCCACCTTGCCCTCGTAATTGGTATCGAGGAGTCCGGTGGCTCCGGGCACGTCGCAAACGGTCATACCGGCGGCCCGGCCGAGTCCCTTGACCACATCCACGGCCGAGACCACCGCGCCGCGCACCCCGAAAACGGTGGCAAAATCCGGCAAGGTGAGCGCCCGACCCTGGCCCCAAGGCCAGACGGCATTGGCCTTGGTGACATTATCCGGCCCGGCTAAGAAGGCGGCGGCCCGGGTCACGAACGTCCACAGCGCCGGGCAGCCGCGCATGGCGGCCAGATCCCGGGCGATGGACTGATCGGTGATGTTATGGGGCGGACGCACGTCCACGGCGGCCTCCGCCCGGTCGGCCGCGCCCTTGGCCACGAGCAGATGCCGGTACTGCACGCCCGGATAGAGGGTATACGCCGGCGGGCAGCAGGTCCGACCGATGGCCTCGACCAGGGGGCGGGAGGCCTCGGTGGCGATGTGCCCGGCGGCGTAATCGCGCATGAGCCCGTCATCGGCAAAGGCGGAGACCGTCACGGTATTGAGACGGAAAATCACGTCATCCGGGGCCAACCGCAGGCCCATGCCAGCCGCCTCGATGGGGCCGCGTCCGGTATGGTAGCGGGCCGGATCGAAGCCGAGCAGGGCCATGTTGGCCACGTCGGAGCCCGGAGACATGCCGTCCGGCACGGTGCGGCACATCCCCATCCGCCCTTCCCTGGCCAGCCGGTCCATGGCCGGGGTGGCCGCCGCTTCCAGAGGTGTCCGGCCGTCAAGACCGGCAACCGGCCGATCGGCCATGCCGTCGGCAATAAGAAAAACCAGTTTCAACGGGCTGCCATCAGCCATGGGGAAAAAACCTCCGCGGGAACCGGCGCCTGCCGCGCTGCGCCGCGAATATCCGCGCAGCCTGGACGGACGTGGCCACAGGCCTACACGCCGACGGGCCGCCCGGGCAAGACTTTTTCTTCCAAACCGCCGGCCGGTCTCCGCTGGTCGGTAACCAGGAGCCGGCCGAGAGCGACAAAAATACATGGAATGTTCCCGCAAGCCGTGCGCCTGACACGGTAGGTGCGGCCGGGCTGGAACGGATCTGGCAAAGGTACTGGTAACCCTTGGGGAGGTTTCTATGTTTACACAACCCATCCGTTTGGAATGCGTGAGTTTTTTTGAAGAGGACCAAGGCGTCTGGCGCAAGGAGCCTGTCGAAGAACCGACGCGAAAAATCAAGGAATCCAGCCAAGAACTTGACGAAAAGGAACTGGAAGACTTCTGCCGTCGCTCCCTCGGCTAAAGGCTCAATCCTCCCTGGGCGCCACCCGCCTGCGACCCCGTGGCCCCTTCCCCACGCCGGACTTGCCGCTGCCGCCCAAGGGGCTTCGGGGAGCGCCTCCAACGACCAGCAGGTTTCACCTCTTTGAATTTTATACTAGTTCAATAGTGTTACGATAAAATCCACGACACGGTCGTCGAGACAGGCGCCTGGACAACGGTCTCAAGAATGGATGCGCGGCCTCGGCTAGGCTCCGTTTCCCTTCCCATACCTGTACCGCTTGGCTCTCGCGGCAGGGCGGACTCGCAAGACAGCCCGGAGAGGTGGCGGAGAAACGCCGGCCGTATCCAGCGCATGGGCAACAAATGAATGGGTCATGTAACAAGCATGGCCAAGACTTGACTGATGTCGTGCAATGATCTGGGAGATTATGGACAAAGTTTCTGCATATTCCAATTTTTATAGGAACGTAGCATAATACATTTTCTGCCTTTTCCTTTCCAATTTCCCTACAATCGATGCATTCTGGCCACAACATACTTCACTTCATGTCAATACATCAATATTCAAAGACACAAAATAATGTATTTACAATAGCTCAACAAAGCTATATTTTTATAGCACTTTGATAGTCTTGATTTTTTTGAAGCGGCTATCTCCATGACAGAAAACAAGACGTGGCCAGTTTTCTGGAGAAAAATATGGCAACGTGCCGTGATTGCGAATATTTTATGCTGGTACAAGGCCATGACAATCAAAATGGGGAACGCTGCAAATTCTGTCCCTTGCTCAACATGACCGTGTACCCCTCAGACAAGGCGTGTCCCTCTTTCCGGAACGCCTATGAAGGCATTTTCGTAGAACTTTCCCCAAAGGAATGAACGCCGCCCAACGGCGCCCAGGTTGGACGCAAGGGCAGCAAAAGAACCGGGCGCGCTCCCCTGGGGGCGCGCCTGACGGCTTTTTGACGAAGGCCTTATCCGACGTCGATCAGATCGTGGCCAGATGCGGCAAAACCAGTTTCCGCTCCCGGATGAGCTCGCCGGCCAGGGCTGCGCAATAGCCGCATTCCTGACAGCGCCGCGAGCAACCATCCACCCGCTCGAAAAAATTCCTGGGCACGGCTGCATTGTCCAGCCAATACCGATCGGCCAGGGCCTCCAGCGTATCGAGCAGCCAGAGCAAATTGCCCTGGTAGCTCCCGGCCAGATAAGCCCCGACCACCTCCCGCAACGCGGACGGTTCGCGGGTACGGCCGCCGATTTTAAAGGAATCCACCACATTTTCCAGACGGCACGCGTCCTCGGGGCGCAAAAACGGCGAAGCGAAAATCCGCCCCGGCTCCTCAAGGAAAAAACGCAGGCAGCCGAGCTGTTCCTTGACGCCTCTGCCGACCCTGGTCGGCAGCAGACGGGACAGGGCGATGCGGCCGTCGTGGGCGGCCTTGAAGGGGCAGGCGTACAGGCAGCCCTCGTTGGCCAGAAGGCCGATAGTGATCGTCGGATAGACAGCGCGGAGTTCGCGCGCCACCTCGGCCAGAAGCTGGGTCTGGCGATTGAGCGATCGGTCGAGCACGACCTTGGCCGGCGGCCGGAAATGGGTGGCGGCGGCGTATTCGAGCAGGCTTGACGTCCGTCGCGCGGAATCCAGGAGAAAATTGACGCTCGGCACGGCCTCCAGAGCGGAAGCGACCTCCGGGGACGCGTCGGATAAGGCGACCAGCAGATAGTGGTCGGCATAGACGATGCCATCCAGCACGTCGGCCGCCAAATACCCCTCCAAAAGAAGAATCAGGTCCGCCAGCCCCTCCCGGGACAAGGCGGCCGGATCATAAAAACGACTATTGAGCAATCCGTACCGGGGCACGCCGGGCAGGGCGGAAAGCCCCTCCATCACCGCCTCGGGCGAGACGTCGCCAATGCCGGGCAACCGCCCGTCGGGCACTTCCGGTCCAAGCCGGAAGTACACCGCGGAAAGGCGATCCCGGTTGGCGGCCAACAGCGCCACATACTCGGGATCGGGCACGAAGGGCACGTCGTAGCGCATGGCTGCTCCTTATTTGCTATCCCGGTTGGGACACGGATGTTTCTTATCCCATATAGGATAAAATATCCCTCGTTACAAGACGTCGGCCGAACTTGGTGGGGTCCTGCCGGGACGTTCGCCGGGCCCGGACTTGCCTTTCGCACGAATCGCCTTATTTTCCCTCCCTGCCGCACGACTTTGGAGGCATGCATGACCGAGGCTCCCCATATCCATATCGAAGGCGCCCGCCAGCACAACCTCAAGAACCTGACCCTGGACATCCCCCGTGACAAGCTGGTGGTGGTGTGCGGGCCCTCGGGATCGGGCAAATCCACGCTCGCCTTCGACATCGTCTATGCCGAGGGGCAGCGGCGCTACGTGGAATCGCTGTCGGCCTACGCCCGCCAATTCCTGCCCCAGATGGACAAGCCGCAGGTGGACAAGATCGAGGGACTCTCCCCGGCCATCTCCCTGGAACAGCAGACCGCCACCCGCAATCCGCGCTCCACCGTGGGCACGGTCACGGAAATCTACGACTTTCTCCGGGTCTTTTTCGCCCGCCTGGGCAAGTCCCACTGCCCGTCCTGCGGCCAACCCATCCAGGCCCGCACCGCCGATGAAATCATAAACGACATTCTGGCCCTGCCCGAAGGCAGCAAGGTGCTGCTCCTGGCGCCGCTGGTCGAACACCTCAAAGGCACCCACGCCGACCGGCTGAAAAAGCTCAAGAGCCAGGGCTTCGCCCGGGTCCGCATCAACGGCCAGGTCGTCCCCCTGGAACCCATGCCGGAGCTTGAGAAAAACAAGCGCCACGTCATCGACCTGGTGGTGGACCGGCTGGTGGTCAAGGACGGCATCCGCTCGCGCCTGTCCGATTCGGTGGAATTGGGCCTGGCCCAGGGCGACGGCCGACTCATCGTGGCCGACTATGGGGGAAAGGTTCCGGACCGGATCTTCTCCACCGCCTCTTCCTGCCCCACCTGCAAGATCAGCGTGCCCAAGCCCTCGCCCCAGCTCTTCTCGTTCAACAGCCCCCAGGGCGCCTGCCCCGCCTGCGGCGGCATAGGCCTGGTGGAATACTACGAACCGGCCCTGCTCGCCCCCAACTCCGGTCTGTCCTTGCGGGAAGGGGCTGTTTTGCCCTGGAAGAGCGAACGGGCGCTGGCCCGCTACCGCTCCCGGCTGGAGGGCCTCGGCAAACGGCACGGGTTTACCCTCGACACCCGGCTGGCCGATTTTACCGCGGCAGCCCGGCAGGCGCTCTTCTACGGCGACAAGGACCTCGGCTGGGACGGCGTGGTCCACCTGCTCGAACACGGCCAGTCCTTCGGTCCGGTGTGGCGCGACGAGCTGGCCCGATTCCGCCAGGCACGGCCCTGCCCGACCTGCAACGGGGCCAGACTGCGACCGGAGTCCCTGGCCGTGCGGATCGAAGACCAAAACATCGCCCAGTTCTGCGCCCTGCCCATAGACCGGGCCCTGGCCTGGATCTCGGCCCTCACGTTCACCGGCGCCGAGGCGCTGATCGCCGAGCCGCTTCTCAAAGAGCTGCACCACCGGCTGCGTTTTCTCTCCGGGGTGGGGCTCGACTACCTGTCCCTGGGTCGGGCCATGGCCACATTGTCCGGCGGCGAGGCCCAGCGCATCCGGCTGGCCGGCCAACTCGGTTCCGGTCTCGTCGGCGTGACCTATGTCCTGGACGAGCCGAGCATCGGACTCCATCCCCGGGACAACGACCGCCTGCTGGCCACCCTGCGCCAGCTCCAGGGACGCGGCAACACCGTGCTCGTGGTGGAACACGACGAGGCCACCATCAAAAGCGCCGACCACGTCATCGAGCTGGGGCCGGGTTCCGGCCGTCTCGGCGGTGAAGTGGTCTATCAGGGCACGGTGGCCGGCCTTCTGGCCGACCCGCATTCGCTCACCGGCAAATACCTGCGCGGCGAGGCCACCGCTCCCCGTCCCGCAACCCGGCGGACGGGCAACGGCATGCTCACCCTTCGCGGGGTGACCACCAACAATCTCAAGGACATCGACGTGTCCATCCCGCTTGGCTGCCTGGTCTGCGTGACCGGGGTGTCGGGCTCGGGCAAAAGTTCCCTGGTCATGGACACCCTTTACAAGCATCTGGCCCTGGCCAAGGGCATCAAGGTGGACGCGCCAGGGCCCATCGCCGGCATCGAAGGGGCCGAGCGCATCGAAAAGATCATCAGCATCGACCAGACGCCCATCGGCCGCACCCCGCGTTCCAATCCGGCCACCTACACCAAGGTCTTCGACGAGATCCGCGAAATCTTCGCCACCACCCCCGATGCCAGGCGCCGGGGCTTCAAGCCCGGCCGGTTCAGCTTCAACGTCCGGGGCGGGCGGTGCGAGGCCTGCGACGGCGACGGCCAGATCCGGGTGGAGATGCACTTTCTGCCCGACATCTACGTCACCTGCGAGATCTGCGGCGGCCTGCGCTACAACCGCGAAACCCTGGACGTGCGCTATAAAGGTCTCAACATCGCCGAAGTGCTGGATCTGACCGTGCGTCAAGCCCGGGAATTCTTCGAAAACTACCCGGTGCTCGACCGGCGGCTGGCGGTCCTGGAGGAGGTGGGCCTCGAATACCTGCGCCTGGGCCAGCCGGCCACCACGCTCTCCGGCGGCGAAGCCCAGCGCATCAAGATCTCCCGCGAACTCGGCAAGCGGAGCCTGCCCGGGGCCCTCTATATCCTGGACGAACCCACCACCGGCCTGCACATGCAGGAAGTAGGCAAGCTCATCATCGTCCTGCACCGGCTGGTGGAAAAGGGAGCCAGCGTGGTGGTCATCGAGCACAACACCGACGTGGTGGCCGCCTCGGATCACGTGATCGACCTGGGGCCGGGCGGCGGCGAGGCTGGTGGCCGTATCGTGGCCCAGGGCACGCCCGAGGACTTGGTCGCCGATCCGCAATCGGTAACGGGACGATTTCTCTCCCTCTAATCCGCGCCGCCCGAAGCATTCTTTCCCCTGCAAACGCCCGATAGCGCGTTTGCAGGGAGGTGCTGCATCGCACCGTCCTGCCGACATTCCCCTGCCTTTTCTCAAAAAAATGCATCTATCCGGCGTTCCATAAACCTGATGCGTGATGCATTGCCAAGCATCCGTATATTTTCTATATTGAAAAAAGTTTTGCTGGAGGCCGTCTCATACACTGAAAGGCACTATTTTTAATCTTTTCGTGACAGTTAAAGAAAACAAATTTCCCATCCAATTGATTTTTATCCAGCATATATCCCTTTGTAAAGGAGAATGCCTATGCGCAACTTTGGCATCAACAGTGCCCTTCTTGTAGCGGTGGCCAGTTCCGTCGCTGCCGGCATCCTGGCCCTGGTCCTCTATACTTCCAACTCGACCTATGGCCTCTCTGAGGAAATACAGGAAGCCGCCCTGCGGCAATCCGCCAACTCCACGGCGGCGTTCCTGAACTTCTTCATCAACCAGGCAAACGACGAGGTGGAGACGCTCTCCTCCCTGCCGGCCATAGCCGAGGCCCTGACCGGCAATCCGGACAGGGTCAGGCCGCTCTTCCAAAATTTTCTTAAGGATTCAGAGTCATTTTATCTCCTCGTTCTCCTTGATCTCCAAGGAAAGCCCGTGGCCGGACAATCCAAGGGCAATGAGGCGTTTTCCCCAAGCTACAGCGACCGGGAATATTTCAAGGCCATCCTGGCCGGGCAGAACAGTTACATCAGCCCATCCGTCTTTCGGGGGAGAAGTACCGGCGTGTTGTTGTTCGCCGTCTCCAGGCCCGTCCGGGATGCCTCTGGCCGGCTCCTGGGCGTCCTGGTCGGCTATCCCGCCTGGGAGGCCTTTACCAAAAAATTCATCGACCCTCTGCGGTTCGGGGCAACGGGCTGCGGATTCATCGTCGACAAGGAGGGCGCCATCATCGCCCACGGCGGCAACAAAAGCCTCATCCTCAATCCCAACGAACCCAGAACCCTCGGCAACAAGGCCAAGGAACTGGGGAACGGCATTCTCCACTACGAGTTCGCCGGCGTCCGGAAATTCCTGGCCGTGGCCACCACGCCCCAGACGGGCTGGGTGGTCTGCATGTCCGCCGTCGAATCCGAAATGCACTCCGGGGCGATCCATCAGCGACGCATCCTCATCATGACGGGCCTGGCCATCCTCGTGGCCGTGGTGGCGATCATCACCCTGTTCAACCAGCGGATCATTCTCAGGCCCCTGGCCGCCATCGCCGCCTTCGCGGGGAAGATCGCCGCCGGCGACCTTACGGCCTCGCTTTCCGGATCCTTCCGCTTCGAGCTGGTCGCGCTGGCCGACAACATCCGGGAAATGGTGCGCCAGCTCAACGTCAAACTCGCCTTTGCCGAGGGCGTGCTGCGCGGCATCGCCGCCCCGTGCGCCCTGCTCGATCCCGAGCGCAAGATCGCCTGGGCGAACCGGCAAGCCTGCGAGGCCCTGGAACGGCCGGGCGCTCCCGAAGCCCAGCGAGGGCTGACCGCCGGAGAATTTTTCTTCGGTGACGCTTCCCGGTCCACCGCTTCCGAACAGGCCGTGACCGAAAAAAAAGTTGTCCATACGACGGCCAGCGTGACCGGCCCTTCCGGCCAAACGCGCCATTTCGACCTGACGGCTTCGCCGTTTTTCGATCCGGAGGGCAAGCTGCTCGGTTCCATCACCTTCATGATGGATCTGACGGAAATCGTCGCCCAGCAGGAGCATATCGAGGAGCAAAACGCCGTCATCGCCCGGACCGCCGCCGAAGCTTCGGAGGTCTCCAGCCGCATGGCCTCGGCCACCGAGGAACTCTCCGCCCAGATCGAACAGTCCAACCGGGGCGCCCAGGAACAAAACAACCGGGTCCAGGAGACGGTCACCGCCGTGGAAGAGATGAACGCCACCATCCTGGAAGTGGCCAAAAACGCCGGGGCAACGGCCCAAAATACCGACGATACCCGGGCCAAGGCCCGGGAGGGCGCCGATCTGGTCGTCCAGGTGGTCTCGGCCGTGGGCACGGTGCGCGAGGCATCGGCGGCGCTCAAGAAAAACATGCACGAACTGGGGGAAAAGGCCCACGGCATCGGCGCCATCCTGGGCGTCATTTCCGACATCGCCGACCAGACCAACCTCTTGGCCTTAAACGCCGCCATCGAGGCGGCCCGGGCCGGCGAGGCCGGACGCGGCTTTGCCGTCGTGGCCGACGAAGTCCGGAAACTGGCCGAAAAAACCATGAGCGCCACCAAGGAAGTAGGCAGCGCCATCGTCGGCATCCAGCAGGGCACGGCCAGCACCGTCTCCATGATGGATCAGGCCGCTTCCGCCGTGGAAGAAGCCACCAAGCTGGCCGAACGTTCGGGCGCGGCCCTGACCGAAATCGTGACCATGGTGGAGACGGCCGGGGATCAGGTGCGCTCCATCGCCACGGCCGCCGAACAACAATCGGCCACCTCCGAGGAGATCAACCGGGCCATCGAAGCCATCAGCCAGATCGCCTCGGAAACCGCCGCAGCCATGGGCCAGTCCGCCAAGGCCGTCACCGAACTGGCCGACCAGGCCCAGGGGCTGTCCGCCCTGGTGGCCGGCATCCAGGGGGGCGACGCGCCGAAAGCCCTGAAGTAACACGTCCCGACCGTTCGCCCTTCCGGAGGCGGCCGCCAGACGCGGCCGTCTCCGAACCCATTCCCGCCAGCCTGCCGCGCGCCCGGGGAACGCACGTCTTATCGGGCACGTTCATGGCCCTGGTGCTGTAGCCTGCCGCGCGCCCGGGGAACGCACCCATCGCCGCCGGCCAGATGGCGGTCCCCGCCGAAAAAAGCAACACTCGGCCACTGCCCAGGGGCTTTTTTCAACGATTTTGCCGTATGAGAGAGCTCCACCTTATTGAATTATTTTAAATTCAATAAGGTGGGCTTCTTGGGCCGCCGCTGCGATTCCCTTCTCCCCATTGGAAGCAATCCCACGCACGCCCACTGCACCATTCTCTACAGCTTCTCATGACGTTACAGGTTCAAATTATAACAAGTGAAAAAACGCGGAATATTCCAAAGACCTGTCCGCGTGGCCGTCGAGAAGCATCCCGCCCGCCATTGTGCAGCCGTCCCTCGTTACAGTCACTCCCGAAGGCGGCACGTTGTCGACTTGTATAAACTTATTTATTTTTTTATATGTTAATAAAAATATCCTGTTCCTCCTCAAAAAAGTGATTTCAATATTGCGGGCCGTTGAGGAACGGCTTATTGGATATCGTAATTGTTTTAATAACTAATTTTCATGTGCCATGACTTCCCGCTCCAGTTGACGAAAAAAAATAACGGTCGCCCCCACAAAGGAGGAATGCTATGCGGAAACTCGGCATCAACGGCATTCTTACGCTTGCAGTCGCTACGTCCGTATCTGCCGGAATATGCATTTTGATCCTCTTTGTCACCGCCTCCACAACAACGCTGTCCACAGCGCTCCAAGAAGAGTCGCTTCGCCAAATGGCCCAGACAGGCACCAAGATCCTCAATATCTATATTGACGGCGCCAAGGGTACAGCGGCCAGCTTGGCTTCGCAGCCGGCGGTGCTTGCGGCCATGGCGGGCGAAAAGACACAAGCCATCTCCATGATCAAAGGCTATCTGGAGAATTCTCCGGAACTGCTCTCCATCTTCGCCTTTGACCAGACAGGACATCTGGTATTCGGCCACAACAAACTCGCCGGCACGCTGGCCGATTCCTACACCGATCGCGACTACTACAAGGCCATCGCTTCGGGCCAAGAGACCTATGTTTCCAAAAAAATCGTCAAGGCCAAATCCGGAACGACGTTGATCTTCGTCGCCGCCAAGGCCATTCATGGGCCGGATGGCAAGCTGCTCGGCGGATTGGCCGTCTCCACCATCTGGGACGCCTTCACCAAGGAATTCATCGATCCCATCCATTTCGGTAAAAAAGGCTATGCCTTCATGATCGACGGCACCGGGACCACCATCGCCCATGCCACCAAAAAAGAGGACATTCTCCAAAACGGCAGCGATAAGAGCTTCATCCAACAGGCGCTCAAGGTGAAAAACGGCCTTGTCCAGTACACCTACGCCGACGAAGCCAAGTATATGGCCGTGGCCGAAGTCCCGGCCACGGGCTGGCTGGTGTGCATGACGGCCAGCGCGTCCGAAATGGAGGCCGGCGCCGATCATCAACGCACCATTCTGCTTGTCATCGGACTGCTCGTGATCATCGTGGTGGTGGCCATCATCACGATCGTCAACCGGCGACTCGTGTTCGGACCTCTCACCGCCATCAGCCAGTTCACGGCCCGGATCGCCGCCGGTGACTACAAAGCCGCCCTCACCGGCAATTTCCAGCGGGAAATGAAAACCCTGGCCGATGGCATCCGGCACATGGTGAACGAACTCAAGGCCAAGCTCGGTTTTGCCGAGGGCGTCCTTCGGGGCATTCCCGCGCCCTGCGCCGTCCTCGACCCCGCCCACAAGATGACCTGGGCGAACCGGCAGGCCTGCGAGGCCCTGGAACGGAAAGGCGCTCCCGAAGACCAGAAAGGCATCTCCTCCGGGGAATTCTTCTTTGGCGACCCCTCCCGTGCCACGTTGTCCGACCAGGCGCTCAATGAAAAAAAGCCCTGCCATGCCATCCTCGAATATGTCACGCCATCCCGAAAAACACGCCAGTTCGACATCACGGCCACGCCCTTTTTCGACCTCGACGGCGCCATGATCGGCTCCTTCACGTTCTGGACGGATCTTACGGCGATCATGGCCCAGCAAAAACACATCGAGGAGCAAAACGCCGTCATCGCCCGGACCGCCGCCGAAGCTTCGGAGGTCTCCAGCCGCATGGCCTCGGCCACCGAGGAACTCTCCGCCCAGATCGAACAGTCCAACCGGGGCGCCCAGGAACAAAACAACCGGGTCCAGGAGACGGTCACCGCCGTGGAAGAGATGAACGCCACCATCCTGGAAGTGGCCAAAAACGCCGGGGCAACGGCCCAAAATACCGACGATACCCGGGCCAAGGCCCGGGAGGGCGCCGATCTGGTCGTCCAGGTGGTCTCGGCCGTGGGCACGGTGCGCGAGGCATCGGCGGCGCTCAAGAAAAACATGCACGAACTGGGGGAAAAGGCCCACGGCATCGGCGCCATCCTGGGCGTCATTTCCGACATCGCCGACCAGACCAACCTCTTGGCCTTAAACGCCGCCATCGAGGCGGCCCGGGCCGGCGAGGCCGGACGCGGCTTTGCCGTCGTGGCCGACGAAGTCCGGAAACTGGCCGAAAAAACCATGAGCGCCACCAAGGAAGTAGGCAGCGCCATCGTCGGCATCCAGCAGGGCACGGCCAGCACCGTCTCCATGATGGATCAGGCCGCTTCCGCCGTGGAAGAAGCCACCAAGCTGGCCGAACGTTCGGGCGCGGCCCTGACCGAAATCGTGACCATGGTGGAGACGGCCGGGGATCAGGTGCGCTCCATCGCCACGGCCGCCGAACAACAATCGGCCACCTCCGAGGAGATCAACCGGGCCATCGAAGCCATCAGCCAGATCGCCTCGGAAACCGCCGCAGCCATGGGCCAGTCCGCCAAGGCCGTCACCGAACTGGCCGACCAGGCCCAGGACCTGTCCGCCCTGGTGGCCGGCATCCAGGGGGGCGATGCACCGAAAGCCCTGGTCTGAGCGTGTCAGACGCTCCGGTCCACGCCGGCAAAGCCTGACGTCGGCCGGAGCGTCTGACAGATAATTCCCTACTATCATAGGTTTTTTTCATTTCCTTGCCGCGATCGACCATGCGCGATAAGAGTCCTCAACTCACATCGCTCCCCACGCGGGGGCGCGGATTACAATTGGGATAGCGTCATGGCCACGGGAATCTCCGCGGTTTTATTTCGTTCTGTATTTAAGCGTGTGGATTGAAACTCTGGCCAAAATTTTGATTCGTCCTGTGGCCTGCTTGTTTCCCCACAACTGCGTGGATCGAAATATCCTCCCAATTAACGCCACCCTGGGGCGATGGAGAAAAATCACCACCAACGCCCAAGGACCCCATCATGGATAAATTGCGTATCCGGGGCGGCCAGCCCCTTACCGGCACCGTCCGCATCAGCGGCTCCAAAAACGCCGCCCTCCCCATCCTGCTTGCCGCGCCGCTTTTGAGCGAACGCACCGTCATCGAAAACGTCCCGCGCCTGCGCGATATCCAGACCACCCTCAAGCTGCTCGACATCCTCGGCTGCCCCTCCACCTTCGAGGATGGCACCGTCACCATCGAACCGTGTAAAAGGCTTGCCCCCGAAGCCCCCTACGACCTGGTGCGCACCATGCGCGCCTCGGTGCTGGTCCTGGGGCCGCTTCTGGCCAGGGCCGGCCGGGCCCGGGTGGCCCAGCCCGGCGGTTGCGCCATCGGCGCCAGGCCGGTCAATCTGCACCTGACCGCCCTGGAAAAAATGGGCGCGACCTTCGAACTGGAGGCCGGCTACATCGTGGGCCAGGCCAAGCAGCTCACCGGCGCCCATATCCTGTTCGACTTCCCAACCGTGACCGGCACCGAGAACCTCATCATGGCCGCCAGCCTGGCCAAGGGGACTACCGTCCTCGAAAATGCCGCCCGCGAGCCCGAAGTGGCCGATCTGGCCGAATTTCTTAATACCATGGGGGCAAAAATCACCGGCCATGGCACCAATGTCGTCACCATCGAGGGCGTGGACCACCTCGGCGGCGGCCGCTACCGGGTCATGCCCGACCGCATCGAGGCCGGCACCTACATGGTGGCCGCCGCCATCACCGACGGCAACATCACCCTTGAAGACTGCCCGTTCATGGAACTCGACGCCGTGGTGGCCAAGCTGCGCGAAATGGGCGTCTTTTTCGAGGCCACCAACGCCGGCGTGGTGGTGCGGCGAGACGGAACGCTTTCCGGCGTGGACGTGGTCACCCAGCCCTACCCCGGCTTTCCCACGGACATGCAGGCCCAGCTCATGGCCCTGATGTGCGTGGCCGCCGGAGCCGGCTCCATCCGGGAGAACATCTTCGAGAACCGCTTCATGCACGTCCAGGAGCTCATGCGGTTGGGTGCCCAGATCCGCATCTCCTCACAGACCGCCTTCATCCGGGGCGTCCCCTCCCTGACCGGCGCGCCGGTCATGGCCTCGGATCTGCGGGCCAGCGCCTCGCTGGTCCTGGCCGGGCTGGCCGCCCGAGGCGAAACGCTCGTCCAGCGCGTCTACCACCTGGATCGGGGCTATGAGGCCATGGAGGTCAAACTGCGCGCCCTCGGCGCGGACATCGAACGCGTTTCCTGATGGAGGGCGGACGCCCGGGAGGGAGGGGAAGATGCCTCCGGCGGCCAAAGGGCGAACCCCTTTGAAACCCCTCTCCATGGAATGGCACCAGGGCAACCGGCAGCAGGAATGCGACGGAGGCGGCCATGCGGCAGGTACGGCTTGTGACGGTCCTTTGCACCGCCCTTATGCTCCAGGCGAACGTCGGGCTGGGCTACGGGCTCTTCACCTGTTTCGATCCCGCCGGCCGGGAAGTGGGCGTGGTCGATTCCGGCACCCGGACAGGCGTCGTGCCGTCCGAACTGTGCAACGCCAGTTGTCCGGCCTGCGCCGGCCGCTGTACCGGGGTCAGGCGCTTTGCCGGACCGACCGGTCGCTGGGTCGAAACCTGGCGGGATGCCCCGGGAATGACGGGCAAAAACAGCCTTGTACCCGGCCCCGATACCGGCGAGGACGCCCGAACCATGGTCCGGGAAGGTTTGGTCGCTCCCGAAGAGGAGCCGGCCCCGCCCCCGCCGGGACGGGACCGGTGACGCATCCGCGCAATCCCCACTGCCACACCCGAGGGCGGGGGACCTTGTCAGACGCTCGCCGCCTCGTATCCCTTCAGAATACCCTCGATCGCTTCCTGACTGAAACCGGCCACGAGCTTTTCTCCGATCATAATGGTCGGAAGCGACGGGAACATGGCGGCCCTGTTCAGGATAGCCATGACATCGTTACGTTCCTGACCGATCAGCACGTCCACATTGATATAGGTAAACGGGATACTGTGCTGTTCAAAAAATGCCTTGGCCGCAGCGCAGTGTTCGCAGAGTGATGAACCATAAAGCGTAATGGGGGGAATCATGGGGTTCTCCTTTGGTATAACGTCAAAACAATAAAACAGATCCCGCCTCCACCTTCGACGGATGTCCGTTCAGCTGTGGAGAAACAATGAAATAAGATCAAAAATCGATGAGGCAAGCCTCGCCGGAATCCGAAACCGTCGGCTGGCTTGACAACATTGCGCGCCCGGGGCTAGAAGGTCCTCATGTTCACCCGTACTCCCGCCCTGCGCCTGCTTTTCTCCACGTCGTATTATTATTACGGCGGTGTTCGCGCTCGCGGCTTGGCGGGTGGCGCGGACGCTTAGTCCGTACCAAACATAACCGCCGACAGGGGCCGCGGGCATACGCCGGCGGCCTTTTTTTCGCTCCGCCGGGTCCCCGGCTCCGGGCACAACGCCAAGGAGCGCCACCATGACCATCGGCAAGACCATCCGTATCGAACGCATCTTCAATCGCGACACCGGCCGGGCCATCATCGTCCCCCTGGATCACGGCGTGTCCGTGGGCCCCATCAAGGGCATCATCGACATGCGCAAAACCGTCACCGGCATCGTGGACGGCGGCGCCAACGCCGTGCTCGTGCACAAAGGCGCGGTACGTTGCGGCCACCGGGCCCAAGGCCGCGACGTCGGCCTCATCATCCACCTTTCGGCCAGTACCGACCTGTCGCCCTTCCCCAACGCCAAAACCCTCGTCTGCACCGTGGAGGAAGCCATCCGCCTCGGTGCCGACGCCGTGTCCGTGCACGTGAATTTGGGCGACGAAACCGAGGCCCGGATGCTCGACGACCTGGGCCTGGTGACCCGGGTGGCCGAAACCTGGAGCATGCCGGTCCTGGCCATGATGTACGCCAGAGGGGCCAAAATCACCGACGGATTTGCCCCGGACGTGGTGGCGCATTGCGCCCGGGTGGGTGGGGAACTGGGCGCGGATGTGGTCAAGGTGGCCTACACCGGCGACCCGGAGAGCTTCGCCAGGGTGGTGGAAGGCTGCTGCGTGCCCGTAGTCATCGCCGGCGGCCCCAAGGCCAACACCCGACAGGACTTCCTGCGCATGATCGCCGATTCGGTGGCCGCCGGCGGCGCCGGACTCTCGGTCGGCCGCAATATCTTCCAGGACGAGAACCCGGCCCGCCTGCTCAAGGCCGTCACCGCCATCGTCCACGAAAACGCCAGCCTGGACGCGGCCATGGCCATGCTCGGAGAATAATCAAAAGAAAGCTGCTCCGGCGGCCGGGGGTATGACGCCCCCGGCCCCCTCGCGCGGGGACCAGGTTTCTCCACCTGGTCCCCGCGCCGAGGACGCAAAACCTCAGGCCATCGGAACGGTTCCGGGCGAAATATTCGCCCAAGGCCCAGGCCCCGGATTCCCTCTCCGCGTGCCGGTCGCTCTGTCTGCCCGACAACGAACCACCGTAGAAGAATAAAAATTAGTCCAGATTGAAAGCTTAAGGCGGGTATTTCGTCTTCCGTCGGCCCGTCTTAGGCAAGATCTATTTATAATTGTTCAATATAATTAAAAATAAATAAAACGGCACGACTTGTGCCTCTGCGGCAGTGAGGTTTCACCATGCCGCACCATTGTCCGCCCTGCCGCAATTCCTGCTGTCACCCCCGGGTCTGTCTGGCCTGTCACGACGACCGCCTGGCCTCGCTGCTCGAAACGGCCTCCGCCTTCCGGATTTACCGATTCGAAGCGGCAGCCTTCGTGGAAGAAGGCGTCTGGCCCATGCCGCCCGAGGGGGTGCATGCCCTGGCCTCGCTTTTAGCCAGAGCCGGGGTGGTCCTGCTGATCTGCGGCGGTGCCACCTGCTGCTACCTCAAGCATATTGCCCGCCAAGGCGTGGCCGTCGCCCCCTGGATCGCCGGCGATGTACCCGCCGTCCTGGCCGCCTTGCGGCAGGACCGTCTGGAAAGTCTGCTCGCCCCGGGCGCCCGTCTCGGTACGGGCCGAGGTCGACGGATCGGACAGGGCATGTTCGGCACGGCGTCCCAGAAATCCTAGCCCCCGTCACCATCCCCTTGCACGAAAAAAAGCCACCAGCCCAAAAGGATGCGCCCCATGGAAAACAGCCCCGAACACGATCCGCTCACCATGATTCTCGAAGTGTTCCAGCAGGAGAAAGAAGCCGATCTGGCCGCCCGGTTCGGTGAAAAAGGCTTTCGCGTCTGGCGGGATGCGCCCAAGAGGCAGCGCCTCGTTTCTCCCACCGTCGTCGGCACGGTCAAGGGTTCCTGCGGCGACACCATTTCCATCGCCCTCGACATCAGTGGTGACACCATCATCCAGACGGATTTCGATACCGACGGCTGCGCGTCCAGCCAGATAGCCGCCGCCACCGCCGCCGCCCTGGCCCGGCACAAGACCTTGGACGAGGCCGTGGATATCGCCGACAAGGACATCATCAACGAAATCGGCATGTTCCCTGACGCGGATCGCCACTGCGCCTACCTGGCGGCGGCGGCGGTGCGCGAGGCCGTCCACCGCTGGATGATCCAACACGCCGATCTGCAGCCGGCGACAGCGCCCAAAGATTCCCGGGAAGCCAAGGCTTGAGGCCGTCCTTTCCGGAAAACCGCCCCAAAGGAGCACGTCATGAGTGAAATCATCGCCATCAGCAGCGAAGGGCCGACCTTGAACGACGCCGTGGATCCCCGTTTCGGCCGGGCCGCCGGTTTCGTCCTCGTGGACGAGGCGGAGACGGTCCGCTACCTCGATAACGGCGGTTCCCAGGGCATGGCCCACGGTGCCGGCATCGAGACCGCCAGACGCCTGGCCGAGGCCGGGGCCAAGGTCGTTCTCTCCGGCTCCATCGGCCCCAAAGCCGCGGCAGCCCTGAAAGCCTCAGGCCTGGCCACCGTCGAGGGCATGGACGGGCTTACCGTCGGCCAGGCCCTGGCCAAATACCGCACGAACAAGGGAGCGTAGCTCATGATCGCGGCCATCGCCAGCGGCAAGGGTGGCACGGGAAAGACCACGGTGTCGGCCGCCCTGGCTTCGGTCTGGGCCGAAGCCCTGGGGCGTCCCGTCATCGCCGTGGACCTCGACGTGGAAGAGCCCAACCTGCATCTTTTCCTGCGCCCGACGATCACCCGCACCCGGCCAGCCGGTCTGGAAATCCCGGTGGTCGATCCGGCGGTGTGCACGCGCTGCGGCGCCTGCCGGACCCTCTGCCAGTTCGGCGCCATCACCATTCTGGGCGATACGCCCATGGTCTTTGCCGACATGTGCCACGGCTGCGGCGGCTGCCTGGCCGTCTGTCCGGCCGGAGCCATCACCGCCGGAACACGCGAACTCGGCGTCGTCGAGGAGGGAACGGCCGGTGACATCGGCTTCCTCAAGGGGAAACTCCGCGTCGGCGAGGCCATGAGCCCGCCGCTGATCCGGGCCGTCATGCACCGGCTGGACGAAATCCGTGCAAACGATCCGGACATGGCCGGTCGGGACATCCTGTGCGACGCCCCTCCGGGCGTCAGTTGTCCGGCCCTGGCCGCCGTGGGGCAGGCCGACTGCATCGTGCTCGTCACCGAGCCCACGCCGTTCGGCATCCACGACTTCAAGCTGGCCGTGGAGGCCTTCACCCCGCTCGGCAAGCCCATGGGGGTGGTGGTCAACCGGGCGGGAACCGACTGCGAATCCTTCGACGCTTTCTGCCGACAGGCCGGACTGCCCATCCTGGCGGAAATTCCCGACGACCGGGCCGTGGCCAAGGCCTACGCCCGGGGGAAGATCCTGGCGGACGTGAACAAGACCTATCATCTCCTGTGCCTGGGCTTGGCCGCCAGCGTGGCCAAACTGGCCGGGGAGGCCCGTCATGCGTGAAATCGTGGTCTTAAGCGGCAAGGGCGGCGCCGGCAAGACGTCCTTGACGGCCGCCTTTGCGGCCCTGGCCAAGGATACGATCCTCTGCGACCTCGACGTGGATGCGCCGGATATGCACATCCTCCTCGATCCCCAAGATTCCGTCCGGGAGGACTTCTTCTCGGGCAACCTGGCCAGCATCGATCCGGCCGCCTGCAACGGCTGCGGCATCTGTCAGACGCACTGCCGCTTCGACGCCATTACCCAACTTCCGAACGGCAGCCGGCGCATCGATCCGCACCGTTGCGAGGGCTGCAAGACCTGCGTGGTGCTATGCCCGCAAAAGGCCATCGCTTTTCCCCCGCGCCGGTGCGGCTTTTCCGCCGTGTCCGACACCCGCTTCGGCCGACTGGTGCATGCAAGGCTCGATCCGGGGGGAGAAAATTCCGGCAAGCTGGTGATGCAGCTTAAAAAAAAGGCCCGGGAGCTGGCCAAACAGGACGGCGTCGACTGCATCCTGTGCGACGGCGCTCCCGGCATCGCCTGCCCGGTCATCAGCTCCCTGTCCGGGGCGAGTCTGGCCGTGCTCGTCACCGAGCCGACTCCGTCGGGCGTCCACGATCTGACCCGCGTGGCCGGACTGTGCGACCATTTCCATTTGCCGGCCGGCGTCATCATCAACAAGGCCGATCTCAATCCGGCGGAAGCGACCCGCATCGAAACCTTCTGCGCCGAACACGGCTACACCCTGCTCGGCCGACTGCCGCATCACCCGGATGTGACCCGGGCCATGCTGGCAAAGAAAACCCTGCCCGAATACGGCGGCCCCCTGGCCGGCAGCATCGCCGACCTCTGGGGAGCCATCGACAACCTGGCCCGCGCCTGCGTGCGGCCCAAATAAAAAAAGGAAAAACAGCATGGACAACTATCGTATCGCCGTCCCCTCGACCCAGCCCGGCGGCATGGACAGCCCCCTAGGATCGCACTTCGGCCATTGCGACTGCTATACCGTCGTGGATGTGGAAGACGGCAAGATCGCCCAGGTCAGTACCCTGCCGAACGTCCCCCACGTCCAGGGCGGCTGCATGGCCCCGGTCAACTATCTGTCCGAAAACGGCATCAACGTGCTTCTGGCCGGCGGCATGGGCATGCGGCCGCTGATGGGTTTCAACCAGGTCGGCATCCAGGTTTTCCATGGTGGCGACCAGGGTTCCGTCAAGAAGGCCGTGGAGGCCTTCCTGGCCGGGGATCTGATCCCCTTCTCCAAGGAGAACACCTGCGGCGGCGGCCTCGGCTGATCGCCGCCCCTGCCATCGGTAACGACCGACACAACCCGAAGGGCCCCCAACCGGGCCCCTCGGCAATCAGGAAGCACGCCATGCCGATTTACGACATCACCTGTCCAGCCTGTGGCTTCAAGGGCGAAGTCATCAGCCAACGGGCCGAAGACGCCCCGGTCTGCCCGCGTTGCGGCCAGGCCGCCACCAAGCTTTTGTCCCCGACCAGTTCGCTCACGGGCAAGGAAACGGCCAGCCTGCCCGGACCGTCGGATCACGGCTGCTGCGGCTCCCATCCCGGCCACACCGGCTGCGCCGGCCCGGGTTCCTGCTGCGGCAGGAATCCGGCTGGCTAGGAGGACCCCATGCGAATGCTCATCGCCACCAGCCGTCCGGCGGACTTCACCGCCTTCCTGGCCGCCCTGACGCGAAACGGCGTGGAAACGAGCCTGGTGTCCACCGGCCAGGCCAGCCTGACCCAGGCCAAAAACCAGCCGCCCACCCTGATCGTGGTGGACGAGAATCTCCCCGACAGCGATCCCTTCGTTCTGGTGGCCAAGCTTATGGAAACCAACGCCGCCATCCTGACGGCCGTGGTCAGCAGATTTTCGCCCGAAAATTTCCACGAAGCCGGCGAAGGACTGGGCATCCTGACCCAGCTGCCGCGGCATCCGGGGGCGGACGACGCCCAAAAGCTGCTTACGGCGCTTGCCCCCCTGGTGCCCGCTCCGGCCGACAACGGGAAATGATCCCGGACGCTCTCGCCCCGGGCCGGCCTCCAACCGGAAGCTTGGCCCACGGCAAAAGGAGGATGACTCCATGCGACAAGACGCTTCTTCTCCGAAAGGACAGGCTGGCGGATCGGGCCGCCCCGGCCAGGGATGTGGCCAGGGCCAAGGACGCGGCCAGGGCCAGGGACGCGGAGGCCGTTGCGGTCAAGGCCAATCCGGCCGGGCCGGCGGCGCGGCCGGCACGACCGGATCGGCGCAGACGGCCCCGGCCGGCAACCTGTGCGTCTGCCCGCAATGCGGCCAAACCGCGCCGCATACGCCGGGCCAGCCTTGCGCCGCCATGCGCTGCCCCGCCTGCGGCGCGGCCATGACGCGGCAATAACCTTTAATACGAAGGAGGATGCCTATGCCACGCGGAAATGGAACAGGCCCTCAGGGTCAAGGGAGCGGCACGGGACGCGGTCTGGGGTATTGCGCCGGCACCGGCGCGCCCGGTTTCGTCAGTGCGCCCGGACGCGGCGGCCGCTTCGGCTTCGGTCAGGCCGGCGCCGGCCAGGGCATGATGGGACGACGGGGCATGGGCCGGGGGATGCAACGCGGCGGCGGCGCCTGGGGATACGATCCCATGAGCGCCGGTCAGGCCGGTCCCCAGGCCAACCCGGACAATCCGGCATTGGAACGCCAATACCTGCTCCAGCAAGCCAAGACCTTGGAAAACGCCCTGGCATCCATCAAGGCCCGCCTTGATGCGCTCCGTCCTGCCACGGATCAGGCATAACACCAACGGCACGCGGCCATGCGCCTTGGGGCTCCCGCTTTTCGCCAGAAAGCGGGAACCCCGCCGCTTGCCCGCTTCCAACCAAAGGAGAGAAGGCATGGAACCCGGAGTACTTGAAAAGGTACGGCGCAAGGCCATCGAACTGTGGGAAGAAAACGGCCTGCTGCACGACCCCATTGCGGTCAAGGCCAGGACGTTGACCGTGCATGAAGCCATCGGCGACCCGGAAGGCGATGACTTCCCGCTGCAAAAAGGCAAGGAACGGCTCATGGAAGCCGTGTTCCACGAGGCCAAGGGACAGGCCTTCACCGACCGCTTCGGCGACTTTTACGGCAACCTCTCCGACGTAGCCACCATGCCCCTCGAAAACAATTTTCGCCGGGCCGTGTTCGTGGCGGCGGTCAATGCCACCGTCCGGGGACTCGGCCTGTGCGACCGGACCGTCCACTGCCGCGACAAGGAACCGGCCGAATGCGCCACCAAGTTCAGCCAATACCTCGCCGATCGGTTCGGCGACGTCCGCATCACCCAGGTCGGCTTCCAGCCCAAGATCATCCAGGCCCTCAGCGAACGTTTCCCGTTGAAAGTGCTCGACCTTGATCCGGACAATATCAATACGTTCCAGTATAATACCCCTATCCTCGGGCCGGACCAGCAAGAGGCCGCCCTGGCCAAGGCCGACCTTCTCGTCGTCACGGGCTCCACCCTGGCCAACGATACCATAGGCGCCTTCCTCGGCGATCGGCCCGTCATCTTTTACGGCACCACCATCGCCGGCGCGGCGACGCTTATGGGCTGGGAGCGGTTTTGCGCCAAAGGGGCCTAGGCAACGTCGCAGTCCAATCCCCCCTGTGGACACGAAAAAAGGACAAGCCCTCATGACACTGCTTGATGCACTGCTCCGAGAACTCCGGTACGATTGCTCGGTCAAGGATATCCGCCAGGGCGTTTTCCATACCGCCGTGCTGACGAGGCGGTGCGGCATGGCCGCGACCCTTCCCAAGGACGCCCTGCGTCAAAAACCGCCCCTGGTGGCCGAACCGGGCGCCCTGCTCGACAAGGACCCAGAGGCGTTGGCCAAACTGGCGCATTCGGCCAGCCTGCTCGAAGCGGCCATCGGCATGGCCACCATCAATTCCCTGCTGCCGGTGGACGAGACAACCATGGTCGAACGCAATGCCGGCGACATCCTCATCGAAAAGGGCACCGGCAAGAACGTCACCGTCATCGGCCATTTTCCCTTCCTGCCGCAACTGCGCAAAGCGGCCGCCCATCTCTGGGTGCTGGAAAACAACCCCCAGGAGGGCGACCTCGGTCCGGAAAAGGCCCCGGAAGTCCTCCCTCAGTCCGATATCGTGGCCATTACCGGCACGGCCATCACCAACCACACCTTCGATGAACTCATCACGCTGTGCCGTCCCACGGCCTACGTCCTGATGCTGGGGGATTCCGTCCCCTTCAGCCCGCTGCTCTTCGATTACCACGTGGACGCCCTGTGCGGCACGGTGGTTTCCGACCCGGAAACCGTGCTGCGTTGCGTGAGCCAGGGGGCCAATTATCGTCAGATCCACGGTGTGCGGCGCTTTACGATCTTCAAGAACTGAGACCGCGAGCCGTCGCCGGGAGAGACTCCGCCGGTTTGCGGAGGCCAACCTTTTGAAATCCCATACTGCCGACATCGCGGGGACAGACTCTTGGGCGGCGGTCTTGAAGGCAGGCGCGACCGATCCGCTGGTTCACGTTCCCGAAAGTTCGAACCGGATGCGGAGCAAAGCCCGGCTGGCCACGGCGTGGCCGTCCAGCCGGGCCGGATGATAGCTGCTGGCCCTGACGGCAGAAAGCGCCGCCTCGTCGAATCCCGCCCCGCCCTGTTTGACGATCTCGGCCTGGGTCAGTTTCCCCGAGTCGTCGATCATAAGTCGCAGCACCACCACCCCTTCCCGGCCGAAGCGCCTGGCCTGGGGGGGATACTCCGGCGGCACGCGGCGGGCGAAGGTCGGGCCGTTGCCCGCGCCGAACTCCCCTTCAAACGCCCCGCCGCCATGGCCGCCAGCCCCTGGGCCATGGCCCTGCCCGCCCTTGCCCTGACCCGCTCCCCGGCCGCCGCCCCCGCCGATTCCCCCGCCACCAGTCCCGGCCGCATCGCCGGCCGTGGCCAGCGCCGCGCCCGCCGCCAATCCGGCCGCATCGGCGGCAGGAGCAGCAGGGACGGCCGCCGGGGCCGATTCTCCGGTTCCCCGTGCAAACGAAGAAGCCCGCGCCGGCACGGGCCGAGGAGGCGTGCGCTTCTTCCTGACAGGACGGGCCGGCTGCGGCTCCCCGGCCTTGTCCGCTACGGCAACCGTCGGCCGGGGAGCGGCCACCGGTGGGCTCGGGAGCGTTTCCGCCTTCGGCCCAGCGCCTGATCCACCGGCCGCACCTTCCTCGCCGGGAGCACCGTCCCCCGGACTACCGTCGCCGCCCGGTGCGCCGAAAACCACATCCATGAGAACGGGAGGAGACGCGACCTCCCGACGTATGCCGGCCACCGACAGGGCCACGGCCAGTCCGATCACGGCAGCGTGAAGCCCCAGGGAAAAAACCATCCCCCACCACGCCCGAAGCCGGGAAGCATCCTGTCCGTCGGAGCGATCCCACGCCCCCCAGCCACGCAGCACGGCAATGCCCACCCCAAAAATTCCCTTTCCCACGGGAAGTTCTGTCACCGTAGCCTCTTTCCCCGCTCAAGCCGGCTTTTTTGAATAAAATGTAAATTCTGTTATCCTTAACAGGATAAAATAGCTTGAAACTTCAGATTGATTTCCATACTCTTTCGAAAAATTCAAGCATTAATAGGTTAAAAAAGTTAAAAACGTGTTACGTATCACAGCCACAAATCTTTGCAAGCGGTATCATGACCGGGATGCCCTTCGGGGGGTTTCCTTTGCCGTCAAACCGGGTGAGATCTTCGCCTACCTCGGGCCGAACGGGGCCGGCAAGACCACCACCATCCGACTTTTGACCGGCCTGGCCCGGCCCACCTCCGGCGAAGTACGCCTGGACGGCCGGGACCCCGTCCGGGAGCCGGACGCCAAGCGCCGGGCCGGAGTGGTCGCCCAGACCATCAACCTGGACCAGGAACTGACCGTCGCCCAGAATCTGGACATCCACGGCCGGCTTTTCGGCCTCCCGCGCGAGGTCCGGCAGCGGCGATCCCGTGAGCTGCTCGGCCAATTCGGCTTGGAATCCCGGGCCGGAGACCAGGTCTGCACGCTCTCCGGGGGCCTGCGTCGGCGGGTCATGATCGCCCGGGCCCTGCTCCACGATCCCGTGGTTCTTTTCCTCGACGAACCCACCGTCGGCCTGGACGCGGACATCCGGCGCTTGATCTGGGGCATGATCAAGACCGTCCAGGACCAGGGCGCGGCCATCTTCCTGACCACCCATTACATCGAGGAGGCCGAGGCCCTGGCCGACCGGGTGGCCTTCCTGCGGCAGGGGGTGATCGTGGCCGAGGGCAGTCCCGCCGAACTGGTGGCGGCCCACGGCGCCTGGGCCTGCCTGGAACTGACCGGCCGGGCTCCCACCCGATTTTTCGAAGCCAGGGAAGCGGCCTTGGCGCATGCCGCCACGGCCGGGGGCGACGTCACCGTGCGCCGAACCACCCTGGAAGACGCCTATCTCGAAACCATGCGCGCCCATGACGGCGATGCCGTGCGCCGTCCCGACGTGGCGCCGCCAACCCGCAACCATTCTCGCGGGGAAAGCCTATGATCCGCGCCGCCTGGGCCGTGGCCTACCGGGAATTGCTGCTCATGCGCCGCCGCTTTGGCCGGCTGCTGACGGCCATGGCCGTCTCGCCGCTCCTTTACCTCGTCACCTTCGGCCACGGCGTAGGCCGATGGGTGAACGTGGACGGGGTGGGCTACGCCGCCTTCCTGCTGCCGGGGTTGGCGGCCATGAGCTCCATGACCCAGTCCTTCGCCCTGGCCAGCGACATCAACATCGCCCGTTTCTACTGGCGTATCTTCGAAGAGATCCAGGCCGCGCCCGTGCCGCCCCGGTCGTATGTGCTGGGGGAAATTCTGGCCGGCATGATCCGGGGCGTGGGCTCCGCCGCGGTGGTCATGGGGCTTGGCCTGCTCTTCGGCCTGCACGGCCATCTCGGTCCGTACTTCTGGACGGCCGTCGGCTTCAACGCCTTTTTCTTTTCCAATACGGCCGTGGCCGTGGCCATGCTCGTGCGCTCGCACGGCGATCAGGCGCTTCTCTCCAACTTCGTCATCACGCCCATGGCCTTTCTGGGCGGCACGTTCTTTCCGGTGGACCGCCTGCCCGAGTGGGCCCGCCTGGCGGTGGACCTGATCCCGCTCACCCATGCCTCGCGCACCATCCGGCAGGCCTTCCTGGGCCAGACCGTGGACGTCTGGCGGCTGGTCCTTTTGGCCATCATGGGCCTGCTCGCTTTCCTGATTGCCGTTTCCCTGACCCGCAAAGCCGTGGACTGACACCATGCAAGCATCGCGCAACCATCGTCCCTCTGTTCCTCCCCTTCCCATCGCAGGGACCCGAGGGGCAGCCTGCCGGCCAACCGCCGGAGGCATCGTCGTCGTTCTCCTTGTTTTCCTCTTCCTCCCCGCGACGGCGGCCGCCCGGCAGGTCGAGGACTGTTTCGGCCGGACGGTGACGGTGCCGGATCAGGTTCACCGGATCGTGGTGCTAAGCCGCGACATGTTGGAACTCGTCCGGGCCGTGGAGGCCATGCCGCTGGTCGTCGGCGTCAGCGACACGCTGCTGCGCGATCCCGAATTCTGGCCGGAGCTGCGCGGCAAGCCCATGGTCGGTCGCTGGAGCGAACCGGATTACGAGGCGGTAGCCACGCTCCATCCCGACCTGCTTCTGGCCTATGGGCGCTATCCCGGTCCCGAGGCCGAGGCCAAGCTGGCCGCCGCCGGCATCCCCATCCTGCGCCTGGAGGTCTACATGCTTTCGGGCTTCGACCAGGCGGCCAGGACGCTTGGCATCGTGCTCGGACGCGAGGCCGCCATGGAAAAACTCCTCGCCTGGCGGGCCGACAAATTCGCCAGGCTGGCCGCCTGCCGCCGCCGGACCACAAGCCGACCGCTCGTCTACCTGGAGGGGTTCCAGCGGCAACAGGCCTGGGGGCCGGGCACGGCCGGCAACGAAAGCCTGGGTGCGGCCGGGGCGCGCAACATGGCGGCCGGCCTGCCCACCAGTTACGGCGAAGTCAGCCCGGAATGGGTCCTGGCCGGCCAGCCGGACGCCGTCATCAAAGTGACCTCGTGCAACAAACGCTATCAGGCCACCGACGACACGGCCCTGCGCGAAGAGGCCCAGTCCATCCTGACGCGCCCGGGCTACGATGCCATAAACGCCGTGCACCAGGGCAAGGTGTCTGTCCTGGCCTCGGAAATCCACGGCGGCCCGCGCGCGCCGGTCGGCACGGCCTACGAATTCCGCTGGCTCCATCCCGGCATCTGTCCGGATATCGATCCCGCCGCCTGGAACACGGAATATCTCGAAAAATTCCAACACGTGCCCGCCCAAGGCTTTTACGCTTGGCCAGAGCCCGACGAAAGGGGCCCGCAGTGATGCTGCCCCCCAGCCAGCCCGGCCCCGTCGGCGCCCGCGCCCTGGCCCTGGCCGAAACCTGGCGGCCGGTCCTGCGCGAACAGCACCTTCTCGCCAAGCGCGGTCGGTTCGCCCTGGCCGGTTTGCTGGTGCTCGCCCTGGCCGGACTGCTGCTCAGCCTGTGTTGGGGGCCTTCCGGATTCGATCCGAAAGGCGTCTTCCAGGGACTCGCCGGCAATGGAACGACCGCCTCCGCCATGATCCGGGCCATGCGTCTGCCGCGTCTGGCCATGGGTGTCCTGGCCGGACTGGGGCTGGGACTCGCCGGCTGCGTGGCCCAGGCGGTGCTCAAAAACCCGCTCGCCTCGCCCTTTACCCTGGGCATCTCCTCGGGCGGGGGGTTCGGCGCGGCCCTGGCCATGATCCTGTGGCCGGCCGCCCACCCGGCCACCGTGCCGGGGCTGGCCATCTTCTTTTCCCTGCTGACCGCCGCCTTCGCCCTGGGCATGACCCGGCTTCGCGGTGCGGCCACCGAAACCCTGGTGCTGGCCGGCGTGGCCGTGATGTTTCTCTTCTCGGCCATGACCTCCTTTATCCAGTACATGGCCCCGCAGATGGACTTAAGCCGCATCGTGTTCTGGTCCTTCGGCAGCCTGGCCAAGGCCGGCTGGGGGGAAATCGCGGTGGCGGCCTGCCTTATCCTGCCGGCCGTGCCCTGGCTGCTGCTGCGGGCCCCGGACTTCGACTGCATCATGTGCGGCGACGAGACGGCCGCCAGCCTGGGCATCAATACCGTGCGCCTGCGCCGGGCCAGCATCGCGGCCATGTCCGTCATCACGGCCGGAGCCATCTGTTTTTGCGGCGTCATCGGTTTCATCGGCCTGATCGCCCCGCACATGGCCCGACTGGCCGTGGGCGGCCGGCACCGATTGCTGCTGCCCGCCTCGGGGCTTTTGGGCGTCGTCCTGATCATCCTGGCCGATCTGGCCGGCCGGGCCATTTTCGCACCGCTGGTCCTCCCGGTCGGCATCATGACCGCCTTTTGCGGCGTGCCCTTTTTTTTCTGGCTGCTGGTGCGGCGCTGCCGGAGGCGGTCATGAGACTTACCGCCTCGGGCCTCTCGTTTTCCCGGGATGGACGGCCCATCCTGCGCGATGTGGGGCTCTGCCTGGCCCCCGGTCGACTTTTGGTGGTGGCCGGTCCCAACGGCGTAGGCAAGACCACGCTTATCCGACTGCTCCTGGGCCTGCTCCCCTTGGAAGCGGGAACGATCCGGCTGGAAGACCGCGATCTGACCAGGTTGTCCCGCCGGGAACTGGCCAAGGCCGTCGCCTACGTCCCCCAGGGCGGAACGCCGACTTTCCCCATGACCGTTTTCGAGGCGGTGCTGCTCGGCCGACGTCCCCATCTGTCCTGGCGGCCGGGAGCCATCGACCTCGAACGCTGCGCCATGGCGCTGTGTCGCCTGGGCCTGGACGACCTGGCCGGTCGGGACCTGGCCGCTCTTTCCGGCGGACAACTCCAAAAAGTGCTTATTGCCCGGGCCCTGGCCCAGGAAACGGCCTGTCTGTTCCTGGACGAACCCACGGCCAGCCTGGACCTGCGCCATCAACTGGAAGTGCTGGAAATGTTGCGCGAACTGACCCGCCAGGAAGGCAAGGCCGTCCTGGCCAGCCTGCACGATATCAACCTGGCCCGGCGCTTTGCCGACGACGTGCTGCTTTTGGCCCCGGGCCGGGTCCACGGCTTCGGACCGCCGGAAACGGTTCTGACCGTGGATGCCCTGCGCCACGTTTACGGCGTGGACGTGTGCTGCCTACAAGGCGACGGAATGACGGGATTTTATCCGGTCGGCCCGAGTCAATAAGGGGAGAGGAGGAAGAAAAGATGTGCATGCGAAAAGCGGGGGCCGCCGCCGTCATGGCGCTGGTCCTGGCCTGGGGGGAACCGGGCCAGGCCATGGCGCAACAGACGACGGAAGAAACGGCCGCAACCAACGAAACAGACCGGCAGGTGACCAACAAATCGACGTCGCATCAAATGGAGGACGTGGTGGTCACGGCCACCCGGACCGAGGTCGAGGCCGACAAGGCCCCGGCCAGCGTCACCATCATCACCCACCAGGACATGGAGCGCGAGAACATGCGCACCGCCGACGACGCCTTAAGCCACGAAGCCGGCGTCTACACGCGGCGTTCGCGCGGCGTGCAGGACCCCTCGGCCAGCTCCACCGTCACCATGCGCGGCCTGTCCCAGGCCAAGCGCACCCTTATCCTGGTGGACGGCATTCCCTTCAACGAGGGCTATTCCGGCGGCGTCACCTGGAGTTCCATCCCGGTGGACGCCATCGACCGCATCGAAGTGATCCGCGGCCCGGGCTCGGCCCTGTACGGCGGCAACGCCATGGGCGGCGTCATCAACATCATTTTGCGCGTGCCGCAGAAAACCGAGGCCATGGCCCGGGGCGGCATCGGCGGCGGCAACTACAACGCCCATGGCGGCAGCGCCGCGTTTACCAACTATAAATGGGGCGCCGACGCCGGCACCCGCGTCGGGGACCAGGTTTCCCTCTACGCCGGCTACGAAGGGGAATCGACCAGCGGCTACCCCAGCTCCCCCGTGGTCAAATCCGCCACCAGCAAAGGCACCGGAGCGCTTTTCGGCGGCTACCCGACCACGAGCACCAGCGGCACGCCGAGCTTGATCGTCGGCGACTCCGGAAACAACTGGGGCCAACGCCAGGCAGCCAACGCCCTGGCGGCCTGGGATTTCTCCGACACCTCCCGGCTGCGGGCCGACGCCATCTACGGCTACCACTTCTATGATTACGGCAGCCCCAATTCCTATGTAGGGCGCTATTCCGGCACCGTTTCGGCCTATCCGGGGTATCGCACCGGCTCCCTGGTCGGCGGCAACTTTTTGTCCGGCAAGGGCGAAACCAAGGATCTGCGCCTGTCCCTGGCCTATGACGGCATGCCCACGGACTGGTGGCGCGTGAAAACCACGGCAGCCTTTTTCAACGAACTCAACCGCTATACCCAGCCGACCTCCAGCACCAACCTGGGCTACGACAACGACACGGGCACCCTGGCCGCCAGTTCCCGCAATTCGTATTTCCTGGAACTGCAAAACGACTTCACCCTCTGGTCGGCCAACACCCTGACCTTTGGCGGTGCCCTGCGGGTCAACACCCTCGATCTCTCGACCAAGAATCTGGCCTACTACCGTTCCTGGGACGAAACCCTCAACAAAATCGATGAAAGTTCCGGCATGACCAACACCTGGTCGGCCTATCTCCAGGATGCCTGGAAGCTGCCGGCGAACGTTACCCTCTACGGCGGCGCCCGTCTCGACTACTGGGTGACCTACGCCGGCCGCTCGGGCAACATCGGCGCGGTCCAGTCCATCCCGTCCAGCGACTGGGCCGAGATATCCCCGCGCGTGGCCGCCGTATGGAACCCGCTCAAGGATTCCGTCCTGCGGGCGAGCGTCTCCAAGGGCTTCCGCGCCCCGAACCTCTATGAAATGCTCCGGTCCTGGACCTCGGCCGGCACCTCGCCCATCACCTATCTGCCCAACGCCAATTTGAAGCCCGAGACGCTGTGGACCTACGAACTCTCCGGCACCCAGTATTTTTGGAACCGTCGCGTGAAACTCGGCGCCGCCGTTTTCCACACGAATTTCTGGAACTATATCGACTCGGTCAATGTCTCCTCCTACGTCAAACAGCAACAAAATATCGGGCGCCTCGAAATCAATGGCCTGGAGTTCGAGGGCGAATTCAAGCCTTGGCAATTTCTCACCCTGTGGGGCAACCTGACCTTCAACGAGCCCCGCATCAAGAAATACTCACAGAATCCCGCCCTCAACGGCAAATACTTGAGCGGCGTACCGCTGATGCAGGCCAATCTGGGCACGGACATCACCTGGAGACAATTCAAGGCCAGCCTGGCCGGCAACTTCGCCGGCCGCAACTACGCCAACAGCGACAACAACGACCAGGAAAACGTCTATGGCGGCAATACGCAAGTCTGGCTGTGGGACGCCAAACTGACCTATTCGCCCACGAAATACACGGACGTCTCCTTCTCCGTGCAAAATCTCTTCGACCAGCAATATTATACCTACTATGCCGGTTCTCCACGCACCTACATGCTGGAGCTGAAACTGAAGTATTGAAGACAAAAACGCCTCCGGCGGCCAGGGAGGGGCTTGCCCCTCCCTGGACCTACCCTACCGGGGGCATGATGCCCCCGGACCCCTCGCACGGAGGCCGTTATCCAGGGGGACCGGGGGGAATGATTCCCCCCGGCGGGTCCAGGGCAGCGCCCTGGTGAAGGAGCAGCCAATGCGCGTGACCGCCATATTCTGGCAATCGCATGTGACCATGTTGGACCGGGCATCCCGCGACGTGCCGGAGGTTTCGCTCGATCTGTTCGCGTCCAAGGCACTGGAGGCGGACGAACGGCTGTTCGACGCCATGACCGCCAGCTTGGGCCGGGCCGAGGCCGTCATCCTCTACCGCTCGGGCGAGGCCGTGTGGTCGCGCATCGAAACGGCCCTGGCCGACGTGGCGCCGGGCGTGCCGATTCTCTGCTTAAGCCACGATCCGTCGCTGTGGGCCCATTCCACGGCGCCGCTGCCGGTGGTGCGGCGCTGCTACGATTACGTGGTCTACGGCGGGCGGGAAAATTTCGCCAACCTGCTGCGCGCCGTGGCCGGACTGGCGCGCGGGGAGGATTTCTCCGCCGCGCCGCCGGCCGTCAGCCAGCCCTGGGAAGGACTCTGGCACCCCAAGGCGCCGGAAGCGTTTTATGCCGACCGGGCGGCTTTCGACACCTGGCACGAGGGGTATCTGGCGGCCAAGGGCCTGGCCGACGCGCCCCGCGTGGGCATGCTTTTCTCCCGCCACTTCTGGGTCAACGACAACGCCGCCCCGGAAGCGGCCATCATCGAGGATATGGAGGCCGAAGGCTTGGCCGTCGTGCCGCTTTTCTCCCACGGTGTGCGCGACGCCAACATCGGAAACCTCGGAAGCCTCGGCGCGGCGCGCATGGCGTTTAGCCCCAAGGAAGGCCGCCGCCCCATCGAAGCGCTCGTCAAGCTCTCCACCTTTTTTCTCGGCCGGGAACACGGCCAGCCCGAGGACGGGAAGCAGGCCGCCGGCGGGGTGGAGCTTTTCACCGAACTCAATGTCCCGGTCTTCCAGCCGGTGGTTTCGACCTCGCGATCCCTCGACGAATGGCGGGCCGATCCCCAGGGCCTCGGCACCGAGATCGCCTGGATGGTGGCCATGCCCGAATTCGAGGGCGTGATCGAACCGCTTTTTGTCGGCGGGGTGGCCCGGGACGGCACGGCCGCCTCCGGAGCCAGCCTGGAAACCCGCGTGCCCGAGCCGGAACGCTGTCGGCGGCTGGCCAAACGGGTGGTACGTTGGGTGGCGCTACGCCGCGTGCCGGTAGGGAAACGCAAGGTCGCTTTCATCTTGCACAACAATCCCTGCGCCTCGGTGGAAGCGACCGTGGGCAGCGCGGCCAAACTCGATTCCCTGGAGTCCGTGGCCCGCATCCTGGCCGCCATGCGCCAGGCCGGCTACAACGTGGAGGTTCCCGCCTCCGGCAAGGAACTCATCGACAACATCATGAACCGCAAGGCCGTGTCGGAATTCCGCTGGACCACCGTGGACGAAATCGTGGCCAAGGGCGGCGCCCTCGATCTGCTGTCCCTGGACCGCTACCGGGCATGGTGGGAGACCTTCCCGGAAAGCGTACGTGAGCGGGTGCGCCAGGCCTGGGGCGATCCGCCGGGGCAACAGATGGACGGCGTGCCGCCGGCCATGGTCTACCAGGGCAATATCGTCATTTCCGGCGTGTCCTACGGCAACGCCGTCGTGCTCGTACAGCCCAAACGCGGCTGCGCCGGGGCGCGCTGCGACGGCGAGGTCTGCAAGATCCTCCACGATCCGGACATCCCGCCGCCGCATCAATACCTGGCCACCTACCGCTGGATCGAACAGGCCTTCGGGGCGCATGTTTTGGTCCATGTAGGCACCCACGGCAACCTGGAATTTTTGCCCGGCAAGAACATGGGCCTGTCCCCGGAGTGCCTGCCCGATATCGCCGTGCACGAAATCCCGCACCTTTACATCTACAACTGCGACAACCCGGCCGAAGGCACCATCGCCAAACGCCGCAGCCTGGCCGTACTGGTGGATCATATGCAGACGGCCATGGCCCACGGCGGCCTCTACCAGGGCCTGGAGGAGCTGGACCGGCTGCTCGAACAGTACACGCAGGCCAAAATCGCGGACCAGGGTCGGGCCCACGCCCTGGAACATCTCATCCTCGGAGCCATACGCCAGGCCAATCTCGATAAGGAGCTCAAGCTCGATCCGACCAAAAGCGAACACGACCAAGACTTCGACGCCATCATCCGAGGCGCGCACGAGGCGCTCTCGCGCATCCGCAACACGCTGATCCAGGACGGCATGCACATCTTCGGGGACATCCCGACCGGCTCGCGCCGGGCCGACCTGCTTTATTCCATCCTGCGCCACGACGGCGGCGAGGACTGGACGTTGCGCAAGACCTTGTGCCGGCTGATGGGCCTGGAACTGGCCGATCTGCTGGCCGATCCCGGAACCGTCGAGCCCCGGTTCGGGGTGAGCTTCGGCCGGCTGCTGGAAGATCTCGACCTGTGGGGCAAGGATCTTTCCCTGGCCGTGATCGCCTCGCCCGAAACCGTGGCCGGGTCCGGCTTTCGCCGGCTCGCCGCGGAACTTCTCGGCGAGCGGCTGACCGCGCCCGAACTGCTCCCCCGCCTGGACGCCGTCCGCGACCGGGCGAGCGCCATCAATGCCCGTATCGAGGCCTCGCACGAAACCGAGGCGCTGCTCCGCGGCTTTGCCGGCGGCCATCTGCCGGCCGGGCCCTCGGGCGTGCTGACGCGCGGCCGGGAGGACATCCTGCCCACGGGCCGCAACTTCTTCTCCCTGGACCCGCGCCGCACGCCGACCAAGGCGGCGGCCATGGTCGGGCGCTCCCTGGCCGAAGCCCTGCTCGACAAGTACCTGACCGAGGAAGGTCGCTATCCGCAAAACGTGGCCATTTACTGGATGGCCAACGACATCATGTGGGCCGACGGCGAGGCCATGGGCCAGATCATGCACCTGCTCGGCGTCCGACCGCTCTGGAATGCCGACGGTCGGGTCTCCCGCTTCGACATCGTGCCCCTGGCCGAGCTTGCGCGCCCCCGGGTGGACGTGACCATCCGGGCCTCGGGCCTTATCCGCGACAACTTCCCGGACCGGCTGGAATACCTGGATGACGTCATCGCCGCCGTGGCCGCCCTGGACGAACCCGAGGAAGACAACTTCGTGCGCGCCCACGCCCTGGCCAAACTGCGCCAGGAAGGGACCTCGCCGGACGACCGGGACGCCCTGCGCCGGGCCAGCCTGCGCATCTTTTCGGCCCGGCCCGGCACCTACCAGCCCGGGGTCAACCTGGCCATCTACGCCTCGGCCTGGAAGACCGAGGGCGATCTGTCGGACATCTTCCTCCACTGGAACGGCTTCGCCTACGGTCGGGGCGTCTACGGCCGGACGGCCGTCAAGGAGCTGGCCGACACCCTGCGCACGGTCGAAATCACGGCCAACAAGGTGGTCTCGGACGAACACGATCTGCTCGGCTGCTGCTGCTATTTCGGCGCGCACGGCGGCATGACCGCCGCCGCCCGACATCTCTCGGGCAAGGCGGTCAAGACCTACTACGGCGACACCCGCGAGCCCGAACACGTCGAGGTGCGCGACCTGGCCGACGAGGTCCGCCGCGTCGTGCGCACCAAACTCCTCCATCCGGCCTGGATCGAAGGCATGAAGCGCCACGGCTACAAGGGCGCCGGCGACATCTCCAAGCGGGTGGGCCGGGTCTACGGCTGGGAGGCCTCCACCGGCGAGGTGGACGACTGGATCTTCGACGACATCACGCGAACCTTTGTCATGGACCAGGAAAACCGGGAATTTTTTGAAAAAAACAATCCCTGGGCCCTGGAGGAAATCGGACGCCGGCTCATGGAGGCGGCCAATCGCGGCCTGTGGCAGGCCGATCCCGAGGTGCTGGCCGCCCTCAAGGAGCACGTTCTGGAAATCGAAGGCTGGATCGAGGACCGCATGGGCGAGGTGTCCGGCGAGTTCCAGGGCGGGGCGGTGGATATCCGCACGGCCGATGAGGTGGAACGCTGGCACGCTGCCCTGGCCGACGTCCGGGCGGCTATCGGGAGCGAGGGGTAAGTTGCGGTGAAGAGATGCCTCCGGCGGCCAAAGGGCGCGGCCCTTTGGAATCCCGTTACGGCGGGCACGCGCCTCGTTTTGTTGCAGTCCATCGCCCCCTTCGAGGAGGGTCCGGGAGGGAATCATTCCCTCCCGGCGGGGCTCGGGGCAGCGCCCCGATTTCTTCTAACAACAGAGAGAGTGCTATGACGACGCGACCTGTTTTTCCGTTTACGGCCATTGTCGGGCAGGAGGCCATGAAGCTGGCCCTCGCGCTCAATATCGTCTCCCCGTCCGTCGGGGGGGTGCTCATCCGGGGCGAAAAGGGCACGGCCAAATCCACGGCCGCCCGGGCGCTCGCCGCGCTTTTGCCGGAAATGACCGTGGTGGCCGGCTGCCGCTTTTCCTGCGACCCCGACGATCCGGCGAGACTCTGCCCGGAATGCCGGGAACGCCTCGCCTCGGGCCAACCTCTGCCCCGGGGACAAGTTCCGACCCGACTGGCCGATCTGCCGGTCGGCGCCACCGAAGATCGGGTCGTCGGCTCCCTGGACCTGGAAACGGCCATCCGGGACGGCAAACGCCGCTTCGAGCCCGGCGTTCTGGCCCGGGCCAACCGGGGCATTCTCTATGTGGACGAAGTCAACCTGCTCGACGACCACATCGTGGACGCCCTGCTCGACGCGGCGGCCATGGGGGTCAACACCGTGGAACGCGAGGGCGTGTCGTTTACCCATCCGGCCCGGTTCGTGCTTGTCGGCACCATGAACCCCGAGGAAGGCGAACTACGGCCGCAACTCCTTGATCGTTTCGGGCTATGCGTGGAAGTGACCGGCATCACCGACCCCGGGGAACGGGTGGAGGTGGTCAAACGGCTGATGGCCTTCGAGGCCGATCCCGAGGCCTTCATGGCCGCCCATGCCGCCGAGGAAAAAGCCCTCGGCGAAAAGCTGGCCGCCGCCCGGGAACGGGTGGCCCGGGTAACCGTGGACGACGCAGAGCTGACCGCCATTGCCCGGCTGTCCATCGCCCTTGGCGTGGACGGCCACCGGGCGGATCTGGTCATGATGCGCACGGCCAAGGCGCTGGCCGCCCTGGACGACCGCGAGGTCGTCATACGCGACGATCTGCGCCGGGCCGCCGGCCTGGCCCTGCCCCATCGGATGCGGCGCAAGCCCTTCGAGGCCGTGGGCGTCGATCCGGAAATCGTCACCTCCATCTTGGGGAACGCGGCATGACCGGACGCGAGAGCTGGTCCGAGACCGCCGTCTTTCCCTTCACGGCCCTGGCCGGTCAGGACGAGGCCAAGCTGGCCCTAGCCCTGGCCGTCGTCTGCCCGGCCCTGGGCGGGGTGCTGTTGCGCGGGGAAAAGGGCACGGCCAAATCGACCCTGGCCCGGGGACTGGCCGCCTTACTCCCCGAGGCGGGCTTTCCCGGCGGCTTCGTCGATCTGCCGCTCTCCGTGGGCGAGGATCGGCTGGCCGGCTGCATCGACCTGGAGCAGGCCATCGCCGCCGGACGGATCGTCTGCCAGCCAGGACTCCTCGCCCGGGCCGACGGCGGCGTGCTCTACGTGGACGAAATCAACCTCCTGCCCGACCACATCACCGACATGCTGCTGGGCGCGGCCGCCAACGGCCGTTTCCGTCTGGAGCGGGAAGGCCTTTCCGCCGAGGTGCCGAGCCGGTTTCTCCTGGTCGGCAGCATGAACCCCGAGGAAGGCGAACTGCGGCCCCAGCTCCTCGACCGATTCGGGCTGTGCGTGGACGTGGCGGCCATCCGGGACGTGGCCGGCCGGGTGGTGCTTCTGCGCGATCTGGAGGCCTTCGAGGCCGATCCCCGGGCCTTTGTCGCGGCCGGGATGCAGGAGCGGGAAGCCTTCACGCGGCGGCTCACCCGGGCGAGAAAGCTCTTCCCGGCCGTCGACCTGACCGGGCCGGCCCGGGAAAAAATCGTCGCGGCCGCCGCCGAAGCGGCCTGCGCCGGACAACGGGCGGAAATTCTCCTGTCCCGGGCGGCCAGAGCCTTGGCCGCCTGGACAAACAAACCCGACGCCGATCCGGCGGACGTGGCGGACGTGGCCGAATTGGTCCTGCGCCATCGCCGCCGCCAGCTCCAGCCGCCCGAACAGCAGCGCCAGGAACAACATGCCGACCCCGAAAAAAACGGCCACCCCGACCAGGCCCAGGCCTCCCCGTCGGAAGCCAAGCCGCAAGACGGCGCCGGCCGATCCCCAGGGAGCGCTCCCGCAAAAGAGCCGCCGAATCCTGACGACAACGACCCGGGGCAAGGGAAGGCCGAATCCTCGAAGCTCAAGGAAGAAGTCTTCGCCGTGGGCGAACCCTTCCGGCTAAAGCCCATCCGGATTCGCCGCGACCGCATCCGGCGCAAGGCCGGCTCCGGCCGTCGGGCCCTGACCACGACCCTGGAACGGCAGGGCCGTGGCGTGGGAGCCCGGATGGCCGAGGAAATCCGCGACTTGGCCCTGGACGCCACCTTGCGGGCGGCGGCCCCGCACCAGCCGTCACGTCGGAAGATCCTTCCAGACGGCCCGGCCGTCCGCATCCGCCCGTGCGACCTGCGCGAGCGGACCAGGGAAAAACGCATGGGCACGCTCATCGTCCTGGTGGCGGACGCCAGTTCCTCCATGGGCGCCAGCCGACGCATGACCGAGGCCAAGGGAGCGATCTTGTCCTTTCTTCTGGACGCCTACCAGAAGCGGGACCGCATCGCCTTCGTCGCCTTTCGCGGCAGCGGCGCGGAAGTGCTGCTGCCGCCGACCGGCAGCCCCGAGCGGGCCTATCGCCTCTTGGAAGCGCTCCCTACCGGCGGCAAGACGCCCCTGGCCCACGGCCTTTTCACCGGCTACCGCCTCATCGAAACCGAGCTGCGCCGCCATCCCTCCACCATCGCCCTGCTGGTGGTCATTTCCGACGGCCGCACCAACGTCCCCTTCCGCGACGGCAAGCCGCTGGCCGAGGCCCTGGACATGGCCGAACGCATCGGCCGGGACGGCCGGCTCAAAAGCATCGTCGTGGATACGGAGCCCGAGCATATGAACGCCCTGGGCCTGGCCGGACAGGTGGCCGACGCCCTGCACGCCCGGCACGTGAAGGTCGAGGACTTGCGGGCCGACCAGTTGCAGCAGCTTTTTCGGACCGGCCGGGACGAGGTTGCCCCCTTTCCCTAGCCCCTGGCCGGATAGAGCACCACGCCCTTGCGCTCCCGGACGACTTCGAAGCGTTCCTTCAAGGCCGGCAGATAGGGACTTTCGCCGGCCAAAGCGTCGTTGATGACGGTCACGGCCACGTGTCTGGCCGTCCCGCGCCGACCGACCAGATGGACCAGCGGGGCCAGGGCGGCCGACAGCTCGGGAGCGTCCGGGGACACTGCGATCCGGAGCCGTTTCCCGCCGGCCTCGACCACGGCCACCGCTTCCGGTCCGAGAAACGCCACGTACGCCCCGGCCACCCGGCGGGGCAGGGCAAGGCCCCGTCCGGCAACCCGGCCGACGCAGACCGGGTCCAGGGCGGCGCACCACCACGCCTCCCGGCCGGAAAGCCCAGCCAGCAGGCGCCGGACCGCCTCGGGCGTGGCGAACTGCGGACCGCTTACGTCCGTAAAAAACGCCCCGGCCACCACCTCGCCCGACAGCTCCAGCCGCCGTAGCGCACGAAAGACACCGGACCAGGCAAAGGCCGGCGCTTCCCGGGAGAGGATGTCGGCGCAGACCACGCCGTAGCGAAAAAGAAGCAGCCGGGCCCGATCCATGGCGAGCGCCTCCCGCTCCACCGGATCGTCCGGCACGACCGGGACCCGGGGGCGGTACCAACTGCCGTCCGCAGGCAAGGCGGCGGCAAACCGGGCCGGCCGGGTACGACGCAGGATCTGCCGACCATGGTGGGCCGTAGCGTAAAACGTCGGTTCCGGGGTGAACCCCGTGGCCACGCCCCGGCGCAGCACGGCCAGGGAATCGCAGACGGCCTCGCCCTTCCAGGCCGCCCGCCACAGGGTCGTGGCCAGCTCGCCGGAAGCCAGGCCCGTCATGTCGAGCAGGGTCGCGAAATCATAGCGAGCCCGGGGATCAGGAAACAGGCTCCCTCCCTTCCCGAGCGGTTCGAACCCGGCCAGATCGAGGTCCTCGGCCCGGGCGAAAAGGATCTTTTTGACGCCGGCCCCGTACCAGGCAAGGCCGGTCGCGGCCACGGCGGCATCCAGCCAGGCCGGATCATAGTCCCGACCCCGGGCCGGCAGGATGTCCTCTTCCCAAAGCCCCGCCGGCAGCGGCAGACAGGCCAGCCGTTCCAGACGGTCGGCCAGCCCTTCCGCTTCCGTGGCCGGCACCGTCACCCCCTGCCATCCGGCCAGAAAATACGGCAGCCGGTCGACCGGCAGCGGCGTGAGTGTCGGCCGCCTCGCCGCCCTGGTCAGCCGCAACAGCGTCTCGAAATTGGCCGCATCGCAATACAGCGATTCGGATCGTCCGGAGACGAGTTCCCCGACCAGCCAGGAACCGGCCGCCGCCAGCCCCTCGGCCGCCCGGGTCAGGACGTCCAGGGGCACACCCAGCCGCTGCGCCATTTCCGCCAGAGACAAGGGACCGTAAAATGACAGCCATTCGACGAGCAGGGCCTCGCCCATGGCGGCGACATCTTCCGGTCCCAAAGCCTTGGCATGCGGTCGGCGCGCCTCCGCGGCCAGCGGCCGGACCAGGGACGGGTCCCCGAAAAAGGCCTGGGCGACCGCTCCGGCCCGTTCCAAGGCGACCCACAGGGACGCACCACCGGCTGGCGAGGCGATGCGGGCCAGCTTCAGGGCCAAGGCGGTTTCCAGATCCTCCCTGGCCAGACCATGATCCCGCTCTACGGCCGCCAACAGGGCCAGCCATTCCGCTTCCGGGAGGACCACCCGCTCCTTGACGTGTTCGAGCAGCTCGGCCGGGCTCGACGGGGCATAGCCCGGGTACAGGCGCTGACGCTTTTCCTCGAAACCGTGGACGATGGCTTCGGGCACGCAGGGCCGTCCCGCCGCTCCGGCCGCCACTTCGGCCACCAGATCGGGTCGAACGCCGGTGGCCCCGGCCGCCGTGCCGGCATCGGACAGATACATGTATTCGTTGACGTGCCGGTAGACCAAATCGGCGGCAAAGGGGCTTTGCACCCGGGTCCGGACCACGGAGACGGCAACCAGCCCGTCGGCCACGGCGGCCAGGAATTCCCGCAAGGCGGCCAGATCGAAAACGTCGCCCAGACAGGTCCGCCAGGCCTCCAGCACCATGGGAAAATCGCCGTGCCCGGCCACGGCGGCCAAAAGTTTCCGGGCCCGCAGCCGGTTGATCCAAAGGGGCGTGCGCCGGCCGAAGCCCTCCTTGGGCAAAAGCAGCGCCCGCCCCGCCGCCTCGCGAAAGGCCGCGCCGAAGGAACCCGAGCCTTCCAGGCGCTCGCGCAGCAGCGGTTCCACCTCCCGGAGCGGCACCAGGCCGGGGAGGATGGCGGGATCGACCGCCCGGGGCAGGGTCAGGGCCAGGCAATCGTTGCCGGCAAAGACCGGGACATCCTCGCCGCAATGCGCGACGGCCGCCGCCTGAAGGATCAGGGCCCAGGGCGCAAGCACGGCCAACCCGAGCGGCGCGTGGAGAATGATCTGACTCCCCGGCGCTCCGCCCGGGCCCGTGGCGGTCACCTCGACCACAAGATGGCGGGCATGCGGCAGCCCCGTGCCGGTGCTCTCCTTCTGGCGGCGCAGGAAATCGAGTAACGCCCCGGCCGCTTCGTCTTCCAAAAAATACTCCCGTACCAGCTCCTGCTTGAAGGCCGGGTCGTCCAGCCGGACGTCGGCCTCTTCCAGAAAGGCGGCGATCAACCGCGAGAAATGGCTGTCCCGGGACCGGGCCTCACCGATCCAAAAAGGCGCCGGCACCGTGCCCTCGGCCGCCGGCGTGACGAAGACGTCGGCGTCGGTGATGCGCTCGATGCGCCAGTTCTGGGCCCCGAAGGCAAAAATCTGGCCGAGCCGGGCCTCCCAGACGAACACCTCGTCGAGTTCGCCAAGCCTTGTGCCGGTATCCTGCCGGCGCAGGGCGAAATAGCCCCGATCGGCAATGACCCCGCCCGAGGCATAGAGCCGCATGAGCGCCCCGGGGCGAGCCGTGGCCGTGCCGGTCAGGCCGTCCACGGCCAAAAGCGGGGCCAGCTCGCGGATACGGGTGGCGGCGTAGCGGCCGGTCAGCATGGCCATGGTCAGATCGAAGGCCTTGCGGGAGAGCTCGCGATAGGGCCAGGCGCAACGCACGGCCGTATACAGCGCCTCCACGTTCCAATCCTCGACCCCGACCATGGCCACCAGCGTCTGGGCCAGGACGTCGAGCGGTGCGATCACCGGCCGCACGGGCTCGATGTTCCGGGCGACCGCCGCCCGGGCCATGACCGCCGCCTCCAGCAGATCCCTCTCCGAAGTCGGCAAAAAGACGGCCCGACTGGCCTCCCCCACCCCGTGGCCGGACCGGCCCAGGCGCTGGAGGGCCGAGCTCACCGTCGGCGGACACTCGACCAGCAGCACCTCGTCCACGCTGCCGATGTCGATGCCGAGTTCGAGCGACATGGTGGCCACCACGGCCCGCAACTCGCCGGCCTTGAGCCGCGCCTCCACGGCGGACCGCAGCTCCTTGGAAAGGGACCCGTGATGGGCGTGGGCAAAGAGTTCCCCCGGCCCACCGTCGGGAGCGTCGTTAATAAACCGGGTCAGTTTCTCGCAGAGCTTGCGGCTGTTGACGAAAATAAGGGTGGTCCGGTTGGCCAGGATGCGCCGCCGTATATCCGCCGCCAGGGCGCGAAGCTGCGACGGCCGCTCCTCTTCCTCGGGCCAGGGCGTGTGGTGCACCCGGACGTCCAGCCGTTTGACATCCCGCCCCGTAACCACCGTCACCGGGCGCGGCGCATAGACCGGCTCGGCCGGATCGCCTTCCAGCCGAAAGCCCCCCACCATGGCGGCGACCGTGGCCAGCGGCGCGACCGTGGCCGAGAGCGCCACCCGCTGGAACTCACCGGCCAACAGCACCAGCCGTTCCACGGCGGACAGCAGGAACACGCCGCGCTTGGAGCCGGCCACGGCATGGATTTCATCCAGGATGACCAGCCGCACGGTCGGCAGCAGCGACCGGCCGCTCCTTGAACTCAGAAGCAGATTCAGGCTCTCCGGCGTGGTGATAAGGATTTCCGGCGGCCGGCGCACCATCCGGCGCCGCTCCTCCGCCGGCGTGTCACCGGTCCGTATCGCCACCCGTATCTCCGGAAACGTCACGCCCGCCGCCTCGAAGGCCCGCCTGAGCCCGGCCAGCGGCGCGATCAGATTGCGCCGGACATCGTTGCCCAGGGCCTTGAGCGGCGAAACATACACCACCGACACCCGGCCGGTCGGCCATTTTCCGGTGGCCAGCGCGTCCAGGGCGGCAAGAAACGCCGTCAGCGTCTTGCCCGAGCCGGTCGGGGCCACGGCCAGCACATGCTCGCCGGCGGCTATGCGCGGCCAGGCCTGGCGCTGGATATCGGTCGGCGCACCGATGTGGGACGTGAACCAGGCTACGGTGAGGGGGTGAAAGTGCATGCAGAGGAGAATAAGACCGTGGGGAAACTTTTTGCAAAAAGTTTCCCCCCCGGCCCCTCTTCAAAAACTCTCAATAGTTATGGTATGATGCGTGAATTTTGAACAGAGAGAGGAACAAAAACGAACGTGTTGGGAACATGTAAGGAACAAGCTCCCCAGGCAAGGGGTCCGGGGGGAATGATTCCCCCCGGCGGGGTGGGCTCGGGAGGGGCGGCGCCCCTCCCGATTTCTCACGCCTGCGGCGTCACGCCGAGGCGGACCCGATAGCTCCAGTGAAACGGCACGGGAGTATCGCCCATGGCGGCGGCCTCCCGGCGCAGGTCGGCCAAGCCGCATTCCTCTTCGGACAGGCCGTGGTCCAGCAGCGCCGCCAACGAACCGAGGGACAGGGCCAGCCCGACCAGCCGGAGCCCACTGCCCGGCTCGATCTGATGGGCCAGCAGCTCCCGGGTGAAGGCAAAGCGGCCCGAGGCTTCCATCCGGGCCAGATGGCCGGCCTTGTCCCAACGCCTGACCGCTGTGGGGCGATGCTGTGCTTCCAGGGCCTTGGTCCGGCGGCGCAGGGCGAAAAAAGCCGCTTCGGCCGGCCCGCCGAAGGACGGCGTCATATCGGCGTCGATGGCCGCGAACACGCCGCCCGGCCGCAGGATGCGGGCCAATTCGGCAAAGGCGGGTTCGGGTTCCATCCAGTGCAGGGACTGGGAACAGGTGGCGATATCCACGCTTGCGGGGGCAAGGCCGGTAGCGGCAGAAGTGCCGGCGACAAACCGCACGGTTTCACCGCCGGGGACGGCGTCCGTGGACTGCCTGGCCCGGCGGCGCATGTCGTCACAGGGTTCCACGCCGACAATGGCCCCGGCCCGGCCGATCCATATCCGAGTGGACAGGCCCGTGCCGCAACCGATGTCGGCGACGCGCGTCGGGCGGGCCATGCCGGCGTAGCGGCACAACACGTCGATCACGGCCGCGGGCGGCGCCGGCCGGCTGTTGTCGTAGCCGTCGGCCAACCCGTCGAAACGAAGTGCACTGACCAAGGTGGACACCATGGCAATCCTCCTGTCCGAACGGCTCGGGCGTAGCCGGGACCGGCCGTCTAGTCCAGGGTCTGCCGGTAGCGCAGAAGCCCGATGCCGAGCGAGACGAGGAGAAACAGGCAGATCGGCCACAGGCTCGGGGCAATGTCGAAAAAGCCGTTGCCCTTGAGGACGATACCGCGCACCACGCGCAGATAATGGGTCAGCGGCAGCGCCGACCCCACCCATTGCGCCCAGCCGGGCATGCCCCGAAAGGGGAACATGAAACCGGAAAGCAAGATGGACGGCAGAAAGAAGAAAAAGGCCATCTGCACGGCTTGCAACTGGTTCTGGGCCAAGGTGGAAAAGGTGATGCCGACCCCCAGATTGGCCACGATGAAGGGAAACGAAACAAGGAACAAGAGCGTCAGACTACCGAGCACCGGCACGTGGAACAGGATTCTGGCCGCGACGATAATGAGCACCATCTGCAGATAACCGACCACCATATAGGGCAGAATCTTGCCGAGCAGCACCTCGATCGGCTTGACCGGCGTGATGAGGAGATTTTCCATGGTGCCGCGTTCCCGCTCGCGCGTGATGGCGAGCGAAGTGATGATGACGAGCGTCATGGTGAGCACCACGCCCATGAGCCCCGGCACGATGTTGTACTGGGTCACGGCTTCGGGGTTGAAGCGGGCGTGCATCCGCAGCTCCACCGGCCCGTCGCTGGAGCGAAGCGGGGCCAGGGGGCCGGTCAGGTCGCGGTTGAAGACCGATCCGACCGCCTGCTCGACGGCCGCTACGGCATTGGAAGTGGCCGAGGGGTCGGTGGCATCGGCCGAAAGGAGCACGGCCGGCCGCTTCCCCCGGATGAGGTCACGGCCGAAATCGGGCGGAATGGTCACAACGAACTGGACGCGCCCCAGACGCAAAAATTCGTCGGCCTGGGCTTCGGTGGCAAGGGGCGTCACGAAATCGAAATAGAGACTATTTTTCATGGCCATGGCCATGTCCCGGGAAAAGACCGACCGGTCGTTGTCCAGGATGGCCGTGGGCAGGTGCTTGGGATCGGAGTTGATGGCGTAGCCGAAAAGGACGAGCTGGAGCAGCGGAATGCCGACCATCATGCCGAACGTCACCCGATCCCGACGCATCTGGACGAATTCCTTGACGATAATGGCCACGAACCGACGCGGCGAAAAGCTGAAGACGACCGACATCACGACACCGCCTTGCGCATGAGGCTGATGAAGACTTCCTCCAGATTGGAGGGGATGCGGCGCACGGTCAGCGGCGCCACGGAAAGCGGCGCCAAGTCGGCCTCTAAGGCCGCCGCGTCCCGGCCGCTCACATGGAGCGTCACCCCGAAGGCCACCACCTGCTCCACCCCAGGCAAGGCCTTCACCCGATCCATCAGCCCGTACAAATCCGGACCGGCGATCTCGAAGGTGGCCAAGCCCTCGCCGGCCACGATTTCGGCCACCGTTCCCCGGGCCAGAAGATGGCCGTAGGCGATGTAGGCCAGGCGATGGCAGCGCTCGGCCTCGTCCATGTAGTGGGTGGAAATAAGGGCGGTGATGCCCTCGCCGGCGAGCCGGTGCACCTCGTCCCAGAAATCCCGCCGGGCCATGGGGTCCACCCCGGCCGTGGGCTCGTCGAGCAAAAGCAGGCGCGGCTGGTGGATCATGCAGGCGGCCAGGGCCAACCGCTGCTTCCAGCCGCCGGAAAGCGTGCCGGCCAGCTGGTCGCGGAACCGGGCCAGGCGCAGCCGCTCGATGGTGCGTTCGACGGCGGCCGCCTTGTCGGCCACGCCGTACATCCGGGCGATGAACCCGAGGTTCTCCCACACGGACAGATCCTCGTACAGGGAAAAGCGCTGGGACATGTAGCCGACGAGCGGCTTGATCCGATCGGCTTCGGTGCGCACGTCGAACCCGAGGCAGGTCCCCTGGCCGTCGTCCGGACGCAACAGGCCGCACAGCATGCGGATGAACGTCGTCTTGCCCGAACCGTTGGGACCGAGGAAACCGTAGATCTCCCCGCGGGACACCCGCATGTCCAGATGGTCCACCACGGTCTTTTTGCCGAAGACCTTGGTCAGGCCGGTGACGTCGATGACCGGGGGCTCGCCGTTCACTGACCGCCTCCGTCGAGGTACACGTCGATGGGCTGGCCCGGATGCATGCGCGCCGCCACGTCCGGAGCAAAGGTGGCCTCGACCATGATGACGAGCTTGTCCCGGAAGCCCTGACTGTAGATGACCGGCGGCGTGTATTCGACCTTGGGCGAGACATAGCTGATGCTCGCCGGCACGGGGCCGCCGCAGCCGTCGCAGGCCACGCGGATGGTTCTTCCCACGGCCAGCGAGCCGGCCACGGCCTGGGGCACGAAAAATCGGGCCTTGACGTTTTCGGGCGGGAGCAAGGTCACCACCGGCGAGCCGGCCGCCACCCATTCCCCCCGGTAGTGCAGGACATCGTAGACAAGTCCGGACACGCCGGCGGTCTGCGTCTTCTGGTCCAGATCCCATTTGGCCTGATCCAGGGTGGCCCTGGCCGCTTCCACGGCGGCGGCCGCCGCCCGTATCTGGTCGATGCGGCTGGGCAGATGCCCCGTGGCCAGCTTGGCCGTAAGTTCTCGCACCTGCTCCCGATCCCGGGCCCGGGCCGTTCGGGCGCTATCCAGTTCCTCCTTGGCGATAGTGGCGTCGGCAAAAAGCTTGACCCGCCGATCATACTCCAGGTTCGACAGCTCGTGCGCGGCCCGGGCCCGGCCCAGTTCGGCCGTGATCTGGCCTATCTCCTCGGGCCGGAGCCCCTTTTCCTTGTCACGCAGGGTGTCCTCGGCCTGGGTGAGCTGGGCGCTCGCCAGGACCACGCCCTGCGCCTCGAACGCATGTTCCAGGACGAACAGGGTGTCCCCGGCCTTGACGGTATCGCCGCGGGCCACGGGCAGGACATCCAGGCGGCCGCCGATCTTGCCGGCCACATAGACGAACTCGCCCTCGACATAACCCTGGTAGGAAGCGGGACGGGTCCGGTCGCAGCCGTACCCGGCAACGAGCGTGGCCAGAAACGCAACCAGGGGCCACCATTCATGACGTTGCATGATGTTCCTCCCCAGGGGTGGCATCGACGGACAACCCCCGAGCGATAGTATCGGCCAAAAAGGCGGCGGCTTCGGCAAGGGGCAGATCCAGGCGCAGGCCCAGGTCCCGGGCCGCCGCGGCGAACCGGCGACGGAGCGGCTTGGACAGGGAATAGACGACCAGCGTTCCCACCAGGGTCAGATGGACGAAAACGGGTTCAGCCGGCCGCAAGAGGCCCGCCGTCCGGCCGCGCTCCAGGATCGTCAAGGTCACAGCGAAAATGCGCCGGAATTCCGCCATGGCAGCCTCCGGCATGGTGGCGCCGCCCGAGGCCATTTCCATGGCCATGATGCGGGGCAGCATGGGCAACCGGCCGAAAAGATCGGCCAAGGCGCCGGTCAGACCGGCAAATCCCTGTCGGGGATCCGCGTCGGCCGGAACCGCCCGCTCCAAGGCGCCGGCCACCTGCCCGAAAAGCCGCAACAGCACGGCCTCATACAGTTTTTCCTTGGTGCCCACATGATAGTAGAGCCCGGCCTTGTTGACCCCGGCCCGGCGGGCGATGGCGTCGACCTTGGCGCCGGAAAAGCCTTTGTGTCCGAACTCTTCCGTGGCGGCGTCAAGGATGCGCCCCAAAACAACCACACTGCTGTCCATATGCCAACCATCCGTTTTAACCAAATAGTTAAACTAAACGACCAACACTGTCAAATTCGTAGGGAAGCGGGTTCAACTTTTCATTCAGATGAAAGGAGTGTAACAGAGGGCTCCGGTCGGCCCACGAATTTCTTCTACGCCGTGCCGGAAAACCCATGACCCAAATTGCCACCACGCTTCTTTCGCCCTTCACTCTGACCGGTCGGACCACGCTGGCTCTGCTGGCCGAGTTGGGCGGAATGTGCATTTTCTTGTACCAAGGGGTGCTGCGCAGCATCACGTCGCCGCAATGGCGCAAGATCGTGCAGCAGGTCTATTTCATCGGGGCCAAATCCTTTTTCGTCATCGTGCTGATCGGGCTGTTCACCGGGATGGTACTCGGGCTCCAAGGCTACTACACCCTGGTCAAGTTCGGTTCCGACGGGGCGCTCGGCGCGGTGGTGGCCCTGGCCATCATCCGGGAGCTGGGTCCGGTGCTCACGGCCATCATGATAACGGGCCGGGCCGGCTCGTCCATGGCGGCCGAAATCGGCATCATGCGCATTTCCGAGCAGATCGACGCGCTCGTCACCATGGACATCAACCCGATGCGGTTTCTCATCGCGCCGCGGTTGACCGCCTCGCTCATATGCTTCCCGCTTTTGACGGCCATCTTCGACGCGGTCGGAATTCTCGGCGGCTATCTGACGGGCGTGCTGCTGCTCGGCATCAATCCGGGAGTCTACTTCAACCGGATCGACGCCACGGTGGATTTCATCGACGTCAAGGGCGGCTTCATCAAGGCCCTGGCCTTCGCCGTGATCGTGGCGACAATCTGCTGCTATCAGGGCTACTTCACCCATACCCGCCGGGAGGGGTTCGGGGCCAAGGGCGTGAGTCTGGCCACGACCTCGGCGGTGGTGCAATCCTGCATCGCCATTTTGGTGGCCGATTACGTATTGACCTCCTTTTTACTGTAACTTGGGAAAGAATTCGCGATTGCATCGTGGGCGAGTTCGACGTAAGAGGCCAGAGGCATGAAGAAATACGCAATGGAAACCACCGTCGGGGTGTTTGTCCTGGTGGGGCTGCTCTGTGTGGCCTATCTGACCGTCAAGCTTGGCAAGCTTGAAATCGTGGGTGGCGACACCTACGCGATCAAGGCCCGGTTCAAGGACGTCACCGGTCTCAAAAACGGGGCCTACGTGGAGATGGCGGGCGTGCGCATCGGCCGCGTGAGCGCTATCATCCTGGACACCAAGTCGAACATGCCCGTGGTCACCATGGACATTGAAAACGGCGTTCGTCTGACCGACGATGCCATTGCCTCCATCAAGACAAGCGGTCTGATCGGCGACAAATTCATCAAGGTGTCGCCGGGCGGATCAGATGACGTCCTGCGTCCTGGCGGCATGATCGTCGAAACGGAATCCTCCGTCGATTTGGGCGACCTCATCGGCAAATACGTTTTCGGCGGAGTAAAATAGTTTTTTTCGCCGGGTTGGCCCTACCCCCATACACCCCAAGCAGCACAGTGGTATCCTCCATGAAAATCGTCTCCCCCCGTCTATGCCTTGCCGTCGTCCTTCTGCTCTCGAGTGTCATGCCCGCCCTGGCCGGACAGGCCACGCAGGTGCTTTCCGCCTCGGTGGATCAGGTGATCCTGCTGCTGGCCAATCCGGCCTACAAGGACACCGCGACGCGTCCGGAACTGCGCAAGAAGGTCATCAAAACCATCGAAGCCATCTTCGACACCCGGGAGCTCTCCCGCCGGGCCCTCGGCGCCCAGTGGAACAACTTTTCCCCGGATCAGCAGAACCGCTTCGTAGCGGCCTTCGGCACCCTTCTCCAAAATACCTATCTTGACAAAATCGAGAGTTACACCGATGAGAAGGTTCGTTATCTCAGCGAAGATGATCTGGGTGGGGGGAAAACCGAAATCGCTACCAAGGTCGTCGGTAAGGACAAGGAGATTCCCATTACCTATCGTCTGGTCGACCATGACGGATGGAGGGTCTACGATGTCATTATCGAAGGGGTCAGCTTGGTGCAGAATTACCGTAGCCAGTTCGGCCAAATTTTGATGAATGAAAGCCCAGACGTGTTGATTGCGAAAATTTCCGCAAAAAAATCCTAGGGGTTCGGGCTACGCGGACACGCCGCGCCTCGGAGCAGCCATGCCAATGACCACCACACGCAAATTCCTCTTCAGCCTCGTTCTGCTCATAGGTGTGCTTGCCTTCACCGATGCGCATGCCGGCATGGAGTCCCAGGACGATTCCTCCCCGAGCGCGCCCACGGTCATCAACGGGAAACCGGCCGTCTCGGGCGAAGTCGCCACCGCGCCGGTTCCCGACCCTCTCTACGGCTGGAATAAATTCTGGTTCACCTTCAACGACGTGTTTTACAGCCGCCTGATGCGCCCTCTGGCCAAGGGATACGTTGTCATCATGCCCAAAAAGGCCCGCACCGGGCTGGCCAACATCTACAATAACTTCACCTTTCCCATCCGGTTCCTCAACAGCCTGCTCCAACTCAATTTCGTCAAGGCTTCACGGGAATTCGGACGGTTCTTCATCAATTCCACGTTTGGCATGGCCGGTCTGATGGATCTGGCCAAATCCGATCCCAACCTCCAGCCGGGCAACGAGGACTTCGGTCAGACCTTGGGCCATTACGGCATGACCGAGGGCTTTTACATCGTCTGGCCCTTCCTTGGGCCGTCCAACCTGCGTGACACCATCGGCATGGCCGGTGATGCCGCAGCCAATCCCTTGACCTGGATTTTCGGTCCCTGGTCCGCGCATGACGACTACAACCCCTGGTACTGGTCCTACATCATCAAGGCCGGCGACACGTTCAACCGGTTGCCCGAAACCCTGGACGAGTATGACGCCATCACCAAGCCGGCCATCGAGCCCTACACGGCCATGAAGGACGCCTACATCCAGTACCGGCGCAATGCCGTCGCCCACTAAAAGCGCTTTCCCGCCCGCCGCCGGTTCCCCGGCGGCGGGCCAATCCGATCCCGATCCGTCCTCTCGCGCCATCTCGGCCGTCTGCCTGCCCAGCCTCTGCGCCGGCGTGATGGTCCTGCGCGCCGTTTACCGCTCCCAACACTTCACCCGTCACGCCCATGAGGGCTACGCCCTCGGCGTCATCGAATCCGGCGCCCTGGCCTTCCGCTACAGGGGGGAAGGGCTGGTGGCACCGGCCGGCCAAGTGAGTCTGGCCCAGCCGGACGTGCCGCACGATGGCGCCCCGGCCGGCCCCGAAGGCTGGGGTTACCGGATGTTCTATCTGCCGCGAAAGGCCCTGTTCCCGATCCTGGCCAAGCCCGCTGCCCTGCCGTATTTCCGACCAGGGGTCATTGATGATCCGGCCTTCGCCGCCGCCATCATCGCCACCCATGCCCTCCTTCTGGATACGGCCGCCCCGGCCCTGGCCAAGGAAACCCGCTTTCTGGCCCTCCTGGCCGAATGGGTGCTCCGCCATGCCGACCGAACGCCGATCCCGCCAGGGCCAGGCCCCGAGCCCCGGGCCGTACGCCTGGCCCTGGAACTGTTGGACGCACACTTTTCCGAGGATATCGGCCTGACGGAACTGGCTCGGACAACCGGTCTTTCTCCCTGGCACCTCGTGCGGGTGATGACCCGGTTTACGGGCCTGCCGCCCCACGCCCATCTGCTCGAACGCCGCTGCCGGGCGGCTCGGGATAAGCTCCGCGGGCCGGATCGCCTGGCCGACATCGCCGCCGCCACGGGCTTTGCCGATCAAAGCCATCTCACCCGGGCCTTTCGCGCCCGCTTTGGGCTCACCCCCGGAGCCTACCGCAAGATTGTTCAAAACAACGCCCGCCTTGCCGACTAGACTGCGGTCAACTTGCGGCAAGGAGGTTTTTCCCATGCGCCAACGGATAACAGCCCTGGCTGCCCTCATCGGCGCCATGCTCCTGGTCGGCAGTTCGGTGGCCGTGGGTCGCTTGGTGGCGATCCGTCTGCCGATCTGCTTTGCGTCCATGATCCGCTTCGCCCTGGCCACGGCGGTCCTCGTACCGCTGGTCATCCTGCTGGAAGGAGGCTGGCCCAGGGTATCGCGGCGGGGATGCGCCATCCTTGGCCTGCAAGCCCTGTGCGGTTCGTTTCTGTTCACCGTCTTTTTGCTCGCCGGCCTGCGACTGACCGGCGCGGCCGAAGCAGGGGTGGTGGCGGCCACGACGCCGGCGGCGGTGGCCCTCCTCGGGCGCGTCCTCTTCCGGGAACGGCTCCGGGGCCGGGCACTGGCCGGACTGACCGCCACTTGCGCCGGTTTGCTCGTCCTGGAAGCCGGTCCTCCGGCCGTCGGCAGTCATCCCCTGTTGGGACATGCCCTCGTTTTAGGCGCCGTCGTGTTCGAAGCGGCCTTCCTGCTGTTGCGGCGGGCCGTTAGCGAACCGCTCTCCCCGATGGCCGCCGCCATGTGGGTTTCTCTGCTGGGACTGGCCCTGTTTCTCCCTCCCGGCCTGTGGGAAGCCGGCACCATCGATCCTTCCGCTCTGACCCCGGCCATGCTGTTTGCCCTGGCCTATTACGGCCTGGCGGTAACGGCGATCGCCTACATGCTCTGGTTCTACGGCGTGGTGCGGGTGGAAGCGGCTCTGGCCGGCGCGGTTACCGGAATCATGCCGGTTGCCGCCCTGGGTTGTGCCGCCTGGTTCTGCGGCGAAACGGTGGGATGGCGCGCTATGGCCGGCTGCGCCGGGGTGCTGGTCGGCATTCTCTGTCTGGCCGGCCGGAAAACGACCTGACGACGGCGCGCCCCGGTGGGGACGCGCCGTCGTCAGGAGAATCTGTCTCAGGATCCGGAAGCCTTGGGCGGCGGGGGCACGTACCCTTCAGGTAAGGGAGCGGCCCGCTCCACCTTTCCCGTGGACGCGGCCTTGGAACCGGACGTCGCAGTTGCCGGTTGGGTGGCGCTTGCTTTTTTCTCCGAGGTTTTGACCGCCGGTTTGGCCGGAGTCCGGTGCGCGGCCGGCGGGGGGGCAATCTTGGACGACGGCTGGCCCTTGGTCGCCGCGGGAGAAACCACAGTCCCCCCCGGATGTCCCTTGGCGGCAGGTTGCCTCTTGACCGGGGGCTGGGCCACCGTCTTGGCCGGGTGTTGTCCCTTCACGGGCGGCGCCGGCGCCTTGACCGCCGGATGCGGTGCAGCCTTGGCTTGGCCCTTTTCCACGGCAGGTCCCTGGGGCTTGGCCGCTCCCTGTTCCTTGGCTGCCGGGGCCGCAGCGCCCGGGTGGCGTTCCTCGGTCAGCACCGGCTCGCTCACCCCAGCCGCGAAAAGCTCTCCTTCCAAGGCGGCCCGGGAACCGGCCTTGGAGGCGAACACATTATAGCAGGGATGTTTATTGATCTCGCCCTGCTCCATACGTGTGGCGTAGCCGGCGGTCTCCAACTTCTGCATGAGTTCCTTGGCGGTCGCGGCATGAGCGAAGGAGCCCGCCTGGAAGGTAAAGACCACGTGATTCTCCGCCGCCGGCTTTGGCCGCGGCGGCACCGCCGCGGTCGAAGCCGGGGTCGGGGTCGGGGCCGGCTTGGCAGCGGCCGCCGGCGCCGGCGCGGGTTTGGCCGGAGCCGGCGTGAAGGGCTTGGGGGCAGGTTCCGTCGATCCGGCGGGTGCCGCCGCCGGCGGATTGCCCGCAGCCGGGGCCGGAGGAGGCGCGGGATTGGCATCCGGCAGCGGATACTCCGGCGCCGGAGGCGGCGGTGGCGGAGGCGTTTGCGGCCAACCCGCCGCACTTGGCGATTCCGGGGCCGGATGCCCCAGAATATCCTTTTCAAAATCCTTATTGGCGGAGCAGCCGGCCAAGCAGACGCTCAGCAGGATTGCCACGCTCGCAAGACGCCTCATAGCGCCTCCTTCTGTCAAGGTTATGATGGCCAGGAACTACCCCATTCCTAACAGTTTGGAAAGGTTCTCCGCAGCAGTGCGAAAGGTGGCAACAGCGGCGGGCAGCTCCTCCCGCCGCCCCTTGCCGGCGATGTGTTCCACCGTCGCGGCGGCCTGCCGCAAGGCTCCGGCCCCGATGGTGGCGGCACTGCTTTTGATGGTATGGGCGTGCAAGGCCACCCGGGCCAAATCGCCGGTCGCCAAAGCCTCCTCCAACAGGCAACGCCGTTTGGACACCTCGGTCCAGATACACGTCACGATGCGGGAAAATCCCGACGCGTCCAGACCCAGGTGCCGTCTGGCCGTTTCCGGATCAAAAACGCACGCGTCAAGGTCTGGGCAACCAGCCTCCGGAAAGGGGGCATGCCGCTCCCCCGCCTTCCCGCCACCCGGCCTGCCTCCGTCCTGCTCCATGCCTACTCCGTCATGGCATCGCTTGGCCCAAGGCTAATTCTGAAAAAACACGACCTCCGTACCCACGTCGATCATCTTGGCCATATCCTTGCCTTCATCGTTGCGCATGCGGATACAGCCGCTGGTCACGGGCCGACCGATGGAGCCGGGGTTGTTGTTGCCGTGAATGCGATAGCCGTTGCCATGGGACAAAATGATCTTGAAAAGCCCCATGGGATTGTCCTTAACCCCGGGTTTGACAAGGGCGGGCAGGGTCTTGCCCTTCTTCTTGGCCCGCTCCTTCATGGCCTGGGTCGGGATCCAGGTGGGCTCGAAACTGATGCCCGTCACGACGCCCCAGCCTTGCGGCGCCTCCATATCCTTGCCCGGCACGGCCACCACGTAGGCATGGACCAGACGACGCGTCCCGTCGGGCAGGTTCTCGTAGAGATAGAGCTTGCGCTCGGCCAGATGCACCTCGATGCAATACCGATCCTTGCGGGCGTTGAAATCCCCGGGCGGCGTCTTCGTTTTCGCGCCGCCGACCGGAGGCACCAGGCAGGCCAGCAAGCCATCCAGTCCACCGCCGTCGGCCACCGGCGCATACGGCTCGTGCCTGGGTGCCACGGGTCGGGCCACCGGCTGCGGCACCGGCTGCGGAGCCGGTTTTACCCTATCCGCGCTCCCTGGCTGACTCGGCCGGACAACGGCGGGATCGATACGGGCCGCATAGGCCGCCAGGGGAGCAATGTCGTTAAATCCGGTCAAAAAGCCCCCCTGGACAAATCCCTTGGTTCCATCGGCCAGGGAGACCTCCACCCAATTGCCGGTCCGCCCAAGCACCGTCACCGTTTCCCCAGCCCGCAACACCCGCACCATGCCGGCCCCATCCCTGGGTTCGGCCAGCAGCGTCAATCCCTGCAGGCGCACCGCCTCCACCTGCCCGGCGACAGCCGTCCCCGATACGGCCATGGCCACGACAAGCAGCCCGACAAATTCTCTCCACCCCCGCATGACCTTCTCTCCTCGTCTCGCGTTCCCCTCCGGACGCATTCCTTGTCCCACTCCCGCGAACCAAGCGAAGCGGCCTCTCCGGGTCGCGACCGCCGTTCCTCTTCCCCTGCCATCCGGCAGCCGCCGAGGCAAGCCCGACCTGCCGCCGTGACCGCGTCAGGCGGTCTTGTAGCGCACAACCGGCCGGCGCCGCCCCACCGGTCTGGCAAAGGTCACCTTGGGCCAACCCAGGGCGATCACGGCATGCACCTGTTCCCCTTCCGGCACGCCGGCCGCCGCCGCCACGCGCCGATCATGGGCCATGGCGGCCGCGGCATAGCCGATCAGACACGACCCCAGGCCCATGACCTGGGCCGCCAGCAGCACATTTCCGGCGGCGAGCAGGGCATCCTCGGCCGGACAGCTCGCCCCCGGCCGCGAGCCGATCACCAGCGCCGCCGGCGCCTCGTAAAAAAGCCGATCCGTCCGGTCCCGGTCCCACCCCACCAGGGCCTGACGCACCTCGGCATAATGGGTCCGGTAATAGGCCTCGAGCTCGCCCCGGCCAAGCCAGGCGAGCACCCGTCGCACGACCGCCCGGGCGGCCAGCCGGTTGAGACGCCGAAAAAAAACCGCCACCGCCCCGCTCAAGCCCGCGACCGCCGCCCGCGAAGTGAGCACGGTAAACGTCCACGCCTGGGAATTGGTGCCGGAAGGCGCGGTCACCGCCACCCGGACCAGATCTTCCAAAAGAGGCCCCGGCACCGCCTCGGTCCGAAAAAGCCGGCAGGAACGACGGGAGCGCAGCATGTCCACCAGGGCGGCCGGGGAAAATTCCCCCGGCGCAACGAGCGCCCCGGACGGCGTCAAGGTGGCATAAGCCTCGGCCCAACCGTCCCCCGTATCCACGCGGACGGCAGCGGCCGGGCACACGGCGGCGCAGTGGCCGCAGCCGATGCAGCCCGCCCCGACAACGCCGGCCTTGCCGCCGGACAGGGACAAAACCTGCGCCGGACAGATGGCCACGCAGGTGCCGCAGCCCAGGCACGCCTCGGGATCGACCCATGGTGCTCCGACCTCCATATCCACCTCCCGACGCAGCATCCTTTGTTGACACGAAACGCGTTGCCGCGCGATGCCCCGCCCCTCACTCATGAACCGTGGCCGACGGAAGAACCGCCAAACCGGCCGGAACGGCCGCCGGCTTCCCGGTCAACCGCCGGGCCGTCACGAACCAGCGGGCGTATTCCGTCCCCGGCAACCGATCCACGGCCACACCGCCGCGCCGGGAACTCGAATGCAGCATCCGGCCGCCGCCGAGGTAAATGGCCACATGGTTGATGCCGACCAGCTTGTCCGTACTAAAAAAGACCAGATCCCCGGGGGCAAGGGCACCGGCCTCCACCGGCTGGCCGAGCGCGGCCTGAAGCCGGCTCTGCCGGGGCAAGGCACAGCCGAACCGGGCGAAAACGGCCCGGGTCAGTCCCGAGCAGTCCACCCCGGCCGGCGTGTCGCCGCCCAGACGATAGGGCGCGTGCAAAAACGGCGCGGCAGCCTGTAAGATCCGCTCTCCCCGCTCGGGAATCGCTCCGAGGTCCAGGACGCCGAGCCGATCCGCCTTGACCGGCGGTCCGCCCATGGCGTCCTTTTCCCGCAACAGCTTTACGAGCGTGTCATGGTCCACCGTCCCCTCGTAGAGCGGTTTATACTGGGCATTGACCTTGGTCGGGCTCACATGGAGCATGCCCAGGCTGTCCTCGTAGCCGTACATCACGCGGCCGCCGAGACCCGAGGCCGGCAAGGCCAGTCCCAAGACCAGACTCCCAAGCACGGACAGCACCAGCCCCCGGCCGTATACGCTTCCCCGACCCTCGGCCACTAGCCGCCCCCATAGGTAATGCGCCGCGCCTCGTCGATACGCATGGTCTTGACGCATTCGCGACGGAAAGCGCACAGCTCCTGGCCGCAACGGTCGTGAATACCCCAGGCGAAACACGGGGAGAACCCCTCGCCCTGCTGCACGGCCCGCACCGCGTCGATGGTGGTGAGACCGGACACGTCGATTCCCAGATCCCGGGCCTTGGCCTTGAGTTCCCGCACGTCCAGGCCGGTGGGAGCGTCGAAGCTATCCCGGGCCAACCCCGCCTCGGGGGTTTCGAACAGACGCAGTAAAACGGTCGTGCCGCCCTTCTCGCCGCAGCGCAACTCGATCTCGCCATTATGCTCGAAAACGGCCTTGCGGGCCAGGGTAAGCCCGATCCCCGCCCCTCGCGGCTTGGTGGTGAAGAAGGGATCGAAAACGAAAGCGCGCAGATTTTGGCGAATCCCGGGCCCGTCGTCGGTAACGGAAAGCACCACGCCGGCATCGCGGCGGGCGAGGTCCACCGCCACCCGCGCCGTCTCCCCACCGGAAAATTCCACGGCATTGAGCAGAATCTCATGCAGGGCCTGGCCCAAAAGCCCCCGGTCGGCCACGATGGTGGTATCGGCCAGATCGAAGACCCACGCCACCTGCTTGTGCATGGCCGCGGCCGCCTCGCCGACCCGAGCGGTCGCTTCCTCTACCAGGGTGCGCAGCTCCACGGCGGCGAAACAGGGATGGGGCAGGGAAGACAGCCGGACCACAGCCTCGACGATATCCTCCAGACGGCGGGCCTCCTGAAAAATGATCTCGGGATACTCCGTGGGCAGGTGCCGTTCCTTGTGCTCGCGCAAAAGCTTCAGGGCGAAGCCGCCGATGGCGGCGACGGGATTGCGGATCTGGTGGGCCACCGACAAGGCCAGATTGTTGAGGCTTTCGATCAGGTCGTATTGCAGGCGGTTTTTTTCCCGCAACACGGCGGTTTCGCGGCTTCGGCTCTGGTAAAGGGCGCTCACGTCGTCGATGATAAGCGTCACGCCCACCAGTTTGCCCGCATTGCACGGGCAGGAGGCCGTCAGGGAAAACAGCCGCGATTCGCCATCCGGGCGCGCATACTCCACCAGCGTATGGCGAAAGGACCGGCCGCCTTCCACGGCTTCGCTCAGGCCGCGGTTGAAGTATTCGTTGAGAGGCTCCGGACGGAGCAGCACACGCCAGTCCTTCCCTTCCAGGGAGGACGGAGGTTGGCCGAGCAGGACCTCGGCCGAGGGGCTGGCGGCCATGATGGTCCCCTTGGGCGATACAATCAAAAGTCCGACCGGAATGGTGGTGATGACGGTTTGGGCGAGTATCTGTCTGACACTGGGCATGCGAGACGTCCCCCCGCGGAAACGGAGCCCCCCCTGGCTGCCTCATAGGCCGCTCCCTGGCCGAAGACAAGCTCCGGTCAGGGAGCGGACACCCGCCTACGGCTTTTTGCCGTTCGCGGTCGCCGCAGGCGCCTGGCCGGGGTGGGCAGCCACCGTTACGCAGTCTTCCAGCGCTTCCAGCGGCACGGCCCCGCGCACGGCCGCACCATTGATGAGAAATACCGGCGTACCCTCGAAGCCGAAATTCCGGGCTTCCTTGACGTCGGCCTGAATGTGCTCGATCAGGTCCTTGCGCTTCACATCCTCGGCCAAACGTTTCATATCGACGCCGAGGCCCTTGGCCAAGCCGTCCAGCACATCGTCGCCCTTCTCGGCCACGTCCTTTTGCTTGGCGAAGACCGCATCCATGAACTTCCAAGCCTTGTCCGGATCCTGGCGGTTGATGGCTTCGAAATAGAGCGCCGCCCGGACGTCGTTTTTGCCGGTGGCGAAATGCTTGTAGACAAGCCGGACGTCCTTCGGATGCCGTTCCAACAGGGTTTTCACCGTGCCGGCGGCCTGGCCGCAGTAGTGGCAGAGGAAATCGGAATATTCCACGATGGTGACCGGGGCGTTCTCCGGGCCGCGACTGGCCCGGCTGCCGGAGAGATCCGGCGTCAGGGGTTTGGCCAGATCAGCCGCGAACCGGGCGCGTTCCATCTCCCGCTGCCGGGCCCTGGCCGCGTTCTCCACGATCTCCAGCAGCGCCGGACCCTGCTGGCGCAGGACATCCACCAGGATTTCCGGATGCTCCTGCAAAACGGAGCGGACCTTTTCCACGTCGTCCCCGGCCATGACCGGCCGGGCCAGGGACAGCACCATAAGGGCCATCACCATATATGTGCCATTGCGCATGCGTCCTCCCAAACGCCGGTTCCCCGGCGCCAGCTGTCGCGTCCTTGCATAAATCGTTTCGCCCCGTCTGTCATCCATGACACTCCCGCCCTCTCGGCAACGCCCCGGTTTTGGCGTAGAAGCTGCCCACGGGCCGCGGCCCGCGCGACCCTCATCCGAAGCGCCAGGCCGACGCTTCGACGGAAATCGGAACTTCCATGCAATTCAAGCAAGTATTTTACGGATTGCTGACCCTGGCCGCCCTGCTGGTCGGACTGTTCGTCACGACCCTGGAACCGGCCCGACGGGTGGACGCCTGGTCCTCGGACTTGTGGCACGTCCTGGCCGGCAAGCGCTACGAACCTTCCCGGGTGGCGGTGGTGCTTTTGGACGACGAAGCCCTGGCCGCCGAACCGGACCGGCCGCTGGTCTTCTGGGGGCCGCTCTACGCCAAGGCCCTGGCCCGTCTGCGCCAGGCCGGCGCGGCGGTCATCGGCATGGACATCCAGCCGGCCTTAAGCCCCGTCACCTGGATGGACATCATCGGCGCCGACACCAGCCGGGATTTCGACCGCGACTTCATGCTGGAGCTGGCCAAGGGCAAGACCATCCTGGCCGCCAGCGTCCAGACCGAATCGGGCGAGCCCAGCTTCAGCCTGCCGGCCACGGACTATCTGCTGGCCCTGCCCGACCATGAGACCGATCTGGGCCTCACCAACGTGCCCCTCGACCGCGACGGGGTGGTGCGCCGTTTCGCTCCGGCCCTTTTTTCCAGCGGCGAACCGCGCCTGTCCTTCGCGGCGGCCCTGGCCGCCCGGGTCGCGCCCAAGGCGCCCTTCGCCGCCGGCCTCGACAAACCGTCGGCCCTCGTTCCCCGGTCGATCCCCTTTGCCGGCCCGCCCGGGACCTTCCGCCACATCAGTCTGGCCCGCCTGTTGGCCGACGATGCCTTAAACGATCCCGAGGTCAAGGCTCTGGCCGGCAAGGTGGTCATCCTCGGCATCGACATTCACGGCGCGCATGACCGGCTGGCTTCGCCCTATTCCCTGCCCATCTTCGGCGCGCCCAGGGAATTCATGCCCGGCCCGGAAATCCACGCCAACATCGTGGAAGGCCTGCTTTCAGGGAGACACCTCACCCTGGTCGGCCGCTTCGGGGCGGGTGTGGCCTGGTGCCCGTTCCTGGCCCTAAGCGCCCTGTGCTGCGCCCGCTTCGGTCCGGGCCGTTCGGCCCTGGCCACCGTCGTCCTGGGCCTGGCCGTCTTCGCCCTGGGCTACGGCCTGTTTTTCCGGGGCTGGCTTTTGCCCCAGGCCGGCCTGGACCTCGGCCTGATCCTGCTCTGGGCCGGCGCCAACGCCATGCGCCTGACCCGGGGCGAGCGGGAAAAATCCTCCATCCGCCACGCCTTCGGGAAATACGTCTCCGAGGCGGCCATCGAACGTATCCTGGCCAGCGGCGCCGCCCCGGCTCCGGGCGGGTCGCTCGCCGTGGTGACGATCCTTTTTTCCGACATCCGCAATTTCACGAGCCTCAGCGAAAAATTATCGGCCCAGGACGTGGTCGAGCTCTTAAACGCCTATTTTTCCAAGGTCTGCGAAATCATCCTGGCCCACGGCGGCATGATCGACAAGTTCATCGGGGACGCGGTCATGGCCGTCTTCGGCGCGCCCCTGGCCAGTCCCGACCATGCCCGCCAAGCCGTGGCCACGGCGCTCGGCATGGTCCAGGCGGCCAAGGAATTCCAGGGCTGGATGACCCGACGCTTCCCGCAACTCGGCGATTGGCAGTTCCGCATCGGCGTGGGCCTCCATTCCGGCCCGGCCGTCGTCGGCAATATCGGCTCAAAGCAACGGCTGGACTTCACCGTCATCGGCGATACGGTCAACACCGCCTCGCGCCTGGAAGGCTTCACCAAGGAAATGGGTTGCCCGATCGTGGCCAGCCAGGCGGTGGTGGACATGGCCGGTCGGGACGTCTTGACGGGACGACGCGAACAGGCCCATGTCAAAGGAAAAAGCGAACCCGTGCCGGCCCTGGAAATCCTGGGACTGGCCACGACATCGGAGGAAACGTCATGATGTTCCTATCACGGCTCGTCATAGCTCTGCTGCTGGTCGCATCGGCCCTTGGCGGCACCGCCTTCGCCGAAGCCCCGCGGCTGGTCTGTCTCGTGGCCTCCGTGAAGGGGGAAGTCGTACTCTCGCCCGCCGACGGCCCCAAAAAGCCCCTGGAACTCTTCACCCGGCTGCGGGAAGGCGAACGCCTGGAACTGGCCAAGGACAGCGAAGCCCAGCTCGCCTTTCTGCAAAAAGGCGTGCGCGAAACATGGTCGGGCCCGGCCACCGTCCTCATCACCGCCGACGGCGGCCAGAGCCCGGACGGTCCGAGCGTGCCGGTCACGGAAAAGCTGCCCAACCGGGCCCGCCCCTCGGGCGCCACGTCCTCGGTGCTCTCCCAGGCCGGGGAACAGGCCACCGCTCAGATCATGACCCGGGACGTGACCCTGCCCGAGGACAAGCAGCTCTCCGATGAGGAAAAGGCCAAGTTGGCCGATGTGGAGCAGGACGTGGCCCAGATGCGCCAGAAGGCGTCCCCGGGCGACGTGACCCCGGATATCGTCCTGCTGGAAGAACTGACGCGCCTCGACCAGCGACGCCGCGTGGGCGAGGAACTCAAACGCCTGCGCGAAGCCTACCCCGACAACGCAGCTCTGGCCCACTGGGGCGAATAGATCGACGCTGCCTCCGGCGGCCGGGGGCATGATGCCCCCGGACCCCTCGCACCGAAGGCAAGGGGAGGGCAAAGCACCAAGGATGGCCCCCGGAACAGGGGGCCCGGGGGGAATGCTTCCCCCCGGCAGGTCCAGGGCAGCGCCCTGGCGGTGAGGGTCCGGGCGAGGCGGCGCCTCGCCCGGCCGCCGGAGGCATCTCGCTTATTCCTGCTCGAAAAAGCGCAGGGCATTGCGCAATTCGCCGAAGCGATAGATGTTGTAGTGGGCTTCCACGCCGTCCATGCGCTGCTGGCCCTGGTTGGTGGCAAAAAAGACCGTGCGCAGGCCGACCTGCCGAGCGCCGGAGATGTCCCGGAACATGTCGTTGCCGACGAAAATCGCCTCGTCGGGACGCAAGTGCATGCGGTTGAGCGCCAGCTCGAAGATACGGCGGTCGGGCTTGCGGTAGCCCAAATCGCCGGACACCACGATAGGATAAAAATACTGCTCCAGTCCCACCATCCGCAGTTCGGGCCGAGCCCAGGCCGTCTGCGCGTCGGACAGGGCGGCCAGCAGATAGCGCGGCCGCAGTTCCTCCAACACCTCGCGCACTTCAGGGTAGAGTTCCAGACGGTTTAAGGAAATCCCCCGGTACATCTCGGCCAAAAAAAGCGGCAACTGGCTCAGCTTGGTTTTGGGGATGACCAGCCCGCGCTTGGCCGCCTCGATTTCCAGGTACTCCCGCCAGACGGCCACCACGTCGAACTCCGGATACTTTTCGCCGCCCGCGCGCCGCTGGTTCTTCAATATGCGAAAGTAGGCCTCGCGCACCTCATTGCGATTGCTATAAATGCCATGATATTTGAGATAATGGCTGATGGCCCGATAGATCTGCTCGTTGTCCTCATCGGTATTGATGTCGATCAGGGTTCCGTTGACGTCGAAAATGATGCCCCGGATGCTCATAACGCCCCCTCAAGGATGGTGGTGGCCTCCCGAACGAGTTGCGCCCGGTAGTCGTCGTCGATCCAGGAATTGCGGGCGATACGCAGCAGCGTCAGCCCCAGATGGAAAGGCAGCCGGGCTGTGACGGCGGCGAAGGCCCGCTCCCGATCCGGAAAATACCCGGCGTATTCCCACAGAAAATGGCCTATAAAGGGCTCGGACCGGGCCGGATCGCCGGTAGCCCGCAAAAAGCAGTGCTTGAGTTCGCCGCACAGCCGGCCCACGTCATAGACCCGGTCGTCACGGTGCATGCGCTCCAGATCGATGGCCATGACCAGCCGGTCCCGGCCGAACAGAAAATTGGACGGCGTGGCGTCGCCATGCACCAGCACCTGCCAATCCTGCCACAAAACCGGCCGCTCGGCATGGGCCCGGGCCAGCCCGCGCAGCCGTTCGATCCGCCGCCGCGAGACGCCGCCCTTTCCGGTCAGATAGGTGACCACCCGTTCGAAGTAGGCCAAGGTACGGGCGAAATCCACGCCCGAGCCGCCGGCCGTACGGTTGTGCAGCCGGGCGAAGAACCGGGCCAGATCCGAAAGCTTGCGGTAGAGACGATCATCTTGCCCCTGCCGGGCCGCCGCCTCGATGACGGCGTCGAGCTGTTCCCCGGCCAAGTGCTCGACCACGAGCAGATCCCCGAGTTCCTGCCGCACCCCCAGGGGCCGGACCACGTAATCGGGCGCCTGGTCGAAGCCGATGCCGCGCAGGTGCTCCAGGGCCTGAAATTCATGGATGGCCGACTGGGGCGCGCCGCTGCCGTTGAGTCCCCGGGTCCGGGCATAGAACTTGCCCACCACCCGCGCGGCAGTGCGCTTGTCTTCATAGAGGTAGACGGCGCTCGTGGCCGAGACGCGAAACACCCGCCAATCGGGATCGGGATGCCGTTCGGCCGGTGCGACACGCGGCAGGATGACGTCGCTTAAATACGCGTACAGGGGATCGCTGGTGGCGAGATGTCCGAGATAATGACGCATGCACAACCGGCCGCCCGGGCCGCGGGATCAGGGTTTGGCCGGGCTGACCACCTCGGATCACCGTCTATCGGTCTGTCTACAGGCAATCATGGGATTCTGTAAATCCCCTGCCGTCACGTCGCCGCCGGTGATTGCCTTTCCGGCCGGCGTGGCTACCTTGAGCATATGGACTTGCTTCGGAGCAGGCCGGGGAGGCCCCCATGAACAAGCACATCGCCCTTTTTCCCACCACGCCGCCCATTGTCCTGTCCTGGGAGGACGAGCCCCCCTCGGCCACGGCCAGGCTTCTGACCGCGGGAGACCGCTTTCTGTGCGCCCAATGCGGCGCGGAAATAACCAATGCCAGCCTGCGGGTCGCCGTGGACGGAGCCCATCGCCACCTGCTGCCGCGCTCGTTCGGCCTGGACCAGGAACACGGTTGTTTCTCCCTGGCGCCCGGCTGCGCCGTGCATGGCCCGCTCGGGCACCTGCTGTGGGAGCGGAACCCCTCCGGCGGGAATTGGCACATGGTTTCCTGCGCCACCTGCGGTGCCCACATGGGCTGGTACCGGCAGCGTCAGGACGGTCCCGGATTTTTTCTGCTCATCCTGGAAAACCTGCGCGCCGCCCAGGATATCCCGGATAATCCGGCCTCCCCGTGACTCGGGTTCCGGCGATACGCCGTCCCCGATACGTTAAAATCCCGCGAAAGTGATGATGCCGGTCACGTCTTTAAGCGCGCCCGGCACCAGTTCGCAGGCCAGTGCGTCTTCGTCGGGGATGGAACTGGCGTTTGTGATGCCGAACTGCACGGCCGGCCGGAAGCCGAAACGGCCGTAATAGGCCGCATCGCCAACAAGAAAGACGGCGGTGTACCCCAGGGCGACGGCCCGACGGAACCCTTCCCGGACCAGGGCCGAGCCCACCCCGCGCGACCGATGCTCCAAGGCCACCGCAAGCGGCCCCAGAAGCAGGCCCGGATGCGCGGCGCCCCCCTCTCCGAGTACCGCCAGCCGGGTCAGCATGACATAGCCGATGATGCGTCCCCCCTCCTCGGCCACCAGGGCCAGCTCCGGGAGAAAGGCGTCCCCGGCGCGCAGGTTCTCCACGTACTCCTGCTCGTCGCCGTCGCAGACCTTGGCCGTGGCGAAGGCCTGTTTCACGAAGTCGTGGATGCGGCGGCAATCTTCCGGAGTCTCCGGCCGGATGCGCATCGTGCGGTCTCCTGTGCGCAGGACATGGTCAGGCCGCCGACAAGGCCCGGACGATCACCAGGGTGATGTCGTCCTCGCGGGGAAGGCCGGCCTGGAAGCGCGTCACATCCCCATAGACGGCGGCGATGATGGCCTCGGCCGGGGCGTCCGCCTGCCGGCGCAGCACATCCCGGAAGCGGTCCTTGCCGTACATCTCGCCGTCGGGGTTCCTGGCTTCCCATATGCCGTCGGTCCCCATGACCAGAAACTGCCCCGGCTTAAGCCCCGGCCGGGATTGTTCGTCATAGGCGAAATCCGGCACCACGCCGAGGGGAATGCCCGGCCCCATGAGTTCTTCGAAGCTGTCCGCGACCGGATCGTAAACCAGCGCCGGATCATGGCCGGCCCGGGTCCAGGTCAGCCGGCCGCCCGGGGCCAGCCCGCCGTTTTCCAGACGGAGGAAAAACAGCGTGATGAAGCGCCCGCTGTCCCCGGTATCCTGGCACAACAGGGCGTTGACCAAGTTGAGCAGTTCGGCCGGACCGGCCGCGGGATCGGCGCCGCCGCGCAAAAGCGCCCGCCCCGTGGCCATAAAAAGGGCCGCCGAGATGCCATGGCCGGTGACGTCGCCGAGCACCACGTCGCAATCGACAGTCGTGCGCTGGGCGAACTGAAGATAATCGTAATAGTCGCCGCCGGTTTCATCGCAAAAGAAGGTAGCGCCGGCGATATCGAGGCCGGGCAGCTTCGGCGGCGCCTTGGGCAGCAGGTTCTGCTGCACTTCCATGGCGAGCATCATGTCCTGCTTGAGCCGCAGCCGTTCCGACAACTTCGGAGCCATGCCGTTGAAGGCCAGGGCCAAGCCGGCCAGTTCGTCCCGGCCGACCACCGGAGCCCGGGCCGAGAGATCGCCCTGAGCCAGTTGCTCGACGGTCCGGCAAAGGGCCGTCACCGGCCGGGTCACGGCCCGGGAGCCGAAGATGGCCAGGATCACCGCCGCCACAATGGCCACCAGGGTGAAGGCCGCCACCACAATAATCATGCTCTTCGTGCGGTCCAGGATCGAGCTCTCGGCCGACTCCGCCTGGGCCAGGACGGCGTTTCGCGGCACCACCACGAGCAGGCCGGCGGATGTGGTGCTCAGGAAAGGCCGGTAGGCGGCAAAGGAAGGGACACCATCAAGCGTCATGGCGATGAGCGCGGAGTGTCGGGCATCGACGGCCGTCGCCAGCTTGGCCAGGTTCTCGGTATCGTCGGACTTGAGTGCCGTGGCCAAGACAGGGGTGTTCCAGCCAGGATTCTGGGCCAGGAATTCCCTGTCGCCGAGGACCATGATGCGTTTGCCCGCCGCCGCCTCCTCGGAGACCACGACCAGGGCCCGCACACCGCTGCCCCAGCGCTTGGACAGGTCGCTTTCCGGGAGCATGGCCTCAATGGGAGCATCGAGCCCGGCGACGCCGAGGATCCGCCCCTTGTCATCGCGAATGGGCATGGAAACCGTGGCCGTCAGGCGCTTGGTCGAAGCGTCGACCAGGATGCGCCAGACAACGCCTCCCTCGCGTAAAGCCGCCTTATACCACTCCCTGACCCGGGCATCGTAAGCGGTCGGCAGTTTGCCGTGACCGGGATAGGTGGCCAGAAGCCCGTTCGGCAAGGCCACGTAAGCCCACAGGAACGTATCGGCGAGCTTCTCGCGCAGCATATTCATGGTCGGCAACAGGCTTGCCAGGCGACGGGCATCCCCAAAAACGGACGCCTGGGGAACCCCCTCCGGAAGGTGCATGGATAAGGCGTCGGCCGTGGCCACCACGGATGGACTGTTCGAGCCAGCCCAACGCCGCACCCCCTCTGGAAGCCCTTTTTCGAAGGCGTCGTCGAAATACACCGCCATTCCGGCGGGAACCGGAGTGGTCAGCGCCCGCTCGGTCGCCTTGGCCAGCAGGGTCACGGACAGTTCCTGCATCTGGCGGTTGTCGTTGATATCTTCCCCGATCAGATCCACCATGAGCGCCAGTTCCCGCTCGGCCGATCGCTTGAAGGAAAAGGCCTCCCGGTCGGCCAAGTCGTGACCGAGCTGTCTGGCCTCGCGCAGGGCAAGGTAGCTCGTGGCCAGAAGCGGGGGCAGGACCAAGCATAAAAGTATGATAAGAAATTTGGTTCTGATGCGCATACAGTCCTCAAGGCGCGAAATAAAGGATAGGGGACGACGCACGAAGCGCATTTTTTTCTACGCCGTCCGGCCGCCTGCTGGCAAGGCGTCCGGTCAGTTCTTGACAGAAGGGATTTAGATGGGTAACGACGCTCCTTCACCTTGCTCTTCCCGATGGGACTCCCCGGGAGGAAGGGCCATGGACCAAAAGGAGGCACCATGCGGAAGTACGAAGCCCTGCTCTTGCTCTCGCCCGAGCTGGCTACCGACAATCGGCAGGAAATCATCGAGAATCTGAAGGGGCTCCTGGAGCGCCAGGAGGCCTCGATCCTGACCGTGGACGACTGGGGCATGCGCGATCTGGCCTACCCCGTCCAGAAAAAGACCCGCGGTCATTATACCCGTCTCGAATTCGCCGCACCGCCGACGGCCATCGCCGAATTCGAACGCATTGTCCGCATCACTGACGGCATCATGAAGTTCGTGACCGTCAAGCTGGCCGACAAGTACGTGCCTGAGGAGGCCTAGCCATGGCGTTCAAGAAAAAATTCACCCCGAAAAAGAAGTTCTGCCGTTTCTGCGCCAACAAGCACTTGCCCATCGACTACAAGCGTCCGGACATCCTTGGGGATTTCGTGACCGATCGGGGCAAGATCATCGCCCGGCGCATCACCGGCACCTGCGCCAAGTGCCAGCGCCGGCTGACCCAGGAGATCAAGCGCGCCCGCCAGATGGCGCTGCTGTACTACACGGCCACCCATAGCGCCGAACTCCTGAAGAAAATGTAAGGAAGGGACGCCATGCAACTTATTTTGCGCGCCGACGTGGAAAACCTTGGCAGCCTGGGCGACACGGTTGCCGTCAAGCCGGGCTATGGCCGCAACTATCTGATCCCCCAGGGCTTGGCCATGCTGGCCAGCACCGCCAACCTGCGCCGTTTTGAAAACGAGCGGAAAAAGCTCCAGGCCAAGCGTGACGCCCTGGCCGCCGCCGCCCAGACCCTGGCCGAGCGGATCGCCGCCGTGCCCGTGGTCATCGAAGTGCGGGTGGGCGAGGGCGACAAGCTCTACGGCTCCGTCACCTCGGCGATCATCGCCGACAAGCTGGCCGAAGGCGGCGTGACGGTCGATCGCAAGAAAATCGTCCTCAACGAGCCCCTCCGGGCCCTCGGCCACTACGAGGTCGAGGTGAAACTGCTGCCCGATCTGCGCGCCACGGTCCAGGTGACCGTCATGCGCCAGGGCGGGTTCGAGGATGTGACCCCGGCCGCGGAAGCGGCCCCGGTCGAGGAACAGGCTCCAGCCAGTGGACAGCCCGCGGAAGAAACCGCGCAGTAGGACTTCCGGTCTGGCCGGGAGCGGTGAACCGCTGACCGGGCAGGCCCTGGAGCGGGTCTCCGCCGACGTCCTCAAAAAAGTCCCCCCCCAGAATCACGAAGCCGAGCAAGGGGTCCTGGGGGGGATTCTCCTCAAAAATTCCATTCTCTACAACCTTATCGACCTGATCGGTGAGGATGATTTTTATTCTCCGGCCCATCGCCTCATTTTCCAGGCCATGCTGGAGCTGTCGCGCAAAAACGCCCCCATCGACCTCATCTCCCTGGCCGAGGAGCTGCGGGCCGGCTCCCGTCTGGACGAGGTCGGCGGCCCGGCCTATCTGGCCGAACTGGCCGCCTCCACGGTGTCCGCCGCCAACGCCCTGCACCACGCCGCCATCGTCCGGGAAAAGTCCGTCCAACGGAAACTCATCAGCACGGCCGTGGACATCATCACCCGCTGCTACGAGGGCGGCCAGGAAACCGACCAGCTCCTGGACGAATCCGAACAGGCCATTTTTTCCATCGCCGACTCCCGCACGACCAAGGGCATCCACTCCGCCAAGGACCTCATCACCAAGGTCTTCGAGCAGATCGAAAAGCGGATCGAGAACAAGGAACTCGTTACCGGCGTGCCCACCGGCTACTACCAGTTCGACGAATACACGGCCGGCCTGCAGCCGTCCGATCTCATCATCGTCGCCGGCCGCCCCTCCATGGGCAAGACCGCCTTCGCCATGAACGTGGCCATGCGCGCCGCCGCCATGCACGGCGTGCCCACGGCGATTTTCTCCCTGGAAATGTCCATGGAGCAGATCATGCAGCGGATGCTGTGCTGCTGGGGCAAGGTGGACCTGTCGCATTTGCGCCGGGGCCGCCTGGACGACGAGGACTGGTCGCGCCTCTACGACGCCGCCAACCACCTGACCTCCTCTCCCATTTTCGTCGACGACACCGCCGCCATTACCACCATGGAACTGCGGGCCCGCTGCCGCCGCCTCAAGGCCGAACACGGCTTGGGCCTGATCGTGGTCGATTACCTCCAGCTCATGCGTGCCTCGCGCAGCATTGATTCCCGGGAACAGGAAATTTCCGACATTTCGCGGAACCTAAAGGCCCTGGCCAAGGAAATGCACGTGCCCGTGGTGGCCCTGTCGCAGCTCAACCGCAAGGTCGAGGAGCGGGCCGACAAACGCCCCATGATGTCGGATCTGCGCGAATCCGGCGCCATCGAACAGGATGCCGACGTCATCGTGTTCCTCTATCGGGCCGCCGCCTACAAGAAAAAAGAGGAGCTGACCCCCGAGGATAACGTGGCCGAGGTCATCATCGGCAAGCAGCGCAACGGGCCGACCGGCATGGTCAAACTGACCTTTCTCAAGGAATCGACCGCCTTCGAGAATCTCTCCGATATCCCGCCGCCTTCGGAATATTCCGGCGGGTAGGGCGCGCCAGGCCAAACGGGAGGACGCCCCCGGGCCCCCCGCGACGAGACACGGACAATTCTGCCCCGGCCAAGACTTGAATCCTCCCCGGACCAGGGGGTATAGCCCCCCACCAGCGCGACATATGCGTCAAAGGAGCTACCGTGTACTACGATCCAGCGGAAAAATTATCCCGGCCAGAAATCGAGCGACTGCAAATCGAGCGACTGCGCACGACCGTGGCCCAGGCGTCCAAGTCGCCTTTTTACGGTGCCCTCTTTGCCGAACACGGTATCACCCCCGACACCATAAAGACCCTGGACGACCTCCGGCGCATTCCGTTTACCACCAAGCAGGACCTGCGCGCCTGCTACCCCGACAAGCTCCTGGCCATGCCCCAGTCCGAGATGGTGCGCATGCACGTCTCTTCCGGCACCACCGGCACGCCCACCGTCATCTACCATACGAAAAACGACCTGGAATGGTGGTCGTCGCTGATGGCCCGGTGCATGCACATGGCGGGGCTGCGCCGGACCGACGTCTTTCAGAACATGTCCGGCTACGGCCTTTTCACCGGCGGGCTCGGCATCCACTGCGGCGCCGAGAAACTCGGCTGCCTGACCATTCCGGCCGGAGCCGGCAATACCCAGCGCCAGATCAAGCTGCTCCTGGATTTCAAGGTCACGGGCATCCATATCATTCCCTCCTACGCCATGCATGTTGCCAATGTGCTCACGGAAATGGGCGTCGATCCACGCTCGCTGCCCGTGCGCATCGCCCTGGTCGGGGCCGAGCCCTACACCGAGGAGACGCGGCACCGCCTGGAGGAACTCTTCGACATGAAGGTCTTTAACTCCTACGGCCTGTCCGAAATGAACGGGCCGGGCGTGGCCTTCGAATGCCCGGAGCAGCACGGCATGCACGTCTGGGAGGACGCCTATCTGCCCGAGATCGTCGATCCGCAAACGGGCGAGCCCGTGCCCGACGGCCAGCTCGGCGAGCTGGTCATGACCACCCTCGGTCGGGAAGGCATGCCGCTTCTCCGCTACCGCACCCGCGACCTGACCCGGTTTCTTCCCGGGCCGTGTCCCTGCGGTCGGGTCCATCGCCGCATCGACCGGCTGCACGGCCGGGCCGACGACATGATGATCGTCAAGGGCGTCAACATCTTCCCCATGCAGATCGAACACGTGCTGATGGCCATGCCCGAGGTAGGCCAGAACTACCTTATCATCCTGGAGCACGAGGGATTCCTCGACAGCATGAAGGTCAAGGTGGAAATCCGCGACGAATATCTTGTCGAGGACATGCGGATGCTGGCCGGCCTGCAAAAACGTATTGCCAGTCGGCTGCGCGACGAAATTCTGATCACGCCCAAGGTGGAGCTGGTGGAGGGCAATGCCCTGCCCAAATCCGAGGGCAAGGCCACGCGGGTGATCGACCGGCGCGGGGAGCATGCGTGACCTTCGCCCTGGCGATAGGGTATCTGGCGGTCCTGCTGGCCTGCCTGGGACTGTCCGTTTTCGGCCTGCCGGGCAACTGGATGCTTTTGGGGCTGGTCGCCCTGTGGGATTTTCTCCAGCCGGGAGCTCATTTCAGCCTGACGGTGTACGGTCTGCTGGCCGGATTGGCCCTTTTCGGCGAGCTTGCGGAACTTGCCGTCCAGCTCCTCGGCGCCAGAAAATACGGAGCCACGGTCCAGGGCAACGTGGGCGGTTTTGTCGGCGCCCTGGTCGGGGCGATGCTCGGCGTGCCTTTTCTCCTGGGGTTCGGCGCATTTTTGGGAGCCGTTGCCGGGGCGTACATAGGCTGCTATTTCTTCGAGCGGCTGCACGGCCGCGATGGCGCAGCGGCCCATCTGGCGGCCACGGGGGCTCTTTTCGGCAAGGTGTTGGGGTTGGCGGCCAAACTGGCCTGCGGCATGGTCATGTGGGTGACCGCCGCCAAGGCGATCTGGCCGGCGTAACAAAGGAAGCGGCATGATAACGGCAAGCGATTTTCCCAAATACCGGGGCAAGATGGAATACGTCTGTCTGGGCTGCCAGGCCCGGTTCGACATCCACGAACTCTACTACACCTGCCCCCACTGCGGCGGCGTCTTCATTCTCGAGGACACCACCTTCGACAGCCTGCTGGAATTTCCCCCGAGCTACTGGCAAAGCCTCTTCGACAAGCGAGCCGGCACCCGGGTTAGGGCCCTGCGCGGCGTGCTGCGCTATTTCGAGCTGATGGCCCCGGTCATGGACGAAGAGGATATCGTCTACCTGGGCGAGGGGCATACGCCGCTCGTCGAGGCCAATGCGGCCCTGACCGAGCTGGTGGGCGCGCCCTTCTATTATAAAAACGACGGCCAGAACCCGAGCGCCTCCTTCAAGGACCGGGGCATGGCCTGCGCGTTCAGCTACTTGAAGCATTTGGTCCGGGTCAACGGCTGGGACTCGGTCCTGACCGTGTGCGCCTCCACCGGCGACACCTCGGCCGCGGCCGCGCTCTATGCCGCCTACGTCGGCGGACCGATCAAATCCGTGGTCATCCTGCCCAAGGGCAAGGTCACCCCCCAGCAGCTGGCTCAACCGCTCGGCAGCGGCGCCACCGTCATCGAGGTGCCCGGCGTCTTCGACGACTGCATGAAGGTGGTGGAACTGTTGGCCGACAACTACCGGGTGGCCCTGCTCAACTCCAAAAACGCCTGGCGCATCCTCGGCCAGGAATCCTACGCCTTCGAGGTGGCCCAATGGTTCGGCTGGGACACCTACCGCAAATGCGTGTTCGTGCCCATCGGCAACGCCGGCAACATCACGGCCATCATGGGCGGCTTTTTGAAGCTCAAGCGGCTCGGCATCATCCGTTCCCTGCCGCGCATCTTCGGCGTCCAATCCTCCCATGCCGATCCGGTCTTTCAATACTATGACGAGGCCGACCCGCAAAAACGCGTTTTCAATCCGGTGTCCGTGACCCCAAGCGTGGCCCAGGCAGCCATGATCGGCAATCCCGTGTCCTTCCCCCGGGTGGCCCATTTCGTCGGCGAATACGAAAAGATCGGCGGCCCGGGCAGTTTCCAGGTCATCCAGGTCACCGAACAGGCCATTATCGAAGGCATGCTCACCGCCAACCGCCACGGCCACATCAGCTGCACCCAGGGCGGCGAATGCCTGGCCGGGCTGCTTAAAGCCCGCGAGCTCGGCCTGATCGAACCCTCGGAAATTTCCATCCTCGACGCCACGGCCCATCAACTGAAATTCGTCGGCTTCCAGGACATGTATTTCCAGGGGACCTTCCCGCCCGCCTACGACATCACACCCGATCCCAAATACGTGAACCGGCCCCGGTCCATCATGACCGAAGCCGACAAGGCCGCCCTTTCCCCCGAGGACTATACCACCAAGGCCGCCGCCGCCATCGTGGATGCGCTGGGCCTCAAGAAGCGTTAATCCCTCCCCGACGAAGAGGCCTCCGGCGTCCGGGGCCGGACGCCCGGCTGGCAGGCATGATGCCCCGGACCCCGCGCACGAAACGCCCTGTGCAACGGCCCGGGGCTATGCCCCCCGGTGGGGGCCGCCGGAGCACCCCCGTATGGCCAAGGCAAAATTTCGGGCCGATCTTCTCGTCCACGCGGCCGGGCTGACCCGGACCCTGGAACAGGCCACGCGCTGCATCATGGCCGGGCAGGTGCGGGCGGTCGTCGACGGCCGCGCGGTGCCCGTGGCCAAGCCGGGCCAGCCGTTCCCGGAAGGAACGGCCTTCACCCTCGACGCCGGCGAACGCTACGTCAGCCGGGGCGGCGGCAAGCTGGAGACCGCCCTGGAGGTCTTCGGCCTCGACGTGACCGGATTGACGGCCCTGGATGCCGGGGCGGCGACGGGAGGCTTCACCGACTGCCTGCTCCAGCATGGGGCGGCCAAAGTCTACGCCGTAGACGTCGGCAGGGCCCAGCTCCATGAAAAACTGCGCGCCGATCCCCGCGTCGTCTCCATGGAGCACGTCAACCTGCGCCTTGCTCCGGACGATCTGTTGCCCGAGCCGGTGGACGTGGTGGTGGCCGACGTATCGTTTATTTCCCTGACCCTGGTGCTGCCGGCCTGCCTCAAATTCTTGAAACCTGACGGCCGGGTGATCGCGCTTGTCAAGCCGCAGTTCGAACTTTCGCCGGACAAGGTGGGAAGGGGCGGCGTGGTGCGCGACGAGGCTTTTCGCCAGGAAGCCGTGGACAAGGTGGTGGCCTTCGCCCGGGAAGCCCTGGGTCTTACGATCGTCGGCGTCGCCCCGTCCAGGGTCAAGGGCCCCAAGGGCAATCAGGAATATCTGGCCGTCTTCGCCAGGGAACCGCGCGGCGAGGTCGAAAACGCCTAGGCTCCGGCCGCCTGCCGCAACCGGCCCGCCTCCTCGGACGGGCTTATGCCGAAAAACCGCTTGTATTCCCTGGAAAACTGCGAAGCGCTGCCGTACCCCACCCGGGACGCCGCCTCGCCGGCCGTAGCTCCGGCATCGACCAGAAGACGCCGCGCCGTGTGCAGGCGCACCGTCTTGATATAGCGGAGCGGCGAGGTGGCCGTCACGGCCCGAAAGGCGTGGTGAAAGGTCGAGACCCCCATATGCGCTTCACGGGCCAGGGATTCCACGTCCAGGTCCGTAGCGAAGGCGGTCTGCATGCGCCGCAGGGCTCGGGCAATGGGCCGCAGATGCCCGTTCTGGGCGGCCAGCGCCCGCAAGGTCGCACCCTGGCTGCCTTGAAGCGTCCGATACACGAGCTCCCGGACGATCCCCGGCCCCAGGATGCGGGCATCCAACGGCGATTGCAGACAGGCGAGCAGCCGCGCCGCCGCGCCGATCAGGGCATTGGTCATCGGCGTGGCGCACATGCCGGCCGTGACCGCTCCGGGCGCCCGCCCCTCCTCGTCCATTGCGAGCAAAAGCTCGCCCAGAAGCGCCGTGTCAATGGCGATGGCCAGGCCCAGAAGCGGGACCTCCGGGCTGGCCTCGGTCTCGCAGGCAAAGGGCAGCGGCACCGGCACCACCCAGAACTTCCAGGCGTCGAGCACATGGACCGTCCCGCCCAGATGCGCCCGTTTGCGGCCCGAAGCCAGCAACAGGATGCACGGCTCATAGAGCACGGGAGCCAAGGGATAGTCATGGGCGGCCATGACATAGCGGACACCCGAAAGCGGGCTGGACGAAAACCCTTCCGTGACCGCTTGAGCGGTGAGATACTCGATCAACCGTTGCCGCTCCGGCAAAACCGTCATGGCGCGCAGGCCTCCTGACCGGGATCATATTCCAACGTGGCAGCCGGACCATACCGAAAAATGGCCGATATCGCATCCAAAACACTAGCATGCGACAGAATTGGGCAAGACTTCCACAGAATCGGGTATGGCCCGGCGCGGGAGACTCACGTATGCAGATCGGGTAGACGGTGGAGCATCCGCCGCCCACCGCAACTCAGCCGGGAGACGAAAAAATGACCACACAGACCGTATCCATGGGCGTCAAGGGCGCCATTGCCGCGCGCCACAGCGTCCGCACCTTTGCCAAAGCGCCGCTTGACCAAGCGGAGATCAGCGAACTGCTCGAAGCCGCCCGCAACGCGCCGTCGAGCCTCAATTCCCAGCCCTGGCGCTTCAAGGTTGTGACCAAGCCGGCCGACATCGCCTGGTTCGGCACCAGCGAGGCCTCCCGCAAACAGGCCTGGCTGGCCGGAGCGGCCGCCATCATCCTGTGCTGCGCCGATCTGGAGCATTACGTAAAGGACTCCCAGGCTTCCGCCTTCTTCTTCAGGGAAAACAAACTGATCGAGGGCGAACCCATGGACGGCATCGAGGCCTACGTGGCCCGGGAAGCGGTTGCCGCCGAACAGGCCAAATTCGGCGCCTGCGCCATGAACGTGGGCATCGCCGTGGGATTTCTCATGCTGCGGGCCGTGGAGATGGGGCTCGGCACCTGCTGGGTAGGCATGTTCGACGAGGCCGCCATCCGGGCCCGGTTCGCCCTGCCGGCCGGACTGCGCCTCGTCAATCTGCTGGCCGTGGGCCGACCCGACGAGCCCGGGGTCTCTCCGAGAAAGCGCAAGAGCCTTAAAGAAATCGTCATCGACTGACGGGGACAAGACCAGGGCGCCGCCCTGGACCTGCCGGGGGCATGATGCCCCCGGTCCCCTCGCCCCCGGGGGCAAGCTCGTCGATATGGTCCCCGAGCGAGGGGACCGGGGAGAATCGATTCCCCCGGCGGGGGAGGTCCAGGGAGGGGCAACGTCCCTCCCTGAACACCGGCGGTCTCTCCCTACAGCCAGCTGACCACGGCCGGATGGCGGGGCGGCACGCCGGCGTAGCGCATTTTCGGATAGCCGAGCATGAGTCCGCCCCGGAGGGTATGGCCCTCGGGCAGTCCCAGGGCCGCGCGCAAGGGAGCGGACGCAGCCGCCGCCAGGACGAGCAGTCCGGTCCAGCAGGCGCCGAGTCCCCGCGTCACGGCCGCCAGTTCGAAAAAGGTCAGGGCGATGCCGCAATCGACCGCGCCAAAGGGAGCGTCGGTCGCGGTATGGACCAGGACCAGGGCCGGAGCCCCCCGCAGGAAGGCGTCATAGCCCTTGTCCCACAGATCCAGATAGCGTCTCCAGACGGGACGCACCTCCCGAGCCGCGAACCAGTCGGCGGTAAGCCCGGCCAATTCCCGAACCTTGTCCGGGTCGGTGGTGGCGATCCAGCGGATTTCCTGGGCATTGGAGGCCGTTGGCGCGTAACGGGACACATCGAGCACTTCGTCGAGCAGCTCCCGGGACACGGGCCGGTCGACGTACACCCGGATCGACCGCCGGCCGCGCAACAGGCCGTCCACCGTCTCCGCAGCCGGAAACGTCCGAACGTTGGCCGAAACGCCTCCGGTCGCAAGTCGGGCATGGGTCAGGGCGCCATGCGGGCACACGGCCAGGCAATGGCCGCAGTCGTTGCAGAGTTCAGGAACGGCGGCGACCGGTCGGCCGTCCGCATCCGATTCCAGCACCCGGCACGGGCACACGGCCACGCACAGACCATCCCGCGTGCATCGGGACGCATCCACTTCAAGCAATTGCATGGGCATTCCTCCTGTCCGTCAGGCCAGCCGGCCACGTTCCGACCGGAGAGCGAGCTGGCCCAACCTACCCCGCCAGCGCCCGTTGGCAAGAAGGCACGACAAAGTGGCCTGCTTCCCGGCGGGAAACCGATGGGCCCAGACCGGGGGTTTCCTCTTGAAAATCCTTCCTGCCGGCATTAGGGAAAGGGGAACAGTTCGGGAGGCGCCATGCGGGTTCTTGTTGTGGATGACGACCCGGCCAGCCGCTATATCCTGGCCACGCATCTTGCCGGTGTGGCCGAATGCGCCCAGTGCGCCTCGGGATCGGAGGCCGTGGCAGCCGTCAGGCAATCCCTGGCGGACGGTCTCCCCTTCGACGCGATCTTCCTGGACATCATCATGCCCCTGATGGACGGACATGAAACGCTCGCCCGCATTCGCGCGGCCGAACAGGCGGCCGGCCTTCCCCCCGAGCGTTGGGCCCGGGCCATCATGGTCACTTCCATGGACGACGAGGCCAACACCATGACGGCCTTGTTCGACGGCCAGGTGTCCGCCTACGTGATCAAGCCGCCCAATCGCGCTGAGTTGCTGGAAAAATTACAAATATTGGGTCTTCTGCCCGAAGACTCCGCCAAGGCGAAATAGGGCTACCCAAAAAACGCGCTCCCAGGCATCGGCGTTATGCGGACCAACATCCAGCGGCCCCCTTGCCGGAGTGACCCGGCATTGCGGCAAGGCCGCAATGGGGCGCAACCTCCAGGCTTGCCGCCCCTGCCCCCCCTGGCGGTGCCTTCCGGCACGCATCCCCCGCCCCCTTCGCGCAAGGCGGTCGGTCAGGCAAAATGGGACAGGGCCTCCTCCTGCGTGGCATAAATGGGAAAAATTTCGGTGTAGCCGGAAATTTCGAAGACTTCCTTCATATAGTCCTTGATGGTGCTCAATATCAATTTGCCCTGATTTTTTTTCAGCTGCTGCAAAGCCAAAAGCAAAACGCGCAGTCCTGTGGAGTTGATGTAATCCACTTCTTTGAAATCAATGAGGAGTTTCTTCTTATCCTGGCCCAGGATCTCCATGATCTTGTCTTCCAGCACCTTCGAGGTATTGCTGTCCAGCCGACCGCCCAGTTCCAGCACGGTCACCCCGTCGTGCTCCTGTTCCACAAGTTGCATGCTCCCCCCTTTCGCGGTTAATCGATATCCTTTTCCAAAATCAATGTATTCCTGTTCCCCACCCGTTCATACGCCACACGGTCCATCATGCTCCGCACGAAATGGATGCCCAGTCCCCCGATCCGCCGGGCGTCCACGGGCGACACCAAGTCCGGAGACTTGGCCGACAAGGGGTCGAACGGCGCGGCATCATCAAACAGCATGAAGCGCAGACGCCCCCGTAAAAGGGCCATATGCAGCGTGATGTCGTGTTCGCCCCCGTCCTGGTAACCATAGGAAACAATGTTGGTGAACAGTTCGTCGAGAACCAAACCGATCTGATAGACCAGCTTTGGGGACAGCCCGTGCGTCTCGCCGAAAGCCTCCACGGTCTGGGCGAGATGATCGAGTTCCGTAAGCCGGTTCTGAAGTCGCAAGCAATAGCCCGACTGCATCCTGCCCCCGGGGCGAAATCCGCGACCCTTGATTCGGCCGGGACCGCCCGCTTGCTCCAATGACGATGTCCGGCCACCCTCTCTCCGGTGACCAAGCGGCTCCACGGCAGCAACGTTCCTGTTTTCCCGAACCCTGTCAAGACGGCGCCCCCTTTCGTCGGGCCCCGGTTGCCAAGCCGCCGCACCGGACATACAAACAAGCCGGGAGGACATCCCCATGCAGGCATGTCACACGACCGCAGCCGTCCGCACCGCCAGGGGAAAAACGACGTTTTTCCCGTCACCGGGAAAACGCCTTCCTCCCACCAGCCAGTCCGGCGTGTCCGGCCTTTAGCCACCGTCCAGGCCATGCTTGACCACCCGAAAATATACGAACAGCCCGCCCTGCTCGCCGCCGTCTCCCAGGCCCGGACCGGACGGATCGTGGTCTTCACCAACGGCTGCTTCGACCTGCTCCACGCCGGGCACGTGGATCTGCTTACCCGAGCCAAGGCCCTGGGCGACCTGCTCGTCGTCGGCGTCAATGCCGACGCCTCGGTGGCGCGGCTTAAGGGACCGTGCCGGCCGGTGACGCCGCTGGCCGAACGGGCCTATGTCCTGGCCGGACTGGCCTGCGTGGATTACGTGACTTCCTTTGCCGCGGACACGCCCCTCGACCTCATTACCGCCTTGGCACCCGACATCCTGGTCAAGGGCGGCGACTGGCCCGTTGAGGCCATCGTCGGCGGCGAGGGAGTGACGGCCCGGGGCGGCCAAGTCGTCAGTCTGCCGCTGCTGCCGGGACTTTCCACATCCAACGTCATCGCCCGCATCCTGAGACTGCACCGGAGCTGATTCAGGGCAGCCCCCAGGTCCTTTTCACCTGCTGGTACTGTTTTTCCGGCAGCACGGCCAAGAGCGGCCCGGCCGCCGGATCAAGCCAAGCGGCCAGGGCCATGACCTGGGCTTCGGGCAGGCCGATGCTGCCGCCGGTCGGCGGACCGCCGGCCGCCCGTACGTTGACGAACAAACACGTCCCGGCTTCGGGATCGGGATTTTCCCGATTGTGGCCGATGACCACGCCCCACAGGTTGGCGCCGTCGTCGCGTTTCATGCGCTCCTGGCGCCCCTTCTCCGCAGCGGAGCGTTCCCCTGGCCCGACGATCCGGCCGAAACGTGGCGACGTCGGATCGGTCAGGCAGGCCGAACGGTCGGTCACCGCCTGATACGGCAGACGCACGCCCGCCTTGGCGGCCGCCTCTGCCGTGGCATAGCCGAAAACCTCGGGCAGGGAGAAAAGTCCGGCCGGCGTGCGGTGATCCCCCTGCCGCTTGAGCGGTCCGGCCATGAGGGGAAGAAGTCCCCTCCCCGCGCCAAGTCCGGCCCGGCCGAGAACGCACTCGACCCGCTCCCCGTTCTCGCGCCAGGGCCCATCCGCCCCCTCCCGCGAAAAACGCCGCAAGGTCCCGCGCACGGAATTGAAATCCGGCGCCACCACCAACACCAGTTGCCGGCAACCGGCCACCGGGAATCCCGTGGGGGAAACGGTCGTGGCAGCCGGAGGGACAGGAGCGGCCACGGCAACGGCGGCCGCCGTCTTCGGTGACTGGGGTGACTGGGGAGACCGGGGCGATCGGGGCGGCAGCCTCTGCGCCGTCTCCTCGCCCTCGGCCAGCTCGGGAGTCAGGCCGCGACGATAATCGGGAGCCAGAACGGCGGAGCCGCCCTCACCCCGCCCCGTAACGTCAGGCCGCACCACCGGGGTCTTGCCCTTGACGGCGTCCGCCGTCTTCTGATCGGGCGGGGCATCCTCGCCGCAGCCGCCGCACAGGCCGAGCAGCAGCCCAAGAACAAGCGCCACGGGGAGCAGCCGCAGTCCGGCCATGCCGCCGGCCCTCATTGCCCGGCCCCCTCGGGGGTCTCTCCGGCCGCATCGCTGTCTGTCGCCGCCGCGCCCGAATCAAGGCCTTCGCCAACCGGCGCCTTGTCCCGCCGCCGGGGACGCCGACCGCCCTGGAGCAACCCGGCCAGCCTGGCTGCGGCCCCCTCCGGCTCGTCGGCCTTGCCCAGGCAGTGCATTTCGCCCTTGGGCGAGATCCAATGCCAGCCGGAGGGTTTGACCAGCTCGGTCGCTCCATGTTTTTCAAGAAATTCCAAAGCCTTGACCGCCTCGATTTCCCGGGCGCATTCCGCGAGCAACGTATCGGCGTCAAAAACGGCCGCCGCCTGGCGGAAAATCTCCTGGGCGCCGTGGATCACATCGAACAGGGAAAAATCGTTTTTCCTGCGCCGCCCGGTCAGAACGGCCTCCAACGTGACCAAATCGGCCCGCAACGCCCGTATTTCCTTAAGCGCCGCATCGCGAGCCGCATCGCGCCGTTCTTCCAGGATTTTACCCACGGCGGCAGCCGTCACGCGTTTTTGGGGCATGGCATTCTCCAACGTTTTTTCTCTTCTAGGCCGAACCGCCTCGAAAGTGGAGTCTTTTGACAAAAATGCTCACGGGTGTTTTCCGCCACCGTCCGCCCGTTTTCCGACCGACGCGACTTCCTCTCCGGTCGGCACCGGCCACGCCAAAGTCGAAAGCGACCGCCGCCTCGACGGTCGCAAATTCCTTCACCCGCCGGGAGCAACGATTTCAACGAAAATTTTCCCAAATGCTGCCTGACCAAAAATTTTTCTATTGTTTTCCCTGCAGATGCCGAATAACAATACTCAAGACTTTGACTCCCGATGACCCGCAAACGATGCTATTGCCAAGCAGGGGGATTTTGCATGGATAACGAAACCCAAAGCGGTAGCCAGCGCTTTCTCACCATGACCCTTGGGGAAGAGCTTTTTGCCATCGACATCTTTTCCGTCAGGGAAATCCTTGATTTCACGGATATTACCCGCATTCCCCAGACCCCGGAATTCATGCGGGGAGTGGTCAATGTCCGGGGATCGGCCGTTCCGGTCATCGATCTCAAGATGAAATTCGGCCTTGGCCGGGTGGAACGCACGTTAAACACCCGCATCGTCATCGTGGAGATCAAACGGGACGAAGAAATTTCCGTCATGGGGGCCCTGGCCGACTCGGTCAAGGAAGTGCTGGAACTGGAGACCGACCGCATCGATCCGCCGCCCCGCATGGGAGCCGCGGTCCGGGCCGACTTCATCCGGGGCATCGGCAAGCACGGCAACCGCTTTCTGCTGGTCCTCGACGTGGACAAGGTTTTCTCCAGCGATGAAATCCTGGATCTGGCCCAGATGATGGGAGAAGGCCAGCCGGCCGTCACGGGGAAAAACGAAGACGCCGACGACGAAAATCTGCTCCACTAGGCGCGACGAACACAAGGGGAAAAGACATGTTGGCAAATCGCGGCATCGCCTTCAAGCTCGGCTCGGGATTCGCCCTGCTCATCGTCTTCACCGTTGCTGTAGCCATCGTAGGCTATATGGGCCTTGGCGGAATGATGTCCCGTTCCTCCAAAATGGATGCCGTCAATGCCATCAGCGACACCATCACCAATGCCCGCATGAACATGCTCAACTATATAGCCACCAACGATTCCGGCCGCCTGGAAGCCTTGCACAAGCAGCTGGTCGGGGCTCGGGAAAACGCCCAGGCCCTCAAACCCAGCTTGACCGATCCCCGCAACCGGGAACGCATGGACGCTATCATTGCAGCTGTGACTTCCTATGAAGCCGGCCTGACCCACCGGCTGGAAAGCGAAAAAGCCCGGGACGCCAACCTCAAGGCCGTGGTGGAGGCGGCAACGGCCCTGCAAAAATCCGCCGAGGATCTGGCAAAGAACGAATCGGAAGTCATGGCCAAGGTTTCCGGCCAGGGTGGCGAGGCCTTGATCAAAGCCGCCTCCGTGCAGCACAAGGTCGAAGTTCTGGTGCAACAGTTCCTCCGTTCCCGGATCGAGGTGCTCTACTACCTCTGGAAGGGTGACAAGAACCGCATGGACGCCGCCAAGGGCATCCTGGAAGGTGTCATCAGCGCCGGCCGCGATCTCCAGCCCGTCGTGGCCACGGCCGAGGAACGCGTCCTCTTGTCCGACATCGTGGCCCGGGCCGAAACCTACAAAAACCGCCTGGACGGCTTTGTCCAAGCCACCGACGGCATGGCCGCCCTGACCACGGCAATGAGCACCACAGCCGAAAAAGCTGGCACTGTGGCCAAGGAGGCCGTGGACGTCCAGCGCAGCAGCATGGCCAGCGAGGCCCGCACGGCCAACCTTGTCAATATCGGCGTAGCCCTGGCGGCGATCATCCTGGGCGTCATTTTCGCCATCATCATCACCCGGGCCATCATCGTCGGCGTAAGCAAAGCCATTGCCGTGGCCGAAGCCATGTCCCACGGCGATCTCAGCGTCGAAATCACGGTTTCGGGCGCCGATGAAATCGGCAAGCTGCTTGCCGCCATGCAGCGCATGATCGATGCCGAACGCAACGCCGCGGACATCGCCGGCCGCCTGGCCGAGGGGGATCTGACCGTCAGTGTGACGACCCGCTCGGACAAGGATGTGCTGTTGCTCAGCATCGCCGAGATGGTCGACCGCTTGCGCGAGGTGGTGGGCGAAGTCCAGTCCGGCGCGGAAAACGTGGCCTCGGGCAGCGAAGAGATGAGCGCCTCGGCCCAATCCCTGTCCCAGGGCGCCACCGAACAGGCCTCGGCCGTAGAGGAATCCTCCTCGGCCATGGAAGAAATGACTTCGAGCATCAGCCAAAACGCCGATAACGCCAGCCAGACCGAATCCATCGCCGTCAAGGCCGCCGGGGATGCCCGGGAATCTGGACAGGCCGTGACCCAGGCCGTGACGGCCATGAAGGAAATCGCCGGCAAAATCTCCATCATCGAGGAAATCGCCCGCCAGACCGACCTCCTCGCCTTGAATGCCGCCGTGGAAGCGGCCCGAGCCGGCGAACACGGCCGAGGCTTCGCCGTGGTAGCCTCCGAGGTCAGAAAGCTGGCCGAACGCAGCCAGTCCGCCGCCTCCGAAATCACCGAACTGTCCCGCAGCTCCACCAGCGTGGCCGCGCGAGCCGGCGACCTTTTGGGCAAGCTCGTGCCCGACATCCAGAAGACGGCCGACCTCGTCCAGGAAATCAACGCCGCCAGCCAGGAGCAGGCCACCGGCGCCAAACAGGTCAACAAGGCCCTGCAACAGCTCGATCAGGTCATCCAGCAAAACGCCTCGGCCGCCGAGGAACTGGCCTCTACCTCCGAAGAACTCTCGGCCCAAGCTGAACAGCTGCAGGCCAGCGTGGGCTTTTTCCACCTGGACGCCGTGATTCGGCCCACCAAGGCCATCGCGCCCGCAGCTCGCAAAAGCGCCGCCGGCCAACGGCGCCCACCGGCGAAGTCCTTGCCCGCTCGCCCGAAAAAGGAGGATTCCATTTCCTTGGACCTGGACGATTCCACGCCGGATGACGCACACTTCGAACGGTTCTAGGGCGGAGGGGCATCATGACTGAGGCGGATGCAGCCACTTTTACCTACATCGAGGAAGCGAAAGAGCTGCTCGGAGAATTGGAACGAGGCCTGCTGGAACTGGACAAAAACCCCGAGGACGAGGAGCAGCTGGATGCCTGCTTCCGGGCAATGCATACCATCAAGGGCGGCGGAGCCATGTTCGGCTTCGACGAGATTTCCCGGTTCACCCATGCCGTGGAAACCGTCCTCGATCGGGTGCGTTCCGGCCAGCTTCCGATAAGCAAGCCGCTTCTCAGCCTCGTCCTGTCGGCCCGGGACCATATCCTGGCCCTGATCGACATTCCCCAGGATATGGTCGGGGACGAAACCCGGGCCACCTCGGACGCCCTGTTGGCCGAATTTGCCCCCTTCCTCCCCGACGATGCGACACCGCCGCCGACACGGAAGGTCGTCCCGTCCTCCGCCAGCTCCACCATCACGGAAGAGGGCGTCCTGGCCTGCGAAGCCCGACCCGGCCCGCCTGGCATCTACTGGCTCCGCTTCGTGCCCGCCCCGGGTATTCTGGCCACGGGCAACGACCCCATCCGGCTCCTGGCCGAGCTCGATACCATGGGCCTGGTCCGCTGCCTGTACCAGGGGGACGCCTTGCCGGACCTGGACGACCCGGAATTCGACCCCGAAGCGGCCTACGGCGTTTTCGACATGCTCGTGCGCACCCCCTGTGCCTCCAACAGCCTGCGCGACGTGTTCATCTTCGTCGAGGGCGACTCGGACATCTGCATGGAGCGCATCCATGAAGGGCAACTGCGCGGCGATGACCTGTCCGATCTGCTGGAGGCCCTGATCGGCCTCGACCGGGCCGATCCCCCCACCGTGCTGGAAGCCCTGCGCCAGGCCCTTACCCACAAGCTGGGTGATATCTCGACAGCCAAGGCCAAGGTTCAGGCCAGGGTGGCCAGACTCAGCGCCGGCTCCGGGCAGCGGGGGCAGGTCCAGGCGGCCGCCACGCTCCGGGTGGATGCCGCCAGGCTCGATTCCGTGGTCAACATGGCCGGCGAACTGGTCATCCTCCAATCCAGGCTGCGCCAGGCGGTCAGGGCCCACGACATCGAAGCCGCCGCCGCCGTGGACGAGGACCTGGAACGCTTGACCGACGCCATGCGCGACGTGGCCCTGGGGCTGCGGATGTTGCCCATCGGCACGGTCTTCAGCCAGTTCACGCGACTGGTGCGCGATCTGTCGGCAACCTTGGGCAAGGAAGTGGACTTCGAGGCCCTGGGCGGAGACACCGAACTCGACAAAACGGTCATCGACCGCTTGAAGGACCCGCTGATCCACCTGCTGCGCAACTGCCTCGATCACGGCATCGAGGCCCCGAACGTCCGGGAGGCGGCCGGCAAATCGCCCCGGGGCCGCATCACCCTCTCGGCCAGCCATTCGGGCGGCAACGTGCTCATCAGCATCGCCGACGACGGTCGGGGAATCGACACCGCCGCCGTGCGCCGCAAGGCCATCGATCAGGGGCTTCTTTCCCCGGAAACGGAGGTCAGCGAAAAAGACTTGTTCGGCCTGATCTTCGCCCCGGGATTTTCCACCGCCGCCACGGTCTCGGACATTTCCGGCCGGGGTGTGGGCATGGATGTGGTCAAACGCAACATCGAGGCCCTGCGCGGCCTGGTGGAAGTGGAAAGCGCGGCCTCCAAGGGCACCACCGTCACCATCCGCCTGCCGCTCACCCTGGCCATTATCGATGGCTTCTGCGTGGTGGTCGGCGGGGAATCCTTCATCGTGCCCCTGGTCAACCTGCGCGGATTCCAGGAACGGTTCATCACCGGGGAACCGCGCGTGGTGGAAAACATCGAACGTATGGGCGAACTTATCCCGCTGGTCAGCCTGCGCCGTCTTTTCGGCGCCCCCGGCCCTCACCCCACCTACGAACGGGTGGTCGTCACCGAGGTGGAAGGCGAGATGGTGGGGTTTAGCGTGGACAAGGTGGTGGGACGGCAGCAGGCCGTCATCAAGAGCCTCGACGACTGCTACCGGAGCCTCAAATGGATCTCCGGCACGACGATAAACGGCGACGGCAGCATTTCCCTGATCCTGGACATCCCCCAACTCATCCGGTTCGTCCGAAACAGGGAAGACTCCCGCTTGCAGGTCGAGAAAGCCTCTCGTACACTTCCGCAGTAATCAAACCCGGCCAAGGAGCCCGAACCCATGAACGTGGATCAGACCGAGCAAGACAACCGTCTGCTCCTGACCATCACCGGCAAATGCACGGTGGAACACGCGGCGGCCCTGCGCGACGCTCTGCTCCCGGCTACCGAAACGGCAAAGGAACTGGCCCTGGACCTCTCCGGGGTCGAGGGCGTCGACATCACCTTCTTGCAGTTGCTTCTGGCCACGGAACAGACCTTGGCCAAACGCGGCGCGCACCTTTTGCGCTCGGGGCCGCTTTCCCCGGCGGTCAGCGAGGCCGCCCGGATTTCCGGCTTCGACCAGACGCCTCGCCTCAAAACCTTTTTCTCCGACGAGGAACGGGATGGCTAAACGAATCATGACCGTGGACGATTCGGCCAGCGTGCGCCAGATGGTGTCGTTCACGCTGAAAAAGGAAGGATACGACGTCATCGAGGCCGTGGACGGCAAGGATGCCCTGTCCAAGCTCTCGGGAACGGTGGACATGGTCATCACCGACCTCAACATGCCCAATCTCGATGGCATCGGCCTTATCAAGGGCATCCGGAGCCAGGCCTCCTACAAGTTTATCCCCGTCATCATGCTGACCACCGAATCCCAGGCCGCCAAAAAAACCGAGGGGAAAAGCGCCGGAGCCACGGGCTGGATCGTCAAACCCTTCACGCCGGATCAGCTGCTGGCCGTGGTCAAGAAAGTCCTGCGCTAGCGGCCCGTTCCCGAAAAAATCATTTGTTACGACGCAGCCTTCCCTGGATGGTTCCCGTCCAGGGAAGGCGCTGGTCTGCCCCATCAACTGCCGGGCATCACCTCCGTTACGAAAGGAGCGGCCTCGCGCATACGATCAAGAATGTTTTGAAACGCATCGGGCGGGACATTGAGCGTTCCGGAAAAGGGCGAACTGATGTCATAAATGAAGTAGATGCACGACAGCACCGTAAAAACGACCACGAATTCCATCAGCAACTGCCCGCCTTCCTGGTCGGGATTGGCGCAGAACAGGGCCACACAGCTCCCAAAGAAACCGAAAACAATAATGACCCAAACCGGCGGGTAGATGTTGCCATTTAGCAGGAGCGCCCGGGCGTTGCGTTGCCGCGACGCCTCGAGCAACACATTTCCCAGGCTGGCATAAAGGACGTTGTCTGCCGGATTGGTGGGCCGCAGCGCCCGGAAGGCGTCCCAAAGCTGCTTGGCCAACTGGCCGGTGTGCGCGTGCATGGCCAGATTCCGGTCCATTTCCGGCCATTCCTCGTCGATGACACTTTGGGCGTAAAGAGCCAGGGCCTTCCTGAATCCACCGGAATCGTTGAACTCCCTGGAAAAACAGCTGGCCCCGTGCAGGGCATTGGCTTCCTCGGTCACCACGGTTTTGGCAACCCCGAAATCGTTCCACAGGGTCGCCACGCAAAAACCCAAAAAAAAGGCGTACAGGGAGGCGAACAGGGAAAAGGTCGTGCCGGAGATGTGCCGCACCTGCCTGCCGCAACGGAAAAAGAACCGCCGCAGCAGATAGAGCACCGCCGGAATAAACAGACTCACCAAAAAAATCACACTGAAGACTTTGACATACGGGTCCATGACGTCCCCTTTTAAGACCGCTGCACCATTCCCTGGAAGCCTTCGTTTGCCTCAAGCCTGCAATGACAACCGCCTCAAATCCTCTCGGGGTTCCAAAGGACGCGCACCCTTTGGCCGCCCAAGGCGCCTCCTGCGACGCCTTGGGCAGTGGTCTCCTTTCCGACTACGGCGACACCAGCACGGTGATATCGCAAACATTCGTATTGGTCGGACCGGTGATGCACAACCGATCCACGGCTTGAAAATAGTGGTAGGCGTCGTTTTGGGCAAGGAATTGAGCAGGATAGAGTCCCCGTTCCCATCCCTTCTCCAGGATGGCCCGGGAGGCGAAGGCTCCGGCGGCATCGGTCGGCCCGTCGCCGCCGTCGGTGGCCGCGGCCAGCAACACCGCTTCCCCGACCTCCCGGCCGCTCCGGGACAAATCCTCCAGAAAGGCCAGGGCCAACTCCTGATTGCGCCCGCCCTTGCCCGTCCCCCGCAAGGTCACGGTGGTCTCGCCTCCGGCGATGACGCAACCCGGCAGCGGCACGGGCAGGCCATGCCGGGCCATATCCCGGGCCAAGGCGGAAAAAAGACGGGCCACTTCCCTGGCCTCGCCGGTGAGTCGGGAAGTCAGGACCAACGTGCTGTAGCCAAGCGCGCGCGCTTTGTCCCGGGCAGCCAACAGGGCCTGGAAATTGGTGCCCACCAGCACGGTCCGGCAGGTGTCGAAGGCCGGATCGCCGGGCTTGAGCGTATCCGGCGCCCGCCCTTGGGCCACGTCCCGCAACAGTGCTTCGGCAGCGGCCGGAATCCGGCCGGAAAGCCCATAGCGGTCCAGAATGGCCAACGCCGTCGCCGGAAGCGTTCCATCCGGCACGGTGGGACCGCTGGCGATGCTGGCCAAGTCGTCCCCGACCACGTCGGAAAGGACCAGCGACAGACAGTGGGCCGGGGCAATGGCCCGGGCCAGTCGCCCGCCCTTGATGGCCGAGAGTTTTTTGCGCACGCGGTTGACGTCGTGAATGTCGGCGCCGCTGGCGAGCAGGGCCCGTGTCACCGCCTGCTTGTCGGCCAGGGTCAGCGTATGGCCCGGCGCCAAAAGCGGCGCGGCCAAAAGAGCCGAACCGCCGCCGGAAAGAAGCACGATGACCAGATCGTCCGGTCCGGCCGCGGCGGCCAGATCGAGCACGGCCCGGGCGGCCCGCAGGCTGCGTGCGTCGGGCACCGGATGCCCGGCCGGAAGGAGCGTCAGCCGGGAGAGTGGTTCGGTATAGCCTTCCTTGACCGCAATGCTCCCGCCCCACAGCCGGTCCCCGAGCAGGCGTTCCAGTCCGAGGGCCATGCGGGCCGAGGCCTTGCCCGCCCCCAGGACGATGATCCGCCGGTAGCGCGACAGGTCATAGGCATGGGTTTCCGTTTCGGTGGTGACGCGCAAGATATCGCCGGTCAGGTCGAGCACCCGTTCCATCATGCCCAGGGGATCGACCCTGGCCAGACCGGCCCGGAAGACAGCTTCGGCATCGGCCATGGCGTTGCGCATATTCCTCCTCGCGGCTCCCGATCCGGCCCGATGTTTTCCCCGATGCCAGGAGGGCGCCCGCGGCGTCAAGCGGCCCCAGCCGTTCCGAGGCCGTTTCCCCCTCCTTTTTTGTCTTTTTTCCCTACAAAAATGTTCCTTACTCAGGAAGCCTCTCCGGGAAAATTGATATATATCGTATTATTTCAATAAATTATAATAAATGGCACGCCTCTTGTAATATTCTTTCCGACCGTAGCGTTCAGGGCTTGCGGCCGGCAGGGTTGCAACCTCCGCCCGGCCGGCCGAGAACCCCCGCCTTTTTTCCGGTTCCTTGGCTCTCGCGTCCATGTTTGGTGGCAGAAACGGCGTCGCGCACACGGCGCCGTTTTTGTTTCCCCCTCTCGGGGGGGCGGGGACACCAGGCCGGCCAGCCCCGGCCGGCGGGCGTATCTTCCCTTCTCCCTTCCCTATTCCCTTTACCGGCGGGCCCGGATGGCGTAGCGCCACAGGTCTGGGAGCCGGGCACCAGCCGGCCGAGAGCGGACCATGACCATCCTCATTGCCATGCGCAACCTCCTGCACGACCGCGTGCGCCTCGCCGTGACCCTGACCGGCGTCGTCTTCGCCGTGGTGCTCATCGCCGTCCAGGGCGGCCTGTTCGTCGGCTTTACGCAAGCCACCTCCTGCGTCATCGACAACACCGACGCTGCCCTCTGGGTGGCCTCGCGCGGCGTGCGCAATTTCGATGTCGCCCATCCGCTGCCCGATTACAAATTCCATCAGATTTTGGGCGTACCGGGCGTCGCCCGGGCCAAGCGCCTCATCGTGCGTTTCGCCAACTGGAAAAAACCGGCCGGCGGCATGGAATCCGTGGAACTGGTGGGCTTCGACATCGGTTCGGGCCTGGGTCGGCCCTGGGATCTGGCGTCCGGCAGCCTGGACGCCTTGCGCCTGCCGGATACCGTGGCCGTGGACGCCCTCTACCTGGACAAGCTCGGCCTCACCCCCGCCGCGCGCAACGCCGAAATCGGCGACCGCCGGGCCAGAGTGCTGGTCATAACCCGGGGCATACGGTCGTTTACCACCTCGCCCTTTGTGTTCACGTCCTTTGAAAACGCGCTCAAGTACACCCCCATGCGCAAGGATCAGTGCACCTACGTGCTGGTGCAGCCGGCGGCCGGCGTGGACCCGAAGGCCCTGCGCGACGCCATCCGGTCGTCCGTACCCGATGTGGACGTGTTCACCAGGCAGGAATTCTCCCAAAAAACCCAATACTACTGGATGTTCACCACCGGGGCCGGCATGGCGCTTCTGATCGCGGCCTGTCTCGGGCTGGTGGTCGGCGGGGTGGTGGTGGCCCAGACCCTCTACGCCACCACCATGGACCATCTGCCGGAATTCGGCACCCTGCGCGCCATGGGCGCCCCGAGCAGCTACATCCACCGCATCATCGTCGCCCAGGCCGTGGCCGCCGCCCTGGTCGGCTATGTTTTCGGCATCGGCATCAGCTTCGCCCTGGTCGCCCTGGCCGCGCACGGCGGCGCCTCCATCGTGCTGCCCTGGTTCCTGGCCGGGGGCCTCTTTTTCCTGACCGTGCTCATGTGCGTGGCGGCGGGGCTCGTGTCCATCCGCAAGGTCACCCGCATCGATCCGGCCATGGTCTTCCGGGGAGTCTAGGATGGCGACGGGCGGGATTCTGCTGGCCGCCACGGGGGTGACCAAGACCTTCACCCTGGGCACGGTGGCCGTTGCCGCCCTTCGCGGCGTGGACATGGTGTCCCGGGCCGGCGAAGTGGTGCTGCTCATGGGGCCCTCAGGCAGCGGCAAGACCACCCTGCTCTCCATTCTCGGCTGCATCCTGGCCCCGACGTCGGGCAGCGTCAGGATCATGGGCCGGGAGACGACCGGACTGGCCGAGCCGGAGCGGGCCCGCATCCGCATGGCCCACATCGGCTTCATCTTTCAGGCCTACAACCTGTTCCCGACGCTTTACGCCGAGGAAAACGTCCGGGTCTCCCTCGATCTGCGCGGGATGGCCGGAACGGCGGCCCAAAAGCGCTCCATGGCGGCCCTGGCCGCCGTCGGACTGGCCGAAAAAGCGAACGTTTTGCCCAGGGATTTAAGCGGCGGCCAGAAACAGCGGGTGGCCATCGCCCGGGCCCTGGTGGCCGAGCCGGAAATCCTGCTCGCCGACGAACCCACGGCGGCCCTGGATTCGGAAACCGGCCGCGCGGTCATCGCCCTGCTGCGCGATCTGGCCGTGACGCGCGGCCGGACCGTGGTTATCGTCAGCCACGACGCCCGGATCGCCGCATTCGCCGACCGGGTGATCCGCATCGAAGACGGCACAATCGCAACAACCGGGGGGATGGTTTCGTGAAGCTCCGTCTGGCGAGCCTGGCCGTAGCGGCGCTGCTGGTGATCGGCGGCGCCGTCTGGATGCGTGGACTGAGCCCGCGGCCGCACCCAAAAGCCGTGCCCGCCCCCCGGGAACAGCCTTCCGACGGCAAACGGACGCCCGCCGCCTGGGTAGCCGCCCCGGGGCGGGTGGAACCCATCTCCGAGGAAATGCGCCTGGGCTTCCCCATCGCCGGCCGGATTCGGGAAGTGCTGGCCGAGGAAGGCGACCGGGTGCGCCGGGGGCAAGTGCTGGCCCGGCTGGACGCCGAGGACCTGATCGCCCGGGTCGAAGCGGCCGAGCAGACCCTGGCCGGCCGCGAGGCGACCCTGGCCAAGGTGCTGGCCGGCGCCCGGGACATGGAACGCCGGGAGGCCAGGGCGGCGGTGGACGAGGCCCGGGCCGTCCTCGATCAGGCCAGACTGGAGCACGAACGCCGGCGGCAGCTCCTGGCCCGGGAAGTGCTGTCCCGGGAAGAAGCCGATCGGGCCGAACGGGAATTCAAGGTGGCGACCGATCGCCTGAACGCTTCCAGGGAACACTTCCGGCTGGTGGACGATCCGGCCCGGGAAGAGGACGTGAAACGGGCCATGGCCGACGTGGCCGAAGCCCGGGCCCTGGTGGCCGAGGCCCGGGGGCAGGCCGCCAAGGCATCCTTGCGCTCGCCCATCGACGGCGTTGTCCTGCGCAAGCACCGCCGGGCCGGAGAGATGGTGTCGATCGCCTTCGACACGCCGGTAATGACCGTGGGCGACATCGACCGGCTGCGGGTCCGGGCCGACGTGGACGAACGCGATATCGGCAAGGTGGCCGTGGGCCAGAAGGCCTATTGCCTGGCCGAGGCCTACGGCTCCCGGAAATTCACCGGCACCGTGACCCGGGTGGCAAAAATTCTCGGCAAGAAAAACATCCACACCGACGACCCGGCCGAAAAAAACGATACCCGCATCCTGGAAACCCTGATCGACCTGGACGGGAAACCGCCGTTGCCCGTGGGGTTGCGCCTGGACGTGTTCATCCTGACAGGTGACGGCCCCACGAAAGAATTGCCGGCCTATACGCCATGAGCCGCACGCGACCGGCACCTGGCCGAGAACTTCGCGCGTCCGGGCCCACCAGGGCGGCGGCCCATAAAAGGATTCCCCACGGGAACGCCCTTGGGCCGCCGGGAACCGCCTCCACGCCCCCGCAGGTCTTGACTTTCCTTTCGGCCGCGCCTGTTGCACAAGGATGCCGGCACAAGTAAAAGAAACCGCAACCATCGAGTTCCCATGCCCTACCCGGAAATCATCCGTCTGCCCTTTACCCGTGCGATCTTCGGCGATGCCTACGTCCCCGGTCCGCCCGACGCCGACCGCCCGGGCACGCCCGGTTTCTGGCTGCTGTTGCGCGGCAACGATCTGTTGACCACCCGGCTCGCCGACGGCCGGCCCGAGGTGCCCTTCGGCCCGGTGCCCGTCCCGCCTGTCTGGGAGGTACCGCCCGTTTTTATCGGCACCCTGGACGGCAAACCGTTGCGCACCGCGCGCCTGCCCGCCGAGGCCCTCATCCCCGAAAGCCTGATCCCCCTGGCCGCCGGCATCCGCCACACCCAACTGGACGACCGCCTGCTTTCCCTGGCCGGTCTGGGCAGGCAGATCCTCCACTGGCGCGAACGCAGCCGGATCTGTCCGGCCTGCGGCGGCCGACCGACCGGCATACCCAACACCTTCGGCGTACGCTGCCCGGCCTGCGGCCGGGAATATTTCCCCCACGTCCATCCGGCCATCATCGTCCTGGTGCGGCGCGGCGACGAGTTCCTGCTCGTGCGCAAACCCTACTGGCCCCCCGGCCAATACGGGCTGGTGGCCGGCTATGTGGAATTCGGGGAGTCCCTGGAGGAATGCGTGCTCCGCGAAGTCATGGAGGAAACCGGCATCCGCGTGGCCGCGCCGCGCTACCTGGTCAGCCAGGCCTGGCCCTATCCCAGCCAGGTCATGGCCGGTTTCGAAGCCGAATACGTCAGCGGCGAAATCGTCGTGGACACCACCGAACTGGAACACGCGGCCTGGTTTCGGGCCGACCGCCTGCCGCCGGCCCTGTCCCCCCGGGGCAGTACGGCCCGCTATCTCATCGATACCTACGCGCTGGGGAAATAGGGAAAAGAGAAAGGAAGCGGCAAAAAAACCTCCGGCGGCCGGGGGCGGTCTGTCCCCGGCCCCTTCGCAGTGAAAAAAAACGCTTTCAGAAGAAACTTTCTGAAATAATATTTCCCTTTGCCTGCGGGAATGCTATAGGGGAAGCACTTGCTTTCGCCGGTAGTTCCCGTTGCAGGAAAGGGGAAAAAGGCATTGACGAAAATGATCCGCCCGCATATTGGACTAGTCATGTCCTATTAATCCGATATGTGAGGCAAGCATGCGTCTGACTCGAGCCGGCGAATACGCCATCCGGTGCGTCCTGTATCTGGCCATGAACCGCGACCGCCAAATCATCGGCCGCAAGGAAGTCGCCGAGGCCATGGACATTCCGGCCCAGTTTCTGGGCAAGGTGGCGCAGAACCTGGCCCGGGCCGGCCTGATCGCCATCCGGCAGGGCGCCCGTGGCGGCTACGAACTGGCTACGCCGCCGGAAGACCTCTCGCTCCTTCGGGTGGTGGAATCCATCGACGGGGAAATTTTTTTAAATGACTGCCTGCACCGCCCGGAATCCTGCGAACGCAGCGCCCTGTGCGCCGTCCACCGCGTCTGGCAGAAGGCCAGAAACGAACTTCGCGCCACACTGGGCGGCATCAGTCTGGCCGGATTGGTCGAAGAAGAGGCCCATCAGTCCGGAATACGGCCCGCGGGGCCGTCGGCATAGACGAAACGGAGGAAAAGGAGACGGAGTATGGACACAGTAGTATTGCTTTCACGGTTGCAGTTCGCCTTTGCGACGTTCATCCATTTCATTTTCGTGCCGCTCACCCTAGGGCTCTCCATCATCGTGGCCGTCATGGAGACCAAGTATGTGCGCACGAAAGACGAAACCTACAAACGCATGGCCAAATTCTGGGGCCGCCTTTTTCTCATCAACTTCGCCCTGGGCGTGGTGACGGGCATCACCCTGGAATTCCAGTTCGGCACCAACTGGTCGCGCTATTCGGCCTACGTGGGGGACATTTTCGGCTCGCTTCTGGCCATCGAGGCCACGGCCGCCTTTTTTCTGGAATCCACCTTCATTGCCGTCTGGGTCTTCGGCTGGGAAAAACTTTCGCCCAAGCTCCATCTGACATCCATCTGGCTGGTGGCTTTCGCCTCCAACCTGTCGGCCATCTGGATCATCCTGGCCAACGGCTTCATGCAGCACCCGGTGGGCTACGTCATCCGCAACGGCCGGGCCGAACTGTCGAGCTTCATTGACGTCATCACCAACGGGTATGCCTGGAACCAATTCCTGCACGTGGTGACCGGCGCCCTGGCCCTGGCCGGCTTTTTCGTGGCGGGCATTGCGGCCTGGCACCTGCTGCGACGCCAAAACGTCGACTTTTTCAGCAAGTCCTTCCGCATCGGCGCCGCCTTCGCCCTGGTCTTTTCCGTGGTCGTGGCCCTGGTCGGCCACCGGCAGGGCAATTTCGTGGCCGAACTCCAGCCGGCCAAGCTGGCGGCCATGGAATCCCACTGGACAACCGAAAAAAGCGCGCCCATGTACCTGCTGGCCATCCCGGACGCGGCCAATGAGGGCAACAGCCTGGCCATCGGCCGCATTCCGGCAGTCCTGAGCCTCATGGCCTTCAACGATCCCTCGGCCACGGTCAAGGGCCTGAAGGACTTCCCCAAGGAAGACCGGCCGCCTGTCGGGCTGACCTTCGTTTCTTTCCGCCTCATGATCATCCTGGGAACACTCATGATCCTGGCCGGCATCATGGCCTACGCGGTCCGCAAGCAGCCGGAGAACGCCCCCGGCTGGTTGCTGCGCCTTCTCATCTGGGCCATCCCCCTGCCCTACCTGGGCCTCCAGGCCGGCTGGGCCGTGGCCGAAGTGGGCAGACAACCCTGGATCGTCTACGGGCTCATGCGCACGAAAGACGCCGTCTCCCCCCTGGCCACCTCGCAAGTGGCCATCAGTCTGGCGGCCTTTTTCATCGTCTACATTCTGCTCGCAGTGCTGGATATCTTCCTGCTGGCCCGCTACGCCCGCAAGGATCCGGCCTAGACCCGCAGCGTGCATAGGAATCTTTCGCGCAGACCCGCATCCGGCCCGGCCGGCGGGACCAAAGGAGAATAGCCATGACTCTCGGAACGATCTGGTTCATCCTGTGGGGAGTGCTCTGGGCGGTCTATTTCCTCCTGGACGGCTTCGATCTCGGCATCGGCACCATCATGCCGTTTTTCGCCAAGGACGAAACGGAAAAACGCATCATGTACAACGCCATGGGGCCGTTTTGGGACGGCAACGAGGTGTGGCTCTTAACCGCCGGCGGCGTGACCTTCGCCGCCTTTCCCAAGACCTACGCCGTCATGTTCTCGGGGCTCTACACCCCGCTTATGCTGATTCTTTTCGCGCTGATCATCCGGGGCGTGACCTTTGAATTCCGCTCCAAGGTGGACTGCCCCCGTTGGCGCGCCCTCTGGGATACCTGCAACTTCCTGGGGAGTTTTCTGCCCGCCCTGCTTTTCGGCGTGGCCTTCGCCAACATCTTCGAAGGCCTCCCCCTCGACCAGGACGGCATCTTTCAAGGGAATCTCCTCACCCTGCTCAATCCCTACGGCCTGGCCGGCGGCGTGCTGTTCGTCCTGCTTTTCATCCACCACGGCGCCCTGTGGCTGGCGTTCAAGTCCGAAGACGCGCTGCGGGCCCGGGCCGTCGGCCTGGCCGCCAAGACCTGGCCCGTGATGGCCCTGGTCATCGTGCTGTTTCTCATCTTCTCCTTCACCTCCACCCAGCTCTTCGCCAACTATCTGATCCATCCGGTGCTGTTCGTCCTGCTGCTCGTGCCTGTGGCCGGACTGCTGTTGACCGGACACTACCGGGCCAGGGGCCGGCTGATCGCCGCCTGGGTGGCTTCGGCCGTTCTGATCGGTGGCACGACCCTTTTCGGCGTGGTCGGCATCTTCCCGGCGCTTTTGCCGTCGCGCCTCAATCCGGCCTGGTCCCTGACCATCGCCAACTCGTCCTCCTCGCCCCTGACGCTGGCCATCATGCTTGGCGTGGCCATCGTGTTCGTGCCGCTCGTCATCGCCTATCAGGCCTGGACGATGCACCTCTTCCGTCACCCCGTGACCCAAAAAGACCTGGATTACGAGGAAGCGTACTAGACACGGGATTTCCCTCCTGCTCTCCCCCAACCGCCGGACCGGGCTTCGCTCGGTCCGGCGGTTCTTTTTTGCCCTTTTCCGTTCCGTTTAATTGACATCGATTATCAAAATCATTACCAACGATTCCAACGCGACGACAATCCGCTCCGAAACGCCTTGCGGGGCGGGTTGCCAAAGGGCGCCGCCCTTTGGCCGCCGGAGGCATCCGTCGCCAATTTTGGCACCATCCGAAGAGGGGAGGAATTTTCATGTCCCGCCAATTGTGCCTGCGCCGTCTTGGCGTTCACCAAAAAGCCCGCGTCCGCTCCATTGCCGCCACCGGCGAGCTGGGACGCCGCATCCGCGATCTGGGTCTTGTTCCCGGCACCGAAATCACCGTGGTAGGGCGAGCGCCGTTGCGCGACCCCGTGGCCCTGCGCCTGCGGGACTTCACGCTCACCATGCGCAACGGCGAAGCCGACCATATTCTGGTCGAGACGGAGGACTAGCATGGCGTCGACAGTCACCTTCGCCCTGGCCGGCAATCCCAATTGCGGCAAAACGACGCTCTTTAACGCCTTGACCGGCTCCCGACAGCACGTAGGCAACTATCCCGGCGTCACCGTGGAGAAACGCGAGGGCCATTTTACGGCCGATTCCAGGGAATTTCGCCTGGTCGACCTGCCGGGTATGTATTCGCTCACCGCCTACAGCGCCGACGAACTGGCCGCCCGGGCCTTCCTGGTCGACGAGAAGCCCAGCTGCGTCATCGACGTGGCGGACGCAGGCACGCTCGAACGCAGCCTCTACCTGTCGGTCCAATTCCTGGAACTCGGCGTGCCCATCATCCTGGCGCTGAACATGATGGACGAAGTGCGTCGACGCGGGCTTGTCCTCGATACCAAGCGCCTGTCCGCCCTCCTCGGCGTGCCGGTGGTGGAAACCGTGGCCCGGGCGGGCGAAGGCAAGGACGCGCTCGTGCGCGAGGCCGTCGCCTTCGCGTCCGAGCGGCGCGGCGCCTGGAAGCCGCTGGTCCTGTCCTACGGAGCGGATATCGACCGGACCCTGGCGGACATGGAAGCGCGCATCGAGGCCGACCGCTTCCTCACGGACCGTTTCCCGGCCCGGTGGCTGGCCCTCAAATACCTGGAGGACGACGAGGATGTCATCGCCCTCGGCCGCCAGACCGGTCCCACCGCGGCCGCCCTGGAGGACATGGCGGCCAAACTGGCCAAGCACGTCCAGGACACCCTCGCCACCTATCCCGAAGCCATCATTTCGGACCACCGCTACGGGTTCATCGCCTCCCTCATGAAACAGGGCGTCCTCAAATCGAACGCCAGCCGCGACCGCATCGCCACGTCCGACAAGGCCGACCGCATTCTCACCCAGACCTTCCTCGGACCGCTCATCATGCTGGCCGTGCTCTATCTCATGTTTGAGGTCACCTTTTTCGTGGGCAAATTTCCCATGGACTGGCTCAAGGCCGGCTTCGACTGGCTGGGGTCCATGCTGGCCGGCGCCCTGCCCGACGGTCTGCTGCGCTCGCTTCTGGTTTCGGGGGTGATCGCCGGGGTAGGCGGGGTCATCGGCTTCGTGCCGCTCATCATCATCATGTTTTTCCAGCTCTCCTTCCTGGAGGACCTGGGCTACATGGCCCGCATGGCCTACATGCTCGACCGGGTGTTCCGGGCTTTCGGCCTGCACGGCGGTTCGGTGATGCCCTTTATCATCGCCGGTGGCATTCCCGGCGGCTGCGCCGTCCCCGGCGTCATGGCCGCCCGAACGCTCCGCAGCCCCCGGGAGCGGCTGGCCACCATCCTTTCGGCGCCGTTTATGGCTTGCGGCGCCAAGATCCCTGTTTTTCTCCTTTTAATCGCCGCCTTCTTCCCGGGAAACGCCGGTCGGGCCATGTTCGCCATCACGCTCGCCTCCTGGGCCGCCGCCCTGCTCGTGGCCAAGCTGTGGCGCAAGACGGTCATCCCCGGCGAATCGACCCCGTTTATCATGGAACTGCCGCCCTACCGCCTGCCCACCTTCCAGGGCCTGTGCATCCACACCGGCGAACGGGCCTGGCAGTACATCAAGAAGGCCGGTACGGTGATCCTGGCTATCTCCATCCTGATGTGGGCGGCCATGACCTTCCCGGGCCTGCCGGCCGCACGGGAAGCCGCCTTCGAGGCCGAACGGAGCGCCGTGACGGCGGACCGGACGCTCTCGAAGGAGAATGCCCAGACCAAAATCGAGGCCATCACCAACCGCCAGGCCGAGGCGGCCCTCAAGCATTCCGTGGCCGGACACGTTGGCGTGGCCCTGGAGGGGATAAGCAAATTGGCCGGCTTCGACTGGCGGGTCAATATCGCCCTGATCGGCGGCGTGGCGGCCAAGGAAGTGGTGGTCTCGACCCTTGGTACGGCCTACGCCCTGGGCGAGGTGGACCCCGAGGAGGCCGGCTCCCTGTCGGCGCAGATCGCCGCCGATCCGGCGTTTTCGCCCCTGTCCGCCCTGGCCCTTATCGCCTTTACCATCCTCTACGCCCCCTGCTTTGTCACGGTGGTCACCATGGCCCGGGAAGCCTCCTGGAAATGGGCCGGCTTCGCCGTGGTGGCCAATACCGGCCTGGGCTTTCTCGTGGCGGTAGCCATCTATCAGATCGGCCTGTTCTTTTTATAAAAGAAGCCTAGACAGCATAAAATCTATAAATTAGTGATACGGCGCAACCGCCTTCCCCCAAGGGGGAAATCCTTTCCTGCGGCGCTCCAAACAACCGTCAAGACCCAAGGAGCCTTTTCATGCGACAGCGATCCCTCCTTCTGGCCCTCGCCCTCCTGACCGTGACGGTCTGCCCGGCCCTGGCCGCCACCGAAGTCCAGATGTCCGGCGACGCCCGGGTGTTCGGCCTTTTTTTCGCCAACCGCAATTTCACCGGCTGGAACGCCGCCGGGACCCAAACGGAAGAGAAGTTCGAAATTTGGCAACGGTTTCGCCTGCACATGGACTTCGCCGCCAATGAAAACCTGAAGTTCCGCTTCGGGATGCGGGTCGATGACGATACCTGGGGACACGGCACGCTGACCGCCGCCAATCCCCAGCCGGCCGTCCAGCCCTACCTGGCCTACCTGCAATTCAAATGGCCGGACACGGATATCGAGATCACGGCCGGCTACCAGCCCGTTTCCGTGCCCCATTCCGAGGCGTTTTACGACAGCATCGTCCTGGCCGCCGACGACGGCGATCAGTCGAGCGCCGCCCTGTTCGTGAAGCTGCCCCTGATCGAGGACAAGCTGGCGCTGGAAGCGGCCTTCGCCCGTCTGATCGCCGCCTACCAGACCTTCGAGGCCACCACCACCCAGGTGGACGGCAATTTCGACATCTACCGGCTGGCCGTGCCGGTGACCGTCGAAGGCTTCGAGGTCACCCCCTGGGGACTGGCCGGCGTCTACGGCAAGGCGACCGACCCGGACGGCCTGTTCGACACCGGATTGCGCGCCGGCGGCAGCTATCTGACCAACGTCCGCTACCGCTATAACCAAAACGCCCTGTGGTGGACCGGTGTTGCCGCGAACATCTCGGCCCTCGATCCCGTGAATATCTATTTCGACGCCATCTACGGCGATGCCGGCTCCGGCGACCGCTCCCGCAACCGACGCCACGGGTATTTCTTCGACGCCGCCGTCACCTACACCGGCTTCGACTGGGCCGTCCCCGGCATCTACGGCTGGCTGGCCAGCGGCGAGGATGCCAGTCTTGCCAACGGCAGCGAGCGCCTGCCGGTCATCACCCCCAAATGGGGCGCCGCCACCTCCTTCCTGTTCGACTGCGATCAGGACTTTTCCAACAACTCCATGGGGATCGATCCGATCGGCACCGTCGGTATGGCCGTCGGCCTCAAGGAAATAAGCTTCATCGAAGACCTCAAAAGTCGGGTAAGTCTGGCCATGCTCGCCGGCCGCAACAGCCAGGCCGGCCTGCGCAAGGCGCGTCTGGCCGCTACCGGCGCCGGCGTGGACGACTACGTGCTGATGGGCCGCAACCTGGCCGAAGGCGAATGGGCGCTCGGCGTCAGTTTTGACCACAGCTATGCCGTCTACGAAAACCTAAGTCTCAATCTGCAAACCGGCTTTGCCTCGCCCCAGGGCCTTAAGACCAGCATCTGGGGCCATACCAACACCCACCGGGCCGCCGATGCCTGGATGGCCTCCCTCGGCATGCTCTACACGTTTTAGGCACCCCCGCGCCCAGGCCGGATACGGGCAATGCCCGTGTCCGGCCTGGGCGCCTCGAAAAGACCCTGCCGTCCCCCCTTGACAAGCCGTGAACAATCGTTAACTAGCCTTTCCATGACGGAACGATTGGACTCCCCGTTACGCCGGGAACAAATTGCCGAAGCAGCCCTGGCCATCGTCGTCGAGCAGGGGCTCGGCGCCGTAACCGTGCGCCGGGTGGCCGAGGCCGTCGGTATCTCGGCCGCGGCCCTGTATCGACATTACAAAAACAAGGCCGACATCCTCCGGGCCGTGCTCGAGGAACACAACGAAATCCACATGGCCAACATCCGCAAGGCCAAGGCCTCGTCCGACGCGCCCTTGGAAGCCCTGCACCACCTCTACCTCTCGGTCATGAAACTCGTGGAACGCTACCGGGCCCTGCCGGTGGTCTTTCTCTCCGACGTCCTGTGGTTCGAGGACAAGCGGCTCAAAAAGCTCAAGATGGAGCATCATCGGATCACGCGGGAAGCACTGGTGGAGCTGATCGCCCAGGGTCAGAAACGCGGCGAAATCCGCACCGACATCCGGCCCGAGGAACTCTTTATCCATTTCCTGGGACTGATCGCCATGCCGGCCATGATGCTCGCCCGCAGTGTCGAAGAAGTGGATATGGACCGCCAGACCAAGGCCAACTGGGCCCTGTTCGCCCAGGCCGTCACCCCATGACGGGCCCGCAACACAAAAAAAACGGACACCTGTAACGCTCTTTCAGGCCCTCGCCTGCTGTCGGGATTGCCGGCCATGACCGGAAGGCGCGCATCGCGCAGCAGACGGACACCGCGGGGAGACCCCCGCCCAACATCCCGGCGCTATCACAAGGAAAAATCGGCCGCCCCCGTGCCCGCCGATTCTCCCGGAGGTTTTATGTACGCATACCCCTTTCTCCGCTTGGCCTGTCTCCTCGCCGGTCTGACCCTCCTTACCGCGGTCGTGGCCGGCTGCGGCTCGGACAGCGCCGGCCAGGCGACCAAGGCGGCCCAGCCGGCCCCGGAAGTGGTGGCTGTCCAGATAAATCGGGCCGACCTGCCCCTGCCCATGGCCTACATGGGCCAGACGGCCGGGTCCCGGGAGGTGGAAGTGCGGGCCAGGGTGGGCGGCATCCTGTTGCACCGGACCTATGAGGAAGGCCGGCCCGTCCGTCAGGGCGATCTCATGTTCGAGATCGATCCGGCCCCGTACCAGGCCGCCCTGGAACAGGCCAAGGGGGCGTTGGGCCAGGCCGAAGCCAAGCTGGCCCAGGCCCAGCGCGATAAGGCCCGCATGGACACGCTCTTTCAGGGCGATGTGGTGGCCAAAAAAGACCGCGATGACGCCCATACCACCCTGGAGTCGACCCAGGCCGCCGTGGAAGAGGCCCGGGGCAAGGTCCGCGAGGCTTCCCTCAACCTGGAATGGACCAAGGTCACGGCCCCCATCTCCGGCATGACCAGCAAGGAGACCCGCTCCGAAGGCAGCCTCATTTCCACCACGGCCGAAGGAAGCTTACTCACCACCATTTCCCGGGTCGATCCTCTCTACGTCAACTTCTCCGTGCCCGGTCCGGAAATGGCCCATCTGCGCAAACTGCGGACCGAAAACAGAATCGCCTTCGGCCGGGAGGGAGACTTCGTCGTCCGTCTGGCCCAGTCCGACGGCACCGATTACCCCCTGCCCGGGCATATCAATTTCACCGATACCCAAATTGACGCGACCACCGGCGTGGTCAAACTCCGGGCCGAGTTTCCCAATCCCAAAAGCGACCTGCTGCCCGGCCAGTTCGTCCGGGTCCATCTGGACGGAGCCAGCCTGAAGGATGCCCTGGCCATTCCCCAGGGAGCCGTGCTGTCCACCCAGCAGGGAGCCATGGTCTGGGTCATCGGCGCTGACGACAAGGTCTCTCCCCAGCCGGTCACCCTGGGCGATCAGATCGGCAACAACTACCTTGTCGAGGCCGGCCTCAAGGGCGGCGAGCGCATCATCACCGAAGGCATCATCAAGGTACGCCCGGGCATGACCGTGCGCGTGCGCGGCGAAGCCACCGCCACCGCGGCCGTCGTCGACAAGGAACCCCGCTCATGATCTCACGGTTTTTTCTCGGCCGGCCGGTCTTTTCGGTCGTCATCTCGCTGGTCATCGTCCTGGCCGGCCTGGCCGCCATGCGCATTCTGCCCGTGGCCCAGTACCCGGACATCATTCCGCCGGAAGTGAGCGTCACCACGCAGTACCCCGGCGCCAGCGCCGAGGTCATCGCCGCCACCGTGGCCGCGCCCCTGGAGCAGAAGATCAACGGCGTGGACAACATGCTCTACATCCGCTCCACCAGCTCCGGCGACGGCTCCCTGACCATCACCGTGACCTTCGCCGTGGGGACCAACCCCGATCAGAACACCATCAACGTCAACAACCGGGTCCAGGCGGCCCTGACCACCCTGCCCCAGGACGTGCAGCGCCAAGGCGTGGTGGTGGCCAAAAAATCCTCCAATATCCTCCAGGTCATCGGCTTTACCTCCCCGAGCGGACGCTATGACAGCGTCTATATCAGCAATTACGTGCTGGTAAACGTCATCGACGAGTTGAAGCGCCTGCCCGGCGTCGGCGACGCCACCATCTTCGGGGCCAAGGACTATTCCATGCGCGTTTGGCTCAGGCCGGACAAGCTGGCCCAGCTGAAGCTGACCCCCACCGACGTGGCCAAGGCCATAAGCGAGCAAAACGCCCAGTTCGCCGCCGGCCGCATCGGCCAGGAACCGGCCGGGCCCGGCGTGGAACTCAACTACATGGTCACCACCCAGGGTCGGCTGCTGTCCGCGGACGCATTCGAGAACATCATTTTGCGGGCCGAACCGGACGGCTCGACACTCCGGCTCAAGGACGTGGCCCGGGTGGAACTGGGTTCGAAGGACTACAGCTTCGTGGGCAAGCTGGCCGGGCATCCGGCCGTGCCGGTGGGCATCTTCCTGTCGCCCGGCGCCAATGCCCTGGAGACCGCCGACCGGGTGGTGGCCAAATTGGCCGAGCTGTCCAAGACCTTCCCCGACGGCATCACCTACGACATCCCCCACGACACCACCGAGTTCGTGCGTATCTCCATCCACGAGGTCATCCACACCCTGATCGAAGCCATGGTGCTGGTGTTCCTGGTGGTTTTCATCTTTCTCCAAAGCTTCCGGGCCACGCTTATCCCCTGCCTGGCCGTGCCCGTCTCCATTATCGGCACGTTTGCCGGCATGTACGCCTTGGGCTTTACCATCAATACGCTGACGCTCTTCGGCATGGTGCTGGCCATCGGCATCGTGGTGGACGACGCCATCGTGGTGCTGGAAAACGTGGAACGCCTCATGCGCACGGTGGGGCTTTCCCCGAAGGCGGCCACGGCCAAGGCCATGGAGGAAGTGACCGGCCCGGTCATCGCCATCGTGCTGGTCCTGTGCGCCGTGTTCGTGCCGGTGGCCTTCCTCGGCGGGCTGACCGGCCAGATGTACAAGCAGTTCGCCATCACCATCGCCGTGTCCGTGGTCATATCGGGTCTGGTGGCCCTGACCCTGACGCCGGCCCTGTGCGCCCTGCTCTTGCACCGGGTCCAGGCGGCCCCCAACCGGGCCTTTGCCGCCTTCAACCGTCTCTTCGAGACCGTGACCGACGGTTACGGCTTCTGCGTACGTTTTCTCCTTACCCATACGGTGCTGGCCATGGGGTTTTTCGTGGTGCTGTGCCTGGGACTGGCCTTCCTGATGCGCACGGTGCCCGGCGGCCTGGTGCCGAGCGAGGACCAGGGCTATCTTTTGGCCGTGACCATCCTGCCCGACGGCACGGCCCTTGGGCCCACCATCGCCATGGACGACGCCCTGGACGCCATGAACGTCAAGGATCCCTACCTGAAGGACGCAACCTTCACCTTTTCCGGCTACGATCTGCTGTCCGGGACCGGACGTTCCAATTACGGCACGTTTTTCATCCACTTAAAGCCCTGGGAGACGCGCAAGGGCAAGGGGGCTTCCTCCTATGACGCCGTGCGCCGCGTCATGGAACGGGGCGGCTCCCTGCCCAAGGGCATCGTCCTGGCCTTCAACCCGCCGCCTATTACCGGCATGAGCACCACCGGCGGCTTCGAGGCCTACCTGCAGAACCGCGGCGAGGGCGACCCCAAGGCCCTGGCCGCCATGACCCAGAAGCTCATCGACGCCGCCGCGAAACGCCCGGAACTCGGCCGGGTGTCCACCACCTTCGGGGCCAACGTGCCGCAACTGCGCGTGAACCTGGATCGGGAAAAGGCCAAGTCCCTGGGCGTGGCCGTCAGCGACGTTTTCGACGCCATGCAGGCCACCTTCGGCGCCTATTACGTCAACGACTTCAACAAATTCGGCCGCACGTTCCGGGTCATGCTCCAGTCCGAGGCTGCCTTCCGCGATCGGCCGGAATCCCTGCGCGACGTCCACGTGCGCTCGGCCAAGGGCGAGATGATTCCGCTGACCGCCCTGGCCACGGTCTCCAAATCGAGCGGCCCGGAAGTGATGGAACGGTTCAACGTCTTTCCGGCGGCCAAACTCATGGGCGAACCGGCCCCGGGCTACACCTCGGGCCAGGCCCTGACCGCCATGGAACAGGTGGCGGCCCAAACCCTGCCGAACGACTATACCCTGGCCTGGACCGGCTCGTCCTACCAGGAAAAAGCCACCCAGGGCTCCTCCATGCTGGTTTTCGGCATGGGCATCATCATGGTGCTGTTGATCCTGGCCGCCCAGTACGAACGCTGGTCGCTCCCCTTCGTCGTGGTGCTGGCCGTGCCGTTCGCCGTGTTCGGGGCCATCACCGCCATCTGGATGCGGGGGCTGGCCAACGACATCTACTTCCAGATCGCCCTGGTGACGCTGATCGGCCTGGCCGCCAAAAATGCCATTCTCATCGTGGAATTCGCCGTACTGCAATATAAGGACGGCAAATCCCTGGACGAAGCGGCCCTCAATGCAGCCAAACTGCGTTTTCGGCCCATCATCATGACGTCGCTGGCCTTTATCCTCGGCTGTCTGCCCCTGGCCATCTCCACCGGGGCCGGCGCGGCCAGCCGCCATGCCATCGGCACCGGCGTCATCGGCGGCATGCTCGGGGCGACCATCATCGCGCCGTTGTTCATTCCGGTGTTTTTCAAACTCATCATGGGACTCGGTCAGCTCGTCCGGCGCGACAAGCCGGAAGCCCTATAATTCCCCAGGTCTCCCCCCCAGGGGCAAGGAACCAAACCCTCCTCCTTGCCCCCTGGCCTGGGGAACGCTATAACCCGGCCCCATGCACGAGCCTGAAATCATCCTGCTGCGCGTCTCCGGCGAAGACAAACCCGGCCTCACCGCCGCCGTCACCGCCGAGCTGGCCAAATACAAGACCGACATCCTGGATATCGGCCAGTCCGTCATTCATGACACGCTTTCGCTCGGCATCCTGGTCCAGGTACCGGCCGGCGACCAGTCCACGCCGTTTCTCAAGGATCTGCTCTTTGCCGCCCACAAACTCGGGGTCAACCTCGCCTTCACCCCGGTCGAGGCCGCCAGCTACGAATCGTGGGTGGACGGCCAGGGCAAGGATCGGCGTATCGTCACCTTGCTGGCCCGGCGCTTAAACGCCGAGCACATTGCCGCCGTCACCGGCGTCATCGCCGCCAACGGGCTCAATATCGACGTCATCACCCGGCTGTCCGGCCGGGCGTCCCTGGATCCGGCGCACTGCCCGCGCATGGCCTGCGTGGAATTCTCCGTCCGGGGCACCCCCAAGGACTTAACCGCCCTCAAACGTGAATTTCTGACTATTTCCGGAACGCTGGGCGTCGATATCGCCATCCAGGAAGACAACGCCTTCCGCCGCAACCGCCGGCTGGTGGCCTTCGACATGGATTCGACCCTGATCGCCGCCGAGGTCATCGACGAGCTGGCCAAGGAGGCGGGCGTCGGCCGGGAAGTGGCGGCGATCACCGCTTCGGCCATGCGCGGTGAAATCGACTTCAAGGAAAGTCTGCGCCGCAGGCTGCGTCAGTTACGCGGCCTGCCCGCCTCGACCCTTGCCAGCGTGGCCGACCGCATTCCCTTAAACGAAGGCGCCGAACGCCTCATCACCAATCTCAAGCGCTTCGGCTACACCATTGCCATCATCTCCGGCGGCTTCACCTACTTCGGCTATCGCCTGAAGGAACGGCTCGGCATCGACTACGTTTTCGCCAACGAGCTGGAAATCGCGGACGGAAAACTGACCGGCGAGGTGGTGGGCGACATTGTGGATGCCGCCAAGAAGGCGGAAATCCTGCGCATGATCGCCGCCAAGGAACACTTGAGCCTGGCCCAGGTGGTGGCCGTGGGCGATGGGGCCAACGACCTGCCCATGCTCGGCATCGCCGGCCTTGGCATCGCCTACCACGCCAAGCCGGTGGTCAAGCAGGGCGCCGGACAAGCCATCTCCACCCTGGGTCTGGACAGCATCCTCTATCTTGTGGGCGTGCGCGACCGCGACACCCTGGCCTGAAAAATTTTCCCGACCATTCCCTCCTGCCGCACAACCGATTGACAGAGGCCGTGTCAATTGTCACACGTTGGGCATAAGGCCGTCACACGAAACGGTTCGTGACAGGGGTTACCGATTGCGACGCCGCCTAAGCCTTGCGCTGGTGGCAAACCAGAGGAGCCCTCCCGTGGAAACACCCCTTGACCAAGCCATCCACACGCTCAAAGTGGATGTCCTGCAAATGATGCATCTGGCCCAGGATTCCGTGAAAAAGGCGGTGACCAGCCTTTTGGAGCACGACGCGGTCAGGGCCCGCGAAGTTATCGAGGCGGACCGGGAAATCAACGACTACGAATGCCGGATCGACGAGGAAAGTCTGAAGATTCTGGCCCTCCACCACCCGGTGGCCAAGGATCTGCGCTTTATCGTGGGGTCCATGCGCATGCTGGTCAACATCGAGCGTCTCGGCGACGAGGCCGTCAACATCGCCCGGCGGGTGCTGGTCCTGACCAGAGAATCGCGGCAGCCCATCCACGGCAATCTGCGCAACTTGGCCGAACTGGCCGTGGAGCTGACGCGGGCCAGCATCGGCTGTTACATGGACCTGGACGGCACGGCGGCCCTCGGCGTGATCGAACAGAATACCGCCGCCCTGGAACTCAATGTCCGCATCTTCCGGGAAGTGACCACCGACATGATCGAGGAGACGCAATCCGTGGAGCTGGCCGTGCAGCAGTCCTTCCTGGCCCACAGCTTAAAGCGCATCTGCGACCAGTGCGCCAATATCGCCGAATCCGCGATTTTCATTCACCAGGGCATCGACTACAAGCACAAGGGCAAGCAAACGCCACCGGAAGTCTAACCCTGCTCGCGGGCGAGGGGTCCGGGGGCATCATGCCCCCGGCCGCCGGAGGCTCTTCGCCTCGCCGTTCAGCCGCCGGAGGCATCTTCGCCTTTCGCTCCTGCCGTCCCCTATTTCTTGGCGCGTTCCCGCCGGTACTTGCTGACGGCGTTCACGTGCTCGTCGAGGGTCCGGCTGAAGGTGTGCTCGCCCTGGCCATTGGCCACGAAATAATAATAGTCGTGCAGTTCCGGGGCGGCGGCGGCCTGAAGGGACTTGAGCCCGGGCGAACAGATGGGGCCAGGCGGCAGACCCGGCCGGGTGTAGGTGTTGTAGGGATTGGTCGGATCTTCGAGATTGGCGCGGGTCAGGCTGCCGGTATAGCGGTCACCCAGGCCGTAGATAATGGTGGGATCGGTCTGCAGCAGCATCCCTTTGGCCATGCGGTTGAGGAAAACGCCGGCCACCCGGGGACGTTCGGCGTCCACGCCGGTCTCCTTCTCCACGATGGAGGCGAGCGTCACCAGATGCAGCAGTTGGCTGCCCTCGGGTTTGGCCGTGGGCCAGACCGCTTCGACCCGTTTCCAGAACTCCCGCAGCATGGTCTCCACCACATAGGTGCCGTCATCGGCGCGGTTTCTGGTAAAGAGGTAGGTATCGGGGAAAAGGAACCCCTCGGCTGTCTCGGCCGGGATAGCATATTTTTTGAGCAATTCCGGATCACTGGCGGCCTTGAGGAAAGCCTGGGCCGAACACAATCCGGCCTCCTCGGCGAGCCTCGCGACCTGGCGCATGGTCAGCCCCTCGGGCGCGACCAGCTTGTGCTGCACGCCCTTGGCCGTGGTCAAATAGTCGAGCAGCCGAAGCGGCGTCCAGCCCGTGCTCACCACGAACTCGCCGGCCTTGATCCGGCCGCCCTTTTCCGTCACCTTGGCCAGAAACCGGAAACCCTGGGCGTCACGCAACACCCCCTCGGTCACCAGCATGGCGGCCACGGATTCGAAGGACTGGCCAGGGTCGATGAAAACGGCCTTATCATGGCCCGGCCGTTCCGGCGCCACGGTAAGGAAATCGAAGGCCAGATAGCCGGCCACGCCGGCCACGGCGCAGACAACGATCACCAGTCCCAGAAGGATCGACCGGATCATAGGCCCCCGCTCCGCAGATAGCGTTCCAAAATGATTGCCGCCGCCTGGGCATCCAGCCGAGCTCCGGCGTCCTTTCCGGAAAAACCGACCTCCCGTAGCCGTTCGGCCGCTTCCTCGGTGGAATGGGCCTCGTCGACGAGCACGATGGGGAGCGTGGTACGCCGCCCCAGCCGTTCGACAAACCGGCGGATCTGCCGGCCGGTCAGCCCTTCGTCGCCGCCTTCCCGGACGGGATAGCCCACCACGATACGGGCCGCACCGTGCTCCTCAATAACGCCGCGCAATGCGTCGAACAAGCCCTCACGCGTCTTCCAGGCCAGCGTCCGCAACGGAAAGACGACCCGTCCGTCCGGATCGGTCACGGCCAAGCCCACCCGGGCCTGCCCATAGTCAATGGCGAGTATGCACGGCATGCGAGCAAACGGGGGGAGGCCTCTGCCTCCGCTTCCTTCTAACTCCGTACCCGATCGACCTTGACGGCCTTTTTGAGCATCTTTTTCCATTTCGGGCCATCAAGGGCCTCGGCCAGGTATTCCACGGTATGCATGACGCTGTGCTTGTCATGCATTTCCATGAGAATGCGCTGAATGCCCATCTTGCAGGACGGACAACCGACCACGATGGGCATATCCTCGGCGGCCCCGGCCAGATTCTCGGTCAGGGTGGCCCGCTTGCGGTCGCGCAGACGATTGTAGATGGCCGGAGTGGTCATGGAGCCCATGCCGGATTCGGCGCAGCAATGTGGCGAAAGCGCGATGGGGCGGCCGGTGGTCTTGGCCAGGGCGGCCTGGTACATGCCGGAGGCTTTGGCCTTGGGCACGTCGGCCCATTCGCAATGGCAGGAGGCGTGGTAGAGGATGGGCGAGGTATCATTCGGGGCCGGCAGCTCCAGGCGCCCGATAAGGAACTGGGTCACGTCCATATGGACGATATCCGGCCGCAGGGTTTTCAGCTCGTATCCCTGCAGGGATTCCCGGCAGGTGCCGCAAGCGGTCAGGCAATGGGTGGGATTGAGCCCCATACGCTCGGCCTTCTCCAGCAGACCGGCCAGCGCGATCTTGTTGTGTTCCCGGTTTTTATTGTAGGCGTCGCCCATGCCGGCGGCCAGCAGCGGATACCCGCAGCACAGGTGTTGCTGCGGGATGAGGATGGCCACTTCGGCCCGCAACAGCAGGTGGATGGCGGCCATGGCGATGGTGCTGGAAAAAAGCGCCCCGCCGCAGCCCGGGAAGTAGAGAACGGTTTCCGGAGCCTCGCGTCCCTCCTGGGGGACGAAGATGGAGCCCTTGTCCAGCTCCAGGCGTTCGTAGAGGCTGCGCAGGCCAAGGGACGGATTGGGGCCGCGCATGCCGGGGTTTTCGATCCGGTTGCGCCAGGCGGTGGGCACGAGATGGACGGCCCGGCCGTGGAACTGCTGCCCATAGGCCATGAGCTTGGCGGCCAGGGGAGCACGCGTGGACACGTTCTCGACCAAGTAGTTGAGAATTCTCGTTTTGATGGGGTGACCGCCGCAACCCTGCTGATCGAGGAAGTTGCGCAACTCCAGGGCCACGGTGCCCGATTCGATCTTGACCGTGCACACGCCGGTGCATTTGCCGCAGGCCGTGCAGTGGTCGACGATGGAACGCAGTTTTTCGAGCAGGGACGGATCAGGCTCGCCCCGGGTGATCTGGGAATAGTAGATGGCCTCGATCAGGGCACCCAAGCTGATGTTCTTGTTGCGGGGATGGTAAAGCATGCCGTATTCCGGGGCGAACATGGGGCAGACCTGCTTGCATTTGCCGCAACGGTTGCAGAACTGGATGCCGGCCAGGATATTGATGAGCGTATCCTTGTCCGGCAGGGCCGTCTTCTTGAGATCCCGGATCAGACGGTTGAACGAGAAGGTGTAGGGCTCGACCTCCAAAACACGGGTAGTGAGCTTGCCGGGATTGATGATGTTTTTCGGATCGACCCGTTTTTTATAGGCGCGCAGGGCGTCGATCTTGGACTGTTCCAGGAAGGCGATCTTGGTAATGCCGATACCGTGTTCGCCCGAAACCGCCCCGCCGAGCGTGGTGACGGTCTCAAAGACCTTCACGGTCGCCTCCCAGGCCTGGCGCATCATTTCCTGGTCATTGGAATTGACGGGGATGTTGACGTGGCAGTTGCCGTCGCCGGCGTGCATGTGGCTGGCCACCTCGATGCGGGTGGCAGCCATCTCGTCATACATGGCCTGCAGGCGGTCCTTGAGTTTCGGATAGCGCGAGATGAAGTCGGTAAAGAAGTAGCGGGCCTGGACTTCCACTTCCGAGTCGGACAGATCGTGGGTCGTGATCTTGCCGCGCAGCACCCGGTCGCAGAATTCCAGCTCCATGCCGATGCCGTCGTCGGTGGCCGGAATGCCGGGGAGGCGACTGGCGTTTTGCAGGGCGGTCCGATAGGCGTGCGCCATGTAATGGAGATTGAGGTTCTCCAAAAAATCGGCGAATTCCGGGACGACGTTTAAGGGAATGACCACATCCTCGTTGACCTTGAATCCCGAGGTGCGCTTGGAAATGGCGGAAAGCTTGTGGCGATCCTCCCAATAGAGTTCGGCCGTCTTGGCGTCCTTGGCCTCGAAGATATCCACCTTGTCGTAGGGTTCGACAATGTCCACGATATCGGCGGCCGAGCGCAGCAGCGCATCCTCGTCATCGGAGTCGAGCTGTAAAAGCAGCACCGAGATGGGTTCGCCCTCGTAGGTGGTGGACTTTTTGACGTAGTTTATGGCCCGGACATACTTGGAGTTGAACTCCTCCAGCGCCGAGATCTTGACGGCGTCGCCCTCCTCGCGGATGCGGTCGCGCAAGTTGACCACATCGCGAATGACGCACATGGCGTTTTTCATGGAGCGGCCGAAGAATTCCAGGCACAGCGTGCGGGAATACTTGGGAATGGGATAGAGGGCGAAGCAGGCTTCGGTGATAATGCCGTCCACGCCTTCCTTCTGCACGCCGGGCAGGCCGCCCAAAAATTTGTTGGAGACGTCCTTGCCGAGATTTTTGGCCCGGATCTGATCGCCGGGCAGTTTCACCACATCGCGCACGGCGCCGGAGCCGTCGAGGACCTCGAAAATGGCGGTCTCGTCAGGACGGATCTTGTGGCGCGGATGGTCCACCCGGCGCACCTCGATGATTTCGCCCGTGGCCTCGACCATTTTGTAGCTGATGAGGTTGTCGAGGGTGGTGCCGTACTCGAAGGCGAAGGGGCCGCCGGCGTTTTCGGAGATATTGCCGCCAAGGGACGAGGCGGTTTTCGAGGCCGGGTCCACGGTAAAAAGAAGCCCCTTGGCCTCGGCGGCCTTGATGGCGGTCAGGGTGATGACGCCGGTCTGGGCGGTGAGTGTCCTGGCCTCGGTGTCGATGGAAAGAATTTTCTTGAACTTGGACAGGCTCAAAATGACCGAACGGCGATGGGCCGGGATGGCGCCGCCGGTCAGGCCCGAGCCGCCGCCACGAGGAATGATGCCAAATTCGAGTTCGTTGGCCAGGCGCAGGATCAGCCGGATATGCTCCTCGGTCTCGGGCAGGAGCATGCACAAGGGCATTTCCATGCGCAGATCCGTGGCGTCCGTGGAGCACTCGACCAGGGAATGGGGCGCGGTGACCACGTCCTCGGTGGGCAGGAACTGGCGCAGCCGTTCCACCAGATTGTCGCGAAACCGTCCGTCAGCCTCGAACACGTCCCAAAAGGCCTTATAGGCCCTCCGGATGGTGCGGGGATAGTCGCCCCAAGACTTGGGATTGGCCTCGGCCAACCGCTTCTCCACGGAGGTCTTGACATCGGACGGATTGATGAACGGATTGGACCGAACGAGAAAGAGCTCGGAAGCCACGGACACGGCGAGATTCTTGGCATCTTCCGGCCAGGACTCCAGCTCTTCGGGAGAGATGTCGAGAACCCGGGGAACCAGACGCTCGAAGGGCAAAGAAATGTGCGGGGTACGTTCCGGCATATTGCGTGCTTCCGACGAAGGTTAAGGAAAGAGGCTGTCAGATAATGCTAAAAGGGCTCGTTGGCAAGGCAGGGTCCCCGGAGCCGGCCGGGAGCGCTTGCCGCGTCCCGGGCAAAAGCGTAGGGGAGCCGCCATCGTCACCAGCGGCTTTTCCGCCGGGACGCCCCCCGTCCGGGGGAGCCCGCATCGGAGGTGTGGTTGTGGCTACGGTCCCGTCGTCTTTCGCATGTCCGACCTTGGAACCGGCCAGCCTGTGGCCGTTCCGCCCCGTCACCCCCCCGAACGCCCCGGCGGAACGGGCATGACTGCCCCGCTCGCCGTCACCTTCGCGGATTCCCAGGCCGACATTCCTCCCGAGCTCTGGGACGCCTGCCTGCCGCCCCCCCTGGAAGGGCGCTGGTGGTACGAGGCCCTGGAGGGAAGCAATCTTTCGGACCAGTTCACCTTCCGCTACGCCCTGGTGCGGGAAGGGGACAGGCCGGTCGGCATCGCGCCCCTGTTCGTCATGGACGTGCCGATCGACATCGTGGTGCCGCCGGTGCTGTTGCCGGTCGTACGGATTCTTGGCCGCATATTCCCGTCGCTCGTGGCCCAACGCACGCTTTTCGTGGGCTCGCCCTGCGCGGACGAGGGCAGCGTGGGGTTTCTGCCGGGGGTGGATCGCCGGGCAGCCCTGCTCCAGCTGGAGCGGGCCCTGGACCGGGAAGCCAGACGCCTGCGCCTCCAGATGCTGGTCTGGAAGGATTTTCCCCAATCCATGACCGCCGATCTCGACTGGCTGGCGGCCCGAACCGGCCTTTTTTCCATGGTCACCTATCCCGGGACCGTGGCCGATCTGCCAGGCCCGACCAAGGAGGCGTTTTTCGCCTCCATGAAAGCGACCCGGCGGCATCATCTGCGCAAGAAACTGCGAATCAGCGCCGGAGCGCTCGCCGTGGACACGGCCGTGATCCAACATCCGGCAGGACCGGTGCTGGACGCGATCTGCCGCCTGTTCCAAAACACCTACGAACATGCGACCACCCGGTTCGAGCGGCTGGGACGCCCGTTTTTCGAGCGCATGGCCGCCCTGCCGCACGCCTATTTCATCATCCTGCGCGAGGCCGCCTCCAAGGACATGCTCGCCTTCATGCTCTGTTTCGACATGGGCGACCGCATCATCAACAAGTACATCGGCCTCGACTATTCGCGTCCCAAGGAATGGTCGCTCTATTTCCGGCTGTGGGAGGCGGTCCTGGACTGGTCCCTGGCCCGGGGGGCCACCTCCATCCAAAGCGGCCAGACCGGCTACATTCCCAAGATGGACATGGGACACCGTCTGGTGCCGCTCGCCACCTACTGTCGGCATCGAAACCCCGTCATCCAGCGTATCTACGCCATGGTCGCGAAAAGGATCAGTTGGAAGACGCTGGATGCCGGCCTGGCCCGCTACGCCGACATCGAGGCGCCGTAAGCCCGCCGCGGGACGGCTATACCATGGGTCGTAGGGAAGCCTCCGGCGGCCAAAGGGCTTTGCCCTTTGGAATCCTACAACTCTTTCAGCTTGTTAAAATTGTTATGCACACCCCGCTTGGATGGCGGGGAAACTGTGCCGAGACAGGCAACGGCGTAGCGGTCGCCTCACGGGCCCACGCGGGGAAACGACACGCGGCAAGGAAGGACAGGGGACGGAACGCAAAGGGCGGGACGTCGGGGAGGACTAGCCGTTGTGGTCCAGGGTGCGGCGGCAGGAGCGCAGCATGAGTTCCTGGAGAATCACCCGCTCGTATTCCACGGAATGCTCGGCCTCGGGAGTTTTCTCCTCTTCGAACAGGCGGTCCAGATACTGGGTTTCCTCCCAGAAATCGAGCAACTCGTCATCGCCAAGATTCTTGATCTGGTCTTCCAGAGGGAACTGATCGCTGGTGGGAAGAAACTGACCCATGGAAAGGGGCTCCTTGAACTGCCTCAGGAGGCGTCGTCGCCATGTAAACGGCCAGGCTCGTTTTGGCAATCCCTAATTTCCGACGGAATCGCCGTCCTCGCCAGCGGCCAGAGCGCCGCGGACCTCACCCGGGGAAAGCACGGGGTTGTCCGGTAGGGTCATCGACACGACGCCGTTCACCACAGCCCCGTCCTCGATCCTGACGACCGGAGACAAAAGGTTGCCGCGCACATTGGAGCACTTGGACAACACAACCCGTCGGCTGGCTTCCACATCACCCACGACCCGGCCGTTGGCGATCAGCTCGGCCACTCGAATATGCCCTTCCACCCGGCCGTCCTCGCCCAGGATCAGGGTTCCATCCGAAAAGATGTCCCCGATGACGCTGCCGTCGATACGAGCGGTGCCCTGAAAATTGAATTGTCCGCGATATTCGGCACCGACACCGAGAAAAGCGCTGATGGCGTCGTGATCCGATTTTTTCTTTCCTGAACGTCCGAACATGACATTCTTCCCCGGGATCCGGCGCGGCCGTGGCCGCCGAGCCGTGGCCGGCCTGCCCGCGTCCGCGCCCCTGCATCCATCCACGGAAGTTCGCGGGTATTACCGGCAACCGTGCGTTTTTCCAAGAGCCCGGCACTGCGATCAAAAAGCAGGCTAGGGTCGGATACCCCGCCGGTCCAGTTCGATGTTGATTTCAATCAGCCGATTATTGACCTGCTTGATGCGATCAATATTGTCGCCATAGTTTTCGGAGAGGGCTCGTTTTTCCTCCAGGAGCTGGTAGCGCTCCACTTCCAGAGCGTCGGCGCCGGCCGCCGGGGGAGGATTGGGGACCTGGGGCATGGGCGGCACCTTGACCTTGCCGCACGCGGTACCACCCAACAGCGTGACGGCCACGGCCAAGCCCGCGAGCATTCGGATAAATGGTCCCATGGCATATCCCTCGGGGGCCTCTATAGCAAAAGCCCGAACCGCTGTCCCGTGAAAAAGGCCCGGAGTCGGTCCCGGGCCAGGCAGTCCGGCCGCTTCTTCGGACGACCGCTGGCCAGACGTCTTTCACGAGCGCGGAAAGACGCTTTTCCTTAAACATGGCCATGCGTTCATTGGACGTCAGACTGGCAATGCGCCGGCAGCACGATGTGTTCCTGGCCGATCTCGGCAACCTTACGGGCGATGCAGCACTATCCACTCTCTCCATTTTTATTGAAAATATTTTTTGCAAAATATCCCTATTAAGAATAAAAAAGCTGCCGATAGGAAGCTAAAATCGGATGTTTTCGATCCAAGTACATTCGCCGTCAAATTTTTATGGGGAGTTACTTATGAAAATTATTTCCATTTCCTCTGCGAACGATATACCGGAAAATGCAAATCTTTTAATATACGGGGCTGGAGGAAGGGGTTTTCGATTAGTTAATCTTTTAACAAAGTTTCGTCCTGATATTAGAGTAATTGGCTTTCTTGACTCACACGAGGAAAAAAATATTGATCAATATAAAGTTTACAGAGTGTCTTCTCTGGAGCCTTTACTCAAAGAATATTCACAAATTTCTGTAATCATAGCATCTGCCTTTGCTAATCAAATTTATTGTGAATTACTAAAATTTAATCTTAACTATATTTATGTTGTTGACCCTTATATTGTAACACCGACTAAATACATTTTCCAATCCATTGACGAAATTAGAGATTTTGAAAATCATATAAGTGATATATCGTATTTATTCAAAAAGCAATCAAACAAAGATTTCTTAATGTGCATCCCCGATCTTTATCGCCTCAATAAAGATCCAAAACTCATCTACTGCAAGCTCGTAGATTTTTTCTTGTCGCTCAACGAACAATACTTCGATTACATCAATAAAGATGTGATAAAGACAATAATCGATGGAGGAATGGAAAATGGTGGTACTTCTTTACGTTTTTTACATCATTTTTCTGGTTGCACTATTTATGCATTTGAGCCCCTCGAAGCTGCTGTAAAGCTTTCTCCATTCTATACCTATATAAAAAATTGTTCACAGATAAATGTTTGCTTCAAAGGATTGTCAGATGAGCCCACAAGTGGAAGATTGAATATTGATCCAGATTGTTTTGGTGGAAATCGGATAACCACTACACAAAGTTGCCAATACTCGACTCATGTTGAAACGACAACCATTGATGATTATGTAAAAAATAATAATATAAGCAAAATAGATTACATCAAATTGGATATCGAATCCTATGAGATAAAAGCTCTCAATGGCGCCAGAAAAACAATTATACGAGACCGCCCACAATTAGCAATTTGTATCTATCATATACCGGAGCACTATTATAAAATCCCTTTGCTCGTTCAAAAAATATGTACTGATTACAATTTCTATTTAGGATTTTATGGTATAGAAACATTCCTAGAGACAGTCTTATACTGTATACCAAAAGAAATTGATAAAAATTAGCAAGTAGTCTTTTTATAGTCCAACCGCGAGGCCGAGCCGGGGGAACACGCTTGCCGGCCGCCAGCCTGAGCGTCAGTCCGTACCGTGACCGGAGGCCGGCGAATCCGGCTCCGGATCCTTGAGGAGACGCACCTCGCGCTGCGGGAAAGGAATCGAGATACCGGCCGCCCGAAAAAGCCGGTCAAGGGCGAACCGGATGTCGGACATGACGGACATGCCGACCAGCACGTCGTCGACCCAGAAGAAGAGCTTGAAATCCAGGGAACTCTCACCGAACTCCTGGAATTGCACGAACGGAGCCGGCTGGCCCAACACCCGGGGATGGGCCGAAGCCGCCGCAAGCAGGATGGAGCGGACCTGTTCGATATCCGAGCCATAGGCCACGCCCACGGCAATCTCCCGGCGCACGGTGGGATCGCGGTGCGACCAGTTGATGATCTTGCCGGCGATGAGATCGGAATTGGGCATGAACAAGGTGGCGTTGTCGAAGGTCTGAATCATGGTGTTGCGGATATTGACCTTGCGGACCTGCCCCCAGACGCTGTCGATCTGGAGGGTGTCCCCGGCCTGGATGGAACGCCCGAACAACAAAATCAGGCCGGCCACGAAATTGTTGACGATATTTTGCAAACCGAAGCCGATGCCCACGGACAAGCCGCCGGCCACCACAGCCAGGCTGGTCAGGGAAAATCCCAGAAGGAAAAGCGAAATCAGGGCATAACACCCCCACAGCAGATACATGGAAGTCGTGTCGAGCACGTCGCACACCCCGGGATCGATCTCCGGCCGCAGCCGAGGCAGATTCCGCAGAAACGAACGCGCCACGTCAATGGCCGAACGCGTCAGAAAAAAACCCGTCAGGATAAGGGCCAGCCGGCCCAAGGTGACGCTCACGTTCCCGATGGTCACGGTGAAGGCCACGGCCTCGACAAACAGATCCTGCCCGCCCAGCTCGATGGAAAACCAGTACAGGACCAGAAAGAACAGCGACAGGAAAATGACCGGAAAGCCCAGGCCCGACACCACGCTCCGGGTGAGCAGGGATGTTCCCTCGCGATCCGCCCGGGTCTGCCATTCGGCCACCAGACGGGACAGTCCCACCCCGATCTGCACGGCCGCCAGCAGCAGAAACCAACCGGCCAGGACCAAGACGGACAGATGCTGCCAGCCCACGGCGGACAAAAGCACGAGGCCGACGGTCAACACCGGGGTCACCCGGCCGGCCAAGCGCAACGGCCCCGGATCACAGCCGACCCGCTGCCGGAAAATGCGAAAAAAGACCAGCAAAAGGGCCATCCAGCACCCGGTCAAGGCCGGGTCCGGGATATCGACGATCTGCAGGGCCACCCCCAGCGCATAGAGCAGCCACAGCCGGCGCAGGGGGTTCACGGCCGTGTCGTCGTCGATCAGCCCCGAAATTCGGGCCAGAAACCAGGAAAAAAGAGCCAGCGCGGCGGCCAGCAGTATCTCCGCCAGACCGTTGCAACACTCGTGGAGCAAAAGCGGCGCGTCGAGCGCCACCCAGTGGAGAATCAGGCCGAGGCCCGCCACCAGCCACGCCTGGCGCACCAGCACCCGTCCCCGCAGTTGCGGCGCGCGGCGCCGCAACCGACGCCAAGCCACGAAGTCAAAGATAGCGAGGAAAATCAAGCCGACGCCGACCTTGACCAAAACGGACATGGCCCGTTGCGCGTCGGCTCCCGTGGTCAGCGACCGGAGCATGGAACCGTTCGACCGGGCCCACAATTGCAGGCGTTGCTCGATTTCCGACCAGGCCTTCCAGGAAAAGAGCTCCGGGGACGAGGTCAGATAATAGGTCTTCCAGGCCTCGGGGATCTTCTTCCTGAGAGAGTCCCTGGTCTTTCCCAGGGTCTCCAGAAAATCCTTGGCCGGCGTCAGCTCCTTGTCCAAGGTGGTGCGTTCCCCGGACAGGCTCGATTTGACCCCGGAGACATAGCGTACGAAATAATTGATGGCTGCGGCAATCTCCGGTTCCGGGCTTTCATCCAGGCGCTTGACGAACTCCTCCTTGAGCGCCTCAAGCCGGTTGGCGATCTTCTGCAACTCGTCCCGGGACTCCTGGAGCGGGGCCACCAGCCCCTCGGTGGATCGCTGAATCTGCTGGATGTCGTTCAGCACGGCCCGCAGTTCCCGGGGATTGCCACCGGACAGGCTGATAATGAGCCCCAGCTCATCGAGCTTGCCTTCCTGGACCGCCAGATCCGACCGAAAACGGCGCACGTTTTTAGGCAGCAGGCTCTCCATGGATTTGAACCGGGAAGCCTGTTGCACCAGCGCTTCCTGGTGCAACCCCAGGATCACCTGCCAATCCTTGGGCGCGTCCCGCGCCGGGGCGGCCGCCTGTCCCTTGTCCGATTGGGATTTGTCGGTCTGCGCCCCGGCCGGCAAGACGGCCGTCAAAAGAAGGACAAGCAGGAGGAAGGTCGTCGACCGGCCGACCGGCCGGGCTGCCCTAGCGTTTTTCCATGGGAATGTAGGCATGGCGTTTGCGTCCGGTATAGATCTGGCGGGGGCGATGGATGCGCTGGTCCGCAGCTTGCGTTTCTTCCATCCAATGGGCGATCCAGCCGGGCATGTTGCCTATGGCCATGATCACCGGATACATGCGCGGCGGGATGTTGAGCGCCCGCAGGAGCAGACTGGAATAGAAGTTGGTATTGGGGAAAATGCGGCGCGAGGCGAAATACTCGTCGTGAAGGGCCCGCTCCTCGATCTCCTGGGCAATGTCGAAAAAGGCGTCGCGCTTGGCATAGCCCTTTTGCACGAGTCCCTGGAAGGTCCGCTTGATGATGCGCGCCCGGGGATCCTCGGCGTGAAACACCCGCTGCCCGAAGCCGATCAGCCGACCCGTGTGGGACTTGGCCGCCTCAAGGATGCGGTCGACCGAGATACGGCCGTCGCGCACGTCCTCGAACATGCGGATGGCGGCCGAGCTGGCGCCGCCATGCTGGCGGCCCCACAAGGCGCAAATCCCGGCGGACACCGAGGCGAACAGATTGGCCTGGCTCGATCCGACCATACGCACGGTGGAGCAGGACGTGTCCAAGGCCTGATCGGCATGGCAGATCAAAAAGACGCTTAAGGCTCGCACGATGACATCCGGCGCCTCGTAGATCCAAAACGGCACCGAAAACATCATGTGCAGGAAGTTGCGACAGTAGGACAGATTGGGATTGGGGTAGTTGAGCGGCAAGCCTTGGGACTTGCGGTAACTGAAGGCCGCAATGGTGCGCACCTTGCTCATGATCTTGGCGGCGGCCAGCCGGAAGTCATCGTGGGAGGCGATGTCGTACAGTTCCGGATAGTAGCTGCCCATGGCGTTGATCATGGCCGAAAGAATGGCCATGGGATGACCGTTGGGCGGAAAGCCGTCCAGGTGGCTCAACAAATCCTCGTGCAACAACTCCTGATCGCGCAGCATGACGCGAAAGGCCTCACGCTCGGCGGCCGTCGGCAGTTCGCCGAACATGACGAGCATGGCCGTTTCCACGAAGGTGGCCTTTTCCGCCAGCTCCTCCAGGTCGTAGCCGCGATAGAGCACCACGCCCCGTTCGCCGTCAATGTGCGTGATGGTGCTTTTGCAGACGGCCGTGTTGGCATAGCCGGGATCCAGGGTGATCCAGCCGGTCTTCGCCCGCATCTGCCGGATATCCAGGGCTCGTTCCACATGATCGCCCGTAATGACGGGCAGTTCCAGCGTGGTGTCGTCAATGCGCAAGGTGGCGATGGTCGGTTCGTTCATGGGCATCCTTTGGCTAAGGCAGTAAGACATACCCGGCGGCCCAATGGCTGTAAAGTCCCGCCAAAGCGGGCTTCAAGCGGCTCCCCCCCGTTGCCTCCTCGCGGCGAAGGGCTTACCGTAACGAAACAATGCACCAAGGAGTTCGCCATGCCCTTGCTTGCGGTTAATGTCGACCATGTGGCCACCCTGCGTCAGGCCAGACTGGGCATACAGCCTGATCCCGTCGCCGCCGCCGCCCTGGCCGAACTGGCCGGGGCCCGGGCCATCATCGTCCATCTGCGCGAGGACCGCCGCCATATCCAGGACCGCGACGTCCGCCTGCTGCGCCAGACCATAAAGTCGCGCCTGCATTTGGAGATGGCCGCTACCCGGGAAATGCACGACATCGCCCTGGACGTCGTCCCGAACATGGTCTGCCTGGTACCGGAAAAACGCCGGGAACTGACTACCGAGGGCGGTCTCGGCGTGGTCGGCCGCGAGGCCGAACTGACCGCCTTCGTGGCCGACTTGGCCAAGGCCGGCATCCCGACCAGCCTTTTCATCGACCCCGAACCGGCCCAGATCGCGGCCTCGGCCGTCGTGGGCGCGGCCTACGTCGAACTGCACACCGGCGCCTACGCCAACGCGACCACCCCGGCCGCCCGGCAGACCGAGTTCGACCGGCTGGCCGCCGCCGTTCCCCTGGCCCGACAGGCCGGACTGCACGTCAACGTCGGCCACGGCCTCGACTACGACAATATCCACGCCTTCAAGACGCTGTCCGGCATCAGCGAATATTCCATCGGCCACAGCATCATGGCCCGGGCCATCCTGACAGGCCTCACCGAGGCCGTCTCGACCATGGCCGGCATCCTCGCCGGCTTTCCCGACTAGGCCCCGCCATGATCGTTGGCCTGGGCCTGGACGTGACCGAGCTCGACCGCCTGCAAACCGTGCTGGACCGGTACGGCGAGCGGTTTCTCCGCCGCATTCTGACACCGGCCGAACGGGCCGCCCTGCCGGTCTACCGGCTCCCCCGGCTGGCCGGACTGTTCGCGGCCAAGGAGGCGGCGGTCAAGGCCCTCGGCACCGGATTCTCCCAGGGCATCGGCTTTTCCCACCTGGAAATTCTCTCCGACCCCCTGGGCCGCCCCGTCCTGACCCTGTCCGGACCGGCCCGGGCCCAGGCCGACGCCCTCGGCGCCACCGCCTGGCACGTCAGCATCACCCATGGCCGTACCACCGCCGCAGCGGTGGTCGTTATGGAAGGGGAAGGGAGGGAAGAGGCCTCCGGCGGCCGGGGGCATGATGCCCCCGGACCCCTCGCACCAAGGCAAATGGGGAAATGAGGTCTCCGGCCCCCGCCTACGGGCGATATGAAAATATGGCCCCGATGCAGGGAGGCTTGGGGGATGATTCCCCCCGGCAGGTCCAGGGCGGCGCCCTGACGATGCAGGTCCGGGCGCCGGAAACCCTCTCCCGAAAGGAGCTTACCATGCTCGACGAGCGTTATTTCGATCCGTTGCCCACGCCGGCCGAGATCGCGGCCTGGGACGCGGCCAGCGTGGCCGAATGCGGCCTGTCGTTTCTGGCCCTGATGGAAAACGCCAGCCGCGAGGCCATGCATGCCCTTCTTGGTGAAGTCGGGGACGTCCGGGACAAACGGGTGCTGCTTTTGGCCGGACCGGGCAACAACGGCGGGGATGCCATCGCCCTGGCCCGGCATCTGGACGGATTGGGCGCGCACGTCACGTTGGCCCTGGCCAAGGCGCGCGGCCGGTACAAGGGCGCGGCCGGCTTCAATGCCCGGGTGGCCGACCGGCTCGGCCTGCCCATGATCCCGTTGGCCCGAGCCGAGTTGTCTCGGGCCGACCCGCCGGACATCCTGGTGGACGGTCTGCTCGGCACGGGCTTCGCCGGCGAATTGCGGCCGGACTTGGCGGCCGTGGTCGAGGCCGTCAACCGGCTGGCCGACCGGACCTCTATTTTCGCCCTGGACATCCCCTCCGGGCTTTCGGGCATGACGGGCCGGCCTTCGCCGCTGGCCGTGACCGCCCGGGCCACGGTGACCTTCGAGGCGGCCAAGACCGGGCTGCTGGCAACCGAGGCCGGACCGTACGTGGGCAAGCTTCTGGTGCGCCCCATCGGCATCCCCCGGGTCGTCAAGGAAGCCCATCCCTGCCGGGCCTTTCGCCTGCGGCCGGACATCGTCCGGGCCCGTCCCGGCCTCCCTCCGACGGGGCACAAGGGCGGCGCCGGCCGGGTGGTGGTGATCGGCGGCAGCCGGGGACTGACCGGTGCACCGCTTCTGGCCGGACTGGGAGCCTTGCGGGCCGGATCGGGGCTGGTCAGCGTGGCCTGTCCCGGAGCCGTGGAAATTGCGCTCAAGGCCGGTTTCCCGGACGTCATGACCATGCCCTTCGGCACCGAGGATCATTTCACGGCCGCCGAAGCGCCGGCGGTCAGGGCGTTTCTGACCGGGGCGGACGCCGTCGCCCTGGGCCCGGGACTGGGCCGCCATCCCGACACGGCCGGCTTTCTCGCCGGCCTGCTCCCCCTGCCCTGCCCGGCCGTGCTCGACGCCGACGCTCTCAATTTTCTGGCCAACGATCCGACCCTGGCCGGGAAGCTCGGACCGGCCACGGTCCTTACGCCCCATCCCGGCGAGGCGGCGCGGCTCCTTGGCACCGACATCGCCCGCATCGAGGCCGACCGGCTGGAATCGGCCCGGGCCCTGGCCGGGAAATACGGCTGCCTGGCCGTGCTCAAGGGACCGGCCACGGTGGTGGCCAATCCGGAGGGCCAGGCCGTCGTCTCCCCCATCATCGCCCCCAATCTGGCGGTGGGCGGTTCCGGCGACGTGCTGTCAGGCCTTACCGCCAATCTGCTGGCGAGTGCCCTTTCCCCCTTGCTGGCCACCTGTCTGGCGGTGTATTGGCATGGTCTTTGCGGTACGCGTCTCGCGGCCGCCTACCCCGGACGGGGCAACCTGGCCTCGGAAATCGCCGCCATGCTGCCCCACGCCATAACGGAGTGACCCGCATGCTCAAAGCCAAGGACATCATGACCACCAACGTGGTCTCCATCACGGAAGATACCGATATCGGCCAAGCGGCCAAGCTCTTGCTGGAGAAAAGCTTCAACGGCGTCCCGGTCCTCGATGCCGCCGGCAATCTGTCCGGCATCCTGTGCCAGGCGGATCTGGTGGCCCAGCAGAAGAAGCTTTCCCTGCCCTCGGTCTTCTCCCTGCTCGACGGCTTCATCCCGCTGGGGTCCATGAAGGACCTGGACCGGGAGATGGAAAAGATGTCGGCCCTGACCGCCAAGCAAGCCATGACCCGCCGACCGGTCACGGTCTCCCCCGAGACCGACCTCGAGGAGGTGGCCACCATCATGAGCAACAAGGGCTATCACACCATCCCGGTGGTGGCCGACGGCAAGCTCCTCGGCGTGATCGGCCTGCGCGACGTTCTCAGCACCCTTCTGGACAAAAAATAGCCGCACGACGATGGACCCGACTCCCGCGCGAATGCTGGTTCTGCCCGACGAAGCGGCCACCCTGGCCCTGGGCCGGTTCCTGGCCCGCGTCCTGGCCGATCCGGCCGGGCGGGCGGCCCTGCTCTTGCGCGGCGGCCTCGGATCGGGCAAAACGACCCTGGTCCGGGGACTGGCCGAGGCGCTGCCGGGCGGAGGGGAAGCCGAGGTGGCCAGCCCGAGCTTCAACATCGTCAACGTCTACCCCACCCGGCCCGAGACCTACCATCTGGACCTCTACCGGATTCCGCACGGCGATCCGGCCGTGGAGGAACACCTGGAGGCCGCCATCCTGGCCGAGGCCATCGTGGCGGTGGAATGGGCCGAATATCTGCCCGGGGCGATCCGGCCGGCGGATCGGCTGGAGATCGAGTGGCTGCCGGCCGCAACGGGCCGGCGCTGCCGGATCACGGCCGCCGGCGACCGGGGACGGACCGCCCTGGCCGCCCTGCTCCGGCTGGTGCCGGACGGCTGGGAACCGTGATGCCGGGCGGAGCGGCGCGATCGCGTTCGACATTTGGAGGAGCCATGCGCATTCTCGTACAAAAATACGGCGGGACGTCGGTCAAGGGCCTTGCGCGGATGCGTCTGGTGCTCGGGCGGGTCCAGGCGGCCCATGCCGCCGGTTATAAATTGGTGGTGGCCCTCTCGGCCATGTCCGGCGTGACCAACGGCCTGCTCGAACAGGCCAGGGAATTTTCCCACTGCCCGGACCCGGCCGAACTCGACGTGCTGGTGTCCACCGGCGAACAGGCGTCCGTGGCGCTTTTCACCATGCTGGCCAAGGACGCCGGCCTCCGCGCCCGGTCCATGCTCGGCTTCCAGATCCCCATCCTGACCGAGTCCAAATACACCCGGGCGCGCATCATGGACATCAACGCCGAGCGCATCAAGGCCATGCTCGAAGACTACGACATGCTGGTCGTAGCCGGTTTTCAGGGCGTGGACTGCGAGGGGCGGCTGACCACCCTGGGGCGCGGCGGCTCCGACACCACGGGCGTAGCCCTGGCGGCGGCCCTTGGCGCCGAGCTGTGCGAGATCTATACCGACGTGAACGGCGTCTACACCACCGACCCCAACCTCTGCAGCACGGCCCGCAAGATGGAGCGGATTTCCTACGACGAGATGCTGGAGCTCGCCAGCATGGGGGCCAAGGTCCTGCAGATCCGTTCCGTTGAATTCGCCAAGAAATACAACGTACCGGTCCGGGTCCGGTCCACTTTCACCGACGATCCGGGAACACTGGTCACCCAGGAGGATACGGACATGGAAGACGTCCTGGTTTCCGGCATTGCCTACGACAAGGACCAGTGCCGCCTCACGGTCAGAAACGTCATGGACCGGCCGGGCGTGGCCGCCGCGATTTTTTCCCCCATCGCCGAGGCCGGCATCCCGGTGGACATGATCATCCAGAACAGCGGCCGCGAGGGTCGCACGGACATGACCTTCACCATCTCCCGGGCCCATCTGGAAAAGACCCTGTCCATCCTGGAATCGCTCAAAAACACCCTCGGCACGGAAGAAATCCAGTACGATCTCAATACCTGCAAGGTGTCGGTCATCGGTGTGGGCATGCGCAGTCACTCGGGCGTCGCCGCCAAGATGTTTTCGGTGCTTAAAGACGAAAACATCAATATTTTCATGATTTCGACCTCGGAGATCAAAATCACCTGCCTGATCGAGGAAAAATACCTGGAGTTGGCCGTGCGCACCCTGCACGATGCCTTCGAACTGTCCAAGGGCCCGGCCCGGACCTGTTAGCCATGCGAAACGTCACCATCTACGATACGACCCTGCGCGACGGAACCCAGTCCGAAGAGATCAACCTCACCACCGAGGACAAACTGCGCGTTGCCCTCAAACTCGACGATCTGGGAGTGGCCTACATCGAAGGCGGCTGGCCGGGATCGAATCCCACGGACAAGCGGTTCTTCGAGGAAATCCAGAATTACAACCTGCAAACGGCCCGCATCGCCGCCTTCGGCAGCACCCACAACCACCGGACCACGGCCGCGACCGACCCCAATCTCAAGGCTCTGCTCGAATCCGGCGCGCCGGTGGTGACCATCTTCGGCAAATCCTGGGACATCCACGTCACCGAGGCCCTGGGGACCACCCTGGAACGCAATCTGGCGCTGGTGGGCGATTCCCTGGCCTTCCTGCGACCGGGCGTTGCGGAACTCTTTTTCGACGCCGAACATTTTTTCGACGGCTACAAGGCCAATCCGGACTACGCCCTGGCGGTGCTCAAACGGGCGAGCGAGGCCGGCGCCGACGTACTGGTCCTGTGCGACACCAACGGCGGCACCCTGCCCCGCGATTTCCGGGCCATCATGGCCGCGGCTACGGCCGCCTTGCCCGACGCCAAGTTCGGCGTGCATCCTCACAACGACTCCGGCTTGGCCGTCGCCAACGTCCTTGAGGGCGTGGAACTGGGCGCGGTGCAGGTGCAGGGCACCATCAACGGCTATGGCGAACGTTGCGGCAACGCCAACCTGTGCTCCATCATCCCGTCGCTGGAACTCAAGTACGCCATCAGCTGCCTGCCTGAAGAAAAGCTGGCGCTCTTAACGCCCACGGCCCGCTTCGTCTCGGAGATGGTCAATCAGGCCCCGCCTTCCAACCAGCCCTATGTCGGCACCGGGGCCTTTGCCCACAAGGGCGGGGTCCATGTCAGCGCCGTGGTCAAAAATCCCAAGACCTACGAGCATGTCATCCCCGAATCCGTGGGCAACGCCCGCCGGGTGCTCCTGTCCGACCTGTCGGGGCAGAGCAACATTTTGTACAAGGCCCGGGAATTCGGCTTCGAGCTGGACAAGAACGATCCCTTTGTCCTGGAACTGCTGACCACCATCAAGGAACGTGAGGCCGCCGGCTACGAATATACGGCCGCCGAGGCCTCCTACGAGCTGCTGCTCAACCGGGTGCTCGGCCGGGCGAGAAGCTACTTTTCCGTGCTGCGCTACCGGGTGATCGACGACAACGTCTTCGAACGCGGGGAACCGCTGACCGAGGCCACGGTGATGCTCAAGGTGGGCGGCAAGACGAAGCACACGGCCTCCACTGGCCGGGGACCGATCAACGCCTTGGACAATGCCATCCGCGAAGCCCTGTGCAATTTCTATCCGCGTCTGGCTGAAATGCGCCTGCTCGACTTCAAGGTCCGGGTGCTTTCCGGGGCCAAGCGCGACGACTGCGGCAAGGGCGGCTGCGGCACGGCGTCCGATGTCCGGGTCCTGGTGGAATGCGGGGATGCCCATCGCCGTTGGGTGACCGTAGGGGTTTCCTACAACGTCATCGTGGCCAGCTTCGAGGCCTTAATCGACGCCATCGACTACAAGCTCTTCAGCGACGACCGGGAAAAACTCACCCGCGCCCTGAAGGGATAACACGCCCAGCCCCCTGCCCCTGGAACCCGTCGGGGACAGGATGCTCCGCATCCTGCAAAAAAACCGGGAGGAGGACTTCCCTCCTCCCGGTTTTTTTGCGCGGATACCATCTTGGCGGATAGGGCCCCCGGGACCCGGGGGCCCGGGGGAATCTTCCCCCGGCCGCCGGAGGCTTCTTCTCTTGTTACGCCTTGTCCTGGCGAAACATGACGGCCATGCAGCCCTGGTTGTAGAGATTTCTGGCAAAGCACTCGCAGCAGACATCGCAGCCGGTGGTCACGTGCATGAACATGCTGCGATTGCCCACGGAAATGCTGCGTCCGGGATAATCCAGGCCGATGGTGCCGGTGGGCAACTCCGTGAAGTAGCCCGAGAACGGATAGTGCTTGTTCTCGTTGTCATCCTTGAAATAGCGGTAGCCGCCGTTATGACTGAAAATACAGTGATGCCCCGAGGTGAGGGCCAGATATTGGGCATCGGTCGGCTCGTAGCAGTACCAGCCTTCGCCGTTGCGGCACTCCGTATGGGGAACGCGAAAATCGTCGCTGCCCACGCCCTCCAAAACGACCAGGGCCACCTTCTGGTCAGCGAGCAGGGAGAGCACACGTCCCTTGATGTCCGTGAGCGAATCCACAGCACCCAGGTTGGCCGAGACCGGAATACGGGTATTGCGGTCCGGAATCATGATGAGCCGACGCAGGGACGTGTTCTTGAAATGATAGCCCGGCTTGGCCACGGCCAGATGTTCCGGAAGGCGCTTGCCGTCCTCCGGACCGCCGCCGAACAGGGCCAGAATCTCCTCCCGGGAGGCCAGCCGCTCCAGGTGCGGATTTTCGGTCAGCCAGGCCTTGTCGCGGTCCGACAGGCCATAGAGGCCGGCATAGCGGGCCGACCAGTTGCTGGCCACGCCCAGGCCATCCAAGGTGCTCAGATCGATGGGGGTTATGGCCTTGGTCATGCCGCCCGTCCCGACCAGGATGGTCAGGAATCCCGATTCCCGGGCAAACCGTTCGGCTTCGGCAAAGGCCTCCGCCACCAAGTCCTGACGCTCTTCCTCGCGCATCACGTTATAGCGTGAGGCATAGTACTGCCGGGCCAGGGTGAGAAACGCAAAGGAGGGCTTGTATTTTCCCATCAGATCCAGGGCCGTATCCACAACCCAGGTATTGCTGCCCGGCTCGCAATCGCCGGGAAAGGGATGGCGGGCCAGAAGCCCGCGCACCATATCCACCACGGGACCTTCGGCCTCGATCTTGCGTCCGGTACGCAGGTCCACGGTCTGCTGCCACTGGCGGGCATCGAGTATGGCCACCGTCATATTGCCATCTCCTTGGAATTCCACTCCACCTTGGAACCGAGCATGTAGAGGCGTCGGCCGCAGCTCGGACAACAGTCGCCATTGGCCAGATATTGGTCCAACTTGTCGCCGCCGCAGCCCAAGCTGAAGCGGGTGATGACCGTGGCGCCGCAGTCGGGGCAGTGGGTATCGACCCATTCCGAGCCAATGAAATTATGAAAATAGATGTGGGGCAACCGCTTGCGCAGGGCTTCCAGCTTGTCGTTCAAACCCGTGATGCTCGGATACTTCTGGCCGGTCATCTTGTGGGTCGGCAACAGGCGGAAGGCGTGCCAGGGAATTTCCGGATTGATGTCGGCCAGGATATCGGCCATCTGATCCAGTTCGTGGTCGTTTTCCGATTCGATGATGGGCGTGGCCACCTCGACGTGGCAGCGCTTGGCCAACTGCCGGATGGTGCGGATCACCGGCTCGCTGTCGGGGATCCCCAGATAGCGGCGGCAGAAATCCGGAGACAGCCCCTTGAGGCTGATGTTGAGGAAGGAAAAGATGTCGCCCAGCTGTTCGGCAGCCTCAGGGGTGGCATAACCGTTGGTCAGGCAGCCCATGGGCAAGCCCGCGGCCTTGGCCGCAACGGACAGGCGCCGCAGCGAGGGGAGGGACACGGTCGGTTCGTTGATGGAGAAGACGATATTGTGGCAACCGTACTTTTTGGCCAGCTGCACCATGTTATCCGGCGAGATATCGATCATGATATCCTGCATCCCGCCCGGATCTTCCTTGGCAACATAGGCGTTGGAGCAATAACGGCAATCGAAGTTGCAACTGGCCGTGCCGATCACCAAGCTTCTGCTGCCAGGATAGGCATGGTAAAAGGGAATGGATTCCACCCGAGACACTTCATAACTGCACCATTTATCAGGAAAACGCTCAATGACCTTGCCGTCCACGGCTTCATACATGCGGCAAAAGCCGTATGTGCCGTTCTCCAGCTGACACCGTCTTTCACAATAGGGGCATTGCATGGCGGATACATCCTTAGTTTGCGGCAAATCTGCGCCTGTCCGGCGTTTCTCCCGCTCTCGGGCTTCGCCGGTCCATAACGCCACCGAAGCTACTGGAGGACCAGACTCCACTGGAACGGACCGATCCAAAGCAACAAGGCGGCAGCGACGAAAACACCATCACCCCAGCCCAGATGCAGGCATCCGCCCCGACCGTACGTGGCGCCATTGACGCCGCGGAGTTCGAGGGACAGGGCCAAATCGGCCGAACGTCGCATCTGGGCCAGAAAAACCGGAATGAACAGTGGAAGGAAATTCTTCGGGTTGATCAGCTTCTTGGCCACAAATCCCCGGCAGCGCTGCACCTCGATGACCCGCAGAGCCATGCCGAAAATATTGGGCAACATGCTGACCAGCGCCGAGACGAAAAGCACGAGCCTTCCCGGCAACCGAAGGCTGCGCAGGGAGAGGATCATATTGGAAAAACTCGTTAATTTGACAACAAGCAGATCGGCCAGCACCATGATGAGCAACCGCAGGAAAAAGATGCCGAGCCACGTCAGGCCGAGCCAGACGCCATCCTGCCACGTGGCCGCCTTTTCTATGCCGCCAAGAATGAACAGCGTCAGCAGGACGGGCAGGCCGGCAAAAAAAACCCCCACCGCCAGGAGCAGAATGCGATCGAACTCCGCGGTCATGGCCAAAAGGGCCAGCAGAAGCAAAACATAGGCCACCAGAACCCGCCAGTCCGAACAGAGGAAGGCGTACGCGCAAAGGGAAACGGCAAACAGACACTTGGAAAGGGCATTCGCCTCGCGCAGCATCCGGGTCATGACAGTTCTCCGACGGCCGGCCCGTCCGCAACGATGCGTCCCGCCTCAATGCGGACAATCCGTGTGGCCACCATCGCGGCAAAGGCATCTTCATGGGTGGCCACGAGGACGGCCTTGCCCGAGGCCGCCCGATCCCTGACCATGGCGGCCATGATCTCCATATTGTCGTCGTCCAGGCCGGTGGTGGGCTCATCCAGGCACAGTACGGTCGGATCGGCCACCAGCGTGGCGGCCAGGCACAGACGGCGCTTTTCCCCGAAGCTTAGGGAAAACGGGGCGCGCGTCAACATCGTGCCGAGTCCGAGCGGGAACAAGATGTCCCGGATGCGCCCGGACCGCACCTCGGGCGGCACGCCGAGGTTCTGCAGCCAGTAGCCGCATTCCGCTTCCACGGTATGCGCAAAAATCTGTTCCTCGGGATTTTGCAACATCAGGCCCACATCCCTGGCCATCTCCAGCCCGGAGGCCAGATCGATCCGACCGGAGGAGGGTTTGGCCAATCCCTTGGCCAGCCGCAACATCGTGGATTTTCCGGAACCGTTGGGGCCCATCAGGGCCACGCACTCCCCCGGGCGCAACGTCAGATTGATGTTGTCCAGGGCGGTCGGCCCCTTGCCGTAGTGGAAGGACACGTCTTCAAACGTCAACAAGGGAGCGGCGTCGGGACGCGGGAAGACGGCCGCCGGATGCGACCGTCCGGGATGACTGGCGGCCGAGGCCAAATCAAGCGACCCGTCGCTTTGCAGAAGGCCGTCGACGATGGTGAGAAAGCGGTCGGCAAATCCGGCCAGTCGCTTGAGATCATGCTCGATAATCAGCACGATCCAGCCGTCGTCCCGGCTCAAGGTATCGAGATGGGCGAACAGCCTGTTGGCCGTGGCGGTATCGAGATAGCTCGTGGGTTCGTCCAAGAGCAGGACTTTCGGCTCGATGGCCAGCATGGACAGGGTGGCCGTGAGCTGTTTCTGGCCCAGGGACAGACTGGCCACGACATCCTCGGCCCGGGAAAACAGATTATGTCTGTCGAGCAGGGACCGGACCCGGTCCCGACAGACCTGCTCATTTTCCCCCCGCATGCGTGGTCCGAGGAGCACTTCTTCCTGGATCGTCCGGCAAAAAAGCTGGGCCTCGGGATTTTGACCCACCAGCCCGGCGAAGCCCGGCGGTCCGCCGGCCAGACAATCCTGCCCGTCCAGGTACAGATGCCCGGTGGTCACCCCGGCCAGGGCCAGATGATGCGCGCCGCACAGATGATAGCCCAGAGTGGACTTGCCCGACCCCGAAGGACCGACGATGCCCACCCGCTCGCCCTGCTCGATAGCGAGCGAGACATGGCGGAGGATGGGCTCGTCCGAACCGGCCGGCGTAAACGAGATATCATCCAGATCGATCATGGGCATGGCAAACGCAGCATGGCTACGAGCTGCAAGGGCGCGATCCTTTTCCAGACCACAAGCCCGAGATAGACGCCGAAGCCGTTAATGACAAGAGAGGTCAGCAGCGAGATGGCAAAAAGGGTCTGGGTGGCCGTGGCCCAGGGCAGGCCCATGGCCACGCGGACGAACACGGCCAGCGTGGGGCCGAGAAGTCCGCCGATCAAGATTGCCACGTAGGCCCGAGCCCGGGGCAGGGACTGTTGCAACAACGAAAAAAGGAGATCGAAGACGATGCCCTGGGAGAGGGCCGGCACCAGCTTGAGAAAGCCGGGTTGGCCCCCGGCCGCCGGCATAAGCACGGCGGCCAGGAGTCCCCAGGTCAATTCATACAGGATGAGGGTGCCGAAGCGGTCCAGCATCAACCGGAGGATGACCATCAGCATGATGGAGACGATCATCTCCAGTCGGGCCACCTCATGGATGGCCGTCAACTGCAGGGCCGTTTTGAAGACCAGCCCCCATCCGAAATCGAGCGCCACCACCGAGGCGAAAAAGACCACCTGGGCAGTGGACAGCTCGCGCAGTTTTAGAACTTGCACGACATCTCCAGATACATGGTGCGGCCGACATTGAGGGTTTCGTTAGCATTGACACTGGTCGGTGAAGAGACGCTGTTGTTGCGTGCCGTGAAATAACGGCTGTCGAGCAGGTTTTCGACGGTAAACGACATGGTGACGTTTTCACCGTATTTACCGAGGAAGTCGAAGTTCCGCCACAGTTTCGCGTTGATGATGGCGTGAGGATCGATTTTGTTATACGATGTATTCGTTTCATCAGCATATGTCGTGCCGATATATTGCAAGGCCACCCTGTTATTGATGAAGCGGTTCAACCAGGTATAACCGACATTGAAACTATGCAGCGGTACATAAGGCACCAGTTTGCCATTCAGATCCGGACGTTCGCTGGAGTCCACCACCCGGGACTCGTTGTAGGTGTAGTTGGCGAACAGGGTCATTTTTTTCAGAAGGTCGATATCCATAAACTTGAACGGATCGTATTCGGCGGCGAGTTCCATGCCCCAGATATGCACGGTGCCGATGTTTTGCACCTGCATGAGATTGTATCTGAGCGTCGAGTCGTAGCCGACTGTAACGGTACCCATGTAATCATAGACCTGGGAATAGTAGCCTGAGCCGGAGAGCTTCAGATTGTCCACAGGCTGGTAGTCCGAACCGATTTCAAAGCTGTCGCTCCGTTCCGGTCCAAGACTGGGGTTTGACATCTTGATGCTCCGCATCTGATAACCGGTGCGGTACATGTCGTCCAGGAGGGGCGCCCGGAAGGCGTGCCCGTAGGAGGCGTAGGCCGACAGGTTGGGCATGAAGAAGTACTTCGCAGAAATACGCGGGCTCAGATCGTCCCAGGTATGGTCCTCGTACTGCGCGTTGTACTTGGCGAAATACGGCGATCTGTTGCCGTTGGTCGCGTAATACCCGTCATAGGTGGTGGCATTGTCGTAGCGCAGGCCGCCCAGAAAAATCAGCTTTTCGTCGAACAGACGAATCTGATCCTGTCCGAAGACGCCCACGTTGCGGAGCCGGCCGCAATCGGTGGCAAAGACCCACGGCGCGGTCCTGGTATAGTCGTTGCCGTCCATGATGCCGTCTTTGTAGTCGACACCGGCCGTAAAGGTATTGGGACCCCAGACGCGGGAGATGTTGGTCAAAAAGCCGTAATTTGTACGTTCGACCGTGGAATCGGTCCGGCTATAGCTCGCCAAGGTGTTGCCGATGGACTCGTTGACACGGTCGTAATGAATATCGTTAAGATAGACATTGACCAAGCCGGACCAGCCTTCGTAACCAAACGTGAATTTCCCCTGCCAATCGTCGGTGGTGTAGCCGCGCTGCTGGCCGAGGTAGGCGAAGATTTGCTTGCCCTCGCCGATGGTCTGTTCGTCGTGGGTGTACTGGAATTCGAGATTGTTGGTCGGGGTCAGATCCCAACCGATCTTATTATTGATGGCCTTCTCGTCGAGGAACGACTTGCGCGACCACATGGTCTGCTGCTGGTAAGGAACTTCCGTGTAGCCCCGGTTGGTGTGGGACCAGGCCGACACCCGGGCGTAGACACCCGTCTTGTCCTCGGAGGTGCGGCCGGCGGCCACGCCCCGCAGCTGCCAGTCGGCGTCGGTGCCGTAGCTGGCGGAGGTGCTGCCTTCAAAGTACTTGGTGGGCTTGACGGTGATGATGTTGATGACGCCGCCCATGGAGTTATCGCCGTAGAGGGCCCCGGCCGGCCCCTTGAGGACCTCGATGCGCTCGACATCTTCCAAATTGAGACGGTTCCAGGTCACGCTGCCCGTGTCGGAAGTGTTCTGGGGCACACCGTCGACCAGAACCAGGGTGCGACCCTGCTGGTTGCCCATGCCGCGCAGGGAAACCGTGGCCGAATGTGTCGTCATGCCGTAGGTCCGTTCGACGTGGACGCCGGGCAGATAGGACAGGGCGTCGTCCACGGTTTCCACGGGCAATTGCTTGAGTTGGGCCCGGCTGATGACCTCGATCCGCCCGGGGATATCCTTGAGCGGTTGCTCGGTACGGGTGGCCGTGACGACCATGTCCTGCATCGTGGTGGCGGAGGCGTCCGCTTTATCCGTCGCCCCTTGAGCCCAAAGCGACCCTGGCACGGCCAAAAGCAAGCTTACCATCAAAATCACGAGACGTTTCATACTCCCCCCTGAACTCCTTTTGTTGTGACGAACCAATACTATCGTCGCGACAATCCCGACGACGCCCTCCTTTCTACAGACAATGAGGAGCAGACTCCTCACTGGAACACACTATGCATACTATTTTAAAAATCCTGATGTCTCTTTTCAAAAAAACTCTTTTTATCAACACTATAGCCATAAGAATATGGCATGACAGCATCATAGAATGAAGACTGCGATAAAAAAATGCTCTGCTGCTTAATTTAAAGATAAAGTTTTAAAAAATTTTTAAACTCTATCTTTTCTGTAAATGACACTTTTTTACAGTATCACGGCAATAAAAAAATCCGTGTTACTCATATCAAGTGTGTATAAAAAAAATTCAAATCACGCTTTCCTTCGTAACCGCGATCTAGTACATTGTATTTATTGTCCTAAATACCGTCAATATAAATTTGTTAGGTTATAAAACTTTTTCGTCGCTACCGGTTTCGTTGACATTCATTCCTTTTTTCCATATATTCTGGTAGGAAGCCGATTTTTAACCCTTCAACTCGAGAGCGCCGCATGCAAAAAAAACTGTCCCAACGCGACCTTCTGGAAGCCATTCTTCACGATGTCCTGCGCCGGCCCGATGCTCCCATCCGCCAAACCGCCATGGGCGACTGCCTGGTCGGCCTGCTCGCCCACCGGGTGGGACTCGCTTCCCTGCCGATTAAAAGTGACAGACCCGACACCTTCCCTGACACCGCACTTCCCGCCAGCGGTGCGTCAGCCCAAAAACTGGCCGCACGTCTCCTCGAACCGGGCACGCAGGGGACCCTGACGGCCTCCCTGGCCATGGCTGCAATCAATGCCCTGCTGCCGCCCCCCGACCAGTGCTCCCCCTGTTTCGGCCAGGACTTCCTGGCAACCCGGGGACAGAATAAAAACGTGGCGGTTATCGGCCACTTCCCCTTCGTGGATGCGGCCCGCCCGGCCTTCGCCAACTTCTGGGTCCTGGAAAGACAGCCCCAACCGGGCGATTATGACGCCTCTCTGGCGGACACCATCCTGCCACAGGCCGACCTGCTGGCCGTCACGGGCACCACACTCCTCAACGGCACCCTGGCCGGCATCCTCAACCTTTGTCGCCCGGATGCCCTGGTCATCCTGCTCGGGCCGACCACACCCTTCGCCCCGAGCCTGTTCGCTTGCGGCATCAACATCTTGGCCGGCTGCGACTGCCGGAACCCGGACGCGGCCATGACAGGCGTCGGGCAAAACCGCTTCTTCCGCGAACTGGACGGCGCCCAGCAACTGACCTGGGAAGCCCTTGCCGATCCGGACTGACGCCAGCCGCCGGTTCTCCGGGCCCGGCGCCCCACTCCATATCCTACGTGCGCCCCTGCTGCACCCCCTCTGACTCTATTTTTTAACTCACACGAATATTTAAAATTGCATGATAGTAAAAAAAACCTTTTACAGGAACTCAACATCATGCCACTGACAGTCAATACGGCGGGCAACTGATTCTTGACACATGGGCTCCAATAGACAATACTTGAAAAAAATTCAACAAGTCACGATATACTTTTATTGCGTGATCCATGGTGCCTTATGCTACAAACATCCAAATAGCCTCTCTGGCGAGAGCATGATCCCAGGACCATGAACGCACCTTTCCATAATTTTCCCCTTCGGCTCTTTCACGAGTCCATTCCCAAGCACCGCCCGGATAGCGTTCCTCCGTCAGGAGCGTGCGCCACACAGGAAAAGGACGCCGGCGGCACCCCGTGCCCGGTCGCGTCCCTTTTGGAAATACCGCTCCCTGCACTGGACACCCTTCCCGAGCGCTGGTGGAGAGGTGCCGCTATATCGGCCGCATTCCATGCCGTGGTGATTCTCGCTGTGGTCTTCGGCGGCTTCTGCAGCATCGCCTCGGACGAGCCACCGCTGGAGGTGATGGGGCAAATCTCCCTGGACGGCTTCGGAAGCCCGGGAGGATCAGGTGGAGACGGGCAAGCGGGTGCCGGCAGCCCGGCCAAAATTGCCGAACCGGCCGGCGAGCAGGCCCAGGCCGACCAGACCCCTCCGCCTCCTGAAACCATGGCCGAGGAACCCCCCAAGCCCGAAGCCGTGACCGCCGAGGCCGAGCCGCAACCCATTTTGGACCCGCAGGCGGTCAAAGAGCCGAAGAAGGTGGAGCCGGAACCGAAACCCAAGCCCAAGCCGAAACGCAAGCTCGTGCAAAAGCTGCGCTCCCTGGTCGCCCACACGGCTGCGGCTGAGGCCGCCCCGCCCAAGGGGCCCATCACGGCCCCGAACGCTCCTGAGAACGGTCTCGGCACGGGAACGGGCACAGGCCAAGGCGACGGCGCCGGCTTGGGCCCCGGCAAGGGACTGGGCCACGGCGACGGGCCTCCGGGGATCGGCGGCGGCCCGGGAGGCAGCGGCCGCGGCCTCCAATTCGGCCAGGGCAACGGCCCCCGCTTCCGCCACCGCGCCTTGCCGAGCTATCCCTCGGAAGCCAAGGCCGACAACAAGGAAGGAAAAGTGACCCTGCGGCTGACCATCGACGAATCCGGCATCCTGCGGAACGTCGAGATCATGGAGCATACCGGGCTGGAGTTCGTGGAGGAGGCCCTGCGGGCCATCAAGTCCTCGACCTTCTATCCCGCCACCCATGAGGGAAAGGCCATCCTGAGCCGCGCCCTGCTGACCATTCGCTTCAAACTCAGCTGACCGCCTTTTAGCGGCAACGCCCCCATCCCTGCCTTCCCGAGGGGCGCAACCGGCCGCCAACCGTGCGGGCTTCCGTCCGCGCGGCCCGTCTTGACGAAACGTTCCGCCGGGACCACACTGCAGCCTCTTCGACTGCCTCAAGCAACATGGAGAAAAGCATGAACCTGCGCGTGCTCGGTTGTTCCGGTTCGGATCTTCCCGGACAACACCTCACCGCCTTTCTGCTGGAAAATACCATCCTTCTTGACGCCGGATCCGTCACCTCGACCCTCGACTTGACCGAACAGGCCCGCATCGAGCACATCTTCGTCACGCATACGCATCTGGATCACATCAAGGATATCCTGTTTCTGGCCGACAACCTCATCGAATTCTTCGCCGCCAGCAATCGCCCTCCCCTGCAAATCCATGGATTGCCCCAGGTCCTTGACGCCATCGCCACCCATCTTTTAAACGACACCATCTGGCCCGATTTCACCGTTATTCCGGAAAAATCGCCGGTTCTGACCTATGCCCCCATGACGGTGGGCAAACCCGTCACCATCGGGGACATTTCCATCGCGGCCTGGCCCGTCAACCATGCCCAGGCCGCCTCGGGCTTTGTCCTGTGGAAGAATGGCGGCGCACACAACCTGGCCTATACCGGGGACACCGGCGTCTGCGACGCCTGGTGGCGCAAGTGCAACGAACTGCCGTTTCCCCTGAAAAACCTCATCACCGAGGCCTCCTTCCCCTCCGATCTGGAAAACCTGGCCACCGTCTCCAAGCACCTCACCCCGAAGCTCTTGCGGACGGAATTGGCCAAACTGCACACCAAGCCAAACATTTATATTTACCACATGAAGGCGCCATTTTCCCCCAAGATCGAGGAGGAACTGGACCGGGAACTTTCGGGACATGCCTACCAACTGCTGCGCGAGAACGACTGCCTTGACCTCTAATCTGCCGGACTACCAAGCCTTTGAAACCTATTTGAACGGCCTCGGCCTGTTTCACATGGAATTCGGGCTCCACCGGATGGAGGCGGCCCTGGCCGCCCTGTCCCTGACCACCCTGCCCCACCTGGCCGTCCAGGTGGTCGGCACCAACGGCAAGGGCTCCACCGGCGCCTTCCTGGCCGCCTTGCTGGCCGCCCACGGTCTGCCCACCGGCCTGTACCTCTCGCCCCACTTTCAAAGCGTGCGCGAACGCATCCTCATGGCCGGCAAACAACTCTCCGAAAGCGAATGGCTGGAGGCGGCCAACGCCGTCCTGGCCGCCACGGCCCCGTACGGGGAAAAGGGAAAACTCACCTATTTCGAGCTCCTGACCGTGATGGCCGCCTGGCTCTTCACCAACCAGGGGGCCGAAGCCGCCATCTATGAAGCCGGCCTCGGCGGCGCCGGTGACGCCACCACCGCCCTGTCCCGGGACGTGCTCCTTGTTACGCCCATCGGCATGGACCACGCCGCCGTCATCGGCCCGACCCTGGCCGATATCGCCCGGGACAAGGCCCGGGCCATGCGCCCCGGCACCCTGGCCGTGACCGGCCCCCAGACACCCGAAGTCATGGCCGTCCTGCACCGCGAAGCCGATCGACTGGGCGTCCACCTCCGCGACGCCGCCAAACTGGCCGATTTCGATCCCGACCGGCACCGCGCCATCCTGCGCGGCCAGAAGCATCTGGAAATTCCCCATGTGAAGCTCCGGTTGGCCGGCCCCCATCAAGTGCACAATGCCCGGCTGGCCCTGGCCGGCTTCTCCCTGGCCGCCGAGGCCCTCGGCATCACCCCGGATCCCGATGCCGTACGCCGGGCCCTGGCCGAAACCTTCATTCCCGGTCGACTCCACCCGCTGCGCCTGCCGGACATGAGCGCCCGGCTGCTCCTCGACTGCGCCCATAATCCGCCGGCCCTGGTCGCCCTGACCGAGGCCCTGACCGCCCTGGCCATCCGGCCCGCCGCCATGATCTTCACCTGTCTGGCCGACAAGGATCTTGCCGCCATGGCCCCTCTGGCCGCCGGACTCACCGCCGGTCCCATTTTCGTCCCGGAGCTGCCCGGCATCTCCCGGTCCCGGCCAGCGGCCGAAGTGGCCGAAGCCCTGGGCGAACAGGCCCGAGTCGTTCCCGATCCGGCCGCCGCCTTGGCCGCCGTCAAGGATCTCACCGGCACCGTCCTGGCCTGCGGTTCCATGTATTTGCTGGCCGCCCTGTTTCCCGCCCATCCCCAATGACCCGGTCCGCGTACAGAGCAAACGCGATTTTTTAAAAAAAGTGCCAGGGAAACGTGCCTTCGCAAAGCCCCTGGCGGAACAGTCCAGTCGTCACACGGCGGAAGGGACAGGAACACCCCCAGGTATTTTCCTCTATCGAGACCGCTGCACAATTGGTCAGGAGAGGATGCCTCCGGCGGCCAAAGGGCTGCGCCATTTGGAATTCTGTTATGATATTAGGATGTTATAATACAACGTTAGCGCATTGACCGGCTGCCGGGCAATTGTGCAGCAGTCTCCTCTCGCTCGCGTTGAACTAACGATCTGCAACAATACCCCACCATAGAGCCAGCACGGAACTTCGCGGCGAGCGCATGTTTTCCGGCCGCAACAATAAAATAGATTTTTCTATTTACGAGGTGACAATTCCCTTCCTCTTTGGTAAAAGATATCATTAAAATTTTTGTCTTCGAAATCATACTGCGGCAGGCCGCCTGCAGTATCCTCTCCAACCCCCTTACATGCGTCAGGAAAAATTATGCAACTCCGATCCATCCAGCTCAAGATCGCCCTCCTCGCCGGAATCTGTCTTCTGGTGACCGCAGGAGCCCTCGTCGGTTACGCGCTCGTTTCCACCCAGAACACCCAGAACCTCGTCGCCAAACGCGTGGTCGGGCTGCTGGAGCAGGAAGCCAAGCGGAACTTGGCTTCTCTGGCACAAGCCCAGGCAGCCATTGTCCAAAGCGCCCTCCAGGACAACCTGGATACGGCCAGAACCCTGGCCTCGGTCTTCGAGGTTCTCCAGACCCGCGAGGCAGCCAAGGAGGGAAGCGCCAATACCGTCCGGGACGACATCATTGCTATCCTGCGCAACGTCCTTGAAAATAATCCCAAATTTCTCGGCGCCTATACGGCCTGGGAACCAAACGCCCTGGACGGCCAGGATGCCGCCTTCGCCGGAAAGACAACGGATGGCTACGACGCCTCGGGCCGGTTCATTCCGTATTGGAACCGGGACGCGCACGGCAAAATCGCCAAGCAGGCCCTGGTGGACTATGAAAGCCAGGCGAAATACGACAACGGCATTCGCAAAGGCGGCTGGTATCTCGGCCCCAGGGAGTCGGGCAAGGAAAGCGTGCTCGACCCCTTCCCCTATCTCATCCAGGGCAAGCAGGAATGGCTGACAACGCTGTCGGCTCCAATCAAAAAAAACACGACATTCCTTGGCGTAGCCGGAACAGATCTCCGCCTCAATTTTCTCCAAGAGCTGGCCAAGGAAGTTGACGGCAACCTCTACGACAGCAAGGGCGACGTCCTTATCATCAGCTACGAGGGCATGATCGTCGCCAGCAGCAAGGACCCCAAGACCATCGGACAACCCCTGCGCGAGGTCTTCCCCAAGGGCTGGAAGGAGCTGCTCACGATCGTGCAGCAAGGCAAGTCCCTGGTGGATATCAGTTCGACGAGCGGGCTCATGCGGGCCTTCGGCCCGGTCCAGCTCGGCCGAACCGGCAAACCATGGTGCGTTTTATTGCGCGTCCATCCCGACATCGTCCTGGCCCAGGCCAAGGCGCTGGATGCCGAGCTGGCCGCAAAGGCCCATGAGTCCAGTTTCTGGCAGGTGGGCGTCGGACTTGGCGTCACCGCCGCAGCCGTCGTTGTCCTGTGGCTCTTCTCCGCCACCCTGGTGAAGCCCCTGCGCCAAGCGGCTGGATTTGCCGACAGCGTGGCCCATGGCGACTTCTCCCGGACCCTCGATGTCAACCAGAAGGATGAAATCGGCGTCCTGGCCGGCGCCCTCCGGACCATGGTGGCCAACCTCAAGGACAAGATCGCCCAGGCCGATGCCAAAAGCCACGAGGCGGAAAAGGAAGCCGAAACCGCCCGCCAAGCCGTGGCCGAGGCCGAACAGGCCCGGCAGGGAGCCGCCCTGGCCCAGCGCCAGGGCATGCTGGCCGCCGCCCAAAAGCTCGAAGGCGTGGTCGAGCGGATCACCTCCGCTTCCGAGGAGCTGTCCGCCCAGGTGGAACAATCGAAGCGGGGTGCGGATCTCCAAAGCCAGCACGCCGGCGAAACGGCGACATCCATGGAGGAAATGAACGCCACCGTGCTGGAAGTGGCCAAAAATGCCTCGCAGGCCGCCGAAGGTTCCGACGAGGCCAAGCGCAAGGCCCAGACCGGAGCCGGCGTGGTGCGCCAGGCCGTGGAGGCCATCACGTCCGTCCAGCACCATTCGGAAAATCTCAAGACCCATATGGACGAGCTCGGCAAACAGGCCCAGGGCATCGGCCAGATCATCAACGTCATCTCCGACATTGCCGACCAGACCAACCTCCTGGCCTTAAACGCCGCCATCGAGGCGGCCCGGGCCGGCGAGGCCGGGCGCGGCTTTGCCGTGGTGGCCGACGAAGTCAGAAAACTGGCTGAAAAGACCATGTCCGCCACCAACGAGGTGGGACAGGCCATCCGGGGTATCCAGGCCGGAGCCAAGGCCAGCATCGACGGCATGGGCAACGCCTCCAAGGCGGTCGATCAGGCGACGCAGCTGGCCGGCGAGTCCGGGCAGATGCTCGAAGAGATCGTCGCCATCGTGGAGGCCTCGGCCGATCAGGTCCGGTCCATCGCCACCGCCTCCGAACAGCAGTCGGCTGCCAGCGAGGAAATCAACCGGGCGGTCGACCGCATCAACCAGATCTCCAGCGAGACGGCGGAGGCCATGGGCCAGTCCACCGAAGCGGTCGGGGAGCTGGCCGAACAGGCCCAGACGCTCCAAGCCCTCATCAACGAACTCAAGGAGGGGTAGCCCCTTTTTCCCCGTCGCCGGAGGGGTCCCCCTCCGGCGACGAAAAAACCGCAATCCGGTTTTCCCGGGGCGATTGCTCCCCCTCCGCCTTCCCGCTATGCTGCTCCCGGTATCCGGTCATCGGCTGACGACAGGGGGCTCCCCCCGTGACGGGATTCCACAGGTGGTGTCCTTTGGCCGCCGGAAGCTTCTAAACGTCCCTATCGAGAACCGCCGTGCACCATCTTTTTCGTCTGCTCCCTGCCATGGATGCCGTTCTGGCCGAGCTGGCCGACCGGCCGGCCTTTCGGGATGTGCCCCGGGCCCTGGTGCGCCAGGCCGTGACCGATTTTCTGGACGGCCTGCGCGAGGATATCCGGGCAGGCCGCGTCACCGAACCGATCCAGCTCGATCCCGCCCATATCCGGCCGCTGCTCCTCCGCGCCGTGACCATCGCCGTCCGGCCGCATTTTCGCCGGGTCTTAAACGCAACCGGCGTGGTCGTGCACACCAATCTCGGTCGGTCGCTGCTCGCCCCCGAGGCGGTGCGGGCGGTCACCATGGCCTGTACGCGTTACGCCAATCTGGAATTCGATCTGGCCACCGGCGAGCGCGGCAGCCGCTACAGCCACGTGGAGGGGCTCTTGTGCCGTCTGACCGGGGCCGAGGCGGCGCTCGTGGTCAACAACAATGCCGCCGCCGTACTCATCACCCTGGAAAGTCTGGCCAAGGACCGGGAGGTCGTCGTCTCGCGCGGCCAGCTCGTGGAAATCGGCGGATCGTTCCGCATCCCGGACGTCATGGCCAAATCCGGGGCCATCCTCCGCGAGGTCGGGGCCACCAACCGCACCCATCCCCGCGACTACGAAAACGCCATCACCGACCGGACCGCCGCCCTGCTTACGGTCCACACCTCCAATTATACCATCGTCGGCTTCACCAGCGAGGTCTCCCTGTCCGCACTCGCCGCCATCGGCGGCCGGCACGGACTCCCCGTCATAAACGACCTCGGCAGCGGCAATTTGACCGATTTCACCCCCTTCGGCCTGCCCGGCGAACCGACCGTCCAGAAAGCCATCGCCGACGGGGCCGATATCGTGACCCTAAGCGGCGACAAGGTGCTGGGCGGTCCCCAGGCTGGCATCATCCTCGGCCGGGCCCGCCACATCGAGGCCATCCGGCAAAATCCCCTGAACCGGGCCGTACGCATCGACAAGATGACCCTGGCCGCTTTGGAAGCCACCCTGCGCCTCTATCTCGACCCGGAAACGGCCGTGACCCGCATTCCCACCCTGGCCATGATGACCGTGCCGGCCCCCGAGCTGCGCCGGAAAGCCCGCCGGCTGGTCCGGCTCCTCCAAGAACCCGTCGGCGGCCGCTACACCATCGCCGCCATCCCGGGGGCCTCCCGCGTCGGCGGCGGCGCCTTTCCCGAACGCGACCTGCCGACCACCCTGGTCGCCCTGACCGCCAAGCCTGGCGCTCCCTCGCCCGAAACCCTGCGCCGGCGGCTTTTCGCCACCGATCCGCCCCTGGTTGGCCGCATCGAGGGCGACGCCCTGCTCCTGGATCCGCGCACCCTGGCCGATGATGAGCTGCGGCTGGTGGGAGACGCGCTGCGCCAGGCGTTGGACGCAGGCGATGCGGGGCATTGCCCCGCGCCCCACCGGGAGAAATGATTCCCCCCGGCCCCCCTCGCATGGGGGTTCCCTCGACCCGGGAAGACGATTATTCTATGGGCTTGAGTTAACGTAAGGAGCTTTGCGCATCATGATCGATTCCAACGAGACTGAAGAGACTGCTCAGAAGACGCCTTCCTTTGCCATCGACAGCAAAAGCTGCTGGGAAACCTACGCCGGTGAGGCCGAACGCGCGGCCATGCGCGAACTGGCCGACCGTTACGTCGCCTTCCTGACGGCCTGCAAGACCGAACGCGAAACCGTGAACTTTGTCCGCGAAGCCCTGCTCCGGGCGGGATTCGTCGAAAGCCCGGCCGGCGAATTCGCCGGTGACGCCGTCTTTCGCGTCATGAAGGGCAAGACGGTCTTCGTGGCCCGCAAGGGCAAAAAACCGCTCCGGGACGGTTTCCGGCTGGTCGGGGCGCATTGCGACACCCCGCGTCTGGACCTCAAGCAGCACCCGCTCTACGAAGACTGCGGCGTGGCCCAGCTCAAGACCCATTACTACGGCGGCATCCGCAAGCACCAATGGCTGGCCCGGCCCCTGGCCCTGCACGGGGTGGTGGCCAAAAAGGACGGCACGCTGATCACGGTGACCATTGGCGAAGAACCCGGCGATCCGGTGTTCATGATCCCGGACCTGCTCCCCCATCTGGCCTACCAGCAGGTGGAAAAAAAGCTTTCGGACGCCTTCGAGGCGGAAAAACTCAACATCCTGATCGGCCACAGTCCGTCCGCTGCCGCGCTCGCGGACGCAACGGACAAGAAAGACAAAAAAAACGGCAAGGATCCCATCAAGACCAAGGTGCTGGAACTGCTCAACGCGCGCTACGGCATCGAGGAAGCGGACCTCTACAGCGCCGAACTGCAAGCCGTGCCGGCCGGCGAGGCCAAACTGGTCGGCCTGGACCGGGCGCTGGTCGGCGGCTACGGCCAGGACGACCGGGTGTGCGTCTTTACGGCCTTAAACGCCCTGCTCGCCGCGCCCCAGCCCGAGCACACGCAAATCGTGCTCTTCTGGGACAAGGAGGAGATCGGCTCCGAAGGTTCGACCGGGGCCAAGTCCCACTTCTTCGAATACTGCCTGGAAGACCTGATCGACGCCTGGGACACCGGCGCGCACAAGAGCCGGGTATTCGCCGCCGGCAAGGCCATGTCCGCCGACGTCCACGCCGCCATGGATCCGGACTATCAGGATCTTCATGAGAAGCTCAACTCGGCCATCCTGGGGTTTGGTCCCGTCTTTTGCAAATTCACGGGCCATCGCGGCAAGGTCGGGGCCAACGACGCCCATCCCGAGTACGTGGCCTGGCTGCGAAACCTTCTCGACGGAGCGGGGATTCCCTGGCAGATGGCGGAACTCGGCCGGGTGGATCTCGGCGGCGGCGGCACGGTGGCCAAGTTCCTGGCCGTCTACGGCATGGACATCATCGACTTCGGTCCGGCCGTCCTCAGCATGCACAGCCCGTTCGAGATCACGAGCGTGGCCGACGTCTATACCGTCATGCTGGCCTACAAGGCCTTTCTGGCCAGCTAACTTCTCCCCGCCGGTAGAGGGAGTCCGGGGGGCATCATGCCCCCCGGCCGCCGGAGGCCTCTTTTCTTTTCTCCTCCCATTCCCCCAAGGAGAGCGCGCATGCCAGTCATCATGGGGACGGCCGGGCACATCGACCACGGCAAGACGGCGCTGGTCAAGGCCCTTTCCGGCATCGACTGCGACCGGCTGGCCGAAGAAAAAAAGCGTGGCATCACCATCGAGCTGGGATTCGCCTTCCTCGACCTGCCCGACGGATCGCGGCTCGGCATCATCGATGTGCCGGGCCATGAACGCTTCGTCAAAAACATGGTGGCAGGAGCTGCCGGCATCGACTTCGTGACCCTGGTCATCGCCGCCGACGAAGGCGTGATGCCGCAAACGCGCGAGCACCTGGACATCTGTTCGCTTCTGGGGGTCACGACCGGCTTGGTGGCCCTGACCAAGATCGATCTGGTGGAGGCGGACTGGCTGGCCATGGTCACGGACGACGTGCGGGCGGCGCTTACCGGCACCTTTCTGGAACACGCCCCCATCCTGCCGGTATCCGCCCATACCGGCCAGGGCTTGCCGGAGTTCCGGCACGCCCTGGCCAACCTTGTGGCGCGTTTTGCGCCGAAACGCCGGTCCGATCTGGCCCGACTGCCCATCGACCGGGTCTTTACCCTCAAAGGGCATGGCACCGTGGTCACGGGCACGCTCCTTGCCGGAACCCTTCGCACCGGCGACGACATGCGTCTCTATCCGTCGGAAAAACTGTCGAAAATCCGCAGCCTGCAATCCCACGGCCAGCCGGTCGCGGCCTCGACGGCCGGCTGCCGCACGGCCGTCAATCTGACGAATCTCGAGGTGGAGGACATCACCCGCGGCGAGGTACTGGCCCGGCCGGGAACGCTTTTCCCGGATACGTCCTTCGAGGCGGAGCTGACCTGCCTGTCCTCGGCCCCCCGGCCCATCAAGCACCGCACCGAGGTGCACGTCCACCACGGCACGCGGGAAATCCTGGCCCGCATCCATCTGCTCGACCGGGACGCGCTGGCCCCGGGCCAGACCGCCGTGTGCCAGATCCGGTTCCCCGAGCCCATGGTCGGGGTATACGGAGACCGGGTGGTCATTCGTTCCGGAGCGCCGCTCCGCACGGTGGCCGGCGGTCGGGTGCTTTCCCCCATGGCGCGGCCGATCAAACGGTTCGATGCGGCGGCCCTGGCCGAACTGGCCGCGCTGGCCACAGCCGCCGGGCCGGCCCTCGTTGCCGCCCAACTGCATCTCGCCGGGACGACCGGCCTCGGCTTCGCCCGGCTCATGACCGTAACGGGTCTCGATTCCAAGGCCCTCGACAAGGCGCTTGCCACCCTGTGCGACCAGGGGCAGGCGGCCCTCGTCGACCGGGAAGGGCCGGAAGGACGGCATTACCTGCATGGCGCAGCCGTGGCCGCCCTGGCCGAATCGCTTTTGGCCGCCATGGCCGCCTTCCATCACCGCGAGCCGCTCAAGCGCGGCATGTCCCGTAGCGAACTGGCCTCCACCTGGGGAAAGGCCCTCCCAGCCAAACTCTTCCATTGCCTCGTCGAACGGCAATTGCGCGCCGGCACCCTCGTGGCGGACCAGGACGTACTGCGGTTGCCCGATCACGCCGTCTCCCTGGCGGCCGACCAGACCGCCCTGCGCCAGTCGCTTCTGATCGCCTATCAGGCCGGCGGCCTGACCCCGCCGGGCGTCAAGGACATCCTCGCGCCGCTGGGCCTGACCCTGAAGGAAGCCCTGCCGGTCTACAAGGTGCTCATGGCCGAAGGACTCCTCGTCAAGGCACAGGAAAACATGTATTTTTATGCACCGGCCATAGCCGGACTCATCGACGCAGTGCGCGGCTATTTCGCGGCCGGCAACACGGATATGGGACCGGCGCAATTCAAGGAGCTGACCGGCCTCTCGCGCAAGTTCCTGATCCCGCTGCTCGAATACCTGGACAAGGAAAAGATCACGGTGCGCGTAGGCGATAAGCGCCTGTTGCGACAGAAAGAAAGGATGCCTCCGGCGGCCGGGGGAATCATTCCCCCGGACCCCTGATCCGGGGACCGGCTTTCTCGGCCTAGTCCCCGTGCGAGGGGTCCGGGGGCATCATGCCCCCGGCCGCCGGAGGCCTCTTCCCCTCCCCAGCGCGACGGGCGCCGCGCTGGGCAAGATACGTAATAAATTCGCCAGAGTAGACGCGTGTCCCCACGTGGGAGAGCCGACCCATCAAGGCGGCGTAGATGGTGCCGCCCATATCGCGCCAGCGTTTGCAAAAGGCGTAATCCTCGGGCAGATAATCCAGGGTTTCTGGATCGATGGCCGTGTCGAAAAAGGCGTAGTTCTCCACCGAGGCATCGTTAATGTAAGCGTACTTGTAGCGTAACTGCGGATAGGCCGCCGCCATGCGCGTCAGGACGTCCCGCTTGATGCACATGAAGCCGGTGGCCACGTAGTCCACGGGCATCACGCCGCTCGGCTCCGCCTTGCTGTCCGGTCCGATCTTGACGGCGTAGTCGAGGCAGGCCGCCTCGGCCACGGCCGGGGGCGTATCAGGCGGCTGGGCCATGACCCGATCGAGACGCAGGCCCTTGACGGGATAGATGCCGCCGATCACGTCCTTGTCCGCCGCCAGCATCCGCGGCACGAGCCCGGCCGGGAATTCGATGTCCGCGTCGATGAAGAGCAGATGCGTGCACTGTTCGTCGCGCACGAACTCATTGGCGATAAAATTCCTGGCCCGGGTGATGAGACTCTCATGGGACGGCGTCAACAGCCGAAAGCGGATCTTTTCCCGGTTGAGCACGTCCTTGAGCTGCATCATGGACAGCAGGTAATTGACGGTGACCGTGCCGCTGTAGCACGGCGTGCCGATCATGAGCATTGCGCCATCTCCCGTGCGAGGGGTCCGGGGGCATCACGCCCCCGGCCGCCAGCGGCATCTTCTCCTCGCTCCTCTCCCGGCCGCCGGAAAGATCCTTCTCTTACTCCGACTGTCCGACCTCAATGACCAGATCGCCGAGGGCGTCCACCTTGGCCGCGGCCCGGGGCGGAATGCAGGTCGTGGCCGAAACCTCGGCCACGAAGGCCGGACCGTCGAACCGATTGCCGGCAAGGAGCTTGTCCCGGTCATACCACATGGCTTGCGTTTCCCGGCCATGCCAGATGCAGGGGCGCCGCCCGAGCCGAGCCGCATCCGGCACCTCGGCGTGCAAGCGCACCTGGGGCGTCAAAGCCGGCTTGTCGGTGATGCCCCGGGCCCGCAGGCGCAGGGTCACCACTTCCACCGTCCGGCCTTCGTGGCAATAGCCGTAAATCGCCTCGTGGCGGGCATGAAAGGCGGCAAACGGATCGGCCACGAGCCGGATCGACAGTTCATGGGATTGCCCCTGATAGCGCATGTCCAGGGTGCGTTCCAAACGCACCCGGTCCGCCGCGACGCCCTCGGCCGCCATGTCCGCCCGGGCCTTGGCCTCAAGCGGGGCAAAGAGCATGGCCAGCTCCACGACCTCGGTGTTGTTCGAATCCAGCATGACCGTGGTGGAATAGTCCCGGACCACGTCGGCCAACAGCATGCCCAGGGCCGAAAAAAGCCCCGGATGACGCGGCACGACCACCGTGCCGATGCCGAGCAATCGGGCCAGGGACACGGCGTGCAATCCGCCGGCGCCGCCATAGGACAGCAGGGAAAAATCGACCGGATTATGGCCGCGCTCCACGGAAATGACCCGGACGGCCCGCTCCATGGTCGCCTCGGCCACGGTAACGATGCCTTCGGCCAGCTCAACGGGGGAAAGGCCGGCCGACGCACCCAGCGCGGCGAAAAGCGGCGGCAGGCGATCGGGATAGAGCGGCATGGCGCCGCCCAAAAAGCAGTCAGGAGCCAGACGGCCCAAAAAGAGGTTGGCGTCGGTGACGGTCAAGGCCTCTCCCCGGCCGTAGCAGGCCGGACCGGGATCGGCCCCGGCGCTTTCCGGGCCCACCCGAAGCGCCCCGCCGGCATCCAGCACGGCCAAGGAACCGCCGCCGGCCCCGACGGTATGGATGTCGAGCATGGGGGTTTTTATGGCGATGCCGGCCACGTCGGCTTCCATGGTCATGGAGGGAACGCCGTCGAGCAGGGAGACATCCGTGGACGTGCCGCCCATGTCGAAGGTGATGAGGCGGTCGCAGCCGGCCGCGTTGCCCACGGCCAGGGCGGCCACGACCCCGCCAGCCGGCCCGGACAGAATGGTGCGCACGGGTTCGTGCCGGGCCTTGTCGGCCGGGATCAGCCCGCCGCTCGACTGCATGACCGAAAGCGTCGTCCCCGCGCCGAGGCCGGCGTCGAGATCGGCCAGATAGGCCTCCATGACCGGGGCCACATAGGCGTTGGCCACGGTCGTCGAGGCACGCTCGAATTCCCGAAATTCCGCCAGAATCTCGTGGGACAGGGACACGGCGAGTCCGGCCTCGGCCAGGGCCCGACCGAGCAGGTCCTCGTGCTCCGGGCGCAGGAAGGAAAAAAGCAGGCAGACGGCCGCACTGACGGCACCGCCGGCAGCGACGCGGGCAGCCAGCTCCCGGGCCGTTTCGGCATCCAGCTCCTCGATGACGGCACCTTCGGCCGACACCCGGCCGGGCGCGCCGAAACGCAGCCGCTCCGGCACAAGACACGGGGCCTTGCGGCTGGCCAGATCATAAAGCTCCGGCCGATCCTGGCGACCGATGGCGATCATGTCCTCAAAACCGGCATTGGTCACAAAGGCCGTGATCGCGCCCTTGCGCTCCAGGATGGCATTGGTGGCCACGGTGGAGCCGTGGATCACCCGGTCCACGTCGAGCCCCAGGCGGCGAAGGCCTTCCAGGACGGCCCTGGCCGGATTGTCCGGGGTGGACGGCAGCTTGACCACCCGGAAGCCCTTCGCGTCCCAACAAATGCAATCGGTAAAGGTCCCGCCGGTATCCACGCCGACAACGGTCATTGCGCCCCCCTTCCTCTGCTGCAGCAGAAGAGAAGATGCCTCCGGCGGCCGGGGGGGATCATCCCCCCCGGACTCCTTGATGTTATAAATTCCGCTCCACTATCTCTCCGAAGGCCGCGCAGCCGATGGTGGTCGCGCCGGGGATCTGGTCGGCCAGATCGGTGGTGACCTTCCTGCCCTGGATCGTCTTGGCCACGGAGGCGTGGATGCGGGCGGCCGCCTCGTGCCAGCCGATATGTTCGAGCAACATGGCGCCGCTCAGGATGAGGCTGCCGGGATTGGCCATGTCCTTGCCGGCGATGGCCGGAGCGGTGCCGTGGGTAGGCTCGAAGAAAGCGAGACTTTCGCTCATGTTGACGCCGGGGGCCAAGCCGAGGCCGCCGACCTGGGCGGCCAGGGCGTCGGAGATGTAGTCGCCGTTGAGGTTGGTCGTGGCGATGACCGAATAGTCCTCGGGGTGCATGAGAGACACCTGGAACATGTTGTCGGCAATGCGGTCCTTGATGATCACGGCCTTGGTGCCGCCGGCCGCCGCCTCGGCCTCGGTCATGACCGTGTCGGCGAATTCCGTGGCGGCCACTTCGTAGCCGAAGGCCCGGAAGGCGCCCTCGGTGTACTTCATGATGTTGCCCTTGTGGACCAGGGTGACGCTCGGCAGGCCGGCGGTGACGGCGTGACGGATGGCCTTGCGCACGAGGCGCTTGGAGCCGGCCGGGGTGATGGGCTTGATGCCGATGCCGGCCGAGGGGTCCACCTTGGCCCCGAATTCGTCGCGCAACAGGGCAATGATTTTCTTGGCCTCGACCGTGCCCGAAGCGTATTCGATGCCGGCGTAGACATCCTCGGTGTTCTCGCGAAAAATAATCATATCGACGCGTTCGGGATGCTTGACCGGGGACTCGATGCCCGGGAAATAGCGGATGGGCCGGATACAGGCGTAAAGGTCCAGCACCTGCCGCATGGTGACGTTGAGGCTGCGGAAGCCGCCGCCGACCGGCGTGGCCAGCGGCCCCTTGAAGGCGAGTTCGGCGCCGCGCAGGGCAGCCAGGGTGGCCTCGGGCAGATATTCGCCGGTTTCCCTGTAGGCCTTGCCTCCGGCCAGCAGTTCCTTCCAGACGAGCCGGCGTCCGTCGCCATAGGCCTTGGCCACGGCGGCGTCGATCACCGGTCGGCCGGCCTTCCATACATCAGGGCCGATCCCGTCGCCCTCGATCCAATAGACCGTCTTTTCCATGCGGCTTTTCTCCTCGGAAAGAGCTTCCATTTGAATATGGTACGGGGGGACACGAAGGCCTGTCAATCGAACCGGCCAGGCTCCAGCAAAAAGGCCCGGACATAGGCATCGGCCACCTGCCGTTGCCGCGCCTCGGGCATGAGCCAATATTCGGTATCAACCCCGAAAAGAACCAATATCTCAAGCAACGCCTCCCGCTTTTTTTCCAGGGAAAGCGTCCCCCAGTCCGAAGCGGCCATGCGCCGCCGAACCTCGGCCCGGGTGCCCTCGATATAACGCTGCGGCACCGGAAGTCTGGCCGGACCGCGAAAAAACGGCACCCCCCGCTGCCCCAATTGCCCCTGACGATGGCTGGCCAACGTGGAAAAAAACGCCATCTCCCCCTGCGGCGGCAGCACATAGGCCAGGAAAAGCAACAGGACCGCGGCGACGACAATCCCCCCGACAGTCCGATTGACCGAATTCATGAATGGGGCTCCCTGACGGCTTTCCCTTCTCCGGCAACGGCCGGGACTCCCGCCAACGCGCCAAGGACACAACGCCTGATCGAACACCACCATTACGGGGCAACCGCAGGTTCGGTGGCGTAGCGCTTGAACTTCTGGGTGACATTGTCCTCCAGCCAGTGGGCATCCCACCACTCGATGGGAATGACCGGATGGCCGGCCAAAAACATAGCGAAATGGACGTCATTGCCCAGGGCCAGCCCGGTGGAGCCGGTGGCGCCGATGACATCGCCCTTTTTCACCGTGTCCCCGACCTTGACGGCAAGGGAGGACAGATGGCCATACAGCGATTGCAACCCCATACCGTGATCGATGACCACGGTCCGGCCATAGACGCCGAGCGCCCCGGCCAGGACCACCACGCCGTTGTTGGCCGCCGGGACCGGGGCGCTCGGCACCGAAGCCAGGTCGATGCCCGTGTGATGCTCGTGGCCGATTTCCTGGCCATCGTACAGGTAGACCCGGTCGGCGCCGAACGAACCCTTGACCACGGACCGGGGCAGATACAGGAAGGCACCGTCCCAAAGCAGCTCCGGCGCGCTGTGGGCGGCCAGATCGGCCAGGGTGGCGTCGTTTTGCCGACGCAGCTCGGTAGTGATCTTTTGAAACCGTGCGACGGGATCGCGTATTTCCGGGAACAGACCGGCAAAGGCCGGCAACCTGGAAGCCAGATAGGCATCGGTAATCTCCACCCGTTCCTCGCGAAACCGCCGCTTGATGGCCATGTTCACGAAAAAGCCCGTCTTCTCGTTGCCGGCCATGTCCTCCACAAAAAGACGCGGTTTGAACGCCTCGGCCGGAATCGTATCGGGGAACGCGAACAGGCAGGCGTATTGGCCGCTTTTCTGCTTATAGCCCGGGAAAAAGAGATCGCCCACCTGCACGCCGCTCTTGGCCACCTCTTTGTTCACTTCGTAGATGACCAGCCCGACGCCGCCCTGGCGCACGTAGTGGGCCGGGGTCAGCGGCTTGACGGACGGCAGGGAGGTCTCCAGGCGCATGGTCCGGGTGATCCGGGCGGTATTGCCCGCGCCGAGGTTGGCGTAGGAGCCATCGGCCGCCGCCGCCTGCATCTCGAAGGACCCGCCGCGCAATTCCGCGCCGGTCAGGGTGAAATGCTCCGTCACCTGGTCCCTGGGCGGATCATAGACCTTGTGCAGCACGGCAAAACGCCGCTGCCCCTGGGTGACGGTGACCACCAGGGAACGGATGCCCGACTGGTCGTCGGAAGCGCTGAGGATGAAGGGCCGCTTGAAGGATGTGGCCGCGGCCTGCGGCTCCAGGGTGATGCTGGGCTTTACCGCATCCTTGAGAAACAGATAATAGCCGGCGAACGCAGCCAGTCCGATCGGCGCCAGCAGGATGATGCTGGCGGCGGCATAAAACCCCGGGCCGAACAGACCGCGTTTTTTGAAAGGCCGTTTGATGCGCATGCCCCCATCCCCCGCTCAAGCAAACCGAGTGGCCGACTTATAGGACAGGCCGGCCGTTCGGGCAAGCTAGGGGCCGGACCGCTTTATAAACCCGCCCTCCGCCCCCCGAAAGGGTCGATCCGGCGAAGGGCGGCGTCAAAAGCGGGGGCTTCAGGCGACGGATGCGGACACCTTCCTGTTGAGCCCCACTTCCTGCGGAAAAATCGGCAGATACCGATAGGACAGGCTCATGATGATGAAACCGTAGGCAATGACCATCAGCGACGTGGCCCACTCCGTCCAGTTGGGAGCGTACACCGCCCAGCCGGTAAAAGGCAGCACCGGCAAGGCCAAGGTCTGCACGGTAAAGACGTAGCGGTTGATGACCACCCCCGTGCAGCCCAGAAAACAGCCAAGATACATGCACACCGGCTTTTTCCGGAGCGGGGTCAGCAGCAGGATGACCGGCACGGGCAGGCACAGCACGAGTTCGGTGAAAAAGAGCCAGCGGCCGTAGACGAGCCCGTAAAACATCTGATCGAACGTCATTCCGGCCCGGGGCAGGAGATTGACGATCCAGGCCCAGGTGTCCAGATATTTGAAAACCAGATAAAAAAGCAGCATGGTGCCGCCGATCTTGGCCATCAGCGACTTGATGCGGTAGGTGGCAAGCTTGCGGCCGGTCATCTTCTCGGTCAGACCGCAGATCAGCACCGTCAGACACGGTCCCGAGGCGATGGCCGAGAGAATGAACAGGAAAAACGTCCACGGCCAGATGAAAAAACCCTCCCGGAACGCGTAGGGCCGGGCGAACATGACGCCGTACATGCCGCCGAGCGAGCCCTGGTGGAAGGTGGACAAAAAGGCCCCGATGCCGGCGAAAAGCGGCATGACCACATGCATCTGATGGGCCAGATTGCGCAGGATCGGCACGGAGTTGATCTGCCGCTGCTCCAGGATGAGCGGCACGTACTCGATGACGAGCACGATCAGATAGCAGGTGATGCAGAAAATCACCTCGGTCAGCATGGAGTGGACGTTGGGGTGCCAGTAGCCGAACCAGGACCGGATCGGCTGGCCCACATCCAGGGACAGGATGAGCATGGCCCCGGAATAGCAGATGAACCCCTTGATGACCGTCAGGTTGATGATGTTTTTGAGTTCGTCGACGCGGATGATGTAGCGCAACAGCCCGGTGAAAAAGGCTCCCGCGCCGAGGGCGATGACGGCCAGATCGAAGGTGATCCACAAGCCGAAGCCGAAGGCGTTGTCGAGACCCGTAACGCCAAGGCCGCGATAGAAGCAATAGACCATGGCAACCAGGCCATAGGCGGCGAAAATGCCCAAAAAGGCCAGCCAACCCACGAACTTCCCGAGGGAGCAACGCTCGACCCCGGCGGGATACCACGTTTTTTCCAGATCGATAAAACGCATTGTCTCTCCCCCCGGAATTATGCACCCAAAAGGTGATTGTCACCGAGCCGGCGCACCCATTCCCGCCGGCTGATGTAATAGACCTGCGGCTTGGTACCCAGACGTTCCAGCAACCGATAGGCATACGGGCTTTTTATCAGCTCATGCACCTTGTGCTTGGGATTTTTCAAATCCCCGAAGGTGAGCGCCCCGGACGGACAGTTCTGGACGCAGGCCGGGACGTACGCCCCCTCCTCCAGATCGTCGGGGTTCTTGCCCTGGGCCCGGGCGGCTTCCTTGGCCAGCTCCCAACGATGATGGCAGAAGGAACACTTCTCCACCACGCCCCGGGGCCGCACCGAGGTCATCGGCGACAGGGTCTTTTCCATGCCCTCCGGCCAGACCGGATCGAACCAGCCGAAGTCGCGGGCATGGTAGGGACAGGCCGCCACGCAGTATCGGCAGCCGATGCAGCGCGGATAGATCTGGCTGACGATGCCGCCATCTTCGTTTTTATCCGTGGCCACCACCGGGCAAACCGAAACGCAGGGCGGATTGCCGCATTGCTGGCAGGGTCGCGGCAGGTAGGCCACGTCATGGTCGGGAAAGGCCTTGCCGTTGCCGAGCTCGAAAACCACCATCCAGGCGGTTTCCCGCAGCTTGTTGGAGGCATCGGGCTGGGGATTGATATTGTTTTCCGTTTGGCAGGAGGCCATGCAGGCCCCGCAACCGGTGCATTTGTCGACGTCGATCACCATGCCCCAGGTGATCGGGAATTCCTTGAAATGCTGTCCGGACATGACGGCTCCCCCCTGACGCGCGTCAGGCGATGGTGACTTCCGAGGCGATCCACGTGGAAAGGCCAGTCCCCGGTTCCTCGGCCAAAGGCATCAGGGACAGGGAATTGGCCCCCTTGCCCCGGCTGAAATGATCGAAGGCCGTGTGGCCGAAGCCCAGGGGAACCGCGACCACTCCATTGATGACACTCTCAAAGAAACAGACCTTGGCCTGACACCGACCGCCGGCGCCGGTAAGGGTCACCGTGGCGCCGTCCCGCAGGCCGAGTTTTTTGGCCGTGGCGGCGTTGACGCGCAGGCAGGTGGTCCGGCCGTCCAGCTCGGTTTCGGGCACGGTGGTCAGATCCTGACAAGGCACGCCCGTCACCGCGGTGCCGGTACGCAACTGGGCATAGGCAACGAGCAACGCGGCCCGGGCCTCGGTCGGGGTGGCCACGGGCCGCACCGCCTTGGCCAGGACGCCCGGGACAAAGCCCAGGCCCGTCTGCATCACCTGGCCCACCATGGTCCAGGCATAGCCGGCCTGCAGCTCCTTCCACAGATCGCCGGCAGGCGCCGGAGCCGGAGAACCGGCCGCCACCTGCCACGGCATGACGTCCTTGGCCACGAAGCCGCCGGCCTTGGCCAGGGTCGCCACCTTGGCCCGAAGCACCTGTTCGAAGGTGTCGTAGCCGAGGGCCAGACGCATTTTTTTCGCCACGGCCAGGATCACGTCGGCCGTGGTCCGGGTGTCGTGAACCGGTTTTTGCAGCGGCTTGACCAGACTGTAGAGGCAAAACCCCGCGCCATACGGCGTGGCCAAGTCGTCATAGCGTTCGAGCGGCAGGGAATTCGGCAGGATCAGATCGCACATGGCCGCCGTCTCGTCCCAAAACGAGGCGAAGCTGACCTTGAAGGGGATCATTTCCAGGGCCTTGGTCATGGCGGCGGTTTCGGGCAGGCCATAGGCCGGATTGGCGTCGTAGACGAGCAGGGCCTTGGGCGCCGGCGTCTTGCCGGCGGCTACGCCGGAGAAAAATCCCGGCAGGTCGCCGTCGAGCATGGCTGCCCGGCCCAGGGCTCCGGGGACGGCGGCGGCCAGTTCCGGCAAGGCATAGACGCCGCCGGGCCGGTTGATCCGCCCGAGAAGCAGGTTGAGGGCCATGCCGGCGATAAAGGGACCGGCACCGAGTCCCTGGCCGAAGGGCGAGCCGGTCACCACCAGCGGCGCCTTGGAACCGGCCAGGGTTTTGGCCACGGCCGCCAGGGTGTCCGGGGCAATGCCCGTGGCCAGACGGACGTCCTCGGGACCGAACGAGCCCGTGACCATGGCCTTAAATGCCTCGAACCCCGGAGCGGGGCTGGTGGCCCCGGCCTTGATGAGATGCCAGGCGATGCCCAGGGCCACCACGCCGAGGTCGGCCGAGCCGGCCGGGATCCATTGATCGCACACGGCGGCGGTGTTGTTCCGGAGGGGACCAACATAAATATAGGTGGTCTTGGGCGCCTGACCGACCGGCCGGGAGGCGGCGAAGGCCTTGCGGTTGCGGGTGGAGGTGCCCCAGGTCTCGAAGATGTCGGCCCCGAGCACCAGGACGGTGGCGGCGTTCTCGAAATCGTAGCCGGCCTGGCCCGCGCCGCCCATGAGCTTTACGCCTCTGGCCGCAGTGGTGGCGTCGGACGGCATCAGAAAATAGCCGGCCGAACCGAGCTGACCGACAAAGGCCGAGAGCACCTCGTTTACCGTGCCGGTGGCGTCACCGGACACGCAGGCCACGCTGCCCTTGGCCGTACCGAGCCGTTCGGCCAGCTCGGCCGTGGCCTGCTCCCAGGTGATGGGCTCGAAGCGACCGCCGGACTTCTTCATGGGCGATTTGATCCGGGCCGGGCTATAGAGCATGTAGACTTCGGACCGGGCCAGGGCGGAAACGCCTCCCTGGGACAAAGGATGGTCCGGGTTGCCGCTGGCCGTCACCGGCTGACCGGCCACGCGCATGACGCGCAGACCCTCGCCGGCCGGACACAGCTTGCTGGTAGTGGTTACGTAGTCGATCTGTCCCTTGGGCAACTTGGGCAGCCAGGACCAGTTCTGGGTCCAGATGGCCGCGTCATCCACCAGCTTCCAGGGGATGGGGGTACAAAGGGTGCCAATGGCGCCACCCGCCACGAGCCCGAGAAATGCTCTGCGATCGAGTCCCATGTCTCCCCCCTTATTTATGACAGACGTAGCAGGCGTTGCTTTCGCCCATGGCGGCATGGCAGCGCTCGCATTGCCACATCTTCATGGTGTCCTTGCTGTAGCCGGTCAGCCGATTTTCAAAGTACGGCGGCGGGCTGTCCATTGCGGCCACGTCGGGATGGCATTGGCTGCAGGGAAACCCCTTGTGGGCGGCATGGGAAAAAAACACGTTGTCCGGTTGGAACTGGTAGATAAGCCAGGGAATCTGGGCGCCGGTCTTGACGTAGTCCTTGACGAGGCGGTCGATCTCCCGGCCGGCCGGAGAATCCTCTCCGGTTTCCTCGCCGTGGCATTCGGCGCAGGATTCCGTGGTGGGGAGCCCGGCGAACCGGCCATCCGGACCCAGATGGTGACACTGCACGCAGTCCAGCCCCTGGGCCGCATGCACGGTATGGCTGAAACGGATGGGTTGCTCCCTCCGGCTATACAGGAGCTTCGGGAAAACGACCCAGCCCACCACCAGGGCACCGACGAAGCCGATCAGCGTCCACAGCACGAAGCTGCCGACACCACCGGCCGCATGCGATTTTCTCTCCTCCATACGCCCCCTGCCCGTTGCCGTTGGTTGTTTTGCGCCGCGCGCACGCTACGTAGGGGGAGCCGTCCGGCCGAGCCGTGGCTCTTTCCATCCCCGCTACGCAATCCGGCAATGCGTTTTCTATCCAGGCTCCGGCGCCCGTGTCAAGACCTCATGAAAAAATTCACGAATACTCTGTCAGACCGTCTCCGCCGCATCGGGCGCACCCAGGGAACAGACCCGGGCGGTATCCCGAAATCCCGCCCGCAAGCCCGGACGCGCACGGCCAGGAGCGAGGCCGGTCCGCCTTTTACCGCCGGAGGGCCGCCCCCGCGCTCACCCGCCGTAGGTAAAAGGCGATTCCATCTGCGAAAGCCGCGGCTGCGCTTTGTCCTTCTCGGACAACACCGGATCGGTGACGGGCCACCGAACGGCGATGTCCGGGTCGTTCCAGGCGATGCCGGCATCATCGGCCGGGCTGTACGGCGCGTCCACCTTGTACATGAATTCGGCGTTCTCGGTCAGGGTGACGTAGCCGTGGGCGAAACCGCGCGGCAGCATCAACCGCGAGAAATTCTCCGCCGAAAGCTCCATGCCGTACCAGCGGCCATAGGTCGGCGAGCCGCGACGCAGATCCACGGCCACGTCGAACACCGCCCCCCGGACCACCCAGACCAGCTTGGCCTGGGCCGACGGCGGTCGCTGAAAATGCAACCCGCGCAACACGCCCTTGGTCACGGAACGGGCATGGTTGTCCTGGACGAAATCATAGTCGAGTCCGGCTTCGGCAAAAGCCCGCCGGCTGTATGTTTCGAGGAAAAAGCCCCGATTATCGGTAAAAACCTTCGGCTGGACGACAACCAACCCGGGGATGCCGGTCTGTGAAATCTCCACGAAAACCTCCTGGCGCAACGGGCCACGCATGATCGACGCATACTGCAGCGCCTATCCCAATTCCGAAAAGCGGACAACCGCAGCCGCCGGTCCGGCCGGCTCAGGCCGGCCGGGAGCCCTTGCGGCCCGGCGGCAAACCGCCCTTGACGCCACCCGGGCGGGAGCGTTTCCGGCCGGGCGGACGACCGGCCGGCGAGGCGGGAGTCCGCTTGGCGGAACGTCCGGTCGGTCCGCCTGCCCCCGGACGCGAAGCCGAAGCCTTGCGGGCGACGGGCGGCCGGGGGGGGGAACCCTCGCCGTCACGACGAACGGGGAGCCCCGGCCCCGACGGCAAGGTCACCCGGGGGGCGCCGGTCTTGGCATCGACGGGGGCGTCGGCCGGGATGACCACCGGCACCAGATCGCCGGATCGGGGAGGACGGCCGTCCGGAGCGACCAGGACGAGCAGGCCTGCCCCGGAGCAGGCATAGACCGCCGATCCCCGAACATCGGTCAGGGCGAAGGGCCCGGAAACCACCCGGGCCAGGCCCGAAGCGGCAGGCGCGGCCCCGGCCCGGACCAAAAGAAACGACAGGCTGAGCCGCTCCTTGGCCAGTCCCGCCCGTTCGGACAGGGACGTCAACCAGGCCGGCGCCCCCCGGGGAGACAGAATACAATGGCACCAGGCCCGGCCCCGGCTCTCGGCCAGGGGGCAAGGGCGCTCATGGGGGCAGGGAGCCGTCAGCCCGAGCCCCATCTCCACAAAGGCCCGGCGCATCCCCTCCAGACAGCGCCAGCCGAGCCGCGTTCCCGGCTCGATCACCAGCACCCGGCCCTCGGCCGCCAATGCCCCGGCCAACTGGCCGGCCAGACGCTCCATGCGGTCGGCCAGCGGTTCCCGGTGGGTACCGACCATTTCATTGGCCACGTTGACCATGGCGAGCAGATGGGCGCCCTCGACCAATCCCTGCCAATATTCGCCCCGGAGGCAGCGCATCCGCCAAGGCGCGTCCCTCGACGTGGGATCGAAGCCGGCCACCTCGGTAAAAAGCCGTACGCCAAGATCCAGCGCCCGCCGGGAACGGTCCGTGCAGACGAAACGCAGCCGCGTGCGGCGCAAATCCGGCCGGGACAGCCACAAGGCCAACGGCAGGGTCAGCGGTCCGGTCCCGAGGTCGCAGACCAGCCCGTCCTCCGGGAGGGTCAGATCGAGGCCCGGCAGCAATCGGCACAGCCGCAGCAGGTTCCAGGGCAAAAAATACCAGGCATAGGCGGCCAGCTCCCGGGGATCGCTCAAATAGCCCGGTCGGGGACCACCCTCGCGGTCGGCCGTCAGGGACAGCGACAGATCCCGGATGCGGTTCGGCAATTCCCGCTCCATGGCAGGACGCAAGGGAAAGGCCCGGCGCAGCAGGCCTGGCAGGTTCTGCAGCGCCTTTTCCGCCTCGGCGGTCAGGGGGGCGAACAGATGCTCCGGATGCCCGGACCGAGCCGGGCCGGGTTGACGCTCAGGGGACATAGGCAAACTCCATCCTGCGGATAAAGGCGTCGGACGCATCGTCCCCGGTGGCCAGGGGGACGATGGCGGTCCGTTCGGGCAATTCCAGCACCTGCCGGCGGGCTTCGGGCGCAACGAGAAAAAGACTGGCCCCTTCCAGGGAAAGATTGCCCGCCACCCGCACGCGCGGGGACAGGCCGGGCGGCAGAAAACCCAGGGTTTCCAGGTCGGCCGGAGCGACGTTGGCGCCGAAGGCTCCGGCCAAAAACATCGCCGCCAGATCGGTGGTGGCCAGACCGCCGGCCCGAAGCAGGGCGGCCATGGCCAGATTGCAGGCCGCCTTGACCTTGAGCATCTCCTCGACGTCCGCGGCCCACAGCCGATAGCCGGCCGTCTCGAAGCAGGCCTCCCCCCCCTCCCGGAAAACCCGGGCCGCCAGACGGGCAGCCAGCGGGGTTGCCGGGGTTTGGGCGAAGTGGCCCCGCCTGTCAAGCACCCCCTGCTCCAGCAAACGGGCGGCCAGGGCCAGGTAGCCCGGACCGGCGATGGCCGGCACGGCATCCGTCCGGGCGGGGACGCCCTCGAAAAGCATCGGCGTCAGGCCCGAGGGCGACAGGCGGAAGTCCACGGCCACGCCAGGTCCGGCCAGGGCTCCCTGGGACAGGCCCACGCCCTCCAACGCCGGCCCCAGGGGAGCGCTCGCGGCCAGAAACCGATCCGGAGCCAGCCCGAGGACCATTTCGGCGTTGGTGCCGAGATCGGCCAGAAAAAACGGATACGGCACGTCCCGGCGCAACAGGGCCGTCAGGCCGGCCGACAGATCCGCGCCGACGAACGGCCCCAACAGCGGCGGGATATAGGCCGGCGGGAGATTCGCGCCCAGGTTCACCGTCTCGCCGGCCGTCCAGGCCAGATGATACGGGGCCCGGGCCAGTCCGGAAAGCGGTTTGTCGCAGAGGATGGACAGCATGGCGCTGTTGCCGGCCACGCACAATTCCGTGACGGGCCCGCCGGCCCCGGCCACCAGCCGGACCAGGACGTCGAGGACCAGCCGGCGCAGATAGTCTCCCCCGTCCGCCTCCAGGGCATACGCCAGCCGGGAAATGACCTCGCCGCCGGCGCCGAGCTGGGGATTGACGCCCCGCCCCTCGTCCAGCACCCGGCCGTCCGCGCGGGCAAGCAGCCGCCAGGCCAGGCCGGTGGTGCCCAAGTCCACGGCCAGACCGAGCGGTCCGGCCGAATCGAGGCGTGGCTGCGCGTCGGCCGGCCGGGAGTAAGCCGGCGCCGGTCCGGGATCGTCCAGGGCCAGCCGCTCGCCGCCCAAGGCCGGATGCAGGCAGGTCAACCGGTAGCCGGCCGCCAGTTCCTCCGACCCCAATCGCCGCCGCTCGGCCGGCCGGGGCGGCGGCGCCTCGGTCAGGAACCGGGCCCGGCAACGGCCGCACCGGCCCAGCCCGGCGCACAGGGGGACGCCCACAAAAAATCCGGCCCGGAACAAGGCCCGGGCCAGCGTCTCCCCGGCCTCGGCCGCAACCCGCCTCCGACCGGACGGCGTGCTGACGGTAAAATCATTACGCATCCAAAATCATTAGCAAATTGCTTCAGGGATGCAAACCATCCGTTGCCCGAAAAATACTCTTCTAAAGAAAATAATCGGCCCAACATTCTTGACAGAAATGTCGGATGACTTTACATCAAGCCAACCATCCGAATTTGTTGACGACGATGAGGACCGAAAAAACGGTGCTCGTCCAGACGCCACGACCTTGTGCCGTGACGAAGGACATACCGGTTCCCGGGAGTCCGCAAGCAACCAGGCGACCCGCGAAAGGCGGCCTCGGCCGGTAACTCCAGCAAGGAGGCATGATTTTGACCGACGCGCACGTACACGCCAACGCCCGAATCAGGCTAAAACCTTTCGTCATTTTGGCCACCGTGGCCTTGGTCATGGCGGGATGCTCTTCAAAATCAAAAACCTACTCCTATCAATTCGACGAATATCAGGGCTTTTCCGCCCGCAATGACTTCCTCACCCAGTCCGATGCCGACGGCTCCGATCCCGAAGCCCGTCTCCTGGCCGACGCCGACCAGAATGTTCTGTCCGGCAATCTGTTCGACCAGCAGTCCACGCCCAAGCAGCAGCGAGCCACCAACGACAAGGTCATCAGCGAAAATCTTTTCGAGCTGGCCGCAATGCATCCGCACAAAGGCGGCGTCTTCGAGCGCATGCTCCGGACCGCCTCCACCCAGATCGGCCGGCGATACCGTTCCGGAGGCTGTGACCCTTCGACCGGCTTCGACTGCTCCGGCTTTACCACCTGGGTCTTCAACAAATACGGGATTCACCTGCCCCGCTCTTCCCGCGAACAATTCCAGACCGGCACCGCCGTGGCCAAAAACAACCTCCGCAAGGGCGATCTGGTGTTTTTCCGGTCCAGACGCGGCATCAATCACGTGGGCATCTATCTCGAAAACGGCAAGTTCATCCACAGCGCCAGCCAGGGCAAGACCGTGACCATCAGTCATCTCGAAGAGGACTACTGGAGAACGCATTATGCCGGAGGCCGAAGGGTCTTCTAGCGTCTCGCGCGACGCTTCTCGCCATACGACATCACTGGCGGGTTTCCCAGAACCGGGAAGCCCGCCTTTGCGTCCCTGGGCCATGGGCTCCGGGACGTCCGTCCCCTTTGCCGCCCTGGTTCTGATCGCCCTTCTCATGACCCCCCTGGCCCGCGCCCAGGCCGGCGGACGCCATGCCTCCGTCCACAAGCCCTTCGGCCTGGCCGAGACGGCGACCGTGGCCGATCCCGCCCTGCGGGAAGAACTGGCCGGCATCAGCCGGGATTTTTACACTGCGGTCACCGCCAAGACTGCGGCCCGCTTCGCCCATTCCGCCCACCGCCGCGTCGGCCTCATCCTGTCCCCCGGCCATGCCTATCTCGACACCGTCCGCGCCGATGCCGTAAGCCGCCTGCGCGGGGCCAATGCGGACCTCTCCACAAGCCAGTATTTCGTCTACGCCGACCGCAATCCGGCCACCCAAATCATCTTCCTGGCCTTTTACGATGCGGCTGCCCGGACCGTCCGTCTGCTCGGCGCCGATTTCATCTCCTCGGGCAAGCTGCGTCCGGGCAAGGACTCTTTTCTCACGCCGGTGGGCGTCTTTGAAAATCTGCCCGAAAACTGGGGCTACCGGGCCCAGGGCACCAAAAACGACAAAGGCTGGCGCGGCCTCGGCGCCCGGGGCAGCCGGGTCTGGGATTTCGGCTACCAGCAGGCCCCGCGCCAGTTCCGCCAGGGCGTCTATGACAGCCAGATGCGCCTTTTGATGCACGCCACCGACCCGGACCACGGCGAACCGCGCCTGGGCGGCCCGGATTCCAAGGGCTGCGTACGCATTTCGGCCGCCGCCAACGCCTTCCTGGACCGCCACGCCATCCTGGACCGTCTCTACGAACAGCTGGCCGCCACGGAAACCAGCCGCGACATGTGGCTTTTCCGTACGGATCGGGCGCCCACCGCCCACCCCGGCAGCTATCTGGTGATAGGGGACTCGGCCATACAAAGCGCCTCTCGCTAGAGAGGATCCCATGCCAAGCCTGACTGCACTTCCCGACCGGCACGTCATCATCGACCGTCGCCCCGGCCGGTACCTTTCCTTCCCGGACGTGGCCCTGGCCCCGTCGGGGAAACTCGTGACCGTCTACCGCGAGGCCGGCCAACACGTGGCCGAGGACGCCTCCATGCTGCTCGCCCGCCGCAGCGACGACGGCGGCCGCACCTGGTCGGCGGCCGAAATCCTCCACGCCACCCACGGCCATTGCCCGCGCCTGCGCCTTTTGCCGGACGGCGAGCTGCTCGCCATCGACGACGCCACCCACGCCCTCTACCGGGGCCGCGACGGCAACGAACGCTTCGAAATGACGCCCTACGCCGGGCCGGTCATTCCCCTGCCCGACCGCCTGCTCGTTCTCGGGCCGGACCGCTGGCTCACGGCCGGGCACAGCCACCGGGGCAGCGTCGCCCATCCCACCACCCGCCAACCCACGTCCGAGGAACTGACCTACCTGTCCACGGATCAGGGGCGCTCCTTCGCGGCCCTTTCCATCCTGGCCTACGACCCGTTTCTCGTTTTGTGCGAGGCCTCCATGGTCGCCCTGCCCGGTGGGCGCATCCTGGCCCTTTTGCGGGAAAATTCCTTCGTCTACGAACCCATGTACGCCGTGGTCAGCGACGACGGCGGCGAGACCTGGACGCTCCCCCGACCGACGCGACTCATCGGCCATCGGCCCACCCTGGGCCTGTCCGCCTCCGGCCGTCTGCTCGTCACCTACCGCAACGTGGGGCCGGACCCGGGCACGGCGGCCTGGATGGGCAGCGTCGAGGAACTCCTTTCGGATTTCGCCGTGGCCGGCCGCATTCCCCAGCCGGAACACGCCCACCAGACCGACGACGGCCTCGTCATCGAAAATCCGGCCGGCACCACCCACGGCGCCCGCTTCGCCCTGCGGCCGCTCACCTACCCGCAACGGGCCCTGGCCAGACTCACCGCCACCGTGCGGGTGGACGCGGCCGACAGGCAGGCCTGCGGCATCCGGTTCGGCGGGGCCTGGTGGCGACTCTATCCGGACCGGCTGGAAGTGGCCGATCATGCGCCCATCCCCTATGCGCCCGGGCGTTTCCACGACATCGGCCTGTCCTACACGCGGGGAAGCGTGACGCTTTCCCTCGACGGCGAACGCCGGGCCCGGATACGGGTGGACGCTCGCGACGCCAATACCCGGCCGATCCTCTGGGGCACCCCCTCGACGACCGAAGAAAACGCCGGCCGCCACATCTGGCGCTCGGTGACGCTTTTGACCAGGGAACCGCGCTACGAACGGCGCTATGCCTGGGAGTGGTCCTTCCGGGACGGCCTGCCCGACGCCTGGAGCCGTGGTCACGTTCTCGAACTCGACAACGACCGCCAAGCCGCTTGCGGCGATTTCGGCTATTCCGGTTGGGTGGAACTCCCCGACGGCCGTTTTTTCTGCGTCTACCACCACGGCGGCGGCGACGCAGCGGACTACGAACCCGACAAATCGAGCCACATCCGTGGGGTGTGGTTCACGGAAGACGACTTCGCCTAAACTACGCCCCCAGTCCGCAACCCCAAGGAGCCCGCATGCAACGCCGCGTCACCCAGATCGAAGCCCTCCGGGTGCTGGCCATGGCCGCCATCTTCTTCTACCACCTGTGGAGCGTGCAGCCAGGCGGCGACCAAAATCCCTTTGGCCCCATCCTCGGGGACTTCCTCTCCCAGGGCTATCTCGGCGTCGTGGTTTTTAACGCCATCACCGGCTTCGTCCTCACCCTGCCCCACGCCGATCCGGGCGGAAAGCCTGCCCTGGCCTTCACCGACTTCTTCCGCCGCCGATTCGGTCGCATCGTGCCCCAATACTATCTGTCCTTGGCCCTGTGGACCCTGGTTGCCCTTGTGGCCGGCACCATGCCCCTGGCCGCCCTGGGCGCGTGCGTGGCGGAAAAGATCTTTTTCGTGCAGACCTTCGATCCGGCCCGATTTTTCAGCCTGGTCCCGGCGCTGTGGTGGATGGGACTGCTCGCCCAGTTCTATCTGGTCTTCCCGCTGGTGTTGCGTCTGTTTAAGGCCGTCGGCATCGGCCGGGGAGCGGCGGCCTGCCTGCTTGTGTGCTGGGGGGGCTGGTACGGACTGACCCTGGCGGCCAGGACCAGCACCGCAGCGGCCCTGCTCGACTACATGCTCTATTTCAACCTGCCCTACCGCCTGCCCGAATTCGTCCTAGGCATGGCCTTCGCCCAGCTCTGGAAGCGCCAAGCGGCGACGGGCGGCCTCTCCGCCGCCTGGCGCATCGGCTTTCCGGTCCTGGCCTGCGGCGGGCTGGTTCTGTCCCTCCTCTCCAAGACCGCCCTGCCCATGCCGTTGGCCCACATCCTGCTGACGGCCACCTGCCTGGGGCTGGCCGGAACCCTCTTTGTCTGGCCGGCCATGGCCCGGCTGGGGGCCAAGCCGCGTATCGCCACTGCGGCGGCCGCTTCCTACAGCTTCTACCTGCTCCACCAGCCCATCCTGGGCTATGGCTCGGATATGCTCCGCGGTCGGCTGGCCCCGGTTTCGGCCATGCTGCTGCTGACCGTGGTCAGTCTGCCCCTGGCCTATGCCCTGGCCCGCCTCCAGGATCGGGTCGTGGCCGCCTTCCAGGCGCGCGGCAAGGCCGGCGCCTAGCGGGCCGCCTGGCTGGCCACACCCAGCCGGCAAGACCCCCCGGCGGCCACAGGATGGAGTCCCTTGGAATTCCTGCATCCTTCGCTGCAGGAATCCGGGTTGCAGCCTCGGCTTAGGGGTGACCCTTGAACTTGTTTTGCACGTGCTCGCTGCCACCGTGACAGGGCGTGCAATCCATCTTCCCCTTCACGTTGTCCACCTGCTTGCCCTTGCCGTGGCATTCGCCGCAGGCGGCCACTGCCTCGGATTTGTCCGCGACCACAAACGAACCGTCGATCTTGGCGTTCAGGATGGCAATGCCCTTGGCCGCCACGTCGGCGGTGACCCGGGAACAGCGCTCGCTCCGCGTAACGGAGCTCTGGTCCACTTTGGAGAGCGTGCACCAGCGGCTTACGGAAATATGGCACAGCACCGAATCGGACTGGCTGGTCGGCAGGGTTCCTTTGACCCCCTTGGCGGCATCCCCCGGATTGTACATCGGGAAGGCGGTCTTTTCATACCACCGGAACAGCGTCGAAACCATGGGATCGCGCTCCTTGCGGCCATAAAACAAAGCAAAGGCGCTGGCCACGCCCAAAAGCGAACCGCAGATGGTCCCCCACTCGGAAATACCGCTCTTGCCCACTTCCATCATGGTGAAGGGAAACTGATTATACGGCGCGCCGTACTTTTCGGCCATGGTCCCGATGATGGCGTAGAACGTCCCGTAACAACACCCATACCCATTGAACCAGTAGCCGTCATAGGCCGTTTTGGCGCAGGCGGCCGGATCGAGTTTATGCGGCGTCCAGCCAAACGGCGCGCTTGTCTGATCGAATGGCGCGGCCGCCACATGCCCCACCGTCGCCGCCAATGTGCTGCCAACGACCAGCCCCCCCAAGGTGCCAAGCACCTCACGTCTGTTCAATGCCATACCGTACTCCTTTTGTTCTCCGGCATCGCTGCCGCGTCGCTCCCGAAAGTCGCTCGTAGCCCAAAAGCCCCGATCGCCGGCAGCGTGCGGCCGCCTAGGCAAAGGACAGATGGGCCAAGCCCCTTGACCGCCGGAGACTTTCACAACAGGCATCGGGCAGACGTCTCAGAGGCAAGTTGCGTACCAACAAGCCTTCAGACGGAGGTATTGAATTTATGGGGAATACGCCGGCGCACGGCGACGCCTGCCAATTCGAGTTAGCAGCCAGACGAGAGGGATTAGCAGCCGGAAAGGTCGGGCGCCTCACTCCGGCCGCCCGTTTTTCCGCAGACATCGCGGGGGGAACCGGGGCCGCGCCCGGGCCGCCGGAGGCCCAACCCGCCTACGGCTCAGGGCCGAGATCGGTCAGGGTGACGAGTTTGACGTGCGGGTCGCGTTCCTTGTCCCAAGCACGCAAGGCTTCCAGGGTTTCGCCGTAGGGGTGGCCGATGGCAATGGCCCGGCCGCGCTTGAGGGCCAGACGCTCGGCCAGTTTGAGCTGACCGAGGATGGTACGGACGTTGCGGACGTTGTCCAGGAACACGGCCCGGCGATAAAGCGGCACGCCGGCGCTCCGGGCGGCCTCGGACGCGACGCTCTTGGCCGAGGTCACGGAGTCCAGGAAGAAAAGCCCCTTGGCCTGCAGCACTTCCATGACGGCCGCCATACCCGCCGCATCCTCGGTGAACGCCGAGCCCATGTGATTGTTGATGCCAACGACCGTCGGCAACTGCGCCAGATTTTCGGTCAACTGGGTTTTCACCCGCTCGGCGTCCATATCCGTGAACAGGGCGCCCGGGCCGGGATTGACCCGGGGATAGGAACCCGGCTGCATGGGCTGGTGCAAGATGACCTCAAGGCGGCATTCGGCGGCCAGGGAGGCGACATAGCGGGTGCGGGGACGGTTGGGCAGGATGGCCATGGTAATGGGAAAAGGCAATTCCGTGAGGGACTTGGCCAACACGGGATGGTCGCCCAGGTCATCGACAACGATAACCATCATGGGCTCCCTGGCGGCTTCGGGCTGCGGTGCGGGGACAGGGGGCGGGGCGGGTGCAGGGGAGGATTCGACGGGCCGGGCCGGGCGTTCCACCTTGCGCCGTACCTCAGGCACAACGACCAGGTCCTGGGGAAGGCCATCCTTGTCGGACAGATGTTCTTCGAACGGCAATTCGGGCGGGGTCGGGGTATGGTTCTTGGCCCCACGGGCCGGATGCGCGGTCGCCGCCTGGTTTCTCTCGACCGGATGGGAGGGCCGGCCGGCCCCAGGACCTGGCTGCGGTCCGAACAGGAGCAAGGCCAACAGCGCCAGGGACGCGCCCAAGGCCGCCGAGGCCAAGGCGAGGAAAAGAGAGCGCCCGGAGAAAACGATCTTTCGTTTCCTCCGGGGCTTGGTACGCGGCGGAGTGTCCCCCGGTTTGCCAGCGGGGTCCGCGGGGGACTTTCTTCGTTTGCGCGTTTTAGAGGGTGACGAGTTTGATGGGGAAATACTTCACCAGCTCCAAGGCAAGTTTCAACTGATTGTCCCGCTCCAGTTGATCCAGCAATTTCTGCTTGGGATCATCGGAGGCGCCGGCCTTCTTTTTCTTCTTGTTCTCCAGATGCCGGGTAAGGTCGCGCTCCCGGAACTGATGATTGGCGGACAGCTTGTCGCGATCGGACTCGGAGTCCTGCAGCGGCACCATGAAATCCGGCTCGATGCCTTCGGCCTGAATGGAACGGCCGTTGGGCGTATAGTACAGGGCCGTGGTCAGCTTGATGCCCGAACCGTCGGACAGGGGAATGACGGTCTGGACCGATCCCTTGCCGAAGGTTTTTTCACCGACCAAAATGGCCCGCTTGTGGTCCTTGAGCGCACCGGCCACAATTTCCGACGCCGAGGCGGAGCCGGCGTTGATGAGCACGACCAGCGGCGCGGTCACGTCGCCCGGTTCGGCCTTGGCCTCGAAATCCTTCTGCTGATCCGGGGTCTTGCCCTTGATGGAAACGATCTTGCCCGAGGACAAAAACGTATCCGACACGTTGACCGCCTGTTCGAGGAGGCCGCCGGGATTGTTGCGCAAATCGAGGATCACGCCTTTGAGCGGTTGGCCACTCTTCAGATAATCGGCCAGGGCCTGACGCAATTCCGGCGTGGTATTTTCATTAAACCGAGTCAGCCGGATATACAGGATGCCCGGATCGATCTCATTGCTTTTGACGCTGACGATCGGGATGGTATCCCGCACCACTTTGACTTTGAAGGGCTTTTGCTGATCCCGGTGCAGCAGGGTCAGGGCCACGGGCTTCCCCTTGGGGCCACGGATCTTCTGCACGGCATCGACCAGCGTCATGTCCTGGGTGGACTCGCCCTCAATTTCCAAAATGACATCGCCGGCCTTGATGCCGGCCTTGTCCGCCGGCGTGTCGTCGATGGGGGAGATGACCGTCAACCGGCCGTTCTCCATGCTGATCTCGATGCCGATCCCCCCGAATTCCCCCGAGGTGCTGACCTGCATCTCCTTGAATTCGTCCTTCGACAAAAAGCTCGAATGCGGATCGAGCTGTTGCAGCATGCCGACGATGGCACCGTCGATCAGCTCGTTGCGCGTGACGGGCTTGACGTAATGGTTCTCCACCAGGTCCATGACCTGGCTGAAGCGCTTGAGCGGGGCGAAACGGTCCTCTTGCGGTTGCGGCTTGGGGGCGGCCACGGCAACGGTCACAAGAGCCAAGCTGACGACCAGGGAACAAGACACTTTGGTCAAAAGACGCATAGATTCCTCCAGCAAACGGGCCTCGCCGCCATCACCATGACCGGCGGCCCTCCCCTCTCGTCTCGCCGAACCACACGCCCTTACGGACTCGCGGCGAACCACTCCGCCGGATTAAGGGCTTTTTCCCGAAAACGCAATTCGAAATAGACACCAGGTCCTCCGGCCGGCGGACAGATGCCGGCCCGACCCACGACGGCTTCCCTGGCCACCGACTCCCCTCCGGAAACGGCCACGTCCGAAAGGCAGGCATAGACGGTGTGACAATGCAAACCGTGGGCCACAATAACCACCCGGCCAAGCCCGCGCAACAGGCCGGTGAAAACCACCTGCCCCCCGGCCGCCGCCCGGACCGGCTCGCCTTTGGCCGTGGCCAAAGCGATGCCCTGGCGCGCCGGCCGGCCGGCCTCGAAAGCGGCGGCCAGCCGGCCTTTCGCCGGCCAGGCCAAGCCCTCCCGGATGGCTGCAAAACATGGCGGCTCCCCCTCCGCTTCGGGGGCTGGCGCCGATCCGCCTCCGGAGGCGTCAAAACGCTCCACTTCCCCGATCCGGGCGCCGACCGGCCCCGAAAAAGCCGCGTCCAGCTCCTGCCCCGCCGCTTGCAATCGCTTGGCGGCGGCCCGCTCTGCCGCCGTCGGGGCACTGCGGCCCGGCTTGGCCGAGGCGGCGGATTGCCGCCCCGCGCCCAACAGCGCCTGCAGCCAGACGGAACGCCGATCGGCCTCGGCCCAGGAGGAAAGTCCCGCGCTCCGGCCGGCCAGATCGTCCAGCCGGGCCGGCCACAGGGCGACGAGGATATCGGCCAGCCGGTTTCCGGCCTTTTCCCGAACTGTCGGCCCATGCCGCCGGACGCCGCCATCCCCTTCCCGGTCGGTCGCGCCGCCAACGGCCAGGCCGGCCATTCCCAAAAGGACCAGCAGCCCCAGGAAACAGCCGGCCCACTTCATGGCAGGAATCGCTCCAAGGGACACTCCCGGCACTGCGGCGTCCGCGGCCGGCACCATGCGTTGCCCACCCGCACGAGCAAGGCATGAAATTCATTATAAAGGGACACGTCATCGGGCAGGCCGTCCATGAAAAAAGTCCGCAACTCCTCATAGCCGGCATCTTCGGGGGTCAGCCCATGCCGCTGGCAGATCCGGGCCGTATAGGCATCCACCACGAAACTCGGGTAGCCCAGGGCGTACAGCAGGATGCTGTCCGCCGTCTCCGGGCCCACGCCCGAAACCGCCAGCAGCTTCCCCCGTATGGTCTCCATGTCCTGGCCGGCCAGTCTGGTGATGTCGCCGTCGCATTCCCGGACGAGCATGGCCAGCAGATTTTTGAGCCGCCGGGCCTTCAGGCGGAAATACCCCGCCGGGCGGATGCGCTCGGCCAACACCTCGTCCGGCAGCGCGGCCAGGGCCCGGACCTCGAAGTCTCCGCCGGCCTTCAAATTGGCGATGGCCCGTTCCACGTTGCCCCAGTTGGTGTTCTGGGTCAAAACGGCGCCGACCGCCACCTCGAAGGGCGTCGCGGCCGGCCACCAGTGGCTGGGACCAAGCGCGTCCAGCATGGCGCTGACCATATTCAAAAAAAGTGTCCGACGTTTCATAGACAAGGCCGTTTCGCCGGGCGACAGACGCCACCGGCTAAGACTGTTTCCCTATACAGCCAACCGCCCCGCCTGGACAGCCATTTTCCTCTCCTCGCGGCGGCGCGGCGGACGTTAGTTGTTGATGGCGATCACCCGCACGGAACGACCCACAAGGCCGAGCCAAATCTGACCGTCGCCGAGCATCACGCCCTGGGAATTGACAAAAAGCTGCCCGTGTTCCGGCTTCAGGATGGCGGCGCGCACGGCCTCGGTCATGATCGCGTCGTACTGGACGAGAAAGGCGGCCTTGTTCTTGACGGACCGCAGCCTGCCGTCCACCGTGGCCTTGATCGGAAAACGGACCAGAGCGGCCACGCCCTCCCGGTCGTCACCGGAGACCGCCTGCCGCAGCGCGGTCAGACAGTGGGTCACCAGAGCCGGATTATCGATGCCGGCCACCGAATAGTCGGCGCCGAAGGCCGCCCCGGATCCGAGCAACGACAAGACCGCCACGACGCAAACGCTCCGCCATACCTGACGCATGACAACGGCTCCTTTTTTCTGCTTTCCTTCCGGGGACAGGCTGCGCCGGCCGGGAAAATTTTCCTACAACGGGCGCCCGGCCGGTGCAAACGAAGACTGCCGCCCAAGGGCGGGCGCGGTTGCCTCCGGCGGCCCAAGGGCGCCGTCCGCCGAAGCGCTATCGCGCGTCCCCATCTTTGCAAAGCGGCCCCCCTCGTGTAAGCCTGGGCCCGTCCTCCGGGACAACCGGCCCCCAGGAGTCCGCCATGCCCGCAGTTTTCGTCTACATGACCACCGCCTCGCCGGACGAAGCCGAGAAAATCGGCAAGGTCCTGGTGGAGGAACGGCTGGCCGCCTGCGTCAACATGTGGCCCGGCATGCGCTCCATCTACCGCTGGCAGGGCCGGGTCGCATCCGCATCGGAAACCGTGCTTATCGCCAAAACCAGGCAGGACCTGGCCCCATCGCTTCTGGCCAGGGTCAAGGCCCTGCATTCCTACGACGTTCCCTGCGCCGTGATCCTGCCCATCATCGATGGCTTGCCGGAGTTCCTGCGCTGGATCGACGAGGAAACCCTCCCTCAACCGGTCTAAGCTTCTCCAAAGGAGAAATCGTTCATGCGCATCCTCGTTTCCGGTTCCCTGGCCTACGACCGCATCATGAGCTTTCCCGGCAGTTTCGCCGATCATATCCTGCCCGACAAGATCCATATCCTGAACGTCTGCTTCGTGCTGGACGGTCTGGAAGTCAAATTCGGCGGCACTGCCGGCAACATCGCCTACAATCTGAAGCTGCTCGGCGAGGAACCCACCATTCTCGGCTGCGTCGGCAAGGACTTCGCCGCCTACGAAGGTTGGCTGCGCCACTGCGGACTCTCCCTGGAAGGCATCCGTCGCGTCACCGGCGAATTCACCGCCGGGGCCTACATCACTACCGACCGCGCGGACAACCAGATCACCGGATTCAATCCCGGAGCCATGAAATTCCGGGCCGAATACCCCGTGGACGACTGCGATCCGGCCGACACCCTCGCCATCGTGGCCCCCGGCAACCTCGACGACATGCGGGACTACCCCAGGCGCCTGAAGGCCAAAAACATCCCCTGCATCGTGGACCCGGGCCAGAGCACCACCGCCTTTTCCGGCGACGACCTGGCCGAAATGCTGACCGGCGCCACCTACCTCATCTCCAACGATTACGAGCTGCAACTCATCGAAAACGCCACCAAATTGAGCCTGGCCGAAATCCGCTCCCGGGCCGACACCGTCATCACCACCCTGGGGGAAAACGGCTCCATCGTCCGCCAGGGCGCCACGGAAACCCACATCCCGCCCTGCCCGGCGGAGGACGTTCAGGACCCGACCGGCGCCGGCGACGCTTTCCGGGCCGGCTTTCTCAAAGGATTGACCCTGGGCAAGACGCCGACCGAAGCCGCCAAGCTCGGCTCCGTGTCCGCCGCCTATGCCGTCGAACAACACGGCACCCAGGAACATCGCTATACCTTTGCGGAGTTTTGCGCGCGCTACGCCGCCAGCTTCGGGCCTCTGGAAATAAAATGATCGAAGCGCCCCAGTTTGCGTGTTAGACTCTTTCCCTCCAGGGAGTCCGGGAGGGATCGGGAACAGGCTTCTTCCTTCCAGCAACAACGGAGGCGATCATGCGGAAGGGCACCGAAAAAAAGCCCCCCATCGTCATCCGCCCCGAGGCGGTGGAACGCTACCTGCGACAGGCTTTCGGCCCGGACGCCCGTTTGATCGGCGCCTGCGAGATGGGCGCGGGCGACCAGGGCATGAAGGAATTCGGCTACGGCAAGCCCGTGTGCCTCACCTTCGAGGCCGGGGGCAAGGTGCAAAGCGGCGTGCTGTCCATCATGCGCGGCGACAAGTACGGCCATCAGTTCTACTGGGACCGGGCCGCCATTCTCATGTTCCAGTACGAGGCCGGGGCGCGCATGGAAAAACACGTGCGGCCGCTCGGGCTCGGCTATTTCGACGACCGGGACCGGCTGATCCCGGTCTCCCGGCCCAAGGAATTTTTTATCCTGAGCGAAAAAGCCCCGGGCTACGACTACTATCTCGATCTGGCCCGCATCCGCAAAACCGGCCTGGAACCACGCGATGTGGACATGGCCCGATCCTTCGCCCTGTGGCTGGCCAAAATCCACGCCGGCAAAAAAAACGACCCGGACCTCTATCTGCGCCGCATCCGCAACCTGATCGGCGCTTCGGAGTGCATTTTCGGCCTGGTGGACGCCTATCCCTACCCCTACGATCTCTTCCCGCCGGAACGCTTCATCGCCCTGGAAAAACGCGTGATCGACTGGCGCTGGAAACTGCGGGGGTTCACCCACCGGCTGGCCAGGGTGCACGGCGACTTCCATCCCTGGAACGTGCTCATCCAGGAGGAGGGGGACAAACGGGATTTCGCGGTGCTCGACCGCAGCCGCGGCGAATGGGGCGAGCCGGCCGACGACGTGGCCACCATGAGCATCAACTACCTGCTGTTCGGTCTCTATGACCAGCCCAGGCTGACCGGGGACTTCGAACGCCTGTACCGCACCTTCTGGGACACCTACCTGGAAGCCAGCAACGACGCGGAACTGCTTGAGGTCATCGCGCCGTTCTACGTCTTCCGCGGTCTGGTCGTGGCCTCGCCCCAGTGGTATCCGAGCCATCCGCTGCCGGTGCGCCAGGGCCTGCTCCACTTCCTGGAAGCCGTCCTCGCCGCCGACCGGTTCGACTACGCCAACATCAACGCCCTGATGCACGGCGCATGACCGGCGCGGCCCTCTGGTTCACCGGACTGCCGGGCTCGGGCAAAAGCGCCGTGGCCACGGCCGTCCGGGACGCGCTTGCGGCCCGGGGACGGCCGGTCGTCCTGCTCTCCCTGGACACCCGGCGCAAGGCCTATTTTCCCAACCCCACCTACAGCACGGCCGAACGGGAACAGGCCTACGCCCGCTTCGCCGCCGAAGCGGCAGAAATTGCCGCGTCAGGCGCACTCGTGCTCATGGATGCCTCGGCCCCGAAACGCGCCATGCGCGAGGCCGCCAGAAACCGCATCCCCCGCTTCGCCGAAGTGCACGTGCGCTGCACCCTGGCGACGGCCATGACCCGGGAAGCCGCCCGGCCGGAAGGGCTGGTCATGGCCGGCCTCTACGCCAAGGCCATGAAACGCAAGGCCACCGGACAACACTTTCCCGGCCTCGGCCAGGTCATCGGCGTGGACGTGCCCTACGAGGAAAATCCCGCGGCGGAATGCGTTGTCGATGCCGAACACCTGAGCGTCGAACAGGGCCGCGACGTGGTGCTCGACTTTCTCGAACGCTGGGAACAACGCGGCCTCCGACGACCGGGGGCATGACGTCCCCGGGCCCTCGCACCACGACACGGCAATACATTTGGCTCCGGGAGGAGAGGGGGGACCGCACCCCCAGGCTGGTCCGGGGCCACGCCTCTTCCGGGGGCCGGAGACCGCTTCACGGGCACCACTCTTGCATTGCTTCCCCCATCCGGAGGATCTGATGCAGCAGAAAGATCCCGTGCGGCATTGCCCGAATTGCGGCCAGGCCCTTCGTTTTCCCGAGGGCGTCGGCGGCGTGTTGATGGCCTGTCCGGCCTGCGGGCACCGATTTGCCTCGTCGTTCAAGCTGGCCGGAACGGCAAAATCTGCCGTGCCCCAAAAGGCCATGGAAGCCCCAATGGCGCCGCCACCGCCGATGGTGCTCCCCACCATGGCGGGCGCGCCGCAGGCGCCCTCCGCCACATCCAAGCTGGCCGCCAAGGTCGCCGCCCTGTACGCGGCCAATTCCTGAACCCGCGCGCTCCCTCTTCCCTCCAACGGGTTTCCAAAGGGCACCGCCCTTTGGCCGCCCGGAGGCATCCCCCTACGATGCACTTGTGCAGCGGTCCCAAAAAGAACGTCCAAGGCATTCCTCGCCCCGTCTCTCCCGATCAAATTCCAGCGCCATCGTAGAAAAGAATGCCTCCCGGGCCGTGCTGGGCGATGCGGGAAAAAGGCGGCACGTCGCTCACCACCCAGACGTTGCCGCCGATGACCGAGCCCTTGCCGACGGTGATGCGGCCGAGCACGGTGGCGCCGGAATAGATCACCACGTCGTCCTCGACCACCGGATGGCGGGGAATGCCCTTGACCAGGATGCCGGTTTCGTCCTTGGGGAAACTTTTGGCCCCGAGCGTCACGCCCTGGTAGAGGCGGACATTGTCCCCGATGACGCAGGTCTCGCCGATGACGGTGCCGGTGCCGTGGTCGATGAAGAAATGCCGACCGATGGTGGCGCCGGGATGGATGTCGATACCGGTCTTGGAGTGGGCCATTTCCGTGAGGATGCGGGGAATGAGGTCCACGCCGATCCGGTAGAGCTCGTGGGCCACCCGGTAGTGGGTGAGCGCCGTGATGCTCGGATAGCAGAAGATGGTTTCGCCCGGACTGCGCGAGGCCGGATCGCCCTCGTAGGCGGCGTGGGCGTCCTCGGCCAGAAGCTCGCGAATGCGCGGCAGGGTGAGCAGAAACTCCCCGGCCAGCCGCTTGGCCCGGCTGTCGCAGTCCTCGCAGGTGCCGTCCCGCTCCTGTTGGCAAAAAAAGCAGTAGCCCCGCCGCACCTGGTCCGTCAGCAGCTTGTTGACGGCGTCCAGATTGGCCCCGATATGATAGCGCATGTTCTCCGGGGTGATGTCCGAATGGCCGAAATAACCGGGGAACAGCACGGCCCGCAGCCGCTCCATGATCTCGAACAAGACATTGATGGACGGCATGGGTTCGTCATGGAGCGGCCGGTGATAGACCTTGGCGTAGGACGCCTCCTCACACAACATGCCCGCGACCCGCTCCACCAGACCGCGTTCCTGATGCCGTGCGGACGTGATCTCCGCCATGAGGTCAGCCCTCCTCGGTAAAAAGCGGCGTGGACAGGTAGCGTTCGCCCGTGTCGCAGACCACGAACACCACCACCTTGCCGGCGTTTTCCGGCCGTTTGGCGATGTCCAAGGCGGCATAGGCGTTGGCGCCGGACGAGATGCCGCACAGGATGCCCTCTTCGCGGATGAGCCGCCGGGCCGTGGACAGGGCCGCCTCGTTGGTGACCGGAAAAATCTCGTCGAGCAGGCTTACGTCCAGCACCTCGGGGATAAACCCGGCACCGATCCCCTGGATGGCGTGCATGCCCGGCTTGCCGCCGGAGAGCACGGCCGACGAAGCCGGCTCCACGGCCACGGCCCGGAAGCTGGCCTTGCGCGGCTTAATGGCCCGGGCCACGCCGGTCACGGTGCCGCCGCTGCCCACGCCGGCCACGAAAACATCCACCTCGCCGTCCGTATCCTCCCAGATCTCCAGGCCGGTGGTTTGGGCATGGGCCGCGGGATTGGCCGGATTGGCGAACTGCTGGGGGATATACACGCCGGGCATGGTGCGCCGCAGTTCCTCAGCCTTCTCCACGGCCCCGCGCATCCCCTGGGCGGCCGGGGTCAGCACCAGCTCGGCCCCGAACCCCGCAAGCAGCACCCGCCGCTCCATGCTCATGGATTCGGGCATGGTCAGAATCAGCCGATACCCGCGCACGGCGCACATGAAGGCCAGGGCCACGCCGGTGTTGCCGCTGGTCGGTTCCACGATGATCGAACCCGGACCGATCAGGCCCTGCTGCTCGGCGGCCCGGATCATGGCCACGCCGATGCGGTCCTTGACCGAGGAGCAGGGATTGAAGGATTCCAGCTTGGCCGCCACCCGGGCCACGCAGCCCTCGGTCACCCGGGAAAGCCAGACCATAGGCGTTTTCCCCACCAGCTCCGTCATGTCATTGGCAACACGCATCGTTTTTTCTCCTTTGCCGGCATCCCCAAGGGGGGTGCGCCGGGCAACGCTGCCGCCGCCGGATCACGACGAGCCTCCGGCGGCCAACGGGTTCCACCCTTTGGAAACCCCATAGCCGTTGCAGCCTGTTCCAGTTCGCCTTCACCACACCATCGCCCGGATACGATAGCGGATACCGAAAAGGGTATCCCCAGGCGTAAAAAAACTCCGGCACCGTAGATTAAAAATGAACCTTATAATAGTTTCCTACCGTATCCGTTCCCACGCCTATGCCATGGCCGGCCGAGCCACCGGCCAAAAATGCAATTTGCAGCACATTGTTTCCCGGGCAGATCAAGGTCGCCATGCCGGGCCGTTGCCCGCCCGAGGCAAAGCCAATCGAGTCACCGTACAGCGTCCCCCAGGCATCCCCAAGCATCAGGCTTGCGCTTGTGTTCACGGTATTGACCACCATGGACCACTCGCCGTTGCAGACCTGACCATCGGGAAGGGTCACGCTGCATTTGCCAATTCCGGAATAATTGTCGATAAACGTGCCATTAAGGGGTTGCACCCTTCCCGCATCGAATATCGGGCCGCTCACCGGATACAATGTCGCCGGCCTGATTGTGGAACAAGAGCACAACAGCGACAGTGCCAGGACCACCATCGTTTTTTGTAGCATGTCCACAGTCTTCTCCTTGCGCCCCCCCTTTCGGGGGGGCGGAGGCGTTCGCTCACTGGCAGGTACAGGCCGCCGATTTCGGCGGCGTCTCCTCGGAAAAAGGCGACATGCGACGCAGCGTGTCGATGATGCCAGGCAGCTTGTCCAACACCAGATCCACATCGGCATCGGTGGTATAGCGCGAAAGACTGAAACGGATGGAACCGTGGGCGAAGGTGAAGGGCACGCCCATGGCCCGAAGCACGTGGGACGGCTCCAGGCTGCCCGAAGTGCAGGCCGAACCGGAGCTGGCGCAGACGCCGTACTGATCGAGCATGAGCAGGATGGCCTCGCCCTCGACGAACTTAAACGCGATACTCGACGTGTTGGGCAGCCGGTTTTCCACATCGCCGTTGACGATGCTGTCGGGAATGGCGGCGATCAGGCCGGATTCCAACCGGTCGCGCAGGGCCCGGACCCGGGTGTTTTCCTCGGTGATGTGCTCCATGGAAAGCGAAAGCGCCTTGGCCAGGCCGATGATGCCGGCGGTATTTTCGGTGCCGGCCCGGCGACCGTGCTCCTGATGGCCGCCAATCAGAAACGGCCGGTAGGGCGTACCCTTGCGCACGAACAGCAAGCCCACGCCCTTGGGCGCGTGGAGCTTGTGACCGGACAGCACCAGCATGTCCGCGGGCAGGCTGGAAAGGTCGATCGCCACCTTGCCCACGGCCTGGACGGCGTCGGTATGGAACAGCACGCCGCGGGACTTGCACAGGGCCGCGATTTCCGGAACGGGAAAGATGGTCCCGGTTTCGTTGTTGGCGTACATGATCGAAACCAGGGCCGTATCCTTGCGGATGGCCCGGGACAGTTCCTCCAGGTCCAGCCGGCCCTTGGCATCCACGCCGAGGAAGGTGACCGCGTAGCCCTCCTTTTCCTCCAGACGCTTGGCCAGGCTTAAAACGGCCGGATGCTCCACCCGGGTGGTGATGCAGTGACGCTTTTCGGGCTGGGCGGCCAGGGCGCTTCGGATGGCCGTATTGTCGCCCTCGGAGCCGCAGGAGGTGAAGATAAGCTCTTCCGGCCGGCAGCCGAGACGGTCGGCAATGTCGGCCCGGGCTTCTTTCAAGCGCAGCCCCACCTCCCCGCCGAAGGAATGCATGCTGGACGGATTGCCGTACAGTTCGGAAAAATACGGCAACATGGTTTCCAGGACTTCCGGCGCCACCATGGTCGTGGCGTTGTTATCGAGATAGACCGGTCTCATTTGCCCGCCTCCCTGACCGTGATGTCCGGTTCGACCTGTTCCCGCAGACGCTGCTGCACGAAATCCGTCAGCGTCACAGTGCTGACCGGACAGCCCTGGCAGGCCCCGCGCAAGGCCACGATCACCGTCTTGCCGTCGATGTCCACCAGCTCGATGTCGCCGGAATCCTTTTTGAGCGAGGGACGGATTTCCTCTTCCATGATCTTGGTCACGAGCTTGACGCGCTCAAGGTTGGTCAGGGGCTTTTTCTCCGCCGTTTGGGCGGGCGCGGTCCGGGGCCGCCCCAGCTCCTCGTCCAGGATGGCCTGCAGGCGTCCGGCGCATTCGCCGCAGCCGCCGCCGGCCTTGGTGAAATCCGTGATCTCCTCCACGGTCTTGAGGCCGTTTTCCCGGATGGCCCGGCGGATCTGGCCTTCGTAGACCCCGAAGCACTTGCACACGAGTTCACCCTCAGGCTCCGGGGCCGGCGCCTTTTCGCCCAGGTAGTCGGCCAAGGCCGCTTCCAGGGCCTCCTGGCCCATGACCGAGCAGTGCATTTTTTCCTTGGGCAGGCCGCCGAGATCGGCGGCAATGTCCTTATTGGTGAGCTGACGGGCCTCCTCGATGGTCTTGCCCTTCAAAAGCTCGGTCAACACCGAGCTGGAGGCGATGGCGCTGGCGCAGCCGAAGGTCTGAAACCGCGCGTCCTCAATGACGCCGGCATCGTTGATTTTGAGGTACAGTTTCAGCGCGTCGCCGCAGGTCAGGCTTCCCACTTCGCCCACGGCGTTGGCGTCCTCAAGCACACCGACGTTCCTCGGGTTCAGGAAATGCTCCCTGACTTTATCGGTATATTCCCACATGATTTCCTCCACGACCGCCGGTTCTTGCCATGGCCGGACCTGCCGTCTCTTGTATGCCGCATTGGTCCTCGCGAAAAGAGGCTATCGCGCGGATTCGCGAACGTCCGTTAAACACTACCATAACGATCAAGTTACTCATGTCAATCCTCTTCTTTACCCCCGCGACCGCCTGGGCTATGCGGAAAAGGCGGATAGGCCCGGTCGGGCCGCGCCATCATGACGCTGACTCCCGCCCCAAAACGCCACGGGTGGAATGTTTTCGATCGTCGACCAGCCGCACCGGGAGGCAGCCAATGCTGGAAAAACTCGCGCTGATCGCTCTGGCCGGGGCCTGCGGGACGCTCTCCCGCTACTGGCTTTCCGGGCTGGTCTACGATGTGGCCGGCAAGGAGTTCCCCTGGGGAACGGCTGCGGTCAATATCTTCGGCTGCTTTCTGTTCGGATTGGTCTGGGAGGTGGCTGAAGGCCGCTATCTTTTTCGCTCCGAGGCCCGGACCATTTTCCTGACCGGATTCATGGGCGCCTTCACCACTTTTTCGACGTTTGTGTTCGAAAGCGCCGGCTACCTGGAAGACGGACGCTACCTGACCTGCCTGGGCAACGTGGCCTTCCAGACGATAATCGGCTTCGCCGCCCTTTTCGGCGGGCTCATCCTGGGCCGGATGTTCTAGGACGAAGCGGCCTCCGGCGGCCGGGGGCATCATGCCCCCGGACCCCTGCGCCGAAGGTTTTCACAATGGTCCCTGCGCAAAGGCTGGGGGCAGGTTGGGAAAGCGCCCCGGGGCAGGGGGCCCGGGGGGAATGATGCCCCCCGGTAGGGAAGGTCCAGGGAGGGGCAACGCCCCGCCCTGGCCGCCGGAGGCAAACCAGGAGGCGATCATGTCGGACTACACCGAGGTCGAGCGCGTCCGCATTTACTGCGGGGAGACCACCCACCAGGACGGCCGTCCGGTCTACGAGGCGGTGGTGGAGGAGGCGCGGCGGCGCGGCGCGGCCGGGGCCACGGTTATGCGCGGCGTCCTGGGTTTCGGCGCCAAGAGCGTCATCCATACGGCCAAACTGTTGCGCCTGTCCGAGGATCTGCCCATGGTGGTGGAAATCGTGGATAGGCCCGAACGGATGGCCTTGCTCCTGCCGCATCTGGAAGCGCTGGTCCCGGAAGGGCTCATCACCCGGGAACGGCTGACGGCCCGGTTCTGCTGCCCGGTGCTGGTGCGCGACGCCATGGTCGTCAAGGTGGCCGCCGTTTCGCCCGAGACGGACCTGGCCGAGGTGGTGCGGCTGCTTTTGGCCCGGCAGGTCAAGGCCGTGCCGGTGGTCGCGCCGGACGAGACGGTGCTCGGCCTCATCACGGGCGGCGATCTGCTCACGCGCGGCGGCATGGAAGCCCGCCTTTCGTTGCAGCCCCGCCTGTCCGAGGAGGCCCGGGCCGACGATCTGGCGAAGGTAGCCGGCCGACAGGCCAAGGACATCATGACCGCCCCGGCCGTGACCATCCGGGATCGGGCCAGCCTGCGCGAGGCGGCCCGGATCATGATCAAGAAAAAACTCAAGCGTCTGCCCGTGGTGTCCGAAGCCGACAAGCTCATCGGCATCCTCAGCCGTACCGATATCTTGCGCTCGGCTTCCAACTTGACCCCGGCGGCCGCCGCCCTGCCCCGGTTCACGGCCGACCTCTTCCAACTGGCCCGGGACGTGATGTTCACCGACGTGCCCACCGCCAGCCCGGACGAAGCCTTGCCGCAGGTCGTCAAAAAGCTCGTCAACTCGCCGCTGCGGCGCGTGGTCGTGGTGGACGGCGAACGCAAGGTACTCGGCATCATCCTGGACGGCGACCTGCTTTCCCGATGCGGCCCCCACCAGAAGCCTGGATTGATCCAGGCCTTGTTCTCCCGACGCCGGGAAGCCGACGCCTGTCCCATGGGCAAGGCGGCCGAGGTCATGCAGACGCAGGTCTACACCACCCCGGAGGACGCCTCCCTCGTGTCGGTACTGGGGCAGATGATCGCGTTTTCGGTCAAACGGCTGGTGGTGGTGGACGACGAGGGCCGGCTGCTCGGCATGGTGGACCGGGAGGCCCTCCTGCGGGTCATCGCCGGGGCCTGACCGGCGATTTTGCCTTTGCCAAGGCGATCGGTTCGCGCTATTTCCGCCACGCCGGGCATCGCCCCAGAGGCCGCCCCGCGCCATACCGACACAAGGAGCCTACACGCATGGAACGCACTCTTTCCATCATCAAGCCCGACGCCGTTTCCCGCAACCTGACCGGCGCCATTTTGAAAATGATCCAGGACAGCGGCCTGACCGTCGTGGCCATGAAGATGCTGCAGCTCACCAAGGCCGAAGCCGAAGGATTTTACGCCGTGCACAGGCAACGGCCGTTTTTCGCCGGCCTCGTGGAATTCATGACGTCCGGCCCGGTGGTGGTCTCGATCCTCGAAGGCGACGACGCCATCGCCCGCTACCGCAAGCTCATGGGCGCCACCAATCCGGCCAAGGCCGAGGACGGCACCATCCGCAAGACCTATGCCCTGGATATCGAAAAGAACTCGGTCCACGGTTCGGACGCCCCCGAGACCGCCGCCTTCGAGACCGCCTATTTCTTCAGCAAACTGGAAATGGTGGGTTGAGGCCATGGCTACCGTCATCGGATTTTGCGGCGCCGGCAACATGGGTACGGCCATCATCAAGGGGCTGGCCGGCGTGCCGGACGTCTCGGCCCTGGCCTATGATGTCGACGGCACCAAGATCGATCCGCTGATCAGGGACGAACTGGCCCAAAAAGCCCCCACAGCCAAGGATCTGGCGGCAGGTTGCGACTACCTCCTCGTCTGCGTCAAGCCCCAGTACGTGGAACCGGCCATGGCCGCCCTGGCCCCGCATCTGCGGCCGGAGACCGTGGTCCTGTCCATCGTGGCCGGGGTCACCCTGCAACGGCTGCGCGAACTGTCCGGGGGCAAAAACCCGGTCGTCCGGATCATGCCCAACACCCCGGCCCTGGTCGGGGCCGGCCTGTTCGCCCTGTGCCTGGACGATCCCAAGCTGCCGGCCGACCGCCGGGAATTCGTGCACGACCTCTTCTCCAGACTGGGCAAGACCTACGTGCTGGAGGAGAAGCTCTTCGACGCCTTCACCGGACTGGCCGGCTCCGGCCCGGCCTACGTCCTCTATTTCATGGAGGCGCTCATCGAAGCCGGCGTCTATGTCGGCTTTTCCCGAAAAAGCTCCGCCGACATCGTGGCCGGCCTGATGGCCGGCACGGTCAAGCTGGCGGCCGAATCAGGACTCCATCCGAGCGTGCTGCGGGAGATGGTGACGTCTCCGGCCGGCACCACCATCGAAGCCCTCATGCATCTGGACCGTCAGGCCGTACGCGCGGCCATAATCGATGCCGTGGCCGCCGCCCGGGACCGCTCCAGGGCGCTGGGCTAGAGACGAGACTTCCTGCGAGGAAAAAACCGCTGCACGAGGCACCGCCGGAGGCGCCTCCGGCGGCCAAGGGCTCACGCCCTTGGAATTCCGAGAGGATGTGCGGCGGCTGCGGTTTCAGGCTTGAGGCAAAGAAGGGCCACCAGGAAATCGCGTAGCGGTCTCGACAACGCAAAAGCCCCTCACCGGCAGCTCCGGTGAGGGGCTTTTTTCGTACACGCATAAAAGCAAGCTAGGCCTGTTTGGTCACATTGGTGGCCTTGGGCCCCCGCTCGCCCTGGATAATGTCGAAATTGACGTGCTCCCCTTCACGCAACGTGCGGAAGCCGTCTCCCTCAATGGAAGAGTAGTGGACGAACACGTCGTCCTCGCCTTCGCGCGTGATGAAGCCATACCCCTTCTTGTCACTGAACCACTTGACGGTACCTTCGAATCCCATACATCTGCCCTCCTGAAAAAAAACATGTACTACCCGATATCATTTTGCATTGGAGAGGTCAACAGCTTTTCCAATGCCGCATCGGTTTCGTTAAAACCCATCTTGCTGTGCATTTCATATCCACAACTCGATTCTTTCCAGCAAACGAATGCATCCGGCAGACAAACCGACTCGGATCAAAACAGTCAGTACGACAACAATTATACATGCTAACAATACGACTTGATAAAGTAACTGCTGTCGTTTTGCAGTCCACGCCGCATTGTCCGGGCCCATATGCGGCTTATTTACCCGCCGCCCGAAATATGTCGCCGCCCCCCCCATGCTCCCGCCGCAAAGCCAGGCCGCGGCAGCCATGGGCCAGCCGGCGTTGGGGCTGGCGCTTTTCCCGGCATCCCGGGTAATCCTGCCCCAAATCCCCCGGCGGACTATCCCAAAAAGACTCCCGGCCGCCACCATGGCCACGGCGGTCAGCCGGGCCGGCACATAGGCCAGGACATCGTCGGCCCGGGCCCCGAAAGCCCCCAACCGGGCGTACCGATCCGTGCGGTAGCCCCACATGGAGTCGGCGGTGCTTGTGGCCTTGTAGGCCCATAAAAGTCCCGGTCCGCCCAGGGCCAGGTAGAACAGCGGGGCCACGAAACCGTCGTTGGCGTTCTCGCTGACCGACTCGGCCAGGGCCCGACGCAGGCCGTCGGCGTCAAGCATCGCGACATCCCGGCTCACCAATCCGGCCACCACTTCCCGAGCCGATTCCACTGCCCCTTTATCCAAAAATCGTGCCGCCCGTCGCGCCTCGGCCAAAAGCCCGCCCAAGGCCAACCCGGCATAGGCGAAATACACTCCGGCCAGCGTCCCTAGCCATGGCAATCGACCGGCCAACCAGACCGTAAGGCCGCTTCCCGTAGCCACCAGCAGCACGCTGACGGCCCCGAACGGTCCCGTACGCCAGCCGCGCCGGTCGGCCAGGGCGTCCAGTCGGGCATACACCCAGCCGATGGCCCGCACCGGATGCGGCCAGGCCGGCGGGTCGCCAAGGAGCAGATCCAGCCCCACGGCCAGCAGCACCAGCCACGCATCCGGCACGATTTTCTCTCCTGTAACAGCATTTGCAAAATGCCGTCATCTTTTTTTTTAAACGGCGCACGCCTTCGATAAACGGCGGCCACCGCCCGGGCCCCTCTTCCGGCGATCCTCTCGCCCATTCGCATCAGAACATCCAGGCGCACTCCTCGGCATTTCGAGACTGCTGCACAATTCCATGGCGGCATGCCTATGCCCCCATGCTGGAACTGCAACTGTCTAAAATCATATTGGGTTTCCAAAGGGCGGAGCCCTTTGGCCGCCGGAGGCATCCCCCATGGCGCAATGGGGCATCAGGCGCATTGCCGAGGGAAAGGCCGGTTGCCGCCGGAGGCGCCCGGCGGGGGAACCCCGTCACTCCAGGCCGTTCCCCGTCACGGGGTCTCCACCACCGGCGGCCGGCGCAGCTTCTTGGCGTAGCGGGAAAGTTCGCTCAGCACGCAGCCGCAATAGGGTTGCCGGTAGAGTTGCCACTTTTTTGACAGTTCCACGCCTTCGTCCCAGAACGTCCGGAAGTCCTGGTAGTGAAACGTCAGTCCGCCCCCGGCCGCCAGGTCGTAGCCGAGCCCCCGTATGGCCTCGTGGTTCTGGTAGCGGCTATAAAGGAGCGTGGTGGAAAACGTGTCGTAGCCGAGCTCGGACGCCCGGGCCACGGTATGGGCCAGCCGGCCGCGCCAGCAGGGCAGACAGCGGTTGTCGGGATCGGCCAGACTTCGGCGCAGATGGGGGATGGGATCGTAGTCGTCGTAGAGGACCTCGAAATCGAGTATGGCGGCAAGCTGGGCCAGGGTATCGCGCCGGCGCAGGTATTCCATGGCCGGTTGGATATTGGGATTGTAATAGAGGCCGGTCACCAGATAACCGGCCTCCTTTAAACGCAAAACCGGAGCAATGGCGCAGGGGCCGCAACAGATGTGCAACAAGATCCGGTCGGCCATGGCGGTTCACACCAGCGTGATGCTGATCTTTTTCTTGAATTCCTCTTCCATGCCCGAAAGCTGCTCCCGCTTGTGGTTGAGCAGGTACAGGGCCAGTTCCTCGGAGACCTTGGTCGTAATGATATCCGGCCCGGACTCCTTGCGCATCTGGCGATAGATGTCCTTAAGGACCGTCAAGGCCTGCCACTCGTGGTTGCGGCGCTGGCCCGAGCCGTTGCAGTGCGGGCAGGTTTCCGAGGTGATGGACAGGGCCGAGGAGCCCAGGCGCTGGCGAACGATTTCGAGCAGGCCGAAACGGGAAATGCGGCCGATGTCGGTGCGGGCCCGGTCGATCTTGAACGCGGCCCGCAGGGTCTTTTCCACCTCGGCCACGTGCTTGCGGTCCTTCATCTCGATGAAATCGATGACGACCTGGCCGCCGATGTCGCGCAGGCGCAACTGCCGGGCAATTTCCTCGGCCGCCTCGACATTGGTCTTCAGCGCCATCTCGCGAAAATTGGATTCCCCGCCGATCTTGCCGGAGTTGATGTCCACGGCGGTCAAGGCCTCGGCATGGTCGAACGCCAGGATACCGCCGCTTGGCAGCGTCACCTCCCGGCCGTAGAGCTGCTCGATCTGCTTGCGCAGGTTGAAGCGGTCCCAAAGCGGCACGTCCATCTCGGCATGCTGCTTCACGATGTCCGGACGACGCGGATAGACCAGGGTGGCCATCTCGGCCACCTTGACGGCGGTTTCCGGTTCGTCCACCCAGATTTCCCCCACCTCGTCGGTCAGGTAATCGCGCACGGCCCGGGAAGAGAGATCCTGCTCCTGGTAGATGAGGCTCGGATTCTCGGCGGTGGTGCCGCGCTGGCGGACTTCCTTCCACAGGCGCTTCAAATAGGACAGATCGCGTTCCAGAGCGGTCTTCGGCTGCCCCAGGGCGGCGGTGCGCACGATGATGCCCAGGCCCTCTTCCAGCTTGAGGCCGGCAATGGCCTCCTTCAAGCGCTTGCGCTCGGTCTCGTCCTCGATCTTGCGCGAGACGCCGCGCTGTTCCCGGCCGGGCGTCAGGACGAAATAGCGGCCGGGCAGGGACAGATAGGTGGTCAAAAAGGCGCCCTTGTGGCCGGTCGGCTCCTTGACCACCTGGACGAGCAATTCCTGGTTCTTCTTGAGCGCCTTCTGGATGGGCGGGAACTTGGAGCGCTGGCCGGCATGGACGATCTGGTAGTATTCGGGGTGAACCTCGTCGATCTGCAGAAAGCCGTTGCGCTCCGCCCCGTAATTAATGAAGGCGGCCTGGAGGGCGGGATCGATGTTATGAATCCTGCCCTTGTAGATGTGGCCCCGGGTCTTGGCCTGATGGACCATCTCCACATAATATTCGAGCAGCTGTCCGTCCTCGGCCACGGCCACTTCGACCTGTTCGCCGGGCAGAACGCTGATGAACATCTTCTGTTTGCGTTTCATTCCTCTGCTCATCCGAAAAATCTCCCTACCCCGACGGGACGTCCCGCCGGAGCGAAATATGGTTATCCGGTCAACCGGAATAAAAAATGTCGTGACCCAGGAGCTCGCGACGGACCGCGCCGGTCCGCGCCAGGGTCTCCAGGGCTTGTTCCAGGCAGGCCAAGGGCACGCCGAGGCCGGCGGCCAGACCGGCGGCGGTCTGGGGACGGCGCTTGACGGAGGCGAGGATCACGGCATCGAGGTTCTCCGGCGCCCGGGTCAAAAGGGCGGTGGGGCCATGGCCGGAGTCGACGGAGGGACCGGGCACGGCGTCGAGCGCCTCCCGGAAGCGGGCCCGGACGGCCGGAGAAACGGCCCGGACCCCGGGATAGGCGCCGGGACGGGACATGGTGGTGACATCCACCCGGTCGGGAGCGAGTTCGCGACAAAAGTCCCGCAGAAGGGCCAGGTTTTCCTCGGTGTCGTTCACACCGGCCACAAGTAAAATTTCAAGGAACATCCTGCCGGCATAGCCGGCCCGAAAATCGAGCAGCCCTTGGCGGATGGCGGCAAGCCGCATGTCCGGATGGGGACGGTTCAGCCGGGAGAACTCGGCCTCGACCAGCGTGTCCATGGACGGCAGGACGATATCGGCCGCGAAAAGGGCCTCCCGGACATCCGGATCGGGCAACAGGCTGGAATTGGTGAGCACGGCCGCCGGTACGGCGGGGAAAAGCGCCTTGGCCCCGCGCAAAATGGCCTCGCACTCGGTGTTGAGGCACGGTTCACCCAGCCCCCCCAAGGTCACGGCCTCGGGAGCCGCATGGCCCGCCGCCTTCCACACAGCCAACTCGGCCAAAAGGCGGTCGGCCGGAACGTAGGGCTTTCTGGCGGTGGTCAGAGCCTCGGTGGCGCCTGCTTCGCAATACAGGCAATCGAAAGTGCAAATCCTGGCGCCCAACCCATCCAGGCCGAGCGACAGTCCGAGGCGACCCGAGCCGACAGGGCCGAAAATATATCGTAGGGGGTCCGTGGCGCGATCCTCCTTGTCGCGTCGCCTACTTGACAGGGCCGCCCTGGCGTGGTCAAGGGCCCATCGACCCTTCCACCAAATCGGGGTGACACGTGAAACAGGGCGATTTGATACTTCTGGTCTCTCCCAAGGGCAAGCGATATCTGCGGCGCTTCGATCCGGACATCACGCTGCATACCCAGGAAGGCATGATCCGTTTCGCCGAGGTGGGCGAGGCCGACTGCGGCGGCGCGGTGACCACGCATCTCGGCCACGTGTTCCGGGTGCTGCGCCCCACCACGTATGATCTCATCAAGGGCGTCAAGCGCTCGACCCAGATCATGTACCCCAAGGAGATCGGGTATGTCCTGCTTAAACTCGGCATCGGGCCGGGCGTGCGCGTGGTGGAAGCCGGCAGCGGCTCGGGCGGCCTGACCCTGGCCCTGGCCTGGCATGTGGGCGCAACCGGCCGGGTCTACTCCTTCGAGCGGCGCCCCGAATTTTACGAGCTGGCCGGGGAAAACCTGGCCGCCGTAGGGCTTTCCGATCAGGTCAGCCGCTTTTGCCACGACATTGCCGACGGTTTTTTTCCGGAAAGCGTCCTTCCCGGCGATCCGGCCACCGATCCGTCCGGCGCCGACGCCCTGTTTCTCGACGTGCGCACGCCCTGGGACTACCTCGACGCGGTGGCAGCGGTCGTCCGCCCGGGCGCGCCGGTGGGTTTTTTGCTCCCCACCACCAACCAGATCAGCGATCTGCTCACGGCCCTCGAACCCTCGCCCTTCGAGGACGTGGAGGTGCTGGAGATTCTAGTGCGCCACTACAAGCCCGTGCCCGAACGCCTGCGGCCCGAAGACCGCATGGTCGCCCACACGGGGTTTCTCGTTTTCGCCCGGCACGGCGGCCGGGCCGCTCTGCACGGCAGCTTGCCGGCCAAACGCGGAATCTCGTGCGATTGCGAAGAATCCGTTGACCTTGCGCAGCCGAGCGACTAAACATTTATACCATGCAGCCCGATGTCACGCGCGCCGATGCGCCGCTGTTCCTCAAACGTCTGATCGCCCCGCTTCCCCCTCTGCTCGGCGTGCCGCTCATGGTCCGGGAGTCGGCAACGGCACCCGACTGGCCCGACCCCGGCCAGGCGGCCCATGCCATTTTGCATCGCGAATTTCCCGAACGCGGCGCCTGCCCCCATCTGGAAAACGAGTCGTTTCTCCCCCTGGACGGCCAGCCGCCGGCGGCCGATTGTCCGCTCGGGCTGACCTCCCGGCGTTTCGCCATCCATTTCGACACCGAGCGTCAGGGCGTGCTGATCCTGGGCCCCTTTTTCATCCGCGAATCCGATCGGACGGCCCTGGCCGGCCGGTCCAGGGCGGCCGACGCGGCCCTGGCCCTGCTGCCCGCCCTGGAGCGGGAACGACTGCGCGGCCTCCAGGATTTCTGTCAGGAAGTCGCCTCGTTCGCCGACTCGGCCGTCCAGGCCGGAGCGGTCAAGGAAACCTTCCTGGCCAACATGAGCCACGAATTGCGCACGCCCTTAAACGGCATCATGGGCATGCTCTCCCTGGTGCTCCAGGGCGACATGTCTCCCCGGCAACGCCAGTTCCTGGACCTGGCCATGGACGCCTCCCAGCAACTCCTCTCCCTGGTCAACGGCCTGCTGGAGATGACCACCATCTCCGCCGGAAATCTGCTGCTGACCGCAGCCCCCTTCAACCTGCGCCAGGAACTGCAGCCGTTGTTCACCGCCTGCGCCGACGAGGCGGCCCAGCAGAGCCTGACCTTCAGCGCCACAATCGACGCCGATATCCCGGAAACCCTGGTCGGAGACGCCCCCCACATCCGGCAGATTTTAAGCAATCTGATCCACAACGCCCTCAAATGCACCGAAACGGGCTCCGTCGCCGTTCACGTCTCGCGGCCGATCGAAAAACCGACCCCGGGCACGGTCACCCTCTTTTTCGCCGTGCGCGACACGGGGATCGGCATCCCCCCGGAACGCCAGCACCACATCTTCGACCGCTTCTCCATCGGCGAGGATTTCCTGCACAAGCGCTACGGCCGCACGGGAATAGGCCTGGCCATTTCCAAGGAGATCGTGGAGAAAATGGGCGGCTCCATGCGCCTGGAAAGTACGCCGGGCGCGGGAAGCGTCTTTTCCTTCACGGCCGTTTTGCGCCACGGCGGAACGGCCGCCTACGGCACCCAACTCCCGCCGGCCGCCCAGGGCCGGGGGGCCGAAATCCTTTTTCTCGGGGAAGAGCCCGTCAGCCGGCTGCTGGTGCGCCGCATCCTGGAAAACCAGGGGTACACGCCCATTGTGGCCGATTCGGGCCGGATGTTGCTCGACACCTTGCGCGGCGGCCAGGGCGACCTGGTTCTGCTCGACCTGCAAGCCCCGCATCCGGACGCCCTGGACCTCATCCGGCGCATCCGGGCCGGCCAGGAACCGAACGTTCTTCCGGGCATTCCCATCCTGGCCCTGACGCCGCCCGCCGCCAACGCAGCCCTCCAGCCCGAGGGGCTGACCGGCCGCGTGGCCAAGCCCGTCACCCGCCAGGAACTGCTTGCCGCCGTGGAACTGGCCCTGCCCCGGAAAAAGGTCGAGCAATTCTCTTGAAACTCTCTCACATTTTGGCTAAATTACCGCTCTTTTTCCCACCACGGGATTTCGCCTCCAAAGGAGACCCGTCATGACCCGAAAGGACCGTACCGAGGGCATCTATTCCCGCCGCGAAGTGCTCGATGAATCCGAACGCCGGCAGTATTACCAGATCCAGGTCAAGGATCTCCTCTCCTATGCCTACCGGTACTCCGAAGACGTCAAAAAGCGCTTCGACCGCGCCCAGTTCCAGGCATCCAAGTTCAAGACCCTCTCGGACCTCAAACACATCCCCATTCTGAAAAAGAAGGAACTCATCTTCCTGCAATCCATGGGGCCGCGCCTGGGCGGACTTTTGACCAAGGACATGGGGGAGCTGCGCCGCATCTTCCTGTCACCCGGCCCCATCTTCGATCCCGAGGACCGGGAAGAGGACTACTGGGGCTGGACCGAGGGCTTCTATGCCGGCGGCTTCCGTTCCGGCGACCTGGTCCAGGTGACCTTCAACTATCACCTCACCCCGGCCGGGCTCATGTTCGAGGAACCGCTCAAAAACCTCGGTTGCGCCGTCATGCCCGCCGGCCCGGGCAATTCCGCCACCCAGCTCGAGATCATGCAGAAGCTGCGGGTCACCGGCTATGTCGGCACCCCGAGCTACCTCATGCACCTGGCCCAGAAAGGCGAGGAAATGGGGCTCAATCTGCGCAAGGACCTCTATATGGAGGTGGCCTTCGTCACCGCTGAAAAATTTTCCGAAAAGCTGCGCACCAGCCTGGAAAAGAAATTCGACATCATCATGCGCCAGGGCTACGGCACCGCGGACGTCGGCTGCATCGGCTACGAATGCTTCCACAAGACGGGCCTCCATATCGCCAACCGGGCCTTCGTGGAAATCTGCCACCCCGACACCGGCATCCCCTTGAAGGACGGCGAGGTGGGCGAAGTCGTGGTCACCGCCTTCAACAAGACCTATCCGCTGATCCGCCTGGCCACCGGCGACTTGTCCTACATCGAACGCGCCCCCTGCCCGTGCGGCCGGACCTCGCCGCGCCTCGGGTCCATCGTCGGCCGGGTGGACACCACCGCCCGCATCAAGGGCATGTTCGTCTACCCGCACCAGGTCGAACAGGTCATCACCCGCTTCGAGGAAATCAAGCGCTGGCAGATCGAGGTCACCAACCCCGGCGGCATCGATGAGATGAACCTCGTGATCGAGGCCTCCAACTTCAAGCGCGAGGAAGACCTGCTCCACAAGTTCCGGGAAAAGATCAAACTGCGCCCGAACCTGACCGTGGTGGCTCCCGGCACCCTGCCGCCCCAGATCCGTCCCATCGAGGACAAGCGGAAGTGGGATTAGCCCGGAAACCCGCTGTCCTTTCGCTCATCGCCCTTGTTACGGTCCTTGGCGGTTGTGCCGGCCGGTCGGCGCAACCGCCCGTCCCGGAAGGGAACACCAGCCCTCCCGAGACGCTCCGCGACGACCAGGGCGTCCGCCTTGCTCCGCTCGCCTTCTCCAGCCGGTTCCAGAAGGCCGCCTACATCCTGGTCGGTGAACAACATCCCAACCCCTGCGACCATGCCGCCCAGGCCGCGATCCTCCGCCGGCTGGTCCGATCGGGCATCCGGCCGGTCATCGGCCTGGAAATGGTCCCGGCCGACCGTCAGGACATCCTCGATGCCTTCAATCGGGGCAAGCTCGCCGTGGGCGACCTGCCTCGGGCCCTCGACTGGCCCAAGACCTGGGGCTTCGACTTCGCCCTCTACGCCCCCATTTTCGAGGTGGCCCGGGCGTGCGATCTTCCGGTCTTCGCCCTCAATGCCCCGGCCGGCCTGGCCCGGAAAGTCGGCCATCAGGGCATAGGCGCCCTTTCCCCCGCCGAACGGGCCGCCCTGCCCGGAGACATCATCCCACCGGCGCCGGCCCAGCTGGAGACGCTTCGGGAAATCCAGGCCATGCACGCCGCCATGCTCGCACCAAAGGGCAGGCCAGGGCGCGACCCCTTTGCCGCGTTCCTCACCGTGCAGTCTCTCTGGGACACCCAAATGGCCTCCCGGGCCCGCTACGCCCGGGCGTTTTTCGGCCGGCCCGTGGTCATCCTGGCCGGCACCGGCCACGTGGAAGGCGGCTTCGGCATCGCCCGCCGCCTGACGGTCCTCGATCCGGGAGCGACCAGCATTTCCATCCTGCCCTGGCGCGGCGGGCCACCCCCGGAAGCGGGGACGGCCGATGTTTTTTTCTCCTGCCCTGCGGGCAAAGGGAAGAGGCCTCCGGCGGCCGGGGGCATGATGCCCCCGGACCCCTCGCACCAACGGCAAATACATAAATTGAATTCCCCTGGAGCGGCGCACGAGGGGGAGCTTGAAAACAAGGTCCCCGTGCGAGGGGACCGGGGGGAATGATTCCCCCCGGCGGGTCCAGGGCAACGCCCTGGCCGCCGGAGGCATCTTCCCCGACGCACCATGCCCGAATTACCTGAAGTGGAAACCATCGCCCGCGCCCTGGCGCCGGGGCTGGTCGGTCGCCGGATCACCGGCGCCGAGGTGCCCGACCTCAAGGTCCTGGCCGGCCCCAAGACCAAGGCCGCCTTTCGCAAGCAGCTGCTCGGCCGCGAGGTCACGGCCGTAACGCGCCGGGCCAAGCTGCTCCTGGTGGAACTTGGGCCGCGGCCCGGGAGTCCGGACGACGGGCCGGCCGTTTTGGCCATGCACCTCAAGATGACCGGCCGGTTTCACATCGCCCGGGCGGAAGAACCGGAAACGCCGTACGCCCGGCTCATCCTGCCCCTTTCCGACGGGAACGCCCTGGTCTTTTCCGACATGCGCCGGTTCGGCACGGCCCGGCTGCTTTCTCCCGAGGCCCTTGCCGCCTGGGATTTTTACGCCTCCCTCGGCCCCGAGCCCTGGGACATGACGCAGGAGGCCTTCCACGCCGCGCTGGGCCGCCGGTCCGGTCCGGTCAAGGCGACCCTGCTCGACCAGACGGTCATCGCCGGCATCGGCAACATCTATGCCGACGAATCGCTTTTTGCCGCCCGCATCCGGCCGGACACCAAGGCCAACGCCCTGTCTCCGGCCCAAGGCCACGCGCTCCTCGCCGCCATCCAGGCCGTCATCGAGCGGGCCATTGCCGCCCGGGGCAGCACCATCCGGGACTATCGCACGCCGGACGGCGTGGAAGGCGGGTTCCAGCGCCAGTTCTGCGTCTACGGCAAGGCCGGTGAGCCCTGTCCCCGCTGCGGCGTCCCCCTGGTCTCGGTCAAAATCGCCGGCCGCACATCGACCTTTTGCCCACGCTGCCAAAAATGAGTAAACAACCCTGGCGCACCGATCTCCCCTTCAAAATTTTTTCACCTTCCACGCAACACACCCATGTCGCAAAACGTCAGACAAATCGCCAAGGATGCCTCCATCGTCGGAGGCGCCACGCTTTTATCCCGCATCCTGGGCTTTTTCCGGGACATGATCCTGGCCTACGTACTCGGAGCGGGCATCTCCGCCGACGCCTTCTACGTGGCCTACCGCCTGCCCAACATGATGCGCCGCCTGTTCGCCGAGGGGTCCATGACCATGGCCTTCGTGCCGGTCTTCAGCCGGCTGCGGGAAGAGGAAGGCGACGCGCGCGCCTTCGCCATGCCCCGGTCGGCCCTGGTCTGGCTGCTCCTCATCCTCGGCGTGCTGACGGCCCTGGCCATCCTCTTCGCCCGGCCGCTCACCCGGCTTATCACCCCGGGGTTCGTCGACAATCCGCCTCTGTTCGACCTGACGGTGGACCTGACCCGCATCGTCTTCCCCTATATCATTGAAATTTCTGTCGTGGCCCTGTGCATGGGCGTGCTGAATTCCTTCGGCCATTTCCTGACCCCGGCCCTGGCCACCTCCGAGCTCAACACCCTTATTATCGTCGGGGCCGGCGTGGCCTACGTCTTCCATCTCGACGTGGCCCACACGCTGGCCTGGGCCGTGGTCATCGGCGGTCTCGGCCAGGTGTTCATGCAGCAGCCGCCACTCAAAAAATTCGGTTTTTCCTGGCGCGGCCCCTGGACCATGAAGGACAAGGGCGTGGCCAAGATGGGCCTTTTGATGCTGCCGACGGCCTTTGGCGCGGCGGTTTACCAGCTCAATATCGTCATCGGCACCCTGCTTGCCTCCTACCTGCCCACGGGCAGCATCTCCTATCTCTACTACGCGGACCGGCTCGTGCAGTTTCCGCTCGGCGTCTTCGGCGTGGCCGTGGGCACGGTGGCCCTGCCGAGTCTGTCCAAGCTCGCTTCGGCCGATAAACTGGACGCCTTTACCGAGACCCTCAACGATTCCCTGCGGCTGACGCTGTTCATCTGTCTGCCGGCCGCCGCCGGACTCATCGCCCTGGCCGATCCCATGGTCCGGGTGCTGTTCGGACGAGGGGCGTTCGGCGCCCATGCCATCACCGCCACGTCCGGGGCGCTGATCGCCTACGGCGTGGGCCTGCCCGCCTTCGCCTGCGTGCGGCCGCTCTACGCCGCCTATTTCGCCCTGTCCGATACCCGCACCCCGGCCATCACCGCCGCCGTGTGCCTGGTGGTCTACGTCATCGCGGGATTTGCCCTCATGGGACCGACCGGCCACGTGGGCCTGGCCCTGGCCACCTCCATCTCGTCCTGGGTCAACGTGGCGGTGCTCGGCGTCACCCTGCGCAAGAAGCTCGGCGGCGCCTGGTTCGCCCCGGGTCGCACCACCGCAGTCAGCGTGCTTTTGAGCTGCGGTGTGGGTGCCGGGGCCTTCGCCACGGCTGGCCATCCCGCGCTTTCGCTGCTACTCATCGTCGGCTGGGGCGTGGCCTACATGGTCGCCGCTTCGCTATTGCGCGTGGAAGAAGCCAGGATGCTGACGGATTTCGCCTGGCGACGAATACGAAGATGCCTCCGGCGGCCGGGGGCATGATGCCCCCGGACCCCTCGCACCGAAAATTTATAAGAGAAGTCCCCGCTCAGGGCGTCTGGGGGGAATGATTCCCCCCGGCAGGTCCAGGGCAGCAGCCTGGACGCCGGAGGCAAAAAAGAAAGGAGCCCGACATGCCCCTTTTCACCGTGGAGAACCTGATCGCCTTTCTGACGCTTTCCGCCCTGGAAATCGTATTGGGCATCGACAACATCGTCTTTATCGCCATCATTTCCAATGCGTTGCCGGAAAAAATCCAGTCCCGGGCCCGTAAGATCGGCCTGCTTTTGGCCATGGGCACGCGCATTCTGCTCTTACTCGGCATCACCTGGGTCATGGGGCTGACCACTCCGATCCTCAGCGTGTTGGGCCATGTGGTCACCGGCCGCGACATCGTGCTGCTGGCGGGCGGGCTGTTTCTCATCGCCAAATCGACCTTCGAGATCCATGAAAAGATCGAGCCGCCCAGGGAGGGGCACGCCACGGCGCGCAAGGTCCGGGGATTCGGCGCGGCCGTGACCCAGATCGCCATACTGGACATCGTGTTTTCCCTTGATTCGGTCATCACGGCCGTGGGCATGTCCGGCGAAATCCTCGTCATGGTGGCGGCGGTCATGGCGGCGGTCGGCGTCATGATGCTCTTCGCCGACGCGGTCAGTCATTTCGTGTCGCACCATCCCACGGTGCAAATGCTGGCCCTGTCGTTTCTGATCCTGATCGGCGTATTTCTGGTGGCCGAGGGCCTGGGCCGGCACATCGACCGGGGCTACATCTACTTCGCCATGGCCTTTTCGCTGCTGGTGGAACTGCTCAACATGCGGGCGCGCAAGGCCAGCCCGGAAAAACGGTAAAGAAAGATGCTGCCGAGACCTCGCCTGCAAGACGGATTCCGTCTTGCAGGCGAGGTTAGGGAAAAATGCTTTCCGGCACCGTTTCCTAGCTACACGGCGGATTACCAGCGCCGCGGGTGCGGGTGGCTACAGGCATTATAAATAACATTGCAGTTTTGGACACAATGACGGCCTCCATTGCACGCTGCCATGCATCGCTGGTATTCCCTAGAGCAGTGCCGAGGCGATGGTGGTGGCGGCGGCGGTGGCGGCGGCGGTCCGGGCGAACGATTGGGCAGGCAATAGCCATACCGGGGGGACCAATGCGTACCGTACGGACATTGGGCATTGGCGCTATACTCGGTAACTATCATGAAACATGTGACAATACCTACGAGCAACAGCGCAAGCCGAACGGGTGACCTCATGCGACCTCCTTTGAAGAAGTTACGGGTACTTTTTCTTACTAGCAGCATGGAAAACTCACAGCAAATACTCACGCGCGCGTCGGGTGCCGCCCCGTCCGCAACCCGACGCGCCGGACGGCGGCCATGTACCTGATATCGGCCCGCCAGGCCTTTCCGCGCGGACTGGCCCAGCCCGAGACGGGATTTCGCTTCGGGGCGGATGCGTTGCTTCTGGCCTGCTTCGCCGCCGGGCTGCCGGGAGGACGGGTGCTCGACTGCGGCACGGGCTGCGGTCCGGCCGGGCTGGGGCTGTTGCTCGCCCGAGACGACAAGGGGACGCTGGTTGTAGGGCTGGACAAGGAACCGGCCATGGTGGCGGCGGCGACCGAAAACGCCGACCGGCTGGGGTTGGCCGACCGCTTCGCCGCCCGATTGCTCGACGTGCGGGACATTCGCCGGGACGCGGCCACGGCAGCGGAATCCTTCGATCTGGTGCTGGCCAATCCGCCCTACCGCCATCCCGGTTCGGGCCGGCGGCCGGCGGATAAGGGCCGGGACGCGGCCCGGTTCGAGACCGACGGCGGACTGGCCGCCTTTACCGCAGCCGCTGCCTATGCCTTAAAAAATCAGGGCCTTTTGGCCCTGGTGTATCTGGCCGAGCGGCTGGGGCATGTGATGGCGACGCTTGCCGCTCACCGGCTGGAGATCAAGCGCTTGCTCCCCGTCGCCCCGCGCGCCGGAGCGCCGGCCGGCCAGCTGCTGCTGGTGGCCCGCAAAAACGGCCGGCCGGGCCTGCGCCTGGAAGCGCCGCTTGTCCTCTATGAAGGACGCGGCGTGAAGACCCGATTGACCGGAGCGGCCCTTGACTTCTGTCCCTTCCTGGCCTGCAACGCCGGCCCCGGGGCCGACGGCGAGACGTCCTAGACCGACTCCGCCTCCTCGGGGCAAAAGCGTACGGCCAGGGCCTTGCGCAGCGTCACCAGACAGTAGGCCAGCACCAGCAGCAGAATGGCCGTGCCGCAGGCTACCAGATGGTCGTGGTCGATCATCATGGCCCGGGTGACCGAGGTGGCGCCGATATAGATGATGTAGCGCAGAGGGAAATGGTAATTCTCCTCGAAGTATTTGATAATCATGAAGATAAATTCCAGGGCCATGAAAAGATTATAGATATGCCCCCAGAAGGCGTGCTCGTCCCAGCCCGTCGGCACGCAGATGATGATCCCGAGCAGGATCAGCTCCCGCACCCCGAAAATAAACAGCAGCACCGTCAGCGCCAACAGCATGGAGCTGACCAGCCAGCGCATGCAGCCGACGCTGGTGGCGGCCACCCGACCGTTCGTTCCCTCGAAGAGGTTCATGGCGGCTCCTCCCGTTCGTGTGTCGGGAAAGGCCTACGCCGACGGCGAGGAGATAAAACGCCAACGGCTGGAAATTTTCATGACGGATGGGCGGAGAGAAGAAAAGACGCCTCCGGCGGCCGGAGGCATGATGCCCCCGGACCCCTCGCACCGGGGCCGGGGGACCGGGGGGAATGATTCCCCCCGGCGAGTCCAGGGCAGCGCCCTGGTCTAAAACACTTCGGCTTCGAACCAGAACAGGGTCGTGCCCGGGAGCTTCCAGCAGCCCGGCGAAAGGCCCGCCTTGACGCAGGTCTGATCCAGGAATTGCTCCCTGTTCCAGTGCCATTCCACCGGCACCTGCGGCAAAAGCAACCCGGAATGGTTGCCCCGGCGGATGAAAAGACCGTGACGCCCGACCGCCACCAGTTCCGGATCGGGACAGGCGGTCAGCGGACTTAAAATGGAAATTTCGATGGCCACGTCCTGGAATTCCCGGGCGGTCAGGGACGGAAAGCGCGGATCCTCGAAGGCGGCCGCCTCGGCCATGTCCCCGATGGTCTGGAAAAGCGGCCGGTCGCCCACGATATGGCCGATGCAGCCCCGCAGCCGGCCGTGCAGGGTCAAGGTGACGAAAGCGCCGAATTTTTCCCGCAGCCGGTCCGTCGGCGGTTCGGGCGTGGTCCCGGGACGGCCGGCCAGCCGGTCCTCGATGCGCAACCGGACCAGATTTTTCAAATAATCCTTTTCTTCCTGACTCAGGGTGAAATGAAAAGCGTCCATGCGGCTCCTCGTTGGTTGTGAACCGACAATCGCTTCCCGGATTGTGGCCGGAAGGGCAGCCGAGAGCAAGGCCTACCGGCCAGATTTGCGGCAAAAATCCCCGAGCATGCCGTAAAATTCGCCGGGCATGGCCTGCATGAGGAAATGGCATTCCGTGGGAAAGGGCCGGGTGGGAATGTCGTACTCCTGCAGGAAGGACAGGGTTTCCGGAGCCACGTCCCGGCCATGGGCATACAGAACCGGGATGGTCAGCCCGGTCAGGGCCTCACCGGCGGCATGGCTCCATTTCCCGGGCAGGGCCCTGGCCAGGCGCCGCATGGCCGCCACCGTCTCCAGGAACGAACGCTCCCGGCAGAAGCGAAGGGACGCGTAATAATGGCGACAAAAGGGAAATCGGCCAAGATAGTCGTGAAAAATGACCTGCTCCCGAAAATCCCGAAACCATTCCCCGAACCGGCCGGACCGGCGGGCCGCATCGGCATGGGCGGAGATGAACGAGCCGAACCGGGTGATCGGCGCCTCGGCCAAAACAAGGCCGCCCACCGCATCCGGCGCCGCATCACGGCAATAAAGGATGGCCGGAATGCCGCCCACCGAATGCCCCACCAGATAGAGCGGACTCGGCCGCAGGGCGCAATATTCGCTTAAATAGGCCAGCAAGGCCCTGAGCCGGCGGGTCGCCGCCTCCAGGGAATGATCCAGGGCGGCGGGACTGGCCCCATGGCCGGCCATATCCGGAACGATCAGGCTTACCCCGGACAGATACCGGGTCTCGAAGGCTTCCTCGAAGGCCAGATGCGAATCCCCCAGCCCGTGCAGGCAGACCACGGCCGGCACCCGGCCAAGCGTGATCCGGGCCCTGGCATAGATGGGCCCATCGTCGGTCGGCACCAGGATGTCGCGGACGTCGCCCGCGTTTGCATACGAATTTTTTTCCATGTTCTTGACCAAAAACCTCGTGCGCGAGTAAGCCTAACCGTAATTGGAAAACCTTGCCAGCCACCGGGGCTGGCGCCTCCTCGTTCAAGCCGGCGCGCAGGCGCCATTGCAAGGCGGTTCCCATGAAATTGTCGGTTGCAACACGCATGGGTCTGGGATTCGGGCTGGTGCTGGCGGCCATGACCGCCGGAGCGCTGGTTATGACCGTCTCCATCGGATCGGTAAAGGAACGGGCCGCGCTGCTCCGCTCGGAAAGCCTGCCTTTTGCCGACGTGGCGGCCCGTATGCAGTTCCAAGCTGTCAATGTCCAGCAATTCTTGACCGATGTATCCGCCACCGGCGAGGAGGACGGCTTCAAGGAGGCCGAGGAAGCGGCTCGGGATTTCCGGGAAGGTCTCGCCAAGTTCGAAGCCATGGCCCGGCGGGAAAACAATACGCGGATGCTGACCGAACTTCGGGCCATCGCTTCGGATTTCGAAGCCTTCTACGAAGTCGGCGTACGCATGGCCAAACTGTATATCAAGGAAGGACGCGCGGCCGGCAATGCGATCATGGGGGACTTCGACACCCGGACCGAGGCCCTGGCCAAGCGCATCGCCCCGCTCAAGGAGAGCCAGTTCCGGGAGGCCGATGACCAGATGACGGCGGTGGTGACGGCCCTGAGCTCCGATCTCTGGTTGCAGTACGGCCTGCTTTTCCTGTCCCTGGCCGTCGGCGTGGTCACGGCCGTGATCGTCTCGCGCGGCATCCTGCGCCAGCTCGGGGCCGAGCCCGAAATCGTGGCCGACCTGGCCCGGGATGTGGCGGAGGGCCAGTTCGACGCGGTTCACGCCCTCTGCGCCCAGGCAGGGAAATGCCGGGGCGTCCTGGCGGCCATGGCGGCCATGGCCGCCAAACTTCGGGAATCCTTTGACGCCATCGCCGTCCAGAAGGCTGCGGCCGAAACCAAGGCCGCAGAGGCTGACCAGAGCCGCCAGGAAGCCGAACAGGCCACGGCCCGGGCCGAACGGGCCCGCCAGGACGGCATGGCCGAAGCGGCCGACCAGCTGGAAGGCTTGGCCGAGGCGGTGGCCCAGGCCGGTACTTCCCTGGGCGAACGTGTCTCCCAGGTGGCCACAGGCGCCGGCCGTCAGCTTGAACGCACCACCGAAACGGCCACGGCCATGGAAGAAATGAACGCCACCGTGCTGGAGGTAGCCAAAAATGCCGCCCAGGCCGCCGAAAATGCCGGAGCCGCCCGGGAAGGCGCCCGGGAGGGGCTGACCGCCACCGAAGAAGTGAACCGGGCCATCGAGACGGTCCGGACCCGGTCCGAAGGACTCAAAGTCAGCCTGGACGCCCTGGGCGAGCGGGCCAAGGGCATCGGCGCCATCATGACCGTCATTTCCGATATAGCCGACCAGACCAACCTCCTGGCCTTAAACGCCGCCATCGAGGCGGCCCGGGCCGGCGATGCCGGACGCGGCTTCGCCGTGGTGGCCGACGAAGTGCGAAAACTCGCCGAAAAAACCATGACCGCCACCAAGGAAGTGGCCACGGTCATCGCGGATATCGACAGCGGCGTCCGGGAGAACATCGTGGGCATGGACGCGGCCGTCACCGCCGTGGGCGAGGCCAGCGCCCTGGCCGACAAGGCCGGCGCCTCCCTGCGCCATATCGTGGCCATGGTGGAAACGGCCACCGACGAGGTCCGTTCCATCGCCACCGCTGCGGAAGAGCAGTCAGCGACCTCGGATGCCATCACCCAGGCCATTGCCGACATCAACCGCATCTCCGACGAGACGTCCCAGGGGATGGAGGAGGCCGAACGGGAGCTGGCCAAGCTTGAGGAATCTTCCGGTGCGCTGGCTGCCCTCATCGCCTCCCTGCGCCAGGACTCCGGCAAGGCCCTGCCGGTGAAATAGGTGCACGGGACAAGGCGAGGCGAGGGAATGCTCCGGCGGCCAACGGGCGTTGGCCCTTTGGGAATTCCCCAGGCTGCACGCGGCGTCCCTCCGGCCTGGGCAACAGCCGCCGCCCGGAGGGAAGGTCTCCTCCCCGGGCGGCGGCACCCTGCCTATTCCCCGGCCTTCGCGTCCTGCTCCGCGCGCTGATATTCGGTGATGGAGGCCACCTTGGATTGGGCGGTTGCCTCCAGATACTGCAGCGACATTTTGTTCTTGCTCGTCAGCTTGCCCACGTACACGCCATCGTCATCGACCATGGAGATGCTCCAACCGTCGATCACGCCAAGCACGGTCTCCTTGCCCTTGGCCGAGGTTTTGGTCCCGTAGAAGTTCGGGCCTTCCTGTTTTTCGATGGTGATGGTGAAGTCCACGTGCAAGAATTTGGGCGTCTGGCTGGCAGCGGCATGGCCGAGCGTGCCCATGGCCACGGAGGAGGTGGTCCCCTTCCATACGCCGGTCATGTCCACAACGGATTTGTCGCCTTTGGCCTGGCGGGCCACGGCCGGCCCGGCGGCCAGCACGACGAACAGGGAGAGGACGCACAGCACGCTAAGCACACGGTTCATGGGGCCTCCTCGGGGATCGGACGGTTACGGCCGAAACGCGGCCGGTACGCACGGACCTTCTCTCTGCGCCACACGATGCGGCCAATGGCCGACGGGGCTCTTGCAGGCACTTTCGCCAAAACGGCACCTCCGCGCAACGGATTTTGCGGCGAAACTTCGCCCCAAAAGCCCGATCCAGGCGGCTTTTCTCAAAAAGTCGCCACCTTGACAATTTGTCATCCGCTTCGTAGTGAGAGCGCCACGTTTTCGACGGAGACAAATGCCAACGTTGCGTTTCCTCCGTACCGCCCCTGACGGTGCAACGAATCGCCAGGGCAAACATCAACAACAGGAACCCGTATGAATCTTTGCATCGTGGGCACTGGGTATGTCGGCCTCGTAAGTGCCGCCTGTTTCGCCGAGATGGGCAATGATGTCTGCTGCGTGGACTCCAACCCCACCATCGTCGAGAACCTGCGGATCGGGAAAGTGCACATCTACGAACCGGGCCTCGACGAATTGGTCAAGCGGAATGTCGCCGAGGGGCGGCTGCGTTTTACCACGCAGGTGTCCGAGGGCATGGAGAATGCACTTTTCGTGTTTATCACCGTGGGCACGCCGCCCCGTGAGGACGGCTCCTGCGATCTGTCGTACGTGTACGAAGTGGCCCGGGAAATCGGCGCCAATATGAAGGACTTCAAGGTCATCGTGGACAAATCCACGGTGCCGGTCGGCACGGCCGACGAAGTCCGCAAGCTCGTGGCCGGGGAACTCAAGAAACGTGGCGAGACCCTCGAATTCGACGTGGTGTCCAACCCCGAGTTCCTCAAGGAAGGCGACGCCATAAACGACTTTTTCAAGCCGGACCGCGTGGTCGTGGGCACGGACAACGTGCGCACCGGCGAGCTGATGAAGGCCCTCTACGCCCCGTATGCCCGCAGCCGGGAAAAGGTCATCGTCATGGGCGTGCGCTCGGCCGAAATGACCAAGTACGCCGCCAACTGCCTGCTGGCCACCAAGATCTCGTTTATCAACGAAGTGGCCAACATCTGCGAGCGGGTCGGCGCCGACGTGCGCGAGGTGCGCTCCGGCATCGGCTCGGACCACCGCATCGGCTACCAGTTCATCTACCCGGGCCTCGGCTACGGCGGCTCCTGCTTCCCCAAGGACGTCAAGGCGCTGATCGACACGGCCCGGCACTACGAATTCGAACCCCAGCTCCTGGCCTCGGTGGACGACGTCAACAAGCGCCAGAAGCACATCCTGTCCCGAAAGATCGAAGCCCACTTCACCGGCAAGGGCGGCCTCAAGGGCAAGACCCTGGCCCTGTGGGGACTGGCCTTCAAGGCCAATACCGACGACGTGCGCGAGGCCTCGTCCTTCGAACTCATCGCGGACCTGACCGCCCAGGGCATGCGCATCGTGGCCTTCGACCCGGTGGCCGGTCCCAACACCCGCGCCCACTTCAAGGACAACGACCTGCTGTCCGTGGTGGACGACCAGTACGCGGTGCTGGACGGCGCCGACTGCCTGGCCGTGGTCACGGAATGGAACCAGTTCCGCAATCCGGATTTCGGCCGCATCAAGAAGATGCTCAAAAATCCGCTTATCTTCGACGGCCGCAACCTCTATTCGCCGTCGCTTCTGGCCGACCTCGGCCTGGCCTACTTCTGCATCGGCCGCCAGGCTCCCAAGGCCTAGCGGACCGCTCCGACCGCCGCTTTCCGGGAGGACGGGCCACCGTCCTCCCTTTTTTTGTCACCGTTTCGCTCCCCCAAGACGAGACCACTGCACAATTGGTCAGGAGAGGATGCCTCCGGCGGCCAAAGGGCAAAGCCCTTTGGAATTCCGTCATGATATGAGTCTGTTGCAATGCAACGGTAGAGCATTGACCGATTGTCAGGCAATTGTGCAGCAGCCTCAAGACGCACTCCGCAGCCACTGTTCCATTTTCCCTCCCGACGATCCTATCGCACAAGAGCATCATTATCCTCTTGATAATAAAGAGATTTCAAAGGACGAAGCGCTTTGGCCGTCGGAGGCATCCCCGCCACCCGGCGGACAGGGCCATTTTTGCGACTATTTAGCTTGATCATCAAAAGATAATGTACTAGAGCTTTTTGAAAGCAAAGCTTCTTCACAGGGAGTGCCTATGATCGGTCGCTTTTCCCGCCTGGGAGCGTTTCAGGGATTTCTCCGGTTCCGGGAGTTCGCCCAATGCCTGGCCGGCGGCGGGCTGGCCCTGGCCGCCTTCCTGCTCGAACGGACCACCGGACCGGGGCCGGTCGTCCTCGGCCTGGGGCTCGGCGCCGTGGTCGTCAACGGCGCTCCCATCGTCGTCGGAGCGGTCAAGGGACTCCTCGCCCGACACGTCAATGTCGACGAGCTGGTGAGCCTGGCCATCGTGGCCTCGCTCCTCCAAGGCCAGATCCTGGCCGCCGCGGCCATCAGCTTCATCATGATCCTGGGATCGCTGCTGGAGGAAACGGTCAGCGACCGGGCCCGCCGCTCCATCAAGGGACTGGTCGAACTGGCCCCCCAGGAAGCGGTGCGCCTGTCGGCTTCCGGCGAAGAGCGGACCGTGCCCGTGGCGGAAATCCGCATCGGCGACCGGGTGCTCGTGCGGCCCGGCGAACGCATTCCGGTGGATGCGGCCATCATCTCCGGCGTCACGGCCGTGGACGAATCGGCCATCACCGGCGAATCGCTGCCGCGCGAACGCCATCCCGGCGATCAGGTGCTGGCCGGCACCATGAACTACACCGGCCGGATCGAAGTCCGGGCCGTCAAGGTGGGCGAGGATTCCACCTTCGGCAAGGTGGTGCGGCTTATCGTGGCGGCCGAGGCCGAAAAGCCGCGAGCCGCCCGGGTGGTCGACCGCTACGCCGCCTGGTTCACGCCGCTGGTGCTGGCCGTGGCCGCCATCACCTGGGCCCTGACCGGCGAGGCGGCCCGCGCCGTGGCGGTGCTGGTGGCCGGCTGTCCGTGCGCGCTCATCCTGGCCGCGCCCACGGCCACGGTGGCGGCCATCGGCCGGGCGGCCCGGCTGGGCATCCTCATCAAGGGCGGCCAATACCTGGAGGAAGCGGCCAGGGCCGACACCGTCCTGTTCGACAAGACCGGCACACTGACCCATGGCCGGCCGACGGTGGACACCGTGGCCCCGGCTCCGGGCGAACGCCCGGAAGCCGTCATCGGCCTGGCCGCCAGCCTGGAAAAGGACTGCTCCCACCCCCTGGCCGCGGCGGTGATGACGGCGGCCGGCCGCTCGGGCATCGCCGTAACCGGGGCCGACAGCATGGTCGTCGAAGTCGGACTCGGCGTACGGGGCTCGGTTGCCGGACAGGCCGTCGAGGTGGGCAGCCCCGACATGGCCGGCGGCGAGGAGACCTTGCCGCCGCCGCTTCGCCGGGAATTGACGGCCATCCGGGAACGCGGAGCCACCGGCCTGGTGGTGTGCCGGGCCGGCCAGCCCATCGGCGTTCTCGGCGTGGCCGATACGATCCGGGATACGGCGGCCCGGACCGTGGACGCCCTGCGCAAGCTCGGCATCGCCACCGTCGGCGTCCTCTCCGGCGACCACCGGCAAGCCGTGGCCGCCATGGCCGGTCAGGTCGGCATCACGGCCCTCTGGTCGGATCTGCGGCCGGGGGACAAGCTCGACGTGCTGCGCACCATGCAGCAACAGGGCCGACGGGTGCTGTTCGTCGGCGACGGCATCAACGACGCCCCGGCCCTGGCCCGGGCCAATATCGGCGTAGCCATGGGCGGTGGCGGTACCGACGTGGCCCTGGAAACGGCCGATGTCGCCCTGACCAACGACGATATCGCCCGGCTGCCCTTCCTCGTGGCCCTCGGACGGCGTATGGTGCGCCTGATCGGCATCAACATCGGGCTGGCCCTGGTCTTCAACGCGGTGGCGATCCTCGGCAGCGCCTATGGCGTCTTGTCCCCGGTGGCGGCCGCCGTTTTCCACAATGCCGGCTCGATCGTCGTGGTGCTGTTCTCGGCCAGCGTGGCCCTCACCGCCGACCCCGTCCCCGCAACCGGGACGGTTTAGGAAGCCCATGGAAAACGAACGGTTCACCCGGTTCCTCATCGCGTTCTACGAAAAGTTCTCCTCATGGGAGCACGGTGTGGTCAAGGAAAGCGGGCTGACCCTGCCCCAGATGCATACCCTGGAAATCCTCGGCACCGACGGCGATCTGCGCATGACGGAGTTGGCCGGCAAAATGGGCGTCACCACCGGCTCGCTGACGGTGCTGGTCGACCGTCTGGAGCGAGGCGGTTTCGTGGGGCGCAAGCCTCATGAGACGGACCGGCGGTCCATCCGCGTGGGATTGACCGCCGAAGGCGAACGCCTCTTCCGCGAGCATCACAAGCTCCATGCCCAGCTCACCCAGGAAATCCTCTGCGCCCTTTCCCCCGAGGAGGCGTCCCTCTTCGCCGCCATGCTCGACAGAATTACAGGCTGTTTTTAACGGTCACCGGCTGAACGGTGCGGCAATTTTGAGGTATTCTCTCCGTAAAAAGAGGGCCCGTGCGACTTGAAAGAGTCCTTTCCACAGCTGTTCCAGCAGACTTGCCTATGCTTCCAGCACGATGTGCCTTCATTGCCGAAGGCGTCTCCTCGCTGGACAGCATACTCCATTCAATCAAAAGGAATGCTGCGCCAACGCTGCACGTCATGGCTATTTTTATGGCTTCATGCATAAAATACAAGGTTGTTCTCTCCCACGAAACAGCCAACCATGCGCTGCTGGACAGGAATGCCGCACCGCCGCCACCGGCGGCCATGACACGAAGCCGCCCCCATTTCATTCCCGTCATATTCCGCTTGCATTTCAATTTTCAAATGCGCTATCAAGGCAATCTGGGAAATAACAGGAGGCCTCAATGCGATTTACCGCAAAGCCTGTCGTACTGGCCATCTTTCTGGCCCTCTCCGCCGTCATTCTGGCGGAAAGTCTCGCGTATGCCCAATGCCCGCCCGGGTTCCGCTGGTCCAATCGGTATTGGGGCTGCGTTCCCGCCGGTCCGCCGCCGGGCTATTACCCGCCGCCGCCGCCCCCCCCGCCGCCGCCCAGGGCCAACCGCTGCAACTGGAGATATCAGAACTGCCTCATGTATTGCGGCGGCATTCACTCCTGCAAACACGAGTGCAACCGTCACTATGTCCGGTGTGCCAACGGTTGGGAATAAGAATTCGGGAAAAAGCTGTCCATCGGAACGCATGATGGCGCGGGAGGCTGGAGGAAGCGTTAAACGGCCGATTTTCATCGACCGCCGGAGTTTCGTCCAGCCTTCCCTTTTTTGCAGCGTCCGGAGGGCGGCGGCCGCCGTTGCCGGATGTCCTCCCCCTTGCGGATGTTATCCGAACGTCGTGCCGCGTCGGTCGACGATGGCCGGTCCCTGTTGTACATCGGCGTAGCCCACGGTACGTTCCCGGCCAGGGGGCGTCCCCACCTAACCATCAAGGAGTCACCATGGCCCAGGCTGCTCTTTTTACCCTCTTTAGCGGCGGCGCCCAGGGTGCCGAAGCGGAATTCGGCCGCCAGGCCGAAAGTCACGGCGTCCAGGAAGTCAACTTCACCTTCGAAGGGCACCGTATCGAACGGAATCGCGGCATCCGCGTGCTGACCCAGGAGGAACTGGAGCGTAAGGACGTCAGCCTCACCTACGTCTCCAAGCTGCTCCACCGCAAGTTCAGCAACGGACCGCAAATCCGCATGGTGCTGCGCACCATCATGCATCAGGTGGACGCAGGTCTGGAAGTGTTCGTCATCGGCACCATCCAGGAGGACGGCACCGTCACCGGCGGCACGGGCTGGGGCGCCGAATTCGCCAAAATCTGCAACAAGCCGCTCTATGTCTTCAGTCAGGACAAGGCCGCCTGGTTCACCTGGCAGCACGACGCCTGGACCACCATCGCCCCGCCGGTCGTCACCCAGGCCCATTTCACGGGCACCGGCACCCGCTTCCCGACCGACGCCGGCCGACAGGCCATCGCCGACCTTTTTACCAGATCCTTCGGATAATATTATGCCTCCGGCGGCCAGGAGAGGCGCTGCCTCTCCTGGACCTCACCGCCGGGGGGAGAATTCCCCCCGGTCCCCCTTAACGAGATTTTCTTCTTCTCTCCCCCCCGTCCAGGGGTCCGGGGGCATGATGCCCCCGGCCGCCGGAGGCATCTTCTCTTCCTCTTTTCTACTTCCCGAATGCGTCCAATATCGCAAAAAATCTCGCCACATCGGTAGCATCATTATAAAAATGCGGCGCCAGCCGAATGCAGCCGCCGCGCGGGGAGACGAACACCCGGGAGTTCATGAGGTACGCATACAGCTCGTCCGCCCGGGGATGAGAAAAGGCCATGATGGAGGAACGTTCGCCGTCTCCCATGGGGGAAATGACCGGCAGCCCCCGGGCGGCCAATCCCTCGCGCAGGGCATCGAGCACGGCGAAGATGGAGGCTTGCACGGTTTCGGCTCCCACCTCCTCCAGAAGCGACAGCGACGCGCCGTAGGCGGCGATGGAAGCCACGTCCTGGGTGCCTGGCTCGAACCGGCCGGCGCCGGCCTTGAGACGATAGACGTCCCCGAGATGTTCCTCATCCGCCATGGACCGCCAGCCCACCATGACCGGGCTGAGCAGGTCCTCCCGGTCCGGAGCCACGTAGAAGATGCCCAGGCCCATGGGCCCGAGCTGCCATTTGTGACAGCCGGCGGCGGCGAAATCCACGCCCAGGGCGGTGACGTCCAGGGGCATGGCCCCCAGGCTCTGGATGACGTCCAGACAGCACAACGCCCCGGCCCGGTGGCACAGGGTGACGAGTCCGGCCACGTCCACGGCCGTGCCGGTCACCCAATCGACGGTCGAGGCCATGACCAGCCGACAGCCCGGGATGAGCCTGGCCGCCTCGTCGAGGTCCACCCGGCCGTCGCGGCGGGGAATTTCCACCACGCGAACGCCGCGCTGGCGCAAGGCGTCACAGGGGAAACGGACCGTGGGGAAATCCGGCCACGTCACGGCCACGACGTCGCCCTCGCGCCAGGGCAGGCCCGCCGCCACCAGGGACAGGCCCGAGGAGGTATTGCCGGTGAAAGCCACCCGGTCGGCCGTGGTCCCAAGCAGCCGGGCGGCCCGCCCGCGGGTGTCCTTTATCAGGTCCAGCCAGCGGAAATAGTCCCAGGACGCGCGCTGCCAGCGGTCATCGAACACGGCCACGCCGGCGTCCCGGGCTCGCTTCGGCATGGGCGACACGGCGGAATGGTTGAAAAAGACGGTATCGTTTACGACGGGAAATTCTTCCCGCCAAGCATCATGGCCCATAGAGCCTCCCTGGTCCGTCGGAATGGCGGACACGTTCCATCGTTCGCTATCGCTCCTCGGCACAGGTGCCGTTATCGGTTCCGGCGGGCGGCATGTTCCGCCGATCTTCCACCCGAATGGTCTTGCCCTCCTCGCCGCGAGCCAGGCTTCCCGGCTCCACCAGCCGTACGGCGAAAGCGACGCCCAGCTCCGAATGGAGGCGGCGCTTGAGCTTTTCCACCACGGCCTGATGCTCGGCCACCCGGTCGAACATCAGCGCCTCGGAGGGTTCCACCTCGAGAAGCGCCTCGTCCAGGCTGCCCGACCGGGTGAGCACGATGCGGTAATTGGGCGTCGTGCCCTCGACTTCAAGGAGCAGCGCCTCCACCCGCGACGGAAACACGTTGACGCCCCGGATGATGAGCATGTCGTCCGTACGCCCGACGATACGGCCGATGCGGCGCATGGTCCGACCGCAAAGGCACGGCTCGGAAATGATGCGCGTGATGTCGCCGGTGCGGAAGCGGATCATGGGAAAGGCTTCCTTGGTGAGCGTGGTGATGACAAGCTCCCCTTCCGCGCCGTCGGGCAACGGTTCGCCGCTGGCCGGGTCCACGATCTCGATCAGAAAATGGTCCTCGCTCACGTGCATGCCGGCCTTGGCCTGGCACTCCCCGGCCACGCCCGGCCCCATGATCTCGCTGATGCCGTAGTTGTCCGTGGCCGTGAGCTTCAGGCGATCCTCGATGGCGGCCCGCATGCCCTCGGTCCAGGTCTCGGCCCCGAACAGTCCGAAACGAAGCGAAAGCGCGTTGACATTGACGTCCATGGCGTCAAGCGTCTCGGCCAAGTGCAGGGCATAGCTCGGTGTGGCCACGAACACCGTGGTGCGGTAATCCTGCATGATGGACACCTGGCGACGGGTGCCGCCGCTCGAGGCCGGAATCACCGCCGCACCCACGGCCTCGGCCCCGTAATGAAAGCCGATGCCGCCGGTAAAAAGCCCGTAGCCGAGCGCGATCTGCACCACATCGTCCCGGCCCGCCCCGGCCGCCACCAACACCCGGCCGACCAGTCGCGACCAGGTCCTGACGTCGTTTCGGGTGTAGCCGGCCACCACCGGCTTTCCGGTCGTGCCCGACGAGGCGTGGAGCCGCACCACCTCGCGCAGCGGCACGGCAAAGAGTCCGTACGGGTAGGCCTCGCGCAAATCGGCCTTGGTGGTAAACGGCAACCGGCGCACGTCGGCCAGGTCGGTAAAGGCCTCGGGATCAATATCGCGCTCGGCAAACCGATGGCGATAGAGCGGCACGTTCTTCGCCACCCGGAAAAGCGTGGCCTGCAATCGCTCCAGTTGCAGCTGGGCCAGATCCCGGCGGTCCATGGTCTCGAAAGCCGGCTCGAAACATTCGCGCATCGTGCCCTCCAGAAAAGAAAGAAACGGCAAAGAAGCCTCCGGCGGCCGGGGGGATAATCCCCCCGGACCCCTTCGTGGGGGGTGGGTTAATTCTCCCGCTCACGCCCCAGGTAGGCGCGTCGGACATCCCGGTTGGCGAGGAGTTCCTCGGAGGTGCCGGAAACGAGGACCCGGCCAGTTTCCAGGACATAGCCCCGATCCGCTATGGCCAGGGCGCTTTTGGCGTTCTGCTCGACCAAAAGCACGGTAAGCCCCCGGTCCTGCCGCAGGGCGGCCACACGCTTGAAAATCTCCTTGCAGACCTGCGGCGCCAAGCCCATGCCCGGCTCGTCCAACAGCAGACAGCGCGGCCGGGCCATCAGCGCCCGGGCGATGGCCAACATCTGCTGCTCGCCGCCGGAGAGCGCCGCCGCCTGCTGCCGCCGCCGATCCAACAACACCGGGAACATGGCGTACATCTCCCGCAGATCTGCCTCGACCTGACGTCGCGTAAACCGGCTGTAGGCCCCGAGCAGCAGATTGTCTTCCACGGAAAGCGGCCCGAACACCAGCCGCCGCTCCGGCACCTGGGTGAGGCCCAAGCGGACGATGCGCTCCGGCTTCTCCCTGGCAATGTCGTGACCGTCGAACACGATCTCGCCCGCGCTCGCCCGCAACACGCCGGATATGGCCGAAAGCAAGGTCGTCTTGCCGGCGCCGTTGGCCCCGATCAAGGCCACGATCTCCCCCGGCGCCACATGCAGCGACACCCGGCGCACCGCATGCACCCGGCCGTAGTGAATATCGACGTTTCGCAAGGTCAGCATGATGACGAAGATGCCTCCGGCGGCCAGGGAGGGGCTTTGCCCCTCCCTGGACCTACCCTACCGGGGGGAATAATTCCCCCCGGACCCCCTTAACGAGGGAAATATCTCTTTGCCACTTCTTACCAACATATCTTCCGGCCTGCCCCCTCGCCCCGCAGGGGCGACGGCCTGGTCGGGCCGGAATCGGGGCGGTGTCAAGCCGGCTTGGCGGCTTGTGCCGCCGCCCCGATTCCGGCCCGACATCGAAGGGACTGCCGCCAACGTCAGCCCTTCCACCCGGCTCCCCCCCTATCCAGGGGTCCGGGGGCATGATGCCCCCGGCAGGGTTCGGGGCGGCGCCCCGATTCCAAACATCTCCCCTTCCGCTAATTCTCCTCGCCCAAATAGGCCCGCACCACCTCGGGATCGGCCTGTACTGCCTCGGGCGTGCCCGAGGCCAGCGGATGGCCAAAATTAAGGACGGTCACATAGTCGCTTACGCCCATGACCAGGTCCATGTCGTGTTCGACGAGGCCGACGGCGACGTGCAGCCGGTCGCGGATGGCGCGGATGCACTGGCCAAGCGCGGCGGTTTCGCGGGTATTGAGGCCGGCGGCCGGTTCGTCGAGGAGGAGCAGCTTCGGTTCGGCGGCCAGGGCCCGGGCCAGTTCGAGCAGGCGTTGCCGGCCATAGGGCAGATCGCCGGCCGGGGTATCGCGCACATCGGCCAGCCCGACGAATTCGAGCTTTTCCAAGGCGCGCTCGCGGCAGTCCCGTTCGGCCCGGCGGAAGGCCGGGGTATGGAGCAGGCTGGCCAGGGCGCCGTAGCGGGTCAGGATATGGCGGCCGGTCATGACGTTTTCCAGAACGGAAAGGGAGGTAAAGACCTCCAGGTTCTGGAAGGTGCGCACCACGCCGGCAGCGGCCCGGCGATGCGGCGGCAACCGGGTGATGTCATGACCGTCCAGGACAATGCTGCCGGCGGCCACCGGAACCAGACCGGTGATGGCGTTCAGCACCGTGGTCTTGCCGGCGCCATTGGGACCGATGAGGGCTGTGACCGAATCCGGGCGGATGGTGAAATCAGCCTCGGTCAGGGCATGGACGCCGCCGAAGCGCACGGTGACGCCGGCAAGATCGAGCAGCGGCGCGGCATCAGTCGGCGGGCGCATGGGGAACCTTCGTGCGGCGGCATTTGGCCAGAAGACGGTGCAGGCCGCCAGCCAGGCCGTCCGGCAAAAACAGGATGGTGGCCACCAGGATGCAGCCGTAAACCAGGATATCGATATCCTCGAAATTCCGGAGCGCCTCGGGCAGGACCGTCAGGAAGAAGGCGCCGACCACCGAGCCCCAGACGCTGGCCATGCCGCCCAACACGACCATGACCACGAGCTGGACCGAGGCGGAGAAACCGAAGGAGGCCGGGGCGATAAAACAAAGGTAATGGGCGTAGAGCACGCCGGCGAGGCCGGCCAGGGCGGCCGAGAGCACGAAGACGAAGCGTTTGTGGGCGGCAATGTCGATGCCGAGGCTGGCGGCCGCCTTTTCGCTCACCTGCAGGGCGCGCAGGGCCCGGCCGGTACGCGAGGTCATGAGGTTTCGCGCGGCCAGCACCACCAAGGCCAGCACCACGGCCATGAGATTGTAGAAACCGCGGTCGGTCTCCACGGCGTAGCCACCGCAGGCCAATCGCGGGATGCCGACATAGCCGGACGGGCCGCCGGTCAGCTCCACGGCTTCGTTGAAGACGATGGAGACGATGATGCCGAAGCCGAGGGTGGCCATGGCCAGGTAGTGGCCCTTGAGCTTCAGGGTCGGGATGGCCACGAGCCAGGCGACGGCCGCCGCCAAGCCGATGCCGATAGCCATGCCGGCCGGAACGGGCAGGGAGAGGCTGGTGGTGCAGATGGCCGTGGCATAGGCGCCGATGCCGTAAAAAGCGGCGTGTCCGAGGGAAATCTGACCGGCATAGCCCATGAGGAGATTCAATCCCACCACCATGACGGCATTGAGACAGGCCAGGATGCAAATGCTCAAATAATAGTCGTTGGGCACAACGAAGGGGACGGCCAGGAGCACGGCTAAAAACAGGGTCGACTGGACGGCGTTCCGGCCAAAAAACGAGCGCCTCATACGCGCTCCACACCGCTTTTGCCGAACATGCCGGCCGGTCGGACGAAAAGGAGCAGCAGCATGACGATGAAGGCGAAGGCGTCCTTGTAGCCGGACGAGATGTAGCCGGCGCCGAAGGATTCGAGCACGCCGATGACCAGGCCGCCGGCCGCCGCGCCGAAGGGGTTGCCGAGCCCGCCCAGGACGCAGGCGGCAAACCCCTTGACCCCGAGCATGGTGCCGACGTCGTAGGCGGTCATGGTGATGGGGGCCAGAATGGCCCCGGCCACGGCCCCGATCAGGCCGCTTAAGCCGAAGGACAGAAGCGCCATGCGGGAAACGCTGATGCCGACCAGGCTCGCGGCCTGCTGCTGGCAGGAGCAGGCCAGCATGGCCTTGCCCTGGATAGAGAGCGCGAAAAAGAGCTTGAGCGCCGCCAGAAGGGCCAGGGTGACGGCCAGCACCCACAGGCTCTGGGGCTGGATGGCCGCGCCCAGGACCCAAATGGGTCGCACCCCGGAAAAGGCCGGCAGGGCCGCCGTATCCTTGCCGAAGATCAGCATGGCCCCGCCGCGCAGTACGATGGAAACGCCGATGGTGATGATGACGGCGTTCAAGGCCGGAGCCCCGGCCAGGGGACGGATGGTCAGCCGCTCCATCAAGGCGCCGACCACGGCCGTAGCCAGACAGGCGGCCAGCACGGCCAGAGGCAACGGCAGGCCCGCTCCGAGAAACCAGACGGCAAGCATGCCGCCGAGCATCACGAACTCGCCCTGGGCGAAGTTGATGATGCCCGTGGTGTTGAAGATCATGGTGAACCCCAGCCCGATCAGCCCGTAGGCGGCTCCCTGGGTGAGGCCCGAAACGAGGTATTGCGACGCGCCTGCGAACATCACTCGCCGATGATCTTCCAGTCGCCCTTGTCGATGGTCAGCATGACGAAGGCATCGGAGCCAAGGCCGGCATGATCTTCGGGCGTGAAGGTGAAGGTGCCGCCGATCCCTTGAAATCCCTTGATCTTTTCCAAGGCGTCCCGCACGGCCACGGGATTGTCCGAACCGGCCGCCTCGACGGCCTTGACCGCCAGATGCAGGGAATCGTAGCCGTGGCCGCCGAAAGTCGAGGTCGGGGACTTGAACCGTTCCTCATAGGCCTTGGCATAGGCCACGAGCTGGGCCTTTTTCGGGTCGGTATCGGGGAGCTTCTCCGGGGCGGTGATCTGCCCGGCGGCCAGAAGCAGGCCTTCGGCCGCGTCGCCGGCCAGCTCGATGAACTTTTTGCTGGCCACGCCGTGGCTCATGTAGAGCGGCGTGGTCATGCCGAGCTGCACGCGGTTTTTCGCCACCACGGCCGGACCGGGATTGGTGCCCCAACAGATGATGGCATCCGGAGCCAAACCCTGAATCTTGGTCAGCTGGGCCGTCATGTCCGTATCCTTGGGGCCGAAGACCTCGTCGGCCACAAGCTCGAAGCCGTCCGCCGGAATCTGCTTTTTGAGCACTTCCCGGCCGGATTGGCCGAAGCCGTCGGACACGGTCAGGATGGCCAGCTTCCTGTAGCCGTGCTTTTTGGCGTGTTCCAGAATACGGGCGGCGGCCAGGGCGTCGTGGGGCGCCACCTTGAAAATAAAGGGATTTACCGGCGTCGTAATCTTCTGGGAGGCCGAGCAGGAGATAAGCGGCACCTTGGCGGCGGCGGCCTTGCGCATGACGGCCAGGGTGTTGCCCGAGGTGGTCGGCCCCAGGATGGCCGAGACGTGCTCCTTTTTGATCAGCCGGTCGATGGCCAGCACGGCCTTGTTGACGTCGGTCTCGTCGTCCAAAATGAGGACTTCGACGGGCCGGCCGAGCACGCCGCCGGCGGCGTTGATCTTTTCGGCTTCCATCTGGATGGTGTTTTTCTCCGGCTCACCGAGAAAGGAGGCCGGGCCGGTCACGGAGAGCACCGCGCCGATCCGGACGGGTTCGACGGCCAGGGCCGGGATGGAAGCAAACACCATGGCGCACAGGGCGCAAACCAGGGTGCGAATCCGCATGAGCATACTCCTTGGAACCGTTTGCCGCCCGCGGCCGCGTCGCGCCCCGATGGCGGCGTTGCGCGCTGCAGCCATGCTGGCGGGGCCGGGAAGGCACCGCCCGGGATGGTGACCATGAGAAGGGCGGCCTCGTCAAGGCCGAGTTGGCGGCCCGAAGGAAAAAAACGCCGGCCGCCCCGACCGGAACCGAAACGGGGGGTCACGGATATACCGGTTTTCGGTCCGTATTGCCAAAAGAGGAAGGCCTGGATTATGGCCCTCTGGAAGTATCCGACACGCCGCGCCCAAGGAGCATCCCATGCGCCCTGTTTTCGTCATCATTTGGTGTGTGTTGGCCCTGGTCGCCTGGGTCGGGCCGGCGCCGGCCCAGAACGCCCCAGCCCCCCCAGCCAGCCAATCCGCTCCCCCGGCCGATACGCCACAGCAGAAGGCCCCGGAACCGGCCGCCAAAAAGGCCGCCGTGACCGTCGAGCATAACGACACGGACCCCCTGGGTGGGCGTCTGGCCTACCGCCTGAAGGAACTGCTCGGCCGCTCGGCGCTCATGCGCCTGTCCAACAGGGAAGAAAAAAAGATCGTCCTCGTGCTGACGACCAGGGAAGAATTTCCCGGCCGGCCCAATCTCTGCTCCATCTATGCCGTGACCTGGCTTTTCTCGGCCAAGGAGGGCTCGCTTAAATATTTCCTGAGCACGGAAACGGGCATCGTGGACGCGACCGGTCTGGACCAGGCGGCCGAAACCATCCTCGGCCGGACGGACAAGCTGGCCACCACCTACGGCTACCTGTTCTAGGCCGGCCAATCATGTCCGCCAACGGTCTCCCCCCTTCCCCGGTCGTCAGGACCGCCGTCCAAACGTTTACGGTCACGGCCGAGGAGGCCGGCCAGAAACTCCTGCAGTACCTCGCCCGCCGCCTGGGCGGCGACGTCCCCCCGACGGCCCTGCAGCGCTTTATCCGCACCGGCCAGGTCCGAGTGGACGGCCGCCGCTGCAAGCCCTTTTCCCGACTGGCCATGGGCCAGCTCGTCCGCGTGCCGCCCTACGCCCCCGGCCAGACGCCTGCGGTCGCCCGACCGGCGCTTCCGCCCCAGGAGACCGCCCCGCTCGACATCCTTTACGAGGACGCCGCACTGCTGGTGGTGGTCAAACCGTCCGGGCTGCCCGTGCATCCCGGCTCGGGGCATCCCACGGCCCTGACCACCATCCTGCACGCCCGCCATCCCGACGCGCCCTTTGCGCCCACGCCGGCCCACCGGCTCGACCGCGACACCACCGGAATTTTGCTGGTGGCCAAGAGCTATCGGATGCTGCGCTCCATCCACGAGGCCATGGAATCGGGGGAGATGTGCAAGGATTATCTGGCCTGGGTCTGCGGGCACTGGGAACTCGGCGAGATCAACGAATGGGTGACGTTGCGCGATCTGCTGGCCAAGGAGGGCGAACCCGGCCACGAGCGGATGTGTTGCGGCGAAGCGGGCAAGGAAGCCGTGTCCAAGGTCCGGCTGCTCCACAGCACGGGCGAGGCCTCCCTGGTGGAAGTGCGGCTCGAAACCGGACGCACCCATCAGATCCGGGCCCAGCTCGGCTGCCGGGGCTACCCCGTGATCGGCGACCCCAAGTACGGCGGGGGCGTGCCGCCGCTTTTCCTGCATGCCTGGCGCATCGTGCTGCCCGGAGCGGCCTTTTCCTGTCCGCCGCCCTGGTCGGCGCCGTGGGCGGTGGTCCGGCCCCGCCGGGCAGTGCGGGAGCCCGATCAGGAGGCAACGTCCTTCAGCTGCCCGGAAGGCACAGGGCAGCCAGACGACCCAGCATGATGGCCCCGGCCTGGGCCACATTGATGGAATCGAGCGGCCGGGCCTGGGGGATACGGTACAGCGCGTCGCACCGCTTGGCCACGCCCGGCCGGATGCCCTCGTCCTCGTTGCCGAGGACCAGGATAAGGGGAAATTCGGGCGTGGCATCCAGGGCGTTGGCCGCCCCGGCCGCGCCGGTGGTACCGATGATGGTGAAACCGGCCTCGGCGGCCGTATCCAGCGCCCGGGCCAGATTCGTCACCTTGGCCAGGGGCAGTCGGGCCAGAGTGCCGGCCGAGGCCTTGGCCGCGCCGGGCCCCAGGCGCGCCCCCTCGTGGCGGGGCAGGATGATGCCGCCGCCGCCCAGGGCGTAGAGGGTGCGGACGAGGGTGCCGACGTTGCCCGGATCCTGGACCCGGTCCAGCGCCAGGGCCACGGCGAGCGGCGCCGTCCGGGTCGCCTCCAGCACATCGGCGAGTTCCACCAGTCGGCCGGCCGTCAAGCGGGCCAGCACGCCCTGATGATTACCAGGGAAAAGCCGGTCCAGGTCGGCGGCCGGAACGAAACGGTAGCGCACACCCGCGGCGGTGCAGGCCGCGACGATGGCGTCGGCGTCCGGGCCGCGCAGGCCCTGGCGCAACAGCACGTCGTCCACGGTGCGGGGGCTGGTTTCCAGGAGTTCGCGCACGGGCTTGCGTCCGGGCAGAATGTCCTCGGGCTGGGGAAGATGGTCCTGGGTGGGCATGCGGCACGGTGGCGCAAAGGCCGCCGGAGCTCAAGTCCTTTTTTCCTTGCATTTTTATCTACTTTGTTGTAACCGATATAAAATTATTGGGAAAATCGTATCGCCACACAGTCAGAACGCCCCTGCCGGAACCTGTGGCTTTTTCGCGCTTTCTGCCTGCTTCCAGGAGTGCCGCATGGTCCATCACGCCCGTATAGCCTGCCTCGCCTTCCTACTGCTGCTGACCGGCTGCGCCGGGAAAAACCATACCAATACCGATATGAAAGCCAACCTGGAGCCCGAGCTCTGGGATACCTCGATCATCCTCAAGGATCTGAAACGCGGCCGGCCGCTCACCGAACAGGAAAAAAAGGCCCTGGCCTCCCGCGGCTCCATCCAATTCAACCTGGACGTCAAGGAAACCGAGGAAGTTCAGGAACTGCTCCAGTACTTCACCCTGGACAAACGCGGCAGCATGGAAAAATGGCTGGTCCGGGCCCAGCCGCACCTGCCCTACGTCCGGGCCGTGCTGGCCAGCTACAACCTGCCGCCCGATCTTATCGTGCTGCCCATCATCGAATCCGGCTACAACAACATGGCCTACTCGCCGGTCGGCGCGGGCGGCATGTGGCAGTTCATGCCCTATACCGCCCGCCGTTTCGGCCTGGTGGTGGACTGGTGGCTGGATGAGCGGCGCGATCCCTTCAAGGCCACGGTGGCCGCGGCCAAATACCTGACCAAGCTCTACCAGATGTTCGGCGACTGGAACCTGGCCCTGGCCGCCTACAACGCCGGCGAGGGCAAGGTGTCCAAGGCCATGGCCTGCAGCGGGCAGACGGACTTCTTCGATCTGGCCCGCGATCCCGGCCTGCTCAAGGCCGAGACCCGCCATTACGTCCCCAAGTTCCTGGCCGTGCTCAAGATTTTCCAGAACCTCGACGCCCTGGGCTTCAAAAAGATCAACTGGCAGGCCGGGCCGAACCTCAAGGAAGTGAGCGTCCCCGGCGGCACCGATCTGCTGGCCCTGGCCCAGGCCTGCAACATGCCCTGGGAAGAATTCCGGAACTACAACGCCGCCTTCCGCCGGCAGGTCAGCCCGCCGGATCAGGCCGTCAACGTCTACGTGCCCGTGGCCAAGGAGCAGCTGGCCCTGGCCTACCTGCAGCATCCCGACGCCTATCCCGCCTCCGGCTATCAGAACTATATGGCCCAGTCCGGGGAAACCTGGTGGGCCATCTCCCGGCGCACCGGCGTGCCCGTGGCCGAACTGCGGCAGTTGAACGCCTCCCTGCCCGAAGTGCTGGCGGCCGGACAAGCCGTCCGCGTCCCGGGAAATGCTTCCGGTACCGAGGCGACGGCCCTGGCCGAAGGGCCGGACGCCTGTGCGCCCATCCGCACCCAGGCCGCAGCCAAACCCCTGCGTCACCGGGTGAACAAGGGCGAAACCGTGGCCTCCATCGCCCGAAAATACGGCGTATCGCCGCACGAACTGGCCGCCGCCAACCACATGCGCCCGAGCAGCCGCCCGACGCTCGGCACCTGGCTGGCCATCCCCGGCAGCGCGGCCCAGTCCCATGCCGTGGCCGAAAACAGCCGGTCCGCCGCCGGCCAGCACGACATGGCCTCCACCCGCTACACCGTCCACAAAGGGGAAAGCATTTCGGCCATCGCCGCCAACCACGGCCTGACCGCCGAACAACTGCTCGCCGCCAATCACATGCGCTCGGCCAGGGATCTGCAGGCCGGACAGACGCTGACCATTCCCGGCCGGGAAGGCGCCGCGTCGTCGTCCAGGGCGGTTCCCCAACCGGCGATGACCGTGGCCGCCGTGCCGGCCGGCAGCACCTACGTGGTTCGGCCCGGCGATACCCTGTCCTCCATCAGCCAGCGGGCCGGCGTGGACATGGGAAGCATCCAGGCCGCCAATCACCTGCACTCGGGGGTGGTCCGGGTCGGTGAAAAACTCACCATCCCCGGCGGCAAGGTCGCCGCCAGCCAGGAACCGGCTCCCAAGCCCCTGGCGATCGCCAAATCGGGGTCTCCCAAGGCTGCCGCCGACAAACACGAACCCAAACCCTTGGCTGCCGCCAAGCCTGAACCCAAATCCCTGGCCGCCGCCAAGCCGACGCCGAAGGCCGCTGCCAAACCGGCCGGCAAGGCCGTCAACTACAAAGTCAATCCCGGTGAAACCGTCTGGGCGATCGCCAAGAAATTCAACGTGGAGCCTTCCTCGCTGATGGCCTGGAACAACATGAAAAGCCCGAGTGCCCTCCAGGCCGGGACCCAGCTCACCATCTTCAAGGAATAGGAAGCGAAAAACCGGCGGCGGAAGACTGCCTCCGGCGGCTGGGGGGCATCATACCCCCGGGCCCCTCGCCCCGAAGGGGAGTGTCTTGCTTTTTGGCCCAGGCCGGACCATATACTGGCACGCTGTTATCGGATGCAGAAAACAACTCAAGCGAGGTTCCATCATGCACGAGCACGAGCACGAAGAGGAATATGAAGAGTGTTGCGTCGAAGTCCCCGAAGCCACCGTCGGCCAGGAAGTGATCGACATCGCCATGAAGGTCTATGACCCGACCGAGGGCTTTTTCGGAGACATGTCCCTGGAGGAAGTGAAAAAGGCCGGCAAATGGACGATCCTGTTCTTCTATCCGGCCGACTTTTCCTTCGTCTGCCCGACCGAACTGGCCGATCTGGCCACCAAGCAGGACGAGCTGGCCAAAATGGGCTTCGAAATCTTCTCCGTCTCCACGGATACCGAATATGTCCATCTGGCCTGGCGCCAGAGCGAGAAGCTCCTGGAGAACGTCCGCTTCAAGATGGGCGCCGACCCCAACGGACAGGTCTCGCGCTATTTCGGCGTCTACGACCAGGAATCGGGCTTGGCCCTGCGCGGGACGTTCCTCATCAATCCCGACGGCATCCTGGTCTCCAAGGAGATCAATTTCTATAACGTGGGCCGCAACGCCGACGAACTGGTCCGCAAATGCCAGGCCAACGCCTACCTGCGCGAACATCCGGCCGAAGCCTGTCCGGCCAAATGGAGGCCGGGGGACCAAACCCTGACCCCGTCCGAAAAACTGGTCGGCAAGGTTTTCGAAACCTACACGCCCAAGGCCTAGTTTCCGCCACCCGCGACCGCGCCCGAGGCCCGTTTCCCGGGCGCGGTCGTTTCCCGTTCCGACCCGCTGGAAACGTCCCCGGTCCCGCGCCGGCGCTCTTCACTCAGCCCGTTGTCTCGAACGCCTCCCGCGTCAGCGCCAGCCAGGCCCTGGCCGGCGGCGACAGCCGTGTGCCTCGGCGCCAGACCAGGGCTGCCCGCCAGCGGAGATCCGGCTCGTCCAGCAAGACGGCCCGCACCGGCCCGAGCGGCCGGCCCTCGACCATGATGTGGGGCAACAGCGCCACGCCGAGCCCCGCCGCCACCAGGGAGACGATAAAATCCATCTGGCTGCTGCGGGCCGACACGCGCGGAGAGAATCCCCGTTCCCGGCAGGCCGATTCGATCCGGGCATTGAGGGCGAAGCCGTGCTCGAAAAGAATGAACGGCGAGGCGGCCAGATCAGTCAAATGCACAACCGTGCGGCGGTGCAGCGGATGGTCGGCCCATAGCAGGGCCACCAGCGGATCGTCCCGGACGGGCTGCCACTCGAAGGCGTCGGACACCGGCAACAGAGAGACGGCAAGTTCCACCTGTCCGGCCAGGATGGCTTCCTCCAACCGGACGCTTCCCTGTTCCAGCAGTTCGATCTCGACCCCCGGATACCGGCTGCGAAAGTCCGCGAAAAGCGGCGCGAAAAGACGGGCGCTCCCGAAAAGGGGCAGCCCCAGGCGCAACCGGCCGGTGTAGAGTCCCTGCAGCTCGGCCAATTCCGCGAGCATGTGCTCGCCCTCCGCCAGCATGGCCTCGGCCCGGGCAAGGACCAGCTTGCCGGCCTCGGTCAGTCGGACACCGTCCCCCAGACGCGTGAAAAGTTCCTCGCCCAACTCCTCTTCCAGCTGCCGCACGGCCTTGCTCACCGTGGGTTGGGACAAAAAAAGGACCCGGGCCGCCGCTGTAAAGCCGCCCTGGCGGGCCACCTCGACCAGCGCCTTCAGGTTGCGGAGTTCCATGCCCATTCCAATACGGAATGGATTCCATTCTGACAATTCATTTCATAAATAGCCCATTGCAGCCTATTCCCTCTGCTCTCAAGGAGCATCGTCATGCGAACAATCATGCGGTCCGCCCGGCAGCGTTGCCGGGACCTCGGTGCGACAACGGCGCAGGTGGGATGTCTGATCGGCCTGTGGTGGCTGTGCGAAGGCGCAAGGCATCTGTTCAAGCTCCCGATTCCGGGAGCCGTGCTGGGACTGGCCGTCCTGCTGGTCCTGCTTTTCTGCGGCCGGCTGCCGGTCCGGTGGGTGGCCAGAGGAGCCGCGCCCTTGCTGGACCATCTGCTGCTTTTTTTCGTCCCCGCCACCATGTGTCTGCTCAATCATCGGGAATTTCTGGGGATAACCGGCCTCAAGGTCCTGGTGGTCATCCTGGCCGGCGTTTTTTCGGTCATGGCCGGCACGGCCCTGGTGGTGGAATGGCATTTCCGGGCGAGGATACGCCATGCCGACTGAAACTCTGCCCGGGTTGTTCTGGCTCGTCGCCACGGTCGGCTGCTATGCCCTGGCCAGGTTGATCAACGCCCGTTTCCAGGCCTGGTGGAGTTCGCCCCTGCTTTTGGCCTGTGTCCTCTCCCTGGCCCTGGTCGTCGGTCTGCACGCCAAATATGACGACTACATGCGCGGCGGGCACTGGCTGTTGCTGCTGCTCGGGCCGGCCACGGAGGCCTTCGCCCTGCCGATCTACGAGCAGCGCGCGCTCATCCGCCGCGCCTGGCCGACCCTGCTTGTCGGCGTCACCTGCGGCTGTCTGCTGGCCCTCGGCGGGGGCTGGCTCCTTTCGGGCTGGCTGGGCCTGCCCCACGCCCTGCGGCTCTCCCTGCTGCCCCGCTCCTTCACCACGCCCTTTGCCATGGCCTTTGCCCAAAACGTCGGCGGCCCTCCCGAACTGACGGCAGTGTGCGTCATTGCCACGGGTGTTCTCGGCGCCACGTTCGGCAGCCTGCTGCTGCACGTCCTCCCGTTGCGCACGGCCTTTGCCCGGGGAGCGATGCTCGGCATGGGCGCGCATGGCACCGGCGTGGCCAAAGCCAGGGAAATCGGAGCGGAAGAGGAGGCCGTAGCCGGTCTGGTCATGGTCCTGGCCGGCCTGGCCTGCGCCCTGGTCGGCTCCGTCATTTCCCTGCTCCAATCCGCTTGACGGCCGGGTGCCGCCTCCGGGACCGTGTCCGGAGGATACGGCTGGGGGCTTGCCGAATCCGCTCCGGACGGCTAAGCGTCAAAAGACGCCCCATCGGGGAACCGTCCCCGAAAGGAGTCTCGGATGCTCGACCGTTTCAAGAAATCCTCATTGTCCGCCCGGGGATGCGCCCCGACGGATTCCGCCTTTCCCAAACGGCCGGGCTTCACTCCGTATCTGATGGTCTATTCCTTCGACGGCGAGACCCTGACCACCCGGCGCTATGACACGCTCGGGGAAGGCGAGCCGGAGATTCTCCCGGGCAAGATCAACTGGGTGCGGGTGGTCGGCGTGCATGATGCGGATCTGGTGCGGACCGTGGCCAATCGTTTCAAGCTGCACCCGCTTCTGGTGGAGGATATTCTCGATCCTGGACGCCGGCCGGTTCTTGAGGACTATGACACCATCATCTTCGTCCTGTTGCGCCTGCTCGATTACGCAGAGGAAGAAAAAAAGGTCCGGGCCGAACAGGTCAGCCTGATTGCCGGAGACGGTTTCGTCCTCACCTTCCAGGAGCAGGAGACCAACCTCTGGGACGAGGAGGTGGCGCGCCTGAACAAAGGCGGCGGCCGGATCATGCGGCGGGGACAGGAGCATCTGACCCATGCCCTGATCGCCGCCATCCTGGACGACTATATCCTGACCCTGGGCAAACTGGCCGAGGACATCGAAGAGCTGGAACAGGGCGTGCTGGCCGGCGCCGACGGCGACCTGCTCATGGATATCTACCACCTCAAGCGCGAGGTGCTGTTCCTGCACCGCTCCCTGTGGCCGCTGCGAGAGGTGTTGGTCCGCTTCGTCAAGGACGCGGCCGCCGGGGCGGACCCGGCCTCGGCCCTGCTGTGGAGCGACATCCAGCAGGACATCTACCAGGTGCTCGACGCCGTGGAGACCTTGCGGGAAATGCTGACGGAAATGGTCGGCCTGTCCATGACCAAGGCCGAGCTGCGCATGAACGCCGTGGGGCAATACCTAAGCCTGGTGGCCACCGTCTTTTTGCCGCTCAATTTTCTGGTCGGCTTTTACGGCATGAACTTCGACAATCTTCCCTTCAAGTCCACGCAGTGGGGAATCTATGCCCTGACCGGCCTCATGGGCGTCACGGCGGCCGGCCTCGTGTACGTCTTTTTCCGCAAGCGCTGGCTGCACGCCGAGACACGCGACCAGGAGGAACCCGGGGTCATTGCCCTCGCCACAAAACGGCAGGAGACCCCCCAAACAGGATCGACAGAGGCATGACGGATTTTCCTTCCCTCTCCAACGAGCAGATGCTCGGCGTCGCCCGGGAATGGGAGCGGTTCCAGAAGGGACTGGCCGTCGATGACGCCATCGTGCGGCCCATGATCCTGCGCTCGTGGAAGCGGTGTCGCCAGGTCGGGTTTCCCGGCCGAGGCCTGGCCTTGTGCCCCATCGACACGGCCGCCCTCGAAGCCTCGGTCGCCCGCAACGGCGATCTGGTGGAAAGCGCCCAGATCCTCATGGACAAGCTGGTCCTGTCCATCCACATGTCCAACAGCGTGGTCACCCTGGTCGACGCCCAGGGACTGGTCCTCCATGTCTCGGCCACCACCCGGGACCTCGATAACGTTCCCTACGGCGTGCCCGGCCGGCATTGCGACGAAGGCACCCTCGGCACCAACGGCATGGGACTGTGCGTCATCGAGGAGCGACCGGTCCACGTCATCGCCTCCGAGCACTACAACACCGCCCTGCACTACCTAAGCTGCGCCGCCGCCCCCATCCTCGACGGCTCCGGCCGGCTGCTCGGCGCCCTCAATCTGGCCATCTCCACCGAAAATTTCCACCAGCACACCCTGGGACTGATCGAGGCCGCCGCCCACGCCATCGAGGAACAGCTCCGGCTGCGCAACCTGCTCTCCCAGCAGCGCGTCATCCTGGAACTCCTCGACGACGGCGTCATCGTGATCGGCGGCGACGGGACCATTCTGACCATCAACCGCCAAGCCTGCGACATGCTCCAGGTGGATGCCGGCATCACGGGGAAAAACATCCGGGAATTCGGCCGGCCCAGCGAGCCCATCACCTCGGCCCTGCGCCAACGCCAGACCTACCACGACAGGGAGACCACCATTTCCCTGGGGAAAGGCACCTTGCAATGCGCCCTGTCCTGCGCTCCCTTCACCGAAAGCGGCGGCATCATCCTCACCCTGCGCGAGACGCGGCGCATGCGTAAATACGCCGCCAAGGTGGCCGGCTCCAAGGCCGTCTACACCTTCGCCGACATCGTGGGCGACTCCAAGGTCATGCGCGAGGCCATCAACCTCGCCCGGGTCGCTTCCCAAAGCGACGCCACCACGCTCATCCTCGGCGAGTCCGGCACCGGCAAGGAGCTGTTCGCCCAGTCCATCCACAACGCCAGCCCCCGCGCCAAGGGGCCCTTCGTGGTGGTCAACTGCGGCGCCCTGCCCCGCACCCTGGTCCAAAGCGAACTGTTCGGCTACGTGTCCGGCGCCTTTTCCGGCGCGCTCAAGGAAGGCAGCCCCGGCAAATTCGAACTGGCCGACGGCGGCACCATCTTTCTCGACGAAATCGGCGAAATGCCCCTCGAAGCCCAGGTCAGTTTGCTGCGCCTGCTCCAGGAAAGCGAGGTCACGCGCCTGGGCGGCAAACAGGCCCGGCGCATCGATGTGCGGATCATCGCCGCCACCAACAAGGATCTGGCCCAGGCCGTCAAACGGGATGCCTTCCGCGGCGATCTCTATTACCGCTTGAACGTCCTGTCCGTGACCGTCCCGCCCCTGCGCGACCGGGGCGACGACATCTTCCTGCTCGTCCGGGTCTTCCTCGACAAGTTCCAGGGCCAAAGCGGCCGGCATATCGAAATCTCCGGCGAGGCCACCGCCGCCCTGGCCGCCCACACATGGCCGGGCAACGTCCGGGAACTGGAAAACCTCATCGAACGGCTGGTCAACGTGGCCGCCACCGACGTGATCGACGTCCACCAGCTCCCCCAGGACATTGTGACCGCCCTGGTCAAGGGGCAGGACACCCGGCAAGGCGACCCGGTCATGTCCCTCAAACGCATCCAGAAGGCGCTTATTCTGGAGACGCTGCGGGAAACCGGCGGCAACTTCCGCCGCACCTCGGCCCTGCTCAACATCTCCCGCACCACCCTCTACGCCAAGCTCAAGCAGTACGGCATCACCGCCGAGACCTTCCGGGTGAAAGACTAAGGAACAAAAGGAAGGATGCCTCCGGCGGCCGGGGGCATGATGCCCCCGGACCCCTCGCACCGAAGGTTTCAAGAAAGGGTCCCCGGAGAAGGGGGGCGGGGAGCGCCCTGGGACTGCCTCAGGCAGCGGCCGCCAACCCCTGGCGATCCACCCGCCGGCTGGTCAGGACGGAACACAGCAGGAAACCGAGGAGACTGACGCCGGCGTCAGCCAGCAGGAAGCCGCCGTAGCCCGTGCTATGCATGATCCAGGTGCCAAGCAAGGGACCGAAAAAATTCCCGAGTTGCAGGGAAAGCATCATCAGGTTGGAGTTGAGGGTCTTGAACCGCGGCGACGAGATGCTGAACATCAAGCCGTACAGGGCCGGCGAGCCCAGGCCCATGCCAACCCCCATGGCCAGGGAGGAGCCGTACAGGCCAAGCAGGCTGTCCGCCCGGGCGGCCAGGAAAAAACTCACGGCCGACAAGGCGAAGCTTATCCGGATGAGCCGGACCTTGCGCACCTGATCGAACAGCCGGTTGCCGAACAGGCGCACGACGATCATGCAACACATCTGGATGGAAAAATAATAGCCGACCGTGCTGTACCCCCGCGAAAGGAAAAGCCCCTTGGCCAGGAAAAAAAGCGAGGAAAACGTCACGATGTAAAGCGTGTTGAGGAGAAGGACCAGGGCCACCGGCGGCGTGGCGGCATTGCGGTACATGTCGGGAAGGGAAATGGCGGCCCCCGGCTTGGACGCGCCGGCCGTCCCGGTCCGCATCCGCCGGCTGAGGAGCCCGATCAGCAAAAGCCCCGGCACCAGCAGCAGGGACATGTCCATATAGCCGTAGGCGGCCGAGGGCAAAAACGGCACCACGGCGTCGCACACGGCCGGCACGATGGAATAGGGCAGAAGCAGGGCCACCGAATACAGGCTGAAGGCCTGGCCGCTACGCTCGGCCGGAATGCCCGCCACCATCATGGTCATGCAGGCGGCCGAAAGCAGATAAATGGCCACGCCATGGGCCAGACGCACGGCGAGCAGGCCCGGAACGGACCGAATTCCCAGATAGGACACCCCGCAGCCGATCAGGACCACCGCCCCGACCGCAGCCCAGCGGCTGGCGTTTTTCGTAGTCAGAAACGGGCTGGCCACCAGGAAAAAGACAATGGTGGACAAGGCGGAACTGCCGATCAAAAAGCCGCGCCACTGCCTGGCAATGCCGATCTGTTCCAGGTAGGGATACAGGTTGTAGAAAACCGTGATGTTGCAGTAGGTCAGGAAGATCACCAGACAGACGGCAAGAAAATCGAAAGAGTAAAGTGCCTTGGTTCGTTGCATACGGATTGGGTCCAACAGGTTGGGTTCTAGGAAGGCCGGGCCAGGCCGTTTTCCACGAAAGCGGCCAAAACGCGGCTGATGGCCGCCACCACCTGGTCGGTGTACTCGGGCAGGCCGGTAAAGCGCAGGAAGGTAATCTTGTTGCGGGCAAAGGCGCTGGCCATGATGAAAAAGGCGTAGGCCAGAACCTTGTTGTCCAGGCTGCGGTCGTCCCGGCCCGTGGCTTCGCCCACCAGTCGGGAAATGGCCGTGAGCGTCGGGGCGATGGCCCGATCGTAGATTTTCTCGAACGACGGCGTCGGGGCGATGAACTCGCGCTGCAGCAGCAGGCTCATCCACTGGGAACGGTTGGAGGTCAAAAGGGCGGTCACCAGTCCGGCCATAACCCGGCAGGCCCGCGTCCTGGCATCCTCCCCGGTCGCCTCGCTGGCAGCGACCAGGGCCTTGTGATGGATCGCGGCCAGCTCCCCGGCCACCCCCTCGATCACCGCGCTGTAGAGTCCCTCCTTGCCGCCGAAATGAAAGGCGATGGAGGCGATATTGGTGCCGGCCGCTCCGGCCAGTTCGCGGGTACCCACGGCATCGGGGCCCTTTTGCGCAAACAGGCGCAGGGCCTCTTCGAGCAGACGGTCCCTGGTCTGCTGGCCCTTGGCCAGACGCGTATCGGCCTTGGAAGCGGTCACGGCCATGTATTCCTCCCGAAACGAGACGTATAAGATTGTGGCCGGGGCCGAAGGAAAGCCTCCGGCGGCCAAGGGCGTGACCTGTAACGTCCATTGTCGCGAAAGCCGGCCACGTCCGGCTTTCGCAGCCTCCGCCCCGCAAGACGGTGGCGAGCTTCTATCGTCCGCCGCCGATCAAGTCAATCAATCGATTGATAATATATTTTTGACCGTCACGTTCCCGTCAGGACCGGCAGTGGTGTCAACATGGACATGTCAAGATGACATGTCCAAAAAATGGACAGTTCCGGCTTGGAACCAAACTGGCCAATACATCCTAAGCAACTCACATCGTAAAAGAATCCATTTTTCTTTGGAACGAGGGAACCACTGGCCCGCATCTTGCTTTCTTGCTCCGCACTGTCGAGCGGGGAAACTGTATGTTCACTTTTGCATGGCAAATCGTGAACACAACGATTGAAGATACACGTTTTTCCGTCGCGTCGTGACAGGATATCTCTGTCGGCTGTTTTTGTATCGTCCTGTCTCTCTTTGTGATTTTTATTTTTATGTTAGCGCAGTGAGCTATATTTTTGTGTTGTTGTCTATTGATAAACTTTTCACAAAACCATGTAACAGCCTGGAGGATTTCATGGCAGTCCGCGAACAAGTCTACGGTTTCTTCATTCCCAGCGTGACCCTCATCGGTATTGGTGCCGCCAAGGCCATTCCTGAAAAGATAAAGGCTCTCGGCGGCAGCAAACCCCTGCTCGTCACCGACAAGGGTGTCGTGGCCGTGGGTATCTGCAAGCAGGTTACCGATCTGCTCGACGCCGCCGCTATGCCCTATGTGATCTATGACGAAACCGTGCCCAACCCCACCGACAAAAACGTCCATGACGGCGTGGACGTCTATAAGAAAAACGGCTGCGACAGCTTGATCACCCTGGGCGGCGGCTCCTCCCACGACTGCGGCAAGGGCATCGGCCTGGTCGTCGCCAACGGCGGCAAGATCCATGACTACGAGGGCATGGACAAGTCCACCAAGCCGCTCATGCCCTATCTGGCCGTCAACACCACGGCCGGCACCGGCTCGGAGATGACCCGGTTCGCCGTCATCACCGACTCTTCCCGCCACGTGAAGATGGCCATCGCCGACTGGCGCATCACTCCGGGCATCGCCATCAACGATCCGGTCCTGATGCTCGGCATGCCGCCGGCCCTGACCGCGGCCACCGGCATGGACGCCCTGACCCACGCCGTCGAGGCCTTCGTGTCCACCATCGCCAACCCCATGACCGACGCCTGCGCCGTCGAGGCCGTGAAGCTCGTGTTCAAGTACCTGCCCAAGGCCGTGGCCAACGGCCAGGATCTGGAAGCCCGCGAGGCCATGTGCTTCGCCGAATACCTGGGCGGCATGGCCTTTAACAACGCCAGCCTCGGCTACGTCCACGCCATGGCGCACCAGCTCGGCGGCTTCTACAACCTGCCCCACGGCGAATGCAACGCCCTGCTTTTGCCCCACGTCGAGCAGTTCAACGTCATCGCCCAGGTGGAAAAATTCGCCGAACTGGCCGCCATCATGGGCCAGAACACGGCCGGCATGGATCCGCGCGAAGCGGCCGACCTGGCCATCAAGTCCATCCGCCGCCTCTCGGCCGACGTCGGCATTCCGGCCACCCTGGTGGAGCTGGGCAAGCGCTACGGCAAGGAAGTCAAGGCCGCCGATATTCCGACCATGACCGCCAATGCCCAGAAGGACATCTGCAAGTTCACCAACCCGCGCCTGGCCACGGACAAGGAGATCGCCGCCATTTACACCGGCGCGCTGTAAAACGCCTTCCATACCCGGCCCGGAACGGTCCGTCCGTTCCGGGCCGGGTCCCGATCCGCCGATCGGGAAGAGCCTGTCGTTGCGGCCAAGGGGAATCCAATCATCGTGGTGCCAACCGCTGGGACAGGTTTCGCGCAGCCGCCGCGCGACCGGCTCTTCTCGATCGGCGGATGTCCTTTCCCGAAGCCCGCCGCCGCCGGAAAAAGATGCCTCCGGCGGCCAAGGGGCCCCGCCTTTGGAATCCCTGCATTCTTCCCGCCTCCCCGGGGATGGCCGGCCGGCCTCCCCCTTGTCTCCGGCAAAATCCGTGTTATTGCACCTTGCGTACGCAGGGAGCACAGGATGGCATCCGATTTCGTAACGCCGCACCGCGACGCGCTGCTCGCCCGGGCCCGGCCCGACGGGTCCTTCGCCGTGGCCCCGGGAGCCGACTCCCGGCCCGATGCCACGGCCTGGGCGGCGGTGGCCCTTTACACGGCCGGCGGCGCCGACAAACAGGTGGCCGCGGCCCGGGAATCCCTGGCCGCCGTCCAACGGCCGGACGGTTCGGTGCCGGTCATCCCCGAACGCAAAACCGCCGCCTGGCCCACCGCCCTGGCCATTCTGGCCTGGCTGCCCGACCCGGCCTACCGCCCCCGGGCCGAAGCCGCCGCCGCCTGGCTGCTGGCCCACCCGGGCAGCCATTGGCCCAAAAGCCCGAACGACGTGTTCGCCCATGATCCTTCCATCAAGGGCTGGCCCTGGATCGAGGACACCCATTCCTGGGTGGAGCCGACGGCCCAGGTCATGCTGGCCCTGACCGCCATGGGCCGGGGGGAGGCACCGCAACTGGCCGAGGCGGCCCGGATGCTGCTTGACCGCCAGCTCCCGGCCGGCGGCTGGAACTACGGCAACACCAAGGTTTTTCACAACACGCTGTTGCCCATTCCCGAATGCACGGGCCTGGCCCTGGCCGCCCTGGCCGGCCGGACCGACCGCTCGACCGTGGCCGCGAGCCTCACCTATCTGGCCGGCCCGGAATGCGCCGTGGCCACGCCGCTGACCGCCGTCTGGCGGACCTTCGGGCTGACCGCCTGGCAGGCCGCCCCGCCGGACGTCCTGGACCGGGTGGCCGAGGCCCTGGCCAAACAATCCCGCTACGGTCCCTACGACACGCCGCTTCTGGCCCAAGCCCTGGCCGCCCTGGCCAGCGGCGGCCGTTTCGCGGCCCTGACCCAAGGAGGCCCGCACCATGCCTGACCGGACCTTCCCGCGCGGCCTGACTCGCCGCCAGGCCCTCAAGTGGGCGGCCGGCGCCGGCGTGACCCTGGCCGCCGGCGCCCTGGGCTGCCGTCCTCCGGGCCTCTGTTCGCCCAAGACCGCCGTGTTCGTGGCCAAGGCCGCCGACTATTCCGGCGATCTGGCCGCCATCCTGCGCCGGGGACTGGCCGAACTCGGGGTTTCCCGGGACGAGGTGGCGGGGAAAAGGGTGCTCGTGAAGCCCAATCTGGTGGAGCCCCACGCCGGGGCCGGCCACATCAACACCCACCCGCTGGTCGTCCAGGCCGCGGCCACCGCCTTCCTGTCCCTGGGCGCGACGGAGGTGCTGGTGGCCGAAGGGGCGGGCCATCGCCGCGACGCCCTGCTCGTCCTGGAGGAATCCGGCCTCGCCGACGTCTTGGCCAGCGAAGGCCTGCCTTTTCAGGATCTCAACACCGGGCCGGTCCACCGAACGCCGAACGCCGGCAACTTTAGCCGGCTCGGCGACCTGTGGCTGCCGGACGCCCTGGCCCGGGCCGATCTGGTGGTGTCCGTGGCCAAAATGAAGACCCATCACTGGGCCGGCGCCACCCTCAGCATGAAGAACCTCTTCGGCGTCATGCCGGGCATCATCTACGGCTGGCCGAAAAACGTGCTCCATTTCGCCGGCATCGAGCCTTCGATCCTCGACATCAACGCCACCGTGCGCCCGGCCTTCGCCATTGTGGACGGCATCGTCGGCATGGAGGGCGACGGCCCCATCATGGGCGATCCGGTCACCTCCGGCGTGCTGGTCATGGGGCGCAATCCCACGGCCGTGGACGCGACCGCCTGCCGGATCATGGGCATCGACCCGAACGCCCTCGGCTATCTGCACCAGGCCGACGGCCGGCTCGGCCCCGTCGACGCGCGACGGATCGAGCAACGGGGAGAAAATCCCGCCGCCGTCCGCCACGATTTCGCCCTGCTCGACGATGTCCCGGCCCAAAAGGGCATCCGACTGGCGCCGGATACGGCTTTCTCCGCCAACACCAAGGAAACGTCATGACACACGACGCCGAAGATGCGGCAACAGCAAAACGCCGCGCCCAAATCCGCCAAATCCTGCTGGCCCGGGTGGCCCGCACCGACAGCGGCCGGGAAGAGGCCATCCGTGACTTCGTCGGCGTGACCCGACCGGACCTCGGCCCCGATGCGGCCAGCATCATCGCCGACAAGGCCCCGCCCGTACCGGCCGCCCTGACCGAAAAATGGATCGGGCTGTTCGTGGACCGGCTGTTCGAGACCGTGCCCATGGCCCAAATCACGCTTTTATCCGACGGCAGCGAGGACAACGAGGCCGCCCTGGCCCTGGCCTATGTGATGTTCCTCGAATCCGCGCGGATGGAACGGCAGATGGCCGAGGATCTGGCCGCCTGGGGGGCGGGGATCGACGGAGCCGCCGTGGCGGACGACGTCCGGCGGGGGCTGGCCCTGGCCGGGGAAAAACGTCGCCGGGAAGCCGCGGCCAAGGCCGCGCGCTACCAAGCCGACCACCGGGAAACCAACTGACGCGCCGCTTCGGCCGGAGTCGGGGATTGTCCGCCGACCGGCTTCGGCGTACAAACGGCGAGACCTTCGGCCCGGCCGCCAGCCCAGGAAAAACCATGCCCAGCCCTGCCCACATCGCCTTTCGCCGTCGCCTTCCGGGCATCCTCGGTGCCGGCCTGACGCTGCTGGGGGCCTTCGGGCTCATCGCCTGGTGCTGCCGCACCCCGGAGCTGGGTTCCCGACTCTACGACCGGGGACAGTTCGCCGCCGCCCTCCCGCTCCTTGAAGCGGCGGCCGCCGCCGGATCGGTCCCGTCCTCCGTCCGCCTGGCCCGACTGCTGGAGCAGGGCACGATCGTCCCGGCCGATCCCTGGCGGGCGCTTGCCCTGTACCGGCACGCCGCCGGCCGGGCCTCGCTTACGGGCATGGTCCGAACCGGCGATCTGGAGCGGCGTCTCCGCGGCGACCAAGCGGCCGCCGCCGACTGGTATCGCCGGGCGGCCAACCTGGGCGACGCCCGGGCCATGGTCCGGTTGGGCAACCTGCTCTTCGACGGTACGGGCGTGGCCAAGGACACGGACGCAGCCTTGCGCCTGCTGCGCCAGGCCGCGGCAACCGGCCGACCCGAAGCGGCCACGGCCCTGGGTCGGGCGCTCCTCGCCCTCCGCGCGACCGGCGATCCCAGGGGCGGCCCCCCGGAAACGGCCGCCACCCTGTTCCTGTCGGCCGGCGAGGCCGGGGACGCCGAGGCCATGGGGCGCCTGGGCGATCTTTTCGCCACGGGGCAGGGCGTGCCCAAGGACCTGGCCAAGGCCATCGCCTGGCGCAAGCGGGCGATCCAGGCCGGCTACGCCCCGGCGGCCCACGCCCTGGGCCTCATGTATCTGTCCGGCCAGGGCGTCACCGCCTATCCCTTGGAAGCGGCCAGGCTGTTCGACCGGGCGGCCAAGGCCGGCTATGCGCCGTCCATGCTCCAACTGGCGGACCTGTATTTCGAGGGGCGGGGCGTTTTCCAGGACCGGGAAAAGGCGTTTTCCCTCTACGACGCCGCCGGAGAAACCGACGACAAGGCGGCCGGGGTGCTGTGCCGGCTGTTCGCCGCCGGCGACACGGCCCACCGCGACGCGAACCGGGCCGTCCGGTTCTGCGGCAAGGCGGCCAAGGCCGGGGATGCGGCCTCCGCCGCCCTGCTCGGGCTCGGCATGCTGCACGGTCATCTGCCCGGCGACACGGCCACGGCCACGAGCCTGCTCTCCCAGGCGGCCTGGGCCGGCAATGCCGAAGCCATGTACGCCATGGCCCTGCTGCATCTGTCCGGCCAGGGCGTGGCCAGCAATCCCACCGAGGCTTTCCGCTGGTGCAACCGGGCGGCCAAGGCCGGCCTGCCCGAGGCCAAGGGGCTGCTCGCCGCCCTGTCCGAGGAGGAGCTGCCCTCGGCCGCCAACCTGGCCAAGGCCATGGACTTTTATCGGGAAGCGGCCCTGGCCGGGGATGCCGAGGCCAGCTTCGCCCTGGGTTCGCTGCTCTCCAAGGGCCTCGCCGGACCGCCGGATTTTACCGAAGCCCGGAAATGGTACGCCAAGGCGGCCGCCGCCGGCGATGCCCGGGCCCAGTTCAATCTGGGGCTCATGTACCTGACGGGCAAGGGCGGGCCGATCAACGACAAAGAAGCCTTCCGCGACATGCTGGCGGCGGCCAATCAGGGCGATCCCCATGCCCGGTTCAACGTGGCTTCCATGACGCTCACGGGCCGGGGCGCGGCGCCCGATCCCAAGGAGGCCTTCCGCTGGTACACCCTGGCCGCCGGCCAGGGCTTCGCCCCGGCCCAGGCCATGCTGGCCGGATTTTTCTACGAAGGCCGGGTGGTCCCACGCGACGTCGAATCCGCCGTGTTCTGGCTGAGCCTGGCCAGCGCCTCGCCCGGCACCGATCCCCTGCTTCTGCGGGCCGGCAAGGCCAAAACCATTCTGGAAAAACAGCTGACGCCCGATCAGACGCAAAGGGTGGCCGCGCGTCTGGCGGCCTTCAAACCGGTCCCCTTCGATCCGCAGGCCGAAAAGGCCACGCTGGCCGGCATCAAATTTCTGCCGCCAAGCGCCCGGGGACCGGGCTTTCCGACGACCTTCCAGGCGGCCGGCCCCGGCGTTTCCACGCCGCCGCCCGTGTCCGAGGCCGAGCCCAAGGCGCTGTTCTGACGTCGGTCAACGGACGCCGCTATCAAGGCGCGGAAACGTACGAGGCGAAAAATCCGCATGAAAAACCAACGCCCTTTGCCCACGGCGATCCTCCTGCTGGGGTGCCTGCTTTTGGCCCATGTCGCCTTGGCCGAACGCTATTGGGAAGGCGTCGGCACCTCCGACGACGGCGATTTCGACATCGACATCGCCTCCATCAAGAGAATCAACGAGGCCGTCCTCGGCGTCTCCACCCGGCATGTCTACGCCGACCGGATCGCCAGCCGGCAGATGCAGGCCGCCCATCTGCCCCGTCGCCCCCGCTATGCCATCACGGAGGTGCTCATCAATTGCAACCGGAAGCTGGCCGCCACTACCGACGAGAAAGTCTACGACAAAAACGACAAGCCGCTGCGGACCGTCCATGCGGACCGGGTCGAATGGGAGGCCGTCAACCGGGGATCGATCATGGAAGCCCTGGCCAACGCCGTCTGCTGCGGCGAATCCGGCGGCGGCAATCCGGCCATCTGCGCGGTCTCGCCGGCACCGAGCTCGATGTCCGGCACGGGATTCGTAGTCTCGGCCGACGGCTACGTGGTGACCAACAACCACGTGGTGGCGGGGAAAAAGGAGATCACCACGGTCATCGACGGCGAGAAGCGCAGCCTGACCCTGCTCAAAACCGACGCGGCCAACGATCTGGCCCTGTTAAAGCTCAGTCCGGCCCCGCCCCAGGGCATCGCCTTCCGGGAAGGCCCGCTCATCCGTCCCGGCGAAACCGTCGTCGCCCTGGGCTATCCCCTGCTCGGGGTGCTGGCCAACGAACCCAACGTGACCACCGGCACCGTCAGCGCCCTGTCCGGCCCGGAAAACGACTCCCGGCTGCTCCAGTTCACGGCCCCGATCCAGCAGGGCAACAGCGGCGGTCCGCTGCTCGACGACTGCGGCAACGCCATCGGCATGGTGGCGGGCAAGCTCGACGCCTTGCAGCTGGCCAAAACCACCGGCGATATCCCGCAAAACGTCAATTTCGCCCTGCAGCAAAGTCTGGTCGTCAACTTCCTGCGGATAAACGGCGTGGAACCGACGCTGGCCAGCTGCCAGCAAAAACGCTCGCCCTCGGACACGGCCGCGAAACTGCAGGGCGCCGTGGTGCAGATCCTTGCGGAATAAGCGACGGGGAAGAGGCCTCCGGCGTCCGGGGGGATCGATCCCCCAGAACGCCCCGAACGGAAGACGGGGAAAGGGAAAAAAAGGAACGCCGGTCAGGGCACGGGCACCGCGCCGAGAATCCGCGTCACCACGGCGTCGGGCGTCAGCCCCTCGGCCATGGCCTCGTAGGAAAGAAGCACCCGGTGGCGCAGCACGTCCGGCGCCAAGGATTTGATGTCGCCGGGAGTGACGTAGTCCCGGCCGGAAAGCAGGGCCAGCGCCCGGGAGGTCTTGGCCAGGGCGATGGCCGCCCGGGGCGAGGCCCCGTAGGCCACCTTGCCTTCCAATGCGCCCAGCCCGACCGCACCGGGCGTCCGGCTGGCCCCGACCAGGGCCACGATGTAGTCGAGCAGCCGTTCGTCCAGATGCACCTCCCCGGCCAGCGCCGCCAGGGCCACGATGTCCCGGCCGGAGATGACCGGCGACACGACGGCCTCTCCGGGCCGGCAGGCTCGACGCACGATTTCCTTTTCCGCCTCGGGTTCGGGGTAGGTCAAATGGAGCTGCAGCAGAAAGCGATCCACCTGGGCCTCGGGCAAAGGATAGGTCCCCTCCTGCTCGATGGGGTTCTGGGTGGCCAGGACCAAAAACGGTTCGGGCAGGGGCAGGGAATCGCCGCCGATGGTCACCCGACGCTCCTCCATGGCCTCCAGCAGAGCCGACTGGACCTTGGACGGGGCGCGGTTGATCTCGTCGGCCAAAAGGATGTTGGCGAAAATCGGCCCCCGGCGCACGGTGAAGCGCCCTTCCGCCGCCTGATAGATTTCCGTGCCCAGGATGTCGGCCGGCAGCAGGTCCGGCGTGAACTGCACCCGCCGGAATTCCGCCCGGATGGCCCCGGCCAGGGTCCGCACCGCCAGGGTCTTGGCCAGGCCGGGCACGCCCTCGATCAAAATATGGCCCCGGCATAAAAGCCCCACCAAAAGCCGGTCCGTCAACCCGGAAAGGTCCACCAGCACCGTGGCCATGGCGGCCCGAAGGGCGGTGATCCCGGCCGTGGCCCAGGTCATGCGCGAAGCGTCCATCATGCCATTTCCCCTCAACGGCCAACGCGCCGTCCGGCCAGAATTACCCGGCGGCCTAGCGAAAGTCCATGACCAGGGGCACGGCCTGCCCCGGCGCATCGGGCCGGGTCACGGTCACCGGCGGCGGCGCGGCGGCGGTGGCCGCGGGAATGGCCAGCACCCGCCCCACGGCCAGATTCTTCGGATCAACCCCGGGATTGGCCTGCAACAGCGCTTCCAGGCTCACGCCGAAACGGGCGGCGATGTCGGCCGGACAATCGCCCGGCGCCACCACATACCACGGCCCGGGCGCCTCCTCGTCGGGCAGGACGGATCGGCCGGGGGAATCGGCGGCCGGCGGCGCAATGCCCAGGGGCACGTGCAGGGTCTCGCCTACCCTGAGCCGGCACGGGTCCATCTCCTTGTTGTGGGAAAGGATATCCGCCACGGAAACATGATAGAGCCGGGCCAGGGCGGCAGGAGTGTCGCCGGGGCGAATAACGTGGGAAACGTCCTGGGCCGAAGCTGTGGCCGCAAGCACGGCCACGGCCGCCAGGACCAAAAGCGGCACGCGCCAGGGCATGATATCCGTCCTTGTTGCAGTGACGGTTTGGCCAACCCTACCAAGCGGGCCGGGATTTGACAATCCGGCGGCCGTTTGGGATAGCGAGAGCCGTGCGTCAAACTGTTTCCGGAGGTGTCATCATGACGTTTCGGTCGCTTGCCGTGCCTGCGGCGCTGGCCGCCCTGCTGGCCAGCCTGTGGGGATGCGCCGGCAAATCGATATCCACCGAGCCGACTGCCCAGGATCCCCTGACCGCCGGCAACGCCGCTTTCGCCCAGAAGGACTATGCCAAGGCCTGCCAGGAACTCAGCCGGGCCGGCGGCGGAGCCGAAACGCAGTACAAGGCCGGCTTTTCCTGCGCCCGGGACGGCGAGGCCAAGGCCGAACGGGCCTACAAGGCCGCCCTGACCGCCGATCCCAAATACGCGGCGGCCCTGGAGGGGCTCGGCCTGAGCGCCTTCGCCGCCAGCGACCTGAACCAGGCCAAACAGCTACTCGAAGCCGGGGCCAAGGCCGGGGGCAAGGATGCCAAGGCCGCCCTGGCGCTGGCCCAGACCTCTCTGCTGCTCGGCCAATGCGGGCCGGCCCTGGCCGCCTTCCAGGAGGCCTCGCGCCGCGATCCGGGCCTGCTCGCGGCCAGGACGGGCCTGGAGGCGGCCCGACTGCTGTGCGGCGCCCGCAAGACCGCCGGGACCGCGCCGACCGCCAGCCCGACCCATGCGGGAAGCTCCAGCGTCTCCGGAACGACGGGCTCCTCCGGTGGCCTGTCGGGCAGCGTTCCGGCCGCCGGGACCAAGGAAGCGCCCAAGGGCAAGCCCGCCACCAAGACCATCGATCTCAACGATATTTAACGTCCGCAGGGAAAAGGACGCCGTCCGTCGCGTCCGCGCATGACCGCACGCCGGGGCCGCATCGGCGGCCCCGGCTCAGGAAAAGGCCTGGTCCGAGGCGGGCCTGTCCTGGTCAGCGCCGGAGCCGGGGGGAGAAGCATCGGGATGGGCAGGCAGTTCCACCACGAAAACCGTCCCCCGGGGCTGATGGGCCTCGGCCCGAATACCGCCGCCGTAGCGTTCCACGATATGTTTGCAGATGGCCAGTCCCAACCCCGTGCCCTGCTGTTCGCCGGCGGTGGTATCGTCCCGCCGCACCTGGTGAAACTTGTCGAAAATCCGCTCCCGTTCCTCTTCGGGAATGCCCGGTCCGGTGTCCGTCACCCGAAATTCCACCCGCGCCGGACGCAACTGTCGCACGGCCAGGGTCACTTCCCCCTCACAGGCGTAGCGGGCCGCATTGGTCAGCAGATTGACCAGCACCTGCATGAGGCGGTCGGGGTCCACCCGCAGGGGCGTCAGGACGTCCGGCACATCCACCACCAGGGCCAGCCGGTCGTTCTGCTCGTATTCCCCGCTCACGGCCTCCACGGCCATACGCACCACCTCGCCCGGCGCAACCAGCTTATCGTGCCAGTCCAACCGACCGGCCTCGATCTTGGACAGATCCAGAAAATCGTTGACCAGCCGGGTGAGCCGGGCCCCCTCGGTCTCGATGATGCGCAAATTTTCGGCAATGCGCCGGCCTTTTTTGGTCAGCCGCTCGCTCACATCGGAAAAGGGCATGAATTCCTTGACGAACTCGCGACGGGTCAGCTTGGCGAAGCCCAACACCGAGGTCAGCGGCGTCCGCAAATCATGGGTGACCGTGGCCAGAAAGCCGGATTTGAGGGCGTCGAGCTCGATCAGCCGGGCGTTGGCCGCGGACAGTGCCTCGGCCTGCCTGGCCAGCATTTCCGTGCGCTTGGCCACCCGGATCTCCAGCTCCCGACTGAGGGTATTGAGCCGGCCCATGACCAGCTTGCGCTCGGTGACATCGCTCAAAAACGCAAGCAGCAGCGGCGCCCGGCCGGGCAGAGCAAGCGAGGTGCTCACGGACTCGAAATACAGACCGTCCAAGGGGCTCTGCACTTCCATGGTCACGGTCTCGCCGGCCAGCAGCCGCTCCCTGGGGCACCAGGGACAGGGCTCGGTCCGACCGTGCAGCAGCGCAAAACACGCTTGGCCGACGGGATTTTCCCGCAGCCGCTCCCGGAGGCGACCGCTGGCGAAAACCACCCGAAAGGTGCCGTCAATGGCAAGGACCGCCCCGGGGAAGGCCCGCAGCAACCCTTCCCGCCAGGCCGTCCGCTCGCGGCGGGCCCGGACGGCCCGGTCGCGTTCGGCCAGAATGTCCAGAAAGGCGGCGATACCGTCGGCGTCGATGCCCCGCAGCACCACCAGCCCGGCGGCCCCCGCGCGCTCCTCGGCGGCCAGGCAGACGACATGCGTCGCCCCACCGTCCCAGGCGGCCAAAAAAGCGGTCAACGCCTCGTCGGCATCCCCGTCCGTCACGGGAACGACCGCTACCTCGGGCCGCTCGTCCGCCGGAACGGCCAGGGCCTCGGACACGGACAGAACGCCGACCCGCCAGCCGGACGCGGCCAGTCGCGCCGGTATCCCTTCGGTCGCCGCACCCTGGGGGCCAAGAACCAACAATCGTCCGCCGGTCACCGGTCATGCTCCATGTGCAAGCGAAACCGTTGGTTTCCGGACGGCCTGTTGCCTTTGCCCGGATAGAGGCCGATACACCGCGATGCTGCCACGACAGACGTCTCCGCTTGCAATGCTGGGCCTTTGGGAAAATACTGTCTCTATGCAACTATTTTAGTAGCACAGGATACCGACCAGCACAACAGGTCCCTGCCTCTCGCAAAAAAACTCCATGAACAGCAGCGTGTTACCGTGGAAACGGCCGTATCAGCCAAGGAGTTTTCCATGTCCGGTTCGTCCATGACCCAATCGCTGGTCCGAGCGATCCGGGTCGCCGGCCTCAAGCATGCCGCCCGTACGGCCGTGGCCGTCATCCTGACCGAATCCGTGGTCACATGGCTGGGGCTGCCCCAGGGCTACTGGGCCGTCATCACCGTGGTCATCGTCATGCAGGCCAACATCGGCGGTTCCATCAAAGCCGGCTGGGCCCGGCTGGCCGGCACGGCCGTGGGCGCCGCCTCGGGCGCCGTCGCCCATCTCCTCGGTGGGGATTCCCTGGTTTCCCTGGGCTTGGCCGTCATGCTCACCCTGTCCGTCTGCACCCTGGTGCGCCAACTGCGCAACAGCATGCGCGTGGCCGGCATTACCGTGGTGATCGTCCTGCTGGCCGGCCATGGCGACGAATCCGCCCCCGTCATCGCCCTGACCCGATTCTCCGAAATCGCCGTCGGGATCATCATGGCCCTCGTCGTCTCGACCACGCTCTGGCCCTCCCGGGCCAGTCGGGCCATTTCCCGGGGCATGGCCAAAATCCTCGAAGACATCTCGTCCCTGTTCGTCCTGGTGGTGGAGGGGCAACTCGCGGAACGCTATCCCGAGACCCGCGCTTTCGCCCTCAAGGACTCCATCGTGCGCACCCTGGCCCGCTGCCGGGACCTGTGCCAGGAAGCCGACCTGGAGGATCGCGGCGATGGTTCGACCAAACGCTCCATGATCCTTTTCCGCAGCGAACGCCTTTTCGAGGGCGTGCTCAGCATGGACCACATCGCCGCCGAAACCGCCGGGCCAGGCCTGCACCGGCATTTGCCCGAGGAACTCACGACTCTCAAAACCGCCGTGGCCACGGTCTTGACCTCCCTGGCCGCCTCCCTGCGCGACACCGCCGCCCTGCCCGAACTGCCCCCCCTGGAGACGGCCGTTCGCGCCGCTAGGGAGAAACTCTCCACCATGCGCCAGGATCGGGCGCCGGCCGCCTACGCCTTGAGCGAGGTGCTGGGCTTTTACAGCTTCATGTACGGGATGCTGGCCTGCGCCGCCGAAGCCCTGGAAATCACCGGCCGGCTGGCCCTGATGGAGAAAAAATAGGACGGCTTGCCCCCGGCCCCGGCCCCTGCTAGCCTCGAACCCGGAGCGTGGATGGAAATGCTGGCATCAGAGCTGCTCGCCCGGGCGCGCTGCGTGCGCATTCACAGCCGGGGGCTGGCCGACGCCGCCCTGACCGGCGAATATCGGTGCGCCTTTCGCGGCTCGGGCATGGAATTCGAGGACAGCCGCGAATACGCCCCGGGCGACGACGTGTCGGCCATCGACTGGAAAGTGACGGCCCGGCTCGGGCGGCCCTTCGTCAAACGTTTCCGCGAGGAACGCCAGCGTACGGTCATGCTGGCCGTGGACGTCTCCCGCTCCATGGGCTTCGGGGCGCCGCCCCTGGTCGAAACCGCCGCCGAGGCCGCCGTGGTCCTGGCCGTAAGCTGCACCGCCAGCCGCGACCGGGTGGGCTGCCTGCTTTTTTCCGACCGGGTGGAACGCTTCGTGCCGCCGGGCAAAGGCCTCGGCCAGGCCTTCGCCGTGGCCGACGCCCTGGCCGAAACCGTCCCTGCCGGCACGGCCACCGATCCCGGCCCGGCCCTGACCTTTCTCGACGCCGCCCTGCGCCGCCGGGCCATCCTGTTCGTCTTTTCCGATTTTCTGACGGACGCCTTTCCCCCGACCTGGGGCCGACTGGCCGCCCGCCACGACCTGACCGCCGCCTTCGTGGCCGCCCCGGACCTGGCGCTTTTGCCCGCCGCCGGGCTGGTCAGTGTGGCCGACCTGGAAACCGGCCGGGAAGCCCTCGTCGATTGCGGCGATCCCCGGGTCCGACGCCGCTACGCCGCCGCCCGGCTCGACCGTCGCCGGCAGGCCATGACCGCCTTGCGCGGCGTCGGAGCCGACATCCTGGAGCTGCCGGCCACCGGCGCCATGGCCCCGGCCCTGGCCGCGTTTTTCAGACGACGAGGGGAGCGAAGACGATGAGGATGCCTCCGGCGACCGGGGGGATAATCCCCCCGGACCCCTTTTCCGGGAACCATGACGCATGAACGACATTCATGACATCAAGCCGCCAATGGCGCTGGGAAACGGGACGCCATGGCTTGCGCTGCCGGGAGGCGTCCTGCTGCTGGCCGTGGTCGGGCTGGCCGTGTGGCGGCTGCGCCGGACCGCGCCGGAACGGCGCGCCACCCGGGGGTTGCGCCGCGCCCTGGGCCGTCTGGAGGCCGAGGCGTCGGGCCTCGACGACCGGGACTTCGCCTACCGGCTGGCCGAACTGCTGCGCCAAGCCCTGGCCCGATGCACCGGCATCGCCGCAACGACCCTAACGACCGAGGAAATTCTGCCCCTCCTGCCCGCCTCCCCCCTCCCCCCCCATCTCGCCCAGGCCGTGGCCGACGTCCTGCGCCGGGCCGATCCGCCCCGTTATGCCGTCTCCCCCTCCTTTATCCCGACGAGGGGGGCTGGGAGGCACCATGCCCCCCAGCCGCCGGAGGCATCTTCGTCTTCCCGCCAGGCGGATCTCGACACCGTCCGCGCTCTCCTCCGTCTCCAGGGGCGACCATGGTCAGCCTGAGCCATCCCCTGGCCCTGCTCCTGCTGCCGCTTTTGGCGGCCATCCTCTGGTGGCGACGACGCCGGCCCAGACCGAGCCTCGGTCTCCCCGACGGCAAGGCGATTCTGGCCGCCGCCTCGGGACCAGGGCTGGGCTGGCTGCCGGCGGCCTGCCGTATCGGCGGTCTGCTGCTGGCCGGACTGGCCCTGACCGGGCCTCGGATCGGGCCCGAGACCATCACCTACCATGGCCGGGGCGTGGACCTGATACTCTGCATCGACCTGTCCGAATCCATGGCGGCCATGGATTTTCGGCTGGGGAACCGATCGGTCAGCCGCCTTGAAGCCGTGGCCGACATAGCCGAACGATTCGTCGCCACCCGGCCGGGCGACCGGGTGGGGCTGGTGGCCTTCGGTTCCCGGGCCTACACGGTCTTGCCGCCGACCGTCGACCACGCGGCCGTCATCCGGGCCCTGCGCGCCCTGGACGTAGGCGCCGCCGGCAAGCGCACGGCCCTGGGCGATGCCCTGGTGCTGGCCGTCAAGCACCTGCAAAACGCTCCCGGCCTGTCCAAGGCGGCGGTCATTTTAAGCGACGGCACGTCCAACGCCGGGGAAACTTCCCCGACGGAAGCCGCCGCGCTGGCGGCCGGCCGGGGGATCACGGTCCATGCCGTGGGCGTCGGCGGCGATGCGCCGGCCCCGTTTCTGGTCGATCATCCCCTGCTCGGCCCGGAAATCGTCTATGAAAAAGCGACCATCGACGAGACCGCCATGCGGGAGCTGGCCCAGGCCACGGGCGGCATGTTCTGGCGGGCCGCCGACGCGAAAGGACTCGCACAGGCCATCGCCCGCATCGGGAGCATGGAACCGAGCGACATGACAGCCCGAGGCGCCGGCGACCGGAGGTCCCTGGTCCCGCCCCTGGCCGCCCTGGCCACGATCTTCCTTACCGCCTTCGCCATACTGTCCGGTACCCGGTTCGCGAGGCTGCCATGATGCTTCTGCGACCGGAATATGCCTGGCTTTTCGCCGCCGTGCCCCTGGCCGGCCTGGGCCTTGGCCTCAAATGGAAGCGCCGACGGCACCTGGCGGCCCTGATCGCGACGCACCGGCGCGCCGGCCGACTCGTGCGCGACGGCTGTTTTTTGGCCGGCCTGGCGCTTCTCGCCCTGGCCGCCGCCGGCCCGGGGATCGGCCAGGGGCCGGCCGCCGCCGATGGACCGGGACGGCTGGTCGTGGCCCTGGACTGCTCCAAAAGCATGTGGGCCCGGGATGTGGCCCCGGACAGGCTCACTGCCGCCAAACGCCTGGTCCGGGATGTCCTGGCCGGATTGCCGGACGTTCCCACGGGGCTGGTGATCTTTGCCGGCAAGGCCCGACTGGCCTGCCCCGTCACCGGCGACCGGGCCGGGCTGCTCCTTTTCCTCGACGCCGCCTCGCCAAAGGCCGTTCCCACGGGCGGCACCAGCCTGCCCGCCGCCCTGGAGGCCGGCCGGTTGGCCCTGGTCGGCGGCGATTTTGGGGCGGTGCTCCTCGTCTCCGACGGCGAGGAGACCGTGGCCGCAGCCGATGCCGCCCGCAAGTCCGGACCGCCCGTCATCACCGTGGCCGTAGGCGGGACGCAGCCCATGACCGTACCGGACGGACAGGGGGGCATCCTCCGGGACGGCAAAGGCCGTCCGATCCAGGTCGGGGCGGACGCGACCGCCCTGGCCGATCTGGCGAACGCTTCGGGCGGGCGGGCCTTCCGCCTGTCGCCCGATGCCGCGTGGCCGGCCCCAGGCGTGGCCGCGACCTTGGAGAAACTTCTCGTCCGGCCCGCCGTCGGCCAGGCCGTCACCACCCGGCCGGCCGATCGCACCCTCCCCTGTCTGGCCCTGGGACTGGCCCTTTTCGCCGTGGATCTGCTCGCCTTCCCGCTTGGCCGCAACACGGCGGCGGCCCTGCTCGCCCTTGCCGTTTTGGTCTCCTCGGCCACACCGACAAGGGCCGCGACTTCCGCCGCCACGGCCGTCGATCGCGGTCTGGCCGCCTTGGACGCCGGACGCTTCGACGAGGCCAGGGAGCATTTCCTGGCCGCCCGAGCCCGGAATCCGGACGCGCCGATCATCCTTTTCGATCTGGGCACGGCCTGTTACCGCCTGGGCCGCTACGACCAGGCCCTGGCCGCCTTCGACCGGACCGCCCGGGCCAGTACGGGAACGCTTCGGGCCAGGGCCCTCTACAACCAGGGCAACGCCGCCTACCGCCTGGGCAGGATCGACCAGGCCGCCGCCCTCTATCGGGCGGCCCTGGCCGTTGATCCAAACGACACCGATGCCCGGGCCAACCTGGATTTCTTGGCTTCCCGGCCGCAACCCGCGTCCGGCCCGCCGCCTGCGCCGCCGGCCCCGGACGGAGCAGCCCCTCCCGGCAAAACGACGGCGCCGGCAGTCTCGGGGGAGGCCACGAAGCCGGGACAGGCTCCCGTCGCCCAAGGACAGGACGACGGCACGGGACAAGACGCCGACAAACCCACGTCCCCCGCATCCGGGCCGGATGCCTTGGCCGGACCGGCCGACCGGTCCGGGCCGGATGCGGCGGCCGTGCCCCTGGCCGCCAGGGAAGGCATGGCCGGCGGCCTCAAGCGTGCCCAGCCCGACGAGCGGCCGGGAACCGCCGTCATGGAAAAGGTGCCGGATCTGCCCGGTCTGCCCCTGCCGACACCGGTCTATGGCCGGCCGACCGTGGAGAAGGACTGGTGAGGGCCCGACGCCCCCTGCCGGGACTGGCCCTGGCGGTCTGGCTGGCCTGGCTGGGACTGGCCAGCCCGGGCTTGGCCGGCGTTACGGCCGAAGTGGAGCCCCGGGAGATCGAACTTGGCGAATCCGCGCTGTTGCGGGTGGTGGTGGACGACGACCGGCCGGCCACGGTCGCGCTTTCGGGGCTCACGGATTTTCTGGTCACGCCCCGGGGACAGGTGGTCGGCAACCGGACGGCAGAAGGCACCTCCGGGACGGTGGCCGTCTACCGCTTCGAACTCATCCCCAAGCGCGCCGGCGAACTGACACTCCCGCCGCTGGCCGTGACCATGGGCGAGAAAACGACCCACACCCCGGCATTGCGGCTTGTGGTGCGGCCCAGGCCGGCACCGCCGCCTGACCTGACCGGCCGAGAATTCGCCCTGGACGCCCAGATCTCGAACGCCGCACCGTTCGTGGGCGAGCTGTTCCGCTATACGTTGCGCCTGTTTCGCTCCCGGGCCGTGGAGACGGCCGCCGTCACGCCGCCGGAGTTTCCGGGATTTGCCGCCATCCCCCTGCCCGGCCAGCGCGATGGCGAGATCACGGTCGGGGGGCGGCATTTCGCCGTGACCGAGGTGGATTATCTGCTGCGGCCAACCCGGTCCGGCCAGGTCGATCTGGCCCCGGGAGCGGCCGCCTGCCGGGAAGTGGCCGATCCCGACCATGTCGGCGGAGCCCGTTCCCGAACCTGCGCGGGACCGCCGCTCGCCGTGACGGTGCGCCCGCTCCCGCCCTTTCCCGGGCCGGGGACCTGGAGCGGTCTGGTCGGCCGGGCAAACCTTACCGTCCGTCTGGAACCACCGGGCCTCGGCGTCGGGATGCGTCCCACCCTGGTGGTGACGGTCTCCGGCCGGGGCAATCTGCCCGACGTTTCCCCGCCGCCCGTGCCCTTGCCCCAGGGCGTAACGGCCCAGGCGCTTGCCCCTCAGGACGACGGCAGCTACGGCCCGACCGACTATCAGGGGACCAGGACCTTTCGCTACCTCCTTGCCGCCATGCCGCCGAACGGCCAGCCCTGGCCCGAGATCCGCCTGACTTTTTTCGACCCCGAGACGGCGTCGTACACGACCGTCCGGGCCCGACCCGAAATGCCGACAGCGCCAGCTTCCGGGGTCGGGACGCCGGAACCGGCCGTTCACCCGGACCTGCCACCGGTGACGACCCGCGACGCCACGCCGCCGTCCTGGCCCCTGGTCCTGCTTCTGGCGCTGGCCGGACCGGGGCTCTTTCTGGCCGACGGGATATGGCGGCAGCGGCGGTCACGTCCGGCCGCCCTGGCCGGCGCCTCCCCGTCGGCTCTGGCCGAGGCCTTGCGCCGGGCCGCTCCCGACCAGGCCACGGCACCGCCGGCGGTCCGGGACGCCCGCAGCCGGCTCGAACGCCTGCTCTATTCCGGCCGGCCGGTCGATCCGGCCGAGCTGGCGACGGCCATGGCATCCGGCCGGCGCGTCTTGGAGGACAGCATGCGGGGGAGGAGGAAAAGAGGCCTCCGGCGGCCGGGGACATGATGCCCCCGGACCCCTCGCACGAGGGGAAATTTTATAGCGCTGGTCCCCGCGCAGGGGGTGGAGGGGATTATCCCCCCGGCTGCCGGAGGCCAAAGGGCAGAGACCACATGAAAACGACGCTTTGCGCCCTGGTGCTCCTGACGTTCTGGCTGCTGCCCGGGCCGACCTTGGCCGGGGACGGCGAGACGCCTCTGGCCGCAGCCCGGACGGATTTCGCCGCCGGACGCTACGCCGCCGCGGCGGGGAAGCTCGAAATCGCCTACGCGGACGGCGCCCGAAACGCCGGCTGTTGCCTGGCCGCCGCCACGGCCTGGCAATTGGCCAACGACCGTGGCCGGACGGTCCTCTGGCTGGCCAGAGCCTCCCGGCTCGATCCGGGCAATCCGAACGTGCAGCACGCCCTGGTCGCCGCCGATGTGGCCATGCCTGGCCCTATCCTGCCCCTGGCCGGACGCTTCTCGCCGCGCGCCCTCCTCTGGCTGGCTCTTGGCGGCAATATCGCCTTCTGGCTCGGTCTGCTCCTGGCCCGACGGATGCGGCGGCGCGTGCCCGTCGCCGTCCTGGTCCTGGTGGGGCTGGTCGTCGGCTGGCTGTGGCTGGAGGCCGGGACCGCGACACTCGCTCCCCGGTTGCAACCGGAAGGGGTGATCCTCACGCCCGTGCCGGTCCGGTGCGCCCCCGAGCCCGAAGCCGAAATCCTCTTCAGCCTGCCGGCCGGCCAAATCGTCGCGCTCGGTCCGGCCCGGGACGGTTACCGGCAGATCGAAGCCGGGCCAGACCGCCTGGGGTGGTTGCCAGCCCGGACCGTGGCCGACATCACCCCGTAGTCGCCCTAGGACCGGCCCGTGTCCGACCTCCGCACCATGGCCAGCGCGGGGACGCCCCCTCCGAAATCGGCCGGCCCGGCCTCGGGTTGCCGCTCGAAGCGGGCGGCAAAACGCCCGGCCACTATGGAGCAGACGAACAGTTGCAGCGGGTGGTAGAACATGAGGGGCAGTACGATAAGGCCCAGGGCCGGATTCGCGCCGAAAAGCAGCCGGGCCATGGGCACGCCCGAGGCCAGGGTTTTTTTGGAGCCGCAGAAAATGGCCGTGATCCGGTCGTCGATGGGCAGCCCCAACCTCCGGGCCAGGCGGTCGGAGAGGAAAAGGCCGATGGCCAAGAGCAAAGCCGCCCCGACCATGGTCAGCGCCAGTTCCTTAAAACCGTTCTGCGTCCACAGACCGGAGGTGACCGAATCGCAGAACGTGCCGTAGACCAGCATCAAAATGACCAGCTTGTCGAAGGTGTTGATGTATTTTTTATAACGGGTCATGAACCCGGCGACAGACGGCCGGAGGGCCTGTCCCACCACGAAGGGCAGAAGCAGCATGAGGGAGACGTTGGCGATGGTGTGGCCGAGGGGCAGGCTGACGCCGCCGCCGAAGCCGGTCACCAGGCTGACGATGGCCGGAGTCAGGAAAATGCCGATCAGGCTCGACAGTGTGGCGTTGAAGATGGCCGCCGGCACGTTACCCTTGGCGATGGCCGTCATGGCCACCGAAGAGGATATGGTTGACGGCAGGGCGCACAGATAGAGGAATCCGAGCATGAGCCCCTCCGGGATGACTCCGGCGAAAGCCAGCCGGAAAGGGAACCAGAGCAGCGGAAAAATCACGAAGGTCAGCGCCTGGACCAGCAGATGCAGCTTCCACCGGGACATGCCGTCGCGCAGACGCTGGGTGGAAAGGGCCATGCCGTGAAACAGAAAGATGCAGGAAATCCCGAGATTGGCGGCCAGATCGGCGTGCATGGCCCCGTCCCTGGACCCGAATTCGGGAAAAACCGTTGCCAGCAGCACCGCAGAAAACATGCCGATCAGAAACCAGTTCCGCCGCATTCCGGCCAGCAGCCGTCCCACCATGTTCCGTCTCCTTACGCCCTCGGCCAAATAATCCTGGAGGATTCTCCCCCGGCCGCCGCGGGCATGTTGCGCTTCCTCTCTCGACGGCCGCACCCTAGGTCTGGACGGTTTGGCTGTCTCACGCTAATATGACAACATATACCTGGAAACAGACATGCCCTCCGTACGCCGCCCTCCCAACATGATTCGCCTGCCCCGGCCGGTCTTCGTCCACAGCGAGGACCTGCCGGAGGATTCCGCCTCCCGGGCCCATGCCCATCCTTGGGGCCAGTTCTCCTGGGCCAGTTCCGGCACCTTGGTGGTGCGCACGCCGACATCCAGCCAGGTGGCCCCGCCCCAACGGGCCGTCTGGGTGCCGCCAGGCATGATGCACGGTGTGGAAAACATCGGCCGGGCCGAGATGCGGAGCCTCTACATCGACGCCGGCGTCGCGACCTTCGCCCCGCCGCACTGCCGGGTGCTGTCCGTTACGCCGCTGACCCGGGAACTCATCCAGGCGTTTTCGGCCCTGCCGCCGCAGTACGACGAGACGGGTCCGGACGGCCGACTGGTGGCCGTGCTCCTGGACCAACTGGCCATCCTGCCCGAGGCCGGCTTTTCCCTGCCCTGGCCGACGGAGGCCAGACTGGCCGGCGTATGCCAGGCCATCCAGGCCGCGCCGGACGACCGGCGGGACATGGCGGCCTGGGCGGCCTCGGCCGGTATGACGGAACGCACGTTGGGACGGCTCTTTCTCCGCCAGACCGGCCTGACGTTCGGCCGCTGGCGGCGGCGGGCCAGGGTCCTGGCGGCGCTTGCCGTCCTGGAAGCGGGGGGGAGCGTCACCAGTGCGGCCCTGGAATGCGGCTACGAGGCGCCGTCGGCCTTCATCGCGGCCTTCAAGAACGCGTTCGGCGTCACGCCGGGGGAGTATGTCCGGGGAAGGTAAGGCTGCATGGAAAAGTGCGGGAAAGGGGAAAGGAGATGCCTCCGGCGGCCAAAGGGCTCGGCCCTTTGGAATCCCTTTATGGAGGCCGCCGCACAATGCGTCGCAGGAGGCGCCTCCGGTGGCCAACGGGCTCCGCCCTTTGGAATCCCGATATCCCTTAAGGCGGTTGCCCTTTCAGGCTTGAGACAAAGAAAGGCCTCCAGGGAATTATGCAGCGGTCTCTTATGGGGGGAAAACCCTTTGGCCGCCGGGGCGTTCCCTCCGGTGCAGCGTTAGGACAAAAAAAGGCGGGGGCCATGGCCCCCGCCCTGCGACAGAGTAACAGCCCGGTCAACGTTTCTAACAAATCTCACCGTACGGCAGCCGTTCCGCGTACTCGGCCTGTTTGCCCTTGTTCCACTGGGACACCGGCCGGTAGTAGCCGACGATGCGCGTAAAGACTTCCGACGGCTGGCCGCACTCCGGGCACTCGAAATGCTCGCCCTTCAAGTACCCGTGGGTCTTGCAGATGGAAAACGTCGGCGTGATGGAGAGATAGGGAATCTTCGTCATGGTAAACGCCTTGACGATGAAGTTTTTGAGCGCCTCGGTATCGGCCACCGCCTCGCCCAGGTAGGTGTGAAAGACCGTGCCGCCGGTATAGAGCGGCTGGAGCTTGTTTTGATGCTCCAGGGCGTAGAACACGTCGCGCGACAGCCCCACCGGCAGCGTCGTCGAATTGGTGTAGTACGGCGTGCCGTTGCCCGAGGCCTTGATGTCGGCGTAGAGCGCCTTGTCGATCTTGGCCAGCCGGTAGCTCGTACCCTCGGCCGGCGTGGCCTCCAGATTGTAGAGGGTGCCCGTCTCCTCCTGGAAACGCACGGTGAGCGCGCGCAGATGTTCCAGGGCCCGGGTCATGAGCCGCAGCCCCGCGTCCGTCTCGATACCCTTGCCGAGCAGGTTCAGGCAGGCCTCATGGCCGCCGATCAGGCCGATGGTCGAGAAATGGCCCTTGAAGCCGTTTTTGAGGTAACGCTTGGTCCAGGGGAAAAGCCCCCGCTCCAGGTTGTCGGTAATCATCTTGCGCTTGAATTCCAACGCGTCCCTGGCCAGTTCGGCGTATTCGGTCAGGAGGTCGAGGAAATCCTCCTCGCCCTGGGCCAGAAAGGCCAGCTTGGGGAGGTTGAGCGTCACCACGCCGACCGAGCCGGTCAGGTCGCCGGCCCCGAACAGTCCGCCCACCTTGTTGCGCAGCTGCCGCAAATCCATCTGCAACCGGCAGCACATGGAGCGCACGTCCTCGGGGGACAGGTCGGAATTGATGAAGTTTTGGAAATACGGCGCGCCGTACTTGGCCGTAAGATCCAGCAAAAGCTTCCCGATCTCGGAATCCCAGGGGAAATCGGCCGTGATGTTATAGGTGGGGATGGGAAAGGAGAAGATGCGGCCATCATAGTCGCCCTCGCCCATGACCTCCAGGAAGGCCTTGTTGATCATCGCCATTTCCGGCCCGAAATCGCCGTACACGGCGTCCAGCATCTTGCCGCCGTGGATGACGGCTTCCTTGGCCAGATGCTTGGGCGGGGCCAGATCGAAGGTCAGGTTGGTAAACGGACTCTGCCCGCCCCAACGCGAGGTCGTGTTCAGGTTGAACACGAACTTCTGCATGGCCTGCTTGACCTCACGATAGGAAAGCCCGTCGTAGCGGATAAAGGGCGCCAGATAGGTATCCACGTTGTTGAAGGCTTGCGCCCCGGCCCACTCGTTTTGCAGCGTGCCCAGGAAATTGACCATCTGGCCCAGGGCCGCGTCGAAATGCCTGGCCGGACCGGCGCAGGACCGGCCTTCCAGATTGAATCCCTCCAGCAGCAGGTCGCGCAGGCTCCAGCCGGCGCAGTAGCCGGCCAAGCCGAAAGACAGGTCGTGGATGTGGAAATAACCGTGATCGTGGGCCTCGCGCACCTCCTCGGGGTATTTCCCCAGGGCGTAGCGGGCCTGGACCGTGCCGGAAAGGTGCAGCATGAGTCCCTGGAAGGAATGGCTCATGTTGGCGTTTTCCGCCACCCGCCAGTCGGTCTTGGCGATGTAGGTATCGATGACGTCGGCAATGTCGAGGAAGGCGGCCTTTTGTTCGCGCAGTTCGCGGCGCTTTTCCCGGTAGACGATGTAGCGCCGGGCCACGCCGAAAAGGCGCGACTCCATGAGCACCAGTTCCACCGCGTCCTGGACGCGCTCCTGCTCCGGGACGTCGATGCCCTCCAGATGGTCTTCAACCTTGTGGGCCAGCCGCTTGGCCAGAAGCGGGTCCTGGATGCCACTGGCCTTGAGCGCCTTCAGGATCGCCTGGGCGATGCGCTGGCTGGACCATGTCTCCAGGCACCCGTCGCGTTTGCAAATCTGCTTGGGCATGCCGCCTCTCCTCCCCTCGTTTCCCGATGTCGCGAAAAGGTTGCAGGGTATGCGGGCATCCCGACGGAAGGACCTCCCTGATCCCATCCAGGTCGGGCCCGGCCAGTTCCGGCACAAGGGTCGTGCGGAACGCGAAACGCTGTGGAAAATGTTCGGCCAGGGCAAAGACCGCGCCCAGGCGCTCCCGCGCCGAAGCTTCGTCCACGGCCCCGCCCGTCACGAGCGCGTATTTGGCAAAAGGCGCCTTGACGTCCACGGAAAAATGGGTCCCGGGCGTGCGCGCAAGCACCTCGGCCACCACGTCCGGCCGCATCCCGTTGGTGTCGATCTTGACCGCCGGCCCGAGCGCAGTGAGCTCGGCCACGAAATCGGGGAGCCCCGGGGCCAGGGTCGGCTCGCCGCCGGAGACGACCAGCCCGTCCAGCCAGCGGGCATGGCCGGCGACGAACCGGCGCACGGCAGCGGCGGCCAGCGGCGGCGCGGTCTCGGGCCGCCAGGCCAAACCGGCGTTGTGGCAATGGGGGCAGCGCAGGTTGCAGCCGCCGAAAAAAAACACGGCGGTCAGGCGACCCGGCCAATCGCACAGCGACATGGGCTCGATGCCACGCACGAGCTCCCAGGCAGGAGAAGACTTCATTTTCACGTAATACCACTATGATACGATCCGAGACGCAGGCCCAACCCCTGGTCCCGACAGGTGAAGACAGGAAACGCCCCTTCCCCAAGAGACCTATTCCTCATACGCCCGGCCCCGGTGATTGCAAGAGACCGCCCTTTCCACAGCCTTGGGAGAACCCACCCAAGGCCGCGACGCGTCGGACGATCCCGGACCGGAATTTTTTCATCCGGCCGCAGGGGCCGGCCCGTGTCCGGACGGCTCCGCGTCCCGGACGGACTCGTTCAGCAGGATGGGCATGATGACGAAGGGCATGCCCAGTCGGTAGAGCTGGCGCTGGAGAGTGAAGACGACATAGTTGTGCAGGAAGCGGGTGAGGAACGTCTCCCGCTCAAAAACGAGCTGTCCGCCGAAAAAAATGGCCCTGGGGTACCGTTCGTGGATGGCCGGGGCCATCTTCAGGATTTCCTGGACCACGTCCGTGCCCACGGCCGAGATGGCCTCGGCGTGATAGCCCCGGGCGCGCATGACGCCCACATAGGTTTGCAGCCCCTCTTCCATGTTGGTCTTGAGGCGCGACATTTCGGCAACACCCTTGAACACCCCGGCATCCACCACGCCGATCTGCACGAACACGTAGTTTTTGATGTCCTTGCCGAAAAGGCGGGTGACGGACAGCAGGGTGTGGATGCCGAGCCCGTTGTAGCCGTTGACGAAAATGACGGCCGAAGGGGCCAGCAGGTCCGGTGCGGTGACGGGCTTGGGATTGGCGGCAATGGCCGGCGCGGCTTCGGTGTCCGTGTCGAGGACCGCCCGCAAGATATCGAGTTTGCGGATCAGCCGCCCCACGTGGTTGTAATGCCGTTTGATGCCCAAGGCGGTGGCGGCCAGGGCGCTGGTAATAAGAATCGTGACCCAGCCGCCCTCGAAGAACTTCACGCAGGTCACCATAATGAGGATAAAGGCCGTCAGGATCAGGCCCAGGCCGTTGAGGCACAACCCTTTTCGCCAATGGGCGGCCCGGCCCCGCACCTGCCACCAGTGGCGCACCATGCCGAGCTGCGACAGCACGAAGGTGATGAAGACGTTGATGCTGTAGAGCACGATCAAAAGGTCCACCGAACCGCCGGAGACGATCATCAGAACAAGCGCCCCCAGGCCCATCAGCAGCACGCCGTTCTGGGTGACCAGCCGGTCCGAAAGCAGGGCGAACCGGGCCGGCAGCCAGCGGTCGATGGCCATGTTGGACAGTACCCGCGGCCCGTCCACGAATCCGGCCTGGGCGGCCACGAACAGCAGCAGCGCCTCGGACACCAGGGTGACCAGCACGAAGCCGCCGCCGAGGGTTCTTCCCCAGCCGGCGGTCACGGACTCGAACAGCACGGCATTGAGCGTCTTGCCCGTCACGGGCTCAACCCGGAAAAGCAGGTAGCACAGGATGATGCCGACCACGGTTATGGACAGGGACAGGGCCATGTAGAGCATGGTGCGCTTGCCGGTTTTTTCCCTGGGCTCACGCAGGATGGGCAGGCCGTTGGACACGGCCTCGATGCCGGTATAGGTGCCCGCGCCCATGCTGTAGGCATGCAGCACCAGAAGGAACATCCCCAGCAGGCCGAGCTCGCTCCGGGCCGCGCCCACGTCCTGGCCCAGCCGGGCGGCCACAGCCGGCAGTTCCCTGGCGTGGAAGAACAGCCCGTAGCCGATGGCCACGGCATGGGTGACGACGAAGGTCATGAAGACGGGAACCAGGGCCATGACCGATTCCTTGACCCCGCGCAGGTTGAGCAGGATGAGCATGAACACCCCGGCGATGGCCACGGGGAGTCGAAACGGCAGCCAGGCATCGGGCAGGAAACTGAAAACGGCGTCGGTGCCGCTGGCCACGGACAGGGTGATGGTCAGCACGTAGTCGATTAAAAGGGCGCAGCCGGAGATCATGCCCACCTTGGGCGAAAGGAGCTTGCTGGCCACGATGTAGCCGCCGCCCCCGGACGGGAACAAATCGATGATCTGGGAATAGGCGGCGCTGATGACGAAAATGGTCAAGGCCGTGCCCAGGGCCACGAACACGGCCAGAAACGTGTGGTGCCCGAGGGCCAGATAGGCCTCGGCCGGACCGTAGCAGGACGAGGACAGGCCATCGGCCCCCAGGCCCACCCAGGCGAAAAAGGCGATGAGCGACAGCTTGTGGAAAATCGACTGGTCGGCCAGACTCAGGGAATCCCCGATGACGGCGCGGCGCAGACGGTGCCAGAATGACAAACGACGTTTGGGCATGACGGGCTCCCCTCACGGACGACGGTCGGACGGCTGACGCTTCCCCAGGACCGGACGGCGGCGGGGCGGAGCAAGCGGATCATAACAAACGGGGAGCAGACAGAAACGGGCGGACCGGCAAGGCCCCCCGGCGGACAGGCGACCGGGCATAGGCATCCCTCCGAACAAGCGGTTTCCGGGAAACCAGCGGCGGTCCGGAGGTTTCCCCTTCGACATCTGCGAGGTTAGCTGACGGGCTCGGGCCGAAGAGGTTGCCCTACGCGATTGCCGCGATACGCCCCAAAGGATGGTTCCCCCGCTCCCGCCCCAGGCGGGACTCGACGTTTGCCCGGGGGTAGTCCCAATCCCCGTCGGCTGTCAATGAATACTCCCGGCTCACGCCCCGCCGGGGGCGAACCGGCGACCGGAAAAAACCGGACGGACGCGTCCACGGCCGCAGCTGCCCGTTGCCCCCGGGGCGGGCCTCGGCTACTCTCGGGGCATGGAACGTCCCGGCTTCTTCTTTCTGGCCTGTCCGGACCCGGAAATCATCCGGGAAAAGGTGGCCCGGCTGCTTGCCGACACCGGCCAGAGCTTCACCAAGGAGGTCTTCTGGGGTGACGAGGAGCTCGGCCCGGCGTTTTGGAACGCACTCACCGTCCAGAGCCTGATGGGGGGACGGCGGGCCGTGGTCCTGCGCCGAGCCGAAGCGGCGCCGGCGGAATTCTGGCCCAAGCTCGCCCCGGCCCTTCACGGCTATAACGACAACGTCTGGGCTTTTTTCTGCCTGGAGGGCCCGTTTGACCGCAAAGGGCCGAAGATCCCCAAGGGATTGGCCGGACAGCCGTTTTACAAGGTGGCCGAAAAGCGCAAATGGCTGTTCGTCTCGCCGGGGCTGACCCGCCGGGACATGGCGCCCCGGTTGGCCGACTGGGCCTCCCGGCGCCAACTGGCCCTGGGGCCGGGGGTGGCCGAAGCCCTGGCCGCCGCCCTGCCGCCGGATCTGGCCCGGGCCGACAACGAGCTGGCCAAGCTGGAGCTGGCCCTTGGCGACCGCACCGAGATCGAGATGGCCGATCTGGCCCTGCTCTCCTACCACGAGGGCATGGACGGCTTCGCCTTTCTGGACGCCCTGGCCAGCCGGGGCGATCCGGCGGCGGTCTGGCGCGAAATTTTCGACAAGGAGCTGGCCGGCGAAGAGATGATCTTCCCCTTCATCGGCCTGCTGCTCTACGAGGCCCGGACCATGTGGCGGCTGGCCGCCGGGGAGGCCGGGGACATCCGGCTGCCGCCGTACATCCTCCAAAAAAAGGAGGCCATGGCCCGGCGCTTGGGAACGGCCGGGCTGGCCCGTGTTTTCGAAGCGGCCTTCACGGCCGAGGCCGGAATCAAATCCGGGGCCAGACGGCCCGATCAGGCCATGGAAGGCCTCACTGCCGAACTTTTCCAGATTTTTGGGGCTCCGGGCGGCGGGAAAGCCCGATTTTCATCATGAACCGGGCCGAAAAGCGTCCTTTCGCTCCCGAACCGGTGCCGGATACCCCTGTTTTTTCCCCGGAAAGTCTTGCCCAGGCCGAAAACTATGCTTACTAAGAACGAACATCCCCACTACCTCGGCCATCGCCGCCGCTTGAAGGACCGGCTCATGGAGAACCCCCGGTCCCTGGCCGATTACGAGGTATTGGAACTGCTTTTGGGCTATGTGAACGTGCGCCGCGACACCAAGCCCCTGGCCAAGGAGCTGCTGACCCGGTTCGGCAGCCTGCGCGGGGCGCTTAACGCCCGGATGGGCGAGCTGCGGGACATACCGGGTTTCGGCCCCGGGGTGGAGGAATTCCTGACCCTGTGGCGCGAGGCCTGGGCCAGGTTCCAGGAGCAGCCCCTGCGCGACCGGGTGGTGTTCACCAGCCCCGACATCGTGGCCGAAGCGGCCAAGGCCCGCATCGGCGCGGCGGAGCATGAGGAATTCTGGATGGCCCTGGTGGACAACAAGAACCGGCTGATCGGCTGGGAGCTGGTCAGCAAGGGCACGGTGGACCAGGCGGCGGTCTATCCCCGGGAGGTCCTGGGCGCGGCGCTCGCCCGCAAGGCCAGCGGCATCATCCTGGTGCACAACCACCCCGGCGCCGATCCCAGGCCTTCCGTCCAGGACGCGCAATTCACGCAACGCATCAAACATGCGGCCCGAGAGCTCGATATCCGGGTGCTGGACCATCTGGTGGTCACCGAAAACCGCTTTTTCAGTTTCCAGGCCGAGGGTATGCTCTAATCAAGGAGAAGGAAGCCATGACGCCAAGCCTGCATGCAACCGTTACCGGCAAGGTCCAGGGTGTGTATTTCCGGGCCTGGGTCTCCGATCAGGCCCAAGGGCTCGGGCTGACGGGCTGGGTCCGCAACCTCGCGGACGGCAAGGTGGAAATCCTGGCCCAGGGTGCCCCGGACGCCCTCAACATGTTTAAGGAACGCCTGCCCCTGGGGTCGCCCCTGTCCCGGGTAGACGCCGTGGAAACGAAGACCATCGACTACGACAAACACTACGCCAATTTTCAGATACGCGGCTGAACGGCCCGGTCCCGAAGACCGCCCGACCGGCAACGGTCGGGGGCGCAACCAAGAATGCATCGCACGTCAGCCTCGAAGGAGCAGCATCCATGGCCAACCCATCCGATCCGAAAACGTCGCCCGTGGCCGGCGACGCCCAAAACGATCCCGCCGGCCCCGAGAAGCAGCAACAGGCCGCAGCCGAAACCGGCGCACCGCCGGCCGGCGATTCCCCGGTGGCCGAATCCGATCAGGGAGAGAAGTCCCAACCCGACATCCCGCTGGAACTGCCGGTCTTGCCGGTGCGGGACATCGTGGTCTTCAATTATATGATCCTGCCCCTGTTCGTCGGGCGGGAAAAATCCGTGCAGGCCGTGGACGCGGCCCTCAACCATTCCCGCTACATCCTCATCCTGACCCAGAAGGACGAGAAGGTGGAGGAACCCGGCCCGGACGATCTGTACCGGGTGGGCACCGTGGGCATGATCATGCGGATGCTCAAGATGCCCGACGGCCGCCTCAAGGTGCTGGTCCAAGGGCTGACCAGGGCCCGGGTCGAACAGTTCATCCAGTCCGACCCCTTCCACATGGCCAAGGTGGAAATAGTAAGCGAACGCGAGACCAAGGAAATCACCCTGGAGCAGGAAGCCATGATGCGGGCCGCCAGGGAAGAAAGCGAAAAGATCCTGTCGTTGCGCGGCATGGCCTCCTCCGACATCATGGCGGTCTTGAACAGCGTCAACGAACCCGGCCGACTGGCCGACCTGGTGGCCTCCAACCTGCGCATGCGGGTGGAGGAGGCCCAGCGCCTGCTCGAATGCGAGGACCCCATCGAACGGCTGCGGCTCGTCAACGAGCAGCTCGTCAAGGAAGCCGAAGTGGCGGCCATGCAGGCCAAGATCCAGAACATGGCCAAAGAGGGCATGGACAAGGCGCAAAAGGACTTCTTTTTGCGCGAGCAGATGAAGGCCATTCGCCGGGAACTGGGCGAAGGCGGCGAGGAATCCGACGAGCTCGACGAGCTGAAAGCCGCCCTGGACAAGGCCGGCATGCCCAAGGACGTGAAAAAGGAGGCGGACAAGCAGCTCGGCCGCCTCATCTCCATGCACCCCGACTCGTCCGAGGCCACCGTCATCAGGACCTATCTGGACTGGATGGCGGACCTGCCCTGGAAAAAGATGTCCAAGGACCGGCTCGACATCAAGGAAGCCAAGCGCATCCTGGACGAGGATCACTTCGACCTGGAAAAGGTCAAGGAGCGCATCCTCGAATACCTGTCCGTGCGCAAATTGAACCCCGGCATGAAAGGCCCGATCCTGTGCTTCGTCGGCCCTCCCGGCGTGGGCAAGACCTCGCTTGGCCGGTCCATCGCCCGGGCGCTCGGCCGCAAGTTCATGCGGATGTCGCTCGGCGGCATGCGCGACGAGGCGGAAATCCGCGGCCACCGGCGCACGTACATCGGGGCCATGCCCGGCCGGGTCATCCAGAACATCAAGCAGGCCGGCACGAGAAACCCGGTCATGATGCTCGACGAGGTGGACAAGCTGGGCTCCGATTTCCGAGGCGATCCGTCATCGGCCCTGCTCGAGGTCCTGGACCCGGAACAGAACTTCTCCTTCTCGGACCATTACCTGAACGTGCCCTTCGACCTGTCCAAGGTCATGTTCATCTGTACGGCCAACATGCTGGACACCATCCCGGCGCCGCTTCTGGACCGCATGGAAATGATCCAGCTGCCCGGCTACACCGAGCAGGAAAAGGTGAAGATCGCCCGCCGCTTCCTTTTGCCGCGCCAGATCAAGGAAAACGGCCTGGAGCCGGACGACATGCGTATCTCCGACCAGGTGCTGTCCCGGATCATCCGGGACTACACCCGGGAGGCGGGCCTGCGCAATATCGAACGCGAAGTGGGGGCCGTGTGCCGCAAGCTGGCCCGGCGCAAGGCCGAAGGCGAGACGCCGCCCTTCCGGGTGACCATGGCCTCCTTGGACAAGCTGCTCGGTCCGCCCCGCTTCCTGGACGACGAGCGGGAAACCGACCTGCCGCCGGGCGTGGCCGTGGGGCTGGCCTGGACGCCGGTCGGTGGGGTCATCCTCCACATCGAGGCGGCCACCCTGCCCGGCAAGGGCGGCCTGCAGCTCACGGGCAAGCTCGGCGACGTCATGAAGGAGTCGGCCCAGGCGGCGCTCACCTACGCCAAATCCCGGGCCAAGGAGCTCGGCATCGATCCCGAGATCTTCGAAAAGCACGACATCCACATCCACGTTCCGGCCGGCGCCACGCCCAAGGACGGCCCGTCGGCCGGCGTCACCCTGGTCACGGCCCTGATCTCGCTTTTGACCGACACGCCGATCCGCAACGACTTGGCCATGACCGGCGAGATCACCCTGCGCGGCCGGGTGCTGCCCGTGGGCGGCATCAAGGAAAAAATCCTGGCCGCCGTGGCCGCCGGCATGAAGCGGGTCATCATCCCGGCCCAGAACGTGAAGGACCTGCGCGACATCCCCCGCGACCTGCGCGGCCGGATCAAGGTCTTCCCGGTCAAGCGCATCGACGAGGTCTGGCCGCTGGCCCGCAAGCAGGACGCGGAGCCGGCCGCCGAGCCGAACGCCGTCGAACCCGCCGCGAAATGACGCCTAGAGCCGGGAGAGGTGCCGCCTCTCCCGGCTCTCTCCGCCAGGGCGCCACCCGGGCAAGCCTGGGGGAAGCATTCCCCCCGGTCCCCCTGATTCGGGGGCGTCTTCTCCGGTTTCTCTCCCGTGCGAGGGAACCGGGAATCCCAGTGCGAACAAGCTTCTCTTCGGTGCGAGGGGTCCGGGGCATCATGCCTGCCAGCCGGGCGTCCGGCCCCAGCCACCGAAGGCCTGCTTCCCTTACAACCGCCGGGCGGCTTCCGGGCGCAGGGGAATATCCCCAGCCAAGGCGGCTTCGATGCGGGCCAGGCCGGCCGCCTTGTCCCGGGGCAGGCGCAACCGCAACGGCAGGTAGTTGGAGGCGTGGTTGGCGAAAAAAAGGCCCCGGAAGTCGGTATGGGTCAGCAGGGTGTGCAATTCCCGAAGAAGCCCGGCCGCATCGGGCAGGACGAAGCGGCCCTGCCCGGCCAGGACGTCCAGAGGCGTCCCCGGAATGAGCATGAGGGACAGGGCCGCCGCCTGATCCGGGGCCATGGCCGTTATGGCCTCGCCGGTCAGCCGGGCATGGACGGCCGAGCGGTCGATCCCGGCCAGACCGAGCAGCACCGAGACCGAGACCGTCATCCCGGCCTGCCTGGCCCGCCGGCCGCCGGCCACGATGCCGGCCACGTCGGTAGCCTTGCCCATAGCGGCCAGGGTGGCGTCATCGCCGGATTCCAGGCCGAGGTAGACCTTGGCCAGTCCCGCCCGGCGCAGCTCGGCCAATGCCGCATCACTGCGCCGGCCGAGGCTCGCGCCCGAGGCGTAGGAGCCCACCCGGGTGATCCAGGGAAGTTTTTCCCGGATGGCCGCCAAAAGCCGCAACAACCGGTCGAACGGCAGGGCCAACGCATCGCCGTCGCACAAAAAGATGCGGCGCCGGTGACGATCGCCGGCGGCGATCTCGTCCAGGTCGGCCAGCAGGGCGGCTTCGGATTTCATGCCGAACGGTTTGTCCCGGTAGGCGCCGCAAAAGGAGCACGCATTGTGCGGACAGCCGTAAACGGCCTGCACAAGGATGCTGTCGGCCTCGCTCGGCGGCCGGATAACCGTTCCCAGATATTCCATGGCAGGCTGGCGGAAAAGATCCGGACTCGGGGGGGGCGGCAGGCTGGTGCCGCCCCCCCGGAGCCCGGGACCGCGGGAGGCGCCAGGCAGGCGCCTCGTGGTTCATGGCGTTGGGTTGCCTAGCGGCCGGAGTTCCCCGTACCGCAGCCGGAGCGCACGCTCTCGCAAAACGCCCGGCAGGCGTTGTCGCCCCGGCAGTTGGCCAGGCAATTCTGGTACTGGCTGGCGCAATATTGCGGCGACTCGAAAGCCGGCTCGCCCACCGAGGAAAGCATCCGGCGCGTCACCTTGACCGTGGGCAGCCCGGGGGGCAGCTCCGACTGGCCGTCGTGGAATTTCTGGACCGCGCTACAGGTCAGGAAGCACTGGGGAACCACGGCGTTGCAGATCACGCTGGGATCTTGTTTGGCCCCGCGCGGCAGGATGATGCCCGCCACCGGAGAGCCGTCAGTCTTGACGCAAACATATTTGCCCTGGGCCGACGCGACGGAGGCGGCGACCACGACCAGACACATGACCAAAAATGCAAGCAGGACACGTTTCATGAATTCCCTCCTTGGCAGAGATTCGCGACTACCCTACCCCAGAGGCCGCCGGTTGTCATGGAGCAAAAGAGCGTGTCCGTCCGCGCTTTTCGACTTGTGCCCCGGGCCCGTCGGCGTTATGAAACCCAACGGTTCTTTGTTGAGGGAAATCCTGGAACACAGGCCTGCCCGTTGACTTTTATCCGAAAGACATGGTAGGGCCGGTGAGTTTGTGAACTTGTGAACGAAGCGTGGCCGCGACGGCCGCCAGCCGGGGAGCCGCCCAGTCTCCTCTCCGGGGAGACGGCATGGTGTTCGGGAAGCTCATCAAGGACCGGAACCTGCGCGAGGCCATTGCCTCCGCTTCGGTGGTGGGCCTCAACCTGGTGTCCGCCACCTTTATCGGACTGGCCATCGGCTATTGGCTGGATCGGTGGTGGGGGACCGGCCCGTGGATGTTACTCGTTTTTTTAGTACTGGGGATCGCGGCCGGGTTTAGAAATGTCCTGCTGGAAGTGCGAAAAATCCAACAGGCCGACAAGGATACGCAGAAAGACCATGACGGCGATGCTACGTAGGATGCGGGACCGGCTGGACGGCTGGCTGTGGCGCCGGGGGTACGATCACCCTGCGGTGCGTGAGCTGGTTCGCTGGCAGATCGTCCTGACCGGCCTGATTGCCGTCGTCTGCCTGCCGCTCGCCGCCGTTTGGGCGGGCGCGTGGTCCCTGGTCGCCGGGACGGTCATCGTCGCGGTCAATTTCTCTTCCCTGGCCCGGTTCGGACAGCACCTCGCCGGCCGTACCTTCACGCGCATGGCCATGGCGTCCTTGCTGTTCGGATTCTATTTCCGGCTCGCCCTTACCGGCGTGGCGCTGTACGCCTGCATCGCCTGGTTCGGGGCCAGACCGCTGCCGCTTCTGGTCGGCACTTCCACGGTCGTTCTCAACATCGTCGCATGGGGCGTGGTGCGCCACGCCGACACCAGGGCACGTCAAACGCTTACGGGAAAGGAGGCTTAGGGCCATGGCTGGTGGGTTGCCGCATCCGGTTCTGCTCGTCAACGAGGTTGCAAAGGATCTCGGGATCTATAAGCTCAACGAAACCTTTCACGCCCAAGTCATCGACACCAACGTCGTCTACGCGTGGTTCGTCATGTTGCTGCTCATCGTCGTGGGCCTGCTCGCCACCCGCCGCATGGAAATGATTCCCTCGGGTCTCCAGAATATCTTCGAGACCGTCATCGGCGGATTGGAAAATTTCGTCGTCACCAATGTCGGCGAAAAAGGCCGCAAGGTCTTTCCGGTCCTGTGCGGGCTGTTTCTGTTCATCATCACCTGCAACCTGATCGGACTGGTGCCCGGCTTCGACTCCCCCACCAGCAACGTCAATACCAACGCCGCCATGGCCATCACGGTGTTCCTCTATTATAACTTGTGGGGACTGCGCCTGTGGGGCCTGGGTTACATCAAGCATTTCATGGGGCCGTTCTGGTGGCTGACGCCGCTCATGATGCCGATTGAGGTCATCTCCCATCTGGCCCGACCGCTTTCGCTCACCCTGCGGCTTTTCGGCAACATCCGAGGCGAGGAAATCGTGCTGCTGCTGCTGTTCTCCCTGGCACCGGTCGTCAGCACCTTCCCCATGTACTTCCTGTTCACCCTGTCCGACTGCATCCAGGCCTTCGTCTTCTTTATGCTGACCATGATCTATCTCATGGGCTCGCTGGAACGCGCCCATTAGACTCGGGGGAAATGGTCCTTCGGACCGTAACACATAACACCTGCTTGCAGGAGGATCGACATGCGTAAGGCATTCCTGACCATCTTCGCTACAGCTGCCCTGCTGTCCCTGTCTTCGGCCGCGTTCGCCGCCGACGCCGCCGCCCTGGGCGTCATCAGCACCATTTCCTGGGCTACCGCTTTTGCCATGGGCATCGCCGCCGCTTTCTGCGGCTTGGCGCAGGGCATGGGCCTCAAGGCTGCGTGCGAAGGGACCGCCCGCAACCCCGAAGCCAGCGGCAAAATCACCGTCACCCTGATCCTGGGCCTGGCCTTCATCGAGTCCCTGGCCATTTACGCCCTGGTCGTCTGCCTGATCCTGCTCTTCGCCCATCCGTTCAAGAGCGTCATCATCGGCTAACTGCCGACGCGAAAGGAGGCCGGAAATCGTTCCGGCCTCCTTTTTCCCGATTCCGGGCAACCGCCGTCAGTTCGTGCCGCAGCATCGGCAGCAGAGGATGCCGCCTTGAAGAGCGAACACATCCCAAAGGCCACCATCAAGCGCTTGGCCATGTACGTGCAAGTGCTGGAGACCTTCAAGCGTGACGGCACCCAGGTGGTTTCCTCGGAATTCCTCGCCCGGGCCTGCAGCGTCAACCCTTCCCAGATCCGTAAGGATCTTGCCTATTTTGGCGAATTTGGCGTGCGCGGCGTCGGCTACCACGTCCAGGATCTCATCTACTCCATCAAGCATTCCCTCGGCGTCGATCGGATCTGGAAATGCGCCCTCATAGGCGTGGGCAATCTCGGCAAGGCCTTGCTCCGCCACCAGGACTTCAAGTTCCGGGGATTCGACATCGTAGGCGCCTTCGACAGCGATCCGTTCAAGATCGGCGAGGAAGTCTCGGGGCTTGAGGTCCTGTGCACCCGCCGCCTCAAGGATGCCGTGAAAGAACTCGGCATCGAGATCGGGCTTATCACCACGCCCGTCAACCGGGCCCAACGGGCCGCCGATTTCCTGGTCGACGCCGGCATCAAGGGCATCATCAACTACTCCCCGGCCATGCTCACGGTGCCGCCCAACATCTCCGTGGAATATGTGGACTTCTTCCATAATTTCTATTCGGTGGCCTTTTCCATTACTCTTGATCGCCTGGATGAAATCGACTTCGACGAAGCCGATCCCAAATAACGGGGGGGAAGGCCTCCGGCGGCCGGGGCATTATGCCCCCGGACCCCTCGCACCAAAGGCAAATGGGAAAATACGGTCTCCGGCCCCCGCCTACGGGCGATAGAAAAAATATGGTCCCCGAAACAGGGGGACCGGGGAAAATAATTTCCCCCGGCAGGTCCAGGACAGCGCCCTGGCGATGCGGGTCCGGGAGAGGCAGCGCCTCGCCCGGCCGACGGAGGCCTCTTCAACCGGAGCATCTATGCGTCAGTCCGTTGCCCAAGCGCCGCTCATCGCCCTGCTGACGGATTTCGGCCTGACCGAGCCCTATGTCGGCCAGATGAAAGCCGTGCTGGCTGCCGCCGCACCCGGCGTGCCGGTCCTCGACCTGTGCCATCAGGTGGTCGCCCACGACCGCGCCCAGGCCGCCTTTTTCCTGGCCGCAAGCCTTCCTTGGCTGCCGCCGGGCTCGGTGGCCGCGGCAGTGGTGGATCCCGGAGTCGGCACCGAGCGCCGGGTCGTGCTCCTGGAGACGGACGGACGGCGCATCCTGGCACCGGACAACGGAATTTTGACGCTTGTCCTGGAACGGCCCGATCCGGTCCAGGCTTTTGACGCCACGCCGGCCACGCCGCCGGCGAGCGCCACCTTTCATGGCCGGGACGTGTTCGCGCCTCTGGCCGCCCGGCTGGCCATGGGCGAGGAGGCGTCCAGGTTGGGCCGCCCGATCCCGCCGGCGGACCTGCACCGCCTGGCCGGACTTTCGCCGATCCGCCGCGGGGCGAGCGTGGCGGCCCGGGTGCTGGCGGTGGACCGCTTCGGCAATGTGGTGACGAGTTGCGACATCGCCGGCTACGGTCGCCTGCCGCGCTCGCCCGCCCTGCTCGCCCCGCGCCCCCTGCCGCTCCACCCCGTCTCGACCTATGCCGCCATTCCCGCCGGCGCCATCGGCATCCTGGCCGGCAGCCAGGGCTATCTGGAGCTGGCCGCCCCCTGCGCCTCGGCGGCGGAACTCCTGGGGCTGCGCGCCGGGGATGCCCTGCGCATCAACCTGCCTGAGGAAGCCTAAGCAAGTGGGCATCATCACCAAGTATTTGACCGCCCTGGGCTTTCTGACCCGGCTCGGCCCGGCCACGAGCGACCCGGACCTGGCCACCAGCCTGCCCTATTTCCCGGCCGTCGGGGCCACCCTCGGCCTGGTCCTGACCATTCCTCTGGCCCTGGGGCTGTGCAGCGGCCATCCCCTGGCCGGGGGATTCGCCTATACGGTGGCCAACCTCATCTGCACGCGGGGGCTGCATCTGGACGGCTTTGCCGACGTGGCCGACGCCTGGGGCAGTCTGGCCCGGGGAGAGCGGTTCTTCGCCATCATGAAGGACAGCCGGGTGGGCGCGTTCGGGGCCATGGCCATCGGCGTGGCCTTAACCGGCCAGACCTGTCTGGGAGCCGAGCTGCTCGGCGGCGGACGGCTCTGGATGCTGGCCGTGGCGCCGGCCATGGGCCGGGGGGCGGCCGTTGTCCTCATGCGCCTGAGCCGGGACATCCCCCGACCGGGCCTCGGCGCGCTTTTTCTGTCCGGAGCCACGGGCGGGGCAACGCTGACGGCCGTCGTTTCGGCCCTGGTCTACAGCCTGCTTTTGGTCGGTCCGCTCGTCACCTTCTGGGCCTGTCTGTTCAATGCGGCCGTGATCTGGGTCTTGGCCGGACTGGCCCGGCAACAAGGCGGCATCAACGGGGATTTCTGCGGCGCGGCCATCCTGGCCGGGGAACTGGCCGCCTGTCTGGCCGGCTTGTGTTGATCCTGGTCCGGGATTTGCTTTCCCTCGTTGGCGATGCCACATTTTTGGCGCTCGTCGGCGCCGGACAGGGGACCCGATCATGCCCAAACCTTTCCGCTTCAATCTGGAACGCATCCTGGACCTGCGCATCCAACTCGAAGATCGGGCCAAGATGGAGCTGGCCAAGGCCATCGCCGCCGTGCTGGCCCATAAAAAGGCCCTGGACGGCCTCATCCGGGAACTGGACGACCGCGACGACACCATGGCCCGAAAAAAAACCGTCACCCCGGGCGAGCTCTGGCTGTGGCGCGCCTACCGCGAGCGTCTGGTCCAGGATATCGAAACGGCCAAGGCCCGCCTCAGCGAACTGATCGAGGCCCGGGAGCGTTGCCGCCGCACGGCGGTGGTCCGCTCCAAGGATCGCAAGCTGCTCGACAAACTCAAATCCAACAAGGCGAAACGTCATGCCATCGAACAGAACCTCGAAGAGCAAAAGGAAAACGACGAAATGGCCTCGGTGCGCTATCATCCGCCGGTTGTCTGAGGCTCTGCTCGACCGGCTGGAGCGGCTGTCCGGCGCCATCGCTCCCCGGGCGTCCAAGGTGCTGCGCGTCTTCGTCATGATCGCCGCCGTCAAGCTCGGCATCCTGGTCTTTCTCGGCCTCGACCTCATGCTGCCGAATCCGCCGGTCAGGCAGACGGCCATGCCCCTCTGGAGCGTGACCAGCCCCCTGCCCGGTCCGACCCAGGCCCTGGCCCAGCAGACGCCGGCTCCGGCCAACACGGCCCAGGCCCAGCCGGCTCCGGCGGCCCCGGCCGCGACGACGCCCCCCACCGCCCAAGGGCTGCTCAAGCGCCAGGAGGAACTCGATCAGCGCGAACAGGCCCTCAAGACCCTGGAGGCCGATCTCAACAGCCGGGTGGCCAAGCTCAAGGAGATGGAGACGAACCTACGGGGCATGCTGGACGAGGCCAAGGGCGTCAAGGATCAGAAGCTCAAGCACCTGATCGACGTCTATTCCAACATGAACGCCAAGCAGGCCGCCAAGGTGCTGGAAACCCTGGACAACAACATCGCGGTCAGGATACTGGCCGGCATGCGCGGTCGCCAGGCCGGCGAGGTGCTCAATAACATGGAAGCCAAGAAGGCGGCCGGTTTGACGGAAATGCTTACCAAGCTGCAACTGCCGGCCCAGCCCCCCGCGAACGGCGCGAATCCGTAGGGAAGACGGGGGCGGTCAGGCGGAAAAAGGCCCCCGCCCCCTCGCACCAAAGAAACGTATGGCCCGTTTGCGGTTAGTCGTCGCCTACGACGGCACGGACTTTTCCGGTTGGCAGCTCCAGGCTCGGGACCGCACGGTCCAGGGCTGTCTGGAGGAAGCGCTGGGCAGGCTGTGCGCGTGCCCGGTGCGGGTGATCGGCGCCGGCCGCACCGATGCCGGCGTCCATGCCCTGGGGCAGACCGCCCATGCCGACGTGCCCGACGCCCTGGCCGGACGGCCCTGGCAGAGGGCCTTGAACGCCCTGTTGCCAAAGGACGTGTGCGTCACGGCGGCGACACTGGCCGCTCCGGATTTTCACGCCCGCTTCAGCGCCCGGGGCAAGATCTACGCCTATACCCTGTGGACCGAACCGACCTTTCTTCTGCCCTGGCGACGGCCCTACGTCTGGGATGTGGGACGCCAGGACGGCCTGGATGCGGCGGCCATGACGGCGGCGGCCCGGGAATTCGTCGGGGAGCATGATTTCGCCGCCTTCCGCAACGCCGGCTCCCCGGTCAAGGGTACCGTCCGGCAGGTGCTGGCCCTGGAGGCCGGGCCGGGCCTCTCCCCCCGGGAAACCGTCTGGCGCTTTACCGCCACGGGCTTTCTCAAGCAGATGGTGCGCAACATGATGGGGGCCCTGGTGGAAGTCGGCCGGGGCCGCCTTGCGCCGGACGACATCCGTCGGCTCCTGGACGCGGGCGACCGACGGCTGGGCCCGGCCACTGCCCCGGCCGCCGGCCTGTGCCTGGAACGGGTGCTCTACGACGACGCCCTGCCTCCGGTCGCCTCCCCCGACGCAACCTGATCCGGGGCTATTTCTTGTGCGCCGGCCGGACCGGGGCCATCCCTTCCCGCAGACAGACCACGGACCAGCCGGCCTGACGCAGTTTGGCGGCGGCCATCGGGCTGATCTCGCCCGTGACGACAAGTTTTTTGGCACTCGCCCGGCTGTCCGTGGCCGCGCTCCCCAGAATCCGGGCCAGACTGGCCATGGTGGGCGTCCAGGCCAGGTAATCCAGAGGAAAGGCCACGAGGAAGCCGCCGGCGGCGGTCCGGGCGGCGAGGAGCTTGCCCACGGGCACGAAGCGCTCCAGCCGGTCCGTGGTGGCGTTGAGATTGGCGTAAAGAATGGCCATGCGTTCCCGGAACCGGGCCACGTCATCGTCGTCGGTCAGCACGCAGAAATTGATAAACGCCGCCCGGTCCCTGACGCCCGCCATCCGATCCAGGGCGGCCACCAGACGGGTCTGCCCGGTAGGCGTGAAATGCGGGTTTTCGTTAAAAAGGACGGCGACGTCCGTGGTCACGCCCATGGCCTCCATCCGGGCCCGGTTGCGGGCGAACAGGTCTTCCGGCGGCGTGCTGACGTCGATCTCGTTTAACGCGTTGGTGCCGCTGGCGGCGCCGACGGCCAAGCCCACCCCGCCGGGAATGGCCACCTTGGCCACGGTGCCCGTCAGCCCTCCGGCGGTTCCGGCCCCGGCCAAGCGCTTGAGGCTGGCCTGAAGAATTCTGTTGCGGGAATAGGGATCCACCCCGAACTGCTTGGCGTATTCGCGCTTGGCCCGGTTGTAGCCGATGAGATTGGCGCCGCCGCCGGCCTCGTCGGGGGGGCGGCGGTCCTGCATGCTGGCGTCGGCCCGGGCAAAGGCCTTGCCCACACCCGAAACGGCTCCGGACAGGGTGTCGATGGGATGGATGACCAGATTGACCGCGCCCTTGACCGTGTTGACCCCGGAGGTAGCCACGGATTTGGCGAATTCGGCGCCGGTATTGACCTTATCCATGGCTGCGGCCGCCTGCAGCTCGTGAATGCGCGTATAGAGCAGGGCCGTGGATTCCACCCGCAGGTCGCCCTTGGGCGAATGCAGGATGTAGATATCCATGTAGCCGTCGTTGCGGACCATCGGGTCCACGGTATGGCTGGGGCCGGACAGGACGGACCGGGGCAGGATGGCCGACGCCGTGAAGACCGGCGGCCTCTCGGTGTCGGAAGACGCGGCCGGGGCCGGGACAACGGCGACGGCCAGCAGGCACAGCGACGCCAACAGGGCGATGCGGCAAGCGGAACGGAAAGGCATGGCATTCTCCTTGGTAGGCTGCGATGACGACCGCGCATTTCCCCGGCCGGCGTTCTGGGGACCGCCCGTCGCGGGCAAGACCGGCCTGCACGAAAGCCGCTTCCCTTTACCTCAAGGCGGACCGACTTGTCATGGCCGACTTTACAGGCGGACCGCCATGGGCTAGAGGCCGCAAAAACAGGGAGGACTGCCTTGGACATTCTGGCCGATCCGGCATTGGTGCGCGAGCGTTGTCATGACTGGTTCCGGCAGCGGGCCGTCGTCGGGCTGGTGCCCACCATGGGCTACCTGCACGCCGGCCACGAAAGCCTGCTCCGCTACGCCCGGGAACACGCCGATATCGTGGTGGCGAGCGTCTTCGTCAACCCGACCCAGTTCGGGCCGGGCGAGGATCTGGATGCCTATCCCCGTGACCTGGAACACGACGCGGCCGTGGCCCGGTCGGCCGGTGTGGACATTCTCTTCACCCCCGCGCCCGAGGCCATGTACCAGCCCGACGCAGCCACCTGGGTGGAGGTGCCCGCACTGGCCAATCACTTGTGCGGTCTGACCCGGCCCGTCCATTTCCGGGGCGTATGCACCATCATTTCCAAACTTTTTCTGCTCACCCTGCCCCGCTTCGCCGTCTTCGGCCAAAAGGATTGGCAGCAGGTGGCCATCATCCGGCGCATGGTGACGGACCTGGGGTTCCCGGTGACCATCGAGGCCCGGCCCATCGTACGGGAAGCGGACGGTCTGGCCCTGTCCTCGCGCAACGTCTACCTAAGCCCCTCCGAAAGAAGCCAGGCCGTACACATCAATTTGGGGCTGACCCTGGCCGCACGGCTGGCCGGAGACGGCGAACGGGATGCCGGCCGGATTCTGGCGGCGGTCCGGGACTATTTCGCCGGACATATGCCGGATGGCGCAATCGATTATCTGGAATGCGTCCACCCCGAGCGACTGACGGCCATGGCCCGTCTGGACGAACCGGCGCTTTTCGCCGCGGCGGTGCGTTTTCCCGGGGCCCGGCTCATCGACAACCGGCTGATCGGCGCCGTCCCGGCCTAAAGTCCTGCCGGGAGTGGCCGATCACTGCAAAAAGCAGGGCGTGGGCGCAGGGAACGGGCCAGACCAGCCACGCGGCTTGCTTTCTCGTCTTGATTCCGCTATGATCTCACGCTTTGTTTCAAAAAAACTCGCGGCACCATAAGCCAGTCCGCCCTGCGGCGGGAACAGGGAAAGGGGGAATCCGTATGATCAACGCCAAGGGCCGGTATCTGTTCAGTTCCGAATCCGTCACCGAGGGCCATCCGGACAAGGTCGCCGACCAAATTTCCGACGGTATACTGGACGCCATTCTGTCCCAGGACCCGGATGCCCATGTGGCATGCGAAACCCTGGTCACCACCGGCCTGGCCTTCATCGCCGGCGAAATCACGACGCGGGCTTACGCCGACTTCCCGGCCATCGTCCGGGAGACGGTCAGGGAAATAGGCTACAACAGCTCGGAAATGGGCTTCGACTGGAAGACCTGCGCGGTCATCTCCGCGGTGGACAAGCAGTCGTCGGACATCGCCCAGGGCGTGGTGCGCGAGAAGCCCGAGGAACAGGGTGCGGGCGATCAGGGCATGATGTTCGGCTTCGCCTGCACGGAGACGGAAACCCTCATGCCGGCGCCGATCTATTGGGCCCACAAGCTGTCCCGGCGGCTGACCTACGTGCGCAAGAACAAGATTCTTGATTTCCTGCGGCCCGACGGCAAAACCCAGGTCGCCGTGGAATACGTGGACGGCAAGCCCGTGCGTATCGACAATGTGGTCATCGCCTGCCAGCACGACGAACATATTTCCTATCAGGATCTGGCCGAAGCGGTGCGCCAGGAAGTCATTTTCCAGACCCTGCCCGAGGCCATGGTGGACAAGAAGACCAAAATCTACATCAATACCACCGGCCGGTTCGTCATCGGCGGCCCCATGGGCGACTGCGGCCTGACCGGACGCAAGATCATCCAGGACACCTACGGCGGCATGGGCAACCACGGCGGCGGGGCGTTTTCGGGCAAGGATCCCTCCAAGGTGGACCGCTCCGGGGCCTACATGGCCCGGTATGTGGCGAAAAACCTGGTGGCCAGCGGCGTGGCCGAGCGGTGCGAAGTCCAGATCGCTTATTGCATCGGCGTGGCCGATCCCCTGTCGGTACTGGTCACCTCCCAGGGCACCAGCGAAATTCCCGACGAGGAACTCACCCGGGCCGTGCGCGAAGTGTTCGATCTGCGGCCGTATTTCATCAGCAAGCGCCTGGACCTCAAGCGTCCCATCTACAGACCGACCTCCTGCTACGGCCATTTCGGGCGAGAGCGGCCGGAATTCACCTGGGAACGCACGGATGCCGCCAGCGACATCCGGACGGCGCTCAAGCTGTAGGCGGCATGGACCGCTTCCCTGTGCTCGTACCATGTTGCGACGGCTTTCCGAATCCATCGAGCGGTTCGTGTCGACCAGTGATGCGGCAGGCCGTCGCAATTTTGTCGAGGCCTGCCGGCGCTGGAAGGAGATTGTCGGCCCGGTGATGGCGGAACTGGTGCGTCCGCTCGGGCATCGTCGCCGGGAGTTGCTGCTTGGGGCCGATGATGCCGTGGCCATGCAGGAGATGGTTTTTGCCGCTCCCGAACTTCTTTCCCGAATCAATGCGGCATTGGGGCACGATGCCTTTGACAGGGTGCGGTTTGACTTGCTAGGGAATCAAATTTCCTTGGATGTGGCCCGGGCGGAGCCCCCCCGCTTCTCGACCCCGCCGGTTACGCGGCCGGCGCACCTGGGAGGGTTGGCGGGGGAATTGGATCTCGCTTCGCCGGTGGGCCGATGTTACGCCAAATATGTTGCCTATTTCGAAGCCGGGCCGAAGCCGTCCGGCAAAGCAGGCCGGGGCAAGCGCCGAAGAGTGACTCCGGACGGCAGATAACGGCGCGAATACTTTTCGTGGAGGCGAAAAATGAGTGAAGGGTTGCAACTGGATCTGAAGAAGCCCTTGGACAAGATGACGGCCAAAGAGCTGCGGGAGCTGTGTCTGAAGCAGATTCCGCAGATCACGGGGGCGTCCGGACTGGGCAAGGACGAACTTTTGGTGCAGATCAAGGAAGTGCTCGGGATTGGCGGCGAGGAAGGCACGCGGGTTTCGCCGTACAAGACCAAGATTTTGTCCATGAAGGGCAAGATGCAGGAACTGCGAGCCAAGCGGGCGGATGTTTCCGGCGATGGCGCGCGCAAGCAGAAAGAGCTTCTGCGCCGGCAGATCAACAAACTGAAGAAGCGGACGCGCCGGCTGGCCAAGGCATCCTAGGGGCCAGGGAAAAAAGTTGTTGACTGGTGAGCGGAGGCCGGGTAAGAGATTTCGCTCTTGAGCGTTCACCTGCTGGGGGGTCGTCTAGTGGCAGGACTATGGACTCTGACTCCATCAACCTAGGTTCGAATCCTAGTCCCCCAGCCAATGAAAGCATTCTTGTCCCCATCGTCTAGCCTGGTCCAGGACATCGGCCTTTCACGCCGGTAACAGGGGTTCAAATCCCCTTGGGGACGCCAAACGATTCCAACACCTTCGGGTGATTCCTCAAATCGCCTTCTTGGCGAAAACGGTTTGGGGATACGGTTTTGGAAAAGCCCTCAGAAAGCTACCTTCTGAGGGTTTTTTTTATGCCCGGGATCCTCCCCGGTGCGTACGCCTCGAAGCCATGCATGCACCGGGCGGTTGTGGTGGCCGACTTGTGCCGCAGTATGGCTTGGCTGGTGGACAGGTCCATCCCGGCCTTGTCCAGGATCCATGCCGTCAACTGCCTGATGGCCGGAGAGAGAAGGAAAGGACCTCGGCCACGCCGCACAGATACCGGAACCAGGGCTGGAATTTTCCAAGAGGATTCCCTGGAGGGCGGGGCTGGCCACGGAGGACAACGGGGCTTGGGGAGAGAGGTATCCGAGAGTAGCCGGAGGTCTATTCCAGCCGGTAACCCACGCCCGTTTCGGTCTTAAGATGGATCGGCCGGGCCGGTTCGCGCTCGATCTTGTGGCGCAACTGGTGGATGTAGACACGCACGTAATGCCCTTGCTCCGTGGCCGACCGGCCCCAGACTTCCCGCAGGAGCTGGGCCTGGGTGACCACTTTACCGGCATGGTGGGCCATCACCGCCAGAAGCTTGAATTCGATGGGCGTGAGATGCGCCTCGTGGTCCCCCACCATGACCTTGCGGGCTGCGAAATCCACGCGCAGGTCCCCGGATGTGAAGGCCGCCTCTTCCTCGCCCGCCCCGCTTTGCGCCGTGTGGCGCAAGGCCACCCGGATGCGGGCTTCGAGCTCGCCGACGCTGAAGGGTTTGACGAGATAATCGTCAGCCCCGCCATCCAGGCCGGCAATCTTGTCGTTTTCCTGCCCCCTGGCCGACAGGATGATGATGGGCGTCTGCGTCCATTCCCGCAGACGGGAGAGGACCGCAAGGCCGTCAATGTCCGGCAGGCCCAAATCCAGCAGGATGACGGACGGATTGTGCGAGGCGGCCAGGGTCAGGCCTTGCGCGCCGGTTGTCGCTTCGAGCAGAGTAAAGCCTCGGCCTTCGAGATAGGCCCGCAGAAAACGTCGGATGGGCGTTTCATCCTCAATGGCCAGGATCGTTGTCGGCAGTGAAGGCATGGGAGTGGTTCTCTTGTGCGGACGTGGTTTCCAAAGGCAAGGTGACGACGAATCGGGCGCCGCCCTGAGGCCGGTTTTCGGCCCGGATGCTGCCGCCATGTGCTATGGCCACGGCCCGGCTGATGGCGAGGCCGAGCCCATACCCCCGGGGACGTTTTTCCCCGGGGACGCGGTAGAAGATGTTAAAGACCTTCTCCAGGGCTTCTTGCGGGATTCCCGGCCCCCTGTCGTCCACGATGAGTTCCACGCTATCGTCCTTTTGCCTGGCCGCGATGTGCACCGGGGAACCGGGCGGCGTATATTTAGCCACGTTTTCCAAAAGGTTGACCAGCAGTTGTTCCATGAGCAGACCATCCAAGGGCGGCATGGGCAGGTCGTCCGGCAGGGAGATGGTCACGGCGCGTTCGGCCAGCGTCTTTTCCAGGCGCGCCAAGGCGGTCCCCACCACTTCCTCCAGGGGAATGGGCTCCTTGCGCAACCGGACCGTTCCCGATTCCAGGCGCGTCAGGCGGAGCAGGTTATCCAGCAGTCGGCTTAACCGCGCGGCCTCGTCCCGAATGTTCCGGGCCAACATGGCGTGGGTTGCCTGATCCATGGCGACATCCGCTAAAAGCAGGCTCTCGGCCGAGCCCGATATGGCGGCCAGGGGCGTTTGCAGGTCGTGGGTCACGGCGCTTAAGAGCGATGCCTTGAGACGCTCGGCCTCGGATTCGAGTTGCGCCTGGCGGGTCGATTCCTGGAGCCGTTCCACTTCCAGGGACAGACCGACCTGCCGGGCGAAGGAGTCCAGGAGCCGCATCTGCTCCGGGGAAAAACCCCAGGGCATGGCGGGAGCCACCGCCAGAACGCCCATGCTTTCGTTGCGACCGGGCAGCGGCAAAAAAAGCGCCCGGACGTCAGGCAGCGTGTCCGTGCCGAGGCCGGCGACATGGCCGTTGGTAAAAACCCAGCCGGCCGCGCCAAGCCCTTTGGCGTCAAGAAAAGCAGGGGATTCTCCCTCCGGACGGCGCAGTTCGCCATGCGTATCGGGCACGAGCACGGCTGCGCCGCAATCGAGCAGCTCCTGGACGGCTCGGCCGGCCACGTCGGCCACCACGGCCACGCCTCGGGCCTCGGCCAGACGCTGGGTCAGCACCAGCATGAGACCGGAGCGGCGTTCCAGATCCCGGGCCAGGACGGTGTGCTCCCGCATGCGTGTGGTCAGCCGGCTGATGATCAGGGCCACCACCAGCATGATGGCGAACGTGACGACATATTGGGTATCGCTGACGGCAAAAGTGAAGCGCGGGGGCACGAAGAAGAAATCGAAGGACAGGACGCTGGCCAAAGCGGTGAGGATCGAGGCCCCGCGGCCGCACAGCATGGCCGCCACCACCACGCCGAGGAGGTAAACCATGATGAGGTTGCTTAACTGGAAGTCCGGAAACATGGCGAAGGAGACGGCCGTGGCCGCTCCCCAGATACCCAGGCCGGCCAAGTAGGGTCGCCAGGTAAGGCGGGGCTTGACGGCCCCGACGAGGCGCGCCTTCTCCCCGCCGGCATCGCCCCGGATGACGTGGACGTCGATCTCGCCGGATTTGCGCACCAGGTCGTCCACCGGACTGCCCAGCAAAAAATCCTTCCAGCGCGGTCGCACCGGCTTGCCGATGATGATGGTGGAGACGTTCTTGGACCGCGCCAGCGCCACGATTTCCTCGGAAACCCGAGGGCCGATGACGGTGGTCACCTCGGCCCCGAGCTTTTCGGCCAGACGCAGGTTTTCGGCGGCGGAACGGCGTTGACCTTCGGAGAGGCGCGGCGAATCGACGAAGGCGGCGATCCAGGGAACGTGCCGGGCCACCGAAGCCCGCTTGGCCGCCCGGATGAGCTTGGCCGAGGTGGGGCTCGGCCCCACGCACACCATGAGCCGCTCGGCCGTGGGCCATGTGGCCTCGATGGCGTGCCCCTGACGGTAGACGAGGACTTCGGCGCTGATGCGTTCGGCAGTGAAGCGAAGGGCCAACTCCCGCAAGGCGATCAGGTTCCCGGATCGGAAGAAATGGCCGGCCGCCCACTCGGCACGTTCAGGCATGTACACCTTGCCCTCGCGCAGGCGGCGAAGCAAATCCTCCACGGGCAGATCCACCAAAATAATGGCGTCGGCCTCCTCCAGCACCGAATCCGGCACGGTTTCGCGCACCCGCACCCCGGTGATCTGGGCCACCACGTCGTTGACGCTTTCGATGTGCTGGACGTTGACCGTGGTGTAGACGTCGATGCCTGCGGCGAGCAATTCGCACACATCCTGCCACCGCTTGGCATGGCGACTGCCGGGGGCGTTCGTGTGGGCCAGCTCGTCCACGAGCAGCAGGCCCGGCCGCCGGGCCAGGGCGGCATCCAGGTCGAACTCGGCCAGTTCATGCCCCTTGTAGGCGATGCGTCGCCGGGGCAGGACGGCAAGGCCCGAAAGGAGTTCCTCGGTCTCGGCCCGACCATGGGTTTCCACCACCCCCACCACCGTATCCAGGCCTTCGTCGCGAGCCGTCCTGGCCGCTTCGAGCATGGAATAGGTCTTGCCCACGCCCGGGGCCGCGCCGAAAAAAATGCGCAGCTTCCCCACGCGACTCTGCGTATCCTCCTTGCGGGCCAAGGCCAGAAGGGCCTCGGGGTCGGGGCGACCGTCCGTTCCGTTTGCCATGGCGGCTCCTAAGGGGTTGTGGAGGATGCAGTATCGGCTTTCCGCGCCACCGCGTCCAGGGACAGGTTGAGGATGAGCACGTTGAGCCGAGGTTCGCCCAGAATACCGAACTGGCGGTCCTCGATATGCCTCTTCACCAAGGCGCGCACGACGTCCTCGGGCAGCCCCCGGGCCGTGGCCACCCGGGCAACCTGGTAGAAGGCCGCCGCCGGGCTGATATCCGGGTCAAGGCCCGAGGCCGAGGACGTGACCAGGTCCACGGGAGGCGCGGCCGTGTTGCCCGGGTCAGCCGCAGCCAGGGCTTTGACGCGCAGGCTTACAGCCTCGCCAAGGGCCGGGTTGGACGGACCAAGGTTGGAGCCCGACGAGGCCATGGCGTCATACGGCATGGGCGCAGTGGCCGAAGGCCGGCCCCAGAAGAAACCCGGGGCAGCGAATGCCTGTCCGATCAGGGCCGACCCCACCACGTTGCCATCCCGCACCACGGCGCTCCCCGAGGCCTGGTGCGGATAGAGGAACCTGCCCACGGCCGTGACAGCCAGCGGGTAGGCGAGCCCCGTCAGTATGGTCATGCAGACCAAAAAACCGATCCCGATCCTTACTTCACTGCAAAGCGTTCGCCACATGAGGTGTCTCCTAAGCCAGATGCAAGGCGGTCAGCAGCATGTCGATGGCTTTTATGCCGACAAAGGGCGTAATGAGCCCACCCAGGCCGTAAATGAGCAGGTTGTCCCGCAAGGCCCGGGCCGCGCCCACGGCCCGGTAGCGCACGCCCTTAAGCGCGAGGGGGATGAGACAGACGATGATGAGCGCGTTGAAGATGACGGCCGAGAGAATGGCGCTTTGGGGTGTCTTGAGCCCCATGATATTGAGCGCCGCCAGGGCCGGATAGGTGCCGACGAACGCGGCCGGGATGATGGCGAAGTACTTGGCCACGTCATTGGCAATGGAAAAGGTGGTCAGCGCCCCCCGGGTCATGAGCAGCTGCTTGCCGATGGCCACGATCTCCAGGAGCTTGGTGGGGCTCGAATCCAGATCCACCATGTTGCCGGCCTCCTTGGCCGCCTGGGTGCCGGTGTTCATGGCCACGCCCACGTCGGCCTGGGCCAGAGCCGGGGCGTCGTTGGTGCCGTCGCCGGTCATGGCCACGAGCCTTCCCTCGGCCTGGATGTCCCGGATGCGCTGGAGCTTGGTTTCGGGCCTGGCCTCGGCCAGGAAATCGTCCACACCGGCCTCGGCGGCGATGGCGGCGGCGGTGAGCGGATTATCCCCGGTGACCATGACGGTTTTTATGCCCATGCGCCGAAGCTCCGCGAAGCGCTCCTTGATGCCGCCCTTGACGATGTCCTTGAGCCACACCGTCCCGAGCACCTTGCCCTCCTCGGCCACCAAAAGCGGCGTCCCCCCGTCCTTGGCCACCCGCCGCACCGCTTCCCGCACCGCTTCGGGGAATACGCCCCCAACCGCAGCTACATAGGTCTCGATGGCGCCCGGTGAACCCTTGCGGATTTTCCGGCCCGGCAGGTCCACGCCGCTCATGCGGGTGGCGGCGGTAAAGGGCACGAAATGCGCGCCCAGCTCATGGATGTCGCGGCCACGGAGCCCGAAGCGCTCCTTGGCCAAGATAACGATGCTGCGGCCTTCCGGGGTCTCGTCGGCCAGGGAGGAGAGTTGGGCTGCGTCGGCCAGTTCGGCCGGACCGACTCCGGGAGCGGGCAGAAACTCGGAAGCCTGGCGGTTGCCCAGGGTGATGGTGCCGGTCTTGTCCAGAAGCAGCACGTCCACGTCGCCGGCGGCCTCCACGGCCCGGCCGGACATGGCGATGACATTGGCGGCGATCAAGCGGTCCATGCCGGCGATGCCGATGGCCGAGAGCAGTCCGCCGATGGTGGTGGGGGCCAGGCACACGAAAAGCGCCGCCAGGACCGTGACGGTGATGACCGAGCCGTGGCCGGCCTCGCTTACGGCAAAGGCGGAATAGGGATAAAGGGTCACGCATACCACCAGGAAGACCATGGTCAGGGCGGCAAGCAGGATGTTGAGTGCGATTTCGTTGGGGGTCTTGCGGCGCTTGGCCCCTTCCACCATGGCGATCATGCGGTCGAGAAAAGTTTGGCCGGGCTCGGCCGTGACCCGGACCACCAACCAGTCGGACAGCACCTTGGTGCCGCCGGTGACGGCCGAGCGGTCGCCGCCGGCCTCGCGGATGACCGGGGCGGATTCGCCGGTGATGGCCGATTCGTCCACCGAGGCGATGCCTTCGAGGATTTCGCCGTCGCAGGGGATGGCGTCCCCCGCCTCGACGAGGAACAGGTCGTCCTTGCGAAGCATCGCCGAGGACACTGCGGTGACCGGGGCCTGACGGGAGTTGTGCGCCAGCTTTTTGGCCGGAAGGTCCTTTTTGGCCTGGCGCAGGGAATCGGCCTGGGCCTTGCCCCGGCCCTCGGCCATGGCCTCGGCGAAGTTGGCAAAAAGCACCGTGAACCACAGCCAGCAGGCGATGGCCCCCGTGAATCCCGGCGAAGCCTCGCCATGGCCGGCGAGGGACAAGACAAAGAGGATGGTGGTCAGGATGCTGCCCACGTACACGGTAAACATGACCGGGTTGCGCACTTGACGGACCGGAGCGAGCTTGCGCAGCGCATCGAGCACAGCCCGCCGCACCAAAGGCGGATCGAACAGGGGACGGGAGCGGGTTTGGGCGCACATTGCGGTATCCTTTCCTTACTTGACGAGCATGAGGTGTTCGACGACAGGACCGAGGGCCAGGGCCGGGATGAAGGTCAGCGCCCCCACGGTCAGGACCACGGCCACGAGCAGGCCCACGAAAAGCGGTGTATGGGTCGCCAGCGTCCCGGCTCCGGTGGGGATGATCTTCTTTCCGGCCAGGGAGCCGGCCAGGGCCAGGGTGGGCACGATGAGCCAGTAACGGGCCACGAACATGGCGAGCCCTCCGGCCCAGGTGTAATACGGCCGATCAGCGGCCAGCCCGGCAAAGGCGCTGCCGTTGTTGTTGCCCATGGAGGAAAAGGCATACAGGATTTCCGAGAATCCATGCGCCCCGGGATTGGCGATGGCCGCCCGAGCCCCGCTGGCCACGGCTGCGGCCGTGCCGCAAAGGACCAGAAACGGCGGAATGAGGATGACCAGGGCGGCCATCTTCATTTCAGCGGCCTCGATCTTTTTGCCCAGGTATTCCGGCGTGCGCCCGACCATGAGCCCGGCCACGAACACGGCCACGATGGCAAACACCAGCATGCCGTAAAGCCCGGACCCCACGCCGCCGAAGACCACCTCCCCAAGCTGCATGAGGAGCATGGGGAAAAGACCGCCCAGGGGCGTGAAACTGTCGTGCATGGCATTGACCGAGCCATTGGAGGCGGCGGTGGTGGCCGTGGCCCAGATGGCCGAATCCACCACGCCGAAACGGACCTCCTTGCCTTCCATGTTGCCGCCGGGCCGCGCGGCGACAAGGGGAGCGTCCACGGCCGAAGCGTCCACGCCCAAGGCGGCCAGCCGGGGATTGCCGGCCCGCTCGGCCACGAGGCACGGGAAGAGAAAGAGCGCGAAAAGGATGGTCATGGCCGCGAGCACCGCCACGCCCTGGCGCATGTCCCGAACCATGCGGCCGAAGGTGACGCACAAGGCGGCCGGGATGAGAAGGAGGGAGAGCATCTCCAGGAAATTGGAAAGCGGCGTCGGGTTTTCAAAGGGGTGGGCGGAATTGACGTTGAAAAAGCCGCCGCCGTTGGTGCCGAGTTGCTTGATGGCTTCCTGGGAGGCGACCGGGCCGAGGGCTATTTTTTGTTCCGCCGCCACGGCAGGTTCCGTTACGGGCTTGCCGGCCGCATCCGCTTTGGCCTGGCCCGAAGCGTCCGTCACGGGCTGCGCAAAGGTGACGGGCTCTAGAAGCCGTGCCGTCATCGAGCCCCGAAAAGTCTGGGGCACGCCCTGGGAGACGAGGACCACAGCCAGAACAAGGGACAGGGGCAGGAGGATGTGGGTGACGGACCTGGTGCAATCCACCCAGAAGTTGCCGAGGTGCCGCGCCTCCCGACGGGACAGGCCGCGAACGAGTGCGGCCAGGACGGCCATGCCCGTGGCCGCCGACAGAAAGTTTTGCACGGTCAGGGCCAGCATCTGGGTGGCGAAGCTCATGGTGGACTCGCCGCCGTAGGCCTGCCAGTTGGTATTGGAGGCGAAACTTATGGCCGTATTGAGGGCAACGCCCGGCGAAACGCCGCCGAGCGCCAGAGGATTGAGCGGCAGCACGCCTTGCAGGCGCTGCAACGCGTAAACCGCCAGCATGCCCAGGGCGTTGACGACCATGACCGCCAGGGCATAGCCCTTCCAATCCATCTCCGCCTTGGGCCGCACGCCACAAATCCGATAGATCAGGCGTTCCAGGGGGCAAACCACGCGGTCCCAAAAAACAGGGCGGCCTTCGTATATCCGGGCCATATAGAGCCCCAGAGGCCAAGCCAGGACCAAGAGGACCAGAAAATACAGCATGACGCGGGTGCAATCGATGGTGGTCATTCGAAGGACTCCGGTTTGAGCAGGGCAAAAAGGAGATAGAGGAAAAGGCCTCCCGCCACGATGGCGGCGACGACGAGCATGGTTCCCATGGCTACTTCTCCTTGAGGTGGGCAAGGATCTCAATCAGGACAAACGTGGCCAACGTTGGCCCCACGATGCCGAGGACCGTCAGCAAATCTCCAAGAAAGCGTGAGATCATGGCGTGTTCCTCCCCTCTCGCTTGGATTCGGACGATGGGAAGATAGCCGGTCCGGGGTCAGGGATGTGTTAAAATGCGGGGAGGGGGCGTAAGGATTTTGTTAAGACCGGGAGGCGCAGAACGTGTAGATCAAGCTTGGCGGACGTGACCGAGGGAGGATCGAACCCGAGTCTCCGCTAACGCGGTGGTCGTCATGCCTGTCCGCATCACGCTATGCACGCAGTGAACGTCTTGCACCCCGTGAGCAAAAAAAATCAAATGATATTAAGGTGTTCTGGAAAGTGTTTGAGCCGACGCGGCCACTTTCACGCCGGGAACAGGGGTTCAAACCTCTTGTGGACGCCAAAAAAATCAATGCGTTACGGCAAAAGTGCTGTAAGCCCTTTTTTCTTATCCAACACTATACCCAACACTGGTGGGTAAAATGTTGGGCTGGGCAGCACCCCCTTCCCGGGTTCCACCTCGCCACGGGTGTGCTTGAGACGGGCTGCCAACCTAAGTCCTCCTGTCGCCGGGGAATGGCGCGTCCTTCCCGCGAAAAACCTTGAATCTCGCATGGGTTATGCGATACAAGTTCCTCCGCATCTGAAGAGAGGGGCGCTATGGAACAGGTCGTCATCGAAAATCCCGTCATCAATTCGCCTTTCTCTGAACCCACCCGGCACTTCCGGTTCAACGACGATGGCATCACCAATGAAATCATCGAGGAACGACGGGAGAGCGCCTGTTTTGTCCCCATCCCGCGACCAAGAAAGAAAAATCGGCAACTCTCTCTTCTGGCCGACACGGAATGGACGCAAGACCGCTACAAGGTCAACGAACTCGTCAATAACATAAGATATAAGGTCGGTCTTTGGCGCAGAGGCGGGTATGCCGGGGTTACGTCCGTTACGTCGCGGCTGCTTGCCTACTGGACGGCACCGGAACGGGAAAAAAAGCTTTTCTTCTGCCAGATCGAAGCCCTGGAAACGCTCATCTACCTCACGGAAGTGGCCTCCCGCGCCGGTGATCAATGGATTGCCAACAAGCTTCGGGAGGCCAACGCCATGTCCGACCCGGGACTTCCCCGCATGGCGATCAAGATGGCCACCGGTGCGGGCAAAACCGTCGTCATGGCCATGCTCATTGCGTGGCAGGCCTTGAACAAGCAGGCCGCCTCACGCGATCCGCGTTTCTCGGACATCTTTCTTCTTATCGCTCCAGGGATCACCATCCGCGACCGCTTACGTGTTCTTTTGCCCAACGATCCCCAGAACTATTACCGGCAACGGGATGTCATCCCGAGTCAATCCATCGAAGCGCTTGGACAGGCCAAGTTCCTGATTGCCAATTTTCACGCCTTCCGGCTTCGGGAAAAGGCCACGCTTGGCAAGGTGACCAAATCTCTGCTGCCGGACGAGGGCAAGGCCTTCCTGGAAACGCCCGCCGAAATGGCCCGACGGGTATGCCGGGAGCTGGGCAACAAGAAAAACGGCATCGTCATCAACGACGAAGCGCACCACTGTTATCGCCGCAAGCCCGACAGCGAGGAAGAAAAGCTCACCGGTGACGACCGCAAGGAAGTCCAAAAGCGGGAGGAAGAAGCCCGCATTTGGATTTCCGGCATTGAGGCCGTCAAGGCCAAGATCGGCGTCAAGGCCATTTACGACTTGTCCGCCACGCCGTTTTTCCTTCGCGGTTCCGGTTTTGGCGAAGGGACGCTGTTCCCGTGGGTCGTCTCCGATTTTTCGCTTACCGACGCCATCGAGGCGGGCATCGCCAAGGTGCCGTGCGTGCCTGTGTCCGACAACTCCGGAACCGGCGAGCAGCCCACCTCCCGCGATCTCTGGACCCGTATCCGGGAGGGCAGGCCTCCAAAGGACGGAAGGCCGAAGCGGTCGAGGGCGAACGAAACTTCCGCTTGAATTGCACGGGGCCTTGCATAGCCTCTGCAGCAACCATGAGAAGTATTATCGCCAGTGGGAGCAAAACGATGAGGCAGGGCCCAAACGCCCCGTGTGGCGTCCTGCATAGCAATGCGACATTCAATTCCATAACGTACTGTCCTTAGGGAGCGTTATCCTCAAAATCCGCATGTACGGATTTCGAGAACACGACACGGGCAGTACAAGGCCCGCCCGTTGGGAGAGACCATGCGCGTCGATCAGGTCATGCACGCCTCTCCGGAGACCCTCACGCCGGACCATTGCATCGAGGACGCCCTCGCCGTCTACAAGCGGACCGGGGTCAACTGCGTCCCCATTTTGGACCGGGACGGCACGCCCGTCGGCATCCTCACCATCTTCCGCGTGGTCAACGCCCTTAAGCAGGGCCTCGACACCACCACCGCCATCCGCGACGTCATGGACCCGGACATCGTGTCCGTGCGCGACAACGAGCAGTTCGAGGTGGTGTGCCGCCAGATGCCCATGGAGCGCCTGCTGGTGCTCAACGACCACAACCGGCTGGTGGGCGTGCTCACCAAGATGGAGCTGATCCGCAAGGTCTACGACGCCTTCGACACCGCCGAACGCCGCACCATGGAACTGCGCCAGATCATCAACTGCGCCATGGACGGCATCCTCGTGCTGGACCACGAGGGCCGCGAGCTGTCCCACAACCAGCGCTTCGCCGAAATGCTGCCGAACTGGTCCAAGCAGCCGGCCCCCGCCGGGGGCACACCGGCCGCCATCGTCGCCGACGCCATCGCCGCCTGCCTGGCCGGGGGCAAGCCTTTTGCCCGGCTGGTGGACGAGAAGAACGGCGGGCGGCGCATGGTGCTGACGGTCTCGCCCTTGCGCGACCAGGACAACACGCCGTTTCGCTACGTGGCCACCCTGCGCGACTTGAGCGAGATCGACGCCCTTCGCCGGGAAGCCGAACGAAAAAGCCGCGAAATCGAGGCCCTGCGCAACGCGCGCTTCGACGACGTCCCCGTGGCCCAAAGCCCGGCCATTGGTCCGCCTGCTCGAACAGGCGGCCCGCGTGGCCCGCGTGGACTCCACCGTGCTCATCACCGGCGAAACCGGCGCGGGCAAGGAAGTGGTGGCCATGCACATCCACCGCCACAGTCCCCGCCGCAACGGGCCGCTGATCCAGATCAACTGCGGGGCCATTCCCGAGCCTCTCCAGGAGGCCGAACTCTTCGGTTACGAAAGGGGGGCGTTTACCGGCGCGGACCGGGCCGGGCGTATCGGCCTGTTCGAAGTGGCCAGCGGCGGCACGCTCATGCTCGACGAGGTCGGCGAGATGGGTCCCGGGCTCCAGGTCAAGCTCCTGCGCGCCCTGCAGGAGGGCGTCGTCCACCGCATCGGCGGCCGCGTCCCCATCCGCGTGGACGTGCGCGTCATCGCCATGACCAATCGCGATCTCAAACAGATGGTGCGGGAAAAGACCTTCCGCGAGGACCTCTATTACCGCCTCAATGTGGTGCCGCTGGCCGTGCCTCCCCTGCGCGAACGGCCCGAGGACATCGTGCCGCTGGCCGAGCGCTTCCTGGCCCAGTTCGCCCGCCGTCTGGGCCGGCGCTTCGCCCTGACCGACGAGCAGCGGGCCCTGCTCGTCGCCTATCCCTGGCCCGGCAACGTCCGCGAACTGGCCAACATGATGGAGCGCTTGGTGGCCTTGTCCGGCCTGGCGGGAAGCACGGGGTCGGTCTGGCAATGCCTGGTCGCAGCCACCCATCCGTCACTGCCGGATGGTTCACAGGTGAACCATCCGCTCCCAGGCGAAGGCCTGCGCGAAGCGGTGGGCCGCTTCGAACGCGACTGCATCGCCGCAGCCCTGGCCTCCGCCGATAGTCTGCGCGGAGCGGCCAAGCGTCTCGGCATCCCGCACACCACCCTGCTGCGCAAAATACGGGGATATGGTCTTTCGGTTCGAAAATGAACCAAGGTCCAAAAACGGACCACCCCGTTACCGACGGACATTCCCATTACCCACTGGAATCATTGCTTTTCATAAAATCGACCAACGCGACTCTTTTTGTGTGCGATTTGTCTCCTCTCTCGTTTTTTCCAATCAACATTCCGTAATAAAAGACTTTTCCGCCATTGGCCCGTTTGTTGTTTCAAAGCGGTGCAAGTTCATTTCTGCGCAAACGACGCGGAGGATTGCCCACAATGGCGGAAAACACATTTGATCTCGTAGTGATCGGCAGCGGGCCGGCCGGCTATGTCGCCGCCGCCAGGGCCGCCAGGCTCGGCGGCAGGGTCGCCCTGGTCGAAAAGGACGACCTCGGCGGAACCTGCCTGAACCGGGGATGCATCCCCACCAAAACGCTTATCCACGGCGTTTCGGTCCTCTCCACCGTGGTCGAAGCCGCCAGCTGGGGCGTGGTCTGCGACCGGCCGACCCTGGACATGGCGGCACTGCACGCCAAAAAGGACGCCGTCGTAACCGGCTTGGCCCAGGGCGTGGCCAAACTTTTGTCCGCGAGCGGCGTGACCGTATTCCAGGGCCTGGGACAGGTACCCGCCCCGGAGACGGTCACCGTTTCCGCCCCGGACGGGCAACGACGCCTGACCGCGCGCAACATCCTGCTGTCCCTGGGCGCGCGCCCCGCCATGCCGCCCATCCCCGGCCTGAACCTGCCAGGCGTCGTCACCAGCGACGCCCTGCTCGCCGCCACGGACATTCCCGAATCCCTGGCCATCATCGGCGGCGGGGTCATCGGCATGGAGTTCGCCTGCCTGTATGCCGGGCTGGGCACCAGGATCACGGTCATCGAGGCCGCCGCCCACATCCTGCCCAGCGTGGACGAGGAGCTGCAAAAGCGCCTCATCCCTCTGTGGAAGCGCCGGGGCGTGACCGTGGAACGCGGCGCGGCCGTAACCGAAATCGTCAAGCAGGACGACAGGCTGGCCGTGCGCTACAAAGGCCGCACCGGCCCGGCCGAGACCGTGTGCCGCCGGGTGCTGTCCGCGGTCGGGCGCCTCCCCATGCCCACGGAGGGCGTCGTGACCGTGCCGGGGCTGGAACGGGAAGGGCCGTTCGTCGCCGTGGACGCGGGCATGCGCACGTCGCTGCCCGGGATCTACGCGGCCGGCGACCTCGTGCCCGGGCCCATGCTGGCCCATGTGGCCTCGGCCGAAGGGCTCGTGGCCGCCGAAAACGCCCTGGGCGGCAGCGCCGTCATGGACTATGACGCCATCCCCGCCTGCATCTACACCGCACCGGAAATCGCCGGCGTGGGACTGACCGAGGACGCGGCCCGCAGGCGCGGCCTGCATGTGCGCATCGGGCACAGCTCCTACGGGACCAACGGCCGGGCGCAGACGCTCGGCGAACCGTTCGGGCTGGTCAAGCTCGTGGCCGATGCCGACGACGGGCGCCTGCTCGGTGCGCATCTTTTCGGCGCGCAGGCCAGCGAACTGGTGGCCGAAGCCACGCTTGCCGTCAAAAACCGGTTGACCGTGCGGCAGCTCGCCCAAACCGTGCACAGCCATCCCTCCCTGTCGGAAACCCTCGCCGAAGCGGCCCAAGGCCTGCTCGACGAACAGTCACGCGTGGCCTGAAGCGGCCGCACGCGCCTACGGAGTGCACCATGCAAAGCTACTCGCTCTGGATGTTCGGCCTGGCCCTGGCTTATACCATCCTTCTCGTCACGTTGGGGCACATCATGAAACGGCGAGCCAAGAAAGGCGAAGACTACTTCGTCGGCGGCCGCTGTTTCGGACGCTGGACGGTGGCCTTTTGCATCACCGGCCTTTTTTCCGGCTCCACCTTCATCGCCATCCTGGAACTGGCCTACTTCAAAGGCGTTTCGGCCATGTGGTACGGCGTGGCCGAGATGAGCCACGTGCTCATCATCGCCCTCGTGCTCATCGGGCCGTTTCGCCGCAAGATGATGGTCACCATCTCGGGGCTCATCGGCGACAAGTACGGCCGGATGGCCAAGGGCATCGCCGGGGCCATCACGGCCTTCACCTTCCCCATGTGGTCCGTGGCCACGGCCCTGGCCTTCGCTTCCTGCATCAACGCCATCACCGGCATCGACCTCATGACTGCGGTCATCATCACCGCCGCCCTGCTCTACACCTTCCTCCAGGCCGGCGGCATGTGGTCCGTGGCCATGACGCAGACGACCAACTTCTTTGCCTACATGGCCATGTTCGCCGTGGGCATCTACGCCGTGCTGCTCAATCCCGGCCTGGACGGCCTGGCCGCGTTCATGGTCGCGAACCCCCAATACAGGAACATCACCGGGGTCGGCCTGCAAACCATCCTGGCTTGGTTCGGCACCTTCTGGATCAACGTGCTCCTGGCCCAGGCGGCCTTCCAAATGGCCCTTTCGTGCCGCACGCCCGAGGAAGGCCGCAAGGGCCTGTTCATCGCGGCCGGCTTCAACATCATCTTTATCGTGGTGGGCATCGCCGTCGGCGTGGCCGCAGCCGCAGTCATGCCCGGTGGGGCCCGGGGGTTGGTGGCCGTACCCAAGTACCTGATGGCCAATCTGCCCGCGCCGCTGGTCGGCATCTTCACGCTGGGCATCTGGGCCTGCGCCCTGGGCTGGGGCGCGCCGTGCCAGTTCTCGGGCGCAACGAGCCTGGGCCGCGACCTGGGCAGCGCGATCAATCCCACCGCCTCGGACGCGACGCTCGTGCGCTACACCAAGGGCTCGCTGATCCTGCTCACCCTCCTGATGATCGCCTTCGGCTTCATGCGCTCGGAACAGGCGGCCTGGTGGAACATCTTCGCCTGGACGGCGCGCAACGGCGCCACCTTCGCGCCCGTGGTGGCGGCGCTGTTCTGGCCCTTGGCCGGGCAGCGCGGCGCGACCTGGGCCCTGGTGGCCGGATTCGCCTCGGGGCTGCTCTGGAACCAGCTCGGCGGCTGGGCCGTGGGGCACTTCTACCTCAATACCCACCCGGTGTGGGTGGCCATGGGCGTGAACATCTCGACGCTCACCCTCATCACCCTGTTCGAGGGCGGCTGGCGGTTCGTCGCGCCGCAAAACGGCAAGCGCTGGCTGCGCGACATCGGCCTGGCCGGCGCCGTGCTCTTTACCGCCGTGAGCTTCACGGCCGCGACCTGGCTCCGCAGCACCGGCCTTATCGGCATGTTTCTCTTCATCATCATCCTGTTTTTGTGGCTCGCCACCATCGCCTGCACCGCCCCGCGCGAGCATGCCGTGCAAACGCAACCGGCACAGGCGCTGTAACATCCCACGAAAAACCCTATCCGCCCCCTAACAAAAAGGAAAAATCGCCATGCATACCGTAAACGTGGATTGGAAAGGGAAGATGCGCTTTGACGGAACAGATGCCGACGGCCACCTGGTCACCATGGATGCCTCGGCTGTTTATGGCGGCAACAACGAAGGCATCCGGCCCATGGAGCTGCTGCTCATCGCCCTGGCCGGCTGCACCGCCATCGAAGTCGGCAACGCCATGAACAAGATGCGTCTGCCCTACGAAACCTTTTCCGTGCAGGTCGAGGCCGACCGCCGCGACGAGATCCCTCAGATCTTCACCGAGATCCGCGTGCACTACATCGTGACCGGCGAAGGCCTGCGTCCGGAAAAGTTTCGCAAGGCTTTCGAGATCGGGGCCATCAAGTACTGCTCCGTGGCCAACATGGTCAAAAAAGCCTGCGCGGTGGTCTACTCCTTCACCGTCAACGGCGAACACCACACCTACGGGCAGCCGCCGGAAGCCTAATCCGCCGCAGCCCGGCCCGGGGGACCTGGACCTGCCCCCGGGCCGGCACCCAGCCGCTGCAGAGGAGGAAATACGCAATGCAGGAAACCCAACACAGCCGGATTCCCGACGACCGGCGCTACACCACCGAACACATCTGGATCAGGCGCGACGGTGACGCGTTCGTCTGCGGCATCACCGATTTCGCCCAGGAGCAGCTCGACGAGGTGGTTTACGTGGGCCTGCCCGCGCCGGGCAGCGCTTTCGCCGCCGGCGAAAGCTTCGGCACGGTGGAGTCCATGAAATCGACCAACGAACTGTTCATGCCCGTGACCGGCGTGGTGATCGAGGTCAACGCGACCCTTGAGGAATCGCCGGAACTGGTCAACAGCGAGCCCTATGCCGATGGTTGGCTTATCCGCGTGAAGCCGGAGCACCCCGACGCCTTCGAGACTTCGGACCGGCTCCTCACCCCGGCGGGCTACGCCGCTTTTTTGCGGCAAAGCTAAGGGAGTGCGCTCGCACAGGAGCAGGCCTTTCAAGAGCGAAACCACTTCTGGAGGAGAGGCATTCGTCTCTGCATTTGCGGCTGACGCTTTCGGTCATACCGATTGCCAAGGTTTGCCTCCTGCGACAAATCCCATCCGCCAACGGAGCCAACAGACATGGCCCGCTGCAAAACGAAAAAGGGGCTAGGCCGTTCGGCCTAACCCCTTGAGATCTTAAACCAGCGAGGAGACTCAAACTCCTGACCTGCCGATTGCGAAGCCACAAACTTTTACCTGGGCACCCTGGGGCCAGGGACTGGTCACGGCAAGGCATCAGCCGGGCCCGTAAAAAATCTGGCTGTACGGCGTATTCGCAGTGACGGGACGACGGTGATCGAGGCTTCAAAAGGAGCGCCCCCGGGCCAAGCTTACAAGCGTTGCCCGCTCCAGGCACCTGAATCCTGACAAGAGGCTGCTGCACAATTGCCTGACAGCCGGTCAATGCTCTACTGTTGCATTGCAACGGGCTACTCTCATGACGGGATTCCAAAGGGCGCAGTCCTTTGGCCGCCGGAGGCATCCTCTCATGACCAATTGTGCAGTGATCTCGACAAGGGGGGATCTCTCTTTGTGGGCACTGTCGCCGGAACCCGCCCAACCCGGCGTCCGGGCGTTCATGCGTGGTCCAGGACCTTGGTTAGAGCCTTGGCAAAGGCTTCCATGGCCGGTTGCTGGGCCAGGGACACGCGAATCCAGTTGGGGTAGCGAAAGCCGGTCATGGTACGCACCATCACGCCTTCCCGCATGAGCTTGCGATAGAGCAGGGTATCGGAGAGCGGCGTGCGGACCATGAGGAAGTTGCCGGCGCCGCTTACGTATTCGAGCCCCAGGGAATCAAACAGGTCGCGCAAGAAGCTTTTGGCTTCGTCCACCATGCGGCGGGTGGCGACGATGTGGCCGGCGTCGTCGGCCAGGGCCGCCATGGCCGCGATCTGCCCCGGGCTGTTCACCGAATAGGCGATATGGGTGCGCCGGACGATATCCACCGCCTCCAGGGAACCGCCCAGGTAGCCGATCCGAAAGCCGGCCAGGCCGTACATTTTGGAGAAGGTGCGAAAGACCAGGACGTTGGCATGGCGTTCCATGACCTCCAGGCCGTCGGGGAAGTCCGGATCGTCCAGGAATTCGCGGTAGGCCTCGTCGAGCACCACCAAGGCCCGGTCGTCGAGGGCGGCCAGAAAGCGCTCCAGACTGGCCCGATTCCACCAGGAGCCGGTCGGGTTGTTGGGATTGCACACGAAAACGATCTTGGTGCGCTCCGTGACGGCCGCCAGCATGGCCTCGGGGGACAGGGCCTGATGCTTGAGCGGCACCAGCCGGGCCTCGATCCCGGAAAATTTCGCCACCCACTCGTAGACGGCAAAGGTCTTGTCGGCGGTGACAATGGCGTCGCCAGGCCCGCAGAAGGCCCGAATGACGGAGCTTATGACCTCGCAGGAACCGTTGCCGACCAGAAACTGTTCCGGAGATTTACCAAACTTCGCGGCCAGGGCCTGGCGCAGGTCGTAGGCGTCGCCGCTCGGATAGATGGCGCCACGCGCGGGCGGGAAGGCGGCAATGGCTTCCTGGGCCAAGGGGGGCGGGCCCAGGGCGTTTTCGTTGTTGTTGAGGCGAAAAAGGTGCGCCACGCCGAACTGGCGCATGAGCACCGGATCGGGTCGGCTGGGGACGTAGCGTTCGAAGGACCGGACATAGTCCGGAACGCGGTCAAGCAAGCTGCGCATACTGCCAGATGACCTTGTCCGTCTGCCCCCCCTGGGGAAGGACGGCCATCGGTGCGAAGCCGGCCTGGAGCAGGTCGCCGGCCAGCGCCGCTTCCCAGGGGACGGCCAGATCCATGTAGTAGAGGATAGTGCCGATGCCCTGGCGGCGGAAGGTCGCCACATGGGTCGCCAAATTCGCGGTCATATCCTCGCCGTCGAGAAACGGGACCAGTTCGGCGAAATTGCGCACCCGATCATAGGTGGCGCCAAGCAGCGAATCCCGGCGGGAGCGGCCCGCCGGGGCGTCCACGGGCAGGATGTCCCGGGGCAGGGCCAGTCGATCATACGTCTGGCGCAGGAAGTCCTCCAGTTGCGGCGCGCACCAGACCGCCAAGCCGTTATCCTCGCGCAGATGGCGGAATACGACCGGATGGTGTTCCAATCGACCGTCCACGAAAGATTGCAGGGTGCCCAGGGTCTCGAAAGACGCTTCGGGGAGATCGGACGTGGCCCGGAAACTGAGCACGATGCTGTACGACTCGCGGGCCACCGTCTCCAGGAATCCGTCGATCAGCAGCCGGGCCACGTTGGCTGCTTCTTCGGGAGAGGTAAAGACGAAGGGCCCGGAAAAATACAGGCCCTGCTCGCTGCACGGACTCCAGGCCAGCAGACCGGCCGTTTGTCCCTTCGCGTCGTAGGCCAGAACGCAAGTTGTCTGACCATCGGAGACCATGTCCGGGAATTTGCCGGGCGTCCGGAAGCTGCTTGGGCACTGCCAGGGAGGGTAGACGACGCTGGCCAGAGCGGCGGCCTGGGTGAGCTGGGCCGAATCACTGCCCAGGCGAATCGTGTAGGGCGGGCGCAAGCCCTCGGGAAGACGGACCGGAGCCGCCTCCGGGTAGGCCCTGTCCACCTCGGCTTCGAGGAGGAAGCGGTCCGCGCCCTTGTGCTTGAGATGGAATCGGTCCGCAGCCTTGCCGGCCAGCAACAACCCCATCTCCTCGACGGAGGCGTCGAGAGTTCCGGTCGTGGCGCGGGAAGTGATGTTGAGCGCACCGAGGGAAAGATTCGCCGCCTGGAAAGCAAACGAGGCGCGCAGTTGGTGCCGTTTGCCGGTAAGGCCGACGGTGAGCGGCCGGTTGTCCGCGGCGAGTCCGGCGAGGTACAGGCAGAATTCCTCGACGGTCAACTGGAACCGGTAGCGCTCCCTTTGGCCGAAGCCCGCGCGTTCCGCCAGGACGTTGGCCAGGCCGGCCACGGGACAGGCAAAAGCGGTTTCCGCCGGAATCTCCAGCGACACGCGGACGTCTTCGGACATAAGGATCTCCCGGGAAGAGGCTTGATGCACCTTTGCTCGCCTACCGACGACGAATGCTATCGAATTCCCCTGTGCGCGGCAAACCGACAACGCCGGCCGGCCAAGGAAGCCGTGCGCTTCTCCTGCGGGAGTAACAGTAAACGTTCTGATCGTGCAGCCTGTTATGGCCGGGCAGTTGGGGAGGCTCCACGCCGGCGGCATTTTACGCTCGACGCTACATCGCCCATGGCTTACGAAAAATGCACGCCCGTGCAGCAGCAGGGATCAGAGCAAAACGCCCCACAGAATCGGAAAACCGCAGCGCACGGGAAGCGGCACCAACATGGTGCAAGCCGTTTATGCGGTCTTGCCGAAGCCGAAACGAGGTCGCCATGCACATGCCAGCGCATCCCGTTCTCCAGTACCGATGGGCGGTGCGGGAACATCGAGACGGGAAGGTCCTTGTCTATTACGGCCTGCGCAATCCGCCCCACCACCAGGAAACGGTCCTGCCCGTGCCGGATGCTCTGGCCGAGGTCCTCACCGGACTTGACGGTGCGGCTGCCCTGGACAGCCTGCCCGAGGCCGTACGCGAAAGCGAGGATTTCAGCCGCCTGGTCGCCCAGGGGATCGTGGTGGACCAAAAGGACCAGCGCCAGCCGTCCACGGCCGATCGCAAGCAGACCTGCACCCGCTGCGTGGCCGATGATCACCTGCTGCCGGGGCTGGAGTTCGATGCCCGGGGCGTGTGCGCCTTCTGCCAGTGCTACGAGCAGGCCGAGCGAGAGGGGGGGGCCGCCGGGCCGCGCAATGCGGTGGACGAGGCCGCCTTGCTGTCAATCGCCGCCAAGAACAAAGACTCCCGGTTCGACGTCATGGTCCTTTGCACCGGCGGCAAGGATTCCACCTATCTGCTGTGGTATCTGGCAAAAAAACTCGGGCTGCGCGTCCTGGCCGCGTCCTGGAACATGCCCTATACCAACGACACCTGCCGCAGGAATATTCGCCGCTCCCTTGAACTGCTGCCGGATGTCGAACTGGTGGAACGAACCCTGCCGGTAAACGCCGTCCGGGACGCCATGCGCGCCCAGTTCGGCAATGTGGGACTGCCGTGTCTGTGTCCGGTGGTGGCCCATGTCCTTTTCTTTCCGCTCGCCGCCGCCGAACGGATTCCGGTGGTCATGCAGGGGGTCGAGGAAGTCCAGCTCGCGGTCATGAGCTATGTCATGCGCAACCTGCAAGGAGGCAAAGGGCCATCCCGAACCGCGCCTCCGTCGATCCGCGAGCAGACCCTCCAATTTTTGGAGCTGGCGGCCAGCCCTCCCGAGCCCGCCGATCCGTTTTCCCTGGTAGCGGATTACCTCCGCTACCAGCGGTCCGTGCGCAAGAGCCTCGACCCGGTCTACGGACCGCTTGACCGTCTTTTGGCGCGGGCCAGGGAGGACCCATCCGTTTTCGTGCCGCAATTCCTCCGCTTGAAGACGAATACGCTGTACGGCTCCTGGCGCGCGGCGACGGAGTTGATGCAAAAGGAAATGGACTGGAAAATGCCCCCGGGACAGAAGGGCTTGCTGCATACCAGCTGCCGCATCGAGAAGGTCAAGGACTATTGCCAGTCCATGCGCTTTCGCAACATGCGATCCACCGCCTTCCCGCAATCCATCGTGGAAGTGGGCGCCGGGGTCTATTTCGGGCTGCTCTCCCGCGAGGAGGCACTGCGGGAGGTCGCGGAACTCGGCTACCACCGGGAGCCCGAGGTCATGGCCGAGCTGCTTGGGGATCTGGGCATCAGCGACGACGATCGCCGCAGCCACGGCGAAACCGTCTACTCCCTGTGCGACTGCGTCGCGGGCTGTCGGAGGGGAGCATGATCGCGGAATTTTTAAACCGGTCGGTGCCCATCTTTACCGAGGCCGGCTTGACGGTCCTGCGCAACAAGGTCGTGGCCCTGGCCGGACTGGGCGGCGTGGGCGGCGGCGCCTTCCTGGCCCTGGTCCGTTGCGGGGTGACGCGTTTTCGGTTGGCGGAAAACGGCGTATTCGACCCGCCGGACATGAACCGGCAGGCCGCGGCCTTCGGCCCGACCATGGGACGCCCCAAGCTCGACGTGTATGTGGAGCTGGCCCGGTCCATCAATCCCGACCTGGAGCTGGAGCTTTTCCCGGAAGGGATCACCGCGGACAACCTCGAACGGTTTCTGGCCGGCGCCGACGTGTACGTCGGCGTCATCGACGTGGAAAAAGGCAACGACGTCAAGGCCATGACCCCTCCCCTGCTCGAAAGGCACGGTCTGCCCATGTTCACCTGCGGGGCCATCGGCTTCGGTGCCCTGCTGGTGGCCCACGAGCCGGGCGGCATGATGCCGGAGGAATTCTGGCGGCTCGTTGAGGAGCGGTCCGAGGGCGGCCAGGGCCTGCTGCCGTCGTTTCTGGGTGACGTGTTTGATCGTCCGGTTATGGAGCGCATCGTCGAGGGCCATGCCTCCGGCACCTTGCCCACGACGGCCATCGGCGCTTTGGCGGCGAACACGCTGCTTGCCTGCGAAGTCCTCGTCTCTCTGCTGCGGGGAACCGGTCTGGTGGATCGGGAGCCGGTTTTTGCCCCGCGGTTTAGCGTGGTGGATTTTCTCGGCCAGAAACTGGTGGTGGGCGATGTGAGCCTTGGGGCATGACGTCCGCTTCCGCTTTTGCCGGGAAATGGAGCCACCGGGAGCCTAAGGAGTTGCGAATGGGACGCGGGGAATTGATCCGAAAACTACGGGAGTCGTACCGGACAATCGAACCCGGCCAGGAGGTCACGATGGGACTTTTCCGTCCCGAGGACGCCCTGGGCGTCGCCCTGGCCTATTATGAGACATACGGCGATACCTTTCCGCTGGAGCATGTCTACGATCCCGAGGAAATCGTCCGCCGCAATGCCACGGACGACCAATACACCGTGGTCGCCCGGACGCCGCGAGGGGAGGTGGTCGGGCTGTTCGGGCTGTTTCGCCACGCCCCCAATCCCGGCGTCTACGAAGCCGGACAGCTCATGGTCCTTAAGAGTTACCGGAAAAGGCACATCAGTACGGAATTCAGCCTGCTGGCCCATGACAAACTGCCCAAGCAACTACGGATACCCGTGGTCTTCCTTGAGGCCGTGAGCAACCATACGGTTTCCCAGCTTATCGCGCTCCCCAGGGGCTTGGCATTCACCGGACTCGAGGTGGAATGCATGCCGTCCGGCGTCCAGGCCAAGGGAAACGATGCGTCCCCCAACATCTCGCTTTTTCTGATGTTCAAATTGTTCGAAAAGACTTCCTGCGACGTGTATCTGCCCGAGCCGTACCGGACGTTTTGCGAGACGATGTATGCGGAGCTGGCGCTCCCTCGGGCGTTTTCTTCCGCGGCGGCGCTCACGGGAGAGACCTTGGCGAGTCCTTTCTTCATCCAGGAGACCGGCCTCATGCGCCTGACCGTAACCCGGGCCGGCAGGGATTTTGGCGAGGCCGTTTCCGCAGCCGAAGCCAAGGCCGGCCCTCGAGGCCTGATCCAGGTATTCCTGAACCTTGGCGACGCGACAGCCCCCCCTGCAGTGGAGATGCTGCGCGGCAGGGGGTACTTTCTGGCCGGTTTGCTGCCTTACTGGTTCGGCGCGGACGGTCTGCTCCTGCAGAAGGTCCGTCTGGAACCGGACTGGGACGCCATCCACGGCGTTGACCAGAAGGCCACCGCGATACGCGACATGGTCCGCGAGGATTTCGAGCGCACCAAATGTCGGCAGCACGACTGCGGTGCCCGGTGATCCGGCGGACAAGCACGGCCAGGTAGAGGCCGCCGCACCATGCGCCGAGGAAGGCGCCTCCGGCGGCCAACGGGCTCGCGCCCTTTGGAATCCCGATATCCTTTGCGGCGGTTGCCACTGCAGGCTTGAGGCAAGGCAAGGTCTCCAGGGACTTATGCAGCGGCCTCCGTTTGCTATATTTTCCTGGCGTCCATGATCGGCAGGTTGAGCGACCGTTTCGGCGCGGCGACATTCAGCACCCTCGGCCTGGCCATGGCGGCCATCGTCCGCATTGCCTTCGCGTTGGCCCTGCATCATATCGACGCAACACTGCCAACCATGGGCTATTTGTTGTTCATGTCGATCGCAGCCGCCTTATTCGTGGTGCCGAACAACAAGATGGTGCTTGCAATTTTTCCCCAGGAAGTGCGCGGCATTGCGACGGCGACGCTCAATACCGTCTACAACCTGAGCTTGGCCCTGGGCATCGTTCTTTCGGAAACGGTTCTGGACGAAGTTCTTCCAGTAAACGCCACCGTCGGGAAAAACATTGCATCCATTCCCCGTGGATGGCTTGTTGCTTGGTTCCGGTACGCCTATTTCGGCGCTGCCGTCAGTGCCTTGTCCGGGGCTGCTGTAGCCTGGAGCCGAAGGAGAAGGGAGATCCCGTCGCCGGCTGTGCCGGCATTCGCCTATCGCTGGCACGGGTTGGTCCATAGGCTTGTCCACATCGCCATGCACACAGCGGACGCCCTGCACTGCGGAACCTGAAAGACCAAAGCATATTGGGAAATCGACGAATCGATCCCCGGCGCAATGCCCAGCCCGATGCTTTTGTCGTGAAACAAGATTTTGACAAACTGAAATTATTAGAGGAGACTAAAAATTACTTTTCTTTGGCCACCGGAGGTTCCCCCCCGGTCCATTGTGCAGCATTCACATCGCAGGGCTGGAACCGGAAGGGAGAGGGCTTATGCAACGTCTGGCAGGAATGATCCTGGCAATGGGGATGGTGTTCGGCCTCGTCCAGGGGACCATGGCGGACACCACGGTCAAGATGAGCGGCGACGCCCGAATCTATGGCGTCTACTTCAGCGGCCACGGCTTCACCGGCTGGAACCCCCCGACCTGGACTTCCACGGCGCCGGCCTGGACCAGGGCCGCGACCAGGACCGAAGAGCCCCTCGACATCTGGGAACGCTTCCGCTTGCGTTCCGATTTCTCCTCCGGCGAGTCCGTGAAATTTCGCCTGGCCATGAAGGTGGAGGATACCTGGGGACACGGCATCTACACCGCAGCCAATCCGACGGCCGGGATGCGCTCCGCCGTCGGCAAGCTCTTAAGCGGCGTGCAGGTCTACGAGGCCTATCTCCAGTTCAAGTGGCCGGACACCGATATCAAGGTGACGGCCGGCCTGCAGGAGCTCGACCTTCCCCAGAGCTCGCTTTTTTCTACCAGCATCGTTTTCGGCGGCGACAGGGCTGCCTCGCTGGTCGTCAGCGCCCCCCTCGTGCCCGATACCCTGCGCCTGACCACCGGATTCACCCGGTTCCTGGATACGAACCAGACCTTCGACGCCGCCGGCGCCGGCCATCAGGACGACGAACTCGACGGCTACTGGCTGACCCTGCCCGTTACCGTCGGCGGTTTCAAGGCCGTCCCCTGGGGGCTTTTGTCCGTGGCCGGCCGAAGCGCGGATTACTATACCAACATCGACACCTCGTTCGGATTCACCAGCTACGCGGAAAATCTGCTTTCGGCCGGCATACTGCACGCCCCGGGCAAATGGAAAAACAGCCAGAACGCCTATAGCTGGGCCGGCAGCGCCTTCGAGGTGACCACCCTCGATCCGATAAGGTTCGACGCCGACGTGATCTACGGGGCCGGCGCCATGGCGGATCGGCAACAGTTCCAGCGCAGCGGCTGGTTTCTCGACCTGGGCGCCGAGTATACCGGCTGGGACCTGCTGACGCCCCAGCTTTTCGCCTGGTGGTCCACCGGCGAGGACGCTTCCTGGCGGAACGGTTCCGAACGGATGCCGATCATCCGTCCCAGCTGGGGGCCGGGCAACAGCTTCCTCTTCGATGACAGCCAGGCGTTCGGCAGGAATTCGAACATGGGCATCAATCCGGTGGGGGCCTACGGCATCGGTGCCTCTCTCAACGATATTTCGTTTGTTGCGGATCTGACCCAGCGGCTGACGTTCACCTACCTGCACGGCAACAACTCGCCGCGGGCCATTCGCGGCCTCAATTGCCAGCTCGGCTCCGGCGACCTCTCTGCCGGAAGCAATCCCTACTTCGTGATGGGCCGGGATCTGACCGACAACGAATATGTCTACGGCCTCAATCTCGACAACGCGTACAAGATTTATGAGAACCTGACGGGCATCGTCGAAACCGGCTGGGCCCATGGCCATTTTCAGGAAAGCGTCTGGGGCAGCCGCCTCGTGCACAAGGGAACCGACGCCCTCAAGATCGCATTCGGCCTCAACTATAAATTCTAGCGCCTCTCCGGCGGTCCGAAGCGCAGGCCGGCACGTTCAATCCAGCCCCTTTCGGAAAAACCACCCGGCCAGGGCCAGCGTGACGACCGCGATGATCGCCAGGGGCCAGACGGCGTCGAACACCATGCCGAACGACATCCCCTTGAGCATGATGCCGCGGATGGCCGTCAGGAAGTAGCGCATGGGATTGGCCAGAGAGACCCATTGCAACAGGCGCGGCATGGTCTCCAGGGGCGTGGCGAATCCCGAGAGCAGTGTCGCCGGGATCATGAAGGTGAACGTCCCCAGGATGGCCTGTTGCTGCGTGTTGCACAGCGAGGAGATGAACAGCCCGAACCCGACCACGGAAAAGAGGTAGAGCACCAGGCTGAAGGCCATGGAGCCGAGCGAGCCGTGGCACGGAATGCGGAAGATCAGGATGGACGCGGCCACGATGAGGGCGCTCTCCACAAGGCCGAGGATCATGGCGGGCAGGGTCTTGCCGGTCAGGATCTCCCAGGCGGACAGCGGCGAGACCAAAAGCTGGTCGAACGTCCCCAGCTCCCGTTCCCGGGCCACGGACAGAGCGGTGACGAGAAGCCCCACCACCATGCTCAGCATCCCGATGAGATTCGGCACCGTGAACCAGAGGTAGGCAAGATTCGGGTTGAACCAGTTGCGGGCCACCAGGGTCGCCGGCAGGGCCGCCCCGCCGGCGCGCTCGCTCAAATCCTCGTCGTACTGCTCGACGATGTGTTGCGCGTACCCCTGCACGATTTGCGCGGTGTTGCTGCGTCGGCCATCCAGCAGGAGTTGCACCGAGGCCGGCCGCGAGGCGGCCACGTCGCGCGAGAAATTCTCATTGATGACCAGGACGGCCATGGCCCGGCCGCGCTCCAGCGTCGGGGCCACCTCCGCCTGACGGGTCAGGGCGAAGACCCTGGTGAAGTACGGCGCCCCGGCAAAGCGCTGGGTCAACTCCACCGCCGCCTTGCCGCCGTCCTTGTCGAGCAGGGCCAGTTCGACGTTTTTGACCTCCAGGGTGGCGGCGAAGGAAAAGATGGCCAGCTGGAGGATGGGGAACACGATCAGGACCGTGCGGCTGCGCGCATCGCGCAGCACGGCTAAAAGCTCCTTTCTGACCAGGGTGCGGATTCGGGCGGCGTTCATGACAATTTCCGGGCTGTGCTCCTAAGGGTCAAGCCGAGCATGACCACGGCAATGATCGCCATGCCGGCCATGTCGGGCAGCAAAACGCCCCAGACATCCCCCACCAAAAACAGGGTTTTCAGGCTGGAAACGTAGTAGCGGGCCGCGATGCAGCGGGAGAGAAGCTCGATGGGCAGGGGCATGCTGGAGGGCTCGAACAGATAACCGGAAAGGAAATAGGCCGGCAGAAAAGCGGCCAGGATGGCTGCCTGCGAGGCCACGAACTGGTTGCTCGACAGGGACGAAATGAGCAGCCCGAGCCCCAGGGCCGAAACCATGAACACGGCCGAAACGAGCGTCAGCGCCGGGAGCGAGCCGCGAAACGGCACCCCGAACACAAAAAGGGTGATCCCCAGGCAGATGGCCATGGCTCCCATGCCGAGCAGGAAATAGGGAAGCAGCTTGCCCAAAAGCATCTCGAAACGTCCCACGGGCGTGGCCAGCATGGCCTCCATGGTGCCGCGTTCCCATTCCCTGGCCACCACCAGCGCCGTGAGCAAGGCCCCGATCAGGGTGAGATTGATCGCCATGCCGCCGGGCAGCAGACTGTTTAAGCTGAACAGTTCCTGGTTGTACCAGGTCCGCGGCACCAGCTGGACGGGCTGGGTTGCCTGTCCGCCGAGCGTCCGGGCCCGCACCTCCATCCAGGACTGCCAGACGCCCTCCGCGTAATTCTGAAGGAACGTCGCCGTATTGGGCACGGAACCGTCGGCAATGACCTGGAAGGGGACGCTGCGGTCGGCCCGGGCCAGATCGCGGCCGAACGTTTGCGGAATAACCACCAGCCCGACCAGTCGGCCCGTGACCAGATCGTTCGTGAACTCGCGACGGTCATGGCCCGGAGAAACCTTGAAATATTTGGTGGCGCCAAAGGAAGCGGCCAGATCCCGGGCCTCGGGGGAGGCGTCTTCGAGGGCCAGGCCGATAGCCAGGTGCTCGATGTCCAGGTTGGTCGAATAGCCCGCGAGCAGCGTCAAAAACACGGGCAGGATCAGGCCGATGAGGATCGATGAGGGGTCGCGCAGAATCTGCAGGACCTCCTTGACCATGATCGCTTCCAGGCGACGCAGGACCAGGGCGTTCATGCGGCTTTTCCCCCGGCTTTGGCCTGATCGTCCTTGGCGATCAGGGCCACAAAGGCGTCCTCCAGGCTGGGATCGGCCAGGTCCGGGCCGCGCACCCCGTCCTTGAGATCGTCCGGCGAACCGATGTCGATCACCCGCCCGTGATAGACCAGGGCGATACGATCACAATATTCGGCCTCGTCCATGAAGTGGGTGGTGATCATGACCGTGACGCCGCGCTCCACCATTCCATTGATATGGGTCCAAAATTCGCGCCTGGTGATGGGATCGACGCCCGAGGTCGGTTCGTCCAGGAAGAGCACCGCCGGTTCGTGCATCACCGCACAGGCCAGGGCCAGGCGTTGCTTGAAGCCCAAAGGAAGCGTGTCGGCCGAGGCCGCGAGGTAGGGGCCGAGGGCGAAGGTCTCGATCATGCTCTCCACGGCGGCCTGCCGCCGGGCGCCGGTCAGGCCGTAGACCCCGGAAAAAAAATCCAGGTTCTGCCGCGTGCTGAGTGTGCCGTAGAGGGAAAACTTCTGGGACATGTAGCCGATGCGGGCCCTGGCCGCCCCGGGACTCTTGCCCAGGGCCAGTCCGTCCACCAGGGCCTGGCCGGCGGTGGGTTTGAGCAGTCCGCACATCATCTTGAAGGTAGTGGACTTGCCCGCGCCGTTGGGACCGAGCAGGCCGAAAATCTCTCCCTGCCGGATGGCAAAGGTGATGTCGCTGGCGGCGGTGAAGCTCCCGAAGCGCTTGGTCAGGCTCCTGGCCTCCACGACGGCAGCCTGACTGGGTTCCTTGGCCCGCATCTTCCGGGCCAGAGCCGAAACTCCGCCGGGCCCGCCGCCCAGGATATCCAGAAAAGCGTCCTCGAAGCGGGGGGCGACCGGGACCAGTACGGCCTGCGGTCCGGCCTTCAGGGCTTCCATGTCGATTGCCGGGGCCCCCTTGGCCTGGACCAAGCGCACATGGCGGCCCTGGATCACCCCGTCGATGAGGCCGGGTTGTCCCAGGGCGCGACGCAACACGCCCCGGCGGTTGCCGGTGATGCCCCGGATCTGCAGGACGCGGCCGCGCATCCGGCCGGTAAGCGCCGCAGGCGGCCCGGCAAAAAGCAGCCGTCCTTCGGCGAAGAGCAGCACATGGTCGCAGGCTTCGGCCTCGTCCAGGTAGGAGGTGCTCCAGAGGACCCCGATGCCCTCCTGGGCCAGGGTCTCCACCATGCGCCACAGTTCGCGTCGGGAGATGGGGTCCACCCCGACACTGGGCTCGTCCAAGAGCAGCAATTCCGGCCGGCGGATCATGGCGCAGGCCAGACCGAGCTTCTGCTTCATGCCCCCGGAAAGCCGCCCGGCCAGGCGCGCGGTGAAGGGCGCCAGTCCGGTGAAGCCCAAAAGGCGCCGGAAGGTCTCCTCGCGCTCGGCGTCCGGCAGGGCGCGCACGGCGGCATAGAGCCGCAGATTTTCGGCGACGGTCAGGTCTTCGTAGAGGCCGAATTTTTGCGGCATGTACCCGATGCGGGCGTGGATCGCGTCCGCTTGCCTGGCCGGATCGAGACCGAGCACCTCAAGGCTGCCCTGATCGGCATCCAGCAATCCGGCCAGCAGACGCAGGAAGGTGGTCTTGCCCGCGCCGTCGGGACCGACCAGCCCCGTGACCATGCCGGCCGGGATGTCGGCCGTTATCCCCTGGAGGGCCGGGCGCGCCCCGGAGGCGAACCGCATGGTCACGTCCCTGGCCGTGACCAGAGGCGGCTTCACCGCGTCGCCTCCGCGCCGGCATCCCCGCCCGCCGTAACGGTGACCGGCATGCCCTGGTGCAGCCCCGCGTCAGGGGCGTCGACCACGATGCGCAAACGGTACACCAGGTCCGTGCGGAGGGCTTCGGTCTCCACGTTTTTCGGCGTAAATTCGGCCACGGGCGAAATGAAGCCCACCTGCCCGACATACGGCTTATCCGGCCTACTGTCGGTCACGACCCGCACGGGCATGCCCAGATGCACGCGCCCGAGGGCCGACTCCGGCACGTAGGCCCGCACCCAGACCGGCCGGTCCAGCGACACCACCAGCAGCGTGGCCCCGGCCTCGGCCATGGCGCCCGGCTCGCGCACGCGCGAAAGGACGCGTCCCTCGGACGGACAAACGATCCGGGTGTCCGCCAGATCCGTCTGCGCCTTGTCCACGGAGGCCTGGGCGGCTTGATACGATCCTTCGGCCGCGGCCACGTCCTCGGCCCGATACCCCGAGACCTGGAGTTCAAGCGCCTTGCGGGCCTTTTGCAGTTCCGCCGTGAGGGCGTCGCGGCTGAAGGCGGCCGATTCGCTCTCCTCGACCGAGACGGCCGCGTCATGGAGCAAGGTCCGGCGCCGGTGGGCCAGATGTCTGGCGTTTTCCACCTGCGCCTCCAGCTGGGCGACCAGGGCCCGGGCCTGGGCCACCTCCTCGCTTCGGTATCCGGCGTGGTATTTCTTCATGTTGGCCAAGGCGACGTCGCGCTCGGCCACGGCCTTGGCCAGGATGTCCCGATAGGGCTTTGCGTCGAGCACGGCCAGGACGTCGCCGGTTTTGACCCGGTCGCCTTCGTCGACGCGTACCTCGGCGATTTTTCCCGGCACCCGAAACGAGAGTTCCACTTGGCGGATGTCCACATTGCCGTAGAGCCGCAGTCCCGCGCTACGCCGGGCGCCGTTGCGAACCACGTACCAGCCCGACCCGCAGACGACGACCAACCCCAGGACCAAAAGAATGCGTTTCCTGCTCATGCGTTGGCTCCGGAACATACCGGCGCGAAGCCTGCCACCAGGGCCTCCGCCTGTTGGATGCAGATGTCGGTGATGGCCTCCAGGTATCCATCCGGCAGCCGATCGCTTTCCACGAGCTTTAACAGACTGGGCATGCCCACCCGAAAGATAAACATCTGTCCCATGATTGAAATGGTGCGGAGCCGCAGCTCCATGGACCCGAGAGGGAGGCCGGTGAAGCGATGCAGCAGGGCGCTCCAGGCGGCATGGATCCTCAGAAGAAAGGTTTCGTGGAAGACGTCGAATCCTGCGGTGGGCGCGATCTGCTCCTGCATCATGATCTGGGAGCAGGCGCGCGATTCCGGGTTGCCGAGCATGGCGACCACCAGAACCCGCGTCATTTCCCGCAGGTGCCCGACCAGGACCTCGCGCCCGGTCGAACGCTCGGCGCAAGCGGCCAGTACGCGATCGAGACAGGGACCGATCTCAGCCAATTTGATCTTGACGATGTGCTCCAGCACGGCCAGGTAGAGCCCCTTCTTCCCGCCAAAATGATACGGAATGGCCGCGAGGTTCACCCCTGCCTCCATGGCCAGGGCCCGGGTGCTCGTGGCCTCCAGCCCGTGCAGGCCGAAAAGCAGCATCCCGGCCTCGATCAGCCTGCGTTGCGTTTCCTTTTCAAGGCGCTGGGGCTGCCCGCGCTTCATGGTTTTTCCCTTCATTCGTTTATTCAATCGAATGAATAAATATTTGAGCGGCGCTGTCAAGCCCCTCCCCCGGCAGCCGGCGAATCGGCGGGGATTGTGGCGCCCACCACACCTGGGGGGAAAGGCCGTCGCGGAGCCGTCTCTTTTCGAGACCGCTCCGCGAGGGCCGCTTCCAGCGACCGGCTCGGGAAAGAGCGTATCAACAATCAGGAATTATTATGAGATTCCAAAGGGCGAAACCCTTTGGCCGCCGAAGGCGTTCCCTACGGCCCCTTGTGCGGCGGCCGTCGATCAACCTTTTTCCCGGGGTGCTGCCACGGTGCCGGGCTGCCGCAGGCCGGAGTCCCCGGCCCAAAAGGCCTCGGCCAGCCTCTGCGGTGCCGCATCGTCGGTCATGGCCGCATCAAGGAAGCGGACAAAACCGAGGAGGCGTCCCAACACCTTCAACGCCTCGGCAGTCACCTCTTCGGGAGCGTCGGCCAGGCTGGCGGTGACGCGATCATGCTGCCGACTCACGAAAAAGCCGCCGGCTTGCAGGATGTGCTCCAGGCAGACCGCCCGGCGCTCCCACAAGGGCACCGCCGCCTTCCCTCGTCCCGTAAAGCGCAACCGCGCGTAGTTCCCTCTCGCCCGCGGGCCGCATACCGCATCGATCATGGTAGCGTGGGAAGGCATCCGGGCGTTGACGTTGACATAGTCACGAGAGGTCAGCGCATACGTGGACTGGTCAACGGCCCGGCGTCCGGACGCGTCGGTGCAGCGCTTCGTCCCGGGTTCGGCCAGGGCCGTCGCCTCCTGCGGGACAGGCTCGTACAGCCCCGGTGTCGTCATCCCGCGCCAAAGGGCGGCCAGCGGCAGGGAAACCACGGCCTCCAGGCCGATGTCCCGACCCGTAACGTCCTCGCGCAGCCCCCCGCCCAGGTCGATCACCATCACCGCAAAGGGGATGTCCCCCCGCAGGATGCGCACCTGGGCCGCGGCCGCCTCGAGCAGATCGTCCTCGGCCTTGAACAGGGAAAGCACCGCCATTTCATGGGCGTATCGGATGATGTCGTGCAGGGTATGGCAGGCGTTCACCGAAAAGGTCGGCGCTTTGGCATCGCCCACGGTGAGCGGCACGATGCGATCACGCACTCGGGCCCGGGCCGGCGACAGGGTCGCCCCCAAAAAAGAGGACATCGCGGGAGTCGCAGGCAACAACAGTTCCCTGATGTCGCCGATGGCGGCATGGGTGGCGGTTACGAGCCCCTCTCCGGCGTCGAGGACCACCAGAGCCCCGTCGGGCACGGCCGCCATGGCCCCGGTCGCCCGGGTCAACATGGGGCGGCCCAGTTCCCGGGCCACCGTCGACAGATGGTCGGCCGGATTGCCGCCGGCCACCACGATCCCGCGCCAGCGGGCCAGCCAGCGGGCCGCCTCGGGCGCCGCCGTCGGCAGCAGGGCAATGACGGGACCCGCCGTCAGGGCCATGCCGTCCATCTCCCCGGTCACATGGCGCACGCAGCCGAGACATCGCCCGGGCGAGGCCGGCATGCCGCCATGGTAGAGGACTGCCGCCCCCCCCGCCGGGCGATGTCCGCCCCAGGCGACGCGGGCCGGACGCGATTGCAAAAGCCAGATGCGGTCGTCGCCGTCCACGGCATATTCCAGGTCGCAGAACGATCCGGCCAGAGCCTCGGCCGCCAGGCCCAGCCGGGCGAGCCGCGCCAGCTCCTCCGCGGCGAGCACCGGCCGGTGCTGGTCTTCCGAGGGCACCGCCTCCCGCCGGATCAGGCCGTCCGGGGCGGCCATGGCCCGGCGCGTCTTGCGGGCCAACTGGGACACGATGTCGGTCGGCTCGTCCCGCGCCACCCGAAAGATATCCACCGGCACGGATCCGTTGACCGCCAGAATGCCGAGGCCCGGCACGGCGGTCACGAGCATGCGCTCTGTTTGCGGATGCACCGGATCTATGGTGAACGCCACGCCGGCAGCCCGTGGGGCCACCATCCTCTGAACGAGCACCGCCATGTCCAAGGCGGCGACCGGCAGGCCGACCTCCTGGCGATAGACCACGGCCCGTTCGGAGAATGCCCCGGCCATGACCTTGGAAAAGCCCTGCTCCAGATCCTGGGGCGTCAAATTCAGTTCGGTCGTGTACTGACCGGCAAAGGAATGTTCGGGACGGTCTTCGGTCAGGGCGCTGCTGCGGGCGGCCAGCCGGATCGCGGTCTCCCCGCCGGCGGCAGGCGTCAGCCTGGCGGCCGCCGTCCGCAGATCTTCTGCCAGCCATTCGGGCAGGGGGGCGGCCAGGATATCCCGGCGGATGGCGTCACAGGCGGCCCCCAGACCGGCCTCGTTCTGCAGCGCCGCCCGCAGGCGCTGGCGGATGGTGCTGTCCAGACCCGTTTCGTGCAGGAACTCCCGGCAAGCCCTGGCCGTGACGGCGAACCCGTCCGGCACCGGAAAGCCGTTGCGCAACAACAGCGACAACCCGGCCGCCTTGCCGCCCACTTCGCCCACATCGAGAGGCTGGGCCAAGGGCAGGCACGAGGGGCCCCGGCCGCCCTCCTCCACCATCTCCAAGGCGGCGCGCAGCTCTTCTTCCAGCCGCAATTGGCGCGCATACAGGGCATTGGAGCCGTCCGCGACAAGACGGGCCACGCCGTCGACCATTTCAAAGGTCACAGCCAAAAGGTCTTCCACCAGACTGGTCAGTTCGTCGGCGGCCCCGGAGGCCAGGGCCGACTCAATCTTGCCCAGCCGGGCCAGGGCCCGCTCGTTGTTGGCCAACAGGATGCGGAATGTATGATACCTGACCTTTAGCGCATCGAAACTTGCGCGTTCCCGCCTGGCCTTTCGGCTGCGCCAGGCCCGCCACAGCCGCCCGATCATGCCTTTTTCTCCTGCTGGGCCAGGGATCGTTCGCGGATTTCGAAAAAAAGCCGCTGCAGGGCTCTGGCGTCGTCCATGTTGGACAGCCCGGTATCCCGCTGGCGGGCAAAGGCGCACAGACTCCCCAACAAGCGCAGGACCTCCTCGGCGGTTTCCGGTTCGATCAGCTTGAGCCGGGCCACGACCAGATCGCCGGTGACCTCCACCTTGAAATCCTGCCGCGCCAGGACCTGCCGGATGAACGCCGCCCGGGCCGCCCGGCCGGCCGCATCCGCCAACCCGCCGACGTAACGGAAAGAAATGGAATTTTTCTCAGGATTGCTGCCGATATAGGCATCAATGACCGTAAAATGGTAGCCCAGCCGCAGACTGACGTTGCAGTAGGAGCGAGCGGCGATGGCCAGATTGCCGCCGGTTTCGGGCATGGTCTTCGCCATGGCCCCGAGGATCTCGCCCAACCCCACCCGGGCCGGCGTGGTATCCCACATGCCGGGAACGAGCATGCCGGCCAGCAGGGCGGCCAGAGGCCGAGACCGCACGGCCTCGAGGCCGACCGCCCCCGAGGCGAGTCCGCCCCCGATGTCGAGAACGCGCAGGTCAAGCGGCACGGGCAGCGACAACGGGATGGCCAAGTGTTCGGAAAAACCGACTTGGCGCAGATCGGCCAACACGTCCACGGCCCGGGCATGGGCGAAATGCAGCAGGTCGTGCAGGGTGCGGCAGCCTTCCACGGAAAAATTCGGGGCGTTGGGATCGGTCAGCGTCAGCCGGGCAATGTGGCGCAGCAGACGACGCAGATTCTGGTACTCAGGATCGTCCGGCGAGAGGCCGCTTTCCGGCGCCGGACGACTCGGGGCCGCCCCTCTGGTGACGAGGCCGACTTCCGCGTCCACGGTGACCACCAATCCCGGCGTCAACACCGTCAGCGCCCCGGGCAGACCGAACAGGGCCGGGACCCGGTATTCCCTGGCCACGGCGGCCAGATGCCCGGCCGCATCGCCCACCTCCGCCACCATGGCGCCGGCCCGACGCAACAGGGGGGCCAAGGCCGGCGAGGCCGAACGGGCCACGGCCACGGCCCCGAACGGGAAAGCGGTCGTGGCCGTCGTTTCGTCCACCGGGACGACTTCCCCGGAGGCCGCCCCCAGGCAGGCCACCTCGCCGCCGGAGAGCAGCACCTCGCCCGGGCCGGAGGAAATCGACACCGCCGCCGGGAGCTGCGGCAGGAACCGCACGGACTCGAACACGAAGCGGCCCGTCGGGTCCTGACAAAATTCCAGCGCCAACGGCGCCCCGAGCAGGCGTTCCGCAGCCAAGGCCTGGCCGGCCAGGGGCAGGGTGAACGCGTCCGACAGCTGCAGCCCCCGGTGGGAAGGGCCCGCCGCAACCGGCTCGGCGGGAAGCTTTCGCTGCACGGCAAAGGGATGGGACCGATCGAGAATCAGGGTCTCGCGGGCGGCCGGATCGTCCTCGGGCCACACGTCGAGCCGCAAAAAGGCCGGCTCCGCCCCCTCTCGCCAGGCGGTCCATATCCGTCCGCGCAGGATGGCCGGAACCTCCGCCGTCACGGCCGCCGCAATCCGGCCGCCGCCCGCGGCATCGCCCAGCTCGATCAGGGCCACCCGGGCCAGACCGCCCAGGGCGGCCACCAGATCCTCTCCCCGGGCCGGAACCCCGCGTTCCTTGCGCCAAGCCGTGACGACGTCGGCTCCGCTCACGGTCACCACCACGGTCATGGCGGCGTCCGGCGGCCCCTCCGGGGGCACGCCCAGGGCGGCGGCAATGGCCGCCGCGGCTTCCGGCACAAGATTGCCGTTGCTCCAGGCCGCATGCGTGACCGCGAAGCCGCGCGGCACGAACAAACCCAGCTGTCCGGCAAGCTCGCCCAGGGCGGCCCCCTCAGGACCGACCTGGGGCCGGTCCTCCAGGCGGAGTTGGCTCAGGGACCGGACCAACTGGTCGTCATCGGCCTCCTGCTGCCGGCCGGTCAGGATATCCTCCACGACGGCCGTGATCGCCATGAACCGGTCGTACAGGGTCACGAACCGATTGCCGGTCATGGCATTGACCGCATAGACGGCCTGATAGGTAAAATCCGCCACTTCCCGGGCGGACTTCTCCAGGAAGGTCCGATCGAAAATATACTCACCGCCGAGCATGCGCTCCATGACGGCCATGGTGGCCAGGGCGGCGGTATTGGCTTCGAGCAGCGTCCGGAACTTGGAGAAAAGGGACCTGGCCGCCTCCCCCCCCAGGGCTTCGTCTCGACGATCAGTCGGCATGGCCGTCGCTTCCCAAAGAGGCTTCCAGGCGGGCGACCACATCCAAGATGTCGGCCAGCTTGAACGGTTTGGACACGAAATCGAAGGCGCCCTTGTGGAAGGATTCCTTGGCGGTTTGCAGGGTGGCAAACCCGGTGATGACAATGACGCCCACGGTCGGCGAAATGGCCTTGATCCGTTCCAAAAAGGTGATGCCGTCCATCCCCTTCATCTTGAGGTCGGTAATGACGATATCGGCCGGCTTGTCCTCGAAGGCGGACAGGGCCGCGACACTGTCCGTAAAGACGAAGACGTCGTACCCGACCTTCTGAAAGGCCGGTTTCAGGCGTTTGACCACGATGGGCTCGTCATCGAGGACGAACAAACGCCGCTTGGTCGGCAGTGTCGCGGTGTCAGGATGTGCCATAGGATTCCTCCAGCACCGGTTTGATGGCAGCGAGAAATTCCTCAGCGAAGCAATGAGAATCGTTTTCCCGGGCCATGCGGACGTCGAGCTGGCGGGTAAAGCCCACCAACCCGCCGAGCAGACGCAATTTGGCGCACATGGTTTCTTTTTCGAACTGCTTGATGCGTCCGACCACCAAGTCGCCGTGGATCTCGACCCGAAAATCGGACCGCTCCAGAATGTTGCCGATGCAGCGGACCCTTCTGGCCCGGCGCGAAAAATCCGTCACTCCGCCGAGGAACCGAAAATACAGGCTGTTATCGTTTGTGTTATCCCCTACATAGGCGTCGATAAGCACGAAATGGTACCCCAGATGCAGATTGCAGTTCATGTATTCCTGGGAAACCACGGCCAGGTTGCGGCCAAGCTTTTCCGATCCCGGTGCGCCGAGGCCCAGATTGCGGGTCAGGCTGGACATGAAGCTGCCCATATCCACAGGCACCGGCTCGGTCTCCCACATGCCGGAACCGAGCAAGCCCGTGAGCAGCTCGCGCAGGGGCAGGGACGGCAGTTGCTCGATCTCGATCTCGGCCATCCCGCCCAGACGCTCCCCGTCCAGGTCGATGATGGAGAGATTCAGCGGCAGCGGCGAACGGAGCTTGCTGGCCGAGGCATCGAGAATGCCCTGCCGGTTCTCGCTCAGTTCGACCAGTTCGGCCACCGCCTGTTCGTGGATATAACGGATGATGTCGTGATAGGTCCGACACGACGTCGGCGTAAACTCCGGCGCATGGGAATCCACCAGTTGCAGCGGCGTGATCTTTTTGAGCACCCGCCGCAACAGCCGGTATTCGTAGGAGTCCTCGTAGACGGTCTCCTCGGTCAGCTCGAAATAGCGCAGTTCCTTGACCAGCCCCCGATAGACCACATTCTGGGTGGCATCCACGGTGATCTCATCGCCGGTGTGCAGCAACTGGGTGGCCACGCCGCAACCGACGATGGTCGGCAAACGGAATTCCCGGGCCACGGCGGCCATATGGCCGGCCGGCGAGCCGATGTCGGTCAGGATGCCCTGAGCCCGGGCCATGACCCGGGAATATCGCGGCGAAGTATAGTGGGTGACCAATATCGCCCCGAAAGGAATGTCGTCGAGATCCTCCTCGGTGCGGAGCACGTAGACCTGCCCCATGGCCACGCCGCGCTGGACCACGTCGCCGCGTCCGGAAAACAGCACTTCGGCCCGGCTCGTCGCCGCGTCGATAGCCCCGGTGCGGCGCTGGGGCTCCCCGTAAAAGACGAGCGCGCGGCTTTGCAGGATATAGAGCCGCCCCATGGCGTCGATGGTCCACTCCACATCCTGGGGCCGCTTGAAATATTTTTCCAGGGAGATGGCCGCCTCGCCGAGCAGGGACAAATCGGCCTCGGTCAGGCACGGGGCCTCGGCGTGCTCCGGGACCACATCGGCGTAGGCCGTGCCGCCGCGGGCCGAAAGCGCCAGCAGCTGCGACTTGCGCACGACCTCCTGGGAGAGGACCGGAAACGGGGCCGTCCGGCCGATCAGGTAGGAATCGGTCTCCAGCTCTCCGGACATGATGGGCGCGCACAGTCCCCAGGCCGCGCTGACGAAGATGCCCTCCTCCTTGCGGGTAAGCGGCGCGTAGGTGTACATGCCCCCGCTCACCACGGAATCGATCATGACCTGGCACCCCACGGCCATGACCGCCTCGTGCTCCTTAAACCCCCGCCGGCGTCGGTACAGCCAGGCTTCCGGGGAATAGGCCCCGGCCACCACCCGTTTGAAGGCCGCGGGAACATCCTTGGGCAGGACGCCGATCACGCTTTCATACTGGCCGGCGAAACTGGTTTCGCCGTCCTCGTCCCAGGCGCTGCTGCGCACGGCCAGGGTCTGGATCGGTCCGCCCAGCCGCTTGGCCAGATCAGCCAGGGATTCGGCGATGCCGCGGGACAGGGAACGGGGCAGGCTCGCCCCCAGGATGCGGTCGCGCACCACGGCCGAAGCCTCCTGAATCGTGCCCTCCTCGTCGACGTCCAGCCGTTCGGTCTCACGGCGGATGCATTCCGGCAAGCCGTTGGAGGTCATGAATTCGGCAAAGGCGCCGGTCGTGATGACGAAACCGTCCGGGACCGGGAGCTGCAGCATGTTCTTGAGCTCCCCCAGTCGGGAGAACTTGCCGCCGGCCGCCTCACCCATGTCGCCACGCAGTTCGGACATGGGCAGGGTGGGCGGCGTGTCCGGGAAATGGTGCCGGCCGGCCAATTCCTCGGCGATCTCCTGGCGCACCCGCTCGAAGGCGACGAAAAGCGACACGTTGCGGCAGTGGTTTAAAATGGACAAATCCGAAATGAGCTTGAAGATCTGATCGGCCAATTCCTCGCAGGCCGATTCGATATAGCGGCGGTCAAACACGTATTCGCCGCCGACCTTGTCCCCCATGTCGGCCATGAGCGTGAGGATACGGTTGTTGCGTTCGAGAATGCTCTTGAACTTCTTGAACATCAGGACAAACGGCACCGGGTTCGTCCCCCGGGGCCGGATGTGTAACGCTAAAGCGATCCGCTGCAACACGCCCATGGCCCATTCTCCCGACCGGCTCAGCGCGCCTTTCCTTTGGCAGCGTTAAAGATCTGACTGATGACCAGACCGCCGAGAATAGCGATAACGGACGCCATGACGCCGTAGAGCGTCCCATGCTCGAAAGCGGCTTTGTACAAAAAAGCCGGTATCCCGACAAAGGAGGCGTCCAGGCTGCATTTCCCCTCGCCGACGACCTGCCCATCGTTGACGGCCACGACCTCCACCCGATAGGCCCCCGGCGAAAGACGCGACGGCATGTGGATCACGGCCTCGAAGGGCCGGCTGCCGTCGGCATCCGGGCCGAGGCTGACCGTGCCCGCGTTTTCCTGGTAGAGTTTCTCCATTTTCTGGTATTTCAGAAACTCGCCAACGAGCTTCCCCTTGTCCGGATCGGAAGCCGCCACGGTGATCCGGTCGGCCAACCCGGGAATGCCGAACTTGACCCTGGCCGCCTCGGGAGCGCCGCCGGAAGCGGCCGCCAGAAAGACGTTGGGCGCGCCGGTAAAGCTCACCTTGTCCAGGTTCATCCACAACAGGCCGAAGACCTTGCCCTTCTGGCGCATGGAAAAGGTCTTGTCCTCGCCGAGCAGGCGAAGCACCACCTCGCTGCCGGCCGGCACCCGGCCCGTCACGGTCAGGTCCATGCCGTTATAGAGGGCATTGATGCGAATGGACTCGGGGCTGACCGCTACGGAAACGGCGGCCGGGTCCGCGGCCCAAACCGGCGTGGCCGCCAGCCAGCAGGTCACAACCAGACAAAGACAACAACGGCGCATGCTAGTGTCCTCCTATGGCGGCCAGGAGCACACTCGGGCGCGCCAACAGTGAATAAAGCATTTTCACCATGACGATCAAAACGATGCCGGCCAGATAGACCTTGAGTTCGTCACCCTTCAACCGGCGACCGAGGCGCGCCCCGATCTGCGCGCCGAGGGCAGAGCCGATCAGCAGCACCAGGGCCAGCACGAAATCCACGGTATGGTTGGTGGCCGCCTGCATGATGGTCACGTTGATGCAGGTGAAAAGCACCTGGAACAGGCTCGTGCCGACGACCACGTGCATGGGCATACGCAGCATGTAGACCATGACCGGCACCATGATGAAGCCGCCGCCGACGCCCATGATGGCCGACAGTACGCCCACCAGGCCGCCGAAAAACAGCGGGGTCAGGACGGACTGGCGGATGCCCGAGCGGGGGAAGTCCATCTGCCAAGGAAGGGCCGCCATACAGCGGGCATAGGTCGAAGGTCCCGAAACGGTTTTGGACTTGGAGGGCTTGCGGGCCTGCCGCATGGAGTGCAACGACTCGAAAAGCATGTAGAAACCGACGCTGCCGAGCATCAGCACGTAGGTGATGCTGATGCAGAAGTCGGCGTTGCCCATCGCACGCAGGATTTTAATGAGTTGGACGCCGAGGGTTCCGCCGATGACGCCGCCGACGAGAAGCAAAAGGCCCATCTTGACATCGACGTTGCCGAGTCGAAGGTGGATCAGTGTTCCCGAGGTCGAAGCCCCGACAATCTGGTTGGAGTCGGATGCCGCAGCCACCGTGGCCGGAACGCCCAACATCATCAACAGCGGGGTCATGAGGAAACCACCGCCGACACCGAAAATGCCTGAAAGCAGCCCGACGCCGCCGCCGAGACCAAGCACGGCCAGGATGTTGAGCGAATTCCCGGCGATGGGCAGATACAGGGTCGTGGGAATAATCATGTCGCCGAACCTTTTCCTTGGGTTGCCGCCTCGCTCCTGCGCGGAGAGACCACTTCTATCCGGCAGGAGATGCCGTGCAGGATTCTCTTCAGGGACAGGGAGTCCTGCTCCAGGGTCCGCCCTTCGCCCTCGGTCCCTTCCAGGACCAGCAGGGTGATCTTGCGATCACGGGCGAACCTGATCACCTCTTCCTCATAGGTGCCTTCGGCCATGAAACATTCAATGCCCACACCCTCCTCCTGAGCCTTCTGGACCATCAGCCGCAGTCGCCGGCAATCGTCGGGAGCGGCCAGCTGGGGTGCGTCCGCGCATTCCCTCGCGGGAGGTGGGGAGACAAAGAGAACATGTACCGTGGCCCTGATGCGTTTGGCCAGAGAGATGGCTCGGGTCAGTGCCGAGAATGCTCCCTGCCTGGGTGATGTGCCGACCAGTATGCGTTCCATAATAAATATGCCGTACCGAGGAGTAGCAACTGGCGCGCCAAGCCGAACAACCCCTATAATTCCACGGCATAATTCATTTTTCCCGACAAAATGAGCCGTCCAACGAAAACATCATGTTTCAGAATGAAATGTGCTGGCAAACATGGTAAGGAGTTTGTTACAAAGTGGAACAAGCGGCAGGTCGTTTCGGAAACAGTTTGGAAAGACAGTATGTTATTGCAAGGGAAAAAAGCACCCTCCGGGCCGTTCGCCCATCGGGGACAGCCCGCGGATTTTCCCCGGCCCCCAAAACAGGGCCACGCCAGGCTTCCTCGAAGAGGATTTCCACGTATGTTGCGCACCATCCGTTCCAAAATGATTTTCGTCTTCGCCGCCAGTCTGTTCACGGTGCTGGCCCTGGCCGTCCTCCATGTCGGCAGCCTTTCGACCTTGCGGGAACGCTTCCTCGTCAGCGAACGGATCGAGGATTTGCTCAACGACATTCTGGAAGTCCGGCGCTTCGAAAAAAACTACCTGCTCTACCATGACGCCGCGAACCTGCGCGAGGGCCTCGACTATCTCGATGCCATCGACAGGCTGGCAAGCGGCTTCACCAGCGTCATGGACCGCGAACTCGGGGAGCAGGCGTATAACGAGCTTCTGGATGACCTGGCCGCCTACCGGCAGACCTTCTCGCAGCTTCCGGAAGCCGGCCGGCCGGACGCCGCCCAGACCGAGGCCGTGCGGAGCAAGGGGAAGGCCCTGACCGATTTCGCCACCCGCCTGCTCTCGGCCAAACGCCGCAGCATCCACAAGACCATTCAGCAATCCCTGGCCGTGCCCTTCGCCTTTGCCGGCATTTTCCTGGCCCTGACCATCGCCGTCGTGGCCCTGGTCTTCACCCGGGTCCTGCGCCCGCTGTCCCTGCTGCGGGAGACCACCCGGCGAGTGGGCGCCGGGGATTTCCGCCCCGTGCTCCTGAAACCGGGCCCGACCGACGAAATATCCGGGCTCATGGGGGCCTTCAACCGGATGGCCCACCAGATCGAGGCCAACCAGGAGCATCTCATCCAGGCCAGCAAGATGGCCGCCCTGGGCACCTTCACCGCCGGCGTGGCGCATGAGCTCAACAACCCCATCAACAACATCACCCTCACCGTGGACGCCCTGCGCGAGGACCATGCCGCCGTTCTCGACGACGAAGGACGCGAGATGCTGGAGGATATCGCCGGGCAGGCCGACCGGGCGGCCGGCATCGTACGCAATCTGCTGGATTTCTCCCGGACGGAACGGCCCTCCCGGGTCCCCTTGGACGCCAGCGAAGTGGCCCGATCCAGCGCCGCCCTGGTCAAAAACCAGATCCAGACCAGCGGCGTGGAATTGAGCATCGAGGCGCCGGCCGGTCTGCCCCGCATCCGCGCCGATATGCGCAACCTGCAACAGGTGCTGGTCAATCTCCTGCTCAACGCCATCCAGGCCACGCCGCAGGGCGGCCGCGTCAGCCTGCGGGTCGCCTCCGGAAAGGATGGGGCCACCTGCTTTACCGTCGCCGACACCGGCCCGGGCATCCCGCCCGAAGTGCGCCAGCACATCTTCGAACCCTTTTTCACCACCAAGGGCGTGGGCAAGGGCACGGGCCTCGGCCTGTCCGTGGCCTACGCGCTCATCAAGCGGCACGGCGGCCACATCGAGGTGGAAAATCCCCTGTCCGGCGGCGCCGTCTTTACCGTCTGCCTGCCGGCCCTCAGCGCCGATGAGGAGGCAGCCCCCCAGCAGGCTGCGGAGTCGTCCCCATGAAACCCCGCATCGCCGTCGTGGACGATGAGACCATCGTCTGCAACCGCTTGAGCCGCGCCTTGACCAAGGACGGCGCCGCAGTGGAGGCCTTCACCGAAGGGGCGACCTTTCTCGCCCGGCACAACGAGGCGCCGTTCGATCTGGTCCTGTTGGACGTGAACCTGCCCGACGGGAGCGGCATCGAGCGCATTCCGGCCATCAAGGCCGCCGCCCCGGAGACCGAGGTCATCGTCATCACCGGCTACGGCACCATCGAGACGGTCATTGCGGCCATCAAGGCGGGGGCCTTCCACTACATCCAAAAACCGGTCAAATTGCCCGAAGTGCGCCATCTGGCCGGCGTCGCCCTGGAACAGGCGGCCCTGCGCCGGGAAAACCTGCAGTTGCGCCAGGAATTGCGCGGGCCTGGGGATGAAAAGCCCCTTATCGGAAACGCCCCGGCCCTCCGCCAGGTTTTGGCCCTGATCGAAAAAGTGGCCCCCGTGGACTGCAACGTGCTCATCCAGGGGGCCAGCGGTACGGGCAAGGAACTGGTCGCCCGCGCCATCCACCGACAAAGCCCGCGGTGCGGTCACCCCTTCGTCTCCTTCAACTGCGGCGGCTTTCCCGAGGAACTCATCAGCAGCGAACTGTTCGGCTACGAAAAAGGGGCCTTCACCGGGGCCACCACCACCAAGATCGGACTGCTGGAATCGGCTTCCGGCGGCACGGTTTTCCTCGACGAGATCGGAGAGATGCCCCTGGCCATGCAGGTGCGGCTCCTGCGCGTGCTGCAGGAACGCCGCATCCTGCGCGTCGGCGGCACCCGGCCGATCAATCTGGATATCCGGGTCCTGGCCGCCACCAACAAGGACCTCAAGCATGAGGCGACCATCGGAGCCTTCCGGGAGGACCTTTTTTTCCGCCTGAATGTCGTCACCATCCACCTGCCGCGCCTGAGCGAACGCCACGAGGATATCGTTCCCCTGGCCGCGTATTTCCTGGAGAAGTATAACCGGTCCTTCCGCAAGACCGTCACGACCATCGAGCCCGAGGCCATCCAGATCCTCCTGGCCTACAGCTATCCCGGCAACGTCCGGGAGCTGGAAAACATCATCGAGCGCGGCGTGGCGTTGGCCGGGGGGGACACCCTGCGGGTCAAGGACCTGCCTTCCGACCTGCGCCAGCTCTCCTTCGATTCCATCGAAGGCGAGGGGCTGGTGGCCCTGGAGGAGATGGAACGGCGCTACATCTCCCGCGTGCTCGAGCGCACCGGCTACAACAAGGGGCTCGCCGCCCAGATCCTCGATATTCCGCGCACCACGCTTTGGCGCAAGATCAAGCAATACGGCCTGGATTGAGCCCGACGCCCTGACGCGCCCCGATGGAGCGGACACGGGCCCGCTGCCGGGGAAGAATCCGTTTTGGAGTTGATCTCATCTGCTAGGTGATCTAGTCATATCCGCGTCACGCCGCCCTCCCCTTCGGGGGAAGGCGGCACGCGCAAGAGCCGGGGGGGCACGCCAGGATCGGCGCCGGGGATGACACGTTTCGCGGCGTCCGGAGCCCGCTCCCCCGAAAAGCGAGGTCCCCATGCCCGTCTGCGTTCCCGGCGCCCCCGCCGCCGCGGCCGAGGAAGCCGCACTGCTGCTGGATACCGGCGTCAGTGATCGAAAAATCGCCCCTCTTCTTGACCGCGCCGATACGATGACACGGACCCTGGCCGGCAACCGAGGCTATGTCTGGACGGCCATCGGCCTCGACAGCACGCCGTGCGGCATGGGCTGTTCCTTCTGCAGCCAGGCCGCCAAATGGGATGCCTACACGGCCTCGCCGCCGCTTTCCCCCGAGGCGGTCGTCGGGACCGCCGGCCGATTGGCCGCTGGCGGGGCGGACTTCGTCGTCCTGCGCACGACCCAGTTTTATCCCCTCGACCGCCTGCTCACCCTGGGCAAACGCGTCCGGGAACGGATCGGTGACGCCATCCACTTGGTGGTCAACACCGGGGAAATGGACCTGGAGACCGTCAAGGCCCTCAAGGGGGCCGGCTTCTCCATGGCCTATCACGTCGTCCGCCTGCGCGAAGGCGTGGATACCGGCCACACCGTGGCCATGCGCCTGCGCACCATCGAGGCGGTCCTCGCGGGCGGTCTGGAGCTTCAATATCTGATCGAACCCCTGGGGCCGGAACATACGGCGGAAGAAATCCTGGCCGAGGCCCGCCGGGCACGGTCCCTCGGGGCCTCGGGCACCGGCGTCATGGCCCGGGTGCCGGTCATGGGCACGCCCCTGGCCCGTTTCGGCCAGGTTCCGGAAGCCTACCTGCGGCGCGTGGCCGCAGTGGCGCGGCTGGCCTATCCCGACGGCGGCAGGCACCTCTGCGTGCACCCCCCCACCCCGAGCACCCTTCGTTGCGGCAGCAACACCATTATCGTCGAACAGGCCGCCAATCCGCGCGACACCGGATCGAGCCCAGGTCCCTGGCGCGGCTTCGATCTGGCCGCAGCCCGGGCGACGCTCCAGGCCGCGGGCCTGACGGTCCGGCCGGCCAGGGACCAGCCTTGAGCGGACGGGCGGCCCTTTTGGCGGCAGTGGAGAAAATCGGCCGGAGGCTTCCCCGGGGCACGGGGCAGCGCGGCTTTGACCGGAACAAAATTTTAGCTGTTTACAGGCCCCCGGTGGTTGGTCGATAACGTCTCGGGAAAAGAGGGCAGCTTCCACGGACCTTCCCGTGCGGACCGGACCGGATGCCCATGAACCCGAAACAGGATCGAACAGCGTGGATTCCCACGGTATAAACGGCCGCAGCCCTTCTCCCTTGCAACAGACGTTGACGGGGGCCCTGGAAGGCATCCCCGCCCTTTTCTGGCGTCTTGACATCGTCAAAAACGAGATCGTGTTCCTCAACGATCACGCCGTCGTCGGTCTCACGGAGAGCATTCCCCTGGTGCTCAAGGATCTCCGCCACGCCCGGCAGGTCGTGCTGGAGCAGGATATGGACCGATTTTTTTGCTGCCTCAACAAAATCCGCAAGCAACAGGCGGCCTCGGCCCTGGTGCGCATTAAAAACGACGAGGGGTTCTTTCGGTGGATCGTCATCCTGAGCATGCCCGACCCGGAGAGTCTGTCCGGGACCATCGGCCTGTTGGCGGATTGCACCGATCTTATGGACACCGCCCTGACTTCGGGGTGGGGCAGCAACCTTGCCGAAAAAATCGCCCTGATCGATCTTCCGGTCGTCCTGGCGCGCTTTACCGACCAGCGCATCGTCATGGCCAACCCCGCCGCCCAGGCCGCGTTCGGCTGCGATCTGGCACGGGAATCGGGACTGGTCCTGGAGGATTTCCTGGCTGCGGGCTCCCTGGAACAGCTGCCCATGGTCATCGAAAACCTCATTTTCACGGGACACTGGAACGGTCCCCTGACCGTGCTCGACGGTCAGGGCGAACTCGTTTTCTGCGAATGTCGGATCAGGGCCTACGCCCGGGAGGGCGAGAACCTCCTTTGGCTCGTGCTCACCCCCCAGGAAACGGCCGGGGAGGAGGGCGACGGCGGATCGGGAGAACCCGGGCAGCCGACCCCCGAAGTTGTGGCCGCCTTCGCGGCAGCAACCGACGTGCGGTCGCTTTTACGCGTGCTCCTGGCCAACCAGCCCGGGGCCGGCCTGGCCGATGCCGTCATGCTGTCGCGGATCTTCATCACCGCCAACCGGGTCGAGGTCACCGGCCAGGGGGCTGTCTTTCTGCAGACGCCGGAGGGGGATACCTACCCGTACGAGGGTTCCATCGCGGAAAACATCGTGCGCTTCGACCTGGACCATATCCTCGTCGAGGACACCTCCAGAAGCATCAAGCCCATCGACTGGGTTCTTTTCATCCCACGCGGCATCCGCTCCTATTATGCCAAGCCGTTTTTCAAGGACGGCATTCTCCAGAACGTGTTGATCTTCTGCTCGACCGAGACGAAGCGGTTTTCGAGTTGCAATATCCGGCCCTACCAGAGCCTCTTCGCTGCGTTCGAATCCGCGCTCGACCGTATTTTGGCCGGCCTTTCGCCATCGGCCCGGACCGGCGGGCCGTCCTCCGACTGACCGGTCGGTTGGAAGATCTCTTCACCTCTGGTTGAGCCAATTGAGGCACTTTTTCTTATTGGCCCAACCAAATATCCCATAAAAAGGCATCGGGCCCTTGCGTTTCGCCGGGGCCGGGGCTATCCTGCGACCAAAATAAGGGAGAAATGGACATTATGGGCGGATTGGTTGGGCCAAGGCAGGCTTCCGAACGGGTCCGGGACATGACCCGTCAGTTGCAGGCCCTCATCGAGGGCGCGGGCACGGACAGTTCCGGCCGGTTGCCCAGCGAACGCCAGCTGGCCCAGCGGTTCCGGTGCAGCCGCAATACGGTCCGCGAGGCCCTGGCCGCGCTGACCGCCCAAGGCATGATCGGCATCCGGGGACGCGTGGGCGCCTACCGTCTGCCGCCCCCGGTCGCGGCCGCTGCCGATCTGGAGCAGGCGCTTGGCGCCCTGCATGTCACCATTCCGGCCCTGTCGGGTCTGGCGGCCAAGAAGGCCTCCGTCGTCGGCGTCAGCCGGCTGGAGACCGTCACCTCGAATCTGAGCCAAGCCTTGCTCAACCGCGACGCGGCGGCGGCCTATCGATGCTACGTCACGTTTTTCGTGGAATTGGCCGAACTCGCCGGCAACACCTACCTGGCCAGGATGCTGCGGGAGATCAGGGACGCGGCCCGCCTGCTCCCGGCCGGCCGTCTGTCCCGCCGGGAAGAGATGGAGGCCTTTTTCTCCGACCTGGTGGCGTTGCTCCAGGCCCTGCGCCGGGGTGACGGCCAGGAGGCCGCCCCCATCGCCACACGGTGCGTCGAGGGCTTCGCGGCAAGCATGCGCGCCGCCAAGGCTCCCGGGAAACAGCCCCTCACGGAGAATCGTTCATGACGCGCAGGGATTTTTTTCAACGCCTTTTTCCGTTGCGGGACAGCGCTCCGTCCCCGGAAGAGGCCGGCGCCACCGCCCGGACGCCCGGGCACGGGGACATGCGGGAAATTTTTTTGGCAGCCATGCGCCTGGGCATCGATCCGGCAACGGTTGATCCCCGGCGCTTAGCGCACGTGGTGGAGGGAACGGTTTCCAACCATTCAACCACGGATGACAAAAGGGCATCGGGGTCTGACTTGGCCGGTCTCCCCGATGCCCCGAGCCGTCCGCAACAACGGGGAGGACCCGATGGAGACAAACGACACCCGTCATTCGTATCTTGAAAGTCGTAAACTGGTCAAACGATGGACCGGCCCCTGGCCGGTTTTGGCCAACAGCCTTTTCATCGCCATCGTTTTCTACGCGACCTGGTGGATATTCCAGGACCCGCGCGGCATCATGCGCATGTACACCCCGTACGTGGGCTACATGGTCTGCCGGTGGCTGCTCATCCTGTTTATTTGGGTAGCCTATATTTTTGATTACTGGCCGTTTCGCCGGACCTGGCTGGAAAAAACCCATCCCGTCATCAAGGGCATCGTGCTCACCGCGGTCAGCGTGGCCGCCATGATGCTGCTCATCAAAGGATTTTTTGTCGAAATCCTGGGCAACTACGGCATCTCCTACTTCAATGCCGACCGGCTGACCGCCATGGGGCTGACCAAGTTCTACTCCCTGGAATACGCCTCCGAAGCCATCATGATGTTCGCGGTCATCGCCTCCTGGCTGTCGCCGAGCTGGGTGGTGGCCTGCGAAAACGCGCCCTGGGAAAAATTGCCCCAGCCCACCCGCGGCATCACCATCGCCATCGTCACCTTCTTTTTGAGCATGGTCATCTACTTCGTCACCATGCACTCCCACATGGCCATCCTGTTTTACCCCTGGCAGCAGTACACGGCCATCACCCCGCCCTATTGGGAAAAATTCGCCAACACGGTGTCCGGCAACTTCCATATCGCCTGGATCATGTGCTGCACCGTCACGGTGTGGCTCTATGAAACCATCTGGGAACGCTATCCCTTCAACCTCATCCAGACCAACTGGCTGCGGCGCGTGACGGCATTTTTCGGCATCGTGGTCATCGCCCTGGCCCTGTGCTTCTTCCTCTTCTACGCCCAGGACCTGGCCTGGGGCTTGAACATCCGCGGCACCCGGCGGCTGATGGCGCCGGACTGGCGCTGGCTGCACGTGGGAGAGACGGCCATCTTCTGGCTGGCCGCCATGCTTTTTCACACCTTCTACCTCGGCAACTGGCCGACCAAGTTCAGCCGGCCGGTCAATGTCTTTATCCGCACGTTCCTGACGGCGGCCATGACGGTCGTCCTCTACGTCGTCTACTACAAGACGGCCCACCTGTTCCTCGGCACCCAGAGGGGTTTTTCCCACCCGCAGCAGTTCCCGATGATCCCCATGATCTGGCTCATCAACATCTTTTTGGTAAACGTCTGGTTCATGGACGGCTGGCCGGGCTGGAAGGCAGTGCCCAAGACCGCCGAGGAGCTCACCGCCACCCGTGAGGAAATCGTGGCCCACGACGTGCACTGGTCGCCGAGCCTGGGTCGCGGATTGGCCATCGGTCTGGCCGCCGGCGTGGCCCTGTATGTCGGCATCATCAACATCCTTCCCTGGCTCGGCCGGGTCGTCACCATCGTGGACTAGAGGGACATCATGAAAACCGACACACCAATCTCCCGTCGCAATTTCCTCATGGGCGCGGCTACCGGCGTCTGCGCCGGCCTGTTCGGTGCCATGGGTCTGTACTCCTACACCTCCTCCGCCTACCGCCAGCTGCCCAAGGCCCAGCGCAAATTCGAGGATTTCGGCGCCTGCCGCCGGGTCAAGGTCACCAACATCTCCGAGACGAGCTGGTTCAGCAACGCCGTGCTCATGGGCGATATCCAGGCCGCCGGCGGCCTCTTGGTCAACCAGTACACCATCGGCTGGCCGCCCTTCGGCAACGGCAAGGGCATCGCCAAGGCCTCCTACGAATCCGGCATCGCCAGCATCCGGAACATGCTGCCCGGCAATATCGCCGAAGCCTGGGAAATCCAGAAGAAGCTGGGTCTGCATCCCGACAACCCGGGCGGCTTCTCCGCCCTGGTCGAGGTGGAGGGGCTCGACGGCGTGGTGCACAAGTATCTGTTGGATTCCGGCTGGTCGTTCGAGTGGATGGACCAGGCCTTCAAACGGGAAAAAATCGACCAGATGCTGGCGGCCCGGGAGATCGAGGGCCTGTTTCTGTCCCACGAACACTGGGACCACTTCTGGGGTTTCCCGGTGACCATGAAATACGACAACCGGCTGCCCGTCTACGTCCATGACGGCTACTACAAGGAAGGCCTGCAGTACATCAAGGACAGCGGCTACAAAGGGAATCTGGACATCCAGCGGTCCACCCTCAAGCGCATCATGCCGGGCATGGTGGTGGTCAAATACGACGTGCCCATCATCAACCGCGTCTTCGGCGAAACATCGCTGGCCTTCAACGTGAAGGACAAGGGCTTGGTGCTCGTCTCGGGCTGCTGCCACCAGGGCATCCTGCAATGTACCGACTATGTGCGCACCAACCTGAAGTACGACAAGGACCAGTTCCACGGCATCTACGGAGGACTCCACATCTCGCCTTTCGAGGACTGGGACCCGAAGTACGACGATCTGGTCATCGCCCTGGGCGACTACGGCTTCGAACGCATCGGCTGCAACCATTGCACCGGCCATCTGACGGCCAAGAAGTTCGTGGCCGCCGGCTATCCGGTGGTGCGGGGGACGGCCCGGTTCCGGTCCAGTTCTCCCGACTATCTGGGCAACGGCGACACCATCGAATTCTAGTCGCGGCTGCGCCAGCGTCTCGGTAAACCGGGGCCGCTTTCGGGCGGCCCCCAAAGGAACGGGATATGGACACCAGCCGCATCTTTCCCCCCGGTCGGGAACGGCCGACGCCGGATGACATCGCCCGCCTGCCCGTGACGGCCCTGCTTCTGGCCTGCCTCGATCCACGCTTCAAACGCATGACGGGCTGGCAGGGTCTGGCCCGGTGTCCGGGCCAGGTCGAGGCCTGGACCTGCCGCCTGCAAGCCAGGCCCGGCGTTTTTGGTTGCCAGCGGGAAGACGGCTGGGAAAAGGCCGGACGCGCTGCGGCAGACTTTGGCCTGTACTACTTCCCAACGCCCGAGGACCCGCTTTTCGACCGATTTTCCCTGGCAGCCGAATGGGCCGTCCTTAAAGACGGTTTTCAGGCCCACGTAAGGGATTTTGCCGCCACTCCGGAAATGTCCCGGCTGTTTCGCCTGGGAAAAGCCACCCTTGTCGTCAGCCGCGAGCCGCAGAGGTTTTGCTTCCGGCTTGACGCCTTGGAGCGGGACATCCTGATCCTCACGGAAGGACTGCGCACGGAAGAGGGCTGGGTCGTCGCGCCCGGCGAGGCGGAGCAGGATCTTCCGTCCTGGATGCTGGCCCGGGAACTGTTCCATGTCGTGGCCGGCGCCTTGACGTTCGGACTCGGCTGCCCGCCCGCCGCCCTGGTCACCTCCAGCCGGCCCGGACGGCAGCGCCAGCGCGCGGCGGATGGCGCCATCCGGGAACAGGCCGGACCGTGCCGGCGTGGCGAGGGGCTCGTCTGGGGAGAAGCCGGCAGCGGCCGGGATGCGGCCCTCGCCCTGCCCGGCGCCACGGACACGACCCTCTGGTTGCCCGGGGAGGCCCTGCCCGAGGAGACGGCCAACGCCCCCTGCTGGCATGCCCACCACCTTGATGCGGCGCCCGTGCCCAGGGACAGGCCGGGGGGCACGGAGCCACGTCCGGCCCTGGTCATTCTCACGGGATTCCTCGGCGCCGGCAAAACCTCGCTTTTGCTCGAAATGGTGGAACACCACCGGGCCCACGACCAGTTCGTGGCCATCATTCAAAACGAAATCGGGGCGACGGGAGTCGACGGCTACATCGTCGACGGCGGGGAAACCAGCCTGACCCTGGACGAGGGCTGCGTGTGCTGCAGCCTGGCCGGTTCCCTGGCCAGCGGCATCAAACGCCTGACCGAACGGTTTTGCCCGGAACGCATCATCCTTGAAACCTCAGGCCTCGCCAACCCCTTAAATCTCCTGCGGGAACAGGAAGCCTGGGCGGACGTGGCCCGGCTGGAAATGGTCGTCACGGTGGTGGACGCGGTGCACGGCCTGGACATGCTTTCCACCTCCGACATCGCCCGCGATCAGGCTCGGGGGGGGGATGTCCTGGTGGTGAACAAGTGCGATTTGGCCGATTCCCGTACGCTGGACGCCTTGCGCTCCAGGTTGCGGGAACTCAATGCGAAGGCGCCCATCTTGACCACGGACCATGGACAATTGCATCCCGGCCTCCTCTTCGATGTCGGCGCCGGGGATGCCTGCGCAAACAAGCACCCCTCCCCGCTCCTTCGCCGGCGCAATCATGTGGACGAAGCCTTCGGGGCGGTGCGTCTGCCCCAGCCCCCAGACCTCACCCTGGCGGCGCTCGGACGCTGGATCAAACGTCTTCCCGAGGCGGTCTTTCGCCTCAAAGGCATCCTGCGTCTGGCGGATAAAACGGAGCCCCTGGTGTTGCAGGGGGTCGGCCAACGATGGGAAGTGCGGCCGTTGGGCCATCCTTTTTCCGACGAACCGTTCCTGGTTTTCATCGGACGAAACTTGCGCGATGCGGATCTGCAACCCTAAGCTCCGGCTGGCCGGTTCCAGGGTGCCGTTGCGACCGCGCCCGATCCCCGTTGCCTAAAGTCGAGGCCGCCGGCGGCGGCCCCGCGCGCCGTCTTGGCTCCTTTCGGCCCAGCCACGGCCAGTCTCCCCCCGCCCGAAGCGGCGTCCGGCCCCCAGGCGGTTGTCCGACGCGGCCCCTCACTTTTTCCTCAAACGCGATTGACGAATCTATCCGATTTCCGGATAGTGCGTGCAAACGCAAAGATTTTTCGCCTCGGCGAGAAACAGAACCCTTGCGTTTTCCAGCAATCAGGCGAGGAAGATGGGGATGGGTAACCACGGAAAATTAAATATACATTCTTTTTTAGTCCAATGGCTCCTGCATTCCTTCGGGCTCCTGATGCTTGGTCTTCTCATCGGCGGCATGCTCTCTTTCGAGCACGGGCGTATCAGGCAGCGAGAGCAAGCGCATCTTTTCCACCAGGCAGCCCTCATCGAAAACATCCTCGAGAAAAAATTCGACGCTCTCAATCTGGTCCTGGGCGGACTCCGGGGACAAGCCGCCCGGACAAGCTCCCCCGCAGGCGTCAACCATCTCCTGCAACTTTTTGGCGAGACCTTGCCCGGGGTCACCAGCCTCAATATCCTGGACACCCAGGGCATCATCCGGGCCTCCAACCAACCGGATCTGATCGGAACGGATTGCCGTCAAAGCATCGCGTTTGGCGAGATCCGGCAACATCCCGATCCGCATCTCCTTTTTCTCGGTTCGCCCTTCCTGTCCCCCTCCGGCACCCGGGCCATGACCGTGAGCCACCGGATCACCCAAGCGGACGGTGCCTTCGCCGGGATCGTCTCCGCCTTGCTGGAAGCCCGGTTCTTCCTGCCCCTGCTTGAAGCCGTGCGCTATGCCGCGGACATGCGGGTGCAACTGGTCTATGCCGACGGCACCCCCTTTCTGTCCCTGCCGCGACCCGAAAACGGGGAAGAAGATTCGGGTGTGCCGGACGCACTCTTTTTGCGGCACCTGCAAAGCGGGCGACAAGACAATACCTTCCTCGAAAAGCCTTCCGCTTCCAGTCCGACACGGCTGTTGGCCGTGCGGACCCTCCGCTTCCCGGACCTGACACCCGGCGCGCCGCTCATCGTCAGCGCCTCCCGCGACCTGAACGCCCTCTATGCGCACTGGCGAAGGGATGCGCTGCTGCTCGGCGGGATGCTGGCGGCGCTGGCGCTGTTTTCCAGCCTGGTCCTGGTCCTGTTCCAAAAATGGCAACGCGAAAACGAACGCAAGGCGGTCTCGGCCGCCGCAGTCCTGGCCGAGCGGGAACGATTCATCCGCATGATCACGGACAATATCCCGACGCAAATTGCCTACTGGAATGCGGCCATGCATTGCGAATATGCCAATAACGCCTATCTGAACCGATTCGGCAAGACAGCCGATGCGATGCACACAATCGCTCTCCGCGAACTTTTAGGGGAAAAAGCCTTCGCGCGCAGAGAACCCTTCATGCGCGCCGCCTTGCAGGGAGAACCCCAGCTGTTCGAGCGCACGCTGTCCAAGCCGGATGGCAGCCTGAGATACAGTCAGGTTCGCTACATTCCGGATCGCCTTGATGGCGAAGTCCGCGGATTTTTCGTACTGGCGGCCGATGTGACCGAACTCAAGATCACGCAAAAAGCACTGGAGCAGCGCGTCCACGAACTGGATATCCTGGCCACCACGGACCCCTTGACCGGCCTTGCCAATCGTCGGTTCTTCATCAACAAGGCCACGGAGGAGCTGACCCGCAGCCGTCGCTACAAACAGCCCCTGGCCATGCTCATGATCGACGTGGACCATTTCAAGGCCGTCAACGACACGCATGGGCATGCAGCCGGCGACGCGCTGCTTACGGCCCTGGCCGCCACCCTCCGGGCGACGATGCGGACGACGGACGTCATCGCCCGCCTGGGCGGAGAGGAATTCGGGGCGCTGCTGCTCCAGACCGACAAGGAAACGGCGCGGACCGCGGCGGATCGCCTGCGGCAGGCCCTGGGGCAAGCCTGCGTCCGGCTCGGCACCGAAACGCTTTGCTGCACGGTGAGCATAGGCATGGCGGCGGATACGGGGGGCGAGGTGACGTCGGTGGACGCCTTGCTGCAACGCGCCGATCTGGCCCTCTACCACGCCAAGGAAAACGGCCGCAACCAAGTGTGCTGTCACGGCGAGTTCGAGGTGGCGCAATCCGGATCGGACGTGGTAGCGGCTACGCTTCCAGAGACTTCCTGATCGTCGCCGCAAGGACGGCAATGGCGTGTTGATACTTGGTGATCGTTTCCAGCCACTTTCGCAGACATGCCCGTCCCTTGTCCGTGATCGTGTACTGCCGCCGGGCCGGACCGCTGCTTTGGAGATCCCAGCTGCACGTCACCAGTCCTTCCTGCTCCATCGTCTTGAGAATGCGATACACGCCGGCCGCATCCGGCGGCTGCTCCCGAAACATGGCCTCGGTCCCCAGCCGTTCCAGGATCAGGTAGCCGTGCAGGGATTCCCGGGCCAGGACGGCCAGGATCGCCGGATGCACCAGGCGCGCCAAATTTTTTCCCGTGCAGGGGCAGTCCACCAACTCGATCATACGCCGCCTTCCCGACAACGCCGCGCGCACCGGGACGCGCCCCAAAGGGGGGCATCCAGTGCCGGGCAGCGTCGTAGGGGGAGTGATGCCAAAGAACCAGCCCCCTGTCGAGGACCGGCCAACCGGGCGCATGGCACCGGTGGTTGTCCCGGCGGCTTTGCCGCGGCGCGAAGACCGGCAGACTACGGCACGCAGGCGGCCGCCGCCCAAGCCACGCGTTCTCCACCCGCGGTGGGCGCCGCAGCGCCGGCACGCTTCCCCTCCTCCGGGATTCCAAAGGGAAAAAGTCCGTTGGCCGCCTGGGGCTCTCCCCTACTTCCGGGCGCGCGCCTCCCGGCAAAACGAGAACCAGGCGCACAGTCCGTACCCCCCGGTCAAGAGCCACAGGACGCTCCACTCCCGCGCGACGTCGGCCAGCGACGCCCCCATCTTGCTGATGCGCAAAAAACCCGCGATGGCCGGCGTCGTCGGCACCAGCTGGGCCAGCCACCGGACGGCCGTCGGCATGCACTCCGCCGGCCAGGCAAAACCCGACAGGAAGAGAAAGGGAAGCGAGAGCGGCAAAAGCATCTCCACGGGCATTTCACGGTACTGGTAAAGCGGGACCAGGGCGAAGCCGAGAAAAATCGTCGCCAGAAAAAACGGCACGATAAAACACAGGAGAGCAACCGGATTCCCTCGCTGGGACAGCGAATAGATCCTCGGCACAAAAAAGAAATAATAGACGGCATGGACCATGTACAGCGAGAGGTAGGCCATCGTCTTGCCCAACAGGCGCGACAGGGTACGCCCCCTGGTTTCCACCACCGGGGTCCGCGGCCTGGACGCGACGCCGAGGAAGCCCACCCCAATAAGGAGCGTCTGCTCCAGCACGAGCAAAAGAACCGGCGGGACGGTGTAATGGGCGTAGCCGCCCCAGGGATTGAAAAGCGGCCGTAGCGCCAGGGAAGCCGGCGCCTGGCGAATCTGCGCCTGTTCCCGGGGGACGCCGGCGGCCCGGAGCCGGGCGATCTTGGCCGAGGAGGCCATGACGGCCGCGGCCTGTTTCACGCCCAGAAACGTCTGGCGGTAGATGAGAAAATAACTGGCATCGGCATACATCCCCAGGGTGGTTTGCTCGCCGCGTCGCACTTTCCGCTCGAAATCCTTGGGAATCGTCAGGATGCCGCCCACCTGGCCGGACAACAGCGCCCGCCTGGCCTCTCCCTCGTTTGCCACGTGCAGCTTGACGACGGCCGTCTCGCCGGCATCCGTCAGACGCGCGAGCTTGCGGCTCATATCGGAACGGTCCTGATCCAGCACGGCCAGGGGAACGCCCCGCGGCACTTCGTTTAAATACGGCGTCGGATAAAACAACGAGTAGGTGAGCGCCGCGCCGATCAGGATCAGCCGGGCGCCGCGGTTGGTCAGGATGTCCTTCCCCTCTTGCCACCAGGCCGCCCAAAAAAGACTCATAATTCCCCCCAGGTGGCCGGGGTACGCAGCCGGTAGGACAACATGGGCGCGGCCACGGCCGGGCAGAAAACGATAAATCCCACCATGGCGGCCACATCCGGCATGGCCATGGCCAGCGGCGCGCCGTGGAACCCGGAGCGGACCAGGAACTCCAGATACCAGGTCAACGGCAGCAGCGCGCTCCAGAACTTGGCAAAAAGGGGCATGCCCAGGATCGGAAAGGTGATGCCGGTAAAGGCGAAGGCCGGCGCCGCATAGACGGCGGCCAGGCTGACGGACAGACGGAAATTGCCGAGAAAGCCGATAAACAGCAGCCCCACGGCCTGATAGGCCAGGACGAACAGGATCGTACCCGCGCAGGTCACGGCGAAGCCGCCGCGCAAGGGCATGCCCAGATACTTGAACAGCAAGGTGACCATGCCCAGGCCGAACAGGGAATAAAAAAGCGTCAACGGCAGCAGCTTGCCCGCCAAAGCCAGCCACAGGCTGTCCTTGGCCCCGGCCAGGAAGATGTCGGCGGTTCCGTTTTTCAATTCCATGCCGACGGTATGGATCGTCGCCAGCAGGATGCAGATCTGCAGTATGGACGGCAGCAAGGCCGTGGTCAGAAAATAGCGGTAATCGAGCTGCGGGTTGAACAGCGCATGGCCGTCGATGGCCACGGGCTGGGCCAGGGCCGCGACCGCCGCCCGGGGTTCCCCTTCGTGCTGGCGCCTTTTCCCCTCGAACGCGGCAGCGACGGAGGCCGAGACATTGGAGAGATCCCGGTTGATCATATTGCCGGGCAACACCCATTGGGCATTGTAATAGGCCACGGCCGTGGCCGGGTGTCCCCGCTTGGCGTCGAATTCGAAATGCTTGGGGATAACCAGGTAGGCATAGATTTCACCCCGGCGCATGAGCGCCACGGCGTCCCGGGGGGCGTCCACCTGTCGTACGATCCGCAGGCTCGGGGCGGCGGCCAACTTCCGGATCACCAGCCGCGAGGCCACGCTGCCGTCCAGGTCGCAGACCGCCGCCGGCAACCCGCGCACCAATTCCCGCTGGAAAATGAGCAGCATGGTCGCAAAGCCGACGCTCGGCAAAAGGATCAGGAAGACCAGGTGGAAGCGATTCGCCAGTATCCGCTTCAGTTCCCGGCGGACGGTAAAAAGGAACCCCCGCGGCTGGGGCGCTGGACGCTCCCCCACCCGGCCCATCATGAAGACGCCTTCACGGCGAACAGGACGCTCATGCCCGGCCGCAGACCCGCCACCGGCGCCTTGGGCACGGCCCGCACCTCGAAGGTCTTGAGATCGAAGTCGCCGCTGTCGCTGGTGGCCCGCCAGGTGGCGAAATCGCCGAGCGGCGAGATGTAGTCGATCACGAACGGCACCTGTACCCCGCCGAGGGCCGGCACCCGGCCCAGGCGTTCCTCGCCCAGCCGCACGGCGGCCAGCCGGTCTTCCCGGAGGTTGACCGTGACCCAGACGTCGGACAGGTCGATGATGGTCATGACGGGGTAGCCCGGCGAGACGAGTTCCCCGCGCTTGGCCACCGCCTCCTTGACCTCCCCGTCGATGGGGGAGGACAATTGCAGTTCATCGGCCTGGGAGCGCGCCTCGTCGACGGTCCGAGCCGCCTGCACGGCCAGGGCGGCGGATTTTTCCCGATCCTCGATCCGGTTGCCGGTGACGGCCATGTCGTAGACCGCCTGGGCGGCCTTTTCCTTTTCCCGGGCCGTGCGCCAGTTGGCCACGGCCTCATCGAGTTGCTGGGTCGAGACGGCATCCTGCTCCCGCAACGTCCGGATCCGCTGATAGGTCTTTTCGAGAAGCACGGCCTGGGCCTTGACTTCGGCCAAATGATCCCCGGCCTGCCGGATTTCCTCTTCCCGGCTGCCCACATCGGTCTTCCGCTTGCTCGCCAGGGCGGCCAACCGGGCCGCCTCGGCCTGGCGCAGCTTGGCCGTCGTCTCGGGACTGTCGAGCAGAACCAATGCTTGGCCCTTTTTGACCGCCGCCCCATCCTTCACCAGCAGGGATTCGATCCGGCCGGTGATTTTGGGGGAAATATCGATTTGCGTGGCCTCGATTTCACCCTGGACGTACTGCGTCGAGGGGTTCCGCAACACGAAACCGGCACCAATGCCCATGGCCAGGACAACCAAAAAGACAACCAGCCCGACAACCATCGATTGTTTCGCACGCACGGGAAAAAACCTCATCTGCTCAGATGCCGAGAATGCCGCAGACGCCTTCGGTGACAACGGACACCAGGGTGGCGAACATCTCGGGTTCATAGATTTCAGGACCGAAACGGCGGCGCAGGATAGCCCGGTCCCGCCCCATGTTGGTCAGTTGCGAGATGATGCAATACACGCGCACCACAACCCGCTGCCCATCGGCAGAAGGGCCGGCCGCGACCTGGACCAGCCGTTCGATGGCCGCCAGCAGCGGTTCGACCACTTCCTTGTAGATGCTTTCAAAGGCGTCGGACGGGTCCACATACTCCCGCTGCAAAAGGACGCCCAGCCAACGCGAGCGCTCCGTCCGCATGGAAGCGGCCAGGTACTCTCCCACCGCCTCCCGGGTCAGTTGCCGCAGGCGTTCCCTGTCCCCGGCGCAGGCCTCGATGTTGCGGTCGATGGCGCTCACCAGCGGATCGCAGATGCCGTGCAGCTTCTCCACCATGTCTTCGATGACGGCTGCGTAAAGGCCCTGCTTGCCCTTGAAGTGGAAACCGATGGCGGCGTGGTTGACGCCGGCGGCCTGGGCGATTTCACGGGTGGACACGGCGTTGTAGCCGACCGTGGCGAAAAGCCGTAGCCCCTCGTCCATGAGACGCTTGCGGGTTGCGTCCCCCGCCCTGTTGTCGCGTTCCTGCGCCATACGCTCCTGCCTCGCTTCCTGTGGGTTTCTGCGGATGCCGACGAGGGATTTATATTCATCCATTTGGATAAGTCAATTGTATAATCCAAATGGATTATAAAAATGCCGGCCCGGCGCACGCCGGCGGCCGGCGCCGAAAGGCAAAGGGCCAGGGGACGCCGCCCAAGCGGAGACTACCGCACAATGCGCCCCAGGAGGCGCCTCCGGCGGCCAAAGGGCGTCGCCCTTTGGAAACCCGAGAGGGTTTGAGGAGGGTACCATTTCAGGCTTGAGGCAAAGAAAGGCCTTCAGGGAATGGCGCGGCGGTCGCCAGAGAGGAGGCCTCCGGCGGCCAAAGGGCGTCGCCCTTTGGAAACCCGAGAGGGTTTGAGGAGGGTACCATTTCAGGCTTGAGGCAAAGAAAGGCCTTCAGGGAATGGCGCGGCGGTCTCAAGCAGAAAGAATGCGACACCGAGGCGATCCTGGCACGGTTTCCTGTGCCAGGGATGTTGGCATTAAAAAAATTCCAATAATCTTAAATCATTATTAGACATACAAGGAGGGAACCCATTGGTCGCCGGAGGCGTTTCCCGCGCCCCGGCGGGCAACGGTCACGGAAGGAGACAGGTCGAACGCACGGCCAACGCCACGAGACGCGGCCAGACCGCCGGCCACCGCCTCGTTTTCGCGTTGCCGCACGTGGCCACGCCCCGTCAGCCCATATTTTTAAATCCCAGCAGGACGCGATACGGACCGGGCACGCCCGGCGGCGCCAAGGCCACCCTATCCCCGCCGGTCACGACCGTGTCCTCGGGCGGCGTCGCCTTGCCGTTGACAAAAATGGCCTCGACCATGTTTTCCGGAATGTCGAGCAGGGCCAACAATTCGTTCCCCGTCATCTCGCCCTGTACGGCAACCTCCTTCGGATTGCCCCAGCCCCGTTCCCGAAACGTGGCGGCCAAGTCCATAAACGCACGAAGTTCAATCGTCGATGTCACGGATGTTCCCTCCACACGACGGGCACCCGGCCCGGTCGCAGACTCCTTCCGTCCTTAGAACAGATGAAGGCGGACGGCAATCCGCCGTCCGCCTTCATTGTCAAGCTGCCGCGAACGTCAGCCGGGCATCGGTTCGCGGCGTATCCGGACCAACCCTAGAAGTTGAAGACCTCATCGATCTCTGCATCGGTGAAATCCCAGGTCGTGTTGTGGGGCGGCAGCACTTCTTCGAAGAACTCCGGCAACCGGTCGTCGGCATTGGTCATGCCCGCCCGATGGTTGAATCCCCGCTCGGTCTTGAGGATGGACTTGCCGAGAGCGGTCACATCGTCCCCGGTCAGGGAGATGCCGTACATGGCGTTGATCATGTCCACCAGCGCGTTGAAGCCATCGGCGATGTCCAGAATGGCGAAGGCGATAAACAGGCACATGCCGGTGCTGTCGATAGCGGCCGTGGCGATCTGCAGGTTACGGGACAGCTCGACATTGCCTTCCTTCTTGAGCGGATCGACGAAGCCGCCGCACTTCAGGATGTTGGTGGCGACCGCGTACCCGGAGGTATGGTCCGCGCCCATCGGGGTCGTGGCGTAGGTCAAGCCGACGCCCTTGACCGCACGAGGATCGTAGGCCGGGATCGCCTGTCCCTTCACCACGGGAACCCGGGTCTGGCCGTAGATGCGGCCGACGGCGGCGGCGCCGCAGCCGACGATCCGGCCGAGGGGCGTGCCTTTGCGGATCTCCTTGATGAGATCCAAAGCCGCCTTGCCGTCTCCCCACTTGATGAGGCCGGCTTCCATGGCCACGCAGACGGCCACGGTGACGTCGATGGAATCCACACCGACATCGTCGCATTCGCGGTCGGCGTAGGCGATGGTGTCCAGATCGTCGATCATGCCGTTGGCGCCCAGGGCCCAAACGGTCTCATATTCGAAGCCGCTGGTGATGTAGTTGCCCTGCGGGTCGACATAGTGCTGGGAGCACCGGATGATGCATCCGGCATGGCAGCCGTGGGTGGGCTTGCCGCCGCGGGCTTCCATGTTGGCGGTCATGGACTCGCCGCCGATGTTATTGGCCCAATCGTTGCGGCCGCTGCGGAAGTTCTTCGTGGGAAGGCCGCCGGCTTCGTTTAAGATGTTGACCAGGATGTTGGTGCCGTACTTGGTCAGGCCCTGGCTGGTGACCGGATGGGTGGAAAGGGCGGTGGCGAAACGCTTCGCGGCGCTCTTGAACGCCACCGTATCGGCGATGGTGACCCCGGGAGCTCCGGTATCGTCGATGACGACCGCCTTGATCTTCTTGGAGCCCATGACGGCGCCCAGGCCGCCGCGGCCGGCGCTGCGGATGTTGCTCTGGGGATCGGCGAAGGAGATATTGGCCGCCGTGAGACGCATTTCACCCGCCGGTCCGAGGATGGCCACGCCGACTTTGGGGCCGTACTTCGCCTGCAGGACCTTGATGGCTTCGTAGTTGCCCATGCCGATCGTTTCCGCAGGAGCTTCATCGATGGTCACGCCGTCCAGCGTGACCTTGACGACGTAATACTTGTCTTCTTCCGGAATCCCCTCGAACACGATGGCCTTGATGTTCATTTTGGCCATCTTCTGCCCGAAGGTGCCGCCGGTGTTGCATTCCTTGATGCCGCCGGTGAGCGGGCTCTTGGCGCCGCAGGAAAGCCGGCCGGAGTTGGCCGCGCTGGTGCCGGTCAACAGGCCGGGAGCGAAGATCAGCTTGTTGTACTTCCCCAGCGGATGGCAGGTCGGTTTGACTTCATCGGCGACGAACGTGGACGTCAGGCCACGGCCACCCAGGCCGAGGTACTTCTCGGGGCATTCCTCGGTCGTTACCGTTTTCGAACCCATATCAACCCTGATGAACTTAGGCATACGATCCTCCGTTATTGTTAAAAAAACTTTGTTACCTCGACGCTGCTTCCCGCCGGGGAACGATTCCTCTTGGTTTTTGCCTGATCTCCAGTCTTTCTCTCCCACACGCGGGGCCGTTCCCGTGCACGGGCCACCGCTGGATTCGCGTCACGCGGCCGTGACGGTTGGGGTCTGAAAGGCGCCTCATGTTAGGTTAAAATTAGCAAGTTGTGCTCCATTCGATATATTTCAATAAAATTCAACTTGTTAAAAAAATATGCCACCGGGAGTGTGGGGAGGAAAATGCCCTCCCGTGACCGACGGCGGCGGGGATGCGGGCGTAGGGGACTGGAAAAGTGTTATGTTAGATTAAACATTATAGCGGGTTGAGGAGGTCGGCCACAAAGGACACACCTTGCGTCGATTTTGGGTCAAAATGCACCGAGCGTATCGAAAAGCGTGTTTCCTACGGGCGGTTCTTTCCCGTGCGGCAGGGAAAGGAGATGTTGCGGTAATGCCTGCCTGCGCGGCGCCGTTGCCATCCTTGGTGGAAGTCTGTAGACGTCCCCTCCGTGGTGACACGGCAACGCATTTCAGACGAAAGAGCATTTTTTGTCAATGTCTCCGCCGCGTTTCAAAAAACGGTGCCGGATGGAACGGATGCAGATCTGCAGGCCGTGATCGGTCGCGCCCCGGCCTGCCCGGCGACGCACCGCCTGTCTCCTTCACGCGCCTTCCCAAAGCGTATTCGTGCTTTCCAAGGCAAGACTCCCAACCCAAGGGCAGAGTATGCGAGAGATGCCATCCCCCTGCGCTTCGCGCGCCCTTTTGGACACCCCTTCCCGTCTCTTCGTCGAGGTGACGTCCCGCTGCAACCTGCGCTGCCCCATGTGCGTGAAGCAATCCGGCCTTGAGGACGCACGCGAGGGTGATATGCTTCCCGAGACGTTCGCGGCCCTGGAACCGGCCTTCCCCCATCTCAACGCCCTGATCCTCAACGGTATCGGGGAACCGCTCATGCATCCCCGGCTGGAAGACGCCATCCGCGCCGGCAAGCGGTCCATGCCTGCCGGAAGCTGGGTCGGCTTCCAAACCAACGGCCATCTCCTGACCAAAACCCGCGGGATTTCGCTCATCGAAGCCGGCTTGGATCGCCTATTCCTTTCCGTGGATTCGACGTCTCCCGACCAATTCAGAACCGTCCGGGAGGGCGGCACCTTGGGGCATGTCGAGCGGGCCCTGGACGCCCTGGCCGAAGCGAAAAAGGCGCATCCCGGCGCACGGTTGGAGGTCGGGGCGGAATTCGTCATCATGCGCGACAACATGCGCGAGCTTCCGGCGATCATCGCCTGGCTGGCGCAACGCGGCGTGACCCGGCTTATCGTGTCGCACATCCTGCCCTTTGGCGCGGCCATGGCGGACCAGCCCATTTTTGCCATCAACAGCCTCTCCGCCGAACGCTTTTATACGGAATGCCTGGCCAGGGCGCGGCACGAGCACGTCGATGTCTCGCAATATTTCAACGTCCTTTGGAAATATACCAAGAGCGCCGAGGAACGTCGGATCGTCGCGTTTGTCAACACCATGACCGCCCAGGCCCGCCAAGCCGACATTCCGTTCCATATCGGCAATCTCCTGGCCGGCGAAGACATAGACCAGGCACAGTCGGTGTTCCGCAAGGCGCAGGAGATTGCCGTGGCCGTCGGCCTCCGCCTCATCCTGCCGGCGCTCAGACCGCTCAGCGACCGCACCTGCGTCGGTGTCGATCAGGGAGGGACGTTTGTTGCCTGGGATGGACAGGTGGCGCCCTGCCATTTCCTGTGGCGAAGCTTCCGCTGCCACTTGTATGGCCGGCAGAAGCAGGTTTCGCACCGTTTTTTTGGCGACCTGTCCCGGGACTCCATACTGGGAATATGGAACAGCCCAGCATACCGGACATTCAGGGAAGACGTCGTGCGACGAAGGTATCCCCACTGTCCCGGCTGCAACGTCTACCCGTGCGAGGACATCGACCGGGCTGATTTTGAAAATGATTGCTATGGGGAGACGGTGCCCTGCGGCGACTGTTTGTGGAGTATGGGCCTGCTCCAGTGCATGGGCCAAGAAGAGGAGGACGCTGCGCGGCAACAGCACATCCGGACGGAGGGTTGCCAGGCGCAGCGGCGGCTGGGCGCTGCGCGAGTCCCGGAAGCCTCCTGAAACGTTCGCCCGTGGCGGCGGTTGCCGCCGTTTTCGGTACGGGTCCACCGAATCGCGACCGCCGCACACTTGGTCAGGAAAGGATGCCTCCGGCGGCCAAAGGGCTGCGCCATTTTAAATTCCATCATGATATTAGCCTGTTGCAATACAACGGGAGAGCATTGACCGGCTGTCGGGCAATTGTGCAGCCATCTCCAATCGCTCAAATTCTCTTTCCCGAGAAAATCGCTGGAACAGGCCCGTGTGAGCGATCCGCGCGCATCCCTTCACCGCGAAAACGCCCACCCGGCCCAGGGCTTGCATATCTATAAAATCAAAAAAAATATAAGGCCAAACAAGAAGTTGTCGAAGAGCCCATTAAAAAATCAAAAATATGAGAGCAATTTGCAGTTTATTGCGCTAGACACGTACTGGAGTTAGACAACCTGTCTGCTCCGACGAACAACTGGAGGCATTGCATCATGAAAATCCTCCTGGTTTATCCAGTTTATCCGGATACCTTCTGGAGCTTCAAGCACATTTTGTCGTTTATCTCCCGAAAGGCCGCCTTTCCGCCGCTGGGCCTTCTCACCGTGGCGGCCATGCTGCCGGCAACCTGGGAAAAACGGCTTATCGACGCCAACGTCACGCCCCTTCGCGATACGGATCTGGCCTGGGCGGACATGGTTTTTGTCAGCGCCATGGTCGTGCAGGAAGCCGGAGCCAGGGACGTCATCGCCCGGGCCCGGGCCATGGGGAAACGCGTCGTGGCCGGCGGACCGGCCTTTACCGCCCAACCCGAACGCTTCGCGGGAGTGGATCATTTCGTCCTCAACGAGGCCGAGGTCACGTTGCCGCCCTTTCTTGAGGATCTGGCCCGGGGAACGCCCAAACCCCTCTATACCTCCTCGGAGAGGCCGGACATAGCGAAGACCCCGATCCCGCAATGGGACCTGATCCGCTTTCGGGACTATGTCACCATGTCCGTGCAATACTCACGCGGCTGCCCGTTTGACTGTGAATTCTGCGACATCGTGGTCTTAAACGGCCGCCTGCCCCGGGTCAAATCCCCTGACCAGATGCTGCGTGAGATGGCCAGCCTCTATGACGCCGGCTGGCGCGGCCCGATCTTTATCGTGGACGACAACTTCATCGGCAACATCGCTTCGGTGAAACAGTTTTTGCCTCGGCTCATCGCCTGGCAAAAGGAACATGGCTATCCTTTCAAGTTCATGACCGAAGCGAGCATCAATCTGGCCCGGGATGGCGAACTGGTGCGCATGATGAGCAACGCCAATTTCCATAAGGTTTTCATCGGTATCGAGACGCCCTCCACGGCGAGCCTCACGGAATGCGGCAAGAAACAGAACGTCGCCATAAATTTTCCCCAGGCGGTGCGGACCCTGCATCAAAATGGCCTGCAAGTGATGGGCGGGTTCATCGTCGGGTTCGACAGCGATACGGAAGGCATTTTCGAGCAGCAACTTCGTTTTATCCAAGAAATCGGCGTGGTCACAGCCATGGTCGGCCTTCTCTCCGCCATGCCCAAAACACGGCTCTGGCGTCGACTCAAGGAGGAGCACCGGCTCCTCGGTAACGCCACTGGCGAGAATACGGATGCCAGCCTGAACTTCATTCCGGCCATGAACCGTGAGACGCTGATCCGTGGCTATAAACGCGTCCTGTCCATGCTCTACACTCCGGAGTACTATTATGATCGCATCAATACCTTCCTTCGAGACTACAACCCGACCGCCCGAGGGAAACTTGTCTGGTGCGACGTTGTGGCCTTTCTCAAGAGCCTGTGGCGTATCGGCATCCTGTCCAGGGCCCGGTTCGCCTATTGGAAGCTCATCGTCAAAACGACCTTGACCAAGCACAAGGCCCTTCCCGTCGCCGTGGAACTGGCCATTCTCGGCCGGCACTTCCAGTTGGTCGCCAAGCGGGCCCTGTTGGCCCCGGATGTGTGGGGTGCCCCGGCGGATCCTTCCATCCGGATCGTTGAAAACTAGGCTCGGCAAGGAGGATGTAAAAAACCGCCCGGTTCGCTCCAAGAGGCTGCACGGCAAAAGGGGAAGATTCCTCAGGAAAGATCATGACGATACTTCCCAAAGGGATTCTCTAGCGGAATTCCGTTCGTGCTAAAAACTATCCAATGTGGTCTTTGCAGAATTTCTTTATAAATACGGCCGACATATTCACCGATAATTCCAAGACACAAAAGGACCAGTCCGCCAAAAGTTGACTGTATTGTTACTAGCGATGTCCAGCCTTTTGGCGAAAAATCGAGCCCCAATATTTTCAAAAAAACCAAACAAATCAGCGATAAAAATGAAACGCATGAAACAAATAATCCCAAAAAAGTTGCCAAACGTAATGGGATTGTAGAGAACGAAATAATTCCATCCCCCGCTAGTTTAAAAAGCTTTACGAATGAGTATTTAGAATCATTACTGTCCGGTTAAGAAAATGCTTGACGCCAGAAGGACCCCATTGAGCTGGACTCCTGAGGCTCCTCCATCTCGGGGATTGTTTTTGTAAAATTGACACCAGTCGCCATGAGATCAAGTTCAAAAATCCTTGTACAACAGCGCATACGGGCCATGTCGTGCGCCAGCGCGCCTGTTTCAGAGAAGATAGCGGATCTTTGTCGTCGTTATAACTATGCGGAATCGCTCTTGTTGCTGTATGGTAGAGTTACGAGGCTCACCTACAAATCGACAAGAGGATTCCGCACGTGCAAAACGCTACCACCGTCTTCGCTCAATTTCTATCCCTGGTGCCAAAATCTGTATTTGCTAAGTTATCTCAGCAACATAAACCAAAACGCTCACCTCGGACATTTTCTCAGTGGAGCCATTTCGTCCACCTGCTGCACGCCCAGTTGGCCGGATGCAAAAGCCTGCGGGACGGGATCATGGGCATGAACGCCGCCGCCAACCGACTCTATCATCTTGGCGTGAAGCCTGTGCCCCGGTCCACCTTTGCCGACGCCAATAACGAGCGCCCTTACGCCTTTTTCGAAGCCCTGTTCGGCGAACTCTACACAAGGTGTCTTTCTCAAGCGCCAAAACACAAATTTTCTTTTGAAAACAAACTGCTCAGCCTTGACGCGTCGGTCATCGACCTGTGCCTGACCCTGTTCCCCTGGGCCAAGTTCCGAACAGCCAAGGGCGGCATCAAGATGCACTCGGTCATAGACCATGACGGCTATCTCCCGGCTATGGTCACCGTCACCGAAGCCAAATGCCATGAGGTTAACATCGCCAAGCTGCTCAAACTGCCCAAGGGGTCTATCGTGGTCTTTGACCGGGGCTATATCGACTACACATGGTTCCGGCAGCTCTGTAAATCCGACGTCTTCTTGGTCACTCGCCTCAAGAGCAACGCCCGTTTCCGGGTCATTGAGCGCAGCCCTGTGGACCGGGCAACGGGTGTCACCTCCGATCAGATCATCCAGGTCGCCGACGTCGAGAAGACCTTGACCCTGCGCCGAGTCGGCTACCGGGATCAGGAAACCGGGAAGTGCTTCGAGTTCCTTACCAACCACATGACGCTGCCGGCCCGCACCATCGCCGATATCTACAAGGAGCGTTGGCAGGTCGAAATCTTCTTTCGGTTCATCAAGCAGAACCTCAAGATCAAGTCGTTCCTTGGAAACTCGAAAAACGCCGTTCTTTCTCAGGTCTACGTGGCACTGATTGCGTACCTGCTTCTGGCCTACCAGAAGTTCATGTCAAAGATCGGCATCAGTCTGCACTATCTGGCCCGGCTGGTGCAACGAAATCTGTTTCACCAAGGTGAAATTCTCGACCTCGTCGACCCTGGACGGAAACGCTTAAAACTAAATAATTCTAGTAGGATATCTCTCTTGGCTTAGCCGGACAGAAATGATTTAGAATGTCCGGCAATTCGCGCGTTGCGTTCATATTCAATTCCAATCTGCTTATAACCACTCCACGCTCTCAAACCTCTCAAAAAAATATTTCTTTCAGGGGAATGATTCAAAAAATTACTTCATAAGGACAACCGATACTTGATATAATAGTATTAAGTTTTTATAAAGTAAGGGAAGTGTAGCTTCCTCATTGTAGCAAGGAACGATTATTGATATCATATTATTTGATCTCCGCCAGAGGGCGGTCTTTTTGTATCGACGGAGCTATTAATAGATATAAAGCACTAAAAAGGAGGATCACTGGATTTATGACTACCTGCCACGAGATACCGTGACTGAAGAGATAATTTTTGGGGCTGATGACCAGCAAACATGGAATCAAAATCAATAAATTAGTTACATTAGTATATTTTAAACTATTGTTGCCGTTTTTTGTTCCCAGGTAAGCACAAAAAACTGGGGCAATAAAAACGAGCAGATGATAGTCGGCAAAAACGGGAGAAAACAAGCAATATATCACGCATAAAATGTAAACTAACACGTTTTTTGATAAAAATTTGAAACAATATTCAAGGATAGCAAGTAATGATATTCCTACACCCAAAAGACTAACAAAAAATTCAAAATACTTATTATAGCCAAGCATCATCTTAAAACAGCCGAATAATGATGACCCATAAGCCAGGCCGTCATTGCCAGCTACATAGATATTGTGATAATTCATTAATCCTAAAACAAAATTCCTCAATGTATAATCTTGATACAAATGTTGCGCAGTGAATAATGAGACTAGAAAAATCGTACTCGCAGTTACAAAAAATAGAAGCACGTATTGCAGTCTTTGTCTCTTTAACAATAATATTGCAAGAATAAAGATTATTGCGTTTGGTCTTATATTTGCGGCAATCGCAAGAGAAAAAATGCCATAAACACATCGATCATTCTGATACATTGCAACTAAAAAATAAACGACACCAAGAGAGGCAATCCCTGAGACGATATTCCCCCTGGCTATCACCATGAGTACTGGGTAACTAAAAAACGTGAGTGACATAAAATAAAACTTATCAATCTTCACTTTTGCAACATGCTTTATATTAAACACAATAAGGTAAAAAAATATCAAAACCATCGATATAAAATCTGCAAATGGAGTTGTTTCCAACATCAACCATTTATTTGTTAAATAAAAAACCGTTGTCAGTGGGGTCACATGGAAATGCGTAATATGCCCGCTGGCTAACCCGGATAGCCCGGCATAATTTGGATGATGCTGAAAGTATAAAAGCAATTTATCTATTTGTGTGGTTCCAGATATATATATCTTGTCCACACCAGGATAAGAGAAAATAAATTTAAAAAAATCTGCAAAAAGATCATACGGGTTAAAAAGGAATGTCGAGTAGGGGAAACTCCTCAAAAGCTCAACAGCCAATGAATTGTAGAGCGCATTGAGCGCCGTTAATATTAAAACGCAGTGGAATGAAAAAAAGGCTATGTTTTTTATTGGGAATAAAAATGGACAGCGTTCATATCCATATTTTTTTATATTTTCATAAGCCATATGATTAAAGTCCTACAAAATTATTATTTTACAATTGAAAGATGCGATCCCGGGAGATTGGCCGGTTTGGCTGCGAAGTGAAGCGCAAGTCCGGCTGGTGGTCATGCCAACTTCGGGAGCGGCTTGTCTTTTTCGTATACGTCCATGGGCGGCGGCCGTCAAAAGTCCCCGGCGCAGGCCAGGAAGACGCAGAAGGTTCGCCCTACCAAAACGACCTCACGCTAGGGTACGCGAAGCCTCTCTGCAAGGCCAGGGCGGCATGCCGCTGGCCCACTCCTAAAATTTCTACAGTCTCGAATCATACTGGATTTCCAAAGGGCGGCGTCCTTTGGCCGTCGGGGGCATCCTCCATGACGCACTGGTACTGCTCTCTCTTCTTGTACAGACGCCTGCCGGCTATCCAGGTCTCGTCCACGTTGCGGTCATCACCCGCGGCCATGATGCCGAACAGGAGCTGCGCCGCCTGCTCCAGGGTCTCCGGGCCGCCGCTGCCCACGGCGAGCGACTGATGCCAGGCCATGGCCGCCTGACCTGCGTTCCAGTCCAGGACCACGAAATCGGCCTCCTTGCCCTTGTCGAAACTCCCGAGAACATCGTCCAGATAGACCGAATGCGCCCCGCCCAGGGTGGCCAGGTAAAAAGCCCTGTAGGGGGAAAGCGTATTGCGCTCGGCCTCGGCCAGGTCCTGTTCGCGCGGGTTCACCGAGCCGTCGAGCATGGTAGCGTTGCACATGCCCACCTTGTAGGCCTCCTCCAGCACCCGGATGAGCGAGAAGGCGTTGCCACCCCCCACGTCGCACCCCACGGAGAGGCGCACGGGATACTCCGGGTCCTTGGCCCGACCGAGACGGAACAGGCCGCTGCCCAAAAACAGATTGGAAAGGGGACAGAAGGAAACGGCCGCGCCCGCCTTGGAGAAACGCCGCATCTCGCCGTTCGTGAGCCACACCCCATGCCCGGCCGTGAACTTCGGCCCGAGCAGGCCGTAGCGCTCATACACGCGGGTGTAGTCCTTGCAATCGGGGAAGTGCGCCTTGACGGTGCGCAGCTCGCTTGGGTTCTCGGAAACGTGGGTGTTGATCCAGCAGTCGGGATATTCCGTTTTGAGTTCCCTGCACTTGTCCAGCATCGTCGCGGTGCAGCCCACGGCGAAGCGGGGGGTGATGGCATAGAGGTTGCGGCCCTTGCGATGGTAGGTCTCGATGAGCCGCTTGGATTCTTTGTAAAAGGCTTCCGGGGTGATGCCCGCGTCCGCCGGGGCGAAGCGGTCGATACCGGTCAGTCCCGCGATCACCCGCATGTTGCGCTTGGCCGCCTCCTCGAAGAACACCTCGGTCGCCACCGGATGCGACGTGGTGAAGGCTTGGCAGGTGGTGGTGCCGCCGGCCAGCAGGGCCGTGAAGAAGTGCTGGGCCGCCGCGGTGGCGTACGCGCGGTCATTGTATTTCACCTCTTCGGGGAAGATCGCGTTCTGCAGCCAGTCCAGCAGCTGGTGGCCGTAGGCCCCGAGGACCCGCACCTGCGGGAAGTGGATGTGCCCGTCGATGAAGCCGGGCATGATGATGCGCCCGGGCAGGCGGGTGATCTCGATGCCGGCATGCCGGGCGGAAAGCGCGGCGAACTCGCCGAAGTCCTCGATGCGGCCGCCCTTCACGACCAGAAGGCCGTCCCGAACGAAACGGGCGGCTTCCTTCTCCTGGCCGACGTGCTTCCAGGGATCGTCCAGGAAATCGAAAAACGTTCCGCGAATCGCGCAGTCGCTGCCGGTCATGATCGGTCCTCCCTTTCAATGATGCGTCCCTCCCCAGGCAGCCCCGCGGCGGTCGGTCGCGGACAGGCCCAACGGAGGCGTTCCCCTGATGGGGACGCGCCCACGGCGGCAAGACGGTGCGCCGCCGCAAGGAACGCTGATCGAACGGAGTCGACCGTCCTCTTGCCTGCCTGGCTTTGTTCGGCATATTAATTATTGATTAATTATTATACATTGATTACCTCTGTACAATCTCCAAGGAACAGCCGTGCAGCATATTTTTTTCTATATGTGTTTTTGACATGTTTTTGGCATTGGCGGTGTAAAAAGTAAATTTTATATATAAATATACATAAATATTTCCATATTTATTTACATATTTATTATTGTACGCCTATTTTTACATGATGGTTGGCATTTGCCTGTGCCCAGGCACCAATAGTATAACCACAGGTATGCAACAAGGAGGTTGGTTGTGAAATGGTTTTATGACATGCGTGTTGGCAAAAAACTCGTCCTCTCCTTTCTGCTCATGGCCTGTATAACTGGATTTGTCGGTTACATGGGTATGACCAACATGGGCAAGATCAACTCCATGGCCGACAGCATGTATAAAAATGAGCTCCTTGGTGTTTCCTTTATCAAGGAAGCAAATATCGATATGCTTTATATCGAGCGTGGCATTAAAAATGTCCTGCTTGTTTCCTCGCAAGAGGACCGGAATAATCATCTGAAAAATATTCCAAAGTACCGAAAACTGTACCAAGAAAACATGGACAAGGCCAAGCCGCTTTTTTCCTCTGCGGAAGCAAAAGAACTCTTCGCCAAGCTCAGCCGGGCCTGGGAGGATTATGAAGTCCTCCTGGATAAAATCATTGACCTGTCGAAAAGCACTGACCCTGCGGCGACACGTACCGCTACGGAGCTGTCCTTGGGGCAGGCGCGTGCCAAGATCAATATCGTCGACGATGCGTTCACCGAACTGAGCCGGCGCAAGGAAGCCAACGCCAAGGAGTATTCCGACCTCACGACGCAGATCTATACCAGCAGCCGCGCCGTGCTGCTCAGCATCATCGCGGGCAGCATGCTCCTCGGCATCGTCCTGGGGGTCTGCATCGCCCGGGTCATCGGCCGTCCCCTCATTGCCGGCATGGAATTCGCCAAGGCCCTGGCCATCGGCAACACGAGCAAGAAGCTGGACATCGAACGAGCCGACGAAGTGGGCCAAGTCTGCAAGGCGTTGCGGGACGTGGCCCGGGCCGAGGCGGATGTGGCCGCCACGGTATCGCAAATGGCCCTGGGCGATCTGGATGTGGCCATCCGGCCGCGTTCCGAGGCGGATGTGCTGCTGCGCTCCCTGGACGGCCTGCTCCAGGCGGACAAAACCGTGAGCCAGGCCGCGGCCAAGATGGCCGCCGGCGACCTGCGCGTGGAGATCGTCCCCCGGTCCGGCAAGGATGCCCTGATGCAGGCCCTGGTCGCCCTGCTGGAGGCGGACCGCAACGTGGCCAACCTGGCCGGCAAGATGGCGGGCGGCGAATTGCGGCTGGACGTGCGCCTGCGCTCGGAAAACGACGGGCTCATGCAGTCCCTGCGCGACATGGTGGGCAAGCTCACCGAGGTCGTGCAGGAAGTACAGGCCGGCGCGGAAAACATGGCCTCGGGTTCGGAAGAACTCTCCGCCTCGTCGGAGTCCCTGTCCCAAGGCGCCTCGGAGCAGGCCTCGGCCGTGGAGGAATGCTCCTCGTCCATGGAAGAGATGAGTTCGGGCATCAACCAGAATGCCGATAACGCCCGGCAGACCGAAGCCCTGGCCCGCAAGGCGGCGGAGGACGCCCGGGAATCCGGCAAGGCCATGAACGAAACCGTGTCCGCCATGCGTGAAATCGCCTCCAAGATCTCCGTTATCGAGGATATCGCTCGCCAAACCGATCTGTTGGCGCTCAACGCCGCCATCGAGGCCGCCCGGGCCGGCGAACAGGGCCGGGGATTCACCGTGGTGGCCTCCGAAATCCGAAAGCTCGCCGAACGGAGTCAATCCGCCGCCGCCGAAATCAACACCCTGTCCGCCTCTAGCCTGGACGTGGCCGAGCGGGCCGGCGGACTCCTCGACAAGCTCGTGCCCGACATTCTCAAGACCTCGGAACTGGTCCAGGAAATTTCTGCCTCCTCGGCCGAGCAGAGCTCCGGAGCCGCTCAGGTGAATCGGGCCCTCCAGCAGCTCGATCAGGTCGTGCAGCAAAACGCCTCCTCATCCGAGGAATTGGCCTCCACGGCCGAGGAGCTTTCCTCCCAGGCCGAACAGCTGCAAACCACGGTCGGCTATTTTCTGGTCGAGGGAGTTTCCAAGGCGCCCAGGCGCTTTGCCGCTGCAGCCGCTGCGGAGAAAAAGCCGACCAAGGGAAACGACGCGTCGAAAAACGCCTCCAAGGGAACGCCCAAGATCGTGCCCGCCGCCGGCCCTGCCGTGATCGATCTTGACGGGGACAAACATGATAAGGATTTTGAACGGTTCTAACGAAGACCGCATCGAGGGAATATCATGCAGGAATCTGTTGCCAACAATTCCAAACGGTATCTCACGCTGACCCTTGGCGAAGCCTCCTTTGCCATCGACATCGACGTCGTTCGGGAAATTCTCGACTATACGGATATTACCCGAATTCCCCAGGCGCTGCCGTTCATGCGCGGCGTCGTCAACGTCAGGGGCGCCGCGGTGCCCGTGGTGGATCTCGCCCAGAAGCTCGGCCTGGGCGAGGTGAAGCGCACCATCAACACCCGTATCGTCATCATGGAGGTGACGCACGACGGCGTCCCCTCGGTCATAGGCGCCCTGGCCGATTCCGTCCGGGAAGTCCTGGAGCTGGATGCCGACAGCATCGCCCCGCCGCCGCAACTGGGCTCCCAGGGCAAGACCGAGCTTTTGCGGGGGATCGGCACCCATGACGGGCACTTCATCCTCGTGCTGGATGCGGATCGGGTGTTTGCCTCGGACGAATTGCTCAACATGGCCGACGTCGTGGCTTCGACCCCGGAAACCGCGATCGCGGCACAGTCGTAACGTGGCCGGGAGGCGTTCATGAGCCTGGATCAGGCAGCCCTGACGTTTCGGGAAGAAGCCCTCGAACTGTTGGGCGAGGTGGAAGAGACCCTGCTCACGCTGGAGGACCATCCGGAAGACACCGAGCAAATAGCGAAACTCTTCCGGGCCATGCATACGATCAAAGGATCGGGAGCCATGTTCGGCTTCGAGGAAATAGCCCGGTTCACCCATGAGGTGGAAACCGCCCTGGATAAGGTCCGGGAGGGCAAACTGACCTTCTCCCAGGAGCTCGCCAGCGTGGTTCTCCTCTCCCGGGACCACATTCTGTGCCTGCTTGGCGAAACCGAGGCCCCTCCCCGGCTGATCGAGGCGTCGGAGACGCTCATCCGGAAATTGCGGGCCTTCACGGGGCAGACGGGGGGGGAAACCTGCCCCCCCGCCAGCCCTGCGCCCGCCCGGAAACCGGTCGCCCGCCCTTCCTTCACGGCAGCGATGGCCACCTGGTGGATTCGCTATCGTCCGCATCCCGATACGTTCTTGACCGGCACCGACCCGCTGTCGCTCCTGCGCGAGCTGGCCGACATGGGGACATACCGGGTCATCCTCCACGCCGCCTCGGGGCCGGAACTGGCGGAGATGGCTCCCGAATCCGTCGCGCTCTGGTGGGATGTCCTGCTACTCAGCCAGGCGGAAGAGCCCGCGATCCGGGATGTCTTCCTGTTCGTGGAGGGAGACCATGGCGTGCATGTCGCTTGCCTGGCCGACTCTCCGCTGCGCCAGCAGGACCTTGACGCCTTCGGCCGCCTGCTGGCGCCTTCCGGCTGGGACGATACCCCGGCCCTCGAACGGTCCATGGTCCGGAGCATTGCCAAGGTCCTGTCCAAGCGCACCGAACCGGCCCCGGCCCAACGGGAGGGAGCACCGGCGGAACAGACGGTCACCGCCGCGACCATCCGGGTGGAATCGGTACGCCTGGATCGGCTGGTGGACCTCGTCGGCGAGCTGGTCATCATCCAGTCCCGGCTGCAGCAGACGGCCATCACCCAAGGCGATGCCCAGACCCGGACCATTGCCGAGGAGCTGGAGCGGACGGTGGGCAGGCTCCGTGACGAGACCTTGCGCATCCGCATGGTGCCGATTGGGGGATTGTTCGCGACGTTGCGCCGGCTGGTGCGCGATCTGGCCCGGGAACTCGGCAAACAGGCCGATTTCGTGGCCGAAGGCGGGGAAACGGAGCTCGATAAGAATGTCATCGATCGCCTCAAGGATCCGCTGGTGCACATCCTGCGAAACTGCGTGGACCACGGTCTGGAGGCACCGGAGGTACGGCTGGCCGCCGGCAAGCCGGCCCGCGGCACCGTGCACTTTCGCGCCGCCCACGTCAGCGGGGAAGTGCACATCGAGATCTGCGACGACGGCCAGGGGGTGGACCTGGAGCGGGTGCGGGCCAAGGCCCTGGGAAAGGGCCTTTTGACACCAGGGGAACCGGCCGACGAACGGCGGATACTGGATTGTCTGTTCGCTCCCGGCTTTTCCACGGCCCAGAAAATCAGCAACATCTCGGGCCGCGGCGTCGGGCTGGACGTGGTCAAGGTCAGCATCGAGGAGCTGCGGGGCCAAGTCAAACTGGAATCGACCCCCGGAGCCGGGACACGCGTGGCCATGCGCCTGCCGCTGACGTTGGCGATCATCGACGGCATGCAGGTCCGGGTGGGCGCCGAGCGCTATATCGTCCCCATGGCATCGGTTCGGGCGTGTCAGGAACGCTCCTGCCAGGGGAAAGCCGTGCCGATAGACGCCATTACCTGGCAGGAACAGATGACGCCCTGCCTTTCTCTGCGAGCCCTCCTCGGCGTTTCCGGAAAGCGGCCCCACTATGAACGCATCATCATCGCCCGATGCGAAGGAGAGGACATCGGACTGGCGGTCGATGCGGTCATAGGACAACAACAGGCCGTCATCAAACCCCTCAGCGACGTCATTCGGGATGCCGATTTTATCTCCGGTACGGCCGTCAACGGCGATGGCGGCATCGCCCTTATCCTCGATATCGCGCGCTTGATGCGCTACGCCGCCGCACGTTATGAACCCATCAAGGGAACCGCCCCGAGGCCCTCATAGCCAGCAAAGGCCCCGGCCGGCTGGTGTGCCCGACGATCTTTTTCGTACCGGAACGCTGCCGCCAGCGGGGTGCCCGTTCGCTGCCTTGCCGGAAAAGCCGCCACCAGGCCATTCTTGGCCTGGCGCTTCCAACCGGCAATTCCCGTCGGACGCAGGTCGTGCGTGCCGGCCGGCTCCGCCGACGTCACTTCCCGGGCAGTGCCTCAAGCGCCGCCTGGACCTCGAACTCCGCAGAAAACTGCCATCGTTTCGGCATCGAAAACCGTCTGCCGCGTTCGAGAACTTTCGCGGAATCGGGACCGCCGCACCATGGCGGCATGGAGGAGGCCTCCGGCGGCCAACGGGCACCGCCCTTTGGAAACCCAATAGGATTTTAGAGCGTTGCAGTGCCAGGATGGGGGCATCGGCATGCCGCCATGGAAGTGTGCCGCGGTCCCTATTCGAGTGCCCGATTTTTCGCGCCCACCGCCGCAGCACCAGGCGGTTTCCTCCCTGTGGTTGCGAGGGGGAAGCTTTTGTCACATTTTTTTTAAATTCCGTGAGCGATATTGAGCTGTTGTTTTCTCTATCAAACATGATAGAATGAAATGCAATAGCGGGAAAATGTTAAGGAAGTCCCCCTCAGGCGCACTGATGCCTCCGATCAAACGCCAGGGAAGCACGCATCAAAAAAACACTTGTAAATTTTAAAATGTCCAAAATAGACATCAGCAAGAGGAGGAAAAGATGGCCTTACGAAGCATCCGGGCAACAATGGGGATAATAATTGGCATAGTTATATTGATAATTCAATCGTTATTAATATACGTTGTTGTCAATAAAATTTATGATGCAAGTATTGCTTCGAGTAGTCATGAATTGCAACTGATAGGCAGAACAATCGCCAAGTCCGCAGCGGATTTCGGCTCCCAACAGATGGAACTGGTCGTTGGGGCGTCCAAGATGCCGGCATTGCGGGAGTATCTTGTTTCTAAAGAGAAAGCTGAAGAGGCCAGTAATATCATATCGGCCATGTCGCGGAGCGCGGAAGAAGTAAATACATTCTATCTGTTTGACATCCAAGGGAAACAGGTATTCGTCTTCAGTCAGGGAAAGATGAATAAAAATAGCGACCTGTCAAATCGTGAATACATACAGGCTGCCTTGGCTGGAAAGGAAGGCTATAGCACAACACCGACCAAAAGTATTGCCACAGGGAAACTGATCGTATCCGTCACCGCTCCCGTTATGGACGAAAAGGGAAACGTGGTGGGCGGTGTGGGCATGTCCTATGCGTTAGATCAATTCATTGCCAATTACATAGACGGGACCCATGTCGGAACCACGGGTTATCCCTTCATCCTGTCGCCCAAAGGCGTGGTGGTCGCCCATCCCGATCGGGGGCTCCTTTTAAAGGACCTCTCCGGTGAGCCCGGCACCAGGGATATGGTGGCGGCCCCCGACGGGATGGGGACTTTCGTCATCGGTGGCAAGGAAAAACGGGTCGTCTGGATGCGCGTGCCGGGCTGGCAATGGATCATGGGCTTCAGCAAGGACATGGATGAGATCAAGGCCCCGGCGGCAGCCCAGCGCAACACGATGGCCCTGTTTGGCGCCATCGCCATTTTCGCCCTCATCGCCGTCAGCCTCTACGCCTTGGAACGGATCGCGGTCCGGCCGCTCAAGCAGGTCCAGGCCTTCGCCACCACCGTGGCGAACGGTCAGCTTGACAGCCGTTTGACCCTGACCCTGTCCAACGAAATCGGCAAATTGGCCGACAGCCTGCGCACCATGGTCGTCAATCTCAAGGGCAAAATCGCCGAGGCGGACGCGAAGACGCAGTTGGCCAACGAGGAGTCGGCAAAGGCGGCCGAGGCCACCGAAGAAGCCGAGAAGGCGCGTCGGGCCGCTGAATTGGCCAAGGCGGACGGGATGCTTCAAGCAGCGCAACAGCTGGAAGGCGTTGTTGAGATTGTGACATCCGCATCGGAACAACTTTCATCCCAGATTGAGCAATCGAGCCGTGGGGCAGAAGAACAAGCCCGTCGTATTGGGGAAGCGGCAACTTCAATGGAAGAAATGAATGCAACGGTGCTTGAAGTTGCTAAGAATGCATCGAATGCCGCCAGTACTGCTGATCAAGCAAAAGCCAAAGCTGAGCAGGGATCCTCGGTAGTTACCCAAGTTGTCCACGGGATCGAACAAATCCAAAACCAGTCACAAGAGATGAAAAACGACATGGGCAGTTTGGGCAAGCAGGCCGAAGGGATCGGACAAATTCTGAATGTCATCTCCGATATCGCCGACCAGACCAACCTCCTGGCGCTCAACGCTGCCATCGAAGCCGCCCGCGCCGGAGAAGCCGGCCGTGGTTTCGCCGTCGTCGCTGACGAAGTCAGAAAGTTGGCCGAAAAAACGATGACCGCTACCAAAGAAGTCGGGAAAGCGATCCGCGACATTCAGGAGGGAACGAAGAAGAATATAAACAATGTCGAGCGGGTAGGCAAAAACATCGAGGAAGTCACCAAATTGGCAAACGATTCCGGCGAATCCATGCGAGAAATCGTCAATTTGTCCGAAACAACCACGGATCAAGTCCGGTCTATTGCAACAGCATCGGAAGAGCAATCCTCTGCCAGTGAAGAAATCAACCGGAACATCGAAGACGTAAATCGTATTTCGCTGGAAACGACTGACGCGATGCGGCAATCCGCCCAGGCAGTCACCGAATTGGCGAATCAGGCGCAAGTCCTCAAAAGACTTATCGGTGAGATGGAATCTGGTGATGGCGCCGACGCTGCGGCCCTTCCCTCCGGAAAAAAGGTCCTTGCGCTCGGAAGAGTCTCGTGAGCGAACCTCCCACGCTCAAGAAGGAGAATGCGCGCCTCCAACGCGTCATCTGACCTGATGGACGAGGCATCGCTGGATCCCGGCCCAAGGGGAGACGCATCCCCTTGGGCCACATGAGGCCACTGCACAATTCCCTGCGGCCTTTCTCCGCCCCACGCCTGCAAGGGCAACCTCCAAAAATCCCTCGGGATGCCAAAGGGCGCGCGCCCTTTGGCATCCCAAGGCGTCTTTTTCGACTCCTTGGGCTGTGGTCTCCGCGTCTCTTTGCCCGCAATCAGGCTTGCTGCCGGTATTTCGGCGGTATGGGCGACTCCCTTTTCTCGAAGATTTTTAAAAAATCTTTAATATCAACAAATTATATGTATGGTTTGCCGTGCATGCTTTTTGATGAGGACAAAAAAGGCCAGACCTGAGACTGCTGCACAATTGCCTGACAGCCGGTCAATGCGCTCCCGTTGCATTGCAACGGGTCCATATCAGGACGGGATTCCAAAGGGCTTTGTCCTTTGGCCGCCGGAGGCATCCTCTCCTGACCAATGGTGCAGTGGTCGCGACCTGGTTCTCTCCACCGAAGGCAGGCAACGCCGGAAGGACGCGGGCAGGGATCCGCAAATCGCCGGCACCCATGCCTGGGCCGTCGTCGACGGGACCGATCACGGCCGGGCTCGCCCCGCGAAGGGGAAAACGCATGGAAGGAGGTATGGTCCATGAAAATAACAGACGTGCAGGCCATTGCCATCAGTATCCCCCAACAGCTGCAATACGCAGCCCCGACAAAGGGATTCAACACGGAAAGCGACGGCCATGTCCTGGTGAAGGTCCTGACCGACGAAGGCCTCGTCGGCTTGGGTGAAGCGTGGCGCCTGACGCCCAGGGCCGTGGCCACCTTTATCACCGAGGCGCTCAAACCCCGACTGCTCGGCGCCGATCCGACACAAATCGGGGCCCTGTGGCGCAAAATGTATCAGGCCACCTTCCGGTACGGGCGTAAGGGCTTGGTGCTCAACGCCATAAGCGGCATCGAAATCGCTTTGTGGGACATCCTGGGGAAATCCTGCGGTCTGCCCGTCTACAAGCTCCTGGGCGGCGCTTGCCACGAGCGGATTCGGGCTTATGCCAGCCTGCCTCCCTACGAACGCCCCCAGGATGTGGCGGCCGACGCCGTCAATTTGGCCGGACAGGGCTACCATCTGGTCAAGCTGCACCAACGCGACCTCGAATCCGTACGGGAGGCGCGCCAAGCCGTGGGCGAGCGCACGGAACTGGCCCTGGACGTCAACGGCTGCTGGACACCCCGGGAAGCCGTGACCATGATTCGCCGCCTGGAGGAATGGAACCTCCGCTGGATCGAGGAGCCGATAAACCCGATGGACGACTACGACGGGCTGCGGTTCGTACGCGAACGGAGCAACCTGCTCCTTGCGGCCGGCGAAAACGAATACACCCACTTCGGTTTCAAGTCCCTGATCGAAAAACAGGCGGCCGATCTGCTGCAGCCCGACATCATCAAGACGGGAGGATTGTTGTGCGGGCGCAAGATCCTGGCCCTGGCCGAGGCCTGGAACCTCCAATTGATTCCGCATTCGTACTATTATGGCCCCGGAGTCGCGGCCACGGCCCATTTCGTCATGGCCAACCCCTTAAGCGATGAAATGGAAATCAACGCCACGCCGCTGCAGCACGATTTCATGGTTCCGGCCTTTCGTCCCCAGGCCGGCCAATTGACCGTCAGCGACAGCCCGGGCCTGGGCATCGAATTCGACGAGGATGTCATCAACCACCATCGTCTGGACCGCTAAGGACCCTGCAGGCCTCTTCCGTCCGCAACGGAAGGGGCCCGGCGGGGAGGCGTTCCGGCGGTCGTCCGGAGCGGGCGATGGACAACAACGGCTTTGCAGGCAGGGCGAGATCCTTTATACTGGCGTTTGGGGCATGGCTGTACGCGTTTCCCGTCGTGTTGCGGGAAAAAGTCTTTGGCCCCAACCCCAACCTCGCCAGGGGACCCCGCCTCATGCCGCAACGAAAACCTGTGGGAAAAATCAACCTCCGCAGCCTCGAAGTCCTTCACCAGGTCCTGCGCCGGATAAACGATGCGGTCCTGGCCTCGATTTCCCGCAAGGGATACTTCAAGGCCCTCAGCAACGAATTGCGCCGGCTGTTTCCCTATGACCGTCTGGCCATCAACCTCTACGACTCCGACATCGAAATCCTGACCTACTTCACCACCGCCGACGGCGTGGTGGTGGGAACCCAGTCCAGCGTCCGCCAAGCCGGCCCGCAAACCGTGGCCGGGTTGGCCATCACCTCGCGCGAGCCTGTGGTCATCCGGGACCTGGCCCGCCAGTTCAAGAGCGCCGACGACAATCCCTTGGCCGAGGCCGGGCTGCATACCTCCATCGCCTTTCCGCTCATCGTGCGGGATACCGTGCTTGGCACCCTGCACTGCTCCTTCCGGCAGGAGCCGGCCAACCTCATGGACATCGTGGACTTCATCGCCTCCCTGACGCCCTTCGTGTCCTCCGGGGTGGACGCCATCTTGATGCGGGAACGCGTGTCCGTCCTGGAAACGGGCCCCCGAGGCGGGCCGCCGCCACCGCCGGACATGGCCGAAGGGCCGGTTTTCGAGAGCGCGTCCATGAAGGCGATCATGCAGCAGATCCGCCGGGTGGCCCCCCTGGAGGTCCCCATTCTGCTGCAGGGGGAAACCGGGACGGGCAAGACCATGATCGCCCGTTACATCCACGATCACAGTCGCCGGGCCAAGTTCAATTTCGTCAAGGTCAACTGCCCGGCCCTGGTGACGACCCTGTTCGAGAGCGAACTGTTCGGGCATGCCAAGGGCGCCTTCACCGGGGCCACCAGCCAGCGCCAGGGGCGCATCGAGATGGCCAGCAAGGGGACGCTCTTCCTGGACGAGATCGGCGAACTGCACCTGGATCTGCAAAGCAAGCTGCTGCAAGTCCTGGAGGAAAACAGTTTCGAACGCGTCGGCGAGTCCGCTTCCCTCAAGGCCGACATCCGCCTGATTGCGGCCACCAACATCGATCCCGTCCAATCCCTGAAGGACGGGCGGCTGCGCTCGGACCTCTACTACCGGCTGGCCACCATGATCATCACCATCCCTCCCCTGCGGGAACGCCGGGAAGACATTCCGGTGCTGGCCAAGCGGATATCCGGCATTCTGTCCGCCTCCATGCGCGTGCCGGACATGACCCTGACCATGGGCATCATGCATCTGCTCCAGGAATACAGCTGGCCCGGCAACATCCGGGAATTGCGCAATATCATCAGCCGCATGCTGATCGCCAACGCCCAGCGCCCCCTGACCTTGCGCGACGTCCGGATACTGATCGGCGGCGCCCCGGTCATGCCGCAAGAAGCTCCAGAAGCCTTCCCAACCTTACGCCAGATGGAAAAGCGCCATATCGAAAAGGCCCTGGCCCTGGTCAAGGGACGCGTCTCCGGGCCGGACAGCGCCGCCAGCCTGCTCGGCATCCCGCGCACGACCCTGCAGTACCGCATGCGCAAGCTCGGCATCATTCCGCCCGGCAGGGAGTGATTCGGGCAACCGACCGGCAGCGCGGCGGCAGCGCCGTCTGCGGACGCTCCCCGGGCAGCAGGCCGGCGCAGGGTGCCGGACAGCAATATCCACCGGCAGGGCCCGCCCCGATCCCTGGTATCCGAACAGCGCAGCCGAGACCGCTGCACCCGTACGCCAAAACGGGTGCCTCCGGCGGCCAAAGGGCGGGGCCCTTTGGAAACCCACGATGAGTTTCTGTGGTCTCCTTGAAGGATTCCCGGTGCCATGCGCCGCGGGGGCCCTTCTTCTCGGCCTGTCTGGCCGTCTTGCGGCGCTCGTCGCCCCTGGACCCGCGCCGTCCGGGGAACGACCGGTATTGGGCACGATGTCCAATAACCGGCTTACTCTCGCCGGCCGGCTCCGGGAAATATTTTATAAAATTTTTAATTCCAGTATGTTACGATGCCAATACGCCGGGCATGCCGCTTGCTAACGAAAGAGCATGATGTATGGGCTGCAAGCATTTGTCCCGTGCAAAACAAAAGACGTGCCGAAGATGGATAGATGCTGGGATGTCGAACATCCCACGATGTCAGGAGAGAATGTCGTCCCTGTAGGGTATGAAGGAATGCTAGGTCAGCAAGGAGAACAGGCTCTCTTTTGGCGATGAACTGCGATGCAGCGTCAGGGTGCACGGAATTATGTAGAGAATGGGTGCAGATGATTGCAGCCGATATAGGAACATCGAGTGCAGGAGGAAACTATGGCTATCCAATTCATTGTCCACGAACCGGGCGACATGGTCGGCGTGGTGGTCGTCGAAGGCGTGAAAGCCGGCCAAGAGCTCACCGGCTGGGTCATGGAAGACGACAAGACTCTTAAGGTCAAGGTGAACAATGACATCCCCATCGGCCATAAGCTGGCCCTCAAGGATCTGGCCATCGGGGATACGGTGATCAAGTACGGCGTAGACATCGGCAAGGTCGTGGCACCCATCAAGGCCGGCGAGCATCTCCACGTGCATAACGTCAAGACGAAAAGGTGGTAGGCATGAAGACCAAATTCATGGGCTATCGGCGCGAAAACGGCCGGGTAGGCGTTCGCAATCACGTCATCATCCTGCCCTTGGACGATTTGTCCAATGCCGCTTGCGAGGCCGTCGCCAACAACGTCAAGGGGACTATGGCTCTGCCCCATCCCTATGGCCGTCTGCAGTTCGGCGCTGATCTGGACCTGCATTTCAAGACCCTCATCGGTACGGGCAGCAACCCCAACGTGGCGGCCGTGGTGGTTATCGGCATCGAGCCGCAATGGACCAACCAGATCGTGGCAGGCATCGCCAAGACCGGCAAGCCCGTGGCCGGTTTCTCCATCGAACAACACGGCGATCTGGAAACCATTCGGGCCGCTTCCTGCAAGGCCAAGGAATTCGTCCACTTCGCCACCGAACTGCAGCGCACCGAATGCGACGTCAAGGAACTGTGGGTTTCCACCAAGTGCGGCGAGTCCGACACGACCTCCGGGCTGGCCACCAACCCCACCGTGGGCAACGCCTTCGACAAGCTCTATGAGAAGGGTTGCACCCTGGTTTTCGGGGAAACCACCGAGATCACCGGGGGCGAGCACCTGGTGGCCGCGCGTTGCCGCACACCGGAAATCCGCAACCAGTTCATGGCCATGTTCAAGCGCTACGCCGCCCTGGTCGAGGCCCATAAGGTCAACGACCTGTGCGATTCCCAGCCCACCAAGGGCAACATCGAGGGCGGTCTGACCACCATTGAGGAAAAGGCCCTGGGCAACATCCAGAAGATCGGCAAGAAATGTCTTGTGGATGGCGTCCTGGACAAGGCCGACGCGCCCACCGGGCCGGGGCTCTGGTTCATGGACTCCTCCTCGGCCGCCGCCGAAATGGTGACCCTGGTGGCTGCCGCCGGATTCGTGGTGCATTTTTTCCCCACCGGCCAGGGCAACATCATCGGCAATCCCATCCTGCCGGTGATCAAGCTGAGTTCTAATCCCCGAACCGTGCGCACCATGCACGAACATATCGATGTGGACGTGTCCGGCGTCCTGCGTCGGGAGCTCAATCTCGACCAGGCCGGCGATCTGCTGCTCGATATGATGCTCCGCACCGCCAACGGCCGCAACACCGCCGCCGAAGTGCTGGGGCACCGCGAGTTCGTGCTCACCCGCCTCTACGAAAGCGCCTAATCCGCCCTCTCCTCCAAAGGACCCGACCGTGCGTGCCACACGGCCGGGTCCGCGGGCTCCTGGGTCGGCCTCGTGGCCGACCCCTTTTTGGTGTCGTCGTCGGGAACGCCTCCGGCGGCCAAAGGGCTCCGCCCTTTGGAAACCCAATATGATTTTAGAGACTTGCAGTTCCAGGATTGGGGAATTGGCATGCCGTCATGGAATTGCGCAGCGGTCTCAATTAGGCATTATTACGGGATTCCAAAGGGCGCGAGCCCTTTGGCCGCCGGAGGCATCCCCTATGACGCAATTGCGCAACGGTCTCAAATTGTTCAAATTCAATTGTCCGAGGGAATCGCTGGAACGGGTCCGTGCGCAACGGCCGCGAAAAGACGGCTTTTTCCTTCTCGCCGCTGCCGGTAGGCCCCATCCGTTTTCCGCGGCGGCGACCGGAGCGTGTCCAAGGGAACGCTCCTCCCCCCCGGCCGGGGACCGAAACCGTCCCCGGCGCCGTCATGGGCGTGCTCCCCTTCCTGCGGCCAGGGGGGAGGAGGGGCGCCCCCCTGACCGAGCGGAAGGGATTAGAACAGGAAACCGGCCGGGGTCGGAACCAGAAGCAAGGTTCTGAAGACCAAATAGATCAAAAGGCACAGCCCAACCGAAAAGACCAAGGAAAGCCGCACCTGGGCCATGGTCCAGGCCTTGCCGAAGATCATGGCCATAAGGAACAGGAAGACGGCCGAGGAGACGTAAAATCCGACCACCGGCACGGCCGCTGCGTAAAGGATGGCACTGATGAGGATCAGCCAGACGCGGCCCCAGACCGGCATCTCGTCGCAGGCCTTTTCCTTGCGAGACTTTACCAGGCCGTTGACGCACAGCACCAGGCCGCCAAGCGCGAGAAACACCTCCAGCAGACTGGGGAAGATGCGCGAAACACCGGTCAGATCGCGCCCGGCGCTCCAGAAGACCGAGGCCACAGCCAGGAAACCGAGCCCTGAAAGAATGTCGGTGTATTTGCGTGTCATGACAGGGTCTCCATGCAGCTGGGAGTTTTGCGGCACTTCTTGCGCAACCCCAGCAGAATCGGCGCGAGGATGGACAGCAGGGTCAAGAGAATAAGCAGTATGGAGATCGGACTGGCCAGAAACACCTGCCAGATCGAACCCTCGGCCTTGGCCAAGTTGACGCATTTCCCCAGGTTTTCCTCGACCATGGGACCGAGAATGATGCCGAGCGCCATGGCACCGGTATCCAGTCCTACCAGTCCGCCGAAAAACGCGATCACGCCGAAGCCCACCACGACCCAGACATCAAGCATGCTGTTGCTGATGGCGTAGGAACCGATGAACGACAGGGTGACGATGGCCACGGCCACCAGGGTCAGGCGGATGTTGAGAATCTTGGCCATAACCTTGGCCATCAGGTAACCCACCGGAACCATGAGGATATTAACAGCCAATTGGGAGATGATGAACGTGTAGGCCAGATCCCCGGTTTCGGCGAAGATCTTAAACCCCGGCTGGATGCCATGGGCCAGCAGGGCGCCCAGGATGACGGCGGCCACGGCGCTGCCGGGGATGCCGAGGGTCAGCATCGGAATGAGGGAACCGCCGATGACCGCGTTGTTGGCGCTTTCGCTGGCGGCCACGCCCTCGATGATGCCGGTGCCGAAGCGGGCAGACTCCTTGTCCCAGCGCTTGGCCTCGTTGTAGGCGATGATCGAGGCGATTTCACCGCCGGCGCCGGGCAGCATGCCGATGATGGTGCCGATGGTTGAGGAGCGCAGGAGATTGATCTTGCAGTCGGCGACCAGTTTGCGCAGCACGCGGCCGAAAGCGCCTTTGGATGGCGAATACTCGGCAATGAACTGCCGATTGCTGCCGAGCAGCACCATGACCTGGGAGAAGGAGAACAGGCCGATCATGGCCGGGATGATCTCGATGCCCTGGGCCAGAGGATAGTAGCCGAAGATGAAGCGCGGCACTCCTGAATTGGGATCGATGCCGATGGTCGAGATGAGCAGGCCCAGGCCGCCCGAGAGAAGCCCCTTGAGCATGTTGTCCCGGGACATGACCGCGATGGAGGACAGGCCGAAGATACACAACCAAAAGACTTCCGGACCACCGAACTTGAGCGCGAACGTGGCCAGGGGTTCGGACATGAACAGCAAAAAGAAGGTTCCCACCACGCCGCCGAAGGCCGAGGCCAGCAGCGCCGTTTGCAGGGCCTCGTCCGCCTTGCCCGCCTGGCACATGGGGAAGCCGTCGAAGGTGGTGGCCACCGAGGACGGCGTGCCCGGAGTGCGGATGAGGCAGGCGGAATTGGAACCGCCGTAGATGGCTCCGGCATAGATGGCCCCAAGCATGATCAATCCGGAAATGGGGTCCATGGCGAAGGTCACGGGCACCATCAGGGCCACGCCCATGGTGGCGGTGAGCCCCGGCAGGGCGCCGATGACGATGCCCCCGATCAGGCCGCCGAGCATCAGCAGGATGTTGAGCGGCTCGATAATGTGTCCCAAGGCCGTGATGACATATCCGAGCATGAAGCGCCTCCCTCTGGGGTCTCCGGGAGGCAGGGCCTCCCGGAAGACGGCTGGCCAGCGTTATTTTTTGAGCAGACCGAACTGGACGAGAAGCGCCTTGTCGATCTCGAACTGTTTGCGGACATAGGCCTCGAACTCTTCTCCGGAGAGATATTCCGCCGGCTGTCCGGCCTTGCGCATTTCAGCCTGATATTCGGGGTCCAGGGCAATTTTTTTGAACGCCTGGCGCAGGAAAGCCAGAGTGGCCGGATCAAGCCCCTTGGGAGCGACGAAGCCGCGCCGGATGTCCGAGACGATATCGAAGCCCTGTTCGCGCAACGTCGGAACGCCGGGCAAAAAAGCCGAGGGCTTCTCGGCCGCCACGCCAAGGATCTTGAGCATCTCCAGACTGCGCATGACGTCGTTGACATTGCCGAAAATGACGTCGACTTCCCCTCCGAGCAGCGCGGCGTTCTGGTCGGCGGCGCCCTTGTACATGACTTCGCAGGCCTGCAGACCGTACTTGGCCTTGGTCTCGAGATACATCAGATGATGCCCGGACATGGGGCCGACCAGGCCGAGCTTGAGCTTGTTGGGATTGGCCTTGGCGTAGTCGAAGACCTCGGCCACGCTTTTGAAGGGACTGTCCTTGCGTACGGCCACGACTTGCGGATCGTTGACCACCTGGCAGATGTAGGAGAAGTCGTCTATTTTGAACTGGGCCCCCTGGGTCAGCGGCTGCAGCACCATATGGGGCACGTTGATGCCGCCGATCGTATAGCCATTGGGCTTGGCATGGGCGATCTCGCCAGAACCGATGGCACCGCCCGCACCCGTCTTGTAGACGAAGACCCAGGGTTGGGTGTCAAGTTTGTTCCAGTATTTTTGCATGATTCTGGCCTGCACGTCGCTTGAGCCGCCCGCCGTGAAGGAAATGATCATGCTGATGGGTTTGTCAGGGTAGGACGCAGCGGAGGCGACAGTGGCAAACGCCATGTAGCCGGCCACGAAGATCATGAGTAACCGTGCGAAACTTTTACGCATAGCAAGTCTCCTCTGCTGATCGGTTAGAGACTCCTCCGTTTTCCCACCATTCCTGGAACAGAACATGGAGGCGGCGGACCCTGCGTCGGGGATGCGGTCCTTGCCCAGACGCAGTTACCAATTGTCGTACGCCCGTGGCGTGTGTCGGCATGGATAAGGATGCCCCGGCCCGGCGGACAGGCCTTGAGACTGGCGGCGACTGCCGGCTGGTCCGGGCAAGAGGGAGGCAATGGCTGCGAAAGGAGAGACGGATGTCGCGCTGCAGCTTTCCGCCGCGCGCTCGGAGAAAAAGGCAAAGGGAAAAGCTCCCGACGAAAAGGAAACGCATGAAAGCAGGTACGACGAGTTGGATCAATCGCAGGAGTGGAATACCAATGATCATGCTCTCTCTCCACGCTTGCACGAAACCATTGAGGCGGGCCGTCCAAAAACGAGACGCTGAACTGTCGCCTCTGCCCCTACGCCGTATTCGTCCTGAAACGCCTCCACATCGGGCACACCAACTGTATGCCTCTCGAATTGAGGCGAGCAAGTCTCATACCAGACGGCAGCCACATATAATAGACTAATATCACAATGTTTTTTAAAATAAAGACCGGCGCGTTCGCGGAAGAAAGCCCAGTATTGGGCAAGGAGGAGGCGGCGTCGCGGATTGTTGCCCAACATCCCGTCGTATCGGGGCCCTCCGTCGACCCGGAAAACCGTCTTTCCGTCTTCATGTGACGGCTGGGCAAAAGGGGTTTCCCTTTGCCCCGACAAATTTCGCGTATCCGGCTGCAGCGGCCTCTTGCCGGAAACCGCACCCCCGGCGGCCTTCCCGCCGGGGTCATGACTGGCGGTTGCGTCCATGCGGACAAAGGGTACTGACAACGGCCAGCAACCGAGGGTTCCTGGTCGACGCCGTGCGCCTCAAGGAATTCACGGGGATGCCGCCCTGGCCGGACAGATCAAAACCGCGAGAGCGTCTCGCCGGATTTCCGGCGAACCGGAAGATCCGGGCAGATCTTCGGGCCCAAGGGGATCAGGCCCTCTCCGACGCGGACATTACGCCTGATGCGGGACCACTGCCCAATTCCCTGGAGGTCTTTCTTTGCCTCACGCCTGCAATGGCAACCGCCGCAAATCCTCTCGGGATTCCAAAGGGCGCAAGCCCTTTGACCGCCCAAGGCACCTCCTTCGACGCATTGTGCAGTGGCCTCGCAGTGCAACGCATTCCGCCGGAAACGGTCCTGTCATCGGCATTGACTTGAGCTGGCCCGGGCAACTATGAAGGAAAATACGTTTGGGGGACCGCTCCCGGTTTTGGCCTATGGGAGATACGAACTTGGAAAATTTACAACTCGGCAAGGCGTTCACCTTAATTGAACCAGGCCCCGTTCTTTTTGTAACAACAAAGGATGCACACAAAAGCAACGTAATGACCATCTCATGGAGCATGGTGCTGGATTTTGAGGCAAGTTTTGCCATCACTACCGGACCATGGAATTATTCCTACGCCGCTCTTGAAACAACGAAAGAATGTGTCCTTGCCATCCCAACGGCAGAGATGATCGATGCAGTCGTCGGTGTGGGAACCTGTTCTGGAAAGGATACCGATAAGTTCCAAAAGTTTGGCCTGACGCCTCTCCAGGCCAACCATGTTCAGGCGCCCCGCATCAAAGAATGCCTCGCGAATATCGAGTGCCGGGTTGTTGACATTGTAAGCCACTATAATATCGTTATACTTGAAGGCGTGGCCGCCTCCCTTGACCCCTCCCACAAAGACAAAAGATTGCTGCATGCCATCGGGGACGGAACATTCACGGTGGATTCTCACAAAATCGACAGGCGAGAGGCGATGCGGTCCAAACTCCCCAGTGGAGTATAAAGCATTCGTGCCACAATCACGCTGAGACCACTGCCCAATTGGTCAGGAGAGGATGCCTCCGCGGACTCTACCCGGTATCGAAGCGGTAGCCGCAAGCTCCGCCGCACCGGGCCACGTCGTTGATGTCTCTCTGGTCGATCGGGAAGACCCGGCAGGCTTTGGGTCGATATTTGCCGTACACACGGCACAAATGGTCTCTTGTCAGCATCGGGCAAGCGATCGTGAAATGGCAGCATGTCCCGCACTGACGGCAGTCGCCCTGGCGGGCGCGCAGTTGCCGAACCACATACTCCTTGCGGAAATGTACGAGGAATGATCGCCTGAGTTTCCCGGCGAAAATGCGAAGGGAGTGATGCTGTCCAGTCATTGCCAACCCTTACGGTTTTCAACCGTCCAACCAATCCTCCAGGTAATGTCCCCGTCAGGTCGGATGATCAGTACGCCCTACCTCCACCATTTCGTCCGATCTAAGACCCCACGCTTGGACAACGCCCGGTCCTTGAAGTCCGCGAAATCGAACGAACCAGGGATGCTGCTGTTTTTTTCCTTTCCTTCGCCTTGACGAGGGAAACTTCCCCAGCCAGGCGGTTCGCCTTTTTACAGAAAGAGCAGATCGGAGCCGGGTGCGGAAGAAGGGCCAGGGGTGATGCACCGAGAATCAACGCACAGCAACTATAAAATTAAAGTGTTTCGCTGGGCTAACAGCAGAAGCACGCGATGCAGATCCGCGTTTTGTTGCATGCGCTCGTTCGCCGGAATGTCCCCGGTGGACGGGTGTTTTTCCGTCCTTGCAGCTCAGCGCAGGGAACGTTGGTAGGCGATGAGCAAGAGCAGAACCGCAAGGAGCAGAGCCCAGATCCCGGCAGCCAAAAAGGTCATTTTCTTGGCGCGCTTGGCTTCCCACCAGGATAAAGGTCGGATGCCCTGGACGAGAAAGGTCACTACGCCGGAAAGATTCAGGCAGATGACATTGCTGGCGAAAAGGAAACCCGCCTTGGCCGCCAAGTTCGTCTTGCCGAGTCCGAGGAGCATGCCGCAGACGGTCAGCGGCGGCAAAAGGGCCAGGGCCACCATGACGCCCACCAGGGAGGCAGGGATGACCCCTGTGAAGGAGATGATGGCGGCCGCCCCTGAAACCACGGCCAGGATAACGTCCGCGTAATTGACCTGGGTTCGGCTCATAAACTGGTTCGAGGATTCCGGGAATCCGACGATGGGACCGGCGGCGGCGGATAGGGCCAGCACGACGACGATTCCGGCGAGCAGGGATTTCAGGGATTCCTTGGCCAGCTTCAGGTCGCCCAGGGTGGCGGCCAGGGAAAGGCCGACGTTTGGTCCGAGTAACGGCGCCAAAGCCATGGCCCCGATGATGACGGCCACATTGTCCTCAAACATGCCGATGACCGCCACCACTGTGGCAAAGGCCGCCATGTAGAGGTATCCCTTGGACAGGACGGAGGCGTCCAGTACGTGGGAAAAAAGCTCTTCCCTGCTGATGCGGCCCTTGGGGCCCGTGTTTTCGCGGTCGTCTTCCTTTGGGGCGTTTTCGGTCTTTTCCGCCGGCTGGGACAGGCGAGGCAGGGTGGCCTCGGCGGGATAGACCACCACCCGATAGTTGTCGCCGAAGGGAAAAAGCGTCTCGAGTTTGTCCATGACGCTTTCGGATTCCTGGATGTTTAAAACCAGCTTAAAAGAAACCGCCTCCCCGTCTTCCAGGGGCGAGGACCAAAAGGCATAGCCTTCGTCTGGGCGGTGTTCCTCCAGGGAGGAACGCACGTTCTCCACGTCTGCTCGCGGCGTGACGATTTCAATGACGCGTAAGGGCATGGGCCCTCTCCCGGCATGGCCGTTGGACTACAAGTGATGTATATGCGCTAAGCAGTCCCCGAAAAAAGAGGGGCTTTCGTCATTATTTGACCTGACGCGGCGGTATATACGGGAGTAGGCGATCCGTTTCTTTCTTGACGACGGCGTAACACTCGCAGCTCAACTGCTCCAGCTTGGGCCGATCCAGCACCGTAATGCGCCCGCGACTATACTCGATCACACCGAGTTTCTGCAATTTGCCGGCCGCCTCGGTAACGCCTTCACGGCGTACACCAAGCATGTTGGCGATCAATTCCTGCGTCATAGTCAATTGGTTACTCTGCAGTCTGTCCAGCGAAAGTAAAAGCCAACGGCATAGCTGCTGATCAATCGTGTGGTGGCGGTTACAAACCGCCGTCTGGGCCATTTGTGTGATCAAGGCCTGTGTATAGCGTAGCATCAATTGCTGCAGATCGCCATGGCGGTTAAACTCCTCCTCGAGCTTCCGTGCCAGCAGTCGGTAGGCATGCCCGGCGCTTTGCACGATCGCCCTACTCGGAGTTCTTCCCCCGCCCCCCATGAACACCGCGATGCCGATGAGCCCCTCGTTGCCCACCACCGAAATTTCCGCTGAAGCACCATTTTCCATCACATAGAGCAGCGACACGATGGAATCCGTCGGGAAATAGGCGTGGTGCAGGGCATCCCCGGATTCATACAAAACCTTGCCGAGCGGCATCGGTACCAATTCAAGATGCGGGGCCAATCGGTTTTGAACTTCGGCGGACAAGGCAGCCAGGAGATGGTTTTGTTGCGGTGTAGGCATCTCGGACATCCGAGCCTCCTTTTTTGACCTGAAAATTATCCGCTTCCCTCATGCCACAAAAACAACCATCCTCCCAACTGTTTTTTTAAAATTTGTCGGCATGGGCCATGGAGTCTATGGCTAATCCAAATGCCCAGAAGCGTCCTCCTCCGGGGACTTGGAGTGAACGCTGCATTGTGGGGAAATATCTCAGGACGAATTTGGAAAGTGTGCTCTATCGCACAGACCAGTCGAAATCCCAGCGGTAACCCTTATTATGCCAAAAAGGCCTCCAAACGCAAACGGAGACAACCATGCTCGGAAATATCGCGGTTATCCTTATTGTTCTGTGGATCCTAGGGCTGGTTTCCTTATACACCCTGGGCTGATTCATTCACATATTACTGGTCCTGGCGATTATAGCAATCGTTGTCCGGCTTATTCAGGGCAGGCGTATTTAGAGACCACTGCACCATTGGTCGAATAAGGTGCCTCCGGCGGCCAAAGGGCTCGCGCCCTTTGGAATCCCGATATGATTTCAGGAGATTGCAATTTCAGGCTTGGGACAAAAAAAAGCCTCTAGGAAATTGCGCAGCGGTCTCATTTAACCTGATTTTAGCCAGAAAACGCCGGCGGCGTTCGCAGCAGTATCTTCTGCCGAATGCAGACCGTAATAAAAAATCGTCACTGAGCGGTGCCGCACCTACTAAATTCTGCGTTGAAGCTGTTTCAAAATTGAATTCCTGGAGTTCAAAGGATAAAAATAAATTTAATGAGCGTTGAATCTATCGAAATATAGGATCACTCTATGTAGCCAAATAGGCTAAAATTCTTTCCCATGGGGAACAGCACCACCACTGCCGTGCGCAGGTCGGCGCGGCTAAACACGAAGGAGATTTTATGCATACCCGTCTCGCCTTCCCGATGGTTGCCCTTGTGCTCTTGTCAGCTTTGATCGTTGCCTTCGCCGCTGTGGCCCAGGCCCAGATGGCGCCGCAAACCATGCAACAGGATCCGGCGATGCGTTCCATTGGGACCCTGAATTCGCAGCAGCAGGCCATACTGGCCGAGGCCTGGACCTTGGCCCCCCAGGCGACGGCCCGAGCCGGCATGACCGACCTGCCCCTTCGCAACTGCGAAGGACTGTATTGCGGCGTCCTGGCCAAGATGCCGCTTGGCACCCAAGTCGACATCCTGGTTAACGACCGCGAGGGCTGGGCACTGGTGCATGTGCCGAGCCTCAATATGTATGGCTGGGCCAACACCAACAACATCTACTAACCTCCCGCCGTCTCAAGGAGACTGCTGCACAATTCCATGACGGCATGCCTATGCCCCAATCCTAGGACTCAACCTGTCTAAAATCATATCTTATTTCCAAAGGACGGAGCTCTTTGGCCACCGGAGGCATCCCCTCCTGATCGATTGTGCAGCGGTCTCGAAGTTTGGCGGTCATCAACCCGAATCCACTCGATGCGCCTGTTACAACGATAATTTTCTGCATGACGCTTACTCCACCGGGCCTGTGTCCACTCAAATGATGCCGCCATTGACGCGTAGCGTCTGACCGTTTACCCATGCGCCGTCCGGGCCGACGAGAAAGGCCACCACGTTGGCAATGTCTTCAGGCCGTCCCAACCGTTCAAGTGGTGGCATCTTGGCCAGATGTTCAATCTGGTCCTCCGTCTTGTCTTTCAGAAACAGTTCGGTTGCAGTCGGCCCCGGGGCCACGGCATTGACCGTAATGTTGCGGCCGCGTAATTCCTTGGCGAAAATATTGGTCATGGTTTCCACAGCGGCCTTGGTGGCGGCATAAATGGAGTAGCCGGGGAAGGCGAGCCGCGTGACGCTACTGGAAAAATTGACGATGCGCCCGCCGTCGTGAAGCTTGTTGGCGGCAATCCGCAAAGTATTGAAGGTCCCCTTGAGATTGATGGCGACCAGTCTGTCGAAGAGGGCGTCGTCCGTGTCGGCCAGGGAGACAAGGCCGGGCTGCATGATGCCTGCAGTGTTTATGAGCATATCGACCCCGCTGAAAAGCGTTATGGCCTGGTCGAACATCGCCGCCACCTGGGCCGGGACCGAAACGTCGGCCTGGAACGCTGCGGCGCGACCGCCGTTTTCTTGAATTTCCGAAACCACGGCCTCGGCGTCCGCCGTACGTCCGGCATAATTCACGATAACGGCAATACCGTCCGCAGCTAGCCGCTTGGCGATAGCTGCGCCAATCCCCCGCGAGGAACCGGTGATGATGGCAACTTTATTGTTCGAAGTACTGGTATTCATGACCGCCTCCAATGGTTATAGACCATACAGAAACTGTAATCCTTAATCTTTTCAGGTGACAACGGCAGCACGCTTCCCAAGCGGGACCACTGCACAATTGACCAGGAGAGGATGCCTCCGGCGGCCAAAGGGCGCAGCCCTTTGGAATCCCGTCATGCTATGCGCTTGTTGCAAGGCAACGGTAGAACATTGACCGGCTGTCAGGCAATTTTCCGAAAGGCTACACGCTGCTTCAGCAGGGCGGCACCATCACCGGTAGCGTCCACTCCCAGGGCCAGCATACCACACCGTTAAAAAAAGGCGAACCTCCTGGCTGGGAAGTTCATCTTGCTTGCTTAGAGTTCCGATTTATTGGCCTGAGAATCGGACTTTGGCGGAACTTTGGTCAGCCGTTGGCGTATCCTCTGCGAAGATTCACCTTCCCTACTATGACAATTCAATACATGACTTCTTTTAGTCTTTGCATCCCACCCCACTTCTCAAAAAGTTCTTTTGAATGAATGTTTATAAAATTAACTGTAAGTGGCCATCCCATTGAACTGTCCGAAAACAATATATATATGAATTCACTTTCTGTACCTTCTCCCTTCGGATCGTTCGAAATCCCAACTGCCTCTGCAAGTGCAATAGAGCCTTCGCCTATCTTCCCACGGGGACCAATGTCGGCAAAAACACAGCCAGATGACATATTGTTGTCAGTATTTATGACGAATCCGAAATCACCTGTTCCAACAGGGAAATTCATACCACTCGGCAAAGCGATATAAGGAACTTCTGCGGAATCTACATACCGATCCGGATCGGCATCCTTTTTAGTACCATCTTGTAAACTTGTACCCGCAACATAATACCCTGGAGCAGGGTCATCAGAATCTTGAATCGCTGGAATACCTCCAGACTTTCCATTGGTCGTGACAATACCCCACCAATTCCCTTTTTTCCCAGCATTTTTGAGGTGATCTAATCCCAGACTTGAATCTTTATGATAGGCCTTCGGTGCACCATCAGCATCAATTTGCATTCCAGATTTAAAAAAATATACAGAAGGGAATTCTTCAATAATAAAAATTTCAGAATCATCAATCTTCTGTACTCTCTTCTTTGTTGATATTTTTCGTGAAGAATCCCTTACTTCGCTAATAACGGGTACGTTTTTTGACGAACGCTCCGCATACATAACTTCTCCCCCGAGTGGACAATCAGCGTATATTTTGTGCAAACACACATTATTTTGAAATAGTCCTCCTATTTTAGCTGAATAGAGCATCAATGAAATGACAAGAATAGATATGATCCTGAATTTATTCATTGTATTATATAGTATATATTTTTAAGCAGAATCAACAAATTTTGTTTCGAGCATATCGAGAATACGCCGTCTACCGAAGGGGATTTCCATGGTTCCCGGGACCTCCGGTTCGGGGCGACGCCCAGGCATGGATTCGCCGGGTGAGGTCATGGTTTGTCCACCGAGACCTTGAGGTCGTTGGCGCGCAAATACGGACTCAGGGCATAGGTCGTCCAGATCTGGGTTTCCTGCCGTGCGTTGGTGACGTCCTGGGGCACCGTTTCTGCGGCGACCGTTCCGCCCAGTGCCATGAGGATCAACACGATCCCTGTCGCCAGTAAAAACCGTTGATATTGTTTGTACATCGTGTTCCTCCAGGAATAATTTGCCAATAATTCGTAACAACCTGTCTTGTTCATGAATTCCTCCGTCTTCATTCCCTGGGACGATGCTCTTTTAGTGGAATGCGATCATGAGATAATCGCAGGGAATATTCACATCGTCGGTGCGATACCGCACGCAATAATCTATTTACGTATGGTATTCGCTGCGTATTCTCCAAGATTTAGTCCGATTCTTCGTGGTTGTACGCCAGTCCTCCCAAAATGAGCTCTGGGAATCAAAGCCGAGAGTGGTTTATAGCTATCCAATATGGTTTGATTTTTGGTGATACCTTGCAAAAACGATTCGGATTCCTGCAGTTCTTCAGACGAGTTAATGAGGAGAATGTGGCATGATACAACAATAATCTCCCCATGTTACACTTTGCGTTACGAAAGAGTCGACCGTACTCCGCGATATCCTATCGAGATCCTACGCTTTGTTTGTGCGCGGCGCGCAGCCACCGCATCACCCCCAAACGGGGAGAGCGTCATGCAAAAAGTCCATTTGCTGCCGGTGGCGCTGTGGTAGGTGTCCTCTCTTGGCCGCCCATCAAGGCTGGCCCCAGGATAAGACGATCACGTCCGAACTGGATGGCACGAACCGGATGAAGTCCAGTTCGCTCGAGAAGCGGGCATTCCTATACCGTAGGGCAAGGGCTGCACGGGGGAAAAAATTGGTGCGAGCCAGGATGGGGCAGTTTGAGTTGATGTGGAGAAGTTGATCAAGCGGTCCACGGCGCCGACAACGCCTCTGCCTGCTGGAGTACCGTCTGGAGAGCCGCATCCCGGAGGTCGGGTGGACAAGTGCACGATCCCAGGACCTGGTTCTGTCCGCCATGTCTTGAGTCTTCTGGGGGCCGTGGCGGTTTCGAGGGGGCAACGCCAATGGTCTGCAAGAGAACATCCCGCACACAGGATGCTAAAAGCACAATACCCGATGACAAGGTGTCCCTCGCCTGATATTATCTGCATAAGGCCCTGGATCAGCCGCTTCAGTGGCGTTGTGGAAGGCCGCAGGCAAGGGCAACTCCGAGCCGTCTGGGAGCGCAGAGGATTGGTCGCGTGAATCGACCCAAATCCTGGCTTCAATATCCCACACAGCAAAGCCAGCAATGGGCTGATGGTCTGCCTGAAGGCACGCGGCATGACACCTTTCGGCGGGCATAGGCCTGGACCGTGCCGTCCGGTCTTCCCCCTGGTCTGACAAGGAGAACGTCATCATTATCAAAGAATTCGGGATATCGGCGCGAACGCGGCAGGCGTTACGCAACGACCAGAATACCGAGTTGCTGCGCTCGGAGCTTTTTAGCCTCAAGCAGCTTGCGCTGCACGCCGTGCAATTGGCAGGCCTGCACGCCATCGATCCGCACCCCGGCCCGGACCTGTTGCTGCCACGACTGGCGGACAATGCCCGAGTGTTGCGAGCGGCGTATGCCGTCGTGACAGTGACGACTACGCAGGGCGGGCGGGTTGTGCCGGCAGAGGCCTGGCTGCTCGACAACTTCTATCTCATCGAGCAGCAGATCGGCCTGGCGCACCGGCATTTGCCACGCGGCTACAGCCAACAGTTGCCACGGCTGGCCGAGGGGCCGTCAGCCGGGTTCCCGCGCATCTATGATTTGGCGTTGGAGTTGATCTCGCACATGGACGGCCGTGTCGACAACGACAACGCCACCCAGTTCGTCGCCGCCTATCAGACCGCCGAACCGTTGACGCTTGGCGAATTATGGGCCTTCCCGATCATGCTGCAACTGGCGGTTCTGGAAAACCTGCGTCGCGTTGGCCTCCGTATCGCCCATCGTCGCGAGGAGCGTGACGCGGCCATCGTATGGGCGGATCGTATGCTCGCGACGGCCCAAAAGGAACCGAAGCAGCTTATCCAGTTGCTCGCCGAATTTGCCAATGCCGATGTGCCGCTGACCGCCCCGTTCGTTGAGGAATTCCATGCCAGACTCCAGGCGCAGGGCGCCGCCATGGCCTTCATTCAAACCTGGGTCGAACAAAAGCTCCTCGAACAAGGGGTGACGGCGACGCAGCTGTCGGCGGCGGCCGGTCAAACAGCCGCGACCAACCAGCTTTCCATCGCCAACAGTATCGGCAGTCTGCGCTTCATCGGCGCGATGGACTGGAAAAAATACGTCGAATCCCTCAGTGTCGTCGAACAGATCTTGGGCGAGGACCCGGCGGGAATGCATGCCGCCCAGGATTTCGCCACCCGCGACCGGTACCGGCATGTCATCGAGGATGTGGCCAGAGGGAGTTCGCGCAGTGAGCCGGCGGTGGCCCGTGAGGCCATTTCACTTGCGCGCGCTGCCGCGCAGCGTCTAGGCGCCGCGGATCGTACCGCCCATGTCGGCTACTATCTCCTCGATCACGGACGGCTTCTCCTGGAACGCGCGGTCGGCTGCCGGCTCTCCTTGAAGTCCTGGGCCAACCGGGCTAGCCAGACGCTTCGTCTGGTTTGTTATCTCGGCCCCATCCTGCTCCTAACCATCCTTGGGGCATGGGCCGTACTGACTGCTTTCGGCGGATTTACGCCGGGGGACTGGCGATACTGGCTTGTGGCCGTCACCGGCATCCTCGGCGGTTCGGCCCTGGCCGTCCCGTTGGTCAACCTCGCGGCCACCTTCGTCTTGCCGCCGCGTGCGCTGCCCAGGTTGGATTTCTCGGCAGGCATCCCCCCCGAACACCGCACCATGGTGGTTGTCCCCACCTTGCTTGGTTCCCAAAAAGACATCGATGATCTTATTGGAGCCCTGGAAATCCGGTATCTTGGCAATCGCGATCCCAACCTGTTCTTTGCCTTGCTGACGGATTTTCCCGACGCGCCCGAATGCACGTTACCGGGTGATGCCGCGCTGCTCGCCCACGCCTGCGCCGCCATCGAAGCACTCAACAGAACGTACAGGGACGACCGTCCCTGCATCTTTTTCCTTTTTCATCGCCCCCGGGTTTGGAATCCGTACGAACGGACGTGGATGGGCTACGAGCGCAAGCGTGGCAAGCTGGAGCAATTCAATGCCTTGCTGCGGGGAGAGGCGCAGGCCGCCTTCTCGGAGCGGGTGGGCGATCCGTCCATCCTTGGTTCGATCCGCTATGTCATCACCCTGGATACCGACACGCAACTGCCCCGCGACGCGGCGCGAACCCTTGTCGGCAACATGGCCCATCCGCTCAATCGGCCTGTCTACGACACCGCCAAAGGACGCATCGTCGCCGGTTACGCCATTTTGCAACCCCGCGTTTCGATCAGCCTGACCAGTGCCGGCCAGTCGCGGTTCGCCAAACTCTTCGCGGGCGAGGCCGGCATCGATCCTTACACCCGCGAGGTGTCCGACGCCTATCAGGATATTTTCGGTGAAGGATCGTTCATCGGTAAGGGGCTCTACGATGTGGACGCCTTCCGCTTGGCCGTGGACGGACGCTTTCCGGAAAACCGCATCCTCAGCCACGACCTGCTCGAAAGCGGCTATGCCCGTTCGGCCCTGGTCACCGATGTGGACCTCATTGAGGAACATCCGGCCAGTTATGCCATGGACGCCAGCCGGCGGCACCGTTGGATTCGCGGCGACTGGCAGCTGGTCGATTGGCTTTTGCCGCGCGTGCCCGGTCCGTCGGAAGCGGATGGCGCGAAGGCGCGAAGGCAAGCGAATCCGCTGACGGCCCTGTCGATATGGAAGCTTTGCGACAACCTCCGCCGCAGTCTCGTTGCGCCGTCGCTGTGCGCGTTGCTGGCCACAGGCTGGCTCCTTGGCCCCGGGCCGACCTGGTTCTGGACGCTTGCGGTCGCGATCGTGCTGTTTTTGCCGACTCTGCCGGGGCTCGTCATCGAGTTCGTGAGGAAGCCCGAGGAACGGCATTGGCTGGCGCATCTGCGCCAGACGGGCAGATCCGCCGGTCGTCCAATCCTGCTCGCGTTGTTGACGTTGGCCTTTTTGCCCTATGACGCCCTGCTCTGTCTGGATGCGATTGCCAGCTCGGGCGTGCGCATGCTTTTTACGCGACGTGGGCTCCTGCTCTGGCATGGGCCTGCCTATGCGCGCCGCAATGCGCGCCGCACACCGACCGATTTTGTCGTGGAAATGTGGTTCGCGCCGGCTCTGGCCGTGGCCGTGACCCTGACCCTGGCGCTTGGCGGGCAAGCGGCCTTGCCCGCGTGCGCACCCGTCTTGTTGCTCTGGCTGGCTTCGCCGATTGTCGCCTGGTGGATAAGTCGGCCCATTGTTGTCTGCACGCAGCATTTGACTGCCGACCAACGGGTGTTTTTGCGGGGAGCGGCCCGGCGCACGTGGCGCTTTTTCACCGACTTCGTCGGACCTGACGACAACTGGCTGCCGCCGGATAACTTTCAGGAATACCCGGTCGAACGGATCGCCTCGCGTACTTCGCCAACGAACATGGGCATGGCCCTGCTGGCCAACCAGGCCGCCTATGATTTTGGGTACATCTGCGCCGGGGAATTCCTGCAACGCACGGAAAACACCCTGGCGGCCATGGAAAAACTGACGCGCTACCGGGGTCATTTCTACAACTGGTACGATACGCGAACGCTTGCCCCCCTGCGGCCGCAATACGTCTCCACGGTCGACAGCGGCAACCTGGCCGGCTGCCTGCTCACCCTCCAGGCGGGGCTGGCCGAAATAAAACAACAGCCCGTGCTGTCCCCGGCCGCGTTGGCGGGGCTTGGGGACACCTTGCGGGTGCTGGCCGAAGCCGTGCCCGCCGCCCGCGCCCCGGAGCTGGCCAAACAGGTCGCGCTGCTGCGGGATACACTGCGCGCCTTCAGGCAAAACGGACCGCCGCGGACACTGACCGCCGCCGAGGCCCTGCTTTCGGCGCTCGCCCGCACAGGGGGGGAGCTGCTGGCCGGGCTGCCCCAGGACGACGCCGTTAGCGAGGAACTCTCTGCCTGGGCGTCGGCCTTTGACCGGCAAGTCCAGGCCGTGCGGGAAGACCTGCGACTGCTGCTCGGCGAACCGGAGCGGCGCGACGACAACCCGACCCTGACGGCCTTGGCCAGGGAAGACGCGGTCGCTGCCAACGCAGCGCAGTCCGGTCAGCCATCCGTAACGGTTGCCCCCCGATCCAAGGCTGCAACCGAACGGCTTGGTCGCATCGACGATTTGATGTGCCGCTGCCGCGAACTGGCGGCCATGGATTTCGCATTCCTCTACGATACGACGCGCGATCTGCTGGCCATCGGCTACGACGTGGGCGAACGGAGATGCGACCCGTCCTGCTACGACCTTTTGGCCTCGGAAGCGCGCTTGACCAGCTTCCTGCTCATCGCCGAAGGGCAGGCGCCGCAGAAGCACTGGTTTTCCCTGGGGCGGCTGCTGACGAGTCATGGAGGCGATCCGAGCCTCATTTCCTGGAGCGGCTCGATGTTCGAGTATCTTATGCCGCAACTCATCATGCCGCGCTATGCAAACACCCTGCTCGAACAGACTTGTCAGGCCGCCGTGTCGCGCCAGATCGAATACGGCCGGCAACGCGCCGTGCCCTGGGGCATTTCCGAATCCTGTTATAATGCCGTAGACCTGGGCCAAGCCTACCAATACAGGGCGTTTGGCGTCCCCGGCCTGGGTTTCAAGCGGGGACTCGGCGACGATCTGGTCATCGCCCCCTACGCCAGCGCCCTGGCGCTTCTGGTCGCTCCCTCGGCAGCCTGCCGCAATCTCGAGCGTCTGGCTTCCGAGGGATTCCTCGGCGCCCATGGCTTCTACGAGGCGGTCGATTACACGCCCGTCCGCGTGCCCCGGGGGAAGAACTACGCCATCGTGCGCGCGTTTATGGCCCATCATCAGGGCATGAGTCTGCTGGCTTTCACGCAGGCCCTGCTTGGGGAGCCCATGCAGCGGCGTTTCATGTCGTTTCCCTTCATCCGGGCGACGCAGTCGCTTTTACAGGAACGTGTGCCGAAAAGCGGGGCCATGCTCTACCCGCACGACGCCGAAGTGACCGCCGCCGCCCATCCCCCGACGGCGGAAGCCGGCTCGATCCTGCGTGTTTTCGCCGACCCGAACACACCCCTGCCGGAAGTGCACCTGCTCTCCAACGGCCGCTACCACGTCATGGCCACCAATGCCGGCGGGGGATACAGCCGCTGGCACGATCTGGCCGTCACCCGGTGGCGCGAAGACGCCACCGCCGATTGCTGGGGCACGTTTATCTACCTGCGCGACCAGGACACCGGCCGCTCTTGGTCCGCCGCGTACCAACCGACGCTGCGCGTGGCCGAGCACTACGAGGCGGCCTTCGTGCAGGCGCGCGCCGAATATCGGCGGCGCGATCAGGGCATCGAAGCCCACACCGAGGTCAGTGTTTCGCCCGAGGACGACGTCGAGATCCGCCGGGTCACGCTGACCAACCTGTCGCCCCATATCCGTCATATCGAGCTGACAAGTTATGCCGAAGTCGTGCTGGCCCCGCAAAATGCCGATCTGGCCCATCGCGCCTTCAGCAACCTCTTTGTGCAAACCGAAATCCTGCCCGATCGGCAGGCGATTCTCTGCACGCGCCGCCGTCGTTCGCCGGACGAGCCGACGCCGTGGATGTTTCATCTGTTCGCGGCCCCAGGCGTTGCCGCCGGCGAACCGTCCTACGAGACGGACCGGGCCGCCTTCATCGGGCGAGGCCGAACCACGGCCAACCCCCTGGCCCTGGACGGGGGCAACGGCCCGGCGATGCTGTCGAATACCGCTGGTTCGGTGCTCGATCCCATCGTTTCGATCCGTCGCGTCATCACCTTGCCCCCCGACGTCTCGGCCGCCGTGCAGATCATCACCGGCGTCGCGGACACGCGGGAAGCGGCTGTGGCGGTGATCGAGAAGTATTGCGACCGGCACTTCGTCGAACGGGCCTTCGAAATGGCCTGGTTCCAAAGTCAGGAGGTGCTGCGTCGCCTGGGCGCGACCGAAGCCGACGCCCAGATCTACGGCCGCCTGGCCACCTCCGTTGTTTTCGGCAACGGCTTGTTTCGGGCCGCACCAAGCGTCATCGCCAGAAACCAGCTTGGCCAGTCGGGGCTTTGGCGCTTTGCCGTTTCGGGCGATCTGCCCATCATCCTGGTATGCATCGGCGACATGGACCGCATCGACCTCATCGGGCAGATGCTGGCGGCCCATGCCTATTGGCGCATGAAGGGACTCACCTCGGATCTGGTGATCATAAACGAGGATTTCTCGGGCTATCGGGCGGTGCTCCACGACCGGATCATGGGGCTCATCAACGCGGGCCCCGAAGCGGACAGCATCGACAAGCCGGGCGGGATCTTTGTGCGGCGCGCCGAGGAGCTGTCCGAGGAGGACCGGGTCCTGTTCCAGACGGTCGCCCGGGTCATCATGACCGATTCCGCCGAAACGTTGGCCGAGCGGGTGGAACGCCGCCAGCCGCCCCGACACCTGCCGGAGCGGCTGGAAACCACGCCACGGCAGGCCGTCGAACCGGTCCGGGCGCTCCCGGCCCGCGAGCGGATTTTCGAAAACGGCCTGGGGGGGTTCACGCCCGACGGACGCGAATACGTCATCACCCTGGAGCCTGGCCAGGCCACGCCCGCGCCATGGGTCAACGTCATCGCCAGTCCCCATATCGGCACGGTCGTCAGCGAATGCGGCAGCGCGTACACGTGGGCGGAAAACGCCCATGAGTTTCGGCTAACCTCCTGGGGCAACGACCCGGTCTGCGACGTCGGAGGCGAGGCGTTCTACCTGCGCGACGAGAAAACAGGCTTCTTCTGGTCACCGACTGGCCTCCCCGCCCGTGGGCAGGCCGGGTACGTCTGTCGGCACGGATTCGGCTACAGCGTGTTCGAGCATGACGAAGACGGAATCTTTTCGGAACTCACCACCTATGTCGCCATGGACGCGCCGGTCAAATTCGTGGTGGTGCGTCTTCGCAATCACTCCAATCGCCCGCGCCGCTTGTCGTTGACCGGCTACTTCGAACTGGTGCTCGGGGAGTGGCGGCACGCCAACCTCCTGCATATCGTGACCGAAAAAGATCCGCTGACCGAAGCGCTTTTCGCCCGCAACGCCTACAGCCGGGAATACGGCGGCCGGGTCGTCTTTGCCCAGGTCAGCGAGCGGGATCGCACGGTGACCGGAAACCGTACCGAATTCATGGGCCGCAACGGGTCTCTGGGGAACCCCGCAGCGCTTGGTCGCAAGCACCTGTCCGGAAAGACCGGGGCCGGCCTTGATCCCTGCGCCGCCATCCAGACCAGTGTTGCACTGGCCGATGGGCAGGAACGCGAAGTGGTGTTTCTTCTCGGCGCGGCCCGCGACGCCGACGAAGCGCGTTATTGCATCGAGCGATTCGGCGGTCCGGCCGGCGCGCGCCAGGCCCTGGAAGCGGTGTGGGAACACTGGAACCGTACCCTGGGCGCGGTTAACGTGGAGACGCCCGATCCGGCGCTTGACGTGCTGACCAACGGCTGGCTCCTCTACCAGACGCTTTCGAGCCGGCTCTGGGGGCGTAGCGGCTATTATCAGTCCGGCGGGGCGTACGGCTTCCGCGATCAGTTGCAGGACACCATGGCGCTTGTCCACGCCGCACCGTGGCTCGCCCGCGAGCAGCTGCTCCGTTGCGCCGGGCGCCAGTTCCCCCAGGGCGACGTACAGCATTGGTGGCATCCGCCAAACGGCCAGGGCGTGCGTACCCATTTTTCCGACGACTATCTGTGGCTGCCCTATGCGACCTGCCGGTACGTGTCGACGACCGGCGACACGGGGGTGCTCGACGAGCCTGTGCCATTCTTGGAAGGCCGGGTGCTTGATCCGAACGAGGAGGCCTATTACGACCAACCGCAACGCTCGTCGGAAACGGTCAGCCTCTATGAGCATTGCGCCCGGGCCATCCGCCACGGGCTGCGTTTCGGCACGCACGGCCTGCCGCTTATGGGCTGCGGCGACTGGAACGACGGCATGAACCGCGTCGGCCGGGGGGGCAGGGGCGAAAGCGTCTGGCTGGCTTGGTTTCTTTACGAGAACCTCCAACTGTTCGCCGGCCTAGCGCATGGCCGGGGCGACGAAGCCTTGGCGGCAACCTGTTCCGGGCAGGCTTCCCTGCTGCGCGGCAACATCGAGGCCCAAGCCTGGGACGGGGCCTGGTACCGCCGAGCCTATTTCGACGACGGTACGCCGCTTGGTTCGGCGGAAAACGTCGACTGCCAGATGGACTCCATCAGCCAGAGCTGGGCGGTCCTCTCGGGCGGCGGCGATCCCGAACGGGCCAGACAGGCCATGGCGGCGGTGGATGAACGTCTCGTGGACCGCGACGCGCGGCTCATTAAACTGCTTGCTCCGCCGTTTGACACGTCGGACCTCGACCCCGGCTACATCAAGGGCTACGTGCCGGGCGTGCGGGAAAACGGCGGCCAATACACCCATGCCGCGATTTGGGCCGCCATGGCCCTGGCCCGGCTGGGCGAAGGGGAACTCGCCTGGGAGCTTTTCGACATGCTCAATCCGGTCAGCCACGGAAACGCTCCGGAATCGATGGCACGTTACAAAGTCGAGCCTTACGTCATGAGCGCGGATCTGTACGCCGCGCCGCCCCACACGGGCCGGGGCGGCTGGACCTGGTACACCGGCGCGGCGGGCTGGATGTACCGGCTGATCGTGGAAACGCTTCTGGGATTGACCCTGGAAGTGGACCGGTTGCGCATCGCGCCGTGCATCCCGGCCCAGTGGAATGCCTACAAGATCCACTATCGGCACCGTGATACCGTCTACCATATCATGGTGAGGCGTGGTGATGCAGCACCGGAGCATGTGGTCCGTGTGACCGTGGACGGCGTTGCTGCGGCTGGGGCCGGTATGGACGAAACCGGGCGGCCGCAAGGGGTAATTCCTCTCGTGGATGACCGCCAGGAGCATTACATCACAGTGGATTTGAGCTCAATGAAGGTTGCATCGTAGAGAAATGGGGCATTAATCGGAATGGCCGGTTGTGGACTGAGGCGGCTCAGACACCAGGAGAGAGCATGGTTTGCCGCGGATCGGCATAGGGTTTTCTTGGGCGGTTCACTCACTTTTTATTAGCCTGAGAATCGGACTTTGGCCAGTCGTTGGCGCGACTGTGGCGGCGGTTGCCAGCAGGGGCTGATACCCCCGTATCCGGCTTATCGGGGTAATTCTGCTGGAGCAAAACGACGAGTGGCAGCTGCAAGGCCGCTCCATACAGGTCGCGGCCATGGCCGAACTCAACCCCCAACCCAACGAGACGCCGCAAGCACAAATTCCACCCGGGGCAGCCTGACCGATGGCCACCTCAAGCCAGCAGAATTTACACCACGTTGACGGACGTGACCATTTAGTTGTGATATTACTGTTAATTACACATGCCATGAGTATCACAATTCGTTAAGTGTTGCTCTAACTATTTTTTTAAAGCCGCCGATAGCTGTTATATCTGGAATTTATTTTTTTGAGAGATAGTGAAACTTCACCGAACGGGTAACATCGGCATTTTAATTTTATATATCATTTCACTTTGTTGCTAGTTTACTTTACATGAATTATAATGATCGGCATTTTCCTCTTTAGCTTGTTACTTTGATAAAGTAGTAAGCTGTCTTCTTGGAGACTACACCATGGCGCTTAGCATTAATTACAACGGCATGGCGGCCAATGCTGCTCGCAACTTGTCCAGATCCTATTCGGCGCTGTCCACATCCACCAACCGTCTGTCCTCGGGGCTGCGCATCAACAGTTCGAGCGATGACGCTGCCGGCATGGCGGTCAGCGAACTTATGAAGGCAGATGTCGCCTCCCTCAACCAGGGTATCCGCAACGCCAACGATGCCATTTCCATGATTCAGACCGCCGACGGGGCGCTTTCGATCATCGACGAAAAACTCATTCGCATGAAAGAGCTGGCCGAGCAGGCAGCCACAGGCACCTACACCTCGGACCAACGCATCATCATCGATTCGGAATACCAAGCCATGGCCAGCGAAATCACCCGCATCGCCAATGCCACGGACTTCAATGGTATCTATCTGCTTAACGGCAACCTTTCGTCCGCGACCCACTCCGGCTCGGGGCTCAATTCAACGGGCAAGCTCAAGGTACACTTCGGCAGCGGCAATCTCTCGGCTGAAGACTATTATTATGTACAAATTGGATGTTGTACAGCCAGTGCGTTGGGACTAACTGGCCAATCGATAACAGAGGCCGCCTATGTCGCTACCCACGGCTTGACCGCAACCGGGACGAGTACGCTGGCTTCCGCCCTGCAGTCTTGCTCAAACGAACCTTCGTATTGGTCAACAGATTTCAGCGGAGCGCAAACTGTTGATACCTATTACGACCCAAACAGCCCACAACAGTCCACATCGTATATTTTTGCCAAAAATAACGATGGAAGTACGTGGATGTTGAAATACGACACAAGACAAGGCGGCCTGTTCCTGGGGGATCAGAACCTTTCCACTGCCGGGGGAGGTTCCATCTCCACCCAGGGCTTGGCCCAGAAGGCTCTGGACACCATCAACAAGGCCATTGTCTCCAAGGACAAGATCCGTGCCAATCTGGGGGCTCTGCAAAACCGGTTAGAAAACACAATATCAAACCTGCAAATCCAATCTGAGAACCTGCAAGCCGCCGAATCACAGATTACCGATACCGACGTTGCTACGGAGATGACCAGTTTCGTACGCGAGCAAATCCTGACACAATCTGCTGTCGCCATGCTCTCACAGGCCAACTCTTTGCCTAAGATGGCGCTCCAACTGATTCAAGGATAACTATTCCATGACAACGAGCTTGACCAACTGCCGGAATTTGACCTCGCCCTCGGTATGCAGCCGCTAGACGAGCTGGCTCTGCACGCCGCCGAACCGGAACGCCTCGCCCAGGCCGGAGTTGGTGGCCTTGGCCCTGCTGGCTCTGTGCATGGTCATGGTCCCACCGCCAACGAGCAGAGCATCAGCTGTCCCCCCCCACCGGGACGATATTGACACCGGCGCCGGCAATGACGTTTCCGTCCCCATTGCCTGAGTTTTGGGCATTCTCGACCATGCCCTGCACGAGATGCTCCCAGGCGAAGGACTCGATCCGGAACTCCAACATATCGGCAGTGACGATGTTATTTCCGGTGCCGGTGTCGATATTGACTTGGCTTGATCCGATTCTGTTGATGCCGCCGCCGATCCAACTGGCGTTTATGCTGTCGTTGCCTGCGCCCGTTGCAATATTGACCTGAGTCGAGCCGCCGATGCCCAGGCCGATCCAGGTGGCAGTGATGCTGTCATTTCCGGCGCCGGTGTCGATATTGACTTGGCTTGATCCGCCTCTGTTGAAGCCGATGCCGATCCAGCTGGCATTGACGCTGTCATTTCCGGCGCCGGTGGAAATATTGACTTGGCTGCTCGGGCCGGTGCCGATGGAGCTGGCGTCGATGGTGTCATTTCCGGCGCCGGTATCGATGTTGACCTGGGTGCCACCAAAGCCGATGGAGGTGGCGTCGATGGTGTCATTTCCGGCGCCGGTCGTGATGTTCACCTGGATGCCGCCAAAGCCGATGGAGCTGGCGTCGATGGTGTCGTTGCCGTCGCCGGTGTCGATGTTCACCTGGATGCCACCAAAGCCGATGGAGCTGGCGTCGATGGTGTCGTTGCCGTTGCCGGTATCGATGTTGACCTGGGTGCCACCAAAGCCGATGGAGGTGGCGTCGATGGTGTCGTTGCCGTCGCCGGTGTCGATGTTGACCTGGGTGCCACCAAAGCCGATGGAGCCGGCGTCGATGGTGTCGTCGCCCGCGCCGGTCGTGATGTTCACCTGGTCCCCGCCGGCGCTGATGGAGGTGGCGCTTATGGTGTCGTTGCCGTTGCCGGTGTCGATTGAGGTGTCGGAAGAGATACCAATGTTCGTGGCACGCACGGTATCGTTGCCGTCGCCGAGACTCACGGTGCCCCCGCTGATGCTTCCGGTCACGACCACAGTGTCGTCGCCGCGGCCGGTGTCGATGGTGTTGCCAATGGCGTTTCGGGCGATGATCGTATCGTTGCCGTCGCCGCCCTGGATGCTTTCCGCGCCTGTGCGGCTGAAATCGAAGATGGTGTCGTCGCCCGCGCCGCCCGAGAGGGCCGCGCCGCTAACCCCAATGATGATATCCGCGCCGGAGGTTTCCTGACCTGCGCGATAGGCAGAAACCGACAGCACACCGTTTTTGTCCTCGGTGAGGATGGTGTCGCCGGTCAGCAGATAGCTTTGCCCCGGCTCCTCCTCGTTCCCACTGACGCTGACCAGAAGGCCGCTTTGGGTCAGGCTCTTGCCGCTGCCGTCGGTCGCGGTTGTCGTGCGGGTGCATTGCTGGATGCTGACTTGGCGTCCGGAGGCGGTCAAGGCCGTGCCCACCACGGTGGTGCCCCCCCGGGCCTGTGCGGTTTCGGACGCAGTCATCTCCGTGGCGTTGGCGGTCGTGTTCGGCGTGGCCGACTGGCTTGCTGCGGCCTGCTGCCGGGCCTCATCGGAAATCTGTACCGTATCGCCTGTCGTCGTGGTGGCATCGGTAGTCGCGCCGGAAGAGACGTTCCGGGATTTCGTGCCGCTGCCGGCAATGGTGCCGAAGGATTGCGCTTGGACGGCTAGGGAGTTTTGCAGGCTTTCCATCATGGCGACCTCGTGTGCGGTGGTTGGTGCGGATGCCTCCATGGCAATGGCCGTGTCGGTCCCGGCAGGCTAGCTGCCTCGCCCGATCGGAAAAATCGGAAACATGGCCTCGCCTGTCGTTATTGCGATGTTGGGTACCTACTTGCATTACATACCGGAAAACATGCTTAAATCCTTCTGCCCAATGGACTGCTTATTGGGGAAGATGCCGACCACGTCTGCCCGTCGTTTCACCTCTTTATTCAGCCTTTCCAGCGGATTGGTGTTGTGCAGCTTGACCCGGTGCTGTGCGGGGAAGGTCATGCAGGCCAGCACGTCGTGTTCGCTTTCGTCCATGAAGCTGGCGAACTTTGGCCACTTTCCGCGAAGCTGATCCGCGACATGCCGCCAAGTCTGCCTGGCGTTTGCCGCATCCGGCTGCAAAAAGGCCTGGCGCAAGGCGGCCGAAACCATGGCGTGCTGCGTCTTGGGGACGCGGGCCAGGGCATTACGCATCCAGTGAACCCGGCATTGCTGCCACGTGGCCCCGAACGTCTTGACTATTGCGGCCTTGAGGCCCTCATGGGCATCGGGGATGACCAGTTTCACACCGCTTATTCGTAGCTATACAGTCTTATTTATAATACTACCCCTTGTATTTGTTGATTTTTGTTGGCTATGATTTGATTTATTTGTATAGTTACTCGTGTTGTGAGCACTTCCGGTGTGGCCGGTGTTGTGAGTGTGGCCGGTTTTTTCGGTTTTGCCGGTGTGACCGGTGTTGTGAGTGTGGCCGGTTTTTTCGGCTTTGCCGGTGTGGCCGGGGTGGCCGGGGTTGCCAGTGTGGCCGGTGTTTTCGGCTTTGCCGGTGTGGCCGGGGTGGCCGGGGTTGCCAGTGTGGCCGGTGTTTTCGGTTTTACCAGTGTGGCCGGTGTTTTCGGTTTTACCGGTGTGCCCGGTGTTTTCGGTTTTACCGGTGTGACCGGTGTTTTCGGTTTTACCGGTGTGCCCGGTGTTTTCGGTTTTACCAGTGTGGCCGGGGTTGCCAGTGTGGCCGGTGTTTTCGGTTTTACCAGTGTGGCCGGGGTTGCCAGTGTGGCCGGTGCTGTGCGTGCTTCCGGTGTTGTAAATTTTTCCGGTATTGTGATTATTTTTATTGTTTATTTTTGAGATAGTTGAACAGAAATTATGCGAATTACTTATGCTTGAGGTCTGTTTGACGTGATGAGTAGTACTTTTTTTTGTCGAAGAAGCTTGTACGCGGTGAGTTATGTTGTACGACACGGGGTTAATGCTTGACATGCGCTGTCTCCTGGTTAGGAATGCCCATCGTTCACTATGAGATTTTGGCTAGGTCTCCTTCAAGCAATGAAAAAGATGACCACAGAGCCCCTGAGAATTCGGCTCCAAGCGTGAGGCCATTTTTTTGTAACCTTTTATGCAAGAAGCACGTCAATTAAAGCTCCCACACGTTAATTCATGAAAAAGCCTATAATTTAAGTATGCTGGAAAATCTGATCGGGAGTTTTGCATTTAATGCAAACGGCATCTATTTCCTAGTATTAGCAATTTGGTTTGCCGGAGTGGTGAGACAGCCCATGATAATCTGCAATTCTTGCCTACCGAATCTCCTCAATCAGGGATGGATCGGCAATATTTCAGCCATTACCTGCTGACAGCTTCTTTTTTTGCTGATTTTGTTAACGATTTTAAGTCAAAGGAGGGTTGGAAAGGCCCTGCCCCGGGGACAAATACGCGACCCTTCGCGTTTTTGACCGGCCCCAGCAGGTTGAGGTGGTCCGAGTCGGTTGGACAGGTTGGCGGCGCGGTTAAGCTAGTCGACCCTGAAATCTGTCCATCAGCCTAAAAAAGCTTAACAAAAATCCAGAATCAATGTATTGTCCTCGACCAGGAACTGCAGTGATTCCGCAGGAAACCGGTTGCTTCTGAGCACTTCTGGGGGCGGTCATGAAGGCAAAATCCCGCGAAAGCCGGCAGGGCAATTTCCTTTTGAGAATCTGAGCGACGAGCGGGTGGTCGAAGCCTAGGTGGCCAATCCCTATTTTCAGGCCTTTTGTGGCGAAACCCGTTTCCAGTGGAAGTTTCCCTGCAATCCCTCGGACTTCATCTATTTTCGCAAAAGAATCGGCGAAGATGGAGCGCGCCTGATCTTTGAAGTTTCGGTGGCGCTGCACGGGGAAGCCGCCAAGGAGGTGGAAGTCACGATCGATACCACGGTCCAGGAAAAAAACATCACCTTCGAGACCGCTGCGCAATTCCCTAGAGGCTTTTTTTGTCCCAAGCCTGAAATTGCAATCTCCTGAAATCATATCGGAATTTCGAAGGGCGCGAGCCCTTTGGAATCCCAATATATTGGAAATGGTTGCAATTCCAGCATCGGGGCATCGGACTCAACCTATTATCCGATTTAGGCCGTGCATCGGTCTCACGTAAAGATTTTTCATCAAAACCCGACAATTTACACGGAGATCTGAAAATGGCAATTGGTTGGGCTGGCGATGGAGCTGTGCAGGATCAGATTGCACATTCCATTGAAGATGAGGTTACACGAGTCCGTAACTTATTGCCCAAAGGTGAAAGCCTTTTGGAATGTGAAGAATGCGGCGCTGAAATACCTCTCGCGAGGCGAAAAGCCCTGCCTGGGGTTCGTCTCTGTATCTCTTGCCAGCAGGAACATGACAAAGATCAGACTATTGTGACTCCATATAACCGTCGCGGCAATAAAGACAGCCAATTGCGTTGATTATCCTTTATGAAAATAATCTAATGGAATTTTACATGGACATCATGTCTCCGTCCTTCTGGGTAAAAAGGTGAACCTCCTGGCTGAGGAAATTCACTTTGCTTGCTTATAGTGACGATTTTTGTGCTTTTAGCTTTTGATATCCAGCAGTGTCAACAAACTTCTGAAGCCCTTTACTCAGACCGAGTTGCTCGTCGATGGACTTCTTGAAGTCCGGCGAAGGATGTCCAGATTGTTCATCAAGATGGCAAGTTCGATAAGGCTTCCACCCATTTCCCTGTCAAATACTCGCTTCCCCGCATTTTTGACTCCTCCCCCACCGAAAAATGGCAGGATGCTGCCATCCGGCGGGTACATTTTCGCTTCAAGTCGTTCATATCGTGCTGTTTTACTAGATTTTTCAGCTTTTCGAGGAATCCTCTGGTCTCCGATCCGCAGGAACCTGGGTTTTCACCTGCCAAATTTTTTGAGTTTTTGGTGAGTTCTCCGTCGTGGTCGGGTAGACGAGGGAAGTTTCCTTCCCCCGCCCCCCACAGATCCGGACATGCCCTTTTAAGGCATCCGGCTCCTCTGTTTATGGTCTTGCTGCGCGACGATAGATCGAATGTACTACTACTGCAAATGGTAATCGGTAAGCCTTCTTCAAGAGGTCGAAGTTCTGCCAGGTCATATTACTTCTCTGTGATCGCCGATTAAGCCACTTCCACCACAGCTTTTGCGCTCCATCTCGGAATGCGTTGAGCCTGCGGGAGTTGCCCGTGACCCCATAGTACTGGTAGTGCCCCTTGACCTTGAGCACAAGCGTTCGGAACTGGTCCGCGACATCATTATGCCGATTGACCCGGCACCACTCCCCTACCGCTTTCAAGGCCCTGGCCAGACGATCTTTTGCCGTCTTGCGTTTGACAACCCAGTTTCCTTTCAGCGACTTGCCCCAGAAATGGGTAAAGCCCAGCAGATCGAAACTGGGTCGCGGGTGTCCACTCCCTCCTGATCCGCCACCCGGTGGTAGGAATCGTATCAGGCGAGTCTTCTCTGGGTGGACGGCCAGACCGAATCGGCCAAGTCGCTTCGGCAGTACCTCTTCGACCTTCCGGGCGTCCATCTCATTGCTGAAGACCATGACAAAGTCGTCGGCGTAGCGGATGAGGAACGCCTTGCCTCGCAGACGCGGCTTGACGACGTGCTCAAACCATTTGTCCAGGACTTCGTGAAGATAGATGTTCGCCAGGAGGGGCGAGATCACTCCTCCTTGTGGCGTGCCGGCGTCTGGGTACGCAAGCTGACCTGCTTCGAGAACCCCAGCCTTGAGCCACTTATCAATTACCCGTCGTATCACACCATCGCGCACCCGCAGGTCAAGAAAGCTCCGGAGATGTCCATGGTCCAGCGTGTCGAAGAACTTCCGAATGTCCACCTCGTAGACGTACCCTCCTCCCATGCCCATGGTACCGAGCCAAAGGTTCTGCAGTGCCTGATGGCATGAGCGTCCGGGCCGAAAGCCGTACGAGCAGTCAAGAAAATCCTGCTCATAGACCGCTCCCAGCACCATGGCCACTGCGCGTTGCAGCACCTTGTCCTCGAAGGTCGGGATGCCGATCGGACGGGCCGCCCCATCTGCCTTGGGGATATACGCCCGCTTGACCGGAGGAGCCTTGTACGTTCCGCTCTTGAAGCGATCCAAAAGCGACATCAGGTTCTTATCCAGCTGTTCCTCGTACTCTGCCGCTGTCTGTTGGTCCACGCCTGTCGCCGCGTCCTTCCTGGTGAGGTGGAATGCCTCCTTCAAAAGGACGACATCAACATGGTGCGCCAACGTCGTAAAGACCATATTCGGCGCTTGCTTGGCCAGCTCCGCTACCTTCCGCAGTCTCGTTGAGACGCTGTCCGGGCTCGATGTCCCTTGCATCTTTCCCTCCAGAAGTTCCATGAACAGACGCCCCCTTCCCTCCTCCGGGTCCCCTGGGCGGGTTCCCCTGATTCATCGGTACTATGAGGCGTTCCGACTCCCTGCCACCCTTCTCCTCCGGCTTCGTTTCCTTCGCCTTCAGATACCGCTTGTCGCCTGAATATTCGCTCCTGTTCCCGGGCAGACGAACCCAGGGCAGGCCAGGAAGAGATCACCGGCTCTTCCCTTCCGGTTTCTCAAGCGGAGATGGCAGGGTCTCCCAGGTTCCTGGGGAACCCACTGTCAGCATGCCTTGTTCTCCGACCCCGGCGGGACCTGAGGGTGATGCTGTGTTGCCCTCAGATGTTGCCTTCCGGCAACCTGAAGCCGTCGGCTCCCGCGAGTGAATGCAATTTCGGGGCTCAATAGCAAGGCCTACAAACTCCCTGTGTACGCTTCACGTCCGGGATTACTCCAGTCCGCGCAACACTCGGTTCCGGCTGTCAGCACACTTGGCCGGACGGGCTTGGTTACCCGTAGGGTTCCAATAGAAGGTTTCAGCGCTCCATGCGTCCTCCTTCTCCAGGCTTGGCCTGGCGCACCAGGTTCCTACATTTTTTCGTTTTCAGCGACAAAGCCGGCAAAAACGATGCTTTTAAAGCAGTTTTGTCGACACGAGCGTCAGCTTTCTCGAAGAAAAAAATAATCGAAAATCACCGACGAATCGGTATCTCAATCACCTAAAATTAACGTCTTTTAACCTGTCATCATACCCAAGAAGTTGACAGTTTGAAAATTTAAGGTAACGTCTTTTTGCAGACAATCACGGATATGCAAACACAAGGAGTCTCACCCATGCCTATCGCATCGAAATTCGACGCCATGAAACTTCGCACCATGATCACCGAAGGGAAAACTGCTCAGCAGATCATGGATGCCTTCGATATTCCCAAGACCACTCTGAAAAATCATCTCACGAAGCTGATGACGCTGGATGAGAAATTCTACAAGATCGAAGGGATGGATGCTCGCACGGTCTCCGGCAATACCAAACTCTCGAAAACCGGAATCCATTTAAGTCCGACCCTCCTGGCCAACTACGGTTTCAGCCAGGGCGATGAGTTCAAGGTCTCCTGCTTGGAAGAGGGGAGGATCGTGCTCGAAAAGAAGAATTAGCTTGAATTTTTAGATAGTTCTGTGAAGATAGGCTCTCGTCATCCAGAAAAATTGGTTGGCGTGGGCCTTTATTTGTTTGTGGAGAAGTAGTATACAGAAAGGTGTGCGAATTGAAGGTGCAATGGACCCGGCGGCCTGAACTCTATAGAATTTTTCGAAAAAAATTGCATACATAAACTATCCTGCGGGAAGGTACTAATATGTTGGATGACAATAAAGCAGATGAACTGGTTTTCCAATGTTACATGGAGGAACATAGAAACTGTCGAACTGAGATAGAAAGATCTTATGCTTCAAAGCAAAAATTTTATATCCTCGAGTTTATTCTATTTGGTGGGGTCTTAACATTTTTTGTCAATACAATTTTAAATCAAAATTGCACCAAATATCCAAATTTAGTAAACTCAATATTGCTAATTTCGCCTATGTTCTTTTACGCAGCCTCAGTAATTGTAGCGGTCTAGGGTTTCTTGGACAGTTTGGCCGCGAAAGTTAGGCGGCCTTGGTGACTTCGGCCTTCTGCTGTTCCCTGACCTGAGCCGGTGAACGATAGCCATGCCGGCTGATGCGCCACTGTTGGTTATAGACTTCCTTGAAGGCCAGGAGTGCCAATCGAAGCTCCTCAACCGTGTTGAAGTTGCGAACCCAGAGAAGATTATCCTTGAGGATGCGGACAAAGCGCTCGGCAATGCCGTTGCCTTGCGGTTCCCGCACGTATGACGCCGAATCCTTTATGCCCAGGAACTTGATTTCATTGTGAAAATCGTCCGAGATGAACTGGCTGCCGTGATCATGCCGCAAGGTCAGTCCCTTGGCCACGTCCTTGCCGAAAGCTCCGAAACTGGAGCGGACACCCTGGCGGATCGGTTCCAAAGCCTCGAAACGGGTGCCGCGCTTGGCAGCGTGGATGCCGACCACCTCCAGGGAGCAATGATCGATAGCGAAAAATATCGCTGCGTTGCCTTCCATGATCGTCAGCGTCGTGGTCATGTCCGTGCCCCACATGTCATCCACGCGAGAGGTCTTGATCGTCCCATCATGGGCCTTTGGACCGTGCGGGTGGCCGATGCGCGTGGGAGCGAGCCAGTTGTTCTCGCGCATCAGGCGCAACGTCCGGGTCGGGGATGTCCGGATGCCCTTGTTACGTAAGCCGGCCCAGATCTTCCGGTAGCCTTCTCCGGGAAACGGACGGGACGCTATCTCGATTTTGATCTCTCCGGCCAGTACGGCATCGCTGTAAAATCCTTGCGGTCCACGACGACAGCCCGGCCCCTTCGGCTGCTGCCGGTGCCAATATACGGTGGAACGCGGCAGGCCCCAGATGTGACAGACGCGCGCCACGCCGTAAGCTTTTCCGGTGGAGATCGAGGTGGCTCGGCTCACTTCCTCGACCTCCGGAGCGCCAAAGGGCGGTTCTGCTCCATACGGGCGATTTTCTCCCGAAGCAGCTCGTTTTCCATGGCCTGTTCGCCGATTTTTTCCCGCAGGCGGCCGACTTCGACAGATTCCTTGGCCAGATGCGGCTTCAGGCCGGCTTCTCCTGCCTTCAGGAAGGTGTCGCGCCACTGCGTCAGCGTCGCCGCTGTCACCCCGATGTCCCGGCTCACCAAGTCAATGTCCTCTCCGCGAAGAAGCCGCAGAACCGCTTGAACCTTGTGCTTCGCCCAAAAACGCTTGGGCGTTCCTCCCTCGATACCCATCAGGCACCTCCTCGACGACCTCGATAATCGCCTAAGTTGGTGTCCAAGAAAACCCTATGCCGATCCATAATGTTTATTGAAAATCACTATAGGATACTAGACAATGCGCAATATATACATCACATTATCAAACGAAAAGTACAGGTGCTTTTGAAGCGACAGGATCTATTCGAATGGGAAGAGTTTTTGTCTGATAAAAGAAGTTTTAAATTTTACAAAGTATATGAATTATTTGTATGTGAAATTTTAGCTAATTTGATATGCCCATCTTTGCTTCTAGCTTTGTTCTTAGTTTGGAGATATACAAATTTTTTTAGCAGTAATAGTGTAAAGCCATCTGAAAATATCGAGATCCTATTCATTATAGCAAACTCAATCCTGTGCTTAATTGTTTTTTTCTTTGAACTTTATCTTGCTTCACAATACAAAAAAATTTGTGACAAAAAACAGTTGTCATGGTCTTTGCCACGCGAAACTCTCCTGGCCAACTACGGCTTCAAGCAGGGCGACGAGTTCAAAGTCTCCTGCTTGGAAGAGGAGAAAATAGTTTTGGAAAAGAAGTAGTTAGAATTTCGGATAGTTCTGACAAAAGGCCCACGTCGTCCAGGAAAATTGGTTGGCGTGGGTCTTTATTTATTTTTTGATATATGGGATAATACAAAAATATGAGTATGTCCTGGGCAAAAAAGTGATTGGAATAATTACCTGCTGCTAGCCAGGAAGAGGCTGCTCGGCTCTTTAATTTTCAGTGTTGGGGCTATACTTCATGATTACTAAGGTGACAGTCTTTGTTGATTATGACAGTGCCAGACGAATTGGTGGTGATCTTAATCCGTATAATCAGATCAGTTTGTATGATATTTTTGAATATATTAAAGATCACATTGCGAACTATTTGTCTGAGATTGATAATAAAATTTTTTATAACGTCCACTGGAGGATATATCATGGGTGGTTTTCAGGGAGGACAAAAACTCAAGACAGGCTAGAGTTTGAAAAGTATTTGCAAGATGTTAGAGGGAGTCGTATCTATAATGTTTCATTTAGCACAGATTATAAATACAGTGATATTATGCTTTGCGATTCTCAGAGAATGCCCCTCTATAACACTCTTCATCGAAGAGAAGACACTGGTAAACTAGAGCAAAAAATGGTTGATACTGCTTTGGCATGTGATGTTCTCCATTCTGCAAAATATAAAGAATCAGGTGTTTGTATAATAATAGGAGATGATGACGATCTCATGCCTATTTTGTTTTGCGCAGAAGCATGGAAGATGAGAATTGTTTTGTTGACACGAAGAAAACACTTGAACCGTTTTTTGAATCTTAACGGACTGGTGCGCCAGATGAGGGTTCAGTGATGGATTTTACTAAAATAAAGCAAGACTTTTTTACTTTTAGCGATCCTGCAACGGATAATTTTTTTGAAGAATTATCTGAGTCATGTCAAGTAAAGATCGTTCGTAATGGTGTTGATCATCATTATAGTATAAATAAAGCTTCGGGAAATATTGTTGCGCGTCATGAAAATAATAAGGTTTATTCTGGCGTAGCATCTCTTTTTGCGTCCTCTTCGTTTGCAGATATCAGGAAACTGGCAGATACTCAGGCCAGAATTTTCAAAGATTTTAGGCTAGATGCTCTGATGCCTCCAGAAGGTATGGTAGAAAATGAGCGGATGACACTTGAGCGTATAGATACAGTAATTTCGCCGCTTAAAGATGCTGGGCGTATTGATAAGCTTAGAATTGTCTTGATAGATGGTCCGGCCGGCGTAGGGAAAACTTTTTTAGTCCGAAGATTTTTGATACAACGAGCAAGGGACTATCTTGCCGGAAAAGGTTTGCCCCCTATTTTGCATGTTAATAGTAACGGTAAGCGTCTGTCAAATCTCCAAGATGCCTTGGCCAGTGCTATTCAAGATTTGAGAGCTAATTTTACATATGATCAAGTCCCAATTTTAGTAAGGCATGATTTATTACAAATTGCTATAGATGGCTTTGATGAACTTGTAGACCCTGACGGATATCGAGATGCTTGGTATGCGCTAAGAGATTTTTTTGAAAAAACCAGAATTGGTGGCCCTATTATTTTGTCTGGAAGAGATACTTTTTTTGATGAACAAAAATTTCAAGATTACCTAAAATCTTTTATTCAAAATTCAGAACTGCTAAATATTCGGCTTAGTACGCTTGAGCCTAGTGATGCAAAAAAATGGTTACAAAATAATGCGTTAACATTACTGTCCGGTTAAGAAAATGCTTGACGCCAGAAGGACCCCATTGAGCTGGACTCCTGAGGCTCCTCCATCTCGGGGATTGTTTTTGTAAAATTGACACCAGTCGCCATGAGATCAAGTTCAAA